>JACDJC010000003.1_pt1 | contig 785565 bp, 767 predicted proteins | sample 7454191 | NCBI WGS metagenome assembly JACDJC01 (sample SAMN14253291, study PRJNA609438) | sludge metagenome | isolation source: sludge after 25d culture with pyrite and EDTA | collected 2018-12-20 | reverse complement strand
TGACCTGAGCCCCAAGTTTCATCCAGTTGGAAGTAGAGTCTGTTGATCATTTGAGCCTGTTGGGCTCGGTGATGCAACGGGACGGGGCGTGGAGCCCCCAGAGCGCTCGGACGTCCCGTCCCGTTGCATCACGGGGGCGTCGAGCATGGCATAGATGGCAGGCGGCAGGTTGCCGAGGGAGCTGTGCGGCCTGATGGTGTTGTAATCGTCCTTCCAGAGAGCAAGCGTCTCACGCGCGTGATCGAGTGAGCGGAACAGGGTCTCGTTCAGCAGCTCGTCCCGGAGCCTGCCATTGAAGCTCTCGATGAAGGCGTTCTGGGTCGGCTTGCCGGGCGCAATGTAGTGCCATTCGATGCGGGCCTCTTGCGACCAGCCCAGGATCGCCATGCTGGTGAACTCCGTTCCATTGTCGCTGACGATGGTCAGCGGTGCTCCGCGCCGGGCAATGAGACGGCCCAACTCCCGCACGACCCGCGTACCCGAGAGCGAGGTGTCGGCGACCAGGCAGAGGCACTCCCGGGTGAAGTCATCGACGACCGCCAGGATGCGGAAGCGACGGCTGTCCGTCAGAGTGTCGCTGAGGAAGTCGAGCGACCAGCGCTGGTTCGCTCCTTGTGGCATCGTCATCGGTGCCCGTGTCCCAAGGGCTCGCTTGCGGCCACCGCGACGGCGAACCTGCAGGCGCTCCTCCCGGTAGAGCCGTCTCAGCTTCTTGTGGTTCAGGCGGATGCCCTCCCGGTTGAGCAGGATGTGCAGGCGCCGATAGCCGAAGCGCCGGCGCTCGGCCGCCATCTCCCGCAACCGGTCCCGGATCGTCCGGTCGTCGGGACGCACACTTCGATAGCGCACCGAAGTCCGGTCCGCTCCGACCGTCGAGCACGCCCGGCGCTGGCTCACCCCATGCGTGTCGCAGAGATGAGCCACGGCCTCCCGTCTGGCGGCGGGCGTTACCATTTTTTTGAGGCGATATCCTTCAGCATCGTGTTGTCGAGCATGGCCTCGGCCAGAAGCTTCTTCAGCCGTGCGTTCTCGTCCTCGAGAACCTTCAGCCGCCGCGCCTCCGACACTTCGAGGCCGCCATACTTCGACTTCCACTTGTAAAAGGTCGCTCCGCTGATCCCGTGCTTGCGGCACACATCCGCCGTCCGGATGCCGCTCTCCTGCTCCCGCAGGATCGCGATGATCTGCTCTTCCGTGAACCTTGATCGTCTCATCGTCCGTCTCCTTCAAGTGACGGACTCTACTCAAATCTGGAGGAACTTCAGGGGCTCAGGTCAAAAGCTGAATAGTCTTGGCGCCCGTGTGGGTGTTGTGGGGCTCGGATATGTCGGGCTGCCTTTCTGCATTGCCGCGGCTCGAAAGGGACTCTCTACGACAGGCTTCGATATCGACCCGGAGAAATGCGCAGCGCTTGCCGCCGGCCGCAGCTATTTCGAACATGTCGACGATGCGCTGGTGGCGGAGATGGTAGCGACCGGGCGGTTCGAGGCGACCGATGACTTTTCGCGCATGAGCGAGATGGACATCATCGTCATCTGCGTGCCCACGCCGCTGACGCGCCATCGCGAGCCCGATCTCTCCTACCTCGTGCGCACCGGCGAGGACATCGCCCGGTCGCTGCGGCCGGGGCAGATGGTCGTCCTTGAATCGACAACCTATCCCGGCACGACGGAGGAGGTGTTGCGCCCCATTCTCGAGCGTTCGGGCCTCGTCGCGCATGAAGATTTCTTCCTCGCCTTCTCGCCCGAACGCGAAGACCCCGGCAATGGCGCCTTTACCACCTCATCCATTCCGAAAGTTGTCGGCGCCGATACCGATGCCGAGCGCAAGATTGCCGAGACCTTCTATTCGATCTTCATCGATAGGGTGGTCGTGGTCTCGAGCACGCGCACGGCCGAAATGGTCAAGCTGAAGGAAAACATCTTCCGCAGCGTCAATATCGCGCTGGTGAACGAGATGAAGATTGTCTGCGAAGCGATGGACATCGATATCTGGGAAGTGATCGCCGCGGCAAGCACCAAGCCCTTCGGCTATATGCCCTTCTATCCGGGGCCGGGCCTTGGCGGGCATTGCATTCCGATCGACCCTTTTTATCTCACTTGGAAGGCGCGCGAATATGACATCGCGACCCGCTTCATCGAGTTGGCCGGCGAGATCAACTCCGCCATGCCGCATCGTGTGGTCGAGCGGCTGGCACAGGCGCTCGACGCCCACTCGGGAAAGGGGCTCAACGGTGCGCAGGTGCTGATCGCCGGGATTGCCTACAAGAAGAATGTCGACGACATGCGCGAAAGCCCGGCGCTGAAGATCATCGAGATACTGGAGCGGCGCGGCGCGCGGCTCGATTATTTCGATCCCTTCGTGCCGGTCATCCCGCAGACGCGGGAGCACGCCGAACTCGCCGGCTGGAAAAGCGCCGCATGGCGCGCCGATCTCGCGGCGGATTACGACGCGGTGCTGATCGTGACCGATCACGACACGGTGGATTACGCCGCGCTGGCCGCGCATGCGCCGCTCGTCGTCGACACGCGCAATGCCTGCCGCAAGGCTGGCGTGACGGCGGGTCGGGTCGTTTATGCCTGACGGCAGGGCGCCCGCGCCATGCGCATTGTGCTGCGCGAAGCGATGCGCCTGACCGGGGCAATTTCCGTGCTAGCATCGCTCTTGGCGGTCCGCTTCGGTATTGGCCGGCGGATTGTAGGCGATGGGGCGTGGGTCGCTGGTGGCCAGATCGTCAGTGCGGTCGCGGCGCTGGTGTCGATCCGCATTATGACGGAATTGCTGACGCCGGATGAGTTCGGCCGGTTGGCCCTGCTCGCCGGTGTCGCGGCACTGGCGCTCGGGCTTGCTGTCGAGCCGTTGTTGCAAGGTGTGTTGCGTTTCTATGCGGATTGGAAGCGTAGAGGTGACGGCGCAGTCCTCCGATCCGCGTCCGCTGCGATCTTGATGCCGATTGTTATAGTTGCAAGCGCCACGCTTGCCCTTTCTGGTTGGCTCGGTGGAGCCGCATTGGGGCTATCTGCGGTTGCTAGCATCCTGGTTGGTGCGCTTTTCGCACTTGACGCTGTCCGTTCGTTCGAACTTGTTTTGTTCAATGCTGCACGTAGACAAAAGCCGACAGCTTTTCTGTATGCAGCCACCGCGTGCATGCGTCCGCTGGCTGCTTTAGCGGCGGTGTCGACCTGGGGCGCGAGCGCTGAAGCTGCCCTCGCTGGCTATGTCGCCGGGTCGGCTTTGGTCGTTATCGCTATCAGAGCCCTAACTCCGCTTGAGGGTAGGGGCGCAAGAGAATCAAGCACTGACGGCCGGCGCTTCCTCCGGACGGGCGCTGGGAAGAAATTGAGGGGTGAGTTGTTTCACTATGCCGTTCCGCTGGCCCCTTTAGCAATTCTTGGCTGGTTCAATGGTGTCGGAGACCGATATGTAATCGGCGGCGTGATCGGATTACAGGAGGCCGGACTTTATGCGGCGGTCTATGGCCTCGTCAGCAGACCATTCTTGATGCTTGGAACGATGGTCGAACTTGTTATGCGACCGGTATTGTTTGAGGCGATTGCCGCGGATGATGAAGGTCAGGTTCGTCGTGCCAAGCAAGCCTGGCTTTCGACGGTGGCTGTGGGCAGCGCTTTTGGGGCCATGTGCTTTGCTCTCATTGGAGCCCATGTAGGTGATTTTTTTCTTGCCGCCAGCTATAGGGATGCTGCGGCCAGCATGATGATCTGGATTGCGAGCGGATATGTATTCTACAATATGTGCGTCGTTCAAATCCGGTTCTGCTATGCGTTCAAGGCTACGCGCGCGGTGTTGGTTCTGACGGTTGTCAGTTCGTTGGTGATGCTTCTGGTCCTCCTGTTGTTCTTGCATCTGTACGGGCTAATCGGTGCTGGGATGGCTGTTCCTGTATACTTTGGCCTGCAATGGGCGCTTGCATTTGTCGCTGCGTCGCGTGCCGAGCGAGCATGGACTCTTGGTCGGACAGTTTCGGAAGTGAGAGAGCCGTAGTATGCAAAAGCGCGGCACGCTCTATTCCGGTTACGAGAGCTGGAAAGGCTGGGATGCGCTTTTCCAGTGTAACCCGGACAAGGCAGATTACTTTGCGGGCGAGATGCGCGGGTTGGCGATCGAGCATGCCGAAGTACTGGAAATCGGTTTCGGCGCCGGTGATTTTCTGCAATGGGCGATCGAGCGCGGCGCCCGGGTCGCAGGAACCGAAATTAATCCAGTTTTGATTGAGGCAGCGGTTGAGCGTGGCGTCGTACTTGTCGAACCAGAGCTCGAGAGGGTAGCCGATCAATATGCGGAGCAATTCGACACGATTGCCGCCTTCGATGTCTTTGAACACTTCACACTCGACGAGATTCTCGCGCGGCTTGATGCGGCAGAGACAATGCTGAAGCCGGGAGGCCACCTGCTGTTGAGGTTTCCCAACGCCCAAAGCCCGTTCGGCCTTGCGCCGCAGTATGGCGACCCTACCCATCGCACCGCACTTTCTCAAAGCTTCTTCGCTCAACTAATTCAGGGAAGCAGCTTTGAGATTGTCCGCTACGGCCACCAGTTCAGAGCAAGAGGCCGCACCCCAGGCGTCTTTCTGGCTCGGCTGGCTCGGCATTTATTGCGCGATGCGATCTCCCATTGTCTCAACTTTATCTATGCAACGCGGATGCCATATGACGCGGTGGTTGTTTTGGTCCTTCGGAAGAAGCCGGAACTTTAGCCAAATGGCGTACAGAGTTTCGAGTGAAGGTACTTTATGCGGGGCTACTCCAGAGGATTCATTTCCGCCCAGATTGTACTCTGTTGACGTAATGCGGGGCCTAGCATCGCTGTGCGTTGTGGTTTGGCATTGGCAGCATTTTGGATATTCGACAGCTGTTGATCCGTCCGTTCTTGCTCGTTCCGAGCAGCCCTTCTATCCCTTCTTGTCCATCGCCTATGAGTATGGTCATTTTGGCGTCGAATTATTTTTTGTGATCTCAGGTTTTGTTTTCTTCTGGCTCTATGCCAATAAAGTTCACAAGAGATATGTCACGTCGCTACAGTTTTCCGTTGTGCGATTCTCGCGCCTCTACCCTCTCCATGTTTTCTCGTTGGTGCTTGTTACAGTTCTTCAGTCATTATATTTTGAAAGGCATCAATCATATTTCATATACATGAAGAATGATGGGTACCATTTCTTTCTGCACGCTGTATTTGCGAATGGTTGGGGCTTTGAGCGTGGATATTCTTTTAACGGGCCTGCTTGGTCGGTGTCTGTCGAAGTGCTTCTCTATGTGATTTTTTTCTGTTTTGCACTTTGCGGTTTGAATTTGAAGCGGACCATATTTCTAGTTGTCGGTAGTGTGGGGATTTCCCTGTTGTCGTGGCGTTTGGGTAGTGCGGCCCTGTGCTTCTTCGTAGGAGGAGTTGCGTATTTTGTAACCCATAAGCTTCGCGGTAAAGGTTCCATGTGGGGGCTTCTTTGCGCGATAACCGCGATATTTTTTCTGAATTTTTTGGTATTTGTTTTTGAACCGGCGGATATTATTGTCTCTGTAATTTCAGGAAATATTCCGAATGCACCTTCAAACTTGCAGGCAATCATTTACAGATTGAATTTCCTCTGGATAGTTTTTGGTGTCTTTTTGCCGCTCATTGTTTGCGTGTCTTCTTTGGAACTGAAAAGGGGCCCGTTGGGCAGGTCATTTGCTTGGGTCGGCGATATCAGCTATTCGACGTATCTTCTGCATTTTCCGCTGCAGATCATTTTTGTTATGTCTTTTGGATACGCTTTACCTAAGTTCGCAATATACAATAGCAATCCCGCTTTTTTATTGTATTTCGCCTGCCTCATTGTCTGCAGTCTCGTCGCATATCATTCGTTCGAGCGGCCTGCTCAGCGATTGATACGGATGCGCTTTACGCAACCTCTTGTGCATAAAAATGATAGCTAAGGCGAGTGCTTCAGCTCACTGCGGCTCGGTCTGTACCGCAGTGTTGGCGGGTTCCGCCCAGAAGGGCGCGTCTGGCCGTGCCTGCGCTCTTCGACTCGGATATACAAGATCGCATCACCGGTAAATTGCCTTGGTGCAAGGACTCGGAAGATCGATCGGTGAGCAAACCTAAATCCGGCGTTCCAGGATGTTGAAATCAGCTGTGGAATTTCAAAGTGAGAGCGCGTCGACGCGTCGACGCGCGAGGCAGCGGCAGAGCTGGATTACGCTCTCGACCCTTGTTGCCACAACCCCTCTCTATATAGAAGTTATCCGCCGGTTTTCCGTCCCGTCGGCATATTTACTCGTCCTCGTCGAGATTTCTCTTCTGACGCTTTATGTTCTCGTTTATCGCTATAGACAGAATGTAAACACAGTTATTGTGTATATTTTTATTATATTTTCCATATCGCTGATATTATCCGTTATTGGGAGTCATGATGTAATTCTTCTTTATATAGGACTCAGGCCAATTCTGTTTCTATATTTATTTTATGCGCTAGGAAGGTCAATGTTTCAGAGTGACCGCGATATGAATGTCCTTCCAGCCCACGTTGCGCTTTGGACATCTGTGATTGTTGTCATCGCTCTGGTGCAGATCCTTTTGGGGGGATCGCATCCGATAAATCAGTTTGCAGGCGATGGGGGAGTTGTGGAGTTCCGTGGCTACGGAGATGTATATTTCAATGTGTTTGGTGTTTCCGTTTTCCGGCCAACCTCGATTTTTCTTCACACCGGCAAATTCGGTCAGGCGATATTCTTTCTCTTTCTGATTGCATTTGCCTTGTACCAGGCGCGGCCGGGCCGGATTTCCCGGCTTGCGCTGATCATTAGCTTCGTCGGTATTCTGATATCTGGTCAGCGCGCGGGTATGGTGGCCGCGTTGATTGTTCTTGTGGCCTATCTGACCCTTGTGAAGCCGCGTGTTGCTGTCCGGCTTGGGGTGATGGCCGCCTTTGTCGCGCCTCTGGCATTGCTTCTTGCAGTAGCTTTTGATGGTGTTGCGGCGGTTCTGGGGGGTGTCCAAGACCGACTGTTTTCTACGTTCACTTCCATTGATGCGCGATTTGTCGGGAATTCACAGAACTGGGGTGCGGCGTTGGATCAAGCCGGTCTCTTCGGCGCGGGCGTGGGTAGTTATTCGCTCGGAAGTGGTATTGCCGGTGGCAGCTCGTTCCTGATATTCGCTGAAAATGCCTGGATGCGCTTCATAACCGAATGGGGCATCGTCGGAAGTTTTGCCGTTCTTGCTGTTGTGATTGTATCGGCTTTGCCTTACGGCAGGCTGCGGGGGAGGCCCGGTCTGTTGTTTGTAAATTTTGTGTTGCCCTCTGTTCTATGTGGCGTCTGGTGTCTGACGCACGATTTGTTGGCGAATTACCTGTCAGTTGCCTATTTCGGTCTCTATCTCGGAATCGTAAGGGGGCTTCACGCCGGGGCGGTTTCATCCGGCCGAAATGCACACATCAGCGCAAACGCTATGAGACTGGCTCCGCTGCGTGCTGGCTATCGAGGTTAAGCCGGCATTCGCATGGCGATGATTTCCATCACACACTTCATGCGGCGACCGCGGGAGAACGTCTTCAGCATCGAGCGGCTCTATAAAGATGTGCGTGGCGCGATGCCGGATGATTGTCGCGTAACAGTATGGGCTTGTGGCAATTTCTCAAGCGGCTTCTGGCCAAGGCTTCAGGATATGTGGCGTGCACGCCGGCATCAGGGCGATGTCAATCATGTCACGGGCGATGTGCATTACCTGACGCTGCTGCTTGATCCGAAGCGGACCGTGCTGACGGTGCATGACCTCGTCATGGTGGGACGATTACGCGGACTTGCGCGGCTCGTCTTCTGGTTCCTCTGGTACTGGCTGCCCGTCCGACGCAGCCGTGCCATTGTTGTGATCTCCGAAAGCACGCGCGCGGCGCTCCTCGCCAGTGTGCGCTGCGACCCCGGCAAGGTTAGGGTGATTCACAACAATGTTTCCGACGAGTTCCGGCCCGCGCCGCGCGCCTTCAACGCCGCCTACCCGCGTATCCTGCAGGTGGGCACCAAGCCGAACAAGAATCTCTCCCGCGTCGCCGAAGCGCTGGCCGGGCTTGCCTGCCGGCTTGTTATCATCGGCCCGCTTTCGGACGACCAGGTCGCTATGCTGCGGCAGCACGGCATCGATCATGAAAACCATGTAGGCCTATCGCGAGCGGCGCTGGTGGCGCAATATGAGGCGGCCGACATGCTACTTTTCGTGTCGACCTATGAGGGATTCGGTTTGCCGATTGTCGAGGCGCAAGCGGTCGGCCGGCCGGTCGTGACGAGTAACATCCTCTCAATGCCGGAAGTTTCAGGCGCCGCCGCCTGCTTGGTCGATCCTTACGATGTGATGGGCATTCGCGCCGGCGTGCAGCGCATCATCGACGACCCGAGCTACCGGGACGGCCTTGTCGCCGCGGGATACGAAAACGTAAAGCGGTTCGGTGCCGCCCACGTCGCGAAACAATATGCGGCGCTCTACCGGGAAATCGCTACGGGCGAAATCTCAAGCATGAATGCCGAGGCGTAGGCGTATGTGCGGGATAGCCGGAACATTTGCTTATGGGCCGGGCGCGCCACCCGTCGACGAGGCGTCGTTGCTTCTGGTGCGTGAACATATGCGTTCGCGCGGGCCCGATGGCAATGGGTGCTGGATTTCGGATGATTGGTCGATTGGCCTGGCTCAGCGCCGGTTGGCGATTATTGACCTGACCGATGGTGGCCGGCAGCCAATGCATGATCCGGACAATGGCAACGTCATCGTATTCAATGGCGAAATCTACAATCACCGTGCGCTGAGAAAGGAACTGGAGGCGGCTGGGTATCGTTTCCGTTCCAGTTCAGATACGGAGGTTCTGCTCAAGCTCTATTCTGCTCATGGACCGTCCTTTCTGGGCAAGCTCAGGGGAATGTATGCGCTGGCCATCTATGATGCCGCGCGAAGCCATTTGTTTCTTGCGCGTGACCCCTTTGGGATCAAGCCGCTCTATCTGGCCGACAACGGCAAGACGCTGCGCTTTCCTTCTCAGGTCAAGGCCCTTCTTGCAGGCGGTGGGGTGGACGAGCGGCCGGATCCGGCGGGTCACGCAGGCTTCTTTCTTAGGGGGAGTCTGCCGGAACCATTCACGCTATTCCGTGGTGTCCGGGCATTGCCGGCGGGCACAAATCTCACGATCAATGTTGGTGGTGCACGACAGGAGAGGCGCCACTTTGATCCTGCACGACAGGTAGATACATTGGAGCCCATACCCGGTGTCGGGTCGATGAGGGATGCAAGGGCAATACTTGCTGAGGCCCTTCGCGACTCGGTGCAGCATCACTTGGTGTCCGATGTTCCTGTCGGCGCATTCCTTTCGTCGGGCCTCGATTCGTGCACCCTGGCGTCGCTCGCGTCCGAGGTCGGATCGGGCGAGCTTAAGACACTCAGCCTCGGCTTCGAGGAGTATCAGGGAACGGACCGGGACGAAGTACCGCTCGCGGAAGCGATGGCTAGGCAGATCGGCTCAGATCACAGATCGTACCGGATTTCACGCGATGATTTTCACGCCAGTGCCGACCACCTTCTCGATGCAATGGATCAGCCCAGCATCGACGGCGTTAATACCTATTTCTTCTGCAAGTCAGCGCGAGAGGCGGGGTTAAGGGTCGCAATATCGGGGCTGGGCGGGGACGAGCTTTTTGGCGGGTATGGTGAATTCTCGACCATTCCGAAGCTCGTTCGTTTGGCGGGTGTTCCTTCGCGCCTGCCCGGTCTCGGCAGGACTTTCAGGCGAGCATCGGCACCGGTCTTTGGCCGATTTGGTTCTCCGAAATATTCAGGCCTTCTTGAATATGGCGGCGATGTTGCCGGAGCCTATCTTCTGCGCCGCGGGCTCTTCATGCCCTGGGAGCTGAGCGACGTTCTTCAGCCGGACATCGCGTGCGCTGGATGGGAAGCGCAGGCACTGCCTGCGTTAAGAATGTCTATGCCTAACACCGCCTCGATACGCCTGAAGGTCGGTGCGTTGGCGACTAGCTGGTACATGAAAAACCAGCTGTTGCGCGACACCGACTGGGCCAGTATGGCCCACTCGCTGGAGGTTCGGACGCCACTGGTGGATGTCGTGCTCTGGGAAACAGTGATGCGGTTGGTGCTTGCGGGTTATCCCGTCGGAAAGCGTGACATGGCACTCAGCCCGGCCACGGCACTTCCCCATACAATTCTCAATCGGCCCAAGACCGGGTTCTCAATACCAGTCCGCGAGTGCCTCCAATCGGGTAGTCAGATGCCGCAGTCTGCAATGTTGAAGGGCCTGCGCGGCTGGGCGTCGCTGCTATACAGAAGGGCCGGTTTCATCGAATTGCTTGCGGCCTGATGTCGTGGAGGCAATGAGCGTGTTGTTCAAGTTGAAGCATGACGAGATGTGCATGAATGATCCGAACATCGAAGGGACTTGGATGCCGAGATTGGAACACGCCGTCAAATGTTCCGATTGTCGTAGCTGCACCGGTTACGACCGCTTCTACGCGGCGATTTGAATGAAGGTCATCCACGTAATTCCAAGCATAGAAGAAGAGGCTAGCGGACCCGCTTACTCGGTCCCATCGCTCAGCAATGCCATGCGAAACGCAGGAACAGAATCCTGTCTTGTCTCAACCGTTTCAAACCAAGTTGAGGAGGCGGCAGGGTTCAAGACATTTTCGCGGCGCCGTTTTCCATATCGTGTCGGCCGTTCACCGGAGATGTATCGATGGCTTTGTCAGGAAGTCTCTTCGGGTGCCATCGATATCGTTCACAATCACGGCATCTGGATGATGCCGAATGTCTATCCGGGCTGGGTCACCCGAGGCAGCCAGACGCCGCTAGTTGTTTCTCCACGAGGAACATTTTCGGAATGGGCGATGAACCATTCAAAGGCTGTCAAAATCCCCTTCTGGCATGTCTTTCAGAAGCGGGCAATCTCAGGTGCAGCACTTTTTCATGCAACATCAGAAGGTGAGTATGGCGACATCCGCAGGCTCAACTTTCGTCAACCGATTGCTGTGATTCCAAATGGCGTCGATTTGCCCTTGTTGGACGAGCCTCGTTTTGGTGCGCGTAGGTCTCTCCTGTTTCTTGGCCGCGTTCATCCCGTCAAGGGCGTGGACAATCTACTTCGCGCTTGGGCGGCTCTTGAGAGCCGGTTCGAAGATTGGGATCTGAGAATTGTCGGGCCTGGTGATGAGGGCTATTTGCGCGAGCTCGACGGTTTGGCAACTTCGTTGCGGGTGACAAGAGCGACTTTCGATGGCTCGCTATACGGAGCTGCGAAAGAACAGGCGTACCGATCTGCAGATCTCTTCGTTCTTCCTACCCATTCCGAGAATTTTGGCATTGCAGTGGCTGAGGCTCTAGCGGCAGGGTGTCCGGTAATCACGACCAAGGGAGCGCCCTGGTCCGGCCTTCGTGAGCATGGCGCGGGATGGTGGATAGATATCGGCGTTGATCCGCTCCGTCGGGCATTGGAAGTGGCGATGTCGAAGCCGCGTCAGGAGCTTGCAGCGATGGGATCGCGAGGGCGCTCTTGGATGGAGCGTGATTTTTCGTGGGACAAAATCGCGACGCAGATGATTGAGGCCTATCGCTGGCTTCGTGAAGGAGGTGTTTCACCGGATTGGATAAGGCATGACTGAACCTAGAAGTTCTTCCACTTCGGCAAATTCCCCCACGCCGCCGGCTGAGGCAAGCGGGGTAGTACCGATCGCAGTTGTGATGATCAGCCTCAATGAGGCGCACAATATGGCGGAAGTGTTGGAGAATCTGAAGGGCTTTGCTGCGGAAGTTTTCCTTGTTGACAGCTACAGCAGCGACGACACGGTCAATGTCGCTCTAGCATATGGCGCGCAAGTCGTTCAGCGGAAATTTCTCGGTTTCGGTGATCAGTGGAACTTCGCCATGCGCGAGCTTCCTATCTCTGCTCCGTGGACAATGAAGCTCGATCCCGACGAACGGCTGACAGATGAACTGAAACGGAATATTCGGCAGATCGTGGAGCGAGGCGATGCCGATGCATTTTCAGTGTGCCGACGACTCTGGTTCATGGGACGCCCGCTGCCTGTGACGCAAATCATCCTGCGCGGCTGGAAAACCGGAACATGCCGCTTCAGCGATGTGATGGTAAATGAACATCCCCTGGTCGAAGGACGGATTGTCCGCGCTACAGGCGATCTCGAGCACTATGACAGCCCCGACCTGCACCACTGGTTCGACAAACAGAATCGTTATTCCTCTGCCGAGGCGTTGGCAGCCTATCGGGGCGATCCGCTTGCGACGAATCCCCGATTGTTCGGCTCAAGACTGGAGCGGAGAATGTGGATCAAGTCCAGGTTGCTAGACATGCCTCTGCGTTCAATCCTTGTCTTTCTCTATTGTTTTCTTTGGCAGGGGGCATGGCGAGCAGGACGCGTCGGCTACATCTGGTCGCGCCTTCGCGTGGACGTCTATCGAATGCGCGCACTGAAGCTACTGGAAATGCGGTTGAGTGGTAGAGAGTTGAGGCTTCCTCCGGGTCCCGGTGGCTGACCGGATTCTGGTGAAGCTGCTCGATGTTCAAGTGCGGCTGCCCAAACAGGTCGCGCAACAGATTTGACCGGATTGTCGGTCATCATCTACGCAATAGGATTCGAAAGAAGCCAACATGCGAACCTTTCTTGAACGAATCTCACGGCAACGGTCTTTTGTCCGGCGCCTCCCGGTCGAATTTAGTCGCTTGCCAGTGGTGGTGAGCCCCGATGCGCAGCTCAAGTATATGAGGCCAGGGCGGTCAGGGTTTGATGAAGTCCTCCTGAATGCAGCCTCACGGCTGGTTCGTCCCGGTGACAATGTATGGGATGTTGGTGCGAATGTTGGCATTTTCACCATGGCGTGCGCCGCCCGGTCGGGTACCGGTCAGATCGTCGCGGTCGAAGCCGACATCTGGCTGGCAAGTCTTCTTCGCAAGACATTGCGCCTTCCAGACAATCTGGGTTTCGATCTCTCGGTCGTTCCAGCTGCTGCATCGGCATCCGCCGGTGTCTCCAAATTTTCCATCGCGGCACACGGACGTGCGTCTAATCACCTATCGTCAGTGCCCGGCAGTTCACAGACCGGCGGCGCGCGCGAGGTGGTCGAGGTTGCAACGCTGCCGCTTGATCTCCTTTTGAACCACTACACCCCGCCCAACATCATAAAAATCGATGTCGAAGGAGCCGAGCTGGAGGTTCTGATGGGAATGAACAGAATTCTCAGTGAAGTTCGTCCGGAATTATACTGTGAAGTAAGCGGCTCGAATCGAGAGCAGTTTCTGTCCATGATTCACGGTTTTGACTACGTGATCCGAAACATAAATACCGGGAAGCAAGAGTCCGTCATTGGCTCCAATGTATTTCTTTCGCCGAAAGAAAAGGTGACGCAAACTTCCACGCAAGCGCGATGATGAAACAACTCCTTCAATCTCTTAAGAACGGCACAACGGAGCTTGCCGATGTGCCTGCGCCGCGCAGGGCGGCGGGGCGGCTGCTGATCCGCACGGCGGCCTCTCTGGTTTCCGCCGGAACAGAGCGCATGCTGGTCGAGTTCGGCCAGGCCAATTGGTTCGACAAGGCGCGCCAGCAGCCCGACAAGGTACGCATGGTCCTCGACAAGGCGCGCACCGACGGCCTCGCCGCCACCTTCGAGGCGGTACAGAGCAAGCTCGATCAGCCGCTGGCGCCGGGCTATTGCAATGTCGGCCGCGTCGTCGAGGCAGGCGCCGGTGTAGCGGGTTTCGTGCCCGGCGACAGGGTCGCCAGCAATGGTGCCCATGCCGAATTCGTCAGTGTGCCGGTCAATCTTTGTGCGCGCATTCCAGACGGCGTCGGCGATGAAGAGGCCGCCTTCACCGTGCTGGCCGCCATCGGCTTGCAGGGCGTTCGTCTCGCCGCGCCGACGCTCGGCGAATGCGTGGTCGTCACTGGGCTCGGCCTGATCGGTCTCCTGACCGTCCAATTGCTGAAGGCGCAGGGCTGCCGCGTTCTCGGCATCGATTTCGATGTAGCCCGGCTCGCGCTGGCGCAGCAGTTCGGGGCGGAGACCGTCAATCCCGGGGCCGGCGGTGATGTGCTTGCCGCCGCGCAGGCCTTCTCGCGCGGTCGAGGCGTCGATGCCGTCATCATCACAGCCTCGACCAGCAGCGATGAGCCGGTGCATCAGGCGGCACAAATGTGCCGCAAGCGCGCCCGCATCGTGCTGGTCGGCGTCACCGGGCTGAAGCTGTCGCGGGCCGATTTCTACGAAAAGGAATTGAGTTTCCAGGTCAGTTGTTCCTATGGGCCGGGCCGCTACGACCCGGCCTATGAAGAGGGTGGTCAGGACTATCCGGTCGGCTTCGTGCGTTGGACCGAGCAGCGCAATTTCGAAGCTGTGCTCGACATGATGGCGGCGGGCACACTCGACGTGGTGCCGTTGATATCGCATCGCTTCCCGTTTGCCGCAGCGCCCGAGGCCTATGCGCTGCTGGCATCGGATGACCCCTCTCTCGGCATCCTGTTGCAATATCCGGTCGCCGACGCGCCGGGAGGAGAGCCGCTGCCCGCGCGCCAGGTTGCGCTCGGGGCCCGCGCCGCCGCGCCGGGCAAGGCCAGTGCCGGCTTTCTCGGTGCCGGCAATTATGCCGGCCGGGTCCTGATACCGGCTTTCAGGGAAGCCGGCGCCTCCTTGCGGACGGTGGTCAGTGCCGGTGGCGTCAGCGCGGTTCATTTCGGGCGCAAGTTTGGCTTTACCGCCGCCGCCACCGACAGCGGGGCCGTAATGGCCGATCCGGCAGTCGACACAGTGGTCATTGCCACGCGGCACGATGCACATGGAGGCCAGGTTCTCGCGGCGCTCCGAGCCGGCAAGCACGTCTTCTGCGAAAAGCCACTTTGCCTGCAGTTGGCGGAGCTTGATGCGATCGAGGTCGAGGCGGCGGCGCGGCCGTCGCAATTGCTGATGCTCGGTTTCAACCGCCGCTTTGCGCCGCAGGTGATCAAGATCAGATCGTTGCTCGACCGGGTAAGCGAACCCAAGAGCTTCATCATGGCGGTCAATGCCGGCGCCATCCCAGCCGATCACTGGACGCAGGATCGGGCGGTTGGCGGCGGGCGTATAGTCGGAGAGGCCTGCCATTTCATCGATCTGCTGCGCCATCTCGCCGGCGCACCGATAGTCAGTCATCAGGCAGTGGCGCTGGGCCGGCATCCGGCGCTCGCGATCCGCGACGACAAGGCGGTGATCACGCTAGAATTCGCCGACGGCTCGGTCGGCACGATCCATTATCTCGCCAATGGCGATAAGGGTTTCCCCAAGGAGCGGCTCGAGGTCTTCGCTGCCGGGCGGATATTGCAGCTCGACAATTTCCGGCACCTGCGCGGCTGGGGGTGGAAGGGTTTCTCGCGGATGAACCTCTGGCGCCAGGATAAGGGTCAGAGGGCTTGCGCCAGAGCCTTTGTCGATGCGGTACGTACGGGTGGTCCGGCGCCGATCCCCGCTGCCGAGATCTTCGAGGTCAGCCGCGCGACGATCGAGATCGCCGCGAACCTGGCGGACTGACCATGCTGATCGACATTATCGCCGGGGCGCGGCCCAATTTCATGAAGATAGCGCCAATCATTCGTGCGCTGGACCGGCGTTTGGCCGAAGGCGGGCCCTTGCGCTATCGGCTTGTCCATACCGGGCAGCATTACGATGCGCGGATGTCGGGCGATTTCTTCACCCAGCTTGGCATTCCCGACCCGCATGTCAATCTCGAGGTCGGCTCCGGTACGCAAGCCGAGCAGACAGCTGCGATCATGACGCGCTATGAAAAACTGCTCATCGATGCGCCGAGCCGACTCTGCCTCGTCGTCGGCGATGTCACTTCGACCATGGCCTGCGCAATCGCTGCGCAGAAGCAGCGCATCCCGGTTGCGCATGTCGAGGCCGGTATCCGCTCAGGTGACTGGAGCATGCCCGAAGAGATCAACCGGATGGTGACCGACGCTATCAGCAATTTCTTCTTCACGACCAGTAAGGTTGCCAATGACAATCTGCGTTGCGCCGGCATTGGTGACGAGCGGATTTTCTTTGTCGGCAACACGATGATCGACACCTTGCTCGCCAATCTGACGCGGTTGCAGAAGCCAGTCTTCTGGGACACCTGCGGCCTTGAGACCGGCGGCTATTTTGTGGTCACGTTACACCGGCCAGCCAATGTCGACGAGGGCGGCGCATTTACCCGCCTCCTGAGCGCGATCGGGGCGGCGACGCGGGGTCTTCCGGTCGTCTTTCCGGTCCATCCGCGCACCGCACGGACCCTTGAGGCGCTGGGTGCGGCGCCGGCCGGTTTTCACCTAGTTGAGCCCCAGCCCTATCTCGAGTTCAACTATCTCGTCAAACACGCCAGGGCCGTGATCACGGACTCAGGCGGCATCACTGAAGAGACGACAGTTCTCGGCGTGCCTTGCCTCACCTTGCGCGATACGACGGAGCGGCCCGAGACGGTCAGCATCGGCACCAACGAACTGATCGGCACGGATCCGGTGAAGCTTAAGCCGGCGCTTGATCGGTTGTTTGCCGGTGATTGGAAGAAGGGCGCCATCCCCGAACTCTGGGACGGACAGACCGGGCCGCGCATTGTGCAACACCTCGAACGGCTGCTACATCCGGCGTGAGCACGCTGCGGACAGCTTCGCTTTACTGGCATACTTTGCGCCATTTGCGCCCGGCTCAGATTTATGGCCGGCTCCGGTTCCGGCTTGCCCGCCCGCGGGTCGATGCCGCGCCGGCCCCGGGTTTGCGTGCGCCCTCAGGGTCATGGGCTGCACCGGCGTTGCGTGCGCCAAGCCTTATCGCACCCGGCGAGTTCCTTTTTCTCGGGCAGGCCGGTCGGCTTGCGGAGATTGGCTGGGATGGGGCTCAGCGGGAGAAGCTCTGGCGCTACAACCAGCATTATTTCGACGATCTGAATGCAGTTGGGGCGCCGGAACGGGCTGAATGGCACACCGCGCTGATTGCGGATTGGCTCGCGCAAAACCCGCCCGGCTGCGGTACCGGTTGGGAGCCCTATCCGACTTCGCTCAGGATCGTCAGCTGGATCAAATGGGCGCGTGCCGGCAAGTCATTGTCGCGGGAGGCTGTGCAGAGTCTTGCCATCCAGGCGCGCTGGCTGTCGCGGCGTCTCGAATACCATCTACTCGGCAATCACCTGTTTTCAAATGCCAAGGCGCTGATCTTTGCCGGCCTTTTTTTTGAAGGTGCGGAGGCTGAGCACTGGCTGGAAACCGGTCTCGCAATTCTGACACGAGAGATTCCAGAACAAATCCTCGCCGATGGCGGTCATTTCGAACGAAGCCCCATGTATCATGCGCTGGCGCTCGAGGATCTGCTCGACCTGCTCAACATGGCCAATTGTTACGAGATGGCGCTAACGCCAAAGCGGAAGCCGGAGGCTGATCGCTGGCGCGAACGGATAAACACGATGCGTGGCTGGCTTCATGCGATGAGCCACCCCGATGGCGGGATTTCTTTTTTCAACGACGCGGCTTTCGGAATAGCACCCGAGAATGCTGAACTCGATGCCTATGCGGAGCGTCTTGGCTTCAAGGCGGTGGACCATCTACCACCGACACAATGGCTCTCGGCAAGTGGCTATGCAAGGTTCTCTTGCGGGCCTGCGGTTGCGCTTCTCGATATGGCAGCGGTTGGGCCCGACTATCTGCCAGGCCATGCCCATGCCGATACGCTGAGTTTCGAGCTGTCCCTTTTCGGGGAGCGGATTCTCGTCAATTCCGGGACCTCTTGTTATGGCGATAGCGATGAGCGCCTGCGGCAGCGTGGCACTGCCGCGCACAATACTGTGGTCATCGCGGGGCAGGACTCCTCCGAAGTCTGGGGCGGTTTCCGGGTCGCCCGGCGGGCACGGCTGCGTGATGTAACGGTATCGTTGAGCGGCGCGCCGATGGCGCAGGCTACACATGATGGCTACCGCCGCCTGCCTGGTGCGCCATTGCATCGTCGATGCTGGCGCATGGATGATGGGTCGCTCTCCGTCAGCGATCATGTCGGCCATTGCGACTTGCCGGCCGAATCCCGATTTCATGTGCATCCCAATGTGAGGCTTGTGCCTGAGTCCGATCCCTCGGTTGGCGAGGGGCTGACGCCGAACGGCAAACGCTTTTCATGGCATGTTTGCCGCGGAAAGGCGCGCATCGAACAATCGACCTGGCATCCGCGCTTCGGCGAAGCCCACTCCAGTCAATGCCTTGTCATTGCCCTTCATGAGGGCTCGAGCGAAATCATCTTCTCCTGGAATGGCGGGCTGCCCTGAGGCGCGAATGCATATCCTCTTTCTCAGTGACAATTTTCCGCCCGAGGTCAATGCGCCGGCGAGTCGCACGTTCGAACATTGCCGCGAATGGGTGAAGGCCGGACACCAAGTGACGGTGATCACTTGTGCACCGAACTTTCCCAGGGGTGAGGTGTTCGGCGGCTATCGCAACCGCCTCTGGCAGGAGGAGGAAATGTCCGGTATTTGCGTGGTCCGGGTCTGGACCTATATCACCGCCAACGAAGGGTTCTTAAAGCGAATTCTCGATTATATGAGCTTCATGCTGTCGGGATTTCTCGCCGCTTTGTTTGTGCGCAAGGTCGATATTGTCGTCGGGACATCGCCGCAGTTCTTCACCGCCGTCGCGGCGTTTATGACATCGCTTCTCAAGCGGCGCCCTTGGATTTTTGAACTGCGTGACATCTGGCCGGAATCGATACGAACGGTCGGCGCCATGCGTTCCTCGCGGGTGTTCGACCTACTCGAGAAGCTCGAACTTTTTCTCTATCGCCGGGCAGACGCCATTGTGGCGGTCACTAATGCCTTTCGCGACAATCTGATTGCGCGCGGTATCGATGGCGGCAAGATTTTCGTTGTGACCAATGGCGTAGATACAAGCCGTTTCGCCCCGCGCGAGAAGGATCCGCAGCTTGTGGCCAAGTTCGGACTTCAGGGGAAATTTGTTGCTGGCTATATAGGCACGCATGGCATGGCGCATGCGCTGGAAACGATCCTTGAGGCGGCCAGCAAAATCCGGACAGAGGCAGGCGGAGACCGTTTTCGTTTCCTGTTTCTGGGCGATGGATCGAAAAAGGCAGTACTTGTTGCGCGCGCTGCCGAAGACGGACTCGATAATGTGATCTTTGTCGACACCGTGCCGAAAGATGAAGTCGTGCGTTACTGGTCGTTGCTTGATGCCTCGATCATCCATCTGCGCCGGTCGCCGCTGTTCGAGACGGTAATTCCGTCGAAGCTTTTCGAATGTATGGGTATGGGGATACCGGTGCTTCACGGGGTGCGCGGCGAGTCGGCCATGATTGCGACGCAGGCACAGGTTGGCATGACCTTTGAGCCCGAGAATGCAGACGATCTTTGCCGCGTCCTCAATTTTCTCGTCTCGGAGCCCGAGGTATTGCAAAAGCTTCGCGACAACGGGCCGCTTGCGGCCGTCAAATATGATCGTCTCGTCCTTGCTCAAAATATGCTGACCATCATTCAAGGCGTGGTCTCAAAGGCCCGAACGCGATGAGCTCGTTACGACTTTGAGTTTTCCGAGCGTAGTTGCTTATCTGGCGCCAAACCCGGTCAACATTGTTCGTATCGTTTTGAGCACGATCAACACGTCAAGCCAGGGTGAGAAATTCTTGATGTAATAAAAATCGTAATGGAGCTTCTCCAGCACTTCGTCCGGTGAGGCAACATGGCCCTGCATGACTTGTGCCCAGCCAGAAATGCCTGGCCGTACGATGTGACGATATCGATAGAAAGGAAGCTCTTTTTCGTACCACATCGAAAGGGGGACAGCTTCCGGGCGTGGACCTATCCAGCTCATCTCACCACGCAGAATATTCAAGACCTGCGGTAGTTCGTCGATTCGGGTGCGTCTCAGAAAATGACCTAGGCGCGTGATCCGGTTGTCATCTGCCTTGGTGATGGCGCGGTCTCTTTCATCGCTGACTACATCTTCCTCCGAACGCATTGTCCGGAATTTATAGAGAGTGAAAATTTGCCCGCGATAGCCCATTCGCTTTTGGCGAAAAATGGCTGGTCCTCTCGACTCCAGCCGAATTGCCAAGGCGATGATGGCAAAGAACGGCATTAGCAATGTCACCACGACAAGGGCGAGGAACCAGTCTATCGCCTGCTTTATTTTCAAATACATGTCATTCGGATTTAGCGAACCGAGAGTGTTCTCCGAAAGACGTTCGATCTCGAGACGTCCCGTCAGCGTTTCGCGCAAATGTTTTACGTCGAAGACCGGTGTGCCCGAGACCGCTGTCTCCGTAATGAAGCGCTCCCAATCCGCTGAAAAATTGTGATCGAGATCGGCGACAATTGCATAGAGGTGCTTCGTGTTTTGGGAGGCGTCGTGAATTTCATGCCATTCAGCGGAGGGCAGGGACAGCAGTGCAGCTGCCGTTCCTCCAGGAACAATTCCGATTCGAAGTCTCCGTAGACGCACCATCGCAATTGAAATGCATGTAAACCAAATCACGGTAAGAATGTAGCTCGCGCCGAACAGGTAGCGGCTGTAGTCAAGACGGAGAAAAAGAAAAATGATGAGGACGGTCCCGTAGGTCGCAGCGAAGATCGGGATCGCATAGGCAATGCCCTCCGTTCCCGGATAGTCGATGAGGCGTCGAAAGAAGAAGAACCCTGATATCAGCGCAAAGATCGATCCGACAATTGCGTTGGACAGTGCAGAGGAGCTGATCGGAACGTCATCGAACCCGAAACGGAGAAGCAAAGGCAAGGCAATGGCGAAAACAATGCCGCCAAGCAATTGCACGCGATTCCGAAACAAAGCCTTTCGAAACATTTCGGTCAAAGCCGATGACCGACCCGGCAAGTTGTCACTTGCGGGCTCAAATGCGTCTTTTGGGATTTCGGACTTTGCGTTCAGCATGTTCCTCTTGCAGCACTAAACGCGCGCATGCTGCCCCTCGCCCATGCCATTTGAAGAAGGCATCTGTTTCAATTGGATGCGTTGTAAGCTCTAAGAAATAAAGAAAAACCAAATCCAACCGGGAGGCAATATGCCGTTCGTAATAGTTTTTTATTAGAGTAAATTTGAGGCAGGGAGCTTGGTTATTGGGTTTGGACGACGGCGTCGAGGCGCCGTCGTTCATTGTTCTCTGGGAGGCATGCCGCTTGCTCGTATATGAGAGGCTGCACCACAAAATGCCCTAAGGGTGGGTGGGAGAAGACGATCTAGGTGACACCAATGCCTTGGGTGCGGAGTCATTCTCCGCAATTCAAGGTTGGGGCAGAACGGCGGCCCGACCGATGGAGTAATAGGAAAGGCCGGCATTGGCCATTTCTTCCGGAGGATAGATGTTTCTCAGATCGATCACTATCGGGCGAAGCAGCAATGACCTGATGCGCTTGAGGTCGAGTGCGCGAAATTCGTTCCATTCTGTGAGAATGACCAGCGCATCGGCCCCCTCCATCGGAGCATAGGCATCCTCGGCCCAGGCAACATCCGGCATTAAGCGTTCTGCTTCGTGCATACCTTCGGGGTCGAAAGCCGCTATTGAGGCGCCTGCCTTCTGAAGGGCCGGTATGATGTCGAGACTGGGAGCGTCGCGCATATCGTCGGTGTTGGGCTTGAATGTGACGCCCAGAATGGCGACGCGCTTACCGCTGACGCTCCCGCCAAGGGCGCTTACGATACGGTCGGCCATGCGCTTCTTGCGGGCATCATTGGCCTTGATCACTGCATCGACAATGGAAACAGACGCACCAAATTCGGCGGCGGTTTGTGCTAGTGCTTTTGTGTCTTTCGGGAAGCAGGATCCACCATAACCCGGGCCAGCATGAAGGAACTTCTTGCCGATGCGGCCGTCGAGACCGATACCGCGTGCGACGTCCTGAACATCGGCTCCGGTTGCCTCGCAAAGATCAGCCATCTCATTGATGAATGTGATTTTCGTCGCCAGGAACGCGTTGGCGGCATATTTGGTGAGTTCCGAGGTGCGTCGGCTGGTGAAGAGAACAGGCGTCTCGTTCAGGAAAAGCGGACGGTAGAGCCTCTTCATGATGTCGCGCGCCCGTCCGGAATCGGTGCCAACTACCACGCGATCCGGCCGCATGAAATCCTCGATGGCGGCGCCTTCGCGCAAAAACTCGGGATTGGATGCGACGTCGAAATCCAAATCAGGACGACGCTCGCGGATCAGGGCCTCGACCCGGTCGCCTGTGCCGACAGGCACAGTGGATTTCGTTACGACAACGGCATAGCCATCGAGATTATCCGCAATTTCCTCCGCTGCCGCGAAGACATAAGTGAGATCGGCATGGCCGTCGCCTCGCCGGCTCGGTGTGCCGACTGCGATGAATATGGCTTCGGCTCCTTTTATGGCCGTCGCCAGGTTGGTCGAGAAAGAGAGCCGCCCAGCTTCAACATTGCTCTCGACCAGGGCATCAAGCCCCGGTTCGAATATCGGAATTTCGCCTTTCTCGAGACGTTCGATCTTCGAAGTGTCCTTGTCGACGCAGACCACATCGTGGCCAAATTCGGCAAAGCATGTTCCTGAAACCAGGCCAACATAGCCTGTGCCAATCATCGCGACCTTCATCGGGGTATCTCTTTAGTGAATGGGGACCGGGAACCGTAATATCACTGTTGAAGCAACGATTTGGCGACAGGCAGGAACTTCGGAGCGATATCCGGACGATCGAGCGCCAAGGCCAGATTAGCGGAGAGGAATCCGATCTTGTCCCCGCAATCATAGGTGGTCCCGTCAAAGCGGTAAGCGAAAAAGTCCTGATCTTCGATTAGCGCAATCATGGCATCAGTAAGTTGTATCTCACCGCCAGCGCCAGGCTTCTGGATCTCGAGCTTTGCAAAAACCTCAGGCTGCAGAATGTAGCGGCCTGATATGATCAGATTGGATGGCGCGTCTTCTCGCTTCGGCTTTTCCACCATCCCTGTGATGCTATGCGTACGGTCGTCAAACTTTTCATTCAGAGCGACCACCCCGTAGCGGCTCACATGTTCGTGGGGCACTTCTTCCACGGCGATCACGTTGCCGCCGTGACGCTCATAGACTTCCATCATCTGAGTAAAGCAACCCCGCGCGCCATGGATCAGCATGTCGGGGAGGGCGAGCAGAAAGGGCTCGTCGCCGACAATGTCTCTGGCGCACCAAACCGCGTGACCGAGACCCAAGGGCTCCTGCTGGCGGACGAAACTTGCCGCACCCGCGGCCGGACGGCTTGGTTTCAGCAGTTCGATCTCCGCCGTCTTGCCGCGCGCTTTCAGAGTGGCCTCAAGCTCATAGGCGAGGTCGAAGTGGTCCTCGATGGCGCCCTTGCCGCGCCCCGTCACGAATACAAAATGCTCGATGCCGGCTTCTGCCGCCTCTTCCACGGCGTATTGAATGACCGGCTTGTCGACGACGGTCAGCATTTCTTTCGGCACGGCCTTTGTGGCGGGCAGAAAGCGGGTTCCCAGACCCGCCACTGGGAATACGGCTTTGCGAGGCTTTCGGAACATGTCGGATCTCACCCCAATGGAGGAGCTAAGTTATTAATATCAGGCACTAATTCGTTCCCAAGACCTGACTTTTGACACGCATTGCTCATGTGAGCAAGTGAGATGCTCGGTGAGTATTTCCGTACCGGTAAAATCCATGTAATTAAAGGCGCGCGCAGGACCGTGTTTTCGCGGTTTTGTATGCGATAGGTTGAAAGGCCGTCCGCTTAAGGAACGGCCTTTCGTCATGCGAAAGCAGGAGAGCATCTGGGATGACCAAGCGGGTCGCATTGATAACCGGCATTACGGGCCAGGATGGCAGTTATTTGGCCAGTCTCCTTGTCTCGAAGGGCTATGAAGTCCACGGCCTGATGCGCCGCTCCTCCTCGCTGAACACGGACCGTATCGGGCATCTCTATCAGGAAGAGCAAGATGCGACCTCGCAGGTTCGGATGCATTTTGGCGACATGAGCGATGGGGCAAGTCTGTTCCGCGTGCTGAAAGAGGTAAAGCCCGACGAGGTCTACAATCTGGCAGCCCAAAGCCATGTCAAGGTGAGCTTCGACAAGCCCGAATACACGACCGATGTGAATGCGACCGGCGTTCTGAGACTTCTCGAAGCCATTCGCCTTCTCGATATGGGCGAGTCCATACGCTTTTATCAGGCGTCGACCTCGGAGCTCTTTGGCAATGTTCAGGAGACACCTCAGAGCGAGACCACGCCATTTCGTCCGCGTAGCCCATATGCAATCTCAAAGCACTTCGCGTTCCAGACTGTGGTGAACTATCGCGAAGCATACGGATTTCATGCTTCGAACGGCATTCTCTTCAACCACGAGGGCCCCAAGCGCGGCGAGAATTTCGTGAGCCGAAAAATCACGCGAGCGGTTGCTGCTATCTGTCATGGGATTCAGGACAAGCTCTATCTGGGGAATATCAATTCCCGACGCGATTGGGGACACGCGCGTGACTACGTCGAGGGGATGTGGCTCATGCTGCAGAAGGAAACGCCCGGAGATTATGTACTTGCGACGGGTGAGGAGCATTCAGTTCGCGATTTCGTGGAGCTTGCCTTCGAAATGGTCGGGCGTCCCATTGAATGGGAAGGCTCGGCGCTTGAAGAGAAGGGGGTCGACCGAAAATCCGGAAAGGTCCTGATCGAGATCGACCCCCAATATTACCGCCCGGCAGAGGTTAATTCGCTTGTCGGCAATGCCGCCAAGGCGCGCGACGAACTAGGCTGGACGCACAAGACCAGCTTCAAGGAACTCGTTCAGGAGATGGTAGAGGCGGATATGCAGCGTCTCGCAAGTGCAGGGATGTCGCGAGCCTGAAGGCAAAAAGGCTACCGGCAGAAAAGGCGCTGGCTTGTTGCAGGCGATTGCGCTGATGGCTTGGCAACAAGACTTAAACCGAGGGCGCTCTGATCCTTTGGCTTTCCTGCTTTGTATCGCCGGACTGGAAATTGATTTTGTATAAGCCCGTGTCTTAATCTCGGCTTTCTTCTTCAAGCTCGGACTTTTGCATGACAATCCTTGTCACCGGTGCAGCAGGCTTTATCGGATACCACCTGTGCCGATATCTGGTCGCGCGAGGCGAACAGGTGATTGGCATTGATGACCTGAATCCTTATTACGATCCGAGCTTGAAAAGGGCACGCTTGAGCCTGCTGAACGAATGCGCAGCCTTTACCTTTGTCGAAGGCGACATTTCTCAGCTTGATCTTCCCAAGGCATTGCATGGAGCGAGAGTAAGCAAAGTCGTTCATCTCGCGGCGCAGGCGGGTGTTCGATATTCGTTGGATAATCCCCGAGCATATGTGAAGTCCAATCTTGCCGGGCATCTGGAGATTCTCGAGTTGTGTCGGAATCTCGGTGATCTGGAGCATCTGGTCTATGCGTCTTCAAGTTCCGTGTACGGCGGAAACGAGAAAGTGCCTTTCAGTGAGGATGATAACGTCGATCATCCGGTGTCTCTTTATGCGGCGACAAAGAAGGCGGATGAGCTGATGAGCTATGCATATGCTCATCTTTACGGAATTCGGCAGACGGGGCTGAGGTTTTTCACGGTTTATGGTCCCTGGGGTCGGCCGGACATGGCGTACTGGCTTTTCACTGAGGCAATACTTCAGGGAAAACCGGTTAGAGTTTTCAACAATGGTGAGATGTGGCGCGACTTCACCTACATTGATGACATCGTGCAGGGGATTGCTGCGGTTCTGGATCATCCTCCTCAAGGCACACCACCGCATCAAATCTATAATCTCGGCAACAACCGGCCCGAGAATCTCATGCATTTTCTCGATGTGTTGGAGGATATTATTGGGGTGAAAGCGGTTCGGCGCTTCGAACCCATGCAACCTGGAGATGTTGTTCGCACATATGCGGATATTTCGAGAATTCAGCGGGATGTCGGCTTCAATCCATCGACTGATATCAGGGTCGGCCTGACTCGATTTGTCGACTGGTACAAACAAAACCACGTGTGAGCTCTAGCTAGCCTTGAATGGGCAAACCCGTCGGTTCGCAACACCCGGGGACGATGAAAACGCTTGGCTGACCAGCCCCATAGACACCCGCAGGCAAAACCTTGACCAATAAGCATGCGGCTGCAATCGGTCGGGTGCCGCCGGAAACTTGATGATTGGCGCGGAGCTGGTTTTTTCATGGCCCGCCTGGGTGAGCCTTGTTGCGGCAAATTAACCTAGAAGTCCGCTAAAGAATGAGATTTGGTTTGCGGAGCAATAGATTTTAATGTGATTGCTTCGTTCGCCAATTGCAGACCTGTTCCGTGGGGCGGAAAGCGATGATCTATCCTGTGATACTTTCGGGCGGCGTCGGGTCGCGGCTCTGGCCTACCTCGCGCGCGCTTTACCCGAAGCAGCTGCTGCCCCTCGTCTCCGAAAAGGCCATGCTGCTGGAAACGGCCATGCGCGTCACGGGTCAGGACTTTGCGGATCCAGTCATCGTTTCCAATGACGAGCATCGCTTCATCATCGCCCAGCAGATGCGGGAAGCGGGTATCGTGCCGCTCGCCCATATTCTGGAGCCGCAGGGCCGCAATACGGCGCCTGCCGCCGCCGCCGCCGCTACCTATGTCCGCTCGCGCGATCCCAAGGGCGTGCTCCTGATCCTGCCGGCGGATCACCACATCGCGAATGTAGGCGCCTTCCATGATGCGATTGCCAAAGGCGAGGCTCTTGCTCAGGCGGGGAAGCTTGTCACTTTCGGTATCGTTCCCTCAGGCCCCGAGACCGGCTACGGCTATATCAAGCGGGGGCAGAGCCTTTCCACCGGCGATGCTTACGAAGTCGAGCGGTTCGTCGAGAAGCCCGATGCAGCAACGGCGCAGCGCTATCTCGATGAGGGTGGCTATGACTGGAACGCCGGCATCTTCATGTTCCGTGCGGACAAGATCATCGAAGAGATGGAGGCCCATTGCCCAGAGATCGCGGCCTGCGCCGCGGAAGCCGTGGTCAAGGGTGCGCGCGATCTCGATTTCTTGAGGCTCGATCCGGCATCTTTCTCGGCCTGTCCGTCGGACTCCATCGACTATGCCGTCATGGAGCACACGAAGTTGGCTGCGGTTGTGCCGGTCGATATGGGTTGGAGCGATATCGGCTCATGGTCCGCGCTGTGGGAGATCGGAGAGAAGGACGAGGCCGGCAATGTCTTGAGCGGTGACGTGATCGTCGAGGACACACGGAACTGTTTCGTTCGCGCGGAATCGGGGCTCGCCGCGGCGATCGGCGTGGAAAATCTCGTCATCGTCGATACCGGCGACGTTCTTCTCGTCGCCTCGAAGGATCGTGTGCAGGATGTGAAGAAGGTGGTCGAACGTGTTGCCGCTGCGGGCCGCACGGAACATCACTCGCACAAGCGTGTGCACCGTCCATGGGGATATTACGAGTCGATCAATGAGGGCGATCGGCATCAGGTGAAACATCTCCTGGTCTATCCGGGTGCCGCGCTTTCTCTGCAGATGCATCATCATCGCGCGGAGCATTGGGTCGTCGTGAAGGGCCGCGCGGAAGTGACGGTCGGAGAAGAGTGCCGGGTGCTCGAGGAGAACGAGTCCGTCTATATTCCCGTCGGCACGACGCATCGGCTCGCCAATCCGGGCGAGGAACCGCTTAGCATCATCGAAGTGCAGTCCGGCTCCTATCTCGGCGAAGACGACATCGTTCGCTTCGACGATGTCTATGGCCGCGAAGTGAAGAAGCCTGCGGCGGAATAAGACGGTCTGTCCGGAACCGGCCGGCTTCTCATCCTTTCAGAAATGAGACGCCATAACAGCGCGTCTTGCGTGTAGAGGCCTGCATTTGAGCCTGTCCCTTCTCCTCCAATCTCCCTACGCGCGGCCGGTCGCTATTGTCGCCGCCGTTGCCGTCTATTTGGGGATTCTGGTCGGCTCACTCTCTTCCGAACTCGGCCCCCCCAATCTCTTTCCGAATTCCGACAAGCTTGTGCATATGTCCGCATGGGCGCTGCTCTCGGCGATCACCGTCTTTGCGTTGCGGGAAAAGCGTGTCGCTCTCTTGGGTGGGCTTGGTCTTTTTGCCAGCAGTGGCGCCGTCGAACTCATTCAGGCGCTCGTTCCCCACCGCTCGGCTTCCTGGGCCGATCTCCTTGCAAACGGGATCGGGATTGCGCTTGGAGGGGCGTTGGTCTGGATGGTGCTCCGCCGTCTCGGGCATCGATAGAGCCCGGCTGGCCTTTGGAGGTCACAGACCCCAAACCGGCGCGGCATTCTTCTTGTTGCCGAGGTTTCTCAATAGTGAGCGTTTAAAGAGAACACTCTTGCGACACCGCGGGGCGCATGCCGGGGCCGCCTATTCGGCAGGAACAGGCTCGGTGATGCGGAGGGTCGCTCCATTGACGGCAGCCGCCCGGGAAGGCCTCTCGGCGTTCGTGGTGAGCCGCTTCAATCGGGTTTGATAGAGGCGGCTTAGAATTTCCGAATAATGCCGGTCGGTTCGGTCGCGCAACAGCGGCTTTTCTGCCGCCAGGCGCGCCAGGAAGCGCTTGTTGTGCACGTATAGCGCCTCAAGGGCGGCGGGGTCATCGCTACGGTCAATGGCGCGGCGCAAGGCCGAACAGGCGCTGATGGCGCTTGCGAGCACCCATTTCGCCTCGCCGCTTGCGTCCCGGATGATCCAGTGGCGCTCGGCCTTTGCCGGGTGAAGCGCGTTGCCGGTCGTGCCCGACGCGGCCGTGTTTGCCGGGCTGGATTCCTTTCCCGAAGGGGCGCTATCGCGCGCCTGGGAATCATAAAGCGTGAGGCCGAAGGGCGCGCCCAGCGTGGCCAGAGCGCGCTTTGTCGCATCGGTTTCAGCTGCTTTCAGCGCATGGCCATGAGCCTCGCCAAGCGTGGCGCCCGCCCCATGGCCAATGCCGCTTCCCTCGCGAACAAGCGTTTCCTCCTTCAGCCTGACGCAAAGACGGACGCGGGCGCTGTAGCTGCAGGCCGGGCGTCCCTCCTGTTTTCCCTGCCAGACGCAGTGGGTGCTCAAGGTGATGCGGTCCCAGTGTTCCGTCCCGAATATCCGGTTTGCTTCCTGGATGACAAACCAGCCTTCCAGATAGGACAAGGTGATGCCGTTTTCCTCTCGCGTTTTGACGGCATCGGCGGGAGGTGAGGCGGTCAGTGCGGCTCTTTGTTTTGTGGTCAGGGGCATAACAAGGATCCTTTCTGCCTCATGCAATCCGAATGGTGATGGAGGGTTTCGGCTTGCCCAGCGCCGCGCCCTCGACGGTCCCGCCCGATTTCAGCGTCTCGCCTAGCGACACACGATCGAGCTTGGGCGGCTGGGGTTTCCAGTACATGGCGGGGATGAGCGTCTCGTCCTCGATCACCACGGATGGCGGTGAGGTTCTCAGCGAGACCGTGAAATCGGCAGCGACGATTTTCTTGATCTCGGCGCGGGCCATCACATCGGTGACCAGGCGCCGCTTTCGCTCGGCGCGTTCCTGAAAGCGTTCGAGGCGGGCTTTCAGGGTATCGAGCCGCGATTTGAGCCCGCTGATTAGAGCCAGGTCCTCCTCGCGGGAGCGCAGGATCCCTGCAAGCGCTTCATTGAGATCGGTTTCGCCTTCAAGCGTGTCTGCCAGGGTTTCATCGTCGAGATCGGGAAACTCGGTCGCCAGCCGTTCGCGCAAATAGCTGTGGGCGTGGAAAGCCGCCGCAAGGTGCGGCGGCAGATGCGGGAGCGGGGCTGTCTGCGAACCGCTGGCCGGGGCATGGCTCGAATGGTGCTGTGCACTGGCATCGAATTCTGGCATGATAAGTGACCTTTTTTCGTTCATAGGCGACCCAAATCGTGCCATCACGACCCCCGAAGTCAACTGAAACAGGTCATTATTTCGTTATTTCAATTCGACTATGATTTATTCATCCCAGATTCGCGCCGCGCGCGGCCTTTTGAACTGGAGTCGCGATGACCTGGCGGCGGCGGCAGGGCTTGGCCTGTCGACGGTTCAGCGGATGGAAAACGGCGAAGGGCTCGCTCGCGGGCATGCGGCCAATGTCTGGACCCTGCAGGCGGCGTTGGAAGCGGCGGGTGTGGTTCTTCTGCCGGCGGACGAAACGGGCGGCCCCGGTGTCCGGCTCAAGGACCGGCCAGCCTGAGGGTTGTCCCCGATATCCCCGATCTTCCCCTTTCCCCTTTCAAGAAGAACTTCAGGTTGTGGTGCGTGGTTGGGCAGGGAATTGCGGGGACAAGACGTTCAGGGGCCTCTATGACGGCGAGGATTGGCGGTAAAACCCCGGGGGCTCTGCCGCCTTGCCGGAGTGGGCAAGTTCCCCGGAACTTGGGAACAGAAATGACCGATGCCGGCTAAGGGCCGGTCCATCAAGCGCTTCGGCCCTGTCTCGGATTTGCGGCTCGTTTCGGTTTGCGGACCGGATCGAACAGAACCGCAGGAGCGACATCGAGGGCTCTGGCCAGTTTCGCGAGAATAGTGACGGTCGGATTGCGGGTGCCGCGTTCTATGCCGCTGATATAGGTGCGGTGAAGGCCGCTCTCGAAAGCGAGATCCTCCTGCGACCACTCTCGGTCGCGCCTTAGTTTCTGCAGATTGAGTCCGACCTGGCGTCTGATGTCCATGTTTTGATCAGACTATTCTGCATCCTATTGGTCTACATCCTATAAGTCACATTCTGCTTGACCTCGGCCGGTCCTTTGCTTTCCATCGGGAGGGCGACAAACCACTGGACTTCGGGTTCACACCAAGTGTCACTTCGAAGCAATGCGGCCGGTGTGACGGTGCGGAAAGGCGGGGCGTCATGGATGAAGATCAAAAGGAGCTGTTGGGCCGCTTGTTTGGGGTTGCCTGCGATGTGCTAGAACGAGCGCATGAAACCGCCGCCGCCGGTCAAGCGCATAACCTCGATGGCAAACGGGCGGCTTTGTGCGCGCGTCACCTCGGCAGTACAGCGAACCGGTTGGGTGCCCTGGCAGATACCATACGGCTTGTAGCCGAGGACAAGCCCCGTCGGAAGACAGAGGACACGTGACATGGCCCCATCGCCCTGCGATCTGTCGGCACGACAGACAGCCTGTTCTGCCGGCCCCGGTCCCATTGGAAGCGGAGGCGCAATTCCGCATGCCACCGTCCAATGCGAGAGGTTTTGCATCCTATAAGTCTACAGACTATGAATCACATTCCTCTTGACTCCAGCCTCATGCCAAGCCTTCCTTGGGTCCGATGAACGACGTAAATGTCCAGAGCCCCATGCGGCCCAGCAGTACCCAGATCGGGGCAATCGGCGAAGCGCTTGTTGCTTCGGGGCTGATCTTGGGGTCGAACGGTCGGATCGCGCCTTTCTCTCCGTTTGCAGACGACAAAGGCATCGATCTCCTTGCCTATGACAAGCTCACCCACAATAGCCTGCCTGTTCAGATCAAGTGCCGCACCGGAGTCGACGACCGCAGGACGGGAACGGTCCAATTCGACATCCGCCTTTCGACGTTTGCGCGGGAAGGGAACGGCTACGTGCTCTGCGCCTTGCTGGACGGTTACTCGGTCTCTACGGCATGGCTGATTCCAGCGATTGATGTCGCTGCCCAGGCACGCCAGCGCGAGGACAAGCTTGTCATTGTCGCGTCTACACGGCCGGGTACGGCTGACCGCTACGCAGCCTACCGAAACGCCAGCCTTGAGAGCATTGCCCGTGTCCTCCTCGCCCGCTTCGATGCACTGGCGAGCCTGCCCGCCTCCGGTTGACTGCGCATAACCCTCGTGGGTGGCGCCGTTCGAACTCGTCTTTTGCTCCGCGCCAGACGGATCGAATGCAGCGCCTGAGGGGGGCGCATAGAGACGACGTCGCAGGCGCGGCATGTGCCCGGCTCTATAGCCGCCAACCCCCGAGTGCGACCCACGATCTGGATCAGTTCGGATACGAAATAATAGTATCGCCGGGGAGCCCAGAGCTGGCATGCAGGACAAGGAGTGGCCCTAAGCAGAGGCTGCATACAACGATCTGCAGGAGACAGCCATGCCCCGACGTGTGGAAGTATTTCCCGGGTACGACGGTTACAGCGAAGTCGATGCTTTTGAGCTTACTGACGTACAGATGGACAGTCTGACGGAATTGCTCGGGCCCTTATTCGACTCAAACCATCGCGATTATCTCAGGCGACAAGTAGAGGAAGTCGGCAATCAGTGGCGCAACTGGCACGAGCGCGGCGCATCAGCTTTTAGCAGAGCCGAGGCTCGAGAGGCGTTGGACAACCTCGCATGTGCGGACGTCATCGACAGGGAGGGTATCGAGAAGCTTAACGGACGGGCGGAGCAGTTGCTTCACGATCATCTATGCATGAGCAAGGGCATCGCCTCGGTTGTCGGCGATAGCGTTTGGAAAGCGCTTGTCGAGGACAGGATTCCCGAGCCTTTCATCAGGCGGGCTCTTGCGAACGCCATCGCATCGCTCAAGTCAAGGAAGGGTGCGGAGCCCCAAGGGGATATTCATATTTGTGTCAGGGAACTCAGCGGTCTCTATCAAGAGCTCACTGGTCGCTATGTCACGCATTCCGTGAACAAGAACGACCCCTGTGATGCGCGCTCCCACTCACATGCCGGCGAGTTCGTGACGGCCTGCTTCGAGTGCTTCGGCGTAATCGATCGGGAAGACCGCCATGCCAAGCATGAGAATGCCCGCATGGAAAGGCGGATCAGCGCGGCCCTGCGCGACTTCGTGCATGCGCGCCGTGCACTGCAACCCGCCACCGAAAGATCGGCTAATCTAAGCGGACCGTCGGGCCGGCATTCTTCCGGGCAGGTACATATTCCTCACACCCGCAGCTCATGAGTATGTGGTGAATGAGAAACCTCTTGATCCACCCACAAGAAGGTTTCCCATGTCCTGCGCATATAGATTTCCACCTGCACCGCGCTGCGACGATTTGAAGTATCTCGGCGTCACGCCCTGTCTGTTCCTCGACAGGTCTCGTCCCGGCCCTGCCCCGGAAGTGTTCCCCGCCTATCTCTACAAGGATGCTGCGAGCGAGCTGATTGTAGTTGCCGAGGACCGCTTTGAAAATGTGATCGAGAAGCTCATCGAACGCGGTGCCTTTGTACCAAAAGGAGGTGCAGAATGAACCGTCCACTGAACAGCCTGACCGTTGAACATGTTTCCGTTGAGGCTCTCAAGCCGCACCTACGCAATGCACGCACACACTCAAAGGAGCAGATCCGCCAGATCGCGCGAAGCATTGAGACCTTCGGCTGGACCAACCCCGTGCTGATGGATGCGGAAGGCAACGTGATCGCCGGCCACGGCCGCGTCGAGGCGGCGAAGGTGATGGGCCTCAAAGAGGTGCCGGCCATCCGTATCGATCACATGAGCGAGGCGCAGAAGCGGGCTTATGTGATCGCCGACAACCGCCTTGCCGAGAAAGCGGGATGGAACCGTGAGCTTCTGGCGCTGGAACTCAAGGACCTCATCGAGATCGAGGGGTTGGACCTTGATGTCATGTCGATGGGATTTGAGATGGCCGAGATCGATGTGCTGATTGGCGATCTCAACACCGGAGCCGGAGAGGAAGAAAGCGAAGACATCCCTGTCCCCGAGGCAGGCGTACCACCAGTATCGCAGCTCGGCGACCTCTGGGCGCTCGGCCCTCATCGATTGCTCTGCGGCGATGCAAGAAATCCCACCCATCTCGAAAAACTGATGGATGGGGCAAAAGCCGAGATGGTCTTCACCGACCCGCCTTACAACGTGCCGATCTCGGGTCATGTCTCAGGCCTTGGCTCGCGCACACATGAGGAGTTCGCTATGGCGGTGGGCGAGATGTCGGAGGCGGAGTTCACGGGCTTCCTCACCGAAGTGCTCTCAAACATGGCGGCAGTGAGCAACCAGGGCGCGATCCACTTCGTGTGTATGGATTGGCGCCATCTTTACGAGCTGCTGAGCGCCGGACGCGAGGCCTATGACAGGCTCTGCAACCTGTGTGTCTGGACCAAGACTAATGGCGGCATGGGCTCGCTCTATCGCTCGCAGCATGAGCTTGTGGCAGTCTTCCGTCATGGTGACGTTCCGCACATCAACAATGTCGAGCTAGGCCGTCACGGCAGATACCGAACCAATGTCTGGCCCTATGCGGGAATGAACAGCTTCGGCGCGGAGCGTGACGAAGCGCTAGCGGCCCATCCGACAGTGAAGCCGGTTGCGCTGGTCGAGGATGCTATCCTCGATTGCTCGCGGCGAGGCGGCATCGTGCTTGATGGTTTCTCGGGTTCGGGAACGACACTGATCGCTGCCGATCGCGCTGGAAGGCGTGGGTACGGGCTTGAACTCGAGCCTTGCTACGTGGATGTGACGCTGCGGCGCTTCCGCAATGCCACGGGAACCGATCCGGTGCATGTCGCAAGCGGCCTCACCTTCAGCCAACTCGAATGACAAAAAGGAATGGGCGGCTAACCGCTGAACCTGCGGTAGTGCCGTCTCATACACGGGGCGAAAGGGGGGATAGCACTGGAGCGGGAGTAAGAAAATGAGCAAGTCGAAAGATGGGAGTAAAGGCCGCCCAAACGGCACCTACGACGTTGGCTTCGGGAAGCCGCCACGGCATACGCGCTGGAAGAAAGGCCAGTCGGGTAATCCGAAGGGCCGGAAGAAGGGCAGCCGAAACATGGCAACGCGTATGAGGGAGATACTCTACCAATCGGTCGTCGTTCGCCAGAACGGCGTCGAACGTCGTCTTCCATACAACGAAGCCCTTCTCACCCGAATAGCTTCCAAGGGCCTGACCGGCCCCATGAAGGATTCACTCGCCGTCTTAAAGGCGATCAACGACTATGTACCTGAATTGCTGGCCGAGGATCCATCAACTTCGCCTCCTCAAAACATCACCATCCGGTTCGTCGACTCGGACGGGAACGGTCGCATCGCGCCGGGGCAGGGCCTCCTGCCGGGCGAGGATCCGGCGGAGGCCACCTGGAGAGAGGTCGTTCCTGGCGGCAAATCGTCCAAGCAGGAGCCGGAGCGGCAAACCGCAGGCTCCGATGAAATGTGCCCGGGCGATGCCTCTGCGGACGATGCCGGGGGGGAGAACGAGGAGCCATCACAAGAGCGGCCTGCGGATGATGCCCCTTCCGCTGGTGATCATGGCTCCGCCGATGACGATAGCTGGCTCGATTGAGACAGCAAGGCCCAGGTCCCGGGGTCGATCTCCTCAGCTTGCCGGGACGTTTTCAGGAACGGCAGCGTCGGCCATCGTTCCCCATTCTGTGCCCCGACCCCCAACGAGGCGGCGCTAGGTCCTTCTTGAAAGGACTGGACTTGCCGCGCCAAGCAAGCGTCACTGATTTTCGTTGACGCCGACAGAAGCGGGCGTAGAGGAGGTGCAAATGGAAGAAGAGAGACGCGCGCTTGTCCAGCGTCAATTGGCAGCGCGCAATGAGATCGGGAAGCAAGCACGGCATCAGATTGTCGGTGGGCTGATCCTCGATATTGGCCGGATGGCAGCCATGGGCGGCACGGGGCGAGTACGGGAGCGGGCGCAGAATGCAGCGTCGCTTGCAACAATTTTTGCCGCCGTTCTCCCCCGTCCGCTTTTGTCAAATGGCGGTGCCAAATGAAGATGTTTCGCATCGCGCCCATGACGCCGCTTTGCAGACGAGGTTTTGACCACGAGGCGGAGCCGGGAGGGCCGCGCAGGCCGAGGCGCCGCAACAAGAAGCACTTGAGATGCATTGCCGAGCTGCCCTGTGTCGTCCCTGGTTGTTTTGCACACCCGGTCCAGGTCGCGCATATCAGATATGCCTGCGCAATCGACGGAGCGGATATCGTTGGCAAATCCATGAAACCCGACGATTGGCGTACCCTTCCTCTCTGCGTGGCTCACCACCTCGAGGGGAACCGTGCGCAGCACCGGATGAACGAAATGCTGTTCTGGTCCGAGCAGGGCATCAACCCCTACGCTCTTGCACGGGCTCTCTGGAATGTGAGTGGGGAACTCGACGTCATGCGGTTTCTGATCGAGCGCGCACCGCTCCTCTTTCCATCACGTCCGGGTGGCTGACGGGGGGATGTTTTGGGCGAGGCCTTGTGTTGGCCTGTTATATTGCCTGCCTGTGTCCGGCTGTCGCAGATTTGGCCAAGTCAAGCGCGAAGGCTTCTCTGTCCATTTCCATGTACCGGATGGTTTCGGTGGCGGACAGCTGCTGCCGTATTGGATGTATTTTCTCCCCCTGTATCGCCAGATTGGTTACGTCTCCTCAATTCGGTAAGAGCTTTTGCACCGCGGTTGGGTGAGGCTCGGTGCACGCGATTGGAGGTTCAGACGAGTAATTGTGACTGAGCCTGTTGCTCGGTCGCGTGACGGACCATCGAGATCAGGAGATGAGAATGTCAATTAGCGAATCCAACTTTGCCTCGACCTCGGGGCATGCGTCAAAGGCGGACGTGACGCGAACGAAGGCCGGTACACCGGTGCGCCTCATCCGGGCGGGAAATGAGGACATAACAATCGGCGAGAACAGCGTGCTTGAAGGTTCCTTCGAAACGCAGGGTGCTATGTTTGTCGATGGAGCCGCGGTCAACGCCGACCTCAACGCCGCGCAACTTTCGATCGGCGCGACGGGGCGTGTCGAGGGACAAGCCTCGGTGCTGCGCGCTGAAATCGCGGGGGCCTTCGAGGGAACGCTTGAGTGTTCGGGCGAGGTTATCCTTCGCTCGTCGAGCCGGATTGCAGGCGAGGTGCGGTGCGCAAAGCTTGTTACTCATCGCGGTGCCGTGATCGATGCCCAGGTACGTGTTGTCTCGGACGGCGACGACGCCCCGGAGGAGCGATCGCCGCAAAGCAGCGCAATCGTGCATGGAGCACGTGAAGCATCGCTTCGTCCCTGGACCAGGCGCCGTCTCAAGCGAGTGGTTCCCGCGATAGGTGGCGCCGCCTTGTCGCTTTGCTTTGTGGCTATCGGGGCTCTCTTTTTCTGAGGGCCGATGGTGTTCTACCTTTCGGCGCGCTGATGTAAGGCGTCATACAGTCAGAGGTTGATACCTTGGGAGAGGCGCCGGGTTCTCCGGCTCTCAATATTCTGTTTGCCAGCGGAATGACGTCTTCGCTTTTGGCAGTCCGGCTTCAAATCGAGAGCCGGGCAAGCTGCTCTGACAAGAAATGGGCTCGGTCGCTCTGGGGCTGGTCCCGGGTTTTTTTTGGTTTGTCCCCGCGCTCTAAAAACTTTGTCGCTTGGTTCGATCGCACTGCTTCATGCTCTTTACAGAAACGTCGTGAGCCTGATTTAGGTTCTGGTGGAGGCCGGGGAATGGTGATCGTCCGAGAAGCCTCGGGTACCATCGAGGCTCTGTTGAAACGATGGCGTCAAAATCCGACCGTGAGGGCGTGCTTGAGCTGGATGAGGGGAGCATCGGCCTTGCCGCCAGCTTTGCCGTTCCGTCAATGCGAACAGCGCTTCCTGAACGATCTAAGGCATATCTTGTGAAGTTTGTTGGGGGCGGGCGATCTCTTGAGTATAGGCCGCGACCTCGAGGCGGCGCATGGTACCTGCGCATGCGTATCGAAGGCAGGTCGAGAATTCGCTTCCTGGCATTGTCTGACGATCTGGAGCCATCCGATGGCGCCCGCGTGCTCTCCTATGAAGGAGCGATGGCGCGGACACGAGAGATATTTCTAGGGAATTGGCAGGTCTTCTTTGCGAAGGTTCGCCTTGATTTGCTGCCCGACACTTTGCGTATTTCCCCAATCGGCGACATCTATACGGTCGGGCACGCTCTTCGTGACTATCTCGCTGAACGACATCAGTTCGGTGCGCGGTATGCCTATAAACATCTGCTGGCGGATATGAACGCCTATATCGTTGGCGACCTTAGCTCCATCCCGTGCGCTGAGCTTGACGTAAAGCAACTCAAGGCTTGGTTTAATGATCTGAAGACCAGCTCCCAGGATGCCTCCAATTTCGTTCGGCGTTCGCCGAACAGCCTTCTGCCCCTGAATGACGGTGAGGCGGACCGTAAGGCGAAGCTGCGCGCCAATTCCGTTCTTGTCACATTGAAGGCCGCACTCAATCTCGCGTGGCGGGATCAGAAAATTGAGAGCGATGCAGCTTGGCGGCGCATCAGGCCTTATAGAGGTGTCCGAAAAGCGCGCTCGCGTATCCTTGATGCTGGCGAGGTGAAAGCGCTTCTCGTCGCCGCTCCGCGTGATCTGGAGCAACTCATAACCGGCGCACTTCTTACCGGTTGTCGCGTGGGTGAACTCCTCGCGCTTCGGCCATCCAATTTCAATTACGAGGCGGGCCGCCTCTTTGTCCATGCAAGCAAGACCGGGCGTAGCCGCAATATCATTCTCTCCTACGAGGGCATCTCATTCTTTGAGCGCATGACCCATTGCTTGGGCGAGAAAGATCCGATCTTTGTCATGTCATCGGGCAGGCCTTGGGCGAGAAGGGGCTACACTGGGCCGATGCGCTTGGCCTGCCTCAAAGCCGGGCTCCAGCCACCTGCCATCTTTCATGACCTCCGCCACACTTATGCTAGCAACCTCATCATGGCGGGCGTCTCGATCTTCGTGGTGGCCGAGCAGTTGGGCCACGCGGATTGCACACAAGTCATCAAAACCTACGGCCATATTTCCTCGCATTTCGCTACGGAACAGCTCCGCACACTCTCGCCATTGGTGAACACCAGCCGGATGGCGGTTCGGCGGACAGAAAAATGGCACAAAGGGCTGATCGCGCGACGACAGGCCGAAGGCGTACGCATAAAGCCATCACCCGGGCGTAAATCCATCACGTGAAGGGAGTGAGGAGTTCAAACTTCCCGTTTGGCCCTTGTTTCTCGAAATTTTCCGTGCCGGCCTTTCGGCTGTGTTGTCCCTCGAAGGTCATCATTCGGCGGAATGGCGTCTCATTACCCGTCTGTATGACCTCGCAGGCTGGCGAGGATAGTGCCTTTGCGTTCGGTCGCTGGATCGACGTTCGTCCTCATCGGCAAATTCGTATAATCTCCCAGAAGACTAGAATTTGGACGATAGGTGGGGCTGATGACGAGCGATGAATGGATGATCCTCCTTATGGGCATGGCGCTCGCCTGCGGGCCGGTGCTTCTTGTCTGGACGGAGGCGGCAACGCGGGCCAAAGGGGGGACTATCCCCGCCCTTATCACGGTCAAGGGCTATTCCGTCTCCCCGCATACCGCCTTCAGCGCCATCATCGGCATCATGCTGATCTTCCTGTCCTACAAGCTCCGGGCGAGCGGGCTTGGTTTTGTGTTCATGATTTTCGGATTTATCGATCTCGTGATCGCGGTCCAGAATATGCGACGGACGAGGGGGCTCTGAGGTCCTCATTGCGTAGCCAAGCCCATCTGTTTACTTACTGGCTTGCTCTTGCGATCGAGGATAGGTCGGACGGCGGTGCACGCCGCCGGGCTTTCGATGCGGCATTGACGAGGGACCCTTCCTATCGAGAGGTATATTCCTCCTCCGCCTTTGTGGTTTTCGAGAGCGGGAAAGACCTCGATCATCTCTATGCGGACATCTCTGTGCCGCTTGATGCTTTACGGGACTCGTTTTTATTGCATGGTGTTGGACGCTTGGAGGCCAAAGCTTTCGGGCTTCCAATGGATCACGAGCTTTTTCAGGTGCTCGATTATTTGACGTCCGGCCGGGGCAACTGACCTCGGCGGCGTCTCTGCGCGACTGAGCGGTTTATTTCTCTCCGCTTTTTGCCTCGTTACCTTTCCCTGGTCCCGGTGCAATGCTTCCCATCGGCTTCGCGCAAATTCCCCGTTCCATGCGGAAAATTCCCTGCAAATTCGAGTAGGGAAATTGGCTATTAGTTGCTGTGCCACAGCGTCTTTTCGCGCTCCGACCGCCTCGTTCTTGCCCGAAGTCAGAGAAATTCCCTGCAAATTCCCTGCGAACAGGGAATTTGCGAAGCACCGCCGGGTGCGCCGCGAGGCTGGCTTTTTCGCCTGAATATTGCTCTCCTTGGTTGAGGGCTCCTCGATGAGGACGCCCGCCCCAAGCTGGAGCCCACCGTTGAAGATCGCCGAGCGCTGGTTCGAAAGACAGGAAATGGGTGACGGCGTGACGCTGCTCTACGAGCCGCACGTCCATCCCTTCATCCGCTGCAACATCTGGTTCGTGCGCGGGCGCGATCGCGATCTGCTGATCGATACGGGAACGGGCGTGGCCTCGCTCAAGGACGAGATCGCGGATCTCACCGAAAGGCCGCTCACGGCCATTGCGACGCATATCCATTACGATCACGTGGGTTCGCTTCATGAATTCGACACGCGGCTCATGCATGAGATCGAGGCGCCGCGGATGGAGGATTACCGGGAGTTCGCGGCGCTGACCTCGGCGGGCTTTCCGTCAGAGCTCAAGGCCAGCCTGTCCGGCTACGGGCTGGACGGCGAGGACACGGTTCTCGTCGACGCGTTGCCGCACGAGGGATTCTCGCTTGAGGATTACAGGGTCAGGTCGACCAGTGCGACGGGACATCTGAGGGAAGGCGACGTGGTCGATCTCGGCGACCGCCACTTCGAGATATTCCATCTGCCCGGGCACTCGCCGGGTTCTCTCGGTCTCTTCGAGCCTTCAACGAAGGTTCTGTTCTCGGGCGATGCGATCTATGACGGCCCGCTGCTGGACGAATTGCCCGATTCCGACATCGCGGTCTATCTCGCGACGATCAAGCGGCTGCGCGGTCTTGATGTCCGGGTCGTGCATGGCGGACACGATCCAAGCTTCGGCCGCGAGCGGCTTGTCGAAATCTGCGACGCTTATCTCGCCCTGCGCGGATAAATCTCAGGCAGCGTTTGCAGCGCCGGCCGGTTCCTCGCCATGCGCTGCCTTCCACTCGGCGACGAGTTCGCGGTTGTCGTGCATCCAGGGATGGAAGCTCGGGCGGAACCAGTCGAGATAGGCAGGGATCGACTTCCAGAGCGGACCTGGATTGATCCACATGTAGTGGAATATTCGCCCCCAGGCGCGGGGACTCCATTGCAGGCCATCGGCTTTCAGGAGGTCTCGCATGTGGAGAGCGAGATTGATGTTGAAGAAGATCGTCGCCATCAGCAGCGAGCGCACCCGGAGAAAATAGAACGTGCCCGGACGTGTGACCGCCTTGAGAACGTCAAAGGCGACTGCCTTGTGTTCGGTTTCCTCGACCGCATGCCACATCCAGAGTTCGTATTCTTCGGGAGAGGCGTGCCGCGCAAACATCTCGTGCTCGCGCAGAAGGTGGTCGGCGAGAACCGCGGTGAAATGCTCCAGCGCGACGGTCTGGCCGAGCTGCGCCTTTTTCGGCATCAGAAAACGGGCGAGCTTCTGCATGCGGGCGGAGCGGCGTTCGAGTTTCGCCATCGGATAGCCCTGCGCGGCGATACGGTCGTTATAGGCCTGATGCTCGCGCGAGTGGATCGCCTCCTGTCCCAGAAACTCCTTGATCTCTGCCTGAAGCTTCGGATCGGTGATCTTGTGCTTCTGGTAGCGCACGGTGTCGCAGAAGAAGCGTTCACCCACCGGAAACATGGCCGAAAGCGCGTTGAAATAGGCGGTGATCGCTGGGTCGCCGTCATACCAGTGTTTCCGCTCGCCGGCCTTGAACTGGCGATTGCGCGTGGCGAAGGCGAGCTGGCTTCCGCTCTGGCTGACAGACGGGGTTTCTGCGGTCGGGCTCGTGGCGGCGGACATTGGGGGCTCCTCTTGCCAGCATTTCCAGCCTAACATTTTTGTCAGCGAGCCCCTATCTTCAATGGCTCGTTACAAAATCTCACAAAAGAGCCGCCGGAATCGGAGCGGTTCGTCCGTATCTCTGCGGGTGCCAGCGGGCGAAAGCCCAAATGTCGAAAGGGAGCCAGGGGCGCGCATGAGGATAAGGGTGGGGAAATATCGTATTCCCGTGCCGAAGAGCAGGGCTGGCCGCATCGGTGCGGGCGTGACGCTCGTTATTCTCGGCTGCATTCCCGGCCCGCCGGGACCGGCGGCGATACCGGTCGGCCTGACCATTCTCACCCTCGATTATCCCAGAGGCCGCCGCTGGCGGCGCGTCACCATCGTCAAGGTCGGGCGGCGCTGGCAATCGATGCAGGCCAAACGCGAAATGCGCCGGGCTCAAAAGCGCGACGCATCTCTCGCGGGCCGCGATCCGGAGATCCCGGTCTAGCTTTTCCTCAGCAGGCGCCGCGGCGAAGCAACACGGCCGGGAAGGTCTTGAACATGATCGCGATGTCCTGCCAGAGCGACCAGTTCTTCACATACCAGGCGTCGAGTTCGACACGGCGCATATAGGTCGTCTCGTTGCGGCCACTCACCTGCCAGAGACCGGTGATACCCGGCTTCGCGGCGAGGTAGTATTCGGCATCCTCGCCATAGCGCAGCACTTCGGCATAAGTCACTGGGCGGGGACCGACAAGGCTCATCTCGCCGCGGATCACGTTCAGAAGCTGCGGCAGCTCGTCGAGGCTCGTCTTGCGCAGAAACTCGCCGATAGCGGTCACACGGGGATCGTTGCGCAGTTTCTGGTCGCGCGCCCATTCGGCGGCACGCAGCGGATCGTTTTCCAGCACCTGCTTCAGGATCGCGTCGCTGTCCACATGCATCGTGCGGAACTTCCGGCACTGGAATTCACGGCCCTTCTCGCCCACGCGGCGGTGGCCATAGAAGGCGGGGCCGCCATCAAGGCGGATCAGCAGCGAAACCACCCAGAAGAAGGGAAGCAGCGCGAGAAGGGCGGCCGAGGCGACGACCAGATCGAAGCTGCGCTTCATGAGGCGCGCCATCGGGCGGTTCAGGTTGTCGGCAAGGGTCAGCATGACGAGGTCGTGGCTGAAGAAGTTGCCGGCTTCGAGCGCCAGCGCGCCGATGCCCTTGACCGGGGGCACGATGGAGAAGGCGATGCGGGCGCGGTGCAGCGCGCGCAGGATGTTGTCGAGGCTCGCCATTTCCTCGGGCGAGGGGGCGAGAACGACGAACCGGGCACCGTGCTTCTCGCAGGCGAGCTTCAGCGCGGCCGAAAGCTGGCCGCCTGCCCGATAGAGAAGGCTCGCCGGATCGGCGGCATTGCGGTCGGCGGTGAGTTCGGCGAGATCGAGCGTTCCCGCGACCTCATAGCCGAGATAGGGTTCGTCCTCGAGCACCTGCGCGGCCTCGGCGGCATTCTCCGGCGAACCAATGATGAGGACGGGCGCCGTCCAGCTGCCGTACCGCTTCAGGACATGTCTCATCCCGATACGGGCCATCGGCACGAAAAGGAGCGCCCAGATCCAGGCCTGGAGCATCCAGAGACGGGAGAAATAATCCTTCACGATGTATTGCAGGAAGCCGTCGACGAGCGCGACGAGGGCGATCGCCTTAACGATTTCCTTGGCCTCGGCCCAGAAGGGGGTGCGTTTCGAATAGTGGCCCTTCGCCGCCCACCAGAGGATCGGCAGCATGGCGAGGAAACCGATGCTGATGAGGCGGCTTGTCAGTTCGCCGGCCTCCAGAGCTCCGAATTCCGTATTGAGAACCTGTGCGTTGATGCCGAACGCGATCGATCCAGCGACGATCTGGGCAAAAGCCAGCGCGCCGAGATCGCCGATCAGCAGCATGAAGCGATCGGCCAGCGGCGTAAGGCGCGTACCCTTGCCGCAGCTTGAAGCATTAACATTTTCGAAGCCCGCGATGCGCGGCGCGGTGGCGGGGGCCACCGCTTCGAAAGCCTTTATGTCCTTGTTGAGTGCAGTCACGATACTCACGCCAACCTGTGTCCGAATGCGACAGTCGGTTGGTGAGTGCGCAAGGAGCGCGCCAGTCCGTTTTGTGCCGTTTTGAGCGGCCGGCTGTGGTTAATTCAGCGTTAAAAGCAAGAGCCGTTCTTCCTCGAGCGGAAGATCATCCGACGATATCCCAGCTCACCGGTGTGCCCTTGGCGAGCTCGCGGTTCACCTTGCGGCCGAGAAGCTCCTCGTAGAACTTCGGCGGCAGGCCGAGCCCCGGGCGGATACGGCGAAGATTTTCCGGCGTGAGTACGTCGCCTGCTTTCATGTCCTTGCCGATATAGAGCGAACGGCGGCGGGTGACGGCGCGGGTCTCGGCCTCTGTCGGGCCGTAGCGCACAGAACCAAGCGCCTGCCAGGCGCGTTCGGTTTCCGTGACGAGGGCGGCAAGTTCGGCGGGTTCCATCGAGAAGGCCGAGTCAACGCCGCCATCGGCGCGGGCGAGCGTGAAATGTTTTTCGATCACCGTCGCGCCGAGCGCCGTTGCGGCCACCGCGACGCCGATACCCATCGTGTGATCGGAAAGGCCGACCTCGCAGCCGAAGAGATCGTGCATATGCGGGATGGTCGCGATGTTCGTGTTTTCAGGCGTTGCCGGATAGGTGCTGGTGCATTTCAGCAGGACGAGGTCCTTGCAGCCCGAGCTTCGTGCGGCATCCACCGCCTCGCCGAGATCGGCAAGGCTCGCCATGCCGGTGGACATGATGAGCGGTTTGCCGGTCTTTGCCGCCTTGCGGATCAGTGGCAGGTCGGTCACCTCGAAAGAAGCGATCTTGTAACAGGGAACGTCGAGCGTCTCGAGGAAGTCCACCGCGCTATCGTCGAAGGGTGAGGAAAAGGCAATCAAACCCCGCTTCTTCGCATGATCGAATATGGGTCCATGCCAGTCCCAGGGCGTGTAGGCCTGCTGGTAGAGGCCATGCGCCGTATGCCCCTTCCAGAGGCTTTTCGGATCGTCGATGAAGAATTCGCCCGTGTCGAGATCGAGCGTCATTGTATCGGCTGTGTAAGTCTGAAGCTTCACCGCATGCGCGCCGGCCTCGGCGGCCGCATCGACGATGGACAGCGCACGTTCCAGCGACTGGTTATGATTGCCCGACATTTCGGCGATGATGAAGGGCGGGTTGCCTGCGCCGATTTCCCGATCCGCGATTTTCATGGGCGAGTGCTTCGCTTCCTCCGTAAATTCCGGCCGTTTCCGGCACATCCCGAGTTCCCGGCTGAATTTCCGGCTATTTACGTGCTGTTGATCCGTTAACCTTACATTGCCACAGAAACCTTTACGAACTCCAAGCGGCTCCCATGCCCATGAAGATTGTCTTCCGCGCCGATGCCTCGGCTGAAATCGGGATCGGCCATGTCATGCGGTGCCTGACGCTCGCGGACGAGCTGGCGCGGCTCGGCGGCGTCTGTCTTTTCCTGTGCCGGGAGCTACGGGGGCATATGGCCGGGACGATCCGGGATCGGGGTCACAAGGCGCTTCTGCTGCCCGATACGGACGACCTCGCCGAAGATGCCGCCTTCACCCGGCAGGCGGTCGAGCGTGAGGGCGGAACGGACTGGCTCGTGACCGATCACTACGGCATCGCCCGAGACTGGGAAGAGGCGGTTGCAGCCGTTTCCAGACGGATCTGCGTTATCGGCGGCCCGGCCGACCGGGAGCATCTGTGCGATATCCTTCACGACCAGAATTACTTTCACGATCATGAGGCGATGTGGAGGCCGCTCGTTCCGGCCGCCGCCGATCTTCTGCTCGGTCCGAGGTTCGCGCTTTTGCGGCCCGAGTTTCTCGAAGCGAGAAAACGTCGCGGCATGGAAGGGCGCAATCGCGTCCTCGTCACTTTCGGGGGAGGCGATGTGCCCAATGCCACGGAGCTTGCGCTCCGGGCGCTGGCGCTTGCCGGTTTCGACGGAGGAGCCGATGTCGCCGTTGGCGGTGCGAACCCGCATCTCGCCGCACTCGAGAAGGTGGCGAGCAGGATGGGGAATGTCCGGCTGCATGTTTCTCCGCGTGACATGGCGTCCTTGATGGCAGAGGCGGATTTCGCCATATGCGGCGGCGGCGTCACCCTGTTCGAGGGGCTCTGCATCGGCATGCCTTCTCTTGTCGTTTCGATTGCGGCCAATCAGTCGCTTGCGGTTCGCCTGCTCGCCGAAGACGGGTATGCGCGCTTTGCGGGCGAGGCGCGCTCGCTTACCGTCGAGTTGCTCGCGGAGAGAATCGCGGCTTTCGCCGGTGCGGATGCGGAGCGCAGGGCCATGGCCGCGAAGGGGATGGAACTGGTCGACGGCCGGGGCGCCGCGCGCGTTGCCGAAAGATTGCTTGGCTGGCGGGAGGCAGGGGCATGACGGACAGGGAAAGAAAACAGCTGACAGGACGGGAGCGTCTTTCGATCAAGCTGCGCGGATTGCTCGTTCCCTCAGGTCCGCCCGGCGATGCACGCCGGGGCGCGCTCTATCGACCGTACCTTCTTTCCTGTGGCCAAAATTTCAAGGTTGCCGAACAGGCCTTCATCTACAGCCCGGAGAAGCTCCGGGCCGGCGATCACGTTTATGTCGGCTTTTGCAGCTATCTCGGAAACGGACCGATTTCACTCGGCGACGAAGTGCTGATCGGCAATCATGTTTCGATAACCGCCGCCAATCATCTGGAGAAGGACCGCTCCTTCCGTTTCGGCGGTTCCGAGCTTGCAGAGGTTCGCATCGGCCGGGGAACATGGATTGCGGCTCATGCCTGCATCATGGCCGGTGTGACGCTGGGGGCGGGCTGTCTTGTTGCAGCCGGCGCCGTCGTCACCAGAAGTTTCGGCGATCGGGTCGTGCTGGGCGGCGTTCCGGCCAGGGTGATCGGTCATCTCGACGAAGACGGGACCATGAAGCCGGTGACGCAGAATGACTGAGACGATCCTGATCTGCGGCGCGGGACCGGGGCAGCTCCCTGCGATCGAGGCCGCCCGCGCGCTCGGCATCAGAAGCCTGGTCATCGATCGCAACGGGGACGCGCCGGGCATGGCGCTTGCGGATGCCGCAGAAGCGATCGACATCGTGGATGTGGAAGGCGTCGTGGATGCTGCCCGGCGCCATGGTGTCGGTGCCGCAATGACGTTGCAGAGCGATATAGGCGTTCCGACGGTTGGCGCCGTTGTCGATGCGCTCGGTCTCGCTGGGAACACCCGAGCCGTTGCCGATCGCTGCAGCAACAAGATCGAAACGCGAAAGGCGCTTGCCGCGGCGGGCGTGCCCCAGCCGCGCTTTGCGGTTGCGGCAGACGAGGCGGAAGCCCTGACCGCCGCGCGCGAAATCGGCTTCCCCTGCATCGTGAAGGCGCCCGACAGTTCGGGGAGCCGGGGCGTCGTCAAGGCATCCGGGGAAGAGGATGTTGCGGCGGCTTATGAAGAAGCGCGCCGATGGTCGCGTGTCGGCCTGGTGCTCGTCGAGGAGTTCATTTCCGGACATGAGATAGGCGCGCAGGCCTTCTCGCTTGGGGGCCGGTGCCGGTCGGTGCAGGTCCATAACGACTTCATGTCACCGCCGCCCTACATGATCCCCGTCGGCCATTCCTTTCCGCCCTCTCTGCCTGCGGATGTTCTGCGCGCCACTGAGAGAGCCGTTTCGGCCTGTGTCAATGCGCTCGGCATACTCTGGGGACCTTCGAATATCGACTTCATTCTTCGACCCGGCGGCGAACCCGCCATCATCGAGGTCGGCGCGCGGCTCGGCGCGACCTGCCTGCCGGAACTCGTGACCTGTTACACGGGTATCGATTGGGTCTCGGCTGCGGTACTTGCCGCCTTCGGGCGCGAGGTCGCTCTCGCACCGAGGGTGCATCAGCCCTGTGCCGCTTTCATTCTCGAGGCGCCGGATGATGGCGTCCTCTCCGCTGTCCATCTGCCGGAAGACATGCTCGCTCTGCCGGATGTTCTTGAGGTCGAGGTGACGGCAAGGCCGGGAGAGCGAGTGAGCAGGCTCCGCAAGGGGACGGACCGGATCGGCAAGGTCGTGACCAGGGGAGAGACGCTTGAGGCGGCGGAGAAGCTTGCGCTCGATATACGCAACGCGATCCGCTTCGACATCGAAGCGGATTGAGGGTCAGACCTCGAAAAGCGCGCGATACATCAGCTCGGCGCGCATCCAGTCGTCTTCCGTATCGATGTCCTGAACGCGATAGCGCGGCAGGATGACCGGCACAGCGCGGGCGATGCGCTCGGCCTGTGTCGCCGCGAAGGCCTGCGGACTTCCCCAATAGAATTGTGCGGCGTCGTGATAGGTTTCCTCGATGTCCTGCGAGCGTTTCGCCATGGCTTCGAGGTTGACCGCCGCGAGCCTGCCCTTGGGCGTTACGCGCAAGGCGCGCTCGATGGGGGCGGCATAGGGCGTCACGCTGACGGCATAGTCGGTTCCCGCTGCCCGCATTTCATGGAAGCCCCGCTTCAGGACTTCTCCGTCCACGAAGACGGCTGTGGCGTAGATGCAGCAGATGAAATCGACGGGACCGAGATTTCTTCCGGCCCAATCGGCGGCATGACGCACGACATCGGCGGTCGCCGCGTGGTCGCCCGATATTTCTGGGGGACGCATGAAGGGGACTTCCGCCCCCTCCGCCCTGGCGATTTCCGCGATTTCCTCATCGTCCGTCGAGACGATGATGTGATCGAAGAGGCCGCATTCCCTCGCCGCCCGAATTGCGTAGGCGATGGCCGGATGTCCGAGAAAATTCCGGATGTTCTTTCGGGGAATGCGCTTGCTGCCGCCGCGCGCGGGAATGACCGCGATTATCACGAGAGCGCCTCCTTCAGCGCGGCAACGACCTCATCCTGTTCGGCACGGCCGAGATCGGGAAAGAGCGGGAGCGTCAGCGCCCGCCGGTAATAATGTTCCGCGGCCGGGAAGTCGCCCGGACGGAATCCCATTTCCCGGTACCAGGGCTGCCAATGCACGGGAATGTAGTGGACGTTCACGCCGATCCCGGCTTTCCGCATCTTCTCGAAGACATGGGCCCGCCGCGCGCCATGGCTTTCGGGGGCATCGTCGTCATCCTCGATTTCGACGGTATAGAGATGCCAGGCCGAGCGAATATGCGCCTGCCGGGGCGGCAGTTTGAGCGGAAGGCCGGAGAGCATCTCGTCGTAACGCGAGGCGAGCGCTTCGCGTGCCGCGACGAAGTCGTGCAGGCGGGTCATCTGGCTTGCGCCGAGAGCCGCCTGAATGTCCGTCATGCGCAAGTTGAAGCCGAGCGCGCGTTGCTCGTAATACCACGCGCCTGCATTGAGGGGCAGGCGGTCCATGTCCCGCGTTATGCCATGCGTGCGGAGCAGACGCATCCGGTCCGCCAGTGCCGCATCCTGCGTCACCGCGGCGCCGCCTTCTCCGGTCGTCACGATCTTTACGGGATGAAAGCTCAGGATCGCGATGTCCGAATAGCGGCAATCTCCCACGGGCCCGCCATCATAGGTGCCGCCGATCGCATGCGCCGCATCCTCGATCACGCGGAACCCGTATTCACGGGAGAGCCGCGCAATTGCGGCCATGTCGCAGGAGTGGCCCGCGAAATGAACGGGAATGACGACGCGAGGCAGGTGCCCCGTCTTTCTTGCGTCTTCCAATTTTTTTTCGAGCGCGGTCACGCTCATGTTGCGCGTCGCCGGGTCTATATCGACGAAATCCACGGCGGCGCCGCAATAAAGTCCGCAATTCGCCGATGCGACGAAGGTATTGGGAACCGTCCAGAGAATGTCGCCGGGCCCCAATCCGATGGCGAGGCAAGCGACATGGAGCGCCGAGGTCGCATTGGTCAGCGCCACGGCATGGGCGGCCGTCGTCGCCTGCATCAGCGCTTCCTCGAAGCGCGGCACGGCGGGGCCTTGCGTCAGCCAGTCCGAGGTGAGCGCCTCGACAACAGCGCGGATATCCTCGTCGCTGATGTTCTGCCGCCCATAGGGGATCATGCGTCGGCTCTTGCGTTATAGGCCTTGATTTCGTCGACGGTGAGGAAATGGGGGTTCGTGCCGGAGCTGTATTCGAAGCCCTGCGTCACGGTTTCGCCGCGCTCTTCCAGGTTGTTGGTCAGATAGTCAACGTCGCCGCGGAAGAACTTGATCGTCGGTCGGATGACGAAATGGTCCTGGAACTCGACGGTGAGGTGCGAGTCGTCGGCGGGGCACATGGTCTCGTGGAGCTTCTCGCCTGGACGGATGCCGATGACGTTCTGTTCGAGGTCGGGCGCCATGGCGGAGGCGAGGTCGGTTATGCGAACGGAAGGTATTTTCGGCACGAAGATTTCGCCGCCATGCATGCGCGCGAAATTGCGGATGACGAAATCGACGCCTTCCTGAAGCGTGATCCAGAACCGCGTCATGCGCGTGTCCGTGACGGGAAGCGATTTGGCGCCCTCCGAAATCAGCTTCCTGAAGAAGGGAACGACGGAGCCGCGCGAACCGACGACATTGCCGTAGCGGACAACGGCGAAGCGCGTCTTCTCATAGCCGACCATGTTGTTCGCGGCCACGAAGAGCTTGTCGGAGGCGAGTTTGGTCGCGCCATAGAGATTGATCGGGTTGGCCGCCTTGTCGGTCGAAAGGGCCATGACCTTTTCGACGCCCTCGGCGATCGCCGCCTTGATGACGTTTTCGGCGCCGTGGACGTTCGTCTTGATGCATTCCATCGGGTTGTATTCGGCGGCAGGCACCTGTTTCAGCGCCGCGGCATGGATCACGAAGTCGACGCCCCGCATCGCCTGGCGCAAGCGTTCCGGGTCCCGGACGTCGCCGATGAAATATCGCATCTGCGGGGCCGAGAATTCCTGCGACATCTCGTACTGCTTCAACTCGTCGCGCGAAAAGACGATGATGCGCCGCGGCTTGTGCTGTTCGAGAAGGGTGCGGACATATTTGCGGCCGAAGGAGCCGGTTCCGCCGGTAATGAGTACGGATTTGTTGTCGAACATCCGGTTTTTTCACTCTCGTTTGGGTGCCCGATTCATTGCACGATAAGCCTAACGGGGCGTTAACCATGATGGCGAGCGCCGATTGCAGGGAGAAGAGGCGGCTTCTTGCCGTCCGGGGGAGGAAGAACTGTTCAGTCTGAGGGAACACAGGCTGCCGGACGGGCGGGAGCTTCTGCTCTTCGGCCGTAGTGCCCATCGGCAGGAGCCCTGCGAGAGCCTGCCGCCCGCCTCCCCGGGCGCGGGGTCTCATCTGCGGTGGCATCCCTTGCGGGGCGAGTGGGTCGCCTATGCCGGTGAGCGGCAGGGCCGGACCTTCCTGCCTGCAGCCTCTTTGTGCCCGCTTTGCCCGGCCGCGGAGGGGCGGCTCGGCGAAATTCCGTTCAGGACTTTCGAGATCGCCGTCTTCGAAAACCGCTTTCCCGCCTTCTCGGATGCGGGCGGGGCGTTGCCGGTTCTTCCGCCCGGCGTCGAGGCGGCTCCCGCGAAGGGGCGTTGCGAGGTGGTGGTCTTTTCCGACGATCATCGCGCCGCGCTCGGCACCCTTTCCGACGACAGGATCGCCCTTCTTTTCGAGGTCTGGGGTGCGCGGGTCGAGGCGCTTGGCCGCGAGTACCCCCATGTCCTTCCCTTCGAGAACCGGGGAGAGGAAATAGGCGTCACGCTTCATCATCCTCACGGTCAGATCTACGCCTTTCCCTTCATCCCCGCGCAGGTGCGGCGCGCGGCGGAAGCGCAGGCGGCATCGCCCGTGATCGGCGACCTGCTTCGGCATGCCGGCGAACTCGAAATCGAGGCGCTGGACGAGGCCGTCGCCCTGGTGCCGCCTTTCGCGATGTACCCCTACGAGACCTGGATATTGCCGCGCCGCCGGGCGCCGGGGCCGCAGGCGCTTTCCGGAAGCGAACGCCAGGCGATGGCGAGGCTTCTCGGCCGTGCCGTGCGCCGGCTCGACGGGCTTTTCGGCTCGCCGATGCCCTATATCCTCACCGTTCAGTGTGCGCCGAGTGGATTCGAGGACAGTTTCCACATGTCGGTCGAAATTCGTCCCTTCCGGCGCGACAGCGGCAAGCTCAAATATCTTGCCGGTGTGGAGCAGGGGGCTGGTGTCTTCCTCGCCGATATCCTGCCCGAGGACGCGGCGACGCGGCTCCGCGCGCTGCCAGCAGGAGGGCCGGCATGAGAGACGCGTTCCGCGAGGCTTTTGGCTGCGACCCGGAAGCGGAGGCGCGCGCGCCCGCCCGCGTGAACCTCATCGGCGATCACACGGATTACGCGGATGGCTATTGCCTGCCCATGTCCCTGCCATGCGAGACGCGGGTGATGATGGCGCGCGCCACCGCTTTCTCCGCCCGAAGCGAGGGGCACCCGCCCGTTGCTTTCGATCCCTCTCTGCCGCCGCGCGGCGACTGGTCGGACTATGTGGCGGGGCCTCTGGCGGAACTTGCAAAGGCAGGCATCGACGTTCCACCCGTTGCGGTACTCGTCGCTTCGGACATTCCTCAAGGCGCGGGTGTCTCCTCGTCCGCCGCTCTCGAAGTCGCTGTCATTCGCGCAGCGCTGCTGCTTGTAGGTGCAAACCTTCCCGATGCCGAGGTGGCGCGTCTCGCACAGCGCGCGGAGAATCTCTATTGCGGCGTCAATTGCGGCATTCTCGACCAGATGGCGTCGGCGGCGGGCCGTGCCGGAGAGGCGCTGCTCCTCGATTGCCGTTCGGGCGAGGGCCGTCTCGTGCCGGTGCCCTCGTCCTTCCGTTTCAGGGTCGTTCATTGCGGGGAGGGACGCCGTCTTGCCGAAGGCGCATATAATGAGCGCCGTGCCGCCGTCGAGCAGGCGGCTTCGCTGCTCGGCGTTGCGGCGCTTCGCGATGCCGCGCCGGGGGATTTGGAGCACCTGCCACACGACATTGGGCGCCGCGCCCGTCATGTCGTTGCGGAAAACGAACGCGTGCTTGCCGCCGTTGCCGCGCTTGAAGCCGGGGACAACGTCTCCTTCGGACGGCTGATGACGCAAAGCCACCTGTCTCTGGCAGAGGACTACGACGTTTCCACTTCCGCGCTCGACCGGCTGGTCGCGTCGATGCTGGCGGCAGGCGCGTCCGGCGCGCGGCTCACCGGGGCGGGCTTTGGCGGTTGCGCGGTTGCGCTCCTCCCGCCGGAAGCGGATGCCGCTTCCTGGTGGGCTGAAGTCTCGGGTGAGAATCCGGGAGCCTGGCTCGTCGCGTGATGACGGACCCTAGGCGATTGCCCGATGTTCGCCGGGCCCGGGAATCACTCTTTCCTTCGGGAAAGTGATCGTCACCGTCGTTCCCCGGCCGGGTTCGCTCTCGATTTCGAGCGTGCCGCCATGGCCTTCCATCAGGCATTTCGAGAGCGGAAGGCCAAGCCCCGTGCCTTCGTATTTGCGCGCGAGGTCGGAATCGATCTGTCCGAAGCGTTCGAGCGCCAGCGGAATATCGCTCTTGGCGATGCCGATACCGGTATCGGCTACCTGAATTCGGATCGTTCCATCTTCCATCGCCGTGCGTACGCACACGTCGCCGCCCTCGGGTGTGAACTTGATCGCATTGGAAAGGAGATTGAGCATGATCTGGCGCACCCGCCTGTGGTCCGCGTACAGCGCTGGAAGGTCCGGGGCGGCTTCCGTGCGGAGCGAGATGTTCTGCCTTTCCGCCTGTCTTTTCACCATGTGGAGGGTATCTTCGACGACATCGGCTATGTCGATTTCCTCGTCGTGAAGCTGCAACTCGCCTGCGTCCGCGCGTGTAAAATCGAGCACGTCGTTGATCAGCGAGAGCAGATGCTGTCCGCTCTTGTAGATGTCATTCGTGTATTCGATATAGCGCGGGTTACCGAGCGAGCCGAAGACTTCCGACTTCATGATTTCCGAGAAACCGAGAATGGCGTTCAAAGGCGTGCGCAACTCGTGACTCATCGTCGCCAGAAATTGCGACTTGGCCTGATCGGCTGCCGCCACATTCTTCAGGGCCATCATCAGGTCTTCGGAGGTTGCCTCAAGCTTACGTTTCGTTTCCTCGAGTTCCAGCACATGCGCGCGCAGGCGCCTTGCTTCCTGCACGGCCCGGCTTGCAAGGTGCCGGTCGATGGCGGCGCCGACAAATCCGAGGACTCCGATGAAGAGCGTCACGATGGCAATGGAGAGCGCCATGAAGAATGGCTGCACGGTCGGCTGCGTAAACTCGATCGAAGGATCGTAGGTAACGGTGACTGCGGCCATGCCGGTGAAATGCAGCGAGCAGATCGCCAGGGAAAGAAGTGCCGTTCCGGCGATCCTGCCGGATATTTTTCCGAGCTGCGCATTGAGCTGAAAGGCGGCCGTCGAAAGCAGGACGCCCAGTATCACGGAGGCAGCGACGTAGTCGCGATCCCAGCTCAGATGCTCCTGAGTCGTCAGGGCCAGCATGCCGACATAATGCATGGCCGCGATGGCGAAGCCGACAACCGCCCCGCCGATACCGGCAGGCTTCACGCGCGCCGCAAGCGCCAGGCCCGCAGTGGACAGCGCAATCGATATGAGTACGGAGGCGATGGTCGGGCCGGCAGCGTAGGAGACGGGCTCATTGGGACGGAAGGCGAGCATGGCGATGAAATGCGTCGCCCAGATGCCGCATCCGGCGACGGCGCCGCTGGCGGGAATCCAGACGGAACTCAGCCATGATCCGCCGTGGCGCGCGCGCGCCAACAGGCTGATCGCCGAATAGCTCGCGAACAGGCAGATGAACCCCGACAGCGCGACAAGTCTCAGGTCGTGCTCGGCGGTTATGCACTGATAGACGGTAAACATACGGCGGCAGTGAAGCACACCGTCTTTAAACCTTGCTTAACAAAAACTGAACTTGCTGTTTCAGATGCTTTCCGCCTCGGCATGCTGGGCCAGGCGGTCGAGGAAACGGTAGAGAAATATGCCGGTCAGGACAGCCACAAGGGTGAAGAACACGGTCAGATCGAAGTCCCAGGGGATATAGGGATCGGCCCGGACAAGCTTCACCTTGGTGCCGATCGTCTCATAGTGACGGTCCTTGAAAGGCCATACCGCAAGGAGCGAGCCGCCAAGGACGCCGATGACGGTCAGCAGCGTTTGCCGGTAGAAGTGGTCGAGCAGCCAGGAAATCGCCCGCGAAAAGAGAAGGGCGCCGGTCATCACGCCTGCCGCAAGCGGTGCGATGAAGGAAAAATCGAGCCTTCCGAGCGCCTCGATGGCATCCGTGTATTTGCCGAGAATCAGCAATACGAATGAGCCCGAAATGCCGGGCACGAGCATCGCCGCCACGGCGGCCATGCCGCAAAGGAAGATGAACCAGCTTGCATCGGGTGTGCTTACGGGAACCATGGTCGCGGCCAGAAGCCCCAGAACCACGCCGAAGCCGATCCACAGCCAGCCGCCGATCCCCCTCATGTGGACATGCGAGAGCAGGCCGACGATCGAGGCAGCAATCAATCCGAAAAAGAATCCGAAGGTGATTTCGGGAAGATTGGTCACCATCATCGACAGTGGAATGATGCGGCTGAAGATGATGAGGGAGAGAAGGACGCCGATGCCGATCGTTCCGAGGAAAAGCGCATCGGCGTGCCGTGCGGCGGCCAGCACCTGTCCCCGGCCGAGAAGGCCGATCAATTCCTTGTCGAACTTCGCGATCGCGCCGATGAGCCGCTTGTAGATGCCCAGGATGAGCGCCATCGTTCCACCGCTCACGCCGGGAATGAGGTCGGCTGCGCCGATGCACATGCCGCGAAGGACCTGACGCGTCGGGTTCACATTGTCGCGCCCCTCCGGGCTCAGCAGGTCGGCGAAGCGAATCCAGAAGGAAAGCGCCCAGTCCACGGGCTTCAGGGCAAAACGATAGATAAGCCAGGGAATCGGCGTTCCGGTAACGATCGCGAGCGTGATCAATGTCACGGAGCCGCCGCCGATCACGGCGTCCGTCGCCCAATGCGCGCCCGCCGCGATGCGCGGCAGGGCGAAGAAGAAGGCAAGCGCGACGCCCACAAGCCCGAAACGCCAGGTGAAGCCGAGCCACCACAGTACGGCGAGGATCATCGTCACCGTGGCATGATCGCCGGGAAAGCTCCGGTCGGACCCTTCCTTGGCGTTGGACCAGGGAACGACGCTCAGGATCGAGTTGAAACCGTCGAGAACGAGCGAGGGCGAAAGCCTTGGATAGGCGATGATCTGGCGCTGCAGAACGATGATGACGAGGAGCAGCACCGCCGTCATCACGCCGAAGGCCAGTCCGTGACGGAAGCGCGCAAAATCGCCGGAGCCAATGTAATAGAGGTAGATGACGAAGATCAGCAGCGCGGAGAAGACGTCGAAGCGCCGGCCGCCCGTCAGCGCCCAGATGGTCGCCCAGATGTCGCTTTGCGCGACCGTCCCGTTCAAGACGTGAAATACCCAGACGTCGAAGACGTCCCAGGCCTCGCGCGTCACCGGCCAGAGCCAGGAGGCGAAGAGAAGAAGTCCCGCAGCCGTCCAGCCGATCAGGGGCAGCCACCGCCAGTCCTTCGACAGCGTAAATTCGCTCGGATTTTCATTGGAGGTCATTCAGGTCTCCGGCACTGCCACCCGCAGAATCACTTGGCGATTCTATAGCGCAGTCGCGGTTTTGACATGCAATTCCGGCCATTCGCCGGCCTTGGCGCCAATCGCGCATCAATGATAGGCGGGCAGCCAGTCGCCATGCGCCTCGATCAGATCGTCCACCAGCGACCAGATCTCGTTGAGCGAGAGTTCGGCGGCCGTATGAGGGTCCATCATGGCGGCATGGTAGATGTGCTCGCGCTTTCCGGTGCGGATCGCTTCCATCGTCAGTGCCTGCACGTTGATGTTGGTCTGCATCATGGCGGCCAGGTGAGGAGGCAGGTTTCCGACCCTTGTGGGCGTGATGCCGTTGGCATCGACAAGGCAGGGCACCTCCACGCAGGCGCCCGCCGGAAGATTGTCGATAAGCCCATTGTTGGCCATGTTGCCGTTGATGACGGCCGGCTTGCCGGTCGCCACCGCGCGCATGATCTTTGCGCCGTATTCGCCCGAGAACCTCACCTCCAGCCGGTTCGCCGAAACGAGTTCGCGTTCCTGCGCTTCCCATGCCGCGATCTGCTCCTCGCAGCGGCGGATATATTCATCGAGCGGAATATTGAACTTCTCGATCAGGTCGGGCCGGTCGCGTTTGATGAACCAGGGGACATATTCGGCGAAGTGCTCGCTCGATTCGGTTACGAAATAACCCGTCCGGCGAAGGATCTCGTAGCGCACCTTGTTCCATTCGGGTTCTTCGCCGCGCGCCGCGATCTCATGGAGTTTCGGATAGAGGTTCTCGCGCGTCCCGTCCGGCAGTTCGCGTTCGAACTTCGTGTAGAACGCCATGTGGTTGATACCCGCGCATTGATAGCGCAGCGACTTGTAGTCGACGCCGAGGTCTTTCGAGAGTTCGAAGGCCGTGCCCTGCACGGAATGACAGAGGCCCACATGGCGTATGTCGGGGGCGAGTTCGTTGAGCGCCCAGCAATTGATCGCCATCGGATTTACATATTGAAGCATCAGCGCGTTCGGGCAGATCTCGCGCATGTCATTCGCTATGTCGAGAAGAACGGGGACCGTTCGGAGACCGCGCATGATGCCGCCGACACCGAGCGTATCGGCAATGGTCTGGCGAAGGCCGTATTTCTTCGGAATCTCGAAGTCGATGACGGTGCCGGGCTTGTAGCCGGCAACCTGGATCATGACGATCACGAAGTCGGCGCCTTCAAGTGCCTCGCGCCTGTCGGTCGTCGCCGTAATCCGCGGCGAGACGGAAAGCGTATCCGCGATCTTGCCCGCCACCACGGTGGAGGTCTTCAGGCGGTCTTCGTCGATATCCTGCAGCGCGATCTCGCAATCCGCGAAGATCTCGTTCAGCAGGATGTCGCCCACCAGGTTCTTCATGAAGACGGTGCTGCCCGCCCCGATCATGCAGACTTTCGTCATGCGCCCGCTCCCCTTGTTCGGGGGGAGCATCGGCCAGGCGGGGCGTGCTTGCAAGCGCCGCTGTTTCCGGCAAATTTGTGGGACAAGGGAAGGGAGTCTCCATGCCGCAATCCGGTTCGAATCCGAGCGATGTCTCCATCGGCGTCTGCTACTACCCGGAACATTGGCCGGAGGAGATGTGGGGCGAAGATGCGCGGCGCATGCGCGAGGCGGGCATATCTCGCGTCCGCATCGGCGAGTTCGCCTGGTCGAAGCTCGAGCCTTCTCCCGGCCAATATGACTTCGGGTGGCTTTCTCGCGCCCTCGACACGCTTCATGGCGAGGGGCTTGAGGTCATTCTCGGCACGCCGACGGCGACGCCGCCCAAATGGCTTGTCGATGCGATGCCGGACATGCTGCCCGTCGACCGGCACGGCCGGCCGCGCGGCTTCGGTTCGCGCCGGCATTACTGTTTTTCTCATGCGGGCTACAGGCGCGAATGCGCGCGGATCGTGCGCGCGCTCGCCGAGCGGTTCGGCAAGCATCCGGCGATCGTCGCCTGGCAAACCGACAATGAATATGGCTGCCACAACACGGTTCTGTCTTACTCGGATGAAGCGAAGCTCGGCTTTCGCCACTGGCTCAAGGATCGTTACGGTTCGATCGCCTCGCTCAACGAAGCCTGGGGCAATGTCTTCTGGAGCATGGAATACCGGGATTTCGACGAGATCGATCTTCCCGCGGGAACGGTGACGGAAGCCAATCCCGCCCATCGCGCGGATTTTCACCGCTACTCGTCCGATCAGGTCGCGGCCTTCAACCGCGTGCAGGTGGAAATCATCCGCGCGCTTTCGCCGGGTCGCGACGTGCTGCACAACTTCATGACCTTCTTTCTCGACTTCGATCACTTCGAAACGATGAAGGATCTCGACATCGCGACCTGGGATTCCTATCCGCTGGGAAGCCTCGACGTCTTTCCCGCTTCCGCCGAGCACAAGGCGGCCTTCGCGCGGACGGGCGATCCCGATCTGCAGGCCTTTCACCACGATCTCTATCGTGGCGCGGGCCGTGGCCGTTTCTGGGTGATGGAGCAGCAGCCCGGGCCGGTGAACTGGGCGGACTACAATCTCGACGCCATGCCCGGCCTCGTCCGCCTCTGGGGGCTCGAAGGTTTCGCGCATGGTGCGGAGACCATGTCCTACTTCCGCTGGCGGCAGGCGCCTTTCGCGCAGGAGCAGTTCCATGCCGGGCTCAACCTGCCTGATGGCTCGCCCGACCGTGCCTTTCATGAGGTCAAGCAGCTTTCCGCGGATCTTGCCGCGCTCGGACCGCTTGGCGGCGCAGCGCGTGCAAGGGCCGCGCTTGTCTTTTCCTACGAGGCGTCCTGGTTCCTCCGGGTTCAGCCGCAGGGACGGAGCTTTTCCTATATCGAGCAGGCTTTCGCCATGTACCGGGCGCTTCGCCGTCTTGGCCTCGATGTCGATATCGCAGGGCCGGAATCGGATATCTCGGCCTATTCGCTGATACTCGTTCCTTCCATGCCCTTCGTGCCGGAGCGGCTCGCGGCGGAGTTCGTGAGGGCGGAGGCAACCGTTCTGGCTGGGCCGCGAACGGGAAGCCGCACGGCATCCCATCGCATTCCGGAGAACCTTGCGCCAGGCCCCTTGTCGGACCTGCTCGGCCTGCGCGTCACGCGTGCCGAAAGTTTCCGCTCCTGGAGCGCGGTGCCCGTCCGCTACGAGAACGAGACATTCCGCTTCGATCGCTGGCGCGAGTTCGTGGAACCGGCAGCGGGCACGGAGGTACTCGCCGAGACGGAGGATGGCCGGCCCGCTCTCACGCGGAAGGGCCGCGCCCATTACCTTGCGGGCGCGCCGGACGAGGTATTGCTGCAGCGGATCGTCGCCCGGCTCGCCCGTGAAGCGGGGCTTGCGACGCTTGACCTGCCTGCCGGTCTGCGGACGCGCCGCCGCGGGGGCTATCGCTTCGTCTTCAATTACGGGCCGGGACCTGCCGACATCTCGCCGCATTTTCCCGATACCCGGTTTGTCCTGGGCGGTGCGCGGCTCGAGGTGGGCGATGTCGCGGTCCTGCGCGAGGCCGGTTAACCAGACCGGCAAGAGCCGTCTGCGAAAAATTCCGGGCCGTGATAGCGTCCCGTTCATGAGTTCAGCCGGGGACGTTCGATGCTTCAATCCAGTCTTCACTCGGGCCGCCGCAGCGTGCGATCCGCCATGCCGCTCGTTACCGCCGCTCTGGCGCTCTGCCTGACGGGCTGCGCCGCCGATGCCGCTCCGGAGGATGCCCGCTTGCCGATGCCCTCTCCCGTCACCGAAAACGCCGCCTTCGCCGACTGGCTGACGGCGTTCCGCGCCGATGCGATGAAGGCCGGGATTTCCGGCGAGACATTCGACCGCTCGCTGGCGGGGGTGCGGATCGACCGTGACGTGATCGAGGCGAACGAGGCGCAGCCCGAATTCACGAAACCCGTCTGGGAGTATCTCGAAGGCGCCTTGTCCGACACTCGCGTTGCAAAGGGCCGCGCTCTTCTCGCCGAGAACAAGGCGTTGCTCGACCGGATCGAGGCGCGTTACGGCGTCGACCGTCATGTGCTGGTCGCGATCTGGGGGCTCGAATCGAATTACGGTTCCTTTCAGGGAACCATGAGCGTGGTCCGTTCGCTGGCGACGCTCGGCTTTGAGGGGCGGCGCACGGAATATGGCCGCACGCAGCTCATCGCCGCGCTTGAGATCATTCAGCATGGCGATGTCGCTCCGCAGGAGATGACTGGTTCCTGGGCAGGCGCGATGGGGCAGACGCAGTTCATCCCCACCACCTACAACGCCCATGCCGTCGATTTCGATGGCGATGGCCGCCGCGATATCTGGAAGTCGCATGCAGATGCGCTCGCCTCCGCCGCGCATTATCTGAACCAGTCGGGCTGGAAGACGGGCGCCGTCTGGGGCCACGAAGTGGTGCTGCCGAAGGATTTCGACTATTCGCAAGCCGACATGTCGATCCGCAAGAGCGTCGCCGAATGGGTGAAGGCGGGCGTTGCCCGCATCGACGGGCGGAGTTTCCCGGGCGGCGAGATGGACGAGAAGGCATCTGTCTTCCTTCCTTCCGGCCATCGCGGCCCCGCCTTCATCGTCATGGATAATTTCCGCACCGTCCTCGCCTACAACGCTTCGACTTCCTATTCGCTGGCGGTGAACCTGCTTGCCGACCGGTTCAAGGGCCGGGGCGAGATCGCGGGCGCCTGGCCGCGCGGCGACCGTCCGCTCGGCCGCCATGAGCGCCACGAGCTTCAGCGACTTCTCACCGCGAAGGGGCATGACACGGGCGGCGTCGACGGCATCATTGGCTACAACACGCGCAAGGCGGTGCGCGCTTATCAGGCGAGTATCGGTCTTCCTGCCGATGGCTATCCGACGCATGAACTTCTTCAGCGCCTGAAGAAGAACTGAGGCGAGAGGCGGGCAGATTGCCTCTTTTCGCGGCGTTCTCTTTTCGCCTGCGCTCAGGAAACCATCAGGGTTCCGCGATTTCCGCGCCGGATATGCGCAAATGCGCGGTTTCCGGGCATGGCATCGCTTTTGCTCTCCCTGTAGGCTCAAAAGTCAGAACAAAAACCAGTGGCAGGAGAGTCGATGGCGCAGGCCATCTTCGATGAAATGGGCGGACCGGGCGGCGACGTCCGTCAGGCATATCGCAAGCTTCAGGCCTGGCTCGAAGAGACGCCGCTCGACATTCTCACGCTCCGGCGCGAAGAAGCCGAAACCTTCTTCCGGCGTATCGGCATCACCTTCGCCGTTTATGGCGAAGGGGGCGATCCGGAGCGCATCATTCCCTTCGACATCATCCCGAGGATCATCGAGGCGGCCGAATGGCGCTTCGTCTCGGAAGGTCTCATCCAGCGGGTGAAGGCTCTCAACGCCTTCATTGCGGATGTCTATTCCGGGCAGGAAATCCTCAAGGCCGGCGTCGTGCCGCGCGATCAGGTTCTCCTCAACGATACCTATCGCTACCAGATGCAGGGCGTCGCCGTTCCGCAGAATGTCTACACGCATATCGCGGGCATCGACATGGTGCGCGTCGGCGCGGACGAGTTCTATGTGCTGGAAGACAATTGCCGCACGCCGTCGGGCGTCTCCTACATGCTGGAGAACCGCGAGATCACGATGCGGCTCTTCCCCGATCTCTTCTCGCGCTACAACGTCGCGCCGGTCGATCATTATTGCGACGAGTTGATGCGCACGCTCACCTCCGTCGCGCCGCGCAACTGCCAGGGAGAGCCGACCGTCGCCGTCCTCACGCCCGGCATCTACAACAGCGCCTATTACGAGCATTCCTTCCTCGCCGACCAGATGGGTGTCGAACTCGTGGAAGGGCCGGACCTCTATGTGATGGACGATGTCGTCTATATGCGCACCACGCAGGGGCCCAAGCGTGTCGATGTCATCTATCGCCGCGTCGACGACGATTTTCTCGATCCGCTGACCTTTCGTGCCGATTCCGTGCTTGGCGTCGCGGGTCTCATGAGCGCGTATCGCGCAGGAAACCTGAACCTCACCAATGCCGTCGGCGCAGGCATCGCCGACGACAAGGCGATCTATACCTATGTGCCGGAGATGGTGGAATTCTACCTCGGCGAAAAGCCGATCCTGAAGAACGTGCCGACGTGGCGCTGCGCCGAGAAGGGCGATGCCGCCTATGTGCTCGAGCATCTTTCCGAACTCGTCGTGAAGGAAGTTCATGGCTCGGGCGGTTACGGCATGCTGGTTGGTCCCAAGGCGACGAAGGAAGAGATCGAGGCCTTCGGCGCGCGGGTGAAGGCGGCGCCGGAAAAATACATCGCGCAGCCGACGCTCGCGCTTTCGACCTGTCCGACATTCGTCAATGAAGGTGTCGCGCCGCGGCATGTCGATCTCAGGCCCTTCATTCTTTCGGGCAAGGACATCAAGGTCGTGCCGGGTGGACTTACGCGCGTTGCCATGCGCGAGGGTTCGCTCGTCGTCAATTCGAGCCAGGGCGGCGGCACGAAGGATACCTGGGTGCTGAAGGACTGATGGCTTCATGATGCTTGCGCGCACCGCAGACAATCTCTACTGGATCGCCCGTTACGTGGAGCGCGCGGAAAATCTCGCGCGAACGCTCCGCGTCACGGACCGCCTGTCGCTCATGCCCTCCGGTGCCGATACCGACGGCAATGAATGGCATTCCACGGTCATCGTTTCCGGCGCGGAGCAGGGCTTCTACAGCAAGCACGAAGAAGCGACGCCCGAGAACGTCATCTCCTATCTCGCCTTCGACCCGGAAAACCCCTCCAGCATCCGCAATTGCCTTGAGACGGCGCGGCGAAACGCGCGCGCCGTCCGTACCGCGCTCACCACCGAGCAGTGGGAATGCCTCAACTCCGCCTGGCTCGAACTTCCGCGCTGGAACGAGACGCGCGTGCGCGGCAGCGGCCTTCACCGCTTTCTCGACTGGGTGAAGGATTGTTCCCTTCTCTTCACCGGCGGCACGGTGGCGACGATGCTTCGCCGCGACAGCTATTACTTCACCCGGCTCGGCACCTTCATCGAGCGCAGCGACAACACCGCGCGCATTCTCGACGTGAAGTATCACGTCCTTCTGCCCGAACATGCCGAGGTTGGCGGCGGCATCGACTATTATCAATGGGCCTCGATCCTGCGCGCCGTCTCCGGTTACCGAAGCTACAATGCTGTCTACCGCGAGGGCCTGAAGCCCTGGCTCATCGCCGAGTTTCTCGTCATGCGCGAGGAGATGCCGCGCTCGCTCATCAGCTGCGCGGCCGAAATCAAGGACTGCCTCGACCGGCTGGGCGAGGAATATGGCCAGCGCCACGAATGCCATCGCATCGCCGGGCAGATCTATTCGCGGCTGCGCTTCGGCAAGATCGAAGATGTCTTCCGGCAGGGATTGCACGAGTTCCTGAGCGAGCATATCGAGACGAATGACCGGCTCGGACTGGAAATCAGCCGTAGCTATCTTTTGGGGTAGTATGCGGACATGCTTATCCAGATTCGCCAGGAAACGACCTACCGCTATGCGGTGGCCGCCAACTACTCGATGCAGATCCTTCGCGTCCAGCCGCAGGACAGTGCCGGGCAGAAGGTGCTTTCGTGGCGTCTTTCCGTTCCTCCCTTTGCAAGGCTTACCGAGGGGCGGGACGCCTATGACAATGTCCTGCAGACGCTCTATATCGACCGGCCGCATGGCGAAATCACCTTGAGTATCGAAGGCGAGGTTGAAACCGCCGACGAGCATGGCGTGGTGCGGGGCGTGGCGGAGCCTTTTCCGCCCACCTTTTTCCTTCGCCAGACGGAACTGACCGCGCCGGACGATGCGGTCGAGGCGCTTGCCGTTTCCGCAAGGGCGTCGTCGGACGGAAGCGCGCTCGATCTTGCCCACCGGCTGATGGAGAAGGTTCGCGACGCGGTGGACTACCGCATCGGCGAGACCCATGCCGCCACCACGGCGGCGGAGGCGGTCGGCCACGGATATGGCGTCTGCCAGGACCATACGCATGTCTTCTGCTCCGCGGCGCGGTTTGCCGGCCTCCCCGCGCGCTATGTCAGCGGCTATCTCTGGGACGATGTCGACACGGAATATGAGGCTAGCCACGCATGGGCCGAGGCCTATATTGATGGTCTTGGCTGGGTCGGATTCGACGTCGCCAACCGCATCTGCCCGACGGATGCCCATGTCCGCGTTGCCTGCGGCCTCGATTATCTGGAGGCCGCGCCGGTCCGCGGGCTCAGGCGCGGCGGCGGCGAGGAGACGATGGAGGTCCGGCTTCGGGTCGATGCCGGTGCTGTCCAGCAGTGAGTAGGCAAATGAATTGAGACCGGCGTGGACGCCGGCGATGTCTGGAGACGAGAATGACCTATTGCGTCGCACTTCGGCTTGAAGGCGGCCTCGTGATGCTGGCGGACACACGAACAAACGCCGGCGTCGACAATATTTCCACCTTCCGAAAGCTGAGCGTCATCGAACATCCGGGCGACCGCGTGATCGGTATCATGACGGCGGGCAATCTTGCCGTCAGTCAGGCTGCGATCAACATGGCGGTGGAGCAGGGCGTTCGCGTGCGCGGTTCCGACAAGCTCGAAACGCTTCACACGGTGCCGAGCATGGTGCGCGCCGCGCAGCTCATGGGCGAGGCCGTGCGCGAGGTCTACCGGATCGACGGCCCCTCGCTCGAGGCGCAGGCGGCCGATTTCAACGTCTCGATCCTCATGGGCGGTCAGGTCGGCAATGGCGAGTTGCGCCTGTTCCAGATCTATTCGGCCGGGAACTACATAGAGGCGACGGAAGACACGCCCTATCTCCAGATCGGCGAACACAAATATGGCAAGCCCATCATCGACCGTGCGCTTACCTATGACACGCCGCTGACGGATGGGTTGAAGCTCGCACTGATCTCGATGGATTCGACCATGCGGTCCAATCTCTCGGTCGGCATGCCGATCGATCTCATGGTCTATCGCCGCAATGCGCTCAAGGTCGCGATGCAGCGGCGTATCAAGGACGAGGACGAATATTTCAAGGGGCTCCGCCGCTCCTGGTCCGATGCGCTGACGCAGGCCTACCGCGCCATTCCCGGTCCCGGCTGGGAATTCTGAGGCCCGACTAATCCCCGCCTTTCCGATCCTGCTCCAGACTGTCCGCCGGTTTCATCCGGACAGGAGCATTCCGATGTCTCATATCCAGCGTTCGCCCGCTTTCCCGCCGGGCGGTTACCCCTCATGGCCTCTTTCCCAGCCGCCCTGCTGGCGGGGTTTCGCCGGTGCCCCGGCGCCGGGCTTCCCCCCCGCAACGGTATGGTGGCAGCCGGGCGATATTCTCGCGTTCGACTTCGCCAATAGCCGCTACATGTGTGACGGAGAGACCGCCTCTCTCGGGGCGGTTCTTTCGGCCTCGCGTACCTCGCCCGCAACATGGTTCACCGATGCGGGTATCCTCCAGCCTTTCGATGCCAACGTCCCGGCGATCACGGATCGCGGGCTTTATGCCGGCGGGCAGCGCGTCAACAAGTGCCGGAACTTCAATGCCAACCCCACCGATCTGACGGGCGTGTCGAAAGCCGGCGATGCCGGGGCCACGCTGACAATTGTGGACGACAGCGCCGAACTTGCCGCTGCGGGGCTTGACGGCATCTGCACCTCCGGCATGGCGTTCAAGCTCGACAACTCGGCGGGAACGACAACCTCGTGGCTCTACATCGCGGGAACCAGCGGCAATACGAACCCGCACACCATGAGCGTCTATATGCGCTCCACGGGTTCGGCCCGCATGGTGCTCTCCTCTTCAGGCGGCACGGGCTGGATGAGTTCGGCTGGCTATACGCGGCGAAGCGCGACCGTTACCCCGGCAAACTCGTCGCAACAAATCGTGATCGAAGTCGCCGTAGGCAAGATCGTATGGTTCATCCTCAACCAGCTCGAGGAAGGCTCTTTCGCCTCGCCGCCCATCGCCACGGAGGGCGGAACCGGCGCCACGCGTCTGGCCGATGCCATCGCGGTTCCCGGCTTCGCCGCTCTTGTGGCAGGCGCGAGCTTGCAGGATGGTTTCGCGGGCAAGGCCATTCTCGATGTGACGCGGCTCGCCGACCCCGCCAGCCGCTGCATTTTCGACCTCGGTGAGGCTACGGGGGACAGGGTTCGCCTCGACATTCTGACCGACAACAGGATCGAACTGGCGATTGCAAATGATGGCTCCGGTCCCACCTTGCAGACGGTCGCGCTTGCCGACACGGGCGAGGTCGAAATCGAATGGCAGGTGAAGAGCGGTGCGTCGTTCATCCGGATCGGCGGGACGATAGCCGTGGAGAACAGCGACAGCTTCACGATGCCGGAGCTGGCGGGTGCCCATCTCGGACAATCGCGCAGCGGCGCATCCGCTCTCAACGGGCCGCTTGGCTATCTCAGCCTCAGGAGGGATGTCTGATGCAGCATTATGAACTTCGCGCGGAAAGCCGCGCCGCGCTTATCGCCATGCTGGACGTCGCGCAAACCGGCAAGGCGCGTCCCTTCCTCATTCAGGACGAGACCGGCGATACGCAAGTCGATGCGAGCCGCATCCGCTATCCTTACGAGGAAATGACGGAAGACGAAGAGCCCGCGCCGACGGGCTTCTGGCTCTGCGAGATCTGGCTGGAGGAACCGGATGCCGAACTCGCGGCGATGGCGCTCTAAGGCGCTGCCTTCGAGAAGGTGGCGAGGTCGAAATAGTCGCGCCAGACCTTGATCTTGCTACCGCTTGATTTTCGATTTCGCCGTGAGTGAAAGAGGGGCGAGGGGATGCGGCACCGCGATCCCCTCGTCGGCGTCCAGCGACCATGCGAGGATGAGACTGCAGAGCTGACGCAATTTGACCAGTACCGGGTTTGTCTTTTTAAGTTGGCTCGTATCTCTATAGTTGATCTACTTGAGATATTACGCTGGCATCATTCAACGATTTCGAAGTCGGTTCTACGGGGGGCGTCGAATATGCTTATCCAGAAGTTGGCAAGATTGGCCCAGCCGCTTTCCGGCAAAACAAAGCTGCGATCAAGCAAGCTGGCTGGCAGCTTCATACGCCTTGCGGACCATCCAGTGAAGGCACGTCTCGCAAATATCGATTTCGATGTTTACGTGAGTTTGAGCAAGAACTCCCGGATGTTGATCCGCGATGATTTCGAAGGCGAAGAGCGCAGAAAGTTCGCAGGACTTATTCGCAAGCTTCAACCCAGAATATTTTACGACATCGGAGCAAATTTTGGTCTGTACAGCTGGATAACCAAAACAGTTTGTCCGGAATGTACGGTGATTTGCCTGGAGCCCGATGCATCGAATGTCCGTCTGCTGAGAAAAACGATACAGAAAAATCAGATCGGCAATATATCTGTCATACAGAAGGCTGTCGCAGATGCAGATGGCAAGATGGCTTTCTTTTCTGACGAACTGACGGGCGGAACAGGCTCGCTGGAAGACCCCGGAACGCGGGAAAGTTTTGTTCAAAGGCGATTTGGGCGGATGCCTGGAGTTGTCGAAGTCGAGACGACATCGGTTGATAGTCTTGTTTCGCGCTTTGGCGCACCGGATTTGATGAAAATAGACGTGGAGGGTGCAGAACTATCTGTTTTGAAGGGCGCAACGGGCTTGGTAGAGCGAAGGGCTCCACTCATTTTTCTTGAGACGGCTACAGACAACAAGCAGCAAGTCGGTAAAAAGCTTGGTTCTTTCTACAGATTTTTCCGAATGAGTAATTGGGTAGAAACTGAAATTCCGTCTTTCAATAGCCTTCTACTGCCACGGCGATTTGATCCGGATTTTCTCGCGGATATTGAAACCTAGGAACCGGATGCCGAACTCGCGGCGATGGCGCTCTAGGGCGCTGCCTTCGAGAAGGTGGCGAGGTCGAAATAGTCGCGCCAGACCTTGATCTTGCCACCTTCCATCTCGAACACGCCGCAGCAGGGCAGCGCGACCGGCTTGCCGCCGACCTTCATCCGGTCCACGCGTTCGGCGATCACGAGGTCGCCGCGCGAAACGAGATTGACGATCTCCCACTTCGCGTCCGACCAGTTGGCGATGAAGGCCCCGATGAAGCCCTTGAGCGCCGTCCTACCCTTCACGGGATCGAGCATCATGTTGTGGTAGACGCCGTCTTCCGCGAAGTAGCCGACGATCTCGTCCACATCGAGCCGCGACCAGGCGTTCACGAAATCGCGGATGGTCCCTTCATTGTCGCTCACGGTTTCCTCCCTTGTTGTTCTTGGGTGTCATCGTGCCGCCTGTCCGCCTTGAAGGCAATCGGCGGAACGAAAAAGGGCGGCGCTTTCGGCGCCGCCCTCGTTTCCCGCTTGCGGATCAGAAGTCCGAGAACTTCTTTCCTTCCGCGACGATCTTTTCCAGAAGCGCGGCGGGCTTGAAGTCGTCGCCCATCTGCGCCTGGAATTCCTTCATCTTGGCGAGCACCTTGTCCGCGCCCACCGTGTCGCCATAGAACATCGGGCCGCCGCGATAGACGGGGAAGCCGTAGCCGTTGATCCAGACAATGTCGATATCGGAGGAGCGGATCGCCTTGCCTTCCTCGAGGATCTTCGCGCCCTCGTTGATCATCGGATAGATGCAGCGTTCGAGAATTTCCTCGTCGCTGATCTTGCGGCGGTTGATGCCCTTCTCGGCGGCATAGTCGAGGATCATCTTTTCGACGACCGGCGAGGGCTTCGCGTTCCGGTTCTCGTCATAGTCGTAATAGCCCGCGCCCGTCTTCTGGCCGCGCCGGTCCATCTCGCAGAGCCGGTCGCGGAGCGTTTCGCCCTTCGACTTCTCCTTCGACCAGCCGATGTCGAGGCCGGCGAGGTCCGACATGGCGAAGGGGCCCATCGGCAGGCCGAAATCGTAGAGAACGCGGTCCACGTCCCAGGGCATCGCGCCTTCCATGATGAGCTTCTGCGCCTCGCGCTGGCGCTGGGCGAGAATCCGGTTGCCGACAAAGCCCGGGCAGACGCCGACGAGGGCGGCGATCTTGCCGATCTTCTTCGCGATCTGCATGGAGGTCGCGATCACTTCCTTCGAGGTCTTGTCCGCGCGGACGACTTCCAGAAGCCGCATCACGTTCGCGGGCGAGAAGAAGTGGAGGCCGATGACCGCCTCCGGCCGCTTCACCGCCGTCGCGATTTCGTCGATGTTGAGCGCGGAGGTGTTCGTCGCGAGGATCGCGCCCTGCTTGACGATCTTGTCGAGCTTGCCGAACACGTCCTTCTTGATGTCCATGTTCTCGAACACGGCCTCGATGACGAGGTCGCAATCGGCGAGATCGTTCATGTCGAGCGAGCCGGTGAGAAGGCCCATGCGCTTCTCCACCTCTTCCATGGTGAAGCGGCCCTTCTTCGCCGAGTTCTCATAGTTCTTGCGGATCGTCGCGATGCCGCGGTCGAGCGCTTCCTGTTTCGTCTCCACGATGGTCACCGGGAAGCCGGTATTGAGGAAGTTCATCGCGATGCCGCCGCCCATCGTGCCGGCGCCGATGATGCCGACCTTGTTCACCGGAATGATCGGCGTGTCTGCCGGCACGTCCGGCAGCTTCCAGACCTGGCGTTCGGCAAAGAAGACATGGCGCTGCGCGGCGGACTGGGTGCCCGTCACGAGTTCGCGGAAGAGCTTCTGCTCGACCTTGATGCCTTCGTCGAAGGGCAGGTTCACCGCCGCCTCGATGCACTGGATGTTGTATTCGGGCGCGAGGAAGCCGCGGAACTTGCGCGCATTGGCCTTGCGGAAATTCTCGAAGATTTCGGGTTTGCCCCGGGCCGCTTCCATCTTCTCGTTCAGATCGCGGATCTTCTTCAGCGGGCGCTTCTCGGCGACGATCTTGTTGGCGAAGGCGATGGCGCCCTCGCGGAGCTTGCCTTCCTCGGCCAGTTCGTCGACAAGGCCCATCTCAAGGCACTTCTTCGCGCCGACATGTTGACCGCTCGTCACCATCTCGAGCGCCTTTTCCGCGCCGACGATGCGGGGCAGGCGCTGTGTGCCGCCCGCGCCCGGCAGGAGGCCGAGATTCACTTCCGGCAATCCGCATTTCGCGGAAGGCACGGCCACACGGTAGTGGCAGGTCAGCGCCACTTCGAGGCCGCCGCCCAGCGCCGTCCCGTGGATCGCGGCGATGACGGGCTTCGGCGCGTTCTCGATCATGGCCTGCGCGTCGAAGAGGCTCGGGCCCTTCGGCGCCTTGCCGAACTCGGTGATGTCCGCGCCCGCGATGAAGGTGCGGCCCTCGCAGATCAGCACGATCGCCTGGACTTCCGGGTCGTCGATCGCCTGTTTGATGCCGTTGTTGATGCCTTCGCGCACCGGCGCCGAAAGGGCGTTCACGGGCGGCGAATTGAGAGTGACGACGGCTACGCCGCCTTCCTTCTCAAGCGTGGTGACGTCGTTGATCGCTGTCATGGCGCTCCCTGCCTTTATCGTTCTGGATTGTTGGCGGGGATTATAGCGCCGGGGCGGGCAGGCGCCAGACGGCGGCATGTGCAGGGAAGAAAAGGGCGCCGTCCGGAGGTGAACAGGCACCCGTCGTGATAAAATCGAATGGAATCGGCCCGATCGGGAAGGCGGCACAGGTGACGAAGCAGAAGGATGCCCGGAAAAAGCCCTCAAGGACGGTCGGGCGGCCGCGCAGCGCGGATATGCCCGTTTCCGGCGATCCCCGGGCCGACATTATTGCCGCCGCCGCGCGGCTTTTCCGCGCCAAGGGCATCGCCGGTGCTTCCGTCCGCGAAATCGCAGAGGAGGCCGGGCTCCGCAAGGCATCCCTTTACTATTATTTCCCTTCCAAGGAAGAGATCGTCTACGCCATGATCGAAGGGGTGCTTGCGCCCGCACTCGGCATGCAGAAGGAGCTTGCCCGAAAGCCGCTTTCCGAGGCCGCGAAGCTCTATCTCTATCTCCGCTTCGACGTCGAGATGCTCTGTTCCGCGCCCTATGATTGCACCTGGCTTCTCGCTCATGGCGATCTGAGCGACGAGCGCATGGCGGCGCACTGGAAGGAGCGGGAGAAGCTCCTCGTCTGGCTGCGCGCCCGTCTGCGCGAGGGGCATGCGAAAGGCGAATTCGTCGCCTGCGATGCGGTAGCGGTGGCAAAAGCGATGCTTGCCGCTACGGAATACTCCGTCACCTGGGCCGAGCGTGCGGATATTTCCCGCCGGAAGCGGAATGCGGAGGAAGTCGCCGCGCTCCTCGTGCGCGGCGTCCTTGCGCCGGGTGTCAGCCTCGACAAGGTCAGGGCCGAGGCGTCGGCCTGAATGCGCGCCCGTGTGAGCGGGAAGCAAGTGGATGACGGGAAGTCCTCACAAACTCTGGATTCTTTCGCCGGCCGCAATACATTGGGTGAAAGGCGGCAGACAAGGGAGAAAGCCCATGAGCGAGGAAAAAGTGGCGGTCGGGCGCGATTACACGCGCAGCAATGCGGAGCTCGCCGCGCGCTGGAAGATTGACGTCAACCGGGACCCCTGGTCGATCCCGCTTGAGGAGCTCGATCCCGCGCATGACGATCTCTTCGGCGCCAACAAGGTGCTTCCCTATTTCGAACGGCTGCGGAAGGAAGATCCCGTTCATCTGAGCGAGACCGGACCTTACGGGCGCTACTGGTCGATCACGAAGTATGAAGACGTGATGTTCGTCGATACGAACCACAAGCTCTTCTCGTCGGACATCCGCAATGGCGGCATCCGGCTCGGCGGCGAGCGCATCGAGGGCGAGCCAGATCCGCTGACCTATCTTCCCATGTTCATCATGGAAGATCCGCCCAAGCATGACGAACAGCGCAAGGTCGTGCAGCCCATGTTCACGCCGCAGAATCTCGCGGCGCTCGAACCTCTGATCCGCGAACGCGCCGGTCTCATTCTCGACGAGCTTCCGCGCGGCGAGACCTTCAACTGGGTGCGCGAGGTTTCGGTCGAACTCACGGGACGCACGCTCGCGACGCTCTTCAACGTGCCGCAGGAGGATCGCCACAAGCTCATCCACTGGTCGGATACGGTGGAGCGGATCGGCGACCCGGAATATTTCGAGACTCCGGAAGATGCCTTCAAGGAACTCTGGACCTGCTGGGAATATTTCGACGGCGTCTGGAAGGACCGGCTGAAGAATCCGGGCTCGGATCTCATCTCGCTGCTCGCGCATGGCGAGTCGACGAAGAACATGGCGCCGAACGAATATCTCGGCAACATGCTGCTCCTCATCGTCGGCGGCAACGACACCACGCGCAATTCGATCACGGGCGGCGTTCTCGCGCTCAACCAGCATCCGTCGGAGTATCAGAAGCTGATCGACAATCCCGGCATCATTCCCAACATGGTGTCCGAGATCATCCGCTGGCAGAGCCCGGTCGCGCATATGTGCCGGACCGCGATGGAAGATGTCGAAATTCGCGGCAAGACGATCAAGAAGTGGGACAAGGTGGCGATGTGGTATGTCTCGGGCAACCGCGACGACGAGAAGATCGACCGCGCCAACGAATTCCTGATCGATCGCGAAGGCGCGCGCCACCATCTCTCCTTCGGCTTCGGCATCCATCGCTGCATCGGCAATCGCGTCGGCGAGATGCAGCTCCGTATCCTCTGGGAGGAAATCATGAAACGGTTCAGCCGCGTCGAGGTCGTGGGCGAACCGAAATATCTCCGCTCCAACTTCATCCGGGGCATCACGGAGCTTCCCGTGGTGGTTCACGCCAGATAAGGTGCCTGGAAAGGATAGGCGTGTCCCCCCGGGCCTTGGGCCCCGGGGGGACGTTTATTGCGCGTCCTTTGCGCGAACCCTCGGCGAGAGCAGCCGAGGAAACGGCCTCTATCAAATACATAACAGTTTCAAGCGTTCCGCGCGGATGATGCCCCGACATCCTCCGCAGGAGGAGGATTGTTTCGGGTTCGCATCATTTGAGAAAACGTCCGCCGCCTGATTAGCGACGATATGGGTTTGCACAAGGCGCCAAATTCGTGTGAGCTTGTTCAAAAGAGGGGCTGCCAACAAGGGGGGCGATATGCTCAGGAAGTTGGTTCAGTTGTTGTTTGTGGCTTTCTTTTTGTTGGCGATCTTTCTGTTTCTTCCTTGGGGCTTGTTAGCTGTTCAGGCCAGTCACAGGGGGTGGGAGGAGCTGGCGCAGTTTCTAATTATTGTCTCGACGGCGTCAAAGTTTGTCTCTTCTTTAGGGCACGCTTTGCTTCTGCAGGTTCTGGGCTGGGGTGCTTGGATTGCAGGTTGGATCTCGGACATAGATTTTGCCCACCTTACGGGCTGGGCTGGATGGCTTTTCTTCCAGCTCTGGAATATTCCACAAGGTTTGGCGGTCCTGGCGAGCGCCATGGCTGTCCTCTGGGCTGCATATCCCTCCGTGAGGTGGGCGCGGCATGAAGCTGAAGTCAGTCGGCGCAACCAAAATACGGAAGCTTTGGCAATAGCGGGTATGCTCCAAACGGAGATAGACCGGATTGCGCATTATGCAAATCGTCGGATAACCGAAATCGCGAATGGCCACATTCCTGGTCGGATGGCTGCGGGGAATGTCTATGGTCGATACATTGAGCGATTGGGTTTGTTTCCACCCGAAACAAGCCAGCGAATAATTACTTTTTATCACACGCTTCAAGAAGCCGAGTTGGAGAGAGATGAAAGGGAGCAGTCGGCGCAAGCAATGAATGGCTCTCCAGGTGTCAAACAAGAATTTCGAAGATATTACGACCTTCTCCAAAACATAAGAAATAGAGCGACAGGCGCGATCCGGGCAATCGAGCGATTTCAACAAGAACGCAAACAGGAACTAGGCGATGAAGCCGGATACTGACTGCGCGGGTGTCGCGATATGCCTCTAGTGAAATAGGGTGTGGACGATGGTGGGAACTGTCACCCTGAAGAACAAGCCAGTCTCCGATCTTCTTCGCCTGCACGGAAGCATTCTTTCCGAGCTACGGCGTCGTGGAATTGTGCGCAGTGCTAATAATCCAGTGGGGGACTACGGTGAGCTTCTATTTTCGAGGGCATTTAATTGGTTTCTTGCAGAGAATTCGTCAGTAGATGCAGATGCCGTGGATGAAAAAGGAATCCGTTATCAGATCAAGTGTCGGAGACTTCTGACCGACAAGGGATCACGCCAGTTGAGTTATATTCGTCGCCTGCCTGAACGCCCCTTCGACCTTCTTGCTGCAGTACTTTTGGATGGAGAGTTTCGTGTTCTGCGAGCGGCAATCATTCCGTATGACGTGGTCAAAGTACGCGCCACTTACGTCGAGAGCGTCAAGGGATGGCGATTCATGCTGCGCGATAACTGTGGGACCTCCCGAGAGTGGTTGATGTCACACAGGACTTGCAGGCCGTAGAGCGGCTTATCTAATTTTAGTGACGGTCGCGAATGGCCAAAGTCGGTGTTTCTCACATGAGAGGGCATTCTTTCCCGAATATTGACTCCTTCGCTATCCTGGCGTAATTTCGACCGAGCGGTCGAAATTAGGGAGCCCCGGAATGTCTCTCGCCCTTGCAGATTTGATGGAAGAAGGCCGCAGCACAGTGCTGCGGCCCCTGCCGGAAGCCTCGACGCTACCGCCGGCCTTCTACACCTCGCCGGAGATCTTCGAGGCCGAGAGGGAGCGCGTTTTCCGCCGCAACTGGGTATCCGTCGGCCGCGCTTCGGAAATCCCGAATGCAGGCGACCGCTTCCGCATCGACGTCGCGGGAGAGCCGCTCCTCATCGTGCGAGGGAAGGACGGTGAAGTGCGCGCGCTTTCCGCCGTCTGCCGCCATCGCTGGATGCTGCTCGGTGAGGGCGAGGAAAGCTCGGCCACGATTTCCTGCCCCTACCACAAATGGACCTATGCGCTCGACGGCTCGCTCATGGCCGCGCCCCTGATGGAAAAGGCGGAGGGTTTCGAGCGCGAGAACTGTTCACTGCCGTCCTTCGGCTGCGAGATCTGGAACGGCTTCATCTTCGTCAATCTGAGCGGGAACGCAGAGCCGCTTGCCCAATCTCTCGCGCCGCTGGCGGAAGAGTTCGCGCCCTGGAAGATGGACGAGATGGAGATCGTCGGCCGGATCGAGTTCGACCAGCCCTATAACTGGAAGGTGCTGGTCGACAATTTCATGGAGGCCTATCACCACTTCGCCATCCATCCCGAAACCTTCGAACCGAATTATCCGGCGGCGATCTCCCGGCCGGAGGAAACGAACGCGCCCTGGGCCACACTCCGCATGCCGCACAAGGGAAACGAACTGTCGGACCCGCTGTTCAAGCCGCTGGAGGGTATTCCGGATCGCGCGCGGCGCGGCTTTTCCGTCTTCAACGTCTATCCCTCGATGCTGCTTGCCGTGCTGTCGGACAGCGTCATCTGGTACCGCATGGAGATCGATGGCGTGGGCCATTTCAAGCTCACGGTCTATCTCCTCGCGCATCCGCAATCTCTCGACGTGCCCGATGGGGAGACGCTCAAGACCTTCCTGCGCGAGGGCACCTTCGCCGTGCATATGGAAGATATCGCCGCTTGCGACGGCGTGCAGAAGGGGCTCATGAGCGGCTGTGCCCGCGCCGGCCGCCTCAGCCATCTCGAAGGCGCGATCCATGAGCACCAGAAATGGCTCCTTGCGGAGCTTGCGCGCGCATAGGCGGCTTCGTCTCGTTCACCAGCGTTCAGCGCCGCCTCCATTGCCGAACAGGCAGGGGGATTTTGGCATGGCGCGGCCTTCCTCTCCCTGTGCTAGGTTTCGGCCAACGAAAATCATGGAACAGGGAAGGGGCGGCCTGCCGCCTCTCGATTGAAGTTGACCGACAAGCAAGGCGCCCCCGGCGATATCGACGCCATTCGCAAGGGCTTCGAGACCCGCGGCTATATCTGCAACGCGCATATAGCGACCTCCATCTTCCTTGCCGAGAAGCTGCAGAAGCCGCTTCTGGTCGAAGGCCCTCCCGGCGTGGGCAAGACGGAGCTTGCCAAGGCCACGGCCGAGATGGTCGGCAAGCCCTTGATCCGTCTGCAGTGCTATGAAGGCCTCGACGAGGCGAAGGCGCTTTACGAGTGGAAATACGGCAAGCAGCTTCTCTACACGCAGGTGCTGAAAGAGAAGCTCGGCGATCTGATGACGGGCGCGCAGGGGCTCAAGGAGTCCATGGCGCGTCTCCATGATTTCGACGACACCTTCTTCTCGGAAGAATTCCTGGAGCCGCGTCCGCTGCTGAAGGCGCTCTGGCAGCCGGGCGGCGCCGTTCTTCTCATCGACGAGATCGACAAGTCGGACGACGAGTTCGAAGCCTTCCTTCTGGAGCTTCTCTCGGACTATCAGATTTCCGTGCCGGAACTCGGCACCATCAAGGCGCGGACCACGCCCATCGTGTTCCTCACTTCGAACAATACGCGCGAGATCGGCGACGCGCTGAAGCGCCGCTGCCTGCATCTCTACATTCCGTTCCCCGACACGGATCTCGAGCAACGCATCATCGCGGCGCGCGTGCCGGAGATGGAAGCGCGGCTCCGCACGCAGCTCGTTGCCTTTGTGCAGGGACTGCGCCAGCTCGACCTCAAGAAGCTGCCCGCGGTCAGCGAAACCATCGACTGGGCACGTACTCTCGTTCTTCTCCATGCGCGTGAGCTCGACGCCGATCTCGTCCGCAACACGCTCAATGTTCTCCTGAAATTCCAGGACGACATCGACAATGTGGATGGCGAGGTGAACGCGCTGGTGTCGAAGGCCGTGCAGGCCGGGTAGGGCAAGCGATGAGCGAGGTCCTTGGCGATTTCATCCGGGCGCTCCGCGCCGCGGATGTCCGCGTCTCGACATCCGAGTCGATCGATGCCGGCAATGTCATCGATCTTGTCGGCTTCGACGACCGAGCGACGCTGAAGGATGCGCTCAGCCAGGTGCTCGCGAAGAGCGAGGACGAGAAACAGGCTTTCGCCGATGCTTTCGACAGTTTCTTCGCCTTCGAGCAGTTCAAGGAACGGCCTGCGGCGGCGAACGAGAACGATGAGTGCGACAGCCAGCAGCGCGAGCAGGATGGCGGCGAGGGAGAGGGTGGCGATCCTTCGCAATCGGGCAGCGCCTCCTCGCCGGGCGGCGGCGGCATGGGCGGCGAACGGCAGGGCGAGCCTTCCTCCGGCATGAACCTCGCGGAGCTTCTGGAGCGCGGCGATCAGGCCGAGCTCCAGATGGCGCTTGCCGAGGGCGCCCGGCAGGCGCAATTGAACCGCATCCGCCTTTTCACCCAGCGCGGCATGTTCACGCGCCGCATCATGGAGATCATGGGGCTCGACGGTCTCAACGAGGAGATCGAGCGGCGCGAGCGCACGAAGGACAGCAAGGGCGCGGAGCGGCTCGCCGGCCTCCGCGAGGGGCTTCGCGAGCAGGTTCGCGACTATGTCGAGAAGCAGCTCGAAATCTTCACCGCGAATTCGGGCCGCCAGTTGCGGGAGGAAGTGCTCTCGCAGATGCGGCTTTCCAATGTCGACCGCTCCGACATGCGGATCATGCGAGAGCTCGTCCGCAAGATGGCGAAGAAGCTCATCGCCCTTCACTCGCGGCGCAAGAAGATCACCCGCCGTGGCGTGCTCGACGTGCGCCGGACGATCCGTGCCAATATCGAATATGACGGGCTTCTCTTCCATACGATCTGGAAGAAGACCAAGGTCGACCGGCCGAAGGTCATGGCCATCTGCGACGTCTCCGGTTCCGTCGCGCAGGTGTCGCGTTTCCTGCTGATGTTTCTCTACAGCCTGCAGGAAGTTCTGCCGAATGTCCGCAGCTTCGCCTTCTCCGGCGAACTCGGCGAGACGACCGAACTCTTCAAGCGCGAGAAGATCGAAAAGGCGCTGACCGATGTGCTCCGCGATTTCGGCGGGGGCTCCACGGATTACGGCCGGGCCTTCGAGAATTTCGAGGCGCTGGCGCTCGACGATGTGGACCATCGCACCACCGTTCTCATCCTCGGCGATGCCCGGTCCAATTACGGCGATCCTCGCTCCGACATATTGAAGCTGGTTCATGCGCGCGCCCGCCGCGTCGTCTGGCTCAATCCCGAGCCGCGCTCCATGTGGAACTCGGGCGACAGCGAGATGCGCCGCCTTGCCCCCTATTGCGACAAGGCCATCACCTGCGCCTCTCTGAAGGATCTCGAGAGGGTGGTCTCCGACCTCCTTCGCAGCGCCGTCTGACCGGCTGATTTCCGGGGATTATTCAGGCCCGGGGAAATCTCCTTCCAATGTGACGTTATGGTGACGTTTCGATGACGGTCAGGCCGCTCTCTAGGCAAGTAATCCCCGGCCCGCTAGACTTTCCGTCTCATTTTGGGGCAGCCGGGGGACCTTCCTTCAGGCACGTCTGCTGCAGGTCAAGGGGCATCGCAGGTCCTGGCGCAGTTCCGCATTGTGCCGTTCCGGGGCGCTGTTGAATTTTGCGTTGAGTTCGGGGGAAACATGGCGGGGCGCGCCATTGCAAGTTCCAAAGCAGGTGAGAGGCGGCGCATCGCGCTCGCTTTCGGCTTCGTGCTTCCGGTTGCACTTCTCTGGTGGACGGTCGCGCAGGCGGAGCCCATGCGCCTCACGCCTCCCTCCGTCGAGAGCGCGGCGCTGACGCGGGATCTTCCGCAGGAGGAAGAAAAGCGCGTGGAGCCGGTGCCCGCCATGCCCGTCGGCGAAGAGCCCGCGCCTGCGCGTGTCGAAGCCTTGCAGCCAATCCTGCAGAAGAAGCGCTACAATGTTGTCGTGCTCGGCGACTCGCTCGGTGATGGTACCTGGGCCGGGCTCTATCATGTGCTGCAGAAGGACAAGCGCTTCAACGTCATCAAGAAGTCGCGTGTTGCGACGGGGTTCTCCCGTCACGATTATTACGACTGGAACGCAGCCGTGCGCGAGATCGCGTCGGAGACCTCAATCGATATTGCAGTCGTCGTGATGGGCACGAACGATCGCCAACCCATTGTGCAGGACGGCAAGCGTCACGCGCTCTTCGATGCGGAGTGGCGCAATATCTATCGTCAGCGTGTGGATGATTTCATGGCCACGCTCAAATCCTCCGGTGCACGCATATACTGGATGGAACTTCCGGTCATGCGGAGCCCCCGCTTCGGTGCCGACATGGAGCAGTTCAACGAAATCTTCGAGGATCGCGCGGCGGCAAACGGCATTACCTTCGTGAAGACGGAGGGGCTCGCGACCGGTGCCGATGGCGGCTACACGGCCTATGGCGAGGATCGTTTCGGGCGCACGCGTCTCCTGCGCGCGGAAGACGGCATTCATTTCACGATGGCGGGCTACGAACTGCTTGGCAAGCGCATTGCCGATTCCATACTTGCCGATATTGCCAGCGGTACTGCCATTGCGGAGATAACGAAGCCGGTGGAAGAGATGCCGGTGGTGCTGCGCAGCGCCGGTGCCGTCGAAGACGCGGCCAGTGAGGCTGGACAATATGACATGGCGGACAGACGGCCGGGGCGTTCGGATGATTGGCTCTGGCTCGGCGCGACGAACTGAGCGGGTCCGTTTCCTGCGGCGCGCTGTCGCCGCTGCGCTCCTGATTGCGTTCCTGCCTTTTCACGCCGGGGCATCTTTCTGCTATACGCCGAGAGGCCTCGAGAAATTCCACGCCGCGCTCGACAGTGTCGAGAAGGGCGAGCGCAAGCGTCCTCTGACCGTTCTTCATCTCGGCGATAGCCATATCGCGCTCGACAATTTCACGCGCGGTTTGCGATCCCGCTGGACGGAGGCCTATGGCGATGCAGGGCGAGGGCTCATGCCGGGCGTTCCCTTCCGCTACTACGCGCCGGATGGCTTCGACGTCGGCATGAAGGGCAAGTGGGAAATCGAGTCGAGCCTTCACGCTCACGCATCGGGCATCTTCGGTATTCAAGGGTTCCGCGCGGATGGTGAAGACAGGCGTGCCGTCATGTCTCTTCGTTCGGAAGCGCCTGTTTCGCGCGTTGTCGTCGATGTGTATGGCACGCCCTATTCGGGAGCGATCCTGCTTAAGCTCGGTGATGCCGCGTCGTTGAAGTTGCAGACGCGGCGTGACGTTCCGGGCTTTGTTCAGTTGAATGTGCCAGCGGCAGGCGTGCATGAGGTCCGGCTCATGCCTGCGGGTACGGGCCCGGTCCATATTCTCGGCTGGAGTTTTCTTTCCTCGGCTTCGCCCGGGGTTCGCTATGACAGTTTCGGAATCGTTGCGGCGACAGCGAGCATCACTTCCCGATGGGACAAGGCGACAGTGATGCATCAGATTTCGGCGATGAAGCCGGATCTCGTCATTCTGGGCTATGGCACCAATGAAGGCTTCGACAATGGGCTCGATCTCGATCGCTACAGCAAACTTGTTTCGGGCTTTGCGGACAAGATCGTCCAGGCGGCAGCCCATGCTTCAATCGTCCTTCTCGGACCATTCGATGGCGCGCGGCAGGGGAGCGGGGAGGAATGCTCCGGCGGCTGGCGCACACCCCCCAAGCTCGATGGTGTGCGCGGCGTGCTTCGCAGCCTAGCGGCGTCGCGCGACTATTTCTTCTGGGACGGGGCCGCGGCGATGGGCGGGCGCTGTGCGGCGAATGAGTGGGCGAAGGCGGAGCCGCCGCTCATGTATGCGGATCGGGTTCATCTTCGGCCCGCAGGCGCCGAACGTCTTGCCGCCGATTTGTGGAACGCGTTGATGAGGCAGGGAAAGATGGAGGGCTCGTGCGGCCCTCCGGGCGCGCAGGATTAACCATAAAGACAGGCAGCGATTGAGCTTTTGGGCGTCAGCGGGGATGATGCGGGCAGTGCCGTCATGCCCCCCTGATGGTTAGGTTGGGCGCAATATGCGCCCGTGAGTGCGTGTGTATCGGGGCGGCATGCTTTTTCCGACGATAGAGTTCGGGATTTTCTTTCTGGTCGTGTTCACGGCCAGTTGGGCCATGCGCGCCGTTCCCGAACTGCGCAAGCTGTTCCTGCTCGGCGCGAGTTACTTTTTCTATGGCTGGTGGGATTGGCGTTTTCTCGGCCTGCTTTTCATTTCCACGCTGATCAATTATCTGGCCGGTCTCGCGCTTGCACGTTCGCAGCGTGAAGGTCTTCGCAAGTTCATCGTCGGTGTCGCCGTCGTTGCAGGGCTCGCGATCCTGGGCTTCTTCAAATATTATGGCTTCTTCCTCACCTCGCTGGCGGTGCTGCTTGAAACGGCGGGGCTTGAGCGCGATCTGCCCTTTATGCAGGTGATCCTGCCAGTTGGCATTTCCTTCTTCACCTTCCAGGGCATCTCCTACGTCGTCGATGTCTATCGGGGGCACGTGCCGGCGGAGCGTTCGCTGCCCAATGTGATGCTCTACATCTCCTTCTTTCCGCAGCTCGTCGCGGGACCCATCGTGCGCGCGGCGGATTTCCTGCCGCAGCTTCACAAGACCGTGTCGCTTACCCGCGCCCATATCGGTGTCGGCGTGGTTCTCATTCTCTCGGGCCTGCTGAAAAAGATGGTTGTTGCGAACTATCTGGCCACGGAGCTGGTCGATCCGGTCTTCTTCGATCCGACGGCGGTTGGCGCTCTCGACCTGCTGGTCGGCATCTATGGCTATGCCATCCAGATCTATTGCGATTTCTCGGGCTACAGCGACATCGCCATCGGCGTCGCGGCGCTGCTCGGCTATCGCTTCCTTGAAAATTTCGATCAGCCCTATCGTGCTGCGAGCCTGCAGGATTTCTGGCGGCGCTGGCATATCTCGCTGTCCACCTGGCTGCGCGACTATCTCTATGTACCGCTGGGCGGCAACCGGCATGGCGAAGCGAAGACCTATCGCAATCTCTTCCTCACCATGTTCCTTGGCGGCATCTGGCACGGAGCGGCATGGACCTTCGTCTTCTGGGGCGCGTTCCACGGCACGATGCTCGCAGTCGAGCGCTATGCGCGCCGCCAGATCGAATTTTTTGCGCCTGCTTCAACAGCGCCCGGCGGGATCATGAGCGCGCTCGGCAACGGGACGCAGCATCTCGTCGGTATCGTCTGGACATTTCACCTCGTCTGCCTTGCCTGGATATTCTTTCGCGCGGACAGTTTCGCGACCGCTGCGAGCTATCTTGCGGGCTTCGTTCGGTGGGGTGAGGCCAGCCAGTATGTGACGCCCTTCATGGTCGGGGTCATCGCCATCGCCATGCTCTTCCAGTTCACGCCGCGCCATCTCGGCCGCTGGCTCGCGCGCGGCGTTCAGCATCTGCCGGGTCCGCTGCTCGGGTTGCTCCTCGGCGGCGGCATCTGGCTCATCTGGGCAATTGCACCCGAGGGCGTGGCGCCCTTCATCTACTTCCAGTTTTGAGGCAGGGGATGCTGGATCTTCTTCATGAAATCGAGCGCGAACTTGGGGGGCATCCCGAAGAGTTGAACGAGGCCGAACGTCTCGATGCGCTGGAATCCCGGCGGAACGTCATGCGCATGTTGCAGGCGCTGGCGCTCACGAGCCTTCTTCTGCTGGTCTTCAGTAGCGAGCGGCTTCTTACCTGGGTGAATGGCTTCGAGGTGGGACCGGTGCAGGATGCGGTGGTGTCGGCCTCGACTGCCTGGCACGACGCCATGAGCGAGGCGGGTCTTACCGGTCCTGCGTGTTCCATGCGTGGGGAGGTAGATGAGCTTCGCGCGGCGGACTGGGCGGAAATACGCCATCTGATCGAAAGGGAAAGCACGCGGACGCGGGAAGGGGTAAGGCTGCTTCGCGGCGCGGTTTCGGACAGGCAGGGCTAGACCGCCTCACGTAACTGCTCGACAAGATCCGCGGGATAGATGCTCGCAAAGGGCTCTATCCCGTAATGTGTGCGAATTTCCGCAATCGGCCGGTGCCACTCGCTCTCCCAGTCGATCGCCATGAAAGGCGGCGTGGTGCGTCCGTGCTGCCAGCCTTCCGCGATGATCTGCATGACGAGCGCAAACGCTTCCGGTGAGTTGAAATGTGCCGCCGCTGCGGCCGTCGCGATCAGCATTGCCGAATAATTGTGTCCGAACTGCGCGAGTTGGAAGGACGAGATGCCTACCTCCTGCAATACGGTCGTGCGATAGCCGCCCATCAGATGCCAGACGTCATGCATCTGCAGGATACGGGTGTTGAGATAGCGCAGCGCGGGCGGCAGATGCGCCAGGCCGATGGCTTCCCGGTCCAGCACTTCGAGGTTGAAGCTGTTGTCGACGATCAGCCGGTAGATGTCGTTACCGAGCGAGCCCTGGGGTTGGCGTCCTAGTGTTTCGAGCGTAAGGCGTGGCGGCATCGGGCGCGTTTCCGCATGGGCAGAACCGGGATGAACGATCGCCGCGGCTTCCGAAAGCGCGGTGAAGCTCTCGGGCAGGTGCTTGCCCAGACTTGCCACACGCGCGGTGACCTCATCGCCGCTTGTGGGGCCATCGGAGTTCCCCACGAAGCTCCAGAAGCTTTCCCAGAAGGCATTTCCCGGCCGTTCCGCTTCTCCAAGACGAGCGAGAGCCTCTGCCTGTGCGGGCGGGGTGGCGGGAACCCTAGATGATGCGCCGAACCATCCTTTCGTCAGAGCATCCAGTATTGCCATGCACGCTTCCGGGTTCACGAAGGCGACATGCGAGATGGCGGCTGCTGCGCGCAAGGCAGCGCCCGCCTCGCCGGCCTTCGCCGCCGCGCCCAGGTTCTCAACCTCGCTGGCGTCGAGGTTGAATGATGCTACATGCCGTTCGAAATCGCGTTTCTTGTCTTTATCGATCATGTCGTTCCCCCTGCCTGGCAGGGGCAAGCATAATCAGAAAAATGGACTAGAGTCTATTTATCGTATGGCTGACAAGAAGCAGCGCAGGTCAAAAAAAAGCCCCCGGAGATGGCTCTGCGGGGGCTTTGTTTTCTGGCGATGTGCGATCAGCGCGGAAGTCTCGTTTCCCCCATGAGGAACAGATCTACCTCGCGCGCAGCCTGGCGGCCTTCGCGAATGGCCCATACGACCAGCGACTGTCCGCGACGCATGTCGCCCGCCGCGAAGACATTGTCGAGGCTCGACTTGTAGGTCGCCGTGTCGGCGGCCACATTGCCGCGCTGGTCGAGCTGGACACCCAGTTCCTTCAACATGCCCTCATGCACGGGATGCACGAAGCCCATTGCGAGGAGAACGAGGTCGGCCTTGATCTCGAATTCCGAGCCCTCGATCGGCTGCATCTTGTCGTCGACCTTCACGCACTCGACGGCCGTCACATGACCGTCCTTGCCGAGAATGCGGCGCGTCATGACGGCGAAGTCGCGCGTTGCGCCTTCGGCCTGACTCGAAGAAGTGCGCATCTTCAGCGGCCAGTCCGGCCATGTGAGAAGCTTGTTTTCCTTCTCCGGCGGGGCGGGCATGATTTCGAGCTGGGTCACGGAGATCGCGCCCTGACGGAACGAGGTGCCGATGCAGTCCGAGCCCGTGTCGCCGCCACCGATGACGACCACATGCTTGCCGTTGGCAAGGATCGGCTCGACCTGGCCGATGGGCTCGTCGGAGACGCGGCGATTCTGCTGCGGCAGGAACTCCATCGCGAAGTGAACACCGGCGAGGTCGCGGCCTTCAACCGGAAGATCGCGCGGCTTTTCCGAACCGCCGGTGAGAATGACGGCATCGAATTCTGCCGTCAGTTCCTTCGCGTCCTTGTTCACGCCGATATGCGCGCCGTAGTGGAAGGTGACGCCTTCGGCTTCCATCTGCTCGACGCGGCGATCGATCAGATGCTTCTCCATCTTGAAATCGGGGATGCCATAGCGCAGAAGCCCGCCGGCCTTCTGGTGCTTTTCGAAGACGTGAACATCATGACCGCGACGAGCGAGCTGCTGCGCGGCGGCAAGACCGGCCGGACCCGAGCCCACGATGGCGATCTTCTTGCCCGTCTTCGATGCGGGAATCTGCGGAACGATCCAGCCTTCCTTCCAGCCGCGATCCACGATCGCGCACTCGATCGTCTTGATCGTTACCGGCTGATCGGTGAGGTTCAGCGTGCAGCTTGCCTCGCAGGGTGCGGGGCAGATGCGGCCGGTGAATTCGGGAAAGTTGTTCGTCGAGTGGAGGTTACGGCAGGCTTCCTCCCAGTCCGCGTGATAGACGAGGTCGTTCCAGTCCGGAATCTGGTTGTTCACCGGACAGCCGTTATGACAGTAGGGAATGCCGCAATCCATGCAGCGTGCCGCCTGGTCGCGCACCGAATCCTCGGCGAGCGGAATCACGAATTCCTTGTAATTTCGAATCCGGTCCGCGGCCGGCAGGTACTTCCGGTCCTGCCGGTCGATTTCCAGAAAGCCTGTAATCTTGCCCACCACTTACTCTCCTGCTGCGGTCATGGTCTCCGCGCCTTCATGCGCGCGCTGCATTTCCCGAAGGGCACGGCGATATTCGACCGGCATGACCTTCCGGAACTTGGGCAGCATGGCCTCCCAGTTGTTCAGAATGTACTGCGCACGCGCCGAGTTGGTGTAATGCGCATGATTTTCGATGAGCTGGTGCAGCCGCTCCGCATCGAAGCGGGTCATGTCGCTCATCACGTCCACGCGGCCGTGGCTTTCGAGGTCGCCCGTCTGGTGGCGGTGCCGCTCCATGAGTTCGAGCTCTTCCGTCACGGGTTCGAGATCGACCATGGCGAGGTTGCAGCGCTGTTCGAACTTGCCATCCTCGTCCAGCACATAGGCGATACCGCCCGACATGCCGGCCGCGAAGTTCCGTCCCGTCTCGCCGAGAACGACCACGATGCCGCCTGTCATGTATTCGCAGCCGTGATCGCCCGTACCTTCGACAACGGCGATCGCGCCGGAGTTGCGCACGGCGAAGCGCTCGCCCGCGACGCCGCGGAAGTAGCACTCGCCGCTGATCGCTCCGTAGAGCACCGTGTTGCCCACGATGATCGATTTTTCGGGCACGATGCTGCACTGCTTGGGCGGATAGACGATGAGCCGGCCGCCTGAAAGGCCCTTGCCGACATAATCGTTTGCTTCGCCTTCGAGCTCGAGCGTCACGCCCGCCGCAACCCAGGCGCCGAAGCTCTGGCCGGCAGTGCCGTTCAGCTTCACATGGATCGTGTCGTCGGGCAGGCCCGCATAGCCGTAGCGCTTCGCGATCTCGCCCGAGAGCATGGCACCTGTCGTCCGGTCCGTATTGCGGATTGGCAGTTCGATCTTCACGGGCTTGCGATGTTCGATGGCATCTTGCGCCTTCTCGATCAGCGTGCGGTCCATGATGTCGTGGATCTTGTGATCCTGGCTTTCGCAGTGATGGATCGCGACATGCGCGGGCGCGGCAGGCTTGTGGAAGAGCTTCGAGAAATCGAGCCCCTTCGCCTTCCAGTGCTTCACGACCTTGCGCTTGTCGAGCATCTGCATCTGGCCGACCATCTCGTCCATCTTGCGGTAGCCCATCGCCGCCATGAGTTCGCGCACTTCCTCGGCAACGAAGAAGAAGTAGTTGATCACATGTTCGGGCGTGCCGACGAAACGCTTGCGAAGTTCGGGGTCCTGCGTGGCGACGCCGACGGGGCAGGTGTTCAGATGGCACTTGCGCATCATGATGCAGCCTGCCGCGATGAGCGGAGCGGTCGCGAAGCCGAACTCGTCCGCGCCGAGAAGCGCGCCGATCACGACGTCACGGCCGGTGCGCAGACCGCCGTCCACCTGCACGGCAATCCGGCCGCGAAGCTGATTCATGACGAGCGTCTGGTGTGTTTCCGCAAGGCCGATTTCCCAAGGGCTACCCGCATGCTTGATCGAGGTCAGCGGGGAGGCGCCGGTGCCGCCTTCGAAACCGGAAATCGTCACATGGTCGGCGCGCGCCTTGGAGACGCCCGCGGCAACCGTGCCGACGCCGACTTCGGAGACGAGCTTCACGGAGATCAGCGCGTCCTTGTTCGTGTTCTTCAGGTCGAAGATGAGCTGAGCCAGGTCTTCGATCGAATAGATGTCGTGGTGCGGGGGCGGCGAGATGAGGCCTACGCCCGGGGTCGAATGGCGCACCTTGGCGATCACCGCGTCCACCTTGTGACCGGGCAGCTGTCCGCCTTCGCCAGGCTTTGCACCCTGCGCCATCTTGATCTGGATCATGTCGGAGTTGACGAGATACTCCGTCGTCACGCCGAAGCGGCCCGATGCCACCTGCTTGATTGACGAGCGCATGCTGTCGCCGTTCGGCAGCGGCTTGAAGCGGTCCACTTCCTCGCCGCCTTCGCCCGTGTTCGAGCGGCCGCCGATACGGTTCATCGCAAGCGCGAGCGTCGTGTGGGCTTCGCGGCTGATCGAGCCGAAGGACATGGCGCCCGTCGCGAAACGCTTCACGATCTCGGAGGCGGGCTCGACTTCGTCCAGCGGAACCGGCTTGCGGCCGTCGTCTTCCGCCGTCTTGATGTCGAAGAGGCCACGGATCGTGAGCAGGCGTTCGTTCTGCTCGTTGATCTGGCGCGCGAATGCCCGGTACTTGTCCTGACTGTTGCCGCGCACGGCGTGCTGCAGGTCGCGGACGCTGTCGGATGTCCAGGCATGGTCCTCGCCTCGGATGCGGAAGGCATATTCGCCGCCCACTTCCAGCGAGTTGCGCAGAACCGGCGCATCGGAATAGGCAAGGCGGTGCCGTTCGAAGGTCTCGCGGGCGATTTCGGAAATACCCACGCCCTCGATCATAGAGACGGTGCCCGTGAAATACTTGTCGCAGAAGCTCGAAGCGAGGCCGACTGCATCGAAAATCTGCGCGCCGCAATAGGACTGGTAGGTCGAGATGCCCATCTTGGACATGACCTTCAGCAGGCCTTTGTCGATCGCCTTGATGTAGCGCTTCTCCGCTTCCTTCTGCGTCAGCCCTTCGTCCATGTGAGGAAGAAGTTCGGATAGCGTCTCGAAAGCGAGATAGGGGTTGATGGCTTCGGCGCCATAGCCCGCCAGACAGGCGAAGTGATGCACTTCGCGCGCTTCGCCGGTTTCGACGACGATGCCGACCTTGGTGCGGAGCCCCTTGCGGATCAGGTGATGATGCACGGCGGAAGTCGCAAGCAGCGCGGGGATGGCGATCCGCTCGGACGAAACGAGACGGTCCGACAGGATCACGATGTTGTAGCCCTGATCCACCGCTTCTTCCGCGCGTTCGCACAGACGTTCAAGCATTTCAGCCAGTGCGTCTTCGCCGCGATCCACGGCAAAGGTTATGTCGAGAGTCTGGGTGCGGAAATGATTGTCCGCGACCTCGCCAATCATGCGTATCTTTTCCAGGTCCTCATTGGTCAGGATCGGCTGGCGCACTTCGAGGCGCTTCACCGATGACATGCCTTCGAGGTCGAGCAGGTTCGGGCGCGGGCCGATGAAGGAGACCAGCGACATGACGAGCTCTTCACGGATCGGGTCGATCGGCGGGTTCGTCACCTGCGCGAAGTTCTGCTTGAAATAGGTGTAGAGCAGCTTCGACCTGGAAGAGAGGGCCGAGATGGGCGTGTCCGTGCCCATGGAGCCGACAGCTTCCTGGCCGTCCATCGCCATCGGCGTCATCAGGAACTTGATGTCTTCTTGCGTGTAGCCAAAAGCCTGCTGCGTATCGAGAAGCGAGCCATAAACCGGCTTCGTGAGCGAGCCGCGCGGGGCGGGCATTTCCTCAAGCTGGATCTGCGTCGCGTCGAGCCAGGACTGGTAGGGGTGCAGCTTCGCGAGATCGGCCTTCACTTCGGCATCGGAAATGATCCGGCCCTGCTCAAGGTCGATGAGAAGCATCTTGCCCGGCTGAAGCCGCCACTTTTCGACGATCTTTTCTTCCGGCGCAGGCAGCACGCCCATTTCGGATGCCATCATCACGTCGCCATCGTCGGTGACGTAATAGCGGGCAGGGCGCAGGCCGTTACGGTCGAGCGTGGCGCCGATCTGGCGGCCGTCAGTGAAGGCGACGGCGGCCGGACCGTCCCACGGCTCCATCAGGGCCGCGTGGTATTCGTAGAAGGCGCGGCGCTCGTCATCCATGAGCGGGTTGCCCGCCCAGGCTTCCGGAATGAGCATCATCATCGCATGGGTAAGCGAGTAGCCGCCCATGACGAGAAGTTCGAGCGCGTTGTCGAAACAGGCCGTGTCCGACTGCTCGTGAACGGCAATCGGCCAGATCTTCTTGATGTCGTCGCCGAGAAGCTCCGACTCCATCGTCGCATAGCGCGCCGCGAGCCAGTTCACGTTGCCGCGCTTCGTGTTGATCTCGCCATTGTGGCAGATCATGCGGAAGGGGTGCGCGAGGCTCCAGGTCGGGAAGGTGTTGGTCGAGAACCGTTGGTGGACGAGGGCGAGCGCCGTCGTCATCTCGGGGTCGGTCAGGTCCTTGTAGTACTGGCCGACCTGCGCCGCGAGCAACATGCCCTTGTAGACGATGGTGCGCGAGGAGAACGAAGGAATATAAAGTTCCTCCGGCACATGGCCTTCTTCCGCGAGCAGCGTGTTGAAGACGCGCTTGCGGATGACGAAGAGCTTGCGCTCGAATGCGTCCTGGTCGTCGCAAGAGGCGGAGCGCGCGACAAATACCTGCATGTGATAGGGCTCGGTCGGCTTCACCGACTCGCCCAGATCGGAATTGTCGACAGGCACGTCGCGCCAGCCGAGCACGGTCTGGCCTTCCTCGGCGACGATCTTGTTCACCAGTTCGACGATCTTCTGGCGCGCATCCGCCGCCTTCGGCAGAAACAGCATGCCGACGCCGTAATGGCCTTCCTGCGGAAGCTCGATACCGAGCTTCTTGGTTTCCTTGCGGAAGAAGGCGTCCGGCATCTGGATCAGGATGCCCGCGCCGTCGCCGGCCTTCGGGTCCGCGCCGACGGCGCCGCGATGCTCGAGATTCTCGAGAATCTTCAGGCCGTCCTGAATCATCTTGTGGGATTTTCGGTTGTGGATGTTCGCGATGAAGCCGATGCCGCAGGCATCGTGCTCGTTACGGGGGTCATAAAGTCCCTGCGCCTCGGGGAGTCCCGCCACGCGCTGGGCCTTGACCAGGCTCAGATCTTCCCGCTTCTGCGTCATACCATCCCATCCTTCACCCGGACCTGCGTTGCCGGATTACTCCCGGTTTGCGGCGCAGGTCGCCTCGACGTCTTCAACATTTTCGCCCGCACGGCTCCCTTCCCCCTGAGCCCTTCCGGCCGAAGCCCCGATTCCACGGGGCGGGGGACGCTAGCGAACCGCACGCGTTATCGCAAAGTTCCCGGCCGAAAATTCCGGCGAGACTGATCACCGCTGAATCGCTTCCGCGATCCGCTTTCCGGTACGCTCGAACGCCCTGCCGAAGCCGGCGCCCTTGCATACCCTTGCAGTGCCGCCATCTTCGACGGAGCTTTCTGCTGGGTGCTCCCTATTGCCCGGAGCGGAGGCTTACTGGCAGGCCTGACCGCAGGTCTTTCCGGTCAGCCAATCGTGCCGGAAAAGCACTGCTTCCCCAGCAGGCGGAATATGCCAAACCCGCCCCCCTGAATCAAGCAAATAAGACAGGAATGCTGACCTATAATTGAGATTCGTTCGCAATATTTATTATGGGTAGTTTTTGGCGGTTTTCCGGGCGTCGGGCCTCTGCCATGTTGGCTATCATAAGAAGATGAAAGCCGCGCGATGAATCCCGGCTGGCGGGAAACCCATAATAAAAAGGTGAGAAGAGGCATGCTGAGCAGGATCGACAGGGTACAGCTCGCAGTGCCGGACGCGGCGCTGGCTGCCGAAGGCTGGATTGCGCTTCTCGGGGCCGAGCGTGCCGGCGAGGACCGGGTTGCAGGGCTTGCCGCCCGGCGGACAAGGCTCCGCGCTGGCTCGGGCTGGGTTGAACTTCTTTCGCCCGATGGCGCAGGCCCGGTCGCGGACGCCGTTGCGAGCCGTGGCGCCCATCTTTATGCGGCGGGTGCGGCCACACCGGATCTTGCTTCGCTGCGCAAATATCTGGCGCAACGGGGCATCGATCCGCTGTCGGAAGGCGGGCAGCTTCATCTCGACATGAGAGACACCGGTATCGACGGGCTTCGCGTCGTGGTCAGCGAGGATGAGGCGCTTTCCGCCGTCGGCGATATCGATTTCTTCTATGAGACGACGCTCCTCTCCGATGACACCAGGGGCGTCACACGAGCGCTCAATGCGCTGTTCGGTCTCGACGACAGCAACTACACCGAGATCGTCTCCGACGTTTTCGGCTATCGCGGCACGTTGACGCTCTTCGAAAGGGACCGGCTTCACCGCCTCGAAGTGATCGAACCCACGACTCCCGGCACCACCATGGATCGATACTTTCGCAAGTTCGGCCAAAGCCTCTACATGGCCTTTGCCGAAACGAGCCGCATAAATCTCATTGCCGAGCGCGCGGCTGCTTCGGGCGCCGGCCACACGATTGACCGGCCAGAGACCCGCGCCGGCCATCTTCCTTCAGATCAGCTCTGGCTTCATCCGAAGGCACTTGGCGGCATGATGCTCGGTCTTTCAAGACCCAGCATGGCATGGGCCTGGTCCGGTCATCCCGAACGCGTGGAACCTTTGGCCTGAGACCGCTTCCCGCTTTTCGCCGCCTTCGCTAGGATCCGCGCTTCGCGGAAGGACCGGTCATGGATTTCACGAGCGACAATGCGGCAGGCGTCGCACCCGAGATACTGGAGGCGCTTTGCCGCGCCAATACGGGAACGGCTGCCTCCTATGGCGCCGACGAATTCACTGCAAGGCTGAGAAAGCGCTTCTGCGACATCTTCGAACATGAAGTCGAGGTCTTTCCGGTTGTAACGGGCACCGCAGCGAATGCCCTCGCGCTTGCAGCTATTGCCCCGCCTTACGGCGCGGTATTCTGTCACGAACTGGCGCATGTCCATCTGGACGAGTGTGGGGCGCCGGAGATGTTCTCGGGCGGGGCGAAGCTGGTTCCGGTGGGCGGCGTGGACGCCAGGATCGATGCTGCCCTGCTGCAAGCCGAACTTGCGAAACTCCCCGCAGGTGTCGTCCATCACGTTCAGCCTGCGGCTCTCACGCTTACCCAGTCGACGGAACTCGGATCTGTCTATCGGAACGAAGACATTGCCGCGCTTGCGGAAATCGCGCGTGCGCGCGGTCTTCTCATTCACATGGACGGAGCGCGTTTCGCCAACGCGCTTGCGTCGCTTTCCGTCTCTCCCGCCGAGGCAACATGGAAGTCCGGCATCGACCTCATGTCCTTCGGGGCGACGAAGAACGGCGCCATGGCGGCGGAAGCGGTCATCGTCTTCAATCCCGATGTCGCCCGCGATCTTGCTTTCCGCCGCAAGCGTGCCGGGCATCTTCTCTCCAAGATGCGCTTTGTATCCGCGCAGCTCGAAGCCTATCTCGAAGACGGGCTCTGGCTTCGCCTCGCGGCCCATGCAAATGCCATGGCGTCGCGGCTCGCGGAGGGGTTGCGTTCATATCAGGCCGCCTCGCTTCATCTCGATCCGCAGGCAAACGAGATATTCGTCCGGCTGCCACCCGCCGATGTGGGGCGGCTCAAGAATGCCGGCGCCCGGTTTCACAAATGGCCCATGCCAGGCGACAGCGAGGCTGGGCATACTATCCGTCTTGTCACTTCCTTCAGCACGACGCCCCGGGAAACCGACCGTTTCATATCGGTATTGCGAGGCTGAACCGCCTTCAGCATTCATTAAGCGAGCTCCCTTAGGCTGACCCTGGCGAAATCGTGCGTTCAGTGCGGGAGCGGGGATCGATGGGGATTCCGAAAGACAAGAACAAGGCGGATTTCGACAGCCTGATCGCGCAAGCGGAGGCTGCGGTTGAGGCCCTGCGCGACACCTATCGCCAGCAGCTTGCATCGGATGTCGGAGAGCTCGGCGCGATCTGGGCTCGTTACGAGGAAGGCGCGCCGGTTGAAGAGACGCTCGATGCTCTTCATGCCGTAGCACACAACATCAAGGGACAAGGCGGCTCTTTCGGCTATGACCTTGTGACCGACATCGGTGCTTCCTTTTGCGACTATCTGCGCAGCGGCGAACGGCGTTCACCGGAAGAGCTCAACATTGTCAACATACATATCCGTATGCTGAAGACGGTGTCGGATCACGACATTTCCGGCGACGGAGGAGAGACGGGGCGGCGGATCGTCGAGAAGCTCTGCCTGCTCACCGGCCGCCACGAGGAGTGACGAAAGCGCCTGTTGCGCTCAGGCTGTCAATTTTTCAAGTTCGTCCAGCATTCCGTTCAGAGCGCGTTGCGCAAGCAGGGACGGTTCTTCTTCATCGTCGTTTTCGCCACCGCCCGCCTCGACAATCGGTCGCGGACCCTCGCCAATATCGCGGGTTTCGGCGATCGCGCGCATCATCTCAGAAACCAGGACGTCGATATTGAAGGGCTTCGAGACGAAGCCGTCCATTCCGGCTGCCCGGTACGTATCGCTGTGGCCCGCCATCGCGTGCGCCGTAAGGGCGACGATCGGTATGTTCCTCCAGGGTTCGTCGGCGGCGCGGATCACCTTCGTTGCCTGAATGCCATCCATGAGCGGCATCTGTATGTCCATCAGGACGATGTCGAAACTGCGCTCGCGCAGAATGCGGATCGCCTCGACACCGTTCTCGGCGATGGTGAGTTCGTGTCCGAGGCGCTCCATCACGGCTGACATAAGCTTCTGATTGACGGGCTGGTCTTCCGCGAGAAGTATCTTCAACGGCCCTTGCAGTTGCGGCGTCTCCGTCGCCGAACCTGGCGAGCGGTGATGTTCCGCCATGGCCGCCGCGCCGGCCCGCACGGGCAGCCGGACGGTGAAGGTGCTTCCTTCCTCCTCGACGCTTTCGACGTCAACCGTACCGTCCATCAGGGTCACGAGTTCCCGCGTGATCGCGAGACCGAGGCCTGTGCCGCCATAGGTGCGGGAGATGGACGAGTCCGCCTGCTGGAAGCGTGTGAAGAGGCGCGGCAGCATCGCCTTCGGAATGCCGATGCCGGTGTCGCGAACCCGGTAGATGAGTTCGAACTTGCCCGTGTTGCCGAGCGGATGAGCCGAGAGCGAGACGTTGACTTCCCCCGCGGGCGTGAACTTGATGGCGTTGCCGATCAGATTGAAGAGGATTTGCCGCAGGCGGGTCGGGTCGCTCACGATCTCCGCCGGAATATCGCCGATCACCGATTTTGTCAGCTTCAGGCGCTTTTCCGCGGCGTTGGGACGCAGCACTTCCACCACCGTTTCGAGAATTCCGACCGGCGATGTCGGCCCGTAGTCGAGTTCGAGACGTCCTGCCTCAAGTTTCGAGAGGTCGAGAATGTCGTTCAGGATCGTCAGCAGACACTCGCCCGATTCCCGGATGGTTGCGATGCGGTCTCTCTGCTGATCGGTCAGTTCGCTAGAGAGAAGCAGATCCGCCATACCGATCACACCGTTCATCGGCGTGCGCAGCTCGTGGCTCATCGTGGCGAGGAATGCGGATTTGGCGCGGTTCGCGTTCTCCGCCGCTTCCTTCGCGACGGAGAGATCGTGCGCCGCTTCGGCGAGCTTTGCCCGCTCCTGTTCGAGCTGGATCGAGGTGTGCTGCAGGTCGCGAATCCGGTCCTGCAGTTCGAGCTGGCTGCGCTTCAGCTTGATTTCGGTCTGCTTGCCTTTCGTGATGTCGGTTTCGACAACGATATAGTTGCGGATCGCCCCGCGCCGGTCGCGGATCGGGCGCACCTCGATCGCCGCCCAGTATTGCCGTCCCTGCTTGGTCAGGCTGATCGTCTCGACATTGCGGCCTTCGCCATCGGCCGCGCTCTCGGCGAGAATCTTCAGCGCACCCGCGCCGGGGTAGTAGCCCAGTATCTCTGCCGGGTGGCGGCCTTCCACATCGGTGCGCCCAAAGCCCGTCATCTGGATGAAGCCTGCATTGGCCCATAGAACGACGCCTGTGCGGTCGGCGATCAGAACGCCGGAATCCGTTCCATTGGCGACGAGAGCGAGGCGTTCATTTTCGCGCAGGCTGTTCTGAAGCCTGCCGAAGACCTGTGCAAAGAGACCGGAAAGGTCGTGGAGTTCGCCTTTCGGAATGTCGGCCGGGGGGTCGAACCTTCCGCGCTCGCTCGCGCGCACGGCGGCGGCGAGGCGCCCGATGGGGCCTATCACGGCGCGATGCAGCAAAAAGAAGAGGGCGCCCATGAGCACGATCGCCGTCACGACGCGGCGGAAAAGCGATGCGAGGATCGAGGCCGTAAGCTCTTCGCTGGCGGGACGGAGATCGACGAAACTCACCGTTACCAGTTCTTCCTCCGGCACGGCGGCGGCATAGATCCACCCTTCGATATCGCCGAATGCCTTTTCGAAACTCTGGGGCCGGCGCAGGATGAAACTTGCATTGATTGCGGTGCGCACTTCCGGGTCGTTGAGAAAGGTGCTGGCGTCTGCGAAACGCGCCGTATCTTCCCCTGCCAGAATGCGTCCGGCGCTGTCGATGAGATAGATGGCGAGGAATTCCTCGTTCCAGATCGCCTCGCGGCGCGTCGCCTGCGCGGCCTCGGCCGGACCGAAATCGTTATCGAGCCGGGATCGCATCGCCAGATGCCGGCTGATTGCCGCCGCGCGCTGTTCCACATTGGCGAACATCACGTCGCGCAGCTGATAGTAGTCGATGACGGACTGGAAGGCCGTGATGAAGAGCAGGAGCGTCAGCATCTTGAGCGCGAGGTCGCGCGCCGTCGGCCCGACGAACGAGCGAACCAGCTGACGATTGAATGCGCCGCGCTTGACCTTGCGCATGATCTTGCAAGTCCCGCCGGAGTTTCCGGCCGTCAAAATATTGAGGCCCCTCCCGGCCGTTCCACCCTTGCGGATGCAAGATTCTCTCATAACAGCGTGTGAGTTAACGCGGCGCTAAGAACCTTCTTGCGACATCAAGGACGGCCGCTTTCTTTGAATGATTTCAATCTGTTGTAAATCGAGCCCGATACGGCGCCTGGCCGCATGCACCTGTCGTCATTGCGCGTTAGTGTGGTTGCCGTGTCACGCATTCCTGACGAGGCCAACGGGATAATCCATGTCGATCCGAAATCTCGATCTGATGTTCGCCCCGAAATCCGTCGCCCTGATCGGCGCCAGCGCCAGGGAGGGGTCGGTCGGCAATGTTCTCATGAACAATCTTCTGGCGGCGGGCCTTTCCGGACCCGTCTGGGGCGTCAATCCCAAGGGCGGAGAGATCGCCGGATGCAAGGCCTTCGAGGATGTAACCAGCTTGCCGCAGGCGCCCGATCTTGCGGTCATCGCAACGCCGCCCCAGAGCGTGCCCGGCCTCATCGACGAACTGGGGCGGCGCGGCACCAAGGCTGCCGTCGTCATCACGGCCGGCTTCGGGGAACTGGGAGAAGAAGGGCGTGCGCTGCAGGCGAAGATGCTCGAAGCCGCGAAGCCTCATTTGCTGCGCATCGCGGGCCCGAACTGCATCGGCATCGCCGCGCCCGGCAACGGTCTCAATGCGTCCTTCGTTCATGTGAAGCCGGAGAAGGGAAATGTCGCCTTCGTCTCGCAATCCGGTGCCATCGTTACCGCCGTGCTCGACTGGGCGTCGAGCCGGGGGATCGGCTTCTCGCATATCGCCTCGCTTGGCGGCATGGCGGACGTCGATTTCGGGGACATGCTCGACTATCTCGCCGCCGATCCGAAAACGAAGAGCATATTGCTCTATATCGAATCCGTAACGGATGCCCGAAAGTTCATGTCGGCAGGCCGCCAGGCCGCGCGCCTGAAGCCTGTGATCGTGATCAAGGCCGGGCGTCACGAGGCAGGTGCGCGCGCGGCCGCCTCTCATACGGGCGCGCTTGCGGGGTCGGACGCCGTATATCAGGCGGCCTTCCGGCGCGCGGGCATGCTGCGCGAACTCGGTATCGAGGATCTCTTCGATGCGGTGGAAACGCTTTCCACCCGTTCCGAGAGACGGCCCATTCTCGGAGACCGCCTCGGCATCCTCACGAATGGCGGCGGCGTCGGCGTTCTCGCGACCGATTTTCTGGTCGATGAAGGCGGGCGGCTTGCCGAAATTTCCGAGGAGACCGTTTCGAAGCTCGATGCCGTCCTGCCGCGTACCTGGAGCCGCGCCAATCCCGTCGACATCATCGGCGATGCGGGTGCCGAGCGTTATTCGCATGGCATGGAGGCGCTTCTGAAGGACAAGAACGTCGATGCCGTTCTCGTCATGAATTGCCCTACCGCCGTCGTGAACAACCTATCCGCTGCTCATGCGGTGATCGATGCGGCCGAAGCTTCCAACAAGCCCGTCTTCACCAACTGGCTTGGCGACAGGGGGGCCCGCGCCGCCCGCGAAGCTTTCCAGGCGCATCGCATCCCGACCTACGAGACGCCGACAGGCGCCGTTCGCGCTTTCATGCTGCATGTTCGGCACGATAGGAATCAGCGCTTGCTGCTCGAAATTCCGCCAGCGGGACCCGCGCTTCCCGCGCGCGATCTCGACAAGGCGCGTTCGATCGTCGAGGCAGCGCTCGGGGAGGATCGCGAATGGCTGAGCGAGGCGGAGGCGAAGTCGTTGCTCGCGGCCTATGGCATTCCGGTGGTCGATACGCGGATCGTTTCGACTGCGTCGGAAGCGGCGAAGGTTGCAGAGGAAATCGGTTTTCCCGTGGCGCTCAAGATTCTCTCACCCGACATAACGCATAAAAGCGATGTGGGTGGCGTCGCGCTCGGTCTTGAAAGCGCCGAGGCCGTCTCGGAAGCCGCCTCGCGCATGGTCGCGCGCATCACGCATCTGCGTCCCGCCGCCGATCTCGATGGCTTTACCGTGCAGCAGATGGTGAGCAAGCCCGACGCCTTCGAGCTCATTCTCGGCATCGTGGACGATGCGACCTTCGGCCCTGTCATCCTGTTTGGTCAGGGCGGCACGGCGGTCGAGGTCGTCCGCGACAAGGCTATGGTGCTGCCACCGCTCAATCGCGCGCTTGCGCAGGATCTCATTTCGCGCACGCGCGTCTCTCGCCTTCTCGAAGGTTATCGCGGCCGCCCGCCTGCGGACCTTACCGGCATTGAGACCGCGTTGATGGCGCTTGGCGACATAGCGGCCGACAATCCGGAAGTTTCGGAACTCGACATCAATCCGCTATGGGCGGACGACAAGGGTGTCGTCGCGCTCGATGCGAGGGTGCGGATCAAGCCCGCCAAATCGAAAGGAACAGCTCGTTTCGCGATCCGGCCTTATCCGGTTTCGCTCGAAGGTGAGCTCTCCGATCGGGATGGGCGGGTTTACCCGCTTCGCCCGATCAAGCCGGAGGACGCACCGCTCATCGACGAGCTTCTCGATCACACGGACCCCGAAGATGTGAGGCTCCGTTTTCTCTCGCCGCTCCGGAAACTTCCCCGCCAGCTTGCCGCGCGTCTCACCCAGATCGACTACGACCGGGAGATGGCTTTTGTCGTCTTCACGGATGAAAGCTGCAGGGAAGCGGCGGGCGTTGGGCGCCTTTCGGAAGATCCGAACCGCGAGCGCGCGGAATTCGCTATCCTCGTGCGCAGCGATCTCCACGGTCACGGTCTCGGATATGCGCTGATGCAGGAACTCATCGCCTATGGCCGCCGGCGCGGCATTGGCGAGATCTTCGGACATGTGCTTCGTGAGAATCGCGCCATGCTCGATATGTGCGACGATCTCGGCTTTACGCGCCATGCGCTCGAAGGCGATCCGACGCTGATCGAAACGCGCCTGAAGCTCTCGTAAATAGGAAGCTCTCATAAGCAAAAGGGGCGCCCCGCAAGGCGCCCCTTCGTATCTTCCGTCCGGAACTTTTAGTCGGCCGCGTTCGCGAGCGAGCCTTCCAGCGTCTTTGCGCCGGAGGCCGGGGCCGCGATCTCGATCTTGCGGGGCTTCAGCGCCTCGGGCACGCGGCGCACGAGGTCTACATGAAGCAGCCCGTTTTCGAGGCGGGCGCCGCTCACTTCCACATGATCCGCGAGCTGGAAGCGGCGTTCGAAGCTGCGTCCGGCAATGCCGCGATAGAGATAGGTGGTCTCTTCGGGCTCGGCGCGCTTGCCGCTGATGGTGAGAACATTCTGCTTCACCTCGATTTCGAGATCGTCCTGGCCGAAGCCGGCGACCGCGACGGTAATGCGGTAATCATTCTCACTCGTCCGCTCGATGTTATAGGGCGGATAGGTGGGGGCGGTGTCTTGCGTCACGGAATCGAGCAGCGACTGAAGCTGGTCGAAGCCGACGGTCGAACGGTAAAGGGGAGAAAAATCGAATCCACGCATTGGCACATCCTCATCAAAGCGATGTTGTCGAAAGGGGATCGTAAGCGTCTTACCGCCTTCATGGCCGGTGGCTCACGTCCCTCCGGGCCCGTTTCTCCGGCGCCCGGCACTACCTATTTGGGAATTTCGCCTTCCGCCTTCAAGATGGGTATAAGGTCTCGAAAAGCGGCGGAAGCCGCAGGTTTCGGAGGGGGAGATAATGCTTAAAGTGGTTTCCGGCCTGCTGCTGGGCGCGGTGCTAACGCTTACCGGAGCCGCGAACGCGGAGGAGGCAGGTGTCATCCGCCTCGGCGCGGCCGTCTCCCTCACAGGAAAATATTCCTCGAATGGCGCCTTCACGCGGAACGGCTACGACCTTGCCGTGAAGCGCATCAACGAGGAGGGCGGCGTCACGGTCGACGGCAAGACCTACTTGCTGGAGGTCGTCTATTACGACGATGAGTCGACGCCCGCCCGCGGCGCGCAACTCGTCGAGCGCCTCATCCAGCAGGACGGCGTCAAATATCTCCTCGGGCCTTATTCCTCCGGCCTCACCGAAGCCATCGCCCCCGTCACCGAGAAATACGGCGTACCCATGGTGGAAGCGAACGGCGCCGCCGTTTCCCTCTTCCGCAAGGGCTATCGCTATCTCTTCGCCGTCCTTTCCACGACGGACCAGTATCTGCGCGGCGCGGTCGATCTGGCCGCGAAGGTCAACGAGGATCCGTCCTCGCTTCGCGTCGCCATGGCCTTCGAGAACGATCCCTTCTCGCAGGATGTGCGCGAGGGCGTCATGGAGGATACGGCGAAATACGGCATGAAGGTCGTGATCGACGACAAGCTACCGCCCGAACTCAACGACATGTCGGCGACGCTCACCAAGGCAAAGGTGCTGAAACCGGACCTTCTCCTCGTTTCGGGGCATGACAAGGGCGCGGCGCTCACCGTCCGCCAGCTTGCGGATCAGCGTGTCGATGTGCCCATGACTGCGATTACGCATTGCGACAGCGCGCAGATCGCCGAGAAGTTCGGTGCGGCGGCGGAATACACGCTCTGCGCCGCGCAATGGGCCTCGACCCTCAAATATGAGGACGAGCTGTTCGGCAGCGCCTCCGACTATGCAGTGCACTACGAAGAAACATATGGCCATGCCGCGCCCTATCAGGCGGCGGAATCGAGCGCCGCGGTCCAGGTCTTTGCCGATGCCTTCGAGCGCGCGGGCTCGCTCGATCCAGAGGCCGTGCGCGATGCGCTCTCCCAGACCGACATGATGACCTTCTACGGACCCATCAAGTTCGACGAGACGGGCAAGAACGTGTCGAAGCCGACCGTCCTCTTCCAGGTGCAGGACGGCAAATATGTCGTCGTCTATCCGCAGGAATTCGCGGAAGCGGAATTCCGCTGGCCGACGCCTGCCTGGTCCGAACGCTGAGACGTGTTGCGACGTGCTGGATAATCTCTCGCTCTTCTTCCAATACCCGCCGCTCGCGGCCGATGTGATCCTGAACGGGCTTCTCATCGGCGCGATCTTCGCGCTCGCCGCTTATGGCATGGCGCTCGTCTGGGGCGTCCTCAACATCGTGAATGTGGTGCAGGGCGAGCTCGTTGTGCTTGGCGGCTATGTCACCTTCCTTGCGGTGCAGGCGGGGCTGCCGCCGCTTCTCGGCCTGCCGCTTTCCGCTGCCGTCATGTTCTGCCTTGGCTGGCTCATCTATCGCGCGATCGTGTTTCGCGTGGTCGACAAGGACATCTTCATCTCGATCCTCGCGACATTCGGGCTGTCGATCCTCTTCCAGCAGCTTGCGAATGCGATGTTCGGTTCGGATGTGCGCACCGTCGATGCCGGGCTCGGCTCGCTTCATCTTCTCGACGGCACGGTGACGCTAGCATATGTGAAACTGCTCGCCTTCGTGCTGGCGCTCGGCGCGGGCGGCGCGCTCTGGCTCTTCCTTCGCCATGCGCGTCTCGGCCAGGCGATCCGCGCCACCGCGCAGAACCCTCGTGCTGCGCGCATCCTCGGCATCGACACGAACCGCGTCTACGCCGTGACCTACGCGCTCAATGGCGCGCTTTGCGGCGCGGCGGGCAGTCTCGCCGTCATGGCCTGGACCATCCATCCCTATATCGGCCTGCCTTACACGGTTCGCTCCTTCATGATTGTCGTCGTCGCGGGCGTCGGCAATGTCGCGGGCGTTGTCGCCGCGGGCCTCGGCCTCGGGGCGCTCGAAAATGTCGCGGGCTTCGTCTTCGGCGTCGAATTCCAGATCGCCTTCGTGTTCGCGCTCATGGTCGTCATCCTCGTCTGGCGGAATGCCATGGCGGCGCGCAAGCGGAGCTATCTCGAATGAGCCGCGCCACCTTTCCCCGCCTGAGTGACTGGCATATCGCGGCCGTCCTCGCGCTGTTCGGCCTCGCGGGGCCCGTTCTCCTGCCCACGCTCGCCACGCAGATCGCTTTCCTCTGGCTCATGGTGGTCTTCGCGCTCACATGGGACATGCTCGGCGGACGCATGGGCTACAACTCCTTCGGCAACATCGTCTTCTTCGGCATCGGCTGCTATGCCGCCGCCGTCATCCAGCGTGACGCGGGTCTTCCCTATTTCGAAGGGCTAGGGCTCGGCCTCGTCGCAGGCGCCGTTCTCTCCATTCTTGCCGCCATCGTCTTCGGCGCGGCCATGCTCGGCATTCGCGGCCATTACTTCGCCATCGGCACGCTCGGCCTCGGCATCGCGGCGGGCGAGATCGCGGCGGGCTGGGACTATGTCGGCGCGGGCTCGGGCATGGCGCTGCCGCTCTATCCGGGCGAACTCGGAGCGCGCGAGCTCTTCTTCTGCTATTCGCTATTTGCGCTTGCCGCCTGCTGCTTCCTTCTCTTCCGCTGGATTCATTCGACGCGCTTCGGCCTCGCGCTGAACGCCATTCGCGACGATCAGGACAAGGCGGATGCGATGGGTCTGCGAACCACGCCGATCAAGATCGTCGCCTGGTCGCTCTCCGCCTTCTTTCTCGGTATTTCCGGCGGGCTCGCCGCCAACATGATCGGCTTCATCGATCCGCGCGATGTCGCCTTTGCGGGTGCGACCTATGGCGTCTGGATGGTGCTGATGGCGATCCTCGGCGGCAAGGGCACGCTCTGGGGGCCCGTCCTCGGCGCCTTCGTCTTCCATGTCACGCAGGAACTCTTCTGGACCTGGCTTCTCGGCTGGCAGCGCGTTGCGCTCGGCCTTCTCATCGTCCTGATCGTCGTCTTCTTTCCGCAGGGCATCATGGGCTGGCTGGCGGAACGCCGCGCGAGGGCGGCCTCATGAGCGCGCTTCTCGAAGTAAAGAACGTCACCAAGCGTTTCGGCGGCGTCGTCGCGAACCGCGATGTTTCGCTCACGGTGCGGCAGGGCGAGATCGCGGGCCTCATAGGGCCGAACGGCTCCGGCAAGACCACGCTATTCGGTTCCATCACCGGGGCGCATGCGGTCGATGAAGGGGACATTCTCTTCGAAGGCCGCTCCATCGCGCATCTTCGCCCCGCGCCCATAGCGCGCCTCGGCCTTCTGCGCACATGGCAGCAGACGCGCATCTATGGGGAAATGACCTGCGCCGAGAACATGGCGATCAGCGCGCGCGAGGCGCATGGGCATGTGTTCTCGCTGCTGCGTTCCGTACCTGCCGCCACGCGGCGCAAGGGCGACGATCTTCTTGCCTTTGTCGGTCTTCGTGAAAAGAAGGACGACAAGGCGGGCAGTCTCAGCTTCGGTCAGCAGAAGCTCCTCGAATTCGCGATGGCGCTGATGAACGAGCCGAAGCTCCTCCTGCTCGACGAGCCGACGGCGGGCATCAATCCGACGCTCATCAACGGGCTCATCGATCGTCTGCGCCGCGCGAACACGGAACTTGGCGTGACGCTTCTCGTCATCGAGCACAATATGCGCGTCATCATGAATCTCGCGCATCGCATCACCTGTCTTGCGCATGGCGAGGTGCTGGCGGAAGGCACGCCCGGCGAAGTGCGGGACGACAGGCGCGTCCTCGATGCCTATCTCGGGGTGGCGTGATGGCGGACGAGAAGGACAAGGGTCTCGCGGGCGGCTATGGCGGGGGTAATGTCGACACGGTGCTTTCCGTGGGCGATGTCGCGCGCGAGGCGGAAGCGATTGCCCGGCCCGTGCCGCGCGAGGAAATCGTCGCGCTGGCGGGCGACGCGCCGCTCCTCACGCTCGATAGGCTTCATGCAGGCTATGGCGCGATGGAAATCCTGCATGGGATCGATCTCGCCGTCGGCGCGGGCCAGAGCCTCTGTCTCGTCGGGCCGAACGGCGCGGGCAAGTCCACCGTTCTCCACTCGATCTTCGGCTTCACGCAGATTTCGTCGGGCCGCGTTTTCGTTTCGGGCCGCGATGTCACGAAGCTAAGCCCGAGCGAGAAGCTTCGCGATGCGGGCATCGCCTATATCCTGCAGGACAATTCCGTCTTTCCCGACATGACGGTTGAGGAAAACCTCCTGATGGGCGGCTATCTCCTTGCCGACCGGCCGAAGGCGCAGGAGGCGGCGGAGGCGATCTTCTCCCGTTACGATCGTCTCGCGAAGCGCCGGGTGGAGCGCGCCCGTGTGCTGTCGGGCGGCGAGCGGCGCCTTCTCGAAATCAGCCGCGCGCTCATCATGGACCCGAAGGTGCTGCTCGTCGACGAGCCCTCCATCGGTCTCGAGCCGCGAATGATCGATATGGTCTTCGAGATTCTCGCCGATCTTCAGAAGTCACAGGGCAAGACCATCGTCATGGTCGAGCAGAACGCGAAGCGCGGGCTCGATTTCGCTGATATCGGCTATGTCCTCGTTTCGGGGCGTGTCGCGCTTGCGGGCGCGGGCAACGCTCTCCTTGAAAATCCCCATGTGGGCCGCCTCTTTCTCGGCGGCTGACCCTTCCTGAAATCCGCAGAAATCCTTGTGCGAACCTGAACGCCAGATGAACGGGCGCGCCACGCTGCGTTCAGCCGCAGCGGCTCAATCTCTCCGCGTGGGTACGGGGTCCGGAAAGAATGAAAGGACAGCATCATGAAGAAGAATGTTGTTGTAGCCGGTCTTGTTGCCGCCCTCGGGCTTGCCGCGCTTCCGGCCTCCGCAAATGCGGTAGCGATAGCGCCCGCCATCGGTGTCAACGCTGCGGCTCATGTCGAACTCGCGCATGGCTACCACAATCACCACCGGCACTATCGCCATCATCCGCGCTATCACCGTCACTATCGCCCGGCGCCGCCTCCGGTCTATTACCACCGGCAGGTGCGTCCCTGGTCTCACTGGCGGCCTTACGTTGTGCAGCGCCACTACTATGTGATCGGTCAGCCGACCTACTACTCGACGCACCCGTCCTACGGTCCTTACTACCGGGTTCGGGCGCGGGACCGCGACGACGTGCTGCTCTGGCTCGGCATCAGCGCGATAACCGGCGCCATTCTCTTCTCGAACTATTGAGCTTGAGGGGAGGGAAGAAAGGCTCCGCGCCGTGAGGTGTGGGGCCTTTCCGATTCTGCGTCAGGGCCGCATCGTCGTGCGATAGGGTCCGAGCTCGATCGCGCGGCGCGGTTCCACCCAGTCGAGCCAGTCGCAGAGCTTCGCCCGCGTCTCGCGCGGGTCGATCAGTTCATGCACTGAAAAGCCTTCCGCGCGCGGGAAGGGCGACTGTCCGGCTGCGAGCTTCGCCTCCAGTTCGGCGCGAAGCGCTTCCGGGTCTTCCGCCGCCGCAATCTGCCGCGCAAAGGCGACGGCGACTCCCCCTTCCACGGGCAGCGCGCCCGTCACCGCGCTCGGCCAGGAAAGCACATAGCCATCGGGCCCGAAATGCGCCGCGCCCGCCACGCCGAAAACCTTGTGAACGATGACGCTCGCCCAGGGCACGCGGCTTTGCATCACGGCGGCAATGGCGCTTGTCCCGTGGCGGATCGTCGCCGCCTTTTCCGAGGCCGAGCCGATCATGAAGCCCGGCTCGTCCACGAAGGAGACGATGGGCAGGTGGAAGGTGTTGCACATGTCGGCGAAGCGGCGGAGCTTCTGCGCGGCCTGTGCGGTCATCGCGCCTGCATAGAAGTGGCAATCATTCGCGATCACGCCGACGCTCTTGCCGTTCATGCGCGCAAGCCCCGTGATGAGCGAGGGGCCGAAGCGCCTGGTCATCTCGAAGAAGCTGCCCTTGTCGACTACCGCCTTCACCACTTTCCGCATGTTGAAGGGCTTGCGCCGCTCCCTCGGCACGATGTCGCGCAAGGCGTCGTCCGCCCGGTCGCGTGGATCATCCGTTACGATGTCCGCCGGGCGCTGCCACACATTGTCCGGCAGGTAAGAGAGGAAGCGCGCGATTTCCTTCAGCGCTTCTTCCTCGGTCGCCGCCACATTGTCGATGACGCCGGAGCGCGAATGCACTTCCGCGCCGCCCAGTTCCTCTTTCGTCAGGTTTTCGTCGAGCGCGCGGGCGACGACCTTCGGCCCCGCGATCAGCACCTGCGCATCTTCCGCCATCACGGAAAAGTGGGAGGCGACGAGCCGCGCCGCAGGCATGCCCGCCACCGCGCCGAGCGCCGCCGTCGCCACAGGCACCTCGCCCAGCACCTGCGCGATGGAGCGGAAACGCGGCGTCGCGAAGACGGGTTCGCCGAGCGGCCGCGCATTTCCCTTGCCCGCCGATCCGGCGACGCTCCCGCCGCCGCCCTCGTGCAGCCGCACCAGCGGCACCTTGTAGGTGAGCGCGAGTTCCTCCGCGTAGACGCTCTTGCGCAGTCCCGCCGGGTTCGGCGAGCCGCCTTTCATGGTGAAGTCTTCGCCGCCCATGGCGACCCTGCGTCCGTTCACCTTGCCAAAGCCGAGCACGTAGTTGGCGGGCTCGAAATCGACGAGGTTTCCCTCCTCGTCGAAGTGCGGCACCCCTGCGCCTTCGCCCATCTCCTGGAAGGTTCCTTCATCGGCGAGGGCGGCAATCCGCTCGCGTATGGTGAGCCGGCCCTTCTCGTGATGCCGCTTTACGGCCTCCTCGCCGCCCTGGCGCTTCGCGAGTTCCCGGCGGCGCCTGATTTCGTCGGTTTCGTTTTCCCAGCTCATCCTTCCGGCGCTCCTCCCTGTCGCGAAGTCCGGAAACCCTAAAGGAAATCGGGTGGCGTCCAAAGCCTGTTGGGCTTGAGCTTCCCGGTGCTATGATCCCGCGAAGTTCATTCAAGGGACGGGACGAGATGGCAGGCGGCAAGGCTGGAGCGATCCGGGGCAATCCGGCGCTGGAGGCGGAAGACGAGATCGAGGCGATCCTCAAGGCGGCGCTCCCGAAGGATGCATCGCTCGGCGCGGTGCTGAAATTCGTGCATCCCGGCGCGGGCGTCGTCGTCATCGACGGAAGGAAGAAGCCGAGCGAGGTCCATCGCCGCGACGTGCCCGCCGACTGCACGGTTCATGTCGACCCGCAGCTCAATCTGGCGATCCTGCAAGGCCATGTGAACCAGAACACGGCCTTCCGGCAGGGCAAGATCCGCATCGTCGGCGACGTTTCCGTCGTCACCCGGCTCCGGCCTCTCATGCTCCGCCAGTCGCATGCGGCAGAGGATGGGCATCGCGAGTGACGGCGCCCATCGTTCTCATCCCGGAAAACCCGATGCCGGAAGGCGGCGAAGCCTTCTGGCTCGACATGGATGATGGCGCGCGGCTCCGCTACCTCGCATGGAAGGACAACGCCGCGCCCCGCGGCACGGTCTTTCTCTTCGGCGGCCGCACGGAATTCGCCGAAAAATATTTCGAGACGATCGGCGAGCTACGGGCGCGTGGCTTTGCCGTCGTCACGCTCGACTGGCGAGGGCAGGGCCTTTCCACGCGCATGCTTCCGGATGCGCGCAAGGGTCATATAGACGACTTCTCGACATTCGACCGCGATCTCGCGCGCTTCATGACCGAGGTCGCGCCGTCCTTTCCGAAGCCCTGGACGGCGCTCGCGCATTCGATGGGCGGACAGATTCTCCTGCGCGCGCTTCACGACCGTCCGGAATGGTTCTCGCGCGCCGTCTTCTCCGCGCCGATGTTCGGCCTCAATTTCGCGAAATGGATGGAACGCGGCGTCCGAGCCACGATCAATCTGCTTCACGCGCTCAGCAAGGACGATCTCTATGTACCTGGCGGAACGCCCAAGGCGAATGACGAGGTTCCCTTCGAGGAAAACATCCTGACGCATGACGAGCGCCGCTACGGTGTGTTGCAGGCCTTGACGCGGGTGGAGCCGAAGCTCGGTCTCGGCGCGGCGACCGTTGGCTGGCTTCATGCCGCCTATCGCGCGATGGATCAGGCGGCCACGCCCGCCTATCTGGCGGATGTGAAAGTGCCGGTGCTCATTTGTGAGGCCGCGAAGGACAAGCTCGTTTCCTCCGTGGCGCTTGCCCATGCGGCGGCGCATCTGCCGCAATCGACGCTCGTCATCGTGCCGGGCTCGGGGCACGAGATTCTCATCGAGCGCGATGCAGCGCGCGCCGTCTTCTGGAAGGCCTTCGACGATTTTATGCAGGCGCAATAAGCGTCAGTCGTTCGCCGCCTGTTCGAGAATCTTCAGCGCTTGTTCGTGCAGCTCGTAATTCGCGGCAGCCACAACCTGCCCGCCATTCTGCGCATCGCCTCCTGACCAGCTTGTCACCACGCCGCCCGCATTCTCGATGACCGGGATCAGCGCCTGGATGTCATAGGGCTGGAGCCCGCTTTCGATCACGAGGTCCAGCGTTCCTCCCGCAAGCAGGCAGTAGAAATAGCAGTCGCCGCCGAAGCGCCGGAGCCGTGCCTTAGAGGAAATCTCGCGGAAGGCGGCTTTCTCGTCCTCGACATTGAACATGGCGGGATCGGTATTGCCGACCAGCGCATCCTCGATCTTCGTGCAGGCGCTCGTCTTCAAGGGCGTCGTGCCCATCGGGCCGATCAACTCGCTGCCGCCCGGCCGCCCGATGAAGCGTTCGCCGATATAGGGTTGATCCATCAGTCCGATCACGGGGCGCTCGCCGTCATTGAGGCCGATCAGCGTTCCCCAGAGCGGCACGCCGGAAATGAAGCTTCGCGTTCCGTCGATCGGATCGATCACCCAGGTGAGCGGGCTCGTGCCCGTTTCCTTTCCGTGCTCCTCGCCGAAGATGCCGTGTTCGGGGTAGCGCTCGCCTATGAGTTTGCGGATCGCTTCCTCGCCGTCCCGGTCCGCCGCCGTCACTGGGTCGAAGGCGAAGCGCCCGCGCTTGTTGTCGACTTCAAGCCCTGAGCGGAAATGCGGCAGCGTCACCGCCGCCGCCGCGTCCGCCAGTTCCAGTGCGAAGCTCGCAAGTTCGTCGATCTGCTGGGGGTCGAGCATGAAGTGGCCTTCTCTGGTGAGCGTTCTTTCTAGCGGCTTTCGGCAATGCCTCGCAATGCGGAACGCTCAGCTCAGCCGGTAGGTCCGTTTCGCCGTGTCGTGGAACAGGTTCTGCTTCTCGCTCTCGTTGAAGTCTTTCGCGATCTTCTTGAAGGCGTTCCAGAGCACGCCATAGGAGCAGGAGAGCTTGTCCACGGGGAAGTTGCTCTCGAACATGCAGCGGTCGGGTCCGAAGACGTCGATAGAATGGAGATACCAGTCGCGGGTCGCCTCCGCGAGTTCGTCCGATGTCGGGGGCAGGTCGCGCTTGTGCCAGCCGAAACCGTTCACCGCCATGTTGAGCCCGCCGAGCTTCGCCACGACATTCGGGCAGGTGGCGAGTTCCGTCACGTCCTTCTTCCACTGCTCGAAGATCTCGGCGCGCTTTCCTTCATAAGGTCCGATGCCGAGCGGTCCGCCGAAATGGTCGAAGACGATGCGCGTGCCGGGAAATTCGCGCGCGAGTTCGGTCAGTTCCGGAATCTGGTGGTGGTAAAGCCAGGCGTCGAAGGAAAGCCCGTAGACCTCAAGCCGCGCAAAGCCTTCGCGGAAGGAGGGCAAGCCCAGCAGCCCCTTCGGCGGCAGCGTGTGTGAGGCGCGTACATCGGAACTGTCGTCGAAGGCGGAGGCATGGCGGATGCCGCGGAAGCGGTCCGGCGCGCGGGCGATATGCGCGTTCAGCACCTCGTCCACCGCATTGCCGAGCCTAAGATCGGCGAAGCCGACGATGGCGGCCGCCACGCGCGTCTCGCCGAAGGCGCCGCTCGCGGATTTCGCGGCGATGCCGTTCACATATTCGGTCTCGCCGAGCGGTTTCAGCGCTTCCGGCCCGCTGTCGCGGTACATCGACTTGCATTCGACGAAGACGGTCTGGCGGATGTTATGGCCTTCAGCGATATCGGCCATGATCTCGTCGAGCTCATAGCGCGACGTCGGGTGATCCCAGAGATGATGATGCGGATCGATGATCGGAAGATCGGGCTCCAGCGCCTCTTCCTTCACCTTTGCCAGCCATTCCGGATTCCCCGCCATATGTCACTCCTCCCTCGCTTGTTTTGCGGGGAAGAGTGGCACCGGTAAGGGAATGAGGCAAACGGAGAGGTGATCAGCCCGCCTTCGCGTATTTCTTGCGCTCGTTCGGGTCGAGGTAGCGCTTGCGCAGGCGAATCGACTGCGGCGTCACTTCCACCAGTTCGTCCTGCTCGATATAGGCGATGGCCTGTTCGAGGGTCAGCGGGCGCGGCGGCGTGAGGCGCACCGCTTCGTCCTTCGAGGTCGTGCGAATGTTGGTGAGCTGCTTCGCCTTCAGCGGGTTCACGATCAGATCGTCGGAACGCGCGTTCTCGCCGATGATCATGCCCTCATAGACCTTCACGCCCGGATTGATGAAGAGCACGCCGCGCTCCTCGAGATACCAGAGCGCATAGGGCACCGCGTCGCCCGCGCCGTTCGAGATGAGCACGCCGTTGCGGCGGCCTTCGATTTCGCCGCGATAGGGTTCATAGGCGTGGAAGATGCGGTTCATCACGCCCGTGCCGCGCGTATCGGTCAGGAATTCGCCGTGATAGCCGATAAGGCCGCGCGAGGGGCAGTGGAAGATGATGCGCGTCTTGCCCGCGCCCGTCGGGCGCATGTCGATCATCTCGCCCTTGCGGCTTGAAATCTTCTCGATGACGACGCCCGTATATTCGTCGTCGACGTCCACCGTCGCTTCCTCGATGGGTTCGAGGCGGTTGCCGTTCTCGTCCTCGCGGTAAAGCACGCGCGGACGCGAGATCGAAAGCTCGAAGCCCTCGCGGCGCATGTTCTCGATGAGCACGCCGAGCTGCAATTCGCCGCGGCCCGCCACTTCGAAGGCGTCGCGGCTCTCGCTGTCCGACACCTTGATGGCGACGTTCGATTCCGCTTCCTTCATCAGCCGCTCGCGGATCACGCGCGACTGCACCTTGTTGCCTTCGCGGCCGGCGAGCGGACTGTCATTGATCGAGATCGTGATCGAAAGGGTCGGCGGGTCGATCGGCAGCGCGGCAATCGCTTCCGTCACGGCCGGGTCGCAGATCGTGTCGGCGACGGTGCCTTCCTCGAGGCCCGCAACGGCGACGATGTCGCCTGCCTTCGCCTCTTCAACCGGAATGCGCTGGATGCCGCGGAAGGCGAGCACCTTGCTGATGCGCCCCTTCTCGACGGTCGCGACATCGCCTTCCTTGGGCTTCCTGAGCACCTGCACGGCCATGTTCGGCTTCACCGTGCCCTTTTCGATGCGGCCCGTGAGGATGCGTCCGAGATAAGGGTCGCTCTCGATGGTCGTGACGAGCATGGCGAAGGGCTCTTCCTGCGAGCCGTCGGAAAGCGCCGCCGGTTCAGGGAAGTGGCTGAGGATCTTCGCGAAGAGCGGCTTCATGCCGTTCTCCTTCGCGTCTTCCGCGTTCAGGTCCTCGGTCGCCCAGCCCTGCTTCGCCGAGGCGAAGATGGTCGGGAAGTCGAGCTGCTCGTCGGTGGCGCCAAGCGCCGCGAAAAGGTCGAAGGCCTCGATATGCACTTCGTCGGCGCGTGCGTCCGGCCGGTCCACCTTGTTGATGAGCACGATGGGCTTCAGGCCCAGCGCCAGCGCCTTGGAGGTCACGAACTTCGTCTGCGGCAGCGGGCCTTCGGCCGCGTCCACCAGCAGCACAACGCCGTCCACCATCGAAAGAATGCGCTCCACCTCGCCGCCGAAGTCGGCATGGCCCGGCGTGTCGATGATGTTGATGCGGGTATGCGCCCCGTCCTGCTCCCAGTCCACGCTGGTGCATTTGGCGAGAATGGTGATGCCGCGCTCGCGCTCCAGGTCGTTCGAGTCCATCACGCGTTCGGCAACCTGCTGGTTGTCGCGAAAGGTGCCGGACTGGCGCAGGAGCTGGTCGACCAGCGTCGTCTTCCCATGGTCGACATGGGCGATGATCGCGATATTCCGAATAGACATATGTTCCGCCGGGGCATGGGCGTTTTCAGGAAAGTGGCCGCCCTTGAGGCAGAGGGGCCTTCCGACCGAAAAACGCGAAAATCGGGAATCCAGCGGCCCGGCCACGCGAAACCGGAAAGGCGCGGGGGCGGCGGGAATTTCGCCGCCTTATAGCGGTTCGGCGGCTTTCCGACAAGGTTTCCTTCGCGCCTGCGGGAGGGTCCGGCGGGGCAGGGTTAACCTCGTGAGAACCGACCCGCCCGGCGTGCCGGATAGGAAAGGCACTCTCGCGACCGCAAGGATGGAGCAAGGTTTGGCAAAAATTGCGGGTGGGGGGAGCCGCTTTTCGGTTCCGCCGCCACCAAAAACAGGGTGTCACCCCGGCACTTGTTGCCGGGGCCCAATCCACGTCACCGAAAACCGTGGAGCCAATGGGTCCCGGGAATAAATCCCGGGATGACACCGAGTGTATGGCGAGGGCTTGACCTCAAGAAGCTTGCGCCCTCAAGGAAGCCTGCCCTACTGCTTGTGCGCCTCGAAGGAGATCGTGATCGGGATTTCGTCGCCGATCATGGCCGTCCACTTGTCCATGCCGAAGTCGGAGCGCTTCAGCGTCGTCGTGGCATTGAAGCCGATCACCTCGATCTTCTCCTCTGTCATCGGATAGGTGCCCTTCTGAGTGAAGGTCGTGTCGAGCGTCACGGGTTTCGTCACGCCGTGAAGCGTGAGGTCGCCGGTGATCTTGCCGATCTTCTCGCCGGTCCGTTCGATCGATGTCGATTTGAAGCTCATCTCCGGATATTCGGCGACGTTCAGCAGATCTTCGCCGCGCACATGTTCGTCGCGTTCCTTGTGTCCGGTATCGACGCTTGCCGGATCGATCTTCACCTCGACGGAGCTCGCTTCCGGGTTCTCCTCGTCGAGCTCGATCGTGCCGCTTACATCGTTGAAGCGGCCATAGGTGGTGGAAAAGCCGAGATGATCGACCTCGAAGCCGACATACACATGCGAGGTGTCGATCCTGTAGGTATCGGCGAGCGCGGGCGTCGCGAGAAAGGCGAGGGCGGCGGCAATGCTGATCGGCTTCATGGGGGTCCTCCGGTACTGATATCGGGGCGACGAGCTTAGTGGCTTGGGCGCAAGGGGCAAGGTTTCGCGCCTTTCCACGTCTTCCTTGCGGAAATTGGTGCTGGCGGTAAGCCCGTTTTTCGCCCTTAATCCGGCCCGTTCCAGAAGCGCCGGAGGAGGGCGCGTCCATGTCTGCCCCGGCTTCCCGCCTCTACATCGTCTCGCTTGTCGGCATTCTCTGTCTCGTCTTCATGGTGAGCCAGTTCCTTCGCTCCTCCACGGGCGTCATCGCGCCGAACCTCATGGAGGATCTGGGGCTCCGGCCCGAAGGGCTTGGCCTCCTCTCGGGCGCCTTCTTCCTTTCCTTCGCCTTCTCGCAGATCCCGGTCGGCATCCTGCTCGACCGCTATGGCGCGCGCGTCACCATGATCGGCTCGGTCGGCATCGCCGTTCTCGGCTGCTTTGCCTTCGCCTTCGCGCGCAGCGAGATCGAGCTCACCGCCGCGCGCGTGCTCATGGGGCTCGGCTGCTCCTCCATGCTCATGGGCCCCTTGATGATCTATCGCCGCTGGTTTCCGGCGGAGCGTTTCGCCTCGCTCTCCGGCATCCAGATTTCACTCGGCACCATCGGCGCGCTGATGGCGACGGCGCCGCTCGCCTTCACGACGGAGCTTTTCGGCTGGCGGGAGAGCTTCATGGGCGTCGGCGTCATCACCCTCGTGCTGGCGGTGGCGATGGGCCTCATCGCGCGCGATACGCCGCCCGGCGTCGCGCCGCCGCCGCGTTCCTCCGAAACGCTCCGCCAGAGCATCGGCGGCACCGCCGAGGTCGCGCGGGACCGTTCCGTCTGGCCGCTCTTCATCATGATTTCCTGCGGCTATGCGAGTTTCGCCGCCATGCAGGCGCTCTGGGTCGCGCCCTATCTCTCCGATGTGCATGGGTTGGACCTCACCGCGCGCGGCCATGTCCTTTTCGGCATGACGGGCGGGCAGGTCGTCGGCCTCTATCTCTGGGGCCATGCCGAGCGCCTCGCGGGCAGCATCAAGAAGCCGATCATGGCGGGCGCCTTTCTCTCCGCCGCGATGCTCGCCCTGCTCGCCGCGCTCGATCATCCGCCGCTCTGGCTCGTCACCACACTTTTCGTCCTGCTCGGCCTCAATGCGGGCTATACGCCGCTTCTCCTCGCGCATGGCCGCCTCGTCTTTCCCGACAGGCTTGCGGGCCGCGGCATCACGCTTCTCAATTTCGGCAACATGACGGGCGTCTTCGCGCTGCAGGCGCTGACCGGCGCGCTGATCGGTTTTCTCTGGCGTTCCGGCATCGGCACGGAGGCGGGCTACCGTCTCACCTTCGCCTCGCTCGCGCTCGTGCTTCTCGCCGCGCTCGCCTATTATTCGACCATCCGCGATACCAGTTCCCGCGCCGTCACGGAGCGCGGCTGAACGCACAGGAGAAGAAAATGGCAAAGCAATTCCCGTCGATCACGCCCGAACTCAAGGCGTTCATCGAGCGTCAGCACATTTTCTTCACTGCGTCCGCCACGGCCGACAGCCGCATCAATCTCTCGCCCAAGGGGCTCGACGGGCTGCGCGTCACCGGCGAGAACGAAGTCGTCTTCCTCAACCTCACCGGCAGCGGCAACGAGACGGCGGCGCATCTTCTCGCCGACGGACGCCTCACCATCATGTTCTGCGCCTTTGACGGCCCGCCCATGATCCTGCGTCTCTATGGGCGCGGGCGCTGTGTCCCGCGCGGCTCGGAGGAATATGCGCGCTATCTCGAAAGCGCCTTCGGCGGTGAGGAGCCTGCGGGCGCGCGCCAGATCGTCATCCAGGATATCGATCTCGTGCAGACCTCATGCGGCTTCGGCGTGCCGCTCTACGACTACAGGCAAGAGCGCCCCTCGCTTGTGCGCTGGGCGGAATCGAAGGGTGAAGACGGCATCCGCGACTACTGGCGCGAGAAGAACATGGTGAGCATGGACGGGCTCTCGACGGGGATGGATTGATGCTGACGTCATTCGGCGAAGACATCTGGATTGCCGACGGTCCGATCGTCGATGCCGCGCTCGGCTTCCACTATCCGACACGCATGGCCGTCATCCGGCTTTCCGGCGGCGGCCTCTTCGTCTGGTCCCCCGTGCCGCTGACGGAGGGGCTTCGCGCGGGCGTGGCGGCATTGGGCGAGGTCCGTCACATCGTCGTGACCTGCCCCAATCGAGTGGTCCGGTTTCAATCTTAGTGCATGACGGGTCGTGGCGCTACGGCCGGTGTGGCCGGCGAAGCGGTTCCGGATGGCGGAGCCGGCCACGAGACGACCTCCGGAGCCGGCGGCCTATAGCCCAGAGATGAGTGCGGGCGCTTGGTGTTGTAGTGCCGTCGCCAGCTCTCGATCACGATCTTCGCCTCGGCGAGGCTGTAGAAGATCTCGCCGTTCAGGAGCTCATCCCTGAGCTTGGCGTTGAAGCTCTCGCAATAGCCATTCTCCCACGGACTGCCAGGCTCGATGTAAGCCGTCCTGGCGCCGACGGCGACGATCCAATCTTTCACGGCCTTGGCGACGAACTCCGGACCATTGTCGGATCTGATATGTTCGGGAACACCTCGCAGGATGAACTGATCCGACAGCACGTCGATCACATCAGTGGACCGTAGTCTGCGATCGATCCGGATCGCCAGGCACTCGCGGGTGAACTCGTCAATCAGGTTGAGCATCCGGAACCTCTTTCCATCATGTGTCCGGCTCTCGACAAAGTCGTAGGACCAGACATGGTTGGGCCGCTCCGGCCTCAGGCGGATACATGACCCGTCGTTGAGCCAAAGGCGGCTTCTCTTCGGCTGTTTCTGTGGAACCTTCAGCCCCTCCCGTCGCCAGATCCGCTCGACCCGCTTCACGTTCACTGCCCAGCCACCCTCGCGCAGCAGCGCCGTGATCCGCCGGTAGCCGTACCGCCCATACTGCGAGGCGAGAGCAATGATGTGCGCAGTCAGAGCGTCCTCGTCGGGACGCCCGCGCGGCACTTTCCGCTGGGTCGAACGATGCTGCCCGAGAACGCGGCAGGCGAAGCGTTCCGACACGCGGAACTTCTGCATGACGTGATCGACACAAGCACGGCGGCGGGCGGGGCTCAGAAGTTTCCCGAGGCGGCCTCCCGCAGGATCAGCTTCTCGAGCGTGAGGTCCGACACGGCCTTGCGAAGCCGCTCGTTCTCCTTCTCCAGTTCTTTCAGCCGCTTCACCTGGTTCGTCTTCAGGCCACCGTATTCCTTGCGCCACCGATAGTAGGTGAACTGCGTCACGCCGATCGTCCGCACCGCCTCGGCCACCGACTGGCCCTGCGACACCAACACGTCAACCTTCCGCAGTTTCGCGACGATCTCTTCGGGCTTGTGCTTCTTCTGGGGCATTCCTTGATCCTCCATCTGGCTCGAAAGCCTACTTCAGGGAGGACCACTTTTCAGGGGGCAGGCCAGGCCGCCGCTTTCCCCTCGGCGAGGCTTCATGCCGCGCCCGGCCTTGCTAAGAAGCGCAAGGACATCGCCTTCGACAGCGAGCTCGGCGACGAGGCACCGTCCGGCTGGGCGGGCGAGATCGATCAGGCGGTGATGCGCGGCAACACGATTACGGAGGAAGTCGTCTTCTTCCACGCGAGGAGCGGCACGGTGCTCTTCACCGATCTCGTGCAGCATCTGCCGCAAGGCTGGTACAGGGGGTGGCGCGCCATCGTCGCGAAGCTCGACCTCATGTCGGCGCCGGAAGCTTCCGTCCCGCGGAAATTCCGTCTGGCCTTCACCGGCCGTCGTGCCGCCCGCGCTGCGCTCGCCCGCATTCTGGAGTGGCCATCCGACAAGGTGCTCATCGCGTACGGCGCGCCTGTCACGCAGGACGCGAGAGCCTTCCTTGTGCGGGCCTTCGGGTGGCTCAGCCGGTAGAAATCGGGCCTCTCCACGTCATTGCGAGCGACCCTCAGGGAGCGAAGCAATCCAAGGATCGATTTATACGCGCTTGTAAACATCATAAGCGCCTAGAAATCTGTCGAACTCCAGAGATGCTACCTGGAGTCTTTTTGGAGCGCTTGCCGTATTTACCAGTTTGTTGATTTCTTCTATCGCAGACGCAATAGCGGCTAGTTTAGCAGTGAAACTTTTCTTCACTTCAGCATTTTGACTTTTAAGTGCACTAAGGCGTTCTTCTGGAAAATGCTTTTTCATTGCGGTGTCGAAGTTCGCTATAGAGAGCATGATATATTGTGCAGGGGAGTTGCCCTCATTCTTTCTTATCGGAAAGACTTTAGTCTGTGTGCCGTTTAGGCTGTATCGAACGAGGGTGCTGTTAGCAATTCTTGAGAACAGGCTGTCGATTTGCGTGATGCATTGGTCTATCTGGCGGTCTGCAAAATCTTGAACAGCTTGGATTCTTTGATCAGAAAGAATCTTCGTTTGTTCGCCGATGAATGCTGCGTTCCTTCTAGCTTCTTCGACGTGCTGAAGAGCAACAGCGCGGGCTTCCTTCAGCTCTTTTCGTTGTGCGATTAACTCGCTCTTTTGAAGAAAGACAGCGGCAATAAGCCAGAGGAATGCGAGTGGAGCGAAGACACCCGCTATAAAATCGCCCATCTCGTTTGCTTTTAAGAGGTAGATTTGTGCGGAGATAAAATACCAAACGGCTCCGACTGCACAAACGAAGGTAAAGACGCCCAACACAATGAGCATCCAATTCGTATTGGTGGGATCGTCCGAATTCTGGGCCATTGATATCCCGAAGAACAAGCTCGACTTTCGGGAAATAATAATCGAGTCGAGGCCCGGTAGCCTCAACTATCTTCGTACAGTGATGCAGCGGGCTTTACAGTCTGGCGCCTATTTCGACGGAGAGACTCAGGCCGTCGCCACGGCCTCTCTCGGCGTCACCACCTCTTCCTCCACCGGCATTTCTTCCAGCGCGAGGTTGGTGATGAACTGTCTTGCGCAGGCGTCCCAGGCGAAGTTCATCGCATAGGCCCGTGCGTCGTCGCGGTCGAGCCGGAGAGCCGCCATGCAGGCACTCTTGAGGTCGTCGTCCAGCGCGCCGGCCTTCTGGCCCTCCGGCGTGAAGGCGAGGACGTCGCCCGGCCCCTGCACGGGGTAGCCCGCAACCGGCGTTCCCGCGGCCATGGCCTCGATGAGCACGAGGCCGAACGTGTCTGTCCTGCTCGGAAACACGAAGACATCCGCCGCCGCATAGGCTTCCGCCAGTTCCGCGCCGAAAAGCGGCCCGGCGAAATGCGCGTCGGGAAATTTCTTCTTCAGGTGTTCGAGGCGCGGTCCGTCGCCTACCACCATCTTGGTGCCCGGCAGGTCGAGTTCCAGAAATGCGTCGATATTCTTTTCGACCGCGACGCGCCCGACATTGAGCCAGACAGGGCGGGGCAGCCCGCGCGGATGCGCGTCGGCAAGGTCGGGGCGGGGCTTGTAGAGTTCGGTGTCGACGCCGCGCGACCAGATCACGGGTTCGCCGAAGCCCCGCTGACGAAGTTCGTCCTGCAGCGAGGGCGTCGCCACCATCAGCGCGGTCGATTTCGCATGGAAGCGGCGCAGAAACCAGTAGCCCGCGGAAAGCGGAATGCCCGTGCGCGCGTTCAGATATTCGGCAAAGCGCGTATGGAAGGAGGTCGAGAAGGGAATGCCCTTGCGGATGCAGAAGCTCCGCGCGGCAAGCCCAAGCGGGCCTTCCGTCGCGATGTGGATCGCGTTCGGGTTCGCTTCCTTGATCATCCGCGCGACCTTGCGGCCAGGAAAGAGCGCGAGGCGGATTTCCGGATAGGTCGGCATCGGCACGGTGGTGAACTGGTCCGGCGTGATGAAGGTCACTTCATGGCCGAGCGAGGTCAGGTTCTGGATCAGCTGCTGCAGCGTGCGCACCACGCCGTTCACCTGCGGCGGCGCCGCGTCGGAAACGATCACGATACGCAGCGTCTCGCAGAAGCGGCCCACGTCGCGGGGCAGCGGGCGCCCGCGCAGGCGGCCGAGAAGTCTCGCCACGCGGCGCTTCTTGCGGGGCGTGGAGGGCAGGGGATCGGAAGTATGGGGCATGTCAGGCAGCCGTTGGCACCGTTTGGGGCATGTCTTCTTCGTCCGCGGGTTCCGTCTCGCCATTCGCGAGTTCCGTGTCCCAGGAGAAGGTCTGCCAGGTGATGAGGGTAAGCGCGCCCGTCTCGTCTTCGGAGAGCGCCGTGCAGCTTTCCACCCAGTCGCCGTCGTTGCAGTAGAGAACGCCGTCGAAGTCGCGGATTTCCGCGTGGTGGATATGACCGCAGATCACGCCGTCCACGCCGCGTTCCCTTGCGGAGCGGGCGACGGCCTGTTCGTAGCTTGAGATATATTCGACCGCGTTCTTCACGCGGTTCTTGAGGTAGGCCGAGAGCGACCAATAGGGCATGCCGAAGAAGCGGCGGATCTCGTGCAGCCAGTTGTTGAGCGCGAGCGCGATGCCATAGGCGCGGTCGCCGAGATGCGCGAGCCACTTGGCATATTTCACCACGCTGTCGAACTGGTCGCCATGGATCACGAGGAACTGACGTCCGTCCGCCGTTTCGTGGATCGCTTCGCCGATCACGTCCACGCCGCCGAAATTGAGGCCGGTATAGTCGCGCAGCGCCTCGTCGTGATTGCCGGGAACATAGATGATGGTCGCGCCCTTGCGCGCCTTGCGCAGGAGTTCCTGCACCACGGCGTTGTGCGCCGCGTTCCAGTACCAGGAGCGCTTGATCCGCCAGCCGTCGATGATGTCGCCGACGAGGTAGAAGGTGTCGGCGTCGTTGTGACGGAGGAAGTCGAGCAGAAGTTCCGCCTTGCATCCGGGCGTACCCAGATGAATGTCGGAAAGGAAAAGCGTTCTGTGCTGCTTGCGGTGCTTGGGCCGTGGGCCGAGCAACCTTTCATCAAGGCCGTTTCGGCGTGCCTTCAGGCGGGCAGCCTCCTTGCGGGCCTTCTTCGCGGCCTTGGCGGGTTTTTCCGTCGCCAGACCGCGGGACTTATCGAAAAGGGTCGTATCGAACAGTGTCATATGCCCGATCTTTCATCGCGCCAATCTCGTGCTGCGCGGCTATTTGCGAATCGTTTTCTCGTTCTTCTCACGCCGGGAATATGGGTGCGCTGCAACAAGGTATCGTGACGGTTGGATGACGCTTTTGTGACAGTCGCGGTCGCCGGTTGCGGCGTTCGGTCCGTTAAGTGTCTGGCGTGACGGCGCTTTTCCCGTGCTAGGCTGCGGGCAGAGAGAACGGGTCTTCCATGCGCGTATTGATTGTCGAGGATAACCGCCGCCTTTCGGCGCTCATCGCAAAGGGCTGCGAGACGGCAGGCTTCGCCGCGGATACCTGCGACGATTTAGAAGGTGCGCGCGCCGCTCTCGATACCGTCCGCTACGATGTGGCGGTGCTCGATCTCGGCCTTCCCGATGGCGACGGGCTCGACCTTATTGCTTCTCTCCGCCAGAAGGGAAGCGAGCTGCCGGTGCTCGTGCTCACGGCGCGCGACGCGCTGGAATCCCGCGTCGAGGGGCTCAATGCCGGGGCGGACGACTATCTCCTCAAGCCCTTTGCGATGGAGGAACTGATCGCGCGTCTCCGCGCGCTTCTCCGCCGTCCCGGGCAGGCGCTGGGGCGCAAGCTCACCGCGGGCAATGTCGAATTCGACACGGTGGCGCGCGAGGTCTCGGTTGGCGGCGTGCCTGCCGTCTTCTCGCGGCGGGAGACCGACCTTCTCGAAATCCTGCTCCGCCGCCAGGGCAGGGTGGTCCCCAAGGACGCTATCGAGGAAGGCCTCTATGCCTTCGGCGACGAGGTTTCCTCCAACACGGTCGAGGTCGCCGTCCATCGCCTGCGCAAGCGTCTTGCGGATGCGGGAGCCGATATCGAGGTGCATACGCTGCGCGGCATCGGCTATGTCTTGAGCCCGGCAACATGACCCGCATTTTCCGCAGTTTTCTCGATTCCTCGCTCACGGCGCGCCTCACGCGGCGTGTGCTCGTCATCGTTGCAGCGACCTTTTTGCTGCTGCTTGCGATCCTGAAAATCCAGTACCTGATCGAGCGGGACTCGCTCCGGGACGCCACGCTTCAGATGCAGGCTTACGACATCTCGTCTCGTACGACCGTCGATGAGAGCGGTGCTCCGAAAGTTGTGCTTCCCGAGGGCCTTCACGCTGCCTATTCGCGCCCGGACCGTCCCTATGTCTATCTCATTCTCGATGGAGAGGGCCGCGTCCTCGCTTCGTCACACGGCATGGAAAAGCCGCTTGCGCCCGTTCCAGCGCAGGGGGAGGACCCACTGTTTCGCAATGTCGATCTCAGCACCGACATCGGCTATTACGGCATAACCGTTCCGCTCGAGAACACGCCATTCTATGTGCAGGTCGCGCAAGGCCCCGCTCATTCCGATGTGCTCGAGGACTCGCTCATCGAAGAGTTCCTGGAGCATTCCTGGCCTTTCCTTCTCGCGCTCGCGCTCGGCATTTCCGCCGTTACCGTCTGGACGGTGCGCCAGTCGCTCGCGCCTGTCCGCCGCCTCTCCTACATGGCGCGCAACATCGGTCCTGCCTCGCTCGACCGCCGCCTGCCGGAGGATAATCTCCCCTCCGAGATCACGCCGCTCGTTCATGCGGTCAACACATCGCTCCAGCGTATCGAAAGCGGATACAGGCGCGAGCGCGAGTTCACGGCGAATGCCGCGCATGAGCTCAGGACTCCTCTTGCGGTTCTCAAGGCGAATATCGAAACCATGTCCGGCATCGAGGAGGTCCCTCAGCTTATCGACGAACTCGGCGATATAGAGCGGCTCGTGACGCAGCTTCTCCGTCTTGCGCAGGTGGACAATCTGGTGCTGCGGCCCGGCGAGGAGGCGGATCTTCATGCGGTTGCGCTTGCCGTCGCGCAGCAGCTCGCACCGATGGCGCTCGCCTCCGGCAAGTCGATCGAACTTACAGGCGAGCAGGGGCGCGTTCCCGTTCGCGGTCATGCGGATTTTCTCGCGCTCGCCCTTCGCAATCTGGTCGAGAATGCGCTTGCCCACGCGCCTCGTTCCACGAGCGTCGAGATACGCGTCGGTGCGGATGCAAGCGTCTCCGTGATCGACGAAGGCCCCGGCGTTTCCCAAGGAGATACCGCCCGCATCTTCGAGCGTTTCGTCCGCGTGAAGCCCGGCGCCTACAAGGGAGCGGGGCTTGGTCTTTCCATCGCCCAGCGGGTCGCCGCCGCGCATGGCGGCGGCATAAGCGTCGGCCGGGAACCGGGCAGGGGGGCCGTTTTTACCCTCAAATTGCCCGGAGATCCGCCGGTTTCGGCGCCGTAAGGTTCCTGTAAGCGGGTTCCGCTGAATTCCCCGTGCCGGGCGAGATGAAGCCCGGCTGGCTCTGGCTGCCAAAACGGGAATTCGGATGCCTCCATCAAGCCTCTCGAAGGCTCTCTTCCAGCGGTTCGGCAACTTGCGGGTGCCGGCGGTGCATCCGCTCGCGCTCGCGCTCGCCGTCTCCTGCCTTTTCGTCCTCTTCTATAACGGGCAGCTCTGGTCCGCCGTTCTCGGCTGGTGGCCGGGCCGGTCGTTCCACGATCTCGCCTTTCTGGCGTCTATCGGGCTCTTCCTCGCGGTCGTCTTCAATCTCGTCCTGCAGTTCTTCGCCTTTCCGCGCCTGCTGAAGCCGGTTCTCATCGTCCTGATCCTGACGGCCGCTGGCGTTGCCTGGTTCGCCTCCTCCTATGGAGCGATGATGGACAGAACCATGATCGCGAATGTGATCGAGACGGACACACGCGAGGTGGGCGACCTCATGAGTTGGCGCTTCCTTCTCCATATGGCGCTTTACGGCGTTCTGCCTGCGGCTCTCGTCGCGATGGTGCCTCTCCGTCTCTCCGGCTTCCGGCGCGAGGCGCTTTACCGGGGCGGCGCGGCTCTCGGCAGCGTGGCGCTTGTCGGACTCATCGCGGTCTTCTTCTTTCAGGATTACGCGGTGCTCGTGCGTGGCCACCGCGAGGTTCGTTTCATGATCAATCCGTCCGCCGCCGTCTATGCGACCGTCCGCTATGCGACGGCCGTGCCGGAGGGGATGGCGGCGACATTCGAGCGCGTCGCGGCGCATGTCGAACGCGGACGTCGCCCCGCCGGCATGGGAGGCAAGAAGACGGTTCTCGTCTTCGTTGTCGGCGAAACGGCGCGGGCCGACCATTTCTCGCTCAACGGATATGGCCGCGATACGAATCCCCAACTCGAAAAGCGCGGTGTCGTCAGTTTCGGCAATGTCTGGTCTTGCGGCACCTCGACGGCGGAATCCGTGCCTTGCATGTTTTCCGATCTGCCGCGTTCGCAATATTCGTCCGGCCGGGCGGGGTTCCGTGAGAATCTTCTCGATATCCTCGTCCGCGCGGATGTTGACGTGCTCTGGCTCGAAAACAATTCGAGCTGCAAGGGTGTCTGTGCCCGTGTCCCCACCAGGACGACGTGGGAAGTCGATGACAAGAGGTTCTGCACGGATGGCGAATGTCTCGACGATCTTCTCGTCGATCAGCTTCGACAGGCGATTTCTGCGAACAACGACCGCGATCTCGTCGTGGTGATGCACCAGATCGGCAGTCACGGGCCGTCATACTTCAAGCGCTACACGCAGGACTATCGCCGCTTCGCGCCGACTTGCGACACGAACCAGCTTCAGTCCTGTTCGCAGGAACAGATCGTCAACACCTATGACGACTCGATTCTCTACACGGATCGCATTCTCGCGGACACGATTGGCGTTCTCGAAGATGCCTCCGGGCGCTTCAACACCGCGATGCTCTATGTCTCGGATCATGGCGAGTCGCTCGGCGAAAGCGGCATGTATCTCCATGGCATGCCCTATATGTTCGCTCCGGAGACGCAGAAGCATGTCCCGATGGTGTTCTGGGCCTCGCCGGGTTATCGCAAGGCATCTTCTCTCGATATCGCCTGTCTCGGCGCGGAATCGGGGAAGGAGTTCAGCCACGACAACCTCTTTCACTCCGTCCTCGGCATGTTCGATGTGCGCACGGACGTCTATCGTGCCGATCTTGACTTGCTCGCGCCCTGTCGTCCGGGTGCGGCGGTTGCTCACGTGGCGGACCTCCCCGCCCCAGACCAGACGGTCCGCCCGTGAGCGATACCTCTCTTTCCGGTTTGCGCCGCAGTGCCCTGCGCTCGCCGGAAGTCGTATTCTCCCTCGGCGCGATTGCCATCTTCACGCTCTGGCCGCCCGTTCATGCGCTGGATCTCTGGCTTGAGGCGCCGTTCTTTCAGGCGGGCTCCTGGTTCTTTCCGCCCGACGATCGGGGGTTCGCCTACTGGCTTCTTTATCGGGGACCCAAGATCGCGCTCGTCGCAGCCGGTGTTTCTTCCCTTCTCTGGCTGATCTGGTGCGGGATCGCGAAGCGCTGGCGTCCCTTTCACACGCGCTTCCTGCTCGGCCTGCTGGTGCTCGGCTTCACACCGCTCATCGTTGGCCTTCTGAAGAACGCGACGGGTGTCTCCTGTCCGGTTCAGGAGACGATCTTCGCCGGTCCCTATGCGCATGTCGCGATCTGGGATCGCCTGTTCGACCTTGTTCCGTCCAATGAGCATTTACGCTGCTGGCCTGCCGGACATGCGGCAGCCGGATTCGGGCTCCTCGGGCTTCGTGTTCTTGCTCCTGCCGGTGCTCGCCTCTCCCTGCTCTGGCTTCTGCCCGGTCTGGGGGGCGGCTGGGCGCTCGGGCTCTACCAGATGGCCCGGGGACAACATTATTTGTCGCATACGATCGTCACCATGGCGATCGCGCTTCTTCTCTCCGTGCTCGTCTGCATGATGCTCGATCGCATCGAGGATCGCGGTTGACCGGGGACAAGTTTTTCGGGCAAATCGAAAACTGCATGCGGAATGCGTATGTGACGTTTCGATGACGTTCGTGTGACAACAGCCCCTGGATATCCCCGCTTTGGCGCTTCGCCGTTTCATTCACATCATTCTCAATCCGACGGCTGGCAGGCGTAACCGGCGCCTGCTCGACGATGTCGTCGGCCGCCTCCGTGCTGCCGGTGCGGATGTCACCATCGAACTCACGGAAGCCGCCGGTCATGCGACCGACCTCGCTCGGGCAGCGGCGCGCGCGGGCCGCGCGGATGTGATCGTCGCCGCTGGCGGCGACGGGACGATCAATGAGGTCGCGCGTGGATTGCTAGGGCAGGGCGTGCCGCTCGGGATCGTTCCTCTCGGCACGGCTAATGTGCTTGCCATCGAGATCGGGCTTCCTCCGAGGGCGGAAGAAGTCGCGTCCATGCTGCTTGGCGGTCCTGCGGAGCTCATCGGAACGGGGCTCGTTCAGAACGAGATCTTCCTCATGATGATCGGCATCGGTTTCGATGGCGAGATCGTGCATGGCATCGATCCCGGGCTGAAGCGGTTGTGGGGCAAGGGCGCTTTCATATGGTCGGGCCTGAAGACGTGGATGCGCGGTCCCGCGCATGACATTCGTCTCATGGTGGATGGGCGCGAGAAGCGCGCGGCTTGGGTCATCGTCACCAATGGCCGTCACTATGCGGGGCCTTACGTTCTCGCGCGGGACGCGAACATCACGCAGCCGGGGCTTACGCTTTTCCTTTTCCGCAAGTCCTCGCGTTTCGCTTTCGCCGTTTATCTCGCGGCGCTCGGTCTCGGTGTCGTGCCGCGTCTGAGGAGTGTGGAGGTGCTGCCCGCGCGCCACATTGATGTGCTGGGCCCGGAAGGTCTCGCCGTCGAAGTGGATGGAGACGATCGCGGTTTCCTGCCGCAGACCATCGAGCGAGGCACGCAGTTTCTGCGAATGGTCGTGCCTGGCTAGGCAGCCTTCTCGTCGAAGCGCGGACGGCCTATGCCGTTGCGGGAAGGCAGTTCGGAGATCGCACTCCAGCGCGCGTAGTAGTCTGCCAGCGAAACGGAGACACCGTCCGGGCCCATGATGCGGGCATGAGTGCGTTTCAGCTTGCGCGGTTCGGCCACGCCGCATGAATGCGCGATGATGCAGACCTCATGCGTCACGCGCTCGGCATAGCGGCGCACGCGCTCCGCCTTGTCCGTCACGTCGAGCCCGCGCTGCAGGCGCTTGTTATGCGTCGTGATGCCGGTCGGACAGGTATTCTTGTTGCATTGAAGAGCCTGTATGCAACCGAGCGAGAACATGTAGCCGCGCGCGGAGCAGACGAAGTCCGCGCCGACGCAGAGCGCCCATGCGACTTCGGCGGGCGTGATGAGCTTGCCGCTGGCGTTGACGCGAATGCGCGTCTTCAGCTTGTGGCGCTCCAGCGCGTCGCAAAGCATCGGCAGGCTCTCCCAGATGGGAAGGCCCACATAATCGATAAGCGGCATGGGTGCTGCGCCCGTGCCGCCATCAGCGCTGTCTACCGTGATGAAATCCGGCGCATTCTCGATGCCGCGCGCATTGATTTCTTCGCACAGATCGTCGAGCCAGTCATAGGCGCCGAGGACGAGCTTGAAACCCACAGGCTTTCCCGTCACCTCGCGCACATGGGAGATCATGTCGAGGAGGTCGGGAATGTTCTCGACTTCCGGATGCCGGTTCGGGCTGATCGAGTCCGTTCCTTCGGGAATGCCGCGTATATGCGCGATTTCCGAAGTTACTTTCGCGCCGGGCAGGATGCCGCCCTTGCCGGGCTTCGCGCCCTGGCTGAGTTTGATCTCGAACATCCTGATCTGATCGTGTGCGGCGAGTTCTTTCAGCTTCTCGTCGCACATGGCGCCGGTCGCATCGCGGCAGCCATATTTCGCGGTACCGATCTGGAAAACGATGTCGGCGCCGCCCTCAAGATGGAAAGGCGAGAGGCCGCCTTCGCCCGTGTTGAGCCAGACGCCTGCCATGCGCGCACCATTGGAAAGCGCGAGCACGGCAGGCTTCGATATCGCGCCGTAGCTCATTCCCGAAATATTGTAGAGCGACGCCGTGCGGTAAGGCGTTCGGGCATATGGCCCTACCTCGATCACCGCCGTGTCAGCGGCATTCTGGTCGAGCGGCGGAAAGGGGCAGTTGGCGAAAGTAACCGTGCCTGCGGGACGGAGATCGCGCGTGGAGCCGAAGGCGACCGTCGTATCGACGCCCTTCGCCGCGCGGTAGACCCATGCGCGTTGCGCGCGATTGAAGGGGAGCTCCTCGCGATCCATCGCGAAAAAGTACTGGCGGAAATATTCGCCCAGCGTTTCGAAGATGTAGCGGAAGCGGCCGATGACCGGGTAGTTGCGGCGCACGGCATGCTTCGTCTGCGTGCTGTCGATGACGTAGAGCGCGACGATGGCCAGCGCGAGGCAGCCGATGCCCATGATGAAGAGGGCCGAGAGAATGTCGACGATCTGCCAGAGCGCGGAGCTGTTAAGCGTGTCGGCGAGATCCTTCAGTGTCGTTCCAAACATCTGTGTCCCCCACCTTTGTTTCCCCCGCGCCGCCCGATCCTACGCGCCGGGTAGTGACGCTTCCGCGACAAGAGTCGGTCCGGCCGTCGCCTGTACGGGTTCGAGTACACGCGGCGCGGGCCGTTCCGTCTTCATCGCGACTTCGGTTGGCGCATCGCCTTCCGCGATCGAGAGCCTCAGCCCTACGGCGGCGCTCGCCGTTTCGCGCACATTCTGTCCCGGCACCGGATCGAGCACTTTCGGCGCCGGACGATAGGCGATGGCGGCTGCGTCGGTGTTCGTCACGGACACGACTGCGACTGCATGGCCCACTGACGGCTTCAATATGCCGGTGACGTCGACCCTCGGCTGAAGTGCAGCGAGGGAGCGGCTCACCACGCGCTCGCGTTCATTCTGCCAGATGCGGATCACGCGCGCGAAATAGCGGTCGCCTTTCGATTCCGTCTGGGAGTGATAATCGGCAACGGCCTCCGGCCATGAGCGCGTTTGCTCGTGCAGACGCATCAGAAAGTCGGCGGCATAAGCGACATTGGTCATGGGATCGAAGCCGTCCTCGAGACTCGCAAATGCCTTCGGGTGATAACGGAGGTTCACCTGCATGCAGCCGATATCGATGGAACGCATGCCGCTTGCGAGCAGCGAGCGCGTTTTCGCGACAGCATCGGCTTTCGTCTTGAAATAATAGGCGCGGCCTTCGGCGTTGATGGTCCAGGGCCAGGCGCGTGTCTTGCGGGTCTTCGCGTCGTAGCGTCCGGACTCCGCCATCGCCACTGCTGCAAGAAGCGCGCGGGGGAGGTCGTTCTGCCCTTCGTGATGGATTGCGGCGTCTTCGCAGAGGAGTGCCGGATTCGCAGGGTCAGCCGGAAAGGTCTCCGGGGCAGCGTTTGCGCGGTTAGCGAGGGCGAGAAGTCCATACGCGATCACGCCGATGACGACGTGCCGTGCCGATGGTGACTTGTAGTCGCGTTGCGTCCTCATGGAGCCCTTCCAGCGATCGATGCCTGGGGCCATCCTGAGGACAAGACATTAAAAAACCTTTTGGCCGTTTGAATTTAGGAGCGTTTGCCTTCCCTTCGGATGGTGAGCTGGATAAGGGTTTTCAGCGGGGGTGCGACTTTCTGTTGCGCTGCACATTTCGGCATATCAGACGCTCGACCTGTCCAAAAAAATCGCGTTGTGCCAATAAGTTGGGCGAAAATATCTTTTTGCTGCGCTGCGCAAGAAATTTGAAGTTCGGGCTTGATTTGTGTGCAGCGCAATGTCATCTTGTGCATCGCGGCATCGGTTGAGACTTTCTCCCCTTGCCGTAGCCCTTCCTGGGCGTTTCCTCCCTAAACTTGGGCCCTGGTTCGCCAGGGCCCCTTTTTTTGCGGAAATCTGCGGAAAATCAGGGTGTCAGAAGGCGGCGCCCCGGAGGCCCGCGCCAAGGGAGGACCAGTCGCGCTCCGCCATCTCGGTGGCGAATGCAGCCATGTCGTCACGCACCCGCACAAAATTCTCCGATCGCTCCAGCTTCCACTCGTCCATATAGAGGGCGCGGTTGATCTCTATCTGCAAGGCGTGAAGCCCCTGCGCGGGCCTGCCGTAATGCTCGGTGTTGAAGCCGCCGGCATAGGGATTGTTCCGCGCCACGCTGTAGCCGAGCCGCTTGAGAAACCTTTCCGCCTCCGCGGTAATGGCGGCGGCGCAGGACGTGCCGTAGCGATCTCCCAGCACGATGTCCGGCCTGTCGAAACCGTTGTCATCGTCGGCCGGTCCTCCGACCGAGGGCATGGAGTGGCAGTCGATCAGGATAGCGCAGCCAAAGCCCCTGATCGTCTGTTCGAGGAGTTCCCGGAGCGCCTCGTGAAAGGGCATGTAGAGATGCCTGATGCGCTGTTCGGCAACCGCGTAGGAGAGAGGTTCCCGGTATATTTCCGCCGAGTCGGCCACGACGCGGGCAATCGTGCCAAGCCCGCCCGCCACGCGCAGGGAACGGGTGTTCACATGCGGAGGCAGGGGTTCCGCGAACATTGTGGGGTCGAGTTCGTAAGGCTCCCGATTCGCATCGAGATAGGCGCGGGGGAAGCGGGCATGCAGGAGGGGAGCTCCAAGCGGCACCACGCCGCCGAAAAGCTCCTCGACAAAGCAATCTTCCGAACGGCGCAGCGTGACCGGGTCGAGATTGGAGCCACGAACGAAGTCTTCCGGATAGCAGCGCCCGCTATGGGGTGAACTGAAAACGAAGGGAATCCCTTGCGATATCGGCCTTTCGATAATGACCGGGTGCTCGAAAAGGCTGGCCTCATCGATTCCCGAGGCGCCGGTAGGAACGCTCCGGGTTTCGTTCTTGTCCTCGGTCGTATCGGGGGCCAGATCCATAGGGGGAGCTTCGCTGCCTGCCTTGTCGCTGTTCGGAGGCGCCGGAGCGCTTTCAGCAAAGCATAGCATGACGAGCGCGGGGTGACAGGGCGCTCGGCCAAAGAGTGGGGCGGGGTGTGCGCTTGCGATCACGCTTGCGCAAATAGAACCGGAAACAGCGCCATTCCCGGCCTGCTTCACATCCTGTTTACTCTTCACATCCTAGTGTGCGTTCATGGAATCGCAGGCGGCCTAGGCCGCGGCGAAAACCGGAAAACGGGCAATCTAAAGACGATCGGGCTGGGCAAATGGCACGAATTCTCCTTGCGGAAGACGATGAATCCATGCGCCGGTTTCTGGCCAAGGCATTGGAGAATGCGGGTCATGAGGTGGTGGCCTGTGGCCGTGGCGATGCCGCTCACGATTGCCTCAGGGAGGATGTCTTCGATATCCTGCTGACCGACATCGTGATGCCGGAAATGGACGGGATCGAGCTGGCCCGGGTGGCCGCCGAGCTCGACCCGACGCTCAAGATCATGTTCATCACCGGCTTTGCGGCGGTGGCGCTCAATCCCGAGGTTTCGGCTCCGCGCGACGCCAAGGTCCTGTCCAAACCCTTCCATCTCCGCGATCTCGTTGCCGAGGTGGACCGGCTGATGGCCGCCGCCTGAGACGGCCGCTTCCCGTCCCGTTTCCGGCTTGTCTTTGCCCTTTATCCTCGTTATACGAACGGCCTCTGGCAGGTTCCGGCCGGGGGGCGCTTCAGGCGCCAGACATCTCCTCGTGGCAATGGGCGTGTAGCTCAGCGGGAGAGCACTTCGTTGACATCGAAGGGGTCACAGGTTCAATCCCTGTCACGCCCACCATTGCCCACCATTTCTGTCAGTTGAGTTTGCAGCGCGGACGGTTTTTGCCGGTTCCGCAGCGACATGCTGGCAAATTGCCATTTTCGCGCCGCGTCAAATGGCCTATTCCAGACCATCCACGCCAACCGAGCTTGCCCAATAGCGAAAGCCGTCTCGCTGCCGGGTGGATTGCCTGACGGGCGGCAAAGCCTAAAGAGCGATATTCATGAAGTTCGATGCCCAATCCCTGAAGACGTTTTCGCCTCGTTCCGTCCTTGTCGGCCTCGGCGGCCTTCTGGTGGCGGTGATCGCGGTTGTCTTCGTCTACCGCCTTTACGGCGTGATCATGGGCCAGGGGAATGAAGGCGGCTTTCCTCCCCCTGTCGTGGAGGTGATAAAGGCCAGCAAGGAAGAAGTGAACCTGCGTGTCTCCGCTCTCGGCACCCTGCAGGCGGATCAGGCGATTACCGTCCGGCCCGAAATCACCGGCATCGTGACCAGCATCGACTTCACGGATGGCGAGCGCATCGAGAAGGACGATGTCATCATCACCCTCGATGACAGGGACCTGAAAGCCCGGCTCATGCAGGCGGAAGCCCGATTGACACTGACGCGCGCCAATTACCAGCGCGCGGAGCGTCTGTTGAAGCAGGGTTCCGGCACGGCGCGGGCGCGCGATGAAGCACTCAACGATTTCAAGTCCGCGGAAGCCGAGGTGGCAGCCACCGAAACGGCGCTCGACAAGGCGACGATCAAGGCACCTTTCGGCGGCATCATCGGGCTTCGCCAGGTAAGCCTCGGACAATTCCTGACTGCCGGCGATCCGATCGCGACGCTCGCGGATGTCGACAATCTGCGTATCGATTTTCAGGTCTCCGAAGTCTTCCTGACAGAAGTCGGCAAGGGTCAACCGGTCAACGTCATCTTCGATGCGCTGCCGGAACAGGTCTATGAAGGTGTCATCAGCGCTGTCGATCCGGTGGTCAGCGTGGACGGCCGCGCGTTGAGCGTTCGAGCCGTCCTGCAAAATGTCGATGGCAAGCTCCGGCCGGGTCTTTTCGGCCGGGTTGAAATCGTGACGGATACGCGCCGGTCCATCATGCTGCCCGAGGCCTCGATCGTCACCACGCCGACGGGCGAGAAGGCTGTCTTCAGGGTGGTGGACGGGCAGGCGAAGATGAGCCCCGTCACCATCGGAACGCGCATTCCCGGCGAAGTGGAAATCCTTTCAGGCGTCGAGGATGGAGACACGGTGATCGTCAGCGGTCAGCTCAAGGTTCAGAACGGAGCGCCGGTCGAAATCGCGAATGGCGATTCCGGAAATGCGGGCGTATCAGAGGCGGGCGGTGCGGCCGCGGCCGAATAGGCAGGGAAAAGCGACGTGAACATTTCCGAGCTCTTCATCCGCCGTCCGGTCTTTGCGACGGTTGTCAGTCTCATTCTCGTGCTTGTCGGTTTCGTTTCCTACGAGCGCCTGTCGGTGCGGGAATATCCCGAAATCGACGAGCCGGTCGTCACGGTCACGACCACCTATCGCGGTGCAAGCGCCTCGGTCATCGAGCGCGAGGTCACTCAGCCGCTCGAAGATTCGATGGCCGGCATCGAAGGTATCGAGGTTCTCTCCTCCACGAGCCGTGCCGAAGAAAGCCAGGTTACGGCGCGCTTCACACTCGAAACCGATCCCGATGTGGCGGCGAGCGATGTCCGGGACCGTGTGGGCCGGGCGCGCGGCTTGCTGCCGGACGAAATCGAGGAGCCGATCATCGCGAAGGTTGAAGCCGACGCGCAGCCGATCATGTATATCGCTTTCAAGAGCGATCGGATGTCGGAGCTCGAGATTACCGACTATCTCGACCGGATCGTGACCGACCGCTTGCAGAACCAGCCCGGCGTCGCCCAGGTAAGCATCTTCGGCGGGCGCGAATACTCGATGCGAATATGGGTCGACCGCGAACGTCTGGCCGCCTACGGGCTTACCGTGCAGGACATCGAGAACGCGGTTCGCGCGCAGAATGCTGAAATTCCCTCGGGCCGCATTGAAAGTATCGACCGCGAATTCACCGTGCTTGCCAAGACCGCGCTTCAGACGCCTGAGGAGTTCGGCAGGATCGTGGTGAAGCAGGCGGACGGTTTCCAGGTGCGTCTCGACCAGGTGGCCAAGGTTGAAGTTGCGGCGGCGGACGAGCGGCGCGCCGCAACCTATAACGGCGAGACCTCGATCTCACTTGGCGTCGTCAAACAGGCGACGGCAAATCCACTGGAGGTCGCCGCCAATATCCGTCAGGCGCTGCAAGACCTTGCTCCGACGCTGCCTACCGGCATGGCTTCCTTTGTCGGTTACGATACATCGGTCTTCATCGCGGAATCGATCAACTCGGTCTATGAAACGATCTTCGAGGCCGTGATCCTCGTCGTTCTGGTGATCTTTGTCTTTCTGCGTACCCTGCGGGCATCGTTCATACCGGTGGTGACAATCCCGATCTCGCTCATCACGAGCTTCGCGATCATGCTGATGCTCGGCTTCAGCATCAACACGCTTACGCTCCTGTCGATGGTTCTCGCGATCGGCCTCGTTGTGGACGACGCCATCGTGATGCTCGAGAACATCTATCGTCACATCGAAGAGGGGAAGACACCCTTCCGCGCCGCGATCGAAGGTTCGAAGGAAATCACTTTCGCCGTTATTGCGATGACGCTCACTCTTGCGGCCGTCTATGCACCGGTCGGATTCGCGGAGGGGCGCACCGGCAAGCTCTTCCTGGAATTCGCGCTGACGCTGGCTGCGACCGTGGTTGTATCCGGTTTTGTCGCGCTCACCTTGACGCCCATGTTGTGTTCGAAGCTTCTTCGGCACGAAACGAAGGAAAGCCGTGTCCAGCGCTGGCTGCGGGAACGGCTCGACGAGCTTGACGAAGGATACAAGAACGTCCTGGCGAAGGCTCTGGTCCGGCGCCGGCTGATCGTCACGATCGCCGCCGCTATGGCGCTTGCCTGCGTCGGCCTGTTCGCCTTGTTGCGGTCGGAGCTCGCGCCTTTCGAGGATCGCGGCACACTGCTGATCGTCGGTCAGGCGCCGCAGGGTGCGACGCTCGAATTCTCGCAGCGCTACGCGAAACAGATCCAGGAGCTCTACGTCGACATTCCCGAGGTCGCGGGTTATCTCGTCGTGTCGGGCTTTCCGCAGATCACGGATCTCGTCTCCTTTGCGCGTCTCATACCCTGGGACGAACGAAGCCGCACGCAGCAGGAGATCATCGCTACGTTGCAGCCGAAGCTTGGAAAGATACCGGGCATAATGGCGTTCGGCGTCAATCCTCCCTCGCTCGGCCAGAGCGGCCGCTCGCAGCCCGTCGAATATGTGATTCAGGCCTCTGGCACCTATGAGGATCTCGAGGGCTATGTGAATTCGATGATGGAGGAGATCAGGCAGAATCCTGGCTTCGTCAATCCGGATACGAACCTGAAACTTCAAAAGCCGCAGCTCGATATCAAGGTCAATCGCGACAAGGTCGTTGATGCGGGTATCGACGTTTCCACCGTGGGCCGCACTCTCGAAACGCTGCTTGGCGGTCGCCAGGTCACGCGCTACGAACAGGGCGGCAAGCAATACGACGTCATCATTCAGGTGGCGGATGACGAACGCCGGACTCCGACCGACATTCGCGACATATATGTGCGCGGCGGCGCGGGTGAGATGATCCAGCTGTCCAACCTGATCGATGTCAGGGAAACGGTTGCGCCGAATTCGCTCAATCACTTCAATCAGCTTCGTGCGGCTACGATCTCCGCCTCTCTCGCTCCGGGGTATTCGATGGGAGAAGCGCTCGACTTCCTGGACGAGACCGCGCAAAGGCTGCTGCCGACCAGCGCCCAAACCGATCTCGACGGACAGCTGCGCGAGTTCGTGAAGTCGTCCGGCACCATCGCGGTGACGTTCGTGCTGGCGCTGCTTTTCATTTATCTTGTTCTCGCCGCTCAGTTCGAAAGCTTTATCGATCCGCTGATTATTCTGGTCAGCGTGCCGCTGTCGATTTCAGGCGCGCTGATGCTTCTCTTCCTCACCGGCACGACGCTGAACATCTATAGCCAGGTGGGTTTGATCACCCTGGTGGGGCTTATCAGCAAGCACGGTATTCTGATCGTTGAGTTCTCGAACCAGCTCCGCGAGAAGGGGCATTCCGTCTATGATGCCGTTGTGGAGGCCGCCAGCCTGCGTCTGCGCCCGATCCTGATGACGACGGGGGCGATGGTGCTCGGTGCAGTCCCGCTGGCGCTTGCATCCGGTGCCGGTGCCGAGAGCCGCCGCTCCATCGGCTATGTCATTGTCGGCGGCATCAGCTTCGGTACCTTGCTAACGCTCTTCGTCGTGCCGACGGTCTATCTCATCATCGCCGGGTGGCGCGAGCGCCGCCTCGAGGCGAAGGGGAAGGCGGCAGGGGCCTCGGGCGCTCCGGCGGAGTAGGTCAGAAGTAGCGCGCGATCCTCAGCTGCAGATAGTCGTCGTCGGCGATGCTGTAGACGAGGTCCTGCCGGGGCACATTGCCGAAGAAATAGGCCTCAAGGGACAGGCTATAATCGTCGCCTATCCGACGCTCGCCGCGGAAGCGCATTCCTGTTGCGCCTGTTTCCGTGTCGACCACGACACCTCCCAGCAGGCTTGTCGTGGCGATGTCATTCGCCGCCCATCGCAAGGCGAGGAACGCATCGTCCTGATAGGCATTGCGAAGATTCTGGCCACGCGTGTCGTAGGCATATTCGGCGACAATGCCGAGATCTCCGGTGCTACCGAAGACACCGTAGAAAGTATATTCGAGGCCGCCCGTCATGGCCGCGTAGTCGTCGCCCAGTTCGTGCCGTCCGAATCCCTCGAACTTGTATAGCCAGGCTCCCCGGGTCGCCTGGAGGTCGATGGAAGCCTGTTTCATCTGCGGATAGAAAGGCGCAAGCACGAGCCTGCCGCCAGAATTAAGCGCGGGTTGCAGGATCGGATCGCGAGCCGTTCCCTGGAAATAGGCGAGACCGAGATCGAAGTCGCCCAAGGTGTTGCTGTAGCGGAATGCGAAATCGGGGTGCCATTCCTCGGCGCCGCTTTCGTAGCGCGTCAGATTCTTGTCGACGGGTATGTCGGTCGCGGGTCTGCCCTCTTCGCCTGGCAAAGTGCGCTCACGGAAATAGGGCAGGAAGAACGCATCCAGCGTACCGAAGGATTGCAGCGTTCGTACGCGGATCATTGGTTGACCGAGTTTCACTTCCTGCTTGATCGGGTCCTCGATCAGGTCGGTCTGGTTTATCGTATCGACGAGGTGAACTGCCTCGGTGACGCCCCAGAAGACCTTGTCCGCGCCGATGCGGAATTCCCAGTCGCCTGCATAGAGTGCGTAGCGGGCCTCGCGAATGTCCCAATGGCTGCGCTCGCTGTCGCGCTGGTCTATTCGCGCGAAGGGCGTGAAGACGAAGGATTGGTCGTTGTCGTCCCAGCGATATTCCGCCGTTGCCTCGCCGGCGAGGGAGAGCGTCGTGTCTTTCTGTGCCGGGCTGGATGCGCTTTCAGTGAATATCCGGATCTCGGGCGCGATATATCCTCTGAGCTCGAGTTCCTGTGCATATGCCGCGCCGGGGACGGCAAGGCCTGTGCCCGCGCAAAGTACCAACGCCGCGCCTATTCCGGGATGCTTCCCGCGTAACGCACGCGAAATTCCGAAATGCAATCGACCGGACAGAAACACGGAACCTGCCCCTGTCTTCAGCGCGCCCGCTCCAGGCGGGCCGTCGAGAAGTCGTTTTCGCCGAGGCCTGTCCGGAATTCATATTTCTCCCAGACCAGTTGCGTCTTCTTGCCGCTCTCGTGGTTCGACATTTCGAGTTCGCGTGGGCGCCAGATGCTGTCGAGATATTTGTCGTACTCACCGAAGGTGAGCGTCTTCAAAAGAGCTCCCTTCCGGTCGTAATAATCGGTCTTTCGCATCAGGTAGTCGGTCGTGTCGATCCAGACTATCTGCTTCGTGTAACCGGAACCTTCATAGGCCGGTACCCGCTCGACGACGTGACAGGTTCTCTCGCCGCAGGGCTCATCCTTCATCCAGGTGTAGGTGTATTTGCCGACCTCCTGCGCCGCGAGATCCTCGAACGCGAATTCGCTGCCGACGAAGGGCCCGGCCTTGTTGGAGGAGGAAATGCGCTTCACGCGTTTCACTGCCGGCAGGTAGAGCCACTGATCGTCGGGTTCCTTCACATGCGCGTGGGTCAGCAGCGCCGTTCCCTCGATATCGCGCGGCTTGTCGAACACCATCAGGCTCCAGTCGCCCTCATTGGGCTCGGTCACCTCAAGCATCATCAGATGGAGTTCGCGTTCGCTGCGGTCGCCTGCTGCATTGGTCAGGATCATCTTCATATCGGCCTTCGCGTCGCCCCAGCCGCTGTCGCGGCGGTCCATCTCCTCGACGATCGCCAGGCCCCGCGCAACGGGGTCGCTCTCGGGCGGCAGAGGCAATTCGGCGCGGGCAGGTGCCAGCCCAAGAGATCCGAGCAGGGCAAGTGCGGCGATGAATGTTGATGGCTTGAAGGCTCGTTCGGTCACGTTTCCCCCTCCGTTCCGATTCAGGGAGGATGATGCCTGCCTGACTCACACGTTCCAAGGGGAAATCGGCATTTTGCTTCGATTAACCAACATTCGGGCGGGCTAGGCGGCACTCCCTCGGCCAACTCGAAGGTCAGATCCTGCGGGTAAGAGAGAGCCGGTCAGAAGGGGCGGTCGCCGTTCACCGTTACCCGTTCCATATGGCGGCGATGCCCGTGATAGTCGTTCAGCGCGAAGTGCTGCGCTGCGCGATTGTCCCAGAAAGCGATGGCATTCTTCGTCCAGCGGAACCGGCAGGTGAAGGGTTCCTGTGTGCAGTGCTCGAAGAGAAAGTTCAGGAGCGGGCGGCTTTCCCGCTTCGTCATGCCGACGAATTTTTCGGTGAAGGCCGGATTTACGTAGAGCGCCTTCCGCCCGGTTTCCGGATGCGTGCGCACGACCGGATGCTCGAAGGAGGGCGTGTTGTCACCTGCCGTCGAAACCTGCATCGAAGAGCGCTTCTGCGCTGAGGCACCGCGTTCGCTGTATTCGCCTTTCGCGGTATGCACGGCTTTCAGGCCTTCAAGCATCTTCTTCATGCCGTCGGAAAGCGCCTCATAGGCCAGATACTGGTTCGCCCAGAGCGTGTCGCCGCCATAAGGGGGCACTTCCCGCGCATAGAGGATCGATCCGAGCGCCGGCTCCTCCAGAAACGACATGTCCGAATGCCAGCCGCCGCCGAAGTTTATGCGGTCTTCCGGCTCCTTCACGATCTGCATGATTTCGGGATGTCCATCCCTCCCCTTCACATAGGGATGAATATTGAGCGTTCCGAAGCGGCGGCCAAAGGCCTTGTGCTGTTCATGCGTGATGTGCTGATCGCGAAAGAAGATCACGACATGATCGAGGAAGGCCTGATGGATGTCGTCGAAGGTTTCGTTGGAAAGGTCCTTCGACAGATCTACGCCCTCGATTTCCGCGCCAAGCGCGCCGGAAACCGGCTTCACGTCGATGGTCTTGTAACCCATGTGAGGCCTCCCTCGATGCCGGTTCAGGCGGTCGCCTTCTGAAATGCGGGCCGGCTCGCAAGCCGCCCGAAATAGGCGCCGGTATTGGCGAGATCGTCGCTCAGAAGCCCGAACATCTTGCAGAGGAGAAGATCGTAACCGAGCATGATGTCGGCGGCGGTGAACTCCTTGCCGCAGATGAATTCCTTGCCCTGAAGCTCCTTCTCCAGAATGCCGAGCATCTTCTTCGTGCTCTCCACCGACTCGGCGGCGACCTGCGGAATGCGCTTGTCCTCCGGACGGATGAAGGAATGCTGCGCGATATTGCCGATCGGAACCATCATGGTCGCCTCGGCGAAGTGAAACCAGTGCAGGTACTGGCCGCGGCCCGCGCTGCCGGGCTTCGGCTCGAGACGGCCATTGCCGTGTTTCTCAAGCAGATACTGAAGGATGGCGCCAGACTCGTTCAGCACCAGACCCTCATCGTCGATTGCCGGGACCTTGCCGAGCGGATGCACCGCCAGATACTCGGCGGATTGAAGATCGTCCGGCGAAAAGTTCAGTGTCTTCAGCTCGTAAGGGATGCCGAGCTCCTCGCAGAGCCAGACGACGCGCACGGAACGCGTGTTCTTCGCATGATAGATCTTGAGCATGTTCTCTCCCTGTGGACGCCCTTTCGCGGGCGTCTCCGTTTTTCGGTTTTCACAGTCTAGCGGAGACGGGAAGGGCTGTCAGTCCAGAGCGCCGACGAGCGAGGCCCGCTGCGACATCTCGATCCAGTTGCCGTCGGGGTCGCGGACGAAGGAGATGCGCGCGACTTTGCCCAGCGTCTGCGGCGCGCGTCCTTCCCGCCCGCCGCGGGCGAGGATCGCGGCATGTTCCTGGTCGACGTTGCGGATCTGAATGGTGATATAGCGCCAGCCCTGTCCTTCCATGAGGGGATCGGGCACGACGTCTTCGGCCTTCTCGAAGAGAATGACGCTGTCGCCGCAGAGAAAGCTGTCGCCGCCCTGTTCGGGTACATCGGGCAGACCGAGCGAGACGGCATAAAAGCGGCGATGCGCGTTCACATCGCGCACGCCCAGCCGAATGCCGATCCGCTCGATGCCGTACATGCCGGGCGGTATGAGCGTCACCCGGTTTCCATCGGGGTCGGCGAGGCGCTTGGGGCCAAGGAGCCCCTCACGGGCGATCAGGAGTTCCCGATATCCCGAAGGCGGTGCGATGGGCAGTTCGTGTCTCGAATGATTGATCTTGAGCACCGAGCCGAGCAGGTCGTGCCGGTGCTGCCGCACCCCGCCGCCGAGCGGCAGCATGTGGTCGAAAGGCAGCCCGATCTCGTTCTGCCAGAAGTCGAGCATGGGTTCGAGCTTCGTCGTGAAGAGGCCGACATCGATGCGCGGTTTCGCGAGGTCCATGCCGGCCTCTCCCCTTGTTTGTGGCGCTCTTACGGCGCTTCGTTCGAGAAGACGATCGTGCCGGACGAAGCGAACATGCCGCCGACGCCATGCGCGATGGATATCTTCGCTCCCGGCACCTGTGCGGGCGCGATGCCTCGCATCTGGCGCACGCTTTCCTGCAACGCATACATGCCATACATGCCGGAATGCATGTAGGAGAGCCCGCCGCCATTGGTGTTGAGCGGCAGGGTACCGCCCGGCCGCGTATTGCCTTCCCTGATGAAGGCCGCGCCTTGTCCGCGCTCGCAGAAGCCGAGATCTTCAAGCCCATAGACCGGTAGATGCGCGAAGGCATCGTAGATCATCAGGTGATCGACTTCGGAATGTTTGATACCGGCTTCCTCGAAAGCCTTCTTGCCGGATACGCGGAAGGCCTTCGATGTCGTGAAGTCCTCCATCTGGCTGATCATGGGCGTTTCGCAGCTCTCGCCGGTGCCGAGGATATAGACGGGCTTCTGCGGGAAGTCCCTTGCGCGCTCCGCACTTGTGAGAATCAGCGCGCCGCCGCCATCGGTCACGAGACAGCACATGAGAAGGCGGAAGGGCCAGGCGATCATCTTCGAGTTCAGGACATCGTCTACCGTGATGAGGTCCCGAAAGCTCGCGCGCGGATTCATCGAAGCCCATTCGCGCTGAACAACAGCCACATGCGCGAGGTCCTCTTCGGTGACGCCATAAGTCTTCATGTAGCGCAGCGCCGGGATCGTGAACATCGAGGGCGGATTGGTGATGCCATAGGGCACTTCGAATTGCCCCTGCTGGCTTGCCGGATCGCGGGCGAAACGGCGCGCGCCAACGCGGGAGCGTCCCGACTCCGCATGGGTGATGAGCACCGTGTTGCAGAGGCCTTCATTGATCGCGGCCGCCGCATGGCGGACATGCAGCATGAATGAGCAGCCGCCCACGCTCGTTCCATCAACCCATGTCGGTGTGATGCCGAGATAATGTGCGACCTCGACCGGGCTGTCGCCCGCGGTCGCGATGCCGTCGATGTCCTTCGCGGTGAGACCTGCATCCTTCATCGCGTTCAGCGCCGCGTCGGCGTGAAGCATGAGCTGCGACGTGTTCGGGATCTTGCCCATCTCCGTCGTTTCGGCTGCACCGACGACGGCCACTGTTTTCTGTTTCATCGCCTCAGCCTTTCGCGGGACGGAATTTCGGGAGACTGATCTCGTCGCTCGCCTTCTCGAAAGTCACTTCGAGCGGCATGTCGAGGATGAGAGCGTCCGGCGTCTGCGGGCAATCGACGATATTCGTCATCATGCGCGGACCTTCCTCGAGCGTGACAACGGCAATCGAATGCGGGGCCTCGCCGAAATCGGGGCGCGGGCGGTGATTGATCACATAGGAATAGAGGGTCGCCTTGCCGCTCGCCTTGTAGACCTCCACCTCGCGCGAACCGCAGGCAGGACAGAAGGGGCGGGGCGGAAAATAGCTCTCCCTGCAGCTTGTGCAGCGCTGAAGTCTCAGTTCTCCCTCGCGGCAACCCTCCCAGAAATGCCGGGTTTCCGGCGTCGGCGCGGGCAGCGGCCGATTATATTCCGCCATGTCGTGCTCCCTGACTTTTTGTCGTTATCTGATGGCGGGGAGGATAGCCGGGCCATTCCCTTTGGCAAACTGCCGGAATTCCGCGGATTCGCATCGTTGAATTGCGACTATCCGGCCCCTATGTTCCAATTTGGAACATTTTCGAGGGGTTTCGATGTCACTGCGCTTCCTGATCGTCACGGCTGTCATGGCGGCGGGGCTTGCGGGTCCGGCGGCAGCTGACAATGTGCGTTGGATCGACCCCTGGGCGCCGGCGGACGCCTATCCGGAATTGGCCGGGGGACCTTCGGCGCAGTTTCATTCCCGGCAGGAGGGAATTGTCTGGATCGATCCCTGGGCGGGCGATCATTGCGACTGTGCGGAAGGGCGCGCCGATATTACCGGCTCCGTCGGCCTTGCCGGTTTCAACGGAGGCGTCGGCAACAGGCAGACATTGGTCGTCATTCAAAACGGCTTCTATTTCAATCGTTCGCTTCCCGCCGGCCAGGCCGTCATGACGGGTGCGCGCGCTGCCCCGGTTCATCCACTCGGCCGCCCGCGCTTCTGAGCCCCTGTTTCACTCGAAGCCGTGGAAGGTCGCGAAACTTTCGAGCGGCTCGCGTTCGGCAACGAGGCTGTTCACGGGCTGCGCTTCGTCCGCATAGCCGAGCGACATGCCGCAGACGATATATTCGTCGTCGGGCACATTCAGAACGCGGCGCGTCACGCTCCAGAAATTGTTCCACGCGCCCTGCGAGCAGGTGTCGAGGCCGCGTGACTTCGCGGCCAGCATGATCGACTGCATGAAGATACCGATGTCGAGAAAGCTCATGCAGTCCAGATCCTTGTCGATCGTGAAGATGAGGCCGACAGGGGCATCGAAGAACTGATAGTTGCGGCCCCATTGCTTCCAGTTCGCCGCCTGGTCGCCTTTCGGAATGCCGAGGAGCCCATACATCGCCTTGCCGAGCGTGCGCATGCGCGTCGTGTAGGGTTCCTTGCGCTTCGATGTGCGGGGGAATTCCGCGCCCTTGTCTTCCGGGTCCGTTTCGCGATGTGCCAGCACTTCTTCCTCGAGCCGGCGGCGTACATCGCCCGCCACCACATGTACCTTCCAGGGCTGGATATTCGTGCCGGAGGGCGAGAGCTTCGCCAGCTCGAGAATTTCCTTCACGAGGTCGAGCGGAACGGGGTCGGGCCGGAAGGCGCGCACGGACTTCCGCGCCTTCAGCGCTTCTTCGAGTTTCATTGGCAATCTCCGGAAAACCGATGTCGATGGCCGGATTGTCGGGGAGAGGCTGTCGTCCCGCAAGCGTCTTTACCCGACCGCGCGCGCCGTTCTTGATATTATAGCATTTAACATGCCATAAAGTGCCGCCTGCCGCAGCCGGGGAACCAGCAATGCCCGCCGCCGACCGCATGACCGTTCACGGCCTCACGCTTTCCTATTTCACGGGGAAGCTCGAAGCCTATCTGCGCGCGAAGGGCATCCCTTACCGGTTCGCGGAAATGGACATGGCTTCTTTCCGCCGTGCGGGCAGGGCGACGGGTGTCCTCCAGATGCCGCAGATCGAGATGCCGGACGGGCGATGGCTCACCGACACAACGGCGATCATTGCCCGTTTCGAGGCGGAGGCCGAAGGCCCTTCGATGTCGCCCTCAGATCCCGCCACGAAATTCGTGAGCCTTCTCCTCGAAGACTATGGCGACGAGTGGCTCTGGCGTCCGGCGCTCCACTATCGCTGGTCCTTCCCGGAGGACATGACGCTCATGAGCTCGCAGATTGCCCGCACGATGATGCGCGATCTGAAACTTCCCTTCTGGATGAAGCGTCAGGCGATCCTCCGGCGTCAGCGCAAGGTCTATCTCGCGGAGGACGGCGTGACGAAGGAGACCGCGCCGCAGATCGAAGAGCTCTATCTCGATACGCTTGACGCGATGGAGACCGTGCTTGCTAAGCGTCCCTTCCTGATGGGGGAGCGGCCGGTCGAAGCCGATTTCGGCTTCTTCGGTTCCATGTTTCGTCATTTCTCCAGCGATCCGACGCCTGCCGGCATCATGCGCGCCCGCGCGCCGCATGTCGCGCTCTGGGTGGCGCGTCTCTGGGCCGTGTCACCGCGGGAAGTTGCCGCCGCGCGCCTTCCCGCCGAGGCGCCCGAGGATCTCGCCCCCATTTACGCGCGTATCGTCTCCGGATACCTGCCTTATCTCGCCGCCAACGATCGCGCGCTTGCGGCCGGCGAAACGTATGTAAGCTATGAGGTGCAAGGCATTCGCTGGAAGGTGCCGGTCAATCCGTATCGCGCTCATTGTCTTGCCGCGCTTTGCGGACACTATAAAAGTCTCGATCTAGCGGCGCGGGAGAAGGTTGATCGCCTTCTGCCGGGTGCGTCGGAAGTTCTTTCGGCCAGATGCAAAAGCAATGTTTCGGAAATAACGCCGTCGGGAACCGGGAGGGTGGTTTCCAGGCCCCTGGACCGTCAGTGGCGCGGCCAGAACCGTCAAGCGTAAAAGGGGACAAGATGAAGCTCGGAAGAATTCTGTCGCTCGGTGCGGCGCTGCTGGCCTTCTCGCCGGTTCCTGCCGGCGCCGAAGAGGCCCGCCCCAACATCGTTGTCATTCTCGTCGACGATGTGGGCTTCAGCGATTTCGGCGCTTATGGCAGCGAGATTGCGACGCCCAATATCGATGCGCTTGCCGAACGAGGCGCGCTTTTCTCCAATTTTCATGCCTCGCCGATTTGCGCTCCCTCGCGCGCCATGCTGATGACGGGTGTCGACAGCCATCTCGCGGGTGTCGGCAATCTGCCGGAGTCCTTGCCGCTGGAGCATCGCGGCTCGCCTGCCTATATGGGACATCTGGCCGAGGATGTCGTTACGGTCGCAAGCCGGCTGCAGGCGGCGGGCTATCGCACGACGATGGTCGGCAAATGGCATCTCGGTCACGAGACCCCGGAGATGCTGCCGCCCGCTCACGGCTTTGATCGTTCTTTCGCGCTCGATGCGTCCGGTGCGGACAACTGGGAGAAGCGGTCCTATCTGCCGATCTACGACACCGCGCCCTGGTTCGAGGATGGCAAGCCGGCCGATCTGCCGGACGATTTCTATTCCTCCAAATTCATCGTCGACAAGACAATCGAATATCTTGGCGAAAGCAAGATGAGCGGAAGGCCCTTCTTTTCTTATCTGTCATTCCAGGCAAACCACATTCCCGTGCAGGCGCCTCGCGAATTCGTCGACAAGTATGTCGGTGTCTACGACAAGGGTTGGCATGAGCTCCGCCGTTCGCGCCTCGCGGGTGTCGTGAGCAAGGGCCTCGTCGCCGAGGATACGGTTCTCGGGCCCATGCCCGCGGGTTTGAAGGAATGGGACGCGCTATCGGAAGAGGAGCGCAAGGCGCTCGCCATGAACATGGCCGTCCATGCGGGCATGCTGGAAGCGATGGATCATCATGTCGGCCGTTTCATTGCCCATCTGAAGGAAACCGGCGAATACGCGAACACGATCTTCTTCGTCGTTTCGGATAACGGGCCGGAGCCGAACGCGCCAACCGACACGCCGGGCTTTGCGCAATGGCTCTGGTGGGCCGGCTACAGCCGGGATCTCGATCGTCTTGGCGAGAAGGGCACCTATGCCTTCATCGGTCCCGAGTTTGCCAGCGCCGATGCCGCTCCCGGTTCCTTTTTCAAGCTCCATGCGGGCGAGGGTGGTATCCGCGTGCCGTTCATCGTGTCGGGCGCGGGCGTCCCGGCGCTTGGAAATGTCGACGGCTTCAGCTTCATCACCGACATAGCACCGACCATTCTCGGCCTTGCGGGCGTTCAGGCGGGCGGTGAGTTCGAAGGCCGGCCGGTCAAGGAGATGACCGGACGCTCGCTTCTGCCGGTCCTGCGGCGCGAAGCCGCATCGCCCTATTCGGAGGATGATGCGGTCGGCATGGAGGCGGCGGGCAATGTCGCGCTTTTCCGCGGCAGCTACAAACTCGTGCGCAACATGCCGCCTTATGGGGACGGCGAGTTCTACCTCTACGACATCGCCGCCGATCCCGGTGAAACCAACGACCTCAGGGATGCGGAGCCGGAACGCTTCGCCGCCATGATGAAGGAATATGAAGACTATTCCGCTTCGGTCGGTGTTCTCGAGGTGCCCGAGGGCTATGAGCAGATGAAGCAGCTCACGATCAACCGGGTATATGACAGGCGCTGGCAGCTCATCGCGTCCGCGCTTGCCGCGCTTGGCATTATTGCCGGCCTCGTCTGGCTTGCGGTTCTTGGCGTGAGGCGGTTTCCCGGCCGTTAAAGGCCGAGCACCGCCTTCGCCATGATGTTGCGCTGGATCTCGTTCGTGCCCGCATAGATCGAGCCCGCACGGTCGTTCAGATATTTCGGCGTAACGGGCCAGGCATAGTCGGGGCCCACCGGTGTTTCGTTGGCCGAGAGGGAAGGTGCGTCCGGCACCGGGCCGCCGGGCGCCGTCGCATGTGGCTGGAAGGGAGCCGCGTAATGGGCAACCGCCTCCAGCGCGAGTTCCGTCAGTCTCTGGCTGAGCTCTGTGCCTCTTGTCTTCAGGAGCGAGCTTTCCGCACCCGGCGCCTCGCCGTTCGACAAGGCCGACATGATCCGGTGTTCGGTGTATTCGAGAGCGGTAATCTCGGAAGCCGCATCGGCGAGTTTCCGCGCAAACGCCGGGTCCTCGATCAATCTGCCGCTCCCGTCGCCCGCTTCGGTGCCCGCCATGCGCCGGATGCGTTCGAGCCGTGTGTGGAGGCCCGGCGCATAGGCGTGACCGCCGCGTTCGAACTGCATGAGATATTTTGCGACGGTCCAGCCTTCGCCGACCTTGCCGACCACATTCTTCTTCGGCACGCGCACATCCGTGAAGAATATCTGGTTCTGGATATGCTCTCCGGAAAGCATCACCAGCGGCTCCACTTTCAGGCCCGGCGTGTCCATGTCGATCAGGATGAAGGTAATGCCGCGCTGCGGGATGTCCTCCTTCGATGTGCGGACGAGATTGAAGATGCGGTTGGCGTAGTTGGCGTGCGTCGTCCAGATCTTCTGGCCGTTGCAGATGAAATCGTCGCCATCTTCCACTGCGCTCATCTGGAGGCTCGCGAGATCCGAACCGGAACCCGGTTCGGAATATCCCTGACACCAGAAATCCTCACCGGAGAGAATGCGAGGCAGGTACCAGGCTTTCTGCTCCGGTGTGCCATAACCGATGAGTACCGGTCCGCACATTCCAAGCCCCATGGGCGAGAGAGGCGGGGCGCCCGCCGCCGAAAGTTCGCTCGAGAAAATGTAGTGCTGGATGACCGTCCAGTCGCAGCCCCCATATTCCACGGGCCAGGACGGGGCGACCCAGCCCTTCTCGTAAAGCGCCTTGTGCCAGGTCATGGTCGTTTCGTAGTCGGCATAGACGCTCGTCATCCTGCGGCTCACGGCGCGCAGTTCGGGCGTCAGCTTCTCGTCGAGAAAGGCTCTCACTTCATCGCGAAAGGCGGCATCGGCCGCACTGAAGGCGAGTTCCACGTTTTCCTCCCGGTATTTCGCTTGTTCGGCAAGTTTCGATGGGAAGGAGTAGGCCGCCGGGGGAAGGGCGCTGTCAAACAGGGTCGGTTTTCGTGAGCTTTTCGTTAGGTCATTTTCGGTATGCCGGTGCCATAATGGATACGCTGCCCCGGAGGTGGATCATGAGCGCGGACGAAGTCAGGCTCGAACTGCACCAGTTTCGCCACTCGCACTACAACGAAAAGGTGCGCTGGGCGCTCGACTTCAAGAGCGTTCCTCACAAGCGTATCTCGCATCTTCCCGGTCCGCATATGGCGGCGATCCGCAAGCTCACCGGCACATCGGAAACGCCGGTCGTCCGGATCGGCGGGGTTGTCGTCGCCGGTTCCGCCGACATCATCGACGTGCTCGAAGGCCATTATCCCGAGCCGCCGCTTTATCCCGCCGATCCCGGGCAACGCCGCGCCGCGCTTGAGCTTCAGGCTCGTTTCGATGCCGATGTCGGTCCTGCGGTTCGCCGCGCCCTTTTTGCCGAGCTTGTGAAGGAGCCGTCCTATCACTGCCGCATCTTCGCGGGCGGCGAGTCATGGCTCACCCGCGCCGGCTATCGCGCCATGATGCCCGTCGTCACACGCGTCATGGCGCGCACAATGGAGACGCAGGATCTAGCGGCCGTTGCCGCTGCCCGGCGTGCGACCCATGCCGCACTCGACCGCCTGGCTTCGCTCGCGGAGCCGGGAACCTATCTCGCGGGCGACAGTTTCAGCGTGGCCGATCTCACTGCCGCCTCTCTCCTTGCGCCCGCCTGCAATCCAGCGCATCCGGATATGGAGCTTCCCTCGCCCCGGCCCGCCCGCATCGAGGACTGGCTCGCCCGCTGGGCCGAACATCCCGGGGCGAAATGGGTGCATGGCATCTATGCGCGTCATCGTCCGCGCCGAGTCTTGCCGCTCCAGGCGGCGGCCGAGTGATTTCCGCGGCGGGCGGGCTGGAAAGCCTGTTCTGTTTCACGTAAAGGAAGGGCGGTTCCCGCGAGAGGAACGGATTCCGGGAAGGCTCTTCATTCCATGCCCGCAGACGAAGAAACGAAGACGGCCGAACCTGCCGCTCCGCTGAAGGCTCCGGTGCCGGAGCCGGGCGATTCCCCGCGACGGACCACGCCACAGGAGCGCAAACGCGCTTTTCTCATTCTTTTCGTCTGTCTGCTGTCGGTCGGCATGGGGCAGACGCTCGTCTTTGCGGTGTTGCCGCCCATTGCCGCCGATCTCGGCATGAGCGAGTTCGAGACGACGATGATCTTCTCGCTTTCAGCCGCGCTCTGGGTGCTCACCAGCACCTTCTGGGGAAAGCGGAGCGACGTGATGGGCCGCAAGCCCGTCATTCTCATCGGCATATTCGGCTTCGCGATATCGACCACGCTTGTCGGCGTCGTTCTTCTCGCCGGCTATTGGCACTGGATTTCCCTCACGCTCATGTTTCCGCTCGTCATGGGCGCGCGTGCGATCTTCGGCATGTTCGGCTCGGGATCGATGCCCGCGTCGCAGGCCTATGTCGCGGACCGCACCACGCGGGCGGAACGCGCGGGCAGCATCGCGCAGATCGGGGCGGCGTTCGGTCTCGGCACGGTGGTGGGGCCGGGCGTCGCGGCGGCCTTTGCGGAAATCCATATTCTCGCGCCGTTCTTCGCCGTCGGACTTCTCGCCTTCATCAGCGCCATCGCGATCTGGATATTGCTGCCGGAGCGCACGCGCCCGAAGAAGCTTCTCAGCGAAAAGCAGGAGCAGCGCGCCTCGCTCAACTGGCGCGCGCCCAATGTGCTGCCCTGGCTCGTCATCGGCGTGGTACTCAGCCTCAGCCAGTCCATAATGATGCAGCTTTTCGCCTTCTACCTGATGGCAGAACTCGGCATGCAGGGCTCGGAAGCGACGCAGCTCGTCAGCGTCGGCATGATGGCGATGGCGATGGCGACGCTCGTCGCCCAGCTCGGCCTCATCCAGCGTTTCGATCTGTCGGTGCAGTTCCTGCTCCGCTGGGGCGCGATCACGATGATCGTCTCATTCGCGATGCTGGTCGTGGGCGGTTCCTATGGCGTCCTCGTTTCCGCGCTCGCGCTTGCCGGTCTCGGTTTCGGTTTCCTGCGGTCGGGGCTGTCGGCGGGCGCTTCCTTGTCGGTCTCCCTCAAGGATCAGGGCGCCGTTGCAGGGCTGATCGGTTCCACCGCCGCGACGGGTCACATCCTGAACCCGGCTATCGGCATTCCCCTCTTCTATGTGCTGCATTCCGCGCCCTTCATACTGGGCATCGCGCTCATGGCGATGATCCTCGCCTTCGCCCTTTTCCATCCGGTCCTGAAGACGTTGCGTGGCAGCGATGCCAGCATGGTGGATGAGGATGAAGAGGAAATCGGCCTGCACTAGAAGCGGCCGGTATGAACGCCCATCAGGTTCACGATGTGAACGATCATCAAGATCGCGACGAAGATCGAGAGAAAGATCAGCGGCGTGGTCGGGATGAGGCGCAGGCGGCCGAATTCCACGGGCCGCCTTTCCAGCCAGACGAAAAAGCCGGTCACCGCGATGCTCGCGGCAAGAAGGACGAGCGTGAGCGGAAGCGTCACCCGAGTTTCCCTGCGGCGCGCCAACCGGCCATGACCGCGCCCACCGCCGTCGCGAAGGCGTGCGGCTGGTCGAGCATGATGTGGTGCTGCGCGCCGGGCACCGTGAAGACAGGCTTTTCCGGGGCCAGCTCGCGCAGGAAGTCGATCTTGTCCGGCTCGTAGTCCTTGCTCGCGAGGCCGAACATGGTCGCGCCCCGGCAGGCGAGATCGCGATAGATTTCGGCGTGATCGCCGCCCATCGCCAGACCGTTGAAGATCGAGGGATCGAATTTCCAGGTCCAGCCGGTTTCCTCGAAGGTGCGCTTGCCGCGCGTTTCGCCCTTCGTCACCGCGCGCAGGCTCAGCGGCCCGATATAGTCGAGGATGAAGCCGTTCGCGCAATCCTGAAGCGGTGCCAGCCGGAATCGTGCCTTGGCTTCCTCCAGCGACTTGTAGATGCGGGTCGGCTTGCGTTCCGGCCCGTCGAGGAACCACTCGCGCCGTTCGCCGGGCCTTGGAATCGTGTAGTCGCATAGCAGCAGCCCGCCCAGCCTGTCGCCATATTGGTGCGCCGCCATGAGCGATACGAAGGCGCCGAAGGAGTGTCCGACGATGACGGGCTTCGGGCCAAGACCCGCCGCAAGTGCTACCTCGCCGATCTCGCGGGCGAAGGTGTCGCGGGAATAATCCAGGCGCCAGTCGCTGTCGCCCATGCCGCCGAGATCCATCGAAGCGACGTTGTAATGTTCGGTGAGCAGCGGCGCCACGAAGTGGAACCAGTGCGCATGGGCGCCATTGCCATGCACGAAGAGGAGGCCTGGCCGGTTCGTGTCGCCGTTCCCCCAGTAGAGATAGTGGATGCTCGCGCCGTCCACCGTCAGGCGGCGGCTCTCATGCGGCGCCGCCAGCGCCTCCCGAAACCAGAGCGGCCGGTGGCGGATCACATCTTCGGAGGGGAGGGAGGCAGGCGCTTCGCCCGGCCGGATGGGGGCGGCGTTGCAGGTCGTATTCATTTTCTTTTCTTTTCTTCTTTCGGCGTGCCTTGTCGCTCTGATGCGTTTCGGTTTTTCGGGCGTTCCCGCCGTCTCAGGCGTCCGGCAGCAGGGCGCGCAGCAGCGCGCGTGTCGAGGTCGGCTTGCCGAGGCGCGGAATGGTGGCGGCGTCTTCCCGGAAGAGACGTATATCGTCCGAATAGGCCGTTGCGAAGACCACCCGGACGCCCCGGTTCTTGAGTTCGACCGCCAGATCGATCGCGTATTCCCCGTTCATGTTCACGTCGACGACCGCCATGTCGAATTCCTCGCTCTGCGCGATCTGCCTTGCGTCGGCCAGCGACCAGGCGGGCCCCACGATCCCGGCGCCCGCCGTTTCAAGCGCCTGGGCGAGTTCGAGGCCGACGAAGAATTCGTCCTCGACGATGAGCACCTTCCGTCCCGAAAGCGGTAGCTGCCGCGGTTGCGGGCGGTCCGGTCTCTCTCCGTGACCCTCTCCGCCGCCGATATCGGCCGTCCGGTAGAGCGGCCTCGTCCTGAAGATGCGTCCGCCCATGGCCGAATCGAGAAATGCCATAGCTACCCCCGGTCTTCCGATAGTTTCTCGCCATCCATGATCTGCAGTCTGGGCAGCAGAATGTGGATCGACGTTCCGCCCGCTTGGTTTTTCCATTTCCTGATCTCGCCGCCATATTGCCGCGAGAGATTTTCGATGATCATCGAGCCGAGGCCCGAGCGCCGCGCGGACTTGCTTTCCGTTTCGTCGAAGCCGATCCCGTCGTCCTCGACGGTCATCAGCGGCACGCCGTCATCATTCATGACGAATGAGACCGAGATCGTCCCGCCCGTTCGTCCTTCGAATGCATGCTTGATGGCATTTGATACAAGTTCACCCAGCACGACCGCAAGGGTAGTCGCGTCGCGGGCGGCGACGGTGAGCGGATCGAAATTGCCTGAAATTGCGATTTCGTTGCTCTCGAGTGCCGTATCCGCCAGATCTTCGATCACGGCTTGGAGGAGGCTGTCGGCGCGTGTGGATTGAAGGTCGTCGCCGAGGCGCAGGCGGCGCTGGGCCGTGCTGATCGTCTGGATGCGGCCGCGCGCCGTTTCGAGCGCCGAGCGCGCGCCGTCATCGTCGAGCTTTGCCTGCTGCATTCGCAGAAGCGAGGAAACCATGGCGAGGTTGTTGCCGACGCGATGGGTCACCTCGCGCAGCAGCAGTTCAACGCGGCCGCGCTCATATTCCGCGCGGCTCGCCTCCGCCTCCGCCATTTCGCGCGCCATTTCGAGTTCATGTGTGCGGTCGCGGACGCGTGCTTCCAGCTCCTCATTGAGTGCGACGAGCTGGTCTCTGCGGTTCGCAATGCTCCTGAATTCGCGAAGCGTCGTTCTGACAGCGAGAAGGGCGAGCAGAAGCGCGGCCGCAATCGCGCCGATGAGTGAGAGCGAGAGCAGCTTGTAGGAGTTCGCCGCAGCCTCCTGACGGCTGACGAGAACTTTCGCCTCTTCGCGCAGTGCCCGCTCGACGATGTCGCGTCCCTCGACCATCAGCGCGTGGCCGCGGTCATTACGGACCTCCGCGATGGCTTCCTCGAAGTTGCCCGCACCGGCGAGCGAGATGGTGCGGTCGAGAATTTCGATCCGCTTTTCGGCGACGTCGCGAAGAGCCCTTACGCGCTGGAGCTGCGACGGCCTGTCGCCAACATTCCGTTCAAGCAGGGTAAGCTTGCGTTCGATGGCCATACGGGCCGAATAGTAGGGATCGAGATATTTCGGGTCCCGCATCAGCAAAAAGCCGCGCTGACCCGTCTCCATGTCCTGGATCAGGCTGAAGGTGGTGTGAAACTCCACGCGTATGGCGATTGTCTGAGCGACGGCATCGGCGGTTTGCTGGGCACGCGAGGCCAGAACGAGCGAGGCGGCGGCCGCGGCGCATAGCAGAAGGAGGGCAAGCGTCAGCAGCCAGGCATTTACCCGGCGTATGGTTGCCATATCGGTCCGGCCGGCTCTGAAAAGGTGCCAGAACCCGGATAATCCCGGCCGTCGGCTGCGCAGCGTGGTCTTTGGAGACAATTCCAGACTCGAAATCCGATCATGAGGAGGAGAACCTCCCCCTATAGCCGATCAGCCGGAGCTTGTCCCCCCAAAGGTGAAATCGGCGGTTTGCTGCGCCTTCCCGGTTGACAGAAACTGGGCCTCCGCATAGGTTCCGCGCCAACATTCAAGGGCGTTCCGGCATCGGGCCGGAGGCGGGGTGTATTCTTTACGCCGGACCGCGGGAGCCCGAGCCGAGGTTGAACCATGAAGATCCGTAACTCGTTGAGGTCGCTGCGGAACCGCCACCGGGACAACCGTCTCGTGCGCCGCAAGGGCCGCATCTACATCATCAACAAGACCAATCGCCGCTTCAAGGCCCGCCAGGGCTGAGCGGGGGTTTCGCAGCCGGGTAAAGCCCCGTGTGCGTCAGCTTGACGAAATTCAGGCCGCTGCCTCCAGGCAGCGGCCTTTTCTGTGTCGGGAGGGGCCCATGAGCGCGATTGAGGCGGTTGTTTTCGATATCGGCAATGTGCTGGTGGAATGGAATCCGCGGTATCTCTACCGCAAGGTCTTCGCCGACGAAGCCGAGATGGAGGCCTTCCTCTCCGGCGTCTGCACGATGGAATGGCATGTGGAGCATGACAGGGGGGTCTCCTTCGAGAGCAATGCGGCCCTTCTGAAGGAGCGGCACCCGGCTCATGCGGAGTTCATCGACATCTGGGGCAGCCGCCAGATCGAGATGAACCGGGGGCCAGTGCCCGGCGTCGCGGCGCTTCTCGGCCATCTGAAGGAAAAGGGCGTACCCGTTCACGGACTTACCAATATGCCTTCCCCCATCTTCCCAGCCCTCTGCGAGCGCTTTCCGGAGCTTTGCCTTCTCGAAGAGGTCGTCGTCTCGGGAGATGAAGGCGTCATCAAGCCGGACCCGCGCATCTTCGAGATCCTGATCGGCCGGGCATCGCTCGTTCCACAATCGACGCTCTTCATCGACGATTCGCCCAGGAACGTCGCCGCTGCCGAAAGCCTCGGGTTCCGCACCCATCGCTTTACGGATGCGGAGGCCCTTTCAGCCGATCTCATGCGTCACGGGCTGATCTAGGAGGGCTCGCATTTGCGTTCCTCCCTGCTCCCGGGGCTAAATATGCCTTCTCCCGTCGCCCAAGGCGGGTTCGCCGGACCGATCTCATCGAAAGGGATGCCATGAGCGACCGCTTCATGATCTACGGAGCCACCGGTTACACGGGCAAGCTGGTCGCCCGAACGGCCAAGGCTCAGGGATTGAACCCCCTGCTGGCAGGGCGGAACGAGGCGAGGCTGAAATCCATCGCCGCCCAGCACGGTTTCGAATATCAGGCGATTTCGCTCGACGAACCCGAGGCGCTCGACGCCGGCCTCAGCCAGGTCGATGCCGTCCTTCATATTGCAGGGCCCTTCTCGCAGACCTCGAAGCCGATGGTCGATGCCTGCCTGCGCACGGGCACGCACTATCTCGACATCACGGGTGAGATCGATGTCTTCGAGGCCTGTGCCGCGCGCGACGAGGAGGCGAAGAAGGCGGGCGTCATGCTGATGTCGGGTGTCGGCTTCGACGTCGTGCCGAGCGATTGTCTCGCCGCGCATATGAAGGCCCGGCTGCCCGATGCGACGGAACTCACCCTCGCCATTTCCGGCCTCGGGCAGATGTCTCACGGTACGGCCAAGACCGGCGTCGAGAGCATCGGCAAGGGTACGCGCGTGCGGCGCGACGGGCGCATTGTCTCTGCCCGTAAGACGCCCCGTCGCGAGATCGATTTCGGGCAGGGGCCGAAGCCCGCTGTCGCGATCGGCTGGGGCGATGTCTCCACCGCCTGGCACTCCACGCATATTCCCGACATCACGGTTTATTTCGAGAGCAGCCCGCAGCTCGAACAGATGGCGAAGATGGGCTCCATTGCGCGCTGGGTGATGAGTCTCGGGCCGATGCAGCGCGCGCTCAAGAAGCGCATCGAACAGCTTCCGGAAGGTCCGAGCGATGCGGAGCGCCGCGCCGGTTATTCCGTCCTCTTCGGCGAGGCGGTCAATGCGGAAGGCGCCTGCGTCCGCTCGCTGCTGCGCACGCCCGAGGGCTATACGCTGACCGCGATGACGAGCCTCGAAATCGTCTCCCGCGTGCTGGCGGGCGAGGCAAAGCCGGGATATCAGACGCCATCCGCCGTTTTCGGGCCGGATTTCATCGCCCAGTTCGAGGGTTGCAGCTATCGGGACCTGAACGCTTGAGGCCGCGCGTCCGTTTGGCCGTCCGAATGCGGGGCTCTATCATTTGCCCATGACCTTGCGGACCCTTTTCTGTCTTCTGTTCCTGGCGCTTCCGGCCTCGCCCTCGCGCGCACAGGCGCCGGTGCAGCTTCCGCCGTCCGACGCGCCGCTCTCGGAAGAAGGAAAGGCCGAGGCGCGGCAGAGAGTGCTCGACAGGCTCTATGCGGAACTCGCGGCCGCACCCGACGAGGAGACGGGCCGCATCCTCGAAAGCGCAATCCAGGACGTCTGGCTCGAAAGCGGCAGTCCGAGTACCGATCTTCTGATGAGCCGGGGGCTCGACGCCCTGCGCGAGGACGATCATGATCGCGCCTATTTCTATTTCGACGAAGTGGTCACGCTTGCGCCGGGTTTCGCCGAGGGCTGGAACAAGCGGGCGACCATTCATTACATCCGCGACGATTACGCCCGGGCGCTGCGCGACATCGAGCAGGTGCTGCGCCTGGAGCCACGCCATTTCGAGGCGCTTGCCGGTCTCGGCGTCATTCTCGAGGAACTCGGCGACAAGAAGGGTGCGCTCGAAGCCTATCGGAAGGCGGTCGAGATCGATCCATGGTTGCGCAACGGACGCGAACGTATCGCGCCGCTCGAACTTGAAGTCGAGGGGAGGGGCATCTGAAGCCGTGAACCGCGGGGCCTTGCGCCGCGTAAAGGTTGCATGCGCATCGGAGCTGGGGTCATGGCCTTATTCATTCTTCTTGCCGTTCTTCTCGGTTCGCTTTTCGTCTATTCGGCGCGGGCTGCCTCATGGGCTGAGAAGACATGGCCGCCCAGCGGTGGCTTCGTCGAACTCGATGGCGAGTTCTCGGGCCTGCGCCTTCACTATGTCCTGAGGGGTGAGAGCCGCCCCGGCGTCGCTCCGGTCGTGCTCATCCACGGCGCGAGCGGCAATCTGCGCGATCTGACCGAAAGTCTCGGCGAGCCGCTTGCGCGCGAAACGCTTGCCGTTGCATTTGACCGTCCGGGCCATGGATGGAGCGGGCGAGGAACGCATCCCCGCATTGCCGATCCCGCCGTTCAGGCCCGTGCGATCCGTCAGGCGGCCGCGAAACTCGGCATGGAGAAGCCGGTGGTGCTCGGTCACAGCTGGGGCGCTTCGGTCGCCGCCGCGTGGGCGCTGGAAGATGGCGAGGGGCTTTCCGGCCTCGTGCCGCTTTCGGGCGCGCTCTATCCCTGGCCCGGCGGCGTCGCCTGGTATCACTCCGTCGTGCGCACGCCGCTGATCGGACCGATCTTCATTCGTACACTGATCGTTCCGGGCGGGAAGGCGCTCATGGAAAAAGGCGTCGCGGCGAATTTTCATCCCGACAGGGCGCCGGAGGGCTATGCCGAGGCGATCGCATTGCCGCTGCTTTTCCGTCCTTCCGAGTTCCGGGCGAACAGCGAGGATACGGCGAATCTGAAGCCTCATCTCGCGCGCCAGAGCGCGGATTACGAGAAAATCCGGGTTCCAACCATCGTCGTCACCGGCAATGCGGATTACACCGTGTCGCCGAAGCTCCACTCCTATGCCTTCCACAATGCGGTGGCGGGCTCGGAGCTCGTGAAGCTCAAGGGAACGGGACACATGCCGCATCATGCGCGGCGCGAGGCGGTCGTCGATGCCGTTCTCCGGCTCGCGCGCGGCGAGCGCCCCCGCGCCGGGCAGACGACGATCCATGCCGATGGACGCGTGGAGATGCCCGAAGCGGCGGACTAGTCCTGCTTCTCCTGTCGCCCGACAAAGGCGACGCGCAGCATGTTGGTCGCACCGGGCGTTCCGAGCGGTACGCCCGCCGTCACCACGATGCGCTTGCCCGGCTGGGCGAAGCCTTCGCGATAGGCGATGCGGCAGGCGCGGTCCGAGAGATCCTCGAGATCCTGCGCATCCTCCGTCAGCACGCAATGCAGTCCCCAGACAAGGGCGAGACGGCGCGCCGTCGCCTGAATCGGCGTCAGCACGATGATCGGAAAGAGCGGCCGTTCGCGCGCCGCGCGCAGTCCCGTCGAGCCTGAATTCGTCCAGCAGACGATCGCCGCCGCGTTCAGCGTGTCGGCAACCGAATGGGCGGCGGCGGAAATGGCGTCGGCGCCCGTCGCCTCGGGTTCGTTCCGCTGGGCATAGATGATGCCGGGATAGGTCGGGTCGCTTTCGACCGATTGCGCCACGCGGTCCATCATCGACACGGCTTCGACCGGAAATTGCCCCGCCGCCGACTCCGCCGAGAGCATGATCGCATCCGCGCCCTCGAAGACGGCGGTTGCGACGTCCGATACTTCGGCGCGTGTCGGGGTCGGAGAGGAGATCATGCTTTCGAGCATCTGCGTCGCCACGACGACGGGTTTGCCCGCCCGCCGGGCCGCGCGCGTCAGGCGCTTCTGCCAGCCGGGTACCTGTTCCAGCGGCAGTTCGACGCCGAGATCGCCGCGCGCCACCATGATGGCGTCCGATATCTCGATGATCTCGTTCAGATGTTCGAGCGCCTGCGGCTTCTCGATCTTGGCGAGGACGGCAGCCCGGCCGCGCGCGATCTTGCGCACTTCGGCGACGTCGTCCGGGCGCTGCACGAAGGAAAGCGCGATCCAGTCCACGCCGAGTTCGAGCGCCGCATCGAGGTCGCCGCGGTCCTTTTCCGTGAGTGCGGTCAGCGGCAGGATCGTCTCGGGCAGGCTCACGCCCTTGCGGCTCGTGAGCTTGCCGCCCACCGCGACTTCCGTGTCGATATGGTCGCGGGCCTTGCCTTTCACGGTCAGGCGGATCTTGCCGTCGTCGAGAAGCAGCGTCTGGCCTGCGCTCACGGCGTCGAAGATCGCCGGATGGGGAAGGTGAACGCGCGAGGCATCGCCCGTCTTCTTCGAGGTATCGAGCCGGAAGCGCGCGCCTTTCTCCAGCGTGACGCCGCCCTCCTTCATCTCCCCGATCCTGAGCTTCGGCCCCTGCAGATCGGCAAGAATGCCGATAGGCCGTTCCACCTCCCGCTCCACCTGCCGCACGGCATCATGCAGGCGCTTCAGGTTCTTGTGGTCGAGATGGCTCATGTTCAGGCGGAAGACATCCGCGCCCGCGTCGAAGAGCTTGCGGATCGTCTCCGGCTTGTCGGAGGCGGGGCCGAGCGTGGCGATGATCTTGACGTTGCGTCGGCGGGTCAAAGCGGGGAACTCCTGTCTTCTGCCGGCCCTGGCTCCGGCTTTTCGCGGGCCGGAGATTCGGGCCCTTCGATGAGTATGACCCGAAAATCGTTGACGTTGGTGTAACTCGGCCCCGTCTTCACGAGGTCGCCAAGTTCGGCGAAGAAGGTGCCGGAATCGTGGCGCTCAAGAAAGCTCTGCGGGTCGAGGCCCTTCTCTCTGGCACGGGCGAGTGTCGATGGCGTGACGATGGCGCCCGCGGGGTCGTCCTTGGCGCCCGAGCCGCCGTCGATGCCGTCCGTGTCGGCGGCAAGTGCCGAGATGCCTGCTGCCCCGTTCAGCGCGATGGCGAGCGCCAGCGCATATTCCTGGTTCGGGCCTCCACGGCTTTCTCCGGGGCTGTGCTCACCTTCGCCGAAGGTCACGCCCGCCTCTCCGCCGGAGATGATCGCGGCCTTGCGCCCGCCTGCGCGGGCGGTGAGGGCGCGCGCGGCATGTTGCTGCGCCAGTTCGCGCGCCTCGCCTTCGATCGCGTCGCCGAGCGCAATGGGCTCATAGCCTTCCGCGCGGGCGATGGCCGCCGCCGCACCGAGCGATCCCGTCCCGCTCGCGACGAGTTTGTAGACTGCATGGGAGAACATGCCGTCGCCAGGCTTCGGCGTTTCGGGAAGTGTCGCGATCCGTTCGCGCAGATCTTCCGGGATCGGCGGCGTCAGCGAATCGAGCACGGCCATCACGCGCGCCTTCGCGGTCGTGTCCGGCACGGTCGGTCCGGAGGCGATGGTGCTCGGGTCGTCGCCCGCGACATCGGAAATCGCCAGCGTCACCGAACGGGCAGGATGGATCGTTTCGGCCAGCCTTCCGCCCTTGATGCGCGAGATATGTTTCCTCACGCAGTTGATGTCGCCGATGGGTTTGCCCGAAGCGAGGAGGGCGCGCGTCAGGAAGATTTCGTCCTCGAGCGTCAGCCCCTGCATCGGCTGAACGGTGAGCGCCGAGCCGCCGCCCGACAGCAGCACGAGGGCAAGGTCTTCCGGCCCGAGCCATTCGGCGAGCCGGAGCAGCCGCTTCGAGCCTGCCTCGCCCGCCGCGTCGGGGATGGGGTGCCCCGCCTCCAGCACTTCCACATGCCGCGTCGGGCGGCCATGCCCATAGCGCGTCAGCGCCAGTCCTTCGATATGCGTGCCGGGATAGTGCTCGTCGTACCAGTCCTCCGCCACGGCGGCCATGGAGGCCGCGGCCTTGCCGATGGCGAAAATGACGAGGCGCCCATGTTCCGGCTCGGGCGGCACGGGCAGGTGCGGCGGCAGGCAATGTCCGGGCATCGCGTCCTTCACGGCCGCATCGTAGAGGCGCATCAGTCTCGCCCGCGTTTCGGGGTCGTTCCCTGCCATGGCTCAGGTATAGTGCCCGGATGCACGATCTGCCAAACCCGTCCGCCGATCTCGATGAACCTTTTGAGCTCGTCTCGCCGGAGGCGCGGGCGGATTTCATCGTCGTCTGCGACCACGCGTCGAACGCGCTGCCGCCCGAATACGGCACGCTCGGCCTCGATCCGGCTGAGTTCCGGCGTCATATCGCCTTCGATATCGGCGCCGCAGGCGTCGCCCGCCATCTTGCGGAGGCGCTCTCCGCGCCCGCCGTCCTCGGGCGCTATTCCCGCCTCCTGATCGACCTCAATCGCGGCGAGGACGATCCGACCATCGTGATGAAACTTTCCGACGGGGCGATCGTTCCGGGCAATCGCGATGTCGATGCCTACAAGGACGCGGGTGAATTCGCGCGCCGCATCGCGTTGTTCCATGCGCCTTATCATGCCGCGATCGAAAAGCTCATCGCGCGGGCAAGGGCGCAGGATATCGTTCCCGTCATCGTCTCGGTCCACAGCTTCACGCCGCGCTGGCGTTCCTTCGTCAGGCCCTGGGAGACGGGACTTCTCTGGGACAAGGACGACCGCATGATCGTACCGCTGCTCACCGCGCTTCGCGCGCAGGGTTTCACGGTCGGCGACAATGAGCCCTATACGGGCAAGCTCCGGAACGATTGCATGTATGCCCACGCGACGGTGCATGGGCTTCCCCATGTGCTGATCGAGATCAGGCAGGACCTGATCGAAAGCGAGGAGGGCCAGGCCGAATGGGCCGCGCGTTATGCGAAGCATCTTCTCGATGCCGCTTCCGCGCCGGGTCTTCGCAAGATCCGCTTCTTCGGCTCGCATACAGATCCCTCGCTTCCCGTATCGGATTGATGCCTTTTTCCGTCATTGCGAGGAGCGCGTTAGCGCGACGAAGCAATCCAGGGGCGGTTGGCTCCGTACTTGCGGCCCCTGGATTGCTTCGGCCTGCGGCCTCGCAATGACGTAGGTGGAATTTAAAATGTACTTCCAGAGCCACAGGCCAGAGCCGATGCTCCGGAAGCATGTGAAACGAGAAGGAGGTTCTGATGGACAAGGAGACCGAAACGGAACTCGAAGCCGCGGCCTTTCGCCGGCTCGTCGCGCATCTGCGCGAGCGGACCGACGTTCAGAATATCGACCTCATGATCCTCGGCGGCTTCTGCCGCAACTGCCTCGCGGACTGGTATCGCGAAGCTGCGGGAGAGAAGGGCATCGCCATCTCGAAGGACGAGGCGCGCGAGCGGATCTATGGCGAACCTTTCGCCGACTGGAAGAAAAAACATCAGCCCGAGGCCACGCCCGAGCAGATGGCGGCTTTCGAGGCGGCGCAGAAGAAGAGCCACGGCTGACCGGAAATCATCCACCGTTCATCCACATCTCTATCCACAGCTTTCTTGAACGCGCATATTGCCGGGCCGCGCCGCCGCCTCTATCGTCGCGGCCCTCACGGCAATTTCTTGTAACTGGAGTGGCGCAACATGGCGGACGGCAATACGCCTGCGAATACGGGTGGTGTCGCACAGGACCAGCTCAGGTCCGTCGTCGAGCGCATAGAGCGTCTCGAAGAAGAAAAAGCGGCGATCGCGAACGACATCAAGGAAGTCTATGCCGAAGCGAAGGGCAATGGCTTCGACACCAAGACGCTGCGTCAGGTGATCCGTCTGCGCAAACAGGACAAGGCGGAGCGCCAGGAACAGGAAGCGATCCTCGATCTCTACATGTCCGCCCTCGGCATGATCTGACGCGCGCCTGCGCTTCCTCTCTCTTCCCCCCCCTTGCGGAATCGGGGTTCGCGTCCCGGCTGAATGCCGGTAAAGTCGGCTCCGGCTGGATGAGAGCCGACTTGGGCGAAAGCGCGGGGAGGAGGGCAATATCCTCGATGGATGCCATTCTGCATGTCGGCGTCACGAAGACAGGCACGACGACAATCCAGAAATTTCTTCGCGAAAATAGCGAGGTTCTGGGCCGCCAGGGGGTGTTCGTTCCCCGCAGCATCATGCGCCCCCACGATTTCGGGCAGCATATCGGGCTTTCGGCAATCGCCGCCTCCAGAACGGGGAATGCTCCCGCGAGGCAATGGCTGAGCAGGGCTCTGGTGCGGAAGGGGGCCAATCAAGCGGAGGCGCTTGAGCGGCTTCACGGCCTTTTCGTGCAGGAGGTGCGTGATGCCGGGCAGCATCGAAAGGCGATCATTTCCACAGAGGCCATGAGCTCTCTGGGGCGCGCGGAGTTCGCCGAAGTACGAGACATTCTCTCCCGCCTTTTCGAGCGCATAAAGATCCTTATCTATCTGCGCCGCCAGGATCTTCATGCCGTCAGCCTGTTCAACTCCAGGGTGCGCATTCAGCTTCCCGTGCTCGATCTCTTTCCCGATCCGCCCTATCCGTATCATGATTTCGCGCGAATGCTGGGTGACCTTGCGGAAACTTTCGGGCGCGCGAATGTCGAGGTCCGCCTGTTCGAACCGGCATCGCTCGAAGGCGGCGACTCCCTTAGCGATTTCCGTCTTGCCTGCGGCATCGTGGACGATCCGTCCTTCTTCATTCCCGAGCGGCAGAACGAAAGCCTGAATGCGAAGCAGGTTGGGTTCATCCATCGCCTTCAGCGCGCGAATGGCGAGAGCATGCTTCCGCCGATGCAGCTTCGCGCCATTCTCGACGAACTCGAATGCGAAGAGCGTTTCATGCCGCCGCGTGCCGCGGCCGAGGCCTATTACCGGCAATTCGCGGCTGGCAACGCGCTTGTCGCGCGCGAATTCCTCGGACGGGACGGGCCGCTTTTCGATGAGGATTTCGGCATGTATCCAGAAAGCGCCGATATCGCCGATTTCGTAACGGTGGAAGACATGGCGCGCGCCATGATCCGTCACCTGAACACGGAGCGGAGAATCCGCATCAAGAAGCGGAAAGCGAAAGCCCGTAACTGACCGCTGCAAGCGGGAACCGTTTGCTTCATGCCGCGAACCGGCCATACTGCCTCCAGGTGTGTTGAGGCGGGGCGGCGAAAGCGGCCTCCCGGTGTAAACGGGGAGTTTCGCGTGCAGGAGGAGTTTCCTGACGCGCATGGCCGTCCCGGCGGCGTTGCGGAAGAAGAAAGCGAACAGACCGGCGAAGACGGGCGCGCCGCGCTTCTCGGCGAAGCGGTCGACGCCGTCTATGGCTATGCGTCGGGCCGCTACAATTGGGAAGACCTGATCGGCTTCCTGTCCCATCTCGATCGCGATGCGATGGAGGGAGAGCCGGTTCTCGCGCCGACGCTCGAAGGCCATCTGCGCCGCGCGGGTGATCTCGCCACGCGGCTGCATGAGGATATCGCCGCTACCGGCCCCGATTATGCCCTGCTGCTGCTCGACAGGCAGAGGCGCGTGGTGGCGGCCAATGAGGAAGGCCGCGCCTATTTCGCGCCGGTCTGCCGGCCGGTCGCGAGCGGCAAGCGCCTTTCCTTCCTCGAAGAGGAACATGCGGCGGTTTTCGAGCGCGCGCTCGCCGATCTGCCGGATGGCGATGCGTCCGGCCCCACCTTGCTGCGTTTCCAGACGGAGGAGGGCGAGACGCAACTTCTCTGTTATCTCGTGCGCGGCGACGCGCTTTCCCCCGCCATGCTGCGTGCGGTCGAATTCGACGAGGCCGATCCGCGTCCCCATTGCGCGCTCATCGCGGCGTCGCCCGGCGCGGGCGACGAAGCGCTTGAAATCTTTCGCACCGCTTTCGGTCTCACGCCCGCCGAAGCGCGGCTCGCGGCCCGTCTCCGCTTCGGCCTCTCGCTCAAGGAAGCGGCGGAAGAACTCGGCATCTCCGTCAATACGGCGCGCAACCAGCTCAAGAGCGTTTTCGATAAGCTCGGCGTCAATCGTCAGGCGGATCTCGTGCGCCATCTTGCCGAACTCGCCGCGCTCGCCGCGTCCATGCAGGGCGCGGCCTCCCGCGCGCGCGCAACGGTCACCAGCGCCGAGCGCCAGACCGTCGTGCTGCCGGACGGGCGCGTCATCGCGCTTCGCGATCTCGGGCGGCCGGACGGTTTTCCCGTCTTCATTCTCCATCCCGTCGTCCAGTCGAGCCTGATGCGCCCGCAGGAGGCTGAGATAGCGGGTGGCTGCGGCGTGCGTCTCATCAGCCTGGAGCGTCCGGGTATCGGTCTTTCGACGCATGATCCGAAGACGGGTCATGTGCCTTTCGCGCGCGATCTCGGGCGTGTGGCCGATGCGCTCGGCCTCGATCGGTTCGCGGTGCTCGGCTGGGCATCCGGCGCGCCCTATGCGCTTGCCGCGGGTGCGGTTCTCGGCCAACGCGTCACGCGCGTCGCGCTTGCCACGCCGCGTCTCGCCTTCCGTTCGGATCTCGAGGCGACGACGCCCATGCGCCAGTTCTTCGGTGGGCTGCGCCGTCACCCCTGGCTCTTCGAAACCGTCTTCACGATCATGCGCGCCAAGCGGTCGCGCCGCTTCTTCCGGCCCATGATCCGCAATTTCCTCGAAAATTCCGAGCCCGACCGGCTCCTTTTCGACCGCGACGCCTCATTGCTCGATTGCTTCACCGACAGCCTCATCGAAGCGATAGACAAGACACACAAGGGCATCGTCGCAGAACTCAATCTCTATGCGAGAGATGTCCTCGTCGATACGGCGGGCATCGTGCGTCCGCTTCTCGTCTGGCATGGAATGAAGGACGAGATGAACGGCGCCGAGGATGTCCGGCGCATGCTCGATGGTGTTCCTGTGGAGGCGTTCCGCTTCATGCCGGATGACGGGCACATGGTTCTCTTCGCGCATTTCCGCGAGGTGCTCTCGGCTCTCGTTAATGACGCGCATTGAACGCCGCGGGCCGTAAGCATGCCCGGCCGAATAGACGAAACTGCCTGTCATTTGCGGTTTTCTCTCCGGGGCCATCCATCCTAACATCGGGCGCGCCGGCGCAAGCCGGCGAGGCCAAGGGGTTGGGTGTGTCCGGGTTGGAATCGGTTCCTGATGACGATGCGCAAGAGGCGTCGCGCGATGCGCTGTCGCGTCCCGATCTCGCCGTCGCGCTCGATGCGATCTACGGCTATGCGACCGATCCGGAAAACTGGGAGGAGATGAACTCCCTTCTGGACGAGATCGCGGCCGGTGCGGATATCGAACCTCTCGCCGATGGAATGCGTGCGCATCTCTCCCGTGCCGAGGAGCTTGCGCGGCGTCTTCATGTCGCCCCGCCCGCACAGAATGCCGGCCCCTCCTATTGCCACCTGGTCGTCGGCCGCGATTTCCGGATTCTCGATATCTCGGAACAGGCCGCCGCCATGCTCGGGCCCTTCTGCAGGTCGCTTGCGCCGGGCGCGCTTCTCTCCTTCGGCGATCCGGAAAACGCGGCGCGGTTCCGCGCTCTTGCCTCCGCCGCCGCTCAGGAGGGCGCCGGTCCGGTGCTGCTCCGGCTTGTGCTCGAGGATGGCGAGGAGGCGGTCTTCGGCTATCTCCTTGCCGAGGAAAGCCTGCCCGATCCATTGCGCCGCCGCCTCGATCTTTCCGCCGGGGTCCGGCGGGGCGCCATTGCCTTCGTCGCGCCGGACCGGGAGGCCGCGAACGATGCGAGCCGCATGTACCGCGAGACCTTCGGCCTCACACCGGCGGAAGCGCGTCTTGCCGCGGCGTTGAAGGACGGTCTTTCGCTGAAGGAAGCCGCCGCCCATCTCAACATCTCGGTCAATACCGCACGCAACCAGATCAAGGGCGTGTTCGAGAAGCTCGGCGTCAACCGGCAGGGTGATTTGATCCGTCATCTGACGGAACTTTCCCAGCTTGCCGCCTATATCCGCACGACGCAGGACAGCGCGGAAGCCTCGCCCGCGCCCGCGCCGGGCGAGGTGCCCCTTTCCTTCGTCGATCTGCCCGGCGGGCGCAAGCTCGCCTTTCGCGATTACGGCGCCCGCAATGGCGTGCCCGTCATCCTGCTGCCGAGTTCGGTCAGCAGTTCCTATATCTGGGAGCCGGAGGCGGAAGCGGCGAAACGCATGGGCGTTCGCTATATCGTCGTGGAGCGGCCGGGCAGCGGTGCATCGACGCCCGATCCGGAACTCACCTTCGACAGTTTCGCGCAGGATCTCGGCCACTTCGCCGATGCGCTCGGGCTGTCCGCCTTCCGTCTCGTCGCGCGCTCTTCCGCCTCGCCCTTCGCGCTGGTCGCGGCCGCGCGGCTCGGGGGCCGCGTCGAATTGCTCATGCTCACCTCGACGCGGCTCGGCATTCCCGAGGGTTCGCCGCGCGCGCGAAAGCCGAAGGGGCTGCTCGCCAGCTTCTTCAACAATCTGAAGCGTCATCCCTGGCTGCTCGATTCCACTCTCTTCATCCTGCGCGCGAAGATGTCGCGCAGTTTCATCCGCCCGCTCGTCCACAAGTTCTTCGAGGCATCGCCCGTCGATCTCGAGCTCATCAAGTCCACCCCCTCGCTCGAAGCGGCGATGATCCGCAGCACGATGGAGACGATCGCGCACAGCTATTCCGGGCTTTTGCGCGAGTCGCAGCTCTATCTCGACGGGCTGACGATCGACCTTTCGGGTCTCACCGCGCCGCTCGTCGTCTGGCATGGCGAGGCGGATGGCGTCGTCCCCCTGCCGGAGCTCGAGCGGCGTCTCGCCGAACTCGGCATCGCGCCCGACGAAATGCGCGTCTTTCCCGGCGAGGGGCATTGTTTCCTCAACCGCCACCATGAAGAGATTTTCGAGCGCCTCCTGATCGCCTAGGCGGCCCCGTCTCGCCTTTGGTCCATTTGCACTATTCTGGCGCCCCCTCCCGCCCGCTAGGACTCGTGGCGATGAAAGCCCGGACATGGGGTGCCGGGTTCGAGCCAGAGGGGCTTCCAATGACATTCAGAACCATATGCATGGCCGTCGCGCTTGGCGCGGCGATCGCCGGTCCGGCTGCCGCCGACACGGCGACCGTTCCTCCCGCCGCCGTGCCCGATGCGCAGAAGAGCTGCGAGCAGCTTGCCGCCGAGATCGGGCAGCAGCAGGAGATCATCGCGGGCGCGAATACGGCCGAAACGAGCGCCACTCTCGTCAATGCAGGCGTCGGCCTTGCGCAGTCGCTCGGCGTCAATTTCGGCGGTCTCGGCCTTAGCGGGATTCAGGCGGCGGGCGCCGTCGGCAATGTCGCCGCGCAGCAGGGTCAGGCCGCGCAGCAGCAGGCCCAGCAGGCGGAAATCCGGCTGCAGGTCCTCACCGGCTTCTATCAGGGCAAGGGCTGCCAGGGCTGACGCCTTCCCGCTGAACAATAAAGGGATCCAGCAGCCGCCCCAGGCGTCATACCCGGACGCACACCCCTTGGGTGGCCGCCGGTACCGGGGGAGCCTGATGGGCTCCCCCGTGTTTTTATTTTCTTGGGGGAGCCCATCAGGCTCCCCCGTGCTTTTATTATTTTGGGGGAGCCCATCAGGCCCCCCCGTGTTTTTGGCCGGCCAATTCCGGACGCGGCAATCCGTCCCGCCTCTCCTGACAATCCGGCGCGGCGGCGCGTGCTAGTCTTCCGCCTCAATGTGAATAGAAGGAAGGAAGACGCTCATGATGCCGGCCAGCGCGGACAATATCGTCCTTGAAGAGGCGAAGCCCGCCGAGGAGGAGCTTGCAGCCCGCCTCATCTACGACACCGGGTCCTATGTCTTCGACTGTCTCTATGACCGGGATTTCGACGCCTATCTGAAGATCACCTCGCATCTCTGGCTGCAGGAGGCGGGTGCCTTCTCGCACCGCCACGCACGGGCCGCGCTTTTCGACGGCAGGCTCGCGGGTATCGCGCTCGGCTTTCCGCAGCCGCTCTACGAGCAGGAATTCGGCACCGGCATGGGCGCCATGGCCGAAATGGCGAGCCCGGAACTCCTCGCACATTTGCCAGGTGTGGCGGGGCACATCCCCTGGCTCTTTCCCGAGGTGCCGGAGGATGCCTGGTATCTCCTCTTTCTCTCCGCGCATCCGCAGGCGCGCGGCCGGGGCATCGGCGAGAAGCTCCTGTCCGAGTGTTTCGAGCGTGCGAGGGCGGCAGGCTGCGCCTCGCTCCATCTCGATGTCGCCTCGGTCAATCCGGCGGTACGTTTCTACGAGCGCATGGGGCTCGAGCGGCTCGCCGAAACATCGGTGCCGAAGATCGCCGCCTCCCATGGCGTCCCCTCGCATATCCGCATGGTGAAGACGCTCGCCTGACCCGTCCTCGTGGCCATGGTCCGAGCCTGGAAGGGCCCGCGCTTGCATAAGCGCGGGCGCTCGCCTATCTCGGGCAGAGCCGCCCATCCCGGGCAAAGCACAGTCCAGCCGGAGACGCCTGCCAGATGGCCGCCCCCGACACGTCCGCCCCGCGAAGCGCACTCGCCGCCTTCATCGAAGCCCCGCTCTTCCAGCATTTCATCACCGCCGTCATCCTCGTGAACGCGGTGACGCTCGGCCTCGAAACCTCGGAAGCCGCAATGGCGGCGGCCGGTCCCTTCCTCGTCGCGCTCGACCGCATCGCGCTGGCGATCTTCGTGGTCGAGCTCGGCCTCAAGCTCGCCGCCTGGCGGCTCCGCTTCTTCCGCGATGGCTGGAACCTGTTCGATCTCGCGGTGGTGGCGATCGCGCTCGTGCCAGCGGCGGGCCCGCTCTCGGTCCTGCGCGCGCTCAGGATCCTGCGCGTGCTCAGGCTTCTCTCCGTCGTGCCCTCCATGCGCAAGGTCGTCACAGCGCTTTTCGGCGCGCTGCCGGGCATGGGCTCGATCATCGCCGTGCTGCTGCTCGTCTTCTATGTGGGCGCCGTCCTCTCGACCAAGCTCTTCGGCGATGCCTTCCCCGACTGGTTCGGCACCATCGGCGGCTCGATGTATTCGCTCTTCCAGATCATGACGCTCGAAAGCTGGTCCATGGGCATCGTCCGCCCCGTCATGGAGGCTTATCCCTATGCCTGGGCCTTCTTCGTGCCCTTCATCATTCTCACCAGCTTCATGGTGCTGAACCTCTTCATCGCCATCATCGTGAATTCGATGCAGGCCATGCATGAGGAGGAGCACAACAAGGCGCAGGACGAGCGCGACATGCGCGCCCGCGAGGAGCGGGTCGAGATCGAGCGCCGCGCGCATGAGGAGCGTCAGGCGACGGCCGCCGAGGTCCGCGCCATCCGGGCAGAGCTCGGCGCGCTGCGCCGCCTGCTGGAAGAGCGTCCCCCTTCCTGAAAGCCCGGCCCCCAAAAGACTCAAGCGAAAGGCTCGAGCGGAAGGGCCCGAAAAAGGGGGAGGGGCTCAGCTCCGGATCATGTGCGGGATCAGGCGGGCGGGTTGAGGCGCGGGTTCGTGTGCGCGGGCTCAGGCGCGATCAGGCGGCAGCGGCGCTCGGGCCCTGCTTGCTCATCAGCCTGCGCACTTCGCCTTCGCTCACGCCGTCGCGTTTCATGACGATGCGGACAATCGGGTCGGCCAGCATTTCGTCCAGCGTGAGCTCCCGGCTCAGGGCTTCCGTCAGTTTCGTGCGGATGGACATGGTGGCACCTCTCGTCTTCGTCATCTGGCGGGGCTTGCGCGGCGCGCCACAAGGTTTCCCCAGCGGCAGCCTTGCTTCCGGCCTCATCGTGATACGCTATTTGCGATCAATTCGCAACTGGAACATGGGAACGCCCCGCCGGAATGGCAAGACCCCCGCCCGCCGAAATAACCGTTTCGGGCCCAAAAAGTTTCAGGGGCTTTTGCCCTCTTCCCAAAGCTTCGCTAGGAAAGAGTTTCTCTCACGATTGAGACTATCTTGGGACGAATTTCCTCATCAATGACTTGCCCTCTGAAACACTGGTGTATGACTTCGAGCAAACTAAGCCCGAACAAAATTTGCATTGAGCCACCAACACCTTCTCCAGCCACAGCGCGTGGAAGGAACTTGTCGCCTAGAAAGACAATCGTCGGTGTCGACCCGTCAAAATTGACAGGACGGCTGACGCAAACGTCTTGTTCTTTGAGGCGGTTCTCAAGGTCAAACATCTCTCGAGACATTTCCTTGATGTCATCCGGCATGTCGTCAAAGCTAGCTATTTGAAGGTTCACTTCAAATACGTCTGTCTTCCCGACGATTTGGCCAATTTCATCTTCAAAGGCCTTGAAGAACAGGGCCAGTGCTTGCGATGCCGCAAATAATCCTTGTGTGTCATCAAGCGGCATGATGGTCAGCGCAATTGGCGTATCGAAGTCCATGACCACAGTCCAAACAGTGTCTCCGGATTCCGTGTATCGGACATCAAAACCTTGAACAATTCTGGTTAGTGCCTTTGAGAGGCGTCTATGGACGTCAAAGCCTCTGCTGTCTTGAGACAGGTATGGAAGCAAAAAACCTACGTAGAGCGGACGCCAAGCGCCTGCGGAGTTCTTGTTGGCTGTAGGCAGATGTTCAACGGCTTCAGTGAGTGCTTCAAGCAACGCGGGCTTCAGGAGATCTGGCAGTTCGTCCCGCACTCTTTTGAGGTGACGCCCCAATAGCCTGACAAAAAATTCTTTAGGAGCTTGTGTTAGTATTGGTCCAATTAAACTAATGAACTGGTCGCCGGGAGGTGTATCAGAATCTAGAGGGACAGCGAAGATTGCTGCCATTTCCTGTAGGTAGAAGCTTGGGTCCTCCTCTATTGAATACTCTGCGCCGCGTACGAGTGCGTGTTCGAATCCTACTTCGTCTGGCACGAGCTTGAAATGTTTTGCGGCGGTGAAGTAGGCCTCTGCTGCCGTGTGACGCTTACCTAGCTCAAAGCTAGCTTCTCCGAGTTCGACATGAGCTCGCGCTATGCCTTCGTGGTAAATTGTATTGGTCAAAAGGCCAATCGCGTGCTCCGCAAATATCTTTGCTTGCTCAAATCTATCCGGGACTACAGCGGCACTATCCGGGATATCGTTTAAAATGCCGGACGCGAGGCGCGAGCTATCTGCCTCTATGTCGCGTCGCCCACATTTCTGTGCGTAAGTACCAGCTTTGCTGTAGGCGTCCAGAGCTGCCCGAACATCCTTTTTGTCGCGATACACATTCCCAAGATTAACGTATGTCAGCGCCGTCAACGCTTCCTCACCCAATTCGAGGGAAAGTTCGATTGTTTCCCTCGTGACTTTCTCCGCGTCGTCCAATCGACCAGAGCTTCTGTATCGGCGGCTTAGAATGTTATTGTACCAAGCTTTCTGACGTCTGGGATCGACGCTATTGCTTGATCGTTGTTCGATGTGGAAAGCTAGCTCATCTACTTCAGCATCGTGTCCTGGCAACCCAGCGAGGGCAGCAGCCAGATTCCTCTCGGCTAAATCGGCCCCGTATTCATCACCAGCCTCTTGAAACGCTTCTAGCGTGGGCCGCAGAACCTGAACTGCTCGTTCGTATGACTTGCTGCCGATATGTATCGCGCTGAGCTCCAATCCAATGCGGGCGGTGTCCCAAGTCGAGCCGTTCGACTCATAGCGTTCGCGTATGGCCTCAAGGTCGAGTACGTCCTTTTCTGCAAGGGTCCGTCTAGCACGGGACGATATTGCGACTTCGGCTACACGGTCTTGTTCCTCTTGGCCGAGTCTTGCTGCCAGTTCTTCTGCCTGCTTCAGCAAATCTTCGGCCTTAAGCGCTTCTCCAAGTAGCTCCATCGGATATACAAGCGTTAGCATTAACTCTAACGCCTCTGCTTGACGTTCAGCATCAAGCGCCTGCTCCAGAAGACGTTCGGTAATCTCACGACTGTAACGGAAATCTCCGACATGCGTCGACTGCCGGATAGCTGCGAAAGCGTAGGTTCTCGCTGAGTCGTCGTCGAGCAGTGATGCAGCGTGGTATAGCGATCTAAAGTCGCCGCGTTCCTCGAAGATGTCTTGTAGTCGGTTTATGTAAAAGCGAAGCCGCTGCGGCGTTTTGGTAATCGACGCTTGAAAGGAAGCTGCGATCTCGTCGTGGACGAGACGGAATCCGTTTGGACTGTCATCGATGAGACGCTGAATGTATCTCAGCTGATCGTAGAGCTCTTCGATGCCGATTGTGTCGTCACCAAGTAGGTCAAGCAGTTCGTCAGCTTTCAGTGGCACGGGACTTATAGCCAAATAACACAGTAGTTCTCGCGGTACCGGTCCCAGTGCGTTCGTGGTCTCCCGGGCGTACAAGAGCTCTTGCACCTCCAGCGGCGTCTTTGGGATGGCTCCTTGTTGCGGGAGAGCTTCGCCCAGAAGATGCGAGATTTCATCAGGAGACAATCCCGGAACTTCAAATGCGGGGAGCCCTTCGATCGCGCTCCTAGAAGTCAGTAAGATTCGTTTCTTCGATGTCGTTCCGCCTGCGCTTTCTATTGCGGATAGAAGTTCCGGGATGAAATCGCACTCGTCGATGACAAGGGTGATGTTCTGGCACTCCGCCCATGCAGATGAAAATCCTAGAACTGCACCTTGAAGAGTTGAATACGTGACGCCGTCGTCCCGACCGGTTACCGCGCCAGCGCATACAGAAAACAAGCTGAGAGGCGGCAGTCCATTCACTCGAACATAGGTGCCACCGACCTGGTTCGCGAACTGCGCGCTCAGAGTTGTCTTTCCAATTCCTGGAGGGCCATAGAGACACAGAATTGGGTGTTTCGCTGACTCTGAAAATAAGAAGTTCAGAGTGGATGTGCGTTTGATTAGAGGTCCTTGTCTCTTTTCTGCACGATTGAGTAGCTCCTCCGAAGAATTTGCGAGGACGCCTCGTGCCACCTCTGGGCGAGTGAGCGACCGAGTGATTTCCGCCGTGACATCGTCACGTATGCGTTCTTCAAGTTCATCGGGCGTTTGATAAAACCAGATCGTAACTGTGGAGGAGGCTGTCTCGATTAGTTGTGTGAGCCGTTCCTCACGGCCGACAGAGTCAGCGAAGACGTAGAGCAAGAGCGGTATGCCATGTTCACGCGCGAAGTTAAATTCGTCTTCTAGGCCAGATATCTCCATGCCACCTTGCGTGTCCACGTAGCCGTATCCATGCCGGTAGATAGCCACCATGACTTCCGAGTCTTGGAGCCTCGACAAATAGAGTGACCGGGGAGGGGTGCTTCGCGCGCCGAGATGCTCAAATAGAACGGGGTTGTGGTTTATGCTTGATATGGCGTTCCGTGCCGCAACGCGTTCTGCCTTGCACTCTTGCAGGCGAGAGCTGACGAAGATGTCGAGTTGGTCTTTGGTTGATTCTTTCCGCCATGCATTAGGCGTGACCATATCCGAGCCTCAGGAACAACTTCTGGTTGGTTTGAAACTTTGCGGATACCGCCGCGCCGTGCCGACGAAGTGCGTGTTCGACATCCAATACTATTTGATGCAAAACGGTTGCTGGATCGACGTTCTCTAGAAAGTCCTGCATCCCCGCAGTCTCGATGCGGTGCCCAACCCGCTCCCACCATTGGGTTTGCAGATTATCTATTCCCAGATAGTGATCGTGCCCGCCGGTCCACTCTCTGCTGAGCGTAAGATTTATCGCTGCCTGCTCTAATTGGCTTTGTGTCAAGGTGATATTTGTAAGTGTTGAGACCTTCTCTATGAGACGTATCCTTCGTATGCGAACTCGGGAGATCGGAAAGGCGCTGTCAATTACCTTCGCCCGAGCGGCGCTTACATCTCTAGGGGTTTTTTTGTTGGGGCCTCTTTGTCGATTTGGCTTCTTGTTACTCTTTCGAACGATATCGAAGAACCAGTGATCTGGTTTCTCTTCCTCAGTCTCGATCGTTACGCCAAACTTTATGAAGCTCAAGGTGTTGGGTATGCTCCGGATTGTATCGAACTTTGGCATTCCATTGGCGAAATCCACGGTCGCGAAATTAATTTTTATCGGAGCAATCTTCGATTTTAGATAGTCCTTCCATTCGCGAAGCATTGGATTCGCAGTGTCGATGGTCTTGATCCATGTCGCTCCGGCAAAGACCAGATCGACCAAGGCATCGTCCTTAAGCACTCTGTTGATTGTTCGCGGCCAGTTCGGCTGCATGCCAATTAGGTAGCCGCCGTCATTTTTTAGAACGATATTTATGTCGACGCTGTCGCCATCTTCCTTGCAGCCCCACAGTTCAAGACATTTCGAGGCAGCTACCAACTCTGATGGGTTCTCGCCAATGAAGGTCAGGCAAGGCAACTCCACTGAGTTGTCATCTTGGATGTCGAAGCCATAGGCGCAACCGACCACCTTAGCTTTAATCATGTGGTCATTCAGCTCTATACTTGTATTGTCGGCATACATTGCTTGAGGCAAGAATCCAAATTCGAAGCCTTGTTCGTTTAAGATCTTGCTAGCCGATTTTCTTTTCTTGCTATTTTTTTTGCTCATTGAGCTTCTTTTTGGGGGTACTGGGGATTTTTTGGGGGAACTAGTAGTGCTTGGACACTTCCAACCGGTTCTTTGGGAAACTGAGTTCGTACGGCAGGTAACTTTATCCCCCCTGTTCCCCGTTCGCCACATGCGTTCCAGCCACATGTCTTTTCCGCCACAGCGGGGACAAGTCCCGATCCGGGGACAAAGTCGAAGCGGATTCCAGCGCGGTGCGGGGATAAAAATCGGGGATAAGTCCGTCTACGGACGTTTGTGACGTTTCGATGACGTTCGTGTGACAGCGGGTCGTCACTTGTCCCCGCCTTGCCCCTTATCCCCACCAAAAAGAAAGCGGCGCGGGATTGCTCCCGCGCCACCTGTTCCCCTTCGTACCCCACCCGGTTTCCCGGGGTCTCTTCGCGCTCGGGCCTTAGCCCTCGCGGACCTCAAGGCCCAGATCGCGCACCTTGCGGTAGAGCGTCGAGCGGCCGATGCCGAGGCGGCGCGCCACCTCCGTCATGTGGCCCTTGTACTTGTCGATGGCGAGGCGGATCATTTCCGCCTCGATGTCTTCGAGCTTCCGGACATTGCCCGCTTCGTCGGTGATGGCGATGCCGTCCGAGAAGTTGGAGCGGGCGAAGTCCGCCAGCGTATGGTTCTGCGGGGCGGCGGCCTGTCCGGCATAGACCGGCACGTCGCTTGCGCCGCCGATCATGCCCGAATGCCGGGCCGGATCGTGCGCGGGGGAGGGCGTATGCTGCTCCTGCGGCGTCGCCTGGACCACCGTCGTGTCGCGCGGGCGCGCGGCGTCCGAATAGCCTTCCACCATGGTCGCGATCTGCGGGAAGTCCGAGACCTGCAGCGCCTCGCCGTCGCAGAGCACGATGGCGCGGAAGATGGTGTTTTCGAGCTGGCGCACATTGCCCGGCCAGTCATAGGCCTTGAGCATGTCGAGCGCGTCCTGCGAAATGCCGACGACGTCCTTGCCTTCCTCCGCGGCGAGGCGGCGGATGAAATGGGCGACGAGGTCCGGGATGTCGTCCTTGCGCTGGCGCAGCGGCGGGACATGCACCGGGAAGACGTTCAGCCGGTAATAGAGGTCTTCGCGGAAGCGGCCCTCCTTCACCATCTGCAGCATGTCGCGGTTGGTCGCCGAGATGAGGCGGATATCGACCTTCACGGGCTTTTTCGAGCCCACGGGGTCGACTTCGCCTTCCTGCAGGGCGCGCAGCAGCTTCACCTGGATGTCGAGCGGCAGTTCGCCGATCTCGTCGAGGAAGAGCGTGCCGCCGTTTGCTTCCTGGAACTTGCCGGCATGCTTGTCGGCCGCGCCCGTGAAGGCGCCCTTTTCGTGGCCGAACAGGATGCTTTCGACGAGGTTTTCCGGGATGGCGCCGCAGTTCACCGTGACGAAGGGCTTTCCGGCGCGGTCGCCTTCGCCCTGGATGGCGGCGGCGATGAGTTCCTTGCCGACGCCCGATTCGCCTTCGATGAGGATCGGGATGTTGGATTGCGCGGCGCGCTTGCCGAGGCGGATCACCGGGTCCATCGAGGCGCTGGGCGCGATGATGTCCTCGAAGGTGAGGCGGCCGGTCTGGCGCTTCTGCAGGCGGGTGATCTCGCCCGTCAGCGCGTTCACCTTGAGGGCGTTCCGCATCGAGACGTGGAGGCGTTCGGGGCTGACGGGCTTCACCACGAAGTCGGCCGCGCCTTCGCGCATCACGTTAACCACGGTTTCGATGCCGCCATGCGCGGTCAGGACGATCACGGGCAGGTTCGGCTTCTGCGGGTGGACGCGCTTCAGCACCTCCATGCCGTCGATGCCGGGCATCACGAGGTCCAGCACCACAAGGGCGATATCGGCCCCCGCCGGGCCTTCGAGATAGGCCAGTGCCGCTTCGCCGCCCTCCACGGGGATAGCCCGGTAGCCGTCGCGCTTGACGACCTCCTCGAGAATCCGCCGCTGGGCGGGATCGTCGTCCACAATAAGAATGGCCTGGGTCATTCTGGTCCTCGGATTCGTGCCGCAATTTGCCTCGCGAACCACCCCCCGACAGTTCGCATTTGGCCCAATATGGGCCGCATTGGTAAAAGGGCCCTTAATCCTGCGACTGATATTCCGCTTTCAGTGACACAAGGTGGCACAGTTGAATTCTAGCAGGTTGGGGCGGGATTCTGCCGCAAATGGACCGATTCTGTCCGGCAACAGTGTTGCGCTCATGTGACGCCTCGCGCAGAACTTGTGGAATCCGGCCAATACAGGTTGATGGTTTCCGCCGTTCCATGCGATGAAATTGAGCTTATGAGGGCTACCGGTGGGGTCCGGGCCACCCGTCGTATTGTCGGGGGGCAGAGCGAAATAACGACGGAGATTGGGATGAAAATGATATCCCGGCTTATAGCGTTGGGTTCTTTCCTTGTGCTGGCTGGTTGCGGCACTTGGACCGCTGAATCGTACCTGCATGAAGATATTCAGGGTGATTCCTTCAACGCGTGCCTGGCTCGTGAATATCAGGACAGGGCGACGTCCGAAGCCTATGTCGACTGCAACTGGGTCGACACGGCTGCGATCGTCGAGAAGGGCCGTGCCGCCGCTGCTGGCGAGACGGTGCTTCCTTATGACCCCGCCTCGAAGGGGGTTCTTGCGAGCGACCTGCCCGAACTGCAGGACGCCCGTGCCAAACTCATGGCTGCCCTCGACAATGGCGGCCGCACTGAGCGTGGCTGCGCCTGCGCCAAGGCACAGCGTTACTATGATGGCTGGGTCGAACAGGCGAGCGACAACAAGCTCGGCGTGAACGGCTCCTACTTCGGCGGCGAAGGCGGCCCGGTGCAGCCGGATCGCGTTGAAGCCGAAAAGGCCGCGTTCTACGAAGCCCTCACGGCCTGCGCGCTCAAGGAAGCCGGCCCGTGGACTATCTATTTCGGTTTCGACAAGTACAACCTGACGCCGGAAGCGCAGTCGGTGATCGATCAGATCGTCGCCGAATCGACCGGTGCTCTCTCGGTTGTCGGTCACACCGATACGTCGGGCAGCAATGCCTACAACCAGGCTCTCGGCCAGCGTCGTGCGGATGCCGTGTCCAACGCGCTCACCGCGCAGGGCAAGGAACTCTGCAGCGCCGTGTCGAAGGGTGAAACGGACCTCGCGGTCCAGACCGGCGACGGCGTGCGTGAGCCGCTGAACCGCCGCGCGGTTGTCGCGGGCTGCTAAAGCACCGACGGCGAAAGATCGGGGCCCCTGCGGAAGGCAGGGGCCCTTTTCTTTTTATGGCTTCCCGGTTTGCGCGATCACGGTGAATCGTGGGGCGTTGAATGACAGTCGGCTCCGCTCAATATAGTTTGCGAAGATGTTTCCTCACCGGAGCCGCGCGATGTCGAGTGCCGACCAGAAGTTCAGATTTTCCCAGTACTCGGCTATGGCTGATGACGAGCGAGGGTTGGGTGAGCTTCCAGTCTGGAACCTCACTGATCTCTATTCCTCGCCCGACGCACCGGAAGTGAAGGCAGATCTGGCAATTGCCGCGGAAGCGGCAACCGATTTCAAGAAGCGCTACAAGGGTCAAATCGCACCGCTCGCGGCGTCGGGTGGCGGCGGAGCTGAGCTCGGAAAAGCAATCGGGATCTATGAGGAAATCGAAGATCGGCTTGGCCGTCTGATTTCCTATGCGGGCCTTCTCTACGCACAGGACAATACGAATCCCGCGAATGCCAAGTTCTATGGCGACATTCAGGAGCGCGTTACGACGATCTCGACGGATCTCCTGTTCTTTGCGCTCGAATTGAACAAGCTCGACGACGATACATTTGCCGCTGCGCTAAAGGACCCGGCCCTTGCGCATTACGGGCCCTGGCTTCGCGACCTGCGTGCCATGCGGCCGTACCAGCTTTCCGATGAACTCGAAACGCTTCTGCACGAGAAGAGTGTAACGGGGCACGCCGCCTGGAATCGTCTTTTCGATGAAACCATGGCGCGGCTTACCTTCGAAGCCGGCGGGAAAAAGCTCGCCCTCGAAGCTGCTCTTCACCGTCTTTCCGAAAAGGACAGGACGAAGCGTGAAGAAGCCGCGCATTCGCTCGCGGAGACCTTCGAGGCGAACCTGCCGCTCTTCACGCTTATTACCAATACGCTTGCGAAGGACAAGGAAATCGAAGACCGCCTGCGCGGCTTCGAGGACATCGCCCAATCGCGCCATATTGCGAACCGTGTGGAACCGGAGGTTGTCGCCGCGCTTGTCGACGCGGTACGCCGCTCCTATCCCGATCTCTCGCATCGCTACTATGCGATGAAGGCAAAATGGCTCGGTCTTGATCGTCTCGAGTACTGGGATCGCAACGCGCCGCTTCCGCAATCCGACGATGCGGTCATCACTTGGGACCAGGCGCGCGACACGGTGCTGGACGCCTATCGCGGTTTCACGCCCGAGATGGCCGAAATCGCAAACCGCTTTTTCGAAAGAGGCTGGATCGATGCGCCAGCTCGCGCGGGCAAGTCCTCGGGCGCCTTTGCTCACCCCACCGTACCGAGCGTCCATCCCTATGTGCTCGTGAACTATCAGGGCAAGACGCGAGACGTGATGACGCTTGCGCATGAGCTCGGCCATGGAGTTCATCAGGTGCTGGCCGCCAAACAAGGCCCGCTCATGGCCGATACGCCGCTGACGCTCGCCGAGACGGCGAGTGTCTTTGGCGAGATGCTTACCTTCCGCAAGTTGCTGGCGGGAGCCACCGACAAGGAGCGGCGCAAGGCAATGCTCGCCTCCAAGGTGGAGGATATGCTGAACACGGTTGTCCGTCAGACCGCCTTCTACACGTTCGAGCGCCACGTTCACACCGCGCGCCGTCAGGGCGAGCTAACCTCGGATGATATCTGCCGTTTCTGGATGGAAGTGCAGGGAGAGAGTCTTGGGCCGGCCATTCATCTGGGGCCAGGCTATGAGACGTATTGGTGCTACATCTCGCATTTCATTCACGCGCCTTTCTACGTCTATGCCTATGCCTTCGGCGATTGTCTCGTGAACTCGCTTTATGCGGTTTATGAAAACGCGCAGGAGGGGTTTGCCGAACGGTATTTCGAGATGCTCTCCGCCGGAGGTACTCTCAGGCACAAGGAGCTTCTTGCGCCTTTTGGCCTCGATGCGAGCGATCCGGCCTTCTGGGATAAAGGTCTTTCCATGATTCGAGGGTTCATCGACGAGCTCGAGGCGATGGAATGAGCGACGATCCGTCGGGTCCTGCCCGTCCTGGCGAACGCGACAGGGAGGCGAACCGGCTCGGCCGCCGCTTTCAGCGTTACGCCCAGGTAGGAGCGGGTGTCGGCGGCGTTGCGGCCCGTGCCGCCGGGGCCCGGCTATTCGGCCTCGACAAGGCAGACGAACGCACAGCGCGCGAACTGAAAGCGGCTCTCGGCGGACTCAAGGGGCCGATCATGAAAGTCGCGCAGATGATCGCGACCATACCGGAGGCCGTTCCGGCGGAGTTTGCGGCCGAACTCTCCACGCTTCAGTCCGCAGCGCCGCCCATGGGCTGGCCGTTCGTCAAGCGGCGCATGCGGGCCGAACTGAGCGCCGGATGGGAAGGCCGTTTCGGCAGCTTCGAGCGCGAGGCCGCTGCGGCTGCTTCCCTCGGACAGGTTCATCGCGCCACGTCGCGCGAGGGCAAGAAGCTCGCTGTCAAACTTCAGTATCCGGATATGCAGTCCGCGGTCGATGCGGACCTCAAGCAGCTCGGTCTCATCTTCTCCATTCATCGGCGAATGGACCGCGCCGTCGATACGCGCGAAATCTACCGTGAAATCGGTGAAAGGTTGCGCGAGGAGCTCGATTATCTGCGTGAGGCCGCGCATATGCGTCTTTACGCGGACATTTTTTCGGGCGATCCCCGAATCTCGGTACCGCAGGTGATCGAGGACCTCACGACGCAGCGCCTTCTCACCATGAGCTGGCTCGATGGCGACCCACTTCTTTCCTTCCGCGAACATCCGCTTGAAGCGCGCAATCGCATTGCCGAGGCAATGTTCGCCGCGTGGTGGATGCCTTTCAGTCGATACGGCGTGATTCATGGTGACCCGCATCTTGGCAACTATTCCGTGAGGAAAAGCGGTGCTGAAGGTGCCTGGGGCATTAATCTTCTCGATTACGGCTGCATCCGCGTCTTTCCGTCTGCATTCGTTGCGGGTGTGGTTGAGCTCTATCGCGCCCTCGAAACGGATGATCGGGACAGGGCGGCTGCCGCCTATGAGAATTGGGGTTTCCGCAATCTCTCCGCCGAACTGATCGATGTGCTCAATGTCTGGGCGCGCTTCATCTACGCGCCGCTGCTCGACAATCGCGTTCGTTCGGTCGCGGATGGCATCAGCCCGGGTGAGTATGGCCGCAAAGAGGCTTTCGGCGTTCACAAGCGCCTTCGCGAGCTTGGGCCCGTGACGCCACCGCGCGAATTCGTCTTCATGGACCGAGCCGCCATCGGTCTTGGCTCCGTCTTCCTCCATCTCGGCGCGGAGTTGAATTTCCATGCATTGTTCAACGAGACCATCGAAGCCTTCGACGCCACCGAACTCGACAAGCGCCAGAAGGCCGCGCTAAAGAAAGCGGGCGTCCCGCTCGCCGCGTGAGCGGTTCATCTCTTCCGTCCGCTCGAGGCCCCGCATGACCGACGATCTTCTCGAAGAAAACACGATTGCCTTGCCCGAGGGCTATCAGACCCTCAACTGGTTCCAGGGCTTCGGCCGGCAGATCGGCCCTCTCTATGAGCGGATAGGGGATGACGGGCACTACACGCGCGCTTTCCTCGTGCAGGAACATCACACAAACGGGATGCGCAATTGTCATGGCGGAATGCTCATGGCCTTTGCGGATATGGCCTTCGGCCATGCGATCACCATGTCCGTGCACCGCTACTGGGTCACCGTGCGCCTCATGACCGATTTCCTGTCCGGGGCGAAGATCGGCGAATGGGTAGAAGGGACGGGCGAAATCGTCGGCGTGGAGGATGACTTTTTCACCGTGAAGGGGCGCATCTGGTGCGGTGACCGCACCATCATGTCGGGGACGGGCGTCTTCAAGGCGCTTGGAGAGAGGCCCTCGAAGTGAGCGATTTCGAGCTCGCTCCGGGCGATGAGGAGGGGCCGTCCATTTCGGTTGCGCCCGGCTGGTTCGCGCGAGCCGTTGCCGTCGAGCCCGAAAGCCGCTTCGTCGATGTGAATGGCGTCAAGGTCCATTACCTGCGCTGGGGCGACCGCTCGAAGCCGGGACTGCTGCTTGTTCATGGCAACGGCGCCCATGCCCGCTGGTGGTCCTTCGTTGCGCCCTTTCTCGCGCGGGAATATTCCGTCGCGGCCATCGACATTACCGGCATGGGCGACAGCGGCTGGCACGAGAAATATTCGATAGAGGTATTCGCCGAAGAGCAGATGGCCGTCTGCGAAGATGCAGGCTTTTTCGACGGCGAGGAGCCGCCCATCATCGTCGGCCATTCCTTCGGGGGGTTCATAACCATCCTGACAGGCGCGCTCTACGGCGACCGCCTTGCAGGCACGGTGATCGTCGACAGTCCGGTCAATCCACCGGACAGGCCAGGCGGTCCGCCAGACCGGAAATTCAGGCCGCACCGCATCTATCCATCGCTCGCGGCGGCAATGGAACGCTTCCGTCTTGCTCCGCCCCAGCCTTGCGAGAATCGTTACATCGTCGACTATATCGCGCGGCATTCGCTGAAGCAGGTCGCCAATCCCGAGGGTGGTGAAGGATGGACCTGGAAGTTCGATCCCGCCATATGGCAGCGCTTCGATATCGGTGACATGGGCGCGCGGCTTGCCGCCACGCGCTGCCGCATCGCCATCATGCGGGGCGAGTTTTCGGTGCTGCTGCCGGCCGAGATCGGCGAATATATGTTCAACCTGCTTGGCCGGGCCGCGCCCGTGATCGAAATTCCGCAGGCACGGCATCATGTGATGCTCGACCAGCCGCTTGCCTTCGTTGCCGCGCTGCGGGCACTGCTCGCCGACTGGGACCATTCGGCGCCCTCGCGCAAGATAGCGAAGGGACCGGTTCCCTCGCCCTTCGATAGTTGACGGGGCCCATGTCTTCTTCACCGGGCTGAACGGAATTGCACAGCCATTGTAGGTATTTAGCGAAAGGCTCCGGGTCTCCGCGCTTGCCGAGGACGGTTCGTTTGCTATAGTCCGGCTCGCTCAAATCGAGCGTAACAAGCGGCAAAAGCGGGCGAGGTAATATGGCTGGATATCAGGAAGGCTGGGGCAAGGAGATGGATGCGAAAGAGCACATCTCGACCTATGACAGCTTCATCGCAGCATCGAAGTGGGGCGCGGCAGCTGTTGTTGTCGTTCTCGTCCTGATGGCGGTTTTCCTCCTCTGACATTCGGCAGGTCTGAGGGCCGATTCTCGACTTGCAATTAGCTCTCGGCACTGCATATTCGAATAATTCTTATTCTCATTCGGTGCCTGCGTTTTTCGCGGGAGCCCGGAGAACAGGCGACGTTCCATGAAACTTGCGATTCCCAAAGAACGGCTTGAGGGCGAAACCCGCGTGGCGGCCTCCCCGGAAACGGTGAAGAAGCTCGCCGCGCTCGGCCTTGAGGTCATTGTCGAAGCGGGGGCCGGTGAGCATGCCTCCTTTGCCGATCAGCTCTACAGCGATGCGGGCGCGACCATCGCGCAAGGCACAGCCGAGGCGCTGAAAGACGCCGATATCGTCTTCAAGGTGCGCGCGCCGTCCGACGAGGAAATCGGCTTGATGAAGCGTGGCGCGATGCTTGCCGCCATTCTCAATCCCTGGGACGACAAGGCGCGGTTGCAGAAATACGCCGCGCAGGGTGTCAATGCCTTTGCGATGGAGTTCATGCCGCGTATCACGCGCGCGCAGTCGATGGACGTGCTCTCATCGCAGTCGAATCTCGCGGGCTACAAGGCGGTCATCAACGCCGCTTCGGTCTTCACCCGCGCCATGCCGATGATGATGACGGCGGCAGGCACAATCGCTCCGGCCCGCGTCTTCGTGATGGGTGTCGGCGTCGCTGGCCTGCAGGCCATTGCTACGGCGAAGCGTCTAGGCGCCATCGTCACGGCGACCGACGTTCGAGCCACCACGAAGGAGCAGGTGGAAAGCCTCGGCGGTACCTTCGTCATGGTCGAGTCGGAAGAGAGCGGTGACGCGGCCGGTGGCTACGCGAAGGAGATGTCGGAAGACTACAAGCGCGCTCAGGCCGCCCTCGTTGCCGAACACATCAAGAAGCAGGACATCGTCATCACCACCGCGCTCATTCCGGGCCGTCCGGCGCCGGAACTCGTCAGCGAGGAAATGGTGAAGTCGATGAAGCCGGGCTCGATCCTCGTCGATCTCGCGGTGGAACGAGGCGGCAACTGCCCGCTGTCGGAAGCCGGCAAGCGTGTCGAGAAACATGGTGTGACCATTCTCGGCGACGTCAATGTTGCCGCGCAGCTTTCGGTGGATGCCTCTTCGCTCTATGCGAAGAACCTCCTGAACTTCATCACGCCCCTGATCGACAAGGAAACCAAGGCTCTTTCGATCAACTGGGAAGACGAAATCATCACGGGCACCTGCCTGACCAAAGACGGTCAGGTGGTGCATCCGTCGCTGCGCGAAGGAGGCAACTGATGGAAGCCGCCGCTATCGATCCTTTTGTGTTCCGGCTCGCGATCTTCGTGCTCGCGATCTTCGTCGGCTATTACGTGGTGTGGAGCGTGACGCCCGCGCTGCATACGCCGCTCATGTCGGTCACCAACGCCATTTCGTCGGTTATCATCGTCGGTGCGCTGATCGCCGTGGGTCTCGATCTCTCCCAGGCAGGAGAGACCGGCTGGCTGTCGAAGGGGTTCGGCTTCGTCGCCGTGATCCTTGCTGCGGTCAACATCTTCGGGGGCTTCCTGGTCACCCAGCGAATGCTCGCCATGTACAAGAAAAAGCAGCGCTGAGGGGAATAGGGATATGTCAGCCAATATAGCGGCCCTGCTGTACCTCGCGTCGGCAGTTCTCTTCATCCTCGCGCTTCGCGGCCTCTCCTCTCCGGAGACCTCGCGCCAGGGCAATACGTTCGGCATGATCGGCATGACCATCGCCATCGTGACGACGCTCGCGCTCCTGCAGGCGCAGAATACGCTCACCTGGGGTCTCATCGTGGGCGGTCTCGTGATCGGCGGCGGCATTGGCGCCGTGATCGCACGGCGCATCGCCATGACGCAGATGCCGCAGCTCGTCGCGGCCTTCCATTCGCTGGTCGGTCTTGCCGCGGTCTTTGTCGCCTGGTCGGCCTTTCTCGCACCGGAAGCCTATGGCATCGGTACGTTCCACGCGATCCACGGCGCCAACCTCGTTGAAATGGGCATCGGCGTCGCGATCGGCGCGATCACCTTCTCGGGTTCGGTCATCGCCTTCGCGAAGCTGAACGGCAACATGTCCGGCGCGCCGACCATGCTGCCTGGCCGCCACGTCATCAACGCGGCGCTTGCCCTCGCCATTGTCGGCGGCATCGCCTACATCGTGGCGGACCCGTCGCACCAGACGATCGAGCTCTTCCTCGCGATCACGGTCCTCTCCTTCATCATCGGCTTCCTGATCATCATTCCGATCGGCGGCGCGGACATGCCGGTCGTCGTGTCGATGCTCAACTCCTATTCGGGTTGGGCTGCGGCCGGCATCGGCTTCACGCTCGGCAATCTTGCGCTCATCGTTACGGGCGCGCTGGTTGGCTCGTCGGGCGCGATCCTCAGCTACATCATGTGCAAGGGCATGAACCGCTCTTTCATCAGCGTCATCCTCGGCGGCTTCGGCGCCGATGCGGCCGCCGCAGGCAGCGGTGCGGTCGAGACGCGTCCGGTGAAGCAGGGTTCGGCGGACGATGCTGCCTTCATCATGAAGAATGCGGGCTCCGTCATCATCGTGCCGGGCTATGGCATGGCGGTGGCGCAGGCACAGCATACGCTTCGTGAAATGGCCGATATCCTCAAGGAAGAAGGCGTGAAGGTCTCCTACGCCATTCACCCGGTCGCAGGCCGCATGCCTGGTCACATGAATGTGCTGCTCGCGGAAGCGAATGTGCCTTACGACGAAGTCTTCGAGCTTGAAGACATCAACAGCCAGTTCGCGCAGGCGGATGTCGCCTTCGTCATCGGCGCGAACGACGTGACGAACCCGTCGGCCAAGACCGATCCGGCGAGCCCGATCTTCGGCATGCCGGTGCTCGATGTCGAAAAGGCGAAGACGGTTCTCTTCGTGAAGCGCGGCATGGGCTCGGGCTATGCAGGCGTGGAGAACGAACTCTTCTTCCGCGACAACACCATGATGCTCTTCGGCGATGCGAAGAAGATGGTGGAAGAGATCGTCAAGAACCTCTGACGCATCGGACTGGACGAACGAAGCGGGCGGTGCTCAACATGGCGCCGCCCGTTTTCTTTTGGGGCTGACAACAAGAGGGGAGAGAAAACATGATCTGGCTGGGTCGAATCGCAGTGGTTCTGGTGGGGCTTTTTTCGTTGGGTATGGGAATCATGACATTCGCCGACCCGGCGCAGGTCGGTGAGGCGCTTGGCATCGGCGCGCTGTCGCCGCTTGGCGCGAATGCCCTACGGGCCGATATCGGCGCCTTCTTCCTCGCAAGCGGGCTTGCCGCGATCCTGGCGCTCTTCGCAGGCCGTTCGCAGTGGATGTGGGGCGCCGCGGCGCTTTACGGACTTGCCGTCATCGGCCGTCTTCTCGGCGTTCTCGTCGAAGGCGCCCCGGAAGGCGTCGTGCAGCCCATCGTGATCGAACTGGTGCTTGTCGCGCTTTCCGTTATCGGCGCGAAAACGCTGCCGCGCGGCTGAACGCGCGCAACCTGTCTGGACGAAAGGGGCGGGCGGCGGTCAAGATGGTCGCCGCCCGTGTCATTTGGGGAAAGCTCATGGATATTTATCACGGCTGGTTCAGCCTGAAGCCCGGCGTTCGCGACATGGATTTCGTCGACGCCTTTACGAAATACATGGATCGGCTCGAGGCCGAGGGCGTTATCGAGGGCTGGCGGCTCATGCGCAAGAAGCTGGGCCTCGCGCCCGCGCATCTCGGAGAGTTTCATTTCATGATCGAGGTGACGGACCTTACCCAGCTCGATAGCGCGTTCGACTGGGTGGCGACGCGTGCCGAGCCCATCGAAAGCGACCACCATGCGGTGAATTCTCTCGTGCAGAATATCCAGTTCGCGCTTTATCGCGATTTTCCGGATCCCGTGCGCGAACAGGGCGAGGAACGGTTCTGACATGTCTTCCGAGATTGTGCTGCGTCTTGCAGCTCCGCAGGATAGACCAGCGCTCATCCGCCTGATGGGGGAGCTGCATGACTTCGAGGCCGCCATCGAGGAAAATCGCGCCGGCTCCTCGGCAGCCGAAGGTCATCTCGACTGGGTGCAGGGCGAGATCGAGCGGCTTGGCGGCGTGACTCTGGTTGCGGAAATGGGCGGCGCGGTGGCAGGTTTCCTCTGTTACACCTTCGAGGAAGACCCAGGCACCTTTGTTCGGCCCGAATATCGCCGTCACGCGCTTATCTGGGACATATCCGTGGTCGAAGAGGCGCGGGGGCGGGGTATAGGTCAGGCCCTTCTCAGGGCGGCGGAAGAGCGGGCGCTGGCGGCAGGGGTCAGCGAAATCCGCCTTTATGTGCTGGAGGCCAATGCCCGGGCCCGGCGTATCTACGAGGAAGCGGGCTACCGTAATTACGAGCGGTTTCTTTCGAAGCGAATCTGACGCCATCTCCGGAACGAAAAACGCCCCCGGAAACCGGAGGCGCTTCAAACGTCGAAATCCCGAAAGGATTACTTCTTGGCGGACACGCCGGCTTCGCGCTGGGCGCGCTTGCGGGCCAGCTTGCGGGCGCGACGGATCGCCTCGGCCTTTTCGCGGGCACGCTTCTCGGAGGGCTTCTCGTAGAAGTTCCGGAGCTTCATTTCGCGAAACACGCCCTCGCGCTGAAGCTTCTTCTTCAGAGCTTTCATGGCCTGGTCGACGTTGTTATCGCGAACGAGTACCTGCACGGGCTGATCCTGCTTTCGATTCAATAAGTTAGTCGCGGGAACCGGTTTCCCGGACCCGCGAGAGCCGCTTATCTAGCAAAGGAATCGCCCTTTGTCCACCATTCGGCCCCTGAAAAGCCCTGCTTTTCGGGACTTGGGCCGGTTCCGTGCCCCTCCGACCGGGTTCATATTGCCTGCTGCAGCTTCATATTGCCTGCGGCGCCGGGGCCTGTTGCCGCCATGCCCGGCGCGCCTCATATTCCTCTCATGGCCATACGCAAGATCGCCCGCATGGGCCACCCGGTGCTGCAGGGGGTGGCGAAGCCCGTTCCGGATCCCACGGCTCCGGAGGTGAAGGCGCTCGTCCGCGACATGATCGAGACCATGATCGACGCGAACGGAGCGGGGCTGGCCGCGCCACAGATCTACGAGCCCTGGCGGATCGTAGTCTTTCAGGCGCCTCCCGAGCGTGCGCCGGAGGGGATCGATGAGGAAGAGGCCTTCGATCACACCGCCCCTCTGACTGTCCTCATAAACCCCGAGATCGAATTTCTGACGCAGGACCGGGAGAAGGGCTGGGAGGGGTGTCTTTCCGTGCCTGGCCTTCGTGGCGCCGTGCCGCGCTATACGGCGCTGCGCTACCGGGGGCAGACACTCACCGGTGAGCGGATCGAGCGCGTCGCACGCGGATTCCATGCCCGCGTCGTGCAGCATGAATGCGACCATCTCGATGGCATTCTCTATCCGCAACGGATGGACGATCTTTCGGAACTCATCTTCGAGACGGAAGCGCGGGCCTTTGCCGCCGCGCGTCGCCCGGCAGAGGATCAGGAACAGGAGAAGGCAGATGCCTGAAGGTTCGACAGCGAAGAAGCGCCCCGGCACGGGCAAGGCGAAGGCTGACTGGCTGGAAGCCGCGCGCATGAAGATTCTGGAGGCTGCGCTCCCGCATGTCGCTTTCGATGGATGGACGCCGCGCCTTCTTGCCGAGGCCGCCGATGCGGCGGGCATTTCTCATGGGGATATGCGTCTCGCCTTTCCCGGCGGCGCAGCCGATCTTGCCGATTTCTTCCTCGCGGATGGCGACCGGCGCATGGAAGAGGCGCTGGCGCGGGAGGATGTCGGCGCTCTCAAGATCCGCGAGCGGATCACGCTTGCCGTGCGTACGCGCCTTGAGGTCGATCGCAACAATCGCGAGGCCATGCGCCGCGCGGTAACGCTCTTCGCCTTGCCCTTGTCCGGCATGAGGGGACCGAATGCGCTCTACCGCACGGTCGATGCGATCTGGCGCGCCGTCGGCGACACGTCGACGGATTTCAACTTCTATACGAAGCGTGCGACCCTTGCGGGCGTTTTCTCGTCCGTTTCGCTCTACTGGTTTTCGGATGACAGCGAGAACTACCAGCGGACCTGGGCCTTTCTCGACCGGCGCATAGAAGATGTGATGCGCTTCGAGCGCGTGAAGGCGGGGGTGAAGGGAGTTGCCGCGAAACTTCCCGATCCCGTCGCGCTTCTCGGCCGGCTGCGCTACGGGCGCACCTGATCAGTCCAGCACGCCGAAGCCGACATCGATCCAGACCATTCGTTCGAAGCGCGCGCCGAAGACCGTTTTCCTGTCTCCGGCGTCGTAGCCCGATGCTTCTTCCGATTTGTGCATGCCGAGAATACGCGGCGGCTGGCCCTCCGGTGCGCGTAGCGGCAGGTAGAGCGTCAGCACACGGGAGATGAGCCCCGAGGTGTAGCGCGTCACGTGGCGCGCCTGCCAGGCGCAGGGCCGGTAGCCAATCTCGTGCATGTCGCGCGCGCATTGCAGGCGCGTTTCCGGCGGCACGAAATCGAGCAGGTTGGCGCCGGTCAGGTTGGCGTCGAGACGAGATGTCACCTCGGTGCCCACAAGGCGGTGGCTGATTTCATCGGGGCTGTTGAGCGAGAGGATCGTGAGGCCCGGCAGATAGCGTTTCACCGCCGCCGGGTTGAATGCGGATGCATCGGGGATGCCGCTCGGGCGCGGCAGATTGCGCCAGTATTCAAAGACAGCCGTCTGCGAGTAGACGCCGAGCAGCGGCCTATCCGCGCGCTCGCCCGGACTTGCGACGCAAGCGTTCATGAGATGCTCGACCGTTTCCGGCACTTGTCTCTTGGTTCTGTTCTTGCCTGAAAGGGCGAACATGCGCCTTCCGTTCTCCGCCGGCCCGTAATCGACTTGGCCTGAACGGGTCTCCGTCCAGACCTCAACTTGGTCCGCGAGACGTTAACGGAGTATTACCGGGCCGTGCCCGGCACGCCGAAGCCGACATCGATCCAGACCATGCGGGCGATTTCGCTGGCGAAGTTCGGTTCGCTGGCCGTCCTGGCATAGCGTTCCGGGTTTTCCGGCGTGTGGACGCTGACGATGCGCGGCGGCTGCCGCTCCGGTCCCTTCAGGGGCAGATAGATGCTCTGCACATGGGCGACGCGGCCTGACGGGTAATGCGTCAGGTAGCGCACCTGCCAGCCGCAGGGACGCCACGCGACTTCCAGCATGTCGCGCGCGCATTGGCGGCGATAGGAAGGATCGACGAAATCCAGCAGGTTCTTGCCTGTCGCGTCATAGCCGAGCCGGTCGGCAATGCCCGTCCCGACCAGGCGATGGCGGATCTCCTCCGGCCCATTCACCGTCAGGATGGTCATGTCGGCAAGCCAGCTTCGCGCGGCGGCCGGATCGAAATCCGAGGCGTTCGGAATGCCGCTCGCGCGGGGAAGGCTCAGCCAGTACTGGAAGAGATCCGTGTGCATCCTCGTGCCGAGAATGGGAGCGGTCGCATGCTCGCCCTCGCTCGGCGGCATGCTGGCGATGAAGCGCTGCGTTTCGTCCGCGCATTCAGAGACAAGCGCGGTCGCGGTCTCGTTCCGTGCCATTGCACTTTTCCCCTCGTTCCGGCCCGCGTCTTTCCGATGGCGATGGCCGGTGCCTTTCGGTCCCCTGACTTTCAGAGTGAAACAGCGAGGTTAAGAAGGGGTAACCGGGGGCCGTTTCCCGAGCGTGTAAAGCCGCGTCGCATGGCCCATCTTGCGGCCGGGGCGTGCTTCCGCCTTGCCGTAGAGATGCACGGATGTGTCGGGTTCGGCTGCGAGCCGCTCCCATTCGTTCACTTCGTCGCCGATGAGGTTGGTCATCACGGCGTCGGAGTGGCGGCGCGGGTGGCCTAGCGGCCAGCCGCAGACGGCGCGCATATGCTGCTCGAACTGGCTGACCGCGCAGGCATCCATCGTCCAGTGGCCGGAATTGTGAACGCGCGGCGCGATCTCGTTCACGAGCAGCCGCCGCTTCGAGCCTGCTTCCGGCAGGAGGAACATCTCCACGCCCATTACACCCACATAGTCGAGTTCGCTCGCGATGCGTGCGGCGATGGCGCAGGCTTCGTCCGCCACTGCCTTCGGCAGATCGGCGGGCGCCAGCGTCCGGTCGAGAATGTGGTTCTTGTGAATGTTTTCGACGGGGTCATAGGCCGCCGTCTCGCCATCGAGGCCGCGCGCAACGATCACGGAAATCTCGCGTTCGAATTTCACAAAGCCTTCGAGGATCGCGGGCTGCCGCGCGATCTCGTCATAGGCGGCCAGCGCCTCTTCCGGCGTCATGATCTTTGCCTGGCCCTTGCCGTCATAGCCGAAGCGCCGCGTCTTCAGCACGCTCGGGCAACCGATGCTTTCCACGGCGTCTTTCAGGCTCGTCTCATCGGTGATGTCGGCGTAGGGGGCGGTGAGAATGCCCTGCGCTTTCATGAAGTTCTTTTCGACGATGCGGTCCTGCGCGGTTGCAAGTGCAATGGGGCCGGGCCGCACGATGCCGTGCTCGGAAAGGATGCGCGCCGTTTCCGCAGGCACGTTCTCGAACTCGTAGGTTACGGCGTCGACGCTTTCGGCGAAGCGTATCAGTGCCGCCTCGTCTTCATATTCCGCGCATGTGTATTGCGCGGCGACTTCCGCTGCGGGCGGATTCTCGTCGGGGCAATAGATATGGACGTGAAGTCCCATCTCCGCTGCGGCGCTCGCCAGCATCCGGCCAAGCTGTCCGCCGCCGAGAATCCCGACTGTCCCGCCGGGGGCTATGGGCTTTCCGCTCAAGGCCTAGTTGTCCTGCGGTTCATCGCCGACGGCGTCGGTCTGCTTCGCGCGGAAATCGTCGAGCCGCTTCGCCAGCGCCTCGTCCGACAGCGCGAGCACGGCGGCGGCAAGAAGCGCTGCATTCTTCGCGCCCGCATCGCCGATGGCGAGCGTGCCGACGGGAATGCCGCCCGGCATCTGCACGATGGAAAGGAGACTGTCCTGACCGGACAGTGCCCTGGACTGCACGGGCACGCCGAAGACGGGAAGGGGCGTCAGCGAGGCCGTCATGCCCGGCAGGTGCGCCGCGCCGCCCGCCCCCGCGATGATGACCTTGAGGCCGCGTTCGCGGGCCGTCTTCGCATAGTCGACCATGCGCTCAGGCGTGCGGTGCGCCGAGACGATCCGCGCCTCATAGGGCACGTCCAGCGTCTCCAGAATGTCGGCCGCGTGCTTCATGGTCGGCCAGTCCGACTGGCTCCCCATGATGATGCCGACCAGCGCTTTCCCGCTTGTTCCTGCCATGGCCTTCCGCCGTTATCTCCCGGCCGCGCGCGGTCCGGATTTCGGAAAGCGAGGGAGTATAGGCATGGTGGCCGAGTTGGCAAGGAGTGCGGAAAAGCGCGGGAATCGGGGCTTTCAGGCTGTTTTCACGGCTCCACGATGTTGAAGTTCGGCTTCGGCGCCTCGATCAGTCCCGCGAGTGTCTCGTAGAGCGAGGCGTCGCCCTCGATCTTGATACTGCCGGTCTTGGTGAACTCGGAAAGCGGGAAGCCCGCGAGCAGCGTCATCATGAGCTCCGGCCGCGTCATCGTCACGGTCGCGCCGGCCTTCGCGTCTTCGATGCCTTCCTCGTGGATCAATACGCCGTTCTCCACCGTGAGGAGGTGCTTCTCGTTCCGGTCGGTCAGGCGGATGTTGACCATGAAGTTCAGGCCCTCCGCCTTTGCCGGGTTCACGCGCACGGCGGCGACGTCGAGCAGCATCGGCGTCGTCGTCGCCGAAAGCACGTCGGCATTCGCCGCGACGGGCGAAAGGTTCGCCACGCCTTCGGTCAGTTCCTGCGCGCCGGTCAGGTAGATGTTGCGCCAGGTGCCTGCTTCCGCTTCATAGCCGAGCTGCGTGTAGACAGCGGCGAGCTGTTCGCGCGCCTCGCGGTCCGCCGGATCGTTGAAGACGGCGTGGTTCAGAAGCGTCGCCGCCCAGCGCAGTTCGCCCGCCTTCACGGCGTCTGCGGCGCGCGCCTTCACCGCTTCCTGTCCGCCCATCGCTTCCACATAGCGCTTCGCGGCAGGCTCCGGCGGCAGCGGGTTCAGGTTCGCCGGGTTCGCGTCGTACCAGCCGATATAGCGCTGATAGATCGCCTTCGAATTGTGGCTCATCGTGCCGTAATAGCCGCGGTTGTACCACTGCTTCGCCAGCACATCCGGCAGCTTCAGCACTTCCGCGATCTCGGCTGCGACAAGGCCGGTATTCATCAGGCGGATCGTCTGGTCGTGCAGGAACTTGTAGGCGTCGCGGTGGCTTGTGAGGAAGGCGATGATCTCTTCCGTGCCGAAGCGGGGAATGCCGTGCGCGGCGAACATCACGTCGCTCTCACCCGCAAAAAGGCGGATCGATTCCGTCAGGTAATCCGCCCATGCCTTCGCATCGCGCACCAGCGCGCCGCGCGCGGGCAGCAGGTTGTGCATGCAGAGGTTAGCATTCTCCGCCATGAAAACGGCGCGGTGGTCCGGCAGGTAGAAGTTCATCTCCGCCGGCGCTTCCGTCCCCGGCGTGATCTGGAAGACGATGCGCACATTGCCGATGGTGAGTTCCTGACCCGTATGCGTGATGTCGATGGTCGGCGCGATCAGCGAGGCTGTGCCCATGGAGGGCTTCGGCCCGAGGCCGGAAGTCGCCTCGCCGCAGCAGCCATGTTTCAGCGTGAGACCGAACTGGTAGCGCGCTCGGCGGAGCATTGCGGGCCCCGCGATGATGTTTTCCGACACGGCTTCCTTCAGAAAGCCCGCGGGCGCGATGATCGAGACCTTGCCCGCCTCGACATCGCTCACATTCGTCACCCCGCCCACGCCCGCATAATGGTCGGCATGGGAGTGCGAATAGATGACGGAGATGACGGGCTTGTAGCCCAGGTTCTCGGTCACGAGTTCATAGGCCGCGCGCGCCGCCTCGACACTTGTCAGCGGATCGACCACGATCCAGCCCTCTCCCGCATCGATGAAGGTCACCGTCGAAACGCAGAAGCCGCGCACCTGATAGATGCCGTCCATCACCTTGAAGAGCCCGTGCATGGTCAGGATCTTCGCCTGGCGGCGCAGGCTCGGGTTCACCGTCTCGTCGGTCTTGTCGTCCTCGAGATAATTGTAGGAGGTGAGGTCGAAGGCCGTGCCGTCGCCTGCGTCGCGCGGGATCACCGGGTCTTTCCGCGTGCCGATGAAGCCGCGTTCGGCGAATTCGAAGTCGCGGCGGTCATCCGCGGCGACGAGCTGGCGGACCTCTTCAAGAGCTTTGCTGGCAGCGGACATGGTGCGTTCCCTCGGCTGTTGGTTGAGGGAAAGCTAGCCGGGCTCCATGCCGGTAAATGTTACCCCAGTAACAATTCCACTGTACCTAAATGTCGCGGAAGATCCGCGCCGAGGTCGCCCGGATGAAAACGCCCTGGTCCTCCCTTATTTCGCCGCCCTCATAGAGCTCGCGGGGCACCTGCGCCTCGATCCGCTCCGCCCGTCCTTCCACCGAAAGCTCCACCGTGATGGTGGGGCCGAAGGGGCGCACCGTGCGGATGACGGCTGGCAGGCCCTCCGCCCGCTCCCGCGCCACGATCTCGATTTCATGTGCGCGGACATAGGCAAGGGCGGGGCCCGAATAGTCCTCTTCGCCCTCGACCGGGAAAAGGCCGCCCAGCATTTCCGCCTCGCCTTCCTTCGCCGTCACCTCAAAGCGCGCCGCCCCGCCCAGGAATTCGCAGACAAAGGGCGTCGCCGGTTCCTCGTAGATTCCGGCGGGCGTGCCCACCTGTTCGATCTTTCCGGCGCGCATCACGACGACGCGGTCGGCAAGCTCCAGCGCCTCTTCCTGGTCATGCGTCACGAAGATCGTGGTCAACCCCGTTTCCGTGTGAAGCTCGCGCAGCCAGCGCCGCAACTCCTTGCGCACTTTCGCGTCCAGCGCGCCGAAGGGTTCATCCAGCAGCAGCACGCGCGGCTCGATGGCGAGCGCGCGGGCAAGCGCCACGCGCTGCCGCTGTCCGCCGGAGATCTGGCTCGGGAAGCGATGTTCCAGCCCTTCCAACTGCACGAGCTGGAGGAGGCGGCGCACGCGGCGTGCGATCTCGCTTGCCGTGGGACGTTCCTCGCGCGGCCGCACACGCAGCCCGAAGGCCACATTGTCGAAGACAGTCATGTGGCGGAAAAGCGCATATTGCTGGAAGACGAAGCCGACGCGCCTGTCGCGCAGGCTGAGCGCGGTCGCGTCCTCGCCGTCGAAACGGATCGCGCCTTCCTCCGTTGCAGTGAGCCCTGCAATCGCGCGGAGCAGCGTCGTCTTGCCGGAGCCCGAAGGCCCGAGCAGCGCGAGAAGTTCGCCCGGCCGCACAGTGAGCGACACATTGTTCAGCGCGGCAAAGCCGCCATAGGACTTGCCCAGTTCCTCGACATCGATGCGGACCGGCCTGCGGCCATGCGGCGCGTCCGCGCGGCTAGTGCCGTCCGCTCGATGCGGCAAGCTCACCACCGTAGCGCCATTCGAGCGCCGATTTGAGGACGAGGGTGACGAGGGCGAGGAAAGCCAGGAGAGAGGCGACCGCGAAGGCGGCAACGAAATTATACTCATTGTAGAGGATCTCCACATGAAGCGGCATGGTGTTGGTCTTGCCGCGGATATGACCGGATACGACCGAGACGGCGCCGAATTCGCCCATGGCGCGCGCATTGCAGAGAAGGACGCCATAGAGCAGCGCCCATTTGACGTTGGGCAGCGTCACCTTGCGGAATGTCTGAAAGCCCGTCGCGCCGAGCGAGAGCGCGGCTTCCTCGTCGACAGTGCCTTGCGCTTCCATCAGCGGGATGAGCTGGCGCGCGACGAAGGGAAAGGTCACGAAGATCGTCGCGAGAACGATGCCCGGTACGGCGAAAACGATCTGGATGTCATGCGCGATGAGCCACTTCCCCAGCACGCTGTAGGAACCGAAGAGCAGCACATAGACGAGGCCCGAGATCACCGGCGACACGGAGAAGGGCAGGTCGATCAGCGTGATGAGGAAGGACTTCCCCTTGAACTCGAATTTCGCGATGGCCCATGAAGCGACGAGGCCGAAGACGAGATTGGCGGGAACGGAAATGCCCGCGACGAGAAGCGTGAGCCAGATGGCGGAAAGCGCGTCAGGTTCCACGAGGGCGGACAGAAAGGGGCCGATGCCCTTGCGCAGCGCCTCCGTGAAGACGGCGGCAAGCGGCAGAATGAGCACGAGCACAAGGAAGAGGAGCGTGAGCCCCGTCAGCGCGGCGCGTGTCGCCCCTCGTTCGCCGATGGGCGAGGAAAAGGCGCGGCGTGTGCGAAGGGTGATGCCGGTCATGATGGCTCCTCACGCGCCCAGGCCGGAGCGCTTCCGGTTCCAGGTCTGCAGCAGGTTGATGACGAGAAGAAGCACAAAGGAAATGGCGAGCATCACGGCGGCTACGGCGGTCGCGGCGGCGTAGTTGTATTCTTCCAGCCGGATCACGATGAGAAGCGGCGCGATTTCCGAGCGATAGGGAATATTGCCCGCGATGAAGATGATGGAGCCGTATTCGCCGACGCCGCGCGCAAAGGCGAGCGCGAAGCCGGTTAGAAGCGGCGGCAGCAGCGCAGGAAGCACGATGCGCCGCACGGTTTGCAGTCGAGTCGCGCCGAGCGTCGCTGCGGCCTCTTCCAGTTCGCGGTCGAAATCGGCGAGCACCGGTTGCACCGTCCGGACGACGAAGGGCAGGCCGATGAAGACGAGCGCGACGACGATACCGGCCGGGCTATAGGCGATCTTGATACCCAGAGGATCGAGCCAGGCGCCGATCCAGCCATTCGGCGCGTAGAGCGCGGTAAGCGCAAGCCCCGCCACAGCCGTCGGCAGGGCGAAGGGCAGGTCGATCGCCGCATCGACGAGCTTTCGTCCCGGAAAATCGTAGCGCACCAGCACCCATGCGGTCAGAAGGCCGAACACCGTGTTGATCGCCGCCGCCGCCAGCGCTGCACCGAAGGAAAGTTTCAGCGCGGCAAGCGTGCGCGGGTCCGTCGCGAGTTTCGCGAATTCTTCCGAGCCAAGCCCCGCCGAGCGGATGAAGACGCCCGCCAGCGGGATCAGGATGATGAGCGACAGCCATGTGAGCGTAAGCCCTATGGTCAGGCCGAAGCCCGGAAGAACAGTCGGAGCCGGACGAAACAACGGCATTTGCCGCGTGATCATTTCGTTTCTTCCTCATCGCCTTTTGTTGTGACCCAGGTACAGACGAGACGGCCGTCTTCGTTCCTTCGCCAGCGCATTACGAGATGGCGAGCTACCCGCCTCTGCGACTCGCAAGCGCCATCCGCTTCCTTCTTCGCCATGGCGCCATTTCCGCCCCGGCTTATTGCGGCTTGTAGATCTGGTCGAAGATGCCGCCGTCACCGAAAAATTCGGGCTGCACTTTCTTCCAGCCGCCGAAATCGTCGACGGTCACGAGGTCGAGCTTCGGGAAACGTTTGAGGCTCTCCTCGTTCACGAGTTCGGGCTTCGCCGGGCGATAGAAATGTTTCGCGGCGAGTTCCTGCCCTACGTCGGTGTAGAGATATTCGAGATAGGCGGTGGCGAGCTTCGTCGTGCCGCGCTTCTCCGTGTTGCCGGTGACGACGGCGACGGGCGGTTCGGCCTTGATCGAAAGTGAGGGGACGACGATCTCGAATTCGTCGGGCCCGAGTTCCTCAAGCGCGAGAAAGGCTTCGTTTTCCCAGGCGAGCAGAACATCGCCGATGCCGCGCTGAACGAAGGTGGTGGTGGAGCCGCGCGCGCCCGTGTCGAGCACCGGCACATGGCGGTAGAGATCGGAAACGAAAGCGCGGGCCTTCTCCTCGTCGCCATCATATGTCTTCAGCGCCCAGCCCCAGGCCGCGAGGAAGTTCCAGCGCGCACCGCCTGAGGTCTTCGGATTGGGCGTGATGACTTCCACATCCTCCTTCACGAGATCGCCCCAATCCTCGAAGCCCTTGGGGTTCCCCTTGCGGACGAGGAAGACGATGGTCGAGGTGTAGGGCGCGCTTGAATGCGGCAGGCTGGCGCGCCAGTCGGCGGGGAGCTTCCCCGTCGCTTCCGCGATGGCGTCGATATCGGCTTCGAGCGCGAGGGTCACGACATCGGCTTCGAGTCCCTCGATCACCGCACGGGCCTGTTTGCCCGAGCCGCCATGCGACTGCTCGATGGAAACGGTCTCGCCCGTTTCCGCCTGCCAGTGCTTCTGGAAGGCTGCGTTGAATTCCTTGTAGAGCTCGCGCGTCGGGTCATAGGAGACGTTGAGAAGTTGCGTCCCGGCCCGGACTTCAAAGGTCATGGCGAGCAGGAGAAACAGGGCGGTCAGAAGCAGAATGGACCGCCGGGTCAAATCGCTGAAAGTCATGTCAGTCTCCGTTATCTATTTTGTCGATCAAATTAGTAGTGTTTAGGCGCAAAATTTTTTCAGTTCAGGCCAGGACAGCACGCGCCGCCTGGCCACCTTGTCCGAGAGCATCGGCCAGCGTCGTTCCGTCGAGGATCGAAGCCGCCGCGTCCCGCACCTCCCGCATCGTCCGGCGGACGGCGCAGGCCTTTTCGTCCCGGCAATCGGCGCAACGCCGGTAGCCGGTCAGACTCGCGCATGGAATGGGCGCCAGAGGCCCGTCCATGATGCGAATGATCTGGCCGAAAGTGATCGCATCGGCGGGTTTGGCGAGGGCATAGCCGCCGAGCTTGCCCCGCTGGCTGCGGACAAGGCCGTGCTTGCGAAGGTCGAGCAGGATCAGCTCCAGAAACTTCCGGGGCACGTTCTGCCGCTCCGCTATGTCCGCCGCCTGCAACAACTCGCCTTCCTCCTGGCTTGCCAGAGCGATCATGGCTTTCAGCGCGTATTTGGCTTTCTGTGACAGCATTTCTCTATCTGTTGGATAGGGTATTGAGGAAAGCTTCCTTCTGTCAACGTCTATTTCACGCCGACTGAAGGAATTCAACACAAACAACACAAAATAAGTGTTTATATGCCCCGGCGAGTCGTCTCTGGAAAGTCTAAGCCGGATTTGCCGCCGCGCCGAATGATGGATGGGTAGGGGGCTTTATTCCGGCACCTTTTCGCAGGTCTCGGGCTCGCCGCAGGTCACGCGTTCGGCCTCCCTGCCTTCGGCGAGTACCTGCGGAAGCCGCTGATTTCCGTGTTCTTCCGCCCAGGCGGCATGGCGCTTCCCGCGGAAGAATGGCATTTTGAGAGGCGCGAATCGAAGCCAGAAAGGCGGCAGGCGCGGATGAAGATCGGTGACGGCAAGCCTGCGGGCGGTGTCTCCCCACTCTCCTCGAGGGAGCGGGTCCGTGCGCGCGACGGCGGCGAAGTGTCCTCGCGCATCGTCAGCGACAGCGCCAGCATCATGGGCATTCCCGAGGCCGAACTCACGCCCCGCGTCCGCGACGCCTTGATGCAGCTCATGGGCGAGGTGGCCGAGCTGCGCCGCGAAGTCTCCGCCATGCAGGAGCGCCTGCGCGAGGCAAGCGAGCTTGCCGACCGCGATCCGCTGATCCCGGTTCTCAACCGCCGCGCCTTCGTGCGCGAGCTTTCCCGCGTCATCGCCTATGCGCGGCGCTATGGCGATCCGGCGGGCCTCGTCTATTTCGACATCGACAATTTCAAGCAGGTGAACGACGCGCATGGCCATGCGGCGGGCGATGCCGCGCTTCACCATCTCGCGAAGCTCGTTCTCGGCCATGTGCGCGAGACCGACATTGCGGGCCGTCTCGGGGGCGATGAACTCGGCCTCATCCTTGTGCGGACGGACGAGGCGGATGCAAAGGCGAAGGCCCAATCGCTGGCCGAACTCGTGGCGGGTCAGCCGCTTCGTTTCGGGGGCAAGGAAATTTCCCTGTCGATCTCCGTGGGCGCCGTCGCCTTCACGGGCGAGGACGGGCCGGACGATGCTCTGGCCCGCGCCGACCGCGCCATGTACGAGGCGAAGCGCAACGGCGGCTGAGCCTCAGGCGATGATGTCCGGCAGCAGGATGTCCTCGATCTCCTGGATGCGGTCGCGAAGCTGCAGTTTCTTCTTCTTCAGCCGCTTGATCTGCAGATGATCCGGCATGGGCAGCGCCTCGAGCGCATAGATCGAGTCGTCGAGGTCGCGATGCTCTTCCTTGAGCCCCGCCAGCGTCGCCCGAAGCTCCTGTTCTTCCTGCTCGGTCATCTCTTGTCCGGTAAGGAGAGGGCAAAGCCCCTCTGAGGAAACGGTTGTACCGTGCCCGCCGCTCGCCCGACAAGCGCGAAGCGTCAGCCCTTGCTCTTTCCGCTTTCGCTCGCCGGACGCTTCACGGGGCTGCGGCGGCCGTCCCTCAGATCCTCTCCCCAACGCTTCGTTTCGTCGAGGTCGAGATCGAAGAGGTCGAGCGCACGGGCGGCCGTCTGCGTCACAAGTTCGTCCACGGATTTCGGCCGCGCATAGAGCCCCGGCACGGGCGGCGCGATGATCGCGCCCATTTCGGAAAGCTGCGTCATGCTGCGCAGGTGGCCTGTATGAAGCGGCGTTTCGCGCACCATCAGCACGAGGCGGCGGCGTTCCTTCAGCACGACGTCGGCCGCGCGCGTGAGAAGCGAGGAGGTCACGCCTGTCGCAATTTCGGACATGGTGCGGATCGAACAGGGTGCGACGATCATGCCCAGCGTCTTGAACGAACCGCTCGAAATCGCGGCGCCGATGTCCTCCACGCGGTAGCGCGTGTGCGCGAGCTTCTCGACGTCCTTCGCCTTCAGCCCCGTCTCGTAGCCGAGCGTCATCTCGGCCGCCTTCGTGATGACGAGATGCGTTTCGACGCCCGCAGTCTTCAGCAGCTCCAGCACCCTAACGCCATAGGCGACGCCCGAAGCGCCGGAGATTCCGACGATGAGCCGGGGAGCGGCTGTGTTCCGGGAAGTCTTTGCGGGCGTTCTGATCATAACGTCAGAGACTTACACGGAACTGCCCGTTTTTGCGAGAGGAGGTTCGACAAGGGCCCGAAAAGGAGTCACAATTTTGTCGTCTCTGGCTTAACGAAAGGACGGAATGAGATGGCTTTGGAGTCTCACATTGCCGAGCTTCGTGATCGACATAAGGCTCTCGAACAGGAGATCGACGACCAGATACATCACCCCAGCAGCGACGATCTTCGCATCGCTGAACTCAAGAAACAGAAACTGAGACTGAAGGAAGAAATCGAACGGCTTTCTTCACGCGCCGCCTGAAGGCGGTGACACAAAACAGGAGTTTCAGCGCCGGGCCCAAAGCCCGGCGTTTCGTATGAGGGGAGGGTGAACGTCAAACGAACTCCCTAAAGCCCCTCCGCCTGCTCCCTCAGCTTGAACTTCTGCACCTTGCCGGTCGAGGTCTTGGGGAGATCCGTGAAGACCACCGTCTTCGGACATTTGAAATGCGCGAGCTTCTCGCGGCAGTAGTCGATGACTTGCTTTTCGGTCAGAGTCGCGCCGTTCCGAAGCGTCACGAAGGCGCAAGGGGTCTCGCCCCATTTCTCGTCGGGCCGGGCCACCACCGCCGCCTCGATGATGTCGGGATGCTTGTAGAGCACGTCCTCGACTTCGAGCGACGAGATGTTCTCGCCGCCCGAGATGATGATGTCCTTCGAGCGATCCTTCAGCTGGATGTAGTTGTCCTTGTGCCATACGCCGAGGTCGCCGGAGTGAAACCAGCCGCCCGCAAAGGCTTCCGTCGTCGCCTTCTCGTTCTTGAGATATCCCTTCATCACCACATTGCCGCGGAACATGACCTCGCCCATGGTCTCGCCGTCGCGCGGCACTTCTTCCATCGTCTCCGGGTCGCGCACGGAAAGTCCTTCCAGCACGGCATAGGACACGCCCTGCCGCGCCTTCACCTCCGCGCGCTTCTCCGTGTCGAGCTCGTCCCATTCGTCGTGCCAGGCGTTTACCACGGCGGGCCCGTAGGTTTCGGTGAGCCCATAAACATGGATCACGTTGAAGCCCTGCGCCTCGAGCTTGCGGATCGTCGCGGCGGGCGGCGGCGCGGCGGCGGCGAAATAATGGACTGTGTTCGGCAGCGGTTTCTTCTCGTTCTCGCTCGCATTGATGAGGAAACCCATCACGGTCGGCGCCCCCGCCATATGCGTCACGCCGTGCTCGGCGATGGCGCTGAAGATGTTCGCCGCCGTCACGCGGCGAAGGCACACATGCGTTCCCGCGACGACGCTCAGGGACCAGGTGAAGCACCAGCCATTGCAATGGAACATCGGCACCGTCCAGAGATAGACGGAAGCCCCCGTCATGCCCGCGGTGACGATGTTGCCCATGGCGAGGAGATGCGCGCCGCGATGGTGATAGACCACGCCTTTCGGGTTGCCGGTCGTGCCCGATGTGTAGTTGAGGCTGATCGCCTGCCATTCGTCGGCGGGCAGCTGCCAGTTGAAGTGCGGGTCGCCGCCCGCGATGAAATCTTCGTATTCCGCCTCGCCGATCCGGGTCCCCGGCCCGTCATATTCCTTGTCGTCCATGTCGATCACAACGGGCTTCACCTTGGCCAGCGCCAGCGCCTCCTTCACAAGGCCGGAAAACTCCCGGTCCACGAAGACCATCTTCGCTTCTCCGTGATCGAGGATGAAACCGATCGCCGCCGCGTCGAGCCGCGTATTGATCGTATTGAGAACGGCGCCGGTCATCGGCACGCCGTAATGCATTTCGAGCATGGCGGGCGTGTTCGGCGCGATCACGGCCACGGTTTGCCCAAGCCCTATCCCGCGTTCGGAGATGGCGGAGGCGAGCCTGCGGCAGCGCGCATAAAGCTCCGCATAGTTGCGGCGGAGGTCCCCATGCACAACGGCGAGCTTCTCCGGATAGACCTCCGCCGCGCGCTTGAGGAAGCTCAGCGGCGAAAGCGGCTGATGGTTCGCCGCGTTCTTGTCGAGGCCGATTTCATAGGGGTTCGTCGTCATGGGGCGTGCCTCGTCGCGTGGGGTGGGGCGATTGAACCCACGTTACCCAGCGTGTGGCAGAGCGGCAAGGTGGCGTGGGGCCTTGAAAAGTGACAGAAATGCGTGACCCGAAGATCGATGGAGAGGATTGGACTTGATCGCAGCTGAACGATAAGTGACCATAACATCTACCGGGTCGGGAGGGGGAAAGTTCATGTCGTATACGGATACTGACCGCAGCCGGTGGAACCTGCGTCCTCTGTTCCTTTTTTCCGCTTTTCTGGGATTCGTTGGCCTTCTTCTGTGGGCGGACGATGTTTCTGCGCAATGGGGCAGCATGCCCAATACGCCTGAATGCCAGGAATTCAAGCGTCTTATTTCCGGTTCGTGCTCGTCAGCGATGGCGATGACGGGGGCGTGCAATGTTGCCCGGGTGCAGCAGCTGGCCAATGCATGTAACGCATCAGCTGCCAGGCAACCTTCTTCCGAACGGTCCCGACAGCCGGATTGCCCGAACGGCGGCAGCAAGGTGAACGGAAGCTGCGTTCCCGATGGCGCGGTCGCGTGCAGCGGAGGCAGTTTCTGTCCGCAAGGCATGATGTGCAAGCCGGGCGGCGGGTGTTCGCTCAAGGACGACACCGCTACCATGATCGAGGATCTGAAAAACAGGATCGAAGGCGACCCCGCCGAAAACAGGCGGAAGTCGGAAGAGTTGGAACGCATCAAGAAGGAGCTGGAAGCGGGATACAACCCCGATGATGCGGCGCTGAAACAGCAGCAGGAAAGGGTGCTCGGCACGGCCGATCCGAAAACTGCCGAGGGAGCGGAGGCGGTCCAGGGCAGCCCGGAAATGCAGCGGCTCCACAAGGCGCTGGAGGATGCGAAGACGGACCTCACGCGCATCCGCGACGGTCTTCAGACACCGGGCGCCGATCCGGATGCCGCTGTCCGGCGCGCGCAGCAGGAAATGCGCGACAGCGCCGCGCTGAAGGAACTGGATGCGGCGCTTCCGCCCGCGAAACAGCAACTCGAAGGCAGGTTGCCTCCGCCAGCGTCGCAGAATCCGGCACCTGCGCCTGCGGTACAGGGCCAGACGTCCGCGCCTGCCGCGAGCAGCACGGCGCCATCGCCCTCCCTGCCTGAGGGTGCCAGCTCATCAGCCCCGGCGACATCGTTCCCTCCACGGAACACACCGCCGCCGCAGGCCGCACCGGCAGGTACCGTTTCATCCGGGTATCCGGTCAACCCCACGGGTGACGTCTCGCCGTCGACCGGCCAGCAGGCGACCACGTCGGCCGTGCAGGACTGGCTGGCGGGCCGTCCCGTGGACCCGATGAAACTGCCCCCCGATGCAAGGCGGCAATATTACGAGCAGAAGGCGCGTCAGGATATCGAGGCGCAGTCAGAGGCGATCCGCAAGGAGCAGGCGGCAGAGCGCGCCCACCAGGAAACCTATGGTCAGGTTGCGCGCGACAATGCGCCGCCCGAGCCTGAACCGGCTCTTGTCCCCGACTGGTCGCAAAAGGAATGGGAGGCCGCTCTTGGGAAACTGGAGGGTGAGGCCGGGTCGGAAGCGGAAGAAGGCTTCTCCATCTTTGGCATCAGGCCGAAGATGCCCGACTGGTGGACCAGTCAGCAGAAAGCCGGGACGCAGCCCATCGAACCCGCTCCACGACAGGTGAAGGAGTACCGCTGATCACATGACGATGCGCGTATCGAAAAAGGGGAGCTATCACGTACCGTCCGGCCTATTGCGGTGGCGGGTGCGATGGCTGACTGCCTTCGCCGCGGCGTATCTTCTCACCTCACCCGTTCTTGCGGGACCGATGGCTGACTGCCGAAGCAACGATCCGAAGACGGCTTTCATCGGATGCTCCGACGCGATCCGGCAAGGCGGCCTCGACGATGCCGATCTCATCCTCGCCCATAGCCGCCGCTCGGATGTGCATCTGGCGCTCGGCGCCCTTCCCGACGCCATTGCCGACAGGGCCGCCGCGCTGAAGCTCGATCCCGGCAGCACGCTTCTATCGAACCGTCTGGTTGAGGCCTATGCCGCCAGCGGCCAGCAATATATTGCCGATGGAAAGATGGGCGAGGCCATCGCCGATTTCGAGGCGGCGGCTCAGCTTCAGCCAGGTAATGCGGCACTGGGCGACATGGTGGTTCTCCTCTACAAGCAGCGTGGCAAGTCGCTGCTCGCCGCGCGCAACGCCGCGGCCATCGAGGATTTCGATTTCGTGCTGACGCGCAATCCGCGCGACACCGAAACGCTCCTGCTCCGCGGTCTTGCCCTTGAAATGTTCAGCTATCTTCCGGGTGCCGCCGCTGACTACAAGGCAGCGCTGGCGATCGATCCCGGCAACAGGGAAGCACGGGAAGGGCTTGCTCGCGCCGAACCGGATGCCGTCGCGCTGGTGAAGCTCCTCCAGATCGAACTGACCCGGATCGGTTGCTATACCGGCGCGATCGACGGCGACTGGGGTCGGGGCAGCGTGACGGCGCTCGCCGCACTGGAGGACGGGCCGGTCGGCAGCCCAAAAATGCATGCGCATGACAAGCCGAGCGAGATTTTGCTCGGTGTCCTGCGCGGCACAGACACGCAGATATGCAAAAAGTCTGGCGTACCGGCCGAGCAGAACACACAGGGAGGAGCATCGTGTTTCACTTTCAACACGCAAACCTTCTGCGAGTAGTCGTGGTGGCGCTCATTATGTCGCTACAAGGATGTGCGGAGGCGGCGGGCATATATTCCCCGCCCCCTGCCGACATAAGCTCGATCTACGGCAACACCGTGCAGCTTGAATTCCAGATGACGGGTGGAAGATACGTGTACGCTCCAACCGATCTCAGGCTCTACGTGACCAAAGATGGGACGCATATTCTCTCGCTCGACTCGACGGTGAAAGGTGAGAATCGCGGCGTTACTTATGGCCGCGATGAAAATCTCTGCATTGAACATCAATTCGAGAAATGGGACGGCAATGCCGTTCTGTGTGGGTTGTTCACGGTCCGTCAGAACGGTGTCACCCTGCATCTCGACCGGCGCTTCTGGGACGAGAATCGTTCCGATCTCGCGACGAGCGTGCATTACACGACGATATTCACGCTTGATGCGCCGGGACGTTGCAGTTTTGTTCGACAGGAGATGACCGGCGGGCCTGACATTATTTTCGCTACAAAAGGCAAGTGTCGTGTTCTTGAGGGCCGTCAGATGAATGGTGAGAGCATTGACCGTGAGTAGGGTGCTCAAGGTGGTCGATCTTGGTGCCGGAGCAGCCTTGACGCGACTTGCGATGTGGGTGCTGATTGTCTTTGCAATTGCCCGGCCGATGTTTGCAGACTCGCTGCCGGATGATCTTGCTGGACTTTATGGCAATACCATAGAGCTTAAGACCGAGCACATTCTTGAACATGGCAGAACCTATCCGGAGCTTCGGTGGTTCTATTTTACGGGTGATGGCAAGCACGTACTAACTGCATGGCACAAGCGGAACGGTGATCCTGAGAGCTTGTTTCGTGGCGTGACCTACGGGAGAGAGGAGAAGAAATGCATTGAGAACACGCCACCGGGAAAGGGAGAGCATTCAATCATCTGTGGAAAGCTGATGGTTCGCGCAAACATTGTCACTCTGCTGGAGGAGCGTCGTATGTGGGATACCAGTCGGAACTACGCTTTCAGTGATCAGCTTGAAACGGTCTTCTCTTTCAATGGCCACGGCGAATGCAGCTTCATCTGGGAGGAGCGGAAGGCTATCGACAGAGATTATGTTTCTCTACCGGGAGAAACCACTATTGGCACTTGCCGTGTTATTGAAGGGCGACGGCTGGACGGCGCGGAAATAGTACTTCCATAGTGGTCAGTCAAACTCAATCTCGGAAGCGGACGCTCCCCCGACTCCCTGAGCCCCGCTCGCCGTGCTAAAACCTCCCCAACAAGCATAAGCACGGGGAGAACGGCGCGATGGGACGCTACAAGGACATATACGAAAGCTGGAAGCGCGATCCCGAAACCTTCTGGGCGGAAGCGGCCCGGGAGATCGACTGGTTCAGGCCCGCGACGAAGGTCCTCGAATTCGAGAACGGCCTCTCCCGCTGGTTCGTCGGCGCCGAGACCAATTCCTGCTGGAACGCGCTCGACCGCCATGTGAAGGGCGGGCGCGGCGACCAGCTGGCCCTCATCTATGACAGCGCCATGCTCGGCCGCGTCAAGAAGTTCACCTATGCCGAACTTCTCGACAAGGTCGCCACTTTCGCGGGCGTGCTCCAGCGCCACGGCATAAAGAAGGGCGACCGCGTCCTCATCTACATGCCCATGGTGCCGCAGGCCGTCGTCGCCATGCTCGCCTGCGCGCGTCTGGGCGCGATCCATTCCGTCGTCTTCGGCGGTTTCGCCGCGAAGGAGCTCGCGACGCGCATCGACGATGCGAAGCCGAAGCTCATCGTGTCGGCCTCCTGCGGCCTCGAGCCCGGCCGCGTCATCGCCTACAAGCCGCTCCTCGACAAGGCGATCGAGATGAGCGCCCACAAGGTCGATGCCACCATCATCTTCCAGCGCGAAATGGAAAAGGCCGCGCTCGTCGCGGGCCGCGATTTCGACTGGAAGGAAGAGATGGACAAGGCGGCGGCAGCGGGCGCGAAACCGACATGCGTTCCCGTCGCCGCGACCGATCCGCTCTATGTGCTCTACACGTCCGGCACGACCGGCAAGCCCAAGGGCGTCGTCCGCGACAATGGCGGACACATGGTCGCGCTCAAATGGTCGATGAAGAACGTCTACGACATCGACCCCGGCGATGTGTTCTGGGCGGCCTCCGATGTCGGCTGGGTCGTGGGTCACAGCTACATCGTCTATGCGCCGCTCTTTCATGGCTGCACGACGATCCTCTTCGAAGGCAAGCCCGTCGGCACGCCGGATGCCGGCACCTTCTGGCGCATCATCGCGGAGCATGGCGTGAAGGCGCTCTTCACCGCGCCGACCGCCTTCCGCGCCATCCGCAAGGAAGACCCGAAGGCCGAGCTGATCTCGAAATACGACCTCTCGAAATTCGAGGTGCTCTATCTCGCGGGCGAGCGCGCCGACCCGGACACGATCCAGTGGGCGGAGAAGGCGTTGTCGGGCCGCCCGGTGATCGACCATTGGTGGCAGACGGAAACGGGCTGGCCCATGGTCTCGAACCCCATGGGGATCGAGCGCCTGCCGGTGAAATACGGTTCGCCCTCCGTGGCCCTCCCCGGTTATGAAATTCATGTCGTGGACGAGGCGGGCAAGCAGGTCGGGCCGAACACGACCGGCGCCATCGTCGTCAAGCTGCCGCTCCCGCCCGGCTGCCTGCCGACGCTCTGGGAAAACGAGGCGGGCTTCCGCGAGAGCTATCTCGCCGAGTTCCCCGGCTACTACAAGACCGCGGATGCGGGATTTCTCGATGAGGACGGCTATCTCTATGTGATGAGCCGCACCGACGACATCATCAATGTCGCGGGCCATCGCCTTTCCACCGGCGGCATGGAGGAAGTGCTCGCCGAACATCCGGACGTCGCCGAATGCGCCGTCATCGGCATTGCGGATGCAATGAAGGGCCAGGTGCCGGTCGGCTTCCTCGTCCTCAATGCGGGCGTGGACCGCGCCGCGTCCGAGATCGAGGCGGAGGCCGTGCAGATGATCCGTGAACGGATCGGTCCCGTCGCCGCCTTCAAGAAGGCAATGGTCGTGAAGCGCCTGCCGAAAACGCGCTCGGGCAAGGTGCTGCGCGGCACGATGCGCAAGATCGCCGACGGCGCGGAATGGACCACGCCCGCCACCATCGACGATCCCGCGATCCTCGACGAGATCACCGCCACCCTCGCCGAGGCCGGGCTGGTGAAGGCGGATTAGAAAGAAAAAGAAAATGTCACCCCCGGGCTTGACCCGGGGGTCCAGTAGCCGCCGCCAGGCGGCGTCCCCCTTCATATGAATCTTCTTGTGAAGAGTAACGGCGCGTTCCGCGCCTTCTGGATTGCCGGGTCAAGCCCGGCAATGACATTGTGAGGGGACGGAGTGGCTCTTCCACTTCCTTCGGCTCCTCCCCATATATCCCGGTCAACAAGCTGTGCACGCGGAAGCAATCGCCGCTCTCCCATCGCGGCGCCACAGGTGTTATAACGCCCCCTCCCGCGAGAAGGAGTTATCTCATGGCATCCGGTTCCCAGCTCAGCGGCAAGGTAGCGATCGTGACAGGCGCGGCGAACGGCATCGGCCGCGCCGTCGCACATGCTTTCGCAAATGAAGGCGCCAAGCTTGTCCTTGCCGATGTCGACGAAGAAGCGGGCGAGGAGGTTGCCGCCGAGATCGCCGACCGCGGCGGAGAGGCGATCTTCCGCTATTGCGATGTCGGCGAGCGGCTCGATGTGCGCAATCTCGTCTGCGCGGCGACCGATGCCTTCGAGCGCGTGGACATCCTCGTCAACAATGCGGGCGTCGTCTCCACGGGCAGCGACTTCCTTTCGCTCGAGGAGGAGGAGTTCGATCGCGTCATCCGCGTCAATCTCAAGGGCTGCTTCCTGGTCGGTCAGGCCGTCGCGCAGCGCATGGTCCAGCAGGTCGAGGAGGGCGGGGCGCCCGGCACCATCATCAACATGTCGTCGATCAATGCCGTCGTCGCCATTCCGGGGCAGGCCGCCTATTCGGCGTCGAAGGGCGGCATCAAGCAGCTCACCGAGGCGATGGCGCTCGCGCTCGCGCCGCATGGCATCCGCGTGAACGCCATAGGCCCGGGCACGATCAAGACCGCCATGGCGGGCACCGTCATCGACCCGAAGGCAGAGAAGGCGATCCTCTCGCGCACGCCCTTGGGCCGCGTCGGCGAACCCTCCGAAATCGCCTCCATCGCCGTCTTCCTCGCTTCCGACGGTGCGAGCTACATGACGGGCCAGACCGTCTATGCGGATGGCGGCCGCCTCTCGCTCAACTACACCGCGCTTCCTCTCGCGAAGAAGAAAGACGGGGATAAGGAGGAGTAACCCTCCTTTTTTGCAAAACCGGCCGTCTGGCGCGGCCCCCCTGAAAAAAATCACGGAAGACCCGCCCGCTAATTTCTCCTCCTGCGTATCCCTCTTCGGGAAGCCATGGCAGGCGTGCTGCGTCTCGACCTGTGGCGGATATGAAAAAGGGAGGGGGCGTGCATGTTCAGGCACGAGCGCGTAGCGTTGAGTCTTGCGTTTTTTCTGGCATTTACATCAGGTGCGGCGGCAAGCGAGATGCAGCTTGGCGACGTGAAGGTGCAGGTGGATACCATCGTTTCGGTCGGCGCGACGGTCCGCACCGGAGGCCAGGATTGCACCAAGATATCGTCCGGCAATGGCGGCTGCGCCGGCGGACCCGGCACCACTTACGGCGTCAACGACGATGACGGCAACGTCAATACCGAACGCTATGACCCCGTCTCGATCGTCGCGAAGGCGGTCACCGATATCGGCGTCACCTACGAAAATTATGGCGGCTTCATGCGCGTCAAGGCGTTCTACGATTATTGGAACGCCGAGCATCAGGGCGATGTGTCGACGCGCTTCGGCAACCGCCCGATGAACGACGCGTACAGAGGTTCGCGTCCGCGTGATTTCGCAGGCTACGACATAGACATACTGGATGCCTTTGTTTACGGCAGTTTCGATGTGGCGGAGCGGCCCGTGTCGGTTCGCCTTGGCCGTCAGGTCATCAACTGGGGTGAGAGCGTTTTCATCTCGGGCGGCATCAATTCCTATATGCCTGCCGATGTTCAGGCCCTGCGCACACCGGGTTCGGAAATCAAGGAAGCGCTGCTGCCGGAAGGTTCCCTCTTCGCCTCGGTCGGCCTGCCGAACGAGTTTTCGGTCGAGGGCTTCTACACCTTCGCCTATGAGCGCACCAAGCTCGACGCCTGCGGTACCTTCTTCAGCACCACGGATTCGGCCTGCGAAGGTGGCGCCTATGTGTTGAGCGGTGTTTCCATGGCGGGACAGGACGATCCCGATGTCGCGCCGATCTATATCCAGCGTATCGCCAACGATGAAGCGAGCGATCAGGGACAGTACGGTCTTGCGCTTCGCTATTATGCCGACTGGCTCAATCAGGGCACGGAACTCGGGCTCTATTTCGTGAACTACCACTCGAAGCTGCCCATCGGCACCTTCACTGCCGCCGATCTCTCAAGCATCGCGATCTCGGGCAATCTCGCGACCGACCTCACTGTTGCATCGAATACGAAGGAATATCAGAGCGTCTATCCTGAGGATATTCAGGAGCTCGGCTTCAGCTTCAACACCTCGCTCGCTAATCTTCTCGGCGGCACGGCCTTGCAGGGCGAACTTCTCTACACTGTCGACATGCCGTTCCAGCTTTCGGACGTCGAAATCAACGCTCATGACGTCGAGAACTATTTCAAGAACTACAACCCGGCCCTGGGCGCCGTACTCTCCGGGCTCTATGGCGTTTCCCTCGATAGCATCTATTCGGGTTCGGACGTCTCCGAGGGCGATGTCATTTCTGGTTACTCCGAATATGACGTGGTGACGGGGCAGATCGGAACGACGAGCACGCTCGCTTCTTCCAACCCGTTTGCGTCCGCGATTGGCTCCGATCTTGTCATCCTGATCGGTAATGCGGGCTTCCAGTGGATTCAGGACTACAGCGCTTCCACCGGATATCTCTCGACCGCCCGCTCGGGCGAAGCGCATCCCAACGCCATCACCAACCTCATCCTCGGCGATTCCTGTGGCTGTGCATCCGTTCAATATGCCGACAGTTTCTCGTGGGGATACAGGCTCGTCGCCATTGCCGACTACAACAACGTTTTCGGCAGTGCGTGGAAGATGCAGCCCTTCGTCCAGTTCGGGCATGACGTGAAGGGTTATTCCGCGGGCCCCATCGGGCCGGGCTTCGTGGAGGGCACCAAGGCGGTGACGGTCGGAACGAATGCGTCCTATCAGTCCTGGTCGGCATCCGTCAGCTGGACCAACCGCTTCGGCAACAAGTACTACAATTCAGGCTACGACAAGGACTTCGCGTCCGTGACGGTTTCCTACGCTTTCTGAAGCGGAAGACCGGCTGAAACAAAACGGGCCGTCCCCAGGGACGGCCCGTTGTCGTGTTTGCATCTGGAGAAGAAAGAGGTGGATCGAAGGAGAAGTAAAAAAGACGCTTCGGCGGTTCAATGTCCGTGCAACTTGAGGGATGCCCCTGCTGACTGGCCGGGTGGAACGAGAGAACCGCCGAAGCTAGTTGAGTCTGAAACCGTCACGCGGGAGCGATGTCCGGTTTCGGAACCCGTTAGCAGATACGTTTGCAATGTGTTTTCCGGGCGGGTCACGACGGATTTTCATCCTTGCGACGTTTATGAAACAAGCCGCCTGCTGGCGGCGCTTTCACTTCCGGCGATTGCCGGCAGTCTGGGATGGGGGCCGTTCGTTGGGGGTGTCGCTGGCCGACATGACGGATGAGGAACTTGCGGCGCGTTCTGCGTCGCGGGACGGCGATGCTTTCAGGACTCTCGTGACCCGCCATGTGGACAAGGTTTACGGGTATTGCGTTCGCGTTACAGGCGCTCCTTCCGAAGCCGAGGATCTTGTGCAGGAGGTCTTTCTGCGTATATGGCGGAACGGCAGTAAATGGGATGGTGCCCGTCTGCCCTTCGAGGCGTGGCTGATGGTGGTTACGCGCCGCATCTGCATCGACTATCTGCGCCGCCGAAGACGTACCCCATTGATGGAAGCTGAGGATGAACTGATCGCCGATCAGGCTCCCGGCCCGCATGAAGAGGTTCAAGCACGTGGCGTTGCGCGCAGAGTGCAGGCGGCCCTGATGCAGCTTCCCGTCAATCAGCGTTCGGCTATCGTGCTGCGGTACTATCAGGGCTACTCTAACGAGGAAGCGGCGAGTATTCTCAACGTCACGGTTTATGCGCTTGAGTCTTTGCTCAAGCGTGGTCGCGCCAATCTTCAGAAGGTTTTGGGGGACCTCGGAAAATGGCGATAGAGCCAGGCAGAACGATACCGAAACAGCCTTCTGTTTCAGGTTCCGGCCGGGACGATGAAGAGGTTGCCCGGATTCTTGGCCGCGCTGCCGAGGCTGACGGATACTCACGCGCGCCCGAAGGTCTTGCGGTCAGGATTTCTGCTGCGGCGCTGGCCGAGCCGGCCCCCCGCCCGCAGGTGTCCTTCTCTGCCGAGGATTTCGCTGCCCTTCTTCTGGGGCCACGCGTCATTGGCGCCTCCTTTGTCAGCTTTTCTGTAGGCGCCGCGGTTGCTGTCGTTCTCATCGACATGCGGGCGAGCGCTCTCATCACATCGCTCATGTTGGGAGTTGCGCGTAGCGTGACGACGGGAGGTTTTCTCTGATGAGCGGTTTTCGTTTTCGCCTCGACTATTTTCTTGTGGCCTCGCTTCTTGTGAACGCGGGTCTTCTCGGCTTCATCGTCGCGCTTCTTCTCGTTCCGGGGCCAAAACCTGTTTTTATGATCTCGCGAACGGAGCCCGGCCCGGGAGCAATCGAGATGCCGCAGTTCGGATTTGAAAACCGCTTGTTCCTTGCACAGTTTCTTGAACAGGATGCGGAGAAGGCGGCTGAACGCGCTCGCCGGGTAGATCGGGCCCGCATCGCCTTTTCAGACGTTCTCGCGCAGCAAAATCCGCAAGCGGGTGAAATTGTCGCGCGGGGGGAGGAACTCAAGGCGGCGATGGATGAGGTCGGTGAAGGTTTTCTCGACGCGATCGTCGCTGCGGTGCCGAAGCTCGATCTTGAAGAGCGCCGGAAGCTCTCGGCTTTCTTTCTCCGCTTGCCGCCCGCCGATTTTATTTTCTCCGGTCCGGCGTCGGCTGGCGTGAAGGGGCATCCGGGGCTCACTGGCTCGCCCTTCGGGGAGCCGGGTCCGGCTTCCATGCCGTCCGGGGAGGGCGAAGGCGTGAAGGCGCCCGCCGGGGGCGAATAGGCGGGCAGATTTTTTTAAATCCCCGGTCCCGGTTTCGTCATGCGACGTACCGATCCTCTCTTCGCCGGGAGGAGGAAAGTGGGGGGCGAAAAAGCGGGGACTATTTTTTATCCGTATACGGATGGGGATAAGTCTGCCATTTGTGACGTTATCGTGACGTTTCGATGACAGTGGTTTTCCCAAAACAAAAAAGGCGCGGTTTCCCGCGCCTTTGATTTGTGACAGTCGATGCCGAAAAAGCGGGATTACTCCTCGCTTTCGTCCTCGATCTTGACGTCCTTGAGCTTCGCGAAAACGCTGTCCGCGTCGTAGTTCTTCTTCTCGCGGTCTTCCTCTTCCTCGGGCGCCGCTTCGGGCTCCGGGGCGGGTTCGGGCGCCGTCGTCTCGCTCGCGGGCAGCAGCGTCTCGCCGGTGCCGCCTGCCGCCTTCGCGGCCTTCTTGCGCTCGCGCTCGGCCTTGCGGGCTGCCTTCTGAACGGCGGCGTCGAGTTCGATCTGCGTGCAGAGTCCGAGGGTTACGGGATCGACGGGCTTGATGTTCGCCGAGTTCCAGTGGCTGCGGTCGCGGACCGACTGGATCGTCGGCTTCGTCGTGCCGACGAGCTTGGAGATCTGCGCGTCCGTCAGTTCGGGATGGTTGCGGACCAGCCAGGCGATGGCGTCCGGGCGGTCCTGACGGCGCGACACGGGCGTGTAGCGCGGGCCCTTGCGCGGCGCGATGGGCGGCAATTTGTATTTGCTTTCCGACACTTGCAGGCGCGCATCGGAGTCGTTCTGGCAACGCTCGATCTCGGCGCGGGTGAGCTGGCCGGAGGCGACCGGGTCCATGCCCTTGATCCCCTGCGCCACGTCGCCATCGGCGATGCCCTTCACCTCCAGCACGTGAAGACCGCAGAAATCCGCCACCTGTTCGAAGGTGAGCGAGGTATTCTCGACGAGCCAGACGGCCGTCGCCTTGGGCATAAGGGGCTGTGCCATGTCAGTTCCTCTGATCCACCCGGGGCTTCCGGATAAACCGCTTTCATGTCCATTGATGAGGGATATTGGCCCCGTATATAGGGCGAAAAGGCGGGCAATGAAAGCGGAATGTCGGACCGCCCGCCCATGAAAAAAGGCCGGAACCCTTGAGGATTCCGGCCTTTTCCGCGACTTCGGGCTGTTTAGCGCTCGATCTCGGAAATCTTCGTGCCCTCGATGCTTACGCCGGCCATCAGGCCTTCCTGATCGAAGATGAAGGCATAGGCATCTTCCTTCAGCGTGGAGGTCGAAAGGTTCTTCGCGGCGCCCTCGTCCACCACGACGACAGTCGGGCCGACGCCGAGCTCCCAGCCATGGCTTTCCTTCAGGTAGTTGACGGCCTTGTCGTTCATGAGGAAGACGGCATAGCCATAGGACTGCGCACCCGCCTGCAGGCCCCAGGAACCCGTCACGGAGTTGTAGTAGTTCTTCACCGCGCCATCTTCCATCAGCACCCCTTCGCCATAGGCGCCGCCGAAGACGAGGCCGGCCTTCACGATGCTGGGAAAGACCAGAACGGCCTCCGCCTTCTCCGAAATGTCCTTCGCGACCGGGTTCGTGCGATAGAGCTTGTCGAGCGCAAGCTGCGCTTCCTTGTTGAGGTCTTCCGCCGTCGCGGCCTTCGCGTTCTCAAAGGTCCCGAGCGAGACCAGCGCCGCAAGGGCGAGCGCAAGACCGATGAAACTGCGCCTGTTCGTGGCCATCATCTGTTTCCCTGTTCAATTCACACAAGCTGTCTGCAGGAGGCATTCCTTGTGCGGATTTTCTTCCGCACAGGCGAGCGCGTTCCCTGCCCATAACTATGCTTGCCGGAGCGAAAGGTTCCGCCGGGAAAGGAAAATTTTATGGCCGCGCTCAGATCTCGAGCACGATCTTTCCGATATGACTGCTCTTTTCCATAAGAGCATGCGCATCGGCCGCTCGCGCGAGGGGAAACACATTGTCGATCAACGGTTTCACGCGCCCCGCCTCGATGAGCGGCCAAACCTTCGCTTCTAGCGCGGAGGCGAGGGCCGCCTTCTCCTCGATGCTGCGCGGGCGCAGCGTCGAGCCTGTCAGCGTGAGGCGCTTGAGCATGACGGGCATGAAATTCACTTCCGCCTTCGATCCGTTGAGGAAGGCAATGGAAACGATCCGCCCGTCAACCGCGGCGGCCTTTATGTTTCGTTCGATATAGTCGCCGCCCACCATGTCGAGGATAACGTCGGCGCCGCGTCCGTCGGTCAGCGTCTTCACCGCTTCCACGAAATCCTGCTCGCGGTAGTTCACGGCATGAGCGCCGAGCTTGCCGCATGCGGCGCATTTCTCCGCCGAACCGGCCGTTGCAATCACCTTCGATCCGAAAATCGCGGCAAGCTGGATCGCCGTGGTTCCTATGCCGCTCGTGCCGCCATGAACGAGGAATGTCTCGCCGGCCTTGAGGGCGCCGCGCTCGAACACGTTGGTCCAGACGGTGAAGAAGGTTTCGGGCAGCGCCGCCGCTTCCGTCATGGAAAGCCCCTTGGACACGGGCAGGGCATGGGCTTCATGCGCCAGGCAGTATTCGGCGTAGCCACCGCCTCCCACGAGCGCGCATACCCTGTCGCCCGCCTTCCAGCGGCTGACGCCCGCGCCCGTGGCGACCACTTCGCCCGCGACCTCGAGGCCCGGCGTCTCCGGCGCGCCGGGCGGCGGCGGATAGAGCCCCATGCGCTGGATGGTGTCCGGCCGGTTCACGCCAGCAGCCTCCACGCGGATCAGGATTTCGCCATGGCCGGGAGCGGGCGTCGCGATTTCCGCGAGTTCGAGCACTTCCGGGCCGCCGGGCTCGCGGATAGCGATCGCTTTCATGGTCTTCGGCAGTTCGGCCATGTCGTCACCTCCGGGCTTGCCTCACATTCGGGCGGGTTGCAGGTCTAGCCCGGCACCCCCAAACTGGCAACCGAGGCGACGGGACGCAAAGAGGAGAGCGGGATGGACAGTGACGACCTGGAGCCGAGGCGGCGGCGAGGAGAAGCGCTTCAGGCGCTCGCCCGCGAGGATCTGACGCTGCTCGGTATCGAGGAGCTTGAGGAACGAATCACCGCTCTCGAGGCCGAAATTGCACGTATTCGGGATCAGCTGAGCAAGAAGCAGGGCTCCCGCTCGGCTGCGGAGGCCTTGTTCAAGAAATAGACGCTCATTGGTTAACATCCTGAAGACATTGTCTTTTTTCGGATGCTTGGGTCCGGGGCCGGACCGGACGGAGCCCCGGTGGCCCGCGTCAAATTGCCACAAGATTAACTTGCTGTTAGGAATGAAGGCGCTAGGGTGACCTTGCGTAATCCAGTCTTCTGGATTTGAGTGGCTCCTATCCACTCTGTTTGACGCCTCCCTGTTAGAACTGAGCCGCGGGCCTTCCCGCGGCTCTTTTTTGTTTTCCGCCCCTGAATCCTTCGTCGGTTGCTTCCCCGCGTGCCGATGGCACGGATATTGATCCTTCAGGTCCCGAGTGTGCCGGTATGGAGCAACGCCTCCGCCGGATGAGTAACAAGGGACTGGGGAAAGCGGGATGAGCGTTTACGACACGAGGGACGATAACGAGATCGGCTTCGCGGGGGCCGAATGCGTCACCCTTTCGGAATTCATGGCGTCGGGCTTGTTCCAACGCACCTATAGCGAGGGGATGCGCCTCGTTGAGGAGACCTCCGCCTATCTGGACGGTCCGGGCCGTGAGGCCGCCCGCCTGCTTCCGCGGGAAGCGTCGCTTGCCTATGCGGGCGAGAGCATGCGCCTCACCACTCGTCTGATGCAGGTCGCTTCCTGGCTTCTGGTTCGCAAGGCGGTCCATGAAGGCGAAATGACCGCTGAAGAGGCCAATTCCGAGAAATATGCTCTGGCGACCAAGCAGATCGCCCGTCAGCCTCGTTTCGAGGGGGTGGATGGCTTGCCGGCGGAACTCAAGGGGCTCATCGAGCGGTCCGAGCGTCTCTACGCCCGGGTGGAGCGGCTGGACAATCAACTGCGCATGACAGGCACCTCTGTCTCGAAAAGCCATCCGCTTGCCGACCAGTTGGCCCGCGTCGAGGATTTCTTCCGGGAGCAGCTTGCCGTGGAATTTCCGCGCCGTGAATTCGGCCGCCGCAAGCACCGCCCCGAATAAGTCTTCCGAAGCTGTTCCGACAAAGAAAAAGCCCCGCCGAAGCGGGGCTTTTTGCCTTTCTCGAGGTGCTCGAGGTCAGCCGCTGATAAAGCCGAACTTCTTCTTGAACCGGCTCACACGGCCGCCGCGATCGAGGATCTGCTGGCCGCCGCCGGTCCAGGCCGGGTGCGTGGTCGGATCGATGTCGAGAACCAGCGTGTCGCCTTCCGCGCCATAGGTCGAGCGGGTCTTGAATGTCGAGCCATCGTTCATCTGAACGGTGATGAAGTGGTAGTCCGGATGAGTTTCTTTCTTCATGGCTCACGGCCTTCCTGAAGCTTGGGCCGCCGCAGGGGGCCCTGTGTGTCTCGTCATGGCGCGCCAATAGGCCTCCGCCGGGGAGGCCTGCGCTGCCAGGATGGGCGCTTATAACGAAGGCCGGATGCCGTTGCAAGGCCGGTTTTCGTGCCTTTCGCGGGGTGTTTCCACGATTTTGCGCGGTCTTGCCGCAGCAGGCCGGACCATGCGCGATTGCCGGGGGAGGGAGGGGATTGCTATACCAGCCCGGCGCCAAGATTATCCTCGGGACATCTGGCCGTCCCATGATCGCCCCTCACGCCAATCGCCGCGAGCGCTCTTCAGCAACGCATATCGGGAACGAATGAGCGAAGCATCCAATCCGGCCGTCGAGGCCATTGAAGAAGAAGCGCAGCGCCGAAGGCCGGCGAAGGGGGTTGGGCCGTTGGTTCGCCTGTTGCCCTTTCTCGGCCGCTACCGGGCGATGGTGCTCCTGGCTTTCGTTTCTCTCGTCTTCGCGACGCTTGCAACGCTGGCGATCCCGATGGCGAGCCGCCGTCTGATCGACAACGGATTCAGCCGAGAGAACGCGGCCTTCATCGACCAATATTTCATTGCGTTGATCGTCGTCGCCCTCGTGCTGGGTATGGCCAGCGCCGCGCGCTTTTTCTTCGTGAGCTGGCTGGGTGAACGGGTGGTGGCCGATCTGCGATGCGCCGTCTACGAACACATCCTGAAGCTCTCCCCGGCCTTTTTCGAAGTGACGCGCACAGGAGAGGTGCTTTCGCGCCTCACGGCCGATACGACCCTCATCAAGACGGTGGTCGGATCTTCTGCTTCCATTGCCTTGCGCAACGTCTTTCTCTTCTTCGGCGCGGCGACGATGATGGCGGCGACCAGTCCTTATCTCTCTGGCCTGGTGCTCCTCGCAATACCGGCAATCCTGCTTCCGCTTATCGTCTTCGGCCGCTGGGTGCGGCGTCTTTCCCGCTCCGCACAGGACCGGCTGGCCGACACAAGTGCTTTCGGCACGGAAAGTCTCAACGCGATCCAGATCGTCCAGGCCTTCACGCATGAGGACATCGACAATCGCCGCTTCGCCACCCGCGTCGAACAGGCCTTCGAGACATCGCGTTCGCGCATCATCGCCCGCGCGGTTCTCACGGCTCTCGTCTTCTTTTTCGGCCTGTCGAGCGTGGTTGGTGTTTTGTGGGTCGGAGCGAATGCGGTTCTCGCCGACTCCATGACGGGCGGTGAACTTCTGGAATTCATTCTCTATGCGGTTTTTGCCGCTTCGGCGCTGGCCGCGCTTTCCGAAATCTGGGGCGACATGCAGATGGCGGCCGGTGCGACCGAGCGTTTGATGGAGATTCTCGATGTCTCTCCCCAGATTGCAGCGCCGGATAATCCCAGGCCGCTGCCTCAGCCCCGCGGGGAGATTTCCTTCGATGGGGTCACCTTCGCCTATCCCTCGCGCCCCGGCGTTTCGGCGCTAGACGGTTATTCGCTTTCCGTGAAGCCGGGCGAGACGGTCGCGCTTGTCGGTCCATCCGGTGCGGGCAAGAGCACCGTGCTTCAGCTTCTGCTTCGTTTCTACGATCCGCAGAAAGGCAGCATCCGGATCGATGGCGTCGATCTGCGCGAGGCCGATCCAAGGGAACTCCGGCGGCATCTTGCGCTTGTTCCGCAGGAAACGGTTGTCTTCGGTACGACGGTTGCCGAAAACATCCGATACGGTCGGCCGGATGCTACATTCGATGAAGTGCAGGCCGCCGCCGCAGCCGCTCGAATCGACGGTTTCATAATGCGTCTTCCGCAAGGCTATGAAACGGAAGTGGGCGAGCGCGGCGTGACGCTTTCGGGTGGACAGCGCCAACGTATCGCAATCGCACGGGCGATCCTGCGCGATGCGCCGGTGCTCCTGCTCGACGAGGCCACGAGTGCGCTCGATGCCGAAAGCGAAAAGCTCGTTCAGGAAGCTCTTGAAGGGCTAATGCGAAACCGCACGACGCTCGTCATCGCGCACCGGCTTGCGACCGTGCTTCGGGCCGACCGCATCGTGGTAATGGACGAGGGCCGTATTGTCGCCTCGGGGACGCATGAGGAGCTTGTGAAACAGGGCGGTCTCTATGCGCGCCTTGCCAGGCTGCAATTCGCAGGCGGCAAGGATTTCGACGGTCGAGCGGGGGGACGCTCCGCCATTTTCGGCGACTAACTGCATCAGGAAGAGGAAAGAGCATGTCCAGGGGTTGGCGTATTGCGGGCTATGTGGCCCTTGCCGCTGTCGTCATTGTGAGCGTTCTCGTCTGGCGTTTTCTTTCCGCTGCGGGTTACTTCACTGGTATCCGGCAGGAAATCGCCGCCGACTGCCGTGCGATTCCGGCGGTTCCAGGCCCTGAAGACATCGTCATCGATCATGAGCGCAAGGTCGCCTATGTCTCTGCCTATGACCGCCGCGCGGTCATGTCCGGCGCCTCCGGGGCGGATGCAATCCGTGGCGGTATCTACGCGATCGATCTGTCCGCGCCGGAGGCAGACTGGAAGCTCTATCCCGTCACGCCCGCCATGCCCGAGGATTTTCGTCCGCATGGCATCAGCCTCTATGTGGGCGAAGACGGAGCGCGCAAACTCTTTGCCGTGAATCATCCGGCGAGCGGCGGCGACAGGGTCGAAATTTTCGACATCGCCATGGATGGCACGCTCTCTCATGAGGAAAGCGTCGATAGCCCGCTTTTCATTTCTCTCAATGATGTGCTCGCCGCCGGTCCGCGCAGCTTCTATGCGACCAACGATCACACGGCGAAGAGTTCGCTCGGGCGAACCCTTGGTGACGGGCTTCTGCTCCGCAATTCGAATGTTGTTTATTTCGATGGCGAGAATGCAAGGGTCGCGGCCGACACTCTTCTCTATGCGAACGGCATAAACATGAGTCCGGACGGCAAGACGGTCTATGCCGCTTCGGCGCTGGGCATGAGCATGTATATCTATGACCGCAACCCGGCAACGGGCGATCTCAAGGCGGTTGACAATGTCCGGCTTGGAACCGGCGTCGACAATATCGACGTGCAGCCGGACGGGACGCTCCTCATCGGCGCGCATCCAAAGGTGCTCGATTTTGTCGCTCATGCTTCCGATCCGGAGGAGCTTTCGCCCAGCCAGGTGGTGCGTATAGAGCCTTCCCGGAAGAGGGCAGGCACGATCTATCTCAATCTCGGCGAGCAGATTTCGGGTATCAGCGTTGCCGCCGGCTATCGCGACAAGATGCTGCTTGGGCAGGTTTTCCAGCCGGAGGTTCTGGTCTGCAACCAGTCGGACGAACTGCGCGCCTGGTAATCAGCGTTCCGTCAGCTTGAACTCGATGCGGCGATTGCGCCGGTTCGCGGCCTCGCCGCCGCTTTGCTCAAGAGGGTGGTACTGGCCGAAACCGGCGGCGACCAGCCTGTTCTCGGGCACGCCCTTCTCGATCAGGTAGTTCACGACCGCGATCGCGCGAGCACTGGAGAGATACCAGTTCGAGGGAAACTGGGGCGTCGAGATCGGATTGGCGTCGGTGTGCCCGTCGACGCGCAGCACCCATGGGATATCGCCGGGAATTTCGGCCGCTATTTCCCGTATAGCCTGCGCGATCTTGTCGAGCTGCTGCTCGCCCGAGGGGTTGATGTCGGCGGAGCCGGAAGCGAAGAATATTTCGGACTGCATGGCGAAACGGTCGCCCACGATTTCGATATCCTGCCGGTCGCCGAGAATGGCGCGCAATCTTCCAAAGAATTCCGAGCGATATTTCGCGAGTTCCTGAACCTTTTGCGCAAGGGCCGCGTTGAGGCGCCGGCCGAGATTCGCTATCTGAGCCTGCTGTTCGCGGTCCTTCTGCTCGGCCGCCTCGAGAGCGGCTTCGAGTGTGGCAAGCTGGCGGCGGAGCGCGGCGATCTGCTGGTTCAGGAGTTCGACCTGCGCCAGGGCCTCATTCGAAACCTTCTTTTCCTCGGAAAGGGCGCTCTCCAGTTCGGCTATCCTGCCGTCCGCGCCGGCACCGTCCGCGGCAAGCGCCGACAAGCGGTCGCGTTCGGCTGTCGCCGCCGAGAGCGAGTCCTGAAGCGAGAGGATCGTTGCCTGCAGGTCAGCCTTTTCCTGCCGTTCAAGCGCCAGCTGGTTCACGAGTTCCGCGATCTGGCTTCTCAGGCTCTCGAGCGCGGAGTCCTTGTTGCTCACGAGCTGGCTCAGGAAGAACTGCGTGATCATGAAAATGGTGAGCAGGAAGATCAGGACGAGCAGCAGGCTCGACATGGCGTCGACGAAGCCCGGCCAGTAGTCCCCGGAGGGCGCGCGGCCCCTTATGCGTCTGCTGACGAGTGCCATGACGGATCAGCCCTGCTGGCCGAGGCGGCGGGACAATTCTTCGAGAACAGGCCGAAGACCCTGCTGGTTTTCCGCCATCTGCACGAGGAGCTGCCGCTCGGCCTGCATGTGCTCGGTAAGAGCCGCTATCTGGCCAGCCAGTGCCTTCATCGACGCCTGGTCGCCGCCGGATGCGAGTGCCTCCTCGATGTTGCGGAGCCGTTTTGCCGTTTCGCCGAGCATCCCGGGCGCTGCGGGATCATAGTCGCCGGCGAGATTTGTAACTGTCGACAGCCATTCTTCCAGCTCGTTGTAGAAGCGGTTCTGCGCTTGTCCTGCCTGCAGGTCGAGAAAGCCGAGAGCAAGCGATCCGGCAAGGCCGAAGAGCGAGGAGGAGAAGGCTGTGCCCATGCCGCGCAGCGGGCCTTCGAGGCCTGTCTTGAGGTTCGCGAAGACGGTGGCGGGATCGGCGGCTTCGACGCTCAGTCCCTGGATCGTGCCCGCGACGGATGTCACCGTCGTGAGCAGGCCCCAGAAGGTGCCCAGAAGCCCAAGGAAGATCAGCAAGCCGATGATGTAGCGCGAGATTTCGCGCTGCTCGTCGAGACGCGAACCGAGCGAATCGAGGATCGAGCGCATGGAAAGGGCGTTGAGTTGCATCCGTCCCTTGCGCTCGCCGAGCATCGTTGCCATGGGCGCCAGAAGCTGCGGTGGTGCGGGCAGGGCGAGACCGGGGTCGGCACGCCGGAAGTCGTTCACCCAGCGGATCTCGCCGCGCAGTGACTGCACCTGCCGCAATGCGTAGAGAATGCCGATCAGAAGGACGCCGAGGATAAGACCGTTCAATCCCGGATTGGCGAGGAAGGCGACCTCGACTTGGCGATAGAGGATGGCGGTGACGAAAGCCGCGAGGATGATGAAGAGAATCATCCGCGTCAGATATGGCCTCGGTTGAGAAAGCGCGATTCCGTCCCTGGTTTCCCTTGCCATGCGTTCGCTGCCCCTTGTCCTTTGACGGGCGGCCTCAGCCGCCGAAAAGCCTTACATCGACGCGGTCCGCCGGACCGTCATCGGATGTACCCCCAAGCGCGCGCACGTGTATGCGCTCCGCAGTAACCCCGTTTGAAACAAGTATTCGCCGCACGGAAAGCGCGCGCTTCAACGCCAGACGGCGTGCATTCGACGATGTGTCATGCGGCGGCCCTGCATAGGCGCGCAATTCGAGCCGCCCGCTGCGGCGCTGGAAATCCTCCGCAAATGCGGCCAGTTCCTCTCGCGATGTCTGGCCCGGTGTGGAGGCCTCCGGTTCGAAAACAACCCGCACAAGCGCGGGCTCAGGCGGAGGAAGCGGCGCCTCCGCCGCCGAAAGCGGCATCGCTCCGGCGATGGCAAGGATCGCTGCCAGCAGGATCGCGCCGTGCAATCTCGCGTTTCTCGTGTCGATAAGGCGCGTCTTGTTCATGCGGAGCGGGTAACCATCCGGGATAGGCCTGCGGTCAGGTCCAGTCTAGGCATGTTCGCGGCTGCGGAACAGACCTGAGCGATTCAGGAATTAGGGGTGGAATTCGGCGGAATTGCGGCTCTTGCGATCGGCAGGCTCAGTAGCCGTCGAAGCGGATATCGACGCGGTCTTCAACCGCATCGCCCCGGTCCGTGTTGCCCATGGCGCTGGCGCGAATGCGTCCGGAGCCGAGGCCTTGAGCGAGCAAGGCTTCCTGAACAGCCAGTGCGCGTTGCATGGCGATGTCGCGTGCAGCCGCGTCATCTCCTCGGGCGCGGCTGGCATAGCCCTTGATATCGACATTGCCGACACGCTGACGGAAATTTTCGGCAAAGCCGAGAATCCGGTTGCGCGCAGCGCCGTCCAGCCTCGTTTCACCGGCCTTGAAGTAGATGCGTGCAAGCGTTCCCCGGGGAAGTACATCCGGAATCGACGACTGGAAAACGTCATGGGGCTGTGTGATGTCTTGCCTGTTCGCTTCCCGCCGGGGCTGCCCCGCCGAGGAGGGAATTTCAGGTTCGTTCGCAAGCACGGAGCCAGCGGGGCCGAGGATCGCACGGCCCAGCGTGTCGACGGACGTCGCTTCTCGTTCCTGAGACGGAAGTTCGAGTTTCTCCATGGTTCCCCCGACCGTCTGGCCGGTGGTGGAAACCGTCTTCTCAACGGTACGCCCCGCGCCGGAAACCGTTTTGCCGACAGTTTCGGTGACGGTCTCTACCGTGCCTGTAACGGGTGATAGCGGATCGGCATGCGCGCGGGACAGGGAGACCGGCAACAAGGTTGTTGCGATAAGGATGAACGGCAGCGCGTATTTATGTCTGCAAGAGCCGGTCATGTTTCCCGCATGTTTTCCTTGGCTCGCGGGATGCAATTCCTGCATCCGGCGGCAGGATAACACGCACCATCGCCTGCTTAGCGCGGCGAGGCGGCATCCGTGTGAACGGCGTAAAAGGAAATCGGGAAATCAGCCCTGTTTATGGGACTTTTTCAGCACATCGCCGAGCTTGCGGTAGAGCGCATCATTGCCGGCGACAATGCCGCCGCTGTCGAGCATCTTGTCGCCGCCATTGAGATCGGCGACGAAACCGCCCGCTTCGCGGACGAGAACGATGCCTGCCGCCATGTCCCACGGGGCAAGACCTGTTTCCCAGTAGGCGTCGAAGCGCCCGGCCGCGACCCAGGCAAGGTCGAGCGCGGCTGAGCCCATGCGGCGAACGCCTGCGACTTCGTTCATCACGGCGCCGAGTTCGGCGCTGAAGCGTGCATGGCCTTGGCGGCCGATATGGGGAATGCCGGTGGCGACGACCGACTGGGCAAGATCGCGGCGCGCGGCGACGCGAATGCGGCGATCATTCAGGAACGCGCCCTGTCCCTTTTCCGCGATGAACATCTCGTCGGAAATCGGATTGTAGACGAGGCCTGCGACGAGCTGGCCGTCGCGTTCCAGCGCGACCGAAATCGCGAACATCGGAATGCCGTGGAGGAAGTTTGTCGTGCCGTCGAGCGGATCGATGATCCAGCGGTGCGACTTGTCCGATCCTTCGACGACGCCGCCTTCTTCCATAAGGAAGCCATAGCCGGGCCGGCCCTTCGACAGTTCCTCGAAGAGGACCTTTTCCGCCTTTTTGTCGGCGGCGGTGACGAAATTCGCGGGGCCCTTGAGCGAGACTTGCAGGTTCTCGACTTCGCCGAAGTCGCGCTGCAGGCCGCGGGCCGCCTTGCGGGCGGCAGCGACCATCACGCTCATGGAAGGAGTGTGGCGGGACATCTTGATCCGTTCAGTCGGCGCGGCGGAGATAGGTGACTTCGTTCGTGTCGACGACGATCCTCTCGCCGGTGGTGATGAAGGGCGGCACCATCACGCGCACGCCGTTTTCGAGAACCGCGGGCTTGTAGGAACTTGCCGCCGTCTGGCCCTTCACCGTCGGCTCCGTTTCCGTGATCTCGAGCACCACCTGGTCGGGAAGCGAGATGCCGAGCGGGCGGCCTTCATGGCTTTCCACCGTCACCTTCATACCGTCCTGAAGGAACGCGGCGCGGTCGCCGACCCAATCCTTCGCCAGCTCGATCTGCTCATAGGTTTCGTTGTCCATGAAGGTCAGCATCCCGTCATTCTCGTAGAGATACTGGTAGTCCTTCTGCTCGAGGCGAACGCGCTCCACCGTTTCGGCCGAGCGGAAGCGCTCGTTGAGCTTGCGGCCGTCGACGAGGTTCTTCAGTTCGACCTGTGCAAAGGCACCGCCCTTGCCGGGCTTCACGTGTTGGACCTTCACCGCCGCCCAGAGGCCGCCTTCATGCTCGATGACGTTGCCGGGACGGATTTCGTTGCCGTTGATCTTCATTGGACGCTCGAATTCTTGAATGGGGTATGGGCGGGGTCCCGTGAGGGAGCCCGCGACCGGCGCTCTGATAACATCCCGCGCCCGCCCTGCACAGTGCTTTTGGTGTGGGTCAGTTGGACGAAGGGCTGCCGTTTTCGAGCTTTCCGAGCTCGGCCTGCACCTTGGCCCGGATTTCCGGGGTGATTTCCGGCTCCATGGCGCTGCGGAGCGTATCGTCCGTCATGCCGTTCTGTTCCGCGATGGTGAGCCAGAGCAGGGCAGCGGCAATGTCCCTCGTTACCCCCTGGCCAAGAAAATAGAGCCTGGCAAGCCGGTCCTGGGCGAGGGCATCGCCTCGCATGGCGGCCTCAGCAAACCATTTCGCGGCCAGCGTGTCGTTTTTCTCCGTTCCTTCGCCGTTCAGATAGGCAAAGGCGAGGGAGGTTTGCGCGCCGAGAACGCCTTTCTGGGCCGCTTCCTCGAACAGATCCGCGGCGCGGGCCGGATTCTTGTCCATCCCGACGCCGTCCTGCAGCATCAACCCTAGCTGATACGCAGCCTGCGGCTGCCCCTTGCCTGCCGCAAGGCCGAAATAGCGAGCTGCCTCACCAAGGTCTCTGGGTTTACCTTTTCCCGCTGCATAGAGAGTTCCAAGGTAATACTGTGCGTTCGCATTTCCCTTGACTGCGGCGCGTTCAAACCACTTTGCGGCCTCAGCAAGATCCTGCGGGCCGCCCCGGCCGGTCGTATACATGAGACCGAGTTCCGCCTGTGCGGCGACATGATCCTGCTCTGCGGCATCGCGAAAGTGTTTGCGGGCGGTGGCCGGGTCGGCGGCCTTCAGGCGGCCGTATTCCATCAGCATCGCAAGGGCATACTGGGCGCCGGCATCACCCTGCTCTGCGGCCTTTTTGAACCATCTTGCTGCTTCTTCCGGGTTTGGCGTGACGCCTTCGCCATTGTTGTAGATCGACCCCAGCATGAGTTGGGCGGAGACATTGCCTTTCTCGGCAAGCGGTGTCGCGACGAGCAGGGCCTTCTCGAACTGGCCTGCCCTGTAGGCTTCGAGAGCGGGCGCCATAGGGTCGGCGGGATTCTCCGCGGCGCTGTCTTCCTGCGCTCCGGCAGGCGCCGAGAGCGCGAATGCCAGGGAAAATCCAAAGGCCAGAGCCACAAAAAATCGCCTCATCGGGCATTGCCTTCTTCTGTCATGATCCTGTTCAGCGCGCGGACGGCTGCGGCAGGTCCATCTCCATGAGACCAAACGCCCGACGATACGGCCAGAAAGTCGGCACCGGCGCGGACGAGGGGAGCTGCGTTTTCCGCATTTATGCCGCCTATCGCAACGCAAGGCACTTCGAAGAGCTCCGACCACCAGGTGAGGATTTCCGGGTCGGCCATACTTATAGGGTCTTTTGTGTCGGTTTTATAAAAGGCGCCGAAAGCGACATAGTCTGCGCCCGCCTCTCCGGCTTCCATCGCCAGATGACGGGAATTGTGGCAGGTGACGCCGACGATCCGGTCAGGTCCTAGGAGCTTCCGGGCCTCGGCATAGGTCGTATCGGACTGACCGATATGCGTGCCATCCGCGCCGAGTTCGGCTGCAAGGTCGGGGCGGTCATTGATGAGGAAGGCAACGTCGCGGGCCTGTGCGAGCGGCATCAGGATTTCGGTCGCGCGGCGTATCGCATCGGCTTCCGGCGGCGCCTCGTTTTCTGCTTTCAGGCGCAACTGAAGGCAGGCGACGTCACCGGCATCCAGCGCGGAACGCAGCGTATCCGCAAAGGCGCCTGGCTCGAAATGGGGCGGGGTGATGAGGTAAAGGCGGCAGGCTTGGTCTGACATGGCGATGTTTTAGCTTGAGCCTTGAGAAACGCAAAACGCCCCGCTCCGGAAGAGCGGGGCGCTTGCAGCGCAGGAAGGTTAACTTCAAGCCGCCTTTTCGAGGCCGCTTTCCCACTTACCGAGAGCGGCGAGGCCGTTCATTTTCGCGCGGTGCAGGAAGGCCTTCTGGGCGGCGGGTACATTTTCCGCTTTGCCGGACCAGGCTTTCTGCGGCGCGGCCTGCAGCGCGCGGCCATAGGAGAAGGACATCTTCCAGGGGAAGCCGCCGATCTTGTTCATCGCGTCGAGATGCGCTGTCGCATCCTCGTCGGACTGGCCGCCCGAAAGGAAGACGATGCCCGGAATGGCCGCCGGGACCGTGCGCTTGAAGCAGGCGATGGTCTTTTCGGCCACTTCCTCAATACCCGCCTGAGTGGGGCACTTCTTGCCGGAGACGATCATGTTCGGCTTCAGGATCGTGCCTTCGAGGTTCACGTTGTGAAGCGCGAGACGATTGAAAACCGCGCGGAGCGTGGCTTCCGTCACCTCGAAGCAGCGGTCGGCCGTATGGGCCCCATCCATCAGAACTTCAGGTTCGACGATCGGGACGATCTTCGCTTCCTGGCAGAGCGCCGCATAACGGGCGAGGGCTTCTGCATTCGCCTCGATGCAGGCATTGGTCGGAATGCCGTCGGCGATGTCGATCACCGCGCGCCACTTCGCGAAGCGGGCGCCGAGATCGTAATACTCCGCAAGGCGCTCGCGCAAGCCATCGAGGCCTTCCGTCACCGTTTCACCCGGGAAGCCGGCCATCGGCTTCGCGCCGGCATCGACCTTGATGCCGGGAATGGAGCCCGCCTTCTTGATCAGGTCGACGAGCGGCGTGCCGTCCTTTGCCTTCTGGCGGATCGTCTCGTCATAGAGGATCACGCCGGAGATATAATTCTGCATGGCTTCGTCGGTGCGGAACAGAAGCTCGCGATAGTCGCGGCGGTTCTCTTCCGTCGACGCGACGTTGATGGCGTCGAAGCGCTTCTTGATCGTGCCGGAGCTTTCGTCGGCTGCCAGAATGCCCTTGCCCGGCGCTACCATGGCCTGTGCAATCGATTCAAGCGTCTCAGTCATTGTCTTGTCCTCTGGATCCCAAACGATGAGCCGGATGTATTCGTTCTATTTGCGGCTCAAGGCCGCGACACCCGGCAGTTCAACACCTTCCATCCATTCGAGGAAGGCCCCGCCCGCGGCGGAAACATAGGTGAAATCGTCGGCAGCGCCCGCTTCGTTGAGAGCTGCCACCGTGTCGCCGCCACCAGCCACGGAGACGAGTTCGCCCTGCTTGCTGCGCATGGCAACGATGCGGGCGGCCTCTGTCGTACCCTTGTCGAAAGGCGGCACTTCGAAGGCGCCGAGCGGCCCGTTCCAGACGACGGTATTCGCCGTCTCGAAACGACCGGCCAGATGAGCCAGCGTGTCCGGGCCGACATCGAGAATCATCTGATCCTCGGGCACGTCGTCCACGCTCGTGATATGCGTTTCCGTGCCTGCCTTCAGCTCCTTTGCCACAACGACATCGCTTGGAAGCACGATGTCGCATTTGGCGGCACGGGCATTCGCCATGATGTGCCGCGCGGTATCGAAAAGGTCTGGCTCGCAGAGCGACTTGCCCACCTTCTTGCCCTGTGCGGCGAGGAAGGTGTTGGCCATGCCACCGCCAATGACGAGTGCATCCACCTTCTTCACGAGATTGCCGAGAAGCGCGATCTTCGTGGAAATCTTCGCGCCGCCAACGATGGCGACAACCGGACGCTTCGGGTTGCCGAGCGCAGCGTCGAGAGCCGAGAGCTCGGCTTCCATCGCGCGGCCGGCATAGGACGGCAGGAAATAGGTAATGCCTTCGGTGGAAGCATGCGCGCGATGCGCGCAGGAGAAGGCGTCGTTCACATAGACATTGCCGTTTTCGGCCAGTGCCTTCGCGAAATCGGGGTCGTTGTTTTCCTCACCCTCGTGAAAACGGGTGTTCTCGAGAACGAGGACGGTGCCCGGTTTCATGGAGTCGCAGGCCTTTGCGGCCTTTTCACCGATACAGTCCTCGGCGAAGCCGACCTCGACGCCGACAAAGGCAGCGAGAGCGTCGGCGACAGGCTTCAGCGAATATTTCGTTTCGGGCTTGCCCTTCGGACGGCCGAAATGGGAAAGCACGATGACGCGTGCGCCCTGGCTTGCGAGTTCCTTCAGGGTGGGAGCGACGCGCTCGATGCGCGTCGCGTCCGACACCTTGCCGTCCTGCATGGGCACGTTGAGATCGGCCCGGACGAGAACCCTCAGGCCTTTCAGGCCGACGGCGGCTGCGAGATCGTCAAGCGTCTTGTGATCGGCCATGGACGTTCGCGATCCCCGCTCAGAGCAGCTTGCCCATGGCGACAGCAGTATCGCCCATGCGGTTCGAGAAACCCCACTCGTTGTCGTACCAGGAAAGCACGCGTACGAGCTTGCCCTCGATCACCTGCGTCTGCGTGAGGTCGAAGGTGGAGGAGGCGGGGTTGTGGTTGAAGTCGATGGAGACGTTCGGCTCGTCCGTCGTGGCGAGGATGCCCTTGAGCGGGCCCTTCGCGGCGGCGACGATCGCAGCGTTCACTTCCTCGGCTGTGGTCTTCTTCTTGGCGGTGAAGACGAGGTCGATGACCGAGACGTTCGGGGTCGGCACGCGGATCGAGGTGCCGTCGAGCTTGCCCTTCAGTTCGGGCAGCACGAGACCGACGGCCTTGGCGGCGCCCGTCGAGGTCGGGATCATGGAGACGCCGGCTGCGCGGGCGCGGCGCGGGTCCTTGTGCAACGTGTCGACGGTGTTCTGGTCGCCCGTATAGGCGTGGATCGTCGTCATGTAGCCCTGCTCGATTCCGCAGGCCTTGTGCAGGACCTGGGCGACCGGCGCGAGGCAGTTCGTCGTGCAGGAGGCATTCGAGACGATCTTGTGGCTCTTCTTGAGTTCCTTGTGGTTCACGCCATAGACGACGGTGAGGTCCGAGTTCTCGCCCGGGGCGGAGATCAGAACCTTCTTCGCGCCAGCCGTGAGGTGCGCGGCGGCCTTGTCACGCGCCGTGAAGAGGCCGGTGCATTCGAGCGCGATGTCGACACCGAGATCCTTCCAAGGGAGCTTCGCAGGGTCGCGCTCGGCCAGCACCTTGATCGGGCCACGGCCGAGATCCATCGAGGATTTCGTTGTCTTGATCTTGCCGGGGAAGCGGCCGTGAACGCTGTCGTATTTCAGCAGGAGGGCATTGGCGTCGACCGATCCGAGGTCGTTGATAGCCACAACTTCGATATCCTTGCGGCCGGATTCCGCGATGGCGCGGAGCACCAGGCGCCCGATTCGACCGAATCCGTTAATCGCAACGCGCACTGCCATTTTTCTTTCTCCTGAGCGTGAGTTAGGCCTTTTCCGCGAGGCGCGCCTTTGCCGCAGCCACTGCCGCCTCGGGGGTAATGTTGAAATGCTTGTAGAGTTCCGCGGCCGGCGCGGAGGCGCCGAAGCCCGTCATGCCGATGAAGGCGCCATCAAGGCCGATATAGCGGTCCCAGCCGTAGCCTACGGCCGCCTCGATCGCGACCTTGACCGTATCCTGACCGAGCATCTCCGCCTGGAATTCCCTCGACTGCTGATCGAAGATGTCGAGGCAGGGCATGGAGACGACGCGTGCAGGAATGCCGTCGCGCTCCAGAAGTTTCTGGGCGGCGAGGGCAATCTCGACCTCGGAACCAGTTGCGAGCAGGGAAACCTCGGCCTTCGACGAAGCCGGAGAAAGCTCATAGGCGCCGCGGGCGCAGAGGTTCTTCGAGGAGTTCTCGGTGCGGACGGCCGGCAGGTTCTGGCGGGAAAGCGCGAGGACCGACGGCGTGTTCTTCGCTTCAAGTGCAAGCTGCCAGCATTCGAGGGTTTCGACGGCATCGGCAGGCCGGAACACATGAAGGTTCGGCATGGCACGAAGGCTAGCGAGATGTTCCACCGGCTGATGGGTCGGCCCGTCTTCGCCGAGGCCGATCGAGTCATGCGTCATGACGTAAATGACACGCTGGCCCATCAGCGCCGAAAGGCGGATCGCCGGACGGCAGTAATCGGTGAAGACGAGGAAGGTGCCGGAATAGGGAATAAGCCCCTTATGGAGAGCCATGCCATTCATCGCCGCGGCCATGCCGTGCTCGCGGATACCCCAGTGAATGAAGGAGCCTGAGAAGTCTTCGGCCGTGACCGCCTTCTGCTCCTTGGAGCGGGTATTGTTCGAGCCTGTGAGGTCGGCGGAGCCACCGATGGTCTCGGGAAGCGCCGCATTGATGACGTTCAACGCCTCCTCGGATGACTTTCTCGTGGCCCATTTGGGCTTTTCCGCAACGAGTTTTTCCTTGAAGGCCTCGATTGCCTTGTTGAGGCCGACGGGAAGCTCACCGGAGATCCGGCGCTCGAATTCGCTGCGCTTTTCCGCGGGAAGAGCGGCAAGCCTTTCTTCCCAGGCCTTGCGCGCCTTGGCGCTGCGTAGGCCTGCAATGCGCCACGCGTCCAGCGTCTCGCTCGGTACGGTGAAGGGCTCGGCCTTCCAGTGCAGCGTTTCGCGAGCGAGCGCGATCTCTTCCGCGCCGAGAGGCGAGCCGTGCGACGAGGATTTGCCCTGTTTGTTCGGCGAGCCATAGCCGATCACCGTACGGCAGGCGATCAGGCTCGGTTTGTCGGACTTCTGCGCCTTCTCGATGGCGGCGGCGATCTCGTCCGGGTTATGGCCGTCGATGCGGCTCGCATTCCAGCCGGCGGCTTCGAAACGCTTCAGCGCATCGCCGGATTCCGAAAGCGAAAGCGCGCCGTCGATGGTGATTTCATTGTCGTCGTAAAGGACGATGAGCCGGGAAAGCTTCAAATGGCCGGCAATGCTGATCGCCTCGTGGCTGACGCCTTCCATGAGATCGCCGTCGGAGGCGATAACATAAGTGTGGTGATCGACGATGTCCTTGCCGAAACGGGCGGCAAGCAGGCGCTCCGCGAGGGCCATGCCCACAGCCGTCGAAATGCCCTGGCCGAGCGGGCCGGTGGTGGTTTCGACACCCTCCGCATGGCCATATTCGGGATGCCCGGCAGTGATGCTGCCAAGCTGACGGAAGTTCCTGATCTGCTCGATCGTCATGTCCTCGTAGCCGAGCAGATAATTGACGGCATAGAGAAGCATCGAGCCGTGTCCGGCGGACAGGACGAAACGGTCACGGTCGGGCCAGTCCGGTTTGCGGGGATCGATCTTCAGGAAACGGGTAAACAGCACGGTCGCGATGTCGGCCGCGCCCATGGGCATACCGGGATGTCCCGAATTCGCCTGCTGAACCGCATCCATCGCAAGGGCGCGGATCGCGTTGGCCATTGCGTCATGCGATGCGCCGGACGTTTTTCCGGCTTCGTCGGAGGATTTCGCCTTCCCGGCGACCGCTGTTTTTTCAGTTGGCGTCATGTGTCACTCTGTTGCCCAGACGGGCGCTGAGCGGGCAGGAGATTGCGGGAGCTCCGCGCCGTGGGAAACCCGCTCATATGCTCGTATCGGGGGCTGAATCCGGGCCCTGCCGAGAGCGGCGCCACAATGACCACGGACCCCTTGGGAGTCAATGGCGGATTGGCCGGAAAGGGCGCTATTCCGCGCATATCGGATTGCCATTTTACAAGGGCCGGTCACGGGCGGCGTTGACCTCATTTCACAGGCCTGCCTATCTTGGCAAACGGATGTTCCGGCTGCTTCGGCCGGAACGGTCAGCCCCGGGAAAGACATGAGCAAACTCGATTCGGCTGTGGAGCGCTTTTCAGGCGCGCTGGACAGGCTGGAGGCGACCATCAACAGGCAGGTGCAACGGGCCCAGGCGGCGCGGCGGCTGCAGGAAGAAGTGGACGTGCTGAAGGAGGATCGCTCGCAGCTGGCGGAGGAGCTCGACCAGCTCAAGGCCGAGGCGCGGCGGCTGAACGAACTCAACGAGCGTGCCTCCGAAACGCTTGCGGACGCGATCGAGGGCATCAGGGAAGTGCTCGCGGAAGGCTGAGCAGATCCTGCCGGAAAGGAAGTTTCATGGGACAGGTCAAGGTTTCGATCAACGATCGCTCCTACACGGTCGCCTGCGGCGACGGGGAGGAGGATCACGTCCGGGAACTTGCCTCCTATATCAACAAGCATGTAACGGATCTCGCCCAGGAGGTCGGGCAGGTAGGCGACGCCAGATTGCTTCTCATGGCGGGGCTTCTCATCGCCGACGAGCTTTCCGAGGCCTATCAGAAGACGAAGTTGCTCGAGCAGGAGATCGAAAATCTCACCGGGTCGCGCGCTTCGGCACTTGAGCGGTCCCGGGAGGCGGAGGATTCCCTTGCCGATGTGCTGGACGATGCGGCGCGCCGGATCGAGGATCTGGCCAAGCGGATCGAGGCGGCGTGACGTTTGGCGCAGCCGCATCGCTACTATTTGGCTTGACCGGGGACTGCCGCACCCCGGATAGAATGTGGTCGGGTACTGCCCGGTTCGTCAGGAACAATATCTCTCGGGGCCTTACGCTCCTCAAGGGAGCTGTCCCTGAGGGAGGCCGTGGTCTCCTTCAAACGGCGCCCACCTACGTTAGTAGGTCTCCGAGGAACGAGCTTCCAACGGCCGTGGCGGTCCCACTTCTCTTCGAGGCATGTGTGCAATGAGCGCCGCGCTGAAGAATGCGGCCCGTGCCGCTGCCCGTGTGCGGCGAGATGCTGCCCATGCCGCCATTGGCGGTCAGGCAGCCGTCCTCATCGCCGACCATTTCATGAAAGCCTTTTCCCTCGCGCCGCGCAGCTGCGTTGCCGGCTATGCCGCGATGGGCAGCGAAGCGGACCCGGCGGTGCTTCTCACCCGGCTTGATGATGCGGGATATGTCTGCGCCTTGCCGAGGATCGAAGAGCGTCATGCGCCCCTCGTCTTCCGGCGCTGGCGGCCGGGCGAGGCGCTTGGGCCGGGGCTGCACGGCACACGCGAGCCCTTTTCCAGCGCGGCCGTCTGTGTTCCCGATCTTGTGCTGGTGCCGCTGCTTGCTTTCGACGGGCGAGGGCGGCGGCTCGGCTATGGCGGTGGTTATTACGACCGGACGCTCCAGGTCTTGCGGCGGGAGAACACGAAGCTGCTCGCTGTCGGGGTTGCCTTTTCGGCGCAAGAGGCCCAAGACCTCGCAGAAGAGGAATTCGATGAGCGGCTTGACTGGGTCGTGACGGAAAAGGGTGCGCGGTCATTTGGTGCCGCCGCCGGAGGTTGAGTTGATGCGACTTCTTTTCATGGGCGATGTGGTGGGACGGAGCGGCCGGGATGCGCTTGTTGCCGAACTTCCAGCGTTGCGCCGCGAACTTGCGCTCGATTTCGTCGTGGTGAACGGGGAGAACGCTGCGGGCGGCTTCGGCATCACTGCAGCGATCTGTGACGATATTTTCGATGCCGGTGCCGATGTCATTACGCTCGGCAATCATTCATGGGATCAGCGCGAGGCGCTCGTTCATATCGAGCGTGAAAACCGTCTCATTCGTCCCGTCAACTATCCCTCCGGTACGCCGGGGCGCGGTGCGACGCTTGTCGAGGCGAATTCGGGCGCGCGCGTTCTCGTCGTCAATGCGCTCGGACGCGTCTTCATGGAGGCGCTCGATTGTCCTTTCGATGCTGTCGAGAAGCAGATTTCCGCCTGCCCTCTCGGGGAAGGCGCGGATGCCATCATCGTTGACATGCATGCCGAAGCGACTTCGGAAAAGATGGCGATGGGGCATTATTGCGACGGTCGCGTTTCGCTCGTCGTCGGCACTCATAGCCATGTGCCCACCGCCGATGCGCAGATCCTGCCCGGCGGCACCGCCTATCAGACGGATGCCGGAATGTGCGGCGACTACAACTCTGTCATCGGCATGGAGAAGGACGAACCGCTCAATCGTTTCGTCACCCGTATTCCGAGCGGGCGCTTTCAGCCCGCGCTCGGACCCGCCACGCTTTGCGGTGTTTTCGTCGAGACGGATGGAAGCGGACTTGCGCAACGTGTGGAGCCGGTCCGCCTCGGCGGGCGTCTTTCCCAGGTCCTGCCGGAGGTTTGAGCCCCATGCGGATCGTGCTTGTCGGCAATTTCAACGAGAAGCGCGCGGGCGCGAATTTCTACGCCATGGTCCGCAAGCTCGCCAACGGGTTCGTGCGCAACGGGCATCAGGTGATGAGTTTCAGCGACCGGGATGTCGCGCGCGAGGCTAGCAAATGGGGCATCGGCCGTGCGGGCGACAGCCATGCCAATGAACGTCTCATTGAGCTCTGCGCCAATTTCCGCCCCGACCTGCTCGTGCTTTTTCATGCGGACAAGATCGCGAATGAAACAGTGCGCGAGTTACGGAGAAGGCTGCCCGCGCTGCGTGTTTGCGTCGTAAATATCGATGCGCTTTTCCTGCCGGAGAATGTCGCGCGCATTCACCGCTTCGCGGAAGTGGCGGATATGACCTTCATCACGACGGCAGGTGAGAGGTTGCGTGAGTTCGCCACGCCGACGCATTCGCTTTCCTATATCCCAAACCCGGCCGATCCTTCGGTCGAGACGCTTCGGTGTTTTGCCGAGAACGACCAGCCTGCGGATTTCCTCTGCACGGTTGGCGCCGAGACGTCGACGACGCCGCGCGGCATGTTCCTGCGCGAGATCGAGAAGCGTGTGCCCGAAGCGCGCTATGCCTATTACGGGCTCGAAGAGCGCGCATCGCTGCAGGGAATGGATTACTTCGACGCAATCGCTTCGGCGCGGATGGGGCTCAACCTCAATCGCGAGGAAGGCTATCCGCTCTATTCGTCCGACCGTCTTGCGCAGTATGCGGGGAACGGGCTTCTCGTTTTCGTCGCCCGCTCGACCGGATATGACGAAATCTTCTCCGACGAGGAGTTCGCCTTCTATCGCGATATCGACGAGCTGGCGGAAAAGTTGCGCTTCTTCCTCAAGAATGACGGGGAACGTCAGCGCATCGCGCGCAATGGTCACGAGCGCTACCACGCTTTCTTCAGCGAGCGGCTTGTCGCCCGTTATATCGAGGATGTGATGGAGGGGCGCCCGCTTTCCGGGTCCTATGCCTGGCCGACGGAAATTCACAAACATTCCTGAACGAAGAACCGCCCCGTCTTCCGTGCCGGCCGAGGTGGGTGAGGCGGACAGGAGGGCGGGGCGGTGTGCCTTCGCTGATTGCGTTGGCGGGTTCCGGCACGGGCTGGGCGGGGGCCGCGAGCCGGTCTGTTGCGCCGCCGGCCTCTAGAGAAAGCTGGGCAAACCTCCCCGTCCGGCGACAGAGGAAGTCTGGCCAGCATTTCTTAAATACACGTTAAAAGAGCATATAAAAGTAAAAAACACGTTATGCGTGTATCTCGTTGCAATGTCGGGCGCTATGGATTTCGCCGGATACGCCCTCTATAAAGGCGCCAATTTTCAGCAGCTGTTCGAAAGGCTTTCGGAGGCGGAATGGCCGGCCACTCGCAATTCAAGAACATCATGTACCGCAAGGGCGCGCAGGATAAGAAGCGTGCCAAGCTGTTCGCCAAGCTCGCCAAGGAAATCACGGTGGCGGCGAAAATGGGCTTGCCGGACCCCGAATACAATCCGCGTCTTCGTGCCGCCATTCAGGCAGCCCGCGCGGAAAACATGCCGAAAGACAATATAGAACGCGCGATCAAGAAAAGTACCGATCAGGGCGGTGAGAACTACGAAGAAGTGCGCTACGAGGGTTTCGGCCCGGGCGGAATCGGCGTGATCGTGGAAACGCTGACCGACAACCGCAACCGCACGGCCGGCGAAGTCCGTTCGATCTTCTCCAAGAATGGCGGCAACCTGGGTGAAACCGGCTCGGTCTCCTTCATGTTCGATCGGCTCGGGCTGATCGAATATGCCGCGGATGTGGCCAGCGCCGACGGCATGCTCGAAGCGGCCATCGAAGCGGGCGCCGACGATTGCCAGTCCGGCACGGAGACGCATGAACTCTATTGCGCGCCCGACGCGCTGCATGAGGTCGCGTCCGCTCTTGAGGCGAAATTTGGCGAGCCTCGCGCCGCGCGAATCGTCTGGAAGCCGCAGAACACCATCGCTCTCGATGACGAGAAGGCGGAGACCGTCTTCAAGATGCTCGAAGCGCTGGACGACAATGACGATGTGCAGCAGGTTTATGCGAACTTCGAGATGTCCGATTCGGTCATGGAGAAGATGTCCGCCTGACAGGTTTTCGCGAATGTCGGGGGTCTGGCGGGCATGAAACGAACGGCCTGTGCTCCGACCGGCGCAGGGCTGGACACAAGGATATCCCGCTCATGCCGGCATCGCTCAGATATCTCGGCATCGATCCCGGCCTCACCGCCACGGGATGGGGCGTGATTTCCGTCCATGGTTCGAAGCTGCTCCATATTGCGAACGGCACAATTACTTCCAATGCGAGGCTCGGTATCCCCGAGCGGCTCGTCGAGATCGAGGCGGGGCTTGTGCGCGTCATCGAAGAGCACAGGCCCGACGCCGCCGCCGTGGAACAAGCCTTTGTGGCGCGCGATGCTTCAGCCGCGCTCAAGCTCGGTCAGGCGCGTGCCATAGCGCTTCTTGTGGCGGCGCGGGCGGGACTTGCCGTGGCCGAATATGCGCCGAACCATGTAAAGAAATCCGTCGTCGGCGCAGGCCATGCCGACAAGACACAGATCAGGCTCATGGTGGAAATGCTGCTGCCGGGCTCGAAAGCCGCCACTGAACATGCTGCCGATGCGCTCGCCATTGCCATCGCCCATGCACATTCGGGTGCCGCCAATGAAAGGCTTGCAGCGGCGGTTGCGCGCGCCGGAGCGGGCAGATGATCGGCAAGCTGAAGGGCATCGTGGATTCGACCGGCGAAGACTGGGTCGTCGTCGATGTCGGCGGGGTCGGGTATCACGTTATCTGTTCGCGGCGTACGTTACAGAACTTGCCGGCTCCCGGTGGTGCCGTAACGCTTTCCATCGAAACGAAAGTCAGCGACGAAGCGATCCGCCTCATCGGTTTCGAAAGCGATAGCGAGCGCGACTGGTTTCGCCTGCTGCTCGGCGTGCAGGGCGTCGGTACGCGTGTTGCGCTCGGTGTGCTGGGAACGCTGGCGCCCGCAGATCTCGCCCGCGCCATTGCGCTCGACGACAAGAAGGCGATTTCGGCTGCGCCCGGCGTCGGCGCGAAGGTGGCGGCGCGTATCGCCACGGAACTGAAGGACAAGGCGCCTTCCGGCGCCTCGCTCGCGGCCGTGCTGGAAGCGCCGGTGAACGGGGCTGCCGTTCCTTCGGCCTCGGCTTCCATGCGCGACGCGATTTCGGCGCTCGCCAATCTCGGCTATCCGCAGGCCCAGGCCGCGGGTGCCGTCGCTGCAGCCGCCAAAGCACTCGATGAGACGGCCACGACGGAGCAGCTCATCCGTCAAGGGCTAAAGGAGCTTGCGCGATGACGGACAGGCTTGTCGGGGCGGCAAAACGCGAGGAAGACGAACTCGAGCGCACGCTGCGGCCGCAACTTCTTGCCGACTTCACGGGGCAGGCGAGGGCGCGCGAGAATCTTTCGGTCTTCATCGAGGCGGCGCGCAAACGCGGCGAGGCGCTCGACCATGTGCTTTTCGCGGGTCCGCCGGGCCTCGGCAAGACGACGCTTGCGCAGATCGTTGCGCGGGAACTCGGGGTCAACTTCAAGGCAACTTCCGGCCCGGTGATCTCGAAGGCAGGCGATCTCGCCGCTCTCCTCACCAATCTAGAGCCGCGCGACGTTCTCTTCATCGACGAGATCCATCGCCTCTCGCCGGCAGTCGAGGAAATCCTCTATCCCGCGATGGAGGATTTCCAGCTCGACCTCATCATCGGCGAAGGACCGGGCGCGCGTTCCGTGCGCATCGAGCTTGCGCCCTTCACGCTGGTTGGCGCGACAACGCGCACAGGGCTGCTGACGACGCCGCTCCGCGACCGTTTCGGCATTCCGGTGCGGCTCAACTTCTACGAGATCGATGAGCTGGAAAGCATCGTCCGGCGCGGTGCCAGCGTGCTCGGAATTTCAATGACGGCGGATGGCGCTCGCGAGATTGCGCGGCGCGCGCGCGGTACGCCCCGCGTCGCCGGGCGGCTTCTTCGCCGCGTGAGGGATTTCGCGGCCGTCGAGGCGGTAGATACCATCGATGCCAGGGCGGCCGACCGAGCGCTGCAGCGTCTGGAGGTCGACGAACTTGGCCTCGATGCGCTGGACCATCGTTATCTCCGCTGCATCGCGGTGAGCTTTTCCGGCGGGCCGGTCGGCGTCGAGACCATTGCGGCCTCACTTTCGGAGCCGCGAGATGCGATCGAGGAAATCATCGAGCCCTATCTTATCCAGCAGGGGCTGGTGAACCGCACGCCGCGGGGCCGCGTTCTGACCGCGGCGGCTTTCGCGCATCTCGGTGTGTCTCCCCCTGCGAGGCAAACGCCCGACCAGCCCGCTCTTTTCGAGGGGGATGGGGAGGGCGAGGCATGAGCGAATGGCCGGATATTGCGGGCCGGATAGAGGGCCGTGTCCACAAGCTCGGCATCCGCGTCTATTACGAGGACACGGATTTCTCGGGCATCGTCTATCACGCAAACTATCTGCGCTTCGCGGAGCGGGGACGCTCCGATTTTCTGCGGCTCGCAGGTGTGCATCACACGGATCTCTTCGGCGGGGAGGAGCCGGTCGCCTTCGCCATTCACCGTATGGAAATGGATTTCCGGCAGCCTGCGCGCATCGACGACCGTTTGGAGGTTCATACCGTCTATGTCCGGGCGAGCGGAGCGCGGATAGAAGCCGAGCAGTCGATCTGGCGGCTCGGCCCGGAGGGCGAGCTTGCCGATGAGCTGTGGCGCGCAAAGGTGTTCGCCGCGGTGCTCGACCGGCAAGGTCGGCCGCGCCGTTTGCCCGCCTCGGTCAAGGACGCGCTGGCGCCCTATGTCAGCGGCGGCTGAGAGAGGGCACACTGGCCCGCGTTTCTGTGTCCGCAACGCCACATTTGAGGGCTAACCTCTTGAGTGCGCGACTCGAATCCCGCCAGACGCCACGGTAATGACATAATTGAAAGACTAACTTCAGCCGCAATTCGGGGGCACACATACACAAGTAGGGCGCAACGGGCACAGCCCGACTGCGCGAGCTGCGTCTGTCATGTGCCGCTCCCTGCATTGAGCCCGAGAGCACGGAGAGGCACCGAATGGATCCCGTCACCACCACTCAGGTGATTACCGAAACTGCGGCCGTGGATGCGGTCCCTCTGGATTTTTCCATCTGGGGCCTGTTCATGCGAGCCGACATCGTCGTCAAGCTCGTGATGATGGGCTTGTTTTTCGCCTCGGTCTGGTCCTGGGCGATCATCTTCGACAAGTGGTGGCGCTTTGCCCGTGTCGAGCGCCGCGCAGACCAGTTCGAGCGTATCTTCTGGTCCGGACGCTCGCTGGACGATCTCTACCAGGAAATGGGGCACCGCCCGCAACATCCGCTCTCCGCGCTCTTCATCGCAGCCATGCGCGAATGGCGCCGCTCGCAGGAAGTCGCCGCGAGTTCCTTCGTGGGGCTCAAGGAGCGCGTCGACAAGGTCATGCAGGTCACGATCAACCGGGAGATGATGGCGCTTGAGAGCCGCCTCCTCTTCCTGGCGACCGTCGGGTCTGTCGCTCCCTTCGTCGGCCTGTTCGGCACGGTCTGGGGCATCATGAATTCCTTCCAGTCGATCGCGATCAGCCGGGACACGAATCTTGCGGTCGTCGCGCCCGGCATCGCCGAAGCGCTCTTTGCGACCGGTCTGGGCCTCGTCGCCGCCATTCCTGCGGTCATCGCCTATAACCGCTTCTCCAACCAGGTCTCGCGCATTGGCGGACGGATGGAGAGCTTTGCCGACGAGTTCTCCGCGATCCTTTCGCGGCAGCTCGACGAACGGGGCTGATCCATGGGGATGTCGGTCGGAAACAAGGGCAAGGGGCGCGGGCGCTTTTCCCGGCAGCCCATGTCGGAGATCAACGTCACGCCGGTCGTCGACGTGATGCTGGTGCTGCTCATCGTTTTCATGGTTGCGGCACCGCTTCTCACCGTCGGCGTGCCGGTCGATCTGCCGAAGACGCAGGCCGCCCCTCTCTCCGGCGACACCGAACCGCTGACGATCACGATCAACGGCAAGGGCGAAATCTTCGTTCAGGAAACCCTGACGGAACCGGATGCGCTCGTGCCGCAGCTGACTGCCATAGCCGAGAATGGATACGAGCAGCGCATATTCGTGCGCGCGGACAATTCGATCAATTACGGGGCCGTCATGGATGTGATGGGCCGGTTGAGCGCGGCGGGCTTTTCCAAGGTCGGTCTCGTGACGGAGACCGAAACGGCGCCGGCAGCGAAGCCGGGTGCAAACTGAACGGCGAGAATGCGTAATTCGGTTCTCCTTTCGGCCGCGGCGCATTTTGTGATCGTGGCGCTTGCGCTTGTGGCGTTCCCTTCGCCCGAGGAGCTTCCCTCGGTGCCGCCGCGCGTGCTGCCGGTGGAACTCGTGACGATCGATCAGGTCACGAACCTGAAGAGCATGAAAAAGGTGGAGAAGCCGAAGCCGGTCGAAAAGCCGGAACCGCCCAAGCCGGAAGAGCCGGAAAAGCCGGTGGCCGAGGCGAAACCCGAGCCCAAGCCGACGCCTCCGCCGCCGGAGGAGAAAGCCGAACCCATTCCGGACAAGCAGGCCGAGAAAAGGGAAGAAAAGCCGAAGCCGGTAGAGAAAAAGGTCGAGAAGCCGACGCCTCCCAGGAAGGAGCCGGAGAAGAAGACCTTCGACCCGAAGAATATCGCCGCGTTGCTCGACAAGGCGCCCGATACGGCGCGAAAGAATGACGCGCTCGAGTCGACCGAGGATTTCGAGTCGCCTGTGACGGATGACCCGGCGGCGGCGATGACGATGAGCGAGATAGATGCGGTAAGGCAGAGGGTGCAACGCTGCTGGAACATCCGCGACTTCGCCGGCAGCGCCGATGCGGACAAGCTCTCGGCGACGATCCGCTTCTCGCTCAACCAGGATGGCTCGCTTGCGGGCTTTCCGTCGGTCGTGAACACAAGCGGTGGTTCTCTTTCGCGTCTTTTCGCGGAGCGTGCCATTCAGGCGGTCCAGAAATGTGCGCCCTACGATTTTCTGCCGCCGGACAAGTTCACGAGCTGGCGAGACATGAGGCTCAAATTCAATCTGTCCGAGTTGTTGTGACCGGGTGGTGAGGATCAGAAAGGCAGGAGAAGCCGAATGGTAGATTTTCACAAGACGCTGATCGCTCTTCGCGCATCGATGCCGGCAAGGACGATGATGGCCGTCGTGGCGGTCCTTGCTTTCGTGCTGGCGTCCGCCCCGGCACGCGCCGAACTGCAGATCGATATCAGCAGCGGCAATGTCGAACCGCTGCCCATCGCGATTACCGATTTTATCGGCGGCGAAGGGCAGGAGGCGAAGATCGGCTCCGACATCTCCTCCGTCATTACCAACAATCTCGAGCGTTCGGGGCTTTTCCGTCCGCTGCCAAAGGCGTCCTTCATCGAGAAGGTTTCCGACATCAACGTGCAGCCACGCTTCGGCGATTGGCGTGTCATCAATTCGCAGGCACTCGTGACGGGGCAGACGCGGCTTGAGTCCGACGGAAGGCTTCGCGTCGAGTTCCGTCTCTGGGACGTGCTCGGCGAACAGCAGATGACGGGCCTCCAGTTCTTCACGACGCCGGACAACTGGCGCCGCGTCGCGCATCTCATTTCCGATGCGATCTACAAGCGCCTGACGGGCGAAGAAGGCTATTTCGACACGCGCATCGTCTATGTTTCGGAAACGGGTCCAAAGAATGCGCGTGTGAAGCGTCTCGCGATCATGGATCAGGACGGGCACAATCCGCGCATGCTGACGAATGGTAGCGATCTCGTGCTGACGCCGCGCTTCAGCCCGAACTCGCAGGAAATTACCTATCTCGCCTATCGCAACAATCGCCCGCGCGTCTATGTGCTCGACATCGAGACGGGCCAGCAGGAAGTGGTGGGCGAGTTCCCCGGCATGACCTTCGCGCCCCGCTTTTCGCCGGATGGCCAGAAGATCATCATGAGCCTTCAGCGCGGCGGCAATTCGGACATCTACACGATGGATCTCCGCAGCCGGCAGGTCACGCGCCTGACGAATACGGCGGCGATCGATACGGCGCCGAGCTATTCGCCGGACGGACGGCAGATCACATTCGAGTCCGACCGCGGCGGCTCGCAGCAGATCTATGTCATGGATGCCGACGGCTCCAGCCAGCGCCGTATCAGCTTCGGCCAGGGGAGCTACGCGACGCCGGTCTGGTCGCCGCGTGGCGACCTCATCGCCTTCACCAAGATTACCGGCGGGCGCTTCGTCATCGGTGTGATGCGGCCCGACGGTACGGGTGAGCGCGTGCTCACCGAGGGCTATCACAATGAAGGGCCGACCTGGGCCCCCAACGGGCGCGTTCTCATGTTCTTCCGCGAGACGCGGGGCGCGCAGGGTGGTCCGGGGCTCTGGTCGGTCGATGTGACGGGCTACAACGAACGTCCCGTGCCGGCCGCGACCATGGCTTCCGACCCGGCTTGGTCGCCACGGATTCAGTAAGGGGTACAAGTATTCGGTGTGGCCGGGTTGCGTGACTGCTTTCGTGTTGATGTAAAAATGTCACTTAACCTTGGCCGAAAAGTCGCATGATATTTGTTGCTTCTTGTCTGATACTCGGTTGCTGGCTAGTATCGTGTTGCGGTACAGCAACCCCAGCGTCGGCCAATTGCGGGCGACGTAAATTTCGGTCTGGAACAAAGCCGGTCCGAAAAGGTTCTCTAGCATAACGCCGCCTCCGGTAGTCGGGTCTGGGCCCGGTTTTACTGCGGGGGCTGCACGTGCGAGAGTGTCTAATCAATGGAGCGCTGAGGCGCCATGGCCGCTGAGATCAAAAGGAGATCACCCGAATGAAGTCCCCGAATGCTGGCCTGCGGTTTGCCGCCGTGGCTGCTGCTTTCCTCATGCTTGCCGCTTGCTCGTCGACCGACTCGACCGAGGGCGCAAACACCTCTCCCTCCTCGTCCAGCACGATCGCGCCGGGCACGCAGGAAGACCTGGTTGCCAATGTCGGCGACCGCGTCTTCTTCGACACCGACAAGTCGTCGCTGAGCGACGAGGCCCGCGCGACCCTGCAGCGTCAGGCCGCCTGGATGGAACTCTACCCGAACCTGACGTTCACGCTCGAAGGCCATGCCGACGAGCGCGGCACGCGTGAATACAACCTCGCGCTCGGTGGCCGCCGCGCCAACGCCGCGAAGGATTATCTCGTGAGCCTCGGCGTCGACGCCGGCCGTCTCAACACCGTGTCCTACGGCAAGGAGCGTCCGGTCTGCCTCGAATCCAACGAGAACTGCTGGGCCCAGAACCGTCGCGCCGTGACGGTCGTCGCGTCCGGCGCCGCGAGCTAAGCGGTCTCGAGCGAATCCGGATTCGCGAAATGACGGAAACGCCCTTCCGCTTTGGCGGAAGGGCGTTTTTTCTTGCCGTTGCGGCATGAACATATGCCGCAATTTGGTCGTGTTTGATTTTAAGATAGCGTCCTGATCTCAAATCCGAACGGGAGGTTCGATTGCGGCCCGATCGTCGCCCCTTGAAATCCTTATTCGCGAGCGCTGCCGCCGTCGCTCTTGTCGGCATTCCGCTCGCCGTCTCCGGGACCGCCTTCGCGCAGGACACGGATACGCGCGCACTCGCGAACCGGCTTGACCGTATCGAGCGCGAGATCTCCGATCTGCAGCGCCAGACCTATAGCGGGGGGTCGTCCGGTGCGCCCGTCGTCATGGACAGCGGCGCCGGTGCTGCGAACCTTCAGGCTCGGATCGTCGAACTCGAAGAGCAGGTGCGCGATCTCACCGGACGTCTGGAAGAGGCGAACCACCGGACGGAAACGCTCCAACGCAATCTCGATGCCTTCAGGGAGGATGTCGATCTGCGCTTCCGCGATCTCGGCGCGGGCAGCGCCGGTGCGACTCCTGCTTCCCCGGGGGCGGGCAATGCGCAGGCGTCCACCGCACCGGCGGAAGGAACGCTCGAGCAGACAGGGCCTGCGGGCAATTCTTCCGCTTCTTCAGGCGCCGCCGCCGCTCCTTCGCTCCTGCCGAACGGAACACCCGAAACGCAGTATGACTTTGCTATCGACCTCATGAAGCGCGGTCAGTACGACAGGGCCCGGTCGGCCTTCGAGGAGTTCCTGCAGCTTCATCCGAAGCACGAACTCGCCGGTAATGCGCAATACTGGCTTGGCGAAACCTACTACGCGCAGAATGATTACAAGCGCGCGGGCGATGCCTTTCTCACCGGCTATACGACCTATGCATCCAGCAGCAAGGCGCCGGACAGCCTGCTCAAGCTTGGCATGAGCCTCGCCGCGCTCGACAACAAGGATGCGGCCTGCACTGTCTGGGGCGAGCTCGGGTCGAAGTTCCCGCAGGCTTCTCCTTCGGTCGTTGCCCGCGCCAAGCTCGAGCGGCAGAAGGCTGGCTGCTGATCCATTGGAACCGGAGGCGACATGAACGCGCAGGACGAAACCGCGCGATCCTCGTCTTCGCTCCGCGCCGCTCCCGTAACCGCACGGGAGTTCGCCTCCCGCATGTCGTCTCTCGACGCCGGGAAGACGGTTGCGGTTGCCTTTTCAGGCGGTCCGGATTCGCTTGCTCTGCTTCTTCTGGCCTCCCGCTGGGTTCGCGGGCGCAAGGGGGCGAAGCTTCATGCCTTCACCGTGGATCATGGTCTTCGTGCCGCGTCGGCGGCCGAAGCACGCCGGGCGGCCGCCATGGCCGCGCAGATCGGCGTTCCGCATCGCATTCTGAGATGGAAGGGCGAAAAGCCCTCAAGCGGTATTCAGGCCGCGGCCCGGGACGCGCGTTATGCCCTGTTGCTTTCGGCATGCCGGAAGGCCGGTATCGGCGATCTTCTCGTCGCTCATCACCTTGAGGATCAGGCGGAGACTTTTCTTCTGCGGCTTGCGCGGGGGAGCGGGGTCGATGGCCTTGCCGCAATGCCTGCATCGCGCTTCCTTTCCGCAGATGCTCCGCAGGTCCGTCTGCTGCGGCCGCTGCTCGACCTTCCCCGGACCCGGCTTGCGGCCACCGTCTCGAAGGCGCGACTTGCGCCGATCCTCGATCCCAGCAACGAGGATGAGCGTTTCGACCGCGTGAAGGCCCGCAAGGCGCTGGCTCTTCTCGCTCCTCTCGGGCTTGATGCCTCGCGCCTTGCCCGGACGGCCGCGCAGATGGCGCGCGCGCGCGAAGCACTGGAAGCCGAAACGCAGGCTCTGCTGTCGGAACATGCGTCCATCTCGCCTTTGGGCTTTGCGGAGGTGAGGGGGGACGCGCTCGCGGCGGTGCCAGCGGAAACGGGGTTGCGCGTCCTCGCCGCGCTTGTCGCCTTCGCGGGTGGCCGCGACTACGGCCCTAGGCTTGCCGGGTTGGAGGCGGTTCATGCCGCGATCCTGGAAGGGGAGCTTGGCCGGGGGAGGACGCTTGGAGGCGTCAAGCTCGCTTTCAGAAAGGATGTTCTGACGGTGACCAGGGAAGTATCGGCGGCGCGTCAGGCGCCGTCGCTCTGGCTCAGGGTCGGCGAGGAAGGGGTATGGGACGGGCGGTTCCGCTTGTCTCTTACCCGTGCACCCCGAAATCTGCGTTTCGAAGTCCGGGCGCTGGGACCGGAGGGGCTTTCGGACCTGCGGGCGCGGAAAGCGGCGCTTCCGCAAATGCCGAGCGCCGTGCTCCACGCACTGCCCGGACTCTGGCAGGGGCGAAAGCTGATCGGAGCGCCTCATTTGGAGACGTTCGGGCGCGATATCGAGTTGCATGTGTCTCTGCGCCGCATGCCGGGTCGAAAGTCCGGAAATCCGGGGGAAAAAGCCTGAATCCGGCGCAAACGAAGTGGCGCTGGTACTTGGTAAACCTTTCTATGGTCACTATCTTCTCATAGATTAGAAACACTCGAGAAGCGGGCCGTTCTCTGGCACGACCCCTGCAAAGTACCGCCTGTCGTCAGGTAAAAAGGTAAAAGCCCTTGTCCAATTTCAAGAATTTCGCCGTCTGGGTATTGGGTGCGCTGCTTCTGGTGGCGCTGTTCAACCTCTTCCAGAATCCCTCGCCTCAGAGCGGCTCGGGGACCGAGATCACTTTCTCCCGTCTGCTGTCGGACGTCGATTCAGGGAATGTGAGCGACGTCACCATTCAGGGGGACAAGATTTCCGGCACCTATTCCGACGGCCGTAAATTCTCGACCTTCGCACCGCAGGACCCCTCGCTGGTCGACCGTCTCTACAACAAGGGCGTGACGATCACCGCGAAGCCGACCGAGGACAATGTCCCCTCGCTGCTTGGCATTCTGGTGTCCTGGTTCCCGATGCTGCTCCTCATCGCGGTCTGGATTTTCTTCATGCGCCAGATGCAGGGCGGCGGCGGCAAGGCCATGGGCTTCGGCAAGTCCAAGGCGAAGCTGCTGACCGAACGGCATGGCCGCGTGATGTTCGATGACGTCGCGGGCATCGACGAGGCGAAGGACGACCTGACCGAGATCGTCGACTTCCTGCGCGACCCGGCGAAGTTCCAGCGCCTCGGCGGCCGCATTCCGAAGGGTGTGCTCCTCGTCGGTCCTCCCGGCACGGGCAAGACGCTTCTCGCGCGCGCGATCGCAGGCGAGGCCAATGTGCCCTTCTTCACGATTTCCGGTTCGGACTTCGTCGAGATGTTCGTCGGCGTCGGCGCCAGCCGCGTGCGCGACATGTTCGAGCAGGCGAAGAAGAACGCGCCCTGCATCATCTTCATCGACGAAATCGATGCGGTCGGCCGTCATCGCGGCGCCGGTCTCGGCGGCGGCAACGACGAACGCGAGCAGACGCTGAACCAGCTCCTCGTCGAGATGGACGGTTTCGAGCCGAACGAGGGCATCATCCTCATCGCGGCGACCAACCGGCCCGACGTACTCGATCCCGCGCTGCTGCGCCCGGGCCGCTTCGACCGTCAGGTCGTGGTGCCGAACCCGGACGTTGTCGGCCGCGAGAAGATCCTCAAGGTCCACATGAAGAAGGTCCCGCTCGCGCCGGATGTCGAACCGCGCACCATCGCGCGCGGTACGCCGGGCTTCTCGGGCGCCGATCTTGCGAACCTCGTCAACGAGGCTGCGCTGATGGCCGCGCGCCGCGGCAAGCGCCTCGTCACCATGGCGGAGTTCGAGGACGCCAAGGACAAGGTCATGATGGGTGCGGAACGCCGCTCCATGGTGATGACGGAAGAGGAGAAGAAGCTCACGGCCTATCACGAGGGCGGCCATGCGCTGGTCGCGCTCCACATGCCGGCTTCCGATCCGATCCACAAGGCGACCATCATTCCGCGCGGCCGCGCGCTCGGCATGGTCATGCGCCTGCCCGAACGCGACCAGGTGTCGGTGACGCGCGCCAAGCTGCAGGCCGACCTCGCGGTTGCCATGGGCGGACGCATTGCCGAGGAAGTCATCTTCGGTCACGACAAGGTGACGTCCGGCGCTTCGTCCGACATCGCAATGGCGACCAAGATGGCAAAGGCCATGGTCACGCGCTGGGGCATGAGCGACAAGCTCGGGCCGCTCGCCTATGGCGAAAACGAGGAGGAGGTTTTCCTCGGGCACTCCGTTGCGCGCCAGCAGAACATGTCGGAAGAGACCCAGCGCGTCATCGATGCGGAAGTACGCCGCATCGTCGACGAAGGCTACGACACCGCGAAGAAGATCCTCACGGATCACATCGACGAGCTGCACACGATCGCCAAGGGTCTTCTCGAATACGAGACGCTCTCGGGCGACGAAATCCAGAACCTTCTCAAGGGCGAGCCGCCGATCCGCGATCGCGGGGAACCGGCGAAGCCGGCCGAAGGTCCGACCTCTTCCGTTCCCGTCTCCGGCGGCAGCGGTCCGGTCGGCGTTCCGCCCGCTCCTCAGGGCACCTGAGCCCAGCGAATATCGAAATGAAAAGGGAGGCTCTTTCGAGCCTCCCTTTTTTCTGTCCGGCGTCTCCCGATGCCGTCAGTGCTGCTTCTCCGGCAGCTTCAGAACCAGTCCGTCGAGCCTGTCGTCGAGAGTGATCTGACAGGCGAGGCGGCTGTTGTCGCGAACGTCCTCGGCGAATTCGAGCATGCTCCGTTCGAGCCCTTCGCCCGCCGGGCCCGTCTTTCCGATCCAGTCTTCACCGACATAGACATGGCAGGTCGCGCAGGCGGCCGCGCCGCCGCAATCACCGTCGATGCCCGGAATGCCGTTCTTCACCGCGGCTTCCATGGCGGAGATGCCGGCATCGGCTTCGACGGCATACTCCGTTCCGTTCGCTTCGACATATTTCACGAGGGGCATATCGTTTCCTCAGGCGTGGATGCGAACGGGGAGGGAGGCATAGCCGCGCACGAAGTTGGAGCGCACCCGGACGGGATCGCCCGTGACTTCGATGCGGGAGAAGCGCTTGAGTATCTCTTCCCAGAGAATCTTCAACTGCATTTCCGCGAGCCTGTTGCCGACACAGCGGTGAACGCCGAAGCCGAAGGAAAGATGCTGGCGCGGCCGCTCGCGATCGATGATGAAGTCGTCCGCCCGGGCAATCGCTTCCTCGTCGCGATTTCCGGAGACGTACCACATCACCACCTTGTCGCCCTCGCGGATCGTCTTGCCGCCAACCTCCGCATCGGCGATGGCGGTGCGGCGCATGTGAGCGAGCGGTGTCTGCCAGCGGATGATTTCCGGCACCATGCTGTCGATGAGGCCCGGATTGGCGTAGAGCTTCTCGCGTTCCTTCGGGTTCATGTCGAGCGCGAGAACGCCGCCGGTCATCGAATTGCGCGTCGTGTCGTTGCCGCCGACGATGAGCAGCAGCACATTGCCCAGATAGTTCTGCGGCGTCATGTCGTGCGTCGCCGGGGAGTGCGCCAGCATGGAGACGAGATCCATACCGGGATTTTCCAGGCGCTCGTTCCACAGGCCCTGGAAAACGGCGGCGCATTCCATCAGTTCATTCGTGCGCTGCTCCCAGCTGTCGACGATGCCGCTGCCGGGTTCCGCCGTCGCGACGTCGGACCAGCGGGTGAGACGCGAGCGTTCCTCGAAGGGAAAGTCGAAGAGAGTGGCAAGCATCTGCGTCGTGAGCTCGATCGAAACTGCGGGCACCCAGTCGAATTCCTCGCCGACGGGCAAGCCGTCGAGCACGCGGCCGACGCGCTCGCGGATCGTTCCTTCGAGCTTCGCGAGGTTCGCCGGGGCGACGATGGGGCTCACGGCCTTGCGCTGTTCGTCGTGTTTCGGCGGGTCCATGGCAATGAAGTTCGGCAGGTCGATCGCGCCTTCGCTGCTGCTCTTCTGAATGCCGTCCTCGATGATGATGCCGCCGAGCCCGGCCTCCGAGGAGAACACCTGGTGGTTCGTATCGACCGCCATGATGTCCTTGTACTTGGTGATCGACCAGTAGGGGCCATAGGCGCTTTCCGCGCAGTAGTGGACCGGGTCCTCCCGGCGCAGACGGCGGAAATATTCACCCTCCGCGTTCTGCTCGAAGAGTTCGGCGCGGCTGACGTCGATCCGGTCGAGAGGCAGGCTCTCTGCTGCGGACGTGCCGGGCAAAGCGGACGCAATAGCGGACATGGCGGTTCCTCCCAGAGTTGCCTCTCCTCACTATTGAGTAATATATCAATAGCTATTGAGCGAAGAGTCAATATGGGTTGAAATCGCCTATCGGCCTGCCTGCCCGGAGGGCTGCCCGTGTGTCTATACTTGCCGCAGAAATCAGCCGATTCCTCTTGAGGGGTGCATACTTCGTGACGACCGCCGCCAGAACCGCCCGCACCAGACTGACGCCGGAAGCGCGCCGCGCGCAGCTTCTCGAATGTGCGCTCTCCGCCTTTGCGGAATATGGAGTCGCCAGGGCGACGCATTCCCATGTTGCGGAGCGGGCGGGGGTTTCCGTTCCGGCCGTTCACTCTTATTTCCGCACGCGCGACGACCTCGTTGCCGCTGTGCTCGGTGAGGTCGAGGCCTATCTCATCGAGATCGTGTCGGGTTCGCTCGGCGGCCCGAAAAGCGTGGCCGGGGCGCTTCGTGCGCTCGCCGTCAATTTCTCGCGGGACGCGAAGGAGCGCCCGGACATGATGAAGGTCTGGCTCGACTGGAGCACGGGCGTCCGGGCCGACGTCTGGCCGCGCTACATGGGCCTGCTGGAACGCCTGCACGGCATTGCGCAGAAGCTGCTCGAACGAGGCAAGCGGGAGGGCGTGATTCCGCGGGCCCTCGACGCCAAGGCCGCGGCCCGGGTCTATCTCGGCGGCGGCCATACCGTGGCGCTGATGCAGTTCCAGAATGCCAGCAGACGCGAGTTCGACGCGGTCGTCGAACATCTCGTGCGCAACGCCATGGGTATCGGGGTCGATGCGCCGCTTCCGGACCAGGCCGGCTAAGCTCGCCGCCTCCGAGGCTGCGTGCTAGAACACGCCCCATGAGCCCGCGTCCCCTCATCTTCGGCATCGTCAACATCACGCCGGACAGCTTTTCCGATGGCGGAAGATATTTCGCCGCAGATGCCGCGATCGCGCATGCGCGAAAGCTTGCTTCGGAAGGTGCCGACGTGATCGATCTCGGCCCCGCTTCCTCCAATCCGGATGCGGAGCCGGTGCCGGCCGAAGAGGAAATCCGCCGTCTCGCGCCGGTCATGGAGGCTCTCGCGGCGGACGCTATCCCCCTTTCGGTCGATAGTTTCCGGCCCGAGACGCAGGCTTTCGCGCTGGCGCATGGGGCGGCCTATCTCAACGACATTCGCGGCTTCGCGGACTCTTCCTTCTATCCTTCGCTCGCGGCATCGGAAGCCCGCCTTGTCCTCATGCATTCGATCCAGCGCGAGGGCAATGCGGACAGGCGCGAGACGCCCGAAGGCGATATCGTCCAGCACATATGTGCCTTCTTCGAGGAAAGGATCGCGGCGCTCGAATCGGCTGGCATCGCCCGCCATCGGCTCATTCTGGACCCGGGTATGGGCTTCTTTCTGGGCCCGCGTCCGGAAACCTCCTTCGAGGTACTCGCCCGCACCGATGAAATCGGGGACCGCTTCGGCCTGCCGGTTTTCATCTCCGTTTCCCGGAAGTCCTTCCTCCGGGCGGTCACGGGCCGGGCGCCGGGCGAGGCGGGGGCGGCGACGCTTGCGGCGGAGCTTCTCGCTGCCGAACGGGGCGCGGGCTTCATCCGGACGCATGACCCGGCGCCTTTGGCCGATGCGCTCGCCGTTCTTGCCCATTTCGGAACGCTCTCCGCTTCCGCCTGAAAGATTTGGCAAGAATTATTTAACTGCAATCGGCGCATAGATTCCTATATTCGCCACATATTGTTTGCATGAATGTGTCGTGGGGTGCGTGCCGGGGCCTTGGGGGCATTTTGGCAGGCAAAGTTTGAGACACAGATCGAGACAGGGCGCGAGGACCGTTCAATTCATGGCCCGAAAATATTTCGGCACGGATGGTATCCGGGGGACAGCCAACACCGGACACATGACAGCGGAAACGGCGCTGCGCGTTGGCATGGCCGCCGGGCGCGTCTTCCGGCGCGGTGAGCATCGGCACCGTGTCGTGATCGGCAAGGATACGCGCCTCTCGGGCTACATGCTGGAACCGGCACTCACCGCCGGTTTCACCTCGATGGGCATGGATGTCTTTCTCTTCGGCCCGCTGCCGACGCCCGCCGTCGCCATGCTCACGCGCTCGCTTCGCGCGGATCTCGGCGTGATGATCTCCGCCTCCCACAATTCTTTCGAGGATAACGGCATCAAGCTTTTCGGTCCGGACGGTTTCAAGCTGTCGGACGAGGTGGAGCTCGCGATCGAGCACCACATGGATAACGGGCTTGCCGACAACCTGGCGGGCTCGCGCGAGCTAGGCCGCGCAAAGCGCATCGACGATGCGCAGGCGCGCTATATCGAACATGTGAAGCACACTTTCCCGAAGCAGCAGACGCTTGAGGGCCTGCGCATCGTGATCGACTGCGCAAACGGCGCCGCCTACAAGGTTGCGCCTGCGGTACTCTGGGAGCTTGGGGCGGAAGTCGTCACTGTCGGCACCGACCCGAACGGTTTCAACATCAATGAAGATTGCGGCTCCACGGCGCCGGAGCGCATGTGCGCCACGGTGCGCGAGCGCCGCGCCGATATCGGTATTGCGCTCGACGGCGACGCCGACCGCGTCATCATCGCGGATGAGCGCGGCAAGGTGGTCGATGGCGACCAGATCATGGGCCTCATCGCGCGCCACTGGAAGGAAATGGGAACGCTGTCGGCGCCGGGCATCGTCGCCACCGTCATGTCCAATCTCGGTCTTGAGCGCTATCTGAAGACGCTCGATCTCGACCTTGTCCGCACGCAGGTCGGCGACCGCTACGTCGTCGAGCATATGCGCGAGCATGGCTACAATGTCGGCGGCGAACAGTCCGGCCATATCGTGCTCAAGGACTTCTCCTCCACGGGCGACGGGCTCATTGCCGCGCTGCAGGTGCTCGCCGTTCTCAAGGCGAGCGACAGGCCGGTGAGCGAACTCACCCATGTCTTCGATCCGCTGCCGCAGCTCTTGAAGAATGTCCGCTTCAAGAAGGGTGAGCCGCTCAAGGACAAGGATGTTCAGGAAGCAATCCGTGAAGGCGAAAGCCGTCTCGGCGCAGGGGGCCGTCTCGTCATCCGGAAGTCCGGGACGGAGCCTCTCATCCGCGTCATGGCGGAGGGCGACGACGAGAAGCTCGTTGCTTCAGTCGTCAACGACATTGCTGCCGTGATCGAGCATAATGCCGCCTGATTTTCAGCGGCGGTTTTGCGGACCATTTCAATGACTTCTTCTCTCCAGGGCCGCGTGCTCATCGTGGCGGGTTCGGATTCCGGCGGCGGCGCCGGCATCCAGGCCGACATCAAGGCCGTCACCGCCATGGGCGGCTTCGCCATGACGGCCGTCACCGCGATCACGGTTCAGAATACGCTTGGCGTTACGGGCATCCACGAGGTCCCTCTCGATATCGTGATCGGGCAGATGCGCGCCGTCATGGAAGATCTCGGTGTTGACGCCATCAAGACCGGCATGCTTCACAATGCCGATATCGTGGAGGCCGTAGCGGAAGAGCTTTCGCGCGGCGACGAGCAGCCTTTTCTCGTCGTCGATCCCGTGATGGTCGCGAAGGGCGGGGCGTCTCTTCTCGAAGAGTCCGCCGTTTCCGCCATCAAGGAAGTGCTGATCCCGCTTTCCACGCTCGTCACGCCGAACGTGCCCGAGGCAGAGGCGCTGACAGGACGAAAGATTGTCGATGTCGAAGGGCAGAAGGCTGCGGCCGATGCGCTGCTCGGGCTCGGGGCGGATGCCGTACTCGTGAAGGGCGGTCACCTCCCGGGCGACCTCATCTTCGACGTGCTGGCGACGCAGGAATCCATTCAGATATTTTCATCGCCGCGTATCGACACGCGCCACACGCATGGAACGGGCTGCACGCTTGCGTCCGCCATTGCCGGTCTTCTCGCCCAGGGCGTGGAACTCACTGCGGCGGTCGCCGCCGCGCGCGACTATGTGCATGAGGCGATCCGCACCGCGCCGGGCTTCGGCAAGGGTCATGGGCCGCTCAACTTCCTCGCCGCGGTGAGCGACGAGGCGGACGAGGACTGACGTCAGATTTCGCGCCGCATCAGCGGTAGTTTGCGTCCGGGTATCGAACCCGAGGGCGCTTCACCGCAAATGCTGAAGCCTTCGCGCTCATAGAAGCCCGTTGCGTTCGGATCTGCTTCCACGCGCACGTGGTGAACGCCGTGGCGGCGCGCATGGTCCAGCATGTCCTGCATCAGCCTGTGGCCGATCCCGGTGCCGATATAGCGCGGGGCAACGAAGAACTCCTCCACATCCGCAGCGCCGTCTTCATAGCGCGTCGCGGAGAAGCCGGCGATCTCGCGTCCGGCCTGCGCAACGCGCATTCGAAAGCGCGCCAGTTTCGCGGGCGTCACTTTCAGCTCGTCGCTGCAAAGGTTCATGAAGTCGTCGTCATAGCCCCAATGGGCCTTCGATTCCTGCGCAAGCGCGGACAGCGCCTCGCATTCGTCGGGCAGAGCGGGGCGTATGAGCAGCGGTTGATGTTTCCGTGCGGTCATGGGCGGCCTCCTCATGGTGAGAGCCTAGCAACCGCTCGTGTCCACCGGAAGATGCCCCGCGCGTTAAATCTTCAGCATGTTCACGCAGGTTCCACGATCCCGATATGGGACTCGGAAAGAAGCCCGGAAATGACGGCGAGGCCGCGCGCAAGTTCCTCGCGCGTTTGCGGCTGTCCGATGGCAAGCCGCACATGGCGCGAGGCGCGGTCCGTCCGCCCGACCATGAAGTCTTCGCCAGCGGCAATCGCAACGCCTCTTGCGCGCGCCGCTTCGACAAGCCCGTGCGCGCGCCAGCTCTCCGGCAGTTCGACCCAGGTGTAAAGCGCGGCGGGATCGTATGTGAGGCGCTCCCGGCCCAGCGCCTCCGCCGTCATCGTGTGGCGCGCCGCCATTTCGTTGCGGATACGCGCGCAGATTGTTGCTGCCTCTCCCGTCTCCATGAGGCGAACAGCAAGCTCCGCCATCAGCGGCGGCACCGTTTGCCCAAAGCCGTTCAGAATACCGCGTGCGCGTTCGAGCATGCGCAAGGGCGGCATCAGAAAGCCGACGCGAAGCCCGCAGCCCACGCTTTTGGCGAGGCTGGTCGCATACCAGGTATGGTCCGGCGCGAAATGCGCGATGGGCAGCGGGCGTTTCTCGGCTAGCATGCCGTAGATGTCGTCCTCGATGATCGCAATGTCATGCGCCACAGCGAGTTCGGCGATGCGTCGTCGCCGCGCCTCGCTCATGATTGCGCCTGTCGGGTTCTGCAGCGTCGGCACGATGAAGATGGCGGACGGCTTTTGTTCGGCGAGCGCGCGTTCGAGCGCCTCCGGCACCATGCCCTCATTGTCGATGTCGACAGGGGCGACGCGCCTTCCCATCTGCCCCGCCTGTTGCACCATGGCGTGATAGGTGAGTTCCTCGGTGAGGATCGTATCGCCCGGTTCCGTCGCCGCGAGAATGGAGGTGAGGATCGCCTGCTGCGTGCCCGAGCAGAGAAGGATGTTGCCGGGCTGCGGCGCAAAGCCGTCGAAGGAGAGCCAGCTCGCCGCCGCCTGGCGATGCCGTTCCTCGCCGCCCGGCACGAGATAGGTATTGAAGGGGGAAGGGCCTGCGCGTCCCGGCAGTTCGGCGATAATGGCGGCCATCGCTTCGCCGATGATTTCCGTCTGTCCGGCAGGCGGCGCGAGCGCCGCCTTCATCGCGGCCTCGGTCGCGTCCAACATGGTGAGGAAGGTGGCGGAGCCGACGCCCGTTCCCGTCTGCACGGCCGAGCCGATGCCAAGCACGTAAGTGCCCCGGCCGACTTCGCCCGCGACTTCGCCCCTGCTTGCCGCCAGCGCATAGGCGCGCGACACGGTGCCGACCGTGACGCCGAGCTCATAGGCGAGATCGCGAAGCGGGGGCAGGCGCGTGCCCGCAGGCGCGGCGCCCGTGCGGATCGCGTCGCGCAACTCATCTGCGATGGCGCGGTATCGGGGGCCGGAGCGGGCGGCGATATTCGAAGGGTTGAAAATCGAAATTGTCATGGTGACAATAAACTCATTGAATCCATTTTTGGAGTCAATCATGTTCCTCGAACGGTGACAATCATCGATTTCAGGCACTATTCAGTGCCATTCTATCGAAATTGTACCGATACAATTATCGGGTTAGAAGGAGCGGGACAATGAAAGCGGTTCTCTATCAGGTCGATGCCTTTGCCGACCGCGTCTTTGAGGGTAATCCCGCAGCCATCGTTCCACTCGAAAACTGGCCTGCTGCCGATGTGATGCAGGCCATCGCGGCGGAGAACAATCTCGCCGAAACCGCCTTCTTCGCGCCTGAAGGAGAGAGCTACCGGCTTCGCTGGTTCACGCCCACGGTCGAGGTCGATCTCTGCGGTCATGCGACGCTCGCTTCAGCGCATGTCCTTTTCAACCATCTTGGCTATTCGAAGCCCGAGATCCGTTTCGAAACGCGCAGCGGAACGCTCGCCGTTGCGCGGGAGGGCGACAGGCTCACGATGGATTTTCCGGCTGCGAAGCCGAAGCCCTATCCCGTGCCCGAGGCCATCGCTGAAGCGCTTGGCGCGAAGCCGCTCGTCTGGGCAAAGACGTCGAACCTCATGGCCGTCTTCGACAAGGCGGAAGATGTCGTCGCGCTGAAGCCTGATTTTCCCGCTCTTGCCCGTCTTCTCGCGCCGCTCAATGCCGGGCTCATCGCGACTGCGCCCGGCGAGGACGGCATCGATTTCGTTTCCCGTTTCTTCGCGCCCTCGCACGGGATCGACGAAGACCCGGTCACGGGCTCGGCGCATTGCACCTCCGTTCCCTACTGGTCGAAGAAGCTCGGCAAGAAGGATCTCGTCGCGCGCCAGGTATCGAAACGCGGCGGCACGCTCTGGTGCACGGATGCGGGCGAACGCGTGATCCTGCGCGGGCGCTGCGCCGACTACATGAAGGCGGAAATCGCCTTCTGACATTCTCTCCCTCTCATGGCGGTGCCGTCATGCCTGAAGAAGCTCTCGCGCTCGGCGCACTTTTCATCGCGACCATGAGTTTTACGCCCGGTCCGGCGAATCTCAGCCTGCTTTCCATCGGCGCTTCGGTGGGGCTTTCGCGCGCATTCCCCTATCTTCTCGGTGTCTGGACGGGCGGTCTCTTCGTCATCACGGCGGGCGCCGTCGGGCTCGGTGCGCTCTTCGTCGCCATGCCGGAAGTCTTCTTCGTGCTGAAGTTTATGGGCTTTGCTTATATCTGCTGGCTCGCCTGGAAGCTTGCGCGGGCGGGCTTTGGCGGGCCTGCGCTCGATATCGCGCCTTCCTTCTGGGCGGGCGTCGCGCTCCATCCGGTGAACCCGAAAGCCTATGTCCAGAGCGTCATGGTCTTTTCGGCCTTCGTCGTGCCGGAGAGCGCCTACGCGCCGCAGGCCGTCATTCTCGGCGCGCTCTGTCTCGTCACCATGATGATGGCAACCTCGCTGTGGGGACTTGGCGGCGATGCGATCCGGCTTTTCGTGCGCGATCCCCGCGTCATGCGCTTTGTTGCCGTCGCCGCCTCGCTTCTCATGGTGGTCAGCGTCGGCGCGGCGCTCATCCTTTGAGCCGGCTTCGCCACTCACTGACCGCGATCCCCGCCAGAATGAGCGCGAGGCCCATCAGCACACGGAGTTTCAGTTCCTCGCCGAAAACAAGGAAACCCGCTACGGCTGCGAAAACAGGCACAAGGTAATTGGTGAGGGAAACGAAAGTCGCGCCCGCCCTGTCCACGAGGCGGAAGAAGACGAGGGCGGCGAGGCCTGTCGAGAAGATGCCGAGCCCCGCCACGCCGAGGAGCGACGCCGCGCTCGCATCGGCGAGCGTTGCGGGCGGGGTGATTGCACTGGCAAGCGCCGATCCCGCGAACGCACCTGCCAGCATGACCCCCGAAGCCTTCACGAGGAGGGGCATTTCCGGCGCGCGCCGGGCCATCACATTGTTGCAGGCGAAGAGGCAGGCGCCCAGAAGGACGGCGAGCTGCCCGAACAGTCTTTCTCCGCCCGCAGTGAGGTCGGTCAGTGCGCGAGGCCCGAGCACGACGACGAGCCCTGCAAATCCGATAACGAAACCGGCCGCGCGCATCGGCGTGATGCGTTCTTCCGTCAGGAAGACATGCGCGATGACGAGCGTTGCGAGCGGCGTGAATCCGATCAGAATCCCCGCAAGCGCCGAGGGAACATATTGCTGTCCCCAACTGATGACGAAGAAGGGCGCGATGTTGCCGACAAGCGCGAGACCCGCGAGCCAGCTCCAGTCTTGGCCATTGCGCGGCAAGGCTTCTCCCGCCCGAAGCGCCAGGGGCAGCAGGAGGACGGCGCCCGTCACCAGCCGCCCCGCCATGGTCCATTCGGGAGCCACGGTTTCGATGGCGATCTTCGCGAAGGCGAAGGCCGAGCCCCAGAGCGCGACGAGAAGTCCGAGCATCAGCCAGTCTGACGATTTGTGCGGCAAGAGCGATTCCCGGTTTGGCGCGGTTCGCGCTTCGCATGTGAAGCAGGCGTCTTACCATAGTCAATGCCGCGGAATCCCGCGGGTTCCCGTCACGCGCGATTTTGCGCCGCAGAGGTGTCGTTTGACTTCGCACAGGCAGAGGCATATACGCATCGGCGGGACACCTCTCCCCACCGAGAGGCAGCTATCTGAAAGGATAGGTTATAATGACCGCCACTGAGCGTCCGGATGTGCGTCCGGCCAATCCGCACTTCTCCTCCGGCCCCTGCGCCAAGCGCCCCGGCTGGACCGTCAAAAACCTCGAAAACGCGCTTGTAGGCCGCAGCCATCGCTCGAAACCGGGCAAGGCGCGCCTCGTCGAGGCCATCGAAAAAACCCGTTCCGTTCTCGGCGTCCCCGCCGACTATCGCATTGGCATCGTGCCCGCTTCCGATACGGGCGCCGTCGAAATGGCGCTCTGGTCGATGCTCGGCGCGCGCGGCGTCGACATGCTCGCCTGGGAAAGCTTCGGCGAAGGCTGGGTCACGGATGTCGTGAAGCAGCTCAAGCTCAAGGATGCCCGCATCCTGAAAGCGCCCTATGGCGAATTGCCGGACCTTTCCGAGGTCAATTTCGACAATGACGTCGTCTTCACCTGGAACGGAACGACTTCCGGTGTCCGCGTGCCGAATGGCAACTGGATCCCGGACGACCGCAAGGGTCTCACCATTTGCGACGCGACCTCGGCCGCCTTCGCGCAGGATCTTGCCTGGCCGAAGCTCGATGTCGTCACCTTCTCCTGGCAGAAGGTGCTGGGCGGCGAAGCCGCGCATGGCGTGCTGATCCTCAGCCCCCGCGCCGTCGAACGCCTTGAAAGCTATACGCCCGCCTGGCCCATGCCGAAGATTTTCCGCATGACCAAGGGCGGCAAGCTCAACGAAGGCATCTTCAAGGGCGAGACGATCAACACGCCGTCCATGATCTGCGTCGAGGATTATCTCGATGCGCTGAACTGGGCGGACTCGATCGGTGGCCTGAAGTCGCTCATCGGCCGCGCCGATGCGAATACCGCCGTCATCGCCGAATGGGTCGGGCGCACGCCCTGGGCCGATTTCCTTGCGAAGGAACTCGACACTCGGTCGAACACATCCGTTTGCCTCAAGATCGTCGACGAGCGCGTCACCGCTCTTTCGGAAGACGATCAGGTCGCCTTTGCCAAGAAGATCGCCGATCTTCTCGACAAGGAAGGCGTGGCGAACGACATCGCGGGTTATCGCGACGCTCCTGCGGGCCTTCGCATCTGGGCGGGCGCAACGGTCGAAACGACCGACATGCGCGCGCTGATGCCCTGGCTCGACTGGGCCTTCGCGGAAGCCATCGCCTCGCTCAAGGCGGCTGCGTAACCAATTCAAATCGTTTTCGGTCCTGATCCGGCGGGCATCTCGTCCCGCCGGGGAAGGCGCCGATCCAGCCAGGAGGCATCCATGCCCAAGGTTCTGATTTCCGACAAGCTCTCCCCCGCCGCCGTGCAGATCTTCAAGGATCGCGGCATCGAAGTGGACGTGAAGACCGGCCTCGACCGGGACGAACTCATCAAGATCATCGGCGAGTATGACGGTCTCGCCATCCGTTCGGCCACGAAGGTTACGCCGCCCGTTCTCGAAGCCGCGAAGAACCTGAAGGTCGTCGGCCGCGCCGGTATCGGCGTCGACAATGTCGATCTTCCCGCCGCCACCGCCGCGGGCGTCATCGTCATGAACACGCCCTTCGGCAATTCGATCACCACCGCCGAACATGCCATCGCCATGATGCTCTCGCTCGCCCGCGACATTCCGCAGGCGAATGCCTCGACACATGCGGGCAAGTGGGAGAAGTCGAAGTTCATGGGCGTCGAAGTCACCGGCAAGGTGCTCGGCGTCATCGGTTGCGGCAATATCGGTTCCATCGTTGCCGATCGCGGCCTCGGCCTGCGCATGAAAGTCATCGCCTTCGATCCGTTCCTCACGCCGGAGCGCGCGCAGGATCTCGGCGTCGAGAAGGTCGAGCTTGAAGACCTCCTCAAGCGCGCCGACTTCATCACGCTGCACACGCCGCTCACCGACAAGACGCGCAACATCCTGAACGCCGAAAATCTTGCCAAGTGCAAGAAGGGCGTGCGCATCGTCAATTGCGCGCGTGGCGGTCTCATCGTCGAAGCCGATCTCAAGGCCGCGATCGAGAGCGGCCATGTCGCCGGTGCGGCGCTCGACGTCTTCGAGGAAGAGCCCGCCAAGGAAAACGCGCTCTTCGGCATGGAGCAGGTCATCTGTACGCCGCATCTCGGCGCCTCCACCAACGAGGCGCAGGAAAATGTCGCGCTCCAGGTCGCCGAACAGATGGCGGACTACCTCCTCACGGGCGCGATCACGAATTCGATCAACGTGCCTTCCGTTTCCGCGGATGAAGCGCCGAAGCTCACGCCCTTCCTCACGCTCGCGCAGCAGCTCGGCTCCTTCGCTGGTCAGCTCACGGAGAGCGGCATTTCCGCCGTCACCATCGAATATGCGGGCGATGTCGCGGAGATGAACACGCGCGTGCTCACCAATGCGGCGCTGACGGGTCTTCTCAAGCCGCAGCTCGAAGATGTGAACATGGTTTCCGCGCCGGTGATCGCGAAGGAACGCGACATCAAGGTGTCGGAAGTGAAGAGCGAGCAGCAGGGCGCTTACGAAACCTATATCCGCCTCGTCGTGAAGACGGAGCGGCAGGAGCGTTCCGTCGCCGGCACCGTCTTCTCGGGCGGGTTGCCGCGCGTCATCCAGATCAAGGGCGTCAATATGGAAGCGGCGCTTGGCCGTCACATGCTCTATGTGATGAACCAGGACAAGCCGGGCTTCATCGGCGCGCTGGGTTCCACGCTCGGCAAGGCTGGTATCAACATCGCCAACTTCAACCTCGGCCGCGAGGCCGCGGGCGGCGATGCGATCTGTCTCATCGAAGTCGATGCCGACGTCCCCGCCGATACGCTTGCCGAGATTCAGGCTCTGCCGCATGTCGTGCAGGTGAAGGCGCTCAGCTTCTGAGCCTTTAGCCTCGACCGAGTTCGAACGGCGGGTCCCCCGGGACCCGCCGTTTTATTGCGCCTTCCGCCTCACCGGGTTAGAAATTTGCCGGGCAGTTGGGGAATCGCCTTGCGTTTCGAGGCGTTCCCGCGGGGTATAAGGGGTGCCGATGAAGAACGAGTTCCGGGACGAACGGCTCCCGCGTCTCTTCGACTACTGGCTTGGAAAGCGCGGCAACCGTCAGGCGCCTGCCCGCCGCAATATCAAGCCGATGGAAATTCCCTCGCTCCTCCCCATCGTCCACCTGATCGACGTTCAGGAAGATCCGCTCGCCTTCCGTCACCGGCTGGTGGGCACGGAGATCGTCGAGAGGGTCGGCCGGAATGTCACCGGCAAGTGGGTCGACGAGAACCTCTATGGCAAAGCCACAAAGGAGGTGTTTGACGGCCTCGCTGCCGTTGCCTGGGAGATACGGCCCTATCGCAGGCTCGCCCGCCTCGACTATCACGACCGTCCCTGGCTCGCGATGGAAGCGCTTGAAATGCCGCTCCTCGACGATGAGGGAAGGGTCAACATGATCCTGCGCGGCGCGAGTCATTTCACCGTCGGCGCGGATTGGGGCGTTGCGACCCGCATGAGCTGGCCGGTCGTCGTTTGAGCGGCTTGCGCGGCGGGGCCCGGCTTTTTCATCCATTTTGGCATGCGCTAACCTTCTCTTAACCACATGGCCGCGAGACTTTAACCTTGTTGAGTGTGTATTGCCGGGGGGCAAAATGGATATGGGGGCGAACGGGTTCCGTGACCCGAGGCTGACTTGGCTTTACGGCTACTGGCTGGACAAGCGAGGGGGCAGACCGGCGGCGTCGCGCGCCGATCTCGCGCCATCCGAAATCAAACCTTTCCTTCCCATTCTCAATCTGATCGATGTGCAAAAGGAGCCGCTCGGCTTCCGCCACCGTCTCGTCGGAACTGAAATCGTCGAAAGGCTCGGGCGCGATGCGACCGGCCGCTGGGTCGGCGTCGAACTCTACGGGCCGTCCTGGGAGGAAATCTTCAACTCCCTTCGTTGCGTTGCCGAGGAACTCCGGCCCTATCGCAGGCTCGCCCGTCTCGACTGGCATTCCCGGTCATGGTTGTCGGTGGAATCGCTCGAACTTCCGCTCATAGACGGCGATGGAGAGGTGAACATGATCCTTCGCGCCGCGAGCTATTTCACAGACAAGGATTCGGCGGGCAGGGAGCGTTGCCTCGTCTGGCCGCTTGCGGCCTGACCGGGTTCAGTTCCCGGATTTGCAGAAGGGGATGCTCAGGCCCGGCGGCAGGATCGTGTGCTCGTCGCCGCAGGCTTCGGCGAGCTGTGCATTGGCAAGCCCTTTCGATCGGGTGAAATCCGCGCCGGAGAAGTCGCCGCCCGCCAGGTTCACTCTGCCGAGATAGGCGTGACGGAAGATGGTGCCATGTGCGGTCACGTCCGCGAAGCTCGTGCCTTCCACATATTCGAGCATGCGCAGATTGGCGCCTGAGAGGTTCGCGCCCGTGAAATCCGCGCCGGACATCCGCACCGCGTCGAGCCGCGCATTGCGGAGGTCGGCGCCCCGGAGCGAGGCACCCGTCAGCACCGCGCCCGCCATGTTGGTGCCGGAGAATGTCGCGCCGTCGAGTTTCGCGCGGTTCAGGTGAATGCCGGTGATGTCTGCCCCGCGGAAGCGCGCACCCCTCAGGTCCGTCCTCTGAAAAGCGGCAAGGCGCAGGAACTGCCCGTCGAAATTCGCTTCCCGGAGGTCGCATCTTTCGCAGTTGATGATGCTCTTGAACTGCATGGCGAGGATGCCCGCCACGCGCTTCTCGACTTCGGGCGAAGGCTCGGCGCGAAGCGGTGCCGCCTGCAGGACGAGGGCGAGCAGGGCGGTCAACAGAATGGATTTCATTCAAATCTCGTGGCGATGGGTGTGCCGCGCTTCAGTGTCTTCGTCACCGGCGTTTTCTCGATGATGTCGCGAATGCGCTCCATCTGTTCTTCGTCAAGCGTCTCGCTGAAGGAAATCACGCGCTCGATCTTCTCGTTGCCGTCCGCGTCGCGCTTGAAGGTGAGATCGGCCGTGATCGTGCCGAGCTTCCAGCCCTTGCGGTCGGCATACATGCGAAGCGTTGCCGAGGAGCAGGCGGCGAGCGAGGCAAGCAGCAACTCGTAGGGCGCGGGCCCCTTGTCCGTGCCGTGATTGTTCGCGGGCTCGTCCGCGGTCATGCGATGCTGGCGCGCTTCCATTTCCTGGAAGACGCCTTCCTTGCTCGTTAGATGTATACGGGTCGCCATCGGTCTATCTCTCCGGCAGGGGAATGAACTCGGTCTCTCCGGGCACGTCCCTGAAGCGTTTCTGCACCCAGTCTTCCTTCGCCTGCTCGATACGCTCCTTGCTCGACGAGACGAAGTTCCACCAGATATAGCGCGATCCTTCCATTGCCGCGCCGCCAAGCAGCATCAGCCGCGAGGGCGCCACCGCTTTCACGGTGATCCGGTCGCCCGGACGGAAGATCAGCAGCTGCGGCCCCTCGAAGACATCTCCCGCAATCTCGACCGAGCCGTCCGCGATGTATATCGCGCGCTCTTCATAGTCCGCGTCGAGCGGCACGCTCTTTCCCGCTTCCAGAATGACGTCGGCGTAGAACCAGTCGGAAAGCGTCGTCACCGGCGAGCGCTTGCCGAACATGTCGCCCGCGATCACGCGCGCGGTCACGCCATCATCCGTCAACACCGGCAGGCTCTCCGCCGGGTAGTGCTGGAAGCCCGGATCGGTTTCCTCCAGCGCCTTGGGCAGCGCCACCCAGCTCTGCATGCCGGAGAGGCGCTGGCCGCTCTTTCTCTGTGCGTCGGGCGTTCTCTCGGAATGGGCGATGCCGCGTCCCGCCGTCATCAGGTTCATCGCGCCGGGCAGGATTTCCAGCGCATTGCCTTCGCTGTCGCGATGCATGATCGCGCCTTCGAAGAGATAGGTGACGGTCGACAGGCCGATATGCGGATGGGGCCTGACATCCATGCCGATACCGGCAGGCATCGCGGCCGGGCCCATCTGGTCGAGAAAGATGAAGGGGCCCACCATTTGCCGCTTCGCCTGCGGCAGCGCGCGCCGCACCTCGAAATTGCCGATATCGCGCGCCCTCGGGACGATCGCGAATTCCAGCGCATCGCAGGATTTGCGGTCGCCGGGTTCCGGTTCCTTGTCGGGCATCCAGCTCATTTCGGCCTCCTTTTCCAAAGGGCAGGATAGACGCGGATGAGACCAAAGTCCTTCCCATCCGGGCTCCGATCGGATAGACAATGCCAAAGCCCCCGGCCCAAAAGGCCAAGGGGGCTTTCGGCTTGTCTGGGGGTCCGCTCGTCCCGCGGTTCCGGCCGGGCGCTCAAATCTAAGGCATTGAATCAAATGGCAAATGTGGCGGTAGTCGGCTCCCAGTGGGGAGACGAGGGCAAGGGCAAGATCGTGGACTGGCTGTCGGAGCGCGCCGATGTCGTGGTCCGCTTCCAGGGTGGCCATAATGCGGGCCATACGCTCGTCATCGACGGCGTCACCTACAAGCTCTCGCTGCTGCCGTCCGGCATCGTGCGTCAGGGCAAGCTCTCCATTCTGGGGAATGGCGTCGTGCTCGATCCCTGGGCCTTCGCGAAGGAAGTGGACGAGATCGCCTCCAAGGGTGTGAAGGTCACGCCGGAGAACCTCAAGATCGCCGAAAACGCCGTGCTGATCCTGCCCGTCCACCGCGAACTCGACGAGATGCGCGAGGGCTCGAATTCGGGTGTGAAGATCGGCACGACGAAGCGCGGCATCGGTCCGGCCTATGAAGACAAGGCCGGCCGCCGCGCCATCCGTGTGATCGACCTTGCGGACCCCACGACGCTTCCCGTGAAGGTTGAGGGCCTTCTCGCGCATCACAATGCGCTGCGCCGCGGCAACAATCTCGAGGAGCTTCAGCCTGGCCCCATCGTCGAGGCGCTGAAGGAAATCGCGCCGCGCGTGCTCCCCTTCGTCGCGCCTGTCTGGAACGTGCTCGATGAGGCGAAGCGGCAAGGCCAGCGCATTCTCTTCGAAGGCGCGCAGGGCACCATGCTCGATGTCGATCACGGCACCTATCCCTTCGTCACCTCGTCCAACACCGTTGCCGGTCAGGCGGCGGGGGGCTCCGGCGTCGGGCCCGGCGCCATCGGCTTCGTTCTCGGCATCACCAAGGCCTATACGACGCGCGTCGGCGAAGGCCCGTTCCCGACCGAGCTCACCGACGAGACGGGCCAGCGCCTCGGCGAGCGCGGCCATGAGTTCGGCACGGTCACGGGCCGCAAGCGCCGCTGCGGCTGGTTCGACGCCGTCATGGTGCGCCAGGCGATCAAGACCGGCGGCATCACCGGCATCGCGCTCACGAAGCTCGACGTGCTGGACGGTTTCGACGAGATCAAGGTCTGCGTCGCCTATGAGGTCGACGGGAAAAGGCTCGATCATTTCCCGGCGGGCATGGACGCGCAGAAGAAGGTGAAGCCGATCTACGAAACGCTCGAAGGCTGGCAGGACAGCACGCAGGGCGCGCGCTCCTGGGCGCAGCTTCCCGCTGCCGCCGTCAAATATGTGCGCTATGTGGAAGAGCTGATCGAGGCGCCCGTCGCGCTTCTCTCCACCTCGCCCGATCGCGAGGACACCATCCTGATGAAGGATCCGTTTGCGGATTGATCGGTTCCGCGTGCCCCAGAGGCAGATGTGTGCGCTGCTTGCTCTAAGGAGCGAGGTAACTATGCCAAGACGCAGAGAACTCCGAGGCGTTGCAAGTGGATTGGCGGATGCCTTCGTGAGCCGCAACAACGATGTTGATGGATACTGGGCGCTAGGCAAACTCTACAAGCATGCGCAGGAGGCGGGTGCACCGGAAATACGGCTCGCTCTGTCCGATCATTTGGTCGAACCGCCGGCGCCGGAATTCGGGAAGATGCTTCAGAGGTATCGCAAACTGCTTGCCGATCATCTGGCGGCACAAGGATTGCCTGCGGAGTGGTTGGCACATGCAGACATAAGGGTGGTATTCCGCGATAGCGCCCCCTCTAAAGGAGCCTTTGAGTGTGTGGTGACCTTGGTCGATGATCTGGGGCATGCGCATGACAGCCGGCGCGATGGCGTCTGCAGAGCCCACGATCCTGCAAGGGAGATGAAGCGCTCTGAAGGAAACCCTTCGCCGGAGTGAAATCCCAACAAAAAGGCGCCGGAAATTCCGGCGCCTTTTCAGTGTCGCCCGAAGACAAGGCGTTACATCGTGCCCTGCAGCAGGGCGATGAAGACCATCGCATAACCGACCACGCCGCCGAGCCAGCACAGCGTGCGGATGCCGGCGACCGTGATGCCCGCCACATAGACGATGGCGTAGAGCACGCGGGCGATGATGAAGATCTGCGCGCCGAGAACGCTGAGCGAGGTGCTCAGCCCCGTCATCACGATGGGGATCGCGAAGCAGGCATAGATCACGAGATTTTCGAGATGGTTCAGGTAAGCGCGCCGTGCGCGGGCGCCCCAGCCAGTGGTCGTTGCCGCGACGTCGCGGTTGCCGATGCCCCAGCCCATACCCATCGCGGATACGTTCGCATTGGCCGAAAGCAAGATCAGTACAAAGAGCAAAAGGCCGCCCCAGACGAGCGACCAGAGTTCCATCGACATTGGGTTTCTCTCCCCGATTTGTTGCCACCGGAAAGAACTCTAGGCCCGATTCGTCTCGTCCGCACCCGGAAGTTCGATGGCCGCCCGAAACGAGTCAAAACGTCACTCAAACGATTCGCGCCTATTCGATGAGAACGGCGAGGAGTGCGCGGTCGAAAAGGGGCGCCATGCAGAGCACGATGCCGATGGTGGCGATCTGCCAGATGAAGGTGCGGACCCAGGGAAGGCCGACCGCATAGGCGGGGAGATAGGCAAGCCGGCCCCAGAAATAGACCTGCGCGCCGATCTCGCTCCACTCGTTCGAGCGGTCTGTCGCATAGACGGCGAGAATCACCGCCGCGAATATCGGAAAGGTTTCGAGATAGTTCCGGAGCGCGCGCTCCATGCGGCCGGCAAGGCCCGTCGCCGGGCGGTGTTCGTCCCGCGCGCCGACGGTGTAGGCGTTTCCTTCCTGTGCCTTGTAGGCAAAGCTCTGCGCGCCGACCTGCACAAGGCCGAGCACGGCGGCCCAGAACAGCATGGCGATTTCGACGGTCATCGGCGTTCCCCCGGTTTTCTTCCTACCGCCCGAGCAGTCTATATGCCTCTTCGATCAGCCGCACCGTCTTCTCCGCCGCTGGCTCCGCCTTCGAGAGCCGCGCGGCCTGTCCCGCCCAGAGCTGCATGAACTCCGCATGGTTTGCCTTCGCGCCCGCGCCTGTGAGCGGCGCGATCATCGGGCGCTGCGCGGGGAAGGGCGCGGCGTCGTCTTCGTGCCAGCGCATTTCCTCCGTCAGCCGGTTGCGGATCGCGCGCGCCGGGCGCCCGGAAAAGATTTTCGTCACCACGGTCGAATGATCCGACGCTTCGGAAAGCGCCTTGCGGTGAACGGGATGCACGCTTGCTTCGGGGCAGGCGAGATAGGCCGTGCCAAGCTGCACGCCCGCCGCGCCCAGCATGAAGGCGGCGGCGATCCCTCGCGCATCGCCGATGCCGCCCGCCGCTATGACGGGCACGCTCACCGCGTCCACCACCTGCGGCACCAGCGCCAGGGTGCCGACCGTGCCGAGATCGACGTGATCGAGGAAAGTACCGCGATGGCCGCCCGCCTCGTGGCCCTGCGCGATGATGGCGTCCGCGCCGCCCTTTTCCAGCGCGCGGGCTTCCGCCGCCGTCGTCGCGCTGCCGATCACCGCCATGCCCGCTTCCTTCAGCCGTTCCACAATGTCGGGCGACGGCAATCCGAAATGGAAGCTCGCCACGCGCGGGCGAAGCTCCAGCAGCACCTCCAGCATCTCCTCGTTGAAGGCGGGCGCGGGCACCGAGGGAGGAGGCACCTCGCCAAGTCCCAACTCCGCGAAGTAGGCGGCGAGCGCCTTCTGCATCGGCTTTGCGTCGTAGCCCGCGACATCCGGTTCGTGATGGACGAAGAAATTGAGGTTGAAGCTCTTGTTGGTGAGGGCCCGGACCGCCGCCGTCTCCCGGCGCAGATCCGCCGCGCTCATCATCGCCGAACCGAGCGCACCGAGACCGCCCGCGTTCGAGACCGCGGCGGCCAGTTCCGGCGTCGAGGCGCCCGCCATGGGCGCCAGCAGGATCGGAAGGTCGGTGCCGATGAGCCCGGTCAGGGCAGCACTCTTGTCCATGTCGTCTCTCCCTGATTTCGCCCCCGGTTATCCTTTACCTCAAACGCGCGAAGGTCCACACTCGCCGCATTCCGAGGGGGGCCGCCCGCAGGCGGCTGAGATGAACCTGATGCCGGTTCACCACCCTTACAACCTGATCCGGGTCATGCCGGCGAAGGGACGGGCATTGGCCGCGATTATGGCCGCCACCTCCGCTTAATTCCCGGATTTCCTGAAGCACGCCCGGCACGGGGCCACGCAGAGGAGATCCATGATGAACATTCACACGCCCAAGGACGCGCTCCCCGAAGTCACGACAGGGCCGCTCCCCGCCAGCACCAAGATTTTCACCTCGCCGGAAGGCTTCCCCGATCTCAAGGTTCCTTTCCGCGAGATCGCGCTGCACCCCTCAGCGAAGGAGCCACCTGTCCGCGTCTACGACACCTCGGGCCCCTACACGGACCCGGCGGCCAAGATCGATGTCGAGAAAGGTCTCGTTCGTCACCGCGAAGCCTGGATCGAGGCGCGCGGCGGCACGGAGCTTTACGATGGCCGTGAGGTGAAGCCGGAAGACAATGGCAATGTCGGCGAGAAACATCTCGCGCGCGCCTTCCCGGTCGCCAATCGTCCGCGCCGTGGTCTGCCGGGCCATCCGGTCACGCAGTATGAGTTCGCGAAGGCGGGCATCGTCACCGCCGAAATGGCCTTCATCGCCGAGCGCGAGAATATGGGCCGCAAGGCCGCGCTCGAAAACGCCGCGCACAAGATCGCCGAGGGCGAGAGCTTCGGCGCCGGCATCCCGGAATTCATCACGCCGGAATTCGTGCGCGATGAAGTCGCCGCGGGCCGCGCCATCATCCCGGCGAACATCAATCACCCGGAACTCGAGCCGATGATCATCGGCCGCAATTTCCTCGTGAAGATCAACGCCAATATCGGCAATTCCGCCGTTGCGTCCTCGGTCGCCGAAGAAGTCGACAAGATGGTCTGGGCGATCCGCTGGGGCGCGGACAATGTCATGGACTTGTCCACGGGCCGCAACATTCACAACACGCGCGAATGGATCATCCGCAATTCGCCTGTTCCCATCGGCACGGTGCCGATCTACCAGGCGCTCGAAAAGGTCGACGGCATCGCAGAAAACCTCACCTGGGAGGTTTATCGCGACACGCTGATCGAACAGGCGGAGCAGGGGGTCGACTATTTCACGATCCATGCGGGCGTCCGCCTCGCTTATGTGCCGCTCACCGCGAAGCGCGTCACGGGGATCGTCTCTCGCGGCGGCTCCATCATGGCGAAGTGGTGCCTCGCGCATCACAAGGAGAGTTTCCTCTATGAGCACTTCGAGGAAATCTGCGACATCATGCGCGCCTATGACGTCTCCTTCTCATTGGGCGACGGGCTCCGTCCGGGCTCGATTGCCGATGCGAATGACGAGGCGCAATTCGCTGAACTGGAAACGCTGGGCGAGTTGACGCAGATCGCGTGGAAGAAGGGTTGCCAGGTCATGATCGAAGGGCCGGGTCATGTGCCGATGCACAAGATCAAGGTCAACATGGACAAGCAGCTGAAGCATTGCGGCGGCGCGCCCTTCTATACGCTCGGGCCGCTCACCACCGACATCGCGCCGGGCTATGACCACATCACGTCGGGCATCGGCGCGGCCATGATCGGCTGGTTCGGCTGCGCCATGCTCTGCTACGTCACGCCGAAGGAGCATCTAGGTCTCCCGGACAGGCAGGACGTGAAGGAAGGCGTCATCACCTACAAGATCGCGGCCCATGCCGCTGACCTTGCGAAAGGTCATCCGGCGGCGCAGCTTCGCGACGATGCGCTTTCCCGCGCGCGGTTCGAGTTCCGCTGGGAAGACCAGTTCAACCTCGCGCTCGATCCCGAACGTGCGAAGGAATTCCACGACCGCACGCTGCCGAAGGAAGCGCACAAGGTCGCGCATTTCTGCTCCATGTGCGGGCCGAAATTCTGTTCCATGAAGATCACGCAGGAAGTCCGCGACTATGCGGAAAGCGGCATGGCGGAAAAGGCCTCCGAGTTCCGCAACTCCGGCAGCGAGATCTATCTGGAAGAGGAGCGCGCCGCGGCGAAGGAAGCGAACAAGTCGCTGTCCGGCAAGGCGGCGGAGTAGCCCCTCACCCGATCCTCGCTGTCGCTCTGATCCCCCTCTCCCCGGAGGGGAGAGGGAAGGGGCCCGCCAGCGCGAAGCGATGGTGGGAAGGGTGAGGGGGAGACCTCTCGCCCGAATCCGCTACAATGCAGCCATGACCGACCAAGCCATCGCCATTCCCGTTCTCGCCTCGCTCGACCTCGCGCAGTCGAAACATTTCTATGAGGAGAAGCTCGGCTTCAAGGCAGAGCTTTTCGGCGACTACATGATCGCGAAGCGCGATGCGATGGAAATTCACTTCTGGCTTGCGAATGACCGCATCTATCCCGAAAGCACTTCCTGCTACATAAGGGGCGGGCAGGTGCCCGCTCTCTATGAGGAGCTCTCGAAAAAGGGTATCGGCGTAAACCCCATCGACGGCGAACGCATTTCGGATTTCGAAGTTCGTCCCTGGAACATGAAGGAATTCTATGTCTGGGACCCTCACGGCAACCTGCTGAAGTTCGGTTGCGCGCCGGAAGAGATCTAAGGGCGCGTATGGGGTTCCGGCGAAATACGCGCGGCGAGAAACTGCCTGACGTTCTCGTGCCCGGCCTCGATGTCGTATTCGTGGGTACAGCGCCGTCGCGGCGCTCCGCTGCCGTCGGCGCTTACTACGCCCATCCCGGCAACCGCTTCTGGAAGACGCTGCACGAGGTCGGCATCACGCCGCGCCTCTACGAGCCGCATGAATATCCGGAGCTCATCCATCTCGGCATCGGCTTCACCGACATGGCGAAGCGCGCCTCCGGCATGGATCACGAAATCGATCCGGAATTTTTCGAGGCGGACCGCTTCGAGCAGGAGATGCGCCGCTGCCGCCCGCGCGCCGTCGCCTTCACGTCCAAGAAGGCCGCGAGCGTCTGGATGGGTGTGCCCACGGGCCGCATTCAATATGGCCAGCAGCGCCGCTTTCCGGATTTCCCGGAAGTCTTCGTGCTCTCCTCGCCCTCCGGTGCGGGGCGGCGAAGCTGGAATATCGAGCCATGGGCCGGGCTCGCGCGGTTCCTCGGGCGGTCGCCGTCCTGAAAATTCTTGAGCAAGCCATCTGGACCACCCTCCCCCTGTGGGAGGGTCTAAAAATCCGCAAGGATTTTTAGGGGAGGGGTAAGCGAGGAAAACGGAAAGCGAGCTTGTTGCCGATAGCGGCGTCCCCCTCCCCGAAAAATTCTTCACTTCGTTCGAATTTTCCGACCCTCCCACAGGGGGAGGGTGGTCCGGGCGGTCAGGCTCGTGTGTGTCGTGCGCTTACGCAGCCGCGTCCTTTGCCTCTGGCTTTCCCTGCACCCCGCGAATGAGCCGCCCCGGCAGTTCGCCGGTCGGCTCGTCATTCTCCGAAACGACGACACCGGAAAGCACCGTCGCGCGGTAGCCCTTCGCGCCCTGCCAGAGGCGGCGGCCGCCGGCCGGCAGGTCGAAGCGCATCTCGGGATGCGTGAAGGATAGATTCTCGAAATCGATCACGTTCACATCGGCCTTCATGCCGGGCTTCAAGACGCCGCGGTCGTAAAGCCCGTATTGCTCCGCCGTATCCTTCGTCTGGATACGGATGATTTCCTCGATGGGCAGTTTCGGCCCGCGGGAGCGGTCGCGCGCCCAATGCGTCAGCATGAAGGTCGGCGTGCCGCCGTCGCAGATCGCGCCGACATGCGCGCCACCGTCGGCCAGGCTGATCCCCGTCTGCGGGTGGCGCAGCGTCGCCTCGATGGCCGTGAAGTCGTTGGTCGAATAGCCGAAGAGCGGGAAATAGATCAGCGCCTGACCGTCATTCAGCATCATCGCGTCATAGGCGACTTCGGCGGGCGTCTTGCCCTCGCGCTCCGCGATGGCGGCAACGCTGTCGTCGGGCGATGGCTCGTAATTCTCGCGCTCGCCCATAGGATACATCTTGTGGAATGAGGTCGTGATGAAGCGGCCGAAATCGCCGAGCTTGTCGACATTCTTTCCGCCCGTGATTTCCGCGCGGACCTTCGGGTCCTTCAGCTTTTCCATACGCTCCTTGAAGGGCATCTGCCCATAGGGCCGGTATTCCGGGAAGCCCATGAAGGGGTGCACGGAAGTCTGCCAGCCCATGAGAAGACCCACGGGGCGGCCCGAATGCTGGCCGCGAATATTGGTGATGCCTTCCGCGCGCGCCCGGTCGAGATGCGCCAGCATCTTTTTATAGAGGTCCGGCGCCTCGTCGATCTGCTGCACCTGGAAGGTGACCATGCGTCCGGTCTCCTTCGCCATTTTGAGCATCCAGTCGAATTCCTTTTCCATCTCGCGATGCGTCGCCGCGATCTGGAAAACGCCGCTCCCGTGCGCTTTCAGCGCATCGGCAATGCCGAAGAGTTCGTCATTCGCGGCCAGCGTGCCGGGCACGGGGTCGCCCTTCAGCGTGTTGTGAAGGTCGGTCCGCGAGGTCGAGAAGCCGAGCGCGCCCGCCTTCATCGCCTCATAGGTGAGGTCGCGCATCTTCGCGATGTCCTCCGGCGTCGCGGGCTCGTTGTCGATGCCGCGCTTTCCCATCACATAGACGCGCAGCGCGCAGTGCGGCATATGCGTGCCGATATCGGCGGCGAAGCGGCGCTTGTCCAGCGCGTCGAGGAATTCCGGGAAGCTCTCCCATTCCCATTTGATGCCTTCATGCATCGCCGCGCCCGGAATGTCCTCCACCGCTTCCATCAGGTCGATGAGTTCGTTCCGCGCCTCGGGCTTCACCGGCGCGAAGCCGACGCCGCAATTGCCCATCACCACCGTCGTCACGCCATGCTGCGAGGAGGGCGTGAGCCAGGGGTCCCAGGTCGCCTGTGCGTCGTAATGCGTGTGGATGTCGACGAAGCCCGGCGTCACGAGAAGGCCCGTCGCGTCGATCTCGCGGCGGCCCTTGCCCGGCACCTCGCCGACCGCGCTGATCTTGCCATTGTCGATCGCGACGTCGCCCGTAAAGGGCTTTGCGCCCGTCCCGTCGACGATCGTGCCGCCGCGGATCACAAGGTCATGCTCGGCCATGGCGTCAATTCTCCCTGGATTTCCTGTCCTTTTCCGGCAGTTTGCCCCGTGCCTGCCCCTGGGGCAAGGCGGTCCCTCCGCGCCTCTCCCGCACACGCACAAGTGAAGGCTGACAGGGCTTTTCCGCGGGCGTAGGCTTGCCTAAATCAGGGAAAGCGCACAAGCAGCACGAATAAAGAGAGGCTCCCGATGTTCAATCTCCGCAGGAAGACCCAGATGCCGTCCTCCGCCGAGGCGCTGCCCGGCCGGGATTTCGAGATTCCCACTGCCGCGCGCCATTTCGTGAACAATGCGGAGCTGAAGGGCCCTTACCCGCAAGGCAGCGAAATCGCGATCTTCGGCCTTGGCTGCTTCTGGGGCGCGGAGCGGAAGTTCTGGCAGCTTCCGGGCGTCCTCGTCACCGCGGTCGGCTATGCGGGCGGCTACACGCCGAACCCGACCTATGAGGAAGTCTGCTCCGGCCAGACCGGCCACAACGAAGTCGTGCGCGTCGTCTACGATCCGAAGCAGGTCTCCTACGAGACGCTCCTCAAGACCTTCTGGGAATCCCATGACCCGACGCAGGGCATGCGCCAGGGCAACGATATCGGCACGCAGTATCGCTCGGGCATCTATGTGACGAGCGCCGCCCAGCGCGAGGCCGCCGAAGCGTCGAAGGCCGCCTATGAGGCCGAACTTTCAAAGCAGGGCTACGGCGCCATCACGACCGAAATTCTCGACGCGCCGGACTTCTACTTCGCCGAGGATTATCACCAGCAATATCTCGCGAAGAACCCGAACGGCTATTGCGGCCTCGGCGGCACCGGCGTCTCCTGCCCGATAGGGACTGGCGTCAGCGCCGCCTGATCCGGCAAACTAGTCCGGCAGGTGGCTCCCGTCCGGGTGGGGTCCGGGCCTCGGGCTTCCATCGATGAAGATCGAGAACTTCCGCAAGCCCTCGATCTGCGCGAAGCAGGTATTCATGATGACGAGGATCGGTACGGCGAGCACCGCGCCGATGACGCCCCACATCCAGCCCCAGAAGACGATGGAGAGGAAGACGACCGCCGCGTTCAGCGTGTGCCTGCGTCCCAGCACGCTCGGCGTCACGAATTGCGACTCGATCAGGTTCCACAGGAAGTAGATCGCGGGCACGGCGAGGATGCGGCCGAGATCGTCGAAGGCGATGAGGGCGATAAGCGTCGTCAGCGCCATGCCTGCGACCGCGCCCGCGTAAGGAACGAAGTTCAGCAGCGCGGCGGCCACGCCCCAGAGCGCGGCATTGGGAAGGCCGATCGCCCAGAGCGAGACGCCGATGCAGAGCCCGAGCCCTGCATTGATGAAGGAGATCGAGAAGAGATAGGTCGAGATTTCGCGCTCGATGCTGCGGAGAATTCGCCGCGCCTTTTCCTTGTCGGTGAGCCGCCGCGCGGAGCGGATGATGCGGTCGCGCAGAAGTTCGCCCGTCGCCAGCAGGAAATAGAGCAGCACGATGAAGATGAGGAAGGAGGTGCCCTTCTGGCCCGCCACCTCCATCACCTGCTCCATGAGCGGCGGCTCCTTCACCACCACCGTCTGCTGGTCCTGCCCGCCGCGCACGCGCGCAAGCTCCTCCACCTGCTCGCTCGCGCGGCGCACCGCTTCCACCGGTTCGGAGATTTCGCTCGAGCGCTGTTCGAATTCCTCGATGGCGGCGGGAATGCGCGCCGTCCACTGCGCCGCCGGTTCCGCCAGCATGTAGATCGCGCCCGACAGTGCGCCCAGGATCGCCACGACCATGATGGCGGCGGAAAGCGCATCCGGCAGGAAGCGGAAGGGCGCGGCCCGCATCAGCGGCATCAGGATGAAGCTGCCGACGACCGCCGCCGTCACCGGCGCGACGAGGTTCTGCGCCAGATAGGCCGTATACAGAATGGCAAGCAGCGCGAGAATCCACAGCGCCGTTTCCGCGCGCATCACGCGGGCGCGAATGCTTCGTCCGCTGCCTTCGGTTTCCGTATCGCTCACGAGGGTCCGCCTCCCGGCTCCGGCCGGGCCGAAAGGGCGCGGCGCACCCGTTCAACGGATAACTCACGCGATGGTTCCGTAATGCCGGGGGTGTTCGGGGGCGCTCGCTTTTCCCACAAGTGTCATCCCGGCGAAAGCCGGGACCCACTCGCAGTGCAACTCGCCGCAGCGCCGGAAGGTTTTGCCCGTTCGCCGCAAACTCAGCATTTTCACAATATCGGCTGAGAGAACCAATGGGTCCCGGCTTTCGCCGGGATGACACTTATTTCTTGAGCAAAGAAAAAGGCCGCGCCCGAAGACGCGGCCTCCAATCAAAAACGCGAGCGAAGCTCAGAAATCGGCCAGCGCCTCGCGCCTTGCATCGGCCTGTTCGCGCATGGCGTTCTTCATCGCCTTTTGCAGCTTCTCGAAGGCGCGCACCTCGATCTGGCGCACGCGCTCGCGGCTGATGCCGTAATGCTGGGAAAGGTCTTCCAGCGTCGCCGGCTCGTCCTTCAGCCTGCGCTCCGTCAGAATGTGCATCTCGCGTTCGTTCAGCGTTTCCATCGCGGCGGCGAGCATCTCGCGGCGAAGGTCCATCTCTTCGGCTTCGCCGAGCGTCGCTTCCTGGTCGGCGCTGTCGTCCACCAGCCAGTCCTGCCACTCGCCGCTTTCCGAGTCCTGGCGGAGCGGCGCGTTCAGCGAATTGTCGGGCCCGGCGAGCCGCCGGTTCATGGAGATCACCTCGTCCTCGGTCACGCCGAGCCGCTCGGAAATCTCCGCCACCTGTTCGGGGCGCAAATCGCCTTCCTCGATCGCCTGGATCTGGCCCTTCACCTTGCGCAGGTTGAAGAAGAGCTTCTTCTGCGCGGCGGTCGTGCCCATCTTCACGAGCGACCACGAGCGCAGGATATATTCCTGGATCGAGGCGCGGATCCACCACATGGCGTAAGTCGCCAGCCGAAAGCCTTTTTCCGGCTCGAAGCGCTTCACCGCCTGCATCAGGCCCACATTGCCTTCCGAGATCACCTCGCCGATGGGAAGGCCATAGCCGCGATAGCCCATGGCGATCTTCGCCACGAGGCGTAGATGGCTCGTCACCAGCTTGTGCGCGGCCTCCGTGTCCTCATGTTCCTTCCAGCGCTTGGCCAGCATGTATTCTTCCTGCGGCTCCAGCATGGGGAATTTGCGGATCTCCTGCAGGTAGCGCGACAGCGAGCCTTCAGGGCTCGGCGCGGGCGCGAGCAGCTTCGATGCGGGCTTTGCTTTCGTTTCGGCCATCTGGGCCCCCAATCCGGCCCGCGGGGCCTCCCCGAAAAGCGGGAGAGGGCGGCGCGAGCCCTGTTTCCGTTCGTACCTTCAAGTCCGCTGAGGGGCCCCTTCCCGGAGCCCGCCCGCGGACCAACCGCCGGAATACCCGACGGCTGAAGTCAGGCTATCTGACACCCAAACGCGGGCGAAATCTTGTCCGTTCCGCATTTATCAGGGCGCGATTTGTCGCGGGGAAATCTCGGTCCCCCCCGAGCCGGCTTATCCCATATAGGAGCCCGGGCCGGGAGTTAAAGAGCGTTCGCTAAAAAACTTCGCTGGCAGGCAGCAATATGGATAATATTGGAGTTGTTCCAATAGTAGACGATGGCAGATGCTCACTATTGACCGGAGTGAACGCGGAAGTATTGCTCAACCTTACCTATTAGTATTTCCAGTCTTTTTTCGATCGGGTCCGAATCTGCATAGCTTTCCCAGATGATTTCTTCGTCCTTCTCAAAACGGCTTAGAGCCTTCTCACCATCTTGGGGATACTTCACTGCTCGGATGAGTCTTTGAGCGGCTAGGATCACCTCAAACCTTATGTCCGAGAGCTCCTTGTATAGAGTCTGAGATTCTGGTCCGAAGGCCGCCATAATCCGAAACTGTTTCGCGAATACTCGTGAAAATAACTCTCCTTTTTCATCGAGTCTTTTCAAGTGAGCCCAGTAAGTATCTATAGGGTCTTTGTGCTGGGGGTGCTCGTCATGGGAGGTTGGGCGGTCTTTGCTTTCACCCGCAGGAGAATAGGGAGACCGTATAAAGTGAAAGGCATTCCGAGCTTCGTAGAAGTCTGCGAGAGCGTCTTCGGCTAGCTCCATTCTTCTCCGCCCAAGCGCTTCTGTTCGCCAAGCGTTTAGTCCTTTTACGCCCTGCCACGCGGCGATGGCTGCAGCCCCTGCGACAACGACGTTTGCGGCGGCTGAAACCCATTCGGGCGCAATGTTCATGCATAGACTCTCTTGCTATGCCGCCTTCTTCGTGCGGGCTTCCACTTCGACTTTCAGGTGGCCGGTGATCGCCTCGAAGATGGCGGCGAGGTTGTCCATCGCCGGGTTGCCCCGGCTTGAAAGCATGCGGTGCAGGCTTTTCGGCGGGATGCCGGTGAGTTCCGAAAGCGCCTCGAAGCCGAGCGTACCGTTCACAACGTCGCGCAGCATAAGGCGCGCGACCTCCGGCTCCCCACCGAGGAACAAGGTCGCCGCCTCGCTCAGCACACCCTTCGCGAAGCGCGGGTCGCGGCCGATGCGCTCCACAATCGTGAGACTTGCATCGCGGGTCAGCATCACTTCTTTCCTTTCGTCTTCGCTGCGGGTTTCTTCGCCGCCATTTTGCGGCGCTTGTATTCCGCGAGCAGAGTTTCCGCTTCCCGTATATCCGCCTGCTGGCGTTTCTTCGTGCCGCCGCCGAACAGGATCACAAGTTCCTTGCCGTCTCTGGCAAGGTAGATGCGCAAGCCGGGTCCCCAGTCGATCCGGTATTCGCCAATCCCGCCGATCCACTTGATGGCGGAGAGATTGCCGTGCTCCATCCGTGCGCGGGCCGTCGCCACCTTGGAGGCCGCCTCGCGGCTCAGGCCATCGAACCATCTGGCAAAGGGGCTCGACCCGTCCTCGCGGAGGTATTCCTCAATTCTGAGAGGCAAATTTATAGTACCTTATATGTTACTATATTGCAAGTGGATGTACTCGGCCAAGATCAAAAGCGCCTCTGCATTCTCTGAGGCTCTGCGTAACGTCATCGACATTCCGCCGGCTACCAAGGCCCCCAGCCATCCTCGGTCCGGCGCCACAGGTCGATAATCTGTACCGTGTCAACGCTTCCATCCGGATCGGTGATTTGAAAATCGGAAGTGCAGACAAGCATTTCTCTCCGAAGCTGGCATTCCTTGGGCCTGATCTCGTAGCTGTAACCTTCCGCGATCTTCTTCTGGTATCCCGGCTTTCCATCGAAGAACTTTTGCCACCTGGTGACGATTTGTTCGTCGGTTGGCCAATCCGGCTTCTCTTGTGCGCGGGAAGAGGTTGCATGCGCCACCGACAAGAGCAAAACGAATGCTGCCACTGAACAAATCGTCTCCCTCACCCCTCCAACTCCCTCACAAGCTCTGCCATATCCTCCGGCAACGGAGCATTGAAGTCCAGCCGCTCGCCCGTCACGGGATGCTCGAAGCCCAGATGCCAGGCATGGAGCGCCTGTCTTCCGAGCCTGGTCAGCGCGGCGCGGGCGCCCTCGGTGAGTTTCGCGGCGCGGCTCTTCATCCCCGTGCCATAGGTCGGGTCTCCCAATAGCGGGTGCCCGATGGAGGTCATGTGCACGCGGATCTGGTGCGTGCGGCCCGTTTCCAGCCGGCATTCGACAAGCGCGACGAGCCCGCCCGCAAATTCCCGCTCCACCTCGTAATGCGTGATCGCGCGGCGGCCGGAGGTCACGTCGTCGCCGTCCTCGTCCAGCCGCGTTTTCAGCGCCGCCATCTTCGAGCGGTTGTGGGATGAGCGCGCGATATTCGCGTCGATGGTGCCGCGCTTCGGCGAGGGCACGCCCCAGCTGAGCGCCTTGTAGGCGCGGGTCAGTTTCCCGTCCCGCCCATGCGCGGCGAATTGTTCGGCAAGGCCCTTATGCGCGCGGTCCGTCTTCGCGACGACCATCAGGCCCGATGTCTCCTTGTCGAGCCGGTGGACGATGCCCGGCCGCCGCTCGCCGCCGATGCCGGACAGCGTTTCCCCGCAATGCGCGATGAGCGCGTTGACGAGCGTCATGTCCGGATTGCCGGGCGCGGGGTGGACGACGAGCCCCGCCGGCTTCATCACCACGATGAGGTCGGCATCCTCATAGACGATGTCGAGCGGGATCGCCTGGCCCTCGGGCTTTGCGGGCGCGGGGGCGGGCAGCGTCACCTCGAAGCGCTCGCCGCGCTTCACCCGGTAGGAGGGCTCGGTGAGCGGGCGGGGCCGCGTTCCGAGCAGGGCCACGCGGCCTTCCTCCACAAGCTGCTTCACGCGCGCGCGCGACGGCGCCTCCGCCGCGTGCCGCGCCTCGTCCTCATCGAACTTGCGGCCAAGCGCCTCCGTGAGATACTTGTCGAGCCTCGCGCCGCCTTCGTCCTCGGCGACGGTCAGCGCGTATCTCTTTTCCATGTCAGCGTCGGGAGCGTCGGGCATCATGAGCGGGACTATACCACCGGATGACAGCACAGGTGACGGCCCCGTCGCGCCGGGCGGGCCGCTCGACGAGGCGAAGCTCCGCAAGCTGAAATTCATGATGGCGCTGATGTCGGGTTTCCTCGTCCTCACCTTCATGGTGGTGGTCGCGGCCTTCGTCTGGCGGCTTTCGGGCTCGGGCGGCGAGGGGGCGGCGCGCGTGGCGCTGCCCGCCGGTCATTTCGGCGCCTCGCGCATCGCCGTCGCGCCGGGCGAGAGGCTCCGCTCCGTCACGATGGAAGGCGGGCGCATCGCCATCGCCGTCGGCAGCGACAATGCGGAGGCCGTCATCGTCGTGGACGCGAAGACCGGCCAGGAGCTCGGCCGCATCCTGCTCACGCCGATGTCGGGGTTTGCGGCCCGCTAGGGGCTTCGCGGGGCCGGGGAGAGGATTTTCTTTCTCACCTTCCTCTTGAGGGGAGGTCGAACGGGCAGCGCCCGTTCGGGTGGGGGTATCTTCGCCGGAAAAATTCCTTCGCTCTCGCGGCTGTCCGCTTTCCTTATCCCCGCCTGCGGGGACAACTCATCCGAATGTGACGTTTTGATTGCGTTCGTGTGACGGTGGCACCCCGGTTATCCCCGGGTCCGCCTCTTTTCCCAGCAAAATCAATAGCTTGATGGATTCCGCCGCGGGCCATGGGCTGCGTCACGCTGCGGGATGCGCAATATGCGCCGGACGCGCCAAATCGCCCGGCATATTTGCCAGCGATTTCAATCATTTAAGGGGAGGGGAGGGTGCCGCCGGCGCCGGGGGAGGAGGGAGGATGGCGCCGGCGGCATTCTGAAAGCTATCGATCGGGGAGGAGGTCGATCGACGTTTCGTGAGTTGAATATCGCCTCTGGATGACAAGTTGTCAATTGCAATCTTGTTGCGTTGCAAAAATGTAATCCAGTTTGGGATGCGAGTGAATGTCATCCTAAGTCATTGATATTCCTTGTGTAAAATTCAATAATGCGGAGTACGAGGCCGCGAAAATCACGCCCATGCGGTCGAATGACGCAGTGCGGGGCATCGTTTTTAGGGGGTAACCCCTAGTTTTTCGAGGCGAATTTTCGGGCGCCGCAGATTGCTCTTGCGCGGTCCGGAAAGGCGTCATAGAAGGAGCGCCCGAACTGGTCCGTCCCCTTCGTCTAGCGGTCCAGGACGTCGCCCTCTCACGGCGAAAACAGGGGTTCGAGTCCCCTAGGGGACGCCAATTCTTCCAGTAAAATCAGATGGTTGGCGTCAGATGTAGGCGGCGACTGCCTGCATTGCGAGGGTGATTGCCGCGCCGAGCCAGAGCACCACGATCGACAGCAGGCCGATGGTGAAGCCGGTCGAGCGCTTCAGCGCCTCCGCGTAGTAGCCCCGGGCGTAAACCACTCTGCCGATTGGGAAAATCACGCCGACAAGCGCCGCCCACATGTCGCCGATGCTCAGCGCGAAGAGCCAGAGCGCGGGCAGGAAGAGGAGCAGCACTTCCGTCGTGTTGCCCTGGACGCGCAGGACGCGGAGGAAGTCATCCGGTCCGTCCATGCGCGGCGCGGGAATGTTGAATGTTCCCCGTGCCTTACCGACCTTGAAGGCCATCCAGAAATAGACCGCGAGTGCCAGCAGCGTGACGAGCCCCGTCAACGGATAGGCGAAAGGCGTCATGGCGAATCTCCCTCATGCGTTGCCCGCGTCAAGGAGAGCAGCTTGCGGTGATTCCGGCAAATAAAAGAATGGCTTGGAGAGGGGCCGTCAGTGCGCGACGCCCGCCTCCAGCGCGCGGATGCGCTCGGCGAGGCTGCGGGCGCCGCCAGGCGGTTCGTCTCTCGGCAGATCGTCTCTGGGCAGATCGTCTTCCTCGTCCCGCTCCGCCGGTGCGCCGGTATCCGGCGCCGCATCAAGCTCGGCAAGGAGCGAGGCCTTTACCTCGGCAAGCGTGCGCGCGTCTTCGTCCTGTTCGGCCCCCTCCCGGAGCTCAAGTTCTTGTCCCGCCTCGCTTTCCGGGATGGGGGTGCTTGCGGGCGCCGGGGCATCGAGCGCGGCGAGCCTTTCCTGCGCGGCTTCGAATTGGCGCGTCCTCGCCGTCAGGGCTTCCTCGATGGCGCCGAGTTCGCGGCTCGCCGAGGCGATGCTCGCGGCCTGTTTCGCCGTGTCGGCCGCGGCAGCCGTCATCTCGTTCCGCAGCGCATCGAGGCCGCTCCGCAGCTTTTCGCATTCCGCGGCGAGGCTTTCCCTTTCAGCCTCCAGCCTTTGCTGCGCTTCGGAAAGGTCGGCATTTTCGGATTTGAGCCTGCCGATCTCGGCCTTGAGCGGCGCCACGTCGCGCTCGTGACGGCGCATCATGGCGTCGAGTTCCGCCTGACGGTTTTCTTCCGTCTTTCCCTCATTCTCCGTCCCGGCAGCGGTGCCATCGGCGCCCAGGTTGCGCAGAGTGACAGTGACGGCGCGGCGCCAGACGAACTGGGCTCCGATCATCGCGAAAAGCGATGCGATGAAGAAACCGAGTGCAATCAGCATCAGGCTCTCAATCATGCAGTCCTCGCTTCGCTCGTTCCCAAAGGGCGGTCAGGCCGGAAAAATCGGCACAGACTGACAGAAAAGCCCCCTGCCTTCTACCTTTCCGGCCACCCTTGCGGATGCGGGGCAGGGGATATTCCGGCGATCAGAAAGGCAGCCATTCGCGGGATTTCGTGTATTTCAGATAGCCCACGGACGCACCAAGACGGATACCGACGCCCGAACGCATCGGCGCGAGCACGATGTCGTCGCGCTGCTGATAGTTGATGCCGATGCCGCCCACGAGATAGGCGCTGCCCTCGACGCCGGGAAAGCGCTGATAGATGGCGTCGCCATTGGGCAGGTTATAGACCAGCGTGAAGACTTTCACGGCATTGCCGCCAAAGTCCCATCCGGCACTCGGCCCCTGCCAGTAGACGGTGCGGCGGGTGCCGTTCTTCATGACGAGATCGCCTTGTCCGTAGCGCAGGCCGATGACGAAGGCGCCGCTCGCCTCCTCGCCCTTGATATAGGCATTGGGCTCGCCATAGTCCTCGAAGACATCATGCACGGCGTCCGCGAGCCCCTCCGATACCCCTCCGAAGAAATCGCCTGCCTCTCTCACGATTTCGTCTTCCTTGTAGGTATCGGAAGACCGGTTCTCCGATTGCGCCAGCGCGGCTCCGGGCATGATCGTCAGCGCCGCGAGCAGGCTCAGCACGGCCGCAACGACATAGCCGCTTCCGTTGTTCATTTGCATGCGGGGCTGCCGGTGCGCCGGAGTGGCTTGATAGTGCATCTGCCGTTCCTTTTCCCTGTGATGTCAAAACGCCATCGAATCGCCGTCAATTGATGCAGACTCTAGCGGAGAATCACCCAAATCGCGGGTGCCGGGGATATTGTCCGGCCAGCATGGCGAAACGGTGACCGCAGGACATGAACGAGCGGGGATAATTTCGTGAACGGGGCCGGATGTTGAAGTCGTGGAAGGCGCGTTTCGCAGCAGGCGCAGGGGTTCTCCTCCTTTTGCTTGCGGCCGGTCTCGGCTGGCTCTGGGCGGAGCGTGCGGCGCTTGCCGAGCGTGTCATCGGCAAGGCGCTTGCCGATCGAGGCATCGCGCCCGTTTCCTTCAGCGTCGGTTTCATCGGTTTTCGGAGCATTTCCCTTTCGGATATCGTCATAGGCAATCCGGATGAGCCCGATGCGGCGGCGAGCAGCGTCAGCGTGAACTATTCGCTAGGCGAACTTCTTTCGGGGGATGTGCGTTCCGTCGAGGTGGGCGATGCCAGCCTGCACCTTGCGATAACGAACAGCGGACTATCTCTCGGCGCTCTCGATCCTCTGCTGCAAGGCGATGGCGGAGGCAGACTCCACCTACCCCCCATCTCGGTCGGCAACGCCGAAATCGTGGCGGCTACGCCCTATGGCGATTTCACCTTCGAAGGACCTGCGTCGGTTCTGCCGGAAGGCGATGCGATCGCCGTGTCTTCAGATGCCTTGCGTATCAGCGAATTAACCGACGAGCCGCGCTTCGCACCGCTCATCGCCAATGGAAAGCTCCTTCTCGATGGCAGCGATCTCGCATTCACGGGATCTGTGGTCAGCCATGTCGAAGATGAAAAGCAAGTCCCCCTCTTTGCGGTGGAAGCCGATTATGACGGCGAGGCGAGAACGGGGCGTGCGGTCGCGGAAGGCGCGCTTTCCTTTTCGCATGACGGGGTCACGCTGGCCGCGCTCGTACCCGCTTTGCGCTCGCTCTATCTCGATCTTGATGGGGGCGTTGCCTATCGTCTCGTCGCGGAGATGCAGGGGCGCGATCTCGCTCTTGCGATGGAAACCGAATTCAGCCGGTTTTCTCTTAACCACACGGCAGGTGGTTCATTCTCCCTGAGCGGCAGAATCGACGCCCAAGGCGGGCTCGAGGGAAACGCCCTGATGCCTGTCCATGCGGAGCTTCATCGCGTTACCGTCAGGGATATGGCGGCGCAGGAGCGGTTCGCGCCCATTCGCATCGAGGGGCCGCTCGACTATGCAAAGCGCCGTCTCGCCGCCGATCTCGTCATCCGCAGCGCCTTGCCCGCGGTCGATGGCGCGCGGCTTTCCAATGTGAGTGCAAGTTACGAGGTCGATTCAGGGCGGGGAGAAGTCAGGGCGAGCGGCGATCTTTCCTTCGCGCCCGGCAAGCTCGAACTGCAGACGCTTCTTCCCGCGCTGAAGGGAACCATTGCAAGGATGAGCGGCAGCCTCGTCTATGACGCGCGGGCGAATCTGCAGGACGGGAATTTCGCGAGTTCCGGCGAGGCAAGGCTCATGGATGTCGGTTTCGCCGCATCTGCTGCGACGGTCGAGAAGGTGAATGGAACGGTCTCCCTTTCGAGCCTGCTGCCGCCACGCACAAAGGGCGTACAGAGCATCGATGTCGGTCTGTTGCAGGCCGGGCTGCCTCTCGAGAACGGAACGGTCGCCTTCGAGCTCGACCGTTCGGGACTGCGAATTGTCGATGCAAGCTGGCCCTTTGCGGAGGGAAAGCTCACTCTTGTTTCCTCCAACGCGACATCGAGCGCGAGCAATGCCGAGTTTCTTCTCGGGGTGCGGGATGTCGACTTGTCGGCCCTCGTGGCGCTCGCCGACATTCCCGGCCTCAGGGCGACAGGGCATATCAGCGGCGACGTGCCGATCGCCATCAGGGATGGCGATCCGATCCTGCTCGACGGCAATATCGCCGCACAGGAGGAAGGCATCATCATTTATCGGGGAGAGACTGCCGGCGCTGTTGCAACCGAGCAGACGAAGCTTCTGACGGATGCGCTCCGGAATTTCCATTACACGGAACTCGCGGGCGGTCTCTCCGGCAATGCCAATGGCGAGCTTGTTCTTCGTCTTTCGCTCAAGGGCGCGAATCCCGACCTCTATGAGGGATATCCCTTCGCCATCAATGTAAACCTGGAGGGATCGCTTGCAGACCTGCTGCGGCGTGGTACCGTTGGTTTCCGGCCGCTCGAACTGATCAAAGAGCAATCGAAAGGGGCGGTGACGCCGCCCGCGAACAAGACGGAGCCGTGAGCTTGCAGCATCAGACGCCTCGAATGCGCCTCTCTTCATGCGGATATGTTCCACTCGCCGCGGCGGGGATTTCTCTCCTTCTTGCGGCGTGCAATCCCACGGTGAAGATCGAAGCGCCGGACAAGCCCATCGAGATCAATCTGAACGTCAAGATCGAGCAGGAGGTTCGGGTGAAGGTCGATCGTGATCTCGACGAGCTGCTTGCCGAAAATCCGGATCTGTTCTGAGGAAGGAACGAGACATGCACTTGATTGCGAGGAATATCCTTCCGCTTTTTGCGCTTCTGATTTCCCTCGTCTTCGCGGGCTCCGCTTTCGCCATCGATCTCGATTCAGCCAAGGCCCAGGGACTCGTTGGCGAAAAACTGAACGGTTATGTGGGAATTGTCACTTCGGCGCCGAGCCCCGACGTCACCAAGATGGTGAATGACATTAATCTGCGCCGTCGCGATTCCTACCGGGCCATTGCCGACAAGACGCCGGGCGCCACGCTCAATGCGGTCGAGAAGCTGGCGGCCGAAAAGCTCATCCGCAAGACGCCGTCCGGGCAATATGTTGAGAAGAGTCCGGGCCAATGGGTCAAGAAGCCCTGAAACCGTTCCGATTCAGGACGATTTTGGCGGCTGGCCCTGCCTGACACAGCCCCGATCCCCGAATGAGGCGTAAACCAGCCCGGAAATGCGATTTTCCGGCGGCATGGCGCTTGCACTTTTACGGGCACAAGCTTGTCCGCCATTAGCGCGTATCGCATGGCGGGGCCGGCGCGAGCCCTCGACGGTCGGGGGGCCAGCTCGTGGCTTGCGCCGGCCAGCTTGTCCTTCTCCGACGGCCTCGACAGCCCAGGCCCCGGACCGGAAAAATCCGGTCCGGGGACCAGGAGAACCTGTTTCAGCTCATACCGTCAGGCGTGCGCGCCGCGCGCGACAAAGAAGGGATTGTCGAGCCCGCGCTCGGTCTTGCCATAGAGAAGCGGCGTACCGTCGAGTTGGGTGACACTACCGCCTGCCGCGAGGAGCACGGCATGACCTGCGGCCGTGTCCCACTCCATCGTGCGGCCATGACGCGGATAAAGATCGGCTTCACCCGTCGCAACGAGACAGAATTTCAGGGAAGAACCGGCGGCGAGAAACTCCTTCACCTTGTAGAGGTTCAGGTATTCGTCGGTCTTCGTGTCGCGATGCGTGCGGCTGGCGATGACCACGAGTCCATCCTCGCCGGGTGTCCGCGCTGCGATCTGCCTCGGCGTGCCGGAGCCTTCATCGCCCCGTGCATTCGGAGCGACATGCTGCTCGAAGGCATTGCCCGCGCCATAGCCGAAGAACATCCGATCCTTGGCCGGTGCGTAAACGACGCCCGCCACCGGTATGCGGTCCTCGATCAATGCGATATTGACCGTAAATTCGCCGTTCTTGTTGATAAACTCCTTCGTGCCGTCCAGAGGGTCGACTAGGAAGAAGCGGTGACCAATCTCGGGAATGTGGCCGCCTGCGGCAGCTTCCTCGGACACGACGGGGATATCCGGCGTGGACTTCCGCAAGCCATCCAGAATGATCGCCTCGGCATCGCGGTCGGCAGCCGTAACCGGGCTCTTGTCGTCCTTGTGAATGACTTCGAACTCGGAATGATAGTGATCCATGATCGCGGCGCCCGCGCGCAGGGCAATCTTCCGCAGTTCCTCGACAAGGGCAGCGCGGTCGGAAATCAGGCTCGTCAAAACATTTTTCCCTGAGAATGTCCCGCCGGGGAGATGGGACGGGAGACTTCGGTGGAGGCCGCCGGGGCTGGCCTTGAGGGCGGCGCAATGGTATCAGGTTTTCTAGGCTTTTAGGGGTTCTGGGGCAAATCGATATGACGGAAACCAACGACGTCTCCGCTTTGGAGCTCGCCGCTCTCATGTGCAGCCGCGTCTGTCATGACGTGATCAGCCCGGTGGGGGCGATTACGAACGGGCTTGAAGTTCTGGCGGATGAAGACGATCCGGAAATGAAGGCCCATGCGATGGAGCTCATCACGAAGAGCGCCGCGCAGGCCTCGGCCAAGCTCCAGTTTGCGCGCCTCTGCTTCGGCGCGGCTGGGTCCGCGGGCGCGGAGCTCGACCTGCAGGATGCGAAGGCCGTGGCCGAGGGCCTGATGATGGGCGAGCGGGCGACGCTATCCTGGGATGCGCCTGCAGCGACGATCGGCAAGGACTACGTCAAGCTCCTGCTCAACATGATCCTGATCGGCATGGCTGCCGTTCCGCGGGGCGGGGATGTCTCGGTCAATGTCGATGGGGAAATGGCAAAGCCGACGCTGCGCGTGCGCTCCAGCGGGCAGGCAGCGCGGGTGCCGGAGGAGACGGCCAAGTTTCTCGGCGGGCGCGACCCGGACAGGTTTCTCGACGCGCGCGCCGCGCAACCCTATTTCACAGGGCTCGTTGCCAGATCGCTCGGCCTTTCCATCGATGCGCGGATGGAGGGTGAGACCTTCGTGATCGAGGCGTTCTTCGCCGATGGCGGCGCGGGCGTGTGAGACCGGTTTTTCAGACACTAAAACAAGAAGGGCGCCCCAGGGCGCCCTTCTGCATTTCAGTCCTGTGCGGGGGATCAGGCCGAGGCCTTCGCCGGCATGGCGCCCTCGGACGGATCGCGCAGCACGTAGCCGCGGCCCCAGACGGTTTCGATGTAGTGATCGCCGCCGGTCGAGGCCGCAAGTTTCTTGCGCAGCTTGCAGATGAAGACGTCGATGATCTTGAGTTCGGGCTCGTCCATGCCGCCATAGAGATGATTGAGGAACATCTCCTTCGTCAGCGTCGTGCCCTTGCGGAGCGAGAGGAGCTCCAGCATCTGATACTCCTTGCCGGTCAGGTGCACGCGGTTGCCTTCGACCTCGACCGTCTTGGTGTCGAGGTTGACGGTGAGCTTGCCCGTGTTGATGACCGACTGGGAATGACCCTTGGAACGGCGGACGACCGCATGGATGCGGGCGACGAGCTCATCCTTGTGGAAGGGCTTCGTCATGTAGTCGTCGGCGCCGAAGCCGAGGCCTCGAACCTTGTTCTCAATGCCGGCGAGACCGGAAAGGATGAGAATTGGAGTGGTGATCTTGCCCACACGCAGCTGCTTGAGGACGTCATATCCGCTCATGTCGGGAAGGTTCAGGTCGAGCAGGATGATGTCGTAGTCGTAGAGCTTGCCGAGATCGACCCCTTCTTCACCGAGGTCGGTGGTGTACACATTGAAACCATCCGACTTGAGCATCAGTTCGATGCTCTGCGCGGTCGCGCTGTCATCTTCGATGAGCAGAACTCTCATTGGTCCCCCTCTCGGCGATCCACTTCAGCCTCAATCGCCGACGGCTTGGTTAATCCATGGTTGGGACCTTAAGGCGATTTGGTTAACAAAGGTTAATCGGAATGAAAAAAATTCAGAAAAATTTACCGGTCGTTCCCTAAGTCGCTGCTTTGACTCACCTTTCCCGTAAGGAGACGGGTGGCCGGGAGGTTAATGCGCTGGATGCGGAGGCCTCATCAGGTCCGATATGCACGGGGATCTGGTCATTTCAGGGTTTACGCCGTCTTAAAGTCTTCGCGGCAAACTGCCTCTCATCTGAAGAGTCGGGGCGGATTTCCCCATAACTCATGGCGGATATTCCGCTTTGGAAGAGGCCGGGCCGTGCAGGCATTGTTGGCGGAAATAGGTGCGCTCGCCGAGGTGAAGCACTATGGGCGGGTGGTCAGCATCCAGGGGCTGATGGTGGAAGTGGCCGGGCCGCTTCATGCCATGGGCGTGGGGAGCAGGCTCGCCGTCTTCAATCGTGCGGGCGAGGAAGTGATCTGCGAAGTGGTCGGCTTCCGCGACAACCGCGCGCTTTGTCTTCCCTTCGGCGCCCTCTCCGGTATCGGTGTGGGCTGCAAGGCGGTTCTCTCCTCGGAGGAACCTCACATCTATCCTTCGAATGCCTGGCTCGGCCGTGTCGTGAATGCGATGGGCGAGCCGATCGATGGAAAGGGGCCGATTGCTCAGGGTGCGATGCCCTATCCGTTGCGCAACGCGCCACCAGCCGCTCATACGAGGCAGCGTGTCCGCGGAAAGGTCGATCTGGGGGTGAGGGCGCTTAACACCTTTACGACCTGCTGCCGCGGTCAGCGCATGGGCATTTTCGCTGGCTCGGGTGTCGGAAAGTCGGTCCTGCTTTCCATGCTAGCGCGGAATACCGAGTGCGATGTGTCGGTCATCGGTCTTATCGGTGAGCGCGGCCGCGAGGTACAGGAATTCATCGAGGACGATCTCGGGCCCGAGGGGCTTGCGCGCTCAGTCGTCGTGGTTGCGACATCGGACGAGCCCGCCTTGATGCGCAGACAGGCAGCCTATCTCACATTGAGTCTCGCCGAGTACTTCCGGGATCTCGACAAGGATGTCCTCTGCATGATGGACAGCGTGACGAGGTTCGCGATCGCGCAGCGAGAGATTGGCCTGTCGACAGGCGAACCGCCTACGAGCAAGGGCTATACGCCGACCGTTTTCGCCGAGCTGCCGAAGCTTCTCGAGCGTGCGGGGCCGGGAACGGGTGCTGGCAGCATTACGGGGCTTTTTACCGTTCTCGTCGATGGTGACGATCATAACGAGCCCGTGGCCGATGCTGTGCGTTCGATTCTAGATGGTCATATCGTCATGGAGCGTTCGATTGCCGAGCGCGGACGCTATCCCGCAGTCAATGTGCTGAAGTCCGTCTCGCGTACCATGCCCGACTGCAATACGCCGGAAGAGAACGATCTTATTCGCCGGGCCCGCGCCTTGATGGCGACCTATGACGACATGGAAGAGCTGATCCGGCTTGGCGCCTATCGTCCTGGATCGGACCCGCAGGTCGACGAAGCTATTCACTATCAACCTGCGCTCGACGCCTTCCTGTCGCAGCACAAACATGACGCCAGCACGCTTGCCGAGGGCTATACGGCGCTTGCGGCCATTCTCGGCGAGGAATCGCCGAAATTCGGGGAGACTGAGTGATGCGGAACCGTGAATCCCTGATCCGCCTCCACAAGTTCCAGGTGGACGAGAAACGCCGGAAAGTGGCCGAGCTCGAAATCATGCTGGGCGAGTTCCGCCAGCGCGAACGCGATCTCGAGGCACAGGTGGAAGAAGAACAGCGAAAGGCGGGAATTTCCGATGTCGGCCACTTCGCCTATCCCATGTTCGCGAAATCCGTCATCCGCCGTCGGGAAAATATCCTCGAATCGATCGAAGGGATCGAACGCCAGCTCGAGACCGCCAAGGAGGAACTTGCCGGCGCCTTCCGCGAGCTCAAGAAGTATGAGCTGCTCGAAAGCAGCCGCCGCCGGAAGGTTCGCAAGGAAGCAATGCTTTTAGAGCAGTCGGAGTTGGATGAAATCGCCCTGACAATTCACCGGCGTCACTGATCAGTCCCAAAACCCGTTTTCGCCTTCTCGCAGGGCGCGCTAATATGGCCGCGAACTTCACAAATTGCGGTCAATGCCAATGCCTTCCTTCGATATCGTTTCCAAGACAGACTTCGCCGAGATCGACAACGCGCTGCAGAACGTGGCGCGAGAGATCGGCCAACGCTACGATTTCAAGGGATCGCACTGTTCCGTCGAGAGAAAGGAACAGGAACTCACGATCAATGCCGATGACGATCTGAAACTGAAGCAGATGCACGAACTGCTGCAGGGACATCTTGCGCGGCGCAATGTTGAAGCTGGCGTGCTTGACTACAAGGAACCGGAGAAAGCCGCCGGGCAGAGCGTGCGGCAGAAGGTGACGATCCGGGAAGGGATCGACAAGGAACTCGCCAAGAGGATCGTGAAGGATATCAAGGGATCGGGCCTGAAGGTGCAGGTCGCCATTCAGGGCGACGAGCTACGCGTGTCCGGCAAGAAACGCGATGACCTCCAGGCTGCCATTCAGTTCGTGAAGGGGCTGAAGATCGAGCAGCCCCTCCAGTATGTGAACTTCCGTGATTGAAGATTCGTCTTATCCGCGAAAGAAGAGGCGCCGAACGAGATAGATCAGGCTGATCGCGATCAGATAGCCGATGAAGCGGATTGCGACGAGCTTCAACACCTCAATATCCAGATAGTCCGGTAGCGGATTTGCCGCACCCGCATAGAAGTTGCGGCCGATATTGACGAGCTCGTGGACGAGCGTGGCGCCGACCGCGTAGACGACGATGCGGTTGTACCGGCTCATCAGGATCGCGGCGATGAGCGCAATTATCAGACCTTGTATCGAGTTGACCGTATCGAAGCCCATGCGCGCCCATGCAAGCGCTTCGTTCAGATATTCCTGAAATTCCATCTTGTCCCCCTCAAGCTTTACCAGGCAGGAGAGCCTCTCTCCCGGGATGGCGTATGGTGTCGGCCACCACGCAGGTTCCGTACGCCAACTCATGGCAGAGCCTATCTCAAAATGGCACAAGGTCTAGCTATTTGCGCTGCGAAAAGTCCGTCTGCGTCGCAAATCCGTCATCATTCAGCGTGAGCGGAGGGGCGGCGCAGAGGATAAAAGCGCAGGGCCCGGCGCGTGAGGTGGTTAACGGGAGTGTGTTTCCGGCGGCGGAGATATGCCGCCGGCATTGCCAAATCAGACGCTCCCGACCGTCCGCAGACGGATGCGGGGATGGATTTCGTTCTGGGACATGACAAATGTCTGGGGACGGAAGCGCTCTATGATGGAGCGAACATAGGGACGTATACCAGGGCTTGTCAGTAGAACCGGAACCTCCCCGGCGCGCGCGGCATCTTCGAAACGGTCGCGCATCAAGGCAATGAACTCCTGCAAAACGGATGGTTGCATGGAGAGCTGCTTCTCTTCTCCCTGACCGACGAGCGATTCCGCGAATGCCTGCTCCCAGCGGGGCGAGAGCGTCACGAGGGGAAGTGTATTGTCCCCATCCATGTGTGCAGCGCAGATCTGGCGAGCGAGGCGCGCGCGAACATGCTCGGTGATGAGGGTCAGGCTCTGCGTGTGTCCGACCGCTTCGGCGATGCCTTCCATGATCGTCGGCAGGTCGCGGATGGAGATGCGTTCGGTGAGCAGGGTCTGGAGGACGCGTTGAATGCCGGTGATGGTGATCTGCGAAGGCACGAGATCGTCCACGAGCTTCTTGTGTTCCTTGCCAAGTTCGTCGAGGAGCTTCTGTACTTCCGCATAGGAAAGCAGGTCGGCCATGTTGTCCTTCAGAATCTCCGTCAGGTGCGTCGTCAGCACCGTGGGCGGATCGACAACCGTGTAGCCACGGAAGGATGCTTCCTCGCGAAGGCCCTCGTCGATCCAGGTCGCCGGCAATCCGAAAGCGGGTTCCGTGGTGTGGAGACCGGGGAGCTGAATCTGGTTGCCATGCGGATCCATGACGAGAAGCTGACCGACATAGACCTCTCCGCGCCCTGACTCCACTTCCTTTACGCGAATGACGTAGCTGTTCGCGTCGATCTGCACATTGTCGAGGATGCGGACGGAGGGCATGACAAAGCCCATATCGCTCGCGATCTGACGGCGCAACGCCTTGATCTGGTCGGTGAGCTTCTGGTGGTCCTTGCCGTTGATCAGCGGGAGCAGGGCGTAACCGATCTCTAGGCGGAGCTCGTCCATCTTGAGGGCCGTACTGATAGGCTCTTCGGCTGCGGGCTTTGCTTCGGCTTCCTGCGCTTCGGCAAAGGCGAGATCGTCTTCCCTCTGCTTTCGCGATTTCTTCAGATAGAACGCCAAACCACCGGAACCGGCGGCGAGCAAAAGGAAAGGAATTGCGGGGAGGCCCGGCAGAAGCGCCATCGTGCCCATCACGAAGGAGGACATGCCGAGCGCCTGCGGATAACCGGAGAGTTGATCGAAGAGCGCTTCGTCGGCAGCGCCTTCGACGCCGGCCTTCGACACGAGAAGGCCCGCGGCGGTGGAGACGATCAGCGCCGGAATCTGGCTCACGAGACCGTCGCCGACGGTCAGCAGCGTGTAGGTATGCGCGGCATCGCCGAAGCCCATGTCGTTTTGCGCAACGCCGATAACGATGCCGCCCACCACGTTGATAAAAGTTATGAGAAGGCCGGCAATCGCATCGCCGCGCACGAACTTGGACGCACCGTCCATGGCACCGAAGAAGGAACTTTCCTTTTCGAGGCTTGTCCGGCGCTCGCGAGCTTCCTTTTCGTCGATCAAACCAGCGGAAAGATCGGCGTCGATTGCCATCTGCTTGCCAGGCATCGCATCAAGGGTGAAACGTGCTGCGACTTCCGCAATACGCCCAGAACCCTTGGTTATGACGACGAAGTTCACGATGACGAGGATCGCGAAGACGATCACGCCGATCACGAAGTTGCCTTGCATCACGAAGTTGCCGAAGGCCTCGATGACCTTGCCTGCGCTGGCTGTGCCCTCATGACCCTGGCCGAGGATGAGGCGGGTCGATGCAAGGTTCAGGGCCAGGCGAAGCATCGTCGCGATGAGAAGTACGGTCGGAAAGGCACTGAATTCGAGAGGCTTCTGGATGAAGAGCGCCGTCATCAGCACGAGCACCGAGAAGGTGATTGAGATGGCAAGCGAGAAGTCGAGGAGAAACGCCGGCAGGGGCAGGATCAACACGACGATGATCGCCATAACGCCGAGGGCCAGAGCGAGATCGCCCCGCTTGGCGAGATCGGCCATAAGGGAGCCAGGTGTCATGCCCGAGATGCCGAGGCTACCGAGCAGTCCCTTTGCCGGTGCGGCGCTGCTTGCGTCACTCATTCAAGGAGTTCCTGAAAACGGAGATCTGGGGTACTCAGCCAAACTGGGGGCGCGCTTCGCCGGGTGTCGGTATCTGGACGCCCTGTTCGCCATACTCCTTCAGCTTGTTACGAAGAGTACGGATCGATATGCCCAGAATGTTCGCGGCATGGGTGCGGTTCCCGAGACAGTGATCGAGGGTCTGAAGGATAAGATCCTGTTCAACTTCGGCGACCGTCTTGCCCACAAAGGCGCGGGATGCCGCATCCGCCGCAGCGGCTGCCTTCTGCGCAACACCGTTCAGAGGCGTGTCGTCGAGACGAGAGCCGTCCGGAAGGCGGATGGCATCGACATCGATCTCGGCGCCGGTCGACAGAAGCACCGCGCGGTGCATCGTGTTTTCGAGCTCGCGCACGTTTCCGGTCCAGCGATGCTGGCCGAGGAAGCGGCGCGCCTCGGCCGAAATCGCTTTCTGGGAGAGACCATTCTGCTTCGCATAGCGGGCTGCAAAATGTTCAGCGAGCGCGAGAATATCGGCGGGACGCTCACGCAGTGGCGGGAGCTGAAGGTTGACGACGTTCAGTCGATAGAAAAGGTCTTCGCGGAATCGGCCGGCACGAGCTTCCGCCTGCAGATCACGGTTCGATGTCGCGATGATGCGGATGTTGACCTTGACCGGCGTCTTGCCTCCGACGCGGTCGATCACGCGCTCCTGAATAGCGCGAAGGAGCTTGGCCTGAAGGCGGATATCCATCTCGCTGATTTCGTCGAGAAGAAGCGTTCCGCCATCGGCTTCTTCGAACTTGCCGATGCGCCGGGCGACAGCGCCCGTGAAGGCGCCCTTCTCGTGGCCAAAGAGTTCCGATTCCAGGAGGTTTTCCGGAATGGCGGCGCAGTTTACGGAAATGAAGGGCTTGTCGCGACGAAGGGAGCGGCTGTGAACGTAATGCGCGATGACTTCCTTGCCGGTGCCCGACTCGCCGGTGATAAGAATCGAGGCTTCGGAGGGTGCCACCTGATCGGCGAGTTTCACGATGGACCCCATCTTCGAGTCCTGAAAGATCAGCGCATGGTTCTCTTCAGCGACAGCTGAAAGCACAGCGGCGATCAGGTCCGCATCGGGCGGCAGAGGTATGTATTCCTTCGCGCCCGCCCGGATCGCGTTGACCGCGGCGCGAGCATCCGTTTCGACGCCGCAAGCCACCACGGGCACGCAGATGTGTTCGGCCTGAAGGCGGGGAATGAGGCCTGCAATGTCCATCGCCACATCGACCATCATGAGGTCGGCGCCGCGGCCGGAGCGCAGGGTATCGATCGCCTGATCGACGGTTTCGGTATGGGTCACCTTGGCGCCCTTGGCCATCGCCATTTTCGTGGCGGTGGAGAGTTGTCCATTCAGGGTTCCGACGATCAGAAGGCGCATCTGCGGCTCCTCTACTTTCTTTTCAGCTACGAGTTACTTTTCTTTGCCGCAGAGTCAGGCGAGGCCGCCTTTGACGATTTCGGTCATGGTGACGCCGAGACGATCGTCCACCACCACGACTTCTCCGCGTGCAACAAGCCGGTCATTCACATAGATGTCGATCGCTTCGCCGACCTTGCGGTCCAGTTCAACGATGGCGCCCCGGCCAAGCTTCAACAGGTTGGAGACCTCAATATGCGTCTTGCCGAGGACGGCAGACACATTGACCGGCACGTCGAAGACTGCTTCGAGGTCCTGGGCAGTGCGAGCGATCTCCTCCTCCTGCACGGTTTCGCTTTCGGCCGTGGCTGGAGCTTGTTCCGTATTGGCGAGATCGGGCAGGGCGACTTCATCTTCCTGATTTGCCATGATGCGAACTCCTTCATGTATCCGTTGTTATCGCTCGTCCCGGTCCGCTATACGGACTTCGGGCATGGCGAGTGAATCCTTGTCTGCGCCGGTCTTCAGCGTTTCGATGTGGCGGGAAACAATCTCCCCGATCTCCTGCTCGATTTCCTCACGGTTCCGCGCAACGCCACCATCGGCCCACTCGACAACGCAGTCGCTTTCGGCCATCGACGGCTCGCCGAGAAGGATGATGCGTCCAGTGAGGCCGCGTTCCATGGCCATGCGGTCGACGGTTTCCTTCATTCGATCCACGAGGGAGGCGGATACGCGCAGCAGAATGTGCGGTTCACGATTGAGGTGCGAGAGACAATCCCGCAGAACCGCCTCTATCTCCTTTTCGGGTTGAACGGCGATCAGAGCGGGCGCGAGCTTGCGCGCAACTTCAAATGCCAGCTCCGCGGCTTCCCTCTTCGTCGAGGCGATCTGACTATCCAGGGCAGAAAGGAGGCGAGTGGCGCTCTCGGACAGATGCGCCATGGCCTCGCCGAGCTGTCGACTGGACAGGGTTTCTGCGTCCCGGCGGCCCTGCTCGAGACCTTCGGCATATCCCGCCTTGCGCGCTGCCTCGACGTCCATTTCCGTGAGGACCGGAGACGGTTCGTCCGCTTCGGCGGAACGCTTTGGCGCGTCGCCGAATTGGGTGTCGAAGGTGAATTTTACCGCCTGTTTCATTCCGTCGATCCGGGGTCCGTTGCCTGAGCCGATCAATAGATGAGTTCGTTGTCGGAGCTGTCGGAGGCGATCATGATCTCGCCCTTGTTCGCCAGATCCTTGGCGATGTTGACCATCGTGGTCTGCGCTTCGTCCACATCCTTCAGGCGCACCGGACCCATCATCTCCATGTCCTCACGGAGGATTTTTGCGGCGCGCTCCGACATGTTGGCGAAGAAGAGATCGCGCAGCGCATCCGATGCTCCCTTGAGAGCGATGGCGAGCTTGTTCTTGTCGACAGCGCGCAGCAGTGTCTGAACGGAACCCGGATCCAGGCGACCAAGATCCTCAAAGGTAAACATGAGCGCCTTGATACGGTCAGCGGACTCACGTGAGCGTTCTTCGAGCGACGCGAGGAAACGACTTTCTGTCTGACGGTCGAAATTATTGAAAATTTCCGCCATCAGTTCGTGGCTGTCGCGGCGGTTCGTACGCGACAGGTTCGACATGAATTCGGAACGAAGCGTTTGCTCGACCTTGTCGAGAATCTCCTTCTGCACCGACTCCATGCGAAGCATGCGGGTCACGACCTCCAGGGCGAAATCCTCCGGCAGGCATGCCAGGACCCGGGCCGCGTGTTCCGGCCTGATCTTCGTCAGAACGACCGCCACGGTTTGTGGATATTCGTTCTTCAGATAGCTGGCGAGAACCGCTTCATTCACGTTGCCAAGCTTTTCCCACATGGTGCGTCCGGCCGGGCCGCGAATTTCATCCATGACCGCATTCACGCGGTCTTCGGGAAGAAAGCGCAGAAGCAGACGCTCAGTAGATTCATAAGAGCCGACAAGCGCGCCCGTACCGGAAACCTTGGACGCAAACTCGACCAGAAGCTTTTCGACCGTCCCGGCCTGTACGGTGCCGAGCGACGACATGATCTGCGACATTTCGCGGATCTCGTCCTCGTCCATCATTTCCCAAAGCGGTGCCGCATCCTCGGCGCCGAGCGCGAGCATGAAGATCGCCGCCTTTTGCGGGCCTGTAAGGGCCTTGTCGTCCTTGATTTTGGGAGCCGTCGCCAATTTTCAGATCCTCAAGCGGTTTCGTGCAGCCAGCTGCGCAAGATCGAAATGGATTCGTCGGGGTGGTTCGAAACAAGCTCGCCGATCTTTCGGACCGAGGATTGCTTCACCTTGCCGGCGACCTGGGCGATATCGATGAGCATGTCTTCACTCAGCTGTTCTGGAGCGGGCAGGGAGCCGGCAGACTGGCTTTCACCGTCCGGTCCCGAAATGGCGGCCTGGCCTTCCGGTGCCGCCGTGCCGGGCAGGGAAAGGGGCACGCCATTTCCGCTCAGGATGCCGTTTTTTGCCAACAGCGGCCGGGCGACGAAGAAGATCGCGACGAGAGCGAGGACTGCCAGAACGGCAAGTTCGACGAGGCGCATGATGTCCGCTCTGGCGAAGCTCATGAAGCCGGCCGCTTCTTCCGCCAGTTCCGCGTTCGCGTCGAGTTCCGGCCGGGGGGCAAACTGGAGATTGACTACCTCGACAAGATCGCCTCGCGCCTCGTCGAAACCTATAGCGGATTTGACGAGAGCCTCTATCTTGTCGAGCTCCTGTTGGGTACGGGGTGCGTAGACCATCGAGCCGTCTTCGCCCTGCGCATAGGCGCCATCGACCAGTACGGCGACGGAAAGACGCTTCACGCGGCCTGGCTCAAGGACTTCGGTCTTGGTCGTACGCGAGATCTCGTAGTTGACCGTCTCTTCCGTGCGGTTGGTTGCCTGCTTGGAGCCCGTTTCTCCTTCGGCGCCGCCAAGGTTGGCATTGGGAAGATTGTTGCCGACCGTAACGCCGTCGTTCTGCGCGCCGTCCGTGCTGCTGGAGGAATCTTCCACGGTTTGCGTCGAGCGGACGACCTGGCCATTCGGATCGTACATGTCCGAAGTTTGCGTAATGCGATTATAGTCCATCTGCGCCGTAACCTCGACGCGAGCCTTGTCGGCGCCGACGACGCGCTGAATGATGTTCTCCAGGTGCGTACGCAACCGATTCTCATAGTTGCTACGACGCTCGTCGACCGAGCTCGCAAAGATCGCCTGATTGTCGTCACCGGCACCGCTCGCGAGCAGAGTGCCGCGCTCGTCGACGATGGAAACGCGACCGGGAGCTAGACCGTCCACTGCAGATGCCACGAGATACTGGATGGCCTTTACCTGCTGAGTGGAAAGGGCGTTGCGGGTCACCTTCAGCACGATCGATGCCGTCGGCTCGCGCCGTTCGCGCGAAAAAAGTTCACGTTCCGGCAAGACCAGATGCACGCGGGCACCCTGAATTCCGTCGATCGCTCGAATGGTGCGAGCCAGTTCGCCTTCAAGGGCGCGCAGATGGTTGATGTTCTGAAGGAAGCTCGTAGTGCCGAGCGCATCGGCGTTGTCGAATATCTCGTAGCCAACCGTTCCGCCCGCGGGCAGCCCCTTCTCGGCCAACATCATGCGAAGGCGCAGCACTTCGGACTGAGGCACATAGATCATGCTGCCGTCGCCGCGAAGTTCGTAGGGGACCTTCGCAGCATCCAGTTCCGCCACCATTTTGGCGGCATCTTCCACGCCAACGTCCGAGAAGAGCAGGGATTTGGGTTCGGAGCCGAACCGCAACGCGATGAAAGCGAAGAACACCAGCAGCGAAACGGCGACGAGGCCGAGGGCTGCAAGGCGTGCCATTCCCATCGATTTGAGAAGATTCGAGAAGTTATTCACCAACCCACCTCTTGTGTCAGCGCGCAAGGCTCGAATCCGGTCCTGGATCCATGCTTCCGCCCGACAGTAGGCAAGCCGGCAATTCCTTTGCCCCCCTAACCCCGATTTTCTTTGCCCAATCGAGGCGCCCCGTGCCAGTGGGCAAAAATTACCGCGTGTGACCTAAACAGATGCTTAACGCGGGCGGCAATTTTTGCCGGGTGAGAGCGGTGGTGAGGTGGCTCAAAAGAAAGACGCCGGCGGAGGGAGGATCCGCCGGCGTCCCGAAAGACAGCAAGTACGCAGATACTGTTCTATCTCACTGCCTGTACTGCTGAACCCTGGTGGCTCGTAGCCCGGCGAGGCCATGGCGTTCGATAGAGCGCTGCCAGCTCAGGAATTCTTCGACCGTCAGCGTGTACCGGCGGCAGGCGTCGTCGAGGCTGATAAGGCCACCGCGAACGGCGGCCACGACTTCAGCCTTGCGACGGATCACCCAGCGCTTGGTATCCGGCGGCGGCAGGTCGGCAACCGTGAGCGGACTCCCGTCGGGGCCGATCACGTAGTTGACCTTTGTGGTCTGATGCTCACTCATCGAACTTTGGTCTCCGTGCTCTTCGCTTGCTTCAGAGCATAAGGACGCGGCTTTAAAAAACGGCTAAGCGCGAAGGTAAAATTTGTCCCGATTCAATGGGTTAGCTGTTCCATTGCGGGACGTGTGGGTGAGATTAAATCTCCGTTTCCGGATATTTTGCCGAGACGATCTGCGAATACCGGATCTGGGCGCCGTTCACCGTAAGAAGCGGATCGGTGGTGCTGAGGTCGATCTCCGTCACGATGCCCTGCGTACGCGTATCCACAGCTACCGGCTCGCCCTCCGCATCGTTGGCGGTCACCTTCAGGAAATAGGTGCCATCGGGCAGATCGTTGCCGTTGCTGTCCTTGCCATCCCAGGTGAACTGATTGCTGCCCTTCGAGGCATCAAGCTTCTTCGTGAAGACCGCCGCACCATCCGAATTGATCACCTGAAGCGTTGTGTCGGGCGCGTCCTTCGCGAGAGCGAAGGTCCAGTTGGCTTCTCCATCGGCGAGAAGGGCGCCGGTTCCGGAGCCGGTCACTTCCTGACCGAGAAGGGAGACGGCCATGCTCGAGTTCTGGATCAATGTGGCGGTGATGAGGGTCTCGAGATTCTTGTTCGTCTGGATCGACTGCTCGACCCCCGACATCTGAACCAGTTGCTGAGTGAACTGGTCGGAGTTCATCGGGTTAGTCGGGTCCTGATGCTGAAGCTGCGTCGTCAGCAACGTCAGAAAGGTGTCGAAGTTGCCAGTCAACGCCGCGGATGCTGATGACGACTTGGTGCCATTGGCCGCGGCCTGAACTGCGGCCGATGCGGAAGCGATATCCATGATGCACGAACCTTTCTGCGTCAGACGCGGATATCGACGCCGCCATTTGCGGCAAGATTGACATTGTAGATGGGGGCAGGTGGCGTCTCGCCGTCAGTCTCGTCCCCCGGAGCGCCGGAACCGCCGCCTCCATTCGCGAAGTCGGGCGAGCCGCTTTCCTCGCTCTGATCGCGCAAGCTGAAATTGAGGCTGTCGTTGTCGGCCTGAAGTCCGGCGTTGTTCAGCGCTTGCTGCAGCGCACGGGCGTCTCGCTGCAACAGGTCCAATGTTTCCGGACGGTCTACCGTCATATGGGCAACGACGTGACCGTCCTTACGGACCTCCATACGCACATCGATGCGTCCCAGCTCGGGCGGATCGAGGCGAATGTCGAACCGGTTGGTACCCTTCTGAAGATTGCGAGCCATCTGAAGCGCAATGGTGTTTGCAGGTAGCTGTGTCGGCTGCGTCTGCCCGGGAAGGGTGCCGACGCGAATAGTCGCCGGGTTGCCGCCGCTTGCTGCCTGCTGCACGGAAGAGATGGCAATGTCACCATTCGCGGCTGGTGCCGTGGCGATGGTGGAAGCGGCACCCGGTTGCGCGGGCTGCGGTGCGGCGGATGCGTTGTGCCCTGGCTGCTGCGTGTTTGGGGCGGTGGCGATACTCGGCTGAGCGGATGCCTGCTTGTCGCCGGACTTCTTCTCCGCGAGTCTTTCAGCGGCCTCCTGGCCGAGACCCTTTTCCGCCTTTGGAGAATTGATCTGCTGCTCCTCGATGCCAGCGGCCGCGAGTTCATCGGCGGCGGTGCCCGCCGGGGTCTGGGCCTGCGCGGGCAATTGTGCGGCATTTCTCGCAGTGGACTGTTTCTTTGCCTGAACTTCTTCGTTGCCCGCAGAGGCTTTCATCTCGTCTCCATCGGGTGTTGCGGTTCCCGGTGTCTGCTCCGGAGTGCGGATATCGGCGGACTTTCCGGCGGCGTGCTGCTGGGCGGCATCGCCGGCCTGCTTCGTGGCAGAACCCATGTCGATGCCGTTCTTTCCGGCGGTCTGCGTCATGGATGCGTCCGCTATCGCCTGGGTGGCTGCCAGCGGCAGATCCGTTCCGTCTTCGGGGGCGGTCTCGGCGGACTCTTTCTCAGCCTCCTTGGAATCGCTGTCTTCCGACGTCTCGGCGGTCTCGTCCGGCGTCGCTGCGTCGTGTTCGAGCGATGCACTTTCCTCCGCAGCCTCTGCGTCCTGGATAACGGTCTCTCCGCTTCCTGCCTTTGGCGCGCCTGCCTCGGAACGGTCCGCCGACTTCGTCTTCTCCTCGTCGCGTTCCTCGCGGGCCGTTTTGCGTGTGGAAGGCTCGTCCTTGAGCCTTTCGGTGCGCTCAGCCGCGGCGGAGCGCTGCTCTCGGCGATCAACGGGACGGTCATCGCGGCGCTCGCTCATCTGCTTGCTGTTTTCGGCCAGATGGCGTGCGAAATCATCGGCCGCATCTGCCAGCGGGGGGCGAACGGAACCTGGCTGGAAGAGCAATCCCTCGGAAGAGGAACTGCGCTGCGTGGACGGCGTAGAAAATTCCATAGGCGGTCACCCGGTCGAAAAATGGCCTGCCACCTTGAAAGCAAGGGGCAGGCCATACTTATCAGCCAAAAAATGGCAATAATTTCATGGGCTTGATCTTGACCGCAGATGGCTCACACTCGATATTCCATGCCGATCCGGCAGTTTTTGCCGGGCAGCCGTCGCCTTCGGGCCGCCCTTGCCGTGTGCGGCATGGCTCATATTATGCGGCTCGGTAGCGGAGCCCTTCGAAACGGCTTTCAGACAGTCTTCAACGGAGCACCGGATTTTCCGGTCTGACGCAATGCGTGAACCCTTCGACACAAGGACGGGTCTTAACAGTCTCGATCTTCCGGGCCGGCCGGAGGAAACGCGCGTCGTTGTGGCCATGTCGGGTGGCGTCGACAGTTCCGTCACAGCCGCGCTTCTGAAGGAGCAGGGCTACGACGTCGTCGGCATTACCATGCAGCTTTACGATCATGGTGTTGCGGTTCAGAAGAAGGGTGCCTGCTGCGCCGGCCAGGATATTCACGACGCACGGCGCGTCGCCGAGCAGATCGGTATCCCGCATTACGTGCTCGATTATGAGGATCGTTTCCGGAAGGCGGTCATGGACGACTTCGCGGATTCCTATGCCGCGGGCGAAACACCCATTCCTTGCGTGAGGTGCAACGAGCGCGTGAAGTTTCGTGATCTTCTCGAAACCGCACGAGATCTCGGTGCCGCCGCTCTCGCAACCGGTCATTATATCGCGAGCAGGCAGGGCGCGAACGGGCGGGAGATGCATCGTCCCCGAGACCTCGATCGAGACCAAAGCTATTTTCTCTTCACGACCACGCGTGAGCAGCTCGAGTTCCTAAGGTTTCCGCTGGGAGACCTGACGAAGCCCGAAGCACGGGCGCTTGCCACGCGGATGGGACTCGATGTGGTGGCGGAGAAGCCCGATAGTCAGGATATCTGCTTTGTCCCCACAGGCCGCTACACGACGATCGTGCAGAAGCTCAGGCCGACTTCGGCGGAGCCGGGCGAGATCGTCCATCTCGATGGGCGGGTGTTGGGTCGGCATGACGGCATCATCAATTTTACCGTCGGTCAGCGCCGCGGGCTGGGCATCGGAGCAAGCGGGCCGGATAGCGAGCCCCTTTTTGTGGTGAAGCTCGATCCGGCGTCGCGGCGGGTAGTGGTCGGCCCCAAGGATGCCCTCGAGACTCATCGGCTCATTCTGCGCGACGTCAACTGGATCGGTGATGCGCCGCTTGAAAGCCTGCCTGAAGAAGGGATGCCGATTCTGGCCAAGGTTCGGTCAACGAGACCGCCGGTCGAGGCGCTACTCAAGACTGACGAGGGCGGTGCTGTGGTCGAGCTTCTTGAAGGAGAGGGGGGCGTGGCCCCCGGGCAGGCCTGCGTATTCTATGAAGCGGGGCGCGGCGACAGGATTCTCGGCGGGGGGTGGATTGCCCGCGCGGAAAGCCGTTGGCGGCCGGCGCCATCGTCCGATCGGGGTTTGCGCGCAGGTTCAGGGCGTTGAAACGCAATTTAGCCTCAATCGAGCTCGATATAGTGTTGCCGTGCGGAGGCGAAAGCCGCACATTTGCCGGGTACAATTTGCGGGGTAAGCGGTTTTGAACGGGATAGCCCGAATAGACGAACAATCCGTCATCAAAGCCTATGCGCGCTGGGCGCCCGTCTATGACTTCTCCTTCGGTCCCGTGGCCGATGCCGGTCGAAAGCGCGCTATCGAGATCATCAACAAGCGGCAGGGTTCGCTGCTTGAGGTGGGAGTAGGTACGGGTGTGGCGCTGCCGCGCTACCAACCGCATCTGACGGTGACCGGGATCGACCTTTCTCCGGACATGCTTCGTATTGCCCGTCAACGCGTGCGGGAGAAGCGTCTCACGAACATTGCCGGTATCTATGAAATGGATGCGTCCAACCTGACTTTCGAGGATGCATCCTTCGACACGGTCGTCGCCATGTATGTGATGACCGTCGTGCCTGATCCCGTGAAAGTGCTGAACGAGCTGGAGCGTGTCTGCGCACCGGGCGGTGAGGTGCTGATCGTCAATCACTTCGCTCAGGATCATGGACTGAGGGGGTGGGTGGAAAGTTTCATGGCTCCAGCGGCCCGGGCGCTTGGCTGGCATCCCGATTTCCGGGCCGAGACCATCACCGACATCACCACGCTCGACCTGGTCGAAACGGTGAAGCTCAAGCCTTTCGGTCTTTTCACCATGCTCCGGTTCCGGAAGGCGGCGACGAACGTCGCCGAAGTCCAGCAAGAAGCTGCTCCGGCGGTCTGAAAGCCTGGAATCCTGCCGTTTGCGTTCAAATCGCGCCCGCTGACAGCCGAGCCGATCCTCTTGCTTGACAGGGCTTTATGCGCCCCCTTATATCCGGGTCTCTCCCGGTCGCCGGGGGACGCCAACCGCGTAAAAATCGTGGTCCCGAGTGGCGGAGTAGCTCAGTTGGTTAGAGCAGCGGAATCATAATCCGCGTGTCGGCGGTTCGAATCCGTCCTCCGCTACCATCCTTCCTTTCGAAGCCTGGCACAGTTTCTGCTCCCTTTGTTCCAAGGGCCCCGCATGAGTTTTACCCGGGGTTTGCTATGCGTCAAAACGGATCAGGCGGGTCGAAAGATGAAGCAAATCGGTACAATTCTGCTTGCGCGGTATCGTCTGGCGGTTGGGAGCGGCGTCATGTTCGCTGCAGCCGCCGTTCTCTATGTGCTTGCAGGTTCAACCCCCGCTTATGCCTGCTTCGATGGCGGCAACTACAATTTCAACGAGAATTGGAACTACAACGAGAATTGGAATTACAACACCAATACGAACGTGAACACCAATACCAACACGAATTCGAACTACAATTCGACCTCGAGCAGTTCGACGTCGGTGACGATCCGAACCACGGTGTCCGGCTAAAAGGGGCAGGGGGCCGAAAAATTTATCAGCCTTCCATCCGCAGGATGATGGAGTGTCAGGCTTTCGGCATGAAGTTGAAGCCGGTTCGCGGCGGCGAGCGCCCGCCCTGTCGCGTAGAAACTGTCCCCTATGATGGGATGCCCGAGGCTCAACATGTGGACACGCAGTTGATGCGATCGTCCGGTAATGGGAGCCAGGGCAAGCCGCGTCGCACTTCCCTCCCGGCCGATTACTTCCCAGTGCGTTAGTGCAGGCCGTCCGTTTTCCTTGTCCACCATTTGTTTTGGTCTGTTCGGCCAATCGCAGGACAAGGGCAAATCGATTGTTCCGCCTTCTCCTTTCACATCTCCCCATACTCGCGCGATATACTGCTTGCTTGTCTTGCGCCGTTCGAACTGCAGGCCAAGGTGCCGGTGAGCTTTTGCATTCATGGCCATGACGACGACCCCGGAAGTTTCCCGGTCCAGCCTGTGAACAATGCGGGCATTCGGGTATTCGGCGCGCGCCCGGCTTTCCAGGCAATCGCCATGTTCCGCAGGTTTCCCGGCAACGCAAAGGAGCCCGCTCTGTTTTGCGAGGACCAGTATATCGCCATCTGCATGCAAGACGGTGAGCCAGGGATCTGACGGCGGACGGTACAGAAAGGGCGTTGCCATCTATCAGTTCGCAGAAATCTCAATAGTGGGGAGGCGGTGGTTCGGAAGAGGAGGGAACGCTCGTGCTCTGCTCCAGGGAAAGCAACCGGTTTTCGAGTACGGCCAGTTTCCGGATCGTCTCGTCAATCGCTCGCCACTGCGTCGCAAAGGCTTCGTTGAGTTCTTCAATCGTCCTATCCTGGTGAGCAAGACGTATTTCGAGTTCGTCCACTCTTTGCATCAGTCTTTCCTGTTCGTCCATATCTTCAGTCCGTTCTCTTCTCTTCTGCAGCCTCGTCGATCATTCGCCGTTTTGCGGCTGCAGGCATGCGTTTGACCGCGTGTTCGGCCTTCTGCGCCTCCGAGCGGCTTTCAAAGCTGCGTGTGAAGACGATCCTCTCAGGCGGATAGCTTCGGGTGAAGCGAGCCCCCTTGCCCGAAATGTGGGCCTCGAATCGGGTTTCAAGGTTGAGGGTAATCCCCGTATAGAGCCGCCCGCCCGCGCATTCGAGTATGTAGAGGAACCATTCTCGCTTTGCCGGTTCGGGACTTGAGGGCTTCCTCATCCGTCTAATTTCCCTTTGGACATGAGTTTCCCGGGGGTATTATGACAACATCATTGCTCTTGGGGAGGAGCGGGGAGGATGAACGAGAACGGTACCCTCAGGTATCTGGGGGAGGCATACGACAGCGTACGCCATAGCGTCGAGCCTATATGGGCGGCGTTGAATAGCGATGTGGCAATGCAGGCCTATCTTCTGCTGGCCGCAATGGCGTTGATTGCCTACGGCGCCGTTGCAATTTCCAGAACATTGCGAGAGACCGCCTTGGCTATCAGGGGCGCCGTCAGGCGTTTCTGAGACCGCCTTTTCGGCATGGGACTGCTGCGCCGGCTGCTTGGCGGCGCCGCGCTTCGTCATGCCACAGTGACGGTGAGAGGGGAAAGTGCTAGAAGCCATCCCTCAGCTGGTCGATGGCAGTCGAATGAAGAAAAGACGGAGCGGCGCCCTCAGGGGCCTTGCGCAGGTTGGCACCCGGAAGAAACCTGACGGCAGCACGTTCGGGGATATCCTGGAATCGCTGGGCGATCGCAGCTTCGGCTGGGGGCTTATGCTCGTTGGCTTCATGAATATGCTGCCATTGCCGCCCGGTACCAACATGGTGCTCGGTCTTCCGATCCTCTTTATCGCCGTGCAAATGGTCATGTCCCGGAAGACGCTCTGGCTGCCCGGGTTCATCACCAATCGTTTCATTGCGCGCGAAAGATGGCGGGCGGGGGCTCTCAGCGCCCTGCCCATTGCCAGACCGCTCGCCCGGTTGACGAAGATTCGTTATCTGCGTGTTTTTCAGGGCAAGGCGGAGAGGCCGCTTGGCGTGCTTCTCACGATCACGGGAATCGTACTTTGCCTGCCTATTCCCCTGACGGGTTGGCTTCCGGCCATTTCCTTCTTTGTGATCGGGCTCGGGCTAGTCGAGCATGACGGCGCGATTGTGGGGCTGGGTATCTTGATTGCATTGGGCGCCATCGCGGTTGCCGTTGCGATGGTTCTCACGATCTATTTCGGCCTGAGTTATGCAGCCCAATAGAAAGCCCTATTTGCCCAGATCGTAGCGGCCGCCCCGTTCCTCGGCGCGCTTGTAGGCAGGGCGTGCATGCATTTCGTTCAGATAGCGTTCGAGATTTGCGAAGTCCTTCAGGTGACCGAGCGATTTTGCAGCCTCCAGCGTAAACGTCAGCTGGATGTCCGCGCCGGTCAGGGCGCTGCCTACAAAGAAGGGACGCTCCCCGAGCGCCTCGTTCATGTAGCCGAAGTGGTTCTTCACTTCGCTCTCGATGCGTGGCAGCAGAGGAGCGGCAGCTTCTCCGAGACGCATCGTGTAGAGCGAGAGCATGACCGGCAACATCGCCGAACCTTCTGCATAATGCATCCAATGGAGATGGGACAAGAAATCCGGCGAATCCTCGTCCGGCATCATCTTGTCTCGACCGTAGGTCCGGATCAGGTACTCGACGATGGCGCCGGATTCCGCAACGGTTTTATCGCCATCGGTAATGACCGGTGATTTGCCGAGCGGATGAATCTTCTTGAGGCTTTCAGGCGCCAGGTTCGTCGTTGCATCGCGCTGATAGGGGACGATCTCGTAGTCGAGGCCGAGTTCCTCAAGCAACCAGAGAATACGCTGTGAGCGCGAATTGTTCAGGTGATGGACCTTGATCATGAAGAAGGACTTTCCTAACGGGCACGTAATGCATGCACGCTGAACAAGTTCTTCTCATCCGTCCATACTTCGATCGGGTCGTATCCCGCTTCATCCGCCAGCTTGCGGAAACCGTCGAGCCGGTACTTGTGCGAGCTTTCCGTATGTATCGTCTCGCCTTCCTGGAACCGGAAGCGGCGGGCGCCGACGGCAACCTCCTGATCGCGCAGGCTGACGAGGTGCATTTCGATCCGGTCGAGCCGCTCGTTCCAGCGCGCTTCGTGACGGAAGGATGACAGGTCGAAAGTACCGCTCAACTCGCGGTTGATGCGGCGCAGCAGGTTCAGGTTGAAGGCTGCCGTTACGCCTGCCGCATCGTTATAGGCCGCGCGCAATACATCAAGGTCCTTCACGAGATCGACGCCAACGATCATCAGCGCACCGCTTCCCATCAGGTTGCGTGCGACCTTCAGGAAGTCGACGGCTTCGGCGCGGGTGAAATTGCCTATGGTCGATCCGGGAAAGAAACCCACCGTGGCTTCATGCTCGACCGGAAGGTCGGGAAGGGTGAAAGGCTGCGTATAGTCGGCGCAAACCGGCGCAATCGTGAGGTCGGGAAAGCTCTTCGCGAGTTCCCGCGAGGCGGCGATCATGAATTCGCGCGAAATCTCGACCGGCAGATAGGCAGCCGGCTTGTCGAGTGCACGCAGCAGCAGCCGGATTTTCGTTCCTGCACCGGAGCCGAACTCGATCAACCGTGTCCTGGGGCCGGAAAGCACTGCGATGTCTCTCGCATGACGCTCCAGGATGAGGCGCTCGGTCCGCGTTGGATAATATTCCGGCAGATCGCAGATATCGTCGAATATCTGCGATCCTCGTTCGTCATAGAGAAACTTGCAGGGCAGGGTCTTTTGCGGCTCGGAGAGACCATCAATCACGCTTGTCCGAAACTCTTCGACCGAGGGCTCCAGGTCCTGCAGTTCTTCCAGCCTGCTCTCTTTCGTCTTGTTCATTTGTCCTCCGCCAGCCGGAAGCCGCTGAACTGCCACCTGGCAGCGGGTCCGAAGAAATTTCTGTAGGTGAGACGTTCATGGCCGGGGGGCGTCGCGCAGGAGCGGCCGCGAAGCACCATCTGGTTCACCATGAACTTGCCGTTATATTCGCCGACCGCGCCCTTCGCCGCGCGGAAGCCGGGATAGGGCAGGTAGCCGCTGCCGGTCCATTCCCACACATCCTGAGAAAAACCGGGCGCGAGGGGACGCGGATGCGGATTGAGGGCGGGTTCCTGCCCGTTCGTCTCGCAATGGGTGCGGGCGGAGATCTCCCACTCGGCCTCGCTCGGAAGCCTTTTTCCCGCCCAGGCGGCATAGGCGGCCGCTTCGTAGAAGCTGACATGAGTGACCGGTTCGTCTTCTCGCACGGGGCGACGGCCATGCAGCGTGTAGTGCATCCATAGCTGGCCCTCCCGTTGCCAATAGGCGGGAGCTTCCCAGCCTTCGCGCGTCACCTTGTCCCAGCCATCCGAGAGCCAGAACTCAGGGCGCCGGTAGCCGCCATCCGCAATGAAATCCAGATACTCTCCGACACTCACCGGCCTGTTTGCGATCTTTGCATCATGAAGGAAGACGCTATGTTCCGGGCCTTCATTGTCGAAGGCGAAACCCTCTCCGCTGTGCCCGACCGTGTAGAGCCCGGCGGGAATTTCGTGCCAGCGCAATTTGGGCGCAGAGTCGTTCGCCGCCGGATTCTGGTCCCGCTGTTTGTAAACGGGCCATGTCGGGTTCAATGAGAATGCATGCTTGATATCGGTGAGCAGCAGTTCCTGGTGCTGCTGTTCGTGGTTGAGGCCGAGTTCGACAAGCGGCAACACCTTCTCGGGGCAGTTCTCGATGAAACGCAGCATGGCGTCATCGACATGAGCGCGATACTTCCCGATCGTCGCCGCATCCGGACGGGTGATCATGCCGCGTATGGGACGAGGATGCCTCTCTCCCACCGCTTCGTAATAGGAGTTGAAGAGGTAGTTGTAGGCTTCGTCGAAGACCGAATAGGAATCGGCGTGGGGGAGAAGAAGAAATGTCTCGAAGAACCAGGTCGTATGTGCCCGATGCCACTTTGTCGGGCTTGCATCCGGCATCGACTGGATTGTCTGATCTTCTGCGCTCAGCGGCGACGCCAGCTTCTCCGTGAGCTCACGCACGCAGGCATAGGCATCCTTTAAACCGGCTCTGCTCCCGGACCATTCGCGAGAGAGAGGATTTTCGGATGCAACACCGCTCTCGCGAGGGAGGGATTCCGGCATGAGCTGGCCTCTTCATGTTCTTCGTCCGTCGCGACTCGAACTCATGCAAACATGTAGAGTTCCATGCTTCAACCTTACAGGGGGATTTCTTGCCAGAAATGCGCTCTGCTGACAGTTTTCGGCACGGATCAAAAGAAAATGGCCGGGCGTGAAAGCCCGGCCATCCGAATTTCCAAACGGAAAGAACCGTTTAGGCAGCGGTAAGGTTCGCTGCGGAGGTCTTACCACGCTCTGTCACAAGTTCGTAATTGATCTTCTGACCTTCATTGAGCGTGCTCATTCCCGCGCGTTCCACGGCGCTGATGTGCACGAACACATCGCGTCCACCGTCCGACGGCTGAATAAAGCCATAGCCCTTCTGGGTGTTGAACCACTTCACTACGCCTGTAGCCATTTCAAAGTCTCCTGACGCATTTGCATGCGAAATTAACCACGCGCACGTCGCGCGGCTTCCGTACAACCTGATTTTTGGGAGTCTTGAATGGCCCTGAGGGCGAAGCAGCCAAGGCAGGCCAAAATGTAGATTGCCCGATAAAACAACACGATGGGTCGGAGCAAGTCAATTTATTTCATGGAGTCTGCACGAGTGGCGACCCTGCGCGAACGTCACTATCCAGCGCGTTTGCGGAGCTTCTCGTGAATGGCATCGAGCGCCCGGTCTATCGCGTCCTTGGCGTTCGCCGTTACGCCGCCCCGCTCATATTGCCGCTTAACGAGTTCTTCCAGGCGGGCGATCATTGCGTCGATGCTCTCTCCCTCCTGCTTTACGGCAAAGCCCGGTGCCGGAATGCGGTCGGCGTCTCCGTATTTGTTGAGCCAGTCTTCGAGACGTCGCGCGGCATGCAGCACCTCATAAAACTGGCGGCCGGTCTCATGCTCCTTGTTGAAAAGAGAGATGAGCGCCGCGCCAAGAGATACGGGGCTGAGCAGGATGTCCTTGAGGCCGTCGAGAACGAGCTTGCCGTGAAAGACCGCGACGTCGCGAAGAAGAACCCATCGCGTAACCGCCGGTTCGTTCTCTATGACCGGTGCCGCCGGGAAACTACTGTCGCGATCAGCGGTCATTGGACTGGCCCGCCCGCAGTGCGCTTATTTGTCGATATTCTTGCGGACGAAGGTCACCGCATAGAAAAGTTCGCCATCGAAAAGATCCTTGGGCGCGCCCAATCCCTCGATCATCTGGAACTTGCGCTGCACGATCTGGCCTTCCATCCGGTAGCCCTTCTCGCTCATGTTCCGGCGATGGAATTCCATCGCGGCGGGTGTGAAATCCCGGGCGAGAACGGTGATGCGTTCGGGCAACTCGGTTGTGGTGGTCTCGTCGGCCATCGTCTCTCTAAGCTCGTCATTCGGTGAGGGGTGCCAGCTTGCCGGCAATTGCGGGCAGTATGGGGCGGGTGGTTCGCCTTGTCGATAGGCTCGCTCGGCTTCAAAACAGGGGAGAGGTAGGTTCGGTAAAGGAGCTCGCGAGGAGCAGAAGCCCGAATGCGAGGATGACCACACCTCCAGCGGCCATCAAGAGCCATTCGACGCGGGAGGCCCAGGCGCTGTCGGTCCTTCCGGCAATCCGTAGCGCCAGGTTCTTCGAGAAAACGGTGAGCACTGCCAGAACGGACACGGTAATGGCGGTGCCAAGCGACATGACGAGCGCAGATGCCGCTCCGATCAGAAAGGCGCCCTGGGTCACCGCGAAAAGCAATACGAGAATCGCCCCGCTACACGGCCTTAGCCCTACGGAAAGGATCATGGCTGCCATCTCGCGGATACCACGGGCCTTTCTAAGCTCCATCGGCGTCGGCATGTGAGCATGGTCATGATGATGACTGTGATCGTGATGATGGCAGTCATCGTGTTGGTGGGCGTGGCCGTGCCCGCCATGACGGCTTCGCCAGGCTCGCCAGACAAGCCAGATGCCAACCCCTGAAATGAGCACATAGCTCGCGCGTTCTATGAGCGGGACGGCTCCTGCCGTTGTTCTGTGCGTCATCCCCAGTAAGACGGCCAGCAGCCCGACAAGGGCGATTGCCGTGATCGCCTGTGCGAAAGCCGAAAGAAAGGCGAGCAGGATACCGCGCCGCACATCCTTTTCATCTGCCAACAGATAGGAGGTTACGACGACTTTCCCGTGGCCCGGCCCCGCCGCATGGAAGATGCCGTAGAGAAAGGAAAGGGAAGCGAGCGTCCAGGCTGCTGCTGCCGAGCCCTGCAGGTTCAGAGAGCGCAGGGCGCCTGCCATCGACCTGTAATATTCCTGCTGCATGGCCATGATGTCGCGCATCAGGCCGGAAAAGAATCCCGGATCCTGCGCAGGGCCGGCGCTTCCGGGCATGGGGAGTGCATTCTGGGCCCATGCCGTCGAAGCCAGGGCGCAGAAGACAACCGGGAGGAAAAGAGCTGCAGCGGCTTCACGCTTCATGATTTGCCCGGCGCGCAAACGAGAGTGACCGTCGAAGCGAAGTTCGCTCCCAGGGTGCTGTTCGGATCGGTGAAGGCGCTTTCTGGGAGAGCCGTCCAGACCTGTTCGACTTCCGGCGTATTCATCTTGATCGAGCAAGCATCGTGCGGCCCCCCGGTCAAAGAAACAGGGTCTCCTGGAAGGTAATCGATGCTTATGTAGTAGCTGGGGTCGAAAATGCGGACATCGAGCGGCCTGTCCGCGGAGACGGTGTAGGGCTCCTTCAGGGGAAGCGTGAAGGAGAGCGACAAGCGGCCGGTATTCTCATCCCACTCCGAAAGGGCATCGGTAGCGGCGGCGGTATCGATGGGAGCGCCATCCGATGTCACTTCCGTGAAATAGTTCCACTCTGCAAGGTTCTTCAGATTTTCCGCGGCCAGTTCCGCGAGAAATGCTGCTTCATATCCACTATCGGTTTTCGGCGCGCCGTCCAGGGCAAAAGCCGAATAGAACTCGTCAAATATCCACACGATCCGGAGGGCGTCGAGTTGACCCTTGGCGTCGAAATGAAAGGCCGTCTTCATGTCGATATAGACATGGGGATGGGCCGAGGCGGGAGGCGCGATGGATGCGACGGCCCCGATCGCCGCCAGAAACAGAACGAACCGCCTGAACCAGACCTGCATCCTAAAATCCTGAATTACGCGAAAGGTCCGGCCGGGGGACTGCCCCGGCCGGGAAACTCAGTAGCCCTCGAGCGTGGCATAGCGCTCGCGGTGGAAGTTTGCGTCACCGAAACTCGCCGCCGCCACACGGGCGCGTTTCATGTAGAGGCCCACATCGAACTGGTCCGTCATGCCCATGCCGCCATGCATCTGCAGTCCTTCATTGGTCATGAGAGTCGAGATTTCAGACAGCCGTGCCTTGGTGATGCTTGCGATCTGCGGCACGTCGTTGCGCCGTTCCTCCAGCGCGGAAAGTCCGTCCAGCACGACCGACCGGCAGAGTTCGATCTCCGCGAACAGAACGGCCATGCGATGCTGAAGAGCCTGAAACGAGCCAATGACCTTGCCAAACTGCTTGCGTTCCTTGAGGTAGGCAAGAGTGACATCGAAAGTCTGTTGAACAAGTCCCAGCATCTCCGCGGAAAGACCGATCCGGGCGATGTCGAGAACCTGCTCGAGCACGTCATTGCCGCCATCGACCGAGCCGAGCACGGCTGAACTCGGAACGGCGACGTTGTGGAGCTCGATGTTGGCGGCGTTGCGGCTGTCCACCATCAATGTGCGTGTTATCTTGACGCCCTCAGCCTTCGGATCGACGAGGAAGAGCGTGATACCGGAGCGGTCGCTATCCTCGCCCGATGTGCGGGCGACGACGATCAACTGGTCGGCCACGTGTCCGTCGAGTACGAATGTCTTGGAGCCGGTGATGCGGTAGGAGCTGCCATCGGCTACCGCTTTGGTCGCGATGCGGGCCGGGTTGTGATGTGGGCCTTCCTCAAGGGCGAGCGCCATAATGCGGTCGCCGGCTGCGATGGCGGAAAGAATGTCCTGGCGTTGTGTCGCGTTGCCAGCCAGTTGAACTGCGGAGCCGCAAAGCAGCACGGTGGAAACGAGGGGACTTGCCGCGAGGGTGCGGCCGGCTTGTTCGAGGACAAGGCCGAGGCCGACCGGGCCGAAATCCGTTCCGCCGTATTTTTCGGAGATCATGATGCCGGCAAAGCCGAGATCTGCCATCTCCTTCCAGGCTTCACGGTCGAAACCTGTCGCGTCGTTCGTGTCGCGGAGTTTCCGCAGATTGGCGATGGGCAGGCGCTCCTGAAAGAATTGCGTTGCGGTATCGCGCAGGAGCTGCTGCTCCTCGGTAAGTACAAGTGCCATTTCGTCCTGAAATTCTTGTTGTTTCGATGTTCCGGCGCTCCGCGCGTCTTCCGCGCGGAGCCAGTGTGGATGTTGCGAACCGTCAGTCGGGCAGTCCGAGAACGCGTTTCGAGACGACGTTCAGCTGAACCTCGCTCGTGCCGCCTTCGATGGAATTGCCCTTGGAGCGCAACCAGGAACGGGTGACGTTGATCTCGCCATCGTTGAAACCGTCGCCTTCCCAGCCAAGGGCCTTGGTGCCCATGAGTTCGAGCAGGAGTTCGTAGCGGCGCTTGTTCAGTTCCGTACCGTAGTATTTGAAGATGGAGCTGGCCGCGCCCGGACCCTGACCCGCCTTTGCTTCCTCGGCGGAGCGCTGCATCGTGAGGGCGAACGCCTTTGAGTCCATTTTCTGACGCGTGATGTGGTCGCGCAGCGAAGGACTGGCGATCTTGCCGTTCTCTTCGCCGAAATATTCCTTTGCGACCTGTTCGAGGCTGCCGATGCCGCCTCCCGCGCCAACGCCGCCAAGGCCCATCCCCGAGATCATCTCGCGTTCGTGCTGCAGCAGACGTTTCGCGATGGTCCAGCCCTTGTTCAGTTCGCCGACGAGGTTCTTCTTCGGCACTTTGACATCGGTGAAGAAAGTTTCGCAGAAGGGCGAGGCGCCGGAGATCATGGTGATAGGCCGAGCCTCGACACCCGGGGACATCATGTCGAAGAGAAGGAAGCTGATCCCGTCATGTTTCCTGGTCGTGTCGGTGCGCACGAGGCAGAAGATCCAGTCAGCCTTGTCCGCATAAGACGTCCAGATCTTCTGGCCGTTGACGAGGTAGTGGTCGCCCTTATCCTCGCATTTCGTTTGCAGGCCCGCGAGATCCGATCCGGCGCCCGGTTCGGAATAACCCTGGCACCAGCGGATTTCGCCACGCACGATCTTCGGAAGGTGCTCCTTCTTCTGCTCTTCGTTCGCGAATTCGAGAAGGGCCGGCCCGAGCATCCAGATGCCGAAGCTCGAAAGTGCCGGGCGCGCTTTTATGCGGCGCAGTTCCTGCTGGAGGACGAGGTTTTCTTCCTTGGTCAGGCCGCCGCCGCCATATTCCTTGGGCCAGGTCGGCGCGGTCCAGCCGCGCGAGGCCATGCGGTCCAGCCAGACCTTGGAGTCCGGGTTGACGAATTTGGCGTTGCGGCCGCCCCAGACCGTTTCCTCTTCGGGCATCGGGGTGCGCATGGAGGGAGGACAATTCTCTTCCAGCCATGCCCTGGTTTCCTGACGGAACTTCTCTAGCGCTTCCATCTGCATTTCTCTTTGCTTCTAATGGGTTTCGTTGGCCGAGAGAATATCAGCCACCCCCGTTCAGGCAACCGGCATCGGCCGGACTGCCATGCAAAAGGGCCGATCGGTGGACCGGCCCTTTTACCGATTTCACCATGCGCAATCGTCAGGCGGCGCCGAGGGCCTGTTTCGCAAATTCCGTCACTCCCTTGTAGTCGGCCTTGCCGTTCGGAGCACGGAAGGGGACGGTACCGACCACGATCCGCTTCGGCGTCTTGTAGCCGGCAAGCTTCTCGCGAACATGAGCGCGAAGGGCTTCCTCATCGAAGCTGGCGCCATTGTTGAGCTTCACGACACCCGTGACGGCCTGACCCCATTTCTCGTCCGGCAGGCCCACGACGAGCGCATCCTCGATCGAGGGGTGCGTTTTCAGGACTTCCTCGACCTCTTCCGGGTAGACCTTTTCGCCCGCCGTGTTGATGCAGACGGAGCCGCGGCCGAGCAGCGTCAGCGTGCCGTCCGGCTCGACAAGGCACCAGTCGCCGGGGATCGAGTAGCGTTCGCCGCGAATGGTCTTGAAGGTCTTGGCGCTCTTTTCCGGGTCCTTGTAGTAGCCGACGGGGATCGGGGCACCCAGGGCGATGAATCCCGGCTTGCCGGAACCCGGTACGACGGGTTCGTCGTTCTCGTCGAAAACCTGACAGCGTTCGCCGATCTGGAACTTGGCTGTCGCGATCTCGCCGTCCTTGGTCATCAATGACGAGCCAAGGCCAACCGCCTCCGATGCGCCGAAGCTGTCGGTCATGATGGCATTCGGCATGTGCTGCAGAAGGCCGCGTTTTACTTCGGTCGACCACATGACACCCGACGAAATGATCGTGGCGATGGAGGAAAGGTCGTATTTGCCAGGCGCTTCCTCGAGGGCGCGGAGCATGGGCTTTGCGAAGGCATCGCCCACGATCGCGACCTGCTGCACCTTATTGCGGTCGACTGCTGTCCAGAGTTCATGCGGGTCGAGCGAGACGCTGTCGAGCGTCACAATGCAGCCGCCGGAGAGCATATTGCCGTTTGCTGTCAGAAGCCCTGTGCCGTGCATGAGGGGGCAGGCAGGGATCATCGGACCTGCCGGGCCCACTTCCTTGATCGAGGCAACGAGCGCATCGAGCGTTTCCGGCACGGGGCCGAGGCGGCGAAGCGCGGAGAGCTGCACCTCGCGCAGATCATGATGCGTCCACATCACGCCTTTCGGCATGCCTGTCGTGCCGCCCGTGTAGATGAACAGCATGTCGTCCGGCGAGCGCTTGATATCGAGATTTTCGCCGCTGCCCTTGGTTGCGAGATCCTCGTAGCGTTCCGCAAAGGAAGCTATCTCGCCGCCGTCATTCACTTCGACGAAGGTCTGCACCTTCGAGAGCCGCGGGCGGATTTCCTCGATGATGTCGCGGAACTCGCTGCCATAGACGACAGTCTGAGCATCCGAATTATCGAAGATGTAGAAGACTTCATCGGCCTTGTAGCGGTAGTTCACGTTCACATGAGTGAGGCGCGCCTTGAAGCAGGTGGCCAGGAGTTCGACATATTCGGGCCGATTGCGCATGTAGAAGGCGACCTTGTCGCCGGGTTTCGCGCCGCGTTCGATCAGGGCGCGAGCGAGATTGTTCGACCGCTTCGTCATGTCGCCCCAGGTGATGCGCCGGTCGCCATGCACGAGAGCGGGCGCGTCCTGCGGCAGCACGGGTGAGATCGCGTCGAGGATGTCCCCGAAATTCCAAGCCATTGGTGTCCTCCCAGATACCGGTTTTTCCGGCCTCTCCGCCGCTGCGGGGAGAGAGCCCATTCTTTTGCCCGACAATATACAGCGAAATGCGGAGCGGTCATCCGCGTCCGGCAGGGCCGCACCGACGTTGCGTCGTTTCAGCAGGGAAGCGCCGGCGTATCGCCTATGCTGGCGACAAGGCAGCGCGCGGCTATGCCGGGAGGGCCGGACTTCAGCAACCTTTCCAGTGTCTCGTTGAAGCGCCCGTCAACGCGCACAGCCGTGTTCGGGTTCATGCGGCCGTTATAGGGACGGCCTGAAATATGGGTAATTGCGTTCACTTCCGTCGAGTTCACGGCGACAAGGTAATCCGTGCCGTTCTCTCTGAGGACAAGCGGGCCGCCCGACCAGCCGGGCATCATGTCGCAATCATGATTGAAGACACGGGCGTCGAAACGATTGAGATCAGACCCTTTCTTCGCGACGGGGCCGCATTTTTCCGAAACCTGCAGCGGCCCGCGCTCGCCATTGTGTCCGGCGAGCAGGAGATGCGCATGGTAGCGGCGCTTGAGCTCGGCTTCCCTTTCATCGAGAACGCGGGGCACGAGGCGGGAGAGTTCCTCGGGCAGGCGGCGGTCCAGGACCGCGACGGCCCAGTCGTTGTGCCAGTTTCCCTGCGGATTGAGCGTGCCCGTCTCGAGGAAGGCGATGCGGGCGGAGAGGGAGGGGCTGCCGCCCGGCCAGAACTCGCAGGAGGTCAGGCGCTGCTCATTGGAACCAAGAAAGGCGTGGGCGACGGTGGCGATGACATCGGTGCCGGGAGAGGCGCCTTCGAGGGTGACGAGGGCGGCGGTGGGGCGGCGCGTCGTGCCCTCGCAGACGATGGTGCCGATGCCGGAGAGGTTGTCCGCGAGGGTAATGTCGCGCCGGTCGTCGGGACCGAAAATGTTGCGGTAGAGGGACTTGGCGTGAGGAAGAGGATCGCCGGCAGGAGGAGGCCCGCCGCCAGCGCCCGGTAACCCTTCGTGCAGCCCTTCGTTCCGCCCGACCTGACCATGCAGGTGACCCCGGATAGGATTCCGCCGACTTGATGTCAGGATAGCATGCGCGGCGCGGGCTCACCGCACACGAGCGCGTGATCGCTCAGGCAGCGGAAAGGGCGGATTTCCGCCGTTTTTTCAGCCATGCGGCGATGCGGAGCGCGAGCGCAGCGAAGCCGAGGCCCGCCGTGAGCGCGAAAATCCATTTGGGTTCCGGCGGCGCGTCGCTTGCGAGGCGGCCGAGATAGGAATTCATGAAGATCGCCCAGACGTAATAGACGCCCGCAAGATGGAGGCGGCGCCAGTTCTTCGGCCCGAGCTTCCTCACCGACCAGTCGTTGGAGGTGGCGGCCATGGCCGCGATGAAGAGATAGGCGAGGCCGCCGCCGACGATGGTGACGAGGTCTGGCATCTCGCCGAGCGTCACGAAAAGCGCAATGATTGCAAGGAGATGCAGGAAATGGGCGAGGGCGAAGGATAGCCCGGTATAGCGCCGGTTGCGGCGCAGCCAGCGCGTGACGTCCGACGGGAAAAGCGCCGCGAGCGCGCCGGAGGCGAAAACCGTGACGAAGATCAGGAAGGAGAAGCGCGCCGTGTATCGCGTGATGTGCTGGAGGACGGCTTCCGCCGTCTCGAAGGCGGCGAGGCTTCCAGCCACGATCGCGGCGACGACGGCGAGGACGCCGAAGAACGGCCAGCGGGGATAAACACGGGCGACTGTCATCATAACGTCACCGAACCGTCACAAACCGATTTTGGCATCTCCCGAGCCCTCCCGCTTATCCCCTCGTTGCGTTCCCGAAATTTTCATACAGGATGTATGAATCTGTAGCCGCTTCCGAAGAATTATACAAGCTGTATGAAAAAGACCCCCGCCGAGACCTCCGCGCGCGTTGCCCCCGCCAAGAAGCCCTCCCGGAACCGGGAGAAGCTCGTCGCCGCCGCGCGCCGCCTCTTCGCGGAACGGGGCTTCGGGGAGGTGGGCACGGAGGAGATCGTCCGCGAGGCGGGGGTGACGCGGGGCGCGCTCTATCACCAGTTCGCGGACAAGCGCGATCTCTTCCGCGCGGTCTTCGAAAGCATGCTGATGGAGGCGGGACAGGAGATTTACGAAGAGACGATGAAGCGGATCGAGCATGACCGCGAGGACCTGCAGGTCGGGACGCAGGTGATGCTCGACATCTTCAGCCGCGCGGAGGTGAAGCGCGTCGTGCTGCTGGACGGCCCCGCCGTGCTCGGCTGGGCGGAATGGCGCGAGGTGCAGCGGCCCTTCCACCTGGCGCTGATCGGCCATGCGCTCGGGCATCTGGTGGAGGAGGGGCTGATCCCGGAGCAGCCGCTCGAACCGCTTGCCGATGTGATCGCGGGGGCGGCGATGCAGGCGGCGCTCGCCATCGCGGAAGCGGAGGATGGGGTGGCCGCGCGCGCGACCTATGGCGCAAGCCTCACGCAGCTTCTTGCGAGGCTTGGCGCGCCGACGAACGGGTGAGGTTATTTACTCAGTGGACGGATTGATCATGGGCAGGATAGGCGTGATGGAGGAAAAGACAAAGCTAGCCTTTGCTTTTGGTCTGCAGCTTTCGGGCCCTCTCTAAACCGATCACCAGATTATCTATTACTTTCAACGGTGAGGTGTCCCACCGAAATTTTTCGGCATTCTGTTGCCACTCTTCTAACTTCACTTTGAAGCGCTCAGCTTCCAAGATTTGATAAAAGAAATCTTGGAGAATAGAGTGTAGCTTCTTCCACTCCCATTCGAGATTGGCGACGACACGCTTGTTTCCGAACAAAAATTGAAGTGTGTATTCTCGGTCTACCGGAACAAGGAGGTTCGGTAGAGCGTGGGCCATTACCTTGGAATTTCCCACAAGGGCCGTCCCGGTTTTCGTGCAGCGCACGTCACAAAACACTCGCTCTAGATTACTCCAGTCGTGCTGAACAAGGTTTTCAGGCTGGACTTCCTGTAGCTCTAGTATGATCTCCCACACCCGGGCGATGGACTGTTTGAATTCTTCAAATTCAGTCATTTTGGGGCCACCGCTTCCCATCCGATGCATACCCCATGCGGTGAGGGTGGCGTAGGTACTCTCTACAAAATTCTCGAAATCCTGATCTTGGCTGGCCTGAAGTGCCCGTAGGTGAAAATGTAAACTAGGCCCTCCAAAGACTTCAGACTGGTAATACACAGTGTGCGCTTCATCCAACGATTGTAATAGGTGCTGTATTTTCTCATTGAACATCGGCGGCTCCCGGTAGTGTTCGGGAGAATATAGCAATCGTTGAAAAGGTGAAGACGGGCACGTCATTCAAGTCGATGAACCGAGGGCAGTAGCTCCTGGATTGCTTCCTCGCACCTGTGGTGCTCCTCGCAATGACGAGGTTGGAGAGGCGGGTGCGGACGCCGCTGTTGCTGCGGCAAGAGGCGCTGCGAATGGGTCCCGGGAATAAATCCCGGGATGACACTTTTGTTTGTAGGTCCGCTCAAACAAGAAGGGCGGCTTCCGGAGAAGCCGCCCTTCCTAGGTAAAGACGTGGATGGCCCGCATGTAGCGGGCCATGACGTGACGGGGCGTTACTCCGCCGCCGACATGCGGTCGAGCGAGTAGGCGCCGCCGGGCTGGCCGTTCAGCTTGCGGAGGAACTTGATGCCTTCTTCCGCAATGTCGTCGCCGATCATGCGGTCGCTCTCGCCATAGAGTTCCTTCATGTCGATGAAGGCGGCGTAGTTCATCGAGGTGCGCTCGGTGATGATACCGGCCTTGAGGAGCGTCTTGATCAGCACCCGGAAGATGTTGGTCGACTCCTGCATGTCCTCGCGGATGGCGGCGTCGGTCATCGCCTCGAGGAAGGCAGCCTGCACCCATTCCCAGTCGAGGCCGACGGCGGTGTAGATGTGCTTCTTCTGTTCGGGGCTGCCGAGGTTGAAGAGCAGCACCTGGAAGACTTCCCAGGCCCAGTCCTCGATGGCGTCGCGCTCTTCCGGCTTCAGGTTCGGAATGGTGCGGTCCGCCCAGATCTTCCCGAATTTGTGGTGGAAGGCTTCGTCCGTCATGGTGAGCTGCATCAGCTTCACCATGAGAGGGTCGCGGCCATATTTGTAGAAGGTCGCGAAGGCGCCCATGGCGAGGCCTTCGACCAGCATCTGCATGCCGACGAGCTTCTTCCAGACGAGCGGCGAGTTGACGAGTTCCGTCAGGATGTCGCCAAGGGCCGGGCCGACGCCCACGGGCTTGCCCCAGCGCGCCTTGATGTAGTTCGAGAAGCCGGCGACGTGGCGGGCTTCCTCGCGCGTCTGGTTGGCGGCGTATTCCTGCGCGCCCGGGTCCTTCAGGATGTGGCAGAGCGAAGCGGAAAGCGCGAGAGCGCCGGCCTCGCCGTGGAGGATCGAGGAGAGCGACCACTGCGTGTCGAGATTGACGAGCTTGATCTTCTGCTTCTCGTCGAGCTTGTCGCCAACGGCCGTCTTCAGGTCGGCGAAGAGGTCCGGATCGACGAGGTACTCGTTCTCCATGTCGAAGGGAGCCGAGAAGTCGACATATTTCTTGTCCTGCGGATCCCAGAAATGGTCATGGGTCGCGGAGATGATCTTGTCGAAAGCGGTGGAACGCTTGCCGTAGCGGTCGACTTCCATCATCGCGGGGAAGTCGTCCGGCGCGACAGCCTCATAGGCCGCGTCGACGGTGATATTTGTCGTGATCTTGCTGGTCATGGCTCCTCCTGCCTCGTCGGGACGTGCAAAGGCACTGGCCTTCGGCCCCCAGTTCCTCGAATATCAATATATGCCCGAGGGTTAATGGATGCAAAAAATAATGACGCCTTCGTCATTTTTATTGGCAGGATGACGCCGGAAGGGCGGAAATCCGCGATTTTCGAGAGAAGGGGGACAGAGGATGAAGAAGGGCAAGGTGGAGACGGCGCATGGAACGCTCGCCTATATGGAGAGCGGGGGAGACGGGCCGGCGGTGCTCTTCATCCACGGCAATTCCGCCTGCAAGGAAATGTTCGGCAAGCAGTTCGACGCGCCGATGGCGAAGCGCTACCGCTTCATCGGTTTCGACCTGCCGGGCCATGGTGAAAGCTCGGATGCGCCGGACCCCCTGGCCACCTATTCCATTCACGGCTTCGCCGATGCGGCGATGGCGCTTCTCGAACAACTGAAGATCGAGCGCGCGATCGTCATGGGCTGGTCGCTTGGCGGGCATGTGGCGCTCGAAATGCTGGAACGCTGGCCGGGTACCGCGGCTGCCTGGATCACGGGCACGCCGCCAGCGGGCGGGGGCGACATGCTGGACGGGTTCCAGCAGACGGAGGAGATGGGCCTCACCTTCAAGGCGGACTTCACGGAAGAGGAGGCGCGGACGCAGGTGCGGGGCGGGCTCGGCGCACACGCGAAGATGGAGCCCTGGATGCTGGCGGCTTCCTTACGCGCGGACGGGCGCTTTCGCCCGCTGATGCTGCAATCGGCGATGGAAGGCCGGGACGCAGACGGGCGCAAGATCGCCGAGACCGCGCCGCAGCCGCTCGCGGTCGTGACAGGCGGCGCGGAGCCTTACGTGAACAATGCGTTCCTCGACAAGGTTTCGTATCGCAACCTCTGGGACGGGAAGGTGCATGTGCTCGAAGGGCTTGGCCATTCGCCTTTCTGGGAGGCGCCCGAGGTGTTCAATCCGCTGTTCGAGCGCTTCCTGGACGAGGTGAGCTGAGGGGGCGCAGCCTCTATACCGGGACTGAGCAGCTTCGTCTTCCGACAATGAGCTATCCGGGCTGATTGCTTCAATAAGTGTCACCCCGGGATTTATTCCCGGGGCCCATTGGCGGCTGCGGCAAGAGGATGCGCGAGTGGGTCCCGGGGACAAGCCCCGGGATGACACCCGTTTTTTATCTGGCTACAGAATAAATATCGCACGCGAGACTCATGGCGGTGAGGTCGCGGTAACGCCTCAGCTGCGTCTCGCGTCGAGGGAGCGCCTGGGCGAAGGGCCGCGATAGCCGGGCTTCTCGACGAAATGGATCGGCTTCGAGACCGCGGCGACGATCGCCTCGTAGAGCGTCGAGGCGGAGAGAGGCTTCGCCAGATAGTCGGTGACGCCCTGGTCGCGCGCATGGGAGACGTTCTCGCGGCCGACATGGCCCGAGATCATCAGGATGGGCACGTCGGGATTTGCGTCGCCGCCCGCTTCGGCTGCGCGGATGCGGCGCGTCATTTCGTAACCGTCCATCGGCACCATGGCGCCGTCGGTGACGATGATGTCCGGGCGTTCGCCGGCGAAAGCGGCGAGGCCCTTCTCGCCGTCGCGGGCAACGATGACCTGGCCGACGCCCATCGAGTCCAGAAGGGCGACGAGGAGGCGCTGCATCTCGGCGCTGTCCTCGACCACCAAAACCTTCAGCTTACGGAAGAAATCCGGATCGGCTTTCGTCGGGTTCGGCCTCTCCGGAGTTTCTGGCGGCCGACCGCTCATCCCAGGTTTCTTTCCGGGCTCTTCTGCCGCCGCGATCCGATCAGGCGGTCGAGCGCGTTCAGCGTTTCCATGGTGACGGCGGGATCGACGCCCGGATTGTCGAGCGCGTCGCGAATGGCGTCGACATGGAAATTGACGACGGTGCCGTCGTTCCAGTCGCCGTCCGACTGTTCCACGTAGCGGCAGAGCGAATCCGCGAACTGGCCGACGATCGCATGACCGAAGGTGCCGGCGAGACCGCGCATGTCATGGGCGATGGAATAGAAGCGCTCGCGCGCATCCGCCTCGCCCCGGCAGGCGGGCTCCGCGAGAATCTGGAGCATGGCGACCTGCGACTTCAGCGCGTCCGCATATTTCGTTTCAAGGTCGCGGATCGTCGCCTGCATCTGTTCGAGGACGCGTGGATCGAGCCGCATGGGCGCGACATAGTCCGAGCCGAGCTTTCGTTCCGCGATGGAGGGCACGCGGATGAAGCGGACGGCGGGCGGCGAGACGGCTTCAGCGCCTTCGTTTCCCGCGAGCTTCGAATGCGTCCTGCGTTCGGTCATGGGAAAGGCCTCCTCAGATCAGGGCGACGCCGCCGCGGCGGTCCGTGCCGTCGAAGGGGCGGTCGCGGCGGCGGCGATCCGGACCCCGGTAGGTCGGCGTTTCGACGAACTGGCGCGGCCGGTCGAGGGCCTGGATGAGGCGCTCGTAGAGGCCGCGGGCGGTGATGGGTTTGGAGAGGAATTCGCTGATGCCGATGTCGCGCGCGCGCTCGACCGAGGCGATGTCGGTGTGGCCGGAGATCATGATGATCGGGACCATGCCGAGGGCGCGGCCGCGAATGCTGCGCAGCCGGGTCGCGAAGTCGAAGCCGTTCATCGGCATCATCGCGGCGTCGGTGAGGATCAGGTCCGGCTCATGCTTGTGCACGAGTTCCAGCGCCTCGTCGCCATTGATTGCGAGAAGAACGTTTTTCACGCCGAGCGCCTGCAGCAGCGTCATCAGCAGATGGCGCATATAGGCGCTGTCGTCCACGACGAGAATCGTGAGCTTTTCGAAAAGCGAAGCCGACATAGAACCCCCGGTGGCTGCCTGCAATGCAAGGCTCGGGGGGCGGCCCCCCGCTCCCCATGTGTGTCAACCTTAATGGCGAGGTCTTAACAAAAGGGAAGCAGCGCGCGCGGGAAAGCGGGGCTTTTCCGGGTGCGGAGTGTTTAGAGGTGGTTAAGGCGACGGCGTGGGGCAGGTGGGGGTGACGCTTTCCCCCCACTTGCAAAATCTGGCACTTGGTCTTCGTTTCACTCGTCCAAGTACCGATTTTGCTTTCTCCCCCTCAAGGGGGGAGAAGGTTTTCTGTGTCGTGCAACTCAGGCGCGGGCGGAGACGAGCCAGACGGCGCCGCCGAGGCGGACTTCGCCGTTCGACACATATTTGCCGAGCGCTTCGCGGACGGCATCCGCGGCGCGGGTCTTCGTCTCGTCCGGCAGTTCCTTCAATGCGCGGGAGAGGGGGCCGATCTCGAGCGTCTGTTCGAGGGCGAGGCCGACGGGATCGGCGCCGTCTCCGAGCGAGAGGGAGGCATCGAAGGGCTCGATGTCGATGTCCTTGTAGCCCGCCTCCTTGAGGATGCCGCTGAAGCGCGCCGGATCGGCGAAGGCGAAGGGGCCGGGCGCGCCGGGGACGGGCGGCTCCTGCGGGGGCAGGTGCGGGAGCGCCGCGAAGAAGGGCACGGAGACCCAGCCGTTTTCCTTCATCGGCCGCCAGCAGACGAAGGCGAGGCGGCCGGAAGGCGCGAGCGCCTTCTTCATATGGGCGAAGGCGGCGGCGGGATCCGCGAAGAACATGATGCCGAAGCGGGAGATGAAGAGATCGAAGCTCGCGGGCGCGAAGTCATGGGTCGCGGCGTCGGCGAGCATGAATTCTGCGCGGCTGCCGAGCGCCTCGGCGCGCTTGCGGGCGCGCGCGACCATGGGACCGGAAATATCGACGCCGAGGGCGCGGCCCGTGCCGCCCGCGCGGTCCGCCGCGTCGAAGGTGGTCGCGCCGCAGCCGCAGCCGATGTCGAGGATGCGCTCGCCGGGCTTCACGGCGGCGAGGTCGAGCACCGCGGCGGAGAAGGGCGCGAGCATGCCGTCGAGCCTGTCCTGGTAGCGCGCCCAGCGCTCGCCCGCATCGCCGTTCCAGTAGTCGATCTGGTCGGCATTGGGGCCGGTCGAGGGAATGGCGGGCGTCGTGTTCATGGGGTGCTCTCCTTATGCGGGGGGCCTCTTCATAGCACGAAGGGGGTCACGACTGGAAAGCGGGGGCGGGAAAACGTGGGGCGAAAGATCAATCGCCCGAGGCGGTCTTTCGCCCGATGCGCTCGGCGAGGTCGCGGAGCTTGCCTTCCACGGCCTCCATGCCGAGTTCGTATTCGCCGCGCGGGGCGGGCGCTTCCTCGTCCGCGCCGGTGGGCAGGCGGGTGTCGATCGCATGAGCGCCCGCGAGTTCGCGCAGGCGGTCCACACGCTCGGAGATGAGGGCGGCATGATCGGCGAAGCGCTCGCTGACGGAGGCGGCCTTTTCCCGCGCCGCGGCGAGTTCGGCGGCGATGGCGGCGACCTCCTCGTCATCGGCGAAGGCGTTGCGCGGCGGCGAGAGGGAGAGGCCCGCCTCGCCGGTGGTGAGGTTCGCGACCTGGATCGCAACGCCGGATCGGCCATCGCCGTCGAGCGGGATGTCGAAGGTGGTGAGCTTGCCGCCGATGCGGCGGCCCGCGATGAGGTTCACCCGGTTATGGGAGGCGGAACCGGCAATGGCGTCGATCTCGGCGCGGAGGTCGTCGTAGCGGCCGGCGAGAAGGGCGCGGCGTCCGTGATCCGCGCTCGATCCGGCGTCGGCCACGAGGTCCGAGGCCTCGCGCAGGCGGTCCGCGATGGCGTCGATCGCGAGGACGGCGGTTTCGATGGTGGAGAGGGCGGTCGCGATCTGCTGGCCGAGTTCGGCGGCGGTGAGCGAGCCCGATGCATTGCCGCGAATGCGCAGCGCGCGCTTCATCGCTTCCGCGGTGACCGGCGGCGTTTCCTCGGCGGCTGGCGGCGCGATGTCGCGCCGGCCCCGCAAGCGGGAGAGAATGCCCATCTTGTCCTGCCCAAGCCCTTGCCCTGCCGGTTCGCGAGGAGCCGGCGCCGACTGGAGCCTAGCGCGGAGAAAGTTGACGAGGTCTAAAGGCGCGGGCGCAAGGCCAAAGCCGTGCTAGTTTCGCGGCCATGCCACACCACCGCGCGCTGCTCTGGAAAATCGCGAGACCCGTTCTCCGCCTCTATTGGCGGGTGCGGCGACCGCTGACCGCGGGCGTGCGCGGGCTCGTCTTCGACGAGCGGGGGCATGTGCTGCTTGTACGGCACACCTATATTCCCGGCTGGTACCTGCCGGGCGGCGGCGTTGAGCGCGGCGAGACGATGCTCACCTCGCTGCGGCGCGAGCTCGAGGAGGAGGTGGGCGTGAGGCTCACCGGCGAGGCGCGGCTGATGGGGCTTTACGCGAATTTCCGGGAATTCAAGTCGGACCATGTCGCGCTTTATGTGGTGCGGCATGGCGATTACGAGCATGAGCCGAGGCGCTCGCCGGAAATCGCGGAGAGCGGTTTCTTCCCGCCGCAGGCCCTGCCCGAGGGCATCACCCCCTCGACGGCGCGGCGGATCGCGGAAGCGGCCGGAGAGATGGCGCCGGACGAGCTCTGGTAGGCGGAGCGGCAAGAGCCATCTCTTTTTCGCCACGATCCGCGCCCTAGCTGGAGCTGCGAAAGGAGGAACGCCATGAGAAAGACAATCGTTACGGGCGTTACGGTATTGGCTCTCGCGTCGCTCGCATGGGGCGCGCTGCCCGCGCTGGCGCAGGACGAGGTGAACTGGCAGGCACTGCCCGCGGAAAAGGAAGCGCTGCTCGATCTCGACGGACAGCAGATCAGGGCGCTCAGGAACTCGGTGCGCCACTGCAACGATCTCAACCGCTCCAATCATCAGCAGACGGCATGCGTGTTTCTCGATGCCGACCGCGCGATGCGGCAGAGCGAGAATGCGGCGCTGAAGGCCTATCACTTCGCGCTGCCGCGCAGCATGCGCTACAACGAGGCGAGGAACCAGGGCGCCGCCGTCATGCGCGTGCAGAAGCTGCGCGCGCAGGCGCTCGAGTGAGGATCAGAGACGCGCCCCGAAACGCGCCCCGAAACGCGCCCCGATACGCGCCCCGAAACGCGCCCTGTCATGCGGTGCGTCGAGATCGAGGAGAGGCCCCGCAGGCACGATGCCCGTCGGGTTAATCGTCTTGTGACTGCCGTAATAGTGCTTCTTGATGTGGGCGAAGTTCACCGTCTCCGCCACGCCCGGCACCTGGTATAGCTCGCGCAGATAATTCGACAGGTTCGGATAATCCGCGATGCGGCGGAAGTTGCACTTGAAGTGCGAGTAGTAGACGGCGTCGAAGCGGACAAGCGTGGTGAAGAGGCGCCAGTCGGCTTCGGTGAGGCGGTCGCCCACGAGATAACGCTGCCTGTCGAGGCGCGCTTCGAGCCTGTCGAGCTCCTTGAAGAGAGCGGTCACTTCCTCGTCATAGACGGATTGCCCGGTGGCGAAGCCCGCCTTGTAGACGCCGTTGTTCACATGGGTATAGACATCCGCGTTGATGACGTCGATCTCGCCGCGCAATTCCTCGGGATAGAAGTCGAGCGAGGCGTCCACGCCCTCGATGCCGTCGAAGGCCGAGTTCAGCATACGGATGATCTCGGCGGATTCGTTCGAGACGATGGTGTTCTTCTTCCTGTCCCAGAGCACGGGCACGGTGACGCGGCCCGTATAGTCCGGATCGGCGAGAAGATAGACCTCGTAGAGCTTCGTCTTGCGGTTCACGAAGTCGGGGATGGTCGCCTCATCCGCGCCCGTCTCGTCCGTACCCTTGAGCGTCCAGCCTTCTTCCAGCATCAGCGGATCGACGATGGAGAGGGATATCTTGTCTTCCAGGCCCTTGAGCTTGCGGAAGACAAGCGTGCGATGCGCCCAGGGACAGGCGAGCGAAACATAAAGATGGTAGCGCCCGGCTTCCGCCTCGAAGCCGCCTTCGCCCGAGGGGCCCGGCGATCCATCCTTCGTGACCCAGTTCCGGAAGGCGGACTCCTGCCGCTTGAACGCACCGCCGGTCGACTTCGTGTCGTACCATTTGTCGGTCCATTTTCCGTCGACGAGCAATCCCATCTTTCCTTCTCCCTGCTTGGCTGACTTTTTCGCCTCCCCACAAAGGGGAGGCAAAGGTTTTTCGTCACGCTTCCGGCGGCAGGTCGACGAGCACGATCTCGGCATCGTCGAGCGCGCGGATGGCGAGCGTGTCGACATCGCGGATCGCGGCGCCGGAGCGCTCGGAAACCTCGACACCGTTCACTTCCACCCGGCCCTTCGCAGGCACGAGATAGGCGAGGCGGCCCTTGCCGATGAGATGGGTCACTTGCATGCCTGCGTCCAGCGTTGCGCCGAGAACTTCGGCATCCTGCGCGATCCAGAGCGCTTCCGCGGGGGCGTCCGTCTTGCCGCTTGCGAGCGGCACGAGCCTGCCCTTGCGGGTTTCCTTCGGGAAGGCGGCCGTTTCCCAGCGGGGCGTGACGCCCTGGCGGTTCGGCTCGATCCAGATCTGGAAGATGCGGGTGTCCTCATCTTCGAGGTTCCACTCCTCATGCTGGATGCCGCGGCCCGCCGACATGACCTGAACGTCGCCCGCAACCGTGCGGCCTTCATTGTTCAGGTGATCGCGATGGGTGATCGCGCCTTCGCGGACATAAGTGATGATTTCCATGTCGCGATGGGGATGCGGCGGGAAGCCCGTCTTCGCGCGGATGAGGTCGTCGTTCCAGACGCGGAGCGCGCCCCAGCCCATGCGGGCCGGATCGTAATAGCCCGCAAAGGAGAAGTGATGCTTCGCGGTGAGCCAGCCATGCTCGGCGCCGCCAAGACTGTCGAAATCGCGGATCTCGATCATTGTCTTCTTCCTTTCAAAAATATGGGGCAGGGCCCGGCCAATCGATCCCCGGGGGAGGGGGGAAGGGGAGACCGGCCGGGCCCGACGATCCGGTACGCGCATCACAGATGCATCCGGATCGTCTCAGGTTCGTGTCGTTCAGGCGGCGAGCTTCGCCGCGATGGAGGCGACATGCGCGCCCTGCTTGCGGGCGAGCGAGAGTTCCTTGTCGCTCGGCTGGCGGCTGCCATCGCCACCGGCGAGCGTCGAGGCGCCATAAGGCGAGCCGCCGCGCACTTCGGAGATGTCGAAGAGTTCCGTGCCGACCGAATAAGGCAGGCCGACGATCACCATGCCGTGGTGAAGGAGCGTCGAGTGGAACGAGGTGATGGTCGTCTCGTTGCCAGCGCCGGTGCCCGTCGAGGTGAAGACCGAGCCCGCCTTGCCGGCGAGCGCGCCCTTCGCCCAGAGACCGCCGGTCTGGTCGAGGAAGGTCCGCATCTGGCCCGTCATGTTGCCGAAGCGGGTCGGCGTTCCGAAGATCACCGCGTCGTATTCGGCGAGTTCATGCGGGGCGGCGACGGGGGCCTCCTGATCGGTCTTCATGCCCGCCTGATTCATCAGGTCTTCCGGCATGGTTTCCGGCACGCGCTTCACGGTCACTTCGGTGTTTGCCTGCGAGGCCGCGCCTTCGGCGACGGCTTTCGCCAGGGTTTCGATATGGCCGTAGGAGCTGTGGTAGAGGACCAGGATCTTCGTCTGCTTGCTCATCTTTCCCTCCTTTGGGGACGCCACCTGAAGGCGTTGTTGAATCCGATGAGACCTATGTAATTGATCTTGTTCGGGTTATAATCTCGTCAAATTGGAACAGATTGTTTCATATAGGTAGACAATGTCAGTCGATCTCAACGGCTTCACGGTCTTCGCAAAAGTGGCGGAACTCGGCGGTTTCACGGCGGCGGCCGATGCGCTCGGCCTCTCGAAATCGATGGTGAGCCGTCAGGTTTCCGCGCTGGAGGACCAGCTTGGCGTGCGGCTTCTCAACCGGACGACGCGGCGGATCAATCTCACCGAGGCGGGCACGGTCGTCTTCGAGCGGGCGCAGCGGATCGTCGCCGAGGCGCAGGAGGCGGCGGAAGAGGCGACCTGCGTCGAGGGGGCCGTGCGCGGCCAGCTCCGCATCAACGCGCCGATGAGCTTCGGGATCAGCCAGCTCGGGCCCGTGATGCCGGAATTCATGGAGCGTTATCCCGAGATCAATGTGGACCTCGTGCTGAACGACAGGCGGGTCGATCTCATCGAAGAAGGGTTCGACGTCTCGTTGCGCATTTCGGCGCTGACGGATTCAAGCCTGATCGCGCGGCAGCTGGCGCCCGTCGAGCGCTACATCGTCGGCGCGCCTGCCTATTTCGAGAAGCACGGGGTGCCGAAGCGTCCGGCCGATCTCGTCCATCACGACTTCATGCTCTACACGCTGCTCGCGCGGCCGAACCAGCTCGAGATGACGAATGCCAGGGGCGAGAAGGAGCAGGTGGAGCTGAAGGGCCGCTTCCTCTGCAACAATGCGGATGCGATGGTCGGGATGATGCTGAAGGGCATGGGGCTCGTCTTCTCGCCCGACGTGCTCTGCCACGAGCATCTGAAAAGCGGCAGGCTCGTGCGCGTGCTGGAAGACTGGAGCGTGCCGCCGCTGACGCTCCACGCGATCTATCCGCATACGCGGCATCTGGCTGCGAAGGTGCGGGCCTTCGTGGATTTCACGGTGGAGAAGTTCGGGCCGGGGAAAGCGCCGTGGGTGGGGTGAACGCGCTCTTGAACAGGGTAGCACCCAGTGCTACATATATCCGTGATGGAAGATGATCTGTCCCAACGGGTTTTCAAGACTGCCTGGTTCGTCAAGGCAGCGCGCAAGGCGCATATCCGGGACCACGAACTTTGCGAGGCCATCCGCGAAGTGATGCTTGGGCAGGCCGACGACCTCGGTGGTGGCGTGTTCAAGAAGCGGCTCAACAAGAACATGCACAGGAGCATCGTTCTCGCGAAGGGCGGCAAGTACTGGTTCTTCGCTTATCTGTTCGCGAAGAAGGACAGGGCCAACATCGAGGATGACGAGTTAAAGGATTTCAGGGCTCTTGCGAAGAGATACGCGAAGCTGAACGAAAAGCAGCTCGCTCAACTTCTGAAGGAAGGAGACCTGATGGAGATTTGCCATGACAAGTAAGAAGAAGCACAAAAGCGATATTTCCGAAGCGCTTCATTCGGCTGCGATGTCGCTGCACAAGGTAGGCGCGCTCGACAAGAAGACGATGCGCGACTTCGACATGCGCCATCTGGAGGTGCCGCCGGAGATCGAACCCGCGGAGATCAAGCGTATCCGGGAACGGAACAAGGTGAGCCAGCCGGTATTCGCGCGCTATCTCAACACGAGCGAAAGCACGGTGGAAAAGTGGGAGACAGGGGCAAAGAGGCCAAGCGGTATGGCGCTGAAGCTGCTGACTGTCGTCCGCAAGCACGGACTTGAAGTGTTGACCTGAGGCGCGCCGTTTCAGAGGAAACAAAAAAGGCGGGCACCGGGCCCGCCTTTTCGTTCTGGTATCGACTGAAGCCTAGACCGGTTCCCAGGTGAAGACGGAGGCCGTTGCGCCGAGGTCCGTGTAGCCGCCTTCCATGGCCGGGATGCCGTGGGAAAGGATCGTTTCCGGCGTCCAGCCGTCGACACGCGCGACCGACTTCACGGGGCGGGGCTGCGAGAAGAGCACCAGCTCATTGCCGCGGACGGAGAAGATCTGGCCGCTCGTCTTGCACTCGGGCGAGGCAAGCGCGACGGAGAAATTGGCGACCTGCTCGGCGCGCATCGCATTCTTCATGCGCTCGACGCGCTGGGCGGAGGCTTCGTCCTTCACGGGGATGGTCGCGATCATGCGCGTCCAGGCGAAGGGCGCGATGATGTTGGAGCGGACGTTCTTGTTCGCCCCTTCCATCGCGATGATGCGCGAGAGACCGGCGATGCCCATCTTGGCGGCGGCGTAGTTCGCCTGGCCGATATTGCCGATGAGGCCGGAGGTCGAGGTGAAGAGGACGAAGTTGCCTTCTTCCTGCTCGCGGAAGTGATTGATGGCCGCGCGGGTGATGTTGTAGCTGCCCTTGAGGTGCACTTCGAGAACGGCGTCCCAGTCCTCGTCCGGCATCTTGTGGAACATGCCGTCGCGCAGGATACCCGCCGGGCTGATGATCGAGTGGAGGTCGCCGAAGGTGTCGAGCGCTTGCTGGATCATGTTTTCCGCGCCGGACTTCAGCGCGACGCTGTCGGAATTCGCGACGGCTTCGCCGCCCGCCTTCTTGATTTCGTCGACCGTCTTCTGAGCGGCGCTCGCGTCGCCCGCATCGCCGCCCTTCACGCCGCCGCCGAGATCGTTCACGACGACCTTGGCACCCTGACGCGCGGCGATGAGCGCGCATTCCTTGCCGATGCCGCCGGCGGCGCCGGTGACGAGTACGACCTTGCCTTCCAGAATTCCCATGACGCTCTCCCTGTCGCTTGCGGGGTTTCTTTCTCTCTTTGGCGGGGAAGCTAGCCAAGGGCGGGCCGCCATTCCAGCCTTTTTAGGCCTGCCGGAAGGGCGGATGGCCCGCGCAAGCGGCTTTACGGGGAGGAATTACCGTGCTATCCGCCTTCTCCTCCGGAGCGGGGCTCCGGGAACAGGGATCGATGAAATGGCGCGGTTCATGTCGCAGCGACGACGAGAGACGGTTCGAGGCCTTCGAGGCTTCGGGCTCATGCGCGCCCGCACGGTCCTCTCTTTCGCCTGAGCGCGGAAGCGGCAGTGGCGGGTGAGCGCTTCTCACCACACCCCTTTCGCTGCCAGACGAGATAATTCCCATGTTTGAGATCGAAGCCGAGCGGCCCGAGCACGGGCCTGCCATCGAAGCGCTGCTCGACCTTTCCTTCGGCCCCGGCCGCTACGCGAAGACGGCGCAGCGGCTGCGCGAAGGCAACAGGCCGGTGCCGGAGCTTTGCTATGTGGCCTTTTCCGGCGAGGGCGGCGAACGGCATATGGTGGGGTCGCTCACCTTCTGGCCCATCGTGATCGGCGGCGTGCCGGGGCTGATGCTCGGGCCGCTCGCCGTCGAGCCGAAGCTCCGCGGCAAGGGCTGCGGCATCAAGCTGATGGAGAAGGGGCTGGCCGATGCGAAGAAGCTCGGCTACCGGCTGGTGATCCTTGTCGGCGACGCGCCTTACTATGCGCGGGTGGGCTTCGGGCCGGTGCCGCCCGGGCGGCTCACCATGCCGGGGCCGGTGGACCCGGCGCGGCTTCTCTACCGCGAACTCGATATCGGCGCCTTTGCGCGGGCGAAAGGGCCGATCACGAAGCCGCAGGAGGTGGCGCAGGCCGCCTCCTGATTTTCTTCCCTCAGTTCTTCTGCATGGCCGCGATGAGGGCCGGCACATTGTGCCGGAACATCGCGGCATAGGTCGGCGCGGGGCCGCCCGGCTTTGAAAGCGCATCCGAGTAAAGCGTGCCGCCATCTTCCGCGCCCGTTTCGCGGGCGATGGTTTCCATCATGCGCGGGTCCGACATGTTCTCGATGAAGAGGGCGCGGATCTTTTCCTGCCTGATCCGGTCAATGAGGCGGGCGAGCGCCTCGGCGCCGGGCTCGGCCGTATTGCCGATGCCAAGCGGCGAGATGAACTGGATGCCATAGGCGTCGCCGAAATAGCCGAAGGCGTCATGCGTGGTGATGACCTTGCGCTTTTCCTGCGGGATTTTCGCAAGTTCCTGGCGCACCCAGCCATCGAGCTTCTTCAGCTCGGTGATGTAGCTCTCCGCATTCGCCTGATAGACGAGAGCATTGTCCGGGTCTTTCTCCGCAAGCGCGTCGGCGATGTTCTGCACATAGACGATGCCGTTGCGAAGGCTCTGCCATGCATGGGGGTCGAAGTCCTGCGCGGCTTCGGGGTAGCCGTCCCCGTCATGGCCCTTCGCGTCATGCGCGTGATCGTGGTTTTCGTCCTCATGGTCTTCATGCGCGCGCCTTTCCTCTTCGGTGAGGTGGCGCGGGGAAATGCCGAAGCTTGCGGTCACATATTTCGCCTTGGTGCCGGATGCGGCGGCAAGGCGGATCAGCCAGGGCTCGAAGCCGAGCCCGTTCATCACCAGCAGATCGGCGTCGGCAAGCGCGCTGGCATCGGCGGGGCCGGGCTCGAAGCTATGCGCATCGCCATCGGGCCCGACAAGCACCGTCACATCCGCATTGCTGCCCGCGACGTTGCGCACCATGTCGCCGAGGATCGAGAAGCTCGCCACGACTTTCAGCGGTTCGGCATGAGCGGGAAGGGCGAGGCCGAGCGCGAAGGTCAGGCAGAGCGAGACGAGTTTCTTCATGGCGGAACTCCCTCAGTCGTGGAAATGGGCGCGGGGGAAATAGCGCGTGCGCAGGCTGTCGCGCGTGCCGAGCAGGATCGATCCCAGATAGAGCATACCGGCCGTGAGAATGATCGCGGGGCCGGAGGGCAGGTTGAAATTGTAGGAAAGAAGCAGACCGGCAAGACCGGAAAGGAAGGCGAGGGCGGTCGAAAGCGCGGCGAGCGACCAGACCGCGCCCGCCCAGAAGCGCGCGGCGGCGGCGGGCAGCATCATGAGGCCCAAGGCCATCAGCGTGCCGAGCGCCTGGAAACCGGCGACGAGGTTCACCACCACAAGCACGAGAAAGAGGAAATGCCAGATGGTACCGCCGCCGGTCGTCGCGCGGAGGAAGGCGGGATCGAAACATTCGATGACGAGCGGACGATAGATGAGGGCGAGCACGATCACGGTGAGCGTCGCGATGGAGGCGACGAGGATCAGCGCTTCGTCCGTCACCGAAAGAATGGTGCCGAAGAGAACGTGAAGGAGATCGACATTCGAGCCCTGCGTCGAAACGATCAGCACGCCGAGCGCGAGGCTGATGAGATAGAAGCCCGCAAGGCTCGCATCCTCGCGCAGCGCCGTCACGCGGGAGACGAGGCCCGCAAGGAAGGCGACGGCGAGACCGGCGACGAGACCGCCGATGCTCATGGTCCAGAGGGAGAGACCGGCAATAAGAAAGCCGATGGCTGCGCCTGGCAGAAGCGCGTGGCTCATCGCATCGCCCATGAGGCTCATGCGGCGCAACACAAGGAATGTGCCGATGGGTCCGCCGCCGATCGCGAGCGCGAGGCAGGCGATGAGCGAGCGGCGCATGAAGCCGTATTCGACGAAGGGGGCGATCAGCGCGTCGTAGATCATGCGGCGTCGCCCCATGCATCCGAGACATAGCGCGCGCGGCGAAGATTTTCCGGCGTCAGCACTTCCGCCGTGGGGCCCCAGGCGACGGGCTCGCGCGCGATGAGAAGCGCTTCGGGAAAGCTCGCCTTCACGCGCTCCAGATCGTGCAGGACGGCGATCACCGTGCGGCCTTCGCCATGCCAGTTCGTCACGAGCTGCATCAGGTCGGCGCTGGTGCGCTCGTCCACGGCGGCGAAGGGTTCGTCGAGAAGGATCAGGCCCGCATCCTGCAGCATGAGACGGGCGAAGAGTGCGCGCTGCAACTGACCCGCCGAAAGCGCGCCGACCTGTTTGCGCTCGAAGCCTTCGAGGCCGACAGCGGCAAGCGCGGCGCATGCGCGCCTCACATGGTCGCCGGTGATCGCGCGAAAGAGACCGACCTCGCGCCAGAGGCCGAGCGAGACGGCGTCGATGACGGCGATAGGGAAGGTCCGGTCGATCTCGGCGAGCTGGGGCAGATAGGCGATATTGCCGTTCGCGCCTTCGATGCGCCCTTCGCCGAGGGGCACGAGGCCCGCAATCGCCTTCAACAGCGTCGATTTGCCTGCGCCGTTCGGGCCCACGACCGCGGTCAGGCTTCCCGGCGCGAAGCTACCCGACAGATGATGGACGGCGGGAACGCGGTCATAGGCGACGGTGAGGTCGCGGATATGAAGCGGCGGAACGGATTTCATCACGAAAGCGCCCAGGCCACGCCGAGCCAGAGCAGCGCCGCCGCGGCAAGCGCGACGGCCAGCCGCCCGCCGATACCGGCCATGAAGGCGGAAGCATGCGGCGCTTCGTCTTTGTCGGGAGAGGTCAATCTCCGGCTCCGGTTATATTATAACATTGGCGGAAGCTAGGCCGGATCATTGGCCAAGGCAAGGCATTTGGCCGATTGGGGCGCGCCTCAGCGGCCCTCGCGCCACCAGGCGAGCGCCAGCGCGCCGAGAATGAGGATGAGAGCGAGGGGGCCGGTGAGAAGCGGCACCTGATGAACGGCGTGGACGAGATATTGCTCGTTGCGCTTCAGGCCCATCCAGTTTGCGCCCGCCGCATCCTGTCCTTCGCGCACGGGGCGGATGGCGGGCGTGCCATCGGCGTTCTCGCCCGCCCACCAGACGCCGCCGCCGGTTGCATCGGCGATGGGCTGCATCAAATCCGCCGTTGCGCGAACATCCGCGAATTCGCGCGGATTGAGCGGTCCGGCCGCCGCCACGGCGGAAAGATCGCCCTGCTGAATGCGGTAGAGGCCGAGTTCCGCCGCGTCCGTCGTGCCCTCGAAGCGGCCCGGCGCGACTTCTTCCAGCGTCACGTCGCGCTCCTTGCCGGAAGGCAGCGTGACACGGGCAGACGGCGTCCCGTCTTCCATGGTCCGCCGTTTCAGGGTCAGCGTGCCGCCCTGCGCGGTGGCGGAGAGGTTCTCTTCCTCCAGGTCCGGCTCCTTCATCAGCCAGTGAGCGAGGCGGCGCAGAAGCTCGGCCTGCGGTCCGCCGCCTTCATAGCCGCGCGACCAGAGCCAGACCTGATCGGAGAGGAGTTGCGCCACGCGGCCTTCGCCCGCCCGGTCGAGCAGCATCAGCGGCTTGCCATCCGGCGTTTTCATCAGCTCTTCGCCATGATCGGCCGTCACGTCGATAGTGCGGAACCAGCGGCCCCATTCGGGTGGAGATTTCGCTGCGCCGGGCAGTTCGGCGGTGACAGGGTGACGTTGTCCCGTCTCCGTCACTTCCGCGCGATATCCGCCGACGGAAATCTCGCCCGTGGGGCGGCCGGGCAGGATCGCCGCGAGGGGCGTTCTGTAGATCGAATAGGGCGAGGCGAAGGCCGGGCCCTCGGCGGCGAGGAAGGCGCCGCCGCGTTCCACATATTCGACGATGTTCAGATAATAGCCGAGCGGCAGCACGCCGCGCCGCTTGTAGCGGTCGAAGATGATGAGGTCGAACTCGTCGAGCTTCTGATCGAAGAGTTCATGCGTCGGAAAGGTGATGAGCGAGAGCTCGCCTATGGGCGTGCCGTCATGCTTTTCCGGCGGGCGCAGGATGGTGAAGTGGACGAGGTCGACCGAGGGGTCCGACTTCAGGAGATTGCGCCAGGTGCGCTCGCCGGGATGCGGCTCGCCGGAGACGAGAAGGACGCGCAGGCGGTCGCGCACACCGTTCGCGATGACGACGGCGCGGTTGTTGAGCGTCGTGAGTTCGTTCGGACCTTCCTCGACGTCGATCTCGATGACGTTCGGGCCGCCATGGGAGAGACGCAGCGTGACCGTGCTTTCGCGGCCGATGGCGACATCCGCCGTCGCGGCCTCCGCTCCGTCGATCCGCACGGTGACACGCGCGCTCTCGCCCGCCGGTGCTTCGCCGGCGGAAGTCTCGTCGACACGGAATGAGAGCCTCACCGGTTCGTCCACGATGCCGAAGCGCGGCGCTTCGGTGATGCGCAGGCGCCGGTCCTTCTCGCCCTTGCGGCCGATAATGACGGCATGAACCGGCGCATCGAAGCCGAGCGCGGCGGCCGAGCCGGGAACGTCCTGCACCTGCCCGTCGGTGATGAAGATCGCGCCCGCGATGCGCTCGCGCGGCACGTCCGAAAGGGTTTCTTCCAGCGCGGAGAAAAGCGCCGTGCCCGCCTCGCCGTCCGGGTCGTTCGTCGCTGTGACGATGCGTGTCTCGATCCCTTCCTCGCGGGCGAGGCGTTCGGCGATCTTTTCGAGTGCGGCGGATGTTTCCTCGGGCCGCAGGCCGATCTCCTGGCTCTGGCTGCGGTCGACCACGATCGCCGCCACATCGGGCACGGCTTCGCGGTCTTCCTGCCGGATGGTGGGATTGGCGAGGGCTGCAATGAGAACGGCGAAGGCGCATGCGCGCCAGGGCGCGCCGCGTGCGCGGCGGAAAGCGGCATAGGCGAGAGCCGCGAGACCGGGCAAGGCAAGAAGCGCGATGGTCCAGGCGGGAATGAGCGGTTCGAAGACGATGTTCCAGGCCATTCAGCGCTCCTACTGGCCCAGCCGTTCGAGAAGCGCCGGCACATGCACCTGATCTGCCTTGTAGTTGCCGGTGAGCGCATACATGACGAGGTTGACGCCGAAGCGTTCCGCCATTTCGCGCTGGCGTTCGCCGCCCGGCACGACGGCATAGAGCGCACGGCCTTCCCGGTCGCGCGCCCATGCGGCGGCGTAGTCGTTCGAGCCGACGATCACGGTCGAGACGCCGTCATTCGAAAGATTGCCGCCGTCCGGCGAGGAAGCCTCTACCCAGAGTTCGCCTCCGGCCCAGCGGCCGGGAAAATCATGCATGAGGTAGAAGGATTTGGTGAGCACATGGCCCTGCGGAACGGGCTCAAGCGGCGGAAGGTCGAGGCGGCCGAGAAGGCGGCGAAGCGTCGCCGTGCCGGGCGTGACCATTCCGCCGACAGCCTGATCCTGATCTCGCGTGTCGAAAAGGATCGTGCCGCCATTCTTCATATAGGCGTTGATCTTGCCGAGCGTTTCGGGCGCGAGGTCTTCCTGTCCCGGAGACATCGGCCAGTAGAGAACCGGAAAGAAGGCGAGTTCGTCCCTGGCGAGATCGACGCCCATCGGTTCGGCCGGTTCGAAGGCGGTGCGCATGGCGAGAATCCGGCTCAGGCCGGAAAGGCCCGCTTCGCTCGTCGCGTCGATTTCCGCATTGCCGGTGATCACATAGGCAAGGCGCGTGTCGAGCGAGGCCTTCAGCGCGAAATCGTCATTGCCCGCTTCCTGCGCCAAAGCATCTCCCGGCGGCAGCAGGAGAAGCGCGGCGAGCAGAACGGGGGTGAAGCGGGCGGCAAAGCGCACCCGCCTGATCCGCTCCGTTTCGAAAAGGCCGGTCACCCAGAGAGCGGCGACGGTATCCAGCACCAGCAGGATGAGGGCGATGACGAGCGCAGGTGTGGCGAGGCGCTGTTCGGCGCGGCCCTCGAAGGCGCGCCGCTCCGTCACGCCGTTCAGCGCGCCGATAGGCGTGAGTTCGAGACCCGCGGTTGCGAGGTTGAGCGCGCGGGGATTTCCTGTCGTGCCGTAAAGCCCGGGCGGATGGCGGGGGCTGCGCTCGGCGCTTTCGAACTGCTCGACGGAGATCGCCGTCGCCGTCGCGGGCGGCGTGCCGAGGCGTCCGAAACCGTTGAGCGTTGCAAGCGGGTTCAGGAGGTCGCTCCGCGCCGATGCGGCACCCTCTTCGGGAAGGCCTCCAACCGCCTGCGAGAGTGCGACGGTGCGGCGTAGCATTTCGACGAAGAGACCGGAGATCGGCAGGTTCGACCAGTCGCGGTTCGCAGGCACATGGAAGAGAACGACGAGACCTTCGCCGCGTCTCGCAGCGGTGACGAGGGGTGTGCCGTCCGAAAGCCGCGCCCAGGTCCGGCTGGAGAGATCGGGAACGGGCTCCGCCAGCACCTGCCGCGACACGGTCACGTCGTCCGGCACGTCGAGACCGAAGAAGGGGCTTTCCTCCTCGAAAGGCGCGAGATGCTGCGGCGTGCTCCAGGAAAGCGTGCCGCCCAGCGCGCGCCCACCGCTGCGGAGCGGCACGGGCACGAGGTCGTCGCTCTTCTCCGCCATGCGGGGACCGGCGAAGCGGATGAGCAGTCCGCCCCGGCTCACCCAGTCCTCCACGCGGGCATAGTCGGCATCCGTCAGATTGCCGATATCGGCAAGGATGAGGACCGAGAGCGGCGAGGCGAGCAGCGTTTCGATCTCGCCTTGCGGATCGCGCGAAGGCGGCGTGTCGCGCAGCTCTGCGTAGGGCCCGATGGCGCGGCGCAGGTAATAGGCGTCGGAGAGAAGGGGCTGCGCTTCCTCCGCGCTGGCGCCGGACAGGATGGCGACGCTGCGGCGGCGCCAGCGCTCATCCGCGAGAACGACCGCGCCCGCCGATTGTTCGCCCGCGATATCGAGACGCGCCACCTTGTTGCGCAGTTCGAGCGGCAATTCGAAAACCGCCGTCGCGCTCTTCGCGCCGTCCTCGAACATGAACGGCGTCTCGCTCAGGACGGCGCCATCTTCCTGCGTCGCGCGGACACTTCCGGCCTGCGGGCCGTCCGTCCCGGCGCGGATCACGGTTGCGGCGAAGACGTCGCTCCCCTCGCCCGGTGGCAGAAGCGCGAGGGCGCGATTGCCCGGCGCGGGTTCGATCAGCGTGAGGCCTGCGCCGCCTGCGATGGCGGAAAGACGCCGGGCGAATTGCGCGGCGGCACCGTAGTCGAGACCGTCCGATATCCAGACGGTCTGCACGTTTTCCCGTTCGAGCGTTTCCGCGCCTTCGAGTCTTTCGGCAAGCGCTGTCCGGTCCGGCTCTATGGGCTGCGGCTCCAGGGCGCGGGCGCGCGCTCTTGCATCGTCCGCCGTCTCGAAGTTGAGTTCCGGTGTGTTCGTGTCCGGCGCGGTGCCGACAACGAGCACGGGGCGATCCGCGCGGCCCGCTTCGGCGATGAGACCGTCCATCGCGGCGCGGCGTTCGTTCCAGTGTGAGGCGGCAGCCCAGCCATTGTCGGTGACGATGAGAAGGGGGCCGGTGCCTGCGATGCGCGGCGCGGGATTCCAGACCGGTTCGGCAAGCGCGAAGATCACGAGGGCGGCGATTGCAAGGCGCAGCAGCAGAAGCCAGAGCGGCGTATGCGCGGGCGTTTCTTCCTCGCGCACCAGACCGACAAGCAATCTGATCGCGGGAAAGCGCACGCGCTTCGGGAGCGGCGGGCTCACGCGCAGCAGCCACCAGATCGCGGGCAGCGCGGCGAGGCCGAGCAGGAGCCAGGGGCTTGCGAAGGCGAGGGGGCCGAGCGTGAGCATTGCCGGAACCTACATGCCCGGCCGGGGCGGCTTGCGCGCGGCGATGGCGCCGGACAAGGCGCCGTAAAGCGCGAGCAGAGCCGTTTGCGGGCTGCGGTCGGTGCGATGAGTGGCGAAGGTGAAGTTGATGCGGCGCGCCGTTTCGACGATGCGGTTACGGTGGATGTCGAGGCGCTGGTGATAGGCTTCGCGAAGGTTCTGCGCGCGGCCGACCATGAGGCGGAGATCCTCCTCGACGCCTTCGAATTCGGTGCGGCCGGAGAAGGGCAGGTCCTCTTCCGCAGGGTCGAGTACCTGGATCATGTGACCGCGAATGCCTTCCGAGGCGTAGCGCTTGATGCGCTCGACGATCTCCTCGGCGGGCGAAAGAAAATCGCTGATGAGGACGACCTGCGAATAGCGCGGCAGATGCTCCGGCGGCGGCAGGCTTTCCGTTTTCGGCGCGGCTTCGTCCTCCGGCGTGTCGATCAGCGCATGAGCCATGCGGCGGAGCGCGGCGCGGCCGGGCGTGGCGGTGAAGCCCTGCCCGAGAGGCGCGACGCTTTCGCCGCCCTGCACGAGGAGCGAGGAAAGCGCGAGTGCGATGACGGTTGCGCGGTCCTTCTTGGTGCAGGGCGCGAAATCCGAGGCGTAATCCATCGAGGCCGAACCGTCGCGCCATATCCAGATGCTTTCGGCGGCTTCGCGCTCGGTCTCGCGCACGAAGAGATGCGCCGAGCGCGCGGAATGGCGCCAGTCGACGGAGGCCGCCGTGTCGCCTTCGCGGTAGCGGCGGAACTGCCAGAAGGTTTCGCCCATGCCGGTGCGGCGGCGTCCATGCACGCCTTGCGCGACGGTCGAAGCGACATGCTCCGCCTCGGTTACGAGCGGCGGCATGGCTTCGGCAAGCGCTTCGGCCTGTTCGCGCAAACCGATGGCGCCGGAAGATGTCGAGTGTGATCCGGTGAGACCCATTCCCGTCTTTCATTCAACCAAGGTGGCGTTCAGCCGAGGTTGCGGCAGAGCCTGTCGATAACCCCGCTCACCGTCACGCCTTCGGCGCGTGCGGAGAAGTTGAGCGCCATGCGGTGGCGAAGCACAGGCGCGGCAAGCGCCGTCACATCCTCTATCGAAGGCGAGAAACGTCCGTCGATCAGCGCGCGGGCGCGAACGGCGAGCATCAGCGCCTGGCTCGCGCGGGGGCCGGGGCCCCAGGCGACATGGCGCTCGACTTCGTCCGACGCGCCTTCTTCCGGCCGGGCGGCGCGCACGAGTTCGAGGATCGCGTTCACGACCTTCTCGCCCACGGGCACGCGGCGGACGAGGCGCTGTGCGGCCATCAGGTCTTCCACGGTCATGGCGGCGCGGGCTTCCGCCATGGTTTCGCCTGTGGTCGAGAGCAGCATGCGGCGCTCCGACTCAAGATCGGGATAGTTTACGTCGATCTGCATGAGGAAGCGGTCGAGCTGAGCTTCCGGCAGCGGATAGGTGCCTTCCTGCTCCAGCGGGTTCTGCGTCGCGAGCACATGGAAGGGAGCGGGCAGTTCGTAGCGGACGCCCGCCACCGTCACCTGCTTTTCCTGCATCGCCTGCAGCAGGGCGGACTGGGTGCGCGGGGAGGCGCGGTTGATTTCGTCGGCCATCAGGAGCTGGCAGAAGACCGGGCCCTTGATGAACCTGAAACTTCTGTGGCCCTGATCGCTTTCCTCCAGAACCTCGGAGCCCAGAATATCGGCCGGCATGAGGTCGGGCGTGAACTGCACGCGCTTGTCGTCGAGGCCGAGCACGCTTCCCATGGTGTGGACGAGCAGCGTCTTCGCAAGGCCCGGCACGCCGACCAGCAGCGCGTGGCCGCCCGCAAGGACCGTCACCAGCGTTTGGTCGATCACGGCTTCCTGGCCGAAAATCACCTCGCCGATCGCCTCGCGCGCCGCCGCGATCTTCGCGCCGGTTTCCTCGATTTCCCGGACGGCGGAGCCGTCGGCTTCACTGACTGTCTGCATTGACCTACATATTGGGGAGGGGCGGATCCGCATCCGCCACCGTGCCACATCCCTTGTCGTTTCGCGCGCCGCCATTGGCGCGGGCCTTCTTGACGATAATATGGCCGGATTCCGGGGGACGGGGCAGGAAATCGCCGATCAAGTTTGCGGGAGGAGTGGAATTATGGCCGCCGTGACCGGAAAGACAGCCGCAGATGCCGGAAAGGCCGAATCGGGAAGCGCTCCCGGCGGACTGAAAGGGCTTGCCGCCGCCGAGGAGGCGGGCAAAAAGGCGAAAGGCCTTCCGCCCGTTCACTTGTGGAATCCCGAATTCTGCGGCGATCTCGACATGAGAATCGCGCGGGACGGCACCTGGTTCTATCTGGGCACGCCGATCGGCCGCGAGCGGCTCGTGCGTCTCTTTTCCACGGTGCTGCGCCATGACGAGGACGGGAAATATTATCTCGTGACGCCGGTCGAGAAGGTCGGGATCACGGTGGATGACGCGCCTTTCCTCGCCGTGGCGATGAAAGTGGAGGGCGAAGGGCGCGATCAGGTCCTTACCTTCACCACCAATGTGGGCGACGAGACCGTCGCGGGGCCCGATCATCCGATGCGCTTCGAGATCGACAAGGAGACGGGCGAGCCCGCGCCTTACGTCCATGTACGCGCAAGGCTCGACGCGCTCATCAACCGCGCCGTCTTCTACGATCTCGTGGAGCTCGGCACGGAAGAGGAGCATGAAGGCGAGCAATGGTTCGGCGTCTGGTCGGGCGGCGTCTTCTTCCCCTTCATGCGCGCAGGCGAGGTGGCCTTCTAGCCGGACGTCCATGACAGCCTATCGCGATCTCATTCTTTCCCGGACGGACCGGGAGCCGCCCGCGCTCGCCGCGCTGCTCGCTCAAGAGGGCCTGCCGGGCCTTCGGGGCGACCACGATCTGAACCCGCCCGAAACGCGCGCTCAGCCCGAGGGCAATGTCTGGGTGGAGCCGGAAGAGCGCGCCTCGCTTCGCCCGGCCGCGGTCCTCGTCGGCGTCATCGAACATGCGCATGGGCCGAACGTGCTGCTGACGCGGCGCGCGGATCATCTGGGCTCGCATTCCGGCCAGGTCGCCTTTCCGGGTGGCAAGATAGAGCCGGGCGAGACGCCCGCCGAGGCCGCGATCCGCGAGGCGGAGGAGGAGGTGGGCCTCGACCCCGCCCATGTGGAGGTCGCGGGCTATCTCGACGCCTATGAGACGGGAACGGGCTTCCGCATCCTGCCGGTGGTCGGCTTCGTCCGCCCTGGCTTCACGCTCACCATCTCGCCGGATGAGGTTGCCGAGGCCTTCGAGGTGCCTTTCTCCTTCCTGATGGACCCGGCGAACCATGAGCGCCACCACGCCATGTGGCGCGGAAAACGGCGCGAATATTACGCCATGCCCTATAATGGCCATTACATCTGGGGCGCGACCGCCGGCATGCTGAAGAACATGTATGACCGGCTTTATGGCGACTGAATGCCTCATGTCTGCGCCATAATGCGGCGGAGACAGGCACGCCTCCGCTGCCTATAAGTTGAGAATAATCATCAGAGAAGAAGCGATCGAGGAGGCCCGAATGAGTGCCGACAAGGAACTGGCCCGCGCCGCATGGCTCAATGAGGCCGACACGAAAGCCGTGATGGAAGCGCTCGGCGCGAAGGGCCGCACGGCGCGCTTCGTCGGCGGCTGCGTTCGCAATGCGCTGATGGGCGAGCCCGTCTCCGATATCGACATCGCGACCACCGAGACGCCGGACGGCGCGAAGGCGCTTCTGGAAGCGAAGGGCATCAAGGTCGTCCCGACAGGCATCGATCACGGCACCGTCACCGCCGTTACCCCCACTCGCCATTTCGAGATCACGACGCTCCGCGTCGATGTCGCGACGGATGGCCGCCGCGCCGATGTCGCCTTTACCGGCGACTGGCTCGAAGACGCGAAGCGACGCGACTTCACGATGAATGCGCTTTATTGCGATGCCGACGGCACGATCCACGATCCGCTCGGCGGCCGCGAGGACCTGAAGGCGCGCGTGGTGCGCTTCATCGGCGATCCGCATGAGCGCATCCGGGAAGATTATCTCCGCATTCTCCGCTTCTTTCGCTTCCACGCCTTTTACGGCAAGGGCGAACCGGATGCCGCCGGGCTTCGCGCCTGTGCGGAAGAGCGCGAGGGGCTCCACCAGCTTTCCGGCGAGCGCGTCCGCGACGAGCTTCTCAAGATCGCGAGCGCCGACGAAGCGGGAGCCGCCTATCGCCACATGGCGGCGGCGGGCATTCTTGCCGTGGTGCTGCCGGAGGCGAGCCGCCTCGACCGTTTCGAGAAGCTTGTCGAAATCGAGAGCCAGCAGCTCTTCGTTCCCGCCGATCCGATCCTTCGCCTCGGTGCGATGCTCGATCTCGACGAGGCGGGCGTCGCCGCGCTCGCGCAGCGCCTCAAGCTCTCGAACAAGGATCGCGACCGCCTCGCGGCCATGCTCACCGACAAGACGAAGATCGTCTGCTACCTCTCCATGCGCGAGGTGCGCCGCGCGCTCTATCTGATGGGCCGCCAGCTCTTCAAGGATCGCGTCTCGCTCGGCTGGGCGGACGACCGGCGCGGGCACAATGCCTTCCAGTGGCGCGCCATGCTCGCCATGGCCGATAGCTGGGAAAAGCCCGAACTGCCGCTCACCGGCGAGATGATCAAGGCCGCGGGCGTGCCCGAAGGCCCCGAAATCGGCCGTGTACGGAGGGAGGTCGAGGAGTGGTGGGTCGACAGCGATTTCATCGACGATGAATTCTCGATCATCGAACGCTTGAAGGCGGTGGTGCAGGCGACGGTATACTGAGCGCCCCCGCATCATGGGGGCATATGGGGAGGGGAAGCCCATGATCCGTTCCGCGTTTCGTTCGTCCGTCCTGTCCTTGATGCTCGTGCTGCCGCTCACCGCTTGCGGCGATGAAAACGGCGATGCTGGCGCCGTCTCTGCCGCACGGTCTTTCTACGACATCGTGCTGAAGGCCCGCTCGAGCGGCATACCGGACGATGAGCTCCGCGCCGAGCTTCGTCCCGTCATCACCCCCGATCTCGACAGCCTGATCGCGCAGGCCGCCGAGGCGGAGCGCCGCCACACCGAGCGCACCAACAATGAAGAGCCGCCCTATCTCCAGGGCGACATCTTCTCCTCGCTCTTCGAGGGGGCGACGGGCTACGAGATCGGCCCCTGCGTCGATGCAGGGGAGAATGGCGAGACCGCGATGCGCTGCGACGTCATGCTGGTGCATGACGCGGAGAACGAGCCCTTGCTGTGGACCGACCGTGTCGTCCTCGTGGGCAGGGGCGCGCCGGAAGAGCGGCGCTGGCTCGTGGATAATATCGAATATGGCGGCGACTGGGATTTCGCGCCCAAGGGCTCGCTCAAGGACATGTTGCGCGCTGTGATTGCCGAAGAGGAATAGCCGCGCCGCCAGCCGCTGCGACAAATTTCCCTGCGACATTTGCGCGGATAGGCGAGGGCCCGCTGCGGGCATAGCCTTTTCTCATGAGACAGGACCTTATCGAGCGGTACGACCTTCGGGTTCCGCGCTACACCTCCTATCCGACGGCGCCGCATTTCTCGCCCGCGGTCGAGGGAGACGTGTATGCGCGCTGGCTCTCCCGGCTCGACACCTCGCTGTCGCTCTCGCTCTATCTCCACATCGCCTATTGCGCCGAGATGTGCTGGTTCTGCGGCTGCCACACCAAGGCGACGAAGCGCTATGCGCCGGTTGCCGATTATCTCGATGCGCTGCTGACGGAAGCCCGCCTCGTCGCGCGCGCGCTCCCCTCGCGGATGAAGGTTGATCACATTCATTTCGGCGGCGGCAGCCCGACGCTGCTGAAACCGGAAGACCTTGCGCAGACGCTCGCGATCCTCCGCGAGTATTACAATGTGACGCTCGATGCCGACATCGCGGTCGAGCTCGATCCGCGCACGGCGGACGAGGCCTATGTCGCGGCCATGGCGAAGGCGGGCGTCACCCGCGCTTCCATCGGCGTACAGGATTTCAACGAGCGCGTGCAGAAGGCGATCAACCGCATCCAGCCTCATGACGTCACGGCGCGCGTGATCGCGTGGCTGCGCCGCCACGGCGTTTCCGCCATCAACATGGATCTGTGCTACGGGCTTCCTTATCAGACGGTGGATAGCCTTCTCGATACGGTGGACAAGGCGGCCGCGCTCCGCCCGGCGCGCCTCGCGCTTTTCGGTTATGCGCATGTTCCCTGGATGAAGACGCATCAGAAGCTTATCCCCGAAGCGTCGCTTCCCGGCCTCGCCGAGCGCTGGGCGCAATATGAGGCGGCCTCGGAGCGGCTTGCGGATCATGGCTATGTCTCGGTCGGGCTCGACCATTTCGCGCTGCCCGACGACGACATGGCGAAGGCGCATGAAAAGGGCGCGCTTCACCGCAACTTCCAGGGCTATACGACGGATGCCGCGCCGGTGCTGATCGGTCTCGGCGCGTCCGCCATCGGCGCGTTGCCTGAAGGCTATGCCGCGAACGAACTCGCCATCGACCGCTACAAGGAAACGGTGCGCGCGGGCCGCTTCCCCGTCACGCGCGGCATCGCGGTGAGCGGCGAGGACAGGCTGCGGCGCGATGTGATCGAGCGGCTCATGTGCGACATGGGCGTCGATCTCGATGAGATCGCGCTGATGCATGATGTCGCCGCCGACAGGTTCGACGAAGAGCTTTCGCGTCTCTCCGCGCTCGAAGCCGACGGCATCGTGATGCGCGACGGTCACCGCCTCACCGTGACGGAAGAGGGCCGCCCGCTGGTCCGCGCCGTCTGCGCCGTGTTCGACGAATATCTCGGCCAGGGCCAGGCGCGGCATTCGAAGGCGGTGTGACTGCACTCGTCATTGCTTAAGCTGCTCACCCTCCCCCTGTGGGAGGGTCAAAATTTGCCCCGCAAATTTTGGGGAGGGGTAAGCGGCAAAAACTCGGCGCATCCGATTGACGAAGGCGGAGTCCCCCTCCCCGAAAAATCTTCGCCGTGCTCGATTTTTCGACCCTCTCACAGGGGGAGGGTGGTCCAGATGGCTAGGTTTGGTGTTCGTCTTATCCCGCACTCTGCGAGATTGCGGCGAACGCCGCCTCCGCCGCGTGCGCCAGTTCCTCCGGCGCAATCTCGAGCTCCAGCCCATAGGCGCCGCCCGACACGAACACCGTTTCGAAACCCTTCGCGCTTTCGTCGATGAAGGTGGGGAGTTTCTTCTTCTGGCCGAGCGGGCTGCAGGCGCCCATCTCGTAGCCGCTGGTCTTCACAGCCTTGTCCTTCGGCGCGAGGTCGACGCGCTTGGTGCCCAGCTCTCGCGCCAGCGCCTTGCGGTCGAGGTCGCGGTTTGCGGGCACTATGGCGCAGGCGAGCTTCCCCTCCGCCGTTTCCACGATCAGCGTCTTGAAGAGCCGCGCGGGCTCGATGCCGCTCGCCGCCGCCATGTCGAGCGCGGAAGTCTTCTTGTCCTTCGGCACGCCGATCTCGCGGAACGCGCCTGCAATCCTGTTCAGCCGCACGAAGCGCTGCGCGGCAGTTTCGCCCTTTGCCATGTCACGGCCACTTCACCATGGGCGGCATGGACGAGAGGATCGAGTTCACATTGCCGCCGGTCTTCAGGCCGAACACCGTGCCGCGGTCATAGAGCAGGTTGAATTCGACATAGCGCCCGCGGCGGACGAGCTGTTCCTCGCGCTCTTCTTCCGTCCAGGTCTCGTTCATGTGGCGGCGGACGAGCTCGGGATAGATTTCAAGAAAGGCGCGGCCGACATCCTGCGTGAAGGCGAAGTCCTTTTCCCAGTCACCCGAGTTGTGGTGATCGTAGAAAATGCCGCCCGTGCCGCGCGGTTCATTGCGGTGGGGCAGGAAGAAATATTCGTCGCACCACTTCTTGAATTTCGGATAGTAGGCGGGGTCGTGCTTGTCGCAGGCGCGCTTATTGGCCGCGTGGAAATCCACCGTATCCGGATGATCCTCGCGCCGCTGCACATCGAGCACGGGCGTCAGGTCGCCGCCGCCGCCGAACCAGCTCTTCGTCGTGTAGACATGGCGCGTGTTCATGTGCACGGCGGGCACGCGCGGGTTCTGCATATGCGCGATGAGCGAAATTCCGCTCGCCCAGAAGCGCGGGTCTTCCTCCGCGCCCTGCATCTGCTTGCGGAAGTCTTCCGAGAATTCGCCGTGAACCGTCGAGATGTGGACGCCGACCTTTTCGAAGACGCGGCCATGCATGACGGACATCTCTCCGCCGCCCTCATCTTTTGAGCCGTCGCCGCGCTTCCAGGGCGTGCGCTCGAAGCGTCCGGCAGGGCGGTCCGAGAAGGTGCCGGTCAGCTCGTCTTCCAGTTTCTCGAACTCGGCGCAGATCAGGTCCCGCAGTTCGCGAAACCAGGTTTCGGCGCGGGCCTTTCTTTCGGCAATCGTCTTCTCGTCGGTCATGGTCACTTCTTCTTATGCTCGGGAGGCCCTTACTTACCTGCCGGGACGCTGCCCGGAAAGCCGCCAGCGAACCCATTTGTCTGGCGGAGCGCCTCGCCGAGCACCATCGCCGCCGCCAGCGCCATATTGAGCGAGCGGGCAGGGGGCGCCATGGGAATCGTGATGCGGGCATCGGCCGCCTCGTGGACAGCCTCCGGCACGCCCGCGCTTTCCCGCCCGATCAGGAGGATGTCCGAAGGCCGGAAAGCGAAACCGGTGAAAGGCAGGGGCGCCCTGGTCGTCAGGAGAACGATCCGTCCGCCGCCCGGTCGACTTTTTGAGAATGACTCCCAAGAAGCGTGACGCGTCACCTCGCCAAGCGCGCCATAGTCCATGGCCGCGCGCTTCAGGTCGCGGTCGTCCCAGGGGAAACCGCAGGGTTCGATGATGTCGAGCGGTACGCCGAGGCAGGCGCCGAGCCGGATCAGCGTTCCCACATTGGGTGGAATGTCGGGTTCATAAAGCGCAAGACGCATGGGCGGACTTTCAATCTGGAACAGTTGCGGTCGGGTTGGCGGGCCGGGTCTGACGCGTGAGGCGAGGTGCGGCGATGCGTCATCCTGCCACAGGGGCGGCGGGACTGGACAACATGCGGATTGGATGCCACAAAACCACGCAACGCATGGGGCGAAAGCGGGGGATTCGTCGCGCTTTCAAGCCATGCTCCGGGTGTGTGCGACGCTGCGCCGTGCTCTTCCGCGAAGGGGGAGACCCGACAAGGGGAGCCGCTTTCCCGAGCGGCGTGTGGCGTTCGACCTATTCAACGAGGAGACCTGAACCGTGGCAGAAATCCACGCGGACGAGCCGACACGGCGCGATTTCCTATATGTGGCAACCGGATCGCTCGCCGCCGTTGGCGCGGCTGCCGCCATCTGGCCGCTGATCGATCAGATGAATCCGGACGCTTCCGTCCTGGCGCTTGCCTCCATCGAGATCGACATTTCCAACATTCCCGTCGGCCAGGAGACCACGTTCAAGTGGCGCGGCAAGCCGGTCTTCGTGCGTCATCGCACGGAAGAAGAGATCAAGGCCGCGGAGGATGTCGACGTCGCCTCGCTGCCCGATCCGCAGCCGGACGATGCGCGCCTCATGACGGGCCCGAATGGCGAACTCGAAAAGCAGTGGCTCGTTGTCATCGGCATCTGCACCCATCTGGGCTGCGTGCCGCTCTCCTATCGCGGCGAGTATGATGGCTATTTCTGTCCCTGCCACGGCTCGGTCTACGACACGTCGGGCCGCATTCGCAAAGGTCCGGCGCCGACCAATCTCGAGGTGCCGCCCTACGCGTTCATTTCCGACACCAAGATCAAGATCGGCTGAGGGGGCGCCAGACTATGAGCGGTGAAAGCACCTACACACCCGCAAACGGATTTACGCGCTGGCTCGATCAGCGGCTTCCGGTCCTGCGGCTCGTCAATGACAGCTTCGTCGATTATCCGACGCCGAAGAACCTGAACTACTGGTGGACCTTCGGCGCGGTTCTCTCGCTCTGCCTCGCTGTGCAGATCGTCACTGGCATCGTGCTTGCCATGCATTATGTGCCGACGACCGAACTCGCCTTCGCGAGCGTCGAGCACATCATGCGCGACGTGAATTACGGCTGGCTCATCCGCTACGTTCACGCGAACGGCGCGTCGATGTTCTTCATCGCCGTCTATATCCATATGTTCCGCGGCCTCTATTACGGTTCCTACAAGGCGCCGCGCGAAGTGCTGTGGATCCTTGGCGTGCTCATCTATCTCCTGATGATGGCGACGGCCTTCTTCGGCTATGTGCTTCCCTGGGGCCAGATGAGCTTCTGGGGCGCCACCGTGATCACCAACCTCTTCGGCGCGATCCCGCTGGTCGGCGATGCGCTGCGCACCTGGCTCTGGGGCGGCTTCTCGGTCGGCGATCCGACGCTCAACCGCTTCTTCTCGCTGCACTATCTCTTCCCGTTCCTCATCGCTGGCGTCGTGGTTCTCCACGTCTGGGCGCTGCATGTGACGGGGCAGAACAACCCGGCGGGCATCGAGATCAAGGACCCGAAGAAAGACACGGTTCCCTTCACGCCGCATGCGACGATCAAGGACGGGTTCGGCGTCGCGCTGTTCCTGATCCTCTTCGCCTATTTCGTCTTCTACAACCCGAACGGGCTCGGCGAGCCGGACAATTACGAGATCGCCAATCCGCTCAAGACGCCGCCGCATATCGTGCCGGAATGGTATCTGCTGCCGTTCTACGCCATCCTCCGCGCGGTGCCGGACAAGCTTGGCGGCGTGGTGCTGATGTTCGGCGCCATCGCGATCCTCTTCGTGCTGCCCTGGCTCGACACGTCGAAGGTCCGCTCGGCGCGGTTCCGCCCGCTCTACAAGCAGTTCTTCTGGATCTTCGTCGCAGTCTGCCTTGGCCTCGGCTATTGCGGCGGCCAGACGCCGGACAAGATCCTGATCCATGTGGGCGATGGCGGCTTCGACATTACGGACCTGTCGCGCATCCTCACCATCTACTACTTCGCGCACTTCCTGATCCTCATGCCCGTTCTCGGGCTGGTCGAGAAGCCGAAGCCTCTGCCGTCGAGCATCGCCGAATCGGTGCTACCGGCCAAGGGGCAGGAACAGGCCGCGAGCTGAGGGGGAACCGACACGTGAAAACGGCAATGAAAACCATCTCTCGTGCCATGTCGCTGGCGGCCGCCGCGGCGATCGGCTTCTCGCTCTTCTCCGGCACGCCCGCACGGGCAGCCGGCGAGGAAGTCGCGCCGATCGATCTTCAGTGGTCCTTCGAAGGCGTCTTCGGCACCTATGACCGCGATGCGCTGCGCCGCGGCTACAAGGTCTACAAGGAAGTCTGCGCGGTATGCCATTCGATGGAGTTCGTGCATTTCCGCAATCTGGGTGAACCGGGCGGTCCGGAATTCTCGGAAGGGCAGGTCAAGGCGCTCGCCGCCGAGATCACCGTCGAGGACGGTCCCGACGCCGCGGGCGACATGTTCGAGCGTCCGGGCGAGCCGAAGGATCCGTTCCCTTCGCCCTATCCGAACCCGGAAGCCGCAGCGGCCGCGCTTGGCGCGGTGCCGGCGGATCTCTCGCTCGTCGCCAAGTCGCGGGCGGGCGGCGTCGACTACCTCTATTCGCTGCTCGTCGGCTACGAGGAAGCGCCGGAGGATTTCGAGCTCACGACCGGCTACTACAACAAGTACTTCTCCGGCCACATGATCGCCATGCCGCCGCCCCTGACGGACGGCCAGGTGGATTACGAGGACGGCACGCCGAACACGGTCGATCAGATGGCGCGCGACGTCGTCCACTTCATGATGTGGGCCGCGGAGCCGAAGCTCGAGCAGCGTCACCGCATGGGCTTCCAGGTGATGATCTATCTCGTGCTGCTTTCGGGCATCCTCTACTTCGCGATGCGCAAGGTCTGGGCCGATCAGCATTGACCGGCACACGCATGAATGCGGGAAAAGGGCTCCTTCGGGAGCCCTTTTTTCATGCCCCTGTCGTCATTGTTTTGTTAGTGTCTCGCGAAATTTGCGCAGCGAGTGGAGAAGATCGGCATGGCGAAGACCGTTCTCGGCGTCATCGGCGGCAGCGGCGTCTATGAGTTTCCGGGTCTCAGAAACGAGCGCTGGGAGCGCGTGGAAAGCCCATGGGGCGAACCGTCCGACGAGCTCCACTTCGGCGAGCTGCCGCTCGGCGATGGAAAGTCGGTCGAGATGGTCTTCCTGCCGCGTCATGGCCGCGGACATCCCCATTCGCCGACCACCATCAACTACCGCGCCAATATCGACGCGATGAAGCGCGCTGGCGTCACCGACATCATCTCGGTCTCCGCCGTCGGCTCGCTCAAGGAAGAGTTGCCGCCCGGCTCCTTCGTCATCGTCGACCAGTTCATCGACCGCACCTTCGCCCGCGAGAAGAGCTTCTTCGGCGAGGGCTTCGTCGCCCATGTCTCGATGGCGCATCCCGTCTGCCCGCGCCTCGGCGACCATCTCGAGGCCGCCTGCAAGGCGAACGAGATCGGCTATACGCGCGGCGGCACCTATCTCGTCATGGAAGGCCCGCAATTCTCGACGCTCGCCGAGAGCAATCTCTACCGCTCCTGGGGCTGCTCGGTGATCGGCATGACCAACATGCCGGAGGCGAAGCTCGCCCGCGAAGCCGAGATCTGCTACGCGACCGTCGCCATGGTGACGGATTACGACTGCTGGCACCCGACCCATGCGCATGTCGAGGTCGCCGATGTCGTGCGCGTGCTCGAAGAGAACGCTGGCCACGCCCGCGCGATGATCCGCTCGGTCGCGGAAAGCTTCGGACCGGAGCGCGAGCCCTCGCCGCAGGGCCTCGACCGCGTGCTCGACACAGCCCTCATCACGGCGCCCGCAAGGCGCGACCCCGAACTCGTCGCGAAGCTCGATGCCGTCGCCGGCCGCGTGCTCCACGCTTCCTGATTCCAGAGACAGCACATGAACATCAAGGATTTCATCCGCACCATCCCGGACTACCCGAAGAGCGGCATCCAGTTCCGCGACATCACCACGCTGCTCGCCGATCCCGAAGGGTTCCGCGGCGCGGTCGATGCGCTGGTCGCGCTTCACAAGGGCGCGACGTTCCAGGCGGTGGCGGGCATCGAGGCGCGCGGCTTCATTCTGGGGGGCGCCGTCGCGCATCAGCTCGGCCTCGGTTTCATTCCCGTCCGCAAGAAGGGCAAGCTCCCCTGGAACGTGATCGGTCAGGAATACGACCTTGAATACGGCACCGATACGGTCGAAATCCATACGGACGCGGTGAAGGAGGGCGACAACATCCTTCTGATCGACGACCTCATCGCCACGGGCGGCACGGCCGAAGCCGCGGTGAAGCTCATCGGCCGCGCGGGCGGCAACGTCACCGCGTCGAGCTTCGTCATCGAGCTGCCGGAGCTTGGCGGCCGCCAGCGTCTCGAGGCGCTCGACATCGAGGTGCTCTCGCTCTGCTCGTTCGAGGGCCACTAGAGTGTTTCCAGCGAAAGTGGTTTCACTTTCGCGGTTCGGAAACACGACCGAATAAAAACCGAGCCAACCGCCACTCCAGCGAGGAGGCGCCATGAAGATCGACGGCACGCATTACCGCACCATCTGGGTTGCGGAGGATGGCTGGTCGGTCGAGATCATCGACCAGACGCGGCTGCCGCATGAATTCGCCACCGTCCGCCTTGAAACGGCAGACGATGCGGCGCGCGCGATCAGAGACATGCTGGTGCGCGGTGCGCCGCTGATCGGCGCCACGGCCTCCTACGGTCTCTGCCTTGCGCTGCGCGACGACCCCTCGGACGAAAACCTCGACCGCACCTACGACATGCTGCTCGCGACGCGGCCCACGGCGGTGAATCTCAAATGGTCGCTCGATGCCATGCGCGAAGCCGTCCGCAAGGTCGGCCATAATGCGCGCGTCGAGGCGGCCTATGCTGAAGCCGCGCGGCTCTGCGACGAGGATGTCGAGACATGCCGGCGCATCGGCGAGAACGGGTTGCGCATCATCCGCGGTATAGCCGAGGCGAAGCGCGACGAGACGATCAACATTCTCACGCATTGCAACGCGGGCTGGCTCGCCTGCGTCGATTGGGGAACGGCGCTCGCGCCGATCTATATGGCGCATGATGCGGGGCTTCCGGTTCACGTCTGGGTGGACGAGACGCGCCCGCGCAACCAGGGCGCCTCGCTCACCGCCTTCGAGCTCGGCCGTCATGGCGTGCCGCATACCATCGTGCCGGACAATGCGGGCGGCCATTTGATGCAGCATGGACAAGTCGACATGTGCATCGTCGGCACCGACCGCACGACTTCCACGGGCGATGTCGCGAACAAGATCGGCACATACCTCAAGGCGCTCGCGGCGGAAGCGAACAATGTTCCCTTCTATGTCGCGCTGCCTCATACGACGATCGACTGGACGCTGAAAGACGGCGTGAAGGAAATCGAGATCGAGCAGCGCTCCCCCCGCGAGGTGACGCATATGACGGGACGCACGGAAAAGGGCGAGATCGTCACGGTCGAGATTTCCGCGCCGGGCAGCGAGGCCGCGAATTACGGCTTTGACGTGACCCCGGCGCGATATGTCACCGGCCTCATCACGGAGCGGGGCGTCTGCCCGGCGAGCCGCGACGGGCTTCTCTCACTTTATCCCGAGCGGAAAAATGGATAGTGCCGACGAAGCCTGGCTCCGCCAGCGCGTCATCGACGCCGCGCTCGACCTCGCTTCCACGGGCCTTTCGCCGCAAATGTCCGGCAATGTTTCGGCTCGCATGGGCGAGCGGGTTTTCATCACGCCGTCCGGCGTCGCCTATACGGACCTGATGCCGGGCGACCTCTCCGAGATGGCGCTCGACGGGCGCATCCTTTCGTGTGCCTTTCCGCCGTCTTCGGAATGGCAGATGCATTGCGCGATCTATGAGGCTTTCCCGGAGGCTGGCGGCATCGTTCATGCGCATTCGGATTTCGCCACCGTCCTCGCCGTGATGAAGCGCGAGATCCCTCCTTTTCACTACATGGTCGCCGTCGCGGGCGGGAAGGACATCCGCGTCGCGCCTTACGCGACTTTCGGCACGGAAGAACTCGCGAGGAATGCCGTCGCCGCACTCGAAGGCCGTCGCGCCTGCCTCCTCGCGCATCACGGCCAGGTCGCCTTCGGGCCGACAGTGGAGGATGCGCTCCACCTCGCCCACGAAGTCGAAACGCTCTCCGCGCAATATTGGCGCGCGCTGCAGCTCGGCGAACCCGATCATCTCTCCGATGAGGAGATGGCGGTGAATGTCGAGAAGTTCCGGAATTATGGCAGGCGCGGGTAGGGCAAGGCCAATCCCAAAACAAAAGTGTCATCCCGGCACTTGTTGCCGGGATCCAATCCACGTTTCAACGAGCGGTGATGCCAATGGGTCCCGGGAATAAATCCCGGGATGACATCTTTGGGTGGCGCGGCTGCTCTACTCCCCCAGCGCCTTCTTCAGTGCCTTCTCGACCTTGGAAGAGCCCGGCGTCGTCGTGCTGGCGAACCAGTCGATGAGCTTCCCGTCCCGTCCGATCACATATTTGTAGAAGTTCCAGCGCGGCTTCGAGAGCAGCCCGCCTTGCTTGCCGAGCCATTTGAAGAGCGGGTGCGCTTGCTCGCCCTTCACATGCACCTTCTCGGTCAGCGGAAAGTCGACGCCGAAATTGATCTCGCAGAAATTCGCGATCTCTGCCGCGTTGCCCGGCTCCTGGTTCGCGAAGTCGTTCGAGGGCACACCCAGCACAACGAGCCCGTCATCGGCATGTTTACGCCAGATCGCTTCCAGCTCCTTGTACTGGGGCGTGAAGCCGCATTTCGAGGCCGTGTTGACGATGAGGAGCGGCCGCCCCGCAAAGTCGCTGAGCGGCATGGGCTCACCCTTCAGGCTGGTGAAGCTGAAATCGTAAGCGGTTTTCTCTCTGTCGCTCATTGTCGGCTCCCGGTTGCGGCTATGCGCATTCTACACCACACTCGTCATTGCGAGCGAAGCGAAGCAATCCAGAAGCGGCAAACACTAGGCTTGCGGCCTCTGGATTGCTTCGTCGCTATCGCTCTTCGCAATGACGAATAGTTGATGCATACGCCAAGCCCAAAAATGTCACCCCGGCGAAAGCCGGGGCCCACTCGCGGGTGAGGCGTCTTACGACCCCTCGAAAAGCGCCAGCGTCCGCTTCAGCGCGAGTTCGGCCGCATCCTTGTCGTAATTGTTGCGGCGGTCCGAGTTGAAGCCGTGATCGGCGTCATAGACATAGACCTTCACTTCCGGATGGGCCGCCTCGATCGCGCGCACATCTTCCATCGGAATGCCGTGATCCTTCTCGCCGAAATGGCAGATGGTCGGGCATTTCGGGCTTTCGTCGATGAATTGCTTGATCGCGCCGCCGTAGTAGCAGGACGCTGCATCGAGACCGTTGGCGCGGCAGGCCGCGACCCAGCTCACCGAGCCGCCATAGCAATAGCCGGTGATGAAGACCTTCTTCGCGCCATTGGCCTTCAGCTTGTCGATGCACATCTGCACGTCGAGCACCGTGTTCTCATAGCTGTTGTCGGCGCGCAGCTTCAGCGACTCCTGAATGTCCTCCTGGGAGTAGGTCGCCTGGAAGTCCTTCACCTGCCGGTCATAGAGCTGCGGCGAGAGCACGTCATAGCCGCGCGCTGCATAGTCGTCGCAGAGATCCTTGATATGCGCGGTGACGCCGAAGATTTCCATGATGAGGACGAGGCCGCCCTTGCTCTCACCTTCCGCTTTCACGTGGTAGCAGAGAATGTCGGCGCCATCGCCGCTCTTCAGCGTGATTTCCTTGCCCTTGCGTGCCATGTCGTTCCTCCCTCTCGATTTACTTGCGTGGCTGGCGGCGTTCGATCAGGCCCTGTCCAATGAAACTCATCACGGTCTCGCCGTGCTGGTTCACGCCGGTATTGCGGCTTCTCACGATGCCCCATCCGGGGCGCGACTTCATGTCGAGCTTCTCGATCACTTCCGTAGAATAGCTGATCGTATCGCCCGCGCGCACCGGGGTGGGCCATTTCATGTCGAGAAATCCGGGGGAGGGGCCGCCCGCCGGGGGCTTTCTTCCGTTTTCGTCGGCGGGTTCCGGGGTCGCCTGCCGCTTCGCGATCATGAGCTTCATCCATGTCGCGGACGTGTGCCAGCCGCTTGCGGTCAGCGTGCCGAAGGGGCCTTCCTTCGCCGCTTGCGGATCGATGTGGAAATATTGCGGATCGTACTTCTTCGCAAAGGCGACGATCTCGTCTTCCGTGAAAGTGTGGCTGCCGAGTTCCGTGCGCGCGCCGATCTCGATGTCTTCGAACCAGGGCATCTGAGCATTTTCCGATCAAGTGGTTGCCGGTTGATCGCAGAAAATGCGACCACTCAAAATACTTATTCCTCCACCGGCGTGCCGGGGTGACGCCTGCCATACATCGCCCAGCCATCCGAGGTCATCACCACCTCGTCCTTCTGGTTCAGCATCTCGATGTGAAACTTCGTGAGGCCCATTTCCGGCCGGCTCTTCGAGGGGCGCCGCTCGGTGCAGGTCCTCCGCAGGCGGAGCGTATCGTTCACATAGACGGGCTTTCTCCAGCGCACCTCGTCCACGCCCGGCGCGCCCATCGATGCGCTTTCGAGGATGTAGCCGTCGCACATCATGCGCATCATCATGGCGCAGGAGTGCCAGCCGCTTGCGCAGAGCCCGCCAAGGATCGACTGCTTCGCGGCTTCCTCGTCGAGGTGGAAGGGCTGGGGATCGAACTCGGTCGCGAATTCGAGGATTTCTTCTTTCGTGACGTGCTTTTCACCGAATTCGATGGTTTCGCCGACGGGGAAATCTTCCCAGTAGAATTTCGGAGAGGTCATCTTCCGAGTCCGTGGTTCCACAAAACACAAATAATTATGTCATGCCTGGACTTGATCCGGGCATCTAGGGCCGCTTGCTCAGCGCCTTCCGCTCTGGATTGCCGGGTCAAGCCCGGCAATGACGAAGAGGGGATAACGACTGGGGATTACTTTCTTCTTCCGCCCGTTCATCTTTCCCGTGTGAGCGGCTCTTCACAACCGGGGATTATATCTTTCGCTCTTCGCGGCCAATGATCCGGCCTGTTTCTCGAAACCGGGGATTAATTCTTCTCGATCTCCGCCAATGTCATTTGTGACGTTATTGTGACGTTTCGATGACTGTCGGCACGCTTTATCCCCGGTTTCGCTCCGGAATAAAACTTGTCCCCGCCCTCCGGAGAGTGTGGCGGGATGCCGTTTCGTCCCCTCAATTCGCGAAGCGGAAATGCATCACGTCGCCGTCATGAACCACATAATCCTTGCCTTCGAGGCGCATCTTGCCCGCGTCCTTTGCGCCCTGTTCTCCGCCCAGCGAAACATAGTCGTCATAGGAAATCGTCTCGGCACGGATGAAGCCCTTTTCGAAATCCGTGTGGATCACGCCCGCGGCGGCGGGTGCGCGGGTGCCGCGCGTGATCGTCCAGGCGCGCGTCTCCTTCGGGCCCACCGTGAAATAGGTGATGAGGTCGAGCAGCGCATAGCCGACGCGGATGAGGCGCGACAGTCCGGGTTCGGACAAGCCGAGCGTTTCGAGATATTCGTTGCGTTCTTCGGGTGCGAGCTGCGCGAGTTCTTCCTCGATGCGCGCGGAAATCACGACCCATTGCGCGCCTTCTGCCTTCGCCTTCTCTTCCACCTTCTTCGAATATTCATTGCCCGTCGCGGCGGAGGCTTCCTCCACGTTGCAGACATAGAGCACGGGCTTCGAGGTGAGAAGGTTGAGGCCTTCCCAGGCTTTCATGTCCTCGTCCGAAACCTTGCCGTCCGCGGCCGCGATGCGCGCCGGGCGGCCTTCGCGCAGATAGGAAAGCGCGATATTCATCAGTTCGATCTGTTGCTTCGCTTCCTTGTCGCCGCCCTTCGCCTTCTTCTCCTGCGCGACCACGCGCTTCTCCAGGCTTTCGAGGTCGGCGAGCATCAGCTCCGTCTCGACGATTTCGGCATCGGCCAGCGGATCGATGCGGTTCTCGACATGGGTGATGTCGTCATCGACGAAGCAGCGCAGCACATAGGCGACGGCGTCCACCTCGCGGATATTCGCGAGGAACTGGTTGCCGAGGCCTTCGCCCTTCGACGCGCCTTTCACGAGGCCTGCAATATCGACGAAGGTAAGCCGCGTCGGAATGATCTCCTTGCTCTTCGCGATTTCGCAGAGCTTGTCGAGGCGCGGATCGGGCACCGCCACCTCGCCCACATTCGGCTCGATGGTGCAGAACGGATAATTCGCGGCCTGCGCGCTCGCCGTCTGCGTCAGCGCATTGAAAAGCGTGGACTTGCCGACATTGGGCAGTCCGACGATGCCGCATTTGAAACCCATGACCTCAGTCTCTCCGTTTGCGTTCTATTCTTCTGTCTTCGGCTTCTTCGCGGGCTCTGGATTGAGCGCGAGATGCACCTTGTTCGCGAATGTCGCGTCCTTGCCTTCGGCAAGAAGGGGAGCCGCATCAGCCATCGCATCGAGCATGGGCTCGACCCAGTCCTGATCCGCCTTCGAGAAATCGCCCAGCACATAGCCGAGCACGCGGTCCTTGGCACCAGGGTGTCCGATACCGATGCGCACGCGGCGGAAGTCCGGTCCGATATGCGCCGCGATGGAGCGGATGCCATTATGGCCGGCCGCGCCGCCGCCCGTCTTCATGCGGATCTTTCCGGGTTCGAGGTCGAGCTCGTCGTAGAAGACGACGACATCGGCCGGCGTCAGCTTGTAGAAGCGCATCGCCTCGCCGACGGCGCGCCCGCTTTCGTTCATGTATGTCGTAGGCTTCAGCACGATCGCCTTCTCGCTGCCAAACGTGCCTTCGGACACCAGTCCCTGAAAGCGCGCGCGGGGCGGCGAAAAGGAATGGCGGCGAACGATCGCGTCCGCCGCCATGAATCCGACATTGTGCCTGTTCCGTTCGTACTTCGCGCCCGGATTTCCAAGACCGACGAGCAGGATCATCGCCGCCTCCTTTCAGGCAGCGAAGATCAGTCTTCCTTTTCCTCGGAAGACTCTTCCTCGGCCTTGGCTTCCGCCTTCTCTTCCGCCTTGGCTTCCTGTTCGGCGGAAACAACGGCGGCCGGGGCGGCGATGGTCGCGATGGTGAAGTCGCGATCCGTGATGGTCGGCGTCACATTGCCGGGCAGCTTCACCGCGGAAATGTGGATCGAGTCGCCCATCTCGTAGCCCTTCAGGTCGATGTCGATCTGTTCGGGGATCGCATCGGCGGGGCAGGAGAGTTCGATCTCGTGGCGCACGATGTTCAGCACACCGCCGCCCTTGATGCCGGGCGAGGCTTCGTGGTTGTGGAAGTGCACGGGCACGTCCACCACGATGGTGGCGTTCTTGCCGAGACGCAGGAAGTCGACATGGATGATGAAGTCGCGCACCGGCTCGAACTGCACGTCACGGGGAATGACGCGTTCCTTCTTGCCGCCGATCTCGACATCGAGCACATGGCTCATGAAGGTGCCGGTCTGGTAAAGCGCGGAAACTTCCTTGTAGCCCACATGGATGAGCTCGGGGGTCTTCTTCTCGCCGTAGATAACGGCGGGGACGCGGCCTTCGCGGCGGAGCGAACGGACAGCCCCCTTGCTGCCTTTTTCGCGCGCCTCGGCCTGGAGCGTCTGGGTCTCGGCCATAGGTAATTCTCCAATGAAAACGGGGTCTTAGCGGCCCGCGTGCATAGCCCGCAAGTCTCCTCCAGGGGTGTGGAAGTGCGGGATCGCGCGCCTTATAGCGCTCGCGGGCCGAAAACTCAACCGGATAAGGGGCTTAGGGAAAGCAGTCGGGGTCAGTCGAAAAGACTGGAAACCGAGCGTTCTTCGGCCGTCCGGCGCATGGCCTCGCCGATCAGCGGCGCGATGGAGACGACCCGGATATTGTGGCTCACGCGTACGGCTTCCGTCGCCTGGATCGAATCCGTGATGACGAGTTCCTTGAGCTTAGAGGCGGAGACGCGGGCGACCGCGCCACCGGAGAGAACGCCATGCGTGACATAGGCGGAGACTTCCGTCGCGCCTGCATTGAGCAGGGCTTCCGCCGCATTGCAGAGCGTCCCGGCGCTGTCGACGATGTCGTCGACCAGGATGCAGGAGCGGCCGGAGACGTCGCCGATGATGTTCATGACTTCGGACTCGCCCGCGCGTTCGCGGCGCTTGTCGACGATGGCGAGGTCCGCGCCGATGCGCTTGGCAATGGCGCGCGCGCGCACCACGCCGCCCACGTCCGGCGAGACGACCATGACGCCGTTGCTCGTCTTGTAGTTCTGTTCGATATCGCGCGTGAGTACGGGCGCAGCGAAGAGGTTGTCGGTCGGAATATCGAAGAAGCCCTGGATCTGGCCGGCATGGAGATCGAGGGTCAGAACGCGGTCTGCGCCCGCCGTCGTCACGAGATTGGCGACGAGCTTTGCGGAGATCGGCGTGCGGGCGGCGGGTTTGCGGTCCTGCCGAGCATAGCCGAAATAGGGGATCACGGCGGTCACGCGCCGCGCGGAAGCGCGCCGCAGCGCGTCCTGAATGATCAGGAGTTCCATCAGGTGGTCGTTCGCGGGATAGGAGGTCGACTGGATCACGAAGACATCCTCGCCGCGGACGTTCTCCTGAATTTCCACGAAGACTTCCATGTCGGCGAAGCGGCGGACGACAGATTTCGTGAGGGGCAGGTTCAGATAGGCGGCTATGGCTTCGGCAAGCGCCCTGTTGGAATTGCCCGCTACGAGTTTCATTCCGTGACCCCTGCCTTCACACCCTGGACCCGCCGGAGGGCGAGAGACCATGCCCCAATTCTGGAAACGCCGCCCGGAGATGAAAGTCCGGTGACGGCGCGAGCGCGTTTTAACAAGGGGTCCACCCCCTGTAAACACGCAACTCGCCCGCTCGATATCCGTCGTTTTTCAGGCCGGGCGCCCCTCACGAGTTCGACGCCAAGGGGAATGAGGGGCCCTGCAGCACGCCCATTACACCCTCCGCCGCAGCTTCTCCCGCGGTTTCGGCCACATCTTCCCATTTGCCCGCAATGCGCGCCGCGTCGAGCGCATTGCGCTGCTTGACCTCACCAAGCAGGCGGCCATCTTGCGACTTCACAGCCCAGCGCAGCGTTATGTCGGTCAGGCCATCCATCCGCGAGGCGGTCACGATCTCTCCTTCTACGCGCCAGGGGCCGCCGGTAATCCAGACCGCCGTCGTCATGCGCCGGTCAAGCGATGTCTTGAGAGCGCGAGAAAGGGCTGTCGCGCCATCGCCGGGGGCGGGTCCCACCGCGATGTCGAAGCGCGGCGTCTCCTCCGGTTCCAGCGTTGCTTCGGGAGCGGCGATACTGCCTGTCACCAGAGGATCGGCTTCGTTCCGTGCCATGGTGGTCGAAGCGTTGAAAGTTCCGGCGTACCAGGCGGCTATCTTCCGGGCCGTAGTTGCGGCAAAGCTTTTCAGGTCATCCGTTCCGACCGAATCCCAGACATTCCCCGCTGCGCCCCGTTCGGGCAGCAATGCATCGCTGACCACGCGCTCGAGGCGCTTTCCCTTTTTGTTGCTGATGTCGATAACGGCGACAAGATAGGTGCCGTCCGGGCGTTCGCCGGCGCCCATCGCACCCGTCACATCGAAAGAGAGGGCGACATTTCCTCCATAGGCGGAAAGGCTTGTCCGCAGTGTTTCTTCCTTCAGCATTTCGGAGAAGAGATTAGCTTCCGTCGGCGGCACGCCGCGGAGGGCCGCAATCTCGACCTTTGGACCGGGCTGTGACGTGGTCTGATGCTTTTCCGGAGAGCTGGGTTCTTCCTGTCCGGACGACTTGTCGGAGGCCGCATCGTCCACGCAGGCGGCAACCGCGAGAATAGCGATGGCGACGCCGACACGCATGCGCCGGATACCGGTCTTCTTCCAGTTGCTGCTGGCTTCGCCGCTTGCCGCCCGCACTGCCAATCGTCCCGCTACAAGGGCCCCCGTGGCGCTTGATATTCCAGCGTAGTTTACCGCGATTCGGGAAAATATCGGCCGGTGCTTCTCAGTCGCGGAGCATCAGGGCCGAAATCTGACGACCGTAGTCCTTTTCCTTGCGATGAGTCGTCCGCCGGAACGAAAAGAAGCGCTTCTGTTCCTGATAGGTGCAGCGGCCTATCTGCGCCACCGTACCAATATCGGACGCCTTTAGTTTCGCCTCCACATACCCGGGAAGGTCGAACATGAAATGACCGGCATTCTCCGAGGGGGAGAACCATTTCCCGTTCAAGCCGTCATCTTCCAGAAAGCGGTCATGGAACTCTGCGCCTACCTCGTAGGCATCCTTGGAAATACAGGGGCCTATCGCGGCAACGATGCGGTTTCGTTCCGCACCGAGAGCTGTCATCGCCTCGACAGTCGCCTCGAGAACGCCGCCGATCGCTCCCTTCCAGCCGGCATGCGCAGCGCCGATCACATGCGCCTTTTCATCGGCAAAGAGGACAGGGGCGCAGTCAGCCGTAAGGATGCCGAGGGCGATACCGGGCTTGTCCGTGACCATGGCGTCCGCCTGCGGCGCGAAATCCGGAGCCCAAGGTTCTGTCACGACGACTACTTGCGGACTGTGTATCTGGTACACTGTGAGCAGTTTCTCGGGCTCGACACTGAGCTTGCCGGCAACGCGCGCCCGGTTTTCCCGCACACATGCACCGTCGTCGTTCGAGCCATAGCCGCAATTCAGCGAGGCGTAGATTCCCTTCGATACGCCGCCTTCGCGTGTGAAGAAGCCGTGGCGGACGTGGGAAAGAACCTCAAAGGGCTTCGCCTTCAACATGACAACTTCCTTCAAGCGAAACCGGCGGGCAGGGCGCTGCCGCGCGGCGTGATCCCCAGCACCTTGAAAAGGCTGCCCATCTCGTCCCGTGCGGTCAACCTTTGCAATGCGGCCTCGACGTCGCGCCTTTGCGGGGTAGTAGCATTGCGCGAGAGTGCCGCCGCGCGGCTGTCTATGCCAAGTGCCGTCAGAAAGGCGCCCTGTTCAACGGGGCCGCAGGCTTCTGCGTTCCCGGCACGGACCGCGTTCGCCAGCATTTCGAAATCGACATGGACTGTGATGTCCGCCGTTCCGGGCTCCGCGAAGGGGTCGGCGTAAGCGTGGTTTTTCATCGCCTGCAATGTGTCGCCCGGGGCGCTTTTTGTGTGGCCGTAATCGATGACGAGAGCGGCTCCGCCTTCGGCCGCGATGCGTACGGCAATTTCCTCTGCGATAGATGTGCTTGCCGGAGAAATTTCGGCGATCTCGCCCTTGGCGGCGTTCTTCATTGCGGGTGGCAGGGCGGCATCGTTTGCGAGCGGAACGGGAGCGAGAACGGGTACGAGACGTTCTCCTTCAAGGGCCACATATCGTTCGCACCAGCCGCGATCCGTCAGTTGGTATTGAGTGACGGGCAGTGCGTCGAAGAATTCATTCGCGACAAGAAACAGGGGCAGACGAGGCAGCGTATCGATCCGCTCGTGCCAGATGGCCTCCGGCACCCGGACCTTCTGCATCTCTCGTAAAACCGGGCTCGTTTCGACGAAATGCACTTCGGCCGCATCCCGCATGCCGATTACGTTCCGGATTGCACGGAGCAGGTCCGACATCAGCGTCCCGCGCCCCGGGCCCAGTTCAGCGAGCACAAAACGCCGTGGCGCGCCTTGCTGCAGCCATTGGTCAGCAAGCCAGAGGCCCAGCAGTTCACCGAACATCTGGCTGACCTCAGGCGCGGTGGTGAAGTCTCCTTTCGCGCCAAGCGGGTCGCGCGTCATGTAGTAGCCGTATCGCGGGTGGCCGAGTGCGAGCGCCATGTACTGGGAGAGCGGTATCGGCCCCGTCTCCCCGATCAGGCGGGCGATATGGCGCGCGAGGGCGTTTTCCGTCATTTCCGCTTGGAGGCCGGTGCCGTTTCAGGCGTTCGCGTGGCGACGTGCCATGCGAGCGCGGCGCCTACAAGCACCATGGGGATGGAGAGCGCCATGCCCATGGTGAACCAACCGCCGAAGAGATAGCCGATCTGCTGATCGGGTTCGCGGAAAAACTCAACCGCCGTCCTCGCGAGGCCATATCCGGCAATGAAGGCAGACATGACAAGGCCTGGCTTTCTGAGCGTATTGAAACGATGCGTCAGCACACGCAGCACGATGAAAAGCAGGACGCCTTCAAGCGCGGCTTCGTAGAGCTGGCTCGGGTGGCGCGGCAGGGGGCCGCCATTCGGGAAGACGATACCCCAGGGAGCATCCGTCACACGGCCCCAGAGTTCCGAATTGATGAAGTTCGCGAGGCGCCCGAAGAATATGCCGATCGGCACTGCCGCACTGACGAGGTCGAGCAGCGACAGCAGCGAGATATTGCGCGCCCGCGAAAAGAGCAGCATGGCGATGAGTACGCCGAAGGCGCCGCCATGGAAGCTCATGCCGCCCTGCCAGACATAAAGGATCTCGAGCGGGTGCGAGATGAAGTAGGTTGGGTTGTAGACGAGGACGTAGCCGAGGCGTCCGCCGAGGATGACGCCGAGCGCCGCCCATAGCAGCATGTCGTCGGCGTCCGTGCGTGTGACCGGCGATGGACCGCTCCACAGGCGCGGCGTTTCGGCGAGTGCAATTATGTAGCGCCAGCCGAGAATGAGCCCGGCGATATAGGCGAGCGCGTACCAGCGGATCGCGAAGGGACCGATCTCGATCAATACGGGGTCGATGTCGGGAAAAGGCATGGGGCTCCGGCTCGGACTTCGGCGCGGACGTCGCGCTGTCGATGCTGCGCTAGTTTCGCCGCCCCGGGCCTCAAGTCAAGAAATGCCGCTTCGCTGCTCCGCGGTGAGGTTATGCTTCCCGGAGGCTCAGTTGCGTTTGGGAATGATGACCTTCATCGATTCATATCCGCGAACGAAGGTCGAATATGTCCTCTTCGGCTCGCTGACGACAATGATCTCGGGGAAACGCTTCAGGATTTCTTCCCAGATAATCGTCAACTGCAGCTCCGCGAGGCGGTTGCCGACGCAGCGGTGGATGCCGAAACCGAAGGAGATGTGCTGGCGCGGTCTTTCACGGTCGATGATGTAATCGTTCGGATTTTCGATGACCTCCTCGTCGCGGTTGCCCGAGAGGTACCACATGACGACCTTGTCGCCTTCGCGGATCTTTTTGCCCTGAAAGTCGATGTCCTGGGTGGCCGTGCGGCGCATATGAGCGAGCGGTGTCTGCCAGCGGATCGTTTCCGACACCATGGAGGGAACAAGCGCCGGGTTGGCGCGCAGTTTGTCGTACTGATCGGGATGCCGGTTGAGCGCCAATATGGAACCCGAAATCGTGTTGCGCGTCGTATCGTTTCCACCCACGGTCAGGAGCACGACATTGCCGAAATATTCGCGCGGCTCCATGTTTCGCGTTTCCGGATGGTGCGCGAGCATGGAAATGAGGTCCGGCATCGGTTCGACATTCACCTTCTCGTTCCAGAGATTGGTGAAATAGGCCGAATACTCGGTGAAGATCGCAAGCTTGTCCTCAAGTGTCTCGACAAGACCGCCCGGCATGGGGATTGCCGTGACAACATCCGACCAGTAGGTGATCTTCCGCCTGTCTTCCTGAGGCGCTCCGAACAATGTCGCAAGCGTCATGGCGGTGAGCTCCTTGGAGACGAGGTCGACCCAGTCGAATTCCTCGCCTATGGGGAGTCCGTCGAGAATGCCTGCTGCCCGCTCGCGAATCTGCGGTGCCATCTGCGCCAGCGCGGAGGGGGCCACCGCCGGGCTTACCGCCTTGCGCTGAACGTCGTGCCGCGGCGGGTCCATGGCGATGAACATGGGAAGCGGCTCGATGTTCTGCTGTCCGCCTCCAATCGTTATGCCGCCCTTCGTGTAGTCCGACGAAAAGACATGATGGTTCGTATCGACCGCCATGATGTCGTTGTATTTGGTGATCGACCAATAGGGGCCGTATTCGCTTTCGGGCGAGTAGTGCACCGGATCCTCGTGGCGCAGGCGCTCGAAATAGGGAAGCACCGTGTCGGTTTCGAAGAGCGCGGGCTGCGCCGGGTCGAGCTTTTCGAGAGGTTGGGCATAGGCCGCGTCGCGGGCGATGCTTGTGCTTGAAACCTGCTCGTTCATATCCGTTTCCTCCGGCGCATTGTCCTTTTGGGCCGGTATCAGAACTTTTCGAACATTGTTCCACAATCCTTGAAATTCGGACGAAGACGGCTCTATCCGGAGCGGTCGATCAGATAGGCGGCGCCTGAGAGCAGTTTCTCGACGAATTCCGGCGGGATGTTTCCCGAAGGGTAGGAGGAGATGATCGAGGCTATGCCTCGGCCCATGGCCCAGATCGCATGCGCGGCGTTTTCCTGGTGCTCCGGCGGAATACGGGCATCTTCCGCTACAGCGGCCCGGTAGGCCTGAAGGGTGAGCAGCTCGGCTTCCCGGAGGCCTTCATGCCGGGCCATCAGATGCTCATCGAACATGAGGGAGAGAAGCGCTGGCTTCGTCAGGACGAAGTTGAAGAAGGCAAAGGCGCTTGCCCGCATGGGGGGAGCGTATTCCGGTATGGTGCGGAAATGGGCGATGTCTTCCCTGAGCTCGTGGAATCCGGCGATTGCGAGCTGAAGCAGCAGTTCTTCCTTGTTCGCGAAGTAGTGATAGATCGAGGCAAGGCCGATCCCGGCATTGTCTGCGATGGCGCGCAGGCTCAAATCCTCGGTACCCCTCTCGGAGAGTATCTGCATCGCCGCAGAAAGGGTTTTTGCGCGGATACCTTCGACCTCCCGCGGCGCCCGCATGAGAGTGGACCTGCCCGCGTCCTTCCCGGCAAAAGGGGGCTTGCCGGCGGCGACCGCCAGCAGAGCTTCGCGAATGCCGGCGGACCGTTCCGATTTTTCCGGTTTCTTTTCCATGGCGCCGCTGTCCGCTTCGGTTGGGGTCGAGCGGATCACCTCTATGCTTCCAGCCTGTTTCCAGTTTTTAAGTTCTATCATGCGGCGATACGAGGCCAATTGGACATGCGGCTTCATGCCGGGTTCGCTTTTCGAGGTGAAGCCGCTATCTTCCCTTCCAGAGCCGCAAGCGGAGTTTTCCCGATGACCCAGACCCAGAACCGCATATTTGACGAACTTGGACGTCTCTTCACGAATGCCGCAGGCGCGGCCCAGGGTGTTCGTCAAGAAATCGAGACGGTGCTGCGCGGTCAGGCGGAAAGACTTGTCGCCGACATGGACCTCGTCACGCGCGAGGAATTCGAGGCGGTGCGTGCCATGGCACAACTTGCCCGGGAAGAAAACGAAGCGTTGAAGGCCCGTATCGAGGCGCTGGAAACGGCGGCGGCTCCGAAGGCCCGGAAGGCGCCGAAGAAGGCGGCGTCGGTAGATGACGACCCAACCGCGCCCGGTCCCGAAGGTGATACCTCACCGCTTGGGTGAAGCACTTCTTTCCACAGATTCCCTATCGTTTTCCACGCCCCCTCGATCCCGAAGGGTTGCGCCGACTCAAAGCATCAGGCACGCTTGTATGGTGTTTCAGGGACGGGTAGCCCACAAGATATAGGCCGGCAGGCGGGTTGGTACAGGTCTGCCGCCAAGGGAAGCCCGAGCGGGGGTAAGGAATGTCAGGCTCTGTCGCCGAGGCCGAGGATTTCGACGGCAATCCCCTCGATCTGCTCGAACAAGTCGCCCAGATACGTGACTGGTTTTTCGAGCGGAGCCATGAGGACGAGCTGAATATCTGCGTTGCAGGCGAGTGGCGGGACTACCAGCTTTCGCTTAACTGGCGAAACGACATTTCCGGACTTCATGTCGCTTGTACGCTCGACCTGCGCGTTCCGCCTGAAAAGCGCCCGGTGGTGCGCCATCTGCTGACCCTCATCAACGAGCAGCTCTGGTCGGGTCATTTCGACATCTGGTCGGACGATGGCGTCGTACTCTATCGAAACAGTCTGCTGCTCTGCGGCGGCGCTGCAGCGACACCGGAGCAGTGCGAGGCGCTGCTGAGGCTCGCGGTAGAGGCGTGCGAGCGGTATTATCCGGCTCTGCAATTCGTCATGTGGGCAGGCAAGACGGCCGAGGAGGCCATCACTGCCGCCATGTTCGAGACGCAGGGCTGCGCCTGATCTGGCGCGCATCTCACGGTTTCCGCAAGCGACGGTTTCAAACATGGCACTATCACTAGAACGTCCGCTCGTGCTGGTGGGCGCGGGCAAGATGGGCAGCGCGCTGCTGCAAGGCTGGCTGGCGAAGGGGCTTTTGCCCTCGCTGGTCGATGTCCGGGATCCGGCGCCTTCACCCGACATCGAGGCGCTGACCGCCAGAGGACTTTCGCTCAACGCGCCAGTGGAGGAGATTGCGGTCAAGGGGCCGGCGCTTGTGCTCCTCGCGGTGAAGCCGCAGTCGATGGCGGCGGTTCTGCCGGAACTTTCACTTCTCGTGTCTCCGCATACGGTTTTCCTGTCAATTGCGGCCGGGACGGCGCTTCATCGCCTTCAGGATCTGCTGGGCCCGCAAGCCCATGTCATTCGCGCGATGCCGAACACGCCAGCTTCGATCGGGCGCGGGATCACCGTCGCCTGCGCCAATTCGCTGGTCACGGCGGAGCAGAAAGCCATGGCGGACGAATTGCTCGCCGCGGTGGGCGAAGTCGGCTGGGTTGAAAGCGAAGCGCTGATCGATGCCGTTACGGCCGTTTCGGGCAGTGGGCCTGCCTATGTCTTCTACATGGTGGAGTGTCTGGCCGCGGCGGGTGAGGCACTCGGACTCGAAGCATCCCTGGCGATGAAGCTTGCTCGTGAGACGGTCAGCGGTGCCGGCGAGATGTTGAACCGGACGGATGAACCTGCTTCCAGCTTGCGCGCAAATGTAACGTCACCGGGGGGCACGACGGCAGCCGCGCTCGATGTACTGATGGGGGAAGGGGGGCTGTCGCCTCTGATGCGCCGGGCGGCCCTTGCCGCGCGTGACCGGGCGCGGGAACTCGGCAAGTAGAGACCTCGCCAGAGGCTCGGTTAGTGCCTATGTTCTCTTCGCAGGAGGCGGCCATGGCCCGGAAACTCGACCCTGAAGAAAAAATCGTCAGCGCGGCGCTTGGACTTGCGGCTGTGCAGGGCTGGAGTGATCTTTCCCTGGCCGACATCGCAAAGGCCGCGAGGCTGAGCCTCTCCGATCTGTCCAGACATTTCGCTTCGAAGGCGCAAATTCTTGCGGCCTATGGACGGCGGATCGATGAAAAGGTTCTCCAGGAGGTTTCGACTGAGGACATGACCGGCGAGCCGCCGCGGGATCGACTTTTCGATGTCCTGATGATGCGGTTCGATGCGCTCTCGGAGCACAAGGAGGCATTGAAGCGCATCTCGGCCGATCTCGCACGGGATCCGCTCGCCGCGGCGCCTTTGTTGCGTCCGGCAATGCAATCGATGGGGTGGATGCTGGAGGCGGCAGGTATCGATTCTTCGGGTGTTGCCGGTGCGCTGCGGGTTCGTGGCCTGGCGCTTGTCTGGGGTGCGGCTTTCCGTGTTTGGCTCGATGATGGCGAAGATCAATCGAAGACGATGGCCGAACTGGACCGCAGGTTGCGCGACGCCTCTACCCTCATGACATGGCTTTCGCGGTTCGATCCTCGGCGGCGGCGTGCGGACAAAAGCGGCGAAGAGGCCGCTTGACGTTTTCAGAAGTGGAAGACGCGACAGGCGGTGATCTTGTCGCCCTGCCATTCGATGATTTCGACCACGCGCTTGCGTTTCTCCTTGTCGCCGTTCACCACGCGCCAGTATTCGACGGAAGCGCGGCCGCCTTCGGAGGTGGTCTCCGCAATCACGTCGATGATGTCGGCCCGGAAGCTCGCAATCTGCATCTTAACCGCTTCAGCATAAGCACGCAGTTCCGCGGAGCCTTTGAGCGTTCCGTCGGCGCGTTTCATCCGCTCGACCACGGCACTGCTCATATGAGTTGCGTTCGATGCATAGAGACCCGCGATCCTGTCTGGATCGAGGCTCTGCCATGCGGCCTGCCAGGCCGCGACCATCGCGGGTCGGTCCATCGTCAATTCTCCCTGCCGTCAGAGCGAGGCTATTGCATCAACGGCTTATAGGTCAATAATATTGACCTATTCTATACGGGCAAATTGATGATGGCGCGAAGTCCGCCCATTGGGCTTCTGGAGAGCGTGATATCTCCTCCGTGTCCTCGCGCTATATCGCGCGCGATGGCGAGGCCAAGTCCCGTGCCACCCTTGTCGAGGTTGCGCGCGGCATCGAGCCGGTAGAAGGGCCGGAAGACTTCCTCAAGCTGCTCGTCGGGTATGCCCTGTCCGTCGTCGTCGACGAAAATGTCGATGCTGCCGCCATCGCCATCCTTGTCCGCATCCCGGATCGCCGTCACCCATACGTGTTCGGCATATTTTCCTGCATTGTCGACCACATTGGTGAGGCAGCGTTTGAAAGCGTTGCGGCGCAAGGGCAGGGTGAGATCGCCATGCAGTTCGAGACGCACTTCATGTCCCTTGCGCCGGCTGTCCTCGCGCACTTCCTCGATCAATTCTGCCAGGTCGGTGAGTTCGGATGCCTCGCCCTGATGCCCGCGCGCAAACTCAAGATAATCGTCCAGCATCCGTTCCATCTCGGCCACATCTTCCCGAAGATCGGCGAGTTCGGGGCTGTCGCCGAGCATGGCGAGTTGCAGCTTGAAGCGCGTGAGCGGGGTGCGCAGGTCATGACTGACGCCGGCGAGCATCGCCGTGCGCTGCTCGATCTGGCGCTGGATGCGCGCGCGCATATCCATGAAAGCCTGTGCGGCGCGGCGTACTTCCGATGCACCCTGCGGACGGTAGTTCGGCAGATCGCGGCCCATGCCGAAGGACTCCGCCGCCTCCGCGAGCCTTTCGATCGGACGGATCTGGTTTCTGAGAAAGAGCAAGGCGACGATGATCAGCACGACCGATGTGCTGAACATCCAGACGAGGAAGATATGGGAGTTCGACGCGTAGACATGCGAAGCGGGGGTGAGAACGCGCATCACGCCGCCATCATAGGCAATACGAATGTCGACATAGTCGGTGTAGTTGCCGGTGTTGATCCAGTAGGGGCGTGCGACGCGACGCCTAAGCTCGTCGTTCAAAGAGTCCGCGAGAAGCCCCGATGCTGAAGAGGGAGCTTCCGGCAGTTGCTCGCCATCGAGGAAGGCCACCGGCAGGCCGAGGGATTGGCTCGCGCGTGCCGAAATTCGCGCGGCGCGTTCCGGGGTCGGATTTTCCTGATACTCGTTCAGTAGAAGAGCTATCTCGGCCACCGTCTTGGCGGAGAGCCTTTCGGTTACAAGCTGCCAGTGCCGTTCGAGAAACACGTAGGTGACGACGAACTGCAACAGGACCATCGGGGCGACGATGATGATCAGCGAACGCCAATAAAGGCCGCGCGGCATCGCCCTTTTCAGAAGCATGAAGGGATGCAGTCCATGCATGTCGGCGCCGTCGCGCGAAGGCGAGGCGGCGGCAGGATCTCGTCTGTCGGCGTCCATCATCGCAGTCAATCCGGCATGAGTGCATAGCCTTCGCCACGCACCGTCTGCAGGTAAAGCGGGTTTTTCGGATCGGCTTCAAGTTTCCGGCGCAACCGGTTGATCTGCACGTCGATGGAGCGCTCCGCTGCCTCATTGTCGCAGAGGTCCAATCGCGATAGCGGCTTTCCCGGATTGGCGGCGAAAATACGCAACAACTGTATTTCGCGCGTGGTGAGACGAATTTGCCGGTCGCCGTTCCAGAGTTCGCCGCGGGTCACGTTGAACCGGCACGGGCCGAACGAAATTTCATCGTGCTTGCGCGCGCCGGGCGCCTGAGCGCGGCGGAGGATGGTGCCTATACGCAGAAGCAGCTCGCGGGGTTCGAAAGGTTTTGCAAGATAGTCGTCCACGCCGCGTTCAAGCCCGTCGATACGGTCGCTCGCTTCTCCTCGCGCGGTCAGCATGAGAATGGGGACGCTGGAGGTGCGGCGCAGGTCGCGCGTTAGATCGAGGCCGCTTTCGCCGGGCATCATCACATCGAGCACGATCAGATCGAATGACATGCCCTGAAGCCGCGCGCGCGCTTCTGCTGCATGTTCTGCTGCCGTCACGCGGTAGCCGCTCTCCGAGAGATATCGTTTCAGGAGCTCGCGTATGCGCCGGTCGTCATCGACGATCAGGATGTGAGGCGCATCGTCGGGGGGAGGCGTTCTTGCGTCCCCCTGTCTGTTCGTTGCGGCGATGTCGTCGGCGTCTGCCATTCTCCTCCGGGCGTTCAGCGCTGTTCTGCCGCTGCTTTCGCGATGCGACGTTCCACCTCGGTTCTGTCTTCCTCGTTTACAAGTTCGAGCAAGACAGTTCGCCATGCTTCCCCGGCGCCCGGGCCCGCTTTTTCCAGGGCTGCGGCCACGCGGGCACGCTGGGGTGCGGCCAGACGCTGCTCGAGTTCACGACCCTGCGCGGTGAGATAGAGGAGGCGCTGACGCCTGTCCTGTTTGCCGGTTTCCTGTTCGACGAAGCCTCGCTCGATAAGCTGCTTCAGAACACGGGCAAGGCTCTGCTTGGTGATCCGCAGGATGTTCAGAAGCTCCGCGACCGTGATCCCGGGATTTCGGCCTACGAAGTGGACGACCCTGTGGTGGGCCCTGCCAAAATCGTACCGGGCGAGAATCTCGTCCGGATCGCTGATGAAGTCCCTATAGGCGAAGAACAGAAGTTCTATCGCCTCGGTCAGCCGGTCGGCCTCCACAACGGGACGCGCCGCGGGCGTTTTCGCGAGGGGTTTGGTGGGGGTCACCATTTTATGTCAGCCATGTTGACATATTTTCCGCTAAATGCTACCTCTTGCAAACTGCTTGAGACAGAATGGGCGTCCAAGACGGGCAGGTCGAATCTGCCAGCCAATATAAAGGATGTTCGCCCGAGAAGGTTGTCTCCGGCAAATTCTCCCGTGAAGCGGGCCTGCGCGCCCCGGAGAGCCGGAGGGCTTTTCCGGTGCTCGTGGAAATACACCAGGAAATCAGGGTCATGGCAGACATTCCCTTCGACAAACGCGACGGCTTCATCTGGTTCAATGGAGAGCTTCTTCCCTGGGCGGACGCCAAGGTGCATGTGCTCACGCACGGGCTGCATTATGCAAGCTGCGTATTCGAGGGCTGCCGGATGTATGGCGGCGAGATCTTCAAGCTGCGCGAACATTCGGAACGGCTGATCAAGTCGGCGGAGATTCTCGGCTTCAAGATTCCCTACAGCGTCGAGGAGATCGATCAGGCGTGCATCGATGCCGTCCGTGCACAGAAGTTGACCGATGGCTATGTCCGTCCCGTGGCCTGGCGCGGCAGCGAAATGATGGGCGTCAGTGCGCAGAAGAACCGGATCAATTTCGCGGTCGCGGCGTGGGAATGGCCTTCCTATTTCGATCCCGAACAGCGCAAGAAGGGCATTCGTCTCGACATCGCGCAGTACAAGCGTCCTTCGCCGGAGACGGCGCCGTCCATGGCGAAGGCTGCAGGCCTTTACATGATCTGCACGATCTCGAAGCATGCAGCGGAGAACAAGGGCTATGCCGATGCGCTGATGTACGATTATCGCGGCTATGTCGCGGAAGCCACGGGCGCCAACATCTTTTTCATCAAGGACGGCGTCATCCACACGCCGAAGCCCGACTGCTTCCTCGACGGCATCACGCGGCAGACGGTGATCGGACTCGCAAAAGATCGCGGCTACGAAGTGATCGAACGGCATATCAAGCCGGAAGAGCTTTCGGATTTCTCCGAGTGCTTCATCACGGGTACGGCCGCGGAAGTGACGCCGGTGGGCGAGATCGGTCCGCACAAGTTCACGCCGGGCGAGATCACGCATAATCTGCATGAAGATTATATCGCCGCGGTTCACGCTCATCAGGCGAAGGCGAAAGCCGTCAACGGCTGAGATTTCCAGACAATGGAAACAGATCGAGGGCGGCCTTCGGCCGCCCTTTTTCATGGGTGAGAAAAATGTCCGTATGCGGACTCGATGACCAAAAGCGGGGATAAAGCGGGCTCAAAACGGGTGGTTGTCATCGAAATGTCACGATAACGTCACACTTCCCATTTGGCCGCAGCCGCGCCGTCGCTCTCGCGGGCGTCGACCCAGTTGGTCTCGCCGCCCTTATCCTCGTTTTTCCAGAAGGGGGCGCGGGTCTTCAAGTAATCCATCAAAAATGAGGCCGCCTCGAAGGCTGCCTGACGATGGGCGGAGGCGGTGACGACGAGAACAATGTTATCCCCGGGCGCGAGCTTGCCGACGCGATGGATGACGAGGCTTGCCTGAAGGGGCCAGCGCTCGTTCGCTTCCGCCTCGATGCGGGCGAGCTCCTTTTCGGTCATGCCGGGATAGTGCTCAAGCTCCAGCGAGGCGAGGGAGCCGTCATCCGTGTTGCGGACCAGACCAGAGAAGGTCACGACCGCGCCGATGCCGGTGCGGCCTTCGGTGAGCTTCTTCACTTCAGTGCTTATGTCGAAATCTTCGGTCTGGACGCGGATCATGGGATCAGCCGCCTGTCACCGGCGGGAAGAAGGCGATCTCGCTGGCGCCTGTAACGGGCGTCGAGAAGTCGCCATGCTCCTGATCGACGGCGCAGCGGATGACGGAGAGATCCGCGAAGGCAAGTTCGTAGCCTTCGCCGCGCGTCTTCAGCCATGAGATGACGCCGGAGACGTCGCGCACCTCGCCGGGAAGCGTCACGTCCTCTTCGGCGACGCCTGCCTTCTGCTTCACCCAGGCGAAATAGAGCAGCTTCACATCCGGCCTTCCCGTTCTGCCGCGGCGGCGGTCGGCGGCGCGGGGGGGCGATGCTCGGGCTTCTCGTCGCCGAGATGCTGCACGCCCGCGCGGAAGTAGTCGATGCCGGTATAGAGGGTCAGGATGGCGGCGGCCCAGAGAAGCGTGAGACCGACTTCCGTCGCACCGGGAACGAACTTGTCCGCCGCGGGCCCGACCAGCATGAAGGCGAGAGCAACCATCTGGATCGCCGTCTTCCATTTCGCGAGCTGCGTCACGGGAACGCTGACACGAAGCTCGGCGAGGAATTCACGCAGTCCCGAAACGAGAATCTCGCGGCAGAGAATGATGATCGCGGCCCAGAGAGAGAAGCCCGCGATGGAGCCCTGCCAGGTGAGCGCGATGAGCACGACGGCCACGAGAAGCTTGTCCGCGATGGGGTCGAGCATGCGGCCGAGATTCGACTGCTGCTCCCAGGCGCGCGCGAGGTAGCCGTCGAAGAAATCCGTGACGCCGGCGATGACGAAGAGCGCAAGCGCCGCCCAATGCGCGGCATCGCCCGGAATGTAGAAACACACGACGATGGCGGGCACCAGCGCAATGCGGAAATAAGTCAGCAGGTTGGGCAGATTTGTCGCCATTCGCAGTCAGCTCCGGTTCGGTCATGCGAGCTTAGCATCCCTCGATGGAATGTCGCGAGGGGGGAGCGAGATTCAAGCCGGGTTATCCGGGTTCCCGTGAAAATGATCGTAAACGGCGCGCGCAACCTTGGCGCTGATGCCGGTGACGGATTCGAGGTCGGAGAGGCCCGCACGCGCAACGGCACGCGCGGAGCCGAAATGCTGCAGGAGCGCGCGCTTGCGGCCCGGCCCGATGCCCGGCACTTCGTCGAGCGGATTGACGCCGATGGCCTTGGAGCGGCGGGCGCGATGACTGCCGATCGCGTAGCGATGCGCTTCGTCGCGCAGGCGCTGCAGGTAGTAGAGGACCGGGTTGCGCGGTTCCATCATGAAATCCGCCTTGCCCTGCATGAAGAAACGCTCGCGGCCCGCATCGCGCTCCGGCCCCTTGGCGACGCCGACGGCAATGACGTTGTCGATGCCGAGTTCGTTCAATACGTCGAGCGCGACCTTCAACTGGCCTGCGCCACCGTCGATCAGAATGAGGTCGGGCCAGAGGCCCTCGCTCTGCGGCGCGTTCTCGCTTTCCTTCAGGAGACGGGTGAAGCGGCGCGTCAGCACTTCGCGCATCATGGCGTAGTCGTCGCCGGGTTCGATGTCCTCGCCCTTGATGTTGAACTTGCGGTACTGGTTCTTCATGAAGCCTTCCGGCCCCGCGACGATCATGCCGCCGACGGGCTTGGTGCCGGAAATGTGGCTGTTGTCGTAGACCTCGATGCGGCGCGGCGGCTGTTCGAGACCGAAGACCTCAGCCACGCCTTCGAGGAGCTTGCGCTGCGTGGAGCTTTCCGCGAGGCGGCGGCCAAGCGCCTCGCGCGCATTGGTCAGCGCATGATCGACGAGTTCGCGCTTCTCGCCACGGCGCGGCACGCCGACGGCGACCTTGCGGCCGGCGCGAATGGAGAGGGCTTCGGCGAGCAGGCCGCGGCCCGGCACGTCATGGCTGAGAAGGACCATGCGGGGCGGGGGACGATCCTCATAGAACTGGGCGAGGAAGGCATCGAGCACCTCATCGAGCGCCAGTTCCTTGTCATGGCGGGGGAAATAGGCGCGGTTGCCCCAGTTCTGTCCGGCGCGGAAGAAGAAGACCTGCACGCAGGTCTGGCCGCCTTCGATCCATGCGGCGAAGACATCCGCCTCCGTGACCGTCTGCGGATTGATGCCCTGATGAGACTGGATCTGCGTGAGCGCGCGGATGCGGTCGCGATAGATCGCAGCGCGTTCGAAATCGAGATCGGCGGCGGCCCGGTCCATGAGCCCGACGAGTTGCTGCTGCGTCTTGCGGCTGCGGCCCTTCAGAAAGGCGCGAGCCTCATCCACCAGTTCGGCATAGCCCTCGCCGCTGATCTCGCCCGTGCAGGGCGCGCTGCAACGCTTGATCTGGAAGAGGAGGCAAGGACGCGTGCGGCTCTCGAAAACGCTGTCTGAACAGGAGCGAAGAAGAAAGGCCTTCTGGAGTGCGTTCAAGGTGGCGGTGACGGCGCCGGCGCTCGCAAAGGGGCCGAAATAATCGCCCTGGCGCGAGCGGGAGCCGCGATGCTTCACCACCTGCGGGAAGGCATGGTCTCCCGTCAGGAGAATATAGGGGAACGACTTGTCGTCCCGCATGAGCACGTTGTAGCGGGGCTTCAGCCGCTTGATGAGATTGGCTTCGAGGAGCAGGGCGTCCGTCTCGGTCGCGGTGGAGATGAACTCCATCTGCGCCGTGGTCGCGATCATGCGGGCGATACGGTTCGAATGGCCGCCGATCTTCGCGTAGCTCGAGACACGCTTCTTCAGGCTGCGGGCCTTGCCGACATAGAGAAGCTCGCCCTTGGCGTCATACATCCGGTAGACGCCCGGGCTGTCGGGCAGGAGCTTCACCTTTTCGGCGATGAGCGCCGCGCCGGCGGGGCCGGAAGAGGGGTTCTCCGGGCCGGAATCGGGCGTTTCGCCTTGTGTCTCGTCGGTCTCGCTCATCTGGCCTGTATAACACCGCTCGCGGTCCGGCGGTTCGTTCGCCGAAAGCCGATCCACAAGGCCCGCGAACATATCCGCCTGCCTGTGGATAAGTTTGTTGAAAGAGTTGGGGCCGGATGAGGCCCGGTCCTGTCAACGTCTTGTAATAATTAATCTTTGTGACGCCGCCGCAAAAGGCGTCCCGTTTCAAGCCATTGAAATTTATGGGTTTTTCTGACCTATGAAATTCGTCCTTTCAGGCGGGAATCATGGCCGGGCTGCCTGAGGAGCGGGGTTCCATGGCGGTGCGTTGCTGTGCACAAACCTTCCGTATGCGGCATTTGGAATCCACAAACCGTTGATTCCATTGCCGCTTTCAAAGGACCTTGCAGCGTCAGGAACGATTGCGGACCCGTTCGATCTCGACGCCCACGCTGACTGCTTCCGCGATCGCGGCAAGCTTTTCCACCCGCACGCGCGCCACGCGCACTCTCTCGTCCTCAAGACAGGAGCCCGCGATTCGTTCGGCCAGGGTCTCGACAAGGTTCAGATGCCCCTCGGCGACGATTTCCTTGATGCGATCCACAACCGATTTGTAGCAGACGACATTGTCGAGGCTGTCGCCATGCACCGCCTCGGCCACGGTGAGGTCGACATTCACGCGGATCGGCTGGGTGCCGCCCTTTTCATGCTTGTAGACGCCGATATGCGCATCGAGCAGGAGGTCGCGAACGAAGACATGGCGGATCGCCCGTTCCGCGTTCGCAATCTTGAGGGGCGCAACATTATCGGGCTGGTTCATCGGACGGTCTCTACTCGGCTTACTCGGGGATGGCGGTGTCGGGCGTTTCCCACGCAAGGTGCTGGCCGCCGTCGAGCGCGATCATCTGCCCAGTCATGGCGGGCGAAGCGAGAATAAACCGGATGGCGGCGCAAATCTCGTCCGGTGTGGTGCCGCGGCCGAGAATCGTGGCGCGCGACTGACGTTCGAAATCTCCGGGTGATTGACGTGAATTAGGCAGGGTGGGGCCGGGACCTATGGCGTTGACCCGGATGCGCGGGGCGAGGGAGCGCGCCATGACCTGCGTCATGTCCCAAAGCGCCATCTTGGAGATGGTGTAGGAAAAGAAATGGGGCGTGGGGGCCCAGACGCGCTGGTCGACGATGTTGACGATGTTGCCTTCCGCGCCTTCGGGAAGCTGCGCGGCGAAGCCCTGGGAGAGAAAGGCGGGAGCGCGCAGGTTGATGTCCATATGCGCGGCCCAGCTTTCGGCCGTCATGCTGTCCGTCTCGTCGCGCTCGAACAGAGAGGCGTTGTTCACGAGGAGGGAGAGGGGGCCGATGGAGGCCGCCGCGCGGGCGATGAGACCGGCAGGCGCATCCGCCTCTGCAAGGTCCGCGTTCAAGGCCGCAGCCCGGCCGCCCATGGCCTCGATTTCCTTCACGACCGCGGCGGCCTCTTCCGGCGCGCTGCGATGATGGAGCGCGACGGACCATCCGTCCGCGGCGAGGGCGAGCGCGATGGAACGCCCGATACGGCGGGCGCCTCCCGTTACGAGTGCGTTGCGCTCTTTAGTCAAATTGCCTCTCTCAGGCCGCGCCGGGCATGTGGCCCAGAGCGAACATGGCATAGAGGTAGGCGCCATAAGACGCGAGGAACAGGACGCCCGCGAAACGCCCGACCTTCCCGCCCGTCATCGCGAAGGGAAGGAGAAGCACCACGGCTCCGAGCATGACCCAGAGATGGAAGGTGAGGAAGTCCTGCGAGACGGGCAGCGGCGCGATGAGCGCGGTGATGCCCAGAATGGCAAGGATGTTCATGATGTTGCTGCCGATGATGTTGCCCACGACCACATCGTCATTGCGGCGGAAAACCGCCATGACGGAAGTCGCCAGCTCGGGCAGCGAGGTGCCGACAGCGATGAGCGAGAGGCCGATGACGGCGTCCGAAACGCCGAAGACCTGAGCGATTTCCGTGCCGCCATCGACGACGAAACGCGCGCCGATGGGCAGGCCGCCAATGCCGATGAGAAGCTTCAGCGCGATGGAGCGGCGCGAGAGATTGTCCCGAGGCAGGTCGCCATGCGGCAGGTCGTGAGTGTCCACATCGCCGGGCTTTGCGAAAGCATCATAGGGCTGGCCAGGCTCGGGCAGCGTCTCGTCCTCGCCGGCAGCGAGGGGCGAGGGGCTGTGCGGGTTCATGCGCGCGTCCCAGCCCGAATAGACGAGATAGGTAGCAAGGAGCGCGAGGAGAAGCATGCCCTGCCAGAAGCCGAGGGGACCGACGAAGCAAAGCACGATCAGCAGCACGCTCGCGCCCATCATGATGAGCATGTTGTGCGGGACCGTGCGGCCGGTGCAGGCGATAGGCAGGATGAGAGCGGGGAGGCCGAGGATGAGCAGAATGTTCGCGATGTTGGAGCCGACGACATTGCCGAGCGCGATGCCGGGCGAACCGGCAAGGGCGGCGCGCACGGAGACGAGAAGTTCCGGTGCGGAGGTGCCGAAGGCGACGATGGTGAGCGCGATCAAAAGCGGCGAGACGCCATATCGCGCGGCGAGCGCCGAAGCGCCCCGCACCAGAAAGTCGCCGCATACGATAAGCAGGACGAGGCCGCCCGCGAGGTAGAACCAGGATGAATCAGGCATTCGCGGCCCCTGCAGCGACGGCGGAACGGGATGTGTGGCGGGGGCTGCCTGGACATGGTCTTACGCTGCGGGCTACACGGCTTCCGGTCCGCATATCGATGCTGATCCTCATGTTCTTGCTGGGTCCGCCCCCCGGCCCCCTTGAGAGGCATATAGGGGGACAAGGGCCGCAAGGCAAGAATCCCGCAGGTTTCTCGGCATCGGAGCCTCGATTTGCGCTACTCTGGCAACAGGCTGGTTTGGCGGCGAGGTGACAGTGGAAAGCGATGTTCTGACCGCGGAGGCGGCCGTGGAAGCGGTCGCGGGAGGCATTCACGTTCCCTATCTGACGGAAGTCATCGTCTTCCTGATCGCGGCCGTGGCGGTGATGCCGCTTTTCCACTGGTTCCGGGCGAGTACGGTTCTCGGCTATCTCTTCATCGGAGCGCTGATCGGGCCGCACGGCTTTGCGCTGATCGGAAATGCGGAGGGCATTGCCCAGATCGGGGAACTGGGCGTCGTCTTCCTGCTCTTTACCATCGGGCTCGAGCTTTCGTGGCAGCGGCTGCGCGCCATGCGGACGCTGGTGCTCGGGCTTGGCGGGGCGCAGGTGACCGTCTGCGGAGCGGCGCTCATGGGCATCTTCCTGCTGGCCGGGCTGTCCGGGCCGGCCTCCGCCATCCTTGGGTTCGCGCTTGCGCTTTCCTCCACGGCGATCGTCACCCAGTTGCTCATCGAGCGCGGCGAATTCGCCACGCAGCCGGGGCGCATCGCCTTTTCGATCCTGCTGATGCAGGACCTTGCCGTCGTTCCCATCCTCGTCATGGTCTCGATCTTCAGCGCCTATGCGCAGGGCGGCGGCGAGGTGAACGTGTTCAGCCTGGCGGGCATGGCGGTGCTCAAGGCGGTGGTGGCGGTGGCGCTGATCCTGACGGTGGGACGCTATTTCCTGCGCTGGATCTATGGCGTCGTGGCGCGGACGAAGAATCCGGAGCTCTTTCTCGCGCTGTCGCTGCTGGCGGCGCTGCTGACCGCCGCCGCGACGGGGGCGGCGGGGCTTTCCATGGCGCTCGGCGCCTTCCTCGCGGGGCTACTTCTGTCGGACACGGAATTCCGGCCGCAGATCGAGACGGATATCCAGCCCTTCAAGGCGCTGCTGCTCGGGCTCTTCTTCATCAGCGTGGGCATCGGGATGGATTTCACGGTGCTGCGCGACAATTTCGACGCGGTACTGGGGCTGATCGCCGTGTTCCTCGTGCTGAAGACGCTTCTCATTGCGGGGCTGACCTTCGCCTTCGGGCAGTCGCGTATCTGCTCGTTGCGCACGGGGCTGCTGCTCGCCTCGGGGGGCGAGTTCGCCTTCGTGGTGATCGCGGGGGCGGCGGATGGCGGCGTGGTGCCGGTGACGGTCGCGCATGTGGTGCAGCTGTCGGCCGCCGTGTCGATGGCGCTGACGCCTCTGCTGGCGACGCTGGGGGCGCTGCTGCAGAAGCGGCTCGACGGTCTGCAGGGCGACAGGGAGCGCAATGCGGACAGCGCGGTCGAAGGGCTCGAGTCGCATGTCATCATCGCGGGTTATGGACGGGTGGGGCGGACCATCGGCGCGCTGCTTCGCGAGCAGCAACTGCCCTTCGTGGCGCTCGACCTCGATCCGTTGCGCTCGCGCGCGGCGCGGCACAGGGGCGAGTTCGTCTATTACGGCGATGCGGCGCGGCCGGAAATGCTGGAGCGCGTGGGCGTGGAAAAGGCCTCGGCGATCGTGGTGACACTGGACGACAGCGCGGCGGCGAGCCGGCTCGTCAAGGCGCTGCGCGCGAAGTGGCCCAAGGTTCCGATCTTCGCGCGGGCGAGGGACCGCGAGCACATGCACGAACTGGAAGCGGCGGGCGCGACGGCGGTGGTGCATGAGGCGCTGGAAGCCTCGCTCCAGCTTTCGGGTCATGTGCTGCGCTCGCTCGGCGCGCCGGGCGAGGCGACGGCCACGCTGATCGAAAGAGTGCGTCACGAAGTCTATGAGCGGCAGGAAGCGGCCGAGGAGGCGCGGTAGGCTCCGCGCCCCGCAGGCTCATGCCTCGTAGATCGCGTAATGCTTGCGCGTGCGCTCGACGACTTCCCAGACGCCCTTGAAGCCCGCCGGGATGACGAAGGCATCGCCCTGGCGCACCGTCATGGGCTCGCCGCCAGCGGGCGTGATGCGGCTCACGCCTTCGAGGATGTGGCAGAATTCGTGCTCGGTATATTCGATGCGCCACTCGCCAGGATCGCTCTCCCAGATGCCTGAGAAGAACTTGCCGTCCGGAGAGGAATAGAGATTCCAGACGCGGTTGCGCGGCTTGCCGGACAGGACCCGGGCAGGGTCCGGCGCTCCCTTCTCCGGGGCGATGTCGGTGATGTCGAAGGGGACCGGCAGGATCGGCATTGTGATTTCTCCCTGAACAATTCTCGCGAAGCCTAACATGGCGGTTTTTCTGGCCGGAAGCTTGCGTGACCCTGCCTGAGACGATCCCGGCTGTCCCGAATGGGGACAGTTCCGGCGGGGCAGTATCAGGAGTGGACGATGAGCGTTTCGAGCGAGGAGATCCTGGACAGACCGGCGCGCCTGGGGCGGCGGCGCCCGAGGGGAACCACGGCCCGCTTCCGCGCCGGATATGACGCGCGGCTCGCCCATGCGGCGGGGATCACGCTTTATGAAAGTTTCGAGGCGGCGGAGCCTATGTGGCGCGCCTTCGAAGGGCAGGCGGCGGGAACGGCCTTCCAGAGTTTCGACTGGCTTTCCGCCTGGTACCGCCATGTGGGGCGGGAGCTCGGCGTGACACCTGCCATCGCGGTGGTCACGCGGCAGGGCGCGCCGCTGATGCTTGCGCCGCTCGGCATCGAGCGCCGCTTCGGGCTGTCGCTTCTCGTCTGGATGGGCGGGCGGCTTGCCGACTACAAGGGGCCGCTTCTCGCACCCGATTTCGAGGCGCGGCTCGATGTGGAATTCGCGACGCTGTGGCGGCAGATTCGCCGCGCGTTGCCGCGCCACGACCTCGTGATGCTGGACAGCCAGCCCGTGTCGCTCGGGACGCCCGCGGCGCCGTTCGGCAATCCCTTCGCCGCGCTTTCGGCCTCGCCCGCGCCGGACGCGGCCTATGTCTTCGATCTTCCCGAGACGTTCGAGGAATTCTCGCAGCGCTACCGCGCGGAGACGCGGCGCATCGACCGTTCGAAATTCCGCAAGCTGGAGGCGCAAGGTGAAGTGAGCTTCCGTATCGCGGCGACGCCGGAAGAACGCGTGGCGATGACGGAGGAAATTCTCGCGCGCAAGGCGGAACAGCTCGCCCAGCAGGGCATTTCGTCGATCTTCGAGGAGGAGAACTATCTCGCCGCCTGGCGCGACCTTGCGGGCCTGCCGGACGAGCGCAAGCTGCTGGAAGTGGCGGAGCTTCGCCTCGACGGCGCGTTCCTTTCGGGCAGCGTTTCCCATGTCTGGCGCGGCCGCAGCACGCTGATGGTGCATACATACGATCACGAGACGCTGCCGAAGCTCTCGCCCGGACGGCTCCACCTGCTGAAACATCTCCAGTCGAGCATCGATCGCGGAATCGAGGTCTACGATCTCTCGGTCGGCTATGCGGCCTACAAGGAAAGTTTCTGCGACACGCCGATGGAGATGCGCAATGCGATCGCGGGGGCGAGCCTTGCCGGACATGGCGCGGCGGCGACGATCCGCGCGGCGCTCGCGGCGAAGCGGCTGATCAAGAACGATCCCAGGCTCATGAGCCTCGTGCAGAAGGCGAGGGCGCGGTTCGCCTGACCCATTATATTGACATTTATATTGCCAATATAATGGGCGGGCCATAGACTTCCTCCGTTTCAGGAGGATCTTCCACATGCCGCGCCTTACCGGACCCCGCCTTCTCGCCGCCGCGCTGGCGGTTCTCTACGCCTTTTTCTGGCTCTGGTACGGGGGACAGGGGCGGCCGCTTTCGGACACGGAAATCCGGCATTACCTCGCGCGTTTCGACGAGATCGGGCCGGGCGACGGCTCGCTTCGCGTGCGCGCGCAGTTCGAGGCCTGGATGCGGAAGGACGACGGCAACGAGTTCTTCATGGTGAACCTCATCGACGAGCCGGCGGATCTCGCGAAGGGGGCGGCCTATAACGAGGCGATCCTGCCGCAGCTTTTCCTTCGCGCTTCCTTTCCTGTCTTCATGGTGCGGCCCTTCACGGATTTCATCGAACCGGAAGGACACCACACATGGGATATGGTGGCGGTGATGCGCTACCGGAGCCTGCGCGACCTGCTCAACGTCATCGCGGGGCCGGACGCGGAAAGGCTGCGCGACCTCAAGGAAGGATCGGTGGCGAAGACGCATGTCTTCCCGGCGCATATGGTCTTCAGCTTCGTCTGGGTGCGGTTCACCGCCGCCGTGCTTCTCATTGCGTTCGGCGTGGCGCTGCATTTCGCGCTGAGGCCGTTCGGCTGGTACCGAAGGTAGGGGTGACTTCCAGCATGTGCAAAGTGCATCAGTTCTTCGATCCCGTGATCTAACCAAACACATAGATGTCATCCCGGGATTTATTCCCGGGATCCATTGGCCTTTGTTCGTGGCGGTGAGGTGGAATGGGCCCCGGCAACGAGTGCCGGGGTGACACGGAGTTTTTGATTCAGGTCAGAGCGAAAACCTGGAACTTTCCGGCAAGCGTGAGACCTATTGCGGGCGCGCGTCCCAGGGTTCCAACGTGCCCGCGATGCGGCGGGGCAGCGGCATTTCCATCTGGGCGATGGCGGCGGCCGAAATCTCCTCATGGGTGAGCCAGCGCGAGGCGCCGTTCTCGCGCACGAAACCGAGCACGACCTGCGCATAGGCGATGTCCGGCTGTTGGGCGAGGGCATCCGCGCGGATGGAGGCGATGGAAGGCTCGCCATTCGGCCCGGCAAGGATCGAGCGGCTGCCCATGACCTCGATCAGCGTGCCGCCGGGCGCCACCAGCGCATCGAGCGCGGCACGAAGAAGCTCCGCACGGGGACGAATCCAGGTGAGCGCAAGGGAGAAGGGCGCGTGGCTCTCCAGCGCGGCGAGAAGCGCGGGCTCGTCCTCGTAGGAAAAGGGGAGCGACACGCATTTCGCATCCAGCGTCTCGTCGCCGAAGGAAAAGTCTTCCGCGTGACGAGAGACGATGACGCACTTCTCCGCCTGCATGGCCGCATGGCGCGCCGCGGCGGCGAGCATGCCCGTCGTGCCGAGAAGGAGTGCCCTGGTCTTCATTATTCCCGCATGTGTCTCATTCGTTTCCGCCGGTGCCTGCCGACGGGACATAAGAACATGGAGCGGGAGGCGGGCAAAGGCCGGGCCGGGCTTTCGTTGACTTAAACGTGAATTGCCGGTTTCGGCCGCGCTTCCCAGATTCTCGGCGGAAACCGGATCGAGGGAGGAAGCGATGGACGGATTCATGCAGGCGCTGCAGGAAGCGAGCGCGGCGCAGGACGCCTATGTGGCGACGCTGCCCGTCTGGGTTCATTACTGGATGTACTGGATGTTTGCCGTGCTGGCGGGCGGCAGCCTTGTCTTCTCGTTCTTCCGGGTGGAGGCGCGCTGGCTGCTGCTTTCGTTCGTGGTGACCATCATCGCCACCATGGCGCTCGGCATGACGGTGGGCTGGAACAAGCTCTGGGGCGTCACGCATCTCGTCTTCTGGACGCCTGTCGTCATCTACTACATCAAGCGCTGGCCGCATATCGAGAAGAAGAGCGTCTTCGGCGTCTGGTTCGTGCTCGCGCTTGCGACGATGATCGTGTCGCTCGTCTTCGATGCGAAGGATTTCGTGGAGTATCTGATGGGGGTGTGAGGGGGGCTTGCTCGAAGTCCAGCTGTCGGATCACCCTCCCCCTGTGGGAGGGTCGAACAAGCACAGCTTGTTCGGGGAGGGGGACTCCGCTATCGGCGAGTGGCTACCTTCCAGTTCTACCGCTTACCCCTCCCCGAAATTCGCTTCGCTGGCGCTCACGAATTTCGACCCTCCCACAGGGGGAGGGTGGTCCCGACTACAAGCGTAGTGCTTCGATTTATTTCAGGTGAAGACGTGGATGGGCCGCCAAATGATTCCACAGGAGGGCCGGGCCACATCGGCTACCGAGGCTTCGATTGCTGGGAATACCATTTATCGGCACCCGCCCGCTTTATGCTTGCGTGGCTTTCGGCAGACAATGGGTATGCTTTCCGACCTTTGTCCGTTATTTCCCAGACGCCCCTGCCAGCGCTTTTTACAAGCTTTAGATTGGCCAAGTACTGACGAGCTTCTTCGATATGTTTCTTGTAGCGCAGGCCGCTTTTTACTTGCATGCGCATTTCCTCGGAAGTGAGGTTTGCGAGTTGTGCAACCTGATCTATGACATCAGCTTTCGGGGCAGTTCCGCCGCGGCGGATAAGTACCGCTAGTATATGGTTCCAGTATCTCTCTTCTTGACGCATGCAATCCCCCCGATTGCAAAAGCTTCAAATGAACCACGTTACCGCTTCTTGTATTTCCGCGCGCGCGTGCCGGGCTTGCCTGATGTCGAGCGGCCCTTGGTTGCCGTGCGGGCGACGCTTTCCTCTACCGCGGACTGGCGGGCCATCGGATCTTCGGCAATGGCGAGTTCGGTCGCTTCCAGCCGTTTGATCTCGTCGCGCAGGCGGGCGGCGGTTTCGAATTCGAGGTCGGCGGCGGCTTCCTTCATCCGGTTTTCGAGGTCGGCGATATGGGCGCGGAGATTGTGGCCGATGAAGCCTTCGTCGGCCTCGCCCGTATCCACGCGGACATGGTCGCGCTCGTAAACGCTTTCGAGAATGTCGCCGATATTCTTGCGGATCGATTCCGGCGTGATGCCGTGTTCCTTGTTATAGGCGAGCTGCTTCTCGCGGCGGCGTTCCGTCTCGGCCATGGCGCGTTCGAGCGAGCCGGTGATGTTGTCCGCATAGAGAATGACGCGGCCATCGACGTTTCGCGCGGCGCGGCCAATGGTCTGGATGAGTGAGGTCTCCGAACGGAGGAAGCCTTCCTTGTCGGCGTCGAGAATGGCGACGAGGGCGCATTCCGGGATGTCGAGGCCCTCGCGCAAGAGGTTGATGCCGATGAGCACATCGAAAGCGCCAAGGCGAAGATCGCGGATGATCTCGATGCGCTCCAGCGTGTCGATGTCCGAATGCATGTAGCGGACGCGGATGCCCTGCTCATGCATGTATTCGGTGAGGTCCTCGGCCATGCGCTTGGTCAGCGTCGTCACCAGCACGCGCTGGCCCTTGGCCGCGACCTCGCGGCACTCGGCGATCAGGTCGTCCACCTGCGTCGCGACAGGGCGGATGATGGTCGGCGGGTCGATGAGGCCGGTCGGGCGGATCACCTGTTCGACGAAGACGCCGCCCGTCTGCTCCATCTCCCAGGGGCCGGGCGTCGCTGAAACGAAGACCGATTGCGGGCGCATGGCGTTCCATTCCTCGAAGCGCATCGGACGGTTGTCGACGCAGGAGGGAAGGCGGAAGCCATATTCCGCGAGCACGGATTTGCGGCGGTAGTCGCCCCGGAACATGCCGCCGATCTGCGGCACGGTGACATGGCTTTCGTCGGCGAAGACGAGCGCATTGTCGGGGAGATATTCGAAAAGGGTGGGCGGCGGCTCGCCGGGCTTGCGGCCCGTGAGATAGCGCGAATAGTTCTCGATGCCGGCGCAGGAGCCCGTCGCCTCCATCATCTCGATGTCGAACTGGGTGCGCTGTTCGAGGCGCTGGGCCTCCAGCAGCTTGCCCATGCCCTTCAGCTCCTGCAGGCGGACCTGGAGGTCGTGCTTGATCTCCTCGATGGCCTGATTGAGCGTCGGGCGCGGCGTGACATAGTGCGAATTGGCGTAGAGCTTCACTTCCTTGAAGCGGTCGGTCTTGTGGCCGGTCAGCGGATCGAACTCCGCGATCTCCTCGACCTCGTCGCCGAAAAGGGAGATGCGCCAGGCGCGGTCTTCATAGTGAGCGGGGAAGACCTCGACCGTGTCGCCGCGCACACGGAAGGTGCCGCGGCCAAAGGCCTGATCGTTGCGCTTGTATTGCAGGGCGACGAGATCGGCGAGGAGCTGCTTGCGGTCCAGCCGCTCGCCGAGCTTCACGCTGAAGGTCATGGCCGAATAGGTTTCGACCGAGCCGATACCATAGATGCAGGAGACGGAGGCGACGATGATGACGTCGTCGCGTTCGAGGAGGGCGCGCGTCGCCGAGTGGCGCATGCGGTCGATCTGCTCGTTGATCGAGCTTTCCTTCTCGATATAGGTGTCCGTCCGGGGCACATAGGCTTCCGGCTGGTAGTAGTCGTAATAGGAGACGAAATACTCGACCGCATTTTCCGGGAAGAAGCTCTTGAACTCGCCATAGAGCTGGGCGGCGAGCGTCTTGTTCGGCGCGAGGATGAGGGCGGGGCGCTGCGTGCGCTCGATGACCTGCGCCATTGTGTAGGTCTTGCCCGAGCCCGTGACGCCAAGAAGGACCTGCTCGCGGTCGCCCTCGTTCACGCCCTTGACGAGTTCCTCGATGGCGGTCGGCTGGTCGCCGGCGGGCTGATATTCCGAGACGAGCTTGAGGCGGCGGCCGCCTTCGGATTTCTCCGGGCGCTCCGGCCTGTGGGGCGCGAAGAGGGGCCAGTTCGCGGGGTCGCCCTGCAGCGCGCCCGCCCATGTGTCGCGATCGGGCGCGAGGCCGCCTTCCGGCACGAAACTCGCGCCGGGCGCCTCGGCCATGCCTTTGGGCTTGGCGGGCAGCCGCGGTTCCGAGCCGCGCCCGAAAAATCGTTTGGGACCGTTATTGTGTGCCATGGGCCCAATATGGCGCGAGTCAGGCGCCGATCAAAGAGGCTCGCCGGGAGATGCTGACAGTTTCGGGTTCAATACGGTTTGCGGGCCGGCTGCGGGCGCACGCCGCTCAGGGCGCTTCCTGCGCGCCTTGCGGGGGATTGTCGCGCCATTCCGCCGAGGGGTTCTCGGAAGAAGTGTAGGGCGGGTTCGTATCCGCCGGGGCGCGGCCCGTATCGGTTTCCATATCGGGCGGACCGAAAAAGGCATAGGCAAGGGCGATTAGCAGGACGAAGGCGGCGGCGAAGGAGATGGCCAGCACGTAGCGCGCACCCGTTCCGGTTACGCCCTGCCGCGCGTCGTCGGTGGTTTTTTCGGGTGCGTTTCCGGGCGGTCCGGCCATGCGTCGTTCCTTTCAGTCATTGCGGTTCACCAAATCAGCTAGGGCGGATGGCGCGTGCGGCAAGGCCCGGAGGGACCGGCGGGCGCGGGCGGCTTTCCACGGGGCCTGCCATCTGCAATTCTCGGTTCCATGACCGAATCCGAGACGATTCCGCCTGTTTCCCCGGAGGCGGCGCTTTCCGGGGCGCATTGGACCATCTATCTGCCGACGCTGACCGTGGCGGCGACATGGGCGGTCGTGTTCCTGTGGGCCGAGTGGCGGGAGCCGCCGCTTGCCGCGATCCGCAGCATCGCGCTGGCGGTGGAGGCGGTGGTGGTGCCGGTGCTTTTCGTTCATGCCTTTCTGCGCGCGCGGGTTCTGCGGGCGGAGGCGGCGGACGGAGAGGTCCATCTGCGCTGGGGATTTCCCTTCCGCCGCGAACTGACGCTCCCAGCCGGGCAGGTGGCGCTTGCGCAGGCGAGGCAATCCTGGGCGCAGCGTTTCCTCGGCGGCGGCGCCCTGGCGCTGATCGAGCGGAACGGCAGGCGGCATCTCGTCGCCGATCTCGCGCGGCCGGAGGAGATCGCCGCGCTCATCAACGAAACCAACCGAAGAAAAGACGCCGCATGAGCCAGATGCTCGATTTCGACGATAACGCCGCCCGCGCGCTGGAGGCGATGTACACGACACCCGACGTTGTCGGGCAGCGGGCGAAGGTGATCGAAATGCTGGCGCCCGCGCCGGGCGAGCATGTGCTCGATATCGGGGTGGGGCCGGGGCTTCTCGCGCACGATCTCGCGCGGCTGGTGGGCGAGGCCGGACGCCTTGTCGGGCTCGATGCGGCGGCGGCGATGCTCAAGGTGGCGCGGACGCGGCTTGCCGCGATGCCGCAGGCGGAATGCGTCGAGGGGGACGCCGCCGATCTGCGCTTTCCCGATGCCTCATTCGACATCGCGGTCTCGACGCAGGTGCACGAATATGTCGCGGATATCGACAAGGCGGTGAGGGAGCTTCACCGCGTGCTGAAGCCCGGCGGGAGGGCGCTCATCCTGGACACGGACTGGCGCAGCGTCGTGTGGCATTGCTCCGACCAGGCGCTGATGGACCGCGTGCTGAAATGCTGGGACGACCATCTCGCCGATCCGCATCTGCCCGCGACGCTCGGCGCGCGGATGAGGCGGACGGGGTTCCGTGTGCTCAGGGTGGAGATCGTGCCGATGCTTTCGCCGCAATGGCAGCCGGTTTCCTATGCGGCGGGGATCATGAAGAGCATTCGCGGCTATGCGATGGCGAATGGCGAGCGGCACGGGCTCGCGCAGGCGGAGGTGCAGGCCTGGTATGACGACCAGTTGCGGCTGGCGGAGCGCGGCGAGTTCTTCTTCAGCGTGAACCGCTACGCCTTCCTGGCGGTGCGCTAGTTCCCTGTAACGGGGCCGAAGAGCGCGAGATAGGCATCGACGACGCCGTAAATCCTCTCGTCCGCATCCTCGGGCAGGGTCGCATTCGCATCGAAAAGCGCCGGCCAGATGAAGACTTCCTTCAGCATGCCTGCGCCGAGGCGGACACCGAAGGCGCTGTCATGCGGGCGCAGCTTTCCCTGCTCGACGAGCGCGTCGATCACGGCCATCAGCGTATCGTTCCGCCGGTTGCCGAGGATCTCGTACATCTCGTCCGCGAGCGCAGGGTTGCCCGGCACCTCGCCGATCACGATGCGCATCAAGGCATTGGCATCGTCGTCGAACTGGGCGGAGAGATAGGCGCGGCAGAGCTTGTAGAGAACCTCGCGGGCGGAGTCCTGCGGGGTCATGAGGCCGGAATAGTCTCCCGTTCCGCGCGCGCTTTCCTTCACGACGGCGCTGAAGAGAGCTTCCTTCGACACGAAATGCTTGTAGAGCGTCGCGGTCGACACGTCGGCATCGCGTGCGATATCAGCCATACCCGCACGGCTATATCCGTTTGTCAGGAAGTTCTTTCGTGCGGCCTTCAGTATCGAAGTGCGTTTCAGCGCACTTATTTTCTTTCTGTGCGTATCAAGTCCCACTTTTGTCTTCCTGAAGGCGGCTGCCGGATTGCGGTGCTGCTGCGTAGATCGTGAGCCAGGCATCGATGCAGGCGTCGATTTTCGTATCGATATCGGCGGGGCGGGTGAACTCCGTCGAAAAGAGGCCCGGCCAGGTGACGAACTCCTTCACCATTCCCGCGAGATAGCGAATGCTTGCGTTGGTGTCGTGCGATTTCAGATCGCCGCGCGCGACAAGCGCCTCTACGACCGCCTGAAACTGACGATAGCGGGCCAGAACACCGTTTTCATAGACTTCCCGCGCAAGATGCGGGGCAGACGGAACTTCCGCGATAACGACGCGAAGGAGATCGTTCATCCTTTCGTCGAATTGCTGGCGCGTGTAGATGGTCGCGATGTTCCTAAGAACGTCGCGCGCATTCATGGTGGAGACATCGACAAACATGGACGATGACGTGTCGTCATAGGCTTCGTGAACGATCGCCGCGAATAGATCGTCCTTCGATGCAAAATGTTTGTAGAGCGTTGCCGTCGAAACGTCCGCGTCCCTGGCGATCTCGGCCATAGCCGCGCGGCTGTAGCCATCCTTGAGGAAGGATGACCGCGCAGCTTTCAAGATGGCCGCACGCTTCGTTTCACTCACGGTCTTTCTATAGTTTGCCAATCCCAAATTCAGGCTGCCTCTTTGCCGACCTCGAAAGGTCTTCGTACTCCATAATACCTCAATACGTCGAAATACGGCTTGGCGGTCAAGGACAATCCGGAAAACGGCCGTCTTGCTCTAAGGTGCATAAATCAACGCATTCATTGTACGTAAGCACATGCAAGACGGATCAACGCTATTCTGATTTCAACTCGCATCCGCAACAGCTTCAGCGAAGACGACGTAGCGTAACGGACCTTGTTCGCGTGCATCGAAGGGAAAGCATGTCACGAGAGCGATGCCAAAGCCCGCATGCGGATCAATTTGTGAGTTGTCGTGCTCAACTATTTGCGAGCCGCGCACCCTGAAGAGGTGCTGCTTTCTGTCGCGCGTCGTGACGATGACGGTATCGTCATTTTCCAGATGGCGGAGAAACGCGAAATGCGTGTCCCGATGACCGGCGATGACCGAGGTTCCCGGTTTGCCCGGCTCGGGCGAACCGAAAAGATGCCCGGGCCCGAAGGCAAGCGCTTCGCCGGTTCCGCCTGCCAGCACGATTTCGCTTTTCATTTGAGAGGGAATCTCAAGTTTTGCGACAGGCCAGGTATCGGCCCAGGGCCAGGCCTTGTGCGGCCTGCCATCTGCGAGGGTTTTTTCCCATGCGCGTTCCAGCAGGATCTGCGCGAGTTCGGCCTTCGCCTTGATGTAGAGGCCTTGGCCGAGTTGCCAGCCGCCAAATCCGATGCAGCCAAGAATGGCGGCGGCCCAAACGAGAGCCGCCGCCTTCTGCTTGAGGGACGCCCTCATCGCGCGCGCCTTGCCCAGGCTGTGGCCACCCAGTGCCGCCGGAGCCACCAGAGAGCGGAAAGCGCGATGCCGATGAGCAGTGCGAGAATGCCGCTATGGATCAGCGCGGGCGCATCGGTCGCCGTCTGCGGCAGGGAGAGCGAGACGGGCTGCAGGCCACCCGCATCGGCCTGAGGAGGAGGCGCGGACGCGTAGGAGGCGAAGGCCATCGCGTTCTTGTTCATCTGCGCACGCTGGCTCGCGGGAATGGCCTGCTCGCCGAAAACCTTGTCGTAGTCCCAGCCTTCGGGAAGGTTCACAGGCATGTCCTTCGAGGTGAGCTTTTCACCGTCCGGCCGCGTGGGCGTCACGTCCACAGCGACAAGGCTTGTCAACCGGCTGACGAGATGGTGTTCGAGCGCCACGGCGGTGATCACCTTGTCGTTCCGCTCCCAATCGCCCTCGATGCGTGCATCGGCTTCGAGCTGCTCGATCTTGCGGCGCGCCCAGAGCTTGCCGATGCCCGGCCGGGCCTCGCCCTTGTCGAGCGACATGCGCACTTCCCAAGGTTCGCCGGCCACTTCGCCCTTGAGGATGAGCGTGCCTTTCGCTTCGGGCATACGCGCGGAGAGCACGACAGGCTCGCCCTTGTAGAGATCCGGCACCGGATTCGGCCAGCTTTCCGTGGTCCGTCCATCCGGCCAGGTCGCGGTGATGTCGGTCATCACCGGGTTGCCGAGTTTTTCGAAGAGCTCGCTCATCCGCTCCACGACCTGCTGCTCATTGCCGATATGCGTGAAGGTGCCGCGGCCCGCTTCCGACGCGCGCGCCATGAAGTAGGAGTTCGGCGCGGAGCCGATGCCGACGGTGAAAAGGCGCGAGCGGCCGAGATTGGAGGTGATCTCGCTGAAGAGCTCGCGTTCGTTGGTAATCGCGCCATCGGTCAGGAAGACGACCTGCCGGACCCGATCCTCATTGCCTGACTGACGGTCAGTCAGAGCAGCCCGAAGGGCGGGCAGCATTTCCGTGCCGCCATTTGCCTCGAGGCCCTTCACGAACTTCTTCGCGACGGCGAGGTTCTCGCCATGGGCGGGAACGGCATCCGGGAAGAGGACCGTCAGCGTGTCGTCAAAGCGGATCACGTTGAAGGTGTCGCCGGGCTTCAGGCGGTCGAGCGCCCAGAGCAGGCTTTCCTTCGCCTGATCCATGGAGGGACCGGACATGGAGCCCGAATTGTCGATGACGAAGATCGCCTCGCGCGGCTTTGCCTCCGGCTGCACATCGCCCGAGGGCGGCGTCAGCATGACGAGAAGATAGTCTTCCTTGCCGACCTGCTCGCGGAAGAGGGCGGCGGTCGGGGCCTTTGCGGCGGCAGGCTTCCAGGTGAGCTCGAAATCCTTGTTCGCCGGGACGAGTTCGTCCTTGAGGGCGATGGTGGCGGCGCGCTTGCCGTCGCGCTGGATCGTCACCTCATGATGCGGGCTCGCGACGTCACCGAGAGGAAAGCCCGCATCGAGCGAAACCTTGAGGCTGACCGGGTTCACATTCCCCATTTCGGGACGAAGGACGGGGGGCTGTTCAAGCGTGTCGTCCCGCTCCGGCGGGAGGACATCGCCCCAGCCGCTGCTGCCCGGTTCGAAATCGACAAACTGGGGGTTCGCTTCCTTCGGCGTGTAGCGCGGTGCAACGACCATCGGGAAGCGGAGTGAGAAGGTGTCGCCATCGCGGCGCGCCGTCTGCTGATATTCGATCTGGACGACGATGGTCTCGCCCGGCCCGATATTCGCGACGGAGTTCGTGAAGACGTTTGGGCGCTGCTGCTCGACGAGGCTCGCCTTCTTTCCGTCGGCCTTGGCCTCCTCGTAGATCTGGCGCGCTTCCTCCTTCTCCTTGATCTTGCCTTCGATGACGCGGTCGCCGATCACCATTTTCAGGGTGTCGACGGCGGAATCCTCCGGCAGGGGGAAGATGTATTTGCCCTCGACCCAGCCATCGCCGGGGTTGATGAAGCGCTGCGTCACGCGGGCCCGCGCGATGGGACCGGAGACGTCGATCTTCACATCGGTGGCGAGCAGTGGCGCGGGCACATATTTGCCGGGCTCCGTGGATTTGAAGAGCAGCGCGCCGCTCTCGATGTCGCCCAGCGTGACGAGGCCCGCAGCCACCGGCGCGGTTTCCGCCCGTGCGTGGCGAACAAAGCCCGCAAGGAGAAGAAGGGCGAGACAGGCAAAGGTCAGAACGAATGCAAGCGAATGGGACCAGCCGCGCGGACGCGCCGCTCCGGCTGTGTAGCGATCGATGATGGACATGGCATTTCCCCGCGTTTCAGAACGGCCCGAGGCAAGCCCTCCTCAGGCGGACAAAGTGTCGCGGGGAAATGGGGCGGAAGGGGTCACGAAAGGGGACGAGAGCGGACCGATTTTGGGGCCATTTTGTGTCACACCGACTCACACGGCCTGAATCGTCCGTCCACGGACGCGGGAATCAGGGCCGCCAGTCCATCGGCACATGGTTTGGCTGAGCGGAGAGCCGCGTCATCCAGCCTTTTATCGCCCCATAGGGTGACAGATCGAAGCCGCCCTCATGCGCCACATGCGTGTAGGCATAAAGCGCAATGTCGGCGATGGAGCAGTCGTCGCCCGCGAACCATTCCCTGGCTGAGAGGTGGCGCTCCATCACGGAGAGGGCCTGATATCCGCGCTCATGCCATTCGGGGAAGCTCGCTTTCTTCTCCTCGCGCCCGCCCGGCTTGATCGAATGCCAGAAGCGGGCGACGGCGATGTAGGGCTCGTGGCTGTATTGCTCGAAGAACATCCATTGCAGTGCCTGTGCCCGCGCGAAGCGATCCGCGGGCAGAAGGGGCGTACCCTCTGCGAGGTAGAACATGATGGCGTTGGATTCGGCCAGTATGCGGCCATCCTCGAACTCGACTGTCGGTACGCGGCCGTTCGGATTGCGCCTGAGGAAGTCTTCCGAACGGCTTTCGCCCTTGAGAATATCGATGTCGACGAGTTCGAGCGGGAGCCCCAGCCTGTGTGCGGTGAGGCGTACCTTGTAGCAATTGCCACTGTCCTGCATCTGGTAGAGACGCATGGATGTCCCTCAGGGAAAGCGGGGCGCGCCGGCGGCATGAAGGACGCCCGCCAGACTTGCCGCCGCATGTTTGAGTTCCGCCTCGGCCACCGAGGCGTAGCCCATATAAAGACCCGGCCGGCCTTCTTCCAGCCGGTAAAAGGAGAGCGGGCTCACATGAAGCCCGGCTTTCGTTGCTTCTTCGCAGATGGCCCCGTCGTTGGCGCCATCCGCAAGAAAGGCCGAAAGCTGGAGGCCGCCCTCTCCGGGCGCGGCGCGGAGGTAAGGCGAGAGCTCGTTCTCGAGCGCTGAGAGGACGATGGAGCGGCGTTCCGCATAGAGGGAGCGCATGCGCCGCACATGGCTTCCGTAATGGCCTTCGCCGATGAAATCGGCCAATGCAGCCTGCAGGCTCGCGGGAGGGACATGGCCGGTGATGCGGATGGCGGTGCCGAAGGCATCGACGAGATGTTTCGGCACGATCAGATAGCCGATCTTCAGTGCGGGGAAGAGGGTCTTCGCGAAGGTGCCCATGTAGATGACGCTTTCCGTGCGGTCGAGGCCCTGAAGCGAGGGCACGGGGCGGCCCTGATAGCGGTACTCGCTGTCGTAATCGTCCTCGATAATCCAGGCGCCGCATTTCCCCGCATGGTCGAGCAGGGCGAGGCGGCGCTGGAGCGACAAAGTCGCGCCGAGCGGGAACTGGTGCGAGGGTGTGACATAGACGAGGCGCGGCGAGGGCTGCCGGGCGATGCCCGCGGCGATGTCGATGCCTTCCCCGTCTACGGGGACCGGAACGAGCGTCGCGCCCGCGCCAAGCAGTGCACCGCGCGCACCGAGATAGCCTGGATCTTCCACCCAGACGGGATCGCCCGGATCGAGCAGCATGCGGGCGGCAAGATCGAGCGCGCCCTGCGCGCCGGTGGTGACGATGACCTGATCGGCGGTGCATACGACGCCGCGCGCCGCACCGGCATATGTTGCGATGGCCCGTCTGAGAGCGGGAAGACCGATGCCGGTTTCATAGCCGAAGAGGCTGCTGCGCGTTTCGCGGCTGTGCCTGGCGACGAGGCGGCTCCAGAGCATGGCCGGAAAAAGGTCGAGGGCGGGCAGGCCGTGTTGGAAGGCGCGGCCCTTTCCGCGCGTGTAGCCCACGGCCAGGCGCTTCGTGGCCGAGAGACTGTCTCCGCGATGCGAAAGGCTGCGCCTTGCGGCTTCGCTGCCACGCCCGCTCCGCTGGCGCTTCGAGCGGCGGTCGAGAAGCAGCAGGTTGTCGGGCAGGAGCGCCGCGACCTGTGTGCCCGAGCCGACCTGTCCTTCCAGATAGCCTTCGGCGGTGAGTTGCTCGTAAGCGGCGAGCACCGTGTTCCGCCCCACGGCGAGCTCGCCTGCGAGCATCCGCGTCGAGGGCAGGCGGGCGCCCGGATGGAGGCGGCCATCGAGGATCGCCTCGCGCAAGGCGTCATAGAGCTGCCGGTAGAGCGGGCGGCCGGCATCGCCGTCTAGCGAGATGGTGCCGAGGGGCAAGGGGCTGGCGGGCATGGGGCGCGTCTCCGCGTGCAATCGATCTCCGTAAACTGGCTCCATCGTATTTCCATCAATGGACCTTTCGATAGAGCCAATTTGCGCAAATAGTCCGGGCCGCAGGTGATGGAGCCGGAGAAACAACCGGAGATACAAGATGAGCGACTATCAGACATCGGACCCTTTCCGGGTGAGGCAGGCGCCGAAGCGGGCCTCCTACGATCGCGAGACGGTCCACGCCATTCTGGATGCGGGATATGTGGCGCATGTCGCCTTCACGACCGAGGCGGGGCCGGTGGCGCTGCCCATGTTCTATGTGCGCGACGGCGAGAGCGTGCTCGTTCACGGCTCGCGGAAAAGCCGCTTCATGCGGCATCTTTCCGGGGGAAAGCCGGTCTGCCTGACGGTGACGCATGTGGACGGACTGGTACTGGCGCGCTCGGCCTTTCATCATTCGATGAACTACCGCTCGGTGATGGCGCATGGCGTGCCCGAGGTGGTGGCAGAAGAAGGGGAGAAGGCGCGGGTGCTGGATCTTTTCACGCGCAAGGTGCGGGAGGGACGGCCTTACGACATCCGGCCGACCAATGCGCAGGAGGCGAAGGCGACGACCGTACTGCGGCTGTCGCTTACCGAGGTGGCGGCGAAGGTGAGGACCGGCGGGCCAATCGACGACGCCGAAGACATGGATATGCCGGTCTGGGCGGGCGTCATTCCCATGCAGGTCTCATTCGGCGAGCCGGTGCGCGACATTGCGCCGGTCGCAGCGGAGTAAGCGGCATGCAGGGCATCGCTATCGGCGTCATTTTCGTGCTGACCGGGCTTCTCAACCTCTATCCGGCCATAGGCGCGCTGGGGGGCAGGCAATTGAAAGGGCTTTACGGCCTGCGCTTCGAGGATCCGAACCTGTTGACCCTGATGCAGCATCGGGCGGTCATGCTGGGGCTCATCGGTCTTTTCCTGATCGTCGCGGCTTTCCGGCGCGAGCTGCAACCGGCGGGGTTCCTGCTCGGCTTCGCCAGCATGCTGTCCTTCACCGTCTTCGCCTGGCTTCAGGACGAGCCCAACCGCTTCATTTCCAAGGTGGCGGCGGCAGACGTTGCCGGTTCGGTTCTCCTGCTCGTTGCCCTCATCCTTTATTGTCGCGGTACATAGGAAGCCTGTTGCGCCTGCGAACAGGCGGGCTTAGGTTTCGCCCGTTTCCTGTTCGCCCCCTCCATGGAGATTGAAAATGGGCTTTATCTCGGACGCGCTTAACCGCATTCAGCCGTCGGCGACCATCGCCGCGACGCAGAAGGCGCGCGACCTGAAAGCCCTCGGCCGCGACGTGATCTCGCTTGCGGCCGGCGAGCCCGACTTCGATACGCCCGACAACATCAAGGAAGCCGCGATCAAGGCGATCCGCGAGGGCAAGACGAAGTATACGGCGGTGGACGGCATTCCCGAGCTCAAGCAGGCGATCTGCGCGAAGTTCAAGCGCGAGAACAATCTCGACTACGGGCCGCAGCAGGCCTTCGTCGCGCCGGGCGGCAAGCCGATCATCTTCAACGCGATGATCGCAACGCTGAACCCCGGCGACGAGGTGATCATTCCCGCGCCCTACTGGGTGTCCTATCCGGACATCGTACTGCTCGCGGGCGGCACGCCGGTGCCCATCGAGACGCGGCTCGAGGACGGCTTCAAGCTGCAGCCGGAGGCGCTGCAAAAGGCGATCACGGAGAAGACCAAGTGGGTCATCTTCAACTCACCCTCGAACCCCTCCGGGGCGGCCTATACGGCGGAGGAACTGAAGAAGCTCACCGATGTGCTGATGAAGCATCCGCATGTGTGGATCCTGTCGGACGACATGTATGAGCACCTGACCTATGACGGCTTCAAATTCGCAACGCCGGCCGAGGTCGAGCCGGGGCTTTACGAGCGCACGCTGACCATGAACGGCGTCTCGAAGGCCTATGCGATGACGGGCTGGCGCATCGGCTATTGCGCGGGGCCGGAGCCGCTGATCAAGGCGATGACGAAGGTGCAGAGCCAGTCGACCTCGAACCCGACATCGATCAGCCAGTATGCGGCGGTCGAGGCGCTGAACGGGCCGCAGGATTTCATTCCCGAGCGGGCGAAGGTCTTCAAGGAGCGGCGCGACCTCGTCGTCTCCATGCTCAATCAGGCGAAGGGCATCAAGTGCCCGACGCCGGAAGGCGCCTTCTATGTCTATCCTTCCTGCGAGGGCTGCATCGGCAAGACGACGACGGACGGCAAGGTGATCGAGACGGACGAGGACTTTGCGATGGCGCTGATCGAGGCGGAGGGCATCTCCGTCGTGCATGGCGCGGCGTTCGGCCTTTCGCCCTTCTTCCGGATTTCCTATGCGACGTCCACGGAAGAACTGACGGATGCCTGCGAACGCATCCAGCGCTTCTGCGCGAGCCTGCGCTGAACCCATCGCTCTGCGAATGCAAGAAGGGCCCCGGAAGCGGGGCCCTTTTTCGTTTTCAGACCTGATAGCCCATCTGCCGCAATTGCTGGGTGAGGGCCGCGATGCGCGTCTGGTCCGAGGGATGGGTCGACATGAATTCGGGCGGCGGCGCCTTGCTGCCGCGCTGGGCGGTCATGTTCTGCCAGAAGCGGAGCGACTGACGCGGATCGAAGCCGCTCTTCTGCATGTAGACGACGCCGAGCCGGTCCGCCTCCAGCTCATGGGTGCGGGAGTAGGGCAAAAGGATGCCGAACTGAACGCCCGCGCCGAGGACAGCGGCGATGGTGCCCGCGCCACTTACATCGCCCGCCTGGAGCGCAACCTGCGCCGCCTGCATGCCGACGCCCGCGGCGACCTGCTGGCTGTAGCGCTCCGCCGAGTGCCGCGCCGCGACATGGCCGATCTCGTGGCCGAGCACGGTCGCAAGCTGATCGTCATTTTCCATCCGCTTGAAGATGCCTTCGTAGAAGCCGACCTTGCCGCCCGGCAGCACGAAGGCATTGGCCTCCTCGCCCTGGAAGACAGTGTATTCCCAGGGTTGCCTCTGAAGCCCTGCCGCCGTGACGAGAGGCGGCCCGACCTTTTCCAGCCGCCTTTTCAGCGAATTATTTTTGGAAACTTTTTGCTCCTTGCGGATTTGATTCCATGCAGAGGCGGAAAGCTGGGTGATCTGGGCTTCGGAGACGAGCAGCAATTGCTGTCTGCCGAGGGTCGGATTCTGGACGCATCCCGAAAGCGCGACGATATAGCCTGCAGCCAGGCCCTTCACGAGCTGGCGTCTATTGAGTTCAATGGGTTTCTGATCGAGAAACCTGATCGGCGCGTCCATTTTTCTTCTCCGCTGCGGGGGAAATGACCATTCCCAGTTTAGGACAGGCAGGCCTCAGCGGTAAGCGCAGGTCGGGAAAAAGATCGGCAAATAAATTAGAATTATTCTAATTTGTCTTGCATTTTCCTGATTATGAACTATGTTTATCTCGAACATGAACCAAGGAGGTGTGACGTGAAAGTCGATACAGGCATCGCAGCGAATGACAGGAACGATATTGCCGAAGGGCTCTCGCGCGTGCTGGCGGACACCTACACGCTCTATCTGAAGACGCATCAGTATCACTGGAATGTGACGGGTCCCCAGTTCCGGTCGCTTCACCTGATGTTCGAAGAGCAGTACCGCGAACTCTGGGCGGCGACGGATGAAATCGCGGAGCGCATCCGCGCGCTTGGCGAATTCGCGCCGGGCACCTATGCCGAGTTCACGAAGCTCTCTTCGATCCAGGAAGACAACACCGTGCCGAGCTCGGATCAGATGGTGAAGAACCTGGTGAAGGGGCATGAGCAGGTCGTGAAGACCGCGCGGGACCTCTTCAAGGTCGCCGACGAGGCGGGCGACGAAGTGACCGCCGATCTGATGGTTCAGCGGATGCAGGCAAGCGAGAAGACCGCCTGGATGCTCCGCAGCACGGTCGAGTAAGATCGATACCGGTGTAACCGCCGGTCATCAAACGTGATACCGAAAGCGCCATGATCGCGGCTATAACGCGGTCATGGCGTTTTCCTTTTCTCCCTCCCTTGTCATTTTCGATTGCGACGGCGTGCTGGTCGATACCGAGCCGGTGGCGAACCGTGCGCTCGCTCGTGTGCTCGGCGAATGCGGCTTCGAGATTTCCTATGAGGAATGCAGGCGGCTTTTCGTCGGCCGCACCATGCAGGCCGTACAGGATCATGTTGAAAAGGCGACAGGGCGGCCACTCGGCGACGACTGGCCGTCCCATATCCGCGACGAGACGCTGAAGGCCTTTGCGGAGGGGATCGACCCCGTGGCGGGAGCCGAAGATGTGCTTCGTGCGCTCGCCCTGCGCGAGCGGCCCTATTGTGTCGCCTCTTCCAGGCGGTTCGAGAAGATGCGCTTCACGCTGGGCAAGACGGGTTTGCTGCCGCTTGTGGAAGATGTGCTTTTCAGCGCGGAGGAGGTGGCTCAGGGCAAGCCGTCGCCGGACCTCTTTCTCCATGCGGCGGCCCGCATGGGCCATGCACCGGCGCGCTGCCTCGTTATCGAAGACAGTGTGCCTGGCGTGCAGGCAGGCGTCGCGGCGGGCATGAAGGTGATCGGCTATGCGGGCGATCCGCTCACGGATGCGGAAGCGCTGACACGAGAAGGCGCCCATGTCATCTCCGACATGAGCGCCTTGCTCGATCTTCTGAATCTCGCCTAGATCAGGCCGTTTCCGCCTCGCGGGAGCGCTCCAGCGGACCGGGGCCCTTGCCGGCCTTCTCCGCTTCCTGACCGGCCAGCCAGCGCTCGGTCTCCAGGGCGGCCATGCAGCCCATGCCAGCCGCCGTGACGGCCTGGCGGTAGATGTCGTCCGTCACGTCGCCTGCGGCGAAGACGCCCGGGATGCTCGTGGCCGTCGAGTCCGGCGCGGTGACGAGATAGCCGCCCGCCTTGGTCTTGAGCTGATCCTTGAAGAGCTCGGTCGCGGGCGAATGCCCGATCGCCATGAAGACGCCGTCGGCCTTGAGCTCCGTCACTTCGCCGGTCTTCACGTTCTTCACGCGTGCGCCGGTGACGCCGAGCGGATCCTCGTCGCCCACGATCTCCTCGATCACCGAATCCCAGACCACTTCGATCTTCGGGTGGTTGAAGAGACGCTCCTGCATGACCTTTTCGGCGCGGAACGTATCGCGGCGATGGATCACGGTCACCTTGCTCGCGAAGTTCGTGAGGAAGAGGGCTTCCTCGACGGCGGAGTTGCCGCCGCCGACGACAAGCACTTCCTTGCCGCGATAGAAGAAGCCGTCGCAAGTTGCGCAAGCCGAGACGCCGAAGCCCTGGAACTTTTCTTCCGAGGGAATACCGAGCCACTTCGCCTGTGCGCCCGTCGCAATGATCAGGGCGTCACAGGTATAGACCGTGCCACTGTCGCCCTTCAGTTCGAAGGGATGCTTCTTCAGATCGGCATTGACGATCGTGTCGGCAATCATCTCCGTGCCCATGTGGCGGGCCTGAGCTTCCATCTGCTCCATGAGCCAGGGGCCCTGGATCGCTTCGGCGAAGCCCGGATAGTTCTCCACATCGGTGGTGATGGTGAGCTGGCCGCCCGGCTGGATGCCCTGGATAAGCACCGGCTCCAGCATGGCGCGCGCGGCATAGATCGCGGCCGTGTAGCCGGCGGCGCCGGCGCCGATGATGAGAACTTTCGCGTGTTTGGTGTCGGACATGATGCTTCCGTGCGCTTTAGCCGTGTGAGGACGTGCCGTGGGTGGAGCGGATGAGCGAGGGGCAGGGGCCCGCCGAACTACATAGAGACTATATAGGTGTGGACGGGCCCCGCCAAAAGGGAGGCTTAGAGCGCCTCGGCGTGGCTGCCGAGGTACTTCGCGACGCCTTCGGCGTCCGCCTTCATGCCTTCCTGGCCTTTCTGCCAGCCGGCGGGGCAGACTTCGCCATGCTCTTCGTGGAACTGCAGCGCATCGACCATGCGCAGCGCCTCATCGGCATTACGGCCAAGCGGCAGATCGTTCACGAGCTGATGGCGGACAACGCCGTCACGGTCGATGAGGAAGGTGCCGCGGAGCGCCACGCCGTCCTTCTCGATCAGCACGTCATAGTCGCGCGCGATCTGCTTCGTCATATCGGCAACCATCGGGAACTTGACCGGGCCAAGACCGCCATCCTTCGGCGCCGTATTGCGCCAGGCGGCATGGGTGAACTGGCTGTCGACCGAGACGGCGACAACCTTCACGTTCAACTCCTCGAACTTCGGCACACGGTTCGAATAGGCGAGGATTTCCGAGGGGCAGACGAAGGTGAAGTCCAGCGGGTAGAAGAACACCAGCCCATAGGAGCCGTTGAGGTGAGAGCGGAGATTGAAGTCCTCGACGATGTCGCCATCGGGCATGACGGCGGCGGCGGTGAAATCGGGGGCTTGCTTGCCTACGAGAACGGCCATTCGGTAACTCCTTGAAACTGTTGGGCGGGAAGCCGGAAACCGGCCTTTCACGCTACTTAGACGCATTCTAAAACTGTTTCAAGGGGATTGTGCTGCGCTGCGACATAATGTCGGGGCAGTGTGCATTGTCTGGGCAGTGTTCACCGGGGTGGCGGCGACGCCGTGAACTCCCGGAGCAGGCGGCAAGGACCTTTATCCCGACCTGCGCGGCATGGTCCTTAAGGGGATTCGGCGGGATTGTCTCCTTACAATCCAGATGCCGCCTGCGCATCGCCTTGACCGGAAATCCGTATCTTTTGACTGTTCCGCCAACTATGGAGAATTGTTTTTGCGCTTCGGGTTTTTCCTCGCATAGCGTCCGCGCATCCAGAACGCGGAACAGGCAGGAAAGAGAAACAACCATGGCCAGGTCGCCACTCATCATTGCCATCGGGGCAGCCACCATTGCGGGAGTGGCGCTCTTTTTGAAAATGACGCCGCCCGAGCCGAGAGTTCCCGAAAGCGAACTCGAACTGTTGCTTGCTCCGCGGCTGATCGCACAGAACCAGTGCGGGCGCGGAGGCCGCGAGCGCGCCTCCTTCTTCAAGCCGTCGTTCCAGATTGCTCTCGCATCTTCCGCGCGGGCGGCCACCAGGGCTGAGGACAAGGCGCCTCTGTGGCCGGGGCTTGGCAAGAGGACAGTCCCCATCACGACGGCAAGCGCCGAAGCGCAGATCTATTTCGACCAGGGTTTTGCTCTCCTCTACGGCTTCAACCACTGGGAAGCCATTCGCTCGTTTCAGCAGGCGCAGCAAATCGACCCCGGTTGCGCCATGTGCTACTGGGGCGAGGCGAAGGCGCGCGGCCCCAACATCAACGCGCCGATGGACAAGGGCGAGGAACACCCGGCCCTCACCGCGATCAAGCGGGCGGTTGCGCTGTCGGAGAATGTGACCGCGAAGGAGCAAGGGCTGATCGAGGCGCTGGCGCTTCGCTATACGCCCGATGGCGATGCCTCGCGCGCCGATCTCGACAAGCGCTATGCCGAGGCCATGACGGCGCTGCATGAGCGGTTCCCGGACGATCAGGACATTGCGGTTCTCTATGCGGAAGCGCAGATGGATCTCTCTCCCTGGAATTACTGGGAGAGGGACTACAAGACGCCGCTGCCGCATATCGCAGGCGCCATTGCCGCCGTCGAGGACGTGCTGGCCGCGAATCCCGACCATGCAGGGGCGATCCATCTCCACATCCATCTGCTGGAAGCCTCCGCCATGCCGGAGCGGGCGGAGGAGGGCGCGGAGCGTCTTGCCGGTCTCATGCCGGGCGCGGGCCACCTCGTCCATATGCCGGGGCATATCTTCTTCCGTGTGGGCCGCTATCTCGACTCTCTGGAGACGAATGTGCGCGCGGTGGAGGTCGACGAAGCCTATCTCGCGAAGACGCAGGGCTCGGACATCTATCGCTACGGCTATTATCCGCACAATGTGCATTTCGTTCTCGTTTCCGCGCAGATGGCAGGCGATGCGGAAACGGCGATGGAATATGCGCGGAAGCTCGACGGGCTCATTCCCTTCGAGGCGGTGACATCCGCCGCCATCGTTCAGCCGGTGAAAGTCGCCCCTTACTATGCCTTTCTAGACTTCGGGACGCCGGACGACATCGCCAACATGCCGGAGCCGCCGGAGAACCTGCCTTTCGTAAAAGGAATCTGGCGCTATGTGCAGGGTGTTGCCGCGGTTCGTGCGGACGACATCGCCAGGGCTCGTGCGGAGGCGGATGCGATTGCCGCACTGCGCGATGATGAGGGGCTCGCCGATCTTGCCGCGGCGAATGTGCCCGCCGGGGATATTCTCCTTCTGTCGGAGACGGTGCTGCGCGCGCGCATCGCCCAACACGAGGGTGACTTCGCGCAAGCGCGGTCGGAACTCGAGACGGCGGTGACGTTGCAGAATGCGCTGAACTATACCGAGCCGCCCTTCTGGTACTATCCGGTCGAGCAGACGCTGGGGGCCGTGCTCCTTCAGGCGGGCGAGCCGGAAGCGGCTATCGAGCAGTTCCGGGCGGCGCTTGTCCGTCATCCGAACAATGCCTGGTCGCTCTACGGTTTGATGAAGGCGCAGGAGGCGGCAGGAGAAAGCACTGCCAGCTATACGGAGAAGCTCCTCAGAGAAGCCGCTTTCGATCCCGGTTCGATGACGCTCGACAGGCTTTGAAAAGAAAAGGACGCCGCCCCTGATGAGGCGGCGTTCTCTTTCTCAGAAGCCGAACATGTGATCGAGGCAGAAGCTCTTGCCGCCATTCACGAGACCGTGGAAGCCGAAGAGGCGGCAGGTCGTGTCGCGGATGATCACATAGCCCGCGCCGCCCATTTTCTCGCGGTCCTCGCGCGGGAAGACTTCCGAAAGGCGCCAGTGGAACGAGCCGCCACAGGCGATCTCGATCTTCTTCTCGGCGACGGGCTTGCCGTCCGCATCATGCAGGATGAGAAGCGTCGAGCTTTTCGGGTGCCAGTCGGTCGAGGCCGGATAGATCAGGTGACAGAGCGTGTCGAGCGCGCCATCCTCGAGCGCAGGGCCCGCGACGCGCAGGAAGAGGCGGGTGGTGAGCCCCGGCGGCTTGTTCGTGTAGCTCTGTGGCTCGTCCTTGTAGATGACGGCGGTGTTGTAGATATGCGCGCCGAAGATCGTTTCGGCGCGGTGGCCGCTTTCCTTCTGCTCGAAGCGGCCAAGCGCATGGAGCCAGCCATTCGCCTCGCCGCCATTGCGGAAGTCATAAAGAAACTCGACATGGCCATAGCCGGAGGGAAGTTTCAGCGACTCTTCCTTCATCCAGGCTTCGACGCTGACCTCGACGCTTTCGCGGCGGGGGATACGGCCGAGATATTTCGTGGCGACGACCGTTCCGTTTGCGTCGATCATTTCGGCGCGGAGCGGCATTTCATGCTCGTCGCGCGCCATGGGCGTCGGCAGCATGACGGTCTCGAACTTGTCGCGCGGCAGGATAGGCAGCGGCATGATGTAGCCCTTGCCCATGTATTTATCGAGGTTCGCGATTTCGGGGTTCGGCTTCAGGTCCGTGCGCTCGACATTCGCATGCGCGAGGCGGCGCTGGCCTGAATTGCGGATCACCTCGTAGCGGGGGCGCACGAAATAGCGTCCGGCCACCACTTCGATCTGATCGGGCCATTTCGCGTCGGGCAGCAGGCTTTCCACCGGAATGCCGCGCGTGCCGAAGGGGGGAATCTCGTCTTCGTACCAGGAGACGTCCTGCGCACCCATCACGTTGAGGCCGACGGTGCGCGGCGGAATGGGCATGGGATGCGAGTTCTGAACGAAGAGCGTCACGCGCTCGTCCGCTTCGCCCGCGGGCATTCCCGCATAGTAGTCGGCGGGCCAGGCATTCGCATCATGACTGCAGGAGAGAGCCAGGCCGTTCTCGCCATACATGTCGAGCGCGTATTTGACGACGTCGTGGCCCTTGATGCGCACCGCATGAATGAAGAGCGAGCCGGTGAAATCCTCGAGGCCGAAACGCTCGCGTATTTCCGCGCTATCGATAGTGAACGGCGCCCCCGCCATCGGTAGCGTCTCGCGCCATTCGGCGAGCTGATTTCCCTTCTCGTCGAAGAGGCAGAGCCAGAGCTCGGGATTTTCCGCGCCGTGCAGGCCCCAGTAATTCGCGCTGGCCACGCGCGTATGAATGCCGTCATGACCGTTCGCGCCCTTCTTCTCGCGCATGAGCGCGAAGTTGGTCGCGAAGTTCATCGGGTCGAGATAGTTCGACTTGTTGGTGAGCATGTCGTCCGGCAGACGAATGTCGTCGAGTGTCGCGATGCGCGCGCCATCCGGGAAAACATGTTTGATGGAGGGGAGGGTCTTGCCCGCGTCGAAGGTGAGGACGAGAACGGCCTTCGCATTCGACTTGCGCATTTCGCTGACCGGCTTCGCCTCATGGCCGAGAAAGGTCGAGCCGAGGTCTTCCACGCGCTGCACGTAATAGCCCGCGACATCGAGGCGGCCGAGATCGTAATAGGCGTGGAAATTGCCGATGGTGCCGGAGGGATCGTAGATTGCGACGGGTCCGGCCTTTGCGAGATCGGCGATCAAGGCCTGTCCCTTCGGCGCGGTCAGCGGATGGCCGAGCGCCTTGAAGAGCGTCGCGCCGCCGGCATTGTTGCCCGGACGCCAGCCATGAGAGAGGTCGGCGTTCTTGAAGGTTTCGATCTGCAAGGTCATCGAACTGTCCTCGATCCGCGTTTCAGTGGGCGCCGGTGGTTTCGCGCGAGGCGCGCGAACCGAACGGATTGAGACGCTTTAGCGTGGAGGTGAAACGATGACGGCGCTGTTCATGGGCGACGACATCCTCATCGCGCACCCAGTTCATCTGGATCGCCCGGCGCTGACCCTCGAAGGGTTCATGGCCGTGCCAGGACTTGTCGGAACGCTTGAAGACGAGAAGCGTGCCGCCATTGGGAGAGACTTCTTCCGCCGCGTCGTTTAGGTCCGTACCCGAGCGCAGGATGCGCAGCCGCCCGCCGCCTGCTTCCCAATCCTGATTGAGATAGAGCAGCACGGTGATGATCTTCGATTCCGTGTCGGTGTGGATCTTGCCGTTGTTGCGCGCACAATGGCCGCGGATCGTGAACATGCTGGGGCGTCCGGTGAGATCGACGCCGAACTTCTCCTCGATCACCTTGCGGAATTCCGGCCCGTTCATTTCCTCCAGCAACTGCTCGAAGCTGCCATAGATGTCGAGTTCGCTCGGCGGGATGGAACCCGTCGACTCGATATTCGGAAAGTCGGCGATCACGCTGTCGAGCGCCTTGCCCGTCACGAAGGCGGGCACCACGAGATATTCGTAAGGATCCGTCTTCAGCGGTGTCGCGCGAAGTGCTTCTATGTCGATCAGGCTCATGATGCCGTTTACCCTTTTCATGCCCGTCCGGGCCGGTCGGTCCGGGAAATTCAGTGGGGCGATCTTGCGAATGGCGGGCCAGCCCGCGCAACGTCCCCAAATGTCGCGGCATCCAATTGCCGCACCCGATTAACCCTTTTTCTCTTGCGGCCTTGTGCGTGCCGCCTGCTTCGCGCGATGCGCGGCGAAGCGGGAGGCGATCGCTTCCGCAATCTCATCGGTAGCATTTAATGGCTCGTATACCCAGCTTTCAAGCCGACCGGCGAATGGGCGTGCCGCACCTGTGGCGTATATGGCATCGAGAAAGCGGCGGAATTTCGCTTCCTTGCGCGACTGGCCGCCATCGAGCTCGATCACATGCACGGGTTTTCCGGTGAAAGCCGCCTCGCCGACCATGTTGACCGAGTCGCAGGTGACGATGACGGCATCGGCGAGGCCGAGGAAACCGAAATAGGGGTTGGGGCCGCTTCCGTCCCATATGACAGCCTGTCTGTCCTTCAACGCCTCCTTCAGGATTTCGGTCTGCCGTTCGCCCGTGCGGCGCGAGGGCGTGACCATGAGCCCCGCGCCTGCATCGGCAATGGCGGCAAGCTTGCGGGCGATGCCGGCGGCTGCCTCCTCGGTAAGGCGGTACACGGAATTTGTGCCTCCGATCAGGACCGCAACTCGCGGGCGGGGCAGATGCGCGACCTGTTGTGTGAAGAGTTTTGCTTCTTCGGCAAGGCGCGCCCGCGTCAGGCGGTGGGGGGAGACGACGGTCGACAGCACGTTCGGCCCATCGAGCCTGTCATGCGCGGGCGCCCAGACGAAATCGAAGTTCGAGGGGGCGATGCGCGGGTCCTGAAGGACGACGGTGAAGGTTCGTCCGCCGGATTTGCGGCGGATCATCCGCGCATAGGGGATGGACTGGCGGCCCGAAGCGATGAGGATGTCGGGCCAGGGAGGTGCAATGTTTCCGTCCGGCCGCGCCGGACCCCATGGCGCCATCCACTTCCAGGGCAGGGAGGGGGAGACGCGCTTCATCACCGGCGCGAGGCCAAGCGCCTCGGCGATGCCGCGGCCCTGCGTCTCGAAGCCCGCCATGCCATTGGTCAGCACCCAGCAGGAGAGCTTCTCCGGCGAGGTGATGAGGCTTTTGGGCGGTTCTGCCTCGTTTTCGGTCATATTCGTGCGCTATCGAGTAATTTTATTGCTGAATCGGGCCAATATTCAGAGTAAGTAAAGCGCCGCAAACCACAAGTCACCATCCGGGGAGCCGCATGAAGCGGGCGAAGCTCGATCATATCGATCTGCGGATACTTGCCGAGCTGCAGGCGGACGGGCGCATCACCAATGTCGATCTCGCCTCGCGGGTCGGCATTTCCGCGCCGCCATGCCTGCGCCGTGTGCGCGCGCTGGAGACGGCGGGTTTCATCAAGGGCTATCACGCCGATATCGATGGCCGCGCCCTCGGCTTCGAGGTGACGGTGTTTGCGATGGTCGGCCTCCACAGCCAGGCCGAAGCCGATCTCAAGGCCTTCGAGGCGGAGGTCGCCACATGGCCGCTCGTGCGCGAGTGCCACATGCTCAACGGCGAAATCGACTTCATATTGAAGTGTGTCGCGCCGGATCTCTCCACCTTCCAGAGTTTCCTCACCGAGAAACTCACGCCCGCGCCGAATGTCGCGAGCGTGCGCACCTCGCTCACCATCCGCCGCTCGAAGCACGAGCCGGGTGTGCCGGTGGAAATGCTGGAAGAGGAGGAATAGGCGCGGCCTATTTGAACCGCACCTTCAGGATCTCGTAGCTCTTGCCGCCACCGGGCGTGACCACTTCCACGCTGTCGCCGACCGTCTTGCCGATCAGCGCGCGGGCGATGGGCGAGGTGATCGAGACACGGCCCTTCTTCACGTCGGCCTCGACTTCGCCGACGATCTGGTAGGTCACTTCCTCTTCAGTGTCTTCGTCGACGAGATCCACCGTCGCGCCGAACTTCACCGTCTCGCCCGAGAGTTTCGATACGTCGATCACGTCGGCACGGGAGATCTTGTCTTCAAGTTCCGCCACACGGCTCTCATTGAGGCCCTGCTGCTCTTTCGCAGCGTGGTATTCGGCATTCTCGCTCAGATCGCCATGCGCGCGGGCTTCGGCGATCGCCTTGATGATACGCGGCCGCTCCACGGACTTCAGAAACTTGATCTCCTCTTCCAGGGACTTGTAGCCCTCGGAAGTCATTGGAATCTTTTCCATTTCTCTCGACGATCTTTCTTGTTTTCCAGTGCCCGGCATGAACCCGCCGGGCATTCCTTTCGCAACCGATGAAAATCCTGCCGGGCTCCTTGCGGGGCCGTGACTGGCGGGACGACAAACCCGATTGTGGGTCAGGGCGTCGGCGCGCGTCAAATGCGATTTCCGCCGCCAGTCCCGCGCCGCGGGAAAATTTCCTCAGGCGTAGGACTGGAGCGAGGTTACTTCAAGCTGACCCCGGCGAATGGCGTCGATGCCTTCCACGGCGGCGCGGGCGCCCGCGACGGTCGTATAGTAGGGCACCTTCATCATGAGCGCGGCGCGGCGCAGCGACATCGAATCAGCAAGCGCCTGGGCGCCTTCCGTCGTGTTGAAGACGAGCGCGATTTCGCCGTTCTTGATCGCATCCACGATATGCGGGCGGCCTTCCAGCACCTTATTGATGGTGCCGACCTCGATGCCCTGTTCGGCGAGGAAACGCTGCGTGCCGCCGGTCGCGACGAGCTTGAAGCCCATGTCGAGCAGCTTCTTTGCCGGCGCTACGATCTTCGCCTTGTCGCTGTCCTTGACAGAAACGAAGACCGTGCCGGTTGTGGGCACCTTGGTGCCGCCGCCAAGCTGGCTCTTCGCGAAGGCGACGGCGAAGCTCGTATCGAGGCCCATCACCTCGCCGGTCGAGCGCATTTCCGGGCCCAGCACCGTGTCGACGCCGGGGAAGCGCGCGAAGGGGAAGACGGCTTCCTTCACGGCGATGCGGCCATGCGCATCGGGCTTCAGGTCGAATTCGGGAAGCTTCGCGCCTGCCATGACCTTCGCCGCGATCTTCGCAACCGGCTCGCCGATCACCTTGGCGACGAAGGGCACGGTGCGCGAGGCGCGCGGGTTCACTTCGAGCACGTAGATCGTGCCGTCCTGAATCGCGTACTGCACATTCATCAGGCCGACGACGTTGAGGCCGAGCGCCATGGCGCGGGTCTGCTCTTCGATCTCGTCGATGATCTCGCGCTTCAGCGAATAGGGCGGGAGCGAACAGGCGCTGTCGCCCGAATGGACGCCCGCCTCCTCGATATGCTCCATGATGCCGCAGATCACGACATCCTTGCCGTCGCAGAGTGCGTCGACGTCCACTTCGATGGCGTCGCGGAGATAGCCGTCGATCAGCACCGGGCTCTTGCCCGAAACGATCACCGCTTCGTTGATGTAGCGTTCGAGATGCGCCGTATCGCGCACGATTTCCATGCCGCGTCCGCCGAGCACATAAGAGGGGCGGATGACGACGGGGTAGCCGATATTCTCGGCGATGCGCTTTGCTTCTTCGGCGGAACGGGCGATGCCGTTCGGCGGCTGCTTCAGGCCGAGCTTGTCGATCAGCGCCTTGAAGCGGTCGCGGTCCTCGGCGAGGTCGATGGCGTCCGGCGATGTCCCGAGGATCGGCACTTCGGCGCGTTCGAGATCGTTCGCAAGCTTCAGCGGCGTCTGACCGCCGAACTGCACGATGACGCCCGCGAGCGTTCCCTTCGAGCGTTCGAGATCGATCAGTTCCAGCACGTCTTCGGCGGTGAGCGGCTCGAAATAAAGCCGGTCCGACGTGTCGTAGTCGGTCGACACGGTTTCCGGGTTGCAGTTCACCATGATGCTTTCGATGCCAACCTCTTCGAGCGCGAAGGCGGCATGGCAGCAGCAATAGTCGAACTCGATGCCCTGGCCGATGCGGTTCGGACCGCCGCCGAGGATGATCGCCTTCTTGCGGTCGGAGGGTTCCGCCTCGCAATCGGCGCGCCCATCGAAATCCGTCTCGTAAGTCGAATACATGTAGGGCGTGCGGCTCTCGAATTCCGCGGCGCAGGTGTCGATACGCTTGTAGACGGGGCGCACCCCCATCTCGCGGCGTGCCTTGCGCACGGCTTCTTCCTCGGACCCTGCGAGCTCGGCGAGGCGGGCATCGGAAAAGCCCATCGCCTTCAGGCGGCGCATCTCGGCTTTGGTCTGTGGGAGGCCGTTCGTGCGCACGGCTTCTTCAGCGTCGACGATCCCCTGAAGCTGTTCGAGGAACCACGGGTCGTAGGAGCAGGAGGCGCGCACCTGGTCATGGCTCATGCCGTGGCGAAGCGCCTGCGCGATTACCAGCAGGCGGTCCGGCGTCGGGCGGCCAAGCGCTGCGCGGATCGCGTTCTTGTCGTCGCCTTCGCCCATGCCGGGCACGGTGACTTCGTTGAGGCCGGTGAGGCCCGTTTCCATCGAGCGGAGCGCCTTCTGCAAGCTCTCCTGGAAGGTGCGGCCGATGGCCATGGCCTCGCCGACGGATTTCATCGCCGTGCCGAGGAGTTTCTCGGCGCCCGCGAACTTCTCGAAGGCGAAGCGCGGGATCTTCGTCACGACATAGTCGATGGTGGGTTCGAAGCTCGCGGGCGTGACCTTGGTGATGTCGTTCTGGAGCTCGTCCAGCGTGTAGCCGACGGCGAGCTTCGCGGCGACCTTCGCAATCGGGAAGCCCGTCGCCTTGGAGGCAAGGGCGGAGGAGCGCGAGACGCGCGGGTTCATCTCGATGACGACGAGGCGGCCGTCTTTCGGGTTCACGGCGAACTGCACGTTGGAGCCGCCGGTCTCGACGCCGATTTCGCGGAGCACGGCGAGCGATGCATTACGCATCACCTGATATTCCTTGTCGGTGAGCGTCAGCGCGGGCGCGACGGTGATCGAGTCGCCGGTGTGAACGCCCATCGGGTCCACATTCTCGATGGAGCAGATGATGATGCAGTTGTCCGCCTTGTCGCGGACGACTTCCATCTCGTATTCCTTCCAGCCGAGCACGCTTTCCTCGACGAGCACCTGGTTCACCGGGCTCGCATCGAGGCCGCTTTCGACGATGTCGGAGAATTCCTGTTTGTTGTAGGCGATGCCGCCGCCCGTGCCGCCCAGCGTGTAGGAGGGGCGGATGATGGCGGGGAGGCCCACCATCTCGAGCGCTTCCATCGCCTCTTCCATGTTGTGGACGAGCTTGGAGCGAGGGCTTTCGAGGCCGATGCGGTCCATCGCGTCGCGGAAGAGCTGGCGGTCTTCGGCCATTTCGATGGCGTCGCGCTTCGCGCCGATCATCTCGACGTTGAATTTTTCGAGGACGCCCATGTCGGCAAGCGCGAGCGCCGTGTTGAGCGCGGTCTGCCCGCCCATCGTCGGCAGCAGCGCGTCGGGGCGCTCCTTCTCGATGATCTTCGCCACGACTTCGGGCGTGATCGGCTCGATATAGGTCGCGTCCGCGAGCTCAGGGTCCGTCATGATTGTGGCGGGGTTCGAGTTCACGAGGATGATGCGGTAGCCCTCATCCCTCAGCGCCTTGCAGGCTTGCGTGCCGGAGTAATCGAACTCGCAGGCCTGTCCGATGATGATCGGCCCGGCGCCGACGATCATGATGCTCTTAATGTCTGTACGTTTGGGCATGACTTAACCGCGTGCCTCCTCGATCAGCTTCACGAAGCGCTCGAAGAGGTAATGTGAATCCTGCGGGCCCGGTGAGGCCTCGGGGTGATACTGGACGGAGAAGACGGGACGGTCCTTGAGGCGGATGCCGCAATTCGACCCGTCGAAGAGAGAGACATGCGTCTCTTCGAGATCGGGCCCAAGGCTTTCGCGCGAGACGGCGAAGCCGTGGTTCATCGAGGTGATCTCGACCTTGCCGGTCGTGTGGTCCTTCACGGGATGGTTCGCGCCGTGATGGCCCTGATGCATCTTTTCGGTCGTGGCGCCGAGCGCGAGGGCGAGCATCTGGTGCCCGAGGCAAATGCCGAAGACGGGCTTGCCGCTGTCGACGAGCTTTTTGATCTCCGGCACGGCATATTTGCCGGTCGCGGCGGGGTCGCCCGGGCCGTTCGACAGGAAGACGCCGTCCGGGTTCATCGCAAGAATGTCTTCCGCCTTCGTTTCGGCAGGAACGACCGTCACCTCGCAGCCCGCGCTCGTCAGGCAGCGCAGGATGTTGCGCTTGATGCCGTAGTCGATGGCGACGACGCGATGTTTCAGCTCATGGCCCGGCTCGTAGCCGCAGTTCCATTTCCAGCGCGCCTCGTTCCAGGTGTAGCTCTGGCCGCAGGTCACGTCCTTGACGAGATCGAGGCCGACCATGCCCGGCCAGCCGCGGGCCTTTTCGAGAAGGGCGGGGATGTCGAAATTGCCGGAAGGGTCATGCGCGATGAGCCCGTCTACATAGCCCTTCTCGCGGATGCGGCGCGTCAGCGCGCGCGTGTCGAGCCCCGAAAGGCCGATGATGCCGCGCGCCTTCAGCCACTGGTCGAGATGCTGGGCGGCGCGGTAGTTCGAGGGATTGGTGATATCGGCGCGGATGACCATGCCGCGCACGCCGGAGGTCGAGGCGAGGTTCGAGGTTTCGATGTCCTCGTCATTCGCACCCACATTGCCGATATGGGGGAAGGTGAAGGTGATGATCTGTCCGGCATAGGAGGGGTCGGTCAGGATTTCCTGATAGCCCGTGATCGCCGTGTTGAAGCAGACCTCGCCCACCGCATCGCCCACCGCGCCGACGCCTCGTCCCGGAAGCACCGTGCCATCCTTAAGGACAAGGAGGGCGGTCGGCTTCTCGTTGGCGGTCATGGGCGTGGCTCTCGTTTGCGGGCTCGGGCTGGCAGTATCGGACGAAGATGCGCTCATGCCGACTCCTCCCCGGAACCTTGCGTGACCTTGGACACGCGCCGTTCCGTGGCGGCTTTCGTCGACACCTTCATCGAGGCAACTCCAGGGGAGGAACTTGTCTGCAGGAAGCAGGCGCGAAGCTTTCGGCGCTTCCGCCCGGACAGACTCGGTTTCCCGTTGAATTTGGCGGACACTAAGGGATCGCCCGATTTCCGTCAAGCATCGGCTTTTTCTGAAATATTGAGCGATTTCAATGGGTTGACTGATGCGGCGCGAGAGGTTGCCGGATTGCGCCCCGGGTGTCTTTGGTTTAGCGTGTGCGCCGATTTCCGGGGGCGCGTGAGTGAGATGCTGCAGCGCTCCCTTTTCATTGGAGGACGGCCATGAGCCAAAGCCTGCGCGATCTGATCAAGCAAGGGCTCACCGAAGCCACCAAGGCGCAAGACAAGCGCCGGATGGCAACGCTCCGCCTCATCCAGGCGGCGCTCAAGGACCGCGACATTGCCGGCCGCACGGACGGGCGGGACGCGGGCGTGAGCGATGCCGAAATCCTCGAGGTCCTTTCCAAGATGGTGAAGCAGCGCCGCGAGTCGGTCGGGATCTACGAGTCCGCCGGACGTATGGAGCTTGCCCAGCAGGAAAGCGAGGAAATCGCGATCATCGAGAGCTTCATGCCGAAGCAGCTCTCCGATGAGGAGACGGCGGCTGCCGTCGAGGCCGTGATTTCGGAGACGGGTGCGGCGAGCATCAAGGATATGGGCCGCGTCATGGGCGAATTGAAAAAGCGCCATGCGGGCCAGATGGATTTCGCCAAGGCCGGCGCCATCGTGAAAGAGAAGCTGGCTTGAGCCGACTCGCTTCGTTTGAGGGCGGGTGGCAGAATGACCGCCCTTGAGCGCATTCGGAGCGGCTTTCCCCCATGTCCTTCCCCAAAGGCTTTCTCGACGAATTGAAGGGGCGCATCCGCGTCTCGGAAGTCGTCGGCCGCAAGGTGAAGCTGACGCGGCGGGGACGCGAGTTCGTCGGGCTGTCGCCCTTTTCGAACGAAAAGAGCCCGAGCTTCACGGTGAATGACGACAAGCAGTTCTATCACTGCTTCTCATCCGGCGAGCATGGCGACGTCATCAAGTTCCTAGAGAAGACCGAGAACCTCTCCTTCATCGAGGCGGTGGAGCGGCTTGCCGCCGAAGCGGGCATGGAGATGCCCGAGCGCGACGCGCATGCGGCGCAGCGCGACAAGGAAGCGGCGACGCTCATCGACGTGATGGAGATGGCGGCGCAGTTCTTCCGCCAGAAGCTTGCAGAGGGCGTTGGCGCGGAAGCGCGCGCCTATCTCGAACGGCGCGGCATGCGCGGCAAGACCATCGACGATTTCGGCATCGGCTATGCGCCGGGTGACGACAGGTCGGACCGCACATCGCTCCTGAAATACCTCAAGTCGAAGAACGTCACGCTCGACCAGATGGCGGAGGCGGGGCTCGTCATTTCGGGGGCCGACATCGCCGAGCCCTACGACCGCTTCCGCAACCGCGTGATGTTTCCGATTGCCGATGCGCGGGGCCGCGTCATCGCCTTCGGGGGGCGTGCGCTCTCGGCCGATGCCAAGGCGAAATATCTGAACTCGCCGGAGACGCCGCTCTTTCACAAGGGCCGCGTGCTCTACAATCTGGCCCGCGCGCGAAAGCCCGCCCACGACGAGGGCACGGTCATCGCCGTCGAGGGCTATATGGACGTCGTCGGTCTCGCGCAGGGCGGCATATATAATGCCGTGGCGCCGCTCGGCACCGCGCTCACCGAAGACCAGATCCAGCTTCTGTGGCGCATGGCGCCGGAGCCCATTCTCTGCTTCGACGGCGACAAGGCGGGGCTCCGCGCCGCCTATCGCGCGGTGGAGCGCGTGCTGCCCTTGCTGAAGCCCGGCCATTCGCTCCGCTTCGCATTGCTGCCCGAGGGGAAAGACCCCGACGATCTCGTGCGCGAAGAGGGCGGAGACGCGATGCGCGAGGTGCTGGCGAAGGCGCGGCCGCTTTCGGAAATGCTCTGGGAGAAGGAGACCTCGACCGGGCAATGGGACACGCCGGAACGGCGCGCCAAGCTCGAAGCCGATCTCGAGGCCGCCATCGCCGCCATCGGCGATCCGAAGGTCCGCGCGCATTATGCCGAGGCGCTTCGCGAGCGCGTCTCGAAATTCTTCGGCGGCGGCAGGCAGGCCGCATCGCAAGGCGGCTATGGGCGGGGCAGGTTCCAGCAGCGTGGCTTCCGGACCGACCGGTTCGGCGGCGGCCGATCCTTCAAGGGCCGTGGCGGCTTTCCCCGCGGCGATTCCTATATGCCGCCGGTGACGCCGGAACTGCGCCGTTCTGCGCTGGCCAGCGGGGCAACGGGCGAGCAGGGAAGGGAGGGGCTTTTGCTTCTCACCCTGCTTAACCACCCGGAACTGCTTGAGAATTACGCAGAGGATATCTCGCGAATCGAGCTCCGGACCCCGGCGCTTGACAGATTACGCAATGAAATCATAGATATAGCCGCCCTCCATGCGCCTCTTGAAAGGGAAGCGCTCAAGGGCCACTTGCTGAGCAGGGATTTGGCGGAAATCGCCCGGCGTCTGGAGGCCGGATCGGCCTTCAGGAGCGATCCTTTTGCCTGGCCCGATGCGTCGCCGGAAGAGGCCGAGGCCGGTTTCCTGCATACGCTGGCAAGGCACAGGCGGGCGATCATGCTGGAGGCGGAACTGAAAGCCGCCGAACGCGCGCTCGCCGAAGAGATGACGGAAGAGAACTATGCCCGCTTCCGGGCCATCCAGGAGCAGCTTGAGCGCTCGGATGTCGCGGACGGGCTGGGTTAGGATAACGGTTCGGATTTCCGGACCGGAATCGAACGGGGATCGGTCAACCAGCGGGAATTGAGGGCAGCTTATCTCCGGATCGGTCGCGGCGGGAGCCGGGGCAGGGGACGGCCGGAGCATCCAGGCGGAAAGGGATGGACGAGAAAGGCGGGCAGCCGGTAAGCGGCGCATCCGTCCTCCGTCCTTTATACGTTCGGAAAACAGCCGCTCTGGTTCTCAAGGCTGCGTGACCTATCTGTTTTTGGTATCGGGCCCTTCGGCTTGGCTCCTTGTTTGAGCGCCGGCGGGTTTCGTGGATTGGCGGAGAAAGTGTGAATGGCGAGCAAGACGGCGGAACAGGAAGCTCCGGAAACCGGCGCCGAGGTGTCGCAGGACGGTCCGCTCCTCGACATGTCGGATGCGGCGGTCAAGAAGATGATCAAGGCCGCCAAGGCACGCGGCTTCGTTACCTATGACGAGCTGAACAAGGTTCTGCCTTCGGAAGAGTTCTCCTCGGAGCAGATCGAGGACACGCTTTCGATGCTCTCCGAAATGGGCATCACCGTCGTCGAGAACGACGAGGCCGAAGACAATCAGGACGGCGGCGAGACGGCCGAGGCCGACGACGACGAAGGCGAGGAGGAGACGACCGGCAAGGCCGTCGCCACCACCACGACAACCACTTCCTCTCTCGACCGCACGGACGATCCCGTCCGCATGTATCTGCGCGAAATGGGGTCCGTCGAGCTTCTCTCGCGCGAGGGCGAAATCGCCATCGCCAAGCGTATCGAGGCCGGCCGCGAAACCATGATCGCGGGGCTTTGCGAAAGCCCGCTGACCTTCCAGGCGATCATCATCTGGCGCGACGAACTCAACGAAGGGAAGATTCTCCTTCGCGACATCATCGATCTTGACGCCACTTATGCCGGGCCGGATGCCAAGAAGATCGACCATTCGGAAGCTGCCCTTGCGGGCGAGGCGCCGCCGCGCATCGAGCCGGAAGAGGAAGAGGTCGACGAGGACGGCGAAGACGAGAACAACATGTCGCTCGCCGCGATGGAAGCCGAGCTCAAGCCGAAAGTGCTCGAAACCTTCGACAAGATCGCCGGCGACTACAAGAAGCTCCGCAAGCTGCAGGATCAGAAGGTCGAGCTTGCGCTGAAGGGCGAGGAGATGCCCGGTGCGCAGGAGAAGAAGTATCAAAAGCTCACCTCCGACCTGATCGAGGAAGTGAAGAGCCTCTCGCTCAACAACAACCGTATCGAGTCGCTCGTCGAGCAGCTCTACGCGATCAACAAGCGTCTCATGGGGCTTGAGGGCCGTCTGCTGCGTCTCGCCGAAAGCCACGGCGTTCCGCGCGAGGAATTCCTGAAGCAATATTTCGGGAATGAGCTCGATCCGAACTGGCTGCGCCGCGTCAGCCGCCTCAAGGGCAAGGGCTGGGCTTCCTTCTGCAAGGACGAGCGCGACCAGGTGAAGGATCTGCGCATCGAAATCCAGACGCTCGCCTCCGAAACGGGTCTCGATATTCAGGAATATCGCCGCATCGTCGCGACCGTGCAGAAGGGCGAGCGCGAGGCGCGCATCGCGAAGAAGGAAATGGTCGAGGCGAATCTTCGTCTCGTGATTTCCATCGCGAAGAAATACACGAACCGCGGTCTCCAGTTCCTCGACCTCATTCAGGAAGGCAATATCGGCCTGATGAAGGCCGTGGATAAGTTCGAATATCGCCGCGGCTACAAGTTCTCGACCTATGCGACATGGTGGATTCGTCAGGCGATCACGCGCTCGATTGCCGACCAGGCGCGCACCATCCGTATCCCGGTCCACATGATCGAGACGATCAACAAGCTCGTTCGCACCTCGCGCCAGATGCTGCATGAGATCGGCCGCGAGCCGACGCCGGAAGAACTGGCCGAGAAGCTCGGCATGCCGCTCGAAAAGGTTCGCAAGGTTCTCAAGATCGCGAAGGAGCCGATCTCCCTCGAAACGCCCATCGGCGACGAGGAAGACAGCCATCTTGGCGACTTCATCGAGGACAAGAACGCGATCCTGCCCATCGACGCGGCGATCCAGTCGAACCTGCGCGAGACAACGACGCGCGTTCTCGCCTCGCTCACGCCGCGCGAGGAGCGCGTGCTGCGCATGCGCTTCGGCATCGGCATGAACACGGACCACACGCTGGAAGAAGTCGGCCAGCAGTTCTCGGTCACGCGCGAGCGCATCCGCCAGATCGAGGCCAAGGCGCTCCGCAAGCTCAAGCATCCGAGCCGTTCGAGGAAGCTGCGTTCCTTCCTCGATAACTGAGGCTTCGGCCTGCGCCGAAACAAAAAAGCCCGGATCGAGAGATCCGGGCTTTTTGCTTTTCCCGAAGCGTGGCGGTTATGCCGGTTCGGTTTCCTTTGCCTTGGCCTTCTTCTTCGGCGCGGCGGCTTTCGCCTTCGTGGCCTTCTCGGCTTCCGCCGCCTCGGCGGCTTCCTTCTCGAGCCGGAGCGCCCTCAGCCTTTCCGTTTTCGCCGCGCGGTCGCTCGCTTCCTTCTCGGCGATCTGCCTGGCGATTTCCGTCGTCTGGTCGGCTTTGCTGGCGCGAACCTGGGTCGGCGTTTCCTTGAAGAGGGCCTTGCTGCGTGCGGACATGAACTCGCTCCTTCCGTGTTGAGGGCGCGCCACGCCAAATCCCGCGCGGGAGAGCCTTCAAATGAAAAAAGGCCGGGAGTCTCCCGGCCTTGTCCCAATCATTTCAACTGCTTCGCCATTACATCCGTGGTCGGGTGCTGAAATGAATTACCGGCCTTCTCAGGCCCCGGCATCGCCGGGCGGCTTTCCTGCCGCGCGTTGCGCGCTGAAAAACCTCGGTAGTAGCTATATGGGGCGCCCGCGCGGGATTACAAGGCCCCGCTCAGCAGCAAGCGCCAGTGCTCGCTGGCGCCGTCTTTTCCTCGGAATAAGGCATCGCCGTGCCGCAGCCTGGAAAAATGCCAAAATGCCGTGAGAAATCGCCGATGAAATCGAAATGCGGCGCAAAGCGGCTTTCCTTCAGCATACGGAACGTGTTTCCGCAAACGGGGAAGACGCGGCCTTTCTCGATCCTGTGATGGCCGTCGAGCACGAAAACGTCTTCCGAATGCGAAATGCCGCCCCGGTAGATCACGGCCTGCCCGTAATCCTCGCAGGCCGGTTCCAGCTCCTCGATGTTGAAGAGCCGATAGGTCGCGGAGAAGAAGCGCGCCTCGCCAAGCGCCCGGCGGATCGCCGGTTCCGCCACCTCGATGGGGCGGCTCGTCACGAGGCGCGGATCGGCAAAGCCCGCCGCCCTGGCCAGGTTCTGGAAGTCGTTCCAGTAGAGCGCGCCGCCGAGGCATTCGCCGAGCAGCACCGGGTCTTCCTTCAGCGAAGGGTCGAGGCGGCGGTCGGCATAGACATCCGCGAAATAGAACTCGCCGCCGGGCTTCAGCAGCGAACGCGCGCCTTCCAGCACCGCGCGCTTGTCAGGCGACAGGTTCACCACGCAGTTCGAGACGATGATGTCGAAGCTCGCTGGCTCAAGGCCGAGCTCGCCAAGCTTCTCGATATAGCCCTCGCGGAACTCGACATTGGGCCGTGCATGGCCGAAGCGTTCCATATGCCAGCCGATATGACCGCGCGCCACTGAAAGCTGTTCGGGTGTCATGTCCACACCCGTCACGAAACCCCTCGGGCCGACGAGTTTCGCCAGCGCATAGGCGTCGCGCCCAGCGCCGCAGCCGAGATCCAGTACGCGCCTGCCTTCGAGCTTTTCGGGGATCACAAGGCCGCAGCCGTAATAGCGCGTCAGCACCTCGTCATGAATTTGCGACAGCGCCGCCTTCACATGGTCAGGCATGGCGCTCGGGTCGCAGCAGGCATCCGTCTTGAGGTCGCCCGAGCCCTTCAGCGTCTGGCCGTAATATTCCTTCACACTCTCGATGGTCATGCGCCGCTCCGCTTACGTGTCGTGGGCATAGGCTGCATGAGGGCCGTCTCACCGTCCACTCACAAGAAGGAGAGGGCCCACGCAAACAAAAAGGGCGGCGTCATACCCGGACGCCGCCCTTGCCCAAATTTGCCGGTCCTTTACGCGTGGGGGGCCGCGCAAGGGGCAAGTTCCCGGTCGAAGTCCCTTCGGCCGATGCTGCGATGCCGGTCAGTCGATCTTTATGACGAGGGTGACGCTGGCGCTCAGGGTCTGCTCGCCCGCGGCCACGGGAACCGATGAGGCTTCCGCGCGCATCATCATGTCCTTCGCGTAGTAGGGCTGGGGCATGCTCGTGCCATTCTCCGAGATGGACATGATCTCGCCCAGCGCGACGCCGGCGGCACCCGCATAGAGCTTCGCCTTTTCGAGCGCATTCTTCACGGCGTTCTTGCGTGCCTCGTTCACCAGCGGCTCGAGCTTGTCGATCGAGAAACGGATGCCGGAAAGCTGGTTCGACCCGAGAGAGACCACCTGGTCGAGAATGCCGCCAAGCTTCGTCAGGTCGCGGACCGTGACGGTGAGCTGGTTCTGCACGCGGTAGCCGCCGATCTTCGGCGTGTGCGGGCGGTTCTCCTCGGGTTTCACCTGTTCGTAAACGGGGTAGACGGAGAACTGCGAGGTCTGCATGTCCTTCTTCTCGATGCCTGCTTCCTCGAGCCCCTTGAAAACCTCGTTCATGGCCTCGGTGTTGGCGGCGAGGGCTTCCGCCGCGGTCTTGCCTTCAGTCACGACGCCCGTTTCTACATAGGCGATATCGGGCGCGGCGGAGACTTCGCCCTCGCCGGTAATGGTGATGGTGCGAGGCTGTTCCTGCGGTTCGGTGGCCTGCGCGGCACCCGCAAAGGCGAGGCTCGCGGCGATGGCGAGAACGGGGAGGGCGAAAAGGGAGCGGGAAGTTGCGGTGGGCATGTAATGCCTCCTTCTTTCGATGACCGGTGTTAGCGGTTTATGGACCGGGCACGCTGAACCCGGCCTGAATGAATTGCCGCGAGCGTCGGGCCGGATTGGGGCGAAATCGGGGCGCGGGGGGAGAGGGTGCGGAAGGGGCACAAAAGCTGGTGGGCCCGGCAGGACTCGAACCTGCGACCAAACCGTTATGAGCGGTCCGCTCTAACCAACTGAGCTACAGGCCCCCAGCTCCCGCCATATAACAGCAAGCTCCTCCGGCTGCCAGTGGACATCGCCGCTACCCGGCTCATGATGGAAGCGAGGACAATGTCAGCCCGGCTCCTCTGTCAAAAACTTAGTGCTTGACCTAACTATTTTTCGATTATACTTAGGCAAAAGACTAACCAATGGAGAGTGAGACATGAGTGCCCCCAAGACCGCGACGAATACGGATCCGAAGCTCGATCTCGTTCTGGAGCGCTTCGTCGATGTGCCGCCCCGCCTCGTCTGGCGCGCCTGGACGGAGCCGGAGCATCTGATGCCGTGGTTCTGTCCCAAGCCCTGGCAGACGGTCGACTGCCGCATCGATCTGCGACCCGGCGGCGAGTTCTTCACCCAGATGCGCTCGCCCGAGGGCGAGGATATGGAGGGCGGCTCAGGCTGCTATCTCGAAGTCGTGCCCGAGCGCCGTCTCGTCTGGACTTCGGCGCTCGGACCGGGCTATCGCCCCGCCGTTGCCCGGGTGCACGATCTCTTCTTCACCGCCTTCATCCTGATGGAACCGCAAGGACAGGGCACCAAATACACCGCCATTGCCGTCCACCCGGACGAGGAAAGCATGAAGCGGCATGAGGAGATGGGCTTCCATGACGGCTGGGGCACTGCGCTCGATCAGCTTGTCGAATACGCGAAGACGATCTAGCGGGCCGGACGCGCCAAACATAAGGGGACAATCATGGACCGCCTTCTGCTTCATTCCGGCATCGCAGCGGCACTGCTGTTCTTCATCGTTCCGACGATCCTCGTTTTCACGCGGCACGGTTTCGATATCGAACGGCATGCAATCAGCATGTTGAGCCTCGGCGAGGGCGGCTGGATGATGAAGGCGGTCTTCGTTGTCAGCGGACTTCTGGTGATCGCTTCCGCCTGGGGGCTTCACCAGGAACTTATGCGGGGGCTGGGCGGCATCGTCGCGCCCTTGCTCATCGGCGGATACGGCTTGGGCCTTGTTCTGGCAGGCATATATGACGCGCCGGAGGGGCTCGGCTTCCCGCCGGGCGTTCCGGAGGATCAGCAGCCGGTTATGACAGCTGCGGCGAAGCTGCACAGCCTTGCCTTCATGATCGCCTTTGGCAGTCTGATTCTGAGCTGTTTCGTTGTTGCGCTTCACTTCTGGCAAATGGAGCGTTTGTTCTGGGCGGCGGCATCGCTCATTGCCGGATGCGCATTGCCGCTGCTGATCGGCCTCGGCGTTTCAATGACGATCGCGCCCGGCATCGCCTTCTACTGGGCGGCCATGCTTGGCTGGCTGTGGCTCGCGGCGATCCTTGCCGTTCTCGGGCCCGCTGCATGATCTGCCATTGCCGCTTGCTGTAAACAGATGCGGTCTCCTTCTTCTCCTGCGATAGTGCAGGGCAAGAGGGAGGAGGCCCCATGTCGCTTCGCGTTATCGAGATCACGGCGCCCGCCGGCTATGCGGATACGCTCGTCGCCCTTGCCGAACAATATGAGGCGGTGGAGGTCTTCGCCGCGCGCAGCGCGGATGCGGGCGAGGCCCGTTGCATCGTGCATCTCGTCTGCGAGACGAACCGCGTTCAGGAGTTCACCGACGCCGTGCAGAAGGCGATCGGGCGTGGCGAGCCCTGGCGGGCTGTCATGCTGGCGGTCGAGGGCACCGTGCCGAAATACGAGCCGGAAAAGGCCGAGAGCAGGCCGGCCTTCCGCGCCGGAGCGGCGAGCCGCGAGGAAATCCACGAGGAAGTCGCGCGCAATGCCGAACTCGATTCGACATTTCTCGTGCTCACTTTTCTCTCCGCCATCGTCGCCGCCATCGGCCTTCTGAACGACAATGTTGCGGTCATCATTGGCGCCATGGTGATCGCCCCGCTGCTGGGCCCCAATCTAGCCTTTGCGCTCGGCACGGCACTTGGCGACCGGCGGCTCATGTTCAAGGCGATGCGCACCAATGCGGCGGGGATCGCTCTCACCGTCGCTCTCGGCGTCGTTATCGCGCTTCTCTGGACGGAGGGATTCGCTGCGCCGGAACTTCTTAGCCGCACCAAGGTCGGTTATGACGGGATTGCGCTGGCGCTCGCCTCCGGTGCGGCCGCCGTGCTCTCGCTCGTCGCGGGCGTTTCGAGTGCGCTGGTGGGGGTCATGGTTGCCGTTGCGCTGATGCCGCCCGCCGTCGCTATCGGGATCATGCTGGGCGCGGGCAATCCCGAAGGCGCGCTTGGCGCTGCCGTCCTTCTTGGCGTGAATGTCGTCTGCGTCAATCTCGCCGCCCAGTCGGTTTTCGTCGCCAAGGGTATCCGCCCGCGCACCTGGTGGGAGCAGAAGGCGTCCGCAGCTTCCCTCCGCATCAATTTCGCCATGTGGCTGGTGCTTCTCGCTGCCCTTGTCGGTGCTATCACGTGGCTCAAGGTGCCGGTGGTGCCGGTGCAGCTTCTCGAAAGCGTGCAGGACGCGACGACGCCCTAGGCCCGATTGCCCGTTTCCCTCCGATCCGCTAGAACGGGCGCCAATTCCGTCAACGATCCCAAGGGGAACGCGCCTTATGGCCTCCTATCAGTATGTCTATGTCATGGACCGCCTGTCGAAGACCTATCCGGGTGGCAAGCAGGTTCTGAAGGACATCCGCCTTTCGTTCTTTCCGGGCGTGAAGATCGGTGTGGTCGGTCTGAACGGCGCGGGCAAGTCGACCCTGCTTCGCATCATGGCGGGCGTCGACAAGGATTTCACGGGCGAGGCATGGGCGGCCGAGGGCGCGAAGGTCGGCTATCTCCAGCAGGAGCCGGAACTCGACCCCGCTCTCAATGTGCTCGGCAATGTGATGGAAGGCGCGGCGGAGAAGAAGGCGCTGGTCGACCGCTACAACGAACTCGCCATGAATTACTCGGACGAGACGGCCGAGGAGATGGCGAAGCTGCAGGACATCATCGATGCCCAGAACCTCTGGGATCTCGACAGCCAGGTCGAGATGGCGATGGATGCGCTGCGCTGCCCCGACCCGGAAGCGGATGTGAACAATCTCTCGGGTGGTGAGCGCCGTCGCGTCGCGCTCTGCCGGTTGCTGCTCGCGGCACCGGATCTTCTGCTTCTCGACGAACCGACCAACCATCTCGACGCCGAGTCGATCGCCTGGCTCCAGAACTATCTGAAGGAATATACCGGCACCGTCGTCATGGTGACTCATGACCGCTATTTCCTCGACAATGTGACGGGCTGGATTCTCGAACTCGATCGCGGTTCGGGCATTCCCTATGAGGGCAACTATTCCTCCTGGCTCGAGCAGAAAGAGAAGCGCCTCGAGCAGGAAGGCCGTCAGGAAGAGGCGAAGCAGCGCACGCTCGCCCGCGAACTCGAATGGATCAGGCAGAGCCCCAAGGCGCGCCAGGCGAAGTCGAAGGCGCGTATCACGGCTTACGAAGACCTTCTCAACGAGGCCGGCAAGCAGCAGGAGGGCAAGGCGCAGATCGTCATTCCGGCCGGCCCCCGTCTCGGCGGCAATGTCTATGAGGCCGAGCACATCTCCAAGGGCTTCGGCGACAAGCTGCTGATCGACGATCTCTCCTTCAAACTGCCGCCCGGCGGTATCGTTGGCGTGATCGGGCCGAACGGCGCGGGCAAGACCACGCTCTTCCGCATGCTGACGGGACAGGAGAAGCCGGACTCAGGCACGCTCAAGATCGGCGAGACCGTCGTCATGGGCTATGTCGACCAGAGCCGCGACTCGCTCGATTCCAACAAGACCGTCTGGGAAGAAATCTCGGGCGGCACGGATATCATCGAACTCGGCAAGACGACCATGCCGAGCCGCGCCTATGTCGGTTCCTTCAACTTCAAGGGATCGGACCAGCAGAAGAAGGTCGGCCTTCTTTCGGGTGGTGAGCGCAACCGCGTTCATCTTGCCAAGATGCTGAAATCGGGCGCGAACCTGCTCCTCCTCGACGAACCGACCAACGACCTCGATGTGGAAACGCTGCGAGCGCTCGAAGATGCGCTCATCGCCTTCGCGGGCTGCGCCGTAGTCATCTCCCATGACCGCTGGTTCCTCGACCGTATCGCGACCCACATGCTTGCCTTTGAGGGCGACAGCCATGTCGAATGGTTCGAAGGCAACTATCAGGACTACGAGGAAGACAAGAAACGCCGCCTTGGGCCGGAAGCCGAGATTCCGACCCGTATCAAATACAAGCGTTTCAGCCGGTAAACCGGCGAGTTTCCTCGCCTCACGCTACGTATTTAATGCGCCTTCACCCTGCGTTAAGCCGCTGCGACTAGATTGGCCCTTCGAGGGGAACTGGAGGGGCGCTCCGGTGCGAGGCAGGTCATTGTCCGCGCCGGTTTGGACGCGGCATGGGCAAGCCAAGACTTAGCGGCGAAGAGATGGCGGCTATCGTGCAGGAGGCGGTTGACCGTCTGCCTGGCGGTTTCGTCATCTTCGGTCCCGATCACGAGATTCTGCTCTCCAACGATCAGAACGAACGCGACTTCGAGTACACCAACAAGGCTCTCCGTGAGGGCAAGAGCTATATCGAAGCCATTTTCGATGCGACAAGGGCTGTGCGCCCCGAGCTTTCGCAGGAAGATGCGCGCTCCGTCGCCGCCTTCATTCATGACAAGCTCGAAAAGAGCGAGCCCGTCGAAGTGGAGACGCCGCATGGCGCGATCATGCAGATCATCGAGACGAAGCTTTCCTTCGGCGGTTCGGTTGCCGTCGGCGCTGATGTGACGGGTATTCGCGAGCGTGAACGTGAACTGAAGAAGGCACGCAAGGAAGCCGAAGCCGCTAATGAGGCCAAGTCCGCCTTTCTCGCCAATATCAGCCACGAGATCCGTACGCCGCTGAACGGTATTCTCGGCATGGCGCAGCTCATGGCGGCATCCGATCTGACGCCCGAGCAGCGCGACCAGCTCGATACGATCCTCGATAGCGGCAAGACGCTTATGGCGATCCTGAACGACGTACTCGACCTTTCGAAGATCGAGGCGGGCAAGTTCGACATCTCGCCCATCGACAACGATCTCGGTCATCTCTTGCACCGCCTTGAAAAGCTCTGGGCGCCGCGCGCGATGGAAAAGGGGCTTTCGCTCAAGCTTGAGGTCGATCCGCAAGCCGAAACCTTTCTGCGTTTCGATCCGGTACGTGTGCGTCAATGCGTGTCGAATCTCGTGTCCAACGCGATCAAATTCACGGACAGGGGCGGCATCGTCGTTTCTGCGACGTCCGCTCCGCTCGGTGGGGGCGATTTCGAGGCGATCGTCCGTGTGTCGGATACGGGCCTCGGCATGAGTCCGGAAACGGTCGGCAAGCTCTTCACGCCCTTCACGCAGGCAGATGCCTCCACCTCGCGCCGTTTCGGCGGTACGGGGCTCGGGCTCTCGATCAGCCGAAAGCTCGCCGAACTCATGGGCGGCGGCATCTCTGTCGAAAGCGAGGAGGGGCAGGGGTCCGTCTTCACACTTTCCTTTCGCGCCGCGCATGGGCGAAGAAAGGAAGAGGCGCCCGCAGGTGCCGATGTGGACCGGACCGGCGGTGTTCGCTGGGCTGCGGGACTTTCACTCCTTCTCGTTGACGATCACGCGCTCAACCGCAAGGTCGCGCGCCTCTTCCTCGAACCGCTTGGCATTTCGATCGTCGAGGCCGAGAACGGCGAAGAGGCGATCCGCTGGCTGCAGACAAGGGCGTTCGATCTCGTACTGCTCGACATGCACATGCCGGTGATGGATGGGCCCGAGGCGCTCGCCCATATCCGCGCCCATGATCTGGCGTCGGTTCGGGAGGTGCCCGTCATCGCCCTCACGGCGGATTCGCTCGGGTTGAACAAACGCCGTTATGCCGAAATGGGCGCGGACGGCTATGTCGGAAAACCGATCGACCATCGCGAACTCATCGTCGAAATAGGCCGAGTGCTCGAAATGAAATATGGCCGCGTGCCGGATCCGAAGGCGGCCTTCCCCGATCTTCGTCAGGCAGGCGCTTGAATGGAATCTACTCCGGCGGTCCCGCCCCGATATCGATGAAGTGTTCGCTGTCGACACGTTCGAAATGGAAGCGTCCGTCGGCGGCGTGAGGCGGGTCCGGCCTGAATCCTTCAGCAATGCCGAGAACGAGGTGGAGGCCCTTCGCGCGGTCGGTCATCGGCAATTGCGTGAGATCGAGCCTTTCCCGGAAGCCATCGTCATGTACGACTTCCTTTCGAATCCAGCGTCCGCAGGGAGGTGAGGCGAACATTCGCTTCATCGAGACGCCGGACATGTCGCGATGTTCGTCGGGAACGAAATCGAGATAGTTGCGCCCGCGCAGGTCGAGACCCAGCGCATTGCGGATATGCTCGCCCGCAAGCCGGAAGAGGACGCGGCGGGATGCTTCGGTGTGCAGTTCGACGAGATAGATGTCGGCCAGGAAGCTCGCGAAGCGTTCGGGGCGAAAATCCGCCTTGTCGGGAATCGAGCCGTCCCGGGGGATCGCTGCCCATGCCTTCTGGAACGCATGGCTCCGCTCGGTGCGCTGCGTTCCGGATGCGGCCGGACCGACGGGCTTTTGAAGGGGCCGGATAAGAGCGGCCATGTGTTCCTTCCTTCCGGTTCAACCTGGAGGCGAGGCGGATTGTGGCCTCCTCCTCTTAATGCAAGCTGAATCAATTGTGCCGTTCCGGGGCGATAAGCGCCCTTGCCCGAAGCTGGAGGGAGACGGGTTTGCGATACTGTCCATGAACATGAAAAAGGCGCATCCCGCGAAGGATACGCCGTTTTCTCCAGTCCGATGCGCCGGGATCAGTTCGCGGCCGTGATATCCGAAAGGTCGCCCGCTTCGGCCTTGCCGATCTGCTTGCGCAGGTGATCGAGAAGGGCGTTGAAGTCGCCGCCATTGTTGCGAATGACGCTGGTGAAGGTAGAGCGCTGTTCCTGCGCGAGCCAGACCCCGACCACGTTCACGTCGAATATCTTGAAGTCACCGTCATTCTTGATCAGCCACCAGTCCACGGTGACGGGTTCGCGCCCGTTGGTGAACTTGATTTCGCTCTGCACGATCGCCTGCTTGTCGCCCTTGGTCTTGGCGCCGAGAATGTCGAGTTTTTCGTCATTGTAGTCGGAGAGGCGGGTCACATAGACCTTCACGATGAACTCGCGCACGAGTTTGAGATACTCGGCCTTCTGTTCGGGCGTCGGCGTCCGCAGATACTGTCCGAGCGCGAAGGCGGCGATGCGTTCCATATCCGCCTTTTCGTCGAGAAGCTGTGCGAACTGCGCCTCGCGTTCCGCCTTCGTCGTCGTCTTGTCGCTGATGATATCGATGGCGCGCGTCGACACTTCCTCAACGAAAGCCTTCGCCGCGTCCCCGGTCGAGGCGGCCGCCTGTGCGGCGCTTGCCACAAGCGCCATGCAGAGCGCAAGCGGCGCGAGGAAACCCCGGGCTCTATGTATAGTCAGTGTCGTGACCATTTCACTCTCCAGTTCCCGTCTGTTTCGGTATTTGGCCTGGATTTTTCCTGGCCGCGCTGCGAGCCGGAATCAGAACTACAGACTGGGACTTTCGGGTTCGTTTGTGTCGAAATTGAGGTTCTCGATGTCCGGCAGATCGTCGAAATCTCGGTTGCCGTTCGCGATCTCGTTGCTGCGAATCTGCCGGTAGAGGTTCCGTATCGTCGCATAGTGGTCGACCGAGGTGCGCTCGATCTGGTCGAGCGTGTCGAGGCTGCGCGCGCGCTGGTCGATGCCGTTCACGGCGAAGCGGATCGTGGGAACGGTCTTCGGACGGTCCCAATATATATAAGTGAGCGGGTCGAAGAACTGGTCGACGACGAAGCCCGTCAGGTCGCGGGGCGGGGCGGGGCCAAGCACCGGCAGATAGATGTAGGGGCCTTCCGCAACGTCCCAGGTTCCAAGCGTCTGGCCGAAATCTTCGCTGTGCTGGGGCATGCCCCAGTCGGCGGCCGGATCGAAAAGGCCGAGAACGCCGACCGTGGTGTTGATGCCGAAGCGGCTCGCAGTGGTTCCCGCGCGGTCCCATTCCCCCTGCAGCATGTCGTTCGCCAGGATGACGGGGCTGCGCAGATTGTCGAGGAAGTTGCGAATACCGTTCCGGCCGGGTTCCGGCACGACGCCGTCATACCAGGTGGCGACGGGCTTCAGCAGGATGGTGTCGAAGAACTTGTTGAGCTCGAAGAAATAGCGATTCATCGGCTCGAGCGGGTCGTTCTCATCGGTGCCGTTGTAGTCCGCGGCCCCGTCCGCCTGCATGGCCGGGTCGTTCTGCGCGGCTGCCATATGCGGCGCTGCAGCAAGCCCGATCGCGAGCGCAAGGAGGGCGCCCAGTCTGCGGGCCTTCGCCAGCCGTTCGCCTGTCCGATGCGTGATCTTCATTTAGCCCGCTCCCAATCCGATGCCCTGGCGGGCTTGAAACGTCCCTAGCCGGCAAGCTTTCCCTCTTCGGCTTAAATCCGCGTGAACGGCATCGAAATTCGCGAATTTCCGCCGATTCCCGCGTTTCTACGGCCACCCTAGCTATCATACGAAGTCAGGGTTAACCAGCTTGGGGCGCTGCTGCGATGCAGAATCCCGTAACGAGTCGAGAAAACGTCACAGTTTCAAATAAGGGGTTTTGAAAGACATAAAGATATGTTTATATCCTTCGCGAAATCTAAGGGACTGAGTGTCACATGGAGCAACTTCTCGCAGGATTGCGGGCGGCGGGCGAGCCTACAAGGCTGCGTCTTCTGGCCTTGCTGGCGCATAGCGAGCTGACCGTCACGGAGCTGACGCAGATTCTGCGTCAGAGCCAGCCGCGCGTCAGCCGCCATCTGAAGCTGCTTTGCGAGGCGGGGCTGCTCGAGAGGTTTCGCGAGGGAAGCTGGGTCTTCTACCGGCTGGCGGGGAACGGTCCGGTGGCCGAACTCGCCGAGGTCCTGAGCGGTCTCATCCCGCAGGAGGATCTCGTCATCGCGCGCGATATGGAGCGGCTGGAGGCTGTGCGCCTCGCGCGGGCGGAGAAGGCGGCGGCCTATTTCCGGGCCAATGCCGAGGAGTGGGACAGGATCCGATCGCTCTACGTGCCCGAAGACAAGGTCGAACAGGCAATGCTCGATCTCGGCGGCGCGACGGAGATGGAACTCGTCGCCGATCTCGGGACCGGCACGGGCCGGATGCTCGAACTGTTCGGGCCAAAGGCGAAGGCCGGGCTCGGTATCGATCTCAGCCCGGAAATGCTGGCTCTGGCGCGCGCGCAGCTTGCGCAGCAGTCGCTCCAGCATTGTTCGGTGAGGCAGGGCGACCTCTACGACCTGCCGATGCAGGACGGTACCGTCGATCTCGTGACGCTGCACATGGTGCTGCACTACCTCGACGATCCGGCGGCCTCCATTGCGGAAGCCGCGCGCGTCCTCAAACCCGGCGGCCGCCTGCTGATCGCGGATTTCGCGCCGCATGAACTCGATTTCCTCCGCGACAGCCATGCGCATAGACGCCTCGGTTTCTCGGAAGGCGAAGTAAACGAATGGCTGGCCGATGCCGGCCTCAAAGTAGGTGAGACGAAGGTGCTTCCGCCCGAAGGCGGAGAGGACGCGAAGCTCACCGTGCTGATCTGGGTGGCCGACAAGCATGGCGTGCCTTCCCGGCCGGCAAAGACCTCAATCGAATTCGAGGGAGTGAAGTAGGAAAAATGTCGAAGACGCCCAAGAAAGAGCGAAACGAACGGACAAGCGTGTCTTTTGAGTTCTTTCCTCCGAAGACGCCGGAGATGGAAGAGACGCTGTGGAAGTCCATTCGCCGGCTGGAGCCGCTGCAGCCGGAATTCGTCTCCGTCACCTATGGTGCGGGCGGATCGACGCGGGAGCGGACTCACGCCACGGTGAAGCGCATTCACGACGAGACCTCTCTTGAGCCGGTAGCGCATCTGACCTGCGTCGGCGCATCGAAGGCCGAGGTGGATGACGTCATTCGCGCCTATTGGGATGCCGGCATCCGTCACATCGTGGCGCTCCGGGGCGACATGCCGGAACTCGGCGCGCCCTACAAGCCGCACCCCGAAGGCTATCAATCCACGCCGGAACTCATCGAGGGCATTCGCAAGATTGCCGATTTCGATGTCATCGTTTCGGCCTATCCCGAGAAGCATCCGGAATCGGAATCGCTTGAGGCCGATATCGAGCTTCTGAAGCGAAAGGTCGAAGCGGGCGCGACGCGCGCCATCACGCAGTTCGTGTTCGACACGGACAAACATGTCCGCTTTTTCGAAAAGGCCCGTGCGGCCGGCGTCGAGGTGCCGATCGTGCCGGGCATCATGCCGACGACGAACTTCAAGGGCACCAAGCGCATGGCGGGCCGCTGCGGCGCCAGCATTCCGAAATGGCTTGACGACTACTATATCGGTCTCGACGACGATCTGCCGACGCGCAAGCTGATCGCGGCCTATGTCGCCGCGGAGCAGGTCAATCGCCTGCGGAGCTACGGCTTCGACCGTTTCCACTTCTACACGCTCAACCAGGCGGATCTCACCTTTGCGATCTGTCATGTGCTGGGTCTTCGCCCCCAGTCCGTTCCGGCCACGCCGGAAACCGTCTGAGCCGCGAAGCGAACAGCATCTGGAGGATAAAAATGTCTCACCCGAAAACGCGCGAAGAACGCATCGCCTACCTCAAGGACGAGGTGAAGAAGCGTGTGCTCATCCTCGACGGCGCGATGGGCACGATGATCCAGAAGTACAAGCTTCAGGAAGAGGATTATCGCGGCGAGCGCTTCAAGGATCACGAGAGCGATGTGAAGGGCAATAACGAGCTTATCTCGCTCGTCCAGCCCGACATCCTGCGCGAAATCCATCTGCAGTATTACCGCGCGGGGGCGGATTTCGCCGAAACGAACACTTTCGGCGCGACCCGCATCGCCCAGGCCGACTACCACATGGAAGATCTCGCCTATGAGATGAATGTGGAAAGCGCGCGGATCGCGCGCGAGGCGGCGGATATCTGCGAAAAGGAAGAGCCGGGTCGCGTCTGCTATGTTGCGGGCGTTCTCGGCCCGACCAACCGCACGGCGTCCATCTCGCCGGACGTGAACGATCCGGGCTTCCGCAATGTCGATTTCGACCGGCTCTATGAAGCCTACAAGGAAGCGGCGAAGGGTCTAATCGAAGGCGGTGCGGACACGATCCTCGTCGAGACGATCTTCGACACGCTCAATGCGAAGGCCGCGCTCTATGCGGTTGAGGACGTGTTCGAGGAACTCGGCATCGAACTCCCAATCATGATCTCGGGCACGATCACGGATATGTCCGGCCGGCTGCTTTCGGGCCAGACGCCCGAAGCCTTCTGGAATTCCGTGCGCCATGTGCAGCCCTTCTCAATCGGCCTCAATTGCGCCCTGGGTGCCAAGGAGATGCGCCAGCATATCGACACACTGTCGCGCATCGCCGACACGCATGTCTCCGCGCATCCCAATGCGGGCCTGCCGAACGAGATGGGCGAGTATGACGAGAGCCCGGAACAGATGTCGGAGCTTGTCGGCGAGTTTGCGAAGTCCGGCATCGTCAACATTCTCGGCGGCTGCTGCGGCACGACGCCGGATCACATCAAGGCGATCGCCGAGGCGGCGAAGGCGGGCAAGCCGCGCGCCATTCCGGAGATCGAGCGGCGCATGAGGCTTTCGGGTCTCGAGCCGTTCGCGGCCGACTGACCGGACTGAACCAGTGGCCGCCGTTCGCAAGAGCGGCGGTCCTCGGTCACGTCTGAAATTCATACGCAAAAATGCAGATCGGGATGAGATGACTCAAACCACGGCAAACTTCATCAATATCGGCGAACGCACCAACGTCACGGGTTCCGCGCGCTTCAAGAAGATGATCATGGAGGATCGCTTCGACGACGCGCTGGACGTTGCACGCCAGCAGGTCGAGAACGGCGCCCAGATCATCGACATCAACATGGACGAGGGCATGCTCGACTCGGAAGCGGCGATGATCCGCTTCCTGAACCTGATTGCCGCCGAGCCCGACATCGCGCGTGTGCCCATCATGATCGACTCTTCCAAGTGGAACGTCATCGAGGCCGGGCTGAAGCGCGTCCAGGGCAAGGCGATCGTCAACTCGATCAGCATGAAGGAAGGCGAGGAGCAGTTCCTTGAACAGGCGCGCAAGATCAAGCGCTACGGCGCTGCGGCCGTCGTCATGGCTTTCGACGAGGTCGGCCAGGCCGACACGGCGAACCGCAAGTTCGAGATCTGCGAGCGTGCCTACAAGCTGCTGACGGAGAAGATCGGCTTTCCGCCGGAAGACATCATCTTCGATCCGAACATCTTCGCCGTGGCGACGGGTATCGAGGAGCACAACAATTACGCCGTCGAGTTCATCGAGGCCTGTGCGCGGATCAAGCAGAACCTGCCTTATGCGCATATATCGGGCGGCGTCTCGAATATTTCCTTCTCGTTCCGCGGCAACGAGCCCGTGCGCGAGGCGATGCATTCCGTCTTCCTCTATCACGCCATCAGGGCGGGTATGGACATGGGCATCGTCAATGCCGGTCAGCTCGCCATCTATGACGACATCGATCCCGAGCTTCGCGAACTCGTGGAAGACGTGATCCTCAATCGCCGCGACGATGCGACGGAGCGCCTGCTTGAAGCTGCGGAGCGCTACAAGGGCGAAGGCGGAAAGAAGCGCGAGGAGGATCTCTCCTGGCGCGAGAAGCCGGTCAACGAACGCATTACGCATTCCCTCGTGAAAGGCATAAACGCCTATATCGAGGAAGATGTGGAGGAAGCACGCCATAACTTTGAGCGTCCGCTCCACGTCATCGAAGGCCCGCTGATGGACGGCATGAACGTCGTCGGCGATCTCTTCGGCTCAGGCAAGATGTTCCTGCCGCAGGTGGTGAAAAGCGCCCGTGTGATGAAGCAGGCAGTCGCCTATCTCATGCCCTTCATGGAGAAGGAAAAGGAAGAGCTCGGCATTACCGATGACGACGCGGCAGCGCGCATCCTGATGGCGACGGTGAAGGGCGACGTGCACGACATCGGCAAGAACATCGTGGGCGTCGTTCTCCAGTGCAACAATTTCGAGGTGATCGACCTCGGCGTGATGCAGCCTGCCGAGAAAATTCTCGAGGAAGCGAAGAAGCACAAGGTCGACATCATCGGCCTCTCCGGCCTCATCACGCCCTCGCTCGACGAGATGTGCTACGTCGCGGCGGAGATGGAGCGTCAGGGCTTCAACATTCCGCTGATGATCGGTGGGGCGACCACGAGCCAGATTCACACGGCGGTGAAGATCCACCCCAACTACAAGGCGGGACAGGCGATCTATGTGACGGACGCCTCGCGCGCCGTCGGCGTTGCCTCGAATCTCATTTCCGAACGGAAGGACGACTACGTCGCGGATATCCGCGAAAAGTACAAGGATCTTGCCGAGCGCCATGCCGCGGGCCGGGAGAAGAAGGAGCGCCAGACGATCGAAGGCGCACGCGAAAACCGCTTCAAGATCGACTGGAAAGACTACAAGCCCACGAAGCCGGCCTTTCTCGGCACCAAGGTCTTCGACGATTATCCGATCGACAAGCTCGTTCCCTACATCGACTGGACGCCCTTCTTCCAGACCTGGGAGCTTCACGGGCGCTATCCGCAGATTCTCGACGACGACAAGGTCGGTGAGGCAGCTCGTTCGCTCTTCGAAGATGCGCAGGAAATGCTGAAGCAGATGGTCGAGGAAAAGTGGCTGAAGGCGCGCGCCGTGATCGGCTTCTGGCCCGCGAACGAGATCGATACGGACGACATCGAGCTCTATACGGGCGATGATCGCAAGGAGCGTCTCGAGGTCTTCCACACGCTGCGCCAGCAGATGAAGCGGTCGTCTTCCGACCGCGCCAATTATGCGCTTTCCGATTTCATCGCGCCGAAGGATAGCGGCGTCGAGGACTATATCGGTGGCTTCTGCGTCAGCGCGGGCTTCGGCGAAGACGACATCGCCAAGGGCTTCAAGGAGAAGAACGACGATTACCGCGCCATTCTCTCCCAGGCGCTCGCGGACCGTCTGGCGGAAGCCTTCGCAGAGCACATGCATGAGCGTGTGCGCAAGGAGTTCTGGGCCTATGCGTCGGACGAGAAGCTCTCCAACCAGGACCTGATCGAGGAGAAGTATCAGGGCATCCGGCCCGCGCCCGGCTATCCTGCCCAGCCCGATCACACGGAAAAGGCGACGCTCTTCAAGCTGCTCGATGCGGAAGAGAAGATCGGCGTGAAGCTCACCGAGAGCTATGCCATGTGGCCCGGCGCTTCCGTCAGCGGCATGTATTTCAGCCATCCGCAGTCGGAATATTTCGGCGTCGGGAAGATCGAGCGCGACCAGGTCGTCGAATACGCCAAGCGCAAGGGCATGGAGCTTCGCGTGATGGAGCGCTGGCTTGCGCCGATCCTCAACTACACACCGGGCCAAGAGCCCGAAGAGGAAGCGGCGTAGCGCTCAGCCGAGCGTCTTCGCCCATTTCTCGGACCAGACGGTGAGGGGCGTGAGCTGCGAGAGCAGTTCGCGCCCCATTTTCGTGAGCGTGTAGCCTTCTTCCGCCTTCAGTTCGACCAGGAGCGCCTCGCGCATCTCCGCGAGCCGCGTATTGAGAACGCTCGGCGATATGCCGCCGCAGGCCGCCTGCAACTCGCGGAAGTTGAGCGGCTCGTCGCGCAGTTCCCAGAGAATCCGCAAGACCCAGCGCCTGCCGATGAGGTCGAGCAGCGCCATGACGGGGCGGCCGGTGCTGGAGCCGCGCACGCGCGCGCCCGGCCGGAGCGCGCCTTTCGCCTGTTTCGAGGATTGTTTCGTCATGGGGCGAGAATAGGGCTTGCGCTACGAAAAGAGAAGCGCCATGTTTATGCTACGTAAATCGTAGCAAGGAGGGCGCATGACCCGGATCGAACCTGCCGCAAGGCCCTATGAAGCGGATATGGAGGCGACGCTAGAGAAGCTCATGCCGCCCGGCGTCGAGCCGCTCGTCCTTTTCCGCACGCTGGCGCGAAGCCCACGTGTCTTCCGCCGTTTCATGGCTGGCGGCCTTCTGGACAAGGGAACGCTGTCTCTGCGCGAACGCGAGATCGCCATCGACCGTGCCTGTGCCCGTTGCGGCGGAGAGTATGAGTGGGGCGTTCACATTGCGCTCTTCGCGGAAAAGGCAGGCTTCGGCAGGGAGGAAATCGCGGCGACGGTTGCGCCGGGCGAGGCAGCCTGCTGGACGCCGCGCGAAAAGCTCATCATCCGTCTCGTCGACGAGCTTCACGAGACGAGCCATGTGAGCGATGCGCTCTGGAGCGAACTCACGATCGAATTCAGCGACGAGCAGCTGATCGAACTCGTCGTGCTGACCGGGCTCTATCACATGGTCTCGTTCACGGTGAATGCGCTCCGCCTGCCGCCGGAACCCTATGCGCCGCGTTTCCCGCCGCGCCTCTGAAACGAAAAGGGCGCATGGTGATCCATGCGCCCTCGAAATTTCGTGATGCTGTCGCCTGTCGTCAGAACAGGCCCATCGTAACGGCGCCGACAAAGATGAACGCCAGTCCGGTCGCCAGGTACCCGATCTTCATTGCAAGCATTCCGGCCTCCCGCATCGTGGGTGGAAGATGACTCTCGGGGGTTCCCAGGCCATTCCGCAAGCGAAATCATGGCTGCGGTGCAACATGCGATTTCGGGCAACTCAAGATTTCGCCGCAAGGCATTGAATCGTCCTGCGGAATCCCTTGTGGATGAATTTACGTCAGTTTTGCGTAATCCATCCCCAATGGAAGCCGACGGCGATGGCGGGGGCGTCCTTGTGCATTCTCCGCGTCGCGAGCGTGGATCAGCGGGTGAATCGGATGACAGGCTTGCCCACGCTTTCGCGGTCGAGCAGGCGCTGGAGAACCGCGGGAGCTTCCGCGAGCGGATAGCTCGCGGCGGGTTCGGGATGGATGCGGCCTTCGCTCGCCCATGCCGTCAGCGTCTTCATCAGCGGCACATTCGCGCCGGGGTCTGCGCGGATATGGCCGCCCCAATCGACGCCGACGATGGAGGAGCGCTTCAGCAGCGGCAGGTTCAGCGGAATGCGCGGAATGTCGCCCGCCGCGAAGCCGACCACGAGGTGCCGTCCGCCGGGCGCAAGGCAGCGGAAAGCCGTCTCCGATATGTCTCCGCCCACGGGATCGTAGACGAGGTCGACATCGCGCCGCCCGGTGAGGGGCTCCAGTTCCTTCCGCCATTCTTCTTTCGTGTAGTCGATGGTGAAGTCCGCGCCCGCCGCCTTCGCGGCCGCGCGCTTTTCCTCCGACGAGGCGGCGGCGATGACCGTCGCGCCCATTGCCTTCGCGACATCGATCGCCGCCATGCCGACGCCACCCGCAGCGCCCAGCACGAGCACTGTCTCGCCCGTCTTCAGGTGGCCGCATGTCTCGAAGCCGTAAAGCGCCGTGCAATAGGAGACGATGAAACCTGCCGCCGCTTCCGCGCTCATCGCGTCGGGGACGGGAATGCAGGCGGCCGCAGGCAGCGCGAGTTTCTCCGCGAGCGCACCGGCGGGTGAGAGCGCCATCACGCGCTTGCCGATGAGCGCGTCGGGCACGCCCTCGCCGACGGCGACGACCTTGCCCGCGACTTCGCTTCCCGGCACGAAGGGGAGCGGCGTCTTCACCTGGTAGCGCCCTGCGACGAGCAGCGCATCCACATAGCCGAGCCCCGCCGCCTCCGTCTCGATCACGAGCTTGCCTTTCGACGGGGCCGGCTCGTCGATCTCCTCCAGCACGAGATCTGCGGGCGGGCCATATTGCAGGCAGCGGATCGCTTTCATTGTTTTCTCCCGGCGTTTCCTGTTCCCCGCATCATGCGCGGGCGAAGAAAACATGCAAGCTGCGTCACGCTTTTCCGTAGCCGCCGCCGCCAGGCGTTCTCACGATCACCGTATCGCCTGCATCGAGTTCTGCCGTAGCGGAACCGCCGAGCTTTTCCGTCTCGCCGTTCACGCGGCGGATTTCATTCTCGCCAAGCGCGCCGTCGCCGCCGCCCGCAAGTCCGGATGGTGCGACGATGCGATGCGTCGAAAGAATGGAGAGGCTCATCTTCTCGCGAAAACGTATCGCGCGTATGGCGCCGTCGCCGCCTCTGTGCTTGCCCGCGCCGCCCGAGCCCTTGCGGATCGAGAATTCCTCAAGCAGCACGGGGAAGCGCCATTCGAGCACTTCGGGGTCCGTCAGCCGCGAATTCGTCATATGCGTCTGCACGGCGTCCGCGCCGTCGAAGCCGGGGCCCGCGCCCGCGCCGCCCGCAATCGTCTCGTAATACTGATGGCGCTCATTGCCGAAGGTAAGATTGTTCATCGTGCCCTGCGCGGAGGCCATCGCGCCGAAGGCGCTGAAAAGCGCGTCCGTCACCGCCTGGCTCGTCTCGACATTGCCGCCGACGACAGCCGCCGGATAGCGGGGCGCCAGCATCGATCCTTCGGGGATCACGATCTCGATGGGCTTGAGGCAGCCTTCGTTCAGCGGAATGTCGTCATCCACCATGCAGCGGAAGACATAGAGCACCGCCGCGCGCGCGACGGAGGAGGGCGCGTTGAGGTTCGTCGTAAGCTCCGCGCTTGTCCCTGTGAAGTCGATCCTTGCCCTGCGCGCCTCGCGGTCGACGCTGACGGAGACGCATATCGACGAGCCGTCATCCATCTTCTGCTCGTAATGCGCGTCCTTCAGCCGGTCGATCACGCGGCGTACATTCTCTTCCGCATTGTCCTGCACATGGGTCATATAGGCAGTCACGACGTCGAGCCCGAACTCCGCCACCATCTTCCTCAGTTCCTCCGCGCCCTTGTGGCAGGCGGCCACCTGCGCGCGAAGATCGGCGATGTTCTGGTCCGGATTGCGCACGGGATATTTTCCGCCCGTCAGCAGCGCCCGCATTTCCGTTTCGAGGAACTCTCCGCCCGCGACGATGCGGAAATTGTCGATGAGAACGCCTTCCTCCTCCACATTCCTTGAATGCGCGGGCATGGAGCCGGGCGATATGCCGCCAATATCGGCGTGGTGTCCGCGCGCCGCGACATAGAAGAGCCGCGTCTTCCCGTCTCTGTCGTAGACAGGCGCCACCACGGTCACATCCGGCAGATGCGTACCGCCATTGTAAGGCGCGTTCAGCACATAGACATCGCCGGGTTTCATCTCCGGGTTCTGCTCGATCACCGCGCGCACGCTCGCGCCCATGGAGCCGAGATGGACCGGCATGTGCGGCGCGTTGGAAACGAGCCCGCCGCCCGCATCGAAGACCGCGCAGGAAAAATCGAGCCGCTCCTTGATGTTCACGGAGGATGCCGTGTTCTGCAGCGCAGCTCCCATCTGCTCGGCGATGGACATGAAGCGGTTGTTGAAGATTTCGAGCATCACCGGGTCGGCATCCGTGCCGATAACGGTGCGCTTCGGCAGCGGCACGACACGGCGAAGCAGGATGTCGTCTGCTTTCGTCACCTCGGCCTGCCAACCGGGCTCCACGATAATGGTCTGGTTCGGCTCGATCACGAGGGCAGGGCCGTCGACTTCCTGTCCGGGCTTCAGCGTTTCGCGGCGATGGATTGCGGCGTCCCGCCATTCGCCGGCCATGAAGACGGGGCGTCGATCAGCCGCTTCGGCCTTGCCGGAGGCGATCTCCCGGTCCGGGGCCTTGTTCTTCCGCGCCAGCCTGTCTTCCGCCGTCACTTCCACGGCTTCCACGACGATTGCCTTGCCCTCGAAGCTGAAGCCGAATTGCGCGCGATGCGCCGTTTCGAATGTCGCGGCAGCTTCCGCCATGTCGGGAGACACAAAAGAAATCTGCAGCGCCGTGTCGCTCCCCTCGTAGCGCAGATGCAGCAGCGGCGTCACCGCGATCTCGCTTTCCACGATGCCTTGCGCTTCGAGCTCCTCGCGCACTTCATCGCCCAGCGCGGCAATCGCTTCCTCCAGCTCGCCGCGCAGGCTCTCGTCAAAAGGTTTCGTCACCGCGCGGGCGCGCGAGGCGGAAATGCGCGCGAGCCCCATCCCATAAGCGGAGAGAAGGCCGGAGAAGGGATGAATGTGAACGGTCGTCATGCCGAGTGCATCGGCGACAAGGCAGGCATGCTGGCCCCCCGCGCCGCCGAAGCAGGAAAGCGCGTAAGCAGTCACATCGTGCCCGCGCTCGACGGAAATCTTCTTGATCGCATTCGCCATGTTCTCGACGGCGACGCGAAGGAAGCCTTCGGCGGCTTCTTCCGGCGTCTTCCCGCCGCCGATTTCCGCCGCGAGTTCCGCGAAGCGCTTGCGCACGGTCTCGGCGTCGAGGCTCTCGCTCTGCTCCGGCCCGAAGACGGCTGGGAAAAGATCCGGCTGAAGTTTGCCCACCATGACATTCGCATCCGTCACGGTCAGCGGCCCGCCGCGCCGGTAGGCGGCGGGGCCGGGGTTCGCGCCTGCCGAGTCCGGCCCCACCTGAAAGCGCCCGTCCTTGTGATGGAGGATGGAGCCGCCGCCCGCGGCCACCGTGTGAATGCGCATCATCGGCACGCGCATGCGCACGCCCGCCACTTCCGTCTCGAAGCTCCGCTCGTATTCGCCGTTGTAATGCGACACATCGGTCGAGGTGCCGCCCATGTCGAAGCCGATCACGCGGGTGAAGCCCGCCTCCGTCGCGGTCGCCGCCGCGCCGACGATGCCGCCTGCCGGGCCGGAAAGGATCGCATCCTTCCCCTCGAACATCGCCGCATCGGTCAGCCCGCCGGAAGACTGCATGAAGAAGAGATGCGTTTCGGGGTCGTCGATGCCGATCGCCGCCGCCACGCGGTCGACATAGCGCCTGAGCAGCGGCGAGAGATAGGCGTCCACCACCGTCGTGTCGCCGCGCGAAACGAACTTGATGAGCGGGCTCACGCGGTGGCCGAGCGAAACCTGCGTGAAGCCAAGCTCGCGGGCGATCTCGCCCGCCCGCTCTTCATGCGCCGGGTGGCGATAGCCATGGAGAAAGGAAATGGCGACGGAGCGGATGCCCGCTTCATGGGCTTCTTTCAGTGCGCGGCGGGTTTCGCCTTCGTCGAGGGCCGTGAGCACTTCGCCTTCCGCCGTCACGCGCTCCGTCACCTCCGCCACGCGCTCATAGAGCAGTTCCGGCTTTTCGATCTTCAGCCGGAAGAGATGCGGCCGCGCCTGATAGCCGATGGCGAGCGCGTCGCGAAAGCCTCTGGTCGTCAGCAGCAGCGTGCGGTCGCCCTTGCGCTCCAGCAGCGCATTGGTCGCGACCGTCGTTCCCATCTTCACATTGCCGATGCGTCCGGCGGGCAGGGGGGCTTCGGGCGCCACGCCCAGCAGATCGCGGATGCCCTGCAGCGCCGCGTCCTCATAATGCTCGGGGTTTTCCGAAAGGAGCTTCAGCGCATGGAGGTTCCCGTCCGGCGCGCGGCCGATCACATCCGTGAAGGTGCCGCCGCGATCGATCCAGAAATCCCAGCGGCCTTGTTGCGTGTCCGTCTTCGTCATGGATGCAAATTGCCACAGCCTCTCCGGTGTGTCCCACCCTCCCCCTGTGGTAGGGTCTAAAAATCCGTCAGGATTTTTAGGGGAGGGGTGAGCGGGGAAAACAGGAGGCGAGTCGTTTGCCGTCAGGGGAGACCCCCTCCCCGAAATTTTCTTCGCTTGCGCTCGCAAATTTCGACCCTCCCACAGGGGGAGGGTGGATTCGAAGAGAAGCGCGGGAGCGCGGAATCCCCCATTTCCGCAAGGTCATCAACCGATTTCGCAGATGCGAGACAGGAAAAAACGTCCTAAGCTGTCTCCATGTCGATTTGGGGAAAAATCGCGGGCGCCGGCGTGGGACTTGCCGTCGGCGGGCCCTTGGGTGCGCTTCTGGGCGCGGTCGCAGGACATATCGTCATCGACCGCGCACTCCAGGACAGCGAAGTCGTGTTCACGATCGCCCTCATCGCGCTCTCCGCCAAGATGGCGAAGGCGGATGGCGAGGTGAGCGATGCCGAAATCCGGGCCTTCGAGGAAATCTTCAAGATTCCGCCGGGCGAGGCGAAGAATGTCGCGCGCGTCTACAAGGTCGCGCAGCAGGACGTGGCGGGCTTCGAAGCCTATGCGCGTCAGGTTGCGCGCATCTATCGGGACCGCCCCGCCGTTCTCGAAGACGTGCTCGATGCGCTCTTCCACATCGCCAAGGCGGATGGACACGTTCATCCGCAGGAGCTCGAATATCTGCGCACCGTCGCCGATATTTTCGGCTTCTCGGAAATCGAGTTCGCGCGTATTCGCGCCAGCCATCTCGGGCAGGAGAAGGGCGACCCCTATCTCGTTCTCGGCATCACGCCGGATATTGCCGACGAGGACCTCAAGAAGGCCTATCGGCGTCTCGTTCGCGAGAACCATCCCGATACGCTCATCGCGCGTGGCGTGCCGCAGGAACTCGTCACCATCGCGAATGAGAAGCTGGCGGCGATCAACGTCGCCTATGACCGCATCGCGAAGGCACGCGGCATCGCGGGTTAGGGGCAGGAATCTCTTATCTACCTGAAAGCGGACCGAGCCACGGCCTGTCGATTGAGCGGGCTCGATCATGACGCCCTTCTGGAAACTGTCTGCCGCCGGTTTCGCCGCCACCGCCATTGCCTATGGTCCGGCGCGAATGGGTTTCGGCCTCTTCCTGCCGGAATTCAGATCGGTCTTCTCGATCTCGCTTCAGGCAGCGGGCTTCATCTCCAGTCTCGGCTTTTTTCGGGTTCTTCGTCGGCCTGCTGATTTCGCAGTTCCTGACCGCCCGCAAAGGGCCCCGGCCGCCCATCGTGTCGGGCCTCGCCGCCGCAACGGCGGGCATGGGCCTTGTCGCTATCGCGTCCGACCTCACGGTTCTTTCCTTTGGGATTCTTCTCGCGATGTTGAGTGCCGGGTTCTCCTGGACGCCCTTCAGCGATGCGATCAACCGGCAGGTGGAAGAGAGACTGAGGCCCGTTTCGCTTTCGCTGGTCAGCACGGGAACCGGTCTCGGCATCGTGGCGGCGGGCGCCGCCGCACTTCTCATGAGCATCGGCGGCGTTTCGTGGCGGTTCTGTTGGGCCCTCTTCGCTATCGGCAGCGCCTTGTCGCTGCTCGGCAACTGGATCGCGCTCAGCGGCGCCGGTGAAGCGTCCGGCGCGCGGCCCCGGCTGCGCTGGCAGGCATTGTTCCGGCGCGCAACCATGCCGATATTCGCGATAGGCCTGTGCTATGGCGTCACATCGACGGTCTATATCTCCTTTGCCGCGGACAGGATCGCGCAGGCAGGCGGTGTGCCGGGCCTTCCGGCAAACCTCTCCGGCAGTCTCGTCTTCATCTGCTATGGCGCCTTCGGGCTTCTCGGCCTCATCACGGGGCAGCTCAAGATGTTGACGGGTTTGCCCTGGCTGTTGCGCCTGCTGCTGCTTGCCTCCGCGCTTTCTTCCGTCCTCATCGCATTGGCGCCTGCATCCTGGGCTGGCGTGGTCGTCTCGGCGGGGCTTCAGGGCATCAATGTGATGATGACAAGCGCCGTCTTGGCTTTCTGGTCGGACCGGCTGTTTCCGGCATTTCCTTCGCGCGGCTTCACGGCGGTGCTGCTCGCCGTCGCCACGGGCAGCGTGTTAGGCCCTGTCGCCGCCGGGTCGGTTGCCGCCAGCTTCGGTGTGACGGCGATGTTCCTCGCGACCGCTGCTCTTGCAGCGGCAGCCGCATGGGCCATCCGCGCTGGCCATATCAGCGAAACACCGCACCCGGAATGAAGGGCTTGGATGGCCCCTCTCCCTCCCGGCTCGCCGCGCGCGGATTCAGTATTCGTGTGAAGCGCTTCAAGTATTGAGCAGGTAAAACCGGAAACCCGGAAAGCCCACGCACAACGCTGAGAAACCGCCGAAACCGGGGACAAGATTTCGGGGGCGTGCCGGTGAAGGCCGCCGCCAAATGACGGGGGATATCTTTTTGGCAGGAGCGGGGAGGGGACAAGTTTCCGGGAAAACGGGTCGGGAAATCCACACCCTGATTTCTTGCTGTAAAGGTCCGTGGGGTCCATCTGGACGCCGTGTGACGGTTTGATGACGTTTTAATGACAGTCACAGCGAAAACGGGCTATTTATCCCCGACCGGGCCGAGAGCGGGGGGCCTCTTTTTCTTTTCCCCGCCCTATGCGCAGGGCCGCGCCTGCGCTAACAACGGGCCCGAAAGGCCGCCGGCCGGACGGCGCCTTCGGAAGATACGGACAAGCGATGACCCCCCTCCATCTGGGCTTCATGGTCCTCATCAATCTGATCTGGGGCTTCGCGCTGATTGCGGCGAAGGTGTCGCTCGAGCATTTTCCGCCGCTCCTCTTCGCGGCGCTGCGTTTCACGCTGATCGTCTTCGTGCTTTTCCCGTTCCTGAAGATTCACAAGGGGCGGATGAAGGAAGTCATCATCATCGCGCTCTGCGCGGGGCCGGTCGGCTTCGGCTTCTTCTTTCTCGGTCTTGCCCTCTCGAATGCATCCGTTGTCGCGGTCACGAGCCAGCTTGGCGTTCCCTTCGCCACCATCATGTCGGTCATCTTTCTCAAGGAAGAAGTCTATTGGCGGCGCTGGCTCGGCATCTCGCTCTCCTTCCTCGGTGTGATGATCATCAGCTTCGATCCGGCGGTCTTCAGCTATATCGATGGTCTTCTTTTCGTCGTCGCCTCGGCGCTTGTCGGTTCCGTCGGCACGATCTACCAGCGTCAGATCAAGAATGTCGGCGTGTTCGAGCTGCAGGCCTGGGTCGCGGTTGCTGCCGCGCCGCTCATGCTCGGCGCCTCCTTCGCCTTTGAAGAAAATCTTGTGCAGCTCGTCATGTCGGCGAACCTCCTGCAGTGGTCGGGCGTCTTCTATGTCGCCTTCGCGTCGAGCCTTGTCGGCCATGCGGGCATCTATTACCTGCTGCAGCGCTACGAGGTGACGCAGACCGCGCCGCTCACGCTCCTCTCGCCGATCTTCACCGTCTTTTTTGCCGTCATGCTGCTTGGCGAGGTTCTCACGACGCGTATGATCGTCGGCGCGCTTGTCGCGCTGACGGGCGTGCTCATCGTGTCGATAAGACAGAAGCGGATCGTGGATACGGGATTCTGATGCTCAACTGCATCGAACGGCCATCGCCTAACTTCAACGAACGTCCCTCGGGACGGGCCGTCGACATTCTGCTCCTCCACTACACGGGCATGGAAAGCGGCGAGGCGGCCGCCTCCCGCCTTTGCGATCCAGAGGCGAAAGTCTCCGCCCACTATCTCGTCGACGAAGCGGGCGCGATCACGCGCATGGTTCCGGAGCATTTGCGCGCCTGGCATGCGGGCGTTGCGCATTGGGCGGGCGAGGGCGACATCAATGGCTGTTCGATCGGCATCGAGATCGTGAATGGCGGTCACGATTTCGGTTGCCCGCCTTACCCGGAAGCGCAGATGCGTGCGGTGGAGGCGCTCTCCCGCGAAATCCTGTCGCGCCATCCGATCCCGGCGCGGCGCGTGCTCGCACATTCCGATGTCGCGCCCGCGCGCAAGGCCGATCCCGGCGAATGGTTCGACTGGGCGCGTCTCGCGCGTGCCGGTGTGGGGCTTTGGGTGGAGCCTGAGCCCGTTATTGAAGGACCCGTGCTGCAGCAGGGCGATCGCGGCGATACGGTTGCCGAACTTCAATACATGCTTGCCGATTACGGCTATGGGCTCGAGGTGCTCGGCCGCTACGACGAAAATACCAAGGCCGTCGTCACCGCCTTCCAGCGGCATTTCCGGCCCCGGAAGGTCGACGGGGTGGCGGACGTTTCGACCGTCGCCACCCTTCGCCGTCTTCTCGATGCGGTGAAGTCAGCCGCTTAAGGCGTGAGCGTCACGCGGCCAAAGGCCTTGCGGCTTTCGATATATTCATGCGCCGCTGCGGCGTCCTTGAGGGCGAAACTCTTGTCGAGCACCACCTTCAATTCGCCCTTCGCGATCTCTGCGATCATCTTTTCGATGTTCCTGTAGACGCGATCCGTGAAGATTTCCGCGCCGAGAAAGACGCCGGTGATCGAACGGTTGCCCGCGCGCAGCGTCGAGAGGTCCATCAGCGCGTCTTCGCGTCCGGCATCGCCCACCGTCGAAACGCGCCCGCGATAACCGAGCGCGAGGATCGATTTCTGGAGCGTCGGTCCGCCGACAGGATCGACGACGAGATCGACGCCGCGATTGTCGGTGAGGCGCATCGCCTCCGCGACGAGATCCTGCGTTTTGTAGTTGATGCCGTGATCCATGCCGTATTCGCGGAGCCTGTCGAGCTTCTCCGCGCTCGATGCCGTGGCGATCACGGTTGCGCCCGCGCGTTTCGCGAGCTGGATCGCCGCGAGGCCAACGGCGCTTGCGCCCGCCTGGACGAGAACGGTCTCGCCTTCCTTCAGGCGGCCGAACTCGAAGAGGCAGTCATGCGCCGTGCCGAAGGGAACAGGGATCGCGGATGCCGTCCTGATGTCCATGCCGTCCGGCACAGCCCAGGCCGTCTGCGCGAAGACGGAGCGCTTCTCCGCGTGGGAGCCGTACATGTTCACGGTCGTCACGCGCTGGCCCGGCTTGAAGTTCGTGACCTTCTCGCCGACTTCCACGATCTTGCCCGCCGCCTGATACCCGACGATGTGAGGCACGGTCGCAAGCTCGCCGCGCGCACGATTGAGCGTGTCGCCGCCTTCGATGCTCACCGCCTCGACATCGATCAGGATGCCTTCGGGCAGGCAGGCGGGGTCTTCGACGTCCTCATATTTGAAGACGCCTGGCGGTCCGTTCTCGTAATAGACGGCGGCTTTCATGTCTTTCCTCCCGGTGCTGATTTTTGACGTTCCGGCCTATGTCGGCACGGTGCGCGCGATATGCAAGCCCTTGACGCGCAAGATGTTTCGGCTCATGTCAAATGCGTCAGATGGCCGGATGGCCGCTGTCCTCCGGGGCAGAGGAAAGTCCGGGCTCCACGGAAACACGGTGCCGGATAACGTCCGGCGGGGGCGACCCCAGGGAAAGTGCCACAGAAAGCAAACCGCCGGTCCTGCGGGACCGGTAAGGGTGAAAGGGTGCGGTAAGAGCGCACCGCGCGGCCGGTAACGGGCGCGGCACGGCAAACCCCACCGGGAGCAAGACCAAATAGGGGCGGCATTCCGGTTCGTCCGGAAAACCCGTTTCCGGGCCGCCGCCCGGGTTGGTTGCTCGAGGCGTCCGGTAACGGGCGTCCCAGATGAATGGCCATCGCCCGCAAGGGTACAGAACCCGGCTTACAGGCCATCTGACACCTGTTTTTCCTCCACTGTCATCGAAACGTCATGAAAACGTCATGCTTCCACGCGTCAGGTGCTGGAGGAGGGATGCCGGCTCCACGGTTTTAGATCGTTTCCCGACGCGAAAGCCCGGCCCGTAGACCGCATGGCCCTTGCTTACCTCTTCTTATCCCCGCTGGCGGGGGGTTCTACGTCAGGCCTGCCGGCGCCGCTCGGCTGCCTTCCTGCACAGCCGGAGTGTTCCGGAAGTGCACAGACAGGCCTCAAGAACAGATATTTGTTCTTCTTATGTTCTCTAAATATCGGCAATTTCAACGACCTGTTAAGCAGCTCGAATACCGCGTAAAACCGCGAAAATACTGGGGTTTCCCGTTGACGCCCATATAATCCCATGTTATCCCATGATGTCCCGTATAAGGCCATGCTGCCCCGATTGGTGCCAGCCGGTCCCGTGGACGAAGGGCTCCCTCGGGCAGGAGGGGGCAGGCCCGATAAAGGGGAAGAGGTCGGACGATGTCGTTCCGGGGGCGTTTCACGAACAAGATCGATGCGAAGGGGCGTATTTCCGTCCCCGCGAAGTTCCGCGCCGTGACGATCGCCCAGGGCCTCAATGGCGTGATCCTGTTTCCGCCGCTCAACCCCGGCGCCTTCATCGAAGGGTGCGGACCTGCCTTTTCCGACGTGATCGATCAGATGCTCGACCGGCTCGACCCCTTCGCGCCGGAACGCCAGACCCTCTCGGCGGTGCTGATCGGCGAAAGCGCGGAGCTCAATTTCGATGCCGACGGACGCGTCATCCTGCCGGAGGCGCTCCGCAACATCGCCGGCATCACGGATGAGGCGACTTTCGTGGGCATGGGCCAGCGCTTCCAGATCTGGGAGCCCAAGGCCTATGACGCCTATTACGCGAAGGCGCTAGAGGACGCCCAGAAATACCGCGACATGTTGCGGTCCCCGGCGGCACAAGGCGGGGGTGGCCAATGAGCGATGCCGGCCAGACCAACAGTCCTCATGTTCCGGTGATGCTGGCCGATGTCCTCGACGTGCTCAAACCTCGCGACGGCGGCATCTATGTGGACGGAACTTTCGGTGCAGGCGGCTATACGCGCGCGATCCTCGGCTCGGCTGATTGCGCGGTACTTGCCATCGATCGCGATCCGACGGCGATCCTTCGCGGGCGTGCGCTCGAACCTGAATATGGCGGCCGCCTCACGCTGATCGAAGGTTGCTTCGGCGACATGGAACGGCTCGTTCGTGCGCTCGGTCACGAGACGGTCGATGGCGTGGTGCTCGATGTCGGCGTGTCTTCCATGCAGCTCGACCAGGCCGAGCGCGGCTTCTCCTTCCGGCAGGACGGCCCGCTCGATATGCGCATGAGCGGGGAGGGGCCTTCCGCCGCCGATGCGGTAAACCATCTCGACGAGGGCGAGCTCGCGCGCATCATTGCCGTTTACGGCGAAGAAAAGCGTGCTCGCGCCGTCGCCCGCGCCATCGTCAAGGCGCGCGAGGAGGCGGAGCTTCACCGCACGCTCGAACTTGCGGAGATCGTGGCGCGTGTCATTGGTCGCCGTCCGCAGGACAAGATCCATCCCGCGACGCGTACCTTTCAGGCGCTCCGGATTTTCGTGAACGACGAACTGGGCGAACTTGCGCGCGGCCTTTCCGGCGCGGAGGCGCTTCTCCATGAGGGCGGCCGGCTTGCCGTCGTCGCCTTCCACTCCCTCGAGGATCGCATCGTGAAGCGTTTTCTCGCCGAGCGGACAGGGCGTGCGGGCCGCGCCAACCGATACATGCCGGAAAGCGAGGAGGTCGAACCTTCCTTCCGCGAGATCGCGCACAAGGCGCGCAAGGCGTCGCAAGCCGAGATCGAGATAAATGCACGCGCGCGCTCGGCCAAGCTGCGCGCCGCCGAGCGCACCGGTGCTGCCGCCATTCCGCTCGACCTTTCGTCGCTCGGCCTTCGCAGCATGCCCTCCTTCCTCGGGGGTGCCGCATGATCCGTGTCATCAATCTTCTTCTGGTGCTGGCGGTGATCGGTCTGTCGGTCGGCCTCTATGACATCAAGTACCGCGCCGAGACGGCGGATCGCCATGCTCGCCAGCTCGAGGGCCGGATTGCCAAGGAGCAGGAGGCCATTCGCGTTCTTCGCGCCGAGTGGTCCTATCTCAATCAACCGGAGCGCCTGCAGGAACTGGCGAAGCGCTATACGGAGCTGAAGCCCCTCACCGCGGCGCAGATCGGCACTTTCGACGATGTGCCGATGCCGCATATGGCCGATGAGTTCTATGTGCCGCAACGCCAGCCCTTCGGCGGCTATGCGGGTGTTTCCACAAGCGATATCGGCATGCCGGGGAGTACCATCCAATGATCGGCTCCCGCACTGGTTCGAAGAACGGCCGCCGCGCCGATACGCATGTCCAGGGGCGATATCTGCCGCCGGGCTATGACGCAATCGCGAAGCCCCGCGCCCCGCGCAGCGGTGGCGGCGAGGGACGGACGCCGTCGCAGCGCCGTATCTTCCTTTCGCTTGCGCTCTTTGCCGCCTGCTTCACGCTGGTCGGCGCCCGGCTCGTCGGCCTCGCCATCATGGGCGGTGACGGGGAGAGCAATGTCGCGATTGCCAGTGCGGCGACGCAGATCCACCGCCCGGACATCGTGGACCGGAACGGCGAGGTGATGGCGACGGATATTGCGACGGCTTCCCTCTTTGCCGATGCACGCTATGTGATCGATCCCGCCGAGACCGCCCGTCAGCTTGCCAGCGTGCTGCCGGACCTCGATGTGCAGGACGTGACGCAGAAGCTCGAAACGGGCCGCGCCTTCATCTGGCTGAAGCGGGACCTGACGCCCAAGCAGCAATATGCCGTCCATTATCTCGGAATGCCGGGTCTCGATTTCCGCAACGAACAGAAGCGCGTCTATCCGAACGGCAAGACGGGCTCCAATGTGCTCGGCATGGTCGATATCGACAACCGGGGGATCGCCGGTATCGAGCGCTACATGGACGACACCTTCGCCCGCAAGGATGACACGGGACGGCCCAAATTCGACCGCAATCGCACGCTCATGCTTTCCATCGATCTGCATGTGCAACATGCGTTGCGCGACGAACTCGAAAAATCGATGGCGGAATTCAGCGCGCTGGCAGCGGTCGGCGTCATCATGGACGTGCACACGGGTGAAGTAGTCGCGATGACTTCGCTGCCCGATTTCGACCCGAACGACCCGATGGCTTCGCCGGAAAACAACCGCTTCAACCGTGCGACGCTCGGCGTCTACGAGATGGGTTCGGTTTTCAAGGCCGTGACCCTGGCCGCCGCGCTCGACAGCGGCAAGGTCGGTCTCAATGCGAGCTTCGACGCGACCAAGCCGCTACAGGTCGCGCGTTTCAAGATTCATGACTATCACGCGGAGAACCGCTGGCTCACCGTGCCGGAAGTCTTCATCCATTCCTCGAATATCGGCACGGCCAAGATCGCGCTACAATTGGGAGGCGAGGAACACCGCCAGTATCTCGCGCGTTTCGGTTTGCTGACCCGGCCCGAAATCGAGCTGCCGGAAGCCGGTTCGCCTCTCCTGCCAGCGCGCTGGGGCGAGTTGTCGACCATCACGACTTCTTACGGTCATGGTATCGCGGTGACGCCGCTCCAGGTTGCCTCCGCGGTTTCGACCATCGTCAATGGCGGTTTCAAGGTGGAGCCGACCTTCCTGCGCCACAACGAGCCAAGGCTTGGCGAGCGCGTGATTTCGGCCGAGGCGAGCGCGACGATGCGCGGGCTGCTGCGCCTTGTCGTCATGGAAGGCACGGGCCGGAAGGCGGATGTGCCGGGTTACCCGGTGATGGGGAAGACCGGTACGGCCGAGAAGCCGATCAAGGGCGGTTATTCCCGGAACAAGCTCATTACGTCCTTCATCAGTGCTTTTCCGGCGAACGACCCTCGTTACGCCATGATCGTAATGTTCGATGAGCCCAAGGCCACCAAGGAAACCTATGGCTATGCCACCGCGGGGTGGAACGCGGCGCCGGTGACGGCGCGCGTGATTTCGCGCGTGGCGCCGCTGCTTGGCATCAAGCCTGCGACGAAGCCCCAGGAAAACGATGTGTTGAGGCAGGCGAAACTCGTCTCCTACGAGACGTTGGGCGGACAGTAAAAGTTACTGCCGCTCACCGGCGGGGAGCGGAAGGCAGGGCAGAAAGCCCCAGGTTGAGTAGACGGCTGAAACAGAATGTTGGGTGACATGCAGCTTGCGGCGTTGATCGGGAACGATTCCCCGGCGCTCCCCGAAGGGGGAGCGACGGAGATCGTCGGCCTGACGGCGGACAGCCGCGCCGTGCAGCCCGGCTATCTCTTTGCGGCGCTGCCGGGCACGAAACTCGACGGCACGAAGTTCATCGGGCAGGCGCTTGAAAAGGGCGCGGCGGCGCTGCTCGTTCCGCAAGGCTCGGCGGTCGAGGCGGATGTGCCGGTCATTGCCGACCGGAATCCGCGCCGGCGCCTCGCCTTGATGGCGGCGCGTTTCTTCGGCGCGCAGCCGAAGACGATTGCAGCCGTGACGGGCACGAACGGCAAGACATCCGTCGCGACTTTCACCCGCCAGATCTGGGCCGCGCTCGGCGAGCAGGCGGCAAGTCTCGGCACGCTGGGCGTCACGAGCCCGAAGGGCGATCGCCCGCTCGGCTACACGACGCCGGACCCCGTGGCGCTGCAGGCGGAGCTCGCCGCGCTCGCAAAGGAAGGCGTCACACATCTGGCGATGGAAGCGTCTAGCCATGGCCTTGCGCAGTACCGGCTCGATGGCGCGAAGCTTGCGGCGGCGGGTTTCACCAATATCACCCGCGACCACATGGACTACCATACGAGCTTCGACGACTACCTCTATGCGAAGCTGCGCCTCTTCGGCGAGGTGATGGGGCCGGGCGGCGTCGCAGTCATCAATGCCGACAGCGCGCAGTTCGCCGAATTCGAAGCCGTTTCCTGGGCGCGCGGGCATCGCTTGATTTCGGTCGGGCGCAAGGGCCGCGACATCTTCCTCGCCTCGGCAAGGCCGACGCTGCGCGGGCAGACGCTCGGTCTGGTGCATGACGGAGCGAACTACGAAGTGAACCTGCCGCTGGTGGGAGATTTCCAGGCCTCGAATGCGCTTGTGGCAGCGGGGCTTGCCATCGGCTGCGGCGCCGAGGCGAAGAAGGTCTTTGCGGCGCTCGAAAAGATCACCGGCGCCAGGGGGCGCATGGAGGAGGTGGCGCATCTCCCCATCGGTGCGTCGGTCTATGTCGATTATGCGCATACGCCGGATGCGCTGCAGAATGTGCTGGAGGCGATGCGGCCACATACGCGCAAGCGGCTTTCCGTCGTGTTTGGTTGCGGCGGCGACCGCGACCGCGGCAAGCGCCCGATCATGGGCGAGATCGCGGCAAGGCTCGCCGACGCCGTTTATGTGACGGACGACAATCCGCGCAGCGAAAGCGCGAGCGCCATTCGCGCCGAAGTGATGAAGGGCTGTCCGCAGGCGACGGAGATCGGCGACCGGGCCGAAGCCATCGAGACCGCGATGCGCTCGCTCGAAAAGGGCGATGTGCTTGTCGTCGCGGGCAAAGGCCACGAGACCGGCCAGATCATCGGCGACAGGACGATCCATTTCTCCGACCACGAGGCCATAGAGGCAGCGGCGGGGAAGATCGGAGGTGCGCGATGACGACGCCTCTGTGGACGAAAGCCGATGTGATTGCGGCAACGGGCGGTGAAGCCATCGGCGGCGAATGGAACGCCAGTGGCGTCTCCATCGACAGCCGGACGCTTGAGCCGGGCGACCTCTTCGTCGCCATTGCCGGTGAAAATTCCGACGGCCATGCCTATGTCGAAGGTGCGCTGAAGAAGGGCGCATCCGCTGCGCTCGTCTCCCGCGTGGACGATGCGATGCGTGCGGCAGGCCCGCTTGTGAAAGTCGCGGACACGCTTGAGGCGCTCAATGCGCTTGGCCGTGCGGCGCGCAAGCGCGCTCAGGCGAAGGTCGTCGCGGTTACGGGCAGCGTCGGCAAGACGGGCACGAAGGAAGCGCTTCGCCTCATTCTCTCCGAGCAGGGGCCGACCCATGCTTCCGCCGCCTCCTATAATAATATGTGGGGCGTGCCGCTTTCGCTTGCGCGGATGCCCGCCGATACGCGCTTCGGCATTTTCGAAGTCGGCATGAACCATCCCGGCGAGATCACGCCACTTTCCAAGCTGGTGGAACCCTTCGCCGCGCTCATCACGACAGTCGAAGCCGTCCACATGGCCTTCTTCGACAGTGTCGAGCAGATCGCCGATGCGAAGGGCGAAATTTTCGACGGCCTGCAGAAGGGCGGCATCGCGATCCTCAATCGCGATAATCCGCATTACGAACGGCTGCGCGCCAAGGCGGAGCTCAGCGGGGCGGGGCGCATCATTTCCTTCGGCGAGCATCCGGAGGCGGATGCGCATCTTGAAAAGGCGGCGCTCAAGGAAGATTGCTCCTGCGTTTCGGCAACGATCTGCGGTCAGCCCGTCACCTACAAGCTTTCAGTCCCCGGCCATCATATCGTGATGAACTCGCTCGCGATGCTTGCCGTTGTTCACGCGCTCGACGCCGACCTTGCCATGGCGGCGCTCGCCATGGCGCATCTCAAGGCGCCAAAGGGGCGGGGCGAACGGCACAAGGTGGAAACGCCGCTTGGGGCCTTCACGCTGATCGACGAAAGCTACAACGCCAACCCTGCCTCGATGCGCGCGGCGCTGGAAGCGCTTGGTCAGGCCAGGCCCGAGGGCAAGGGGCGCCGCATCGCCGTCATCGGCGACATGCTGGAGCTCGGCGACGATTCCATCGCGATGCATCGCGGACTTATCGAGCCGATCAAGGCTGCCGATGTCGATCTCGTTTTCGCGAGCGGTCCGCATATGCGCGAGCTTTTCAAGGTGCTGCCGCAAAGCCTGCAGGGCGCCTATGCCGAAACATCCGACGAACTGGGCGAGGCGCTCCGCGAGGCGGTGGAACCAGGCGATGTGGTGATGGTGAAAGGGTCTCTCGGCTCCCGTATGGGGCCGCTCGTCGACATGCTGAGGGGGCTCGGCGACGACGAGGGCGAAAGCATTCGCCGCAACAGAGGGGGCAACTGATGCTTTACGACTGGCTCGGCGGCATGGCGGATCAGGTGGCGGCGCTCAACGTGTTCCGCTACATCACCTTCCGCACGGGCGGCGCAACGGTGACGGCGCTGCTCATCAGCTTCCTTTTCGGGCCGCGCATGATTGCGCTGCTTCGCGCGCGCCAGCGCCGCGGCCAGCCGATCCGCGAGGACGGTCCGCAGACGCATGTGATCCAGAAGCAGGGCACGCCCACCATGGGCGGGTTCCTCATCCTGGTGGGTCTCGTTCCCTCCGTGCTGCTCTGGGCCGATCTCGGCAATCCATATGTCTGGATCGTCCTCTTCGTTACCCTCGGCTTCGGCGCTGTGGGTTTTGCCGACGACTACCTCAAGGTGTCGAAGATTTCGCCGCAAGGCGTTCCGGGGCGCGTAAAGCTCCTGTTCGAATTCGCGATCGCGCTCGCCGCCATGTGGGCGCTGGTACTCGTTTCGAGCGAGCCGCTGCAGACGGCGCTCACCGTTCCCTTCTTCAAGACGCTGCTGATCCAGCTCGGCGGCTTCTTTTTCCTTTTTGGCGCGCTGGTGATCGTCGGCGCGTCCAATGCGGTCAACCTGACGGACGGTCTCGACGGGCTCGCCATCGTTCCGGTCATGATCGCGGCGGCAGCCTTCGGCCTCATCGTCTATCTCGTCGGCAACGCGGTTTTCGCGGATTATCTGCAGATCCACTTCGTGCCGGGCACGGGCGAGCTTGCGGTCTTCTGCGGCGCGCTGATCGGCGCGGGGCTGGGTTTCCTCTGGTACAACGCGCCGCCCGCCATGGTCTTCATGGGCGACACGGGCTCGCTCGCGCTTGGCGGCGCGCTCGGCGCCATCGCCGTCGCCGCGAAGCATGAACTTGTCCTCGCGATCATCGGCGGTCTCTTCGTGCTCGAAGCGGTGTCGGTCATCGTGCAGGTCGCTTCCTTCAAGCTTACGGGCAAGCGCGTCTTCCGGATGGCGCCCCTCCATCATCATTTCGAACAGAAGGGCTGGGCGGAGCCGACCGTCGTCGTGCGCTTCTGGATCATTTCTGTCGTGCTCGCGATGGCGGGCCTCGCGACATTGAAGTTGAGGTAGGGAATGATCGCGGCGACCGGCTTCGACAAGCGGAACGTGGCGGTGCTGGGCCTGGGCAAGTCCGGCCTCGCGACCGTGCGCGCGCTCGAGGCCGGTGGCGCGAATGTCTTCGCATGGGACGATTCGGAAGCAAAGCGCAGCGAGGCGAAGCTGGCGGGTTTCCGGCTGTCCGACCCCAATGGCTGGGACTGGACAACTTTCTCCGCGCTGATCCTTAGCCCCGGCATTCCGCTCACGCATCCCGTGCCCCATGAGGCTGTCGGGAAGGCACGGGCAGCCAATGTCGAAGTGATAGGCGATGTCGAACTTTTCCAGCGTGCGGTGAACGCAGCGGGAAAGGATACGCGTATCGTCGCGATTACCGGCACGAACGGCAAGTCGACGACGACGGCGCTCATCGGGCATATGGTCCGGCGTTGCGGCGGAGATGCGCAGGTCGGCGGCAATATCGGCCGTGCCGTCCTCGATCTCGACGCGCCGGAAAAAGGCATTGTCTATGTGGTGGAAGTCTCTTCCTACCAGATTGACCTTGCGCCCGGTCTCGCACCGGACATCGCGGTGCTGCTCAACATTACGCCCGATCACATCGATCGGCATGGAACGTTTGAGAACTACGCGGACGTCAAGGCGCGCATCTTCGCGCGCCAGGGAGTGGGCGATACCGCCGTGATCGGCGTGGACGATGCGATGACGTCGAAAATCTGCACGCAGGAGGTTGCCCGGCGCGCAGAGACGGTCGTCCCCGTCTCGATCGGCAAGGCGCTCTCGCGCGGCGTCTATGTGCTCGATGGCGTGATCTATGACAGCACCGGCACGCAGGCGGCGAAGGTGGGGGACCTTCGCGAAATCAAAACTCTTGCGGGCGCCCACAACTGGCAGAATGCCGCGGCAGCTTATGCCACGGGCCGCGCGCTCGGCTATCAGCGCGAGCGTATTCTCGCCGCTTTCGAAAGTTTCCCCGGTCTCGCGCACCGCATGGAGATCGTCGGCGAAGCGGATGGCGTTCGCTTCGTGAATGACAGCAAGGCGACCAATGCCGACGCCGCCTCGAAGGCGCTTGCGACCTACGACAACATCTACTGGATCATCGGCGGAAAGGCCAAGGAGGGCGGTATCGCCTCGCTCGAACCCTGGTTCGCGAAGATTCGCCGCGCCTATCTCATTGGCGATGCGGCGCGCAGCTTCGCGGAAACGCTGAAGGGCAAGGTAGAGGCCGTTCATTGCGGTACGCTCGACCGGGCGGTCGAGGCGGCGGCGCGCGATGCCGCTGCGGACGGAGCCGCGCTCAAGGTCGTCCTTCTTTCGCCCGCCTGCGCCTCGTTCGACCAGTTCTCCAGCTTCGAGGAGCGGGGAGACGTCTTCCGCGCCGCGGTGCAGGAGCGCCTCAAGGTCAAGGGAGGTGCCACCGCATGATCCGTCTTGCCCGCACCAATCGCAGCATGTTCGCCGAATGGTGGTGGACCGTCGACAAGTGGACGCTTGTCGGTCTTTTCAGCCTCATGCTGCTTGGCGGCGTGCTTGCGCTTGCTGCAAGTCCTGCGGTCGCGACGCGCATCAATCTTCCGCCGTTCCATTTCGTATACCGGCAGATGATCTTCCTCGTGCCGTCCATCGCGATCCTGATCGGCGTGTCGCTACTCAATGTGCGGCAGGTCCGTCGCGCGGCGGCTTGCGTCTTCGCTGCCGCTTTCGTGCTGATGGCGCTCACGCCGCTGATCGGGCCGGAAGTGAAGGGCGCGCACCGCTGGCTTCAGATCGGTCCCTTCGGCGTGCAGCCCTCCGAGTTCGTGAAACCTTCCTTCATCGTTCTGGTCGCCTGGCTCTTTGCGGAATCGCAGCGCACGCCGGGCGTTCCCGGCATGGCGATCGGCGTCGTGCTTTTCGGCATGGTGGTCTCGGTGCTTGCGATCCAGCCGGATTTCGGCCAGCTCATGCTACTCACCATGGTCTTCGGCGCCATGCTCTTCATGGCCGGGCTTTCATGGGCCTGGATCGGTTCTCTCGCCATGCTGGCGCTGGCCGGTGCCATTGCGGCCTATACGCTGATGCCGCATGTCGCGAGCCGCGTGGACCGGTTTCTCAATCCGGAATCTGGCGATACCTATCAGATCGACCGCGCGCTCGATGCGGTGACGGCGGGCGGCGTTACGGGGCGCGGCCCGGGCGAGGGCATCGTGAAGCGCATTCTGCCGGATGCGCATACGGACTTCATCTTCGCCGTCGCCGCAGAGGAATATGGGATCATCGCGGGTCTCGTCATCATCGGCATCTTCGCGGCTATCGTTATCCGCACGCTCCGTCAGGCGATGGACGAGCCGGATCTCTTCGTGCAGTTCGCTTCCTGCGGCCTTGTCGCCCTGTTCGGCCTGCAGGCCCTCATCAACATGTCGGTCAATGTGAACCTCATGCCCGCGAAAGGCATGACGCTGCCCTTCATCTCCTATGGTGGTTCGTCGCTTTTCGCGCTCGCCTTCGCCATGGGCATGCTGCTCGCGCTCACGCGCCGCCGCGCCGGTTCGCATGTCGCGCGTCGGGACGGACGGGGGATCGACGCATGACGCATTATCCCCGCGGTCCCATCGTCATTGCCGCAGGCGGAACGGGCGGTCATCTTTTCCCGGGCCAGGCGCTCGCGCAGGAGCTGCGCCGCCGCGGGCGCAAGATCGTTCTGATGACGGATGAGCGTGTGCAGCGCTTCGACCGTCTTTTCCCCGAAGCCGATATCTACGCGGTTCCCTCGGCGACACCTTCAGGCAAAGGCCTCGCCGGTCTCGTGAGGGCGGCGCCCGCCATTCTTGCGGGCGTCGCTCGCTCACTCGCCATCCTGCAGCGTGTGAAGCCCGCCGCGCTGATCGGCTTTGGCGGTTATCCGACGCTGCCGCCGGTCGCCGCCGCTATCCTGCGCGGGGTGCCGGCCTGCGTTCACGAGCAGAACGCCGTACTTGGGCGGGTGAACCGCCTCGTCGCGCCGCATGTCGAAGCGATCGCCTCGACCTTCGACAAGCCGAAATTCCTGAAAGCCCGCGATGCGGGCAAGCTGGTTCTCACCGGCAATCCGGTGCGCGATGCCGTGATCGCGCAGGCGGGCGCGGCTTACGACACGCCGCGGCCCGGCGGCGAAATTCGTCTTCTCGTTTTCGGCGGCAGCCAGGGTGCGCGCGTGATGAGCGACATCGTGCCCGCCTCGCTGGCGCATCTGCCGGAGGAGATGCGGAAGCGTCTCCGCGTCGTGCAGCAGGCGAGACCGGAAGATATGGAACGCGTTGCGCGCGTCTACGAGCAGGCTGGAATCCACGCCGAACTCAATTCCTTTTTCGACGACATGCCGGAGCGCATCGCGCATTGCCATCTCGTCGTCGGCCGTTCCGGCGCCTCGACCGTGAGCGAGCTCGCCGTCATCGGGCGTCCCTCGATCCTCGTGCCGCTGCCGCACTCGCTCGACAACGACCAGAAGGCGAACGCCGAGAAGCTGGCAGATGCGGGCGCGGCCTGGATGATCGAACAGAAGGATTTCACCGAGGAAGTGTTTGCACAGCGTATCGAGCGGCTCTTCGCCGCCCCGGCCGATCTCGAAGCGGCTGCTGCGGCGGCGAAGGCTCAGGGCCAGCCCAATGCCGTGCGCGAGCTTGCCGACCTCGTCGAAGCGCTTGGCCGGGGCGAATACCGTGCGCTCCGCAGCCGCGCGCGCAAGGAGATCGCGCAGGACGGCAACGGCCATCTCGAATTCACGACGGGAGGTGCATGATGCGCCCGGCACCTCTCGACATCGGCAATATCCACTTCGTCGGCATCGGCGGTATCGGCATGAGCGGCATTGCCGAAGTCATGCACAATCTCGGCTACAAGGTGCAAGGCAGCGACCTCGCCGACAGCGCCAATGTGAAGCGCCTGAAGGCGCTCGGCATCAAGGTCTTCATCGGCCAGAAAGCCGAGAATGTGAAGGACGCGCAGGTCGTCGTCGTCTCTTCCGCCATCCGGCCGGAAAATCCGGAACTCATGGAGGCGCGGGCGCGCTTCGTGCCGGTGGTGCGGCGCGCGGAAATGCTGGCTGAACTGATGCGCCTCAAGAGCTGCGTCGCGATTGCCGGTACGCATGGCAAGACGACGACCACTTCCATGGTCGCGGCCATTCTGGACAAGGCGGGGCTCGATCCGACCGTCATCAATGGCGGCATCATCAACGCCTACGGCACCAATGCGCGCCTCGGCGAAGGCGAGTGGATGGTGGTGGAGGCCGACGAGTCCGACGGCACCTTCATCAAGCTTCCGGCGACCATTGCCATCGTGACGAATATCGACCCCGAACATCTCGACTATTACGGGACTTTCGAGGCGGCGAAGGATGCCTTCCTGACCTTCGTGGAGAACGTGCCTTTCTATGGCGCAGCGGTCATGTGCATCGATCATCCGGAAGTGCAGGCGCTGATCGGGCGCGTTCGCGACCGCCGCATCGTCACCTACGGCACCAATCCGCAGGCCGATATCCGCGCGACCAATGCGCGTGTCGAAGACGGTTTCAACGTGTTCGACGTGACGATCACCGACCGCAAGACGCGTGAGACGCGTGAGCTGAAGGCCGTGCGCCTTGCCATGCATGGCACGCATAACATGCTGAACAGCCTGGCCGCGATGGGCGTCGCGCTGCAGATGGGGATCGGCGACGACAAGATTCGCGAGGCGCTTGAAGGTTTCGGCGGTGTGAAGCGCCGCTTCACCTTTGTGGGCGAATGGAACGGCGTGCGCCTCTATGACGATTACGGCCATCATCCGGTCGAGATTGCGGCCGTTCTACAGGCCGCGCGTTCGGCGAGCTCCGGCCGCACAATCGCCGTGGTCCAGCCGCATCGCTATACGCGCCTGCACAATCTCTTCGACGAATTCTGCGCCTGCTTCAACGACGCGGATGCCGTGATCGTCGCCGATGTCTATGAGGCGGGCGAAAAACCCATCGAGGGCGCGAACCGCGATGCGCTGGTGCAGGGTCTGCGCGACCGCGGCCACCGCGACGTGATGCCGCTCGAAAGTCCGGAGGCGCTGCCCGGTCTCGTCGCGGAGGTGGCCAAGCCCGGCGACCTCGTCGTCTGCCTCGGCGCGGGCAGCATCACCTATTGGGCGAACGAACTCGCCGCGAACCTCGAAGCGCTGAGCAGGAAGAAGACTGCGAAAAACGCCGCGAAGGCGAAGCCTGCCGGGAAGAAGCCTCCGACGAAAAAGCCGGGGAGGAAGAAGTGACGATGGTGCAGACAAGCACATCCTCGCTGATCGACCGGCTGCCCAAGGTGCGCGGTGAGCTCACCGCCGATGCGCCGCTCGCGCCGCTCACCTGGTTCCGCGTCGGCGGAAACGCCGAAGTGCTGTTCCGCCCGGCGGATGCGGACGATCTCGCGGACTTCCTGCGCGGCACGCCGGAAGATGTGCCGGTGACAGTGATCGGTGTCGGCTCCAATCTTCTCGTGCGCGAGGGCGGCGTGCCGGGCGTCGTTATCCGGCTCGGACGCGAGTTCATGAAGATCGAGGTTCAAGAGGGGGACTGCGTGCGCGCAGGCACGGCGGCGCTCGATGTCGCCGTTGCCCGCGCGGCGCAGGAAGCAGGCATTGCGGGTCTCGAATTCTACCGGGGCATTCCCGGCTCCATCGGCGGTGCGCTGCGCATGAATGCGGGCGCCTATGGCCGGGAAACGAAGGACGTATTGATCGCCGCCGTTGCCATCGACCGCAAGGGCGAGCGGCATGTGCTGACGCTTGCCGACATGGACTACAGCTATCGTCATTCGGGCGCGCCGGAAGGTCTCATCTTCGTGGAAGCGCTCTTTCAGGGAACGCCGGGCGACAAGGCGGAAATCCTCGCGCGCATGAACGAGATCACGGCCTCGCGCGAGGCGACGCAGCCCATCCGTACGCGCACGGGTGGCTCCACCTTCAAGAATCCGGATGGAAAGAAGTCCTGGCAGTTGATCGACGCCGCCGGTTGCCGCGGTCTCGTTCGCGGTGGTGCGCAGGTGTCGGAGCTTCACTGCAACTTCCTGATCAATCTGGGCGATGCCACTGCGGCGGACATCGAGGATCTGGGTGAGGAAGTGCGCGCGCGTGTGAAGAAGACGAGCGGCGTCACGCTCGAATGGGAAATCAGGCGCATCGGCGAGAGGGAGGGCGAGGCATGAGCAGCGGTGCGAAACATGTCGCCGTCCTCAAAGGCGGATGGAGCGCGGAGCGCGAGGTGAGCCTCGTGTCGGGCCGCGGCTGCGCCGAAGCGCTCAAGGGTCAGGGCTACCGCGTCACGGAAATCGATGTGGGCCGCGACCTTGCCGACCAGCTTCTCAAGGTGAAGCCGGACGTTGCCTTCAATGCGCTGCATGGGCGCTGGGGTGAGGATGGCTGCGTGCAGGGTCTCCTCGAAATCCTGCGTATCCCCTACACGCATTCGGGCGTGCTCGCTTCGGCGCTTGCCATGAACAAGGAACGCTCGAAGCCGATGTTCCGCGCGGCTGGTCTGCCGGTCGCGGAAAGCGTTGTCGTTCCCCGCGAACAGGCAGCCTATGGCCATGTGATGGACCCGCCTTACGTGATCAAGCCGGTGAGCGAAGGCTCCTCTGTCGGCGTCTTCATCGTGCGCGAGGGCGACAATCGTCCGCCCGCCGAGCTTACTTCGCCCGAATGGAATCTGGGCGACGAGGTGATGGTGGAGCGTTATATCGCCGGCCGCGAGCTCACCTGCGCCGTGATGGGCGAGGAAATCTTCGGCGTGACGGAAATCATCGCGAACACGGCTTTCTACGACTACGAGGCGAAGTACCAGACGGGCGGTTCGCGCCATGTCATTCCCGCGCCGCTCGATGAGCATACCTACGCGGAGGTGCAGCGGGTGACGCTCGCCGCGCACAAGGCGCTCGGCTGCCGGGGCGTCAGCCGCGCCGATTTCCGCTTCGACGATACGCGGCCGGGCAAGCCCGAGCTCATTCTTCTCGAGGTGAACACGCAGCCCGGCATGACGCCGACATCCCTCGTGCCGGAGCTTGCGGGCCTCGCGGGCTATTCCTATGGCGAACTGGTGAGCTGGATGGTGGAGGACGCATCATGCGACAGGTAAAGAGCCAGTCGCGTACCGGCGTCCGTGCGGCGCCCCGCGGCAAGACAATGAAGAAGAATTCGAAGGTTGCGCCAGGCAAGCGGCGCAACACAAGTGCGATGAGCACATTCGGCCGCCGCAGGGAGCGCCCGGCGGGTCCTGTCGCGGCATGGATCGAGAATCTGCGCGAGGGCAATTTCGGCATGCGGCCTTTCGCCTGGGGCGCGGTCGCGCTCATCGCCGGTGTCATCGTATACGGCATCGTGATCGGCGGTCATGCGCAGGCGGCTGCCGATGCGGCGGGTCGGCAGGTGAACCGCGTGCTCGCGCTGTCGGGCTTCTCCATCCAGGATGTCCGCGTGACGGGCAGGGCGCAGACGCGCAAGGAAGATCTTCTTGCCGCGGTCGGTGTCGAGCGGGGCGATCCGATCTTCGGCTTCGACACGGAAGCCGCTCGCCAGCGCATCGAACGGCTTGGCTGGGTCGGCTCGGCTACAGTAACCCGGCTTCTGCCGGATACGATCCGCATCGAGGTGAAGGAACGCGAGCCTTTCGCGCTCTGGCAGCGCGGCGGCACACTTTCGATCATCGATGCGGAAGGCCGTCCCATCACCGAGGAGGGCGTGCAGGACTTCGCCCATCTGCCCTTCATCGTCGGTTTCGGCGCGCCGCGCGAGGCGACCGATCTTCTCAATCTCATGAGGGCGGAGCAGCCGCAGCTCCTTCAGCGCGTCCGTGCCTTCGTGCGCGTGAGCGACCGGCGCTGGAACCTCCGCCTTGAAAACGGCGTCGACGTGAAGCTGCCGGAGACGGGCGTCGAAAAGGCGCTCGCCGATCTCGCCGCCTATGACACGCAATACAAGATTCTGTCCCGGGACATCGTTTCCGTCGATCTCCGCCTGCCGGATCGCGTTTCGGTCGAACTGACGGAGGGTGCGGCGACGAACCAGGGGATCGCGACGGAAGCGACAATGAAGAATGGCGCGGTGCGGACAAACGTCACCTCGCGTGGAGGCAATACATGAACATGGTTTCTCTGGGTTCGAGGAGCTTTCAAGGCAGGCCGGTGGCGGCCGGGCGGTCGGGTACGATCGCCGCGCTCGATGTCGGGTCGAGCAAGATTTCGTGCTTCATCGCGAAGATCGAGCCGGGCCGGATGTCGAACGGCCATGCGCCGGTTCGGGTGATCGGCATCGGCCATCAGGTCTCGCGCGGCATTCGCGCAGGCGCCATCGTCGACATGGATGCGGCCGAAGAGGCGATCCGCGTCGCCGTCGACGCGGCCGAGCGCATGGCCGGGATCACGATTCGCGAGGTCGTTGTCGGCTTCTCGGGCGCGGAGCCCAAGAGCCAGACCGTCGGCGTGCGGGCTTCGATCACGGGCGGGGAGGTGAGCGACGGCGACCTCTCGCGGCTCATCCATCATGCGCAGGCGAACTTCCAGCCTGAAGGCCGCGACGTCATGCATGCCATCCCGACCAATTATTCCGTGGACGGCAGCCGGGGCGTGCGCGATCCGCGCGGCATGTTCGGTGAAAAGCTCGGCGTCGAGGTTCACATGGTCAGCGTGCTGCGCGGGCCGCTCCGGAACCTCGAACTCTGCATCGAGCGTTGCCATCTCTCGGTCGCGGGGATCGCCGTGTCGCCTTATGCGAGCGGGCTTGCCTGCCTCGTCGAGGACGAGATGGATCTCGGCGTCGCGATGATCGATATGGGCGGCGGCACCACCTCGCTCGCAATCTTCTTCGAAGGCGCGATGGTCTACTGCGATTCCGTGTCAATCGGCGGGAATCACATTACTAATGACATTGCGCGTGGACTCTCCACACCGCTCGCTCATGCCGAGCGGATGAAGACTCTGTACGGGAGCGCGCTGGCGAGTCCTTCGGATGAAAGAGAGATGATCGACGTGCCGCAGGTGGGCGAAAGCGATGCCGACTCGGCCAACCATATTCCGAGGTCGATGCTGACAGGCATCATCCAGCCGCGGCTGGAGGAAACTTTCGAACTCGTGCGGGACAGGATGGAAGCAAGCGGCTATGGCCGTCTCGCCGGGCGGCGGGTCGTTCTCACGGGCGGCGCGGCGCAACTCAACGGCGCGCGGGAACTTGCGGCCCGCATGCTCGACAAGCAGGTACGCGTCGGCCAGCCGATGCGCATTACCGGGCTTGCCGAGGCGACTGGGGGGCCTGCCTTCTCGACCTGTGCGGGCCTTCTCTCCTATTCGCAAATCTCTCCCCTCGAAGCCGCCGGCGCCGAAGACGACGCCGGGCAGGCCGCGGCGACCGGCCACTTCCGCCGGTTCGGACGCTGGCTGAAGGAGAACTTCTGATGAAACGCGCAAAACCGGGAACGACCTTCGTCGAACGTGCCCTGGGGCGGCTGGCGGCGCCGCCCGGCAGATGGGGCCTCAAACCGCCGCCCCGAAGATGCGCGGCGACCCCGACCCCGGTTTTCAAACTATGCCCCCAGGAGGCCACACAATGAGCATCAAACTTTCGGTTCCCCAGACGCAGGAACTCAAGCCCCGGATCACCGTCTTCGGTGTCGGCGGCGCGGGCGGCAATGCCGTCAACAACATGATCGAAGCCGGCCTCGAAGGCGTGGACTTCGTGGTCGCGAATACGGATGCGCAGGCGCTGGCGCTTTCTTCCGCCGAACGCCGCATCCAGCTCGGTGCGTCGATCACGGAAGGTCTCGGTGCGGGTTCCCGTCCCGAAGTCGGTTGCGCCGCGGCCGAGGAAGCGCTTCACGAGATCGTGGAGCACATCCAGGGCGCGCACATGATCTTCATCACCGCCGGCATGGGCGGCGGCACGGGCACGGGCGCCGCCCCGGTCATCGCCCGCGCGGCCCGCGAGCAGGGCGTGCTCACCGTCGGCGTCGTCACGAAGCCCTTCCAGTTCGAAGGTTCGCGGCGCATGCGACTCGCGGAAGATGGCATCCGCGACCTGCAGCAGTATGTCGATACGCTGATCATCATTCCGAACCAGAACCTCTTCCGGGTCGCGAACGAGAACACGACCTTCGCCGATGCCTTCGGCATGGCGGACCAGGTGCTGCATTCGGGCGTGGCGGGCATCACCGACCTCATGATGAAGCCCGGCCTCATCAATCTCGACTTCGCGGACGTTCGCACCGTGATGAACGAGATGGGCAAGGCCATGATGGGCACGGGCGAGGCCTCCGGCGAGAACCGGGCGATCGAGGCGGCCGAAGCCGCGATTTCGAACCCGCTCCTCGACGAAGTGTCGATGAAGGGCGCCAAGGGCGTCCTCATCAACATCACCGGCGGCATGGACCTCACTCTTTATGAAGTGGACGAGGCGGCGAACCGTATCCGTTCGGAAGTCGATCCGGACGCGAACATCATCGTCGGTTCCACCTTCGATACCTCTCTCGACGGGCGCATGCGCGTCTCGGTCGTCGCGACCGGCATCGAGGCGGAAGAAGCCCAGCTCGGCCGCCCGGAAACCCAGGCGCCTGCCCGTGCCGTGTCCGAGCAGCGTGCGGCTCCCCGCAGCACGGCGGCGACCTTCCCGGCGCAGGTGGCTCGCAACGCGAACCCCGTTCAGGCGCAGGTCGAGCGGATCGAGGAACGCATGGCTCCCGCCGCCGAAGCCGCCCAGCAGGCCGAACTCGGCATCGAGGAGGAGGCCGCTCCGGCGCCGCGTTCCTCCGGCCAGTTCGATCCGAAGGAATATGAAGCCGAGGTCATCATCCACAAGCCGGAACCCCGCCAGGCGGCTCGGCCGGAACCGGAAGCTCCCGTCGTCGCGGCGAGTGCCGTTCGTGCGGAGCCGAAGACACCGGCGCGGCCCTATATCCCGGGCGATCTCGACCGGGTGCAGAAGGGCGATCTCCCCTCCTTCCTTGGCCAGAAGTCGCAGCCCGTTCAGCAGTCCCGGGCCCCGAAGAAGGGTCCGAGCTTCTTCGAGCGTCTGACCGGCGGCCGCCGCAAGGAGCAGGAAGAAGAGTCGGCTCCGGCGCCTCGCCGCGAGCCGACCGTGGCGCAACGTCAGGCCCGGGCCGAGCCTGCCCGCCAGGCGCCTGCCGAAACGGTCCGCCCGCAGCAGGAGAGCCTGTCGCCCTCCACGGAGAGCCGTCTCGTGCAGCCCTCTTATGAAGAAGAGCAGCTCGAGATCCCGACCTTCCTTCGCCGTCAGGCGAACTGACGAAAATCCTGCCGGTGCACGCCGCCGGCAGGCCTTTTCGGGCGCTTGAAACAGGGTAAACCCGTTCGTTTCGGAACGAATTTCCGGCGGGCGGGTTTTCCTTTTCAATCAGTGGGTTAACGATCAGCCCTGATCGTAACATTCAGTAAAAATCTGTTATTTGAGGGGGAATCGGGGCGCTGATAGAACCGGGTCAGCAGACCAGAGGGGGCAGGACTGCTGCGAGGTATGGAAAGTGTTTCAGGTACCGAAATCCGAGTTCGAAACGATCATGCTGGAAAACGTCCGGCGCGATAGGCGTATCCGTGCGATCGCCTTCCCGCAGCTGACGGTCGTCCGGCCTGTCGTGATCGATGGCGTGGGGCTCCACAGCGGTGCGCCGATCCACATGGTGCTTCGTCCGGCGGAGGCCGATTATGGCGTCGTCTTCCGGCGTACCGATCTCGTGGCCCAGGGCCGCGAGGTTTCCGATATTCGCGCGACCTACGACAATGTCGTGAGCACCATGCTCTCGACCGAGATCGGCAATGCCGCCGGTACGACGGTCAGCACGGTGGAACATCTCATGTCCGCGCTCTCCGCGCTCGGCATCGACAATCTGCTCGTCGAGATCGACGGGGCGGAAGTGCCGGTGCTCGATGGCAGCAGCGAAATCTTCATCGACAAGATCGAAGCCGTCGGCCTCGAGAAGCTCGACGCGCCGCGCAAGGCGATCCGTATTCTGAAGCCCGTCGTGGTCGAGGACGGCGCGAAGCGCGCCGCGCTCCTGCCGGGCGAAGGTTTCCGTCTTTCCTTCGAGATCGAGTTCGACAATCCCGTGATCGGCCGCCAGTCGATCGAGGCGGATCTGCACGATCCCTTCTTCGCCGAGGACATCCTGCGCGCGCGCACCTTCTGCCTGCGCCGGGACATCGAGGCGATGTGGGAAGCCGGGCTCGCCAAGGGCGGCTCTCTCGACAATGCCGTGGTCGTGGATAACGATCATGTCATGAACGAGGAAGGCCTGCGCTACGACGACGAGTTCGTGCGTCACAAGGTGCTGGATGCGGTGGGTGACCTCGCGCTTTCCGGCATGCCGCTCATTGGCCGCTACGAGGGCTCCCGCGCGGGCCATGCCATGAACAACCGGGTGCTGCGCGCGCTCATGGCGGACCCCACGGCCTATGAGATCGTGGATTTCGCCGAAGCCCGCCACGCGCCGCTCATGCAGCGGGAAATCGCCATTCCGGCCGATTGATTACCGGCCTTGCCGATCATGAAAGGGCGTATCCGCGGATGCGCCCTTTTTCCATGTTTTCTCCGCTTTTGCGGTGCTCCCGGTCCGTCATGCGGGCGCTATGGTCTCGACGCCCTTATTGGGATAGAAAAAGGCTCCGCGTCGGCCCACTTTGGGGTCCGACTCGGCCAGAATGCGCGCACCGGCCGGCCGGTGCGCCCGGCACTCGAACGAACGAAATGGACTTTGCCCGAATGAGTGAGGCCAGGCTGCCCATCCGCCGTAACCCCGCCTTTTCCTTCCGCGCCATCCTGGCGGGCGTTTTCGCCCTCGCCATTACCGGGCTTGCGGGCTGCTCGTCCAATGACGACGAACTCCCTTACGAGGAGAGACCGGTCGAGCAGATATACAATAAGGCGATGGATCACATGGCGGCGGGGGAATATATCCCCGCGACCAAGGAGTTCGATGAGGTCGAGCGCCAGCACCCCTATTCGGAGTGGGCGCGGCGATCCATGCTCATGGGCGCCTATGCCAACTACAAGGTCAACCAGTACGACGAAGCGATCCTGAGCGCCCAGCGCTTCATATCGCTGCATCCGAGCAACAAGGATGTGCCCTACGCCTATTACCTGGTCGGCCTTTGCTACTACGAGCAGATTTCCGACGTCGGCCGCGATCAGAAGATGACGGAAAATGCGCTCAACTCCTTCTACGAGCTGACGCGCCGTTTTCCGAACAGCGAATATGCGCGCGATGCGCGGCTCAAGATCGATCTCACGCTCGACCATCTGGCGGGCAAGGAGATGGAGATCGGCCGCTACTATCTGAACCGGCACGACTATATTGCCGCGATCAACCGCTTCCGCACCGTGATCGAGAGATACCAGACGACGACGCACACTCCCGAAGCGCTGGAGCGGCTCACGGAAGCCTATCTCTCGCTCGGCATCAAGACCGAAGCGCAGACGGCGGCGGCGATCCTCGGCTACAATTTCCCCGGCAGCACTTGGTATGAAGACAGCTATGCGCTGCTGGCGGAACAGGGGCTTGAACCGCAGGAAAACAAGGATTCCTGGATCAGCCGCGCCTGGAACTCCGTTTTCTGATCTTTCGGCTTGCCATAGAAGGCGTGTTTCATGCTCGCCGCGCTGTCGATCCGTGACATTGTTCTCATAGACCGGCTCGAGCTCGCGCTCGACAAGGGCCTGTGCACGCTGACGGGCGAAACGGGCGCGGGCAAATCCATTCTTCTCGACTCGCTCGGTCTCGCGATAGGCGCGCGCGCCGACGCAGGTCTCGTGCGTCAGGGCGCGGAGCAGGGCAGCGTCACCGCCGTCTTCGATCTCGCGGGCGATCATCCCGCGCGTGCGCTTCTCGACGAAAATGGCATCGAGGCGGAAGGCGATCTCATCCTGCGCCGCGTGCAGACGAAGGACGGGCGTTCGCGCGCCTTCGTGAACGATCAGCCTGTAAGCGTCGGCCTGCTGCGCCAGCTTGGCGACATGCTGGTCGAGATCCATGGGCAGCATGACGAGCGCGGCCTTCTCGATGCCTCCGGCCATCGTGCGATCCTCGATGCCTTTGGCGGGCTCGAACCGAAGGTGCAGCAGGTGAGGAAGCTCCACGCCGCCGCTTCCGCCGCGCGCGAGGCGCTTGCGGAACATGAGGCGGCGCTGGCGAAAGCGAAGGCCGAGCAGGATTATCTCACTCATGTCGTCGGCGAGCTCGATGAGCTCGCGCCCGAGCCCGGCGAGGAGACGGCGCTTGCCGAAGAGCGCACGCTGATGATGCATTCGGAGAAGATTGCGGCCGATTTGTCCGAGGCCGAGCAGGCGCTTTCCGGCGATGGCGGGCTCGACGCGCGTCTCAACGTGGCGCTCCGCCGTCTTTCCCGCGTTGCCGAGCAGGCCGGCGGGCGGCTCGATGCTGCGATTGCCGCGCTCGACCGGACACTTGTCGAAGCGGCGGAGGCGCGCGATCAGATCGCACAGGCGCTGCGGGCGATGGAGTTCGATCCCGCGCGGCTCGAAGCCGTGGAGACGCGGCTCTTCGCGCTCCGCGCCGCTGCGCGTAAACATAACGTGCAGGTGGATAGTCTCGCCGCGCTCGCGGAAAAGCTGCGCGGCCAGCTTCAGGAAATCGAAGGCGGGGAGACGAAGCTTGCGGCGCTCCGCAAGGCGGCGGAAGAGGCGGGCGCCGCCTATCTTGTGGCGGCGAAGGCGCTCTCCGATGCGCGCATCAAGGCGGCGGCGAAGCTCGATAAGGAAGTGATGAAGGAACTCGTGCCGCTGAAGCTCGACAAGGCGAGCTTCAGGACGCAGGTCGATGTTCTGTCCGACGCTCAGGGCGGTCCCGAAGGTATCGATCGCGTGTCCTTCCTCGTTTCCACAAATCCCGGTGCGCCGCACGGACCTCTCATCAAGATAGCTTCGGGCGGCGAGCTTTCGCGTTTCGTGCTGGCGCTCAAGGTCGCGCTAGCCTCGCGCGGCAGTGCGCCGACGCTCATTTTCGACGAGGTGGATGCGGGCGTCGGCGGCGCGGTTGCCGAGGCCGTCGGCCTACGTCTCGCGGAACTTTCGCGCGAGGTGCAGGTTCTCGTCGTGACGCATTCTCCCCAGGTCGCTGCCCGGGCGCGGCACCATTTCAGGATTTCAAAGGGCGCTGCCGGCGAAACGAAGGCGAAGAAGGATGCGCCGCTCGCGACGCGTGTCGAGACGCTCGATGCCGATGCGCGGCGCGAGGAAATCGCGCGTATGCTGGCGGGCGCGACCGTGACCGATGAAGCGCGTGCGGCGGCAGACCGGCTGATCGGAGGACACCCGTGAGCAAGTCCGGCTCCAGAAAGAAAAGCGAGGCACATGACGGCGGCGAGGCTCTGGCGCGCAAGCCCGTCGATCATCTCACGATGGACGAGGCCGCCGAAGAGCTCGAACGTCTTGCCGGGGAAATCGCGAAGCACGACAAGCTCTATTATCAGAAGGATGCGCCGCGCATCTCGGATGCGGATTACGACGCGCTGCGCAAGCGCAATGACGATATCGAGGCGCGCTATCCCGAACTCGTGCGAGAGGACAGCCCGTCCCGGCGCGTCGGGGCGGAGCCTGCGGAAGGTTTCGGCAAGGTCGTCCATTCCGTGCCGATGCTCTCGCTTGGCAATGCCTTTGACGATGACGACGTCACCGATTTCTGGAACCGTATCGTCAAGTTCCTGAACCTGAAGGAGAGCGACGAACTCGCCGTCACCGCGGAGCCGAAGATCGACGGTCTTTCCGCCGCGCTGCGCTATGAGAAGGGAAAGTTCGTTCAGGGTGCGACGCGCGGCGACGGGCGCGAGGGCGAGAATGTCACAGAAAACATTCGCACCATCGCCGACATTCCGAAGACGCTGAAGGGCAAGAACATTCCCGATGTCGTCGAAGTTCGCGGCGAAGTCTATATGTCCCATGATGACTTCGCGAAGCTCAACGAGCGGCAGCGCGAAGCCGGCAAGCAGGTCTTCGCCAATCCGCGCAACGCCGCCGCGGGCTCGCTCCGCCAGCTCGATGCGAAGGTAACGGAAAGCAGGCCCTTGCGCTTCTTCGCCTATACATGGGGCGAAATGTCGGACATGCCGGCGGATACGCAGAGCGGCATGATCGAGACATTCGAGAAGTGGGGCTTCACGGTGAACCCGCTTTTCCAGCGTTCCACTTCGATCGAAGAACTCATCGCCTTCTATCACGACGTCGAAGAGCGCCGCTCCGAACTCGGTTATGACATCGACGGCGTCGTCTACAAGGTCGACCGTCTCGACTGGCAGCAACGCCTCGGCTTCGTCTCGCGTTCGCCCCGCTGGGCCATCGCGCACAAGTTCCCCGCCGAACAGGCGATGACGGTGCTCGAAAAGATCGAAATTCAGGTCGGCCGCACAGGTGCGATGACGCCCGTCGCGCGGCTCACTCCGGTCACGGTCGGCGGCGTCGTCGTCTCGAACGCGACGCTCCACAATGCGGACGAGATCGAGCGGCTTGGCGTCCGCCCCGGCGACACGGTGGTCGTGCAGCGCGCGGGCGATGTCATCCCGCAGATTGTGCGCGTGGTGGAGGACCGCCCCCGGGGCAAGAAGAAGTTCGAGTTTCCGGACAAATGCCCCGAATGCGGCAGCCATGCCGTCCGCGAGATCAATCCCAAGACAGGCAAGCTCGATGCCGTGATGCGCTGTACCGGCGGCCTTGTCTGCCCGGCGCAGGCGGTGGAGCGTCTTCGTCATTTCGTTTCGCGCAATGCCTTCGACATCGAAGGTCTCGGCGAAAAGCAGATCGCTGCTTTCTACGAAGACGGGCTGATCGCGAAGCCGGACGACATCTTCACCCTTGAGGAGCGCGACGCGAAATCGCTCAAGAAGCTGAAGGACCGCGAGGGCTGGGGCGCTACCTCGGTGAAGAAGCTCTTCGAGGCTATCGACCAGCGCCGGGAGGTGGAGCTCGACCGTTTCATCTTCGCGCTCGGCATCCGCCATGTCGGCGAGACGAATGCGCGGCTCCTCGCGAGGAGCTACGGCACGCTCGATAATTTCGAGGAGCAGATGCTGGCCGCCGCCGATCCGGAGAGCGAAGCCCGCGCCGATCTTCTCTCCATCGATGGCGTGGGGGAGGTGTTGGCCGAGGCCATCACCGATTTCTTTGCCGAAAAGCACAATCGGGATGTGCTCGACGGTCTGAAGAAGGCTGGAGTGAAGGCCGTTCCGCTTGAGGCGCAACAGACGGATTCCCCCATTGCAGGCAAGACCGTCGTCTTCACGGGCTCGCTGGAACAGATGACGCGCTCGGAGGCCAAGGCCCGCGCGGAGCAGATGGGCGCCAAGGTGTCGGGCAGTGTGTCCGCCAAGACGGATCTCGTCGTGGCCGGTCCCGGCGCGGGTTCCAAGATCGCCAAGGCGCGCGAGCTCGGAATCGAGGTCATAGACGAGGATCGGTGGATGGAAATGGCCTCAAATTGAGGCCTTTTTCGCTTAGGCGATCTTAACCATCCTGCGGCGAAACTCTGCTCTTGCCATTGCAGGGGTTGGTGCCGCCAACCGGGAGATCATGGAAGCCATTCTGTTTCTTCAGGAAACGCTCATCCTCGACCAGCTGATCTATGCGGCGGGGGTGGCGCTTTCGCGCGACCGGACCGGGACGGCGGAAGCCGCCGGTCTCGAGGTTGTGTCCCGCTCCGGCGAGGCCGTTCAGGATCTCGTGCCGGAATGGCGCGCGCTGGAGGAGAGAGAGCCCGCCGCCGCCACGGCTTTCCAGTCCTGCGATCTCCTTCTTCATTGGGCGAAGCATTTCTCGAACGAACGCAACGAGCTTCGCGTCGTCGCGGTTCGCGAGCGGGGTGAGCTCGTTCTCGTCTGGCCGCTCGCGGTCGAGGCCGGGCCGTTCGGCCGCATCGCCTCATGGGCGGGAGATCCCGTCGGGCAATATGGCGATGTCGTCGCGGCGCAGGGCACCGCCCGCGAAGTCTGGATCGAAGCCGCCTTTGCCGAAATAGGCAGGTGGGAGGATATCGGCTTTCTGTGCCAGCGCGGCGTGCGGGAGGATGGTGCTATTGCCGGATGGCTCGCCAGGAAAGGCCGCCCGCTCGGTTCGCCAGAACAGGCGCTCGTCTTCGACGCGGGGCCCTTCGCCGATGCGGATGCCTTTGCCTCCGCTCGCTGGCCGGAACTGAAGCGCAACCGGCGGCGCATGAAGAAGCTCGCCGAAATCGGAAATGTCGAATTCGATATCGCCGGGCCGGGCGAGAAGGCGCGGGCGCTCGTCGCGCAGGCTTTCGCCTTCAAGCGCGAGTGGCTGGCAGAGCGCGGGCTTTATGGCCGCGCGTTGATCGACAGCCGCACGGAAGACTGCCTGCTGGCGCTTGCCGGCGATCCGGCCTCCGCCATCGCCGTCTCGTCTCTGTCCGTAGGCGGCGAAACCGCCGCCATCGAGATCGGCTTTCGCCGCGGCGGCCGGCACTATGCCTATATGGGAAGTTTCTCGCCCGCCTTCGCGAAGCAGGGGCCCGGCAATCTCACGACGGAGTTCACCATCCGCGATTGCATCGGGCAGGGGCTCGGCGAATACGATCCCTTGCCGCCCGCCGCCGACTACAAGCTTGCCTGGAGCAATGCGAGCGTGCCGGTGCGCGACTATGGCATCGTGCTCACCTGGGGCGGCTATGCCGCGCTCGCCTGGGCCTCGATCCTGCGGCCCGCCGCCAAGGCTCTCTATGAGAAATTGCCTTTGACCGTCAGGCGGTATTTGCGGAAGTAGGCCGCCCTTAAATCGCCCGCGTCGCTTCCTCCAGCCAGGCCTTCGTCTCCGCGTCGAGCCCCGGCGAAAGCGCCTCGCGCACGCGCGCGTGATAGGCGTTGAGCCAATCCGCTTCCTCGTCCGTCAGCAGGCGCCGTTCGACAAGCGCGAGGTCGATGGGCGCGAGCGTCAGCGTCTCGAAACCCATCATCATGCGCTCGCCGCCCTCGACGGGCGCGGGCGGCGTCACAACCACAAGGTTCTCGATGCGGATGCCATAGCCGCCGGTCTTGTAGTAGCCGGGCTCGTTCGAAACGATCATGCCTGCGCGCAGGGGCACATGCCCCATCTTGGAAATGCGCTGCGGGCCCTCATGCACCGAGAGATAGGAGCCCACGCCATGGCCCGTCCCGTGGTCATAGTCGAGGCCCGCCTTCCAGAGCGCCATGCGCGCGAAGGCGTCGAGCTGCGCGCCGGATGTGCCTTCGGGAAAGCGCGCGGTCGCGATGCCGATATGGCCTTTCAGCACGCGGGTAAAGCGGTCGCGTTCCTCCGCGCCGGGCGTGCCGATGGCGACGGTGCGCGTCACGTCGGTCGTGCCGTCCATATATTGCGCGCCGGAATCGACCAGAAAGAGCTCGCCGGAATTGAGCGGTCGGTTCGTCGCCTCGGTCACGCGGTAATGCACGATGGCGCCGTTTGCGCCCGCGCCGGAAATCGTGTCGAAGCTCACATCCTTGAGCTTTCCCGTCTCCGCGCGGAAGGCTTCGAGGCGCTTCGCCGCGTCGATTTCCGTCACGCCGCCTTTCGGCGCTTCCGTGCCGACCCATTTCAGGAACTTCGTCAGCGCCTGCCCGTCGCGCAAGTGCGCCGCGCGCGTGCCCGCGACTTCCGCCTCGTTCTTGATCGCCTTCGGCAGTTCGCAAGGGTCGGTCCCGCGCTTCACTTCCGCACCGGCCGCCTTCAGCCGCGCGTCGATCCATGAGGCGCAGGTCGCCGGATCGACAAGCACCGTCTTCTTCGCCTGTCCGAGTTCGTCAAGCCGCCCGCCCAGCGCCTCGCGCGGATGCACCGTCACGATATTGCCGAGATGCGCGCGCGCCGCATCGTCCAGCTTTCGCTCGTCGATGAAGAGTTCGGCATGGCCGTCCTCGTGCAGCAGCGCGAAGGAGAGGGGAAGCGGCGTGTGCGGCACGTCCTGCCCTCGAATATTGAAGAGCCAGGCGATCGAATCCGGCATGGTCAGCACCGCCGTGTCGGCATCGCTCACCATGAGGTCGGCGGCGATGCGGCGGATCTTCTCCGCCGCCGGTTCGCCCGCATATTCGAGCCCGTGCGGGTTCACCTTCGCCACGGGCGGTTCCGGCTGGTCGTCCCAGACCGCGTCGAGCGGATTGGTGTCGACCGGCACAAGCGTGCCGCCCGCGCGTTCGGCGGCGGCGCGGAGCCGCGCCACGGCGTCGATCGTGTGCAGCCAGGGGTCGTAGGCGAGCTTCGCGCCCTTCGGCAGGTTCTCCTCGATCCAGCGCGTGGGCGGTTCTTCCATCAGGTGCTTCGCCTCGAACGTGTCGAGGTCCACCTGTCCTCGCACCTGCAGCGTGTAGCGCCCGTCGACGAAGATCGCCGCCTTGTCCTTCAGCACAATGGCCATGCCGGCCGAGCCGTTGAAGCCCGTCAGCCAGCGCAGCCGCTCCGCATGGGGCGGCACATATTCGCCCTGATGCTCGTCCGCGCGGGGGATCAGGAAACCGTCGAGCCCGCGGCGGCCAAGCTCCTCGCGGAGCTTCGCCGCGCGTTCGATGCCGAGCGCCGGGTTGGCGCTGTCTTCATAGGTCTGGAACATGGCTTGAATGTAAGGCGCGGGCGCGAAGGCGGCAATGGCCGCTTAGCCCTTGTCCGGGTCGAGAAGCGGCACCGTCCACCAGCCGGAGGTGAGCAGCAGGCCCTCGCGTTCGAGGAGCTTCTTCTTTTCGGTATGGGCGTCCGGCGCGATCACGACGGATTGCGCCGCGCCCCTGGCGGCGGCCTGGGTCAGCGCCTCGCGCAGCAGGCCGCTTCCCGCGTCTGCCCAGAGCGTATCGTCGGCTACCGTGAAATCGTCGATGACGCAGGTCTTGCCGCCCGGCTTGTAGACGGGCGGGGGCTCCTGCAGCGACGCGATCAGGAAGCCGTTCACTGTGCCGTCCTCCCCCTCGCTTACCAGCGTGACAACGTCGTCCTTGCCGACAAGCATGGTGAACCAGCCCTCCGACATGGAGGCGCTGTCCTTCGCCTTGCGCCAGAATTGCGGCTGCCATTTGGCCATGCGCTGCCGCGCTTCCTCGACAAGTTTGACCATCGCCGGAACATCTTCCGGCCTTGCGTCGCGGATCGTCATCAGGCCTCCATGCGGAGCGTCACCCAGTCGCCCTTGGGTTTGCGGGAAACGAGTTTAAGCCCCTGCATGTGCATCGCGCCAGCAACCATGTTCTCCTGTGTGCGGAGTGTGCCGGAAAGGATCAATGTGCCGCCCGGCCGGAGATGCGCCCGGAAGGCAGGCGCGAGCGAGACGAGCGGCCGCGCCAGTATGTTCGCGATAATGAGGTCGTAGGGCGCGCGGGCGCGAAGCCCCGTATGTTCGAAGCCCTTGGCGGTCAGCGCGGTGACGAAGGGGCCGACGCCATTCGCCTTCGCGTTCGCCTTCGTCACTTCGACGGCCACGGGGTCGATATCGGAGGCGAGGACGTTCACCCTTGCGAGCTTCGCCACCGCGATGGCGAGGACGCCCGTTCCCGTGCCGATGTCGAGCACGTTGAGCGGCACGCCCGGCCGCACGAGTTCGGACACATATTCGAGGCAGCCAGCCGTCGTTTCGTGGTGGCCGGTGCCGAAGGCCTGTCCCGCATCGACAAGAAGGGGGGTCGCGCCCGCGGGCACCTTTTCCGCGTCATGGCTCCCATAGACGAAGAAGCGGCCCGCGCGCACGGGTTCAAGCCCTTCGAGCGAGCGCGTCACCCAGTCCTCGTCGGGCATGGGCTCGATCCGGATGCCTTCGGCCTTCGCGCCTGCTTCCGCTTCGGCCCGCGCGATCAGCTCGCGCACGGCCTCTTCCTCCGGCTCCTCGGCATAGAGCGCCTCGACGCGCCAGAGCCCATGCGCCTCGACCTCGTTCCATTCGGATGCCGTCTTCACGAGCGGCGAAGAGCCCGGCTCCGCTTCCGTTGTCGACACGGCCAGCACTTCCGGCCAGATCGCGGCCTCCAGCATATCGGAGAATGTTTCCGTCGCCTCGTAGGGAACGGTGAAGGAGAGCTTCCAGAGGGATGTCATGGTGCGTTCACACCCGTTCCAGAAAACTGTCGATCACCTTCTTGCGGCCCGCCTTGTCGAAATCGACGGTCAGCTTGTTGCCGTCGATCTCCGCCACATGGCCATAGCCGAATTTCTGGTGGAAGACGCGCTCGCCATGGGCATAGCTCGCGGCGGAAGGGTCGGATGTCGCGACAAGTTCGGCATGAGCTTCATAGGCGGGCGGCTTCGTCCGCATTTCCGAGTTTGCCTGCGCGCGCCGCCAGCCGGGGCTCGAATAGTCGCTGCCGCGCGCGAAGTCCTGCGCGAAGCGGCTCTGGCTGTAGTTCTGGTAGCTCGCGCCCGCCATCGCGCTTTCCGTCACTTCCACATGATGCTTCGGCAGTTCGTCCACGAAGCGGGACGGGATCGAGCTCTGCCACAGCGCGTGCACGCGGCGGTTGGCGGCAAAGGAGATGTAGGCGCGCTGCTTCGCCCGTGTGATGCCGACATAGGCGAGGCGGCGTTCTTCCTCCAGCCCCGCAATACCGTTCTCGTCCAGCGAGCGCTGGTGCGGAAACAGTCCTTCCTCCCAGCCGGGCAGGAACACCGTGTCGAATTCGAGACCCTTGGCGCTGTGCAGCGTCATGATGTTGATCTTGTCCGACGTCTCGTCCTGCTCGATCTCCATGACGAGCGAGATATGTTCGAGATAGCCCGCCAGGTTCTCGAAATGCTCCATGGAGCGCACGAGTTCCTTCAGGTTTTCGAGCTTGCCGGGCGCTTCCGCCGACTTGTCGTTCTGCCACATCTCCGTATAGCCGGACTCGTCCAGAATGATCTCGGCGAGTTCCGTATGCGGCATGCCAGGAACGAGCGCGCGCCAGCGGTCGGCCATCTCCACGAAATTCGCGAGCGCGCGCCGCGCGGCGGGCTTCAGTTCCTCGCTCGCCACGAGCATTTTCGAGGCGCGGAAGAGCGATGTGTTCTCCGCCCGCGCGAGCTTGTGGATCGTCTGCACGGCGACATCGCCGAGCCCGCGCCGCGGCCGGTTCACGATGCGCTCGAAGGCGAGGTCGTCGTCCGGTTGCGCGACGAGGCGCAGATAGGCATTCGCATCGCGGATTTCCGCGCGCTCATAGAAGCGCGGGCCGCCCACCACGCGATAGGGAATGCCGAGATTGATGAAGCGGTCTTCGAATTCGCGCATCTGGAACGAGGCGCGGACAAGGATCGCCATGTCGCGCAGCAGGTGTCCGTTACGCTGCAATTGCTCGACTTCCTCGGCAACGGCGCGCGCCTCCTCTTCGCCATCCCAGTAGGAGGCAATCTTGATCTTCTCGCCTTCATTGTCGTTCGCCTCGGTCCAGAGCGTCTTGCCGAGGCGCTGTTCGTTCGCGGCGATGAGGCCCGAGGCCGCGCCGAGAATATTCGCCGTGGAGCGGTAGTTCCTCTCGAGACGGATCACCTTCGCGCCGGGAAAGTCCTTCTCGAAGCGCAGGATGTTGTCCACCTCCGCGCCGCGCCAGCCATAGATCGACTGGTCGTCGTCGCCCACGCAGCAGATATTCCTGTGCTTCTGCGCGAGCAGCCGGAGCCACAGATATTGCGCGACGTTCGTATCCTGATACTCGTCCACAAGCATGTATTTGAAGCGCTCCTGATACTCGGAGAGCACTTCGGGGTGCGTCTGGAAGATCGTCAGCACTTCGAGCAGCAGGTCGCCGAAGTCGGCCGCGTTCAGCACTTTGAGCCGTGCCTGATAGGCGGCATAGAGTTCGCCGCCCTTGCCGTTGGCGAAGGCCTGCGCCTCTCCGGCGGGCACCTTGTCGGGCGTGAGCCCGCGGTTCTTCCAGCCGTCGATATAGGAAGCGAGCTGGCGCGCGGGCCAGCGCTTCTCGTCGATGCCTTCGGCCTGGATGATCTGCTTCATCAGGCGCTGCTGGTCGTCGGCATCGAGAATGGTGAAGTCGGAGCGCAGCCCTGCGAGTTCGGCATGGCGGCGCAGCATCTTTGCGCCCAGCGCATGGAAGGTGCCGAGCCACTGCATGCCTTCCACCGTGCCGCCGATGAGCATGCCGATGCGCTCGCGCATTTCGCGCGCCGCCTTGTTGGTGAAGGTCACGGCCAGCACCTGTCCGGGCCAGGCCTTGCGCATGGCGAGCAGGTGGGCGAGGCGGGTGGTCAGCACGCGCGTCTTGCCCGTGCCCGCGCCCGCGAGCACCAGCACCGGGCCTTCAAGGCTTTCCACGGCCTCGCGCTGTTCCGCGTTCAGACCTTCGAGCCAGGGCGCGCGCATGGCTCCCCCCATAGCTCCAGAGGCGCGCTCGCTGGTGCTCAGCTCGCTCGATGATCGTGCGGTCGTTTCCTCGGGGATGCTCCCGAGATCGAAGGGGTCACTCGTCATTACTCATCCGGGTGTGAAGGGCGGGGCAGCCCGTGAGGCGAATCCCGTCCGGGCAGCATAACATGGGGAGCCGGAGCCGCCTTGCCCATGGGCCGGGGCTCTCCGCTTGAGCCTCCACGGGGGCCATGCTAAACAGATCGGACAGTCTAAGTCCTTGTAATTTAATGAAAAAGAGGGGCGGGGCGTGAGCGCGGGCAAGGACAGGCACGCGGATGGTACGCGAGAGGTCAACATGGTCGTGCTCTCCGTGCTGGCGCTCGTCGTGGGGCTCGCCACGGGCGTAGGCGCGGTGATCTTCCGCTCCATGCTGGTCGGTCTCCATAATCTCTTCTTTTTCGGCCAGTTTTCCCTCACACCCACCTCCGGCGCGACCGGGCCGCTCAGCCCGCTCGGGCTTCTCATCATCTTCGTGCCGGTGGCAGGCGGGCTCGCCGTCGTCTGGCTCACGCGCCGCTTCGCGCCCGAGGCGAAGGGCGGCGGCATCACGGATGTGATGGACGCCGTCTATCACCGCGAAGGAAAGATCCGTCCGCGCGTCGCCGTGGTGAAGACCATCGCCTCGGCGCTTTCCATCGGCTCCGGCGCCACGGTCGGCCGCGAGGGCCCCATCGTGCAGATCGGCTCGGCCATAGGTTCGGCCATCGCGCAGTTCTCGCATCTTCCGTCCTGGCAGCGCATCACGCTTCTTGCGGCGGGCGCGTCCGCGGGCATCTCTGCCACTTTCAACACGCCCCTCGGCGCGGTGCTTTTCGCACTCGAATTGATCCTGCCGGAAATCAGCGCGCGCACCTTCCTGCCGGTAGTCATCGCCACCGGAGCGGCCACCTGGGTCGGCCGCGTGGTCTTCGGTTCCTATCCTGCCTTCGTCCTGCCGGAAATCTATTTCGCGGCTTCCGAGATGGATCACATCTTCAATCTCGGGGCCTTCGTCGTGCTCGGTCTTCTCTCCGGCCTTGTCGCCTGGGGCTTCATCCGCACGCTGCTCTTCGCGGGCGAGGTCATGCCGCGCCGCTTCCCGAACGAATATATGCGCGCCGCGGTTGGCTTCACCGGCATCGGCACCGCGCTTTTCCTCTTCGCGTATTTCACCGGCCATTACTACATCATCGGCGGCGGCTACGACGCCATCGCCGCGATCCTCGAAGGTCATGTGACGACCTTTGCGCTCCTCGCCGTCCTCTGTCTCGCACAGGTGCTGGCCACCTCGCTTTCCATTGGCTCCGGCGCATCGGGCGGCGTCTTCGCGCCCATGCTCTTCATCGGCGCCGCGCTTGGCGGCGCCTTCGGCGCGCTTCTGCATCTCCTGGACGAGAGCCACGGTATCGGTATTCCCGACTATGCGATCATCGGCATGGCGGCGGTGGTCGGCGGCGGCACGGGCGCCGCCATGACCGCGATCACCATGAATTTCGAGATGACGCGCGATTACAACATCATCGTGCCGCTCATCATCGCGGTTGCCGTCTCCATCGGCCTTCGCCGCGCGCTCATGCGCGACAACATCTTCAGCGCCGAGCTCGTCCGGCGCGGGCGTCCTGTTCCGAAGGACCGCTATTCCAATCTCTATCTCGTACGCAGCGCTCGCGAAGTGATGGACGCGAATATCGCCGTCATGTCGGCGGAACTGCCGCTTGCCGAAGCGGCGCAATGGATCACGGAAGCCGGCATGCCGAATTTCGTCGTGCTGCAGAAGGAAGGGCGCATCCGTGGCGTGGTTTCGCTCGACAGCCGTATCCGTACGCCGGAACTGCTGGGCCGCCAGCCGGAATTCCTCTCCGACATGGCCATCTCCGACTACATCGTCGTGCGAGAGAACAATATTCTCGAAGAGGTGATGCGCCGTCTCGCCGAGCGCAACGCGAAGCTCGCCCTCGTCGTGAAAGACAAGCCCGGCGTACCGCGCCCCGCCGATGTCCTCGGCATCATTGGCAAGCCGCAACTCGCCGACGCAATCCTCAAGACGCAGATGCGGTGAGGCGGTCTATTTCCATCAAACAACATCGTCATTGCCGGGCTTGACCCGGCAATCCAGTAGCCGCCGGCAGGCGGCGTCTCTCTTCGCAAAATCTCTTGCGCAGGGAAGTTGGTCTGAGGTGGTCGCTTGGTGCTCTGGATGCCCGGGTCAAGCCCGGGCATGACGACTTTGGTTTGTGAAGGGGCGCTTCCTCCTACTTCCGCTTGATCCCGATCACGCGGCCTGCCTGTTCCGGCCTGTCGAGGCTCGCATGCGCTTTCGCCAGCGCCTCGATCTTCTTCTGCGATGCCTCGGGGAAGGGCGATGCGCGGCGCGTCTTCATGTCCACGTGAATGCACATCTGCTCGCTGGTCGCGGCGAGGTAGCCCTTCTCCGCGTGATACATATGCGCGAAGACATGGATGCGTTTCGCGTCCGCGTCCAGCACCTGATAGGTGATGCGCACCTCGTCGCCCTCCAGCAGTTCGTCGAGGTAGCAGACATGCACTTCCGCCGTGAAGCAGGAGCCTTCGCCCTGTTTCGTGTAGTCCCAGCCGATGCCGAGATCGTTGAACAGCTTGTCGAGCGACTGGTCGAACAGCACATGGTAGTAGGCCATGTTCAGATGGCCGTTATAGTCGACCCATTCATGTTCGACTTTGCGCAGCGGGCATTCGAAGGGCGCGGCGAGGGCGGTATCGGTCATGTCGTTCCTTCCCGGTCGTATTTTGCAGGCAGGATAACAACCTTCCCGCGCTGAAAGGTTGGAAAAAATTGCGCTCCTTCCCGATTTTTCGGCGGCGCGCTTCGGTGCTACCCTGTTCGGCAAAGAGAGGAAACACCATGAGCGAAGCAGCGCGAATAGAGGGCAGGGAGGCGGCGCTCGCCGAACTCGGCGCGCTGCTTGGCGAGCGTCTCACCATGGCGCAGGCGATCCGCGAAGCGCATGGGCGCGACGAGTCCTGGCATCCTGTCGCCATGCCGGATGCCGTCGCCTTTGCGGAGACCACGGAAGAGGTCGCCGCCATTATCCGCATCTGCGCCGCGCATGGTCTGCCCGTCATTCCCTTCGGCGCTGGCACTTCGCTCGAAGGCCATGTCTCCGCCGTGCATGGCGGGCTTTCGCTCGATCTCACGCGCATGGACCGCATTCTCGAAGTGAATGCCGAAGATCTCGATGTCCGCGTCGAGGCGGGCGTGACGCGCAAGGCGCTCAACGAACATCTCCGCGATACGGGGCTCTTCTTCCCGATCGACCCCGGCGCGAACGCCACGCTTGGCGGCATGGCGGCGACGCGCGCCTCGGGCACCAACGCGGTGCGCTACGGGACGATGCGCGAGAATGTGTTGGCGCTCACCGCCGTCATGGCGGACGGCTCCATCATCCGCACGGGCACGCGCGCGAAGAAGTCTTCCGCCGGTTATGACCTCACGCGGCTTCTCGTTGGCTCGGAAGGCACGCTCGGCATCATCACGGAGCTGACGCTCCGCCTCTACGGCATTCCGGAAGCCATGCGCTCCGGCGTCGTTCCCTTCCAGAGCATCGAGGGCGCGGTCGATGCCGTCATCGAGACGATCCAGTCGGGTCTTCCCATCGCGCGTATCGAAATTCTCGATCCTCTCTCGATCCGCGCCTGCAATGCCTATTCGAAACTGACGCTCGCAGAGGTGCCGACGCTCTTCGTCGAGTTTCATGGCACGGAGGCTTCCGTCGCCGAGCAGGCGGAGCGCTTCGGCGCTATCGCTTCGGGCCATGGTGCGGGCGCTGCTGAATGGGCCTCGAAGGCCGAAGATCGCACGCGCCTCTGGGAAGCGCGGCACAATGCCTATTACGCCGCGCTCGCCTATGCGCCCGGCAAGAAGGGCATGGTGACGGATGTCTGCGTGCCGATCTCGCGTCTCGCGGAAGCGATCTCGGGCACGCTTGCCGATCTCGAAACCTCCTTCCTCAAGGCGCCCATCGTCGGCCATGTCGGTGACGGCAATTTTCACATGCTGTTGTTGATGGACCCTTCCGATCCGAAGGACCTTGCCGAGGCGACGCGCCTCCACGATCTCATGGTCGCGCGTGCCCTCTCGCTCGGCGGCACCTCGACGGGCGAGCACGGCATCGGCGAAGGCAAGATCAAGTTCCTGGAAACGGAGCACGGGGCGGGTGTCGACGTCATGCGCGCGATCAAGCAGGCGCTCGATCCGAAGGGGATACTCAATCCGGGGAAGATATTTTCTGTGTAGAGATTATATATCAATGTCATTGCCGGGCTTGACCCGGCAATCCAGTAGGCGCGTGAGCGCCGTCTCTCTTCGCAAGAATCTTCTTCAGTCTGTGCTGTAACCGCCTTCGTTCCTCACCCTGGATGCCCGGATCAAGTCCGGGCATGACGAATTGAGAGAGGGGGAGGACAAGTCACCCGTGCGTAAGTTTTTTCATTAGCCGACAGACAGTCATCATTCCAAAAGCCGGGGATAAATAATTTTCCAGCTGGCCGGTGAAGGTTCCGCACGACGCCTCGGCACCGGGGATAACCACCCGCAAAATTTTTTGTGACGGTTCGATGACATTTCGATGACAACCGGCCCGGTTTATCCCCGCTTTCGTATCAGTCGAGCGTCTGCCGGAAGCGGTTCAGCGAGATGATCGAGACCACCGTCAGGAAGGCGAGAAGGGCGAGGAGGTCCGGCGCGATTTCGCTCATGCCGTTCCCTTTGAGGAGTATCCCGCGCACGATGCGAAGAAAGTGCGTGAGCGGAAGAACCTCGCCGATCCATTGCGCCCATTGCGGCATGCCTCGAAAGGGAAACATGAAACCTGAAAGCAGGATCGACGGAAGGAAAAAGAAGATCGTCATCTGCACCGCCTGCAACTGATTGCGCGCCAGCGTCGAGAAGGTGAAGCCGACGGCGAGGTTCGCGGCGACGAAGAAGAAGAGAACGAAGGCAAGAAGCCCAAGGCTTCCCGTGACCGGCACATCGAAGAGCCAGTAGGCAGCGGCGAGAACCACCGCCGTCTGTATGTAGCCCACGATGATATAGGGCAGGATCTTTCCCATCATCACTTCGAACGGACGCACCGGCATCGTCAGCAGGTTTTCCATCGTGCCGCGTTCCACTTCGCGCGTCATCGCGAGCGCCGTGAAGATGATCATGGTCATGGTGAGAATGACGCCGATCAATCCGGGTACGATGTTTAGCTCGGTGCGTCCTTCCGCGTTGTAGCGGCGATGGATGACGAGGTTTATCGGGTCTGGCGCGGGACGAAGTGTGGCGAGCGGTCCTTCGAGATCGCGATTGAGCACCTGCGCCGTCAGGAGTTGAATGCCTGCAACGGCATTGCCCGTCGCCGCAGGGTCGGTGGCGTCGGCATCGAGAAGCAGCTCCGGCCTTGCACCGCGCTGCAACTCACGGCTGAAGTCCGCCGGTATCTGCAGCACGAATTGCACCTTGCCGGTACGGATCATGTCATCCGCTTCCGCAGCCGTTTGGGGCTTCGCCACGATGTCGAAGTAATCCGAGTTCTCCATTCCCTTCACGATGCTGCGCGTGAAGACCGAATTGTCCTGCGCGAAAAGCGCAGTCGGGAGATGCTTCGGATCGGAATTGATCGCATAGCCGAAGAGCACGAGCTGCATAACGGGAACGCCGAGCATCATCGCGAAAGTGAGACGGTCGCGCCGCATCTGGATGAATTCCTTGCGGATCATCGCGGCAAGACGGGAGAACGAGAAACGTGCCGTCATGGCTCACCCGAAATTGTCCGATACGCCTTGCATCATGTGGATGAAGACGTCTTCGAGCGTCGGTTCGACCTTCTGCCAGTCGAGCCCCGCTTCGCCGCGCCAGGGCGCCACCGCCGCTTCGAGCGCATTGTCGTTCGCGCCGCTCACATGAAGCGTCGCGCCGAAGGGCGCCACCATCTCTACGCCGCTGCGACCTGCGAGTTCGCGTGCAAGGCGGTTGATCTGGCGCTGCGAGCTGCCGCTCACGAGCCATGTCACAAGCCCCGACTGACGGATGACTTCATTCACCGTGCCGCGCGCGAGGAGCTTTCCATAAGCGAGGTAGCAAATCTTGTGGCAGCGTTCCGCCTCGTCCATGTAATGCGTGCTGACGAGCACGGTGAGACCGTTATCGGCGAGTTGGTGAATCTCGTCCCAGAACTCGCGCCGCGCCTTCGGATCGACACCAGCCGTCGGCTCGTCGAGGAGCAGCAGTTTCGGTTCGTGCATGATGGCGGCGGCAAGTGCGAGGCGTTGTTTCCAGCCGCCGGACAGCGCGCCTGCCAGCTGGTTCGCGCGCGTTTCGAGTCCCAGTTTTTCGAGCGTTTCACGCACGGCCTGTTTCGGCTTCTTCAATCCATAGATGGATGCAACGAAGGCGAGGTTCTCGCGAATGGAGAGATCTTCATAGAGGCTGAAGCGCTGCGTCATGTAGCCGACCTTCAGCTTGATCTTCGCGCTTTCGGAAATGATGTCATGGCCGAGGCAGGTGCCGGTGCCGGCATCCGGCGTCAGCAATCCGCAGAGCATGCGGATGGTCGTCGTCTTGCCGCTGCCGTTCGGTCCGAGAAAGCCGTAGATCTCGCCTTCCGCCACCTGCATGTCGATACCGTCCACCACTTTCGTATCGCCGAAACTTTTCGTGAGCCCCTGCACGTCGATGATGAGGGGCGCGTCGGCGGCGGGTTCGGCGTGGTGGATCTGGCTCATGCGCCGCTCACTCGGTCTGTTGCGCGGGGAGCGAAACGGTAACGGGCTGGCCGGGGTGGAACGCTTCCGGATTGTCGTCCGGCGTCGCCTCCGCCATGTAGACGAGCTTCTCCTTTGACTGGTCGCTATAGATGACGGGCGGTGTGAACTCCGCCTCTGTCGAGATGAAGCGGATCGTGCCGGTCGCGTTTTCGGGGCAATCGCTGCAGGCAAAGCGTACCTTGCCGCCTTCCTCGATGTGACCGAGTTCCGCTTCCGGTACGAAGAAGCGCACCTTTATGTTCCGGGGCGGGAGAAGCGAAACGATTGGCTGGTTCGGATTGGCGTACTCTCCCTCGCGGAACATCACGTCCTGGACGATGGCGTCTGCAGGCGCGCGGCCTTCGCGCCGGGAGAGCCGCCATTCGGTCTGTGTGATAGCAGACGCGGCGGCGAGCATCGCGGCGCCAGCGCGGTCGCGCCGCGCATGCGCTGTATCGACTTCCGCCTGCGCGACATTGCGTTGCTTGCGAAGCGCGAGCTTGCGTTGATATTCGAGTTCGGCTTCGCGCAACGTGGCTTTCGCTTCCGTCAGGCTCGCCAGTGCGCTTTCAAGCGCGGCCTTTTCGACCGTTGTTTCCAGTTTGAAGAGCAGGTCACCGCTCCTCACACGGTCGCCGCGCTCGACGGCCAGTTCTTCGATGATGCCGCCATCGACGGGCGCGACGCGCACATAGTCGCCCTCGGCATAGCCTTGCCATGTGTTTTCAGGGCGTTCGTTGCATGCCGTGAGAAGAAGCGCGGCCCCGCAGGCGAACAGGAGGGAATGGAGGCGCATCGTTCAGGCCTCCCTGTCCGCTGCGAGGCCGCGCGCGACGAATTCCGCATGGGCGGTAAAGAAACCGTCTGGATCGAAAAACGGAAGTTCGCCGAATGTGTTTCGCGCAAGCGTGTTCATGAGAATGGGGAAGATGATTTCCTGCGCCGCCGCCTCGACATTGCATTCGCGGAATTCGCCGCGCGCGATGCCGCGCTCGATCACGCGAGAAAGGTTCGCGAAGCCGCGCAGGATGACGTGGTCGCGGTAGAATTCCCGGATTTCGGGAAAGTTCGACGACTCGGCAAGGATGATCTTTGCGAGTGCGGGAAGTTCCGTCCCCGTCGCGATCTCCTTCAGCTTGCCGATGATGAAGTTCAGCAGATCCGTGCTCGGCCCGTCATGGATGTCGAGGAGCCGCTCCATCTCGTCGAAGCGCGGCGTCGCGATCTCGCGCACGATCGCAGCAAAGAGTTCCGCCTTGCTGTCGAAATAGAGATAGATCGTCGCCTTGCTCACGCCTGCCGCTTCCGCGACTTCCTCCAGCCGGGCCGCCGCAAATCCCTTGTTGGCAAAAATCCTGAGACCCGCCGCCATGATTTCGGCGGGTCTTTCCTCCTTGCGACGCTGGAATTTCTGTTCCTGAGCGGGGGCGGGCATTGGGCAGTTTTCTCTTTCCAGTAAATAACTGACTGGTCAGTTATTTACTCCCATCGAATCCGGGCGTCAATTGGCGCGACAGCCCTGCCAAATAGACAATGAACATCAATGACTTGACTGAGGTGCGCTCGTTCGGCGTCTTGCCGGTCATGGACCGAAGGTATGCCGGGGCCAGCGGGGCGGGGACAAACTGGCTGCGAAAGGGGGCTACCCCCTCTTCAGTCGCCGTCCTTGCCGTCGGGAGTATCGGTGCCGGAAGGTTGTATCTGCTTTCCTTCCAGCTCGCGGCGGCGGCGTTCTTCCTCGAGCTTCGCGCGCTTCTTCTGGGCGCCCGAACGCCCGAACTTTACCCTGTTGGCGGCGGCGTTTTCTTCTTTCCGTTTTTTTACGGCGCGTTTTTCTTCTTCCCGCCGCGTTTTCCTGAATGAGGCGAAATTCACTATATTTCCGCGCTTCGAATCCATAATTTGCCTGCCATGTGCCGTCGGGCGGCCTGCCGCCTTCGCTTTCATGCGAGACTAGGCCAAAGGTGGTTTGCAGGAAACGGGGGTGGAGGTGTGCCGTCCCTGCATCCGGCCTTGCCGAGTTGGAGAGACTTTTGAATTCGATCCTGACCTATATCGCGGGGCTGCTCGTCCTTCTGCTTTTTGCGGCCCTGGTGGGACCAAGCCTTGTCGATTGGAACCAGTTTCGCCAGGAGATCGAAGCCCAGGCAAGCGAAGCGACCGGGCGGCCGGTCAGCATCGGCGGCGATATCCGTTTTCGTATTCTTCCCGCGCCGCATCTGACGCTTGGCAAGATCAAGATCGGTCAGAATCCGGAAGCCAATTCTCTTCCTTCCGACCTCAACTTCGCCACCTTCGCCGAGATCGACGGAGAGGTTGCGCTCGCCCCGCTTCTCAGCGGCGATATCGAAATTACGAGCGTTCGTATCGTCGATCCGGAATTCAATCTGGAAATTCTGCCCGACGGTTCCCCCAACTGGCGCGGCTTCGCATTCGCCGAGAACATGCCGGATGAGGGAATGTTTTCGCTTGCCTCGATCAGTCTCGAAAAGGCGAGTTTCGTCAACGGAACCGTCAACTACCGCAACAGGCTCAATGGGCGAAGCTGGAAGGCGGAAGAGGTCACGGGCGAGGTTGTCGCAACCTCGCTGCTGGGGCCGCTGCGTTCCGAATTCACGGCAAAGGTCGAGGGTGCCCCTCTTTCCGTTCGCGTTGGGCTTGGCAATTTCGGCGGGCAAAAGGCGTTCCGTGTGACGACTGAAGTCGACGCGCAGGATAGCCCCCTTACATTCCTCTTCTCCGGCGTCGCCACGGAACTTTCGCTTGCAGCGCGCCTCGATGGAAATGCCCGGCTCGAATATGGAGCAGATGAGAGCGGAAAGGATGCGCCGATCAAGGCTGTTGCCGGCCTGGTCATCGATACGCGGCAGGCAACCTTGCGGAATGTCGCAATCGAGATGAGCGGAACGACTCTTGGCGGGTCAGCCGAATTCAGATGGGACCGGGCACCGTCCTTCTCCGCACGACTTGCGTCGGACAGTTTGACGCTGGACCCTCTTCTCGACCTTGCCGGTTCCGGGAAACAGGGGGAGGTCGTCCCTTTCGATAGGCTTTTTTCTCTTTCCCTCCCAGCCGGCCTGAGCGGCGATCTCGATATCGAAACGGCTATTCTGCGCCTTCGCGGCGCGGTCGTTCGCGACATGAAAATCGAATTGGCATTGGCGGATGGTGAGATTGCCGTCGAGACGATGGAGGCAACTCTCGGCGGCCCGACAAGGGTCGACGCGAAAGGAACACTGCGTTCCGTTGAGAGCGGACTCCGTTTCGACGGAAAGGCCGGTCTCGAAAGTACGAACCTTCAAGGCCTTGAGCGATGGATCGCCGATACGCAAGGCGTCACGCGCGATACCGTTCAATCGGGCTCGCGAGGATACCCCTTTGCGGCGCAGGCTGCGTTTCGACTTTCCTCCGGTGAATATATCTTTTCGGATGTAGAGGCGGCTTATGCGCGGAAGCTCGGAACGCCGCAGCTTCGTGGCGAGGTCGCTTATCGCAATACTGGCGAGAGACCGCTCATCGATGCGACCCTCGATATTGCGGATTTCGATTTCGACCCACTTTTTTCTCTCGTTCCCGAAGGTGGCGATCCTTTCGCCTTCTTCCATGCCAACGATATTGCGTTGCAGCTCGACGCCGAGAACTTCGGGCTCCTTGGACAGACCTATGGGGATGTTCATGCCTCGCTTGAACTGGATACGGGAAGGCTTCTTGTATCGAAATTCGATGTCGGTGATGCCGTCGGTGCCCGCCTTTCATTCACCGGCGATCTCACGGGTGTGACCACAGGCAAACGCGACGACGTGCGCGGCACGTTTTCAGGCACGATCAAAGCTGATCGCTTTGGCGGTTTGCTCGGTGCTGGCGGCATCGAGGTGCCGAACGTCGAGGGGCCGGTGGACCTCGTGGTGACCGGGACATCCGGTGAGGCGGATGACAGCAACTCGCGCGTCGACACGCTGACGCTGAAAGGCTCCGTTCGCGGCAGTCTGGTGGATGGTGTCTTGAAGCGTCTCCATGAAGGCGATGGCCAGATCGACAGGCTGGATATCATCGGCAATGCCGTCAATGAGGAGGGAAGGGTATTGCTGGAGCAGCTCGGCCTCGCTCCACGTGAGGGGCTTGAAGGGTCGGGCATGGTTTCCGTGCAGATGAATGGTACGGAAGGAAGCTACGAGGCGAATTTCCGCGTCAACGTGAATGGCACCACGCTGACGGCGCGCGGCAGCGTTCTCAATCCTTTCACGTCTCTGAAGTTCGACGGCCGGACGGAGATCGCGGCCTCGGGCGTCATGCATGTTCTGGGCGCTTTCGGTGCGCCGGATGCACTTGCGGACTGGATCGGCGAACAGGCGGGCGGCCCGGGTTTTGTTTTTTCCTCCGATGTCATCTGGGACAAGGTGAGCCTTGCACTCAATGGCTTCGAGAGTGTCGCGGGCAGTTTCCGTCTTTCTGGCGATGCTCTCTGGCGCGCGGGCGAGGGCGACCGGCTTCCTCGATTGACAGGTGCGTTCGAGAGCAATGCCGTCGATCTTACATCGCTGGTTTCGCACGGGGCGGAGGACGGTGAACATTGGCCGGCACGGGCTCTCGACTGGTCGCCGCTTTCGGCTTTCGATGCCGACGCAGAGCTAAAGATTGCCCGCCTGTCCCTTGGTACACTTACAGCGTCGAATGTAGTGAGCCGCATTGCCGTGTCTCATGGTGTGCTTACGGCCTCGCCCTTTGCAGGCGATTTCGCGGATGGCCGTCTCACGGCCGGTGTGCGGGTCGAAGGCGGCGAGGGCGAGCCGGGCATAGGACTTACCTTCCTTGTCGAGGAAGCCAGTCTTGGACAGGCTTTTTCGCAGGCCTTCGGTGCATCGCCTGGCAGCGGGCGGCTTACCTTCAACGCGCAATTGCAGGGACAGGGGCGTAGCTGGCTGGCGCTCGTCTCGTCAACGAATGGCGTCGGCAAGTTCGAGGTGAGCGATGCGACGATCCGGCCTTTCGATCTCGAAGGCTTCAGCGAGGCTCTGTCCGGCCTCGTTTCGATAGAGGCTTTCCCCGAACTCATCTCGGAAAAGCTGTGGCAGGGAGAAACACCCGCGAGCGGTATAGGCGGTGATTTTGCGATGAAAGAGGGTGTTCTCGGTTTCGAGGATGGAACGATCGCACTTGGAGGCGGTGCGGCTGAAATAACAGCCAGCTACGATCTTCCGCGGCTTGCGTCCCTGGCCGATATGACGTTGAAGCCTTCGCAGCCCGATGGCGCGCCCGCTTTCAGCGTCTTCGCGCGCGGGCAGGGTAGCGGCATGAGTGTCGAGACAGATACGATCGCGCTGCAGGATTTCGTCGCGAAGCGCATTCTTTCCCGCAACCTCCAGGAAACAGGTGCTGAGGTACCTGAAGAGCTGCGGAATCTCATGGATCTGCCTTCGGCCGGGACGAGTGGCGGTACCGTGACGCCGATGCCGCGCCCTGCCGCAGGCAACTGAGATTTCAGTCGCCGGTATTGCAGGAAGATGGCCCGCGCTTCTTGACGGCATCGAGCACGTAGACGCGGATGGCGGAAGAGAGGCTTCCTTCACCGCCGCGACCCGTATCGATCCTCCGGACAAGTTCGTTCACGGAGGTTTTTTCCGTACAGGCGAGCTCCTTCAAAGTGTCCCAGAAGGGCCGTTCCAGAGAGATCGACGTGCGATGACCGGCGATGGTCACCGAGCGTTTGATTTCGCCCGTGCGTTTCTCGCCGCTCATCTCAAGCCTCCGGTTTACTCCGGCGCGATCATTTTTTCGGGGCGGACGACCGCGTCGAATTCCTCGTCCGTCACGTAGCCGCCACCCACGGCTTCCTCGCGAAGCGTCGTGCCGTTCTTGTGCGCGGTCTTGGCGATCTTCGCCGCGTTGTCATAGCCGATCTTGGGTGCGAGTGCGGTCACGAGCATCAGCGAGCGTTCGAGCGCCGCCTTGATGTTGTCCTCGCGAGGCTCGATACCGACGACGCAATTGTCGGTGAAGCTCACTGCGGCGTCCGACATAAGGCGAACCGACTGCAGGAAGTTATAGGCCATCACCGGGTTGTAGACGTTGAGTTCGAAATGGCCCTGGCTGTTCGCGAAAGTGAGCGTCGCGTGATTGCCGAAAATCTGGGCGCAGACTTGCGTCATGGCTTCGCATTGGGTCGGATTCACCTTGCCCGGCATGATCGAGGAGCCGGGCTCGTTCTCCGGCAGCGCCAGTTCGCCGAGGCCTGAACGCGGGCCTGAGCCAAGAAAACGGATGTCGTTAGCGATCTTGAAGAGTGAAGCGGCGACCGTATTGATCGCGCCATGGCTGAAAACCATCGCGTCATGCGCGGCGAGCGCTTCGAACTTGTTGGGCGCCGTCTTGAATGGAAGTTTCGTGATCGCTGCGATCTTCTCCGCGACCTTCTCGGCGAAGCCGACCGGCGCGTTGAGTCCGGTGCCGACTGCCGTGCCGCCCTGTGCGAGTTCCATCAGCTTCGGCAGCGTCTGCTCGATGCGGGCGATGCCATTGTCGATCTGCGCCGTGTAGCCAGAGAATTCCTGACCGAGCGTCAGCGGCGTCGCATCCTGCGTGTGGGTACGGCCGATCTTGATGATGTGGTTCCAGGCCTGCGCCTTGTCATTGAGCGCATTGCGCAGCTTCTGGAGCGCGGGGATCAGGCGGTGGTGGATTTCCTCCGCGCAGGCGACATGCATGGCCGTTGGATAGGTGTCGTTGGACGACTGGCTCATGTTCACGTGATCGTTCGGGTGAACGGGCTTCTTGGAGCCCATCTCGCCGCCGAGGATCTCGATGGCGCGGTTCGAGATCACCTCGTTCGCATTCATGTTGGACTGGGTGCCCGATCCCGTTTGCCAGACCACAAGAGGGAAGTGTTCGTCGAGCTTGCCCTCGATTACCTCCTGGGCAGCCTGGACGATCGCCTTGCCGACTTTCTCGTCGAGGCGGCCAAGCTCCATGTTCGCTTCGGCGGCGGCGCGCTTGACGATGCCGAGCGCACGGACCACGGGAAGGGGCTGCTTTTCCCAACCGATCTTGAAATTGCCGCGCGAGCGTTCGGCTTGGGCACCCCAATAGCGGTCGGCGGCCACTTCGATGGGGCCGAATGTATCGGTTTCGGTACGGGTCTTGGTCATGGCGAGGCGCTCCAGAAAGGCTTTCCGCCGCAGGCAGGGCGGGAGAATTTCGACGGGCGCCGGTTTAGCATGGGGGGCGGCTGGACGCCAAGGCGGAGGAGGCCGGGCCTCCCTTTACTTCTTGCGGAAGGCGTCCAGGCTCACGACTTCGCCAGACGCATCGGTGGCGGGTTCTTCCGGGGCGGAGGGTTCCGTTGCGGGTTTTACCTCTGCCTCGCCGCCAGCGCCCTCGGTCTGGAACTGCAGGCCGAACTGCACGCTCGGGTCGAAGAAGCCCTGTATGGCGGAGAAGGGGATGACGAGGTGTTCGGGAACCTTGTTGAAGGTAAGGTCGACCGAAAACCGGTCGTCGCTTACCTCCAGGTTCCAGAACTGGTGCTGCAGCACGATCGTCATTTCTTCGGGGTATTGCTTGCGCAGCTTTTCAGAAAGCTCGACGCCCGGTGCGTTGGAGCGGAAGGAAATATAGAAGTGGTGCTCGCCGGGAAGGCCCTGATCGCGCGCGATCTTCAACGCGCGGCGCACGACGCCTCTCAGCGCATCCTGCGCCAGCATGTCGTATCGCATAAGGTCTTCGGCCAATTCGCGCTCCCTGAAAGGCGAGTCGTTTTCTTTTGCGATTCAAGCAGCGTTTGACGACGAAATCCAGACGCGAGCGCCGGAAAGCGGTCCATTCGCCGCGGAGATTCCGATCCGTGTGGCGAGAACGACACCTGCGCCGGGCAGGAGCGGTATTCACTACGCAAAAATGGAAGTGGGGGCTTCTGTTGCCAGGTGCCCCCGAACCCCGCCTTACCCGGCTAAGGGCAAGGGCTTAAATCGAGGTTGTCGCACTGCTTAAGCAGCGAGACGCGCCTCAGCATAGTTGTCGTTGGCAACTATCAAACGGCCCGATAACGGCGGAACCATGCCGGGCAAAAAGACTGTCTTTACACCCTCGTCGATCCTGTTTCGCCCCCAGGAGCCCTGCCATGACAGGGGAAATCTGGTGGAGGCGCCGGGTACCGCCCCCGGGTCCGAATGGCTTATTACACAGCCCGTTTATCGCCATAGCCGAGCGGGAAATCCCGCCAGCACCCCTAATATAGGGCGGAAATTCCTTATTTGAAGTGTATTCCGCGATTACCCCTGCGGCAGGTTCTCGCGGAAGAAGCGGATCGCGTTCCCGCCCATCACTTTCGATATTTCTTCTTCCGTGAAGCCTGCGTTGAGCATCTCCGCCGTCAGTACCGCCAGTTCCGAGGTATCGAAGGCGACAGGTACGGCACCGTCATAGTCGGAACCGAGCGCAACGTGATCGATACCGAGGAAATCCACCGCGAAGCGAATCGATCTCACGATCTCGGCCGGGGACGTGCCGCAGGCAGCGCCTTCCCAATAGCCGATGCCGACAAGGCCGCCCGCGTCCGCGATCCGCTTCATCAGCGGGTCCTCCAGATTACGCGGGCTTTCGCAGGCGCCATACAGGCCAGTATGCGAAACGACCACCGGACGCTTCACCATGTCGAGCGTGTCGCGCACGACTGCGGGGGAGGCATGGGCAAGGTCGATGATGATCTTGCGGCGCTCCATTTCGCGCACGGCTTCCCGGCCGAAATCGGTGAGGCCCTCGCCCGAAAGGCCATGCAGCGAGCCGCCCAGTTCATTGTCGAAGAAATGGGTGATGCCCATCATCCGGTAGCCCGCATCGTAGAGCGTTCCGATGTTCTCGATCTTTCCCTCAAGCGGATGTGCGCCCTCGATGGCGAGAAGGCCGCCGACGGGGAAGGAACCGCCGCCACGCCGCTCGATCAGCCGGTCGATATCGGCCGCGCTCCGCACCACCATCAGCGTTTCCGGGGCGCGGCTTTCTGCGTCCTTCAGTTTCTGTGCCTGATAGAGTGCGCGCTCCAGAAGACTGTCCCAGGTTCGCGCCGGCCAGCGCTGCACGGTGGCGAGCAGGGTGATGATGTCGCTGTCCCCGCTTGTTCCCTCATATTGCTGGTCATAGGGCACCTTGGTCACGGCTGAGAAAACCTGCAGCGTCACATTGCCCTCCGCCAGCCGCGGAATGTCGACATGTCCCCGGCTGCCGCGCTCCAGCGGGTCGCGCGCCCAGAGCAGCGTGTCGGCATGAAGATCGACCACGGAAAGACCCTCATGCATCGCCTGCGCGGCTTCCGGAACCTCGTAGGGTTCATGGTCGACCACGCGGTTGATATTGCTCTCCAGAATGCCGGGCAGCAGGAGGAAACCCAGCGCGACAATAATGAGGAGGGCGATGGCGATCCCACCAAGGATACGCTTCATGGGGGCTTCTCCCTTTTCGTTTTCTTTTCGCTTCAAGGGGCAGAACCGGCCCCGTCGCGGCGCATTCTGTCCGGGCAAGTCCCGCTTGGCCAGCCCTGGTTGACCTCGCGGAAAAGGCCATTCTTTTGCTGTGGACAACTCATCTGCCGGCCCGGCCAAGGTGGCGGGGCGGGGGGCTTCCGGCTAGACTGGCCAAACGAATCTCAGGAACAGCCGATGCAGCAATATCTCGACCTCATGCGCCTTGCGCGCGACACGGGCGTGACCAAGACCGACCGCACGGGCACCGGTACGCGCAGCATTTTCGGCCACCAGATGCGCTTCGATCTTTCCGAGGGCTTTCCGCTCGTCACGACGAAGAAGCTTCATACAAAGTCGATCATCCACGAGCTGCTCTGGTTTCTCTCCGGCGACACGAATATCCGCTATCTCAAGGCGAACGGCGTCAGCATCTGGGACGAATGGGCCGACGAGAACGGCGATCTCGGTCCCGTCTACGGGCATCAGTGGCGCTCCTGGCCGACGCCGGATGGCGAGAAGATCGACCAGATCAAAAACCTTCTGGACCAGATAAGGAACAATCCGGATTCGCGCCGTCTCATCGTTTCGGCATGGAATGTCGCGGATGTGGACAAGATGGCGCTCCCGCCCTGCCACTGCCTGTTCCAGTTCTATGTGGCGGAAGGAAAGCTCTCCTGCCAGCTCTATCAGCGTTCGGCGGACATCTTTCTCGGTGTGCCCTTCAACATCGCTTCCTATGCGCTCCTCACCATGATGGTGGCACAGGTGACGGGGCTTGAGGCGGGTGAGTTCATCCACACCTTCGGCGACGCCCATCTCTATCTCAATCATCTGGAGCAGGCGGACAAGCAGCTTTCGCGCGAACCGCGCGCCTTGCCGGTGCTGCATATCAATCCGGATGTGAAGAGCCTTTTCGATTTCACCTTCGACGATTTCAAGCTCGAAGGCTACGATCCGCATCCGCACATTGCTGCACCTGTTGCGGTTTGATGCGGTTCCGCCGTCGTCTTCTGCTTTTCGCCTTGCTGATGGCCGTGCTTTTTCTTGCCGCTTTCTCCATGTTCGTCATTCTGGTCAGCATGCGCCCGCTTGATCCCGAAGGTTTGCGTGCGCCTGTCATCACCTCCGAACTTCCGCTGCAAGAGGCCGCCGCATGACGATCCATGTTTCCTTTGTCGTCGCCATTGCGGATAACGGTGTCATCGGCCGTGACAACGGCTTGCCCTGGCGGCTCTCGGGCGACATGGCCTTCTTCAAGCGCATCACAATGGGAAAGCCCATCATCATGGGCCGCAAGACCTGGGAGTCGCTGCCGAGAAAGCCGCTGCCCGGCAGGCCCAATATCGTGGTCACGCGCGATCCTTCCTATCGTGCGGAAGGGGCGGAGGTTTTTACTTCTGCCGAGGCGGCGCTCGCCCGGGGAAGCGAACTTGCGAAGCAGCTTGGCGTCGATGAAATCGCCGTCATTGGTGGCGCCCAGCTCTATGCCGAGACATTCGACCATGCGACGCGGCTCTATATCACCGAGGTTCATGCGGAGCCGGAAGGCGATGTTAGCTTTCCTGCCTTCAATGTGTCGCGCTGGCGCGAAGTATCGCGGGAGCGTCACGAGGCTGGCGAGAAGGATAGTGCGGCATACTCCTTCGTTCTTTACGAGAAGCGCGATTGAGTTTCATCGGTTCCCGTCCCACAATGCCTGCCTCGGCTTTTCAGTTTGAAACGGAGACGGCAGATGGATGTGCGTGCGGCGGTAGCCTTCGAGGCGGGCAAACCTCTCGAGATTGAAACGGTACAGCTCGAAGGACCGAAGGAAGGCGAGGTGCTGATCGAGGTCAAGGCGACCGGCATCTGCCATACCGATGCGTTCACGCTGTCGGGCGAGGACCCGGAAGGGGCGTTCCCTGCAATTCTCGGCCATGAAGGTGCGGGCGTCGTCGTGGAGGTCGGGCCGGGCGTGAAGTCGCTCTCTGTCGGCGATCATGTGATCCCGCTCTACACTCCCGAATGCCGCGAGTGCAAAAGCTGCACGAGCCACAAGACCAACCTCTGCACTTCCATTCGCGCCACGCAGGGCAAGGGCGTGATGCCGGACGGCACCAGCCGCTTTTCCTACAAGGGCAAGCCCGTGCTGCACTACATGGGCTGCTCCACCTTCGCGAATTATACGGTTCTGCCCGAGATCGCGCTTGCCAAGGTCCGCAAGGACGCGCCTTTCGACAAGATCTGCTACATCGGCTGTGGCGTGACGACGGGCGTTGGCGCGGTGATCTTCACGGCGGGTGTCGAGCCGGGTGCGAATGTCGTCGTCTTCGGTCTTGGCGGCATCGGCCTCAATGTCATTCAGGGCGCGCGCATAGCCGGTGCCGACATGATCGTCGGCGTCGACATCAATCCTTCGCGCGAGCAACTTGCCCGTCAGTTCGGGATGACGCATTTCGTGAACCCGAAGGAAATCAAGGGCGATGTCGTCGGTCATCTCGTCGAGCTCACGGGCGGCGGCGCCGATTACAGCTTCGAATGCATCGGCAATGTGAACACGATGCGACAGGCGCTTGAATGCTGCCATCGCGGCTGGGGCGAAAGCATCATTATCGGCGTTGCGGGCGCGGGGCAGGAAATTTCCACGCGTCCCTTCCAGCTCGTCACCGGACGCGTCTGGAAGGGCACCGCCTTCGGCGGCGCGCGCGGCCGCACCGATGTGCCGAAGATCGTCGACTGGTACATGGACGGCAAGATCAACATCGACGATCTCATCACGCACACCATGCCGCTCGAAGACATCAACAAGGGCTTCGATCTCATGCATGAGGGCAAGTCGATCCGTTCAGTCGTGGTCTATTGATGTCGGTCGAGATCCTCTCATCGCATCGCTGCTTCGGTGGCACGCTCAGCATCTGCCGCCATCACTCGGCTGCGACCGACACCCAGATGCGCTTTTCCGTCTACATCCCGGAAGGGAAGGGGCCGTTCCCGGCCGTCACATTCCTCGCCGGTCTCACCTGCACCGAAGAGAACTTCACCACGAAGGCGGGCGCCTATGGCCGCGCCGCGGAACTCGGCCTCGCCATCATTGCGCCGGACACGAGCCCGCGCGGCGAAGGCGTCGCGAATGACGACGCCTATGATCTCGGTCAGGGCGCAGGCTTCTACATCGATGCGACCGAAAAGCCCTGGGCGCCGCATTTCAACATGGAAACCTATGTAGCGCGCGATCTGCCTGCGGCTGTGCGCAACAATTTCCCGATCGACGGTTCGCGTCAGGGCATAACCGGACATTCCATGGGCGGGCATGGCGCTCTCACACTGGCGCTCAAATATCCCGGCCACTACCGCTCGGTTTCCGCCTTCGCGCCCATCGTTTCGCCGACGCGCTGTCCCTGGGGTGAAAAGGCCTTCACCGCCTATCTCGGTTCCGACCGTTCTGCCTGGGCCGCGCATGACGCATCCGCGCTCATGGCAAACGGCAGCGCCGTCGGTCACTTCGATGACATCCTCATCGATCAGGGGCTTGCCGATCAGTTTCTCGAGAAGGAGCTGAAGCCGGAGCTCTTCGAGGAAGCCTGCGCGATGCATCGGCAGAATCTCACGCTTCGCCTTCATGAGGGTTACGACCACTCCTATTATTTCATTCAGAGCTTTATCGGCGATCACCTGACATTTCATGCCGAGCGGCTGAAATGAGCGGCGTTGTCGATGTCGTGGTGGTGGGCGCCGGTGCAGCTGGCCTCGCCGCCGCGGCCCGCGCCTATGAGCTTGGGCTCTCCTGCTATCTCCTCGAAGCAAAGGATCGCATCGGCGGGCGCACGCATACCGACACTGCCACGTTCGGTGTGGCGTGGGATCGCGGCGCACATTGGCTTCACTCGGCTGACGTCAATCCGCTGACGCGGATCGCCGAAGAACTCGGTCATCCCTATCTCGCGCGTCCACGTCCTTTCGACGGGTTCATCCATCTCGGTTCGGGCTGGGGCGAGAAGGAGGAATGGCGGGCCTACCGCGACGAATTCGAAGGGGCGGTTACGCGCGCCGTCGAAGCGGGCGAGCAGGGAAGGGACATCGCGGCGCTCGATGTGATGGATAATTGCTCGCGCTGGGCGCGCATGGTGCATCACATATTCGCCGCCATTTCGGGCATGCCGCCTTCGGAAATTTCGACGGCGGATCTCGCCGCCTATCGCGACACGGAAGCGAACTGGCCGTTGGAGCGCGGCTATGGCGCTCTCATCGCGGCGCGCTATGCGGATCTACCCGTAGAGCTTTCGACGCCCGTATCCGCAATCGACATGAGTGGCGCCAACATACTCATCGAGACGCCCAGAGGTACGGTCCGCGCGCGCAGCCTCATTCTCACCGTGTCGACCAATGTGCTCGCTTCCGGCGCGATCCGCTTCACGCCCGAGCTGCCTTCGCGACTCGTTTCCGCGCTTCACGGCGTGCCGACCGGGCATGCAAACAAGGTGGCGTTCCATTTTCGCTGTGACGTCTTCGGGCTGCCGGAAACGAGCTACGTGAATTTCATGGACGAGCGTCATGCGGCGCGCCCTGCCTGTTCCTTCCAGATACGTCCTTTCGCGAGCAATCTCGCCATTGCCTATCTCGGTGGCGATCTTGCCGAGAATCTCGACAGGGCAGGCGAAGCCGAGATGACCGCCTTTGCGCGCGCGGCGCTTGGCGACATGTTCGGGACGGACATCTTCAAGGAGTTGAACGGCACCGCCGCTACGTCATGGACGACCGACCCGCATACGCTCGGCGCCTATTCCTGTGCGCGGCCCGGCCATGCCGCCGATCGTGCCGTACTTGCGGAACCGGTCGGCGAGCGCCTGTTCCTCGCGGGCGAGGCCGTCTCCGCCGACTGGTTCTCGACCGTTCAGGGCGCTCATGTGACCGGGATTGAGGCAGCGGAAAAGGCTGCCGCCTATCTGGAACGTGCCATTGCGGGGGCGCTGTCGCGTTGACAGAATAAGAACAACAAGAACACCGCATAAAAATCAGGGAGGAAAAAATGGCGGAAATGAAACTGATCGCCGACGGGTTGAAGTTTCCCGAAGGTCCGATCGCCATGCCGGATGGAAGTATCCTGCTTGTCGAAATCGCGCGGGGAACGCTGACGCGCATTACGCCGGACGGAAAGAAGGAGATCGTCGCGGAGCCCGGCGGCGGTCCGAACGGCGCGGCCATTGGCCCCGATGGCGCCTGCTACATCTGCAACAATGGCGGCTTCGAGTGGCATGATCGCGACGGGCTTCTCTTTCCGGGCGATATCGCGAAGGATTATTCGGGCGGACGTATCGAGCGTGTGGACCTCAAGACCGGCAAGGTCGAGAAGCTCTATACCGAGTGCAACGGTATTCCGCTCAACGGCCCGAACGATATCGTCTTCGACAAGTCCGGCGGTTTCTGGTTCACCGATCTCGGCAAGGGGCGCGGCCGCACGCAGGATCGCGGCGGCCTCTATTACGCGAAGCCGGACGGCTCGATGATCAAGGAAGTGGTTTTTCCGATCACGTCGCCGAATGGTGTCGGCCTTTCCCCGGACGAGAAGACGGTCTATGTCGCGGACACGATTCCGGGACGGCTATGGGCGTTCGATATTGTTGGCCCAGGCGAGGTAGCGCCGCCGGAAGGTCCGCTGCCCGGACGTTTCGTGGGCTCCCCCGCGGGTCTCAACTTCTTCGACTCGCTTGCAGTGGATGCGGAAGGAAATGTCTGCGTCGCGACGATCTTCAATGCAGGCATCACGTCTTTCGCGCCCGATGGCTCGAAGATCGTGCATACGCCGACGGACGATGTCATCACGACCAATATCTGTTTCGGCGGCAAGGACCTGAAGACCGCCTATATCACGCTGTCGACGACGGGGCGGCTCGTCGCGATGGATTGGCCGGTCGCGGGGCTCGCTCTCAATTTTCTGAACAAGTAACGCGACGCCAGGATCCCGGAGGGGGGCACGTTCCGGATGCGGAACGTGCCTTTTTCTGTGTGAGCGGCTGTGCAACCATGCGCGGCCTTTTGGGGTACACGGCATCGATTGAACAGGGAGGATGCGATGCGTCTCATAGTAAGTGTACTCGTTGCGTTGATTGCGTTCACGGGAGCGGCGCTTGCCGATCCCTTTGCGAATTTCTACGGAAATACGGTCAAGGTCGCCGGCCCGGCGGGCGAACGCCTCGTCTTCATCGACGAAGGCGGCACCTATTCGCAGAAGCTGCCGGATGGCAGCACGGCGGAGGGCAAGTACGAGGTCAATGGGGATACCGCCTGCTTCCTCGGCGGCGAGCAGCCCTATTGCGTGCCGGCTCAGGCGCGTGAAGTCGGCGAAAGCTGGGAACTGACCGCGCCGGACGGTTCCACCGAGCAGGCGACGCTGGTCGCAGGCCGCTGAACCTGAATTTCCTCGCAGGAAAAAGAGACGGCCGGTCCTTCGGGACCGGCCGTTTCGGTTCGATGGGAAGGGCTCCGATTTCGCTCAGGCGACGTCTCGCCGCGCAGAGCCTTCTTTCGCGCTTTCGTCGACGATGGGAGCGAAGGTGCCGTAGATCATCCTCTGGCCGTCGAACGGCATGGTCTGCGGATCGTATTTCATGCGTTCGTCTTCCATCAGCTTCGGCCAGCCCTTCTCGCGCGCTTCCTTCGAGGGCCATTCGACCCAGGAGAAGACCACGGCCTCGCCTTCCTGAATCTTCACTGCGCGGTGGAAATCCGTCACCTTGCCGTCTGCCACATCGTCTTCCCAGGCCTCGACCACGCGTGTCGCACCGTGATCGAGGAACACATCCGCCGCCTTTTCGGCCATCGCGCGATAGGCTTCCTTGTTGGCTTCCGGCACGGCGAGCACATAGCCATCCACATGGCCCATCTTTCCGCCCGGGCCTTCATCGATCATCACCGAAAAGCCGCCATAGACCATGCGCATGCCGTCGAAAGGCATCTGCCCCATTTCCTCCATCCGCGGATCGGTTCTCATTTTCTGCCCGGCTGCATCGCGAACCGCGCGCGAGGGATATTCGCACCAGGAGAAGAGGACAGTCTCGTCCGGTTTTGCCTGCACGGCGCCCTTGAAATCCGTCACCTTCCCATCCGGCACATCGTCGCCCCAGCCTTCGACCAGCCGCGTCATGCCGAAATCGCTGAACATCGGCCAGGCGCCCAGCGCATGTTGCCGATAGACCTCCTTGTTCGCTGTCGGCACGGCGACAATGAATCCTTCCATATATGTCATTGCGCATCTCCATCGGTTTCGCATCCAATAAGTTTGATATCAAAGTATGAGCCCGATGTCAAAAGTCGGCAGCATGGCCTGCACGTTCTTCTCCGGCTGAACCCGGTCAGTCCTCGATGGAGATTCTGGGGCCCTTGCGCGCGCCTTCGCCAAGCGCGCGGTCGAGATGCTCGCCGACGCGACGTGCGATTTCGAGGAAGGGCTTTGCTTCATCGCTGTCGGGCGCCGTCGCGACGACAGGTTCTCCGCTGTCCGATTTCTCGCGGATCGTCATGTGCAACGGTACTTCGCCGAGAAAGTCGCAACCGAGCTTCTCCGCCATGCGCCGGGCGCCGCCTTCGCCGAAGATATAGGACTTCTCGCCCGAACCGGGGCTGACGAAATAGGCCATGTTCTCGACAATGCCGAAGACGGGCACATGCGTCTTTTCGAACATGGCGAAGCCCTTGCGTGCGTCGATCAGCGCGATTTCCTGCGGCGTCGAGACGACGACCGCGCCCGTCAGCGGTACGCGCTGCGCCATGGTGAGCTGCGCATCACCCGTACCCGGCGGCATGTCGACGACGAGCACGTCGAGTTCGCCCCATTCCACGTCCGACATCATCTGGGTGAGGGCAGACTGCACCATCGGCCCGCGCCAGATCATCGGCGTGTCTTCGTTGACGAGATAGCCGATCGACATCGTGCGGATGCCGTATTTCTCCTTCGGAAGGAGCTTCTTTCCGTCCTTGCTCTCGGGCTTCCCCTTGAGACCCATCATGCGCGGGATCGAAGGCCCGTAAATATCCGCATCGAGAAGGCCGACGCGCCGGCCGAGCTTCGAGAGCGCCAGCGCGAGGTTTACTGCAACGGTCGATTTGCCGACGCCGCCCTTGCCGCTGGCAACGGCGATGATCGCCTTCACGCCTGGAATCTGGATCGCTCCCTGAGAGGTGCGCCGTTGTTCGCCGCCATGGGAATGGTCATGCGTGCGCGAATGCGAATGTCCCTTCGCTGCGGAGGGAGAAGCGCCTTCGCGATGCGCAGTCAAAACCGCGGTTACGCTCAGCACGCCAGGCAGCCGCTTCACCGCCTCCTCGCAGGCCTTGCGCAGCGGTTCTTTCTCCGCGCCCTTCTTCGGGTCGACCTCGACGGAAAACCCGACATGGCCCTCGCGCACGACGAGGCCCTGGATGAGACCGGCGCTCACCACGTCCTTTCCGCTGTCTTCGTCCATGATGGCGGAGAGGGCCGCTGCGATGTCGTCACGGGTTACGCTTGCCATTTTCTGCTTTCGGATCGCTTCTTTTGCCGCGGCATCTTGAAGAAGGCGCGCTGCCGCTCATATCGCTCTTGCCGGCGCCCGGTTCACCCGGTTCGCGTTGCGCCTGTGGGGTCTCTGTCATATAAACCCCGGTATGTGCGTTTCCAACCGGTCTATCACTTCGCAATCAAAGGATTCTTGATGCCCTGGGAGAACAAGAACGGCGGCGGCGGCTGGCAAGGTGGCGGCGGCGGCCGGGGGCCATGGGGGCAGGGACCGCAGGGTGGCGGTGGCGGTAATCAGCCGCCGGATCTGGACGAGGTGATCAGGCGGGCGCAGGAAAAGCTGCGTCAGGTTTTCGGCGGCGGCTCGGGTCCGGGCGGAGCGCCCGGTGCCGGTGCTGGCGGCGGACGTGGCCCCGTTTTCGTGATTGGCCTGCTCATTCTTGCCGTTCTCGCCTATTCCTCCTTCTTCCGGGTGAATACGGACCAGCAGGGTATCGTGCTGCGCTTCGGCAAGCTCGTCCGCACGGTCGAGCCCGGCCTTCACTTCAAGTTTCCCTATCCGGTCGAGACCGTGCTGACGCCCGCGGTTACGCGCATCGACGAGGTCAATATCGGTAATCTGCCGCAGGAAAGCCTGATGCTGACCGGCGACGAGAATATCGTCGACATCGCTTTCACGGTGCAGTGGCGCATCAAGCCGGGACAGGCATCCGACTTCTTGTTCAATGTCGAAAACCCCGATCTCGCCGTCAAGGCAGTAGCCGAAAGCGTGATGCGCGAGGTGGTCGGTCAGTCGAATATCGAATTCCTGCAGACGACCGGCCGGAACGACGTGCAGGTGCAGGTTCTCGACCGTCTGCAGAAGACGCTCGATGGATACGGCGCGGGCGTCGAAGTGACGCAGGTCAAGCTGCAGAAGGTCGACCCGCCCGCACAGGTCATCGACGCCTTCCGCGATGTGCAGGCCGCACGTGCCGACCAGGAGCGTGCCCGCAACCAGGCTGAGACCTACGCGAATACTGTGATCCCGCGTGCGCGCGGTGAGGCGGAGAAGATCAAGCAGGCGGCGGATGCCTATCGCGCCCAGGTGGTTGCCGAGGCAGAAGGTGACGCGCAGCGTTTCATCTCCATCTACAACGAGTACCGCAAGGCCGAAGACGTCACCCGGCGCCGCATCTATCTCGAAACGATGCAGGATGTGCTGGGCGATATCGACAAGGTCGTCGTGACGAATGGCGCGGGCGGGCAGAACGTCTTGCCTTATCTGCCGCTCAATGAACTGAAGCCGAGGTCCTCTTCGCCGTCCTCCTCTTCTTCTTCCGCCGCAACCGGCAACACGACCACGAATGGAGGCCGCTGATGAACAGGTCCGTCGCAATCGGAGCGGGCGTCGTCGCGGTCATCCTGGCCATCGGCGTCTATCTTTCCGCCTTCACCGTCAGCATGACGCAGCAGGCGATCGTGCTGCAGTTCGGCGATCCGCGTGCCGTGGTCACGGAACCGGGGCTGCACTGGAAGCTGCCGGTCATCCAGAACGTCATCTATATCGACAAGCGTATCCTCAATCTCGATCACGGCGCACAGCCTGAGGAAATCATCGCCAAGGACCGCAAGCGTCTCGTGGTCGATGCCTTCGCGCGCTACAGGATCGTGGATTCTCTGCGCTTCTATCAGGCCGTAGGAGCACCGCGTAACGCGGATAGCCGCCTTCGTCCGAACTTCGTGTCCTCGCTCCGCAACGTGCTCGGCGATCACACGCTCGAGGAAGTCGTGCGGGATGATCGTGCGGGCCTGATGAAGAAGATCCAGCAGGCGTTCAATGCCGCCGCGCAGCAGTTCGGCGTGGAGGTTGTCGATGTGCGTATCCGCCGCGCCGACCTTCCGGAGCAGAACAGCCAGGCCATCTATCAGCGCATGCAGACGGAGCGCGAACGTGAAGCCGCCGAAATCCGCGCTCAGGGTAACGAGGAAGCGCAGCGCATCCGCAGCCGCGCGGATCGCGAGGTAACCGTCATCATCGCCGAAGCCGAACGCGACGCGCAGATCGCTCGAGGCGAGGGCGATGCGAAGCGGAACGAAATCTATGCGGGCGCCTATTCCCAGGATCCGGATTTCTTCGCCTTCTATCGTTCCATGGAGGCCTACCGGCAAAGCCTGAAAGGCGACAATACGACCATGATCGTTGAGCCGCAGGGCGAATTCTTCCGCTATTTCGGCGCCGAGAGCGGCCGCCGCTGACGGGCGGAGAGAAGTGGGCGATTTTCTCACGGCGATCGGTCTCGCCCTCGTGATCGAGGGCGTGCTCTATGCCGGCTTTCCCGGGCCGATGCGCCGTGCGCTCATGTCGGTTTCGGGAATGCCCGAACAGTCGATCAGGATGGGCGGGCTCATGGCGCTTGCAATCGGCGTTTTCGTCGTCTGGCTCGTCCGCGGCTAGCTTTTGGGGCGGTGCCTCAATTCGTCCATAATCCCGCTGAAAATGACACGGGCCCGCAGGTTGGCGGGGTGACCGGGGGAGTATGTGTAGATGGCTTTGACGGGCGGCGAGGCGAAGACGCGGCGGTATTTGCTTCCGGCCCTGGCGGGCGCGCTTCTCTCGGTTCTCTTCCTCGCCTTCGAGGCCGCGCCAGCCACAGCGCGCGGTGCCCCCGACAGCTTCGCCGATCTCGCGGAGCGGCTATCGCCCGCCGTCGTCAACATCTCGACATCGCAGGTTCTCGATCCCGGCGACATGGCGATCCCGGGCGTGCCCGAAGATTCCCCGCTCAATGAATTTTTCGATGAGTTCCTGGAGCAGCAGCAGGGCGCGCGTCCGCAGCGCGTCCAGTCGCTTGGGTCGGGTTTTCTGGTCGACCCCAAGGGCATCGTCATCACCAACAATCATGTCATCGACGGCGCGGACAAGATCGAGGTCACCTTCATCGACGGAACGACGTTGCCGGCAAGCGTCAGGGGAACGGACCCGAAGACGGATCTGGCCGTTCTCGAAATAAAGAGCGACAAGGCTCTCCCCTATGTCGAGCTTGGCGACAGCAACGGGCTGCGCGTCGGCGATTGGGTGCTTGCGATAGGCAATCCGTTCGGTCTCGGCGGCTCGGTAACGGCGGGTATCGTCTCCGCGCTCAACCGCGACATTCACGCCGGTAACTACGACGATTTCATCCAGACGGATGCAGCGATCAATCGCGGCAATTCGGGTGGGCCGCTTTTCGATCTCGACGGCCGCGTCGTCGGCGTGAATTCCGCAATCATTTCGCCTTCCGGCGCTTCCGTGGGTATCGGGTTTGCTGTGCCGACGAGCACGGTGAAGCCCATCGTCGAGCAGATCCTGAAGTATGGCGAAACGCGGCGTGGCTGGATCGGCGTGCGCATTCAGTCGGTCACGCCGGAAATCGCCGAGAGCCTCGGTCTCGGTGTTGCGCGGGGCGCGCTCGTTGCGGGCATCAGTCCCGATGGGCCGGCTTCCGCGGCGGGTATCGAAGTCGGTGACATCGTTCTCGCTTTCGACGGGCGCACCATTTCAGCGATGCGCGATCTGCCCCGCGTCGTTGCCGAGGCGGTCATTGGCTCCACGGTCGATATTCAGCTCTTTCGGGATGGCGAAACGCTGACGCGCAAGATCGAGGTTGCGCGTCTCGTGGATGAGGAAGAAGAGGTCGCGGTAGCCGCACCGGAGAAGTCGCCGGGCGACAAGGCAACGGTCGTGCTCGGCCTCAGTCTCTCCGCGCTCGATGCGGATCTGCGCCGCCGCTTCGCCGTACAGGAAGGGACGACCGGCGTTCTCGTTACGGATGTCGATCCGCTCAGTGCTGCCGCGGAAAAGGGTATACGTCCGGGCGATGTCCTCGTCGAGGTCGCGCAGCGCGAGGTAATGACACCGCAGGATGTGGAGCGGATCGTTCTCTCGGAGGAGAAGAGCGGCCGAAATTCCGTTCTGCTCAGGATTCTGGCGGGTGGCGATACCCGCTTCATCGCGCTCAGGCTGGGCGGCGAGTAGCGCGCCTTACCCGATCCGGATCTCTTCCTGCCGGTATCCCTGCAGATAGAGCAGCGCCGTCAGGTCGCCATGGTCGATCCGGGCGGACGCGGCTTCCGCCACCACTGGCTTTGCATGATAGGCGACGCCCAATCCCGCTTCCTCGATCATCGCAAGGTCGTTAGCGCCGTCGCCCACGGCGAGCGTTTCCTGCGGCTTCAGCGCCAGTTCGTCGCGCAGGCGCAGCAGCGCTTCGAGCTTCGCTTCCCGCCCGAGGATCGGTTCGGCGACGCCGCCCGTCAGCTTGTTGTCGACGAAGATCAGGCGGTTCGCCTGGTTCGTGTTGAAGCCGATTGCATGCGCCACGCGCTCGGTGAAGAAGGTGAAGCCGCCCGAGACGAGCGCACAGACATGGCCGTCGCCGCGCATCGTGGCGACGAGGGCTCGGGCGCCCGGCATGAAGGTGATGCGTTCGCGATAGACTTTTTCGAGCGCTTCGAGCGGAAGCCCTTTCAGAAGGCCCACCCGCTCGCGCAGCGCCGGCTCGAAGCCGATTTCGCCGTTCATCGCGCGCTCCGTGATTTCGGCGATCTGCGGCTTGATGCCCAGTTCGGCGGCCAGCTCGTCGATGCATTCCTGTTCGATGATGGTCGAATCCATGTCGGCGACGAGAAGCCGCTTGCGCCGGTGTTCCACTGGCTGTGCGGAAAGGTCGATCTTCGCGCCCTTCAGCGCTTCGCGCGCCGCCGCTTCCGCCGCGGCCGGGTCGCCGTCGAAAGGAATGTCGCAGGCCATATCGGCGGCGAGCCAGTTGGCCGCGCCGGGCGCGGGCAGGGCGGATCGCGCCGCGTCCACATGCGTGCTTGAAAGCGGCGTTGCTTTGTTGCCTATCAGGGTCAGGACGTATTTCATCGCGAAAACCGGATCGGAGCCTTTTCTTGAGTGAGCCTGTGGGCAGAGCCGTCCTTATTGCAGGGCCAACCGCCAGCGGCAAGTCGGCGCTGGCGCTTTCGCTGGCCGAAAAGCTCGGCGGCGAAGTCGTGAATGCCGATTCCATGCAGCTCTATCGCGAGATGCGGGTGCTCACCGCGCGTCCCTCCGAGGCGGAGGAGGCGCGTGTGCCCCATCATCTTTATGGCGTGATCCCGGCCAGCGCGCCGCTCTCAGCCGGGCTCTGGGCGGTTCGCGCCGCCGAGGTGATGCGTGAGATCGCCGAGCGCGGGCGTCTCCCTATCGTTGTCGGCGGCACGGGGCTTTATTTCCGCGCCCTTGTCGAAGGGCTTTCACCCATTCCCCAGATACCAGAAGAGATTCGGGAGGCGGTCCGGGCGGAGGTCGCCGAAGCGGGGCCCCATGCCCATGCGCTGCTTGCGGGGGTGGATCCCGCGCTTGCCGAGGCGATCAGCCCCACCGACCGGCAGCGGATCGCCCGGGGGATTGAGGTTTTCCGCGCCACGGGCCGGACGCTTTCCGCGTGGCAGAAAGAGCCGGCGGAGCCGCTCGTCACCGGCAATTTCGCGAAAATCGTCCTCGCGCCAGAGCGGGGCTGGCTTCGCGAGCGGATCGACCGCCGCTTCGACCTCATGCTTGAGGAAGGGGCGCTCGAAGAGGCGAGGGCCATGGCCGCTCTCGATCTGGCGCCCTCGCTCCCGGCCATGAAGGCGCTCGGCCTCCGCCCCCTCATTCGGCATCTTGCAGGCGAAATTTCGCTCGAGGAGGCCGCCGAGGAGGGAAAAAGGGAGAGCAGGGCCTATGCGAAGCGGCAGGAGACCTGGTTCCGCACGCAAATGATTTCGTGGAAGGCCTTCTCCGCGCAACTTTCGGAAAGCCTTAATGCGGAAATCTTGTCATTTATTGACGATTTGGGGTTGACCCGGTCCTGAAGCGCGGCTAGGTTGCGCGCGCTTTCGGCGGCAATGCGCGGAAAAGGCTCGGGAATCCGGGGCTTCGCGCGGGCCGCTTTGTTGTTTTTGCTATCCGGCCGAGGCCGGGGCACACAAGGACCGGAACAATGGCGGCTCAGGAACTGACAGGCGCGGAAATCGTCATCAAGGCGCTGGTCGATCAGGGCGTAGACACGATCTTCGGCTATCCGGGCGGCGCCGTTCTCCCGATCTATGACGCGCTTTTCCAGCAGAACAAGATTCGCCACATCCTCGTCCGCCACGAGCAGGGCGCGGTTCATGCCGCGGAGGGCTATGCGCGCTCGACGGGCAAGCCGGGCGTCGTTCTCGTCACCTCCGGTCCCGGCGCGACCAACGCCATCACCGGCCTCACCGATGCGCTGATGGATTCGATCCCGATCGTCTGCCTCACCGGGCAGGTCGCGACGCATCTGATCGGCTCGGACGCCTTCCAGGAAGCCGACACGGTCGGCATCACGCGCCATTGCACGAAGCATAACTGGCTCGTGAAGTCCGCGCCGGAACTCGCGCGCGTCATGCACGAGGCCTTCTATGTCGCCACGCATGGCCGTCCGGGCCCCGTCGTCATCGACATTCCGAAGGACGTCCAGTTCCAGAAGGCCGAGTACGCCGTCTCGCCGCACATCACGCACCGCACCTACCGTCCGGTCGTGAAGGGCGACATCGACAAGATCAAGCAGGCGATCGAGATCATCGCGAATGCCAAGAAGCCCATGTTCTACACGGGCGGCGGCGTCATCAATTCGGGCCCCGTCGCGAGCCAGCTGCTCCGCGAATTCGTGCGGCTGACCGGCTATCCGATCACCTCGACGCTGATGGGGCTTGGCGCCTATCCTGCCTCCGACAAGCAGTGGCTCGGCATGCTCGGCATGCATGGCACCTACGAAGCCAACAACGCCATGCATGATTGCGATGTCCTCATCAATATCGGCGCGCGTTTCGACGACCGCGTGACGGGCCGTCTTGACGCCTTCTCGCCGAACTCGAAGAAGATCCATGTCGATATCGACGCGTCCTCGATCAACAAGAATGTCCATGTCGATGTCGGCATCATCGGCGATTGCGCGCATGTCCTCGAAGACATGCTGCGCATCTGGAAGTCGAAGGCGCGCCGGCCCGACAAGGCGGCACTCGCCGACTGGTGGAAGGAGATCGACACATGGCGCGAGCGCAAGTCGCTCGCCTACAAGACGAATGACGAGGTCATCAAGCCGCAGCAGGCGATCCAGCGTCTCTACGAGATGACGAAGGGCCGCGAGGTCTATGTCACGACGGAAGTCGGCCAGCACCAGATGTGGGCGGCGCAGCACTTCCATTTCGACGATCCGAACCGCTGGATGACGTCTGGCGGCCTCGGCACGATGGGCTACGGGCTCCCTGCCGCCATCGGCGCGCAGATCGCGCACCCGGACGCTCTCGTCGTCGATATCGCGGGCGAGGCCTCGATCCTGATGAACATTCAGGAGATGTCGACCGCCGTCCAGTTCATGCTGCCGGTCAAGATCTTCATCCTGAACAACGAATATATGGGCATGGTCCGCCAGTGGCAGCAGCTCCTCCATGAGGGCCGCTACTCCCACTCCTATTCGGACTCGCTGCCCGATTTCGTGAAGCTGGCCGAAGCCTATGGCGCGACGGGCATCCGGGCCGAAAAGCCCTCCGAGCTCGACGCCGCCATCAAGAAGATGATCGAGACCCCCGGTCCCGTCATTTTCGACTGCCGGGTCGACCAGTTCGAGAATTGCTACCCGATGATCCCGTCGGGGGCGGCCCATAACGAGATGATCCTGGGCGACGATCCGGAAGGCGCGAGCGTCTCCGAAGAAGGAAAGATGCTGGTCTGAGGGCAGGGGAAGCCGAAAAATCGCTTCCCCCCGGACCCCATACCCACTACAGAGACGCGCATGAAAAAGGACGAGACAATCGAGCGGCACACGATCTCCGTGCTCGTGGACAACGAGGCGGGCGTACTTGCGCGCGTGATCGGGCTCTTCTCGGGCCGGGGCTACAATATCGAGAGCCTCACGGTTGCCGAGGTGGACCAGGCCGAGCACACCTCGCGCATCACGGTCGTGACCTCGGGCACGCCCATGGTGATCGAGCAGATCAAGGCGCAGCTCGACAGGCTGGTGCCCGTCCACAGGGTTATCGACCTGACCGTGGAGGCAAAGGCGGTCGAGCGTGAAATGGCGCTCATCAAGGTCGCGGGCACGGGCGACAAGCGCGTCGAGGCGCTGCGCCTCTCGGATGCCTTCCGCGCCCGCGTGATAGATACGACGCATTCCTCCTTCGTCTTCGAGGTGACGGGTGCGCCGGACAAGATCGATGCCTTTATCGGGCTGATGCGCCCGCTCGGGCTGGTTGATGTGTCGCGGACAGGCGTGGTGGCGATCGCCCGCGGTCCAGAAGCGATGTGATTTAAAGACGAACCGAAGGAATAGAACCCATGCGCGTTTATTACGACCGCGACGCAGATGTGAACCTGATCAAGGGCAAGAAAGTCGCCATCATCGGCTATGGCAGCCAGGGCCATGCCCATGCGCTGAACCTGCGCGATAGCGGCGTCAAGGAAGTCGCCGTGGCGCTGCGCGCCGGTTCGTCCTCGGCGAAGAAGGCCGAAGGCGAGGGCCTCAAGGTCATGACCGTCGCCGAAGCGGCGAAGTGGGCCGACGTTCTCATGATGCTGACCCCGGACGAGCTCCAGGCCGACATCTATTATCAGGACCTCCACGACAACATGAAGCCGGGCGCGGCGCTTCTCTTCGCGCATGGCCTCAACATCCATTTCAACCTGATCGAGCCGCGCAAGGACATCGACGTCCTCATGGTCGCGCCGAAGGGCCCGGGCCATACGGTGCGTTCGGAATACAAGCGCGGCGGCGGCGTGCCGTCCCTCATCGCCGTCCATCAGGATGCGACGGGCAACGCGCATGACGTCGGCCTTTCCTACGCCTCGGCGAATGGCGGCGGCCGCGCCGGCATCATCGAGACGACTTTCCGCGAGGAATGCGAGACGGACCTTTTCGGCGAGCAGGTCGTGCTTTGCGGCGGTCTGGTCGAGCTCATCCGCGCCGGTTTCGAAACGCTCACCGAAGCGGGCTACGCGCCGGAGATGGCCTATTTCGAATGCCTGCACGAAGTGAAGCTCATCGTCGACCTCATCTATGAGGGCGGCATCGCCAACATGAACTACTCGATCTCGAACACGGCCGAGTATGGCGAATACGTCACCGGCCCGCGCATCATCACCGCCGACACCAAGGCCGAAATGAAGCGCGTCCTCAACGACATCCAGTCCGGCAAGTTCACGCGCGACTGGATGCTCGAGAACAAGGTCAACCAGACGAGCTTCAAGGCGACGCGCGCCCATGCCGCCGCGCATCCGATCGAGGAAGTGGGCGCCCGCCTTCGCGAGATGATGCCGTGGATTTCGGCCAACAAACTCGTAGACAAGGAAAAGAACTGACGCGATCTCGCATCAGCCCGACGATACATGGGGCCCTCCGCGAAGATCGCGGGGGGCCCTTTCCTTTTCAGGAGAGGTCACATGCCTCCATCATTCGCTCCCCATGGCGCCGCCATCGCCTTCCTGCATACGGCGGCACTCCATATCGACACGTTCGAACGTCTGCGTAACGAGATCGCGCCGGGACTCCGCCTCACCCATGTCGTGCGCGAGGATCTCCTCGCCGCGACCGAGAAGGCGGGCGGCATCACCACCGCCGTTTCGCTGAAGACGCAGGAGGCGCTCATCGCGCTCGCCGAGGGCGGGGCGCGCGTCGTCGTCTGCACCTGCTCGACATTGGGTGCGGAAGCGGAGAAGGCTGCGGGCGAGGCCGAAATCCCGATCATGCGCATCGACCGGCCGATGGCCGATCGCGCGGTGCGCGAAGGCCGGAGCATCGGCATTTGCGCCGCGCTCCGCCCGACGCTCGCGCCCACGCGCGCGCTCATCGAAAGCTCCGCCGCCCGCGCGGGCCGCAGCGTCGACATTCGTGAGTTTCTTTTCGACGATGTCTGGCCCGCCTTCCGCGAGGGCCGTCTCGACGACTACCACGAAGGCATCGCCGCCCGTCTTGGCGAGGCAGCGCGCGAAGTCGATCTGCTGGTGCTCGCCCAGGCTTCGATGGCGCCTGCCGCCTCTCTTGCGGGCGCGATCGGCGCGCCGGTTCTTTCTTCCCCGCGCATCGGTTTCATGGAAGCGGCGCGCATCGCGGGCGCGAGGATGCTTGAGCGGGCCAACTAAAAGCACGGTGTCACCCCGGCGAAAGCCGGGGCCCACTCGCTATGCAGCTTGCTGCGGTATCTCCTTCAGGATGCACCGCGTGGCAGCGAGAGGTGGGTATCACCCTTGCTGAGAGAACCAATGGGTCCCGGCTTTCGCCGGGATGACACTTGTTTGTTTGGTATCCGCCTCGATTTTAGTTCACGGCCATTCCGTATTTCTCCGCCTGCTGAAGAATGACGCCATCGATCTCAGCCAGCAGCGCGTTCCATGCGGCATCCGTCTCCGCGTTCCATTCGCCGCCCAGGACTTCCGCGAAACAATCCTTCACCACGCGGAAGAATGTCGCGAAGACGCGGGGCGGTACGCCGAAGCCGTCATGGTTCGTGAGCTCGCTCTGGATGAGCGTCGGCGCATAGGAGCGGGGGCCCAGCAGGTCGAACACGCAGTCTAGCGCTTCCATGAGCATGTGCCCCTTCGCGCTGTCGTCGCGGTCGAGCAGGAAGAGCTCCTTCATCTCTGGCTGTTCGGCAAAGAGCCGCTCATAGACGAGCGGGCTCGGATCGCCCGCGACTTCCGCCACGCGCTCTATCGAGCTTTCGATGAGCTGTTTTTGTTCTTCGCTCAGGCTCATGGGTTCTTCTCCCTTTCCTTACTGTCATTGCCGGGCTTGACCCGGCAATCCAATAGCCGCCGTAAGGCGGCGTCCTCTTCGCGAGGATTCTTCATTTCACTGATACTGAGTGTGAGGCTCTGGACCCCCGGGTCAAGCCCGGGGGTGACAAAGAAAGAAGGAAGAACGAGAAACCTACCCGTAAACCATCCCGTGCCAGCCTTCGCGGTCGAAGGGCGACCATTCGCCTTCCGCCTGTGCGAGGCGGTCGGCGACCGCCCAGAGCACGAGCGGATTTACGATCATGCCGAGATGCGTCGCCGGCACTTCGATGTTTTCCGTCTGCCCGGATGGCTCCTCGCGGCAGGCTTCCCAGGAGACGATGCCGTCGCTGCGCGAATAGATGGAGGTGCAGGGCACGGGCGGGGGCACGCGGCGGCGCGCAGCCGCTTCCGGCTTGCGGGTGCCGTCCACGGCGAAGTCCGAGCCGAAGGGGCTTCCAAGCGTCACCACCTGGCGCACGGCGTGCGGCATTTCCCTTGCCAGTTCGCGCGCGAAGATGCCGCCAAGGCTCCAGCCCACGATGCTCACGCGCCGCCCGTATCGCTCGTTCAGTTCCTTCAGGCGCACGCGCAGCTTCTCGTGCAGTTCCCGGCTCGGTCCCCAGTTATGTCCCTGTTTCCAGGGATGGGCCACATAGCCGAGTTCCTCGAGATAGCGGCGGATGATGAAGGTCGATTCATCGCCCGTCAGAACGCCGGGCAGGACCAGCACGGCGTGCCCGTCGCCGCGCGGCGCGGAGAGAAGCGCCGGGATCGCGGGCGCCAGCGCGCCAAGTTCCGCGAAGACGCGAAGCTCGCCGAGCCGAGAGAGCCAGCCCGGCTCGCGCGACTGCGTTTCGTCGTCCCGGAGGTCGCCCCAATTGTCGAAGGTGTAAGCCATTGCCGCCCCTTGCACGCTGGCTCGCATCATACCGCATTGCAGCATGAAGGTGGTTGAATAATTGAAGATCGGTGGCGCTTGTGGATAACTCGCCGCTTCTAGTGCCGGTGTTCGCCCTCATGCGCGCGATCGGGGCAGGCCTCATCCTCGATCTGCACGGTCGCGTGGCCGATGCCGAATTTTTCCGAAAGCCGCGCCTTGATGCCGCCAAGCGCGGTGTGCGAATCCGTTCCGGGCGTGAGCTGCGCATGAAGCGTTGCCACGGCGTTGGCGGAGCCGAGCGACCAGGCGTGAACATGATGCACATTGCAGACGCCCGGCACGTTCCCCATCAGGTCTTCGGCGATCGTCTCGCCCTTCACGCCTTCCGGCGTTCCCTCCATCAATATGTGTGCGCTCTCTTTCGTGATGCCGATGGCGCTTTTGAGGATCAGCAGCGCAACGAGCACGGAGAGAATAGGGTCGGCGACGGTGTAGCCCGTTCCCATGATGATGAGTGCCGCCGCAATCGCCGCGACGGAGCCGAGCATGTCGCCCATCACATGCAGCGCCGCGCCGCGTATGTTCAGACTGTCCTCGCCGCCATGCAGCAGCTTGAAGGCGACGATATTGACGAGAAGCCCCGCCGCCGCAATGACGAGCATCGGCACGCCCATGACGGGCGCGGGCTCCATGATGCGGCCGGCCGCCTCGACCACGATCCAGGCGACGACGCCGATCATCACGATGCCGTTCGCGAAGGCCGCGAGGATTTCCGCCCGCGCATAGCCATAGGAACGCGCTGCGTCCGCCGGGCGCCGCGCAAGTTTCGTTGCGATGAAGGCAAGCATCAGCGCGCCCGTGTCGGTGAGCATATGGCCTGCATCGGCGAGAAGGGCGAGAGAGCCCGAGACGATGCCGCCCACGGCTTCGAGCACCATGAAGCCGCCGGTGAGCCACATGGCGAACATCACGCGCTTCTCGTTTCCCATTCCGTGATGATGGCCATGTGAGTGGCCGTGAGAATGATCGTGGTGATGTGCGCTCATTCCGCGTCCTCGTTCACATGCGCGATCATGTCGGAGATGACATGCGCCACGTGCTGGTCGTGGATCATGTAGAAGATCTGTTTGCCGCGCCGGTCCGCGGTCACGAGCCGTGCCGCGCGCAGCAGCCGGAGGTGGTGGCTAACCAGCGAAAGCGACAGGCCGAGCCGTTCCGCGATGTCGCCGACCGATACAGGCCCCTCCAGCGTCGCAATGACGATGCGCAAGCGGCTCGGGTCGCCCAGCATCTTGAACATGTCGGCGAGCTCGTAGGTCTTGTCCTCGCGCAGCGCGGGGGCAGGCGGCTTCGAGACGGGTCTGGGAACGGCTTTCGGGGTGGCGCTCATGCCAACCTCATCAGTTGAACAACTGTTCAAGTGTTATCAGGTGGCGGAGCAGGGTGCAAGCCCGGCGTATGCCCGGACAGAAGACAAAAACAAAAGTGTCATCCCGGGATTTATTCCCGGGACCTATTGGCCTTTCCCCGAATGGCGAGCTGGATTGGGTCCCGGCAACAAGTGCCGGGATGACATTCGTGGATTTGGAGCCATGTCACATCCTCTCTCCAATGTGCTAAACCCGCCTCCGTCCAACCTTCGGAGGCTTCATGCGCATCGGCACGCCGCTTTCCCCATCCGCTTTTCGCGTCATGCTTCTGGGCTCCGGCGAGCTCGGCAAGGAAGTGGTGATCGAGCTGCAGCGGCTCGGCGTCGAGGTGATCGCGGTCGACCGCTACGAAAACGCGCCCGCGCAACAGGTGGCGCACCGCGCTCACGTGATCGCGATGACGGATGCAAAGGCGCTCCGCGCGCTGGTCGAGAAGGAGCGTCTGCATCTCATCGTGCCGGAGATCGAGGCGATCGCGACCGACGAGCTCGCGCGCATCGAGGCGGATGGTCTGGCGGAAGTCATTCCGACCGCGCGCGCGACGCAGCTCACCATGAACCGCGAGGGCATTCGCCGTCTGGCGGCGGAAGAACTCGGCCTCAGGACCTCGCCTTACGCCTTCGCCTCCACGGCGGCGGAACTGAAAGAGGCAATAGAGGCGGGCATCGGTTTTCCCTGTTTCGTGAAGCCCGTCATGTCGTCTTCCGGCAAGGGGCAGAGCCTTCTGAAAAGCACGGACGACATTCAGCCCGCATGGGACTATGCGATGGCGGGCGGCCGGGTCGAGGCGCCGCGCGTCATCGTCGAGGGGCTTGTCGATTTCGACTACGAGATCACGCAGCTTACCGTCCGCGCGAAGGGTGCGGGCGGGGAGGTCGAGACGCATTTCTGCGCGCCGGTTGGGCATCGCCAGGTGAAAGGCGACTATGTCGAAAGCTGGCAGCCGCAACAGATGAGCGAGCAGGCACTTGCCGCTTCGCGCGACATTGCGGGCAAGGTCACCGCCGCGCTCGGGGGCAGGGGCATTTTCGGCGTCGAGCTTTTCGTGAAGGGCGATGAGGTCTGGTTCTCCGAGGTCTCGCCCCGCCCGCACGATACCGGGCTCGTCACCCTCATCACGCAGTATCAGAGCGAGTTCGCGCTTCACGCCCGGGCGATCCTCGGCCTCCCCGTCACCGTCGACATGATCTCGCCCGGCGCCTCCGCTGTCATCTATGGCGGGCTCGAAGAAAAGGGCATCGCCTTCGAGGGCGTCGACAAGGCGCTTTCCCTGCCGGGCACGGATATCCGGCTTTTCGGCAAGCCTGAATCCTTCGAGAGGCGGCGCATGGGTGTGGCGCTGGCGCGGGCGGCGGACGCGGAGGAAGCGCGGAAAATCGCAAAGCAGGCGGCGGATGCCGTCAAACCCGTTTCCGGGCCCGTCTCCGGTACGAAATAAATTTCGTTCGCCGCCTTCCTTCCTCTCGTAACCCTGTTGCTTGTCCTCCATCTCTTCCGCCATGTTGACGGGCCCGTTCCAGGGCGTCGGTTCATGGAGCACTAATTGACCTATCTCTTACTCGTCGTCGGCCTTCTGCTGCTTCTCGGCGGCGCCGAATTTCTGGTCAAGGGCGCGGCGGGGCTGGCTTCCCGCCTTGGAATCTCTCCCTTCCTCATCGGACTGACGCTTGTCGGCTTCGGCACCTCCTCGCCGGAGCTCGTCGCAAGCCTGCAGGGTGCCTTCGAAGGCTATCCGGGCATCGCGGTCGGCAATGTCGTCGGTTCCAATATCGCCAACATCCTGCTGATCCTCGGCGCGTCCGGTCTCGTCTTTCCGCTGTTGTGCGACCGCAACGTGCTGAAGCGGGACGGCACGATGATGCTTCTCGCCGCCGCCATTCTCATCGCCGTCTGTCTGATGGGCGAGCTCTCGCGCGCGGCCGGTTTCGCCTTCCTCGTCTTGCTCGCGGTCTATCTCGTCTATACCTACCGAGCCGACAAGAAGGGGCAGGACGGTGCGGGCGAGCTTCATGCCGCCGAGGCGGAGTTCCTCAAGGCCCGTCACCCCATGAGCCTCGTCATCGAGATCGTCATGGCCGCGGGCGGCCTCGTCGCGCTCGTCGCCGGTGCGTCGCTTCTCGTCGATGCCGCGGTCGAGATTGCGACGGGTCTCGGCGTGTCCGATTCCGTCGTCGGCCTCACCATCGTTGCTGTCGGCACCTCGCTGCCGGAACTGGCGACCTCGGTCCTCGCCGCCTTCCGCCGCAAGGCCGACATCGCCATCGGCAATGTGGTGGGTTCCAACATCTTCAACGTGCTCGGTATCGCCGGCGTTGTCGCCGTGGTGAAGCCGGTGCCGATCCCCGGGGATATCGCGTCCTTCGATATCTGGGTCATGGGCGCCGCCTCGATCCTCTTTATGATCTTTGCCTGGTCGGGTGCCCGGATCGGCCGGGTGGAGGCGCTGCTCCTCCTCATCGGCTACGGGGCCTATGTGACGTTTTTATTGCGTTAGTGTGACAACCGGGCCGGTTTGTCCCCGGCAGCGGGGACAAGTCCGTAGCTCTAAATTCGCAAATCATATTTTGCATTTTCGCATTTAAAGCGGGTGTTTCAGCCGCTATCCTGCCGTCACCGATCTTTGCCGGAGGCAGGACAGGGCATGAACTGGGACGATTTGCGCTTTTTTCTGGCCGTGGCCGGGGCGGGTAGCCTTTCCGGCGCCGGTCAGCAGCTTGGCGTCAATACGACGACCGTTTTGCGCCGCGTGGCCTCCCTGGAGGACGATCTGGGCGCCCGCCTCTTCGAGCGCGAGCGCACCGGCTACCGCCTCACCGCCGCCGGGGAAAAACTTGTCGAGGCGCTGGAGCCCGTAGACCGGCGGCTTTCCGCGCTTCCCCGCGATTTTGCGGCTGCCGGAGAGGGTGCCGAGGGCTCCGTCCGGCTTGCCGCGGGCGAGACCATTGCCTCCTTCCTGCTTGCCGCCGAGTTCCCGGCCTTCCGGGCCGAGCATCCCGGTCTGGAGCTGGAAATCCTTACGGATCCGAGACTTGCGGCCATCGGTCAGGCCCCTCGGATCGGCAATCCGCTGAAGGATGTCGACATCGCGCTGCGTCTCGCACGTCCCACGCAGGGCGACATGCTGATGCGCAAGCTGGGTGACCTTGCTTACGGGCTCTACGCTTCGCCCGTCTATCTCGAAGAACGTGGGCGGCCGCTCCAGATGCAGGATATCGCGGGACACGACCTTATCGGCTTTCCTCGCGCGGAAACGCCGCTCGGACCCGTCTGGTGGTTCTCGCGTGCGGAAAAATCGGCGCGAATCGCGTTCCGGTCATCCAGCGTTTCCGCTCGCGCGGAAGCGGCGCGGCGCGGTCTCGGTCTCACGGCGCTTCCCTGCATGGTCGGCGATCTTCAGGAGGGGCTCGAGCGTGTCTTCGGACCGGATACGCTGGGCTCTCTCGAAATGTGGCTGATGACGCGCAACGATCTTGCCCAGCTTGCTCATGTCCGCGCCGTTATGGAATTCGTTGTGGACGCGGTTAAGCGCCATCGATCCCGTATCGAGGGGCGCGACCACGAGGTTCGCGACCTCATGCCCCAGTCGCGTCCAAACCATTGAAAACCCGTCGAAATTCAGATCAGGCCATTGCCATTACGCGAGGTTTCAGCGTAAAAATCTTGTGCTGATGCGGGTTTGGACAGCCTTAACGCGCCCTTAGTTTCCTGGCGGCTATGGTTAGTGCCGCGTTAGCCGCGGAAGTGCCTCGGCGGGCTTCCGGGGTGTGTCCGCGACATTCTGTTTCGTGATCTGCAGACAGGACAGGCGATGTTTTTTGCGGTCCAGGCGAGGACGACGCTTTCGGACGAAACCGGCACAGGATTTGCCTCAGTTTCGTCGCAGACCGTTCGTATGCTGAGAATCAGCGAGGGTTATCACGCAGCCGCGAGAGGGGATTGACCGGTTGCAGCGCCGCCGGGAAACGATGAGGGGCCAGACGACTTCCCGTCTTTCATATGCGCCGGCGGCGATTTTCCCGACGCGCCTTAACAAAAAAGCCACCTCGCGTGGCGCATTCTCAACTGCTGCCGAAACGCTCGTCGTTTCCGGTGGCGCTCTACCGAAGGAATAAGACAAGCATGCTTTCCGGTCTGCTCGGCATGTTCTCGGCCGATATGGCAATCGATCTCGGCACCGCGAACACCCTGGTCTATGTGAAGGGACGGGGGATCGTTCTGAACGAGCCGTCGGTCGTCGCCATCATCGAAAAGGGTGGCAAGAAGCAGGTCCTCGCTGTGGGCGAGGAAGCGAAGATGATGCTCGGTCGTACGCCCGGCAACATTCAGGCGATCCGGCCGATGCGCGATGGCGTCATTGCCGATTTCGAAATTGCGGAAGAGATGATCAAGCACTTCATCCGCAAGGTGCATAACCGCCGCTCATTCGCCAATCCGCAGATCATCGTTTGCGTGCCGTCGGGCTCGACCGCTGTCGAGCGCCGCGCCATTCAGGAGTCGGCGCTTTCGGCCGGTGCGCGCCGCGTCTATCTCATCGAGGAGCCGATGGCTGCCGCAATCGGCGCCGGGCTTCCGGTGACGGAGCCGACGGGTTCCATGGTCGTCGATATCGGCGGCGGCACGACGGAAGTCGCCGTGCTCTCTCTCGGCGGCATCGTCTATGCGCGCTCCGTGCGCGTCGGCGGCGACAAGATGGACGAGGCGATCATCGCCTATATCCGCCGTCATCATAATCTGCTTGTCGGCGAGGCGAGCGCGGAACGGATCAAGAAGGAAGTCGGCTCGGCCGCGATTCCCGCCGATGGCGATGGCATGACCATCGAGATCAAGGGCCGCGACCTGATGAACGGCGTGCCGAAGGAAATCGCAATCGGCCAGAAACAGATCGCCGAAAGCCTGGCGGAACCTGTCGGCGCCATTGTGGAAGCGGTCAAAGTTGCGCTCGAAGCCACGCCGCCGGAGCTTGCGGCAGACATCGTCGACAAGGGCATTGTGCTCACGGGCGGCGGTGCGCTTCTCACCAATCTCGATCAGGTGCTTCGCGACGAGACGGGACTTCCGGTCAGCATTGCGGACGATGCGCTTTCCTGCGTTGCGCTCGGCACGGGCAAGGCGCTCGAACATATCAGGACGATGAAGCACGTCCTGTCCTCTGTGTACTAGGCGAAACGGAAACGGCTCCTCCATGGAGCATTCGGCAGGGGCGGGCGGGCCGCAGTAGAGAGCAGTAGTCGTCATGGACCCGAATCGTTCAGCGCTGCCGTTTCGCGAGTTCTCTCACCGGATTTCGCTTGTCTTCATGCTGACGCTGGCTGCCGCGCTGCTTTTGCTCGGCAGGGCGGAGACCTATGTCTTCGATCGGGCCAGGCAGGTGGTCACGGATCTCGCTGCACCGCTTCTCGAGGTGGCGTCCCGTCCTGTGGCCGCGACGCGCCGCATCATCGAGCGCACCGACGAATATGCCTATGTCTTCGACGAGAACGAGCGGTTGCGCGCGGAAAACGCGCGGCTGCTCGCGTGGAAGGAAGAGGCGCTGAAACTTCAGGCGAAGGTCGCGCGCTACGAAGCCTTGCTCAATGTGCAGGTCGACCCATCGATCGATTATGCGAGCGGTCGCGTTGTGAGCGATTCCGGCGGTCCTTTTGTCGACACGGTGCTCGTCAATGTGGGTGCCGAACAAGGCGCGAGGAGCGGCCAGGCCGTAATCGATACGGACGGGCTTGTCGGCCGCATCGTTTCCACCGGCCCCAAGGCGAGCCGCGTTCTACTGCTGACGGACCTGAACAGCCGTATTCCCGTCGTTATCGAGCCCGCACATTACAAGGCTGTGCTGGCGGGCGACAATACGGACTGGCCGAAGCTTGAATATCTCGCATCGCAAAGCGCGATCTCGCCTGGCGACCGTGTGGTGACATCCGGCGATGGCGGTCTTATTCCACCGGGGCTTCCCGTCGGTCTCGTCATCCAGACGAGTTCGGGAGATCTGCGCGTGCAGACCTTCTCGGACCGGGGACGTCTCGATTTCGTCCGTGTGCTGCAGTATGAGTTCCCCTCCAAGGTGAAACGGCAGGATCCGCCGGAGGTTCTGCAAGGTGGGCCCGAGGAGAGCGCTGAGACGGGTGCGGAAGTGCCCGCGGCGCCTGCAGCGTCCGCCAGCCAGGCGGCGGCGAGAGAGTAGCGCGCATGGCGAAACTCGAACCCTATACGCCGACACCCGCCGCCCGCGCAGGCCGCATCGTGATGACGGTAATGCCGTTCGCGATGGGCATGGCCTGCGTGCTGCTCGCCTTCGTGCCGCTGGGGCGGATCGTCGGTTCGCCGCTTACGCCGGCCTTTCCGCTGATGGCGATCTATTACTGGGCCATCGTCAAACCGGAGATGTTTCCGCCCGTTGCCGTTCTTGCCGTGGGCCTGATGTTCGACCTCGTGTCCGGTGGAGCGATCGGGCTCTGGGCATTCGTCTATGTCGTCACCTATGCGGTCGTCATCTCGCAGCGTATGCTCCTCGTGAATACACCATTCTCGGCCTTCTGGTTCGGTTTCCTGGCCACTGCCGCCTTTGCCGGATTTCTGGGCTGGGTGATCGTTTCGATCATTCACGGCATCTTCGTGCCGCCGGGATCCGTCATCCGCCATATGGCGGTCACCGTGGCGGTCTTCCCTGTCTTTGCTATGCTGTTCGGGCGCATACAGACGCGCGTTCTGCAGGGAAGCTAGAGCGATGGGGCCGGGCACATGCAGATAAGCGGACGCGACAGCAACAGGTACCAGACGTTCACGAGGCGGGCGGCGCTGCTTGCCGGGGCGCAGGGCGTTGCCTTCGTCGTGCTTGCCGGCCGCATGTATTATCTCCAGGTTCTCAAGACCGATCAGTACCGGATGCTCGCCGAGGAAAATCGCGTCAGCATGCGGCTTCTCGCGCCGTTGCGCGGAAATATCGTCGACCGCTTCGGCCGCATCCTGGCGTCCAACCGGCAGAATTATCGTGCGATGCTGATTTCCGAGCAGACGCCAGATGTCGAGGCGACGCTCACGCGCTTCTCCAATATCGTCGAGATCGACGAATACACGCGCAAAAGGGTTCTGCGCGATATCTCGCGGTCGCCGCGCTTCATGCCGGTGACGGTCGCCGAGGACCTTTCGTGGGATGAATTCGCGCAGGTGAACATCAACGAACCCGATCTCCCGGGGATCGTTCCCGATGTCGGCGAGACCCGCGACTATCCCTATGGCGAGGAACTCGCCCATATACTCGGTTATGTTGCCGCCGTTTCCGAAAAGGACCTTGCTTCGGCGGAAGGCGATCAGCCCGTCCTGAAACTGCCGGGCTTCCGGATCGGCAAGGAGGGCATCGAAAAAACCTACGACAAGGAACTGCGCGGCGTACCCGGCTCCAGCCATGTCGAGGTGAATGCCTATGGCCGCGTGATCCGTGAATTGTCGAAGGATCCCGGAACGCCGGGCAGCGAAGTCGTGCTGACGCTCGACATGGACGTCCAGCGCTTTGCATGGGACCGTCTGAAAGGCGAGTCCGCCAGTGCGGTCGTTCTCGACATACATTCGGGCGACGTCATCTCGTTCGTGTCGGCGCCGGCCTATGACCCCAATCAGTTCAATATGGGCTATGGCACGGCGGAGTATAAGGCCCTGCTCGAAAGCCCTTATCTGCCGCTGATGAACAAGGGGCTCGCGGGCATGTATCCGCCGGGCTCCACATTCAAGATGATCGTGGGCATGGCGGCGGTTGAGGCCGGGATCGACCCGGCGAACCGTGTCTTCTGCCCTGGCCACTATTCGCTCGGCAGCCACGATTTCCATTGCTGGAAGAAGGGCGGGCATGGCGCCGTCAATCTGCACGATGCGATCAAGCATTCCTGCGACGTCTATTTCTACGACACGGCGAAGCGGATCGGCATCGAAGCCATTGCCGACATGGCCCGGCGTTTCGGGCTCGGCGAGACCTATGGTTTCGAGGTTCCGGGCGAGAAGGCGGGGCTTGTGCCGACACCTGGATGGAAAAGGGCGGTCAAGGGCGAGGTCTGGCATCAGGGCGAAACCGTGATCGCCGGTATCGGCCAGGGCTATCTCCTGGCGACGCCACTGCAACTTGCGGTGATGACGGCGCGGATCGCCAATGGCGGTTATGCGATAGAGCCGCGGATCACGCGCGCGGTCGGCGGTTCGCTGATCCCCGTGAAGGAGCCGAAACTCATCGGCGTCAGCGAAGATGCCCTCCGGGTCGTCATGGCCGGCATGAATGGCGTGTCGAACGAGATCGGCGGCACGGCCTATCGTTCGCGCATCGCCGAACCCGGTATGGAGCTAGCGGGCAAGACCGGTACGGCACAGGTGCGCCGGATCAGCCGCGCGGAGCGCCTGAGCGGTGTGTTGAAGAACGAGGATCTCGAATGGCGGCAGCGCGACCACGCGCTGTTCGTCTGCTTTGCGCCCTACGATGCGCCCCGCTATGCGCTGTCGGTGGTGATCGAGCATGGCGGCTCGGGGTCGGGCGCCGCCGCGCCTGTCGCGCGCGACATCATGCATGAGGTTCTCAAGCGCAACCCGGTCCGGCCGCAGGCCGGCAATCCGCCCCGGGGCGCCGGCAGACCGGCAAGGACAGGCTGATGCTCGATCTCAGACGCTTTACCGGACATGAAATGCGCCTTGGCGAAAAGCTCGCCGAGTTCAACTGGGGCTTTCTGCTTCTGCTAACACTGATCGCCTCCATGGGTTTCGCCATGCTCTATTCGGTGGCGGAAGGAAGCTTCTCTCCCTGGGCGTTGCGGCAGGCAGCGCGCTTCGCGGCGGGTGTCGCGATCATGATATCCGTCGCCATTATCGACCTGCGGCTCTGGATGAGGCTCGCCTATCCGCTTTACGGCTTTGCCCTTGTTCTGCTGATCGCCGTGGAGATCATCGGTTTTGTCGGCATGGGCGCGCAGCGCTGGCTCAATCTCGGTTTCGTGTCGGTTCAGCCTTCCGAAATCATGAAGGTGACGCTGATTCTCGCGCTTGCCCGCTATTTTCACGGATTGACGCTCGAAGAGGTTTCGCGCCTGCGCAATCTGGTCATCCCGCTGGCGCTTGTCGGGGCTCCCGTGGGGCTCGTCGTCGTGCAGCCCGATCTCGGCACCGCAATCCTGCTCACGGCAACGGCGGCTGTTCTCTTCTTCTCCGCAGGTCTGCGCTGGCGCTATTTCATCCTGGCGGGTGCTGCCGTATTGGCAGCCATTCCGGTCGTCTGGAGCCGCCTCCATGACTATCAGCGCAACCGCGTTCTCACTTTCCTCGATCCGGAGCGGGATCCGCTGGGCTCCGGCTATCACATTCTTCAATCGAAGATCGCGCTCGGGTCCGGAGGAATCTTCGGCAAGGGCTTCATGGAGGGAACGCAGAGCCAACTCAACTTCCTGCCCGAGAAGCACACCGACTTCATTTACACCATGCTTGGCGAGGAGCTCGGGCTTGTTGGCGGTCTGGTTCTGCTCACGCTCTATTTCGTGGTGCTGATGTTATCGTTCAATGTGGCGCTTCAGTGCCGCAACCAGTTCGGACGGCTGGTCGCCATCGGCGTTTCCATGACCTTCTTCTTCTACGTCTTCATCAACGCTTCCATGGTCATGGGGCTTCTGCCGGTGGTGGGCGTGCCCATGCCGCTCGTTTCCTATGGCGGCACTTCCATGCTCTCGCTCATGTTCGCCTTCGGGCTCCTGATGAGCGTTCACATCCACCGGAATCTCGAGATTTCGCGGGGACCAAGCGCTTTCTGGTAGGGGCGGGCGGCGCGATGCAGGGCATTGGCCAAAAGAGGGCCGGGGCGGCTGGACAGGCCTCCATTCCTTTGCTATAGGCTCCGCTCCCCCACGAAATCGGTGGCCGGGATGGTGGTTTCCACCGGCCGTTGACGCGGCACGGCGGGCGCATAGCTCAGTTGGTAGAGCAGCTGACTCTTAATCAGCGGGTCCAAGGTTCGAGTCCTTGTGCGCCCACCAAACATTCCTTCTGCTATTCTCCGACGGAACAAATCTCAACGGGGGGATTTCCCGGTGAAAGCGCTTTCCTGGATTGCAGCTCCACTCTGGCCGCTTCAGCTTGTCAGCGGGCACAAGTCCTTTCGCGCGAATCCGCTGCTCGGCAGTCCCGGGCTCAATCGGCGCGGGCTTCATCTTGCTCGCGTTAGTTTGGCCGAGAAGATGGCCGAGTCCCGCCGGAAACGCCTTTCGGCGCGAATCGACCCCGCGTTGAAAGCCCGGTACGAGGCCAATGGCTACCTCGTGATCAAGAACTTCCTGCCGCCGGACGAGTTCGCTGCGCTCAAGCGCGATCTGGAGGAAAATCCGCTCCGCTCATGGGAGCGCCGCGAAGGATCGACCGTCACGCGGCGCGGCAGCCTCGATCTGCCGGACATAGAGGGGCGCGCCGCGCTCGAAAGGCTGATGACGGGACACAGGATTTCCGATCTCCTGCGCTATCTCGCGGGATGTGGGGGAGAGCCGCTCATCCATCTTCAAACGATCCTGGCCGAAGGCGATGCCGCGAGGCCCGATCCCCAGAATACGCTTCACATGGACACGTTCCATTCGACGGCGAAATCCTGGCTCTATCTGCAGGATGTAGGAGAGGAGGACGGTCCGCTCCGCTATGTGCCGGGCTCGCATCGTATGACGCCAGCCCGCCTCGAATGGGAACGCGAACTCAGCATCGGCGCGGCGAGGAACCCCGATCCCGAGATCGCCGCGGGTTCCTTTCGCGTTTCCGATGCGATGCTGGAAAAGCTCGGCTATGCGGATGCGAAGGCGCTCGCCGTTCCGGCCAATACGCTCGTCGTCGCCAATACGCATGGCTTTCATGCGCGCAAGGCGAGTACGAGGCCGACCCTTCGTTCAGAAGTCTATGGCAGCCTTCGCCGCAATCCCTTCCTGCCCGTCAGCGGCATGCATTTGCATTCGCTACCGGGGCTCAAGGGGCGGCTCAGCACACGCCAGGCGCAAATCGATGAACTTCTCGCGCGTTATCTCGGCATAAAGGGCCCCTGGATTTCCGTACCGCCGAAGCGGATCGGAGAACCCGCCTCGATCTGAGTTTCAGCGGCAGGCGGGCTGTTCCGCAACCAGGGATCGCCAGACCTCGTCCCAGCGCGCATGGTCCATACCGGCAATGGTGACGAGTTCGGCGCATGACGTCTCTCCCATGCGTGCGAGAAACCGCCGGTTGATCGCCGCGGGAACCACATCGTCCTTTTGTCCCACATAGTGAATTTGCGGCAGGTCTTTCAGCCCGGCGGCGCCGTCGGCCGGGTTCAGCGAGCCCGAAAGCGGCGTGACCTTGTGGAGAGTGGTGAAGGCATCCGTGTCGAGCGGCGCGGCGACAGTCTTTATCCAGGTGATATCGCTCCGCCGCGCGGCCAGCAAGGCAGCGATGGTGCCGCCTCCCGAATATCCGACAAGTGCGAGGCGCGAGGCGCCCGCGTTTTCCTTGAGCTTGTCCAGAGCTTCGTTCATTGCCGATACGCTCACTTCGCCATAGCGCTCCGTCGTCCAGAGATCGCTTCTGCAGTTCCGGGCCGCGTCGCCGCCTGTGTACTGACAGGGCCGCGCGAGATAGGCGACCGCAGATGCAGGGTCGGCAGCAGCAAGCTTCATGGCGACGGGGGCTACGGGCGTCGGATCGGAGGAGCGGCGGTCGCGCCGCTCCCAGGCGAGGCCATCGCCCTCGATATAGACAATCAAAAGTCCGCCGGAAGCCGCGCCACTGAAGCGGGAAAGGAGATCGAACTGCGCGGTCTGCAGCGTCGTTGTCGCGAAACCATTTGTGCTGGCAATCTCGTTCGCCTTTGCCTCGCGTTCGGCGGGTGCCGGGGCGCCGGTGCAGGCGGCGAGCAAAAGGAAGACAGGGGCGGCGAGGAGGAAAGGCGGGAGCTTCATCGGCGGGCCAGAAAAAGGAACGGCTCTGGAGTGAACCAGAGCCGTGCCCGAAAGTGTAGTTTAATCCGGTCCCTTGGGGACCCTTGCGGGACCCCTTGCTCAGGCGCCTGCCTGCTGCCGCCGGTTCTGTTTCTGGCCGCCGGGCTTGCCGCCCTGCTTGCGTTCGCCGCGCGGCGCATTGGCACCCTGATTGCCCGGCTTGCCGAAACGGCGGCGCTTTCCGGGCTGGTTGCGGTCGCCGCGGTTCTTGTTCGGACCGCCGCGGCCGCCGCGCTTCGGCGCGAGGGGCTCGCCTGCGGGGACAACGATCTGCTCGCCCAGCCATTCGGTCGTGTCGACCGCCGTCAGCGGGCGCTTGGTCAGCTTCTCGATGCTCTTCAGGTGAGCGCGTTCGGCGGCATCGCAGAAGGAAAGGGCGATGCCGCTCTTGCCCGCGCGCGCCGTCCGGCCGATGCGGTGAACATAGCTCTCCGCTTCGTTCGGCAGTTCGTAGTTGATCACATGCGTGATGCCGGAAACATCGATGCCGCGCGCGGCGATGTCCGTCGCGACAAGAACACGCGCCTTGCCATTGCGGAAATTGTCGAGCGCGCGCTGGCGGGCGCCCTGCGACTTGTTGCCGTGAATGGCTTCCGACGGCACGCCGGATTTCTCGAGCTGCTCGCTCACGCGGTTCGCGCAATGCTTGGTCCGGGTGAAGACGATGACGCGGGAGAGTTCGGCGTCGTCAAGAAGCTTCGCCAGCAGTTCGCGCTTGCGCTTGCCATCGACATGCATCACGCGCTGGTCGATGCGATCCACCGTCACGACTTCCGGCGTCACTTCGACGCGGACGGGGTCGCTCAGGATGTCGGCGGCGAGATGCTCGATGCTTTTTGGCATGGTGGCAGAGAAAAGAAGCGACTGACGCTGCTTCGGCAGTGCAGCCACGATCTTGTTCACGTCGCGCACGAAGCCCATGTCGAGCATCCGGTCGGCCTCGTCGAGAACGAGGATCGAGGTGCGGGACAGGTCGACATGCTTCTGGTTCATCAGATCGAGCAGACGGCCGGGCGTTGCGACGAGAATATCGACGCCGCCGGACATGGCGCGGACCTGGCGGAACTGGTTCACGCCGCCGAAGATTGTCGTGTGGCGCAGCTTGTAGTTCCGGCCATAGGCTTCGATGCTCTTGCCGATCTGGAGCGCGAGTTCGCGCGTCGGCGCGAGGATGAGCGCGCGGGCCTGCTTCGGATGGCGCTTCTCGTGCCGCGAGGCAAGGTGCTGCAGAATCGGAAGCGTGAAGGCAGCCGTTTTGCCGGTGCCTGTCTGGGCTAGACCCAGCAGGTCGCGGCCTTCGAGCAGGGCCGGAATTGCCTGTGCCTGGATAGGGGTGGGGTTAATGTAGTTCTGGTCCGCGAGGGCGCGGCAAAGGGGCTCGGCAATGCCGAGGTCGGCAAAAGTTACAGTCGTCATATTTACTCAAGATCTTTCAAGTCAAACGTCGTGCGCCCGGCCACAGCGGCCGGCGCTTTAACGCGGTTTCTTGCCGCGTTCCAACGCGCTTGGAATCGGGAAGGGTCGAATCGTCCGGGGATCAGGCGGTGCCGAAGGGCAGCGCAAAGCGCGCACACGCGAACGATTGAAGGTGACATGAGGCTTTTGCCTCCAAATGTCAAGGAAGCTCTCGAAAAGGATTTGTTAGGGAGGGGGGTGGAACGCATTGTCGCGGGTCTGCCGGGCGGGCATCATTCCCCTATCGCGCCAACGGAAGCGGCAGATTCGATGATTACCGCCTATGTCCCCTCGAATGGAATGTTGAAGGCTGCCGAGATATTGGCGGACGGACAGATCCCGGAGGGTGCTGTCTGGGTCGACGTTCTCTTTCCTTCCGACGACGACCTGACTTTCCTCGACAAGGCGCTCGGCCTCGATGTGCCGACCAAGGAGGATATGCAGGAAATCGAGATGTCGAGCCGCCTCTATCATGAAGATGACGCGCTCTACATGACGGCGACAATGATTACGCAGGCCGATACGCCGAACCCGCTCAGCGTGCCTGTCACCTTCGTCCTTGCCGGTCACCGGCTGATCACGCTTCGTTATGCGGAGCCCCTGCCGTTCCGGCTTTATGCCACGCAGTCCCAGCGCCATGTCATGCCCTGCGCGACGGGGGAGGATGTGCTGGCCGGTCTTCTCGATGCCATCGTCGACCGCCTTGCCGACATTCTCGAGCGCGTGCAGAACGACATCGAAACGCTCTCCCGCGAAATCTTCGATCATGAGCGGCGCGGCCGGAAGGACTACAACGCCATTCTCGCGCGTATCGGGCGCGGCTATGCACTGACCTCGCAGGCGCGTGAAAGTCTTGTCAGCTTTGGCCGGCTTGTCAGCTTCGTCGCGCGGCCGACAGAGACGAAGATGCCGAAGGCCGCCGAACGCGGCTTCAAGACGATTACGCGGGACGTTACTGCCTTGAGCGATCACGCGACCTTCCTCGCGAACAATATCAACTTCGTTCTCGACGCCACGCTCGGTCTCATCAGCAACGAGCAGAACAATGTGATCAAGATTTTTTCGGTCGTCGCGGCGATATTCCTGCCGCCGACGCTGATCGCAAGCAGCTACGGCATGAATTTCCAGTTCATGCCGGAACTTCACTGGGCCTATGGCTATCCGGCAGCGCTTGCGTTGATGGTGGTGTCGGCCGCGGCCACCTATCTCTTCTTCAAGTTTCGCGGCTGGCTATGAGCGGCATCCGCACAGAATGGATCTGGATCCGTCATGCTCCGGTGCAGGGGCAGGAGAACCGCTATTACGGCCGGTTGGATGTTGCGCCGGAGCCGGTCGATCCCTCCCTTGCTTCCGCCATTGCGCGGCGGCTGCCGGGGTCGGCGGTCTGGCTTTCCTCGCCGCTCGCGCGCACACGGGCGACAGCGCTTGCGCTCAAGCATGGCGTCGATCCGATCGCCGTCAGTGATTTCAACGACCAGAACTACGGTCTATGGCAGGGGCGGAGCTTCAACGACGTCTTCGCACAGAACCGCACGCTCGACTGGTCCAATCCGGTCGACATCCAGCCGCCGGAAGGCGAAACCTTTTTCGACCTGGCGAGCCGCGTCTATGAAGGCGTGCAGCGGCTGACGGACCACTACGCGGGCCACACGCTTGTGTCCGTCGCCCATCCGAACGTCATTCGCTCTGCGATTGCCCTCGCGCTCGATATCGATCTCGGCACGGCGCTTCGCATCGAGGTGGCTCCTCTTTCCGTCACGCGGCTGTCGCACAGGCTGGTCGACGGCGCTCACCAGTGGAGCGTCGGTTGCATAAACATGGAAGTCGGCGGGTGAGGGGAGATCAGGCTTTCGCCGCCTCATCTTCCCAATGCGAGATCACACGTTCGATGTGATTTTCCATCTCTGCGAGGGCTTCCACGATCAGCGAAATCCGCTTTCCCGTCATCTCGTGATAGGCCGAAGCCATGAAGATGCCGCTGGCATGGGTCTCGATTTCGTCGCAGAGATCGGCATCGGCACCATCGGCGCGCAACGCCTCGGTGATTTCCTGCAGCCGTTCGGACGCTTTTGCGATGTCGCCAGCCGCGCGCTCGGCGGCTTCCGCCACGGCGGCAAGTTCGTCCGGACCCGTCTCCGCATTGTTGTGACGCTCGCCCGGTTTCACGGCGGCAACGGCCTTGCGCGTCTCGTTCATCGCGCGGCGCATCTGCTGCATGTCGTGGTAGAGAAAGCCGAAGCGGGTATTCGCCGAGGTTTCACGGGCAAGATCGTAGAGGCGTTCGATGGCGACGATCACTTCGTTCGTGTCGGCGCTCCGGTTGCGCCGCGCATATTCTTCCAGGAACCATCGGCCCTTGGGTGTCGCAAGGACGGCCTCTTCAATGGCGTCATATTCGTCCTGGTCGATCTGGCGGGCGGCGTCGCTCATCTCAAGGCTCCGGCTAGGGGAGCCGGCATTATCGCGGGTATTCGTTTCCCATTGGTTGAAGTGGCATTAACCGGCTTGCCGTCCGGCCCAGACCGTTTTCCTGGCAGGTGTTGCCACCTGCCGGTTCGGAAAACGGTCCAAATTATCAAGCGACGAGCAAATTTTCCCGATCGGATGGAAGCGCAAAGCGATTCCATCCGATCGGGGTTTGCTCTAGGACATGCGAAGGAAATGCAGCATTCCCGGCGAAAGGCTTGAGACGGTGGACCTTCCGATCGACATAGAGAGCATCAAGGGCTTCATGGACCCCGCCGAGGGGCAGGCGCTCCATGAGGCGGCTGCCGAGGCCTCGCGCATGGGCCCTGTGCTCGAAATCGGCTCCTATTGCGGCAAGTCGACCGTCTATATGGGTGTCGCCTGCCAGCGGAACGGAGCGGTGCTTTACGCGCTCGACCATCACTACGGGTCGGAGGAAAATCAGAAGGGCTGGGAGCACCACGACGAGGCGCTCTACGACGCCGAGACCGACCGCCTCAACACTTTCCCGCTCTTCCGCCGCACCCTGCGCATGGCGAAACTCGAGGACACGGTGGTGCCGCTCGTTGCGCCGTCCGAAGTCGTCTCGAAAGGCTGGGCCACGCCGCTCGCCATGGTCTTCATCGATGGAGGGCATGGCATGGAGCCCGCGCTCACGGATTATCGCCTCTGGGCCCCACGCGTCATGCCGGGCGGCACCCTGGCGATCCATGACGTCTTTCCGGACCCGAAGGATGGCGGCCGTCCGCCTTACGAGATTTACAAGATGGCGCTCGCGTCCAATCTCTTTGCGGAAGAGAAGGCGGTGAAGAGCCTGAGGTTACTCCGCCGCCTCGGCTAGGGTACGTTCGGCGAAGAGATGCGCTGCCGGTGTCATGCCGGTGATGGCGTCGGTCGCGAGGATGACGGCGGCCGCCGTCCATGCGGGCTTCTCCGCCGGCCAGGCGACTTCATCCTCGAACTGGTAGCCCATCCAGTAGGCGCCGCAACCGGCCTTCCACTGGTGCTGCCAGGAGAGCATGGCTTCCGCCTGCTTGCGCTGCCCGGCGACGAGAAGCGCCATGGTCAGTTCCGCGCTTTCGGCCACCGTCACCCAGGGCTGATCCAGCACGCAGCGGCAGCCCTTGCCCTCGGCGACGAAGATATCCCACTTCCAGGCAAGGCGCTTGCGTGCGGCCTCGCCGGTGACGACGCCCGCCAGAACCGGGTAGTACCAGTCCATCGAATAGCGGTCTTTCGGTTCCCATGTCCGGTCGAAGCGATGCGGCTTGTCGCGCAGGGCCTCGCCGAGTTTCGCGCGCGCTTCCATGAAGTGGCGCGAGGGTTGGCCGAGCTCGCGCGCGATCTGCGCCGCGCATTCAAGGCTCTTGTAGATCGAGGAACAGCCGGTGATGAGCGCGTCGTCTTCCGGCGTATGCGGATCGTCCGCCGCCCAGCGGATGTCGCCATGCAGGCTTTGATGCGCAAGCACGAAGCCCATCGCTGCCTCGATATGAGGCCAGAGCTCCGCGAGCCATTTCCTGTCGCGCGTGATCAGATAGTGATGCCAGGCGCCGGTCGAGATATAGGCCGCGAAATTCGTATCGCGGACGGGATGGCCTGCGTCCTTTTCCTCGCCGGTGAAGCGCTGCTCCTCCTCGTCGAAGGGAACCGCGCTTCCGAGCTGGCCCCACCACGAGCCGTCCTTGAGTTGCGTTTCCGCGAGATAGCGGAAGGCGCGGCGCGCATGCTCGATTTCGCCGAGCACGGTCAGCCCCATCGCCGCTTCGGTGTGGTTCCAGGGGTCGATGACGCCGCCGTCGTACCAGGGGATCGCGCCGTTGTCGCGCTGCAGTTCGAGAATGCGCGCGCGGGAGCCGTCGAAGAAGTTTTCAGGCGGCCTGTCGCCCCAGGTGAGATGCGTCATGCGTTCACGCCGCTCCCTTGGTGAAGTAGAGAACGACGCTCTTGCCCATGAGGGGGCCGGCGACCTTCTCCAGCGTGCGGGTCAGCCAGGGACGCTGCAGGATGTCCCATTCGAGGAAGCGCTTGTAGAGATTGACGAGCTTCACATCCTCGCGCTTCACGCCGACGGCGCATTTGAGCCACCAGTAAGGCGAGTGCAGTCCGTGCGCGAAGTGGCGATGGAAGAAGGAGAGGCCGCGCGCCTCGACCGCACCCTTCAATTCGCTCTCGCGGAAGATGCGCACATGGCCGCCCGGCTCGTTGTGGTAGTCGTCGGACAGCGCCCAGCAGACCCATTCCGGCCAGAAGCGGGGAACGCTCACGGCGAGCGTACCGCCCGGCTTCAGGATCCGGTCGATCTCCGCCACGGCCTGCTTGTAGTCGGGAATATGCTCCAGCACTTCCGAGCAGAGCACCTTGTCGAAGCTTGCATCGGGGAAGGGGAGCGAAAGCGCGTTGCCGACGGTCAGCGAGAAGGCGCGTTGCGTTTCGGGGTCCATGTCCGGGCAGGAGCCGAAGCCGTCGCGCGTCTTGCGCACGTCTTCATAGCCGAGGTCCAGCCCGACCACATGGCACTGCGCGTGGTAGTACATGGCATGGACATGCCGCCCCGCGCCGCAACCGAGGTCGAGCGCGCGCTGGCCGTCCCTAAGCCCGAGCACGTTCAAGTCGATTGTCTGCATTCTCTATTGTCTGCCTGTAGATGTCGGCGCATTGGCGCGCCGCACGTTCCCATTTGAATTCGGCGAGGATGCGTTCGCGTCCGGCGCGGCCATAGGCCTCGCGCATCTGCGGGTTGTCGAGCATCTTCGCAATGGCTTCCGCCAGCGCCGGCGGGTTGGAGTGCTGCACCACGAGCCCGGCATCGCCCACCACTTCCGGCAGCGAGCCGCCATTCGTCGCGATCACCGGCGTGCCGCAGGACATGGCTTCGCCGCAGGGAAAGCCGAAGCCTTCATAAACGGAGGGCGAAACGGCGATCGTCGCCTCATTATAGAGTTCGGTGATTTCTTCGTCGGTCACGCCGCTCACGAACTCGACCTTGTCCATGATGCCGAGCTGGCGCAGTTCGTAGGAGGTGTTGCCCTCGCGCAGCTTGCCGATCACGCGGAGCTTCAGGTTCGGCCGCGTCTTCAGCAGTTCCGCATAGGCACGGATCAGGTAGATGAGGCCCTTCAGCGGCACATCCGCGCTCGCGCAGGCGACGATGAGGTCGTCGCGGCGCTTGATGTGAGGCATCGGACGGAACTGGATGTGGTCGATGCCGTGCAGCACGAGCCGCGTCTTCGAAACGTCGACGCCGAATTCGCGCACCACGTCGCGCCGCGTGCTTTCCGACACGACGATCAGCGGATCGAGCTGGCGCGCCACCTTGATCTGCATGTTCAGGAAGGAATACCAGCGCTTCTTCAGCAGCTTCAGTTTAAGCGTGCGCGCATGGTCGATGTCGATGCGCCGGTCCATCGTGATCGGATGGTGGATCGTGCCGACCACGGGAAGCCCCATGTCCCGCATCTTGAGAAGGCCCCAGCAAAGCGTCTGGTTGTCGTGGCAGACGTCGTAGTCGTCGAGCGTGCCGCGCACATAGCGCGCCATGCGCTCGCCGAACGTATAGGGCTCGGAGAAGCCGCCGGTCGCATGGCTCCACCATTCGAAGAGGTCGATGGGGGAGGCGAACATCCAGGGCCGGATCGAGCGGATCGGGTGCGGGTTCGCATAGAGGTCGAGCGAGGGCAGCTTGATGAGCTTCACCCGAGGGTCGAGCTCTGGATAGGGCGGGCCGGAAATCACGTCGACCTGGTGGCCAAGCTCGGCAAGCGCCTTTGCGATGTGGCGCATATAGACGCCCTGGCCGCCGGTCGTGGGGTTGGAGCGGTAGCTCGGCAGGAGGATACGGAGGGGACGGTCGCCGTGAATGGCCGCGAGCCTTGGCGTGTCGGGCGCAATATGCACCGCCGGTGCCTCGGGTTTCGGTTCAGCGGCCGCATTCCGCTCAAGCACTTGCGACATGCCTTGTCCTCTCAAAGCCTTTCAGGTCCGCTCGACCCGCAACAAGGGGCAGCGTCCGGAGCTCCCATTGGCGGGTGCGAACCCGGACCGGATTAAAACTTTTCGCCTGTCGTGGGCGGCGAACGGGTGGCCGGACACCGATATGCCTCGCGCGGTGGGGCGGTCCCGAACGGCGGGGATCATATCGGGTTCGTCGGGGGGCAACAACCCGCTAACAATAATGTAAGCGAGCCCTCTTCAGTTGATGCTGCGTCTCGGCGGCGCGTTGCCTTCGCCGGGCTCGGGCGCCGCGCCGGACTGATGATGGACGAGGAGCCAGCCATCGCCGCTCCGTGTGAAGATGTTGGTGGCGATGAGGTAGTCCTGTCCGATGCGCTCATAGCAGATCACAATCCCTGTGTCGCGATGAATGCCCGCCCGCGCATGGAGGCATTCGATATCGGGGCTGGCCGGGCCGGTCAGGATGGCGTGCCAGCTCTGCAGCACGCTGTCCCGGCCCTCCACCGGCGGCCAGCCCGGGTGAAGGCAGGTCACGGGTTCTTCCTCCGCCCAGACGGCGCTCATGAGCGTGACGTCACGCTCCGCAAAAGCGCGGTAGAAGGTTTCGTTTGCGAAGAGAAGTTTGGCGCGATCGCGTGCGGGGGAGGAGCCGGTTGCCATGGAGTTCGTCCGGGTGGTGCCAAGGCTGCGATTGGGCGCAGTCTAGCAGCGATGTGTCCTCATTGCATGTTCATGCGCATCGCCCGTCATGCGATCGTCTGTAACCGGAGATTGGCGAGAGCGAGGACGGAAAAGACGAGGTTCGACGCGAAGAGGATGACGAGATAGAGGCCCCATGGCTCGCGAATGCCGTCCACGGGATTTCGCCGGACGAGCCAGAAGAGCAGCGGCGTCCAGAATGCGGCTGCCCCCGCCGCGATGAGGCCGGAGGGAACCTCCCGTCCGGCAAGCGCGATGGCGAGCGCCACGACCGCGAGCCAGATACCGAGGATCGCCCTTGCTTCGGCGCGGTGGAAGATGAAGCAGATCGAGAGGGAATTGAAGAGGATCAGCCAGTAGACGAGGCCGCGCGCCGGGTCTGGCGCGGCGGATATTGCATCCAGAATAGCCATGATTGCCCCCTCGCAACCTGCCCGGACTGACCGAATTGTTCCTTTCGGTCAGTCTGGCCTCCGGGACGGGGTCAAGGCAAGTCACAAAGAAGTGGGCTGGGGAAGTGGGGCGGGGGACGTGCCTCGGAACAGGCTTCTCAGCCGAAGCGGCGCTTCAGCCAGTCCACCATCAGCGCGTTCAGCTCCTCCGGCTTTTCGGACTGGGTCCAGTGGCCGCAATCGGGGATCACGTGCTTTTCGAGATCCGGCACATATTGCTCCATGCCGATGGTCAATTCGGGCCGGAGCACGATGTCGTCCGCCGCCGAGATCATCAGGCTCGGCGCGTCGACCTTCTCGGTCTGGCCTTCGGTGATTTCCCAGTTGCGCGTGAAGTTGCGATACCAGTTGATGCCGCCCTCGAAGCCTGAGTTCTCGAAGGCCTTCGTGTAGTAGGCGAGTTCTTCCTTCGTCAGAAGCTGCTCGCCGGGCCAGGTGCTTTCGTCCGTCTCGAAGCTCTTCAGGAAGGAAAGGTTCTTCTGGTCCGCGGGCAGTTTGTCGAAATCGGCAAGCGTCATCGCGCTCTTGCGATACCAGAAGCGCATGGTGCGGGCGACGTCCTTCTCGAACATCTTTTCCGCAACGCCGAACTGCTGGAAGAAGACGATATACATGTCCTCGCCGAAGGCCATGCGCATGCCCGCGATGGGGTCGATGGGCCCGCGCGGCAGGAAGGGCGTGTTGACGCCGATCACGCCGGCGACGCGGTCGGGGTGGCGCAGCGGCATCTGCCAGACGACCATCCCGCCCCAGTCATGCCCGGCGAAGATCGCCTTCTCGATGCCGAGCACGTCGAGCATTCCCGCCAGATCGTCCGTCAAATGATGAATGTCGTAGAGCGGCACCGCGTCCTTGCCCTTCGGCCCGCCCGTATAGCCATAGCCGCGCATGTCCGGCGCAATGGCTCGGAAGCCCGCCCCGGCAATGGCGGGAAGCTGGTGGCGCCAGGAATAGGCGATTTCCGGAAAGCCGTGGCACATCACCACCGGCACGCCGTCCTTCGGCCCCTGCTCGTAGACGGCCATGCGGATGCCGTTCGTCTCGACGTAATGCGGCTCCGGAAAATTCATCGCCGTTCTCCTCCCATTTGTTCTCGTTGCATCAGGCGGGCTTCAGACGCTCCGGATCCGCCGTCGGCGAGATGCCGAGCGAGCTCAGCATTTCGGTCCGGCCGGGGCCGAGCTTCGGCGGATAGAGATCCGCGTTGCGCTTCTTGCCGCGCGCCCAGGTTCTCAGCACCTTCGACACGTTGCGCGGGTCGCGCAGCCAGGTGTTCGGGGCATCGACCATGTGGAAGGAGCGCATGAAGGCGCGCATCAGCTCCACGTCGCCGCGAATGGCCGGCATGATCGCGTCCTCGGTGAAGCTCTTGAAGAGCCGCGCCTTCACGCCCGGCTTGTAGTCCGGGTCGAGCGCGTTGCGCGCGCGTTTCGCGGCGGCCAGATCCTGCTTCACCATGTCGTCGTAATGCTGGCGGAGTTCCTTCGCCAGTTGCGCGTGGTAGAAGCGCGCCCTCTCGTTCGGGTCGTTCGACCTCTCCAGCGTTTCGACGAGCGCTTCTGCGGCGACGCCCGCGAAGGAGCAGCCGCGTCCATAGAGCGGATTGGTGCGGATCACGCTGTCGCCGATCGGGAAAAAGTTCAGCACGCGGGGGGCGCCATCCTTCGTCATGTGGCGCCAGCGGCTTATGAGTTCGCCCATGCCGAAAACGCGGCTGACCGGCCGCGAGGTTTCGCTCGACGTCCATTGTGCGATTCCGGGGAGCTGCGCGCATATCGCGTCGAAGTTCTCCGGCCTTACGATGGCGCGGCGAAGCTCCATCTCGATCTCCGGCACCGCCAGCGTGATCGAGAAGCAGCCATTGTCGGCGGGGAAGAGCCCGTATTTGATGAAGCCGAGATCGCCTGCGCCGGGAATCTTCGTGCGCGCGGGCTCGTTTTCCGGATCGTGCAGCCGGTAGTGGCGCGTGAAATAGAGAATGCCCGCGCGTTCGGTTTCCTCCGAGATACATGCGCCCGCATCGTTCAGCCATTCGATCATCTGGCTGTTCTTGCCAGCGGCGTCGATCACGATGTCGGCGAGCCAGTCCTTCGTCTCGCCATTCTGCTCGGCACGGACGCCGGTCACGCGAAGTTGCCCCGCGGCGTCCCTGTCCGTCAGGATGCCGCGCACCAGCGCGCCCGTTTCGAAGCGGATGCCCTGCTGGCGTGCCGCGTAGCGGCGCATGATGAATTCGAGCGTCGTGCGGCGGCTGGTCAGGATCGTCATATCCTTGTCGCTGGGCACGGGCCTGTAGCTTTCCTGAAGCGACAGGGGCAGCCCGTCCGCGAATTTCAGTTCGCGGCAGCCGGCGTCCAGCAGTTCCTGCATCAGGTCGGGGTAATTGTCGCGGATCAGGATGTGGAGCCGCGCGAGGAAGGCGTGGCTGTGGCGCAGATGGCCGACGCCCTTGCGTTCCCAGCTTTCGAAAGCTTCGTCGGCGGAGGCTTCCGGCGGAGGCGGGTCGCGCTCCAGCAGGGTCAGTTCCCGGCCCTTGCGGGCCAGTGCCAGCGCTGTCCAGAGGCCGGCTATTCCGCCGCCAACCACCAGAATGCGTTCGCTCATCGTCACGCCTCCTCCATCTGCATGCCGTCCGGCTTACAGAAAAACTAGACTACGGTCTAGCGAAAATAGGAAGCGTTCCCGCGGCTGTCCAGAGCCTGGCCTCGTGAAGTTTTGTGCTCAGCCCGCGGGTGTCGCGCGGAGTGACGAAGCCGCGACGGCAAGGGCGATCCATCCTGCCAGGAAGGCGACGCCGCCGACCGGCGTGATCATCACGAGCGCGCGGCTGCCGGTGAGGCCCAGATAGTAGAGCGAGCCCGAAAAGAGAATCGTACCCGCCACGAAAGCCCATCCGGCGAAGGTTGCGGCCGCGCCGCCGCCCTGCGCCGCTACCCAGGCGACCGCGAGAAGCGCCAGCGCATGGTACATCTGGTAGCGCGCGCCGGTCTCGAAGACAGCGAGTTCCGCCGGCCCCACGCGGGCCTGAAGCCCATGCGCCGCGAAGGCGCCGAGCGCCACCGAAAGAAAGCCGCTCAACGCGCCGATGGTGAGCCAGAGTTTCATGGGTTTGTCCTTGCCGATGTTTTCGTCTTTCCGGCAAGTCTATGCTTGCGGGTGCGGGGGCAGAAAGTCTTTCCTGTCCGCGTTAGTCTGGTGCCGGGTTTCATGCGCGAAAGGAGGTCCTCATGGCCGAGGCCTTTAGGAAATGGCAATGCGCGACCTGCGGCTTCATCTATGACGAGGCGGAAGGCTGGCCCGACGACGGTATCGCGCCGGGCACACGCTGGGCGGATGTTCCGGAGGACTGGGTCTGCCCGGACTGCGGCACGCCAAAGGAAGATTTCGACATGGTCGAAATCTGAGACGTAGCGTCACCGCGCTTTTTTCCCGGAGTTCTGCCATTTTTTGCGACTGTTTGCCGCTTTGAAGCTGCGGGCGAAAGCCCATACGCTCCTTATGGGTTTAATGTTTGCAGCAGAAAGAACGGCCATGATCCCGCAGGAAATCGCCAAGACCATCATCGATCCGAAGGCCTATGCCGATGGCAAGCGCGTCGACGACGCCTTCAGCTATCTCCGAAAGGAGATGCCGTTCGCGCAGGCACAGCCGGAAGGCTTCGATCCCTTCTGGGTCGTGACGAAACATGCCGATATTCTCGAGGTGGAGCGGCAGAACGATCTCTTCCACAATGGCGACCGCGCGACGACGCTGACGCCCATCGATGTGGACAAGAAGGTCCGTGAACTGATGGGTGGCTCGCCCCATCTCGTGCGTTCGCTCGTGCAGATGGACAATCCCGATCACTTCAACTACCGCCGCCTGACGCAATCCTGGTTCATGCCGCAGAACCTGAAGAAGCTTGAGGCGCGCATTCGGGAGATCGCCAGGGGCTTCATCGACCGTATGGCGGATATGGGCGGGAGCTGCGATTTCGCGCGCGACGTTTCCTTTCTCTATCCGCTGCACGTGATCATGGAAGTGCTGGGCGTTCCGGAGTCGGACGAGCCGCGCATGCTCAAGCTCACGCAGGAGCTTTTCGGCAGCGCCGATCCGGATCTCAATCGCAGCGGCGCGGAAGTGAAGGATGCCGACGCGGCGCTCGCGCAGATCGGCGCCACGGTGGGCGAGTTCATCGAATACTTCAACGCAATGACCGAAGACCGCCGGGCCAATCCGCGCGACGACCTCGCCAGTGTCATCGCCAATGGCAAGATCGAGGACAAGCCGCTCGGTCATCTCGAAGCCATGTCCTATTACATCATCGCCGCGACCGCCGGTCACGACACGACATCGAACACGACGGCGGGCGGCCTCTGGGCGCTGGCCGAGAATCCCTCGGAATTCCGCAAGCTCAAGGAAAATCCGGCGCTCATCCCGAGCTATCTCGAGGAGTCGATCCGCTGGGTCACGCCGGTCAAGCATTTCATGCGTACCGCGACGGCGGATGCCGAGGTGCATGGCCAGAAGATCGCCAAGGGCGACTGGATGATGCTGTCCTATCCCTCCGGCAATCGCGACGAGGATGTGTTCGCCGATCCCTTCGTCTTCAAGGCGGATCGCTCGCCCAACAAGCATGTCGCCTTCGGCTATGGCGCTCATGTCTGCCTCGGTCAGCATCTCGGACGGATGGAAATGCGGATTCTCTGGGAGGAGCTTCTGCCGCGCCTGCAAAGCGTCGAACTCGCGGGGCAGCCGAAGCGGATGGATGCGAATTTCGTATGCGGTCCGAAATCGGTTCCGATCAGCTACCGCATGAACTGAGAGAGAAGGGGGACGCCGGGGTATGAGCGATGGTGCGAACGAGAAGGCCTTCAGGACATGGCAATGCATGACCTGCGGTTTCATCTATGACGAGGCCGAAGGACTGCCGGACGAGGGCATCGCTCCCGGCACCCGCTGGGAAGATATTCCCGATGACTGGATATGTCCGCTCTGCGGCACGCCCAAAGCCGATTTCGAAATGATCGAATTGTGAAGGAGTAATCTTCCGCTGCGTCACTCCGCATTTTTGCGGATGACGCGGCGTTGACCCCCGGAGACCGCAAGGTCATTGTTGCGCCATCAAAACAAAAAACACGCAACCGGCGGTACAAGCCGGAGCGGGCCCATAAAGGGAGGGACGCAACATCATGCTCACCAAGGCAGACGATTTTCCGATTCACCAGACGCCGGAACCGATCGCATTTTCGGGAACGGACAGAAACTTCTACGACCGCTATTTCTTCAACGGCTATACGCGTAGTGGCGATGTCTTCTTCGCCGCCGCGCTCGGCGTCTATCCGCATCTCAACATCATGGACGGCGCGTTCAGCGTCATCGTCGACGGCGTGCAGCACAATCTCCATGTCTCGCGCTTCCTGAATTCCGAACGTCTCGACACGCAGGTCGGCCCGCTCTCCATCGACGTTGTGGAGCCGCTTCATTCTTTGCGTGTCCGCGTCGCGGAGAACGAGCATGGCATCAAGGCGGATCTGACCTTCACCGGCCGCGCGCCCGCGCTGAAGGAGCCGCGCTTCACTCGGCGCAACGGTCCGCGCACGCTGATGGATGTGACGCGCATGACCCAGAACGGCACCTGGGAGGGCTGGATCGAGGTCAAGGGCAAGCATATCGAGGTGAGGTCGAGCGACTTCGTGGGCACGCGCGACCGCTCCTGGGGCGTTCGCCCCATCGGCGCTTCCGATGCGCAGCCCATGGTGCCGCCCATGGAATTCCAGTTCTTCTGGCTCTGGGCGCCGCTCAATTTCGACGATTGCATCACGCTGTTCCATGTGAACGACGATGAGCATGGCGAGCCCTGGAACCTCTCCGGCGTCGTCTGCCCGCTCGGTCGCGATGCGAAATCGCAGGAGATGGATCGCGTCAGCTACGAAATCGACTACGTCTCCGGCTCGCGTCATGCGAAGTCCTGCTCGATCTTCTTCGAGACGCGCAAGGGCGAGAAGACGCGGATCGATCTCACGCCCAAGTTCCATTTCTACATGATGGGCATTGGCTACGGTCATCCCGAATGGGCGCATGGCGCGCACAAGGGCGACAACGCTGTCGGCTATGAGGAGTTCAGGCTCTCGGACATCAAGAGCTATGCGCCGCCTCATCTTCACATCCAGGCGATCTCGGACGCGGTGATGACGCTGCCGGACGGTTCGACGCGCAAGGGCTGCGGCATCCTCGAACAGATGATCGTCGGGCCGCATGCGCCTTCGGGCTTCGCCGACATTCTCGATCCGGCGAAGTGAGGGCCGGAATGGAGGATCTCGCTTCCCGCATCGCTGCCTATCTCGCGCACCGGATGCCCGCTGCATCCGGCATCGAGGTGGGCGGCATCTCGCGTATTCACGGCGGCGCCAGCCGCGAAACCTTCCGTCTCCGCGCAAGCTGGCAGGAGGGCGGGGCGAGGATCGAGCGTGCGCTCATCCTGCGCCGCGATCCCGTCGCAAGCCTGATCGAGACGGAACGCGACATCGAATACAACGCCTATCGCGCCTTCCATCCGACGGGGCTTCCGGTGCCCGAGCCGCTCTATCTCGAAACGGATCTCCAGTGGCTCGACAGGCCCTTCTTCGTGATGGAGCAGATCGAGGGCTGCGCCGCGGGCTCGCCCTTCAACGCCGACCCCTACGGGCCCCTCGCCGAGAAGATCGGCAGGCAGTTCTGGACCCATCTCGGTCATATCGCCGCCGCCGATCCGCATGGCATCGGCTTCGCGGCGAACATGGAAGAGATCGCGCCGGACGAGTGCTGGAAGCGCGAGCTCGACAAGTGGGAAAAGGTGATCGACGAGGACGAGCTCGAGCCGCAGCCGATCGCCCGCGCCGCAATCCGCTGGCTTCGCCGCAATCCGCCCACGCCCGCGGAAAGGATTTCGGTCGTGCATGGCGATTATCGCACCGGCAACTTCCTTTATGACGGGGAAGGCAATATCCGGGCGATCCTCGACTGGGAGATGTGCCATCTCGGCGATCCCTTGGAGGATGTCGCATGGGCGGCCGATCCGCTCTGGGCCTTCGAGCGGGCCGAGCGTCCCGGCGGCATGATCGCGCGCGAGGAAGCCTTGCGCATCTGGGAAGAGGCGAGCGGTCTCAAGGCCGATCCCGTCCGCCTGCGCTGGTGGGAGATATTCAACTCGCTGAAGGGGCTGGCGATCTGGATTTCCTCCGGCAAGGAATATCAGACCGGGGCGAACCGCGATCCGATCCTCGCCTTTCCGAGCTGGTATTGCACCGATGTCCATAATCGCGTCCTGGCGCACAGGCTCGCCGAACTTTCGAAGGAGGCCCGCGCATGAAGCCCGATGTCGGAACCGTGATGCACGGCTTTTTCGGAACGCTGCTCGGAGAGATTGCGCCTCATCTGGGCGCGGAATACTCGATGGGCAATGTCGGCATCATGGGCATGATGATGTACATGGTCGCGGAGGAATATGACCGCGCCGCCGATATCCGCGCGACGGAAAACAGGGAGATGCGTTCGCTCTTCTCCCATGCGGCGACGCTCGTCACCGAGCCTGCGCTGAAGGCGAAGCTTTCCTCCGCCGCGGCGGAAAAGGAAACCTCGCTCCGCATCCAGGCGCTGAACGCCCGCAATGCGGCTCTGCAGAACCTGCTGATCGAGTTGCAGGCTCATGCGGAGGCGTCGGACGCCGGATGGGCGCGCAATCTCGAGGCCCGCATCTGGGACTATCTCGTGGCCGCCGCCGAGCGGCGCAAGCTGCCGCTGCCGTCCTTCGGGTAGGGCGCTCTTCCCCCGGACCTGCCGCCGCGCTATCACTCGGTCGCAGCGTCCGGGGTTTCCCTTTTCATGTCTCTCGCCATTCGCCTTGCGACCGTCTACGGCACGATGTTCCTGTTCACGGGCGTCTATCTGCCGTTCTTTCCCGTATGGCTGAAGTCCAAGGGGCTCGATGCGGGCGAGATTTCTCTCGTCGTCGCGCTTTCGCTCTTCCTGCGTATCGTGGTGAGTCCCTTTTTCGCGTCCCTGGCCGACCGGCTGGGCGACAGGCGCCGCGTTGCGCTCTGGCTCGCCTGGGCATCGCTTGCCTGTGCGGGATTGCTCCTCATGGCCGAGGGGTTCGGGCCGATCCTTCTCATTGCCCTCGTTCTCAATGCCGTCTTCCCGTCGATCTCGCCGCTGGTCGAAACCATCGCCATGCGTGCGCGGATCGAAGAGGGCATGAATTACGGCCGTGTCCGCATGTGGGGTTCGATCACCTTCATCGCCGCAAGCGCCGGTGCGGGCTGGCTTCTCGAATGGACGGCGCCTTCCGTCATTGCCCTGTGTTTCGTCGCCGCGCTTCTGTGCAATGTCGCGGGCGCCTGGCTTCTGCCGGAGGATGCGCCGCGAAAGGCCAGGCCCCGCGCGCCGCGTTCGCGCTTCGCCGACGTGCTGGAAATCGGGCGGCATCCCGTTTTCGTTTTCTTCGTGCTCGCCGCGAGCCTCACCCAGGCGACCCATGCCGTCTATTACGCCTTCGGCTCGCTCGCCTGGCAGGCGCAGGGCTATTCGGACATGGTGATCGGCCTGCTCTGGGCGACGGGTGTCGTGGCCGAGATCGTTCTTTTCTACATCTCCGGCCCGTTAATGGCGCGGATCGGCGCCGTCAGGCTCGTCATGCTGGCTGCGGCCGCCGCCATTCTCCGCTGGACGGTGACGGCGCTCGATCCGCCGGTCGCGCTTCTCTTCGTCATGCAGGCGCTTCACGCCTTCACCTTCGGCGCGGCCCATCTCGGCGCGGTGCAGTTCGTGGCGCAGGCGGCGCCGCCGCGTCTTGCGGCCACCGCGCAGAGCCTTTACGCGGCAATGGCGTCCGGCGTTATCATGGGACTGGTGACAATCGGCATCGGTCCCATATATGAAGCTCTCGGGCCCCATGCCTATTTCGTGATGGCGGGGGCGGGCGCGGTGTCGCTCGCGGGGGCCTTCATGGTGGGGCTTCGCTGGAAGGGCGAGGTTCTCGCCGCAGAGGATGAAGGCGAGGAAAGGCAAGAAGAACATGACCATTGAAGTCATCCCGACCGGCGCCGCGCTCGGCGCGGAAGTTCGCGGGCTCGATCTCTCGAAGCCGCTCACCGATGCCGAGTTCGAGGCCGTTCAGCAGGCCTGGTACGATCACATCGTTCTTCTCTTCCGTGGACAGAAGATCGACGACGACGATCTCGTCCGTTTCTCCGCGCGTTTCGGCGAACTCGACATCGCGCCGGCCAGCGCGACCGACATGGCGGGCGGGCAGGCGCTCTCGCGTCCCGAGATATGGATCATCTCCAACGTGGTCGAGAACGGGAGGCCCATCGGCGCGCTGGGCGACAAGGAAGCGGAGTGGCATACCGACATGTCCTATGTCGCGGAGCCGCCCATGGCGAGCGTTCTCTATTCGCTCGAAATCCCCGATAGGGGCGGCGATACGAGTTTCGCCAATATGTACAAGGCGCTTGAGGAACTTCCCGCCGATCTGCGCGCCGCCGTCGAGGGCCGTATCTGCAATCACGATGCGAGCATGACGAGCGTGGGCGAACTTCGCGCGGGCGCCGAGGCGGTCGTGGATGTGCGCACGGCGCCGGGGGCGAAACATCCCGTCATCCGCACGCATCCCGCGACGGGCGGCAAGTCGCTCTATCTCGGACGCCGCCTCAACGCTTATCTCGAGGGATACTCCGTCGAGGAAAGCGAAAGACTTCTCGACCGGCTCTGGGCCCATTGCGCGAAACCCGAATTTTCGTGGACGCACAAATGGCAGGTCGGCGACCTTCTCATCTGGGACAATCGCTGCGCGATTCATCGCCGCGACGGTTTCGATGGCAGTCAGCGGCGTGTCATGCATCGCACGCAGATCAAGGGACGCGCCCCGCGCTGACGCGCCGTCGCCCTTGCGTCAATTTTCCGCCGTTTGACTTTGCCCGCAGATACGCCAGTTTCTGCGGCAAAAGCATTCGCCAAATGGAGGAAAACAAATGCGCGCTTTGGTGCTTGAGGGCAATTTCGGTATCGAAAATCTGAAGCTCAAGGAGCGGGACGTGCCGAAGGCGGGTCCCGGTCAGGTCGTGCTGAAGATGAGGGCCGGCTCGCTCAATTACCGCGACCTCGCCACCGTCACTTTCGGCGGCAATCCCAACCTTCTGCCGCTCGTGCCGTTGTCGGATGGCTGCGGCGAAGTCGTCGAGGTGGGCGAGGGCGTCACGCGCCTGAAGAAGGGCGACCGCGTCGCCCCGAGTTTCTTTCAGGGCTGGCTCGCGGGCGGTCCCGTTGCGCAGCAGCTCGGGCCGACGGCGCTTGGCAGCCCGATAGACGGTTGCGCGCAGGAATATATGGTACTTTCCGCCGAGGGCATGTCCAGGGCGCCCGCCAATCTGTCCGATGAAGAAGTCGCCTGTCTTCCCTGCGCCGCGCTCACGGCCTGGCGTGCGCTCGTCGTCGAAGGCAATCTGAAAGCGGGCGACACCGTTCTCGTGCAGGGCACGGGCGGCGTTTCCATCTTCGCGCTGCAATTCGCAAAGGCGATGGGTGCGCGGGTGATCGTCACCTCGTCCTCCGACGAAAAGATCGAGCGCGCGAAGAAGCTTGGCGCGGACGATGCGATCAACTACCGGGAAAAGCCCGACTGGGAACAGGAGGCCCGCCGTCTCACGGGCGGGCGCGGCGTCGATCACATCGTTGAAGTCGGCGGCGCCGATACTTTCCCGCGTTCCATCATGGCGGCCCGCGTCGGCGGTCATGTCGCGGTGATCGGCATTCTCTCCGGCCTCACGAAAGACGTGAACGTCGCCGCTATCTTCGCGCAGAACCTCAAGATCAGCGGCATCACCGTCGGCAGCCGCACGCATTTCGAGGAGATGTCCCGCGCGATCGAGCAGAACGACATCCACCCCGTCATCGACAAGCGTTTCGCGCTCGACGAGGCGCAGGAAGCCTTCCGCCTCATGCAGGGCGCGTCGCATTTCGGCAAGATCGTGCTGAATATCTGAATCCGATTTGGGGTGTGGGGCGGGCTCGCCTCACCCCCATAATTCCCGTTCCGGCGGATAGACGAGGCTTCCCTCATAGCGCAGCGCCGGTTCGCGATCCTTCGCGAGCAGCAGCGGCCCGTCGAGATCGACATAATCCGCCTGTTGCGCGACGAGCATGGCGGGCGCCATGGCAAGGGACGTCGCCACCATGCAGCCCACCATCACGCGCAGTTTCCTGAGTTTGGCGCAGCGAATGACGGCGAGCGCCTCGGTCAGCCCGCCCGTCTTGTCGAGCTTCACATTGATGAAGTCGTAGAGCCCGACCAGCCTTCGCATGCCTTCGAGCCCATGCGCGCTTTCATCGGCGCAGAGCGGCACCGGGCTTTCGATCCCGCGCAGCACCTCGTCATCCTTCGCAGGGAGAGGCTGCTCGATCAGCGACACGCCGAGCCGGGCGAATTCGCGCGCGAGCGGAAGCACATCCTCGGGCTTCCAGCCTTCATTGGCATCGACGATGAGCGCCGCGTTCGGCGCGCCCGCCCGCACGGCCTCGACGCGCGCCACGTCTTCGTCGCCGCCTTGCCCGAGCTTCAGTTTCAGGATCGGCCGTTTCGCCGCCTTCGCCGCCGCCTCGCGCATGTCGTCCGGCGCGGCGAGGCTCAGCGTATAGGCGGTGGTCAGCGCGCGAGGGGCGGTGAGCGAGGCGAGTTCCCATGCGGGTTTGCAGGCGAGTTTCGCTTCCAGGTCCCAGAGCGCGCAATCGAGCGCGTTGCGCGCCGCGCCGCGCGGCATGGCGCGCTGCAGTTCCTCGCGGCTCATGCCGTCGGCGATGGCCTGCTGCTGTCCCTTGATTGCGGCGAGGACGTCCTTCTCGTTCTCGCCATAGCGGGCATAGGGTACGCATTCGCCCTGGCCCGTCAGCCCGTTTTCGCTGACGCGGGCCACCACCACGCGCGCCTCCGTCTTCGCGCCGCGCGAGATGATGAAGGCCCCTGCGATCGGCCAGGACTGGATTTCGGCGGATATCTCGCGCATCGCGGCGGATTCGTCCCTTGTGTGAAAGGAATGAAAAACTGGCGCGCGATGATGGCTTTTGTGTGTGATCTCTCCAAGCCCCAAAAAGAGACTTGTTCGAAAACGGAGTTAAATGCGGCCCGCGAAGAAGGCCCCGTTCCAGTGCTCGCCGGGCGGGTTCGCCTCATAGGCCGCGATCCGCGCCTCGTAGAAATCGTAGAGCGTCGGGATCGCGCCGTTGAGCTTGCGGCATTCCGTGATGGCGGCGCGCGCCTCCGCCCAGCGCTGGTTGCGATAGGCCGAGAAGATCAGCGTATGCGCCTCCTGCAGCGCGCGGAACTTCGGGTTCGCCCGCATGATCGGGTCGCCCAGCAGCGCGAAGACGCGGCGGCCCTCCGGGTGGCGGGGCGTCGAAACGAGGTCGATCTCCAGCAGCGCATAGCGGTCGCCGACCGCGCGCTGCGTGCCTTCGCCGACGATGATCGCGGGGCCGTAATGGCGAGCATTCTTCTGCAGATAGGCCGCAAAGCTCACCGGTTCGCCGAGTACGCCATAGTCGAAGCGCTGCACCGCGCCCATGTTTCCGGTGATGGCGGTGCCCGTGTCGATGCCGATGGAAAGGCTCAGCGGCACATGGCTCAGGTGCTGGCGGCGCGCATCTTCCTCAAGGAATTCATTGAGCGCTTCCAGGTTCTCCACCATGCGCAGCGCCGCGTCGCAGCCCTTGGAGGCGTGGTCGCCCGCATCGAGCGGCGCATTCCACACCGCATAGAGCGCATCGCCCACCGTGCGGTCCACCATGCCGTTGCGGTCCTGAACGATCTTCGTCATGGGCGAGAAGAAGCGGTTCAGGATGTCGGCATAGGCCGTCGGATCTTCGAGATAGCGGTCGGAGATGATGTTGAAGCCGCGAAGCCCCACCACAACGGAGGTCACGTCGCGGAGCGAGCCTTCCGCCTGGATGATGCGCGGATTGGCCTTCACCTTCGCAAGTCCCGCGGAGGAGAGGCGCCGCGAGAACTGCGTCTCGATGAAGCGGATTTCGTCTTCCGTGTGCAGCCTCGTCATCAGCGCGCAAGTGAAGGCGGCGGCGATCAGCGTCACGCTGGCAAGCGCCGGGTCTATCAGCCAGCGGTAATTTTCGAAGGCCCACCATGAGCCATAGCCTGCGCCCGCGACGAGGACGAGCGTCAGCGCGATGCCCCAGCGGAAGCGGAACCGGCGCACGACGAGGATCACGAGCACGCCCGCGACGAGAATGAAGAGCTGTTCGGCGGCCGAGACCCAGCCCGGCCGCGTCAGGAAATGTCCGTCCAGGATCTGGTCGATGGCATTCGCCGCGATGGCGCCCGAAGCGAGGCGCGTTCCCGCAGGCGTCTGGTACATGCGGTCGGATCCGTTGGCCGATACGCCGATCACCGCGATGCGGCCCGTCACGGCGGCCGGGTCCGCCCGTCCGGACAGGATGCTGCCCGCGGAGAGGCGGCTTCGCGTCGTCTCGTCGCCGAAATAGAGGGCGAGGCTGCCATCCTTCAGCGTCTGCGCCGCGAGGGACGTGCCTTCGATAGCGATGCTCTCGATGCCGGGCTCGATTTCGAAGGAGAAGCCGTTGTCGGGCGTGGCGACGCGCGCGGTAAAGCCCGTGCCGCCCTTGGCGACCCGCAACACCTCGAGCACGTTCGAGGGATAAAGCGCGCCGTCGAGATTGGCGAGCATGGGCAGTCCGCGCACGGTCTTGCCAGGCGCCGTATCGGGCAGGGTGGCGCCATTGCCCTTCGCTGCCGCTTCGAAAGCGGGCAGCGTCGCGCGCCATGTGTCGACGGCATTCATGTAGTGGCGCGGATCGCCGCCCTGCGGCGTGATCGCCGCGCGGCGCAGCGGATCATGCGCGTTCTGGAAGGCGGTCTTGCCGGGAACGAAAGAGACCACCGAAGGTGTCGAGGCGAGCAGCGCCGTGAGTTGCCGGTCGTAGTTCGGAACGCGCGTCAGCGATGAGCCGAGCCCATCAAGGTTTCGCTCGGTCTGCAGGGGCGCCCAGAGGCGCATCAGTTCCGCCGTCGAAGTCGGGTCGCGGTCGGCGAGCGGCATGTCGATCAGGATCGCTTCCGCGCCCGCGTTCTTCACGCGGCTTGCGAGATCGTCCAGCCGCTTGCGCGGCCAGGGCCAGGCGCCATAGGTCTTCGCGGTCTCGGCGTCGATGTCGATATAGACCGCGTGAGGGCCTTCCGGGCCCGCCTCGCGCGGCAGGATGCGCTGGTAGAGGTCGAAGACCTGGTTCCGCAAATAGGACCCGGCGCCCTGCGGATCGTAGATCGACACGGCAAGGCTCAACACCAGCACAAGGCCGGGAAGGATCGCTGAAAGTCTGCGGAATGCAGGCGTCGGGTTCATGCTTCGCTACTCGTCCCGCGCCGAACATGTGTGCGCGGAGTTGCATCATATTGGACCTGTTTTCCTTCTCTTGTCCCGTTCCGGAACACAAGAAGGAACTCTCGATACCCTCACTGCAGCTTCCGTTCCACGGGTTCGGGGACACGCCATACCCGTGCTCACAAGCTTCGCCGAGCCAGTCCTGCGGCGGCTTTTGAGCGAGATTTTCATTTCGGTTCAGGAACCGTCCTCACGACCGTCCGTTAACTTCGCACCGGAGACGGCGGAGGCGGGGAAGAGGGGCGCTCGCGGGGGTTCAAAAGGCACCCCGCATGAACAGGAACAGGTTCGAATGCCCACCACCACACTGCTTTCCAGCGCTACCGAGGTCGATCTGTCGGATCTCGTGCCCCCCGGTGCGGTTACGGCCGTGCTTCGCATCACGGTGACCCCGGCGAATGCCGGTGTCCTCATCTATGTCGGGCCGGATTACGAGATGCCGATCGTCGCGAACGGTCCCGTCTGGGAAGGCCATGTCGATTGTCAGCCGCCGCGCATCTTCGTGAAGGGCGTCGGCGATCCCGCTCCCCGATGGTCGGTGGAGTATGCGGGAGTGCGCGGCGCGGCGGCCTTCTGACAGGTTCCCGGCAAAACCCTCTGGAAGTTCCACGAAACCCAACAAGGCGAGACACATCATGGCCAAGAGCAAATATGACGAGGCGCAGCTTCACGAACTTCTCTATCAGGCGCTCGAAACGGAAGCGGGCGGCATCGAGATTTACGAGACGGCGATTTCCTGCGCCGCCAATGACGACCTGAAGGAAGAATGGAGCGGCTATCTGAAGGAGACGCGCGGGCACCACAAGAAGCTGATGGAGGTTTTCGACAAGCTCGGCATCGATCCCGAGAAGCAGACGCCCGGCCGCAAGGTCGTCGCCCATATCGGCCGGTCGCTCGTGAAGGCGATGGAGATGGCGCGGGAAGAGGGCGATGCGGATGCCGCCCAGCTCGTTGCCGGCGAGTGCGTCGTCCTCGCCGAAACCAAGGATCACATGAACTGGGAGCTGATCGGCCATGTCGCGCAGAACAGCTCTGGTGACACGGCGAAGATCCTCAAGGAAGCCTATGAAGCCGTGGAGCAGGACGAGGATCATCACCTCTACCACACGACCGGCTGGACACGGGAACTATGGATCGATGCCCTGGGGTTCCCTGCCGTCGTGCCGCCGCCCGAGGAGGTGAAGAATGTCGAGACGGCCATAGGCGCCGCCCGCGCGGAAAACGCGCGGGGCGAGATGCTCTGAGCGTCATGTCCGGAGCAGGAGCCGGCGGCGGGATTATTCCGCGCCGGTCTCGCTCTTCAGATAGGCGATGACGTTCTCGCGATCGTCCTCTTTCTTGAGGCCGGGGAAGGACATGGCCGTACCGGGCACCATCGCGGAAGGCTTCGTCAGATAGGTGTCGAGGGTTTCCTCGTTCCAGACCAGGCCGTCCTTGCCGTGCTGGATCATCGCCTCGGAATATCTGAAGCCGTCCTTGGTGCCGGCCGTGCGGCCGAAGAGGCCGTGGAGGTTCGGCCCGATGCGATCGGGGCCGCCAGCTTCCACGGTGTGGCAGGCCTTGCAGCGGGCAAAGATCTTCTTGCCCTTTTCGATGTCGCCGCCTTCATCCGCCAATGCCGCGCCTGCCACCGTCATGACGAGAGTGAGAGCCGTCAGGCCTGTGAAAATGCCGCGCATTGGAATCTCCCTTGAAATCGCAGTTGGGCCCGCTTTTCCTGCCGGGCCGGGATGCAACCTAACCTAATCCGGTATAAAGGGAAGGACATGCGACAGACTGGCGCGGCATCGGTGGGGTGGCTTTGAGTTTTGTTCGCGTGCTGGCGGCTCATGTGCCAATACCGTCGAATTCGGGACACCGGCTTGCTGTTCGTGCAATCGGCGGGCAGAGTGACCGCAGTCCAACCGGATAGCCGAAATCGGGGAAATTTTGGCGGAATCGAGCAGCCGCGGGGGAGGGGCAGGCGAACCGGCCACCTACCGCACGAACATCGAAAACCGGGTGCTCCGTCTCGAAGCGGCGGGGAACTGGTCCATTGTCCATCTGAATTCTGTGGATCGCGAACTCCGCAAGCTCTCCGCCCGTCCCGGCGAGGCGCAGCGGGCCGTGATCGATCTTTCGGCCATCTCCCGATTCGATACCGCCGCAGCCTCCATCGTCTCGCGCACAGCGGCCGAACTGGAGCAACGCGGTCTCCGGGTGGAATTCGAAGGCGTTTCGGAAGCGCAACATCTTCTTCTCGACAAGGTCGAGGCCTGCGGCAAGCCCGAGCCCGTCCGCCAGCCGCCGGTCGCGCTCTATCTCCAGATCGTCGGCAAGATCGGCGAAACCACCCGCGCCATCGGCGCGGAGGCCCGCGCCATGCTCGGTTTCATCGGCGCCGTCATCGTGACGCTGGGGCGGACCGTCGCGAACCCGCGCCGCTTCCGCATGATCCCCTTCGTTCATCATATGGAGAAGTCGGGTTTCGACGCCTTGCCTCTCGTCTGCCTGCTCACTTTCCTCATCGGCGCCGTGGTCGCGCAGCAGGGGGCGGTTCAGCTTCGTCAGTTCGGCGCGGAAGTCTTCACGGTCAATCTCATCGCCATCATCTTCCTGCGCGAGGTCGGTCTTCTCCTCACCGCCATCATCGTCGCGGGCCGTTCGGGCAGTGCCTTCACGGCCGAGATCGGCTCCATGAAGATGCGCGAGGAGATCGACGCCATGCGCACGCTCGGGCTCGATCCGATGGAAATGCTGGTGCTGCCGCGCGTCGCCGCGCTCACCGTCACGCTGCCGCTCCTCACCTTCATCGCCGACATCATGGGCCTTATCGGCGGCGGCTTCGTCGTCTTCTTCATGCTCGACATGTCGCCGGGCGTCTATATCTCGCGCGTGCAGGATGCAGTCGACTTCTGGACCTTCGGCGTCGGCCTCGTGAAGGCGCCCTTCATGGCTTCCGTCATCGCGCTGGTCGGTTGCCGCGCGGGTCTCGCCGTCACCGGCAGCGCCGAATCCGTCGGTGCCATGACCACGAGTTCGGTCGTGCGCTCGATCTTCCTCGTCATCATTCTCGATGCGCTCTTTGCAATGTTCTTCACGGCGGTGGGCATATGAGCGAGGGGCGCAAGGGGGAGCCGATCATCGAGGTCGAAGGGCTGGACACGCGCTTCGGCGACAATGTGATCCACGAAAATCTCGACCTCACGGTAAGGCGCGGCGAGGTCATCGGCATTGTCGGCGGTTCGGGCACGGGCAAGTCCGTGCTTCTGCGCACCATTCTCGGACTGAAGAAACCCGATGCCGGCCGCATCCGAGTCTTCGGTCTCGACTTCGCCCGGCTCTCGGAGGAGGAGCGCCGGCTGAACGAGCAGCGCTGGGGCGTTCTCTTCCAGGACGGCGCGCTCTTCTCCGCGCTCACGGTCGCCGAGAACATCCAGGTTCCCTATCGCGAGCATCTCGATCTGTCGCAGGAGCTGATGGACGAACTCGCGGCGGTCAAGATCGCGATGGTGGGGCTCAGGCCCACCGCCGCCTCGCTCTATCCCTCGGAACTTTCCGGCGGCATGAGGAAGAGGGCGGGGCTTGCCCGCGCGCTCGCGCTCGATCCGGAAATTCTCTTTCTCGACGAGCCGACCGCCGGTCTCGACCCCATCGGCGCCGCCGCCTTCGACGAACTCATCAACGATCTGAAGGAAACGCTCGGCCTCACCGTCTTCCTCGTCACGCACGATCTCGATACGCTTCATGCGACCTGCGACAGGATCGCGGTGCTCGCCGAGAAGCATGTTATCCTCGTCGGAACGATCGACGACATGTTGCGTAGCAGCCATCCCTGGATTCACGAATATTTTCACGGGCCGCGCGCGCGAGCGGCCCTTGCGGGCAAATAAGGGTCATGGAAATCAAATCCAACAACGTCCTGATCGGCGCCTTCACGCTTGCCGCGGTCGTGGGCATCTTCCTGTTCCTGCTCTGGGTGAGCGGGATTCAGCTCAACAAGCAGTTCGCCTATTACAAGATCATCTTCGACGGGTCTGTGTCCGGCCTCTCGGAGTCGGGCGCGGTGCAATATAACGGCCTGCCCGTCGGCAAGGTGACCGACCTCTATCTGATGGAGAACAATCCGAACAAGGTCATCGCCATCATCGAGATCGACGCGCGCACGCCGATCAAGGAAGACTCCGTCGCCCAGCTCGAACTTTCCGGTCTCACCGGCGTCGCCTTCATCCAGATCACGGGCGGCAGCGAGAAGTCGAAGCCGCTCGTCGCGAAGGAAGGGCAGGACTATCCCGTCATCCGCGCGGCGTCCTCCTCGCTTCAGGACCTCCTGAAGAGCGGCCCGGAAACGCTGCAAAGCGCGAACGAACTCATGAAGGAATTGAACAAGCTCGTCGTCGACAACCAGAAATCGGTCAACGAAGCGCTCTCCAATCTCGCGATTATGTCGGAGGCGCTGGCGGGCAGTTCGGACGACATCACCGTCGCCATCGACCAGCTGGCGCAGGCCTCGCGGCACCTGAACAGCATCAGCCGCAGCGCGGACGGGCTGATGAAGGAAGACGTGAAGCATTTCATCACCGATGCGCGCGAGGCCGCGCGCGCCTATCGCGAGGTCGCGGAGGAGCTCGACGCGATCCTGAAACAGAGCGGGCCGGGCATCGGCGCGGGGCTCTCGCAATTGCCGCAGCTTGTCGCCGATACGCGCTCGCTCGTTTCCTCGCTCGACCGGCTCGCGTCGCGCGCCGAGGACGATCCGGCGCGCTTCTTCGTCGGCAACAACGTGCCGGAGGTGGAAGCCAAATGAGGAAAGACCACATGACCTGCATCTTGTCGCGCACCCGGCGCTTCCTTCTCGCGGCCTTCGCGGCGCTGCCGCTCGGCGCCTGCGCGCTTGCCGATGTCGCGAGCGGTCCCGCGCCCTCGCTCTATGTTCTCACCGCGCCTCATGTCGCGGTGGAGGGCGGCAGGCCGTCCGGTGCGCAGCTCGTCGTCGAGGAATTCTCGGCGCCCGCCGCCGTCGATACCGCGCGCATCGTCTACAAGGCCACGCCCAACGAGATCGCCTATTACGCGGGCGCGCGCTGGGCGGACCGTGCGCCGCGCATGATCGGCGCGCTCGCCGTCGAAACGCTCACCGACACGGGCCGCTTCCCCGCGGTCACGGGGCCGGGCGCGCAGGCGCGGATGGATCTCGTGCTTTCCGGCGATATCCGCGCCTTCGAGGCCTATCGGGAAGAGGGTGCCGGGCTCGGTGCGGGCGCGACGAAGGTGAGGGTCTCGCTCTTCGCGCGTCTCGTGCGGATGCGCGACCGCGCCATCGTCTCCTCGCGGGAATTCACGGCCGAGGCCTCCGCGGGCAGCGGCATGGACGCGATCGTCGCCGGCTATGATGCCGCACTGGACGAGGTTCTCGCCTCGCTCGCCCTATGGACATATGAGCAGTCGCTCCTCGCCATGCCGGAAGAGGCGGGGAGCTAGATAGGGTTACGGGCCTCGACCAAAATATAGGTGTCATCCCGGCGCGGCATTCGCGATGAAGACCACCCGCCCCCCGTGGGCGGGTCGAAAAATTCGAGCATCGCGAAGAATTTTTCGGGGAGGGGGACTCCGTTATCGACAGCGGACTCGTTTCCCTTCCTTGCCGCCGCTCACCCCTCCCCAAAATTTGTCTCGCTTATGCTCGCAAATTTTGACCCTCCCACAGGGGGAGGGTGGAAAGGCGAGCCTTTCGCCTAGCCCAGCTTCCCCGTCGCCTGGCCGAGCATGAGATAGACCTTGCCCGTGTCCGAGGTGAGGTAGGTATTCACGAGAATGTTGTCGCGGTCGCGCATCGTCGCCGCGCCGAGCAGTTCCTCGAACTGCGCGATGAAGCGGTCGACATGGGCGCGGAACTCGCCGTCCTTGCGATATTTCTGCGCGATGCGGTCATGGAGTTCGCGCCCCGCCATGTTGTAGAGGCGGCGCGTGAAGACATTGCGCTCGCCCGCCTGATAACGCTGCCAGAGATCCGGCGGCGGGCTCTGTTCGAGCGCGCGGTCGAGGTCGATGGCGAGCGCCTGCAGCGTCTCGATGACGTGGAGCGAGGCGCGCTGGAAGTCGCCGCCGTCTCCCTGCTGTCCGGCATGGGCGTGGCCGCCCTGGCGTTCGGCCGCCGCCAGCAGGTCCGACATGCCCCAGCGGCGCTGTTCGCCGCCCGCGCGCTGGATTTCCGGCAGCGGCGCCATGTGCGGCGGAAAACGCCGCTCGGGGATCATCGGATGCGATTGCGGCGAGGAGCGGTCGAGCGTGCGCGCATGGCGCACCACGATTTCGGCGATGGTCGCCAGCGCCGAGACCTGTTCCTCCAGAACGTCCTTCAGCGCCCTTGCGCTTTCCGCCGCTTCGCCCGGCAGTTCCTCCATGCGCGCGGCAAGCTCGTCCGTCGCCTCGTGCAGCGCGCGGCCCGCCTCGCGCGCGGTGCCGCCAAGGCCGATCATCGCGGCGTTGAAGCGTTCGGCCGCCCTGTCGCCGTCGGTCGAGGCGCGCTCGACCACGCCGCGCAGTTCCTCCGTCTTCGTGCCGACCTTCTCGGTCATCGTTTCCGCCGCCTGGATCACGTCGCGCGATAGCGCGGCGGTCGCGGCGGTGAGCTTTTCCGTGGTCGCGGAGATCGCTTCCGTCGCCGCGCGCGACACGTCGTTCGACAATGCGCCGGAAGCGGCCTTGAGTTCGTCGACGGTCGCGCCGATGGCGCGTGTCGCCGCGCCTGCCGAGCGGCTCACCGAGGTAGAAACATCCGCTGCCTCGTCCGCGCCGCGGCGGATTTCCTCCGCGATGCTTTCGCGCAGCGCCGCCGCGCGGGCCGCCGCCGCCTCGAAGATCGTGTCGAGCCCGGCGCTCAGGCTCTGCACCGCGCGGCTGATCTCCGCCGTGTGGCGGGCGAGCGCCTTGTCGGCTGCGCTCATGTTGTCGCGATGCGCCTCGAATACGGTTTCGAGCCGCTTGTGCTCCTCTTCGAGGCGCCCGGCCGCCTCCGAGATCACCTCGCGCTGTATCTCATAGCGCTTGCCGATCTCGTCCGCCTTGGAAAGCGCGGTCTCCGCCACGACTTCGAGGCGCGATGTCTGCCGGTCGAGCATGGCCGAGGTCTGGTCCGCGCCCGCGCGCGCCGCCTCGCCGATGCGGCTCAGCGCTTCCGTCTGCTCCGCGATGCGCTTGCCCGCGGCGTCGAGGTCGTCCTTCGCCTGTCCCGTGATCCCGCGCACGGCGTCCACCTGCTCGCGGATCGAGCGGGCGATCGTGTCGTTCTCCTCGCCCAGCGTGCGGCTGATTTCCTCAAGGCTCTGCCTGTGGCGCGCGAGGAGGTCCTCCATCGTCCGTGTGCGGAATTCCGCGCGGCCCGAGCCGCGGTCGATTTCTTCCACTTCGCGCTCGATGAGTTCCTTGAGTTCGGCGGCCTGCTTCAGCGCCGCGTCGAGCCCCTCGCGCATCGCGTCGAGCTCGCGCCTCACGGCGGATGAAATCGTCGCAATCTGGTCGGCCGCGAAATCTTCCGGGTCGGACAGGCGGATCGCCGTGCGCGCCAGCGCCTCCGACATGAGTTTCATTTCCTGGCCCCGCCAGATCGTCCAGGCGAGCATCCAGATGAGAAGGATGGGGCCTGTCGCCGCGGCCGCGGCGAACCCCGTCTCGAATTCGCCAAGGGTGCGGATGCCGTCGAGGCCGTAGCGCCCCCACAGGAAGGCGGCCACGGCGCCCGCCCATGCGAGGCTCGCCAGTGCCGCCGTCACGGGAATGCCCTTGCCGGGCTTCCTCGCGATCATGCGGTAGAGCGCGCCGCCTGCCTTGCTGTCCTCGTTCGCCGCGCGGACGGGTGCGTTCTTCTCGGTGCCCGTCTTCTGGGCGGAGGTCCCTTCGGCGGCTTCCTCGGGCGTCCCGGAGGGGGACGCCAGATCCTTGTTTTTCATGGGATTTCCCGGCATCTGCGGCATTGCAGCCTGCCCAAGTTGCCGGTTGCGGGGGAGAGCGTCAACAGGACTCGCCCGGCGGCCGCGGCAGGCAAAGAGGGCCCCCGCGCATAGGGGGCATGCCGGGGGCAAATTGAGGGGGACTAGCTGCGGGGCAGAGGGGCCCGATTGCCAAGGGTCTTCCATGCCTCCACAAGGATCACCCTAGTCATTGTTAACCATAATTTCAATCGCGCTTTACGCAGGGGAAATTGAGGTTTCGCCTTTCCGGAACAGGCCCTTAACCAATCGGTATGGGCTTCGCCGTTACGCTTTTCATCGAATCGGCAGCGACGATGGATGGAGCGGCGGCATGAAACCCACGAGCCTTGCAAAGCAGATGGAGGATGCGCCCGCGCTCCGCGAGGGCCCTTGCGGCGCCGGCCGCCCCATCGACCTCGTCCATCTCTCCAAATACACGCTTGGCAACCGTTCGCTCGAGAACGAACTGCTCGGCCTCTTCCGCACCCAGGCCGATGTCTATCTTGCACGGCTCGACGGTGCCGCCGACGAGACCGAATGGAAGAACGCCGCCCACAGCCTGAAGGGCTCGGCTCGCGGCCTCGGCGCATGGGTGCTGGCCGAACTCGCCGAAGAGGCGGAGAAGACCGCGCTCGCTGCCCGCGATGGCGTCATGGCCCGCATCCGCGAGGCGGTCCTGTCCGTCAACGCCTTCATCGACAGCTTCATGGAAGCGTGAGCGGCTTTTTCTTTCTGACTTTCCAAAAACAAAAATGTCACCCCGGCGTAAGCCGGGGCCCACTCGCAATTCAACTTGCCGCAGCAATCGAAGATTGAATGCCAGCCGTTCAGCGAGCTCGGAACAAAAGCCGCTCTTGCTGAGGGAGCCAATGGATCCCGGCTTTCGCCGGGATGACATATGAGTTTTATCTGTCTACGGAATATCGGTCATTGCGAGGGGCGAAACACTCCAGAACTTCAAATTCGGCGTCTGCCATCTGGACCACCCTCCCCCTGTGGGAGGGTGGCCGATGCGGGAAGGCAACAAAAAGCCCTACTCCTCCACCATCTCCAGCACCACCTCCGCAATCGCCAGCGAGGCGGTGAGCCCCGGGCTCTCGATCCCGAGGAGATTGACGAGGCCGGATTCGAAATGATCGAAGTAACCGGATATGCGGAAGTCGTAAGATGGCCAACTTGGTCCGTTGAGTTTCGGACGGACCCCCGAATAGGCAGGCTGGAGCGCACCGTCCTTCAACTCCGGCCAATAACGTCGAATGGCGTCGTAAAAAAGCGGCGCTCGCGCCGGGTTCACCGCATAGTCCGGCTCGCCGCCTTCCTCGACCTCGATCCATTCGATGTCCGGTCCGAAGCGCGCCTGTCCGCCCATGTCGAGCGTCAGGTGGATGCCTAGTCCTGCTTCCTCGGGTACGGGATAGACAAGCCTTGAGAAGGGGGCGCGACCGGTCAGTGAAAAATAACTTCCTTTGGCGAAATGCGCCGGAGGTTTCGCCCACCCGTCCAGCCCTTCTATCGTGGCTGCGACTGCGGGTGCCCATAACCCGCCCGCATTCACAAGTATCCGTGAACGGAGTTTCATGGGCTCCGCACCTTCCACATATACCGCGTAGCCGGGCTTTCCTCTTCCGATCCTTGTCGCCTTCGAGTGGAAGGCGATCACGCCGCCGGCGTCTTCGAACTCGCCCTGGAGACTCAGCATATAAGAGTGTGCGTCCAGAATGCCGGTCGAGGGAGAGAGCAGCGCCGCTTCCGCCCGCAGCGCGGGTTCCATTGCGCGCGCTTGTCTTCCCGTGAGTTCGCGCAGGTCGTCAACGCCATTCTCCCGCGCGCGTTTCGCGATGCCGCCCAGTTCCGCAAACTGGCTTGTCTGCGTCGCGACGATCAGCTTGCCGCATTTGCGGTAGGGCAGCTTGTGGCTTTCGAGATAGTCGTAGAGCATCTCGCGGCCTCTTACGCAGAGCTCCGCTTTCCAGCTTCCCTTCGGATAATAGATGCCGGCATGGATCACCTCGCTGTTCCGTGCGGAGATCTCTGTGCCGATGCTCCCATGCCGTTCCAGCACCACCGTGTCGTACCCCGCGCGCGCCAGCGCCCGCGCGCAGGCGAGCCCCACCACGCCCGCACCGATCACCACGGCATCGATTTCGCTTTCCGCCACCACCGGCGCTCTCCCTCACGTCACGGGAAAAGCAGTGCCGGAGAAAGGGGAGGGAGGCAAGATACTAATAAACACTGTCATTGCCGGGCCGGACCGTAGGTCCGTGACCCGGCAATCCAGAAGCCGCGCTAGCGGCGTCCCCTTCATATGACTCCTGTCCGGAGCCTGCCGCTCTGGATGCCCGGGTCGAGCCCTGGCATGACGTGATTGAGAGAGGCGGGAAACCGGGGACAAGTTTTCAGAGAGAAACTTCTCCCCGCTTTCGGGGATAAACCCGCTTCCGTCCGTCGCGCCGCAACTTATCCCCGTCATGCGGCCGCGAAGGGGAGGCGGCACGAAACTCCGGCCTCAGAATGCGGAGCGGGGATATCGCCGTCATTTGTAACGGTTTGATGACGTTACGATGACGGTCGAATCCGCCTTATCCCCGGCCTCAAAATCAGCCAATGAAATCAACGGGTTGGGAGGGGGTGAAAAACCGGGGATTGTGACAGTGGGGCGCGAAAACCCCTCATTTATCCCCGGCCAAGCCTGTTTTTATCCCCGGCAGCCTGCCGCTTTATCCCCGCCTTCGCGCCGGTTTATCCCCGAAAGAGGCGGCGGGTTCGCTGCCCGAAATTCCTCTGTCAGCGGATCAATAGCGCGTGGCGGGGCGGCTCACGGGCCCGTCATCCGTGATCGAGATATGGGTCAGCGTCTGCTCGTCATGATTCATGCGCCAGGAGAGAAGTTTCTGCGCATATTCGAGCACCAGCGGAAGATAGGCGGGGTCCGTCGCGCGGTTCACGAACTCGTCCGGGTCTTTTTCGAGGTCGAAGAAAAGCGGCGGCAGCTTCGTGAAGTGGACATATTTGTACTTCTCGTCACGGATCACGTTCATCGTGCATTGATGCATGGTGAGGTCGAGGCGCTTCTCCGCGCTGTCGTCGGCAGGGTCGCGGAAGTCGAATTCCCAATGCGCTTCGCTTCTCCATTTCTCCGGCGCACGGCCTTCGAGGAAGGGCCTCAGCGATGCGCCGTCGCATTGCACGGGTATTTCCGCGCCGATCAGGTCGAGCATGGTCGGCATGATGTCGACATTCTCCGTGAACAGATCGACATGCGTGCCGCGCGCGCCATCCGCCTCCCGCCTCGGGTCGCGGATGATGAGCGGGATGTGGTAAGACGCATCGAAATAGCCGCATTTGCCAATCAGCCAGTGGTCGCCCATCTGCTCGCCATGATCCGATGTGAAGACGATCAGCGTGTTGTCCCAGCGTCCGCTTTCCTTGAGGAATGTGAAGATGCGGCCAAGCGCTTCGTCCACTTCGGACATCAGCCCGTAATAGACGGCTTTCAGCCTGCGTAGTTTTCTTTCGTTCGCCGGGGCGCGGAAGTGCTTGCGCGAGAGCTGGTGTTCGAGCCAGGGATGCTGCGCGCCTTCCGCTTCTGCGTTTTCCTTTCGCCTGAAGCCCGGCACTTCTTCCGGGTCGTACATCGCGTTGAAAGGTTCCGGCGCGACGAAGGGCGGGTGAGGGCGCAGGATCGAGAGATGTGCGATGAAGGGTTTGTCGCTGCTTGCGATGTAGTCGATCGTGCGGTTCGTCAGGAATGTCGTGTCGTCCGCCTCCTTCGGATAGACGAGCGGGCGGGGTGCCGCCGCGCCGTCCTCATATTCCGTACACGGAGCGCGGTGGCCATAGGCGAAGCGGATATCGGCGGGTACCTCGTATCCTTCCCCCTTCAGCCAGTCGGTCCAGGGTGTCGGCCAGGTGCCCATCATGCATACGGGCCGGATGCCGGGCAGCGGTCCCTCATAGGTTTTGAGCCAGGGGCTGTCCGGATACTCCTCGCGCGGGTCCTGGCTCGTGTCCGTGTATCCGAAGAGAACGGGGTCGTAGCCGAGCTTCGCCGCTTCCTTCGCCCAGTTGGTATGACGCGCGTCGAGCGGCGTTCCGTTGGTGCCGGAGCGGTGGTTCTGCAGGTACATGCCGGTGTGGAGCGAGGCGCGCGAGGGACCGCAGGGAACGGCGTTCGCATAGTGGCGCCTGAAGAGCACGCCCTCTCTCGCCAGCGCGTCGAGGTGAGGCGTCTTTACCATTTCATGGCCGAGCGCCGAGAGGCACTCGCCGCGCCACTGGTCCGCCGTAATGAAGAGAATGTTGAGCCTATCCGCCATTTTCGCGTCTCCCGCTTATGTCCCGGGTGAGACTATGCGATGCCGGTGACACGCCGACAACGGCTCGAATCCGGGCGCTGACGCCGCGTCCGGGCCGCTCGCAAAAGCCCCGCGCGCATTGGGGGGTTGAAAAGAAATGAGCCCTGCGTCATGTATGTGCCGGCCCGTTTCGGGTTCCGGCCTTGCCCGGCCCCTTCCACCCTCCGACCAAGAAAAGCAAGATGGCGAAGATCACCTATATCGAGCACAACGGCACGGAACACACCATCGATGTCGAAAGCGGCATGACGGTGATGGAAGGCGCCATCAAGAATTCCATTCCCGGCATCGACGCCGATTGCGGCGGCGCGTGTGCGTGTGCGACCTGCCACGTCTATGTCGCGGAAGCATGGAAGGAAAAGGTCGGCCCGGCCGAGAGCATGGAAGAAGACATGCTCGATTTCGCCTTCGACGTGCGCGACAACTCGCGGCTCTCCTGCCAGATCAAGGTGACGGACGAGCTCGACGGTCTTGTCGTGAACCTGCCCGAGAAGCAGTTCTAGATCGCGCGTCTCAGCCGTTCGCGGCTTTCGGATTCTTTTCGTCGAACACCGTGAATTCGTGCTCGATCGACTTCTCGATCAGGAGCCGCCACAGCGGTTCCGCGATCGAGCGGGCGAGCCCTGCCTTGTCGGCCTGCGCCAGCACCTTCTGCACCACGTCCTCGATCCGCGCTTCGTCGCGCACGGCCGAGCGTTCACCCTTGATCACACCGGCCTGTTCGATATAGCCCTGCCGCTCGGCCAGCAGCTTCACGAGGTCGCGGTCGATCCTGTCGATCTCCTCGCGTACTTCCTGCATCGTGTTGCATTTGACCATTGGGTGTCTCCGGCAGGCTTTCAGGGGTGCGGCAGGACGCCATGCTGCGGTGCCGCATGCGCTGCGTAAGATAGGCATGGAAGCAACTTTGTCACTGGCAAACAGACAATTTTTTGCTTGGCGTTGCGGCATCCGGGACCTATATAGACCGGAAAGGTTGTGAAATATAAATAATCACACTTTTTACCCGGTAATTTAAGCCTCGCGCAGGCGAAACGACAGGTGGCCGAGAATGACTCAGGAAGCGATCTCGACGGATGTGGTGATCATCGGTGCAGGGCCTTGCGGGCTCTTTGCCGTATTCGAGCTCGGCCTTCTCGACATGAAGTGCCACCTCATCGACATTCTGGACAAGCCGGGTGGCCAGTGCGCAGAGCTCTATCCGGAGAAGCCGATCTATGACATTCCGGCGCTCCCTGTCGTCAGCGGTCAGGAGCTAACGGAGCGGCTGATGGAGCAGGCGGCACCTTTCGGTCCGCAGTATCACTACAACGAGATGGTGGAGGAGCTTGAGAAGCTCGAGGACGGACGCTTCCGCGTGAAGACGGATGGTGGCCTCGTCTTCGAAGCGAAGGTCGTCGTCATCGCGGCAGGCGGCGGCAGCTTCCAGCCGAAGAAACCGCCGATCCCCGGCATCGAGGCCTATGAAGGCAAGTCAGTGTTCTATTCGGTCAAGCGGATGGAGAACTTCCGCAACAAGAAGGTGCTTATCTCCGGTGGCGGCGACAGCGCGCTCGACTGGACGATCAATCTTCAGCCTGTCGTGCAGTCGATGCAGCTCATCCACCGCCGCGACGGCTTCCGTGCCGCGCCGGACAGCGTCAACAAGATGCATGCGCTGGTGGAAGAGAAGAAGATGCAGTTCCATCTCGGCCAGATCACGGCGCTGCATGGCGACAATGGTCAGCTCGCCGGCGTGACCGCAAAGGGCAATGATGGCCAGGATTATGAGATCGAGTGCGACACGCTGCTGCCGTTCTTCGGCCTCACGATGAAGCTCGGGCCGATCGCGAATTGGGGCCTCAATCTCCACGAGAACCTCATCCCGGTCGATACGGAGAAGTTCCAGACCAGCGAACCGGGCATCTTCGCCATCGGTGACATCAACACTTATCCGGGCAAGCTCAAGCTCATTCTCTCGGGTTTCCACGAAGCGGCGCTCATGGCGCAGGCCGCATTCAAATATGCAAACCCGGATGCGAAGGTGACGTTCCAGTACACAACGTCGTCGACCAGCCTGCAGAAGAAGCTCGGCGTCGCCTGACGCTTCCACGATGTCTGGAGTTTGTAATGCGTATCATCCTTGTGGACGGTAAGGGCTGCGAGCATGAGCTTGAGGCCGTTGAAGGCTGGCGGGTGATGGAGATCATCCGTGATTACGGCTTTCCCATTGTTGCTGAATGCGGTGGGGCATGCGCCTGCGGTACGTGTCAGGTAGAAGTCGACCCTGAGTGGGCATCGAAACTGCACGAGCCGCGCGAGGACGAGCTCGACCAGCTTGACCAGAATTATGGCGGTGAGTGGTCGCGCCTTTCCTGCCAGCTCATCATGACGCCGGAACTCGATGGGCTTCGTGTTCGTCTCGCCGATATTGCGATCCGCGAAGCGGCCTGATTTCTCCTTCGAGCCTCACTGGACAAGCCCTCCATATCTCTGCCAACAATGCGGAAGTGGAGGGTTTTTTCTTGCGCCTTATTTCTTTCATCACCTGTCTTCTCACCGCGCTCTTTCTTGTAGCGCCGTCTTTTGCGGAGCCTCCCGAAGCTGTCGAAACCAACCTCTATTTCGGGCTGGCGCTCGAAGCGGGCGGTGAGGTGAGCGAGCTCGAGTGGAGCGCCTTTCTCATGGAGGAAGTCACGCCGCGTTTCCCTGACGGCTTCACCGTCGTCGATGCCTATGGGCAATGGCGCGATCCTTCGCTTGCCGATGCACCAGTCATCCGCGAGAAAACGAAACTCCTCATCGTCGTGCATCCCGGCACGGCAGAGACGGACGAGGCGATTACGGAAATCAAGTCGCTCTATAAATCGCGCTTTGATCAGAAATCTGTCTTTCATACGGATGCACCCGTCCGCATCGTGGAGTAGTCTCCGCTTCATGTTGGCAGCATCCGTACCCGTAGAAAGAAGTTTCGAGATCTGGCCAGGCAGATTGTCCTTCGCCGCGGGCGGCCCCGGCGCGCGCGAGGCGCTCGACGTGGCGACCGATGTCGCCCGAGATCTTGCCCGCGCCGTAATCGAGGATGCGGAACTTCTCGTGAAAGGCGGCGATGTTCTGCCGCGCGGGATTGCAGGCCGTCACGCGCTTGAGGCCGTGGCGCCGTTCCGCGATGTGCAGGGCGGTGATCTGCCGCCTTCGCTTGCGGCTCTGCCCGGCGCGATCTGCGATACCGTGCTCGATGCTATGCGCCGTGCGGCGGGTGAGACGGAATTCGTCATCGTCGCGCTCGGCAATGCGGCGGCGATCTACCAGGAGTCGGGTGTCGCCGTACCGCCCGATACGGACATGCCGCCCGTCCTTGCAGAGTTTGCACACGCGCTCGGGCCTGGCATTCAGGGCGGCGTGGCGCTAGGCGGTATTCATTCCTCGATGCCAACATGCGGCGCGCTCGACATGGTGGCCGTTCAGTCGAAAAGTGCGGCTCACGCGGGCTTTGCCGCGGTGCTTGTTGCGGATGCTGCGGCGGCGGGTTTCTTGCCGCCCAGGGGTGGCATGCCGCGAGACCGCTTGTTCGCGGCGGGCTGGTCCGGACATGCCGTTGCTCGCGCGCCTGGCCTTGTCGAACCGGAACTGATCTGGGATGCCTTGTCGGCCTCCGTCCGCCGTGCATCTTCGCTCCGAGACAGGCGGTTGCTCTCCGCCGCGGCGCTTGGTTTCAAGGGGCGCGGCCGCACAATCGGCCCAGTCGAGGGTGATCGGCTCTTGCGGTTCGGTGTTTCGGAGTGGCGTTAGACGAGGGGTAGCGCCATACTCTCGGCAAAACGCCAAGGGGAGGGTCGTCCATGGGTTTCTACGAACGCCGCATTGTGCCGCATATCATCAATTGTGCCTGCGGCACCAAGCCGATCCGTTATCAGCGCAAGAAAGTCGTGCCGATCGCGGAAGGCACGGTGCTTGAAATAGGCATCGGCACCGGCCTCAATCTTCCCTATTACGATTCCTCGAAAGTGACGAAGGTTATCGGCCTCGACCCGTCCGAGGAGTCCTGGAAGCTTGCGGGCGAACGAGCGAAGGATCTCTCTTTTCCGGTCGAGTTCATCGGGCTGCCGGGCGAGCAGATACCGCTCGACGACAAGAGCGTCGACACGGTGCTCTGCACTTTCAGCCTTTGCACCATTCCCGATCCGGTAAAAGCGTTGGAAGGCATGCGCCGTGTGCTGAGGCCGGGCGGCAAGCTCGTCTTCTGCGAGCATGGCGCTGCGCCGGATAGCGATGTTGCCCGCTGGCAGGACCGGATCAATCCCGTCTGGAAGGTTCTCTTTGGCGGCTGTAACCTCAATCGCCGCATGCCTTCTCTGATCGAGGAGGGCGGGTTTCACATTGCCGACCTGCAGTCGATGTATCTGCCTTCCACGCCGCGCTTTGCCGGTTTCAATTACTGGGGCGTCGCGCAGGCCTGAGAAGCGATACGGAGATTACGATGTCGTTGTCGGTGATAGGTGCCGGGTTCGGCCGTACGGGAACTCTTTCGCTCAAATTGGCGCTTGAACAGCTTGGCTTCGCACCCTGTCATCACATGATGGAGGTTTTCGCCAATCCGGGGCAGGCGCCGGTCTGGCTCTCTGCCGCAAAAGGCGAAGAGGTCGATTGGAGCGAGTTGCTGGCGGATTACAAGGCCAGTGTCGATTGGCCTAGCTGCCATTTCTGGCGCGATCTTGCGACGCACTATCCGGAAGCGAAGGTAATCCTTTCAACGCGCGATCCGCGGCGCTGGTACAAGAGCATTTCGGAAACGATCTTCCCTGCCATGGCAGGCGAAATGCCCGGTGAGGGAGGCGCGGCCGATGTCATCTCGATGGCGCGGCATATCGTCAGCGAAAAGACCTTTGGCGGCAGAACCGATGAAGCTCATGTTCTCGATGTGCTGGCGCGTCATGAGGCGGAAGTGAAGCGGACGGTCCCCGCCGGGCGCCTCCTCGTCTTCAATGTCGCGGAAGGCTGGGGGCCGCTTTGCCGTTTCCTTGAGGTGCCGGTCCCCGATATGCCTTTTCCGCGGACCAATTCCAGCGAAGAGTTTCGGGCTCGGCTGAAATAGCCGGGTGTTGGCTTGACCCGTTTGCTTCCCTTGTTTAGAACAAAAGGAGAACATTCGAGGTTGCCATGCTTCAAGCCGAGAAAGACCGCGTTATCGCCGAGTTGAAAGCACGGATTGCCAATCATGAATCTGGGGCTGAAACGGAAAGGCCGTCTTTTCTGCTTGGGCTACCAGAAGTCGATCAGGTTTTGCCTGATGGCGGGCTGAGGCTTGCCGCGCTGCATGAAGTTGCGGCGGCTGCTTATCGGGATATGGGGGCGGCAACGGGGTTTCTCATTTCACTCATTATCAGGGCCAGCCGCGACGTGTCTCTTCCCGTCCTGTGGTGTGAAACGGCCAAGCCACCTTTCGACATGGGGCGGCTTTACGGACCAGGTCTTTCCGCTTTCGGTATGGAACCGGAAAGGTTGATACACGCGTTTCCGGCTTCCGATGCCGACTGTTTGTGGACGATAGAGGAGGCGCTGCGAAGCCGTGCCTTCTCGATCGTTGTCGGCGAGATCGACGGACGCTCTCCTGTGCTCAGTCTTGCTGCGACAAGAAGACTGCAACTTGCGGCTGAAGCATCCGGAGTGCCGGCCGTTCTTTTCACCGGGCATGCCAAAGAAGGTGCGAGCGTTGCCGTCACCCGGTGGCATATCGCTTCGGCGAGAAGTAGCCCCGTTCCTTATGTGACCCCAGAGGAAAAACTGCCCGGTGCACCGCGCTGGAAAGTCGAGCTCTCGCGTGCACGGGGCGGAAAGCCAGCATCATGGCTGCTGGAATGGAATGCGATGAAGGGGGCTTTTACGGCTGTGTCTCAGGCGGAAGAAAATGACGGCGCTAGAGAGCCTACCGTTACGGCCTCTCCTCCGGCTTTGCCTCTCCGGCAGATCGCGTGAGATTCAGCTCACCAGTAATAGGGAGGATAATAACGATAAGGATAGCCGGGATAGGGCCCCCACCAAGGCGAAGGTGTCCGCGCGCGTCTCAAGGCGCGCGTGTTTTCTTCCTGCGCACGAATTTCCTTCAGCCTCAACACACAGTCGGCAAACGCTTCCGTGCCTTCCGTAAAGCCGATTTTCTTGCATTCGGTTTCGTCGGCTTGTCGTTCGGCTGCCGTCCGGGCTGCTTGTTCCTGCGGGCTGACGCATGCAGCAAGAGTAGCAAGCGCCGCGACAGCCAGAATGTTTCGCATGATACGCATGACTGAAACTCCCGAGATCAGAGTCCTACGCCGATACCCACGCCGAAGCCAACATTCGGAGAGCGGTTGCCTTCTTCCTTCGCGCGGATTTCCTTCATCTTGAGGCGGCAGTTTCCATAGGCCTCGGTTCCCGGTTTGAAGCCGAGGTCCACGCAATTCTGATGATCTATCGCGTCGAGCCGTGCTTGTTCGGCGGCAGGATCGCTGCAAGCGCCCAAGGCAAGCGGAAGGGCCAAAACCAAACCGCAAGCAAGCCGTTTCGCATATAAAAATCGTAGCATGCTTCTGTCTCCCGATGCTCAGGGCGCCTTTTCCAGCAACCTAAGGCTACTCCCAATTTGGGCAATGAATGGGCGGAAAGTTAGGCGGATTCGACTCGCCATCCTGGCCGCAAGACGCCATAATTTTGTTCCTGTTTTGTTCTTAATTTGTGGTGCGAACATGAGGAGCGAAAGGCGAGTTGTTTCGCTCTGGCTGCCTTTCTGGCCTATCGAGCATCTCTACCGCAATCTGGCGCGAGTTCACGATGGCCAGCTGGTGCAAAAACCCAGGGCGATTGCACGTTCGGGTGCCGGTGGTGTTCGTATTACTGCATGCGATCAGCTTGCCAAGACTGCTGGAGTAGAGCAGGGGCAACTCGTCCCGGACGCCATGGCGCTTTGTCCTTCATTGGAATTGCATCCTGCCGATAGCGATGGTGATTGGAAGGCGCTTCAGAACATCGCTCGCTGGTGCGGCCATTACACGCCATGGGTGACGATGGATCCCGTTGGCAGGGCTGCAGAGCCATACGGAATTCTGCTCGACATCACAGGCTGTGCGCATCTCTTTGGGGGTGAAGAGGCGCTGTTGGCAAATCTCCATGGACGCTTCAACAAGTTGAAGCTAACCGTTCGCGCCGCTATCGCTTCAACGCCGGGCGCGGCCTGGGCGATGGCGCGTTATGGTCCTCATCCTCTCTCGATCGTGCAGAAGGATGGAGAGGCGAATGCGTTGCGTGATTTGCCTGTGGCGGCGCTTCGACTCGATAGCGCGACAGCCGATGGTCTCATGCGTCTTGGGTTGAAACGGACAGGGGATCTCTATGGCAAGCCTCGCGCGCCCATTGCCGCACGTTTCGGGGAGGTGGTAGCCCGACGCCTCGATGAAGCACTTGGCTTCGAGCCTGAGCCTATTTCGCCTGTATCGCCGCCTGTTCCCTATCGCGCGCAACTGTCTTTCGCAGAAGGACTTACACAACTCGGTCATATTGAGGAGGCTGTCCTCCGGGTGACAGGCGATCTTTGTGAGGTACTGCAACGTGAGCAACAGGGAGCCCGGCAGCTTGAATTGCATCTTTTTCGCGTTGATGGGGAGGTGGTGCGGCTTCGAGCCGGCACCGGCAGGCCTTCGCACGAAGCAGAACATCTGGCGCGGCTCTTTCGCGAAAAGCTTGCGCAGGCAGGTGATGACTTTGATGCAGGGTTCGGTATCGACGGAATCACGCTTGCCTGTCTTGCAGTGGAACCCTTGTTGCCCGCCCAAAACAGTTTCGGGGGAAGCGAAGCGTGTCGACAAAACCTCGAATGTTTCCTGGACCGGCTGAGCAACAGACTTGGCCCTGATCGTGTTGTGCGGCTGGAACCGCGGGCAAGCCATATTCCCGAATGTGCCTTTGCCGATGTTGTTGCACTTCGCGGACTTACGCCGGCCATGCGTGGCTGGACGATGCATAGAGATGAACACCGTGCTTCCATGCTCGGAGGTAGTCTTCCTCGACCCGCGCGGCTTCTGCCCATGCCGGAGGTTGTGGATGTCATTGCCGAGGTACCAGAAGGACCTCCCCGTATTTTTCGCTGGCGTCGGATTGTCCATCGCGTCACCCGTTCGGAGGGGCCGGAACGCATTACGCCCGAATGGTGGCGCGGCAACAGGCAGCAGACGCGCGACTATTACCGTGTGGAAGATGAGGATGGCCGCCGCTTCTGGCTATTTCGTAAAGGACTTTACTACCGCGGCGGCGAAGCGCCGAGCTGGTTTCTCCATGGTGTGTACGAATGAGCATGCCTTTTGCGGAACTTGCAGCGGCGAGTAATTTCAGCTTCCTGCGTGGAGCTTCTCACGCCGAAGAACTTGTCCTGACTGCTCAGAAGCTTGGTCTTTCCGCTATCGGCATAGCAGACCGGAATACATTGGCTGGGGTAGTGCGTGCCCACGCTGCAGCAAAGGAAGCAGGAACAAGACTTGTTGTCGGCGCGAGACTTGTCTTGCAGGACGGTTTTGAAGTCATAGCCTATCCGCAGGACCGCGATGCCTATGGGCGCCTGACGAAACTTTTGACACTTGGTAACCGGCGCGCACCGAAAGGTGAATGTCATATCACCATGAGCGATGTCATTGCTCATGGTGACGGGTTTTGTTTTATCGCGATGCCGCCGGTTGTTCCGGGCAAGGAGTTCAAGAGCAATCTCAAGGCGCTTGCAAAAGCCTTTCCGGAATCCGTTTGGATCGGTCTCGTGCCTCTCTATCGTGGAGACGATCAGCGTCGGCACGCTGTTCTTGCCCGGATTTCGAACGACGCAAATATTCCTCTCGTTGCGACAAACGATGTTCTCTATCACGAGCCGGGACGGAAACCCCTTTATGATGTGCTTGCCTGCATTCGCGAACACTGCACCTTGGAGGAGGCAGGTTTCCGTCTTTCTCCCAATGCCGAGCGGCATATCAAAAGCGTTGAGGAGATGGAGCGGTTATTTGCGGATTGGCCTGATGCTCTGGCGGCACCGCAAGAAATCCTCGCGCGTTGCAGTTTTTCCCTGGACGAGTTGCGATACGAATATCCTTCCGACAGCTTTTCGGAAAGCGAAACACCACAGGAGATGTTGGCGCGTCTGACATGGGAGGGCGCAAAGAGGTATTTTCCGGGTGGCGTCAGCAAAAAGATTCGAGAGGCCATAGAGCATGAACTCAGTCTCATCCACGAGATGAGATATGCGCCTTATTTTTTGACTGTGTATGACATAGTGCGCTTTGCGCGCGAGGAGAAAATTCTTTGTCAGGGCAGGGGATCTGCAGCGAATTCAACGGTTTGTTTCTGCCTAGGAATCACGTCGGTCAATCCTTCCGAGATCAATCTACTGTTCGAACGCTTCGTGTCGCGAGACCGGAACGAACCTCCCGATATCGATGTCGATTTCGAACATGAGCGCCGCGAAGAAGTCATTCAATACATATACGAGAAGTATGGACGGCATCGAGCCGGTATCGCAGCGACGGTGATCAGCTACCGCTCGCGGAGCGCAATTCGCGACGTAGGCAAGGTGTTCGGACTATCTGAAGACGTGATAACCGCTTTGTCGCGTTCGACCTGGGGGTGGTCAAGTGCCGGCATATCGGCTTCTGATACCCGGGAGATAGGTCTCGATCCCGATAATCCGCAGCTCCGCCTCGCATTGAAGCTTGCAAGCGATCTCATCGGTTTCCCTCGTCATTTGTCGCAGCATGTAGGCGGTTTTGTCATAACTCAGGGACCCCTTGAAGAGGTGGTGCCGATACAGAATGCGGCGATGGTAGAGCGAACCTTCGTCGAGTGGGACAAGGACGATCTCGACAAGCTTGGAATTCTCAAGATCGATGTGCTGGCGCTTGGCATGTTGACCTGTATTCGCCGGGCCTTTGATCTTCTTGAAAAACATTATGGCAAGCGCTTGACTCTGGCGGACGTACCGCAGGGCGACGAGAAAGTATACGACATGCTGTGCGAAGCAGATGCCGTCGGTGTGTTCCAGGTCGAGAGTCGTGCGCAGATGTCCATGCTGCCACGTCTGAAACCCAGGACGTTCTATGATCTCGTCGTGGAAGTGGCGATCGTGCGGCCGGGGCCGATACAGGGCGATATGGTCCATCCCTATCTTCGACGACGGAACAAAGAAGAGGAGATCGATTATCCGAAAGAGGAGCTTCGTGAAGTCCTGGAGAAAACCTACGGGGTGCCTCTTTTTCAAGAGCAGGCGATGAGGATTGCCATTGTTGCGGCAGGATTTTCTGCAGGTGAGTCAGATCAACTGCGCCGCGCCATGGCAACTTTTCGAAAGTCCGGCACTATCGGCATATATCGCGAGAAGTTCATCAGCGGCATGATCGAAAACGGATACGAGCCGGATTTTGCAGAACGCTGCTTCAAACAGATCGAGGGGTTCGCCGATTATGGTTTTCCGGAGAGCCATGCCGCCGCTTTTGCACTGCTGACTTATGTTTCCGCCTGGCTCAAGTGTCACTATCCCGATGTGTTTTGCGCCGCAATTCTCAATTCCCAACCGATGGGTTTTTATGCACCCGCCCAGCTTGTTCGCGATGCGCGTGAACATGGTGTCGAGATGCGTCCGGTCGATGTAAATTACAGCGATTGGGAATGTACTCTCGAGGAGGCGCAGCAGGGAAAGTTTGCCGTCCGGCTTGGCTATCGGCAGGTCAAAGGTGTGCAGGAGGAAGCGGCGCGGCAAATCGAAGAGGTGCGTAGAGATGGCTTCGACTCTGTGCGCCATTTCTGGTTTAGGACAGGGCTTTATCCTCGCGTCATTGAGCGTCTCGCGGATGCGGATGCATTCCGGTCCATCGGTTTGGATCGTCGCGAAGCACTCTGGGCTGTACGCGGCCTTGGTGGATATGCAAACGGACACAACGGCAAAATGCCAGCTTCCTTGCCGCTTTTTGCTGCATTGGAGGAGGGGGGGCTGCAGCGAGAGGAGGAGATGAGCTTACCTGCGATGCCGTTGGGTGAGCATGTCGTTCTCGACTATGCGACGTTGCGGCTTTCGCTGAAGGCACATCCCATTTCTTTCCTGCGGACGCGTTTTGCGACGCAACGCATCATGCCCAATGCGGAATTGAAAGCGATCGAGAATGGACGTCACGTAACTATTGCAGGACTCGTACTCGTGCGTCAGCGACCAGGTACTGCCAGCGGCGTGATTTTCGCGACGCTGGAAGATGAAACAGGTATCGCCAATGTCGTCATCTGGCCGAAACTTTATGAGAAACGGCGCCGTGTCGTTCTTACTTCGAGGCTAATGTTCGTGCGCGGTCGTGTTCAGAAAGAAGGTATCGTCATCCATATCGTTGCTGACGATCTCGAAGACTGGACTGGCGAACTTGGATTGCTGTCCTCGGAAAATTTCGGAGAAACGGTTATCGCTCGGGCGGATGGTGCAAAGCATTCGGGACAAGATTCCAGAGATGGCAATCACGACAAGGAAGAATGGAAACGGATGCGTGCCGCCCGGTTCGTCCCTCGCAGTCGTGATTTTCATTAGCTGAATAGGGCGCCAGCTACTGTTCCCAGGAAGAAGAAGAAGCAAGTCGCTGCAATCGAAGCATAAGAGATTGCACGTATCATGTTGCGTTGTGCTTCGATCTTCATGCTCAATTCATGAAGAATAGATTCCAGTTCTGAATCGCGAGCTGCTTGATCCGCAAGAATTTTATGTTGTTCAAAAGGGCGCATAGCGATATCGCCCTAAAACTCTCTATTGGCCATTTCTCGGAGCGCCTCTCCGAGAGCTACGAGGTCAATCTGACGCGCGACGTTCATCTTTTCGTAGATACGCTTGCGATGCGTCTTGAAGGTGTTTGGGGAAATGCTCAGTGCCGAAACGATATCTGACTGCCTCTCATTGCCAATAAGTCGCACAGCGATCTCTGCTTCTTTGTCAGTTAGATTGAACTGGTTCTGAAGAAGTAAGATGAGGCGCTTCAATACAGGTTTTTCCGCAAGAACATTGCCGTCTGGACGAAACCTGACGTCCGAGGCGCTTCCAACCCAGCCAAGGTCGACTTTCATCCCCCCGCCCTTCTAAGAGAACAATCACATAGTGCTTGATCGTATGTTCTTTTATCGCAAAGGCGGGTACAAGTAGTCACCCTAAGGGGTGACAATCATTTTAATTAGTAATATTTGTTTGCTGAGCATTGCTTCTTATAATTAAGCCAAGTTGTTTTTTAAATATTATGATTTGGTTTGTTTAATTCTATATCTTATGGGTTTGTATTTAAGGAAGAATTCCTATTTCTTTCAGCTAGATAGATAGTCCCTTGCGATCGGATTTGAGCACCTGGCCAATGCATCCTCCTATCTCGGTCAGCACGAACAGCCAAAGCACTGGTGTTGCCCCCTGCGCGATGGCGTAGACAATGAGTGCGGCAACAACGAGCCGTGCGGTTGCGTCGATGCGGGCGAGAAGCGGGGACGGCATACAAAGTCTCGCAAGAGCCCATACCACCCCCAGCACTCCCATGATGTGCACGAACATCATCGCCAGAGGTCGCATCTCGAAGAGGATTGATGGCGTGTCGAAACCCAGGGCCCTATCGAAAAAATAAATCGCAGCGATCAATGCTTCGGCAACGAAGGGCAATGCAAAGGGCAAGGTGACCGCCATATCGAGCCCCGCAACCCTGCGAATCATTCTTTCCGTCATCATCTTCCTCTTGGTCTCAGTGCGGCATTCCGCCTCCCCGAGTTATCCCCAAGTGCCGGCGGGTATCTATCTTCTGTTATAAGAAAGTTTGCTCGAATAGCCGAGGATGAGGGGAGGCGTGATTTGCAGAGGCGGACCATATGGGCGGCGGGTGGCGCTTTGGCGGCCATGTCGGCGCTTGTCATCACCTACTTCGTCTACTTTGTTTCCCCGGAAGTCGCTACCACGTACCCCTATCGCGGTGTGGCCGTCGAGGCGGTCTACGCGACGGGAACGGTGGAGCCTGTGCGTTATGCCCGCGTAGGAACCAAAATCGCCGGACCCGTGACAGAACTGTTGAAGGAAGAAGGGGACCGTGTGGAGCGGGGCAATATCCTCGCAGTTATCGAGGCGAGTGAAGACATCACACGCGTTCAGGAACTGGCGGCCAGGTTAAGGCTTGCCGAAGCGGAGCTCGACCGTGCAGCGAGACTCCGGCGTACCGGCAATGCAAGTCAGGCCAGCCTAGATCAAGCGGAGAGTGCCTATTCGGCGGCTCGGGCCGCCTATCGGGGCGCAAAGGCGCGTCTCGACGATCATTTCATCACGGCGCCCATATCGGGAGAGCTGCTCCGCTCCGAAAACCAGATCAAGGTCGGCGACATGGTACAGCCGGGCCAGTTTCTTTTCATGGTTGGCGACCCATCGGCCCTGCAGGTCGATGCGGAAGTAGATGAAGAGGATATTGTCAAAGTGAGGGCCGGGCAGGATGCACTGATCCGCGCCGATGCCTTTCCCGGGCAGGCACTCACGGCGCAAGTCGCAAGGATAACGCCTTATGGCGACCCGGTAGGCCGAACATATCGTGTCTATCTTGCATTGCCGGAAGATACGCCACTCATTTCCGGCATGACGACGGAAATAAATATTGTCGTTCGCCGCGAAGACAAGGCTTTGCTGGTACCTGTCTCCTCCTTATCGGGATCTTCGATCTGGGTTGTGGTTGATGGTGAGGCAAGGCTGCAGGATGTCAGTTTGGGGGCTGTCAGCGAAACAAGTGCTGAAGTTCTTTCCGGCCTTGCGGAAGACGCGACGGTTATTGTCGATCCACCCTCCGGGCTCATCGAAGGGCAAGGCGTGCGGGTGAAGACGATCTCCGCCGCTGCTTCATAGGCGCGAAATGTTCTGGCAGGTTGCGATCAGCATAGCGGCCGCACAGCTTTTTCACCGTCGCCGACAGACTGTGGTGTCGACGCTTGGTGTGGCGCTGGGCGTTGGTTTCTTCATCGCGACTTCATCGGTCATGTCCGGTTCCGAAAAGGACCTTGTGCAAAGGCTCGTCGACAACGCGCCTCATATCACCATGAAAGACGAGTTTCGGACGGCAGCGAAGCAACCTGTTCACATCGCTTTTCCGGATGCGGTCATCGACCTGTCGAATACCAAGCCGAGGGAATATCTTCGCGGCATCAAGAATTACGGAGCAATCGTCGATGAGCTTTCACAGCGGACGGGGGTGATTGCCGAGGCTGCGCTGACGGGCCAAGCCATCGTGCGCTACGCGAGCAAGGATGTCGGAGCGTCGATTGCCGGCATCGATCCTGAAAAGGAGCGTTATCTGACGACCGTCGAAAGCGACATGCGAGAAGGAAGCCTGATGCGACTTAAAACGGCGTCGCAGGGAATAGTCATCGGGCGGGGAATGTCCGAGAGGCTTGGCCTGGGAATGGACGATCTTGCAACTGTCGTTTCTCCCACGGGCCTCATTCGCCGGATGAAAGTCGTCGGCATATTCAGCACCGGGAATCTGCTGCTCGATGAAGGCCAAGTCTACATGCTCATCAAGGATGCACAGGTTCTGCTCGACAAACCGTTCATCGCCAATCGCATCCGCATCAAGATCGGCGACCCGGATCAGGCCGAGGATTTCGCAGCGCGGATCGAGAGCCGGTGGGGGTATCGTTCGGAGTCATGGCAGGAAGTGAATCGCGACTTCCTCGGGCTTTTTGTCATTCGGAACACGATTACCTATTCGATCGTCGGTGCGATCATGGTCGTCGCTTCCTTCGGTATCTTCAACATCATTTCGACCATTGTGATGGAGAAGCGGCGAGATATAGCGATCCTCATGTCGATGGGCTTTCGCGCTTTCGACATTCAGGCGATCTTCCTCGTACAGGGGGCAGTCGTCGGTATCGTTGGCATGCTGCTCGGCTGGTGCATCGGGCTTGTGCTGCTGCAGATGCTTGCTTCCATCGAGTTCACCATTCCCGGCATGTCGGAGAAGCAGCATATCGTGCTCGACCGGGGTTTCTTTCAATTCGCACTCGGCGGGTTTTTCTCACTGCTTTCGGCGGTTGGTGCCGCCTGGTACCCAGCGCGGAAAGCCTCTCAGGTCCGTCCGGTGGATATCATCCGGGGGGCGGCATGAGCGGGGAAGCGCTCATCGAAGCGCGCGGCGTCACCCGGATTCTTCAGGAAACGGTGCCGGTGACGCTGGTTCGCAATATCGATGTCAGCATCGGTCATGGCGAATTCGTCAGCGTCACGGGGCCATCGGGTTCGGGCAAATCCTCGCTTCTCTACCTGCTTGGCCTGCTCGATGTACCCACGTCGGGGCGGGTGCTGCTTGAAGGACAGGATACGACCGTGCTCGACGCCGACGAACTTGCGGCGATGCGCCTTCGCAAGATCGGTTTCGTCTTTCAATTTCATTTTCTGCTTCCGGAGTTCTCCGTCCTTCACAATGTAATGTTGCCCATGCAGCGGCTCGGCGGCATGAGCGAAAGGCAGATGGATGAGCGGGGGCAACGGCTGCTTGAAGAGCTCGATATCGCGGACCAGGCCAAGAAGCGGCCGGATCAACTCTCCGGCGGCCAGCGCCAGCGCGTGGCGATTGCCCGGGCGCTTGCCAATGACCCGGCGCTCATTCTTGCCGACGAGCCGACGGGCAATCTCGACAGCAAGAACAGCCAGATCGTGCAGGAAATCTTCGCAAAGCTTGTTCGTGAAGAAGGCAGAACGATCGTCGCCGTGACGCACGAGCCCGGCTTTGCCGAAGCAACCGCCCGAAACATTCACCTGGTGGATGGCAGGATCGACCGCGATACGAAACGCTGATGGGTTAGCGCGAGAGTTCGCGCATCGCGTGATCGAGACCTTCGAGCGTCAGGGGATACATGCGTTCGCCCATGATCTGCTTGATGATCTGAAGAGAGGGGGTGTATTCCCAGTGCCGCTCGGGAATCGGATTGATCCAGACACAGCTTTCGTAGATCTGGTTCACGCGCTCGAGCCAGATGCCGCCCGGTTCTTCATTCCAGTGCTCGACGGAGCCGCCGGCATAGGTGATTTCGTAAGGTGACATGGTGGCGTCGCCGACGAAGATCACCTTGTAGTCGGAGGGGTACTTGTGGAGTACGTCCCAGGTATTCATCTTTTCCGTGTGACGGCGGCGATTGTCCTTCCAGACGCCTTCATAGAGGCAATTGTGGAAGTAGAAATATTCGAGGTTCTTGAACTCAGTGCGGGCCGCCGAAAAAAGCTCCTCGCAGAGCTTGATGTGGCTGTCCATCGAGCCGCCAATATCGAAGAAAATCAACACGTTGATCTTGTTGCGGCGCTCCGGGACCATCTTGATGTCGAGGTAGCCCTGATGCGCGGTCGACTTGATGGTGCCGTCGAGATCGAGCTCCGTCGGCGCGCCTTCACGAGCGAAGCGGCGCAGGCGGCGTAGCGCGACCTTGATGTTACGCGTGCCGAGCTCGACCTGGTCGTCGAGGTTCTTGTATTCGCGCTTGTCCCAGACCTTCACGGCCTTGCCGTGGCGGCCTTCCTTCTGACCGATGCGGACGCCTTCCGGGTTGTAACCATTTGCACCGAAAGGAGAAGTTCCGCCCGTGCCGATCCACTTGTTGCCGCCTTCGTGGCGTTCCTTCTGCTCCTCGAGGCGCTTCTGGAGCTCCTCCATGATCTTTTCCCAGCCGCCCAGCGCCTCGATCTGCGCCTTCTCTTCCTCGGTCAGGAACTTCTCGGTGAGGGCGCGCAGCCACTCTTCCGGAATCTGGGCGATGTCGCCTTCGCCCATCAGCTCCAAGCCCTTGAAAACATGAGAGAAAACGACGTCGAACTTGTCGAGGTTGCGCTCGTCCTTCACGAGTGCCGCGCGCGACAGGTAGTAGAAATCCTCAACCTTGCGGTCGATGACGTCGGAATCCATGGCCTCGAGCAGCGTGAGATATTCACGGAGCGAGACAGGCACGTTGGCCTTTTTGAGTTCATGGAAGAAATGGACGAACATGGGGATTTCCGGTCTCTGAATGGCGTTTGCGCGCAGTCTAGGGCTTATGAGGCCCGGTTTGAAGGGGTGGCCGTGTTCATTTCTGGACCGGGGATATCCAGGAATTTTCCTGTAGATGCCGGGACTTAGGGATCTGACGCAGGGGCAGGGGGCGCAGGTAGCGTGACGCTGCCGCCGGGGATATCCCGTTTCCCGGCAAGTCTTTGATTTAGTTCATGGATTTCTCGTTTGCGGGATAAGTGGCACCCGACCGTCACACGAACGTCATCAAAACGTCACAGACGGCGAGCCGGACAGATCAGTGTGCGGAGCATGAAGTTGTGCCCGGAACGGCAACGTGCTGTTTGCGTCCTCCAGTGACGGACGTGAAACGAAAAGCCCGCGCGGGTAAGGCGCGGGCTTTGGACGGGGCGGTCTTGCCCCGCGATCCGATCAGGTCTGTTTTTCGGAAACGATCTCGACAACGGATTTCACGAAGCCGACCTCGACATCCTCAATGGAGGTGGAGGCGCCATAGATTCCGCCGAAGGCGAAATTCTTCGACACTTCATATTGGGCGACCGTCTTGCCTGCGGCGTCGATGAGGAAGACATCCGCCTCGATCTCGATCTGGCCGAGGCCTGCGAGCATGGCGCGGGCGAAGGCATTGCCCGCATCATATTCGGTGAAGACCACTTTCATGGTGGAGGGCGCGGGCTCGTTCTCGCCCGCCATCATTTCGGCGGCGCGAAGCTGAAGCTCGCCTTTAAGCTTTCCGGCGATGCGGTCGAGGTCGTAGCGGGAAATATCGACGCCTGGCGCCGCTTCCGCCATGACATCGGCGATCTTGAGTTCCGATTTCTGTTCCGGCGCCAGCGCCACGACGGGCACGGGTTTCGATACGCTGTCCGCGCAGCCCGCCAGGATAGCGGCGATGCCGAGCAGAACCGCCACACCAAACGATTTCATGCTTAGTCCCCCAGTTGGAAAAGAGGGGACAAGATTTGCAGGTTCCACGGCCAAAGCGAAGTGCTTATTTCACCATGGTGAAGGAGAGGGGACGGAAAGGAAAAAGCCCGCGCGGGTGAGGCGCGGGCTTTCCTGTTTTGAAGAGTCTTTTCCGACGCCGCGTTCCGCGGCTTCTGGATTGCTTCGCTCCGCTCGCAATGACGAAGGAGGGAGACTAGTTCCGTTCGCGGCGGGCGAGGAAGGCAAGGCGTTCGAAGAGGTGAACGTCCTGCTCGTTCTTCAGGAGTGCGCCGTGGAGCGGCGGGATGAGCTTCGAGGGATCCTTCTCGCGGAGCGTCTCGGGCGAGATGTCTTCCGAGAGGAGAAGCTTCAGCCAGTCGAGGAGCTCCGACGTGGAGGGCTTCTTCTTCAGGCCCGGCACTTCGCGGATCTCGTAGAAGATCGAGAGCGCTTCCTGCACGAGCTTGCCCTTCAGGCCCGGGAAGTGAACGTCGATGATCGCCTTCATCGTGTCTTCGTCCGGGAACTTGATGTAGTGGAAGAAGCAGCGGCGCAGGAAGGCGTCCGGCAGTTCCTTCTCGTTGTTGGACGTGATGATGACGATGGGGCGCTGGGCGGCCTTGATGGTCTCGTTCGTCTCGTAGACGTAGAACTCCATCCGGTCGAGTTCCTGCAGAAGGTCGTTCGGAAACTCGATATCGGCCTTGTCGATCTCGTCGATGAGCAGGATCGGACGCTTCTCGCGCTCGAAGGCTTCCCAGAGCTTGCCCTTGGAAATGTAGTTGCGGATGTCCTTCACGCGCTCGTCGCCGAGCTGGCTATCGCGCAGGCGCGAGACGGCGTCGTATTCATAAAGGCCCTGATGCGCCTTCGTGGTCGACTTGATGTGCCAGGTGATGAGCTCGGCATCGAGCGCCTTAGCCACTTCCTCGGCGAGCACCGTCTTGCCCGTGCCCGGCTCACCCTTCACGAGAAGGGGACGCTGCAGCGTGATCGCCGCATTGACGGCGACGCGCAGGTCTTCTGTGGCGACGTAATCTTTCGTTCCCTCAAACTTCATGATCTGGCTTTCCCTAGTGAAGCGAATTTGACATTTGATCCGAGTTTGCAGCAGGCGCCGTATCAAATGTCAAATTCGACGCTTCACTAGATTCAAATGGTTGCCGGTGGTCCTTTGATTCCGGCATTTGCTCAAGGGTTCGTTGCAGCGGAATGCAAATGCCTGAATCGGCCACCGGCTGCGCGCGGGCACCCGTTACCGAATTGCTGAACGCGAAGGAACCTAAAGGCTGGCCAGGCGGGGTTCAAGGAAAAGGCCTGTTCGCGGGCGGGGAGGGACCCCGCGCGATTTTGACGGGGCCTGAGGGCCGGATGCGGCCGCGTTCACGGCAATTTCTGCCGGGCGAGAGGCAGGGGATGCCGGGTCCGGCGGCAGTCCTGAATAGCTAAGCCATTGAAATTAAATGGGTAAATGGCTGGCATCAGGCTTGCTCCCATGTGGCCAGACAAAGTCTCGCCGCGCATTGGCGGGACGGACCCCATGGAGAGAGCCCATGAGCTTTTTTGGATCGATGACCACGGCGATTACCGGCATTCGCGCCCAGTCGAGTGCGCTGGGTCACATCTCGGACAATATCGCGAACTCGCAGACCGTCGGCTTCAAGCGCACGGATACGAGCTTCCAGGACATCGTGACGGCCTCGACGAGCCGGAATCACCTGCCGGGCGCGGTGCTCGCGGCGCCGGCCTTCACGAACGGTGTGCAGGGCTCCATCGATGCTTCCGAAACGCCAACCCATATGGCGATCAACGGCGACGGCTTCTTCATCGTCTCCTCGCGCGTGGGCACGGTGGACGGCAATCCGGTCTTCGACGGCGTGAACTACTACACGCGGCGCGGCGACTTCACGATGGACAAGTACGGCTATCTGGTGAACGGCGCGGGCTACACGCTGCAGGGCCTCGAGATCGATCCGACGACGGGAAATCCCGTGGGCGACACGCCGGGCCGCATCCAGATCGACCGAGACTTCCTGGCTGCGCGCACGACGAACTCCATCACGCTGAAGGCGAACCTGCCGCTCTGGCCGGAGACGGTGAACGCCGATCCGGACATCGCGGACAGCGAACTTCTGACGACGGGCCGCTTCACGCCCGCGCTGGCGGACCTCAGCGCGATCTCGGCGGCGAACGAGGACATCTTCCTCGACAATTCGCTCTCGGGCGGCGCGGTAACGGCCTATGACGCGCTCGGCGCGCCGGCGAACGTGCAGTTCCGCTGGGCGAAGGTCGACAACGCCGATGGCGGCGGCGACACCTGGAACCTGTTCTACAAGGTGGACGACGGCGCGACCGGCGCGACGACGAAGTGGACGAATGTCGGGCAGGACTACGCCTTCACGAATGGCCGCCTGACGCCTGCCGTGGATTCGACGACGATCACCGGCATGACCGTGAACGGGATCTCGCTCGGCGACGTGACGCTCGACCATGGCGCGTCGAACATCACGCAGTTCGAGGACGATAACGGCACCGTGACCACGAACCAGCTCGACCAGAACGGCTATCCCTCGGGCGAACTCGTGAGCATCGCGGTTTCGGATAATGGCCGCATCACCGGCACCTATTCGAACGGCAAGACGATCGACCTCGCCGAAGTGTCCCTCGCGCGCTTCAACGCGCCGGACAAGCTGAAGAAGCTCGACGGTACGGCCTTCGCGGCGACGCAGGAATCGGGCGAGGCGATGCTGGGCGGCGGCGGCGACGTCATCGGCTCGGCGAAGGAAGCCTCGAACGTCGATATCGCCGACGAATTCTCGAAACTGATCGTGACGCAGCAGGCCTATACGGCGGGCACGCGCATCGTGACGACGGCCGACCAGCTCATCAGCGAAACGCTGAACATGAAGCGCTAGTAGCGCGAACCGCGGCGGGCGAACCCCGCCGCGGCACCTGAACGGGCAAGTCACTCACCGGATAACCCCATGACCCTTTCCTCCGCCCTTGGCGCCGCAATGAGCGGATTGAATGTCTCCCAGTCCGGGATCGACATTACATCGCGCAACATCGCCAATGTGGGCACGCCCGGCTATACGCGGAAAGTGGCGCAGCAGACCAATCTGCTTGCGGGCGGCGAAGGCATCGGCGTGCGCCGCGAGGCGGCGCAGCGGACGGTCGACCAGTTCCTGCAGCAGCAGCTTCGCACTTCGTCGGCTTCCTCCGCCTTTCTCAACATCAAGTCGAGCATGCTCGGGCGGATCGACGCGGGCTTCGGCACGCCGGATTCGAACAGCTCCATCGCAGGCGCCGTGAGTTCGCTCGCGACGATGCTGCAGGAACTGATCAACAATCCGGAATCGGAGCCAGCGCGTGCGTCGTTCGTCAACGAGGCGTCGAACCTCGCGACAAAGCTCAACCAGACCTCGGACACGATCCAGGCCATGCGCCTCGAAGCGGAGCGCAATATCGCGGCGGGCGTGGAACAGGCGAACGCGCTGCTCAACACCATTGCGAGCGTGAACAACCAGATCGCCTCGCGCCAGGCGGGCAGCCTTTCCATCGGCGACCTGCAGGACCAGCGCGACATGGCGATCGACGAGCTGTCGCGCCTCATGGATGTGAAGGTCGTGAACCGGGATGACGGCACGGTGACGGTGTTCACCTCGGGCGGCCAGCTGCTGCTCGACCGCACTCCCGTGGAGCTCACCTTCGACGAGCACACGCAGATGGACCCCACCTCCACCTATGAGAATGGCGGTGTGGGATCGATCCGGATCGTTTCCGGCTCGACCTCCATCGATCTCATCGCGGCGGGCGCGCTCCGCTCCGGCGCGCTTGCCGGATATGTGGAGATGCGCGACGAAATCCTGCCGGAAGCGCAGGCGCAGCTCGACGAACTGGCGGCTCAGCTCGCGCTCGCCATGTCGGAAGAGACGGTCGAGGGCACCGATGCCGTGGATGGCGCGGCGACCGGGTTCGACATCGATACGAGCGACATGGTCGTGGGTAACACGATCAACCTTTCCTACACGGTGGGCGGGGTGCGGCAGGACGTGACGATCGTCAGGGTGGACGATCCCTCGGTCCTGCCGCTTTCCGACAGCGTGACGGCGGCGACGGGCGACACGGTGATCGGCATCAATTTCGATCAGCCGATGGCGAATATCATCGCAGACCTGCAGGCGGCGCTGCCCGGCGATGTGGTGGTGTCGAACCCGGCCGGCAATACGATCCGCTTCCTCGACGACGGGGCCGTTGGCAACAGCGACATCGACGCGGTGAGCGCGACGATCACGCCCTCGGCGCTGACGGGGGCGGGCACGGGGCTGCCCCTCTTTACCGATGGCGAGAACGGGAAGGTCTTCTCCAACAGCCTGGACGGCATCGGACAGAAGACCGGTTTCGCCTCACGTATCACGGTCAACCCTGCGGTGATCGCGGACGATACGGTGCTCGTTTCCTACGATGCGGGCGTGCCGATGGGCGACACGACGCGGCCGCTCGACCTTCTGGCGCGGCTCACCTCCAATACGCGGACCTACGCGCCCGAGACCGGGATCGGCGGCAGCGCCACGCCCTTCAACGGGACGATCGACGAATTCGCGCGCCGCATCGTTTCGTTCCAGTCGAGCCAGGCCTCGAACGCGGAGCGCGATGCGGAAGCGCAGCAGGTGGTGACCTCCTCGCTGCAGGATCGCTTCGACGCCGAGACGGGCGTCAATATCGACGATGAGATGTCGAACCTCCTGCTGCTCCAGAATGCCTATTCGGCCAATGCACGGGTCATTTCGACCATCCAGGAACTCTTCACCGTGCTTATGAGCATCGGCAGGTAAACGTCATGCAGATTTCCACGCTTTCCCAGTCCCTCGCGCTGCGCCAGTCGATCGGCGAGATGCGCGCCCAGTTCGACGATCTGCAGCGCCAGCTTTCGACAGGGCTCAAGACGAATTCCTATGCGAAGCTCGGCACGGACCGGAACACGGTTCTCTCGCTTTCGCACCAGCTTTCGCAGCTCTCGTCCTACACGAACACGATCACGAAGACGCAGATGCGGATCGACGTGATGTCGACCGCGCTGACGCGCGTGAACGACATTGCGAGCGAGACGAAGACCTCGCTCGTCACATCGGGCTTCGATCTAGTGAACGGCACGCAGACGGATGCGCAGGTGCAGGCGGCGATGAGCTTCGACGAGATGGTGAACCTGCTCAACCTGCAGGTGGAAGACCGCTATCTCTTCGGCGGCAAGGACACGCAGACAAGGCCTGTGGCGCTGCCCGAGGAAATCCTGAACGGGAGCGGCGACAAGGCGGGCCTCAAGCAGTTCATCGACGAACGGGCGCAGGCCGATCTCGGCGCGGACGGGCGCGGGCGGCTGACGCTCGGCACGGCGGGCGCGACGGTGACGCTGGCGGAGGACGCCGATCCGAGCGTTTTCGGCTTCAAGATCTCCGACGTGCAATCCGGCCTTGGCAATGCGACTGTGACGGGACCAGCGGGCTCGCCGCAGGGAATAGATGTCGAATTCACAGGCCTGCCCACGGCAGGGCAGACGATCTCCTTCGAACTCGATCTGCCGGACGGCACCTCGACCACGGTGACGCTCACGGCGTCCGCCAACAACCCGCCGGAGGAAGGCGAATTCACCATCGGCGCCGACCCGGCAACGACGGCGGCGAACTTCCAGTCGGCGCTCGACACCGCGATCCAGCGCGAGGCGAATGTCACGCTGAAGGCGGCATCTGCCGTGGAGGCGGCAAACAATTTCTTCGACTATGCCGCGGGCGGGGCGCCCCAGCGCGTCGACGGACCGCCCTTCGACACGGCGACAGGGCTTCGCGATGCGACGGAAGCCGACACGGCCTTCTGGTACAGCGGCGATCTCGGCCCCGATGCGGGCAAGGATTTCGCTGCGCAGATCGACGAGAGCCGGAAGCTCGAGTATGGCGCGCGGGCCGACCAGGCCTCGATCCGCGACACACTGAAAATGTCGGCGCTGCTGGCCTCGGTGGAATATTCCGATGCCGACGACCTCGAACAGCGCGACAGTTATCGCGCGCTGACGAGCCGGGCGGGGCAGGTGCTGAACTTCGATGGCGTGCAGTCGGTCGAGAGCATCGTGACCAATTTCGGTCTCGCCTCGGCGACGCTCGAAAACACGCAGAACCGGCATGACGCGACCATGGCGACGGCGAACGAGATTCTCGGCGACATACAGAACGCCGATCCCTATGAGGTCGGCGTGAAGCTCACCACGCTGCAGACGCAGTTGCAGGCGAGCTATCAGGTGACGGCGATGCTCTCCCAGCTCTCGCTCGTGAACTACATCTAGCGGAAGAAACGCCGCGGAGAAAAAGGGCCCGGGACGACGGGCCCTTTTTTCATTTGCGCTTTCCTCATGCCGCCCCGACGTCAAGACGCGGGGGAAGCGACGCCCATGTTGCGCGGCCTCAAAAAGGCGGCATTCTGTGCGGCATCGGATCAACCGGCCGGACAGAACAAGAAGACAGGGAGGAAGCCAATCATGAAACTCGACAGCTCCATTTCCGCCGAGGTGACGGGCGGCGCATCGGGCCTCGGCAAGGCGACCGTGAAGGCGCTGCGCGATCTCGGCGTGAAGGTCGCTATCTTCGACCTCAACAAGGAGAATGGCGAGCGTGTGGCGAAGGAACTCGGCGCGACCTATTGCGAAGTGAACGTGATGGACGAGGCCTCGGTCGATGCGGGCTTCGAAAAGGCGCGCGCGGCGAACGGACAGGAGCGCTGCCTCGTGAACTGCGCTGGCGGCGGACGCGGCGGCAAGACGATCGCGCGCGACAAGACGACGGGCGAGATCATCCCCTTCAAGATTTCGGATTTCGAATATGTGCTGGGGCTCAACACGGTGGGCACATTCCGCTGCATCGTGAAGAGCGCGGCGGGGATGGCAACGCTCGATCCGCTGGAGGGCGGCGAGCGCGGCGCGATCGTGAACACGGGCTCCGTGGCGGCGGAGGATGGGCAGATCGGGCAGGTGGCCTATTCTGCGGCGAAGGCGGCGATCAAGGGCATGACGCTCACCATCGCGCGCGATCTTTCCCGCGAGGGCATTCGCATCAACACGATCCTGCCGGGCATCATGGCGACGCCGCCGATGCTGGGCGTGAAGGACCGCGCGCCGCAGATTTTCGAGAACCTGGCGGCATCGGTGCCTTTCCCGCCGCGTCTCGGCGATCCTTCCGAATATGCCGATCTTGCCTGCACCATGCTGCGCAACGGCTATTTCAACGGCGAGACGGTGCGCCTCGACGGTGCGATCCGCATGCCGCCGCGCTGATCAGGCGGCGAGAGTCCGGCGGGCGAGGGCGGCGATCACGTCGGTGCGCGTGACGATGCCCTCGAGCCGCCCTTTCGAGAGGACGGGGACGGCGTCGCAATCGCCCTGGGCAAGCATGGGAAGGAGGGCGCCGACCTGCGTGGCCGGCGTCGCCTTCGGCGCGGCGACGGACATGATGTCGCCCGCCTTCACGGGAGTGGCATATCCTTCGCCCAGCAGGCGGACCATCGCCGCGCCGAGGCCGCGATCCAGACGGAGCGCATCTTCCCGCGCGCGGCGGATCAGATTGATCTGGAAGATGACACCGAGATAGCGGTCCTCCTCGGCGACGACGGGGAGGGAGGTGAAGCCGTGGCGGCGGAAGAGATCCGCGACTTCGGAGAGCGGCGTGTCGAGACCGACTGTCACCAGGTCGCGCGACATGATGTCGGCGGCGGTGAGAGGCTCGGTCCTGTGCGTCGCGGCCTGAAGCTCGGCAGCGCCGATGAGACGGGCGAGATCCTCGACGCCGAGATTCAGCGACTGGCGATAGCGCTGGAGAATGCCCGTCAGTTCTTCCTCGGTGAGGCCGAGACGCTCGAGCGGCGGATGGTCCGTGGTTCCCTGGGCGTGTTCCTCGTCGAACTGGCGGAAGGGATAGCGCCGTCCGGTGAGATGCGCATAGGCGGTGGCGGCGGCGACCAGAACGAAGGTGCCAAGCGCGACGGGCATCAAGGCGAACCAGTAGCCGAGTTCGGCGATGGCTTCGGGGTTCATTGCCGCCGTCATGGCGACGGCGCCCGCGGGCGGGTGAACGGCCCGTGCGAAGCCGATCAGGGCGACCGTGAAGCCCACCGCAAGGGCGATGCGGAGCGCGGGATCGGGGATGTTCAGGCAGATCGTCACGCCGACAAGGGCGGCGATGGTGTTGCCGACAATCGCGGACCAGGGCTGGGCGAGAGGGCTGTTCGGAACGGCGAAGAGGAGCACCGCCGAGGCGCCGAACGGCGCGATCAGATAGAGCCCGAGCTCAAGATCGGCCTGGGGCGAAAGAATGAAAAGCCCGGCGACGGCGAGGCCCGCAAATGCGCCGAAGCTCGCACGCAGGGCTTCCGCGGCGGAGACAGGCGGTATGGCCGGACCGATCGCACGGAGCGAGCGCCGGACGCGCTTTTCGAAAGTGGGCGACATGGCGCCGGGTTATACACAAATTCGCGCGGCTTCAACGCTCTATTCCGCGCTCATTCCGCGTCGCCAGGTATCGCTCAGGCGCGAGAGTAAAGGCCCGAGGCGATCTCGCGATTGATCATGATGAGCGTGTCGAGAAGTTTCGGCTCAGGCTCCCGGCTCGCCTCGATCTCGTTCGTCCGCTTGAAGATGAAGACGGCGAGGTTCGCGATGTTCTGCTTGATCTCGCGGGGGAGCGGATGTTCCTTTTCCGCGGCGGAGGCGGCGAAAACGGTCCAGATGCGGCGATTATAGGTGAGCGCTTCGTGAAGCGCGGCGTGTTTTTCTTCTTCCCAGTTGTCGCGGATACGCTGCAACTGGCCTGCCGCCCTTGTCAGGATCGTCGCTTCGAATTCGCGCGGATCCTTCGGCGCATTGCGCGAGGCACTGGCATAAGCCTCAAGAGCCTTTGACATTCTCCAACAGCCCCCGTTCGTACTCGATCAGCTTTCGAGCTTCCTTGAGGGCTTTATACATTTCGCCAGTTAAGATTTTACTGTTGATGGCGTCGATAAAGGGCGTTGTGGAGGGGGCAGCCTGCATCACATCCTTAACGATCTGGAAATAGAGCTCGTGATGGGGACGCGGATCGGCAGCGAGATACATCATCTGGACGATCAGGTAGACGCGCTTGCACGGCGTGTCGGCATCTTCGGTGCGCAGGATGTCCTTCTCGCGCAGGATCGGCGAGTCGCCCTCGATGAAGAGCCGCGTGCGCTGGTCGTCATTGGTGATGACGCTGTCGCCCAGAATGAAGCGTTCGCCGGGCTTGAGTTCGACTTTGAGGGCCATGCTTTTCCGTCCTGACGGCGAATCTCTGCGGGAATTCGCCGAGTGTAGCGCGATTTCGCCCGTTCAGGGAGCCAGGGAAGGGCGCCCGTCACGAAGAAACGGCGGGAACCGAAGTTCCCGCCGTCCATTTTTCCCGGTCCTGAGACCTCCACCCGAAGGTGGCGCCTCATTAGCGGATGAGGTTGAGGACGCTCTGTTCCGCCTGGTTCGCCAGAGACAGCGAGGTCTGGGCGAGGGACTGGCGGGTCTGCAGAGCAAGCAGGTTCGCCGCTTCCTCGTTCGTGTCGGCCAGCGTCAGGTCGCCCGCGCCGCCTTCGAGAACGCCGATCAGGTTCTTGGTGAAGTCCTGACGGTTCTGCACGACGGAGAGGTTCGCACCGAAGGTCGAAGACTGTTCGCGGAGCGTCTTCGTGGCGCCATCGAGCAGGGCGATGTCAGCGTCGATGTCCGAGAACGTCGTCTCGGTGATGCCGAGACCAGCCGAGTCGTAGGTCACGCCCGAGATGTCGAGCTTGGACGTACCGTCCTCGTTGAACTTCACCGTCAGGCTGTCGCCGTTCAGGAGGTTGATGCCGTTGAAGCTGGCATCCGAGGCGAGCTGGTCGATCTGCGTGCGCAGGTCGTTGTAGTCCTTCGCGTAGCTCGCACGGGCCGAGGTCAGCGTTTCACCGTTCGTGCCCTGCGTACCGGAGGTGGCGATGCCGAAGCCCGCCGCACCCGTCGCGGCAGCGGCGCCGCCGATCACGAGGTCTTCACCCGAGGCAACTTCGAAGCTCAGCGAGTCACCGTCGAGGGTGACCGTGAGGCCCGCGAGCGATCCCGTGGAGGTGGTGAGGCCAGCGAGTTCGGCTTCGATGGCTGCAGCCGAAGAAGCAGCCGTCGCGTAGGTGGCCGTGTCGAAAGTGACCGTGACAGCCGCCGCCGTGCCGATCTGAACGGTGATCGAACGGGCCGTCGCCGAGCCGGCGATCGCCGCGGCTTCAACGGTCTTGTCGACCGTGGTCGCGGTGGCCGAGGCCTGGAGCGCCTGGTTGGCGACAGACTTGGCCTGGTTGACGAGCTTCTGGATCGCCTTGATGCCTTCGTCGGCGGCGTTCAGCGTCTTCACGCCGAGGCTCATCGAGTCCTGGATGGCGCTGAGGTCGGACGCACGCGAGTTCAGGCCAGCAGCCGTGAAGTAAGACTGCGGGTTGTCGAGGGCGCTGGAAACCTTGAGGCCGGTGGCGAGACGGTTCTGCGTCTGAGCCATGAGCTTTGCCGTACCCTGCAGGGTCTGCAGGTTCGAACGCACGGCGCTATTGATGACGATATCACCCATTTGTCTTGTCCTTTCCTAGGAACGATATTCACGGCTCTTCCTGAGCCATGGCGAGAGCATGAGGGCGCTCCCGTTAAGAGGCGGTAAAAGCCGCCTGTTTTTTCCGCGCTTTTTCGAAAAAAATCCGTACACCCCGTTAACGAAAAAAGGGCGGACCCGGGGGTCCGCCCTTTGAAATCCCTGAGGATTTATCCTTAACCGAAGAGACGGAGCACGCTCTGTTCGGCCTGGTTCGCGAGCGACAGGGCGGTCGTGCCGAGCTGCTGGCGGGTCTGCAGGGCGAGCATTTTCGCGCCTTCTTCGTTGGTGTCGGCGACGGTCAATTCCGAGGCGCCGGACTCCAGCGTGTTGATAAGGGAGGAGGTGAAGTCCTGACGGATCTGCACCACACCGAGGTTTGCGCCGAAGGTCGAGGCCTGCTGGCGGAGCACACCGGTGGCGGCGTTCAGCGTATCCACGACCGTCTTGATGTCGGCGTCGGCGGCAAAGCCGTGATCGCCGGAGTCGTTCGCGATGACGCCGATGTTCAGCAGGCCATCCGGCGTGAGGTCCACGCCCTCGATGTCGAGCTTGGAGGTCTGCTCATTGTTGAAGAAGACGCTGAGCAGATCGCCCTTCAGCAGGTTCACGCCCTTGTAGCTGGCGTCGCTGGCGAGCTGTTCGATCTGGTCGCGCAGATTGTTGAAATCGGTCTCGAACTTGTCGCGGTTCACACCATTGGTGGAGGAGGTGCGGGTGCCGAGAAGTTCGGAGAGGCTGACCGCGGTACCGGCATTGTCGGCTTCGATGGACATCGCGCGGCCGTTGGCGGCGGAGAATTCGAGCTGGCCTTCATCGTTGATGATGGCTTCGAGCGGTTCGTCGCCGTTGAAGGTCGCTGCCACCCAGTCGATCAGATCCTGAACGGTCGAGACTTCGCCCGATGCCGTGCCGAGATCCACCGAGGCGGTGACTTCGCCCACAGTGACGGTGAGCGTGTTGCCGGTGGCAAGCGCACCGAGGCCCGCGATCTCGACGCCACCCGTCAGCGGGTCGCCGGAACGGTTGCCCGTGATCGTGGTGGGGTTGATCTTGGTTTCGAGCGCCTGGTTCGCGACCGCCTTCATGCTCTCGACGAGCTTCAGGATCGACTTGATGCCCTGGTCGGCGGCTTCGAGCGTCTTCACGCCCTGGCCCATCGAGTCGAGCAGATTGTTCAGGTCGGATGCGCGGTTGTTCAGGCCCTGTGCCGTGAAATACGAAGTGGGGCTATCGATCGCGCTGCGCACCCGCAGACCCGTCGCGAGACGCAGCTGCGTTTCGTCCAGGAGCTTCGTTGTATTCTGCATGCTGAGCAGGTTCGACCGGATCGCACCGGAAAGGACTACATCAGCCATCGTCTCTACCCTCCAGGGTTTGGCCCAGCCGTCTCATGGCGGCACGGGCACTACACTCGGCGTTAATCATTAATTCGACGTAAACAACCCGAAGTTGTTTTGCGATTTGACCGCCTGAGGGGACCGAGTGTCCCCGGGGCGATACCGCCGCCGAACCGGGTGCCAGAGTGGCTTCGCCTTTCTCCGCATCCGTCGATTGCTTCTGGCCCTTCATTCGCAAATGCCGGGCCAGTTTTAAAATGAAGGAAAATCAATGGGTTAGGTCTTGGTTCGCCCGGGTCTCTGGCAGGAAGTTCCCTGGCCGGAGGAAAGTTTTGCCGGGCAAGAAGGACCTTTTGTCCTCGGCAGGAGGCGTGCGCCGCCTTGCCGTCCGGCTTACCTGCCGAGGAAGCGGGCGACGTCGGTGACGATGCCGGCGGCGAGCTTCGCCTTGTCGGTCGTGTGGTCGACCGAATAGCAGCGCATGCTGGGGAACCAGGGCAGACGGTCCGTGCCGAGCCTGGTCCAGCCGTGCGGGGCGCTGTAATAGAAGCAGGTGATGCCGAGCGCGCCGGCGAGAACCGCCGGGAAGCTCGACGGCACGACAGCCGCGTCCATGCAGGAGGTGAGGGCGGCCGCGCCTTCAATGTCCTTGAAGAGATCGAGGCCGGGCATGCGGTGCAGGGTGAGGCCGAATTCGCGTTCCAGCGCCTCGGCCTCCGCATCGACATTCGTATATTGCAGGTTCACGACCTGCACACCGCCGATCTCGAAGAGAGCCTTCCAGTCCGCCAGCGCCGTGTAGTTGATGGAGCGGATGTCGTCGACCTTCTTCGAGGTCCAGGACAGGCCGATCTTCGGGCCCGGCCCGAGGCTCGCGAGCCAGTCGCGGCATTCGGCGACGCGGACGGGGGCGGGCACCAGCGGGTTCACGGCAGAGGGAAAGTCCGACACGCGCCGGCGAAGCTGCGCGGCGACAAGGCCGGCCGGCGCGGTGTAGTCGAAATCCACATCGCCGTAATTGCCGAGGCCGGTCGACTTCCACGCTTCGGGGCGAACCGTCGCCTGGGGCCAGGTGCGCCGGTAGAGCGGCACGAGGCGGGGGTCCGTCTCGATAATGACGTGACCCGCACGGGCAATGAGATCCGTGTAACAGGTCGAAAAGAAGAGATCGTCGCCGAGCCCCTGTTCGCGCCAGACCATGATGGTCTTGCCGGTGAGGTCCTGGCCTTCCCAGATCAGGCCGGGGAAGGGGCGATAGGGCTGGCGCTGCCCGCAGGCGAAGCCGAAGCCATACATGTCCCAGCCCGCTTCCGTTTCGCCGACCATGAGCAGGACGCGCGCGAGATTCCAGCGGGCGGCATCGCAATCCGGGTCGATGGTGAGAGCGCGGTGGAGCGCGTCGAGCGCCTCGCGGTGGCGGCCGAGAATTTCCAGCAGGGCGCCGAGATTGGTCCAGGTCTGGGAGATACCGGGATCGAGCTCGATGGAGCGGCGATAGCAGGCCATCGCATCGTCATGAAGGCTGGTGCCGGTCAGAACCTTGCCCAACATGCCATAGGCACGGGCCGAGAGCGGCTTGAGCTCGATCGCGCGGGAAAGCAGATCGACCGCATGCTGCGTCTCGCCTTGCTCGTCCACAAGGTGGCCGAGATTGATCAGGGCAGGGACGTTTTCGGGTTCGAGCTCGAGAACGCGCTCATAAAGGCTGCGGGCGCGCGAGGCGTGCTTCACGTTCGAGCAGAGATTGGCGAGTTCGAAGAGAAAGCGCGCATCCTTGCCTGTGCCTTCAGCCGCGCGATCGAGGATGCCGATCGCATCCTTTTCGCGCTTCAGGGCGATGAGGCATTCGGTAAGGCCGGTGAGGGCGCCAATATGGACCGGATTGACCGCGAGCACCTTGCGATAGCGCGCTTCGGCGTCGGCGAAACGCTCCCGCGACTGAAGGCGCTGGCCCTGGGCGAACTTCTTTTCGGTTTCGCCGTCTTCGGCAACGCGCCGTCTGGTCAAGCTCGACATTCCGGATTTGCCCCCGCGGACCGGGATCGGTCCGTCTCCGAACTAATTGTCCCGTACTATTCGGCCTTGCATGGTTACCGCGCGGTTAACGCGCGGGCAATCAGGCGCGCGAGTCGAGCGTGAGCGAGCCGGCGCCGGCCGGGCCGCCAGAGCGGCGGGCGGAGGAGGCGGCATTCGGTCCATAGCCGAGAGAGGGAGCGGTACGTTCGCTCATGGCGCTGGCCACCATGCGGATGAGACCTTCGGAGACGGATTTGGCCGCGTTCAGCGCCTCGCCGTTCGATGCCAGCGTGCTGTCGAGTTCGGCCATGGCGGCTTTCAGGCGGGAAACGCGTTCGGATGGCGCGCGGTCGAGCAGGTTCTTGTGGCCGCGCACGGCCATGACATCCATTGCATATTCATTGGCGAGGCGGATCTTCTCCGGCTGGAGTTCGGCGATTTCGGCCCGGGCGCGGTTGCGCAGAAGCTCCGTCTCCTTGCGGATGACATCGGTCAGGCTGGAAGTGAGCGCGAGAAGCCGGTCCACCAGTTCGACGGGCGGCAAGGTTTCGGCGGGAATGCGGCGGGCTTCACCCTGTCGAGCGTTCACTGCGATACCTCCTGCATTTTCAGCATTTCGCGATAGACGTCGTCGGCAAGGCCGATACCGCCAGAGGCCGTTATCTGCTTGCTGTACTGATCGACGAGAAGGGAGCGGAACATGGTCTCGCCCGGCCCGCCGCCGAAGGGATTTTCCTGATCCTCGAGGCCCTGGAACATCGACTGGAAGAGCGTCGAGACGAACTGGGACTCGAATTCCCTCGCCGCTTCCCATGCCCGAGGGTCGCGCCCGGCTTCGGCCGTGGCGGCCTTTGCGGCGGCAGGCGCGGAGGACATATGGATATAGGTGGGCAGGGCGGCGAGGGCTTCCATCACATCACCTCGATATCCGCCTGGAGGGCGCCGGCCGACTTGATCGCCTGCAGGATGGTGATCATGTCGCGGGGGCTGACGCCCAGCGTATTCAGGCCGTCGACAAGTTCCTTGAGCGAGATGCTGCCGTCGATGATGCCGAGCTGTTTGCCCTCTTCCTCGTCCACATTCACTTCCGTGCGCGGCACGACAACCGTGTCGCCCTGGGTGGCGAAGGGCGAGGGCTGGCTGACCTGCGGCGTCTCGGTGACCGAGATCGTGAGATTGCCCTGAGCGATCGCCACCTTGCTGACGCGGACATCCTGACCCATGACGATGACGCCTGAGGACTCGTCGATGACGACGCGGGCGGCGAGATCGGGCTGCACGCGGAGCTGTTCGATATCGGTGAGGAGCGACACCACGCCGCCGCGCCAGGACGGCGGCACGGTGAGTTCGACGGTGCTCGAATTGCCCGCGCGGGCCGTTTCGGAGCCGAGATAGGTGTTGATCGCCGTGGCGACGCGCTGCGCGGTGGTGAGGTCCGGATTGCGAAGCGACAGGCGGAGGCGGCGCAGATCGTCCAGTTCGAAGTCGATCTCGCGCTCCACGATGGCGCCATTGGCGATGCGCCCATTAGTGGGCACGCCGCGCACGACGGAAGAGGCCTCGCCCTTGGCGGCGAAACCGCCGGTGGCGAGCGAGCCCTGCGCGACCGCATAGACCTGGCCGTCGGCGCCCATGAGGGGCGTCACGAGGAGCACGCCGCCCTGAAGGTCGGTCGCATCGCCCAGCGCACTCACCGTCACGTCGATCCGCGTGCCCTGGGTGGCGAAGGCGGGGAGATTGGCCGAAACCATGACGGCGGCGACGTTCGCCGTCTTCATATTGGTGCCGCGCGTGTTGACACCCATCCGCTCCAGCATGCCGGTCAGGCTCTGCTGGGTGAAGGGCGCGTTGCGGAGCGTGTCGCCGGTGCCGTTCAGGCCGACGACGAGGCCATAGCCCACCAGCATGTTGTCGCGGATACCTTCGACATCGACGATGTCCTTGATGCGCGAGCTCGCATCGGCGCGGCCCGGCGCGGAAAGCGCCATGAGGCAGGCGGCGAGCAGGAGCGCCAGAAGGTTGCGAAGGGAAAAGGCGGGAAGCCGGAACATGAATCGACCGTTCAATCGCTAGCGATACGGCCTCTTTGAAGCGAAAGCCATGCCAGCGGCGGAGTGCTGCCGGTCTTTCCTCAAACCTCTAATTTTATTGATGTTTTTGTTTTGCGCGGTTCGGCGGCGGCAGGTGCGCGGGTGGCTTTTGGGGGAAGCTCCTGCCGCCGCGCGGCAAAAGCTGCCGGGCTCGCTGCCTCCGCGCGAACAGGCTTAACGCTGATTTAAGACCTGAGGTCCATTTTGGACGAAGGAAGGCGGTTCGGCCGCCGGAATGCATCAGGATCGGGGGCGACCCAGATGAAGATCGGACAGACGAGAGCCGCGTCACAGACGGGTTCCGCACGCAGCGCCGCTCGCACCGGCGGCGGCAGCGGCTTCGCGCCGGCCGGAGCTTCCGAAACAAGGGGCGCGGCGGGCTTGTCCAGCCTGGCCTCGCTGAACGCCGTCGATGCGCTGCTCGCGCTTCAGGAAACGCCCGCCAGCGACGACGCTCTTCACTCGCCGCGCCGCAAGGCCATCCGCCGCGGGGAGGAGATGCTCGACATCCTGGACGAGATCAAGCTCGCGCTGCTGGTGGGGCAGGTTCCGAAAGCCAAGCTTTCCCGCCTTCTTTCGGTGGTGGAGCGCCAGGCGGGCAGCTTCAACGACCCCAGGCTCGGCGAAGTTCTGGCAGAAATCGAGCTGCGCGCGCGGGTCGAACTGGCCAAATTCGGAACCTATACCAAAGGCTAGGCCGGGGTCTGGCGGCCGCTAGAATGCCGGGTTTACTTCTCCGAGATTTCACAGATATTTCACCGGCTTGGCCCGGCACGCCCTGTTGAGAATCGTGGACGCCCTCCCTATACTCCGCGCGCTTCGGCGGGCCCGGTGAAGCAAATTCGGCCTTTGAGTTTCGTCAGCGGGAAGGCCCGCACTCAAATGTCGAATCGAGAGACTTCACGGGTTTTACAGAATTGCCGACGGTCTTTCGATTCCGGCATTTGCTCGCGGATCATCCAGGTCCGAAGATACAAGTGCCGGCGCCGGGCCTTCGGTGTCAGAGAGAGATTGCCTAGATGGCCGTGCGTTTGCCCAAAGGCTATATGCCGTCAGACGACGAACCGTTCATGAACAAGCGGCAGAAGGAATATTTCCGCCGCAAGCTCGAGAAGTGGAAAGAGGACATCCTCCGGGAGAACCGCGAGACGCTGCAGCATCTGCAGGACGACTCGGTGCAGCATCCCGACCTCGCGGACCGCGCCTCGTCCGAAACCGAACGCTCCCTCGAACTGAGAACCCGCGACCGCCAGCGCAAGCTGATCGCCAAGATCGACGCGGCGCTGCGCCGGATCGACGACGGCACCTATGGCTATTGCGAGGAGACCGGCGAGCCGATCAGCCTCAAGCGGCTCGATGCACGCCCGATCGCCACGCTTTCGATCGAGGCGCAGGAACGGCACGAGCGGCGCGAGAAGGTTTATCGCGACGACTGATCTCTCGACGACTGTTCCGGGCGGTTTCCCGCACGAGGCTCAGAAGAAAAAACGCGGTCCCTTTCGGGGCCGCGTTTTTCTTTGCCGTGCGTTCAGCCCGATATCAGAAGGGCATGATGATGTCGAAGAGCTGCTGGCCGTAACGCGGCTGCTGCATGTCGCTGATCTGGCCTTCGCCGCCATAGGAGATGCGGGCTTCGGCAATCTGGGTGTGCTGGATGGTATTGGTGTTGGAAATATCCTCGGGTCGAACGATGCCGCTGACCAGAAGATCGCGCACCTCGTAGTTCACCCGGACCTGCTGGCGGCCCGCGATCACCATGTTGCCGTTCGGCAGAACCTGGGTGACGACGGCGGCCACCGTGAGATCGATCGTTTCCTTGCGGTCCACGGAGCCTTCGCCTTCGCTCGCGCTGGTGCTGTCGAGATCGGCGAGGCTCGTATTGTCCACGGCGTTTGGGAAGACCTTGCCGAGATAGGATTCGTAACCGAAGAGATTGTTCATCCCGGCATTCTCGGAGTTCGAGCGGCTGCGCTTCGTGGTGTTGTTCACCTTGGCGCTGTCCTCGACATTGATAAGAACGGTGAGGATGTCGCCGACACGGGCGGCGCGCTGATCGCGGAAGAAGGCGCGCGAGCCGGAGCGCCAGAGCGAATTCGGCTGATAGACCACTTCCTCGGGCGCCGGCATCGGCATGGCGACGGTCGGCGCGGGAGCGGCGATGGGCGAAAGGTCGGGCGCCTTGCCGATATTGGAGATGCGGTCGGCGGCGTTGCAGCCCGCAAGCGCAACGGCAAGGAAAGCGACGGCGGAGAGGCGGGCAAGGGAACTGGTGAACATTTATCTGGCCTTTACGGTCGGAAGTTCCTGGTGGCCGCCTGGGCGGCCGCTTGTCAGGACGGGCTTGCGTTGCGGATGACGCTGGCCGCACGCGCAGCGCCCGGCGCATCGACGCGGATCATGTTGGGGCCTTCGACGATGCTCTGAATGGTGCGGTTGGAGCGCGTGTTCAGGACGTTGACGACATCGCCGACAGCGCCGCTTTCGAGCGCGCGCCCGCGAGCGGTCAGCGTGAGCGAGCCGGAGACGAGGATCACGTCCACCTGCGCACCCTTTTCGACGACGATGGGCGGCTGCATGTCGGCGATGCGCACGGGCTCACCCGCACGCGCGGGACGCCGCGGCGACATGCCGAGAATATGTTCGAGCGAGGTGACGATGTTCTGACTGACGCGGTTCGAGGGCAGGCGCACCCAGTCGATATCCTGCTGGCGGACAATCTCGCCCGGCTGCATGTCGCGCAGGAGAACGGGCACGTCCGTTACCGGATAGGCGCGGCCCGACACGCGGCGCAGCGGGCTCAGCATGTCGTTTGCGGGCGCGCGCAGAATGGCAGTGAAGACGCCGCTGCGCTGATTGAAGGCGAGCTGTTCGACCTTGACGGTCGGCTCCTCGCCTTCGGCAACCTGGATACCGGCCATGCCGTTCTCGAAATCGACCTGGAGATCCGAGGCGGACGGAAGGGCGGATGACTGGGCGGCGATGGCGGCGGAGATCGCGCCGGCGACATCGGCATCCGGCACCTGGGTGCCGGTGCGCGCGACGACCACATGGGTGAGGCCCGCATCGTTGCGCCAGGCGACACCATTGCGACGCGCGGCGAGCGAAATGCGCGAGACGGAAATTTCCGCGCGCGTGCCGGGCGCAGGTGCATTGGAGACGATGACGGCGGCGGCATCGCCCGCATCGTCGAAGAGATCGCCGAGGGTGACGGTGTCGCCCGTAACGGAGACCGCGGGGCGCAATTCCGCCGCGTTGGCGGCCGCGGCCATTCCGGCGAGAAGGAGAGCGAGCGAGACTGTACGCTTGAACATCGGAAACATCCTTTACGCCGCCTTTACTTCACGTTCGAGGTTACCGACATCATCTCGTCGGTGGCAGTTATGACCTTGGCGTTCATCTCATAGGCGCGTTGCGCGGTGATGAGCGAGGTGATTTCGCTCACCGCATTGACGTTCGAGGTTTCGAGAAAGCCCTGAAGCACGCTGCCCATGCCGGTGGAGGCGGGGGTGCCGAGCGTCGGCGCGCCGCTGGCGGCGGTTTCGACGAAGAGATTGTCGCCGAGAGGATCGAGGCCCGCCTCGTTCGCGAAGGAGGCGAGCTCGATCTGGCCGACGACCTGCGCGTCGGTCTGGCCGGGGATCGAGGCCTGGACCTGACCGTCGCGGCTGATCGTGATGTCGGTCGCTTCCTGCGGAATGGTGATGCCGGGGGCGAGGGTGTAGCCGTCGGCCGTCACCAGCTGGCCGTCCGGGCTGATCTGGAAGGAGCCCGCGCGAGTATAGGCATCCTCGCCGCTCGGGAGTTCGACGCGGAAATAGCCACGGCCCTGAATGGCGATGTCGAGCTTGTTCTCGGTGTTGTCGAGATTGCCCTGCGTCATGATGCGATAGACGGATCCCGTCTTCACGCCGAGGCCGACCTGAACGCCCGCCGGCACGATGGTGCCTGCGTCCGACGAGTTCGTGCCGACGCGGCGGAGGTTCTGATAGAGCAGGTCCTGGAATTCGGCGCGCTGACGCTTGAAGCCCGAGGTGCTCATGTTGGCGATGTTGTTCGAGATGACCTCGACATTGAGCTGCTGGGCCATCATGCCTGTGGCGGCGATACTGAGCGACTGCATGGACTTTCTTCCCTACTTCCGGCTAACGGAACGGCCTCAGGCCGCGGTTCCGAGTTCCTGAATGGCCTGGCGACGCATCTGGTCGGCCTGGTCGATGAGTTTCTGGGCGCTCGCATATGAGCGCGATACTTCGATCATGTTCGTCATTTCGACGATGGGCTGCACGTTCGAGCCTTCCAGCGCGCCCTGCATGAGACGGATGTTCTCCGGCGCGATCTCCGCCTGATCGGTGTCGAGCATGGTGTTGCCGACATTGCGCATATCCTGCGGGTTCTCGAAGGAGACGATGGCGAGCCTGCCGCGCTGGCCCTGATCGGAGGAAATGGTGCCGTCGCGGGCGATGGTGATGCCGGTTTCGTCCTGGGCGAAGCGGATGGGCGCGCCGCCCTCGCTGAGTACGGGCGCACCGGTCGAGGTGACGAGCTGGCCTTCGGCGTCGAGCTGGAAATGCCCGTTGCGCGTGTAGAGGACGCCGGTTTCCGTCTGAACGCGGAAGAAGCCCTCGCCGATGATGGCGACGTCGAAGGGATTTGCGGTCGTCTGCAGCGCGCCGTCGCGCATGTTGCGATGCTGGCCGAAATCCTGGACGAAGGTGATCCGCTTGTCGGTGCTCTCCTCGGAAGCGTCGGGCATCAGATATTGCTCGAAGAGCATTGCTTCGGACTTGTAGGCGGTCGTGTTCATGTTCGCGAGATTGTTCGCGATGGTCGCCATTTCCCGGGTCACCGCCATCTGGCGGGAGAGACCTATGAGCAGAGCGTTTTCCATGTCCGGTCCGGCAGTTCGCTTGTCGCATCGGCGCGGCATTGCGCCGCCCGGTCATGTGCAGGGCCTGTGCCAAAGAAAAAACTTAATTAAATCAATTGGTTGGTTGTCCGAAAGGCGGTTCGGATGCGCTTTCGGGCAGGCTTTACCGGGCAGTTTCTGCCGCATGGGGCAGGGGCGCGAGGCTGCATGACCAACTAAAGAGAATCCGCGCATTCGGCGCACAACCGGGAACGCTTCGTTAACCAAAGTCGGCGAGCATCCGGTTGTGATGAGCCGGGTGCGGAAGAGATGACATCCGGCGGGCGAATTCTCGAAGGTGGGGCGGTTAGAAAATGGCTGCAGTCGACGCCGACATTTCCGAAGATGACGAGCAAGATACATCTGCGCCGGAAAAGAAGAAGCGGCTGGCGGGGAAGGTCATCGTTCTCTACGTCGTGCTGCCCGCCGTGCTCCTGATCGGAGCGGGCGCCGGTGTCTACATGTCGGGCATTCTGGGGGGCGGCGAAAGCGACGAGGCCGTGGCGGAAGTCAAGGTGGACCCCGTCTTCTACGATCTGCCCGACTTCCTGGTGAACCTCTCCGGTCCGCCACCCCAGCATTATCTCAAGCTGCGCGTCGCGCTGCAGGTGAAGAGCAAGGAGGCGGTGCCTCAGCTCGAAATGCTGATGCCGCGCGTGCTGGATGGCTTCCAGACCTTCCTGCGCGAGCTCAGGCCCGAGGATCTCGAGGGTTCGCGTGGCATGCTCTATCTCAAGGAAGAGCTGCTGCGGCGGCTCAACCTCGCCACGCAAGCGCCGATCGTGACCGACGTGCTCTTCAAGGAAATCATCGTTCAGTAGCAGTCAGGCGGGAAGAGTTTCGATATGTCCGCAAGCGATACGCTAGAAAAAGAAGCCCTGAACGCTGCTGCCGAAGCGGCGGCGAAGGCACCCGAGCGCGTGCTCAATCAGGACGAGATCGACAGTCTGCTCGGATTCGAGGTGGACGAAGAATCGTCGACCGAACGGCACGGCATCGATGCGATCGTGAATTCCGCGCTCGTCTCCTACGAGCGCCTGCCGATGCTCGAAATCGTCTTCGACCGCCTTGTGCGTCTGATGACGGTTTCGCTTCGTAATTTCACTTCCGACAACGTCGAAGTGTCGCTCGATAATGTTTCGTCGATCCGTTTCGGCGACTATCTGAATTCCATTCCGCTGCCTGCCATTCTCGCGGTCTTCCGCGCGAAGCAGTGGGACAATTACGGCATGTTCACGGTCGACTCGAACCTGATCTATTCGATCGTCGACGTGCTGCTGGGCGGGCGGCGCGGCACGGCCGCGATGCGCATCGAAGGCCGGCCCTATACGACCATCGAACTCAATCTCGTCCAGCGCATGATCGAGGTCGTGCTGCAGGACGTGCAGGCGGCGTTCGAGCCGCTGTCTCCGGTGACGCTCGAACTCGACCGGATGGAAACCAATCCGCGCTTCGCGGCCATTGCGCGGCCCGCCAACGCGGCCATCCTCGTCAAGCTGCGCGTGGACATGGAAGATCGCGGCGGCCGCATCGAGATGCTGCTTCCATACGCGACGCTGGAGCCTATCCGCGAGCTGCTGCTGCAGATGTTCATGGGCGAAAAGTTCGGCCGGGACTCGATCTGGGAAAGCCATCTCGCGACCGAGCTCTGGTCTACGCGGGTGCCGCTCGAGGCGGTGCTCGACGAACAGATGCTGACGCTGCGCGATGTTATGGACTTCGAGGTCGGCCAGACGCTGATGCTCAACAACGGACCAGACGGCATGATCGACCTGAGATGCGGCGGGGTGAAGCTCGGCCGCGGCAAGATGGGCCGCGTCGGCAATCACGTAGCCGTGCGCGTCGAACAGGCACTCAAGCACATGAAACGCCCCGCCTCGCCGCAGGTGGAGCAACCAAAATCTCCCGAACCCCAGATTGCAGGGCCAGCCAAATGACGGTTCTTCCCGATCTGCCGCTCGGCACCATCCTTGAACTCATCGTCTGCATCTTTCTCGGCGCGACGATCGCCTATTGCGCGATGCTCGACCGCAGACTCCGGGCCATGCGATCAGGGCAGGACGGACTGCGCGAACTGGTGGGCGAACTGAACAATGCGACGCAACGTGCCGTTTCGGCCATAGAGGCGCTGAAGCAGGCGAGCGCGGCAACGGGTGATGAGCTTGGCGGCAAGGTGAAGGAGGCGCGCGTGCTTGCCGACGATCTGTCGCTCATGATCGAGAGCGGCGAACGCATTGCCGAACGGATCGGGCGTATCGCCACGGCGGCGGACCGCCCCATCGCGACACAGCAGCCCGCCGCGGGGCCGCGCAACGGCGTCGCGCCGAAGCCTTCCGGCCGCGATGCCGCGCTTGCCGCGCGCGCCGCGAACCAGCTTCTCGATGCGCTGAAGAAGGCTCGCTGAGGCAGAAACATGCTCGACCGTCTTCGTCTTCTTCCGACCGTCATTCTATGCGCCTCGCTGCTGCTGGTGCTGAAGCTCGCCGATTTCGCGGTGGGCGGCGACGGCTCCGCGACGCTTGCGGCGATTTCGACCGCGCAGGCGAGCGCACCGAAGGACGAGAGCGGCGAGCAAGCGGCGGAAGCCGTCAAGGAGGGCGAGGACGAAACCGCCGGCAAGGATGCGGGTGAGGAGAAGGAAGCTGAAGAGGCCGTAACGGCCGATGCGGCACCCGATACGCCGATACCGGCTGCCGAGCCTGAAATCAGCAAGTCCGAACGAACGGTGCTTCAGAGCCTCGCCGAACGCCGCGAGGAACTGGATGCCCGCGCCAAGGAACTCGATACGCGCGAAAGGCTGCTCGCGGCGGCGGAAAAGCGCGTCGAAGACCGCGTGGCCGAACTGAAGGCCATCGAGGCGAAGATCAACGAACGCATCGGCGCGGAGGACAAGGCGAACGAGGAACGGCTGGCCGGGCTCGTCTCGATGTATGAAACGATGAAGCCGAAGGACGCCGCGCGCATCTTCGAGCGGCTCGACATGGGTGTTCTTATCGACGTCGTGACAAGGATGCAGCCGCGCAAAATGGCGGCGGTTCTCGCCGCAATGGACCCCGTCGTGGCACAGGATCTTACCGTCGAACTCGCGACCGGCGACAGGCTCTCCGGTATCCGGCCCGGCGAAGACGCCGCGAAGGCGCCCGCCGTGACGGTCCGGCCTGCTGAAAAAGCCAGCTGACGTCCGAGAATCCGGGCTTTCCCCCCCCTTCCTTAAGCCCCACTTAACCGGCGCTGCCTAGACTGAGGCTGAGCGGCAGAAAGCCGTTCGATTTTGGGCAGAAGCTTAGGGCAGCAGCGGCGTGAACCGATCTCACCGATATTCCGCGCAACTCGAGAGGGGCGGCATGCGCTTGCGCGCGCTGACGGCGTTTACGGTCCTCTTTCTTCTGCTTGCCGCGCTGACGCCTGCCGCGCGCGCCGCGACCGCCGGTGTGTCTCTCAGCGAGCAGAACGGCTGGGGACGGATGGTCTTCACCTTTCCCGAAGGTATTCCCGATTATCGAGCTTCGATCAACGCAGGTGTTCTCGTCCTCGACTTCGACAAGCCCTTCGATGCAAATACGGAAGAATTCGTCCGGCTGATGCCGCGCTATGTCGCAATGGCGCGCCAGGACGAGAACAGGAAGACCATCCGTCTGGCGCTGACCACGGATTTCTGGCTCGATACGAAGCCGGCCGAGAACTCCCTCTATTTCGATCTCATGCCGCCGGACTGGGTGGGCAAGGCCCCGCCGCTGCCCGAGGACGTTCTGGCGCGGCTTGCGGCGGCCAAGGAACGCAAGCGGGCCGCAGAGGAGGCGGAACTCGCCGCCAAGGCGCAGGGCATCGAGGAGCCGGAGGAAGAAAAACCGGCGCTCGACGTTCGTGTCGCCGCGCGCGCGGGGATGACGCGTCTCATCTTCGACTGGAACCTGCCGGTTCTCTATTCACTGGTCGAGCGGCAGGGGCTTGCAACCATTACTTTCGACCGCACGGCGGATGTGGACCTGTCGCAGCTGCGGGTGGATCCGCCGCCCTATCTCGCTCATGCGAGCGCGGTCGAGCATGACGGCCGGCTGGCTGTCGTGCTGACCTTGAAGCCGGGTGTGGCCGTGAGCGCGTTCCGGGAAGAGCTGAGCGTGGTGCTGGACCTCAAGCCGGCCGACGGAAGCCTTCCGCCGGAGGCCGAAGCGCAAAGCGCCGAGGTGACCGCTGTCGCGAGTGCAGAGGAGCCGGAAGACAGCAGCGCGCATGCGCCGAAGAGCATCCTGCCAGATATCGCCAGCTCAGACGAAGAGGGAAAGGGCGAGGCGCCCGAGACGGCGGGTACAGGTGAGGAGGCGCAGATTGCCACCAATCCCTTGCCCGAGGGTTCGCGGCCCGAAGGACAGGCCGTGATGCGGGTGGAGCCGGGGCGGAGCGGAACCGACATCGTGGTCGAGTGGCCCGAACCCGTCGGCGCCGCGGTCTTCGAGCGGGCGGACCGGCTCTGGGTCGTATTCGATGTCGCGCTGCCCATCGACATGGCGGAAGTGACGCCGGAAAAGCTCGGGCCGTTCGGCCCGCCCGAGTTGCAGGCATTCGAAGGGGGGACGGCACTCGTCCTGCCGCTGCGCGAAAAGGTGCTTGTCGGCGCGGTGGAAGATGGCGCGTCCTGGCGCATTTCCGCTGGCGAGACGCTGGCGACCACGGGGCGGCCGATCTCGCTTCTGCGGAGCTGGCGCGAGGATGGGCGCGGCAGCATCTCCTTCGACCTCAAGGGGACGCGCAAGGTGCTGGAAGTGCGCGACGATCTCGTCGGCGACAAGGTTATCGTCGCGACCGCGCGTGGGCCCGTTCAGGCAATCCAGACACCGCTCAGCTTCGTCGAGTTCCAGGCGCTGCAGACGGCGCAGGGGATCGCCATCGTGCCGGTGGCGGATGACCTGAATGTCGCCGCGGCGCCGGATAACGTGATCGTGACGCGGCTCGAAGGGCTCGCGCTCTCCGCGAATGGCGGCGGTTATTCCGCGCCCGCGGCGCAGGGCGAACCCGTGGCCGCGGCCGCTGCGCCAGCGGAAATGCACTTCGCGCAGTGGCGGGATGTGCCCGGTGAAAATTTCACGGAACGGCGCCAGCACTATCTCGTGCAATTGGCGAATGCGCGAACGCAGGAGCTTGGCGAACTGCGGTTCGCCTATGGCCGTTTCCTGCTCGGCTACGGCCTTGCGCCGGAGGCGCTTGCCGCATTTGACGGCGCGTTGGAGGTGGAGCAAAAGCTTGCGCTCGATCCCGCCTTCCGTGCGGCCAAGGGCGTTGCCGGGGTTCTGAGCGGCCGCTATGTGGAAGCGATCGCCGATCTTTCCTCAGACGGTCTCGAAAATGCGCCTCATGCGGCGGCCTGGCGCGGTCTCGCGCGCGGCGAACTCGGACATTGGGAGGCTGCCCGCGCGGAATTCGGGCTTGCGGGCGCGATCCTCGATGCCTTCGACGACGAATTGCGCACACGCTTCAGGGCGATGGCTGCGGAAGCTGCACTCAAGGGTGGCGACGCCACGGCTGCCGCGAGCTATGTGGCGGGCTTTCCGGCCGCCCCGAAGAGCCCGAAGGCGAAAGCCCGGATATTGCTTGCGCAGGCCGCTCTGGCCGATGTGGAGAAGGGCGGCGAGGACGCCGTCGCGCGCTACGATGCGGCCATCGATACTGGCTATCCGCCCGTTGCGGCCCGTGCCCGTTTCGGCAAGGCGGTGTTGCAGCTCGAACGCGGCGATATCGACAAGGACGCTTTCGCGAAAGAGCTCGAAAGTCTTCGCTATGCCTGGCGAGGCGACGAGCTGGAACTCGAAATCCTGACAAGGCTCGCGAAGTTCCGGCTCGATGAAGGAGAGATCGGCGAAGCGCTGAAGCAGATGCAGACGGCGACCGCGAACTACCCGGATAGCGAAGAGGCGCACCAGATGAATGTGCGGATGTCCGACATCTTCGCGGACTATTTTCTCGGCGATGCCATCAATGAGATGGAGCCCGTTCAGGCGCTTGCCTTTTTCGACCGTTTCAAGGAGCTGACTCCTATCGGGACCAAGGGCGACGAGATGATCCGCAATCTCGCGGAACGGCTGGTCGAGGTCGATCTGCTGACGCAGGCCGGACAATTGCTCGACTACCAGGTCGCAAACCGCCTTCATGGCGGCGTGGCCAAGGCGCAGGTCGCGGCGCGCCTCGCCGCAATCTATCTGATGGACCAGAAACCGGGACATGCGCTTGCCGCCCTTCGCGCGACGAAACAGAACCTGCTGCCCGAGGAACTGGCCCAGCGGCGCATATTGCTCGAGGCGCGGGCACTCGCCGGCGAAAAGCAATACGACCATGCGCTTGATCTGCTGGACGGGCGCAAGGACGAACGCTCCGCGAAACTGAGGGCCGATATCTATTGGGAGGCAGGCCGCTGGCCGGAAGCCGGCGCGTCGATCGAAAAGCTGCTCGGCGTCAGGTGGAAAGAAGACCAGATGCTGGACGGCGAGATCCGGCTTCTCATCATGCGGGGTGCGATCGCCTATTCGCTTGCGGGCGACGAGGAAGGATTGTCCAGGCTTCGCACCAAGTTCGGCGAAGCCATGAGCAGGAGCCCCGATGCAGACGCCTTCGCGGTTGTCTCCGAGCCAATCGTGGAACAGAGCGTCGCTTTCCGGGAGATGACGAGCCGCATCGCTTCCGTCGACACGCTCGACCGTTTTCTCGCCTCGCTCAAGACCACGGAAGAGGTGCAGGCGTTCAACTGAACGCCCGCAAATTCTTTCTATCGGGCTTTCCCGTCAGGTGCCGAAGCTCTGGACCAGGCTTCCCGCGATCAGCGACCAGCCATCGACCAGCACGAAGAAGATCAGCTTGAAGGGTAACGAGATGATGATCGGCGGCAGCATCATCATGCCCATCGACATGAGGACTGAGGCCACCACCATGTCGATCACGATGAAGGGCAGGAAGACAAGGAAGCCTATCTCGAAGGCGCGGCGCAGCTCGCTGATCATGAAGGCGGGAACGAGCACCTGAAGGCCGATATCCTCCGCCTGTTCGGGCTCGGGAGCGTTCGACAGATCGACGAAGAGCTTGAGGTCTTCCTTCCTGACCTGCTTCAGCATGAAGGCCTTGAAGGGAACGCTGGCGCGGTCGAAGGCTTCGCCCGTCTCGATCTGCTGGTTCATCAGCGGTTCTATGCCTTCCTGATAGGCGGTCGTGAATGTCGGCGTCATCACGAAGGCCGTAAGAAAGAGGGCGAGGCTCACCAGAACCGCGTTGGGCGGCGATTGCTGCATGCCGAGCGCGGTGCGGAGCAGGCTGAGCACCACGATGATGCGCACGAAGGACGTCACCATGATGAGGATCGACGGTGCGAGGCTCAGGACGGTGACAAGCGCGACGATCTGGACGATGTGATCGGTGAGGCCGAGACCTTCGGAGAGGTCCACCTGGATCGTTTCGGCGGCGGCGGGATGCGCGAAGGCGAAGCTCAATGCGACGAGGCCGAGCATACCGATGAAGCGCTGCAGACGTGCCGCCGTCAACACGGCAAGGACTTTCCGGGAGAGGACAATCACGCGCGGCGCTCCTTGATGAATTCCACAATGCGCTGGAACTGGACCACATGGGCCGGCAGCGCGGGGTGGGCGGGGGCGGTCTGTTTCGTTTCCGGCGTTGCGGGCGCCTCGATGCCGCCTTCGATCAGCAGTGGCGTTTCGCCGCCCGTCAGGATCAGGTGTTCCTTTCCATCGCGGCGGATCAGAAGCAGGCGATGCTTGGCGTCGATCGCCTTCACCTCGACGATGCCGAGGCGGCGCTGCCCGCCGACCGCCGAGACGCCGGGCGCAAGGCCGAGGCGGCGGGCGACGATGGCGCAGACGCCAATCAACCCCAGAATGAATGCGAGAGCCGCAACGAACCGGAAGATTTCCGAGAAGTCCATTTTGGATTCTACCCCCAGATTGGACGGCCTTGGACCGTCCGTGATGGGAAGAATTTGCCGCGTCAGGCTTAATGGCGGGTTAAAGGCGAGACGGAGCGCGGCTTTCGCTGGTTACCTGTTCGTTAGCGCGCCCGGCAGTATTTGCCGCGTTAGGGCGATGTTAACTCCGGGACGGTGACACTCGCCCTTGCCGCCAAGGAATGCGTGGCTTCAGACACGGCCGTTTGATCGCTCAGGACGAGCGTTCGGAGAGCCGGTCGCGGGGGCACGCGGGCGATGGCAATCGGCGATCTTCCCATTTTCGAAATGATGAAGCAGCGCATGCAGTGGCTGACGGCGCGCCAGCAGGTGCTCGCGCAGAACGTCGCCAATGCCGACACGCCGGGCTATACGGCGCGCGACCTCAAGCAACTCGATTTCGGCGCAATGGTGGAACGGAGCGGACCTGCGCTTCGCGCCGTCGCGACACAGGCCGGCCATATCGGTAGCCCCGTGACGGGCAGGGGCCAAGGCATGCACACCGGACAGGCGACGGGCGGCGAAGTCATCAAAAAGCCGGACTTCGAAACCTCGCCGACCGGCAATTCGGTCGTGCTCGAAGACCAGATGATCAAGGTTGCCCAGAACCAGATGGACTATCAGACGGTGACGGGCCTCTATTCGAAGAGCCTCGGGCTCATAAAGATCGCTCTCGGCCGTAGCTGAGGCGGGCTGAAAGGAAGAGAAGCAACATGAGCGCCATGGACCTGATCAAGTCGATGATGGTGGCGGCCTCGGGCCTCAAGGCCCAGAGCGGACGCATGCGCGTCATCGCCGAGAATATCGCGAACGCGGATTCGACGTCGCGCGTGCCGGGCGGCGACCCCTATCAGCGCAAGATCGTGACCTTCGAGGACAAGCTGAACCGCGAGATCGGTGCGCATACCGTGACGCTGGGGCGTCCCGTGATGGACAATAGCGAGTTCAAGCTCAAATACATGCCCGGCCATCCCGGCGCGGACGAGAACGGCTATGTGAAGATGCCGAACGTGAACGGCATGGTCGAGGCCATGGACATGCGCGAGGCACAGCGCAGCTACGAGGCGAATCTCAATCTCATCCAGGCATCGCGCCGCATGATCGCGCAGACGATCGACATCCTGCGCAAGTGACGGCTGAAGCGAGGGTAGCGACATGACCACCATTCCGGCATCGACAGCACTCAACGCCTATGCCCGCGCCGCGGGGATGGGCGCCGGCAACCAGACGCCACAGGCTGGCGGCGCCAAGGAAGCGGCAGGCGGCTTCGGCGACATGCTGAAGCAGGCGATCGAAGAGGGGGTCGAGACCTCGAAGGCGGGCGAAACCAAGATGGCCGCCGTAACCGGGGGCACGAGCGGCAACATCGTCGACGTCGTAACGGCTGTAGCGGAGGCGGAGACCACGCTGCAGACGGTGGTGACCGTTCGCGACAAGGTCATATCGGCCTATCAGGAAATCATGCGTATGCCGATCTGACGGCTGCGGCGGGGGCTAACAGTAAATGACGGGACCTGAAATTCTCGACCTCGCACGGCAGGCGATCTACGTCATGCTCGAGGTTTCCGCACCGATGATGGTGGTCGCGCTTGTCGTCGGCCTTGCCATTGCGCTTCTGCAGGCGCTGACGCAGGTGCAGGAAATGACACTGGTATTCGTACCGAAGATCGTTGCGATCTTTCTGACGCTTCTCGTCGCGCTGCCCTTCATGGCACAGGCGCTTCATGGCTTCATGATCCTCGTATCGCAGAAGATCGTGGCCGGCTGAGGGGCGGACGTCTGATCCCATGATCACCATCGACTTCCTGCCGCAAACGGCTTTCACCTTCATGCTGATCTTCTCGCGGCTTGCCGCGATGATCATGCTGATGCCGGCGCTCGGCGAGACGAGCATTCCGGCGCAGGTGCGGCTGGTGATGGCGTTCCTCCTGTCGCTGGTGATGATGCCGCTGGTTGCCTCGACCTACGGTGCGATCCCGGTCACGGTGCCCGGACTTGCCTTCATCGTCTTCACGGAAATCGCGGTCGGGCTTTTCATCGGCGGCGTGGCGCGGATCATCATGAGCGCGCTTCACGTGGCGGGTAACATCATCGCATTGCAGATGAGCCTTGCCTTCGCGCAGAACGTCGATCCGACGCAAGGCCAGCAGGGCGTGCTGATTTCCAACTTCCTGTCGCTGCTCGCGGTTACGCTCATTTTCGCAACCAATCTCGACCATCTGCTCATCGCCGCGATGCGAGACAGCTACGAGATATTCGTTCCCGGACAGGCGATTCCCGTCGGCGATTTCTCGCAGATGGCGGTAAAGCTCGTTTCGGACGCCTTCCGCATCGGCCTGCAGCTTGCCGCGCCGTTCCTCGTCTTCGGGCTCGTCTTCTATGTCGGCATCGGCCTTCTTTCGAGGCTCATGCCGCAGATCCAGATTTTCTTCATCGCGATGCCGGCGAATATCACGCTCGGCCTCGTGCTTCTGCTCTTCCTGCTCGGCGCCATGATGACGTGGTTCCTGCAGGCCTTCGAGCAGTCGATCTCCATGTTCGCCGGTTAGCAGGGAGCGCTTGCCTTGGCCGAACAGGACGATTCAGAAAAAACAGAAGAACCGACACAACGAAAACTGGACGAGGCCCAGAAGAAGGGCGACGTCGTCAAGAGTCAGGAAATCAGCACCTGGTTCGTGATGATGGGAGGCGCCGTGGCGATCGCGCTTCTGGGGCCTTCAACGGCGAGTTCCCTGGCGAGCTCGCTCAAGGTCTTTCTCGCGCAGCCGGACGCCATCCCGATGGATCCCGAGCATCTCCGGCGCATCTGGCTCAGCATCGGGCGGGACGCCTTCGGGGCGGTCATCGCGCCGCTCGGCATTCTCGTCGGCGCGGCGCTGATCGGCCATCTCATCCAGCATGCTCCGGTCTTCACCGCCGAGAACATGAAGCCGAAGCTCTCCAAGATTTCGCCCGCGGAAGGCCTGAAGCGGCTTTTCGGGCCGAAGAGTCTCATGAATCTCGCCAAGGGCGTGGTGAAGATGGCCGTCGTTGGAACGGTTTCCTTCATGCTCGTCTGGCCGGAGCGCGATCAGCTTGCCCTCATGATGACCTGGGAAATCGCGCAGCTCCTGCCCGTGGTGCAGGCCATGGCGCTCAAGATGTTCATGGGCGTCATCGCCGTCATGACGGTGGTCGCCGGTCTCGACTATCTCTTCGAGCGCATGCAGTGGATGAAGAAGCAGCGCATGTCCATCCAGGAAGTGAAGGACGAGTACAAGCAGATGGAAGGCGACCCGACGGTGAAGGCGAAGTTGCGCCAGATCCGTGTGGAGCGCGGCCGCAAGCGCATGATGGCCGCCGTGCCGACGGCCACCGTCATCATCACCAACCCGACCCATTATGCCGTGGCGCTCAAATACGAGCAGGGCATGGGTGCGCCGGTCGTGGTGGCGAAGGGTGTCGATGCCGTCGCCTTCAAGATCCGCGAAATCGGTCAGGAACACGAGATTCCGATCGTCGAGAACCCGCCGCTCGCCCGCGCGCTCCACGCGACCGTCCAGATCGACGAGGAGATCAAGCCCGAGCACTACAAGGCCGTGGCCGAGGTTATTGGATATGTCATGCGTCTTAAGGCTAAGATCACCGGAGGTGGCGGTCGGAGGTGATTCGGCTGCGCGAGGTGATGTGCGCGGCGCGAACCGGCGCCGCAGGGGCGGGCACAGCAGGAGTAGCCAATGGCCGAGACACCGGCCGATCTTGCCGATAGCGGCGCGGAGGGCATGGATGCCGCCGCGCTTCGGGACGATGCGCAGTGGTCGCTGCCTGCGCGGCGCTGGGTGGTTATCGCCGCGCTCGGTCTCGGTTTCGTGCTCGCGCTGCTCGACACGCTCGGCGTTCATGCTTTCGGCATGCCGGGGGGGCTTACCGCGCTCGGCCTCGTCGCCATAGCGGGCGCTGTTCTTTACGGCCTTTCCGGCGGCAATGCCGAGACCTTGAGCCGGTCGCCACTGGCGGCGGCCGATGCCCTCTCCGCGCTTCCCGATCCCTGCTATGTGTCCGACCGGCGCGGTACGATCCTTTTCGCGAACGAGGCCTATCGCACGCTCACCGGCGGTTTCGACGGCGACAGGGCCGTGCCCATCGAGCGGCTACTTTCGGGGCGCGGCGAAGGGGCGGAAGCGTCCTTCAGGCTCGCCCAGGCCGCCCGGACGGGCTTTGCGGCCGAAGAAGATGTCCGCATCGGCCCGCCGAATGCCGAGCGCATCTACCGCGCCGTGGTCCGCCCGCTCAGCGGGGCATCCGGCGGCGCCGTCTGGCTTCTTCGCGACATGACGAGCGAACGCGCGCGGATAGAGACGGCGGAGCGCATGCATGGCCGCTCCCTCTCCTATATCGAACAGGCGCCGTTCGGCTTCTTCGCCACGGATGAGGACGGCAAGTTCGTCTTCATGAATGCGCGGCTTGCCTCCTGGCTCGACGTCGTGCCGGAGCGGCTCACCGAGCGGGGGACAAAACTTTCGGAACTCGTGCTCGGCGAAGTGCCGGCTCTTGCCGACGGAGCGGCCGGCAATGACGAGGACTTGCCGCCGCTCGACGTCGACCTCAAGGGAGCGGATGGGAAGGCGCTTCCGGTGCGCATCCTGCGGTCGCGCGTGAGAGCGACCGGCGCCCGCCCGCCGCGCATCTTCGCGCTGGTGCTTAACCGGACGACCGGCGACAAGGCCGAAGAGACGGCGCGCGACGCTGAAATGCGGTTCGCCCGCTTCTTCAACAATGCCCCTATCGGGATCGCGACCATCGACGCGGAAGGCCGGATCGACAATGCGAACCGTTCCTTCGTCGCCTATGTGGGCGAGGGCGTCGAGCGGGGCTCGCAGCTCACCTCCCTGCTCGTCGAGGAAGACAGGCAGGCTGTCGAGGAGACGGTTGCAAACGCGCGGGCAGGCAAGTTCGCGACTGCGGCGGTCGATGTGCGCCTTGCGCGGAGCCCCGACCGCGTCGGCCAGCTCTATGCGGCGCGGGTCGATATGGGCGAGGGTGCGGGCATCGTGGTCTATCTCATCGACGCGACGGAGCAGAAATCGCTCGAACTGCAATTTGCGCAATCCCAGAAGATGCAGGCGGTGGGTCAGCTTGCGGGTGGCGTCGCGCACGATTTCAACAATCTGCTGACCGCGATCATCGGCTTCTGCGACCTGCTGCTCGCGCGGCATCAGGCGGGCGATCCATCCTTCGCCGATGTCGTGCAGATCAAGCAGAACGCCAACCGCGCGGCCAACCTGACGCGTCAACTTCTCGCCTTCTCGCGGCGGCAAACGCTGCGGCCCAAGGTGCTGTCGCTCACGGATGCGCTTGCCGAATTGCAGAACCTGCTCGCGCGGCTCCTTACCGAAAAGGTCGAACTCAAGATCGTGCATGGGCGGGAGCTCGGCCTTGTGAAGGTCGACCAGAACCAGCTCGAGCAGGTCATCATCAATCTCGCGGTGAATGCGCGCGACGCGATGCCGGACGGCGGGCGGCTCACCATTCGCACGGCCAATGTGTCGGAGGCGGACAGCCGCGCGCTCGATCATCCGCTGATGCCGCATGGCGAATATGTGCTGATCGAGGTGGCGGACACAGGCTCCGGCATTCCGAAGGAAAACCTCGGCAAGATCTTCGAGCCCTTCTTCACGACGAAGGATCCTTCCAAGGGCACCGGGCTTGGCCTTTCCACCGTCTATGGCATCATCAAGCAGACGGGCGGCTTCATCTTTCCCTATTCGACGGTGGGCAAGGGCACGACCTTCCGCATCTATCTGCCGCGCTATATCGAGACGGCGGCCGACAAGGCCGCGGAAGCCGCGGCCGTGGCAACGCCCGCCGAAGCGACGGACCTCACCGGCAAAGGCACCATTCTCCTCGTCGAGGACGAGGACGCCGTGCGCACATTCGCGGCGCGCGCGCTCGGCACGCGCGGCTACGAAGTGTTGCAGGCCGAGAGCGGCGAAGTCGCGCTCGATGTCGTGCGGGCGCATGAAGGCCGGATCGATCTCGTCGTGTCGGACGTCGTCATGCCCAATATGGACGGGCCGACCATGGCGAAGGAGTTGAAGGGCCTGCTGCCGGACACGCCGATCATCTTCGTCTCGGGCTATGCCGAGGACGCCTTCGCCAAGAATCTCGATCCCGAGCAGGAATTCCATTTCCTGCCGAAGCCCTTCTCTCTGAAGCAGCTTGCCGCCGCCGTGAAGGAGGTCATGGGGAACAAGTAAGGGAGAGGGAGGAGCCGGCCAGGGCCGGGAGGTCTGCCGGGCATCCTCCTCGCATGGCATGAAAGCTGCCATGGAATGCTGGTTTCACCCTCGCTGAGGGTGTATTTTGTACCAGTATGAAACGCGAGGTCAGCGTCCTTCCATGTCCGCCGATCTGACGACATTGACGCCCGAGAGTTCGAGGCCCGCCACCGGCGCGGAGAACCATCGCGCGGCGCTTGCCATTGCGCGCCGTCACATGGGCCATGTCGCCTGGCCGACCGTTTTCGTTTCGCTCGGATCGCTTGCGGGGCTTGCCGTTTCGAGCGCGGCAGCGCTTACCGGTCTATGGCCCTTCTGGGCGGCGGCGCTGGTCAACGGCTATCTCATGCTGATGCAGTTCATGGCGGTCCATGACGGCATTCACGAAGCGATCTCGGGCGACGACAGGCGCTACAAATGGCTGAACGACCTGCTGGCATGGATCGGCGGCATCGTCACGCTCATTCCCTATCGCGGCTATGACGTGATGCATCTCGTACATCACCGCTATACCAACGATTTCGAGCGCGATCCGGACACATGGTGCGCGGGGCGGAACCTGCTGCTGCTGGTCTTCCGCTTCTTCACGCAGACGCCGCACTACGTCTACATGATGACGCGGATGGGGCTGTGGAAGGACAAGGCGCATCGCAGGCAATATTTCATCGCCGGCGCCCATCACCTCACGGCCTGGACGGTGCTCGCGGCCGGTTTCGTCTATGGCTTCGGCTACGAGGTGCTGATGCTCTGGATCGTGCCGACCTTCCTCAATGTCGCGCTGATCGGTCTCGTCTTCAACTATCTGCCGCATCGCCCGCATGTCTCGCAGGAGCGGTACAAGGATTCCGGCGTCTTCCTGCTGCCGCGCGCGATCCATCGCGTGGTGACGGTGCTCGACATGTATCAGACCTACCATCTGATCCATCACCTCTTTCCCCGTATTCCCTTCTACCGGATCGGCGCGGCCTTTCATGAAATGCGGCCGATCCTGGAGGCGGAAGGGGCGGCGATCCATGACTGGACCCATGCCTGGGATCGCAAGCCCTCGCGGGGCCTCGGCGCGCCTGTGACGGGCGTCGCGCCGGGTGCGCGGATCGCGCGCAAGAGCGCGAGCGAGGCGGCGGCCCGCAAGGCGGCGAGCGGGAGCGATCGCAGTGTTCCCCTTGAAGTACGTAAGGGGTGACACTACATTAAGGTCATAGGAGGTGCCCTATGGCCAAGTTCGGTATTCAACAGTTCTTCAAGCGGTTTCCCGATGACGACGCCTGTCTCGACCATCTCATGAAGGTCCGGTACGGCGAGGTCTTGGACTGCCCGAAATGCGGAAAGCGGGGCAAGTTCGCCCGGCTTACCAAGGTGCTGGCCTACTCCTGCCCCTCATGCGGGCATCATATCCACCCCATGGAAGGGACGATCTTTGAGCGGACCCATACCCCGCTCCAGAAGTGGTTCTATGCCCTGTTCCTGTTCACCACGACGCGCCACGGGGTTTCCTCCCGGGAGTTGCAGCGTCAGCTTGGCGTCACCCTCAAGACCGCATGGCGCATCGGCCACGAAATCCGCAAGTACATGGCGGAAGTGGACGGCGACGATCCCTTGGGCGGTCACAAGATCGTGGAAGCCGACAAGGCTTTCATTGGCGGTAAGGACAAGCGCGGCGAAGACGACAAGACGGTCATCCTCGGTATCGTGGAGCGCAACGGCGACGTTGTGGCCCGCGCCATTCCCTCGAAAGAGGCTCAGTTCGTCATTCCCCGCATTCTGGCCCATGTGAAGCCCGGCTCCCGCATCGCGACGGACGAAGCCAAGGCGTTCAAGCCGCTTATCGAGGAAGGCTTCCGTCATGGCACGGTAAGCCACCGGGCGAAGGAATACGTCCGGGGCGACGTTCACACGAATAATATTGAAGCCTTCTGGGCGATCCTGAAACGCGGTATCTCCGGGTGCCATATCTGGGTCTCGCCTCAGCACCTTCCGAAATACCTTGGCGAGTTCGAGTTCCGCTTTAACATGCGGAAACAGCCTCACCTCATGTTCGATCTGTTGCTTGCCGCGTTCCCGAGACCGTAACTAGACCGCAAGGGACTTCTCAGAATGTCTATGACAATCGCCCCTTGGTTCGAGCGGGAGGACTACGATTCCTTTAAAGCCCTCGTCCCAGACGACCCGGACTTTCCCGACACCTTCGACGAATGGCTCAAGCTCGCGTCTGAGCAAGCTGCGAAGTATGAGGCGCGCGGAGGGTTCGAGAAGGTGATCGTCAATCCGCAAGAGTTCGCCGTGTGGTGCCGCGCTTCCGGCTTGGATGCAAACAGCACCACACTCGGCGCTTTCGCTGTCAGCAAAGCCTACCGGCAGAAATAAGCTTGTGCAGCGGGAGACCTCCGCCGCATAGCTGTCCGGCGCGCATATAGAAAGGCGCACCGTTTCCACAAAGTGTTCAAGGTCCATGAATCAGAAAGGGCACCTACTTGGTGCCCCTCTCCTTTGTCAGCTTGCCCTGCGCTATTCGTTTCAGCGCATCGTCAAACGCTTTCTCGTCACCTTCGGCCTCGTGCTCTTTCGCAAACTGATCCAGCTTGCCGAGCTTCCGGGCTTCTTCGAGACTGAGGTATTTACCTCTGGCCATCCGCCAAAACCTCGTGCGCGGGAAAAGGATTCTTCTCCGCATACCGCATCGTTATCATCCGAAGCTTGCTATAGTAAGAGGGCGCGTCCATTTGTGAACGAAGCCCATAGAGCTCGTTGAATGAGATTTCGCCGACAACCTTTTCGCAGCGGCTTTTCCAGTTGGCCCACTCATCGGGTGACGGCATTTGGAAACGCTTATCCGCTACGCACAACTCGTAACGAGTCATGAGTTCGCTTCCTTCTTCAGTGAGATCATTCAATGTTCGCAAAAGGCGAAGCGTGGTCTCACTTCCCTGCCGCCACTTTTGCCAGACCTTTTGACCGTCCTCAAAGGCCATCATCGCTAGGATCGCCGCTAGACAGGCAGCCGGTATCGATAGCGGCCCCCACTCAAGAAAAAAAGCCCAAAGCCAAGTGGCCGCCGCCATCAGGAAGCCAAAAGCCACCGTCCACCCGACGGTGAGTTGGACCCCAACATCCGCCACCTCGTAAATCCAGCGGAATATCCGAAAGACCCAGCGCAGCATCCCCATACCCTCCGAATCCCTATCGGAGAGAGTATATCATTGGCGGGAGTGGCTACGTATGTCAAAGGGAACACTCCGGGAGCGATCGGCCGGAACGCCGCGCGAACACGAACTGATTTCCCCTTTGTTTTCAATAGCTTGAATTTTCAATTGCCAGAGAGAACAAAATAGGTACATTAACCGTCATGAACAGCGCATTGCGCGACTCGGGCGGCGATGAAATAAGGGGAAATCACTCATGTCCAAGAATGTTGTGAGTCTCGTGGCCAAAGACGATACGGACAAGAAAAAGGCGCTGGACGCCGCGCTCAGCCAGATCGAGCGCTCGTTCGGCAAGGGTTCCATCATGCGGCTCGGCAAGAACGAGCAGGTGGTGGAGATCGAAGCGATTTCCACCGGCTCGCTCGGGCTCGACATCGCGCTCGGCATCGGCGGTCTGCCGCGCGGGCGCATCGTCGAGATCTACGGGCCGGAATCTTCGGGCAAGACGACGCTGGCCCTCCAGACCGTCGCCGAAGCCCAGAAGAAGGGCGGTGTCTGCGCCTTTGTGGACGCGGAACATGCGCTCGATCCCGTCTACGCCCGCAAGCTCGGCGTGCATCTCGACGACCTGCTGATCTCGCAGCCCGATACGGGCGAACAGGCGCTTGAAATCGCCGACACGCTGGTGCGCTCCGGCGCGGTGGACGTGCTCGTGATCGACTCGGTCGCGGCGCTCACCCCCAAGGCCGAACTCGAGGGCGAGATGGGCGACAGCCTGCCGGGCCTTCAGGCGCGCCTCATGAGCCAGGCGCTGCGCAAGCTCACCGCCTCGATTTCCAAGTCGAACACGATGGTGATCTTCATCAACCAGATCCGCATGAAGATCGGCGTGATGTTCGGCAGCCCGGAAACGACGACGGGCGGCAATGCGCTCAAGTTCTATGCCTCCGTGCGCCTCGATATCCGCCGCATCGGTGCCATCAAGGAGCGCGACGAGGTGGTCGGCAACCAGACCCGCGTGAAGGTCGTGAAGAACAAGGTCGCACCGCCCTTCAAGCAGATCGAATTCGACATCATGTATGGCGAAGGCATCTCGAAGACGGGTGAGTTGATCGACCTCGGCGTGAAGGCCGGGATCGTCGAGAAATCCGGCTCCTGGTTCTCCTATAACAGCCAGCGCGTGGGGCAGGGCCGCGAGAACGCCAAGCAGTTCCTCAAGGACAATCCCGACGTCGCCAACGAGATCGAGCTGGCGATCCGCCAGAATGCGGGCCTTATCGCCGAGCAGATCATGGATGCGCGCGGCGAGGGCGACGAAGACAGCTCCGATGCCGAGGACAGCGGCGATATGGAAGCAAGCGCCTGACGCGTGCGGGGGAGGCGCGATCTCCTTCCGTAACTCGTCTTCCGACAGGTTTCTCTAGTTCGGTTCGTTTGGCCGAGCATCAAGGACGGCGCCGGGTACCCTCCGGCGCCGTTCTCATTTTGCGGAGCGGGCAAGAGCGCCGGGAGAGACCGCGAAGATCCGGTTTTCGATGCCCTTTGGCGCGGAGGCCGATTCTGGACAGTTGCAAGGGCGACAGGTAAAAGCTGGCACCCTATATTTCCTAATGGAACCGGGCGGATAGAGCCGTGAGGGCCGAACCGCCGGGGTGTTCCCTTGATTGTGTCAGAGAGCGGAAGCGCAAGCGAAATGGCCGGCCTCAACGATATAAGAAGCAAGTTTCTGGAATTCTTCCGTGAGGAAGGTCATGAGGTCGTGCCTTCGGGCCCGCTCGTGCCGAACAACGACCCGACGCTGCTCTTCACCAATGCGGGCATGGTGCCCTTCAAGAATGTCTTCACCGGGCAGGAGAAGAGGGCCTATTCGCGCGCCGCGAGCGCTCAGAAATGCGTTCGCGCGGGCGGCAAGCACAACGATCTCGATAATGTCGGTTACACGGCGCGCCACCACACCTTCTTCGAGATGCTGGGCAACTTCTCCTTCGGCGACTATTTCAAGGCCGAAGCGATCGAGTTCGCCTGGAACCTGATCACCAGAGAATTCGGGCTGCCGAAAGAGCGGCTGATGGCGACGGTCTTCGCGGAGGATGACGAAGCCTTCGATCTCTGGAAGAAGATCGCCGGCCTGCCGGACGAGAAGATCATTCGCATCCCGACCTCGGACAATTTCTGGTCGATGGGCGATACCGGTCCTTGTGGCCCCTGTTCGGAAATCTTCTTCGATCACGGGCCGAAAATACCGGGAGGCCCTCCCGGAAGCCCGGATCAGGATGGCGATCGCTTCATCGAGATCTGGAACCTCGTCTTCATGCAGTATGAGCAGCATGGCGACGGAAGCCGCACGGACCTGCCCAGGCCGTCGATCGACACGGGCATGGGCCTTGAGCGCATCGCGGCGGTACTTCAGGGCACGCATGACAACTATGCGACCGATCTGATGCGTGCGCTCATCGTTGCTTCGGCGGAAGCCTCGAAGAGCGATCCCGACGGTCCTCACGCGGTAAGTCATCGCGTCATCGCGGATCATCTGCGTTCGTCTTCCTTCCTCATCGCCGATGGCGTCATGCCGTCGAACGAGGGCCGTGGCTATGTGCTTCGGCGCATCATGCGCCGCGCCATGCGCCATGCGCAGCTTGTCGGCGTAGCCGAGCCGCTTATGCACCGTCTGGTGCCTGCGCTCGTTCGGCAGATGGGCGATGCCTATCCGGAGCTCCGCCGCGCGGAGGCGCTGGTCACCGAAACGCTCAAGCTCGAGGAAACACGCTTCCGCGAAACGCTCACGCGCGGATTGAAGCTTCTCGACGAGGAAGTCGAGGCGCTGGGCGGCAAGTCCGTGTTGCCGGGCGAGGTCGCTTTCAAGCTCTACGACACTTATGGCTTCCCGCTCGACCTCACGCAGGATGCGTTGCGGTCCAAGGGCCTCAGCGTCGACCAGACCGGCTTCGACGCCGCGATGGCAAAACAGCGCCAGGATGCACGCGCCGCCTGGGCGGGTTCCGGCGAGAAGGCGACGGAGGCCGTCTGGTTCGAGCTGCGCGACAAGGTCGGCGCGACCGAGTTTCTCGGCTATGAGAGCGAGGTTGCCGAAGGCAAGATCGTTGCGTTGCTCGTCGACGGTCAACCGGTCGAGAAGATCAAGCCGGGCGAGGACGCGGCGATCGTCACCAATCAGACCCCCTTCTATGGCGAGTCGGGCGGCCAGATCGGCGATACGGGTATCATTTTCTCCGCGGATGGCGCGGAGTTCCCGGTGATCGATACGGTGAAGAAGCTCGGCGACATGCATGTCCATCTCGGCAAGCTTTCGCGCGGTGAGCTCGGGCTCGGCGACATTGTGGAAATGAAGGTCGACAAGGCGCTGCGCGATGCGACGCGTGCGAACCATTCGGCGACGCATCTGCTGCATGAGGCGCTGCGCCGTGTTCTCGGCGAGCATGTCACGCAGAAGGGCTCGATGGTCGGGCCGGAGCGGCTGCGTTTCGACTTCAGCCATCCGAAACCGATGACTGCCGAAGAAATCGCTGAGGTCGAATCCATCGTGAACGGCATCATCCGCCAGAATTCCGAAGTCTCCACGCGGCTGATGACCCCAGAAGATGCCATCGCCGCCGGTGCGCTGGCGCTTTTTGGGGAAAAGTACGGCGAGGAAGTGCGCGTCCTTTCCATGGGGCTCGACGGCGCGAAGGACAATGGCATCTATTCGGTGGAGCTTTGCGGCGGTACGCATGTGCGCCGCGTCGGCGATATCGCGATCTTCAAGATCGTGAGCGAGAGCGCGGTTGCCTCCGGCATACGCCGCATAGAGGCGCTGACGGGCGAGGGTGCCCGGCGCTATCTCGTGGAGCAGGAGCGCCGGCTCAAGGAAGCCGCGGGCGCGCTCAAGATCGCGCCGGAGGATCTTCCCTCGCGCGTGGTCTCCCTGATGGAAGAGCGCAAGCGCCTGGAGCGCGAGCTTGCCGAGGCGAAGAAGAAGCTCGCCCTTGGCGGTGGAGCGGGGGGCGCCGCAGCAGGCGGTCCGGCAGGAGCGCCTGTCGAGGATCTTGGCGGCGTCAAGCTCATCGCCCGCAAGCTCGAAGGCGTGAACCCAAAGGATCTGCGAGGCCTCGTCGACGAGGGCAAAAGGCAGGTCGGTTCCGGCATCGTCGTCTATGTCGCCATTTCCGAAGACGGCAAGGGTGCGATCGCGGTCGGTGTTACCGAGGATCTCGCCTCGCGCTACAACGCGGTCGACCTCGTGAAGGCGGGCGCGGCAGCGATGGGCGGCAAGGGTGGCGGCGGCCGACCGGATATGGCGCAGGCCGGCGGGCCGGATGCCGCGAAGGCCGATCAGGCTCTCGACGTGGTCCGCGCCGCGGTCGGTGAACTTGCCGGTGCCGCCTGAGCGAAGCCTCGTTCGCCGCCAGTTCGGCGCAATGAAAAAGGCCCGGCTTTGCCGGGCCTTTGTCTTTTCGCGAAGGTCTTTTCGGGAACCCGCAGGCCTGCTTCAGCTCGCCTTTGCCAGCGCCTTTCCAAGGTTCTCCGCCACCTTGTCTAGGAAGCCTTCCGTCGAGAGCCAGGACTGTTCCGAGCCGACGAGAAGGGCCAGATCCTTCGTCATGTAGCCTTTTTCCACCGTCGAGACGCAGACCTGCTCGAGCGTATGCGCGAATTCGGCAAGCGCATCGTTGCCGTCGAGCTTCGCGCGATGCGAGAGGCCGCGCGTCCAGGCGAAGATCGAGGCGATCGAGTTCGTGGAGGTTTCCTCGCCGCGCTGATGCGCGCGGTAGTGACGCGTCACCGTGCCGTGCGCGGCTTCCGCTTCCATGATGTCGCCGTCCGGCGTCATCAGCACGGAGGTCATGAGACCCAGCGATCCGAAGCCCTGCGCAACCGAATCCGACTGTACGTCGCCGTCATAGTTCTTGCAGGCCCAGACATAGCCGCCGGACCACTTCATCGCGGAGGCCACCATGTCGTCGATCAGACGATGCTCATAGGTGATCTTTGCCGCCTCGAAGTCCGCCTTGAATTCCTTCTCGTAGATTTCCTGGAAGAGATTCTTGAAGCGGCCGTCATAGGTCTTGAGGATCGTGTTCTTGGTCGACAGGTAGACCGGGTATTTCCGGTCGAGGCCGTATTTCATGCAGGCGCGGGCGAAGTCGCGGATCGAGTCGTCGAGGTTGTACATGCCCATGGCGACGCCGCCGCCGGGGAAGTCGTAGATTTCTTCCTCGATCTTCTGCTTGCCGTCTTCCGACACCCAGGTCAGCGTCAGCTTGCCCTTGCCGGGGATGAGAATGTCCGTCGCCCGGTACTGGTCGCCAAAGGCATGACGGCCGATCACGATCGGCTCCGTCCAGCCCGGCACGAGGCGGGGGATATTGCGGCAGATGATCGGTTCGCGGAAAACGGTGCCGCCGAGAATGTTGCGGATGGTGCCGTTCGGCGAGCGCCACATCTTCTTGAGCTTGAATTCTTCAACGCGCGCTTCGTCCGGCGTGATGGTGGCGCATTTGACGCCGACGCCGTGCCGCTTGATCGCTTCGGCGGCGTCCACGGTCACCTGGTCGTCGGTGGCGTCGCGGTGCTCCATGCCGAGGTCGTAGTAGTCCAGCTTCAGGTCCAAATAGGGGAAGATCAGCTTGTCCTTGATCATCTGCCAGATGATCCGGGTCATCTCATCGCCATCGAGATCGACCACGGGGTTTACGACTTTGATCTTCGGCATGGGGGGTCCTTCGACAGTGACATACGGACGGGGCGGGCTCGGCGCGCAGACAGGCACACGGGCGCCGCGCGAAGGGCCGAAACCGGCCCACATCCCTATAACATCGCGGGCCGATTGATTAAAGGCGGCCAATCGCCTATTGACCGCGTGCCCGCTTCCGGCGGGCAAGGTTCCCCCAACGGAAGGCAACGGATCGGCGGCATGGCCGGAACGGATCGCACGAAAAAATCGGAAGCGAAGCAGGCGCCCGGACCCGCGGTGATTCTCGTCGCGCCGCAGCTCGGCGAGAATATCGGCACGGCGGCGCGGGCCATGCTGAATTTCGGGCTGACCGATCTCAGGCTCGTGCGGCCGCGCGACGGGTGGCCGAACGAGCGAGCCCGGGCGGCGGCTTCCGGGGCCGATGTCGTTATCGACAATGTGCAGGTCTTCGAGCGGACGGAAGATGCGATTGCCGGGCTCGATTATGTCATTGCGACGACAGCCCGCGCGCGCGGCATGGTGAAGCCCATTCTCACGCCGGAAACGGCCGCGCTTCGTATGCGCGAGGCCTTCGCGGACGGGGGCGGCGCAGGGCTTCTTTTCGGGCCGGAGCGCACCGGGCTGGAGAATGACGATGTGGCGCTGGCCGATGCCATTATGATGGTGCCGGTCAACCCGGCCTTCGCCTCGCTCAATCTCGCGCAATGCGTGCTGCTCATGTCTTATGAGTGGCACAAGGCGGCCGACACGACCGAAGCGGAGCGAATCGAGTACCAGCAGACGCGGCCGGCAAAGAAGGAGGAGCTGCTCGGCTTCTTCGAGCATCTTGAAGGCGAGCTCGACCGTTTCGGCTTCCTGAAGCCACCCGAGAAGCGGCCTTCGATGGTCCGCAACCTGCGCAACATGTTCCAGCGCGCCAGCCTCACCGAGCAGGAAGTGCGCACGCTCAGGGGCGTCGTGGCCTCCCTCACGAGGCGCTATCCGAAGGGCGAAGAGCCGCAGGAATAGGCCGCTTCCCGGAGATTTGACACCCCGGGCCCCCCGCGCTACAACCCCGCTCGAAACGGGCTTCGCCATTCATTGCAAATGGGGCGGGGCCCGGTTTCTTTCGATACGCACCCGTGGGGGCGGCGACGCTTGTAGCCGATCCCTGTCGGCCCTGGTCCGGAGAAGCGGAAAAGGGCAGAGGAGGGCGCGTTTCCTTAATTTTTGACCCAAGGAAACCGCGATGACAAAGCGCCAGGAGTCCAAGTACAAAATCGACCGCCGGATGGGCGAAAACATCTGGGGTCGCCCGAAGAGCCCGGTCAACCGCCGTGAATACGGCCCCGGCCAGCACGGACAGCGCCGCAAGGGCAAGCTTTCCGATTTTGGCGTCCAGCTCCGCGCCAAGCAGAAGCTCAAGGGTTTCTACGGCAATATCTCCGAAAAGCAGTTCCGCGGCATCTACAAGGAAGCCGACCGCCAGAAGGGCGACACGGGCGAAATCCTGATCGGCCTGCTCGAGCGCCGTCTGGACGCCGTCGTCTATCGCGCCAAGTTCGTGCCGACCGTCTTCGCCGCCCGTCAGTTCGTGGGCCATGGTCATGTGCTCGTGAACGGCAAGCGCGTCAACGTGCCGAGCTACCGCGTGCGCGAGGGCGATGTGATCGAGGTGCGCGAGAAGTCGAAGCAGCTCGCGCTCGTTCTCGAAGCGGCGCAGAGTGCCGAGCGCGACACGCCGGACTACATCGAAGTCGATCACGACAAGATGACGGCGAAGTTCGTTCGCACCCCGGCCTTTGCCGATGTGCCTTATGCGGCGCAGATGGAACCGAACCTCGTCATTGAATTCTACTCGCGCAGCTGATCTCTGCGCTGGGGATTTCTGCTTGCGCTCGTAATCGAGCCGCGACAGCGAAAACGAAAAGGCCGCTCGAAAGAGCGGCCTTTTTTGTTGCCGTAGGGCAGGGCGCCTTATGCGGCCTGCGTCTCGATGCCCTTCTGGGCAAGGTAGTCGCGCAGCTCGCCCTGCTCGAACATCTCGCGGACGATATCGCAGCCACCGACGAATTCGCCCTTCACATAGAGCTGCGGGATCGTCGGCCAGTCGGAGAATTCCTTGATGCCCTGGCGGATGTCGTCATCCTCCAGCACGTTGATGCCCTTGAAGGGCACGCCGAGATAGGTCAGCACCTGCACGACGGCATTCGAAAAGCCGCACTGCGGAAAGACGGGCGTACCTTTCATGAAAAGCACCACGTCCTCGCTCGACACTTCATTCTTGATGCGGTCGAAGACCGGATTTTCGCTCATCTGTTTCTCCTCTCCGCGCCTCGCGCGGGGTGGTTCAATCCTGCGGCGCGCTGGTCTGCAGCGCCAATGCGTGTAGTTCATTGCCCATGCCGCCCTTCAGCGCCGCATAGACCATCTGGTGCTGCTGCACGCGCGTCTTGCCCTTGAAGGAGGCGGAGACGACATTTGCGGCATAGTGGTCGCCGTCGCCTGCAAGATCGCGAATGTCGACAATGGCATCGGGAATCGCCTCCTTGATCAGGCGTTCGATCTCCGACGCGGTCATTGCCATTTCTCGTTCTCCCCGGCCTTAGAGTTCGGCGCCTGCCGCCATATAGGCAGGCAGCCAACCTTCATGGGCGGTTTTCAACTCCGCCAATGATATGGGAACCCCGCCATTCACTGTCAATTCGCGCCCGCCCGTGGCACCGAGCCGCATGGCGGCAATGCCGGCCTTCGCGGCGCGGGCGAGGAAGCTATCCGCCTCCGCTTCCGGGAGGGCCACAAGGTAGCGTGCCTGATCCTCGGCGAAGGCCCAGCAATGGAGCGGAAGTTCCGTCTGCGGCTTCAGGCTTGCGCCGATGCCGCCTGCCATGGCCATTTCGGCGGCGGCGACAAGAATGCCGCCATCCGACACGTCATGGACGGCGGTGAGGTTTCCGGCACGAATTTCCGAGCGCACGAAGTCGCCATTGCGGCGCTCGATAGCGAGGTCGACGGGCGGCGGTGCGCTCGTGTCGTCCCGGATACCGGCAATATCGCGCAGGTAGACCGATTGGCCGAGATGGCCCTTCGTTTCACCGATAATGACGATGGTTTCGCCCTCCGCCTTGAAGGCGATCGTCGCGCGCTTCGCAACATCGGGCAGGAGGCCCACACCGCCAATGGCCGGGGTGGGGAGAATGCCCTTGCCGTTGGTCTCGTTGTAGAGCGACACGTTGCCCGAGACGACGGGGAAGTCGAGCGCGCGGCAGGCCTCACCGATGCCTTCGATACAGCCGACGAACTGGCCCATGATCTCCGGCTTTTCCGGATTGCCGAAATTCAGATTGTCGGTGATCGCGAGCGGCTCCGCGCCGACAGCCGTCAGGTTGCGCCAGCATTCGGCAACCGCCTGCTTGCCGCCTTCCTGTGGGTCGGCAGCGCAATAGCGCGGTGTGACGTCGAGCGAGAAGGCGAGACCCTTGGGCCCGTTCTCGACGCGGATCACGGCGGCGTCGCCGCCCGGGCCGATCGCCGTGTTGCCCTGAATGAGGTGGTCGTACTGCTCCCAGACCCAGCGGCGCGAGCACATGTCGGGCAGCGCCAGCATTCGGGTCAGCACTTCGCCGAGGTCGTTCGGCGCGGGCGCATCGGCGGGGGAGAGCGGCTTCGGCTTCTCCGCCTTCACGAAGGGCCGGTCATATTCCGGCGCCTGGTCGCCCAGTTCCTTGATCGGCAGGTCCGCCATGACATCGCCATGCCGCGTGATGCGGAAGCGCAGGTCGTCGGTGGTCTTGCCGATGACGGCGAAGTCGAGCCCCCATTTTACGAAGATCGCTTCCGCGTCCTTTTCCCGCGCGGGGTCCAGCACCATCAGCATGCGTTCCTGGCTCTCGGAGAGCATCATCTCATAGGCCGTCATGCCTTCTTCCCGGCACGGCACCTTGTCGAGGTCGAGTTCGACACCGAGATTGCCCTTCGCGCCCATCTCGACGGCGGAGCAGGTGAGGCCAGCCGCGCCCATATCCTGGATCGCTATGACGGCGCCGGACGCCATCAATTCGAGGCAGGCCTCGAGCAGCAGCTTTTCGGAAAAGGGATCGCCGATCTGGACGGTCGGGCGCTTCTCTTCCGAGTCCTCGCCGAATTCGGCGGAGGCCATGGTCGCACCGTGAATGCCGTCGCGGCCCGTCTTGGAGCCGAGATAGACGATGGGAAGCCCCACGCCCTTCGCTTCCGAATAGAAGATCTTGTCCGCGTCCGCGAGGCCCGCCGCGAAGGCGTTGACGAGGCAGTTGCCGTTATAGCTCGGATCGAAGTTCACTTCGCCGCCGATGGTCGGCACGCCGAAGGAGTTGCCGTAGCCGCCGATACCGGCGACGACGCCGGAAACGATGTGCCGCGTGCGGGGGTGATCGGGTTCACCGAAGCGCAGCGCGTTGAGCGCCGCCACGGGCCGTGCGCCCATGGTGAAGACGTCGCGCAGGATGCCGCCCACACCCGTCGCCGCGCCCTGATGCGGTTCGATGTAGGAGGGGTGGTTGTGGCTTTCCATCTTGAAGATGATTGCCTGCCCGTCGCCGATATCGACGACGCCTGCATTCTCGCCCGGCCCGCAGATGACGCGGGGTCCCTTGGTCGGCAGTGTGCGCAGCCACTTCTTCGACGACTTGTAGGAACAGTGCTCGTTCCACATGGCCGAGAAGATGCCAAGCTCGGTCAGCGTCGGCTCGCGGCCGATCAGGTCGAGAATGCGCTGATATTCGTCGGGCTTGAGGCCGTGTTCCGCGACAAGCTCCGGAGTGATCCTGACATCGTTCGGTATCACGCCACAGCCTCCAGCACGCTTTCGAAGAGTGCGCGCCCGTCGGTCGCGCCGTTCAGCGGTTCGATCATGTTTTCGGGGTGCGGCATCATGCCGAAGACGTTGCCGCGTTCGTTGAGAATGCCGGCGATGTCGTTCAGCGAGCCGTTCGGGTTAGTGCCTTCGGCATAGCGCAGGCCTACGCGGCCTTCGCTTTCGAGGCGCTTCAGCGTCTCGGCGTCTGTGAAGTAGTTGCCATCGCCATGTGCGACGGGGCAGCGCCAGACCTGACCCTGCTTGTATTTCCGCGTGAAGTCCGTATCGGCATTTGCCACTTCGAGCTTCACTTCCTTGCAGACGAATTTGAGGCCGGCATTGCGCATCAGCACACCGGGCAGGAGCCCCGCCTCACAAAGGATCTGGAAGCCGTTGCAGATGCCGAGCACGCGCACGCCCCTGTCCGCAGCCTTTGCGATGGCGGGCATGATGTTACCGCGCGCGGCGATGGCGCCGGTGCGCAGATAATCGCCATAGGAAAAGCCGCCGCAGAGCACCACGAGGTCGAGATCGGGAAGCTCTGTATCCGCGTGCCAGATGGCGGCGGGTTTCGAGCCCGTGATGTTTTCGAGCGCGCGCAGCATGTCGCGCTCGCGGTTCGATCCAGGAAAGACGACGACGCCGGACTTCATGCTCACTGCTCGTCGATCTCCACAGCGTAGTTTTCGATCACCGTATTCGCGAGAAGCTTCTTGCTCATCTCGTCGAGTGCGGCGCGCGCCTTGGCCGGATCGGTTTCGGCGAGCTCGACCTCGAAGAACTTGCCCTGACGCACGCTTTCGACGCCGGAAAAGCCGAGGGAGCCGAGTGCTCCCTCGATTGCCTTGCCCTGCGGGTCGAGAACGCCGTTCTTCAGCGTGACCTTGATACGCGCCTTCATGCTCCCTCGTCTCTCGGGTAACTCATTTCACCAGCGTCGGGCCGCGGCGCTTCGGCTCGTTCTCCACGAGCACGCCGAGCCGCCGCGCGACTTCCTGATAGGCCTCGACCAGCCCGCCCATGTCGCGGCGGAAGCGGTCCTTGTCGAGCTTGTCGTTCGTGCGTGTGTCCCACAGCCGGCAGCAATCCGGGCTGATCTCGTCGGCCAGCACCACGCGCACCATATCGCCTTCGTAAAGGCGGCCGAACTCGACCTTGAAGTCGACGAGGCGGATGCCGATGCCGAGGAAGAGGCCGGTCAGGAAGTCGTTGATGCGGAGCGCGAGCGCCATCATGTCGTCGATTTCCTGGGGCGTCGCCCAGCCGAAGGCCGTGATGTGCTCTTCGGAGACCATCGGGTCGTGCAGCTCGTCGTTCTTGTAATAGAATTCGATGATCGAGCGGGGGAGCATCGTTCCCTCGTCGATGCCGAGGCGCTTCGAGAGCGAGCCGGCGGCCACATTGCGCACCACCACCTCGCAGGGGATGATCTCGACTTCGCGAATGAGCTGCTCGCGCATGTTGAGCGAGCGGATGAAATGCGTCGGTACGCCGATCTCGTTCAGCCGCGTGAAGATGAACTCCGAGATGCGGTTGTTGAGGACGCCCTTGCCCTCGATGGTGGCGCGCTTGGTCGCGTCGAAGGCGGTCGCTTCGTCCTTGAAGTGCTGGATGAGCGTGCCCGGCTCGGGGCCTTCGTAAAGCACCTTGGCCTTGCCTTCGTACACGCGTCTGCGCCGGCTCATGTCATGATTCCAATCGGTTAGCCCGGAGAGCGGCTCCGGGTCTGAATGTCGCTCCGCCGGTTTTCGAGGGCCGCTCGAGGCGGGAAGGAGAGCCGGGAAAAGGCTGCGGAATCGGCTCTCCGGCGTGCGCAAGGTAACGCAAGGCCAGATGCGATACAATGAGCCTTTGTTGCGCCGCACGCCTCCGGAAAAATGTCCCGAAATCAGGGGCTTAGGTATTTCGTCGCAGCGGCCCCCGTGTCGTCCGATCGCGGTTGATTTGAGGGAACCGGGCGGTTATGCCTAGGGCCAATCTTGGCTGGCGGGTTCGGCATGAGTGCCGGGCGTTCCGCCGGTGTTTTGAACGGAGAGACCCTGTCCATGTCCACCTTCGACAAGCGCGAAGACGGTTTCGAGAAGAAGTTCGTCCATGACGAGGAGATGCGCTTCAAGGCGGCTGCCCGCCGCAACAAGCTGCTCGGCCTCTGGGCGGCAGAAAAGATGGGGCTCAGCGGCGACGCGGCCGATGCCTATGCGCAGGAAGTGGTTGCGGCCGATTTCGAGGAAGCGGGCGACGAGGACGTCTTCCGCAAGGTCCGGCGCGATTTCGATGCGAAGGGCGTCGACCAGTCCGATCATCAAATCCGCCGCACCATGGCCGAACTGATGGACGAGGCAATCCGCCAGCTTCAGAGCTGAGGCGCCTTAGGCTAGTCCTCGTCGAAGATCGAGATACAGCCGAGCAGCAGGAGATCCTCCGGGCCCTTGTCTTCCATGGGCAGATGGAGGATTTCGAGCTTCAGGAAATCCCGGTTCACGCCGTGGAGGCGGCCATGCGTGATGTGCGGGCACCCGTCCGCCGTCACCTTGCGGTAGACACCGGCGTTATGGGCGACGCAGCCGGGGTGATAGAAGGCCGAAATGGTCAGGCCCGTCGGGTCGAAGTCCAGCCAGCGCGTCAGATGCGTTCCGACCAGACGCAACCGCCAGTCTTCGCCAGCCTCGTCCATACGTTCCAGCACGAAGATGCTGGGCAGCAGGGGGGTTGTTTCGCGGCAGGGCAGGGCCGAGCGGCTCAGCAGCCGCCCGTCTTTCCTGTGCCTTTCCCAGAAGGCCATGAGCTCGCGGGATTGCGCATGCAGCGGCTCAGGCACCGGAACCACCTGGGTCTCGATCTGCCTCACCGTGCCTGACGTCACATTCACGTCGTTTGCCGCGTGCTTGGAGAACATTTCACCGGCCCCTTTGCGGCTTCCCACAGCCGCTCTCCCATAATTTCGACTCCGAGCGGATAAGATGCCGTTAACGCAGCTATTTAGTCGGGTTTTTGGTTCCGGATTGGATGAGAAGCGTTGAGGCAAATGCCTCAGCCGAGGCTTCCCTTGCGTCAACTTCGCTCAGGCCGTGGATGGCATTGGCCGCGCTCTCGCGCATCCGGTGCATCGCCGTCCAGGCGATGGCCTCGATGGCGAGGCGGGCGGCAAGCCGTGTGGCAGGGTCGGGCGCGCCTTTGCGGCCCGTCGCCTTCATGGCGATGGAAGCAAGCTTGTCGCGGTGCGAGCCGCGCAGCTCGCGGGCATGAAGCTGCTCGAACTCTGGAATCTCCGCCGCGCAGCGGTCGACCAGCCAGATCGCGCGCCTTGCATCGTTCAGCATGTCGTAGAGCTCGCGCCCGATTTCGCGCAGCGTTTCCCGGCCGATCTTCGCCTTCGGTTTCACTGCCGCATCGAGCGCGGGCCAATGGCGGATTTCCGCGGCGCGCTTCGTGAAGACTGCCACCGTTTCCGCCATGCCCGGATCGGCGAGGGGCAGGGCGAGGTCCTCCAGCGGCCGCGCGCAGACTTTCAGGATCGCGAGGTGAAAAAGCGCTTCCTTGCTCGAGACGTAGAGATAGAGCGCGCCGGAGGAAACGCCCGCCGCCTTCGCCACGTCCGCCATCTGGGTCCGCCTGATGCCGAGATCGGTGAAGCAGGTAATGGCGGCTTCGGCTATCGCCTCCAGTTTCTGCGGTTCTTTCTTTCGGGCCACGGGGGCTTCCTTACTCACTGACGCTCGGACTTCGTTTCCGTCCTTCTAGCGCAATTCGAATCGTCTTGACTCCTGAAAATAAATGAATGAATCATTCAGTCAAATATTTATGGAGGAAGGCATGGCCCGCGCGGTCCTGTTTGCATGCATCGGTTGGCTTCTGGCTGTTTCGGCGGCGGGAGCGGAGGCGGGCTGGCCGCAATATGGCGGCGATGCGGGCGGCATGCGCCATTCGGCAGCGGCCGAGATCACGCCCGGCAATGTTGGAGAGCTTCAGCGTGCCTGGGTCTATCGCACGGGCGATATGACAACCCATGCGGAGGACATGAAATATTCAGCCTTTGAGGGAACGCCCGTTCTCTTTGCGGGCTCTCTCATTCTCTGCACGCCGTTCAATGAAGTCGTTGCGCTCGATCCCGGTACGGGCGCCGAGAAGTGGCGCTACGATCCGAAGGTCGCGACGGGCTATCGCCCGGGCAATCAGTTCGTCTGCCGGGGCGTCACATCGTGGACCGATCCTCAGGCGGGCGAGGGCGAGCTTTGTGCCTCCCGTTTCTTCATGGGCACGGTCGATGCGCGGCTCATCGCGCTCGATGCGCCCACCGGCCAACCCTGTCTCGGCTTTGGCATGGATGGCGAGGTAAAAATCGATCCTGGCATGGCGCTTCAATGGCCGGGCGAGTTCCAGATCACTTCGCCACCCTCCGTCGCGGATGGTGTCGTCATTGTCGGTTCGGCCATCAGCGATAATCGCCGCGTCGATGCGCCGAAAGGAACCGTGCGCGCCTTCGATGCGCGGACGGGCAAGCCGCTATGGGATTTCAATCCCGTCGCGCGCGGCGCGGAGGATCATCCCGAAAGCTGGCCGCGCGGCGGCGTCGCGGCGCGCACCGGCCATGCGAATGTCTGGGCGCCCATCGCGGCGGATACATCGCGCGGTCTCTTTTTCCTGCCGACATCCTCGCCGAGCCCGGATTTCTTCGGCGGTGAACGCGCGGGCGACAACCGTTACGCCAATTCCGTCGTCGCTCTCGAAGCGAAGACGGGCGAGGTTCGCTGGTCGTTCCAGACCGTCCATCACGATGTCTGGGACTATGACGTGCCCACGCAGCCGAGCCTCGTCACGATCATGCGGAACGGAGAACCTGTCGATGCCGTCGCGCAGGTGACGAAGACAGGCTTCGTCTTCGTGCTCGATCGCGACACGGGCAAGCCGCTTTTCGATGTTGAGGAACGTCCTGTGCCGCAGGGCGGTGCGCTTGGCGAGTTTCTGTCGCCGACGCAGCCCTTTCCCGTCGCGCCGCCGCCGCTGGTGCCGCAAACTCTGACGGCAGATGACGCATGGGGCCTCACGCCGTGGGACCGCAATACCTGCCGTGAGAAGATCGTGGCCGTGCGCTCCGAAGGTCTTTTCACGCCGCCATCCGAGCAGGGCACGATCATGTTCCCGTTCACCGGCGGCGGGGCGAACTGGGGCGGCGCCGCATTCGATCCGGCAAGCTCCACGCTTTACATCAATACGAGCCGCGCGGCGCATCTCATCACCTTGATCCCCTCCGAGAACTATGAAGCTGCGAAAGCCGCCGAGCCCGACGAGGAAATCTCTCCGCAGGCGCCTACACGCTGGGCGGTGAAGCGCGAGCTCCTGCTTTCGCCGCTCGATCTTCCCTGCAATCCGCCGCCCTGGGGCATGCTCACGGCCGTCGATCTCTCCTCCGGCAAGATCAAGTGGGAAAGCGTGCTCGGCACGGTGCGCGATCTGGCTCCCGTTCCCGTACCTCTCAAATGGGGTACGCCCAATTTCGGCGGGCCGATCGTTACCGCAGGCGGCGTCGTCTTTATCGGTGCGGCGATGGACAATTATCTGCGCGCTTTCGATGCGGCGAGCGGCGAGGAACTCTGGAAGGGTCGGCTCCCCGCAGGCGGTCAGGCAACGCCCATGACCTATCTGTGGGAGGGACGCCAATATGTGGTGATAGCCGCCGGAGGTCATGCGCGCGCGGGCACGAAACTCGGAGATTTCGTGGTCGCCTATGCATTGCCGGACTAGACCTCATTCCGCTTGTCTATAACGGTCGCCGCCCTGCACAATCTCCCGACAATAACAACAAGGGGAGGGTGGCATGACTGCCTATGAAAACGTCACGGTCGAGAAGAATGGACCGGTTGCACTTGTCCGCTTCGATCGCAGGGGTGCGCGCAACGCCTTCAATCAGCAGACGATCCTCGAGCTCACCGATGTCGCACGGCGCTTTCAGGACGATCTCGAAACGCAGGCGGTCGTGCTCACCGGTACTCGGGAAGCCTTTTCGGGCGGTATCGACCTGAAGGAGCGGGCAAGCCGCGCCGTAACCGCCGGTACCGACCTCGAACTGCGTCAGGTTTATTATCGCGGCGTGAAGCTCTGCCAGGCTTGGGAGGACATGCCGCAAATCACCGTTGCGGCCATCGAGGGCATGGCGGTGGGGGCTGGTGTTGCGCTGCCGCTTGCGCTCGATTGGCGCGTCATGGGCAAGGGCGCCTTTCTCTATGTCCCGGAAGTGAAGATCGGCATCAACCTGCAATGGGGTGCGCTGCCGCGCCTTATCACGCTGGTCGGTCCTGCGCGCGCGAAGCGCATCTGCATTCTCTGCGAGCGCATGGGCGCGGAACATGCGCTGGACTGGGGCCTCGTCGACGAGATCGCGGATGATGGTCATGTGGTGGAGAAGGCGATGGAGCTTGCTTCCGCCGCCGCGTCGATGCCTGCGCCCGCGGTGCGAATGGTCAAGGAGGCGGTCAACGCAACGGCCAACGCGCTTCACAAGGTCAGCGCCTATGCCGATGCTGACCAGAGCCAGCTATCGACCAATTTCCGGTCCGCGCAGGAGGAAAGCGAGAAATTCGTGAAGGGAAAGCGGTAGCCGTCAGGCTGCCGCTTCCTTCACCTTCAGGCGCGAGGCGATTTGTTCCAGTGACAGGAGGTGGTTTCCCTCCTTCACCATGTCATAGACCGTCACGTTCAGGGCACGGAGCGTCTTGCGCCGAATCTCGCGTGTCTCGGGGTCCTCGTCGAAGTCGATCACGTTGACGCAGCAGGTATTCTGGTCGAGCGCCGCGAATGTCGATAGCCCGGTGCCGAGCGCCCAGCCAATCACCAGCCGGTTGATGCCACCATGCGCGACGAGGGCAAGCGTGTCCCAGTCGGGTTCGGCGATCAGCGTTTCGAGCGCCCCGGTCACGCGCGTATTCACTTCCTCGAAGCTGTCGCCGCCATTGTAGCGTTCGCCGGGAATATGCGCGTTGCGGAAGGAATAGGCGAGGTCGTTCAGATCCTTGATCTGCTCGCGGAAGGCCGGGTCGCCACGCAATTCCACGAAGTGATCGAGCGGCTCGATCTCGAGCCCGCGACCCTCGAGGATCAGGCGAGCCGTCTCCATCGAGCGCGGAAAGCTCGACGTCACCGCGCGGTCGAAAGGAATCTTGGCGAGCGCCTTGCCGGTTAGGCTCGCTTGCTCGCGTCCCCAATCCGTAAGCGGTACCGCCGCAGGGTCGGCGACGCGATTGCCGCGGTCGTCCACATAGGAAACGTCGCCATGACGGAAGAGATAGATGCGGCGGCGGCGCGAGCCGTCGAAGGCAGTGCGGAGCATGGAATATCCTCTAGGTAGCTGAATGCCGATGCCGCGCAGTATAGGCCGGAATGTGACGGGCGGGTGAACCCCTCACTCCGCTGCCTTGGCCATCGCGTCCTTGCCGAACACCCGGGCGAAGATCGTGTCCACATGCTTGGTGTGGTAGCCGAGGTCGAAGCGCTCCTCGATTTCGGCGTCGGAGAGATACTTCTTCACGTCCGCATCGGCCTTCAACAGTTCGAGGAAGTTGCCTTCGCCGCGCCAGACCGGCATCGCATTGCGCTGGACGAGGCGATAGGCGTCCTCGCGGCTTGCGCCCTTCTGCGTCAGCGCCAGCAGCACGCGCTGCGAGTGCACGAGGCCGCCCAGCCTGTCGAGGTTCTTCTGCATCTGCTCGGGATAGACGAGCAGCTTGTCGATCACGCCGGTGAGGCGGACGAGTGCGAAGTCGAGCGTCACTGTCGCGTCCGGGCCGATCATGCGTTCGACGGAGGAGTGCGAGATGTCGCGCTCGTGCCAGAGCGCCACGTTCTCCATCGCAGGAATGCTCATGCCGCGCACGAGGCGCGCAAGGCCGGTCAGGTTCTCGGTCAGCACCGGGTTGCGCTTGTGCGGCATGGCCGACGAGCCCTTCTGGCCTTCGGAGAAGAACTCCTCGGCTTCCAGAACTTCCGTGCGCTGAAGATGGCGGATTTCCGTCGCCACGCGCTCGATGGAAGAGGCGATGACGCCGAGCGTCGCAAAGAACATGGCGTGCCGGTCGCGCGGGATCACCTGCGTCGAAACGGGTTCCACTTCGAGGCCCAGCGCCTTGGCGACATGTTCTTCCACGCGCGGATCGATATTGGCGAAGGTGCCGACCGCGCCCGAAATCGCGCAGGTCGCGATTTCCTTGCGCGCATTGACGAGCCGCTCGCGGCAGCGCGTGAACTCGGCATAGGCTTCCGCCATCTTGAGGCCGAAGGTCACGGGCTCGGCATGGATGCCGTGGCTCCGGCCGATGGTCACCGTGTCCTTGTGCTCGAAGGCGCGCCGCTTGATCGCGGCCAGCAGCTCGTCCATGTCCTTCAGCAGGATGTCGGAGGCGCGGGCAAGCTGCACGTTGAAGCAGGTGTCGAGCACGTCCGAGGAGGTCATGCCCTGGTGGACGAAGCGCGAATCCTCGCCGATGAATTCGGCCAGATGCGTCAGGAAGGCGATGACGTCGTGCTTCACCTCGCGCTCGATCTCGTCGATCTTCGCGACGTCGAACACCGCCTTGTCGCCGCGCTCGCGGATGTTCTTCGCCGCTTCCTTCGGAATGACGCCGATTTCCGCCAGCGCCTCGCAGGCATGCGCCTCGATCTCGAACCAGATGCGGAACTTCGTGTCGGGTTCCCAGATTGCGACCATTTCCGGTCGCGAATAGCGCGGGATCATCGGGCGCCTCGTGATGCTTGAAAGGATGAGCGGGGTTTAGCACCGGGGGCCCCGTCCTTCAACTGGCCCCTCCGGCCGTCAGGAAGCCCGCGCCGCCTCCGCCTTTCCCGCCTCCTCGGAAATGAGGTCCAGCAGTCTTCCCGCCGCGCGGCCTGGCGGCGTCGTCACCCGCCAGATGGCGCCGAAGCGGTGAAGCCCCGGATGCTGGATCGCCGTGCAGTCGAGGCTCAGAAGCGAACCCTCCTTGAGCGCCGCCCCCACCTCGTGATCGAGCGCGAAGGCCCAGCCCGCGCCCGCTTTCAGCAGTTCGAGCTTCAGCGCCGCGTTATCGACGATCAGCACATCCGTCGTGTGCACGCGGTAGTCGAAGCCATTGGCCGCCGCCTCGCCGCCCGCCACCACGATCTGGCGGTGGTCGTCCAGCGCCGAAAGGGGGAAGGGCTGCTTCACCTTCGAAAGAGGGTAATCCGGCGCCGCCACCGTGTGCATCTCGTGGGTCGCGATGTCGCGCCCGTCGACCTCTTTGCCCGAAAGCCCCGCCTCCAGGCTCACAATGCCGATCCGTGCCCGGCCCGTGAGCACCTCATCCATGATCCGCGCCTCATGCATCATGCGGATGCGCAGGTTCACATGCGGGCTCTCGGCGAGAAGGGCCGCCGCCGCCTTCGCCAGCAGCTTCGGGCTGAAGCCCGCATCGACGGCAAGCGGCAGGTCCACATCCTCCCCCTCGGTCATCGCCGCGACCCGCGCATTCAGCCTGTCGAGGCGGCGGAAGACGATTTCGGCGTCGGAGAGCAGCGCCTCGCCCTCAGCCGTCAGTTGCGGCTTGTAGCCCGACCGGTCGAAGAGCTTCACGCCATAGGCCTCTTCGAGATTGCCGACCGCATAGCTCACCGCCGAGACGGCCCTTCCGAGCCTTTCCGCCGCGCCAGAGAAAGTGCCGGTCTCGGCCACGGCGAGAAAGGTGCGGAGCTGGTCCACCAGATTGGGGTGCATCGTGACTTTCCGAAAATCTGAAAATGATCTCCGATCTTTTTCGATTTTTCGGATGATGTCCACGCGCTAGCCTTGCTCATCAGAAGAATCGCGCATCGAAGCGCGGAAAGAGGAGGAAGTGGTGATGGGCTTGGAGCTTTCCCGGCGGACTTTTCTGAAATCGACGGCGGCGACGGCGCTTGCCGCGGGCGCCTATGGCGCGGGCCTTCGTCCGGCGCTGGCGGCGCCCGAACTCGCGAAGCTGGATGCGCTCGCGCAGGCCGAGCTGGTTGCGAAGGGCGAAATGACGGCGCTCGACCTCGTCAATGCCGGCATCGAGCGCATCGAGCAGGTGAATCCGAAGGTCAATGCCGTCGTGACCGAGTTCTACGACCGCGCCCGCGAGGCGGCGAAGGGCGAGCTTCCGCAAGGCCCCTTCACGGGCGTGCCGAACCTCGTGAAGGATCTCGACAATCTCGCGGGTACGCGCGCCACTTCCGGTTCGCGCCTTTTCGCTGACAACATCTCCAAGGAGACCGATCCGCTCATCGCCTCGGACCAGGAGGCGGGCTTCGTCATGGTCGGCAAGAGCAACACGCCGGAGTTCGGCCTTCTCGGAACGACCGAACCGCTCCTTCTCGAGCCCTGCCGCAATCCCTGGAATCTCGAACATTCGACGGGCGGTTCGTCCGGTGGCGCGGCGGCGGCCGTCGCCTCGGGCATGGTGCCGCTCGCCCATGCGACGGATGGCGGCGGCTCCATCCGCATTCCCGCGTCCTGCTGTGGTGTCTTCGGTCTCAAGCCGAGCCGCGGCCGCATCTTCCTTGGCGGGCGCAATCTGCCGGGCGATATCGGCGTGCAGCATTGCGTCAGCCGTTCCGTGCGCGACAGCGCGACGTTGATGGATCTTTCCGAGATGAAGGGCGAGAAGGCCGTGCTCGCGCCCATCGGCCGCGTCGAAGGGCCCGGCAAGAAGCGCCTCAGGATCGCCTTCAACACTGAGAATTACTACGGCGTCGAGCCGGATGCGGATGTGAAGGCAGCCATCGAGGAAACGGCGAAACTCTGCGCCGATCTCGGCCATGAAATCGTGCCGGTGAAGAACCCGGTCGACGGCCGCGCCTTTATCGACGCCTTCCTCACCGTCTGGGCCTCCGGCCCGTCGCAGCTCGTTGCGCTGGCGAAGGAAAACGATCTCGATCCCGAAGCCGTGCTTGAGCCCTGGACCATCGGCCTCGCGAAATATTATGACGCGAAGCCTGCCGACGCGCTTGAAGTCTCGCTCAAGCATTTCGCGGAGGTGACGGCGAAGACCAAAGCCTTCATGGCGGACTACGATGTCTGGCTCACGCCCGTGCTCGCCTCCGCGCCGCCGAAGCTCGGTGAGCAGGCGCCCACCGTTCCCTTCGACACGCTCTACGAGCGCACTGTCGACTATGTGAGCTACACGCCGCTCCACAATGTCGTCGGCACGCCCGCCATGTCCGTGCCGCTTTCGTGGAACGATGCGGGCCTTCCCATCGGCTCGCAATTCGCCGCGCCGCTCGGCGGCGAGAAGCTGCTCTACGAACTCGCCTTCGAGCTCGAACTCGCCCGCCCTTGGGGCAGCAAATACGCGCCGGTCTTCGCGGGCTGACGCAATTTCATCTGATGATGAAGCCGTCACGCAGCAATGCGTGGCGGCTTTTTCGTTTGGGCGTCTCCATATGGGCGTGGCTCGGTTCTAAGTTAGTATAGCGGTGCTATAGACTCGACAGTATAGCGGTGATATACAGGCTCCATGGACACGAAAGCGACACTGGTGGCGGCGGCCCTGAAGCTGATCGAGCAGGAGGGCGAGGCGCATTTCTCGACGCGGGCGGTCTGCGATATCGCGAAAGTGAAGGCGCCGACGCTTTACCACCATTTCGGCAGTGCCGACGGCCTCCTAAATGCGGCGATTGCCGAAGCATTCGAGCAGTTTCTTTCGTCGAAGCGGTCGGCAATCCAGTCGCCCGATCCGGTCGCGGCGCTGATCGAAGGCTGGGACAACTATGTTGGGTTCGCTGCGGCTCGCCCCCGTCTTTATGCGGCAATGATGGCGCGTTTCCTCTCCGGTGCTGATCTACCCGCGGCCCGGGAGGGACAGGCGATGCTCCGCCATCGCATCGCCCAGATCGAGGCTGCGGGCAGCTTGGCGGTCGCGCCTGAGGCGGCTGTTCAGGTCATCTGGGCCTCGGTCAATTCGGCGGCGATGTTGTTTCTCTCCGGTGCGCTCCAGTCGGACGTGACGATGGGAATACCCGACGCCGTCACCGTCGCGCGCCTGCGCGATTGCGCCATCGAGACAATCTGCAAATCGAATTCACCGGAGTAGACCCATGAGGATTTTTGTCACCGGCGGGTCCGGCTTTCTCGGCTCGCGTCTCATCCCCAAACTTGTTGCGGAAGGCCATGAAGTGTTTGCCATGGCCCGCTCACCATCAGCCGACGACAAGGTGCTGGCGCTCGGCGCGACGGCCGTTCGCGGCGATATGGACAAGCTCGCCAGCTTTGAGATGCCCCAGGTCGATGCGGTGATGCATCTGGCCGCACACTTTCATTTGGCTGGTCCGCGCGCGCCCTATTTTCGTATCAATGTGAATGGCACGAAGTCTCTGTTGAAGGCTGCGCAAAAGGCCGGTGTTTCGTCGTTCATTTATTTGACGGCAGCGGCGGTCATCATGGACGATCGCGGCTCGCCTGTGCGCAACGCCAATGAGAGCGCCCGTACCTTTCCCCGCAGTTTCTCGCCTTACATTGCAAGCAAGGCGAAGAGCGAGGCGGGTGTGCTTGCGGCCAACAGGCCAGGCTTCCGTACCATTACCATTCGTCCTCCGGGCATCTGGGGGCCGGGCGATGCCTTCAGCCGGAACATCCCGCATGCGATCGAGTCCGGCCAGTTCGCCTTCATTGCGCGCGGCGACTATCCCTATTCCACCTGCCACGTCGACAATGTTGCCGAAGCGCTGATCTGCGCGCTTGATCGTGGCGAAGGCGGCAAGGCCTATTTCGTTCGGGATCCCGACAACACCACGTTCCGCGCATTTGTTGACGGGCTGGCAAAGCTGCAGGGACTCTCGATCGAGAAGCTGCGTTCGGTTCCCTATTCGATGGCCTTCTTTATGGGGCGGATGATGGAAATTGGCGCGAGGCTCAGGAGGTCGGGTGAGGAGCCCGCGCTGAGCCGGACCATGGTGCGCATGATCGGTCGTGAGTTCACCATCGACGATAGCGCCGCACGAAACGAGCTTGGATATGCCGGAAAGGTCTCGCGTGAAGATGGGCTCGCTTCCTATTCTGCGCTCGGATAGGCCCCGGCGGCCTGAAGCCCGCATGGCGATGGTGTGATGCTCGTTCGGAAGAAGGAGCGGGTTTGATCTCTCTCCTCCCGGCGTTACCCTTGGTCCGGGGCCGAGGAGGAGCGCATGAAGATCGCAATCAGCGGCGCGGGCGTCGCGGGTCCGGCACTTGCCTATTGGCTGAAGCGCACCGGGCATGAGCCGGTCCTGATCGAGAAGGCGCCGGCATTCCGCAGCGGCGGCTATGTCATCGACTTCTGGGGCGTCGGCTATGACGTGGCGGAGCGCATGGAGCTCCTGCCGGAGATTCTCGATGCCGGTTACACCTTCCGCGAACTTCGGCTTGTCGACGAAGCGGGCAGGCGCCGGAGCGGTTTCAAGGTCGATGTGATGCGCCGTATGTTGAACGGCCGGCTCACGAGCCTGCCGCGCGGCGATCTCGCCGCCGCCGTCTATCGCGCGGTGACGGACGAAGTGGAGACCCTCTTCGGTGAAAGCATCTCGGCCATCCGTCAGGATGACGATACGGTCCATGTCGATCTGGCGAGCGGCGCGGCGCGGAATTTCGATCTCGTGATCGGAGCGGACGGCCAGCATTCGGCTGTACGCGAACTCGTCTTCGGCCCGCAGGAGAAATTCGAGAAGAAGCTCGGCTATTACGTCGCTTCCTTCGAGGTCACGGGCTATCGCCCCCGCGACGAACTCGTCTATGTCGCCCATGCCGCGCCGGGCCGACAGATCGCGCGTTTCGCGCTTCGCGGCGACCGGACGATCTTCCTCTTCATCTTCCGCTCCGACCGGTTGTCGGGCCGCGAACCTGGAAGCCCCGGGGAGGTGCGCGGCGTCCTGCGCGATGTCTTCGCCGGTGTGGGCTGGGAGACCCCGCGCATCCTCGCCGCCATGGAAGAGGTGGACGACATCTATTTTGATCGCGTGAGCCAGATCAGGATGGATAGCTGGTCCGAAGGCCGCGTCGCGCTCCTCGGCGATGCCGCCGCCGCCGTCTCGCTCCTCGCGGGCGAGGGCACCGGTCTCGCGCTCACCGAGGCTTATGTGCTCGCGGGCGAGCTTCAACGGGCGAGGAGCAATTACCGCGCCGCCTTCCGCAACTACGAGGCGCGCCTCCGCCCCTTCATCCAGGGCAAACAGAAATCCGCCGTCGGTTTTGCATCGTCCTTCGTGCCGCAAACGCAACTCGGCATCCGCTTCCGCAACTGGGTCATGAACCTCATGGGGTTGCCCGGCGTTGCTTCCCTCGCGTTCGGAAACAGCGTGAAGGACGATTTCGAGTTGCCGGATTACGGCATTTGAGATTTATGCCCGCCTCGGGCGGAAAGCGGGGGATATCTTTTCGCGCTGACATTTGTGACGGCCCTGGCCGGGCTTATCCCCGGCGAAACGGCTCACCCTAATATCGATGCTGTTGCCGTGCGGTTATCCATCGTTTCGTGGATAACAAGGAGAGGGTGAGGCGGGCGATGCTGCCGGGTTTATCCCCATGTGCGGGTGTGGAGGAGGGGCGGCTTTGTCCCCGGCTTTTTTCCTCGGGCGGGAATATTCCTGTCATTTGTGACACAACAATGACATTACGATGACAACGGGCGGTCTTTATCCCCGATTTTGAGAAATAAGTCCGTAGACGGATTATATGAGTCCCATCGATCTGAAGCTCGCATGGCGTCCCTTGCCCACGACGAGATGGTCATGCACCTCGATGCCGAGAGGGCGTGCCGTATCCACGATCTGGCGTGTCATTTCGACATCCGCATTGGAGGGTGTGGGGTCGCCTGAAGGGTGGTTGTGCACGAGGATCAAGGCGGAGGCATTGAGCTCCAGTGCGCGCTTCACGACCTCGCGCGGGTAGACGGGCGTGTGGTCGACCGTTCCCTTTTGCTGCACCTCGTCGGCGATCAGCACATTCTTGCGGTCAAGGAAGAGGATGCGGAACTGTTCCGTCGGATTATGCGCCATGGATGCCGAGCAGTAGTCGAGCAGCGCGTCCCATGAGCCGATCACTTCCTTTTTCAGGATCTTTGCCTGCGCGATGCGAAGGCCCACTTCGCGTGCGATGCGCAGCTCGGTGATGGTCGCGTCCTTCACGCCCTTCACCTCGCTCAGGCGCGCCGGTTCGGCGTTCAGCACTTCCGAAAACCCGCCGAATTTCGCAATTAGTTCCTTCGCGAGCGGCTTCACGTCGCGTTGAGGAATCGCACGAAAGAGAATGAGTTCGAGAAGTTCGTAGTCGGGCAGGGCGTCGGGCGATTTGAGGAAGCGCTCGCGCAAGCGCTCCCTGTGGCCCGCATAATGCGGCTTTGCTTCGCCCCCGTCCCCCATACGCGTGCTTCCGTCAGGCGTAGGGCGGGCAATCGCGGCCCGCCGGGGACTTGGTGAATATCTCGCAGCCATCCGCCGTCACGCCGATCGAGTGTTCGAACTGGGCGGAGAGAGAGCGGTCGCGCGTCACCGCCGTCCAGCCATCGGAAAGGATCTTCACGCCGGGCTTGCCGAGATTGATCATCGGCTCGATGGTGAAGAACATGCCTTCCTTCAGCGTCGCGCCCTGGCCCTTGCGGCCGTAATGCAGGACGTTGGGTGCATCGTGGAAGACGCGGCCGAGGCCGTGGCCGCAGAACTCGCGCACCACGGAGCAGCGTTGGCCTTCGGCATATTCCTGGATCGCATGACCGATGTCGCCAAGCGTCGCGCCGGGCTTCACCACCGCGATGCCGCGCATCAGGCTTTCATAGGTCACATCGACGAGGCGCTGCGCCTTGCGGGGCGCCTCGCCCGCGAAATACATGCGGTTCGTATCGCCATGCCAGCCATCGAGGATGTAGGTGACGTCGACATTCACCGCGTCGCCCTCGCGCAGCGTCCGGTCGCCCGGAATGCCGTGGCAGACGACATGGTTGATCGAGGTGCAGCAGGACTTGCGGAAGCCGCGATAGTTGAGCGGCGCGGGATAGGCGCCGTGATCCATGCCGAAGTCGAAGACGAGGCGGTCTATGTGATCCGTCGTGATGCCCGGACGTATCTCATCCACCAGCATGTCGAGCGCTTCCGCTGCCAGGCGGCCGACGCGCCGCATGCCTTCGAAGGCTTCGGCATCGTGAATCTTGATCCGCCCGGTATTGCGTTCCGGGGCGTCTAGGGCGTCGGTATAGCTCATGAGGTCTTTCGCAAAGGGTCTGCTTTCGTTCCGGCCCTAACATAATGCCCGGAGGCGGCATTTGAAAGCGGGCGGGAGGCGGCGCTATTCTGGGACAAACGAAACCTTGAGGGACCACCATGCCGAGCCCGAGCGTCGTGACCGCCTGTGTGCTGCTGATCGGCGACGAAATCCTGTCCGGCCGGACGCGGGATTCGAACCTTGCCTATATCGCGACGCATCTGAACAGGATCGGCGTTCAGGTTCGCGAGGCGCGGGTTATCCCCGATGTCGAGGAGACCATCGTGGCGACGCTGAACGAGGTTCGCGCCCGCTACGACTATGTTTTCACCACGGGCGGCATCGGCCCCACGCATGATGACATCACGGCGGACGCCGTCGCCAAGGCCTTCGGCGTCGGCATCGGCTACCATCCGGAGGCGGTGAAGATCCTCGACGACCACTACAGGGCGACGGGGGGCGAATTCACCAAGGCGCGCATGCGCATGGCGCGGCTGCCCGAAGGCGCCACCATGATCGAGAACCCCTTGAGCAAGGCGCCCGGCTTCCAGATCGGCAATGTCTTCGTGATGGCGGGCGTGCCCATGGTCATGCAGGTGATGCTGGACAGCCTGACGGACCGCCTCGAAGGCGGCGCGGCCATGCAGAGCCGCACGGTAACCGGCCAGATCGGGGAGGGGACCATCGCCGAAAAGCTCGGCGATCTGCAGGCCCGCCACCCCGCGGTCGGCATCGGCTCCTATCCCTATTACAGGGGCAAGACCTTCGGCACGAGCATCGTCATGAGGGCCACCGATTCGAAGGAACTCGATATCGTGGCGGGCGAAGTGGCGGCGCTGATGCGCGAATTCGGCGTCGAGCCGGCCATGGGCGATCCCGCCTGAGAGGCGCGGAAAACCGGGGATATCTGTTTCAAAACTGCAACATATCCCCGCAACATTACAAAAGTTTCAGCCTTTCCGCGGCTTACGGGCGATACAATTTCCGCAGGACCGATTAGAGTTTCCCCCATGAAGGTCTGCCGGCCTTCCCCGGCGTCCATGCGCGCAGGGTCCGGTAGCGGGGGAACAGGCTTCGACCTGAAAAGGCCTGAAAACAAAATTTGGGGTCAAGGTGACCCGGAGGGAGAAAACGACATGAAGAAGACCATCGCTATTCTGGGTATGGCTGCGGGCGCCGCGATGATGATCTCGAGCGCTGCTTCCGCCCTCGATTCGAGCTTCGGCGCGATGTCGAAGGCCGGTACGCACAAGTTCTATGTGTGGTGCACGGGCGGCGCGGACAGCGAGCAGACCGCCGACGGCGCGAACGCCAAGGAAGCCCAGGCGAAGCTCGCCGCTTCCGCCGGCAACAATTGCTGGCCGGTGTGGCAGGGCCTCGAAGGCTGATCGCCTCACGGCTCACGGAATCAAGACGGCGGTCCCTCGGGGCCGCCGTTTTTCTTTGTAAGCTGCTGGTTTTGCAGGCTATCTAGGGCTCAGGTTTTCAGGGCCCCTTGGCGAAACTGGTATACGCAGCGGACTTAAAATCCGCTTCCTGCAAGGGAGTGCGGGTTCGAGTCCCGCAGGGGCCACCACCCTTCGCTCGCCTTCGGCGAGCTTCGGGCGGCAGGCCAGCCTTGAAGCTCAGCCGTGGCCCGCGACGGCGTGGGCGGGCTCGTGATAGAGCGCGTCGGCGGGGCGGCTCTCATCCGGCTTCAGCGCTGGATCGAACTTGTAGAGCGTCGAGCAGTAGCCGCAGACGATCTCGTTCTCCCGGCCCATATCCAGGAAGACATGCGGGTGATCGAAGGGCGGCCGCGCGCCGATGCACTCGAATTCCTTCACACCGACATGGATCACGCGGACGCCCGCCTCGTTGCAGAATTTCGGTGTCTTGCCGCCCGCCATGTCGCGCACTCCTTGGAAACCGGGGATTAGCGGCAAACTAGAGCGGGCCGGGCGATCCCGCAAGCGCTTCGGAGGCGCATGTTCGTAACGGAACCGTTATGAAATCGGGGGTCGCCAAGTGACTGGAATCGCTCAGTTTTCTTTTATCCCCGGTTGGGTGTCATCGTAATGTCATCGAACTGTCACAAACGGCGCTCTTGTCCCCGGGGATGGGGGTAAATCACGGTTTCCTTATCCCCGGTAGCGGGGATAGTCCCCGATCTCCTTATCCCCTTTTTGGTGCCCGGGGCGGGGACATTTTTGCATTTCTTATCCCCGTGGCCGGGAATAAGGGCCGCGCCGGGCGGGAGCCGGATATGCCCGGTTGGGGATAAAAGAGGGCACGCGCGGTCTCTCCCGAAAGGTGCGGGAGGCGAACGTAAACTCGCCCGCTCCGCCGGGGATAAGCCCGGAACGCAGTGTCACATTTCCCGGGGGAGGGGGCGGGCGCGAATTTATCCCCGGATGAGCGAGGCGCGGCGGGGCGAGAAAATTTGTTCTCGCGAACGGGGATAAGGAGGACAGACGAAGCGTTTTCGGCGAAGCGCTCGCAAGGATAAATTTATCCCGCAGAGCGGGGAGAAGTGCGCGCCGAAACGGGGACAAGCGCGCTTGCGCGCGGCTGTCACAATTCGGGCGGTGCGCGCGAATTTATCCCCGGGCCACGAGGAAGTAGCGGCCTAGACGGATCGAATGAGCCTGCCTCTGATTTTCTTTCTCGGCATTCAATTTGGCGAAGATGTATAAATACCGCGTACGGATTGAGTTGCCACAAAAGGAGGCGGGTTTGCCCGGCAAGCTAACGCACAAAGAATGCTTTGAGCACTATGGTGTCGTTCCTAAAAATCCGCGGTGGAGTTGGTCGGGAAGAAGTCCTGATGGAGGCTGTGTAGCTGTCACTTTGTGGCAAGATAAATTCACGGATAAAGGAACGCGGTATTCTTCCACTAATCACGCTGACGACAAGTGGGCGAGTTCACCAGGGCATAGCGAATTGGTCGAAAATCTCGCATGGGCGCAAGATAACTGTGGCGGCGAGGTGCGTGTCATCGTTGCGATACCGAAAGATCGTGCAGCAAGTCCAAGATCAATCAAAGAATGCTTTCCGCAGGAGCGATTGCGAATGCGTGTTGTCCATCTGGACCGCAATACGGGGGAATTTGTGCTGGAGCGAATTTCCTAGAGAGACGTCGTATGAAAATACAGAAGGCTAGGCTTTCTTCCTTCTCCCCTTCGCGGGCTTCGGCGCGGCGGTGAGGGGAGAGGAGAGTTTTTCGTAGAGCCCGAAAAGATGCTCGACGCGTTCGCGGTCGCTCGCGAAGGGGGCGGGGCGGTAGAGCTTGTCCACCGCAGCGTCGAGCGCGCGGTGCGCCTGACGCAATTCTCTTTTCATGAGGTCGGGATCGTAGAGGTCCGCGAGCGTCGCGCCCGGATAAAGCGCGCGGGCGTCGAGCACGGCCTGCGCGAGGGCGCGGATTTTCTCCTTCTGCGCCTCGGTCGCCTCCGGCCAGGGGAAGGTGTTGTAGACGAGGCTAATCGAATATCGGTAGTCGCTTTTCAGGCGTCCGCCGATGTGGCGCAACCATGCCATGTGCGCCGCCGATGTAATTACGGCAAAATCAAACAAGTCCATTGAGGACATGAACAGACAGCTGTCATGTGCAACTGCTTTTCCGTCTGAAACCAAATAGGGAATATAGTCTCGTCGTTCAGAAGAATGCCGAGGAATTAGCACATATGGTTTTCCGGTGTGGCGCACTTCTCCGAACCGCCAAGGAAAATCTGCCAGCTTTCGCGTGGCGTCGCGCTTGCTTGCAAGACGATACTCTCGGACCTTTGTAAGCCTGTCCCTGACGAAGCTGCTTTGCTTTAGAGTTTGGGGTGCGGCATCTTCCAGCCAAAGGCAAAAGCGATAGGTGCCGTCGATCGAATCCTTGGCTCCGAGCAACGGAACTACAAATTCATCCATAAAGGGTTCGGTCGTGAGCAGCGCTTCGCGCTCGGCACTATCCAAAATCAGTTGCCCGCCATCGTTTGGCATGCTGCCAAATGTCACGGAAGGCCGATTGGATATCGGAGTTGTGGTTTCACGCACCACGAGATGTCTATCGGCGACGCCGGAGGCGTCGAAGAGATAAGGCGTCAATGCGGCGTGGCGGCTTTCGACGGGATCGCCCTTGATGTCGGCATAGGAGAAGAGGCGCTTTTCCGCGCGCTCGTTCTCCCGCTTCGTCAGGCCGATGATGACGACATGGACATGGGCGACGCCCCGCGCATCCGAGCCCCATGCGAAGGTGCGGTGGGCGAAGGCGATTTCGAGCTTGCAGCGGTCGAAGAGGAGCGGCCAGAGCTGCGCCACCTGCTCGCCTTGCGTGATGGAATTGGTGGCGACGAAGGCGATGTCCGCCTTGCCGCCCTGCACATATTCCCCCGCTTTCAGGAACCATGCGGTGACGAAATCCAGCGTGCCGCCGGAACCGCCGAGCTTCGCGATGGTGCGTACCTGCTGGCGCTGTTCGGCCGACTGGAACTTCGCGCCGATGAAAGGCGGGTTGCCGAAGACATATGAGCATTTTTCCGGCGGCAGAAAGGCCGCCCAGTCCGCCTCCAGCGCGTCGGCACAGAGAATATGCGGCGAGGCCCTGAGCGGGATGCGCGCATAATTGTGGCCGAAGGAGAGACCGAGGCGATTGTTCATGATGTGGTCCATCATCCACATCGCGACCTCGGCAATGCGCGCCGGGAACTCGCCGATCTCGATGCCATAGAACTGATCGACATTCACCTTCGACAGGGTGGCGACATCAAGGACGCGCTGTTCGTCGCTTGAATGCAGCTCGCGAAGAATGTCGATTTCCAACTGGCGCAATTCGCGATAGGCGATGACGAGGAAGTTGCCGCAGCCGCAAGCCGGATCGAAGAAGGTGAGTTCGCCGAGCCTGTCGTGCAGCGCCTGAAGCGCCTGCGCGCGCCCGCGCTTCAGCGCCTTCGCGCGCTCGAACTCCGCGCGAAGCTCATCCAGAAAGAGAGGCTGGATCAGTTTCAGGATGTTCTTCTCGGTCGTGTAGTGCGCGCCGAGGGCGCGACGCTCCTTCCTGTCCATGACGGACTGGAAGAGGGCGCCGAAAATGGCGGGCGAGATCGCCTCCCATTTGAACTCACAGGCCTCGATCAAGGTGAGGCGCATGGCGGCATCGAAAGCGGGCGTGTGCAGGCGCTCCGCGAAGAGATCGCCATTGATATAGGGGAACTGGTTCAGGTCTTCGTCGAGCGTCTTGTAGCGCTTGTCCTCCGGCGTGTTCAGCACCTCGAAGAGTTCGTTGAGGCGGGCGCCGAGATCGCTGCCGTCCGGCTGCGTCCTGTTCTGGATGAAATCGAGCAGGATGTCCTTCGGCTCGAAGATGCCGGTGTCGTCGGCGAAGAGGCAGAAGAGAAGGCGAACGAGATAACGCTCCAGATCGTGGCCGTCATAGCCCGCTTCCTTCAACGCGTCATGGAGCTTGCCCATGAGCTCGGAGGCTTCGATGTTGACGGGGTCCTGATCCCTGAACGTGCGCTTCTGGACACCGATCATGAAGCCGAAGGCTTCGACATTGTCCTTCAGGTCCGGGAGGGCGAAGCGGGTCTCGGTGTCCTCGTCCAGGTCGTAAAGCTCGAAGCTCTGGAAATCGCTCAGGAGCAGGTAGCGCGGCAGCTCCTTGTCCTTCAGGCCCGGAAAGTAATCGAGGGCCTGGGCCTTGGCCTTTTTCAGGTCACGGCCCTTGCTCTTCTGCTCGACAAGGAGCGTGCCCTTCCAGAAGAGATCGATGAAACCGCGCTTCTCGCCGAGAAGCTTCACCGGCTCCTCATAGCTCGCGACGCGGCGGCGGGGGATGTCGAAAATCTGGAAGAATTCATTGTAGAAGGTCTGGGTCTCGCCCTTTTCGTAGTGGGCGTCCTTCCATTCCTCCGAGAAGCGCGCCGCGCGGGCGCGAATCTCATTCCAGCTCAGCCGCATGAAACCCCCGATTTGCCTGAAGGCAAGCATGCCGCTCGCGGTGCCGGGGTCAAGGGCGGTGTTTGGGGGGGGGCAAGAGGACGCGCGCTCGCGCTGGAGAGATTTGCCGCTGCAGCCCCCCACCCGGGAAATACGCGGTTCCGCGCATTTCCCGGCCTCCCCGCAAGGGGGAGGCGAAGGATTGCGCGGGGGGCGAAATGTTCCGGGGCTTTGCGATCCGCGACGGAATGCCCATCTCGTATCGTTGAACCTTACGATTTTGTGAGCTTGGGCACTCCGGTTCCGCTTGGTCACCCGGCGCGGGAACGGCATAATCAACACAGATGACTTAATGTCATCGGCTGAGAAGCGGGCCCCCCAAGAGCCCGTATGCTTGCGGGAGGAGGACCCCAGATGACGAACCTGGCCTCGACGGGCGCTGCCGCCAAAGGCGCGACCTCGACGGGCGCGGGCCATGCGCATGAGAGCGGCAAGCCGCTTTCGCGCTGGACGCTTCTCGCCTTTGCGCTGCCCGCGGCGCCCATCTCGGCCATGGGGCTGCCGCTGGTCGTTCACCTGCCGCCCTTCTATGCGGGGACGCTGGGCCTGGGGCTTACCGTGGTCGGCACCATCTTCATGCTGGCGCGCTTCTGGGACGTCTTCACCGATCCCGTTCTCGGCATCCTGTCGGACCGCTTCGAGACGCGCTGGGGACGGCGGCGGCACTGGATCGTCGCCTCCGTGCCGATCATGCTGCTCTCCGTCTACATGATCTTCATGCCGCCGGGCGAGGTTTCGGCCGCCTATCTCATCTTCTGGCTCTTCGTGCTCTATGTCGGCTGGACGCTGCTCACCATCTCTCACATGAGCTGGGGGGCGGAGCTGACGCCGGACTATCACGAGCGCACGCGCGTGCAGGGCGCGCGGGAAGTGGCGCTCATTCTGGGCATGGTGCTGGTGCTGACGCTGCCCGTGCTCATCGAGCAGACGAACCCGGAGAACCTGGCGGAGGCGCGCGTCGCCAGCATGGGCTGGTTCGTGCTGATCCTGCTTCCCATCGCGGTTCTGCTGGCGGTGTGGCGCGTGCCGGAGCGGCCGACGCCGACGCCCGTTCACGTGCCGATGAAGGATGCGGTGAAGGCGCTGATCGAGAGCCGGCCGTTGCAGATCGTGCTCGCGGCCGATCTTCTCGGCGGCGTGTCGGGCGGGCTCGTCGCCTCGATGTTCCTCTTCCTCGCGGAAGACGCGCTGAAGCTCGGGCAATATTCGAGCCTGATGCTGCTTGGCTATTTCATTTCCGGCGTCTGCTTCATTCCGCTGGTGCTCGCTGTGTCGCGGCGGCTCGGCAAGCACAAGACGGCGGCGGCATCGGCGGTGTTCAACGCCTGCACCGTGCCATTCATCCTGCTGGTGCCGGAGGGGAACGCGCTGGCGGCGCTGGCCGTCTGGGTGCTGTGCGGGGTCAACATGGCGGCGGGGCCGTTCCTCTTCCGCTCGCTGATGGCGGATGTGGCGGACCACGACACCGTGATCACGCGGCAGCAGCGCACGGGGCTTTTCTATTCTCTGCTGACCTCCACCAGCAAGGTGGGCGCGGCCTTCGCGATCTTCATCGCCTATTCGCTGCTCGACGCGATCGGCTTTCAGGCGGGCGGCGAGAACACGCAAGCCGTGCTCGACAGTCTGCGGGCGGTCTATGTCTGGCCGGCCTGCATCATCAGCGCGGCGGTGGCGGGCATTCTCTGGTTCTATCCGATCGACGAGCGGCAGCAGAAGGCGAACCGCGAGATCCTGGAGGCGCGGGGGCTCGAAGCCGCGGCGGCGGCCATTGCCATGCGAACCGGCCAGCCTTCCGACGCGCAATCTTCCGGCGTGGCGGCTGACTGATGGCGGTTTTTTCGTCGGGCGGCGTCGAGATCGCCTATGAGGTCGAGGGGCAGGGGCAGCCGATCCTTCTCATTCACGGGTTTTCCGCCACGGCGGAAGACAACTGGGTGCGCACGGGCTGGGTGCAGGCGCTCACGCGCGCGCGCTTCAAGGTCATCACCTTCGATCTGCGCGGACACGGGGCGAGCCAGAAGCTCTACGAGCCGGAAGAGTACGACATGGGCAAGATGGCGGGGGACGCGCTGGCGCTTCTCGACCATCTGGGCATCGAGAAGGCCGATCTCATGGGCTTTTCCATGGGCGCGGGGATCGCGATGCGGCTTGCGGCGGCGCATGGGCACCGCTTCGGCAAGGTCGTGCTGGCGGGAATGGGGGGACGCGCGCTCGAACCGGCGCGACCGGGCAACCCCATCGCCGAGGCGCTGGAGGCGGCGGACCCTTCGACCGTAGAGGACCGCTCGGCGCGGGCCTTCCGGCTCTATGCGGAGAAGCTCGGCCAGGACCTCAAGGCCATCGCGGCCTGCGCGAAGGAGCGGCGGCGCGGCGGCGCGCGCGAGGCGGCGGAGGCCGTTGGCAACGAGGTGCTGGTGATCGCGGGCGCGCGCGACGACCTTGCCGGCGATCCGCGCGTGCTCGCGGAGATCATGCCCCATGCGCGGGCGGAGATCATTCCGGGTACGGATCACATGTTCGCGCTGCCGAACCCGATGTTCAAGGGCGCGGTGATGGATTTCCTGACGGGCTGGAGCTGACGCCGCCGGCCGATTTCATTTCTTGCACTTCTTTCCGGGGTTTCGAGGAGGATCATGTCCGATAAACGTCTGTCGCCGTGGCGGCTTGCCGCCTTTTCCGGTCCGGCCATTCCGATCGCGGCGCTCGGCCTTCCCATCGGCGTCTACCTGCCGCAGTTCTATGCCGGGCCGATGGGGCTCGGGCTTGCCGCGGTCGGCACGATCTTCATGCTGGCGCGGCTCTGGGACGTGGTGACCGACCCCATGATGGGTGTGATCTCGGACAAGTTTCCCTCGCGCTGGGGGCGGCGGCGGCACTGGATCGTGCTTTCGGTGCCGATGCTGATGTTCTGCGCCTATATGGTGTTCGTGCCGACGGCGCCCGTGTCGAGCCTCTATCTCATGGGGTGGATGTTCTTCCTCTATATCGGCTGGACGATGCTCACCATCTCGCACATGGCCTGGGCGGCGGAGCTTTCGGACGACTATAACGAGCGTTCGCGCATCCAGGGCTTCCGCGAGGCGTTCCAGCTTCTCGGCGTGCCGCTGGTGCTGCTCATTCCGGCGCTGATCGAGCGCAGCGGCGCGGAGAACATGGAATCCGCGCGCGTCGCGGCCATCGGCTGGTTCATCGTGATCGTGCTGCCGCTGACCGTGCTGCTCAACCTGCTCTTCGTGCCGGAGCGCAAGGCGGCGGCGCAGCCCGACGTGCAGTTCGGCCAGGCCATTCGCGCGATCCTGCGCAACTCGCCGCTCCGGCGGCTGCTCGCGGCGGATTTCCTCAGCGGCTTTTCCGGTGCGGCGCTCGCCTCGCTCTATATCTACGAGGCGACCTATGTCTGGGGCATCGGCTCGGTCGCGAGCTTCCTGCTGCTGCTCTATTTCTTCGGTGGCATCATCTTCATTCCCGTGGTGCTGAAGCTTTCCTACCGCTTCGGCAAGCACAACACGGTGGTGATGGCGGGCGTGTTCAACGTGCTCTTCCCGCCGGTCATCTTTCTCATTCCGGAGGGCAATGTCTTTATCGCCTCCATCGTGCTGCTCTTTCTCGGCGTGAATGTCGGCACGACGACGACGCTCTACCGCTCGATGATGGCGGATGTGGCCGATATCGACGAACTGGAAACGGGGCAGCGGCGCACGGGGCTCTTCTATGCGCTGCTGACGCTGACGCAGAAGCTCGGCGCGGCCTTCGCCGTCGGCGTCATCTTCTGGACGCTGGCGCTGATCGGGTTCGATCCGCAGGGCGAGAACACGGCTGGCGCCATTCAGGGGCTTTCCATCGTCTTCGTGGCGACGCCGGTGATCTGCAATGCACTCGTCGCGCTGATCATCTGGTTCTACCCGATCGGGCTCAAGGAGCAGGAGGAACTGCGCCGCCAGCTCGCCGAGCGCTTCGTCGAGGAAATCGAGCAGACGGAGCGCCCGCCGAACCTGCCGTGAGGATCAGAAGTCGAAAAGTTCGCTGAGGAAGGATTCGCGCTTCTTCTTGCGGTAGTGAGGCTGCTGCGCGTAGCGCTCGTCCGGGCGCTGTTCGCGCGGCGCGGCGGCGCGCGCTTCCGGCGCGGGGCCTGAACGCTCGATGATCTTGTCGAGTTCGCCGCGGTCCAGCCAGACGCCCCGGCACTTGGGGCAGTAATCAATCTCGACGCCGCTACGATCGGTCATAACGAGCGTTTCACTATCGACTGGACATTTCATCGTCTGGCTCCGTCCTTTCCCTGGCTTGCGCATGGTTGCGGGCTCCCCATCCATATAGGTGGAGATGCGCGCCCTGCCAGAGGGCGGGGAACGGAATCGGAGCCTACATGCAGCCGCAGCCGCCGATATTCGTCGAGCCCGAAGGGTCGTAGGCGGCGGCGACGGAACGGGCGGACGCATCCGCCGTGGCGGCGAAATCCACACGCGCCTTTTCGCGCATGTCCGCATTCGTCATGTAGTCGATGGCGGTCATGGCGAGCGCCTTCGCGCCGTCGATGCAGGCCTTGTCGCCGAGATCGGAGGCGGCCCATTTCGCGAATTCCGGATTGTGGATCACGACATGGGGCGGGGCCGAGGCGATCATCGGATGGATGGAAGGTACGCGGTGGCTGACATTGCCCATGTCGGTGCTGCCCGAAGAACCGGCGGGCATTTTCGACAAGGGGAAGAAGTCGCGGCCGAGCGAGCGGGCATTCGCCTCATAGGCATCCGCAATCGCCATGCTCGTCTTGAGGTCGAGATAGTCGGCCTTCGCCCATTTGATATCGACCGTGCAGCCGCTGGCGAGCGCGCCCGCCTCGAAGCAGGCCTGCACGCGCTTCTTCAATGGCGCCAGGTCTTCCGCGTTCGCGGCGCGGACATAGAAGAGGGCGTTTGTTTCGTCCGGCACGATGTTGGGCGCGGAGCCGCCCTTCTTGATGATGCCGTGGATTCGCTCCGTCGGCTTGATGTGCTGGCGAAGCTGCGCGATGGCCTGATAGGCGGTGATGAGCGCGTCGAGCGCATTGAGGCCCATATGCGGCATGGCAGACGCATGGGCCGAGCGGCCGTGATAGGTGACGGAAACTTCCGAGACGCAGATGCAGGGCATGGTGATGAGATCGACGCCTGCCGGATGAACCATCATGGCGGCGTCGACGCCGTCGAAGGCACCTTCCTGCGCCATGAGCTCCTTGCCGCCGCCCATTTCCTCCGCGGGCGTGCCGAGATAGCGGACGCGGCCGGGAAGTTTCGATCCGAGCTTTGCGAGCGCGAGCGAGGCGCCGAGGCCCGTCGTCGCGATGATGTTGTGGCCGCAGGCATGGCCGATGCCGGGGAGGGCGTCATATTCGGAAAGGATCGCGACTTCGGGCATGCGCTCCGGGCCGAACGCGCTCGCATAGGCGGTGGGAAGGCCGAAGGCGCCGCGCGTCACGGGCAGGTCTGCCTTTTCGACAGCGGCGGAGAGAATGCGCGCCGCCTCATGCTCGTGGAAGGCGAGTTCCGGCTTGCCGTGGATCTCGTGGCTGACGGCGAGGAGATCGGCCGACATGGCGTCGATCGCATCGCAGACTTCGCGCTTCAGAAGGGCGGCGTCGGTCATTTTCTTTTCTCCCCGTGTTCTGACGCAAGGTTAGCCCTTCGCTGGCGGGTTTTCCAGCGGCGGGAACGGCGGCTAGACTGCGCGCGGCGAAAGGATGGCAGATGGAATTCTTCGAGTCGGAAGACGGCGTGCGGATCGCCTACCGGGTGGAGGGCGAGGGGAGCCCGGTGCTGCTTGCGCATGGCTTCGCGTCCACGCATGAGGTGAACTGGGTCGCGACGGGCTGGACGAAGGCGCTCACGGGAGCCGACTACCGGGTGATCCTGCCGGACATGCGCGGGCATGGTGCGAGCGGCAAGCCGCATGACAAGGCAGCCTATACGCTTTCCGCGATGGCGGCGGACCTTGCGGGCCTTCTCGACCATCTGGGCGAGCCGGGCGCGGACCTCATGGGCTATTCGATGGGGGCGATGGCGGCGCTTGTCGCGGCAATGGAAACGCCGGAGCGTTTCGACAAGGTCGTGGCGGCGGGTGTCGGCGCGAAGCTGCTCGATCCGAAACGCGATCCGGGCCCGGTGATCGAGGCTCTGCTGACGGACGATCCTTCAAGTATCGAGGACAAGGGCGCGCTTCTCTTCCGCACCTTCGCCGACCAGAACAAACAGGATCGCGTGGCGCTTGCCGCCTGCTTCGAGGCGGTGCGCGCGCCTTTCCCCGTGGAGGGGCTTTCCGCGATCAAGCGGCCGGTGCTCGTCGTCGCGGGCGAGACGGATGTGCAGGCAGGCGCTGCCGAACCGCTCGCCGAGCGGATGCCGAAAGGGCGCGCCTTTACGGTGCCGAAGCGCGATCACATGAAGACGGTGGGGGACAGGGCTTATAAAGAGGCGGTGCTGGAGTTTTTCGCTGAATAGGATTCATCGTTTGAAAATTCATTGTCACCCCGGCACTTGTTGCCGGGGCCCAATCCACTTCTCGAAGAGCTGGAGAGGCCAATGGGTCCCGGGAATAAATCCCGGGATGACACCTTTGGGTTTGGCTGATGCCGGTCTCCGGTGAGCTCAGCGCGCGGTGAGCGGCGCGAAGCCCAGGTGCATGCCCGCGTCGGTGATGAGCGTTTCGCCGGTGATGTGGTCCGAACCTTCACCGCAGAAGAAGACGACGGCGGTGGCGATATCTTCCGGCGTGCCTGCGCGGGCGAGTGGCGTCGACTCTTCCTGCTGGCGCTTGATGCCTTCGAAGGTCTGCTGGCCGAAACGATCCGAAAACCAGCGCGTGCCGATGAAGCCGGGGCAGACGGCGTTGACGCGGATCTTCGGCGCGAGGGAACGCGCGAGCGAGAGCGTCATGGTGTTGAGCGCGCCCTTGGAGGCTGCATAGGCAACCGATGAGCCGATGCCCGTGACACCCGCGATGGAAGAGACGTTCACCACCGAGCCCTTGCCGGCCTGCTTCATGTGCGGCGCACAGGCACGGATCATCTGATAGGCGCCGACGACGTTCACCTTGTAGATCCAGAGGAAGTCTTCGGCATTCAACTCGTCGAGCTCGGCGTGGTTCGCGAATTTCGTGCCGCCCGCATTGTTGACCAGCACATCGACGCGGCCCCATTTCTTCACCGTCTCGTCCACGATACGGCGGCAATCGGCATCCTCGCCGACATCGCCTTGGGCGAGCAGTGCCTCGACGCCCTTTGCCTCGCAGGCGGCAAGCGTCTCCTTCGCTTCCTTCTCGCTCTTCGTGTAGTTGATGACGACATTGCAGCCCTTGTCCGCGAGCTGCAGCGCGACGGCAGCGCCGAGACCTGTTGCGGAACCCGTGACGATGGCGACCTTGCCCTTGAGCGACGACATGAAGCTTCTCCCCTGATGATGTTTTGCAGGGGAGTTTAGCGAGCGCGAGACGGAAGCCCAAACGGAGATCGCGCGAGATGGGGGCTTTCGACTATTCGTCAGCCGAGGGAAGCGGCGGATGGCGGAAGGCGGCGAGGATGAGCCGATCGGTCATGCGGTCGCGGCGCGCGGGCGGCGTCGAAAGCTCGACGGAGACGAGGTGGTCCGCCGGGTAGCGCCGGACGATGCCGCGGGCAAAACCCACCTCCGGCACATCGAGCGCGACTTCCGTGCCGAGGGCGGGAAGGGGCTCAACCTCGACAATGGCGCCGGAGGCCGACATTTCATGGACGAGACATTCGGCATCGACGCCCGCAAAGACGATGCGGCCCTCGATCCGCGTCGCGATGCGGCGGAACTGGCGGCGCTCTTCCTCGGTCGCGCTTTCCGGCGGTTTTTCGAATGGCTCGGCCATGACTCGTTTGCTTTCGGGCGGATGTCGCCACGCATGAGGCTAGGGGCGGGAGGTTGCCAAATCCTTGCCGCCGTCCCATCTCAATCGGACAAGCAGAAGAAAGGAGGGCGGCCATGGGGACGCTCGTTTCCGGCAAGGAACATAAATCGGGCTATGAAAGCCACCCGGATTACCTGTTGCGGGTCATGCCCGCAGGGCGGCATGTCCGCGTCACGGTGGATGGCGAACTGGTGGCCGAGACGGAGCAGGCGCTGGAGCTTTTCGAGGCGGACTACGCGCCCGTCTTCTATATCCCGCGCAAGGATGTGCGCATGGGACTGCTGAAGGGCAACGAGAACCGGAGCTGGTGTCCCTTCAAGGGCGAAGCGCATTACTGGAATTTCAAGCGCGGGGAGAAGGAAATCCCGAGCGTCGCCTGGTCCTATGAAGACCCCTTCGTGGAGGTCTCCAATATCCGGGAATACATGGCCTTCTATCCCGACAAGGCGAAGATAGAGGCGGATTGAAACAGAGACGGCGGGACGATCCCGCCGTCTTTTCGTTTCAGGAAGGTCAGGCCGGTTTCTTCGCGTCTTCCGGCAGGCTCGAGAGGAAGTCGGCGATGACCTTCTCGAAGTCGATGCGCTTGCCGAGCGTGTTCATCGGGCCCGCGGTCAGCGCGCCGTCGACGGCGATGGTCTGGCCGTTGACGAAGGTCGATTCATCGCTGGCGAGAAAGAGGGCGGCATTGGCGATGTCTTCGGGGAGGCCCGAGCGCGGCGTCGGCTGGATCTTGGCGAGATGCTGCTTCATCACCTCGGCGAACTGGTCGGCAACCTGCGTGCCGAGACCGAGGCCGTTGCCGAAGATGGAGGTTGCGATGCCGCCGGGGCAGATCGCGTTGGAGCGCACGAAGTGGGGCGCAAGCTCCATCGCGGCGCAGCGCGAGAAGTGATGCACGGCAGCCTTGCAGGCCGAATAGACGAGGGGGCCATAGCCCGCCTGAAGACCGGCGACGGAGGCCGTCGAGATGATCGAGCCGGACTGCTGCTTCTTCATGTGCGGCACGGCATATTTGTAGCCGAGCACGACGCCCTTCAGCAGCACGCCGACGGTTTCATCGAAACCGTTCATATCGATCTCGGCGAGTTCGCCGCCGACGCCGCCATAGCCGGCATTGTTGAAGAGCACGTCGAGGCGGCCGAACTTCTTCACCGTGTGATCGACGAGGTTCTTCACTTCATCTTCACGTGCGACATTGGTGCGGCAATAGGAGAAGGCAGCGCCCAGCTCGCGCTCCATCGCCTCGCCCTTGTGGTCCTGAAGGTCGGCGGCGACGACTTTCGCGCCTTCCTTCAAGAATAGATCGACCGTGCCTCGGCCGATGCCGCTCGTGCCGCCGGTGATGATGGCGACCTTTCCGTCCAGACGTCCCATGATGTTCTCCCTGTTTTCGCGTGTTTGTTTTTGTGGGGCATGTTAGCGATCACCCTCCCCTTAGGGGAGGGTCGAAATTTGTGGAGCGAATTTTGGGTAGGGGGCTTCGCTGCGGCGGAGCGCTTTATTATCGATTATATGTCCAGCTCCCTCGCTTACCCCTCCCCGAAAAATTTTCGCGTTGCTTCAATTTTTCGACCCTCCCACAGGGGGAGGGTGGGAGGAACGGCGGTCACTTCCCCCTGAACACCGGTTTTCTTTTTTCCATGAAGGCGGCGCGGCCTTCCTTGTAGTCGTCGCTCGCGAAGCAGCGGGCGATGAGCGCCTCGCATTTGTCAGCATCGAAGTTGCCGGGCGCTTTCGTGAATTCGTCGACGACCTGCTTGGCGGTGCCGACGGTCAGGGGGGCGTTCTCGGCGATGAGCGAGCAATAGTCGCGCACATGGTTTTCCAGCGCGTCCTTCGTCGTCACGCGGTTCACGAGGCCCATGGCAAGCGCTTCATCATGCGTGAAGCGGCGGGCGGTGAAGAAGATTTCCTTCGCGAAGGCCGGGCCGACGACATGAACGAGGCGGCCCGTGCCCCCCGCGCCATAGGCAAGGCCGAGCTTTGCCGCCGGTATGCCGAAGGTCGAACCTTCGGCGGCGATGCGCATGTCGCAGGAGAGAGCGATACCGAGACCACCGCCAATGCAATAGCCGTCGATCATGGCGATGGTGGGCTTCGACGCATTGGCGATGCCGTTGAAGGCGATTTCCGTGGCGGTCTCGTAAGCGAGGATGCCTTCCGGGCTGGAGCGGCTTTCGCCGAATTGCGAGATGTCGGCCCCCGCGACAAACGCACGGTCGCCCGCGCCGGTCAGCACGATCACGCGGATCTCGTCGTCCTTCTCGAAAGCGGCGAGAATTTCCGGCACGGCCTGCCACATCTCGAGGCTCACCGCATTCAGGCGCGTGGGATTGTTGAAGATCATCCAGCCGATCGCGCCGTCCTTCTTCGCGATCATGGAGGTGGTGGGGGAGGAGATGGTCAACGGCTTGTCCCGCGTCAGATGTTTCACTGATGTCTGGGATACAGGCGGGGACGGAGGCTGGCAACCGGCGAGATGTCGCCTACCCGAAACACAAAAACAATGTCACCCCGGCGAAAGCCGGGGCCCACTCGCTGTGGCTCCTGATCGCAGCCGATGGTTGAAAGCATTTGGTCTCGGCAAAGTAACGAAGACCTCACAGACATCGCTTGCTGAGAGAACCAATGGGTCCCGGCTTTCGCCGGGATGACACTTCATTTTTAACCGATACTTTGCCTCAAACCGGTGCGACGCATTCTAGACGCGGGGTGCGAACGGGCGGCTCGGCGTCCTTCAAATCCGCCAGAAGGTCGGACTTCAGCGCCGCGTAGGAAGGATCGTTCCAGAGGTTGCGGAGCTGGCCGGGGTCTTCCTTGTGGTCGTAGAGCTCGCCTTCGCTGCCGTCATAGATCGTGCCCGGCAGATAGGCCGTGATGGTGTAACCGTCGCGATAGATGGTGCGGAGCCCCACCGTCGTGCCGTCGACATGCTGGCAGTCCCATTCGGTGAAGACGCGCTCGCGGCCCTGTTTCTCCGCCTCCGCATCCGTCTTCGGCATGGGCTTGCCCTGCATCCATTCCGGCACAGGCAATCCTGCGATCTCGCAGAAGGTGGGCGCGAGGTCGACCTGACCCACCGGCTTGCCGACAGTGGAGGGCGAGACCTTCGCCGATTTCGCGGGCCGCCAGATCATCGGCAGGCGCATCAGCGCGTCGACATGATAGGGGCCCTTGAAAAGCAGGCCGAACTCGCCCTGGAATTCGCCGTGATCGGTGGTGAAGACGACATCCACATCGTCGCCCCAGCCGCGCTTCTCCACATAGGCCATGACTTTTGCGATGGCCTCGTCGATCAGCTCGTTCTCGACATGGGTGAAGGCGTTGATCTCCTGCACCTGATCGGCCGTCATGTCGCAGGCGCGGAATTCGGGCGGAGCCTCGAAATTCGTCACGCGCTCGCCCTTGTACCATTCCATCCAGTGGCGCGGCTTGTCCGCCAGCACCTTCTCGATCTTCTCCTTCGAGCCCGGATAAAACTCCGGCAGCGGCGTGTCGCGCCAGGGATGGCGGTGAAGTTCCGACTGCGGAGGATCCCAGGGGTGGTGCGGATCGGGGAAGCTCATCCAGCAGAACCAGTCATCCTCCGCACCGACGGAGCCGAGCCAGTCGATGGTGCGGTCCGCCACCCAGTCCGTGTGGTAGTGCTCGCGGCTGACCGGATTGAAATGCACCTGACAGGCGCCGGTGTCGCCGCCGCCCGCCGCGTTCACCTGAAACTTGTCGTTGAGGTTCTGGTAGAACATGCCGAAGGCTTCCGGATCGTTCTTCCTGATCCATTCGGCGTAGTGGAGGATGAGCGGCGAATGCGTCGCAAGCTCCATGTAGTCGAAGCCGCGATGCGGCCCGTGCTCGCCTCTGCGCGCCATCTGGCTTTCATAGAATTGCTGCTTCGGGTCGATGAAGGGTTCGAAATGCGCCTTGCCGATCAGCGCCGTCTTGTAGCCCGCCTTGTCGTGGAGATATTGCGCGACGGAGGGCGCGTCTTCCGGCAGCGGCACGCCGTTCATCCAGACGCCATGCGTCGAGACATATTGCCCGGTGATCATGGTCGAGCGCGCGGGCATGCAGACGACGTTCTGGTTATGCGCGCGGGTGTAGTTGATGCCGTTCGCGGCGAGCGCGTCTATGGCGGGCGTCTTGGCGACTTTCTGCCCGTTCGCGCCGATGGCGTCGAAGCGCATCTGGTCTGTGGTGATGAAAAGGATCTTGCGGCCCATGACGTTTTCTCCCGGGACACCTTCGGGCGTCCTAATGTTTATCATTATTTTTTAGGGGAGACGTTGCGTCACGGCAAGCGGAGAAGGCCACCGTCAGATGGTTTGTCTACGGAAAAACAATGCTTTTTCGTCGCCTCGTATGAAAAGGGGACGAACCGAAAAGCCCGATGAATAAGGACTATTTCTCAGGCCGAGGTGTCGACGCGAAGGCCCGTTCCTGCGGGCGCGCTCGCCTTGGCGGCGGCATTGCCGACAGCTTCAGTCAGCATGTCGACGATCGCCTTTTCCTGCTCGTTGCCCGCCTTCAGCATGGCTGTCTGCATGGCCTGGGCGAGCTGGCCCTGCTGGCTGGCGACGGCGGCGGAAGCGAGACTGGAAACGGACATGAAACCCCCTTTGGACAATCGAGGGGGAGGCTAGCGGGCGGGGATTAACATCCCGTTGGCGTCAGGTTTCTTCCTCGCCCTTCAGGAAGGAGATCATGGTGGGAAGCGCCGTGCGGTCCTGCAGCATGAAGAGGTGGCCGCCCTCGAAGAAGCGAAGCTCCGCGCCGCGAATGCGGGACGCCATGCGCTCCTGCGTTTCGGGAAGGGCGATGCCGTCATATTTACCGCCGCAGATGAGCGTCGGGCAGCGGATCTCGCCGAGCCTCGACCATGTGTCGTGGAGCGCCCGCGCCTCGAGCTGGCGGCGGCGGCCCATCTCGTGGCCTTCCTCATCGGCATGGGGGTCGGCGGCGGCCATGGCGACGAGCTGCTCGTAAGTTTCCGGATTGGCCTTCGCCCAGGCTTCGTCGTGGCGGGTGTCGGAAATCGGGATCATGAAGCGGGCGCGCTCCTCGGGGTTCATCTCCATCAACGTGTGAAGCGGATAGGAGGCGCCGCCCGCGCCGCCGGGCGAAGTGCAGGCAAGCACCAGGCCTTCGACCATATGAGGGTGGTTGATAGCGAGTTCCTGCGCGACCATGCCGCCGAAAGAGACGCCGATGACGAGGGCCGAGCCCCAGCCGATGGCCTGCATGAGGGTGGCGGCGTCCTCTGCATATTGCGCCATGGAGTAGGGGGCGTCCGGCTTCGAGGTCCGGCCAAGGCCGCGCTGGTCATAGGTTGCCATGTCGAAATGCTTCGGGAAGGGACCGTCCAGCACATTGGGACGCATGCGAAGGTCGCCGCCCATGCCCGAAATGAAGAGGAGGCGGGGCCCGGAGCCCACGCGCTCGTACCAGATGTCGATATCGCCTGCCTTGGCGAAGGGCATGGGGCTTCTCCTTCGTTTTCCGGGTCTCTTTCGGGAAAGATTAACACGGGCTGCGACGATGTGGGTTCTCCCATTGAACTCGCCTGAGGCCGCGCTATGTATTAAGCTCTTTGCAAAGGTCCCCGTGTTCATCTCGGGGGCGAACCGCGAATACGGCCCCGCAAGCCTCTCGTCACGTGACGCCGGAGCGGGCCCGAGGGAAGGAGCGGGGTCATGTCGAAACCTGCCGAAAAGAATCAGCCGCTCTCTGTCTGCGATCCCGTGTGGGAGCGCGTCAGAACGGAGGCCGAGGAAATGGCGGCGGGCGAGCCGATCCTCGCGAGCTTCCTCTATTCGACGATCCTCAATCATCGCAATTTCAACGATGCCGTCGCCTATCATCTGGCGCAGAAGCTCGGGAATGCCGAAGTGCATTCGATGCAGCTCCGCGAACTCTTCGATGAGGCGATGCGCGACCAGCCGGAGATCGGCGAGGCGACGCGGGCGGATATCGTCGCCTATTACGAGCGCGATCCGGCCTGCCACTCCTATATCCAGCCGCTTCTCTACTTCAAGGGGTTCCACGCGCTGCAGGCCTATCGCGTGGCGCACTGGCTCTGGAACAATGGCCGCCGCGCGATGGCGCTTTATCTGCAGAGCCGGATTTCGGAACTCTTCGCGGTGGACATCCACCCGGCAGCGCGGGTCGGCCGGGGCGTCTTCATCGACCATGCGACCGGCATCGTCATCGGCGAGACGGCGGTGGTGGAAGACGATGTGTCCATGCTGCACGGCGTGACGCTTGGCGGCACCGGCAAGGAGCAGGGCGACCGGCACCCGAAGGTGAAGCGCGGCGTGCTGATTTCCGTCGGCGCGAAGGTGCTTGGCAATATCGAGATCGGCGAATATAGCCGCATTGGCGCGGGCAGCGTCGTGCTGCACGAGGTGCCGCCTCATTGCACGGCTGTCGGCGTGCCGGCGAAGGTGGTCGGCTGCGCAGGCTGCGACAAGCCCGCCCATGCGATGGACCACATCATCCGCGAAGAGGGCAGCCTCGACGCCGAAGGCTGACCTTTCTCAGGGCAGCCTGTCCTTCAGCGCATAGAAGATCATTCCAGCGACGAGGCCGGGGTAGCGGAGCCACGTGCCGCCGGGGAATTTCGGCGTCTTGAGTTTCGCCATGACGTCGAAACGCTCGGCCTGTCCGGCGACGGCCTCTGCGATCAGCTTTCCGCCCAGCGTTGCGATATTGATGCCCTGGCCCGAATAGCCATGCGCAAAGATGACGTTCGGCGCGAGGCGGCCGAAATTGGGCAGGCGCGTCATGGTGATGGCGAGCGTACCGCCCCAGGCATAGTCGATGCGCGCATCCTTCAGTTGAGGGAAGACGCGGAGCATCGGCTTCTTCACGAAGCTTGCAATATCGTCCGGGAATTTCGGTGAGTAGCTTTCGCCGCCGCCGAAGAGGAGGCGTCCGTCCGCCGAGAGGCGGTAATAGTCGATCACGAATTTCGTGTCCTGCACGCAGACATCGTCGCGGATGAGCTCGCGTGCGCGTGCGCCGAGCGGCTCCGTCGCGAGAATGAAATTGTTGATCGGCATGATGGTGCCCGCGACGCGCGGCTCCAGCTTGCCGAGATAGCCGTTGCAGGCGAGGACGACGTGTTTCGCGCGCACGGTGCCGCCGGTGGTGCGCACGGTTGCGGGGTCTGTCTGCGTCACTTCGACGACGCGCGACTCTTCGTGAATGCGCACGCTCTTTTCGCGGGCGGCGCGGGCAAGCCCCAGAGCATAGTTCAGCGGGTGAAGATGCGCGCCGCCTTCTTCGAGGATGCCGCCGTGGTAGCAGTCCGTCGCCACCATCTCGCGCATCTCATCGCGCGGAACATAGCGCATGGCGCTGTAGCCGTAGTCCTTCGTGAGATGTTCGACCTCTTCCTTCAGCCAGTTCGCATCGCCGCGCTTCCAGCCCGCATGGAGAAGGCCGGGCTTCAGGTCGCAGTCGATCCCGTGACGCGCGATGAGATCCTTCACCAGCGCATTGCTTTCGAGGCCGAGATCCCAGAGGCGGCGCGCCCATTCGCGGCCAAGCATTTCTTCGAGCGAACGCTGATCCTTGCGCTGGCCCACGCCGAGCTGGCCGCCATTGCGCCCCGACGCGCCCCAGCCGATGCGTTCGGCTTCGAGAACCACGACGGAATAGCCGCGCTCCGCGAGATGAAGCGCGGCGGAAAGTCCCGTATAACCCGCACCCACCACGCAGACATCGGCTTCCTCGTCGCCTGCGAGCGGCGCCGGGGGCGTATGATCGTTCGCCGTTGCGGCGTAGTAGGAGGGCGGATGGGCCATGCGTCTCAGATTTCCACTTTCTCGTCCTTGCGGTCATCCGCATAGATGTCGCAGAGGTCGAGACAGGCTTCGAAAGGCGCGCTGTCGCGCGTGTTCTCCAGCGCGTCCTCGTCTTCCCATTCACTGCGGAAGATCACCTTGTCGCCATCCTGAGTGACGCTGGAGGAAATGAAGCCGCGCGGCGGGTTGCGGTCGAACTCGCGTTCCTTGTAGGCGCGCAGCTGCGTCAGGATGTGGTCGGCTTGCGATGTTTCGAAAGTGATCTGCAGGGCGACGGCCATTTCTTCTCCGGTTTTCTTGTATCCACCTTGTTTGGCAGGTGGAGATTTCAGGCAGGCATGCTCTATAGCACGTGGATGGGCGGCAGGAGAGGGGAAGGCCGGACGGGCTGCGGCGCTTTCGCGCTTTGCGTGGCTCTCCATGCACGGCAAGATAGCCGCAAAACAAAGCATAACGGCAAGGGAGGCGGCGGAAAATGGGGCGTGTAGCGGGAAAGGTGGCGATCGTCACGGGCGCGGCGAAAGGTCTCGGCGAGGCGACGGCGAAAGCACTGGCGCGCGAGGGCGCGAAAGTGGTCTGCAGCGATCTCGACGAGGCGGCCGGACAGGCGGTGGCCGACGCCATCGCCAATGAGGGCGGCGCTGCCACGTTCATCCGCCATGACGTGGTGAACGAGGCCGAGTGGGAAGCGGTGGTGAAACATGCCGAGGACCGTTTCGGCGGGCTTCATGTGCTGGTCAATAATGCGGGCATTGCGCCGGAAGGCGGGCCCATCGAGGAGAAGACGCTTGAGTCCTGGCGGCGCACTATCGCGATCGATCTCGACAGCGTTTTTCTCGGCTGCAAGCACGGCATTCGCGCGATCAAGAAATACACGGCGAAAGGCGGGGCGGGCGGCTCCATCATCAATCTCTCGTCGATCCTCGGCCTTGTCGGCCAGCCCAATGCGAGCGACTACAACGCGGCGAAAGGCGGTGTCCGCCTGCTGACGAAATCGGCCGCGCTCGAATGCGCGGAAGCGGGCTACAACATTCGCGTGAATTCGATTCACCCCGGCTATATCGACACGCCGATGGTGAAGGACGCGCTCAATCGCGGCGTGGTGCAGGGGCAGCAGGTGGGCCCGAACGAGATGCGCGAGCTTCTCATCATGCTGCATCCGATCGGCCGGCTTGGCGTTGCGGACGAGATCGCGAATGCCGCGCTTTTCCTCGCAAGCGACGAGTCGAGCTTCATGACGGGGTCGGAAGTCGTCGTGGACGGTGGTTACACGACGCGTTGAAGCCTCAGCGCGGATCGGGGGCGAGGAGCGCGCGTTGCTCGCCTCCGGGGCCGGGCTCCGGCGGAAAGCGCGATTGCGCAAGGGCGATCAAGGCGGCCACCGTCAGCGCGACGGCGGCGAATGTCAGAAATCTGCGGGCACGCCGGGACATGGCCGTCTTATCCTCTCCGATCCTCTCCGGGCCCGCATGGGCCTTTTCCTTACCCTGCGGAAAGGTTGCACAAGCCGGGAGAGCCGCATATCGGACCAAGCGCCGCAGCCTGCCGGCGCTGGGGCGCGGGGGGAGGAGTTGCGGGTTTGCACCCTCGGGCTCAGTTCGTTAAAACCTCCGGCAGCGCCCCGGCCAAGCCGCGCGGCCCCCTTTATCCAGCGTCGACAGGAGAGCTTCTTGGACAAGACCGAAATTCGTCGTCTCGAGGCCTATCTGCGCCAGAAGTTCCAATTGCCGTCGATCGAGGTGCGCCAGCGCCCGCAGAAGGACGATTCCGTCGAAGTGAATATCGGCGACGAGTTCATCGGCGTGATCTTCAAGGATGACGAGGAGGGCGAGGTGTCCTACGCCTTCAACATGGCGATTCTCGACATCGACCTGCCCTGAGGCGGGCTGGGCTCAATCCAGTATCGGCCCCTGAAGGTCGTCCATCGGCTCGAGGGTTTCAAAGCCCTGCACGAGCGAGAGGATGGCCTTGTCTATCTCCCGCCAGTCGTCGAGATGGCTCCGCTTGTATCGGTAGCCGAGTTCGAGGTTCGGCCCGATGAGCAGGGAACGCATGCAGTTCGGGCTTTCGACGAGCGCGCTTCGGCGGTCGCAGATGATGAGCGTCATGCGGTCTTCCGCATCCTTGCCGACGAAGAGATCCTGACCGGCATAGCCCGACTCGTCGTTGAAGGCGAATAGTTGCAGCCCGTCCGGCCCGGCTTGCGGCTCGCCTTCGGCCAGGTATTTCGAATAGATCGTCTTCAGGCGGCGCGCCGAATTGAGCGGCGTTGCCGCCTCTTTCAGCGAAAAATAGACGACATTGGCCCGCACGGAATTGTCGTCGAATTCGGCCTGCCTTTCCGGCGACCAGGGCGCGAGATCGGGAAGCAGGGCATGCATGTCGAGCATGGGCTGGCGCCCGCCCGTGCGCTGGTTCGGATAGCGCGTGTAGTGCTCGGGCACCATGAACCGCGTGTTGCCGACGATGACTTCGATATTCTCCTCGGCGGCGCTGGCGCGGGGGTCCCTGCCGAGTATTTCGCCGGGCGTCGGGCCGAAATAATAGTAGAGGAAGGCGCCTGAAAAGATCAGCACCCCGGCCAGCACGAGCAGGGGGATGATCCAGGCCGGCCTTTCCCTGACCAGTTCGTCTCCCGATTGATTGCCTCGCGCCACGGCTTGTCCCCTCGCGGTTCGACCCGGGATGTTTCGCATTGATACAGGCCCGGCGCAAACCGGCACGGGAAGACCTTCCCAATCCCGGCGCCCGGGAGCCTGTCCTCCCGTCGTTATTCTTATAACCCGCTGAAATTAAAAGATCATTTCAATTTCGGCGCGAGCGCGGCCCGGTGCCGCCTCCGCTGGTATGCCGCTTGCGGACAAGGCGGGCATGACACGTTTCGTTTTCAAATCGCTGATCGTCGCAGGCGCCTTCCTCTATTTCGGGGGCCATATGCCCCTTTCGGAGAATGGCGGCGCGCTGGCCTTCCCGCAGGTCTCCTGCGAGGCGGACTTCGCTTCCTGCCATGTCGGCGGTCATGAAATCGCGCTGGGCGAGCGTTCGCCGCTTCTTGCGGAGATCGCGGCGAAGGGGCGGGGAACGCCGGTCGAGGATCTCAAGCGGGGGCTTGCCGATCCCGAGTTGACCGGGCTTCTCGACCGGCAGGTCATACCGGAATTCGCGATCGCCGCCGTGCAGGCGCAGATCGCCGAAGCAACCGGTCATTTCATTACGACACAGATCAATCAGGGGTTCGACACCGGCGCCGTCATGGCGCACCGGGGCGAATAGACAGGGCGGCGGGGCTTATGACCGAACTCACGGCTTTCTTCTTTTCCATCGCGACGGGCTTTGTTGCGGCGGGCCTGACCAGCAGCTTCTACAGGCTCGTCACGAACAAGCCGCCCAGCTTTCAGCTGACCTCCGAGACGATGATGTGGCAACTGATCGGCGTGTTCACGCTGATCTTCGCCGGTCCGACGGTGATCCTGCGCAATGCGCTCCGGGCGCAGGTGTTCGAGAACCGGCCGCCGTTCTGGATGCTGCTTTCCGGCTGCATCGCAACGATGTGGAGTTTCCTCTCCGGTCTCTTCCTTCTCGGTGTCTTCCTCGCCGCCTGAGCTGTCCTCAGGCCCTGCGGCGGCGCACGACGCGGCGGCCGAGCGCGGTCGCGAAGAGAGCGCCGATACCGCCCGCGATCGCCCAGACATACTGAAGCGCGATCAGTACGAGGTTCCACGCCGTCTTGAAGGCGCGCAAGCCCGTCTTGCCGGTGATCTCGATGATGCCGCGCGTCTTCGTGCCGAGCGTTCCGCTCATCTTGCCGATGCGCGCAAGGTCATCCGTGTTGTCGACATATTTCATCAGGCGCACGGTTTCGGCGGGGCCTGCCGCGCGCTCCAGCGCGGCGACGTCGCTCAGCACGGGCGTTACCTTCGCGAAGGTAACCGTATCCGCATATTCGGTGATCGCGCGGCGGGTCGCCGCCGTGTCCGAAAGGTCGACGGCGCGCAGCGTCGTGCCGAGTTTCTCGAAATTCACGGCCTCCTGAAGAGTGCGAACGATATCGCGCGTGAAGCTCGCGGTGACCGTGCCTGCCTTCTTCGCGACTTTCAGGATCGAAACGCCGACGCGGGCGGGAAGTCCGGCGCCGCCCGTCGCGACCGTGGCCGTGGTCGCGGCGAGACCGACGACGGAGAGGCCCAGGATCATCTTCGAATATTCCTCGCCGCGCACGAGCTTCGTGCCTTCGCTGCCGATATCGCGCACATCGCCGACAACGGTCAGATCCGAGGCCATGGCGCCCATGAAGGCAGGCGTGTCTCCGCCTTCGCCGGTGACGAAGCCGGTGACGAAACTGCCCGTGTTGCGGGTCACGCGGCGGGAAAAGGCATTCTCCTCGTCCAGCCGCGCGCGGATTTCGGGATCGAGCGGCATGTCCGCATAATCCGCGATCTCGGCATACATGACCGCGTCGTCATATGAGCCCTCGTCCAGCGCCGCGCCGATCCTGCGGCTCAGATCGGCGCCGCTCGTCGCTTCGGCGAGTTCCGCCTTGATGAAGGGTTCGGCCGGGACTGCGTCGTCGGGCACATATTCGTCGAGCAGCCCCCGTTCGAACGCGGCCATGAAGGCAAGGGGAAGGACGAGCAGGAAAACGACGAGACTTACAAGAAAACGCATGCGGGAAATGCCCCTCTCGCATTGCGGGCGGCGGTGCCGCCGCCCTTCAATGGTGCCGCGAGTTCAAGCTTGGGCCATCGGGCGGGAGGGTGCAACCCGTGCGCGGGGTCTAGCCGCCGACCGGCCCGCCTTTTTTTGCCGTGATTGCGAGGATGGAGGGGCGCGGCGGCATTCCTTCGTCGAAATCGGGCCAGCGGGTTGCCGGATCGGCGAAGGTCGAGGCGCGCTCGAAACCCTTGTAGTTCTTCGTACCGTCCGCCCCCGGATGCTGTACGGCAAGGAAGAGCGTGGTTCCATCGGGCGTGAAGCAGGGGCCGCAGACTTCCGCGCCGACGGGTGCGCGGAAGATGCGGCGCGCGATGCCGCGCTTGTCGCCTTGCGTCGCCAGTGCATAGAGCCCGTCCGCGAAACCCGTTGCCGTCTTCCAGCCGGAGCCCTGGTCCGTCGCGACCCAGAGGCGGCCTGCGGGATCGACGGCCATGTTGTCCGGGCAGGCGAACCACTGGTCGCGGGTCGTTTCCGGATTCCATTCCGCGCCGATGGCGGGGAACAGGGGATCGCCGCACTTCACGAGCAATGTCCATGAGAAGGTGTCAGCGCCATGATCGCCGCCTTCCGGGGTGAGTTCGACGATCTGTCCCCAGAGGTTCGTCGCGCGCGGGTTTACGGCGTTGGTTTCTTCGCGTTCCTTTGAATTGGTGAGCGCGACATAGACATGGCCGGTCGCCTCGTTCGGCGTGACATCCTCCGGGCGGTCGAGAGGCGTTGCGCCGAGAAGGTCGGCGGCGCGGCGCGCCTCGATCACGACATCGGCCTGGGAGGTGAAGCCGTTCGTTTCGTCGAGACCGTTTTCGCCATATATGAGCGGCATCCATTTGCCGCTGCCATCTTCCTCGAAGCGCGCGACATAAAGCGTACCTTCATTGAGGAGCGTCATGTTCTTCGCGCGGTCATCGGAAAGCTTCGCCGCACTCACGAACTTGTAGAGATATTCGAAGGCCTGATCGTCGCCCACATAGACCGCGATGCGCCCGTCCTTCGTCGGTGCGTTCTCGCAGCCTTCATGTTTGAAGCGGCCGAGCGCCGTATGCTTCACAGGCGTCGAGGCGGGATCGAACGGGTCGACCTCGACCACCCAGCCGTAGCGGTTCGGCTCGCGCGGTTCCTGCGAGATGTCGAAGCGCTTGTGATAATAGCCCCAGGGATAGGAGCGGCGGCCCGGAACGCCCATGCGCTCATGGTTCGCGGCTTCGCGCGGATCGGCATTCTCGCCCATGAAATAGAAATTGATGTTCTCTTCCGACATGAGCCATGTGCCCCAGGGCGTGATGCCGCCAGCGCAGTTGTTGAAGGTGCCCATGACCATCAGGCCGGTCGGGTCCTCGTTCGTCTGCAACCGTTCATGGCCGGCGGCGGGACCCGAAAAGGTCATCGCCGTGGAAAGCGGCGTCAGGCGGCGGTTGTATCGGCTGTCTTGAACGACGCGCCATTTGCCATCCGCATCGCGCGCCACCTCGATGATGCTGCCGCCATGCGCGGCCATCGATACCTCGACCACGTTGCGGGTGAAGAAGGCCGCGATCTGCGCTGGCGCCGCGCCATCGGGGAGACCGGCATGCATCAGGTCGTCATTCGTGTATTCGTGATGAACGCAGAGCAATCCCCGGTCGCTTGCCTGCGAACCCTCGGGCAGCGGCACGAAGCCGATGAAATCATTATTGTAGCCGAACTGCGCGAGCTGCGCCGAAGGGGTTTGGCGGTTTACATCGAAGGCAGGAGCATCCTTCAGAACCGGATCGCCCCACCGGACAAGCACCTGCGCATCGTGATCGGCGGCGACATGATGCGTCTCGTCGATGCCGCACGGCACTTCCTCGAAGCCGAAAATCGCATCGGGGCGCGCCTGGGGCGCGTCATCGCAGGCGGCGAGGGAGAGAACGGCGGAGGAGGCGCTGGCAAGAAGGGCGGCCTTGCCCATTCCCTTCAGGAAGTCGCGGCGCGCGACGCGGCGCTGCCCCAGCGTTGCGAGGGAGGGGGAGGTCGTACGTTCGATACCCCGCTCGTCCGCCGCTTCGAGTTCCTCGCCGAAAGATTTCCGTTCCGTCATCTGCACCAGCCCCCGTCTGCTGCCGCCAAGCCTAGGCGGCGGGTTTGACGGAGCGATGACAGCCTGTTTCCGGTGCTTTCCGCAAGTCTCGTATCCCGCGCCCGCCCGTGTCATAGTCCGGCAAAAGCACCGTTCGAGGAGGAAATCGAGATGCCCGTTTACGCCCTTGGCGACAACAAGCCGATCCTGCCCGGAGAAGGCGAATACTGGATCGCGCCCAATGCGGAAGTCATGGGCAATGTGAAGCTCGAGAAGAATGCCAGCGTCTGGTTCGGCGCGGTGCTGCGCGGCGACAACGAGCTCATCACCATCGGCGAGAACTCGAACGTGCAGGACGGGTCGGTGCTCCATACCGATCCGGGCTCACCGCTCAATATCGGGCCGAACGTGACCATCGGGCATATGGTGATGCTGCATGGCTGCACCATCGGCGAGGGGAGCCTTGTCGGCATCGGCAGCATCGTTCTGAACAATGCGAAGATCGGGAAGGGCTGCCTCATCGGGGCGAACACGCTGATCGCAGAGAACAAGGAAATTCCCGATTACTCGATGGTGCTCGGCTCGCCGGGCAAGATCGTGCGCACGCTGGACAAGGAAACGGCGGAGGCGCTGCGTCTCTCCGCCGATCACTATGTTCATAACTGGCAGCGCTACGCGCGCGAGATGAAACGTCTCGACTGATGCGCCTACTCCGCGCGGCGCTTGCGCTTCTTTTCCTTTCGGCCGCCTGTGCCCGGGCGGACGAGCGCGAGCTGACGATCGAGACGAAGGGTGGTGCGATCCACCGTTTCACGGTCGAGCTCGCGCTGACACCCGAGGAGATGCAGAAGGGCCTCATGTATCGCACGGAGCTTGAGGCGGATCGCGGCATGCTCTTCTTCTATCCGGTGTGCACGCCCGCGAGCTTCTGGATGATGAACACGCTCATTCCGCTCGACATGATATTCATCGGTGCGGATGGGCGGATCGTCCGCATCGCGCAGATGACCGAGCCCGAATCCCTCGAAATCCACGAATCCGGCGAGCCGGTGAATGGGGTGCTCGAGGTCAGGGGCGGTTTGACGGAGCGTCTCGGCGTCGGGAAAGGCGATTTCGTTCGCCATCCCTGGTTCGGCGACGGCGGCGAGGCTACTTGCGGCTGATTTTATCGGTTAGAGTTCGGCCAACGGCATTTCAAAAGCAGTCCTTCAGGGAGGAAAAGATGAGCCAGGCCAAGGCCGTGGAAACGGAAGCGCAGGAAGTTCTCTACGAGGTCGCGGATCATGTCGCGACCATTACGCTCAATGCGCCCGAGCGCATGAACACGATCTCGGGGCCGATGCTGAACCAGCTCACGAAGTGCCTTCAGCAGGCGGATGCCGACCCGGAAGTGCGCTGCGTGATCCTGACGGGCGCGGGGCGCGCCTTCTGTGCCGGGCTCGACCTTCGCGCGCAGACGCAAGGGGCGGGCCTGTCTATCGGTTCGAGCGGCGGTGTCACCTCGACGAGCCTCGACCTCAAGAACACGCCGCCCACCGTTCTGCAGGAGATGGAGACGCCGGTGATCTGCGCCGTGAATGGCGGCGCCGCCGGCTATGGCATGGACACGGCGCTGGGCTGCGACATCCGCATCATGGGCAAATCGGCGAAACTTGCCGCCGCCTTCTGCAAGCGCGGACTCGTGCCCGAATCGGGCGGCACGTGGTATTTGCCGCGTCTCATCGGCTGGTCGCGGGCGGCGGAGCTGATCTTCACGGGCCGCACCCTCAACGCGGAAGAGAGCGTTGCCTGGGGGCTGGCATCCGAAGTCGTTGCCGACGAGGAACTGATGCCCCGCGCGCGTGCGGTCGCGGCGGAGATCGCGGGCAACGCGCCCCTCGCCGTGCGCGCGGCGAAGCGGATGATGCGCATGGGACTTAACGAACCCTTCCCGGAACATGTGCATCATGTCTATCTGCAGCTTCTGCCGCTGATGCGGACGGAAGATGTGAAGGAAGGCATGATGGCCTTCGTGGAGAAGCGGCAGCCCAACTTCAAGGGCAAGTGATCGGCCGCGCTCTCCGCGGGGCCGGAGAAGGCGACGGAAATGATGTGGGGGCTCGCCGCGCGTTGCGCGGCAATCGGCAGGCAGGGAGCAGCGCGGGCGCCGTTCGCGCTGCTTCTGTTCGTTCTGGCCGCGGCATTTCCTGGCGCGCTCGGGGCCGCGCCTTTCAGCGGCGCCTATGACGGCATCGGCGATGCGGCGGGCATGACGCTCACGCTTTCGCAGGTGGAGCGGCGCGTCGTCGGCAGCCTCGCCTTCCCCAACGGCGCGGCCTACACATTGAATGGCGAACGGCAGGAACATGCCTCGGGCACGGCACAGGGGGCGCTTGCGTCCAGGGGCGGCGAACCCGGCGCTTATTTCCACATCGAGGAGCGCCCGCTCGGTCTGCAGCTGCTCTTCATTCCGGCGACGGCTGCGGGCGAGCCCGATCTCGGCATGTCGAGCGAGTATTCCTTCCTCAAGCGCGGCGTACGCCCCACCGTCACGGATGAGGCGAAATCGCGTTACAGGCCCGCGCCGGAAGGGCCGGTGGATATTCTCGTGTTTCTCGACGGATTTCGCGGCTGGTCGCCGGACGATACGGCGCGGCTCTTCGCTGCGCTGCCGGAGCCGCAACGCGCGCTCATCCTGCTTTACGATCATGCGACAGCCGAACTGATGTGGCGCCTCTGCGAAGCGGCGCCGGATGAAGGATCGCCCGAGGACCGGCGCCTCTCCGACATGCAGGAACGTCAGCAGATCGAGTGCGCCGCCTATCTGCGTCTCGTCGAGCGGGCGAAGGAGAGTGGGCTCTTCCGGGAATTCCTGCGGCGTTCGCAGTTTCAGCTCGAATTGATCCGCGCGACCGTTCTTTGCGACCGGGGCGAGACGGGGGCCGCGCGCTGCGCGGATGTCAGCGCGCTCGGGGCGCCGCTCATCCTGCGCTGGCGCCGCGCAGATGCGATCATGCGCGAGCTCGCCGGGCCGGATGCGGAGCCGGAAAGGATGGAAGATACGCCGCCTGCTGCTGCGGCCGAACCGGCGGAAGAAGAGTTGCCCGAAGCAGAAGCACCTGAAGCAGAAGCACCGGAGCCGCTGCCCGAAAGCTACGGCACGCCGGTTCCCATGCCTCGCCCCTCGGATGGGGAGGGCGAGGCCGTTTCCGACTTCGAGCCGGATGCGACGCCGCTGGCGGCGGAGACGGTGAAAGACCACCGTCTGCCGCTCGCGCGTCCGTGAGAGATCAGGCGGCGATCTCGACGAGCTGAATCTCGAAGGTGAGATCTTCGCCTGCGAGCGGATGGTTCGCATCGAGGCGGACGGCGTCGTCGTTCACTTCCGTCACGACAAGACCGATCTCGCGTCCGTCGCGGCCCGTCGCCGTGAGGCGCATGCCCGGCTGCGGCTCGAGTTCCGGCGGCAGTTCGCTGCGCGGAACGTCCTGCACCAGGCGCGGATCGTGTTCGCCATAGGCTTCGGCGGAAGCCACCGTGAAGCTCTTGCTGTCGCCGGGCTCCATGCCGAGAACGGCATTCTCGAAACCGGCGATCACCATCTGGCTGCCGATGGCGAATTCGATCGGGTCTCCCTGACGGCTGGTGTCGAACACGGTGCCGTCGTTCAGCTTGCCGGTGTAGTGCACCTTCACCCGGTCGCCATTCTGTGCTGCTGCCATTTGCCTTGCCTTTCTGCGCGACGGCTGCTGCCTCCCGGCGGTGGCCGCGCGTTTCGGAGAAATATAGGCCGATAAACGAATGAGGGCCTTCAGGTGTTTCACCCGAAGGCCCTCGAAATTCATCAGCGCCGGAAAGCCTAACACCTAAAGACGAGGCTCGCCACCCGGCGCGGCGATTTAGTCGCGCGTCTATCTCAGTAGCTTCTGCGCCAGACCCTGCGGATCTTCGCGTCGATCTCCGGGCCCATCGAGCTCCATGCGGTGCGGTCGCGCGTCGTATCGGCGATGAACATGGTATCGGTCCTGCCGATATGCGTGCTCAGATCGTTGAGCAGTCCGGCGGCGGTCGCATCCGTGTTCACGCACCAGACATTCGGCGCGAGCTTGTAGGCCGGTCCGAGCGACATGATCGCCTGTTCGAGCGGGCCTGCGTAACGCGCCTTGATGTCCATCACGATGATGAAATTCGCCGTGGCCGGCTGGCGGCGGCGGTCCACCTGGCCCTTGCCGGATCCATAGATGGCGCGCTCGTCCGCGGCCTGCCCGGGTTCCGGTTCGCGCTGGCGCACCGGTTCTGCGGCGTGCAGGGCCTCCTCGGCCTCATGGACCTCGGATGCAGACAACTCGGCGGAAGATTCGGTTTCCCCGGTGCGGGGTTCTTCTTCGGCCAGGGCTTCGGCGGGCTGTCCCGCGGTCTCGGTTGCGGCTTCTTCCTCTGCGGCTTCCGGAGATTGTGCCGGTGCCGCGAAGAGAAGCGCGATGGCCGGAATGTCGATCGCGTGCTGCCACATGCCGGCGCCGGCGGGCGTACCTTCCGGGGCGAGCAGGCTGTGCTCGGCGATGCGGCCTTCCGCCACGTAGCCTTTCAAAGCCTCGTAGCTGTAAGGCCCATAGACCTTGTCGCCATATTTGAGCACCCAGCGATGGGAGGGGATGCCGGTTTCCGAAAGGAGCGATGCTTCTTTTGCTTGCGCCATGATTCTACGTTCGACATGGAGGCCGCCTCAGCGGCCTGCGGATACGTCAATCGGTAAAGTTTTAGATGGTTTTGGTTACCGCAACGTCAACACGAGCATGCTTGCCGAGGTGGGATGAAGCGGGCAAAGTCGCGCCCAAGCGCGGAAAATCGCGGAAAAAACGGTTAACTGAATTTAACGGGAAGCGCCATGACTGAATTCTGCAAGACCGAGCGCGACGGGCATATCCTCGTCGTTACCATCAACCGTCCCGAGCGCATGAACGCGCTTCATCCGCCCGCGAATTTCGAACTCGAAAAGGTGTTCGACGATTTCGCGAAGGATGACGATCTCTGGGTCGCGATCGTGACGGGCGAGGGCGAACGCGCCTTCAGCGCGGGCAACGACCTGCGCTGGCAGGCCGAGGGCAACAAGATGGAAGTGCCGAAGACCGGGTTTGCCGGTCTCACCGCGCGCTACGATCTCAACAAGCCGGTGATCGCCGCCGTGAACGGCGTGGCGATGGGCGGCGGTTTCGAAATCGCGCTCGCCTGCGATCTCATCATCGCGTCGGAAAATGCGGTCTTTGCCCTGCCGGAACCGAAAGTCGGCCTCGCGGCGCTTGCGGGCGGTCTTCATCGCCTGCCGCGTCAGATCGGCGTGAAGCAGGCCATGGGCATGATCCTTACGGGCCGCCAGGTTCCGGCGAAGGAAGGCAAGGAACTCGGCTTCGTGAACGAGGTGGTTCCGGCGGGCGAGCTGCTCGCGGCGGCCAAGCGCTGGGCGAAGATGATCGAGGAGTGCTCGCCAATGTCGATCCGCGCCTCGAAGGAATCCGTCTATCAGGGCCTCGACGAAGCGAACCTGAAGAAGGCCGTCGAAGGCAAGTATCCGGCGGTTGCCGCGCTCTTCAAGAGCGAGGATCTCATCGAGGGTCCGCGCGCCTTCGCCGAGAAGCGCAAGCCGCAGTGGAAGGGCAAGTAAGCCCCGGGCAAAAAAAGAACCGGCCCTGCCGCGGGGGGAGCGGCAGGACCGGCCTCGACAGGACCGGATCCAATGGGGGGCGGGGATCCGGTCAGCAGGTCAGTTGATCGCGGCCGTGGATTTCTCCTCCGATGGGCTGCGGCTCGCGGTCTGACCGTTCTCGATTGCCGGGCGCAGGCCCGGCTCATTCTTCTTCTGGCCGTTCTTCTTCTGGATCGCGGCGAGGAAGGGCACCGGCGCGCCGAGCGGGGGCACTTCGAGGGCGGCCGTGCGCATCGTGCGGCTGTCCAGATTGACCCAGATATAGGGCCGCTCGCGCGACTGGCGCTTGATCCACTGATAGGGAGCGTCCTGCCAGGCGACGACTTCCCAGTTCTTGTTGTCGAGTACGAACTCGCCGCGGTCGGTCTTCACGAGGAGGACCGCATGGCCATCGCCGTTCCATTCGCGAACCACCGCGATCAGCAGGTTTTCCGGCGCCCAGCCGCGCTCGATCAGCAGCTTTTGCTTCATCAGCGCGAAGTCCTCGCAGTCGCCTCCGCGGCCATCGGGATAGGCCCACCATTCCTCGCGGTCGTAGAGCATCGCATCGCTGACCTGCGGGACGGAGGCGTTCACATACTCGTTGACCCGCGTCAGCTCTTCCCACTTCTCGGGCGTCATCGCCTCGTCGCGGGGCATGTCCGTGCCGCCTTCGCATTCCTGCGGATTGCGGACGCAGAAGCCGACATAGCCGAAGGGCGGCGCGACCTGCTGGCCCGTTTCCATCGAGGCTGCAACCCAATGCACGTTTGCGTTGCCATCAAAAAAAGAGCTGTCGATGCTGCCCACATAGTCGGGAGACTGGCATCCTGCCAGGCCCGCCGCCAATCCCGCCCATACGACGAATTTCTTCCGCCAACCCATGATCAAGCCCACCCATCTGTCGGTAACTTGCGGGCACTTTGACAGGTGCGAATTGGTGGGAGTTTAAACGTGTGAACCGGATTTGATCCTAATACGGATCAAACTCGAGCGAGATTTGCCTAAAATTCGAAGCGATCCAGTTTGGTTAAAATTGCAAATAATCGCTCACGCGGAAAATCGCATTTAGATCAATACTTAGAGCGCTTCTTGTGTGACCTCGCTAACCATGAGCGCGCTTCCGGTCCCTCCGCGTTGGAGCAATTCGCGACTCGAAAAATTTTTCCGGAAAAAAATGCCGCAGGGGGGCGATTGACGGTTTTCAGCCGTTTTTCGCCCCGTCGAAAGTGCCGGAATCGCGCTCCAGCGTCTCCCGGATATGGGCGATCGTTAAGGCGCGTTCCTTGCGCTTCGTATTCGCGAAGGCCGGTTGCTGGAGAGCGGCGAGTTCGCTCGCGCGGGCTCTGGCCGCCTCCATCAGGGAGGCTGCGGGCAGGGCGGCATCCAGATAGCCGACCGCGACCGCCTCGGCGGGGCCGTAGACCTTCGCCTGCGTGACGGCCTCGGTGAAGCGGTTGCGGGCGAGCCTGTCGCGGGCGAGTTCGATGCCGAAAATGGGCATGGTCATGCCGATGGCGACCTCGGGCAGACCGATCCTGAAATTGCCTTCCGCGCCGATGCGCGAATCCGCGGCGAGCAGCAGCAGGCCGCCCGCGGCCAGCGCATGGCCGGTGCAGGCCATGACGACCGGCAGCCGGTATTCGTAGAGGCGAAGCAGCAATTCGGCTCCGGCGGTCACGAGTTTGCGGACGCTTTCGGGGCCGGAGCCCATCACCTCGAGGTCGAAGCCGGCGCAGAAGCGGTTCTCGCGCCCCGCGATCAGGACGGCCTTTGCCTCCTTTTCGGCGCGGTCGAGTGCGGCATTCAGCTCGCCTATCATGGCATGGCCGAGCGCATTGGCGCGGCCGTCATCCATGGCGAGGATCGCGATATCGTTCTCGATGGTGGTGGTGAGGATGGTCCCGGACAAGCTTCGCCCCCTTGTTCATGCCGTCTGCGCGGCGTTCCCTTGGGGTGCAGTCTAGAGGGAGTGGCGGGCCGGGCAACAGCTCCGGCCGCGATTCCCGGGCGCAAGTCCTAGCCGAAGGGCCGCGAAAGGGCGGTGGCGCGTTCGGGGATATTCGTGAACTGGATGCCCACGCCTTCCTCCGTATGGCGGACGACCCGGCCGCTCATCCGGCCTATCGACACTTCGGTGCCCACGGGCGGGCGGTTTTCGACCGCGACCTGGGCGCCGCCGAGCGACATGTCGATGATGCGGCAGGGCATGGACTGGCCGTCGGCCAGCGTCAGAACCGAGCTTTCCTCAAGGCCCGCCTCGCCCGGCGCATATCGGGCGAAGGCGCGGCGCGCCGAGACTTCGATCTTTTCACCCCGGGCAATCGCCTCGAGGCGCTGGCGCAGGCGTTCGCGGCGCGGGCCGCTGATCGCCGTCTCGATGGCGAAGCCGCCGTCAAAGCTGCGGACGACAGGGCCCTCGAAGCGGCCGAACTCGTCGAGATAGACGATGACCTGGGCGCCGACTTCCACGGGATATGCGGATGCGATCGCGATGCCGCCAAGCGACATGTCGCGAATCGAGCAGGGATGTTCGGACCCGTCGGGCGCGAGAAAACGGCCTTTCGCCTCAAAGGCGACGCGCTGATAGCGGCGGCGTTCGTCGTGTTCGGGGTTCATGCAAGCTTGGCCTGTCATTAGACGCGCGCAAAGGCGCCAAATCTCGAAGATCAGAATAAGCGTGTCAGAGTTAATGAATTTTTACCGGAACAATCCTCCCTGTCCCTTTTGGCTCCATTCCGGAGAAAAATTCCCCTCTTTATTGTCCAAAATTGACGCTTGCGTCAGCTTCGGCAATTCCCGACAATCAAGAAGCATTCCGACCATCAGGGAATTCGGCCAGGAAACGGCTGCTACACAGCCAGGAACGGGCGCCGTCCGCCATCAACGCCGCGCAGGGCAGGGGCTTCGCGCAGGCGGGCAGGGCGGCCATACAACAAAAGACCGGAAACAAATCTCATGAGCGAGTTCGACTACATCATCATCGGCGCCGGCAGTGCTGGCTGCGTATTGGCCAACCGTTTGTCGGAAAACCCGTCGAACAAGGTTCTGCTGCTGGAAGCCGGGTCGAAGGACTCGAACTTCATGATTCACATGCCCGCGGGCGTCGGCAAGCTGATCAGCACGGATCTCGCCAATTGGTGCTACGACACCGAGGGGCAGCCGCATCTCAACAACCGCAAGCTTTATTGGCCGCGCGGCAAGGTACTGGGCGGTTCCTCCTCGATCAACGGCATGATCTATATCCGCGGCCATGCGCGCGACTACGACATGTGGCGTCAGCTCGGCCTCGAGGGCTGGGGCTTCTCCGACGTTCTTCCCTATTTCCGCCGGTCGGAAGGCAACGAGAACGGCGACAGCGCCTTCCATGGCGGCGACGGTCCGCTCGGCGTCAGCAATCCGCGCAAGACGAACGTGCTCTTCGAATCCTTCGTCGAGGCGGGCAAGCAGGCAGGCCACCCCTACACGGAAGACTTCAACGGCCCGCAGCAGGAGGGCGTCGGTCCCTACCAGCTCACCATCAAGAACGGCCAGCGCTGCAGCGCGGCCAAGGGCTATCTCGTGCCTGCGCTGAACCGGCCGAACCTCACCATCGAGGTTGAGGCGCTCACCTCGCGCATCCTCTTCGAGGGCAAGAAGGCGGTCGGCGTCGAATATACGCAGAAGGGCGAGACGAAGACGGCGCGCGCGGGCAAGGAAGTGATCCTGTCGGGCGGCGCGGTGAACTCGCCGCAGGTCCTGCTCCTCTCGGGCATCGGCAAGGGCGAGTATCTCAAGAAGTTCGGCATCGATGTCGTGGCGGATCTGCCGGGCGTCGGCCAGAATCTGCAGGATCACCTCGACTGCACGGTCATCTATGAGTGCACCCAGCCGATCACGCTGCACAGCCAGGTCTCGAACCCGCTGAAGCAGATCGTGACGGGCATGCAGTACACATTCTTCAAGACGGGCCTTGCGACCTCGAACGGTCTCGAGGCGGGCGCCTTCCTGAAGACGCGGTCCGAACTCGAAATCCCGGACATCCAGCTCCACTTCGTTGCGGCGATGATGCGCGACCATGCGCGTGCGAAGTCGGACCGTCACGGCTTCACCGTGCATGTCTGCCAGCTTCGTCCGGAAAGCCGCGGCTATATCGCGCTCAAGTCCACGAACCCGGCCGATCACGCGCTCATCCAGCCGAACTATCTCGAAGCCGAGTATGACCGCGTGGTGATGCGCGAGGGCGTGAAGATCGTCCGCAACATCATCTCGCAGCGCGCGATGGATGCCTATCGCGGGCCGGAGTTCTGGCCGGGCGCGGGCAAGCAGTCCGATGCGGAGATCGATGCCTGGATTCGCGAGACGGCCGAAACGATCTATCACCCGGTCGGCACGGCCAAGATGGGCACGGACCCGATGGCGGTGGTCGATGCGAAGTGCCGCGTCCATGGCGTGCAGAACCTCCGCGTGGTCGACGCCTCCGTCATGCCGACGCTTGTCGGCGGCAATACCAACGCGCCGACCATCATGATCGCCGAGAAGATCTCGGACGACATTCTCGGCAAGGCGCCGCTGCCGTCGGAAAACGTGACCATCGCGGAAGACCGCGTGGGCCACGCCGCCTGACCGGCCATCAAGCCAAGACAAAAGCCGGTGTCGCGAGACACCGGCTTTTTTTGTGGGGCTTTTTTGTTGTGCAGCTTTCGCCGGAGGCTTTTCTCCTTTAGCCCCGTTCCTCGCTGCTCGCGGCGCCGGTCTTCACGAGGCGCAGATAGGAGCGTTCGCTGCGAAGCGGCGGGCGGCGGCTCGCATGGCTGGCGATGCTCGCGATCGCGACCGGCGGTTTCTCGGCCAGGATGCGGCGGGCGAGCGTTTCGGCCTGCGGCGCGCGTTTGGGCATGCGTTCGGGGTCGAGGCGGCGCAGCCGGTCGATCCACTGGCGCGCGAGAAGCCGGTCGCCGATCCAGGCGAAATTGTCGACGGGCACCGCCGCGCCGAGCACGCGCGTCATCGAGCCGTCCTCATGGGCGAGCGGCAGCAGGATCATCTCGAAGGCCACCTCGCGGCCGTCATTCGTCGCCGCCGTATATTCGACGACGGAAACGGTCGCGTTGATCGCCACATGGTCCAGCGCCTCTTTCAGGTTCTCGGCGCAGTCGTCCGGCCACATGGAAAGCAGGTTGTGGCCGCGAAACTCCATGCCATAGGTGCGGCAGAGCCCGGTGCCCGCCAGGCGGAAGCTGTAATTGTCGCGGTCCTTGCGCTCCAGAATGAAGACGTAAGGCAGGATCTTGCGGATATCGCCCGGCTCGATCTCGCCGCGCCGCGGCGCGGGACGACCGGCGCGGATGGCGTTCCAGTAGTCGAACAGCGCCTGATTGTTCTTGTGCTTCATAGCCCACATCCCCTGCCGCGCTTCCGCATGGCGGGGGACCACCCCTGTTGCCCGATGCGGAAATCCTAATTCATTCCCGGCGAGCTGTCCCGTTTCGGGTCGCTCGTCCTCGATTTTGTTCCCGCCGCGGCCGCCGTTCCGATCCGGAACGCGCAGGCCCCGTCTTTTCGCGGGATCGAGGGGGAGGGAGCAGAAAGCGTGCCAGCCGTTAACGGCGCCGGCGGCGGGCCGCCAGGGAGGCCCTGCGGATGCGCGGTTTCGCGCCGTTAACCTTTCGCCGCCGCGTCCGGCACGGCTTCTGCATCCTGTGGTCCGAGACCCGCTAAGGGTCCGGAAAAGACGCAGGCCAACGTGTCCTTTTGGACCGGGAGTGTCAGGATGAAGCAGATGACGATTTCCATTTCGAGCCGGCTGGCTCTCACGGCGGCGGCCTTCGGCGCCGCGATCTTCCTTTATGCGGCGGCGGGCGCTGCGCCCGCTTCTGCCGGGTCTTGTGGCGGCGGCTGCACGCCTCCGCCCCCTCCGCCGTCTCACGATTGCGGCTGCGATGACGGCGGCCATGGCGGCGGCAAGGGCGGCGGCAAGAACTACAACAAGAACATCAATTTCAATCTCAACAAGAACATCAACGTCAACAACAACACCAACATCAACAAGAATACGAACGTCAATAACAACACGAACAACAACACCAACAACAACTACAACGAGAACAACATCGACGTTCACGTGAACGTCAACAACACGAACAACGTCTCGGCGACGGCATCCGCCATCGCCAATGCCAATGCGGCCTCGGACAGCGCCTCCTCCGCGCTCGACCGCACGAGCTCCGTTGCCATCGGCAATGGCAGCGGCGGCGGCTATGGCGGCGGCGGGTCGAGCTACTACGTCTCCGCGCCCCAGGCCGCCCCGATGGGCGCGCTCAATGTCGTGGTCCGCACGAAGAATGTCGTGAAGCCGGTCAAGGCGATCTGCGTCAGCGCCAAGGGTCTCGAAGAGGCCGCGCGGATGAGCACCAACGTGACGGAAGTCGGCCCGGAAGACGATGTCGAGCTCTTCCATTGCGTCGCGGGCGACATGCTCGTCGCCACGATCGGCCGCATGGCGGGCAAGGGCGACAATGCGAAACCGGATTATCTCGGCGGCTATGTGATCGAATGCCGCCCCGGCGAGGCGCTGCGCCACGGCTCGAACGGCATGCTCGCCTGCGTGCCGCAGCAGCGGGACTATGGCTATAGCCAGGTGCCGCCCGCCACGCGCATGGCCTATGCGGAGGTTCTCATCCGCAAGAATGAAAAGGGCGAGGAAGTGTCCGCGATGGGCGGCGGCTTCTTCTCCGGCGGCGTGGGTTACTGACCATCTGGAGCGGGCAGGCGGTGCGCGCTTGCTTCATCCCGCGCGCCGTTGATGGGGGCCCGATCGGGACGGGGAGAGCTTCGGCTCTCCCCGTTTTCGTGTCTGCGATGCGATGATGTTTGAGGATACCTGGCCCATAACAAATCGTCATTGCGAGAAGCGCGTTCGCGCGACGAAGCAATCCAGGGGCCGCGAGCAGGGAGCTTGCCGCTTCTGGATTGCTTCGCTCCCTGCAGTCGCTCGCAATGACGGGATGTATGGCGGGTCCTGCGGTCCCGGCGCCTGCTAAAACCACAGATGTCATCCCGGCGAAAGCCGGGACCCACCCTGCCTTCGCCGAAGCGAAGCTCCGGCTTCGCGCAGGCAGGTCGCAACTTCACCTGCCGCAGCGAACGAAAAGGCATCGCGGGTGCAGCCAGCACCGTGCCAAGAAAGCTCTTTCTGAGGGAACCAATGGGTCCCGGCTTTCGCCGGGATGACAATTATGGTGGAGCGATCCCTCTACCCAACCGCCTTGTAAAAGTAGGTCGTGGGGCAGGGCGCGCCGTCCGGCATCAGCGCGTAATTCGGAATTTCGCCGACGCGCGTCCAGCCGCCGCGCTCATAGAGGCGGTAACCCGCGCTCCCCGTCACCGTGTCGAGAACGAGCAGCGTCTTCCCTTCCGCGCGGGCGCAGTCCTCCGCCGCCTGGAGCAGCGCCGCGCCGCGGCACCCATCAAACCACGGGCGTCATTCAGGCGCCCGCCAAAACCACAGTTGTCATCCCGGGATTTATTCCCGGGACCCATTGGCTTTTGTTCTTGCGGATACGCCGGTTGTGGCCCGGTCATTCCCGTCGTCGCCGGGACAGGCAAGTGCCGGGATGACAATTGTGGGTCTGGTGCGGCCTCAACGGGAAGGTCTCGCCCCGCGCGGCGCTCGCCGCCACCTTCCGCCAGAAGGCGTCGGCTTTCTCGCGCGTCATCGGCGCCATGAAGCTCACCGACGCGCCGCCCTCCACGCAGTCGATCAGAACGTCGCAGAGCCCGGCAATCTCGCGCTCCGTAGGCTGATCGATGCGGCGGATGTGGGTAAGAACGATTACTACTTTGTCACTCGAAGTAATATGAAGGCTCCTGATGGATTTCCCGCAACTTTCTGAGGTCGACTGGTAGCGAAAATCTGACGAAGCTATTTACTTTCTGCGTTGGCCAAAGATTCTAGCTTCGTACGGAACGCTTTGCGGTACGAATGTGGAATGTGCATGAGGCGCTGTAGAAAATATAAGGGATTTGCCGTTTCTGTCGCCGACTGTGTTACTAAAGGTACTCGCAATATGGTTTTCTTAGCGAGTGATGCGCCGCTCACTTCTACCGTGAGCAGTCCTTTGGCAGGAGAGTTTTCTGCCGCCATGAGGACAGGCAGCTCAAAGTGAGCCCCATGCCGGAGTTCCTCACATCGCCACGAAACATATGTGCATTGACCGTCGTTACTTGGTTCGTCGAGATCATGAAATACATCAACTCTAGGGTGTGCTAAGTGCTCTCTTAGATTAATGCTTTGGTAGATAAACTCCTCGCGAGGAGCGGGTGGGGTTGGTGCTTCCAACAGCGCTTCTAAACGTTCTGAGACGACGTTATTCGGGAGAAATACAAACGGGCCGCTTAGCTGGGCTGTCACTAATACTTTGTCGGCGGTCATGTCTCCGTCATTTCCAACGTCGATTAGCGCGAAACGGGCAAATCCTATCTTTGAGAGTAGAGTGTGAAGAATGGCCGCAACTTGCTGCGCCTTTTCCAAGAAATTTTTATAGTCGCTATCATACTCCGCCAACTGAGAAGTCGTAAGTCCCGACATTCCGAACAATGGGGCAATATCAAATGGTCGAGGGGAGTGCAGGCCGTACCGTTTTATCAGACTTTTTCTGGTGACCTTGGGTTCGCTATCTTCAATCGCTTCCACAAATGCCTTTGTGCAAGATTCATCTCCGTCTTTTGGCCCATCTTCAAGGATGAGGTGTTGCCCTGCTTCCAAGTCAGATATGGCCAAGTTGAGGATGGGCTGTGCGCCGATTTCGCGCTTTAGATTCGCAATCTCTATATCTTTCTCGTCCGGCCCTTCTTGTCGACGCCATTCGGGTAAGGGGCGCGCATACTGAAGCCCCGCCTGTCGGGCTAAACGTATGGGCTTGCTATCGTCGGCCAACAAAGTCACGCCCTCAACAGTCCGCGCTATAGCCATCACCTCAGCGACAATCCGATTGTCGCTGTCCTCTAGGTCGAACTGATCGGAATCCAAATCAGACTTGCGGAATAGTGGGCCGAACTCGACGGTAACTCGGGGAGCTATCTCTTGAAGCACTACGGTGCCATCTTCGCTGTCTTCCATGCTTCGAGACATCCGGCTGAATTCGATGGCGCGCCGTCGCAGGCGACCGCTTCTGCTCTTATGCTCATCCATCTCTTCGCCCACCTTCGTGGGAACAATTATTCGTACGAGGTCCGCAGCTGGAGCGAGCGTCTTCCATGGGATTTTGTCGAGGGGGATGAACTCGATAAGCAAATTTGTGTCTACACAGTAAACAACAGTATTGAAGAGATTTTCGTTCATTGGGGGGCCGTGCAGAGCTGTTAGGGTAAGAATAAAAACGTGATCATCTAAATTAATTATACTTGTTCGATGGAGCTTTCGAAATCGACTCCTGAACAAGGGCGCGCACGTGCATGAAAATGTAGCCGATGGACGGCAGGCACAAATTGGGAGAACAGGATGACAATTCTTTTGCGCGACATTTGGCCTCTCGACGCGCTAAGCGACTACAAAGTGCATTTTGCCAGATGGAATGGTCGCGAACAGCCGTTGGAGGTTTTCGTTCGTGACCGCGATGAATGGCAGGAGTGGCAAGAATATTGGCCAGGTAGAAATGATTTCAATCGGCCCTACATTTTTTCACTAGTGCGGTTTTACCACGAGACTGATGCTTGGTTGTTTGGTGGGGTCTATCGAGTTGTTGGTTTCTGTGATGGTCGATATGAGGTTGAGTTGAGTGAAATCAGATCAAGCTTTGTTGGAAGGCTCAAACTTTACTCCCCTCATCGTGGACGCGTGACACGGGCAAAGCTGGAAAGCCACTACGCAAATTTCGAAGTTTTGGAGTTGTTGAAGGAACCGTATTCTGGGCGAAGATTTCCCGGCTACGAGGACATTTATCTGTCTTTCGAAGAGTTAGAAGTTCTGGCTAAGAATAATCGCCCCGATTGGAAAGCCGCGCTTGAGAATGTCAAAGGCGTTTACATAATCAGCGATGTGAAGACGGGGAGGCACTACGTAGGGTCGGCGTACGGTGATCAGGGTATTTGGTCACGTTGGTGCGGGTATGTCGCTAGCGGACACGGCGGCAACGCAGAGCTTCGTGCTTTGATTGATGATCCCACGCTAGCGTATTGCCGGGCAAATTTTCAATTCTCGCTTTTAGAGTACCGTTCACATCGTACGTCGGATGACGTCATTCTTGACCGGGAAGCATTTTGGAAGCGCGTCTTACTAACGCGAGGCGGGTACGGATTAAATCGCAATTAAATTTACTGGAAACGAAAAGGTCCAACGAGGGAAATAGTCATCCCCGTTATTTGGGGGTTGGTATCGATTCGGCAAGTTCTCCTTGAAGAGAAATAGAGTAGGAATTCGCAAGCACGCCGATTTGATAGCCGACAGACTTGCGCAATGTCCGCAGGGCCATTTCAAAAAACAGCCAGTCAGAATTACCGCCGTCGCATTGCAATTTTGTCAAATCCAGATGCTCAACTTGGTTAAAAAAGTGGCGGATAGTTTTCAAGAGCGCGACGATGAATTTGTCCATGGAGCCCTCAGGCGCGCACTCTCTTCGGAGTGTGCTGAGGTTTGCCCTGAGTTGCTCTAGCGACATACGGACGCGATCGGGAAATTCAGCATCAAAGCTTGCCCAGAATACTCTGCGGTCCTCGAACAAGACAATGATCCGTCGGGCGAGGTCGATCGACATGGAATTTGAGCGTAGTAATTCAATGCTCTTCGACCATCCCTGTTGTCGGACTTCAGCTATCATGGCTTCGTGATTGCATTTCCAGGCTCTGAGTTTGTCGACTGGAAAACCAGGTTCGTCTTTATCGACCATGTCGCCGCATTCCCGACACAACCAGATTCCGTTGTTCGCTGATCGCCGTTCAGCCTCTGTTTGATTTTCATCATATCGCGGCCCGAGCTTTGAGGCGGCGCATATATGAGCTGCGTGCCCCGTGCCCAGACCTTTTTCTAAATTTGATCCGGGACCTGCAGTAAGTCGAAGGCAGAGAGGATTAGTGCAGAAATGGGCCGCCCGCAGCGCAAGTTGGCGTTTAACGGCCACACTAAAGTCATGCCGTGGCATCGCGCCTAACCTTTTGTGGTGGTGTCAAAAGCAAATCCTCCGCATTCGAGTTCTGGCTTATACCATTGATAAAAAGGGAGACGACTAGAAGAGGCGCCTCGCGATACACCTTTCTAGTTTTTCTCGATGTCTTACGATGTAGTTAGAAAATGCGGTCAACGGTGGTAGATGGAAGAGCCGCCCTGAGGAGCTTTATGCTTCGCGTGCTTTACTCCACCCGTTCCCAGGTCTGGCTGCGGCTCATGAAGCCCTTGGAGCCGGTGACTTCCAGCTTCGAGCCGCCGTCCATGAGTTCGAGGCTCGCATTGGCGGTCTTGCCGTTTGCCGGGCGGAGGATCGTGCCGCCGGACCATTCGTCGCCATCCTTCGTCAGTCCCCAGAGGATCGCCATGCCGACAAGCGGCTGGTCGTGTCTGTCGCCCTCGCAGGCCGTGCAGGTCGTCTCGCTACCATCCAGAAGCTCGACGATGGTGCCGGTAAGCGCGCCGTCCGCTTCCGTGATCTCGACCACGGTTTTGGGCGCGCCCGTGTCCGGGTCGAAGGTGCGCCATTTGCCGAGCGGCGAGGCGCTATCCGCGAGCGCGGGCAATGTAAGCGCGGGCAGGGCGAGCATGGTGGCAAAGGCAGTGGATGCGAGCGCGCGCTTTGCGGATTTGATTGCGCGGGCGTGAAGGCGGTCGGTCATTCTTCTCTCCCCCGGTTTTGCTGCTGTTTTGTGGCAGCGCGACTGCCAACATAGAAGAACCCGCGGGCGAGGCCAAGCAGGCTCGCACGCGGGTTCCAGCGAAGTTCATGTGACGTTTATGTGAGGGGGATCAGTCGATCCGTTCCCACTTCTGGTCGACGCGGAGCGGCCCGCGGCCCGTCGTCATCTGCAGCGCCTTGCCGCCGTCCACGAGGTCGAGGCGGGCGGGCGAGATCGTGCCCGTCGCCGGGCGCAGCAGGAAGCCGCCGCTCCAGCCTTGTGCGTCGGGGCGGAAGCCGGAAAGGAACTTCATGCCCGCGAGCGGCTTGTTCCTGTTCTCGCCCGTGCAGCTCCAGCAGATCGCGTCTTCCGGTCCGTCCGCCAGTTTCACGATATGGCCTTCGAGCACGCCGTTCTCTTCCTCGATCTCGACGATCATGAGCGGTTCGCCGCTTGCCGGATGGTGGATGAGCCATTTGCCTTCCGCCGAGCCGCTGGCGGCGCTGGCGGGCGAGGCCGTGAAGGCGGGCAGGGCGAGGAGGGCGGCGGCGGCCAGCGCGGCCAGGCCGCGCGAGAGGCGGCGGGTGTTCGGTGCGAGGGTCATGTCGGGGCTCCCGTGTTATATTGGCAGTGCAAGTGTCAATATAAGCGGGTTCACACGGGATGCAAGCCCAGGGTGAAACTTAAATTGTGGGCGAGGGCGGGCGCGCGGGCTTCCTCCCGCCCTCCCGTTTGCTATAACCGGTTCTCGCAGGGACGGCCCTGCCGGGGCGGCGCGCGCCGCTTCCGAACCCTTTGCGGGGACGGCCTCGCTTCTCGATACGGGAGAGGCAAATGGCCTGGGCCTATCTTTTCACAGCAAGCGCCGCCGAAATCGTCTGGGCCTATACGCTCAAGGCGAGCGACGGCTTCACGCGTCCGCTCTGGGCGGGGGTGAACCTCGTCGCCATGCTGGCCACCGTCTGGTTTCTCGCGCAGGCGGTCCGCACGCTCCCCCTCGGCACGGCCTATGCCGTCTGGACCGGGGTGGGTGTCGTCGGCGCGGCTACGCTCGGCGTTCTCTTCATGGGGGAGAGCCTGTCGCCGCTCCGGCTTGGCGCCATCGCGCTTATCCTCACCGGCGTGCTGATGCTGAAGCTCGCCGAGGGGTGAGGCTTATCCCCCCTCAAGTCTCCCGGGCGGGGACAAACACGCCTTCCGGCGCGGCAATTAATCCCCGGGGCAGGGGCGAAGTAATCCCCGGCTGCGGGGATTAGTGCGTTCAGTGTGACGTTTGCGTGACGTTACGATGACAGTGGGTTGTGATTATCCCCGCCGCGCGGTCTTCTTGTCCCCGCTCACGGGGATAAGGACAAAAAAAGGGGAGGGCGCGGGGCCCTCCCAGTTTGTGTCTCAAGGCTCCCGCCGGAGGCCGACCAGCCAGGCGCATTGAGGGCGTGAACCGGCGATGTCCTTTTTCAGCTCCTTTCGGGCATCGCCGGTAATTCGTTGGATTTCAGTGGGTTAGTAGCTGCCGCCGCGGAGGCTTCCGGCGTCGAAGACCGGTTCCTCGTAATAGGCGTAGGGGTCGTTCTCGCGCACCGCCCGGGGCTGCGCCTCCGCCACGCGCTGGCTCTGCGCGGGCTTCGCCTTCGCGCCGGGGTTCGCCTGGCGGTAGTCGATCTGGCCCATCGGGTCCTTGTTGCCCGGGAAACGGGCGCAATCGGAAGGGTTCACGCCGTAGAGCGGGACGAGGAGCTTCAGCACCGCGCGTTCGACAACGGCGCGGACCGCGAGCTGGATCGGTTCCTGCGCGCTCGAGCCGATGCCGAGCGAGAACAGGTTGCCGCCGAAGAAGTCGAACACGCCTGCCTTGATTTCGCGGCCGACGATCTGCTTCTGGTAGGAAACATAATCGACGACTTCGAGCGTGCGGCTGTTCACGAGGCGCAGGTCGAGGCCGATATTCATGACATAGGTGGAAGCCGACGCATTCGCCGCCGCGCCCATGTCGCCACCCTCGGCGAAGCCCGCATTGAGGCCGCCGGACTGGATGTTGAAGTTCAGCTCCGTGATACCGCCCACGAGATAGTAATCGGAGCCGCGGATTTCACCTGCGTATATCTTGCGGTAGTCCTCTTCCTGGCCGCCGTCGCCGATCAGCTTGTTGTTCGTGTATTTCAGTTCGAGTTCGGTGATCGAGGTGTCGTAGCGCTCGACCAGCGGCACGCCCGCCTTGCCCAGCGCGGACATCGCCATCAGCGAGGCGCCCTGCGTGATTTTCATGCCGGTGCCATCGGCTTCCGACTTGCCGGTGTAGTCGCGGATGTTGCCCACTGCGATGCGCGTCGCCGTGGCGCCCATGGGAACATGGTTCGCGAGGCAGCGCAGGGCGTTGGAATAGGGCGTCTCGTTGTTGATGACGGGTGCATTGCCGATCGGCGCCGCGTAGCGGCCGTCGGAGCCGGCATTGGCGCTGACGCAGCCTGTAAGCGCGAAAGCCATGGCGAGGGCGCCCAGCGTCCGCTTGGGCATTCCACTCTTCGTCGCGATCGACACAACCGTTGAAAACACTTTGGCCTCCTGATGTCACCTTTCGGCGGTTGCGTTGGCGATCATTGTTTTTCGATTCTGCCACCGCGCCGCCGAGGCTTCGGTTGACCGGGTGTTTGCAACCGGTGTGCCAGCGGTCATATTTCGTTAAGAAGCGCGGGAATCCGCCGTTTTTCATGCCGGCTCCGGGATATGTCGAGGGAGCTGCGCGGCTCCCGGGGCCGTGCCGGTACGAGGTCCGGCACGGGCGTTCCCGTTTCGAGACGTCAATTCGGCGTTAATCCTGTCCCGTGCTGCGACAGGTGGGGATAAGCGGGTTGCGGCTCATGCGTACCCGCGCGACACTTCGCGCCATTCGCAATTAACCAGTACGGACCGAAAAGTTGGCAAAGCTCGAGTTCTTCTTCGATTGTTCCAGTCCCTGGACCTATCTCGCCTTCAGCCGGATCGAGGATCTGGTGAAGCGGACGGGAGCGGAAATGGTATGGAAGCCGATCCTGGTCGGCGGCGTGTTCAACGCGGTTAACGAAAGCGTCTATGAGGCCCGCGCCAATCCGCATCCGGTAAAGGGCAGGTATTACGTCAAGGATCTGCAGGATTGGGCCCGCTATTGCGGCATCAAGATCGGCAAGCCGCCAGTCTTTCCCGTGCGGTCGGTCGATGCCATGCGCGCGGCCATCGTGGCGCAGGAGGAGGGCAAGCTTCCCGAGTTCGCCTGGGCCACGTTCAAGAGCTATTGGGAAGACCTCAACGATATCAGCCAGCCCGCCGTGCTCGAAGACATCTGCCGCTCGGTCGGTCTCGACTGGGACGCGGTCAGCGAGCGCATCAAGAGCGAAGAAGTGAAGGGCAGGCTTCGCGCGAATACGGAAGAGCTCATCGCGCGGGGCGGCTTCGGCTCTCCGACGATGTATGTAAACGACAAGGACATGTATTTCGGGAATGACCGGCTCCCGCTGGTGGAGGCGGCGCTTCTCAATGGCTGACCCCTATTCGAGCGACCTGCCGCCGCGGCGCGAGCCGCCGGCGTTTAATGTTCCGGGTGCCGTTCTGGTGCTGCTTGCGCTCATATTCGGTGTCCAGATCGTCGCGATCTCGCTTTCCTTCGAACAGCAGGCGCAGATCCTCCTGCTGTTCTCTCTCATTCCCGCCCGCTATCTGCCCGAGGCAGTTGCCCTGCAGCCTGCCTTTCCCGGCGGCGTCGGCGCGGAACTCTGGACCCCCATCACCTATACGTTCCTGCATGGCGGCTGGGAGCATCTGATCGTCAACAGCGTGTGGCTGCTCGCCTTCGGCTCGCCCGTCGCGCGCCGGTTCGGAACCATGCGGTTCCTGCTCTTCTATTTCCTGTGCGGAATCGCGGGCGCCCTGCTTCACGTCGTTCTCTATGCGGGCTCGGAAATCCCGGTTGTCGGCGCCTCGGCGGCGATATCGGGTCTGATGGGCGGGGCCGCCCGCTTCGTTTTCCTTGCAGACGGGCCACTGGGCGCCCTGGGCGGGCGAGGTCTCGACCGTCCGATGGGGGGCGGTGCGCGGCGAGCCGGCATCCTCACTGCGCTCCGGGATCGCCGAACGCTGATTTTCGTCGGTGTCTGGATCGGCCTCAATCTGCTTTTCGGAGCGACGGCTCTCAGCGGCATACTCGGCGTGGCAGCGCAGGTCGCGTGGGAAGCGCATCTCGGCGGATTTCTTTTCGGACTCCTTGTTTTCGGGCTGTTCGACCCGCTGCGCTGGTCGCCTTCGGGCGGGCCCGGCAATGTCGGCTATGGCGAATGGCTTGGCGATCAAGGCGGCGACGACTACCGCTAGGGCTCGCCGGTCATTGAATCCGCTGCAGGGTGAACCACATAGCAAAAAGGCCCTTTGCCCCTCACGGCCTTTTCAGGAGGAGACCCAATGAGCGATACATCTGCGCACCCGGACAGCGGCCCGGAAAGCGCGCATACGTCCCATCGCGAAGAAGCGCCATCCGCGCGCAAGGAACTCTGGATCCGCTTCCTTTACATGATCGCGTTCTGGTTTCTCGGAAACATCGCCTTTTCCGTCGCGATCTTTCTCGGCGCGCTGCAGTTCGTCGTGATCCTCATCACAGGCAACAAGAATGAGGAACTGCGCGGTTTCAGCCGCAACCTGATCCAGTATGTCTGGGAATGTCTCGCCTTCGTGATCTTCGCGCGCGAAGACAAACCGTTTCCGCTCGGACGGTTTCCGTCCGTAACTAGTTCCGACTGAGGCCGTCGAGTTTCTTCCGGCCTTCCGGTGTCAAAAGACCGCGGAGGATCGCTCCCGTCGTAACACTGAAGCGTTTCTCCGCGGCTTCGGCGCTGTCGTGAAAGCCCGCGAGTTCAAGGCTGCAAAGGCCATGCACCGCTGCCCAGAGTGCATCGGCGAGAACCTCGACGCCGTGATGCGAGGGCAGGCTTCCTTCCTCGACACAATCCTTCACCGCATCGAACATGATCTGATAGGAGCGATGCTTGGTTACGCCACGCGCTGCCGGGTTGCTCTCCTCGGCTTCGCCATGACGCAGAGAATCCGGAACGGGCAAGGTCGAACTGATCATCAACGCGTAGTAGGACGGATTTTTCAGCGCGAAACTCCGATAGGCGCGCGCAAGATCGTGCAGGTAGAGGAGGGGTTCCTTGTTGCGGGGAACGGCTTCCTCCGCAGCGGCGAGGCGATCGAAGGCTTCTTCGAAAAGCGCGGCTATAAGACCCTCCTTGCCGCCGAAGGCCGTGTAGACGGCCATGGTGGAGGTGCCGACGCGCGCAGCCAGCTTGCGCAGCGAGATGGCGTCGGGGCCGCCATGAACCAGCATTTCGCTTGCCGCGTCCAGCAGCGCCTCGCGCTGCGCGCTCCGCTTGGCGCTGGCGGCTGTTGTTTCTGCTTGTGTGCTCATGGCCCTTCTATCGAACAGGCTTGACGGCAAGTCCAGCGGCTTTAGTATAGACTATAACACTGTTATGAAAATGGCCGGAAGGCCTTTCAGGGAGGAAAGCCATGACGAAGCCTTTTCCGCAGAATCCTTTTCTGCAGGCGAATTTCGCGCCGGTGATGGCCGAGTGCGACGCACCGGATCTCGTCGTGGCGGAGGGCGAGCTGCCGCATGACTTGGCGGGCACGCTCTATCGGAACGGACCGAACCCTATGTTTCCTCCGCTTGGCGAGGCGCATCACTGGTTTCTCGGCGAGGGCATGATCCACGCAATCCATGTGGAAGGCGGTAAGGCGAGCTACCGCAACCGCTGGGTGCGCACGGAGCAATACGAGGCTCAGCGCAAGGCAGGCGAGCGGCTCGTGCCGACGGGATTTGGAGAGGCCGCGCTTCCCGGCGCGGAGGGCATCAAGCGGAATGTCGCCAACACCAACATCGTCTGGCATGCAGGCAAGCTCCTCGCGCTGGACGAGGGCAATTCGCCCGTCGCGATGAATGGCGACACGCTGGAGACGAACGGATCGTGGACTTTCGAGGGCAAGTATCAAGGGCCGATGACGGCGCATCCGAAATTCGATCCGCGTACCGGCGAGATGCATTTCTTCGGCTACATGGCAGCGGGCCCGGGCACTTCCGACATCTCCTACCAGGTGGTCGACCGAAACGGAAAGCTCACGCGCACCGACATGTTCAAGGCGCCCTATGCGAGCATGGTGCATGACTTCATCGTGACCGACGAGCATGTGATTTTCCCGATCTTTCCGGCGACGATCGACGTGGAGCGGATCATGAAAGGCGGACCGACGATTGCCTGGGACCCCGATGCCGGAACGCATATCGGCATCATGGCGCGCGACGCGAGCGTCGAAACGATCCGCTGGTTCAAGGGCGACGCGTGCTACGTCTATCATCCGATGAATGCCTATACCTCTCACGAGGGTGGGAAGACGCGTGTCATCGCCGACGTGATGAAATACGTCCGTGTGCCGCTCTTCCCGGATGCCGATGGCAAGCGCGCGCCGAGCAGTCTCGAAGATGAGCAGGGCATGCTGGTCCGCTGGACCTTCGATCTCGACGGAAATTCCGATACGTATACGGAGGAACAAATCACCGATCTTGGCGGTGAGTTTCCGCGCTTCGACGAGCGCTTCGCGGGGCATGGCTATCGCCACGGCTATTACGCGGCGATGATGCGGCCGAAGGAACAGAAGGGTTCGTCCTTCGATACGCTCGTCCATATCGATCTCGCGACGGGCAAGCGAAGCGCGTGGGAGCCGGGCAAGGGGCGCTATGTGCATGAACCGGTTTTCGTACCGCGCAAGACGGATTCGGCCGAGGGAGACGGTTACATCTTGTCTCTCGTCTATGACTCCGGACGAAATATCAGCGACTTCATCGTGCTGGATTCGGAGGATATTTCGGCGGGCCCGGTCGCGCGTGTGGAGCTGCCCTCGCGCGTTCCCTTCGGCTTCCACGGCAACTGGCGCGACATGAGGTAATCCCCGCAAGCGGGGATATTTCGTTAGAGCTTGTCCCCGGGGGCGGGGACAAGTCGCGCCGACTGTCACATAAACGTCATCGAAACGTCATGAAACGCGACGAGGGCGGGACGTGTGCATGGGCGTGAGCATGCGGATGTGCATTTGACCGAGCCTTTTCGTGGCTTCGTGCATTTGCATGTGCAGTTCAAAGTGTCGGGCGCTTACAAAACCGGAAATCCTGAGAAGGCCGGGATGTTTCTCAGAACGAGGACGAATAATCCCCGGTCAAACAGATTACCCCTCCCCGAACGAGCTACCGCTCGTTCGATATGGCCCTTCGCTTGCGCTTCGGGCGTTCAACGCTCGAAAAGGTCCACTGGACCTTTTCGCCCGCTTGCGCGGAGCGCCTTTCACCCCACAGGGGGAGGGTGATCTAGACGGAGGGTCAGAAGAGGGGTTCCTCGTAGACCGGTTCGCCGTCGATGCGGAGCTGTTTGATGGCGGCGGTGCCGTCCTCCCCGAGCGCGACGTCGACCGTGAGCTTGCCGTCGTTGCGGACGCTCTCAAGTTCGTGGCCTTCACCTTCGGGCACGAAATAGCTTTCGATGCCGTAGTTCACGTTCAACACAGAGCAGTCGGTGCATGGAGGTGCGGGAACATCCCCTTCGGTTCCCGGAGATGCGGTCGTTGCTGGCGGCGATATGTAGCTAATCCGTCCACGAATTATCCGATCGTCAGGCGCGGCCTCGTGGCCTTCATGCCAGACGGAGACGGCCTTCCATGTTTCGCCTTCCTGTGCGAGTTCGACGAGAACGGTATCGCCGGAGTTGAAGTCGCTGTCGCCTTCGAGATATGCAAGCGGAAGCTGCGCGATGTCGTAAGTGAGGATGACGTAGTCTCCGCGGAAGATGTCGCGCGGGTCGACGGGCGCGGTGCGGAGCGTCACCACATTGTCCGAACGCAGGAGGGCGACCCGGTCCCAGACCATCGCGGCGAGAAAAAGCGACTGGCCGACGACGAGGGCGAGAACGGCAAGACCGAAGCGGCTCATGCGGCGTCTCCTTCTACCTGAGCGACGAGGCGGCGGCGCATGCGTTCCATGACCACGGAACCCGCAATGAGAAGTATGCCGCCAAGGGCGAAGAAGATCGCGGTATCGAGAAGCGTTCCCATGGTTTCGAAATAAAGCCAGAGGACTTCGGCGCCGAAGGCGACAAAGCCGAAGTTGACGGCGAAGCGGAAGTCATGCGCCGTGCCATAGGAAACGAGCCAGGCGGAGAGGGCGAGGAAGAGCGCGGCGTAAACCCAGGGCACGAGAGCGGGGGCGGCGCTGTCCACCGCCGGGTAGACGAGCGAGGCGAGAGCTATCGCCGCGATGGCGAGTGTATCGCGCATGGCGAGGATGCCGCGCGTAACCGCGAGCACGGCAAGCACAGCGACGGCCGCAAGAATGGCGATGAGGAAAGGCCAGAAAAGCGCCGCGGCTTCACCCACGCCGCGATCCGGGCTTATCTGCCAGATCCAGAAAAGAGCGAAGGTGAGGAAGATGGCATAGGCCTCGGCGGTAGATGCAAAGCGCGGAAACCGCGCGGAGAAGAGCATCGCGGCAAGCCAGATTGCCAGCGCCTCGAAGACATAGAAGAGGAGAAGCCATGCCGGATCCATCAGGAAGGTCTCGGCGATGGAGACGGCCCAGATAGCCTGCCAGACAAAGGCTGCGAGCAGCGCGAGGTGAAAACCGGGAAGCCAGGAAAGGCGAAGCGAAAGCGCGAAGGCCGCGATCCACGGAATCCAGAAAGCCCAATGGGGCGTCTTTTCGGAGATGCCGAGCGTGAAGCTCGTCCAGACCAGCATGAGCAGGATGCCGAGCGCGAGGGCGGGACGCGAGGGAAGCAACCACGCCGCCGCGAGGGAGGCGATGCACCAGGCAAGCACACCGCCCGGGTCGTCGGTGACGATGTGATAGATCTGCGCGATCAACATGATGCCGCCGCCGAAGATGCCCAGTCCGATCAGCACCGCCGCCTGAGCGAAGGCGGGATGGGCGCGCCGTTCAAGAATGAAGGCCGCGCCCCATGACAGCCAGAGGGCGGCGAAAATCATCACGAGCTTTGCGAGCTTGGATATCTCGTTCCAGTTGGCGGCGACGAAGCTCATCACGGCGAAGCCGATCAGCACCGCGCCCAGTATGGCGAGGATGGCGGGCATGCGCCGGGCGGAGGGCTTTTCCTCCGCCTGCTTCAGAATGGCTTCGGCATTGGCGGGGGTGACCCAGCCACGTTCGATCCACAGATCGATGTCGCGTTTCAGGCGGTAAAGATAGGCGCGTTGCCACATGGATCGAGTCGCTTTCTCTTGCCGGGCTCTGGCCGGGTTCGTGACTGGAGCGGAGAATTGGGACTCAACCAAGGCATGCTCTTCTCCGGCCGGAATTATCCGGTGGCGGGCGCGGAAGTCAAAAGGAGCCGCTCCGAGGGCCGGGAAAGGGCGGATTCCTGCAATTTGCAGCTATCTCCTTGCCGGTTGCGGCGGAATGTCGCATCATTCATCAGGGAGCGCCATAGCGGCCGGGGAAGGCCGTGGCGGTGGGGCCGCTCAGGTTCAACATGCGGAGGAAAGCCATGAATGTCGCCACGATCCTGAAGGCCAAGGGGTCCGATGTCTCCACGGTGAGCCCGGAGACGAGGGTGCGCGATGTCGCCTTGCTGCTGACGGAGCGCCGGATCGGCGCCGTGCTCGTGATGCAGGACCGTCAGGTCATGGGCATCATCTCCGAACGCGACATCGTGAAAGCGGTGGCGCGGCAAGGAGGCGAGGCGCTCGATGCTCCCGTGCGCGACGTGATGACCTCGCGCGTCGTGACCTGCAGCCTCAATGACTCCGTCGATGAACTCATGGACTCCATGACGCAAGGCCGCTTCCGCCACCTGCCGGTGATCGAGAAGGGTGAGCTTGTGGGAATCGTCTCGATCGGCGACGTGGTGAAGCATCGTATCGCCGAAACGGTGATGGAGACGGAGGCGCTGCGCCTCTATATCGCAAACGGGTGAGCGGCGCCCCGCCAAGGGCTACTGCATGATCTCGATGATTTCGCGAATCTGGGGGATCGCCTCTTCGGCGGCTTCTTCTCCCAGCGCGATCAGCTCATCCGCGTGATCGAAATCGAGCAGGCTGAGATGGCCGACCTTCGGCGCGATCATTACATCCGGCGGGTCGCCCGCCATACGCATGCGGGCGAGGCGGTCCTGCACGATATTCAGTGAAGCAAGCATGACGCTGGCGATACCGGGCTCGCGCTGCTTCGAACCGATGACGCGGCGCATGAGTTCACGCTCGGGCGAACGCTTCCAGCGCAAATTCTTCAAACGCTGACGGATGCGCTCCGTGACGGCGGCGCCGGGCTCTGTGTCTTCATCCTCGACAGGGCTTGCCGCATCGGCGATTTCCGCGCGCGCTTCCTCCATCTCGTCTTCCTCGTCCAGCCGCTGTTCGATCTCGCGGAAGAGTTCATCTTCCGGCATGGCAGGCGCGGGAGACTGCATGTAGCCGGGAAAGGCGACCTCATGCGCGCGGCGGCGGGCGGCAGGATCGAAGGGATCGTTGTTGAGATTGACCGCGATGACGACCCGTGCGCCGAGGGCGCGGGCAACGGAAACGGGCACGGGGTTTACCAGCGCGCCGTCGATCAACCAGCGGCCCTCGAGGGGGACGGGCGGGAAGACGCCGGGCAGCGCGTAGGACGCGCGGATGGCCTGAATGAGATTGCCGTGATGCAGCCAGAGTTCATGGCCGGTGGTGAGTTCGGTGGCGACGCTGACGAAGCGCTTGCCGAGATACTCGATGGCGACGCCGGAGAGATGCTCATGCATGATTTCGGTGAGTTTCGCGTCGCCGATCAGGCCGGAGGAGCGGAAGCGGAAATCGAGCAGCGAGAGCATGCGCCGGCGAGTGAGCGAGCGGGCGAATTCCTCCAGCGGTTCCAGCTTGCCTGCCACGTGGCAGCCGCCGACAAGCGCACCGATGGACGTGCCGGAGACGATGTCGGCGTCGATGCCTGCGCGTGAAAGCGTTTTCAGGACGCCGATATGCGTCCAGCCGCGCGCCACGCCGGCGCCCAATGCGATGCCGATTTTCGGACGGGGCATGCGGACTTGCTTCATTGGTGACGGTACTCGGGAAGAATGCAACAGCGATGCCGCCTGCACCAGCGGCAGCTTTCATATGACTTTCAAATGTGACGGAATTCGAGCGGCTTCAACCGTGGGAGTGCGACAGTTTTTCGGCACCGACCGGTTCGAGCCTTGCGGGCTCGCCCTCTTTCAGTTCCTGCCGGGGAACCCTGCGATAGAAGCAGGAGCGGTAGCCGACATGGCAGCAGCCGCCATCGCCCGCCACATCGACCTTCAGCCAGACCGTGTCCTGGTCGCAATCGGTGCGCAGCTCCACGACGGTCTGGATCTGGCCGGAGGTGTCGCCCTTGTGCCAGAGCTCGTTTCGCGAGCGGCTCCAGTACCAGGCCTCGCCCGTCTCGATGGTGCGGGCAAGCGCTTCTGCGTTCATCCAGGCGACCATGAGGAGTTCGCCCGTCTTTGCATCGGTCGTGACGGCGGTGATGAGACCGTCCGCGCCAAATTTCGGCGAGAAGGACGTGCCTTCCTCGATCTCCTCTGTCGAGCCGCGCGAGGCGAAGGGGGATTTGCCGGTCATGTCTCTCGATTCCAGTTTCGTTTGCCGGATGAAAAAGGCCCCGCCATTCAGATGAAGGCGGGGCCTCTTGTCAAAGCATCGAGCTTTTTGGGGCTCAGTATCCGCGGATCATCTGCATGAACCGGGCTTCCATGCGGGGATCGTCGCGGAAGACGCCGGTGAACTGCGTGGTGATGGTGGCGACATCGGGCTTCTTGATGCCGCGCGTCGTCATGCACTGATGCTTCGCCTCGATGAGGATCGCGACGCCCTGCGGCTGCAGCGCGGCATTGATCGTGTCCGCGATCTGCGCGGTCATCGTCTCCTGCGTCTGCAGGCGGCGGGCATAGATCTCGATGACGCGGGCAAGCTTCGAAATGCCGACGACCTTCTTGGTCGGGACATAGGCGATATGCGCGCGACCGAGGATCGCCACCATGTGGTGCTCGCAATGCGACTCGATGTTGATGTCGCGGAGCATCACCATGTCCTGATAGCCCTCGACTTCCTCGAAGGTGCGGGTGAGCTCCTTGTAGGGGTCGATCTCGTAGCCTTCGAAGAATTCCTCGTAGGCGCGCACAACGCGGCCGGGCGTGTCTATCAGGCCTTCGCGATCCGGATTGTCGCCGGCCCAGGCGATCAGCGTGCGCACGGCGGCTTCGGCTTCCTCGCGGCTCGGCTTCTTCACCTCGGCAAGGCGCTCGTTCCCGGTCTGGGCGCGGAGCCCATCAACTGCAGCATTCATGTCCATTCGACCAATCTCGTTTAGGGGTTTCCCGGCTTCATCTCCCCTTCCGGGAAGTTCGTCCGGTTCAAGTCACGGGCTCTCCGCTGCGGAAAATCCCGTTTTGCCCATCAAGCACGGGGTCTTATGCCATGCTGTAGCTGATGTGACATCGTCTCAACCATGCATATAGCCTTGCGGAAACTGGCTATCAAGGGTGGTGGAACCACGGACCTGCGCAATATCGGACCCCACGCAGGACCCCCGGCGATAGCCTGACGTCGCGCTTCCTACGGGCCTGAAGCGGGGACGGATCAGAAATCGGCGGGTGGCTTGGTTAATTCTTAAACCTTGCCACTCACCATAGGCTTCGCTAACAGAGAGCGACGATGGCGGCGCAAGGTGCCGCCGACGGAGGACCCACGGTGAAGATGCGCCGCACCACCTGCTGCCGAACTTCGCGCTGCCCAAGGGGCGGGCGCACGGCATGCCGCGCGTGTACCCGTTTCACCACCGTCTGAGGGGCCGTCGAGAGGCGGGCTCCCGGGACCGAGCCTCCAGCCGAACCAAGATGGCCCTAGCGACATGAATTTCCAGCCGAACCGCCACAAGCTCACGCTTCACAATAACTGGACGCGCAAGAAGGAAGTCTTCGAGCCCGCGGACCCGAACCGCGTGACGATGTATGTGTGCGGGCCGACGGTCTACAACTACGCGCATATCGGCAATGCACGGCCGGCCGTCGTGTTCGACGTTCTGGCGCGCGTGCTGCGGCGCCTTTACAGCCATGTCGTTTATGCGCGGAACATCACCGATATCGAGGACAAGATCATCGCCGCAGCGAAAGAGCAGGGCGTCGAGATCTCCGCGATTACCGACAAGTATGCAGATATCTACCGCAAGGATATGGGGACGCTCGGCGTTCTTGCGCCCGACCTCGAGCCGAAGGCGACGGAGACGATCGCTGAGATGATTGCCATGATGGAGCGGCTGATCGAGGACGGCCACGCCTATGCGGCGGAAGGCCATGTGCTTTTCGATGTGCAGAGCTATGCCGAATATGGCCGCCTTTCGGGCCGGGACCGCGACGAGATGGTGGCGGGCGCGCGCGTGGAAGTCGCGCCCTACAAGAAGGACCCGGCGGACTTCGTGCTGTGGAAGCCTTCGACGCCTGAGCAGCCGGGCTGGGACAGCCCCTGGGGACGCGGAAGACCGGGATGGCACATCGAATGCTCGGCGATGATCGAGAAGCATCTCGGGCAGACCATCGACATTCACGGCGGCGGCATCGACCTGCAGTTCCCTCACCATGAAAACGAGGTGGCGCAGTCGACCTGCGCGCATCACGGGGCGCCGCTTGCGCGCTTCTGGCTGCATAACGGCTTCGTGAATATCGAATCCGAGAAGATGTCGAAGTCGCTCGGCAATGTGCTGCTCGTGCACGATCTCATCGATCAGGCGCCGGGCGAGGCGATCCGGCTTGCGCTGCTCAACGGCCATTACCGCCAGCCGCTCGACTGGACGGCGGAAGGGCTTGCCCAGGCGAAGCGGATGCTCGACCGGCTTTACGGCGCGCTCAGGAATCTCGCCGATGTAAGGGCGGAGGCGACGAGCGACGCGGTGCCCGATGCTTTCCTGAAGGCGCTGCTCGACGACCTCAACACGCCGAAGGCGCTGGCCGAGCTATTCGCCATCGCCAAGCGCGCGAATACGGAAACGGACCCCGGCACGAAGGCGCTACTCAAGGCGGAGCTGATCGGCGCGGGGCGGCTTCTCGGTATTCTCGAAATGGACCCCGAGGCCTGGTTTGCAGGCGGGGGGACGGCTTCCCATATAGACGGGGAGGAGATCGAACGGCTGATCGCCGCGCGCAACGCGGCGCGCAAGGAAAAGAACTTCGCGGAAGCGGACCGCATACGCGACGAACTTGCCGCGAAGGGCGTTCAGATCGAAGATGGGCCGCAAGGCACGAGCTGGAGAGTGGCGAGCTAGGCACAGGCAGATGCTCAACGAGATCTACAACAAGCGCATTCTTGCCCTCGCGGCGGATATTCCGCATGGCGAGCGGCTCGACGCGCCCGACGCATCGGCGACGGCGGTCTCGAAGCTCTGCGGCTCCAAGGTGACGGTCGATGTGAAACTCGACGGCGACAAGGTCGTCGGCTACGGCGCCGATGTGAAGGCTTGCGCGCTGGGGCAGGCGTCCAGTTCCATCATGGCGCGGCATGTGATCGGCGCGAGCGTGAAGGAACTTCACGAGGTGGCGGCGGCAATGCGCGCCATGCTGAAGGAAGGGGCCGAGCCGCCGCGCGAGATCTATGGCGGCAAGTGGAAGGACCTCGAGGTGCTCGAGCCCGTCCGCGAATACAAGGCGCGCCATGCCTCGACGCTGCTCGTGTTCGACGCGGTGGAAGAGGCGGTGGACGCCGCGCTGGAAGGACGGAAGGGGAGTGGTACTGCGGCGGCGCAGACCGGGACCCTCACTAGCACCGGCCCGGCGGCTTAGCTTGGCCGCGTTTCCGGACGGCGAACCGCTCACACTTCGCCTGGAAACGCTCTGAGCTCCGGGCCCGGCCGCTCCCGCGTTATCGCCCGGGCGGCTTTTTCCGACGAATCAGGTGGATAGGCCGAAGGGCGCCGACGGTGCCTGCGAGTTGTGCCGATTCCAATTAAAAGCTAACAAGTGCGTGTTTCAAGGAGGATCCGTTATCCCCATGCGGCGCGACCCCTTATCGTTCGCGATGCGCGGCCTGATCCGGTTCTATCAGTGGTTCATTTCGCCGCTGATCGGCCCGAAATGCCGCCATTTGCCGACCTGCTCGGACTATACGATGCAGGCGATCGAGCGCTTCGGGCCGTGGCGAGGCGGATGGCTGGGGCTTTCGAGAATTCTGCGCTGTCATCCCTGGGGGAGCCACGGCTTCGACCCGGTGCCGGAGCGGCTGGAGGATCAGCCTTTCTGGGCGCCCTGGCGATATGGGCGATGGCGCATGCCGGAAGCGGAAAACTCCGCACACACGCACGGAACGCATTGAGAGAAGAGACATGATCAATCTGAAACTGCCCGACGGTTCCGTACGTGAAGTGGAAGGCCCGCTCAGCGGATTGGCCTTTGCCGAGAGCATTGCGAAGTCGCTCGCGAAGAAGGCGCTGGCGATCAAGATCGACGGCAAGATGATGGACCTGTCCACGGTGATCGACCGGGACGCCATCGTGGAAGTGGTGACGCCGCAGACGGAGGACGGGCTTGAAATCCTGCGCCACGACTGCGCGCATGTGATGGCCGAAGCCGTGCAGGAGCTTTTTCCCGGTACGCAGGTGACGATCGGGCCGGTGATCGAGAACGGCTTCTATTACGACTTCGCGCGCGCCGAGCCTTTCAAGGCTGAAGATCTCGAAAAGATCGAGGCAAAGATGCGCGAGATCGTGGATCGCAACGAGACGATCACGCGCGAAGTCTGGAGTCGCGACGAGGCGGTCGCCTATTTCAAGAAGATCGGCGAGCACTACAAGGCCGAGATCATCGAGAGCATTCCGGCGGGCGAGGACGTCTCCGTCTACCGGCAGGGCGACTGGCTCGACCTTTGCCGGGGACCGCATCTGCCGTCAACGGGCAAGCTCGGCAAGGCCTTCAAGCTGACGAAGCTCGCAGGCGCCTATTGGCGCGGCGACAGCCGGAACGAGATGCTCCAGCGCATCTACGGGACGTGCTGGGCGACGGATGCGGACCTCAAGGCCTATCTCACGATGGTGGAGGAGGCCGAGCGCCGCGACCACCGCAAGATCGCCCGCGAGATGGATCTCTTCCATCTGCAGGAAGAGGCGCAGGGCTCCGTCTTCTGGCACCCCAAGGGCTGGCGCATCTGGCAGGCGCTCGAACAATATGTCCGCAGGCGGATCGATGCGTCCGGCTATGTGGAAGTGAGGACGCCGCAGCTTCTCGACTCGAAGTTCTGGGAGCAGTCCGGCCACTGGGGCAAGTATCGCGAAAACATGTTCGTGGTGCCGGACGAAGTGCCTTCGACGGACGAAGATACGCCCGTGCTTTCCGGCAAGGCGAAGCTCATGGCGATCAAGCCGATGAACTGCCCGGCGCATGTGCAGATCTTCAAGCAGGGCGTGAAATCCTATCGCGACCTGCCGCTGCGCATGGCCGAGTTCGGCTGCTGCCACCGCAACGAGCCGCATGGCGCGCTGCATGGGCTCATGCGCGTGCGCCAGATGACGCAGGACGACGCGCATATCTTCTGCACGGAAGAGCAGATCAAGGGCGAGACGGAGGCTTTCGTCTCGCTGCTCGAAAGCGTCTATGACGATATGGGCTTCACGGACCTGAAGGTGCGGCTCGCGCTCCGCCCCGAACAGCGCGTCGGCTCCGACGAGACGTGGGACAAGGCGGAGAAGGCGCTGGAAGAAGCGCTGAACGATCTCGGCCGCGAGTTCACGCTGGCGCCGGGCGAAGGCGCCTTCTACGGACCGAAGCTCGAATTCCACCTGAAGGATGCGATCGGGCGCTCATGGCAGCTCGGTACGCTGCAGCTCGACTTCAACCTGCCGGAGCGGCTCGATGCGAGCTATATCGGCGAGGACGGGGCGAAGCATCGCCCGGTGATGCTGCATCGTGCGGTGCTCGGCTCGCTCGAACGCTTCATCGGCATCCTGATCGAGCATTACGAGGGCAAGTTCCCGCTCTGGCTTGCGCCGGTGCAGGCCGTCGTCGCGACGATTACGGCGGATGCGGATGAGTATGCGGAGAAGGTTGCGGCGGAACTGCGCGCGGCCGGTCTTCGCGTCGAGCTCGACACGCGAAACGAGAAGATCAACTACAAGGTGCGCGAGCACTCGGTGGGCAAGGTGCCGGCGATCCTCGTTGCGGGCAAACGCGAGGCGGAAGAGGGGACGCTCTCCGTTCGCCGCCTCGGCTCGCAGCAGCAACAGACGATGGCGCTTGCCGATGTGGTGAAGTCGCTTCGTGACGAGGCGACGCCGCCGGATTTGAGGTAGGGCAGGCTCTTTTACGAGTACGTCATGACCCGGCTTGTCCGGGTCATCCAAGTCTTCCTTTTGAGCAGCGTAGAAAAGACGTGGATGGCCCGCCCTCCTTAATGGTCAAGGTGGGCGGGCCATGACGTTTTCTGTTGGATGCGGAATAAAGCGCCCCTGGATTGCTTCGCTTCGCTCGCAATGACGGTAAAGGGAACGGTCAAAAACTTACGGCAAATTCAGTTGCCATGACACGCCGTAGCGGTCGCTGAGCCAGGTGAAGCGCTGGCTGAAGCCGTAATTGTCGAGCGGCATCATCACCGCGCCATCCTTGCCGAGGATCGCCGCGATCTTTTCCAGTTCTTCGTTCGTCTCAAGATCGACGAAGAAGGAGAAAGACGGGGTGAAGTTGAAGGCATGTTTCGCCGGACTGTCGATGCACATGACCGTCTGGCCCGCGAGGGTGAACGTCGCAAGCTGCACCGTGCCTTCGGGGCCAGGCTCGTTCGGTCCATATTTGTTGATGCTGTCGATGCGGCTTTCCGGGAAGAGCGAGACATAGAGGTTCATCGCTTCCTCGGCCTTGCCCTCGAACATCAAGAAGGGGCGTATCGCCGTCCCTGCCATCGCTTCTCCTCCTTCGCTTCTTATTTGCCGGTGTAGCGCGTCCGGTATTCGTCCTCGACGCCGTCGAAAGCCGTCCAGAAGGGCGTTTTCGGATTCCCCTCAAGCTGCTCGGCGAGCATCTGCAGATGGGTGTGCCAGCCGCCCGAGAAGTTGATCGCGTCGTCGACGCCGGAGACGCGGCGGTGGGTGAGGACGAGGCGGACCTTGTCGCCTTCTTCCGTGAGTTCGAACTCGACCACGCTGCCTTCGGGATTCATGTCGTCGTCCCAGGTGAAGCCGAGACGATGCGGCGGCTCCCAGATCGTCACGACATGCCTGCTGTCGAAGGTGCCGGCATATTGCCGGTATTTCTCCGGCGGTTGCGCGGGATGCGGGCCGACATTGCCGTTGTCGAAGACGACATTCATCTCGCCGCCGACACGCGGCTCCATCGGTCCGCCCGCGAACCAGCGTCCGCGCAATTCGCTGTCCGTCAGGTATTCCCAGACGCGGGTGATGGGGCCGGGAAGGAGGCGCTCGAAGCGCACCGTGTGCTGGTCCACGAGCTTGCCGTAGTGGTTGTCAGTCATTTTCGATCCTTATCGGCGGCGGCCTGGAGTTCGCGTTCAAGGGCATCGAGCTTCGGGCCCCAGAAGCGGCGGATGTTGGCGAGCCAGCTTTCCACGGTTTCGATGCCAGCAGGGTCCAGCGAATAGATGCGGCGCTGCGCATCGACGCGGACGCGGACGAGATGCGCCGACTTCAGCGCTTTCAGATGCTGGGAGACGGCGGGCGCGCTCATCTCGAAACGGCGGGCGATGTCCCCGGCGGCGAGTTCCCCCGACGCGAGCATTTCGACGATCTGGCGCCGTGTCGGATCGGCCAAGGCTGCGAATGTTTCCATGGCCAATTGATTCCATAATTACTTAATTAAGTCAATACAAAAATATAGAGAAAGCCGGGAGAGGCGGACAGGGCCTGCGTGTTTGTGGTTAAATTCCGCCACGGGGTACTGCTGCAGAACGCCGGTGAGGGGCTTTCACGCATGGCGCGCTTGAAGACATGGCAGGGTGCGGCTTTCGCGCTCGGGATGGTTTGCGCCTTCAATTCCACAACCGCAGGGGCGGACACGCCGCACCCCGGCACGGCGACGATGGCGCCGGTGGCAAGCGGGGCGGAGACGGTGGATCCCGCCTATTACCAGACGCCGGAAGGTTTCCGCTGGCGCATCACCAAAACCGCATGGACGGAGAGCGACGAGCGCGCATTCGGCGAGTTTGTGACCGCGATCGGCGAAAGCGATTGCCGAACTTTCGACGAGTGCCTGAAGGGGCCGCAGAACATCTACCGGGCGAGCGACCCGAAAGGCATTTTCTTCTATGCCGATTGTGCGGATCTGCCGTATGCGCTGCGCGCCTATTTCGCATGGAAGAACGGGTTGCCCTTTTCCTATGCGAGCGGGGTGGCGGCGGTGGGGCGCTCGAAAGACCTGCGCTATTCGCGCCATGGCAACTATGTCTATGCGCGGACGGATGTGCTGCCGCGCGTGGAGGGTGCCTATCCCAATGGACGGACAGTTCTCAACGCGATCAACAATGTGATCTCGAGCGCGATGTTCCGCTTCGCGCCGGGCGAGACGAGGGGCCAGCTTTTCGATTTCTATCCCGTCGAAATTTCACGCGAGGCGATCCGCCCCGGCACCGTGATCTACGACCCGAACGGACATGTGGCGGTTGTCTACAAGGTGGAGGATGACGGGCGCATTCTCTTCATCGACAGCCATCCGGACAATTCGCTGACGCGCGGCAGCTATGGCAAACGCTTCGTGCGGGCTTCCGCGCCGATGGGGGCGGGCTTCAAGAACTGGCGGCCCGTAAAGCTCGTTGGCGCGACGCAAGGGGCGGACGGCACCTGGCATGGCGGGCGCATCGAGCTCGCGCCGGATAGCGCGCTTGCCGACTGGTCGGACGAGCAGTTCTTCGGCACGGAAGTTCCCCGCGCGAAACAGTGGGTGGGCGCGCGCTTCGTCTACAAGGGCGAGGTGCTCGACTATTACGACTATGTGCGCCAGGCGGTGGCGAAGGGCGATGTCGCCTACGATCCGGTCAAGGAGACGCGGCTGATGGTGCGCGAGCTTTGCGACGACCTCCACTACCGCGCGCAATCGATCGACATCGCGGTGAAGGCGGGCCTCAATATTCGCGCGCAACCCGCGCGGCTGCCGGACAATATCTACGGTACGTCCGGCGACTGGGAGACCTATTCGACGCCTTCGCGCGATGCGCGGCTGAAGACCTCCTTCGTCGAACTGCGCGAGCGGACGCTGCAGTTCCTGGCGATGGGAGAGGCGGGGGACCCGAAGCTCGCCTATGACGGCGGCGATCTGGCGGGCGATCTCGCCCAGGTCTATTCGGAAGAAGCCGGGGCGTGCGAGGTGATCTATACCGCGAGCAACGGCGAGGCGAGGCGATTGAGTTTCGAGGAGGCGCGCAGGCGGCTTTTCGATTTTTCGTTCGATCCCTATCACTGTCCCGAACTGCGCTGGGGCGCGCGCGACGGGGATGAGCTTGCGACTTGCCCGGACGGTGCGACCAAGCGCGCCTGGTACGATGCGCAGCAGCGGCTTCGCAACCAGACGGAGCGGACCTATGATGTGTGTATGGGGTTCACGCTGACGGAGCTTCGCGCGGGCGTGCCGGGCAGCGGGCTCGATGCGCCGCCGGAAACGGATGTGCTGGGCGCGATCGGCACCGATACGCGAGAACAGCAGGAAGCGCAGGACAGGCCGGTGGAGGCGGATACTCCCGAGCCAGGCGGGCCGTCCAAACCCTAGGTCAGAAGCGATACCAGAGGCCGACGCGAAATGTCGTATCGTCGATGGTGCCCTGGCCGTCGATAAACCGTTCCACGCCCGCCTCAAATGCGGTGCCGGGGAGGATGTTCTGCGGGAGATCCTGGACGAGGGAGAAAGCGAGCTTGTTCGAGCGGTAGTGTTTTTCGTTCGGCAGAGAATCCAGCGCAGCGCCGTTGAGGCTTTTCAGAAGAAACATCGTGCCGGGCCTGGGCTTCGCTCCCAGTGTTATGTCGGCTCTTACCTCGTCCGGCCGGTCGCTGTTTCGCCAGCTCCAGCCGATCTCCTGCACGGAGAAGACCTCGACACCCATGAAGCTGTCGCTGCGCGCCAGGACGAGCGCGATTTCGGCGTCGACATCGCCGCTATGGATCATGACGGGATTTTCGCTGATGTCTTCGAGGTGAAGGGTGACGAGGGGCTGAATGGAGAAGAGCGTTTCCTCCCATGTGCCGATCGCATAGCGGAAACCGGCCTTGATACGGGAAATGCCACTGTTCTCGAAGGTGCCGACGACGAGTTCCGATCTCTCTTTCGTATGGGCGAGTTCGCCGATTGCCGTCAGATCGTCGATGAGGCCGAGTTCGAGGTAGGAGGTGATTTCGGTCTTGCGATATCGAAAGGGCGAAATCTTTCCGGTGGAGGTATCGATCTTGTCCTCGGTGCGCGCATTGGAACGCATGCGGGAGACGGTCGTGATGAGCTCGCCGGAACCGGGCGCGCGGGGCCAGCCGCCAGCCAGCGCCACGTCGCTGCAGAATATCAAAATGAGTGCGCAGGACAGGATTTTCGTCCCGCGCGAGAAGAATCGTCGCAACCCAAAGCCCCCATGCCCGAGATGGACATGGTGGCGTCCGGACTTGCCTAAGTAAATACGTCCACATAAGTAGAACTGCGGGGAGAGCTGGATTCCGGAACGCAAAGGAGCCGCCGTGGCCAAATCCAAGGAAACGATCGATCTTCTGCTGACGCGGCGCTCCGCGAAGGCGCTCACCATGGTGGAGCCCGGCCCGAGCGACAGCGAAATCGAGACGATCCTGAGGGCGGGGGCGCGCGTGCCCGACCACGGCAAACTCGCGCCCTGGCGCTTCATCCTTTTCAAGGACGATGCGCGCGCAAAGTTCGGCGATTTGCTGGCGAAGATTTACGCGGAAGTCGAGACGCGGGCGACGGAGGAGCAGATCGCTTTCGAACGCGGGCGCCTTTCGAGGGCGCCGCTGGTCGTCGCCGTCGTGTCGCGCGTGACGCCGGGCATCAAGATTCCCGAATGGGAGCAGATTCTCTCGGCCGGAGCGGTTTGCCAGAACATGCTGATCGCGGCGACGGCGCTTGGCTATGGCGCGCAGTGGCTCACCGAATGGTATGCGTTCGACGCATCCGTGAACGAAGCGCTGGGGCTTGGCGAGAACGAGAGGATCGCAGGCTATCTCTATTTCGGCAGCGAGAGCGTGGCGAAGGACGAGCGTCCGCGGCCCGAACTTTCCGACATCACTTCGGAATGGAAGCCGAAGGCCTGAGCGGCCCGAGACGAATGCTCAGTTTCCTGAATAATTCGGTGAACCGCGAACTTCCCCTTCCGCAAGGCGCGTAAGGGCAACGCCCTGGGCGACCGCCGTTCCGGTCAACTCATCCTTCTTCTTCGCCTTCGCTTCTCCGGGACTGAAGATCGATGTCCGGTGATCGTAGAGAAAGGAGACGAGTACGAGCGACAGAAGCGACCCGACGGCAACCGCCGCGCCCTGGCTCTGCAGATAGATGCTTCCGGTGAGGCCGACGCAAAGGGCGACGAGAATCCATGCGATCGTGATCTTGAAGGTCCGCATTGCGGTCTCCTCCGGCTTTCGAATTGCGCACCCGAAGCTAATATAGGCCGGAAACGTGCCGGAACGGAACAAGATGACGAAGAATCGCGAAAAAGTGTCGGGAGGAGATATCAAGGGCGTCCTCTTCGACAAGGACGGCACCTTGTTCGATTACCATGACACATGGGGTCCGATCCTGAGCGAGGTGGCGGAGGGGCTGGCGGGGAAAGACTCGCAGCTCGTCTCCCGAATGCTTGCCGCGATAGGCTACCGCGAGGAGACGGGCCGTTTCGCGGCGGGGAGCATCGCGGCGGCGGGGGATACGTTGGCGCTTGCCGATGCATGGCTCGGCTTGCTCGGTCTGGATGACCGGGAGGCGCTGATCGCGCGGCTCGATGAGCTCTTTGCGAAGCTTGGGCCGGAGAGATCCATTCCCGTCACCGATCTTGGCGCCTTCTTTCGCGGGATGAAGGCGCGCGGACTCATGCTCGGCATTGCGACGAACGATGTCGCCGCCTCTGCGGAAGGGACGATCCTCCGCTTCGGACTATCGGACCATCTGGACTTTGCGGCGGGTTATGACAGCGGTCATGGCGCGAAGCCCGGCCCCGGCATGGCGCTCGCCTTCTGCGCGGCGACAGGACTGAAGCCTGTGGAGATCGCCGTAGTGGGGGACAACAGGCACGATCTCGAAATGGGTTCGAGCGCGGGCGCGGGACTCCTGATCGGTGTACTGACGGGAGCAAGTGCCGAGGCCGATCTGGTCCCCTTTGCCGACTGCGTGCTCGCCGACATCACTTTGCTGCCGGGGTTGCTCGATCAGGAATAATCCCAGATCGACTTGAAGTCGCGCGTTTCGCCGAGGAGGCGCTGTGCTGGCGTCTTCTTGTCGATATGGCCGATGAGGTTTCGATAGGTGCCGAAGCCGCAGAGTTCCTGCAAGCGCGGCTCGAAGTTCTTCACGATATCGAGCGGAATGCCGAGCTGCTGGTTCTCCTGCTGGCGGATGAAGCCCGCGCAGTAGTTCATGGCGATGCCGACACGGCGAGCGGATGAGCGGTTTGCGCCGCCGCCATGCCAGAGGCTGCCATGCCAGATGAGGACGGAGCCTTTGGGCATTTCGGCCGGGATGCTGTCGTAATGGGTGCCGTAGTCCGGCGATGCGTCGCGCTTGTGCGAGCCGGGGATGATGCGCGTCGCGCCGTTTTCTTCAGTAAAGTCGGTGAGCGCCCACATGGAGTTGCAGACGAAGGCGATGTGCGGCTTGGCGGCGGGCATCACCTGGTCGTCCGCGTGAATGGGCTGCGCCCTCTCTCCGGGATCGATCGAGATGGAGGACAGAGAGGAAATGAGACAGCCGTCGTCGAGTACGCCTTCGACCACTGGCAGGACATTGGCATGCACGGGGATGCGCTGGAAAACAGGCGCGAGCGCCAGCAGATTATAGATGCGGACGGTGTGATGCCCCTCGAAGCCGTTCTTCGCGGGAACGATATTCATTTCCCGCTCGAGGCGCAGAAGCGTGTCGTTCAGTTCGTCGAGCAGGGTTGGTTCGATCGCGTCACGAATGATCGTATAGCCATCCTCCTCGATCGCCGCGACATGGGCAGCCGCTTCTTCCGGTGTCATCGTCTCCTCCCACAGGCGATCATGATAGGCTGAAGAATTGCGTCAGCGCCAGCTTGTCGGCTTCACGTCGAAGGCGAGGCTGATGCGACGCTCATCGCCCGAGAAGGGCAGCGTCCTGTGGAAGAGATAGGAGGGGAAGAAGAACGCCTCTCCCTCGCGCGGTTCATAGGTGACGGTCTGAGGCTCGAACGCCGCTTCGAATTCCGGCGGCGGATGGCCGAACTCGATCCAACCATCCCTGCCTTCGCTGCCGTGCCCGAGCGTGGCGGGAAGTGAGACGTAATAGACGCCGCTCATCCAGCCGCCGACATGAATATGGGAATGCTGGTGGCCGCCTTCCGAAAGCAGCGTGCCCCAGAGGTCGAGATGATAGGTCTTCGGCACCATGCCGCGATAGGGATGGCCGGGCTGCAGCTTGATGGTATCGAAATGCGCGTCGATGATCTTGCGGAGCGCCTTCTCGAAGGAAATGAAGGGCTCACGCGGACTGTCGAGGAGGAGGCCGGTCTGGCCGCCCTTGCGGGTTGCCTTGCCGAGAGGCTCCCAGACGGTGGTCGGGTCTTCGGCGAGGGCGGAGGCGAGAGCTGCGTTGAGTTCCGCCATCGAGGCATAGCCTTCCGGCGCTTCAAGATGCTGGCGGGAGACGAGTTCCGCGATCTCGGCGCGGTAGCCGGCCGGCATTTCGCCGAACTCCTGAGCGCGGGCATAAGGCAGCCATGCGGCGGCGCGGCGCTCCGGCCCGTGAGCTGCGAGGGCGCGCTCGAAAATTTCCGCGGCTTCGCGCGCCTGGCCGAGCTTCAACTGGGCCATGCCGAGGCTCACATAGGAGATCGTGTCCTTCGGGTTGAGCGCGACGGCTTTCTCATAGGCTGCCGCGGCGGCGGGCAAGTCGCCCTTCTTCTGAAGGGCGTTGCCGAGATTGCCGTAAGCCGCGGCGAGGTTCGGGTTCAGCCCGATAGCGGTGTTGAAGGCGGCGATGGCCTCATCCACACGCTCCTGACGAAGCAGAACCATGCCGAGCTGGACATGAACTGCCGGCGGGCCGCCATTTTCGATGGCGGCCTTGTACTGCGCTTCGGCGTCGGCAAAGCGGTTCGCGCGCTGATAGAGCTGGCCGAGCGTGGCGGCAATCTGCGGATGGGTGGGAAAGAGGTTCGCTGCATGCTCGTAATGCGTCAGCGCTTCGCCCCAGCGTCCGCCCTGCTGGAAGATGCGGCCGAGATTGATCCAGGGCGCAGGCTCCGTGGGCGCGAGGCTTATTGCGCGCTTGAGCAGCGCTTCGGCCTCGCGGAGTTCGCCGCGCTCGACCACGATGGAGGCGAGGAGGGCCATGAGGTCGGCATCGGTCGGGGTCTCGGCGAGCAAGGCGCGGCAGCGTTCCTCCGCAACCTTGCGGCGGCCTTCATTCATCAGCGCCAGGATTTCACGATAATGCTCGGGAAGCGCGGGCGCTTCCGGGGATTGCGTCGTCAACTCGATGCCCTTTCCGATTTCGGCTCAAACTGCACAGCGCCGGGCGGAAGGTCAATGCTCTCTGACTTTCGGAAAAGGGTGAACGGCTGCAACTGTCATAATCCAGTGCGATATTGAGGGGTTAGCCTATCGATTCGTCCTCCGGAACGGGCATCAGCGCCATGAATGAAAAGACCCCCGTTTCCTTTGCCGAAGCCTTTCGCGTCTGGGTGAAGATAGGGCTTTTGAGCTTTGGCGGCCCGGCGGGGCAGATCGCGCTCATGCACCGTATCCTTGTGGACGAGAAGAAGTGGCTCTCCGAACCGCAATTCCTGCATGCGCTCAATTTCTGCATGCTGCTGCCGGGGCCGGAAGCGCAACAGCTCGCCACCTATTCCGGCTGGTTGCTGCATGGCGTCAAAGGCGGGCTTGCGGCGGGGCTGCTGTTCATCTTGCCCGGAGTGGCGGTGATGCTCGGCCTTTCCATTCTCTACGCGGCCTATGCGGAGCTTGCCTTCGTCGAGGCGATCTTCTTCGGCATCAAGGCGGCGGTCTTCGCCATTGTTATCGATGCGCTGATCCGCATATCGAAGCGCGTGATGAAGACAGGCGCGCTTTACGCCGTCGCGGGCGCGGCCTTCGCGGCGATCTTCTTTCTCGACGTTCCCTTCCCCGTGGTCGTGCTGGGCGCGGCGATGTTCGGTCTGCTGGCCGTTCGTATTTCGCCTGCCGTTTTTGGCGATGCGCTGGAGACAAGGGAGGAAGCGATGGCCGAGGGCGCGCGCGGCGCAATCTCGCTGCCGCGAACGCTGGTCACGCTTGTCGCCGGGCTTGCCGTGTGGCTGCTGCCAGTCGTGGCGCTTCTCGCCGCCTTCGGGCCCGCGCATGTCTTTGCGCGGGAGGCGGTCTTCTTTTCGAAGATGGCAGTCGTGACCTTCGGCGGCGCCTATGCCGTACTCGCCTATGTGGCGCAGGAGGCGGTGCAGAATTTCGGCTGGCTCAATCCCGGCGAAATGCTGGACGGGCTGGGGCTTGCGGAGACGACACCGGGTCCGCTCATCCTCGTGCTTCAGTTCGTCGGGTTCATGGGCGCGTACCGGGCGGAGACTGGGCTCGATCCGATGCTTGCCGGTGTGGCGGGCGCGGCAATCACGACATGGGTGACCTTCGTGCCGTGCTTCCTCTGGATTTTCCTCGGTGCACCCTATGTGGAGCGGTTGCGGAACGTCGCGAGCCTCAACGCTGCGTTCACGGCGATCACAGCGGCCGTGGTCGGCGTGATCCTGAACCTCGCGCTCTGGTTCGGCCTTCACGTTCTCTTCGGCGAGGTCGCGGAAGCGCGTGTTTCGATCTTCCGGCTTTGGCTGCCGGAGTTTTTGACGCTCGACCCATGGGCGCTGGTATTGAGCGCGGCGGCTATTCTGGCCGTTCTTCGCTTCAAGGCGGGGATGCTGCCCGTGCTCGGCGTTTCCGCCGTGCTCGGGCTCGCAATCCGGATGCTTTGACGCCTATTCGGCGGCCTGCACAGCCGCCGCCTGGCGCTGCGGACCGCGGATGAGGCGGCCCGGCATCTCGCCTGTCGCTTCGCCATGCTCGAAAGTGACTACACCGCTGACGATGGTGGCGCGGTAGCCTTCCGAACGCTGGATCATGCGGCGGCCTTCGGCGGGAAGGTCGAAGACCATTTCCGGCGGCAGGATGCGGAGCTTGTCCATGTCGATCACATTGACGTCCGCCTTCATGCCGGGAGCGAGGACGCCGCGGTCGTTGAGGCCATAAAGACGCGCGGTGTCATGTGTCTGCATGCGGACGACCTGTTCAAGGGGCAGGCGGGGCCCACGCGAACGGTCGCGGACCCAATGCGTCAGCATGTAGGTGGGGAAGCTTGCATCGCAGATGACGCCGCAATGCGCGCCGCCATCGGACAGGCTCAGCACCGTCGAGGGGTGCTGCATCATTTCGTGGATGTGGTCGAAGTTGAAAAGCGCATAGTTCAGGAGCGGCAGATAAACATATCCCCGGCCATCCTTCTCCATCAGCATGTCGTAGACGATCTCGGCGGGGTTCCTGCCGGTGCGCTCGGCAAGCGCGGCCACGCTGTCTTCGGCGCTCGGTTCGTATTCGAGCGTTTCGCCATTCTCGAGGCGGAACATGCGGTCGAAGCCCTTGGTCAGGATATTGCCGAGGATGCCGATCTCGCGCGGCGTGTCGTTGACGATGCGGTCGCGGACTGCCGGGTCTTTCAGCTTCTCGATCCGCTCCGCGAAGGGGAGCGCTGCATATTCGTGATAGGCGGGATGCGCGATGAAGGGGTGTACCGTGCTCTGCCAGCCAAGCACCATGCCGGTCGGGCGGCAGGCGATCTGCGCGGTGACATTCGCGCCCTGCTTGCGGGCCTCGTCGGTGAGTTTCAGCATATCGCGCCACTTGTCGGGTTCGACCGGGGACTGGAGCAGGGCATAAGTGACGGGAAGGCCCGTCTCAGCCGACAACTCCTTCATCCAGTTGAACTCTTCTTCGGCAGGCGTCATGTCGGACGCCATTTCAAAGACGCCATGACCGGCGGCGCCGAGTGCGCGGCCGATGCCCATCAGCTCGGCCTTGTTGGCGAAGGTGCCAGGAACGGGCTCGCCGTCCTTGGAGAGATGCAACATGGTGCGAGAGGTGGAGAAACCGAGTGCGCCCGCCGCAACGCCTTCGCGCACGATCTCGGCCATCTTTTCGATGTCCTCGTCGGTCGCCGCCTCGTTGCGCGCGCCGCGCTCGCCCATGACATAGGCGCGAACGGAACCATGCGGCACCTGTGTGGCGATATCGAGCACGCGGTTCTGGCGGTCGAGGCTATCCATGTATTCCGGGAAGGTTTCCCAGTTCCACTTGATGCCTTCGGCAAGGGCGGCGCCCGGGATATCCTCGACACCTTCCATGAGTTCGATCAGCCAGTCATGCTTGTCGGGCCTAGCGGGCGCAAAGCCGACCCCGCAATTGCCCATGACGACCGTTGTGACACCATGCCAGCAGGAAGGAGAGATGAGCGGATCCCAGGTGACCTGACCATCGTAATGGGTGTGGATGTCGACCCAGCCGGGCGTGACGACATGACCGGTCGCGTCGATTTCGCGCTTGCCGCCTGCGGCGACGTTACCGACTTCGGTGATAAGGCCGTTGTCGATGGCGATGTTGGCCTTGCGCGGTTCCGCGCCCGTGCCGTCGACGACAAGACCGTTCCTGATGACGAGATCGTGCATTTCCATTCCTCCCCGAATGATTTTGCCGGGGAGGATACGCTCGGGCGAACCCGGGCGCCAGTCAAAATTAGACTGCGGTCTATTTAGCTGGCTACAGGGTTCGGAAGCGGTTTGCCGTCGAAGAAGGCGTCGAGATTGGCGATGACGGCGTCGCCCATGGCGATGATCGCTTCCGACGTGCCGCCGCCCAGATGCGGCGTGACGACGATATTCGGCAGAGAGACGAGGTCCTGCCGCGGATTCGGTTCATCTTCGAAGACATCGAGCGCCGCGCCTGCGATCGTGCCGTCCTTCAATGCGGCGATGAGCGCGTCTTCATCGATGGCGGAACCGCGCGAGATGTTGACGACATGGCCTTCGGGGCCGAGCGCCTTCAGCACCGCCGCATTGACCAGATGCCGGTTCGTCTCGTCCGCGCGGTGCGCGAGGATCAAGGTGTCGGCCCAGGTTGCGAGGTCGAGCGCGGAACGGAAATAACGATAGGGAACGCCCTGTTTTTCATTGCGGCCGGTATAGCCGATCCCGGTTTCGAAGCCTTCGAGGCGCGTCGCGATTTTCAATCCGATTGCGCCGAGGCCGACGATGCCGATCCTGCGTCCGGTGAGGCCGCGCAGGAAAAGGAGGCTGGCCGGGTTTTCTCCCCGCCAGGCGCCGACGCGGGCAAGCCTGTCCGCTTCGACGACCTTGCGGATGGAAGCGAGGAGGAGCGCCACGGCGAAATCGGCGACGGTTGCGGCATTGGCGCCAACCGTGTTCGCGACCTTGATCCCGCGAGCCTCGGCGGCCGCGATGTCCACGCCTTCATGGCCCGAACCGAAGCAGCATATGAGCTTCAGCTTCGGCATCTCCTCCATGAAAGCGGCGCCGGTCCTCGTGGCACCGATGGTGACCAGCGCTTCCGCCTCAGCACGGTTCACCGGATCGGTAATGACCGTAAAACGCTCGGCGAGTTTGCGCTCGAAGGGCTTGCCAAGAGGAAGGGCGACGAAGACGGCGGGTTTCATGAAGGTACTCTAGCGTTCGGCACGGGCGAGGAGGGCGCGGGCCTGTTTCAGATGGGGGATATCGAGCATGACGCCATCGAGCGCGACGACACCGACATCGCCGGCCTTTTCGAACGCCTCCACTACCGCGCGCGCATGGGCGAGATCTGAATCGCTTGGCGTGAAGACTTCATTGATGATGGCGACCTGTGCCGGGTGAATGGCCATCTTGCCGGTGAAGCCGTCGCGCGCGGCGGCGCGGGCTTCGGCTTCGAGGCCTTTCTCGTCGCGGAAATCCTTCCACACGCCATCGACCGGCTGCACGCTTGCGGCGACGGCACCGAGCAGCGTCAGCGTGCGTGCGAGCCGGTAGGGGCCGGTATAAAGCCCGTTCTCATCCTTGTTGTCGCGCGCGCCGAGAGCCGCGGCGAGGTCTTCCGCACCCCAGGTGAGGAAGGACAGACGCTCGTGGCTTCCGGCATAGGTGCCGAGGGTGAAGAGGGAGGCGGCAGTTTCGGTCGCCACGCAGCCGATGCCGATTTCCTTTGCGCCACCGAGCTTGTCGATATGCGTGCCCACTTTCTTCACGCAATCGCCCGAAAGCGTTTTCGGCACGACGATCATGTCGGGCTTTGCGGGGATAACTGCTTCCAGATCCTTTTCCCAGAAGGGCGTGTCCAGAGCGTTGATGCGGAGAACGAGTTTCGGGCCCTTGCGATCCGCCGTTTTCAGATAAGCGGCGGCGGCCGTGCGGGCGGCATCCTTGGCGGAGAGGGCGACGGAATCCTCAAGGTCGAGGATCAGCGCATCCGCGCCGCAGCTTGCCGCCTTCGACAGTTTCTTTTCACTGTCGGCGGGAACGAAGAGGAAGGATCGCATCTTTCAGTGTTCTCCCGGACCCTTGGCGTGCATGAAGGCCTGCCGGATGCAGGTCGCGACCTCGACCCCATGCTGGTTGTAGGCCTTGTGCTCGAAGGTGACGATGCCCGCAAGCGGACGCGACTTCGACCGGCGCTTCGAGACGACGCGCGTTTCGACACGGAGCGTATCGCCCTGAAAGACGGGCTTGGGAAAAGAGATGTCCGTCATGCCGAGATTGGCGATGGTGGTGCCATGCGTGGTGTCGTTCACGGAAATGCCGATCATCAGGCCGAGCGTGAAGAGGCTGTTCACCAGCGGCTTGCCGAACTCCGTTTCCGTCTCGGCATAGTGGTGGTCGAGGTGGAGGGCGGCCGGGTTCATGGTCATGGTGGAGAAGAGGACATTGTCCGTCTCCGTCACCGTGCGCCTGATCGGGTGCTTGAAGATGTGCCCCTCTTCGAATTCCTCGAAATAAAGTCCCGGCATTCCAGTCCTGTCCCTCTTTATCCGCAGGCTGTCTCGCCGCCTGCCTGTCGGGTAGGTTATAGCCTCGCGCAACAGAACACGAAACGGCGCGGGGAGGATAAGCATGGATTTCCGGTTCAGCGAGGAACAGCAGGCGATTGGCGAGGCGGTGAGCCGCATTTGCGCGAAGTATGACGACGCCTATTGGCTCGCGCATGACCGGGATGGCGGCTTTCCGGAAGATTTCGTGCGCGATATCGCAGGCGGCGGCTGGCTGGGTGTCGCCATGCCGGAGGCCTATGGCGGGGCCGGTCTCGGCGTGACGGAAGCGGCAATCGTCGCGCAGACCATTGCGGAATCGGGAGCCTGCCTTTCCGGCGCCTCCGCCATCCATATCAATCTCTTCGGGCCGATGCCGCTCGTCGTCTTCGGCACGGACGAGCAGAAGGAACGCAATCTCCCGCCGCTCATCCGGGGCGAGGACCGCTGCTGCTTCGGCGTGACGGAGCCCGATGCCGGGCTCAACACGACCGCGATTTCCACCCGCGCGGAGCGGGACGGGGACAATTATGTCGTCCATGGTCGGAAGATGTGGACATCGACGGCGCAGACCGCGAACAAGATACTCCTGCTGGCGCGGACCACGCCGAAGGAAAAATGTTCGAAGCCGACGGAAGGATTGTCGCTTTTCTATACCAATCTCGATCGCGGCGGTGCGACGGAAGTACGCGAGATCGAGAAGATGGGACGGAAGGCCGTGGATTCGAATGCGGTGTTCTTCGACGGACTGAAAGTGCCGAAGGAAGACCTGATCGGCGAGGAGGGGAAGGGGTTTCACTATCTTCTCCACGGGCTCAACCCCGAGCGCGTATTGATCGGGGCGGAGGCTGTGGGCGTCGGGCGCGTCGCGCTCAAAAAGGCGACCGAATATGCGCGCGACCGGGAAGTGTTCGGCAGGCCCATCGGCAAGAACCAGGCGATCCAGCATCCGCTGGCGAAATGCTGGGCGGAACTGGAGGCGGCGAACCTGATGGTCTTCAAGGCGGCTTCGCTCTACGACGCGGGCGAGAATTGCGGCGCGGAAGCGAATGCGGGGAAATATCTGGCCGCCGAGGCAGGCTTCAGGGCCTGCGAGACGGCGATCATGACGCATGGCGGCATGGGCTATGCCAAGGAATTCCACGTGGAGCGCTATATGCGCGAGGTGATGATCGCGCGGATCGCGCCGGTGAGCCGCGAACTCGTTCTGAGCTATATCGCCGAGCGAGTGCTCGAGCTTCCGAAATCCTACTGAGGGGACCGATGGCTTTCGAACTTCACGAGAGGCTGGCCGCGGATACGCTGCTCATCGCCGACCTCCCGCTTTGCCGGGCGCTGCTGATGAATGACCGACGGTTCCCGTGGGTTATTCTGGTGCCCCGGCGAGAGGGTTTGAGGGACTTCGACGATGTGGCTGCTGCCGAGAAGCCGAATTTTCACGCTGAGATCGACCTGGCCTCCGAGGTTTTGCGGGAGGCAACGGGAGCGGAGAAAATGAACGTGGCCGCGCTGGGGAATATGGTGCCCCAGCTCCATGTTCATGTGATTGCCCGCTTTTCCGGGGATGCGGCCTGGCCGGGACCCGTCTGGGGCGTGGGGACCGCGGAACCCTATGGCGAAGACGAGGCGAGGGCGCTCGTCGAGAAGTTGCGGCTCGGTTTCCACGGCTGAGAGCCGGCACGGTTAACGATTGGTTTAAGACTCGGCGACTAGTGTTCCATCCGAAGACGGGCTCACCCCCGAATCTCGAGGAGATGGACGCTTGGTCACCGCCCTTGTTGCCGATCAATCCGCCGAAGCGCGAGACGCCGCGAGCCATATGCTCGAACGGCTGGGATTCCGTATGGCTGGGGCGGCGGGCGCCGAGGAGGCGCTGGCCCTGATCGCGGAAACAGCGCCCGATCTGGTGCTTGCCGAAGGGAGCCTTCAGACGGCCGGGGGGCGGATGCTTCTTGAAGCGATCCGCATGCAGGCCGATGGAGGCCGGCCTTGCGTCTTCCATGTCACTTCGGACCCGGGTGCGGCGTCCATCCGGCGTGCGATGGACACCGGAGCTGACGACTACCTGGTGAAGCCTTATGACGAGGCGCTGCTGCGCTTCAAGCTGGCGCAGGCGCGGACGAGGGGACGGCTCGAAGCCGCGCGTCCGAAGCTCAGCCTGGTGCAGGGAGGCTCCAGCGCTGTCGCCGCTTCCCGCTACTTCGGTGTCTACGGCAAGGCTGTCTGAATATCCTCATCACCTGTGGAGAAGTCCGTAGCGGCCCGCGCCTGCAGGGTTTCGCGACCATTCCTCATGTTCAGATTCATGTTCCTAAGAAACTGAATCATCCTGCTGAGAGATTGGATCAGCATGTGGGGTGGCGAGATAAAATCTTCGCAAATTGAATCAGGAAAAACATTTAAGCAACTGATTTATATTATTTTTCGTTCTCGGCGCTCCAGCGTTCGAGATAGTCGAGACTCCCGGCATAGGGCTTAAGAGCAAGGAGACCCGCCAGGACGGCAAATGTCAGCACCACGGCCGGAACCAATACCAGCGAGTATCTAAGCATCGCTTCATCGGCATAGATGAAGTCGGTCGCCAAAGCGATGGAGGTTGGGCCGAGGCCCAGTCCGATAATGCTTACGACGAAGATGAGGATGGAGGATGCGAAGCCCCGCATCTGGTTCGGCATGAGTTCCTGCAGGGCGGAGGGGCCAGCGCCGGTCGTGAAGGTGGCGAAGAAGGTCGAGGGGCAGAGAAGCGCCAAGGCGATCCAGGGGTTGTCGAGAAGCGGGTAGAGGATCGAAAAGGGCAGCGCGCATATCCCAGCCGCAGCGCAGACGAGCATGCGGCCGTTCCTGATGCCGCGTGAAGTCAGATGGTCGGCTGCCCAACCGCCTGTCACTACGCCCGCCGTCCCGAAAATCACGATCACCCACCCGTACCACCAGCCCGCGACAGGGTAGGTCCAGTCATAGGTGCGGACAAAGAAGGTGGGGATCCAGGCCGCGACGCCATAGGCCATCATTGCCGAGAACGCGTAGCATAGGTTGAGAGGGACAATGGTGCGCCAGTTCCGGGCCATGTAGCCCAATACTTCGGAGACCGGGACCTCGACAGCTTTTTCCGTGCCGTCCGCGGCGATGGCCTTGCGCATATGGCCGCGGCGCTCCGGCTCCTTGAGCGTCCAGACCCAAAGCGCGATCAGAATGCCGGGCAGGCCGACGATGAAGAAGGTGATCTGCCAGGCATAAACCTCGCCGACAATCGGCAGGACCGTGCTGCCGCCTTCAGAGACCAGGGCGATTACGCCAGCGCCGATAATGAGGGCGAGACCGGCACCGATATAGACGCCCATGCCGTAGACGCCGAGAGCAAAACCCAAGCGTTTCGGTGGGAAATAGTCGGCGATGATCGAGTAGGCGGCAGGCGATAGCGCCGCCTCGCCGACGCCGACACCGGCGCGAAAGATGAAGAGCTGCAGGAAGGAGCGGGCGGTGCCGCAGAGCGCCGTCATCATGCTCCAGACGAAGACGCCGATGGCGATGATGTTGAAGCGGTGGTAGCGGTCCACCATGCGGCCGATGGGAAGCCCCGCAAGGCAATAAAACACAGCAAATGCAAAGCCTTGCAGCAGGCTCATCTGCGTGTCGGAAATCTGGAGGTCACGTTTGATGGGGCCGACGAGGAGGCTCAGAATCTGTCTGTCTATGAAGGAGAAGGTGAAAGCGAGAACCAGGACCGCGACGACGTACCAGGCGTATGTCTGACTTGGGTAAGGCTTTTCAGCCGGTCGCCTGTGCGGATGATGAAGCTCCTCCTCGACCTCGGCGGCCACTTCGACTTCGGACATGATCCCTCCCCAGGAATGCGGAGCCTTACTCCGCCGTTTTTCGCAGCTTAACGCGGACGCATGGGAATGCTCGCGAAAAACGCAGCTTTTCCGCCAGATGGAACAGGAAGACGGATGGCACGGGGCTTGCGACCGAAGGGACGCCAAAGGAAGGAAGTGGCCCCATGAGCCTTGTCGAAAACATTGCCGTACAGCCTACGATCGCGACCGCGCTGAAGTCCGCGAGTGCGCGCACGGGCACGGATTTCGACTATCTGCTGAAGACGGCGATGCGCGAGTCGAGCCTCGATCATGGAGCAAAATCAAGGACTTCGAGCGCGCTGGGCCTGTTCCAGTTCACGGAGCAGAGCTGGCTCGGGACGCTGAAGAAGCACGGAGCGCAGCTCGGTCTGGGGTCTTACGCGCAGGCGATTTCGCAGACGGGGAATGGCCGCTACAGCGTGGCAGATGCTGCCCAAAGGGCGGAAATTCTTGCCCTGCGCGAAGATCCGCATGTTTCGGCGCTGATGGCGGGGGCCTACACGCAGGAAAGCGCGGAAATCCTCGAAAGCAGGATCGGGCGGGAAGCCAGCGAAGGCGAACTATACATCGCGCATTTCCTCGGCGCGGGCGGGGCATCGAAACTGATCGAGGCGGCGGAAGAGACGCCAAATGCCCGTGCTGACACGCTTTTTCCGGCTGCCGCGGCGGCGAACCGCTCGATCTTCTATGAGAAGGACGGCAGCCCGCGGACGGCGGCGGAGGTCCATGCGAACCTGGTGGCGAAGCATGAGGGCACCGACGCCACGCGGATCGCGGAACTGGCCGCGCAAAGGGGACTGTCATCAAAACGTCACGATAACGTCACAAATCACGCGGATATCCCCGGTGGCGGGGACAAGAGGCGAGGCTATGCGACGCGCGGGGCCGTGACCTTGTCCCCGGTTTCCTATGGCGCGCCATCGGGCATGGCGAGCGCGGGCTTCGGCCAGCCGCCGCTCAAACTTACCCCCGGTGTGGTGGAGCTTCTCTCGTCGCTCGATCCCATTCCCGAAGGGCACGAGTCGCTGAGGGCGGAGAAGAGCGACCACCGCGACGCGGCGGAGGAGCGCCGCGAGGCACGGCGCGAGCGCGAGGGGCTGAAGCCTCATTCGGGGTTTGCGTTCGGTTGACGCCTAGGCGGTAAGGGCAAGCAGGCGGCGCAAGGGCGCGGGCTTCTCCACGAGATCGGCCAGGGTCGCTCCATCAAGGACCGCCAGCCACGCATCGAGCGCCTCCTTCAGAAGACGTTTCAAACGGCAGGTCGGCGCGATGCAGCAGGAATTCGCGTCGCGGTCGAAACATTCCACGATCCTGAAATCCTCCTCCATGGCGCGGACGACATCGCCGATGGCGATCTCTTCCGGCGGGCGCGCAAGACGAAGCCCGCCGCCGCGGGGTTTCGACGAAGCCTGCCTGACCCAGTTCATGCGCGACCTTCACGAGATGGTTGCGCGATATGGAAAAGCTGGCGGCGACTTCCGAGATGGTCACGAGCCGGCCGGGCGCGAGCGCAAGATGCATGAGGACGCGCAGCGCATAGTCGGTGTGGAGCGTCAGGCGCATCGGGTTTTCTCCGAAGATACTGCCGGGCAGGCGAAATGCCGCATGGCGATACGGGCGTTCTGCTATAAGGTGTATTTCAAATCTATCTTATAGGAGCGCGCCATGACAGACAATCGCGACGATGCGGAAGCGGGAAAGGCGCGGGGCATCTGGTGCCGCGAGGCGGATGCTGGGCCCGGCGTTACCAACGAAGCCGAGATCGAGACGCTGGTGCGCAGCTTCTACGGACGCATCCGTCAGGACGAGATGCTGGGGCCGGTCTTCAACAACGCGATCCATGACTGGGAACCGCATCTCCTGAAGATGTGCGATTTCTGGTCGAGCGTGATGCTGACGACCGGGCGCTACAAGGGACAGCCCATGCGCGCGCATCTGAAGCTCAAGACGGTGACGCCGAAACATTTCGACCGCTGGCTCATGCTGTTCCGGGAGACGGCGGAAGAAGTCTGCGACGCCGAAACCGCGGAACGCTTCGTGGAGAAGGCGGCGCGGATCGCGGAGAGCCTGCAGCTCGGCATGTTCTTCAAACCGCAGCTTCACGACCCGGAGCAGAGGCAGGCTTACGGGTGACGATGCGACAAGACTTCGCGCGAAAATGAAAGAAAACCCGTTACACTGACGCCCTGTACAGCGGAGCGGGGTGCGGTGAGTTCAGCGGCGGCGCCGGAAAAGAGCGAGACGGAACGCGACACCGAACGCGGCGCCGAACGTGATTGGCATGCGCTGGAGGCGGGCGAAGCACTGGCTGCGCTCGGCACACCGCATGGGGGGCTCAGTCCAGACGAGGCGGCACGCCGCCTCGCGCAATACGGTCCGAACCGCCTGCCGGAGGCGAAAGGGCGGAGCGCGTTTACCCGCTTCCTGCTGCAATTCCACAATCTTCTCATCTATGTGCTGATCGGAGCGGGCGCGCTTGCCGCCGCGATCGGGCATCTGACGGATGCCGCGGTGATTGCGCTTGTCGTGGTCGTGAACGCCATTGTCGGCTTCATCCAGGAAGGGCGCGCGGAAGAAGCGCTCGGGGCGATCCGCGCCATGATCGACCCTCATGCCTCGGTGCTGCGCGGCGGCCGGCGCGCGACGATAGCGGCCGGGGATGTGGTGCCCGGCGATCTCGTGCTGCTGGAGGCGGGCGACCGGGTGCCCGCCGATCTTCGCCTCGTCAAGGCGAACAATCTGAGGATCGACGAAGCCGCGCTGACGGGCGAGTCCGTTCCCGCCGACAAGGCGCTCGCGCCGGTCGCGAAAGAGGCGCCTGTTGGCGACCGCTTTTCCATGGCCTTCTCGGGCACATTCGTCGCGGCGGGACAGGGCATCGGCGTCGCCGTGGCGACGGGCGGGCACACGGAGCTCGGCCGCATCAGCGGCATGATCGGCGCGGTGGAGAAGCTCACCACGCCGCTGGTGCGGCAGATGGACGGCTTCGCGCGGCAAGTGACAATCGCGGTGCTGGCCGGCTCGGCGCTGGTCTTTCTCTATGCGACCTATGCCGCCCACTACGATGCGGCCTATGCCTTCATGATCGTGATCGGGCTGGCCGTTTCGGCGATCCCCGAGGGGCTGCCCGCGGTGATGACGATCACGCTGGCTGCCGGCGTGCAGCGCATGGCGCGACGCAATGCGATCATCCGGCGGCTTCCCGCCGTCGAAACGCTCGGCGCCGTTTCCATCATCTGTACCGACAAGACGGGCACGCTGACGAAGAACGAGATGACCGTGCGCGCGGCGCTGACGGCGTCGGCGCAGATCGAGGTGGAAGGCGCGGGCTATGCGCCGGAGGGGCGCTTTCTGGTGGACGGAGAGGCCATCGACATCGCCGCCTATCCCGTGATCGAGGAATTGTCGCTGGCGGGGCTGCTCTGCAACGACGCGCAGCTTACGCAACAGGATGGCGACTGGCATGCCGACGGCGATCCCATGGAGGGGGCGCTGCTTTCCTTCGCGCTGAAGGCCGGACATGACATCGGCGCAGCGCGGGCGCGGTTCGCGCGGCTCGATGAAGTGCCCTTCGATGCGCGGCACCGCTACATGGCGACCCTTCACGCGCGAGAGGACCGGCCGCCCGTCACCTATGTGAAGGGGGCACCGGAACGGATCGTCGAGATGTGTTCCCGGGTGGCGGCTCCCGATGGCGAAGCGGAGATCGATCCCGTCTTCTGGCAGCGGCGCATCGACGAACTTGCCGCGGCGGGACAGCGCGTGATCGGCCTGGCGAGGCGCGTCATGCCGGAAGGTTGCGAGACGATCACGCAAGAGGACGCGGAAGGGGGGCTGACGCTGCTCGGCCTCGTGGCGCTGATCGACCCGCCACGACCGGAAGCCATTTCCGCTATCGAGGAATGCCGGGCGGCGGGAATCTCGGTCAAGATGATCACGGGCGATCATGCCGAAACGGCAAAGGCGATTGCACGGCAACTCGGATTTTCCGCCGAGGCGGCGACCACGACCGGCGCGGCGCTGGATGCGCTGGACGATGGGCACTTCGCGAGGCGGGCGCGGGAGACGAGCGTCTTCGCGCGGACGAGCCCGGAGCACAAGCTCCGCCTTGTAGAGGCGCTGCAGGCGGACGGCTCCGTGATCGCGATGACGGGCGATGGCGTCAACGACGCGCCCGCGCTCAAGCGCGCGGATGTGGGCGTCGCGATGGGCAACAAGGGAACGGAGGCGGCGAAGGAAGCGAGCGAGATGGTGCTTGCCGACGATAATTTCGCCTCCATCGTGGCGGCGGTGCGCGAGGGGCGGACGGTCTACGACAATCTGACCAAGGTGATCGCCTGGACGCTGCCGACGAATGGCGGCGAGGCGCTCACCATCATTCTGGCGATCATCCTTGGGCTGACATTACCGGTGACGCCGGTGCAGATTCTCTGGATCAACCTGGTGACCGCGGTGGCTCTCGGATTGACGCTTGCGTTCGAACCGGCGGAGCCGGGCGTGATGAAGCGTCCTCCGCGGCTGGCCGGGGCGCCGCTGCTTTCCGGACGGCTGCTCTGGCGCATCGTTTTCGTGTCGCTCGTGATGGTGACGGGCACACTCGGGATCTACACATTCGCGACGATGCGCGGGCTTCCCCTGGAGGCGGCACGCACGATGGTGGTGAACGCGATCGTGGTGATGGAGATCTTCTATCTCTTCAGCGTGCGCTATGTGCACGGAACGTCGCTGACCCTGCAGAGCGTTCTCGGCACGCGGGCGGTGCTGATCGGGGTCGCCATCGTGACGGGCGCGCAATTCGCCTTCACCTATCTGCCTTTCATGCAGACCGTGTTCGAGACGCGCGCGCTTTCGCTTGAGGAGGGGCTTGCCGTGGTGGCGGCCGGTGTCGTGCTGCTTCTCGTCGTGGAGATCGAGAAACGCATGGCGCGGGCGCTCGGTTTCGGAGGTTGAAGGAATGGCCTCGCTCTCGCGAGGCTCTGCGAGTGGGTCGCGGGAATAAATCCCGCGATGACATTCGGGGTGTCGCAGCGCCCGCTGCCTTCAACCTATTTGATCGCGCCGGCGGAGCGCAGGGTCTCGATCTCCGCGTCGGAGAAGCCGGCCGATTTCAGCGTTTCCAGCGTATGCTGGCCAAGCGCGGGCGAGGCCGATTTCGGCGTGTCGTCATAGCCCGGAAAGCGGATGGGCGAGGCGGGCGAGAGATAGGTGCCGCTGCCGTCTTCCTCCGGCACCTCGACATAAGCGCCGGAGGCCTTCGCCTGCGGATCGGCATGGACATCGGCGGGGCTCATGAGCGGGGCCCAGATGATATCTTCCGCGTCGAGCTTTGCGCGCCAGTGTTCGACGTCATGTTCGGCGAAAGCGGCATCGAGAATATCCACGATTTCGGCGGCGTTGGCGCGGCGCTTCTTCGGATCGTCGAAGCGCGGATCGTCGATCAGTTCCGGCTTGCCGACGGCGCGGCAGACCGCGCCCCAGTCGACCGAGCCCTGACGCGGCACGATGACGATCCACTTGTCCTTCGTCTTGAAGAAGTTGCTGATCGGCATGAGCGCTTCGTGGCGCGACTTGGTGGAGCCGAGCTTGCCGTAGCGAAGCTGGACGGCGGTGTCGGAACCGGCGGCATAGATGCCCGCGCGCAGGAGCGACGCCTCCACGAGGCGGCCCGTGCCCGTCTTCTGACGCTCGACGAGGGCGGCGAGAATGCCGCCGACGGTCGCCATGCTGGTGGTGTGGTCGCCGATGCCGGTGCGCAGCGTGACGGGCTCCTTGCCCTTCACGGTCTGCAGCCAGCCGATGCCGGAACGGGCATAGAAGGCGGCGATGTCGAAACCGGGGCGGTCGCGGTCCGGCCCTTCGAGGCCATAGCCGGTGACGCTCGCATAGACGAGGCGGGGGTTCACCTTTTTCAGGCTCTCATAGTCGAGGCCCGCGCGCTCCAGCCCGCCGGGGCGGACATTGGTGATGAAGACGTCGGCGTCCTTCACGAGGCGCTTCACGGCCTCGACGCCTTCGGGCTTCGAGGTGTCGATGGCGAGACCCTTCTTGCCGCGATTGTCGAGATCGAAGATGGGGGAGCCCTTGAGGTGGTCGGCGCCGACATTCTTCATGGTGTAGCGCATGGGGCAGCCTGCCAGCGGCTCGATCTTCAGGACTTCCGCGCCCCAGTCCGCAAGGATGCCGCCCGCGCCGGGCGCGGCGATATAGGTGGCCATTTCAATGACCTTGATACCCTCGAGCATGGATTTCGGTCCCCGTTAGCGAAGTTTCTGATTGGGGCGGATCATCCATGAAAAGGCGGGGGAGTCAAAGTCCCGGACGCGGGGGCGGAAAATCCGCTGGACGAAATCGCGAAGGCGACGAGTCCCCCGCGTCGCGCCGGCACCCTCTCGCCGCCGCGTTTGCCATAACTTCGGAAGACGGGGGAGGGTCCGCAAAAGGTAAACAGTTTCCATACGACTACGGAGCATCTGAGCATGATCGGGGCGCTGATGCTCGCGCCGATCTTCATGCACAAGCGTGGAAAAGCCTGATTTTGCTTGTTTTACGCGGTGTTGCGTGAGTGAGGTAAATCTTCCTTAAGCGGTTCCGTCCTAGGGTCGGTCCGGGTGTGCCCCGAAATCCGGGGCGCTTTCGGACAGGCCGAGGCCGTCATGAACGCGGGACAGTTGAGCATTGCGGATGTCGAGCGGCTCCTTTCGGATCCGTCCGAGGACGCGCGCGCGGCCGTTGCCGTGAAGGTTGCGCGGCAATTCGCGAATGTGGAACTGGCGCCGCGCGAACGCGAACTCGCCCATGAGATTCTCGGCTTCCTCGTCCATGACGTAGCGATTTCCGTGCGCGAGGCGCTGGCGCGATGCATCGACGAGAATGCGGGCGCGCCGCGCGATGTCGTGCTCAAGCTCGCGAGGGATATCGACCAGGTGGCGATACCGGTTCTCGAGCGCTCGCCCGTGCTGACGGACGAGGATCTGGTCGGGCTCGTCTATTACGGCTCGCCGGCCAAACAATGCGCGATCGCCGGACGGCCGGATGTCGCCGCGCCGGTTTCCGAGGCGATTGCCCATCGCGGGGACCGCAGCGCCGTGCTGAGGCTCGTTCACAATTCGAGCGCCGTCATCAACGAGGCGGCGGCGACCATACTCGTCAAACGCTATGCGGACGATGCGGATGTTTCCGTGCCGCTGGTGCAGCGCGGCGAATTGCCGGCGCTGCTGGTCGAGCGGCTGATCGCGATGGTTTCGGAACAGCTGCGCCAATATCTCGTGGAGCGGCACGAGATCGATCATCGCGTGGCGGCGACGCTGGAAGAGCAGACGCGCGAAAGGACGACGGCGGAAGCCATTGCGCGGATGAGCGACGCCGACATGCGCGCGCTGGTCGCGCAGCTCAGCGAGAACGGGCGGCTGACCGCGACGCTGATCCTGCGCGCGGCCTGCGCGGGCGAATTCCGTTTCGTGGAGGCGGCCTTCGCGGAGCTTACCGCCGTGCCGGACGAACGGCTGTGGCGGCTCATCCACGATGTGGGCGCACTCGGCTTTCGCGCGGTCTATGCGCGGGCGGGGATGCCCGAGGCGCTTTATCCCGCCTTCCGCCGGGTGCTCGACATCTATCAGGCGGTCAGGAGTTCGGACGGGACGCTCGATCTCGAGCTCTTCCGCTTCCATGTGCTCGCCGGTCTCAAGGAGACCTTCGAGGAAGTGGATGCGACCGACCTCGACAGCATGATCGACAAGCTGGCGCGGCTGGCCGTTGTGCCGGGGCAGAGGCGACAGCAAGTGGCTTGAAGACGAGCGAAGCCCGTTTCCCCTGCGTGAGGAAATGATCTAGGTTGCGCCCTCCTGAAGACATGAAGAGGGCCCGACCATGAACCACACCCATCAGGAAGCCTTTATCTGCGACGCCGTGCGCACCCCCATCGGGCGCTATGGCGGATCGCTTTCGAGCGTGCGCGCGGACGATCTCGGCGCGGTGCCGCTGATGGCGCTGATGGAGCGGAATCCGGACGTGAACTGGGAGCGGGTGGACGATGTCATCTTCGGCTGCGCGAACCAGGCGGGCGAGGACAACCGGAACGTGGCGCGCATGTCGTCGCTGCTTGCGGGGCTGCCGGAAGGTGTGCCCGGCTCGACGATCAACCGGCTTTGCGGATCGGGCATGGATGCGGTCGGCACGGCGGCGCGGGCCATCAAGGCGGGCGAGGCGGCGCTGATGATCGCGGGCGGCGTCGAGAGCATGTCGCGCGCGCCCTTCGTGATGGGGAAGGCGACGGCGGCCTTCTCGCGCGATGCCGAAATCTACGACACGACGATCGGCTGGCGCTTCGTGAACCCGCTGATGAAGCGGCAATATGGCGTCGACTCGATGCCGGAGACGGCGGAGAACGTCGCCGAGGATTTCCAGATCTCGCGTGAGGACCAGGACGCCTTTGCATGGCGGAGCCAGACCCGTGCGGGCGCCGCGATGGAAGCGGGCCGCCTTGCCGAAGAAATCGTGCCGGTGACCATCGCGGGCCGGAAGGGCGAGACGGTGGTGAGTGCGGATGAGCATCCGCGCCCCGAGACGACGCTCGAAGCGCTGGCGAAGCTCAAGGCGCCGTTCCGCGAAGGCGGCACGGTGACGGCGGGCAACGCATCGGGCGTGAATGACGGCGCCTGCGCGCTCATCATCGCATCAGGCGAGGCGGCGGAGGCGCATGGGCTCAAGCCCCGCGCACGGATCGTCGCCATGGCGACGGCGGGCGTTCCGCCGCGCATCATGGGCATCGGCCCCGCACCCGCGACGCGCAAGGTGCTGGAGAAGACGGGCCTCAATATCGGGGATATCGACGTGATCGAGCTCAACGAGGCTTTCGCTTCGCAGGGGCTCGCCGTGATGCGCGATCTCGGCCTGCCGGACGATGCGGATCATGTGAACCCGAATGGCGGCGCCATTGCGCTCGGCCATCCGCTCGGCATGAGCGGCGCGCGGCTGGTGACGACTGCGATGTATGAACTGGAGCGGCGTCAGGGCCGATACGCGCTCTGCACCATGTGCATCGGCGTGGGCCAGGGCATTGCGATGGTGATCGAGCGGGTGTGAGGGTCAGAAGCCCAGCGCAAGCTGCACAAGGCTCGGCCGCGTGACGAGACCGGCGGGCGGGCGCTTCGTCGCCTTGCGGGCGGAACGCGGCCGGGGCCGGGCGATCTTCGGCGCGGGTTCTTCCTTGCGAAGGTTCGCCGGTTTGGCCGATACGCCTTTTGTTCCGGCGGGTTTTGTTTTCCGCATATGCGGCAGCACGCGCGGGCGGCGGACAAGCGCGAGTAGATGACGATCCGGGAAGAGGCAGGTGCGGTCCAGACGCCAGGCGACGCCGCGCACTTCCTCCGCCGGGATCATCGGGTCGACATCTTCCCAGGAATATTCGACGACGGGCGCGGAGAAGGAGGCCTCCTCCGTGCCGGTCCCGGCGGGCTCTATCTCAAATTCCGCTTCGGGGAGGGCCTCCGTCAGAAGGAGGATTTCCTCTTCTTCCTCTTCTTCGGGAATGGCGAGAACGGGCGGCGACCACCCGGCGAGATCCTGCGGGGAAAGCGGGCGGCAGAGAAGCGCGCCCTGAGCGGCGGTGAAACCGAGGGTGGGGAGCGCGAGCAGCGTCGTCTCGTCCTCGACGCCGACCGCGGTCGCACCGAGGCCCCGGGAGGCGGCGAGCGAAACGCGCTTGCCGACGAAGCCAAGACCCGACCCCTTGAGGCGGCGGGCGAACTGGATGATGGAAGCGCCGCCGATCTTCACTTCGTCGAAGCATTCAGGCGTCAGCACATCGTCAGGCACGATGACGGCGCCGCCGCCATCAAGCGCGGTGCGGAAGCCGAGGCGGCGGAATGTCGCCAGAACCTGTGCGGCTTCCTCGCCGTGCCGCGCGAAGGCGCCCTCCGGCACTTCAAGCATCAGCAGGGCGGGATCGAGCCCGCGCTCGGACATGATCTCGTCGAGCGCGCCGGGCAGGCCCATATCGGCGAGATCCTGCGGCCCGAGATTGATGGAGACCGGCCAGTCACGGCCCGCGTGCTGCCAGTCCACAAGCAGGTCCGCGGCGGCGCGGGCGACGAAGCGGGTCAGTTCACCGGAACGCTCGCGCTGTTCAAAGAAGGACAGGAAGAGGCCGGGCGGCAGCAGGCCATAATCCGGATGGTTCCAGCGGACATAGACTTCGACGCCGAGAACCTTCGATTCCGCTAGGGAAAGCTTCGGCTGGCAGACGAGAAACAGGTGTCCGGCCTCGAAAGCGAGATCGATGTCGCGATTGGTAAGGCGAAAGGAACTGCTGTACATCTCTTTCCCATACGGCTTTGCGCCGAACGGGATAATCGTGACGGGAGTCCCTTTCGGAGAGCTTAACCGGGGGAAGAAGAGCGGCGGGCAGCGTCGCCAATGCGTGAACAAGATGCGTGAAATTCGATTCAAATTCGAAACATCACGCGACGGGAGGTTGAAGAAAATGGCGGATGGGCAGGCAAAAGCGGGCGATGCGCTGATTCCGGCGGCGACGATCCTGTTGCTGCGGGACGGGATGGAAGGGCTCGAGGTCTTCATGGTGGTGCGTCATCACCAGATCGACTTCGCGAGCGGCGCGCTCGTCTTTCCGGGCGGCAAGGTGGACAAGCTGGACATGGCGCCCGGCGTGCGCGAACGCGCGGACGGCATGGAAGGGCTCGACGACTGGGAATTCTCGATGCGGGTGGCGGCGATCCGCGAAGCCTTCGAGGAATCGGGCGTGCTGCTCGCGCGGAGCGAACAGACCGGCTCGATCATCAATGCGGGCCGCCTGAAGACGCTCGAACATTACCGAGACCCTCTGAACAGGGGCGAGGTGGGCATTGCCGACTTCCTTGCGAAAGAGGGACTTCGCCTTGCAGGCGACATGCTGACGCCTTTCGCGCACTGGATCACGCCGAACATGATGCCGAAGCGTTTCGACACGCGCTTCTATCTCGCGAATGCGCCGGAAGACCACCTGGCGGTGCATGACGGATCGGAATCGGTCGACAGCGTGTGGATCCGTCCGGAGCTTGCGCTGAAGGAAGCGGACGAGGGCAAGCGCACGATCATCTTCCCGACACGGATGAATGTGGAGAAGGTGGGACGCAGCCCGAATGTCGCCCATGCCATCGAGACGGCGCGGACTACGCCCGTCGTCACCGTGGAGCCGCAGGTGATGAAGAACGAGAAGGGCGAGCCGATCCTGCGCATTCCCGCCGAAGCCGGATACAGCGTGACGGACGAGCCGCTTTCGGCGGTCGCCAACGTGGCGAAGCCGAAGGCGGGCTGAGGCAATGGAGGGCTGGAGCACCGCCTTGTTGAACGGGGTTCTGGCTCTCGTCGCGCTATGGGGCGCGATGCGGCTTTATGGCGAACGGGTGCGGCCCGGCATGCTTTTCGGCGCGGCGGCGCTTTTCACGGTGTTTCTTGCCGCGATTTTCGGAACATTTCGCCATGCAGGACTCGACGCGGTCAACGGCATCGATGACGGCTTGTCGACGATCTCGGCCATCGTGAGCCCGAGCTGGGCGATTGCCGCGGCGATCTTCGCCTTTCGCGGAGTGCAGGACGGAACGCGGATCGCCGTTCTCTGGATCGTGCCCGTGATTGTGGCGGTGCTCGCTTTCCTGCCGCAGACCATGCTTCTCGGACAGGTCTATGCGCAGATCGCGGGGCTCGCCATGCTCTGCGTGCTGGTGGGCGCGGGCGTGATCGCCGCCATTCGCGGCCGCGCCTGGCCGGGCGCCGCGCTGGCGATTGCGGCGGCGGGATATGCGATGGCATCGCTCGCCATTCTGGGCGTTTTCGGAAATACGGACGTGGCGATGCTCGACACGTTCCATATCGGCATTGCGATATGGGCAGGGGCATTCGCCTGGGGGTTGCCGGGAGCTGCCCGTCCTCATCAAAGGTAACTTGAAGAGGTTTACCCGGCCTTCTTAGTCACTTACGTGAGCTGTCTCTCACCCCTCCCCGAAAAACACTTCGCTTCGCTCGCGTTTTTCGACCCTCCCACAGGGGGAGGGTGATCCCGACGGCAGATGCCTCGGAAAGACGAAATTCAATACAGGAACTGCTCGGTGATGATGCGTTCCTCGAGGCCGTGATCCGGATCGAAGAGCATCAGCATGTCGATGCTTTCGTCTTCCTCCACCTCGACGTTGCGCACCTCGCGGAATTCCGTGTGGTCGGCCACGGCGCTGACGGGACGCTTTTCCGCCTCCAGGATTTCGAAGCGAACCTTTGCGCGATGCGAGAGCAGCGCGCCGCGCCAGCGGCGGGGCCGGAAGGCGCTGATCGGCGTCAATGCAAGAAGCGCAGCGTCGATCGGGATAATGGGGCCCTGCGCCGACAGATTATAGGCGGTGGAGCCTGCAGGCGTCGCAACCAGCACGCCGTCGCAAACGAGTTCCTCCATGCGCGTCTTGCCGTCGATGGAAATGCGGATCTTCGCGGCCTGATAGGTCTCGCGGAAGAGGGCGACCTCGTTGATCGCGAGCGCCTCGCGATGGCTTCCGTCGGCAAGCGTCGCGCGCATCCTGAGCGGATGGATGGTTGCGCATTCGGCAGAGGCGAGGCGCTCCTTCAGATTGTCATCCCTGTATTCGTTCATCAGGAAGCCGACCGAGCCCCGGTTCATGCCGTAGATCGGGATGCGGCGCTTCATGTATTGATGGAGCGTCTGGAGCATGAGACCGTCGCCGCCGAGCGCCACGATGACATCCGCCTCCTCAGGCGGGGTTTCGCCATAGCGCTTGCCGAGAGCCTCGCGCGCGGCCCTGGCCTCGGGCATATCCGTCGCCACGAAGGCGATCTTCTCGAATTTCATCGTCTCTATCCCGGGGCGATTCCTCGATGGCCGACGATGCGGCGACACAAGGAGGTAAGCATATGGGCGCGGATACGCAAGCCAAGGATGAAGGAGAATTCGTCTTCGTCTATTCCACCTTCGGCTCGATGGGGGAGGCCGAGCGGGCGGCGGAGGCGCTGGTCCGCGAGAAGCTGGCTGCCTGCGTGAATATTCACGGGGGTATGCGCTCCGTCTACGAATGGAAGGGGACGGTGGAGAAAGAGGACGAGGTGGCGGCCTTCATCAAGACGCGGGCGGCGCTTGCCGGGCGGGTCATGGCGCGGCTCGGGGAGCTGCATCCTTATGAAGTGCCGGCCATGCTGGTGCTGCCGATCGCCGACGGGAACGAGGATTATCTGGAGTGGGCGAGGGGGCAGACGAAGGGGTGAAGTTCAGCCGCCGGTGAGCGACATGTGGCGCGAGACGGCGGGACGGTTGTGGTCGCGGTCGATGATGAAGTCATGGCCCTTGGGCTTCCGGCCGATGGCTTCATCGATGGCGGCGTCGAGCAGATCGTCGCTCTCGCTCGCGCGGACGGGCGGGCGCAAATCCGCCGCATCGTCCTGGCCGAGGCACATATAAAGCGTGCCTGTGCAGGTGAGGCGGACGCGATTGCAGCTTTCGCAGAAATTATGCGTGAGAGGTGTGATGAGGCCGAGCTTGCCGCCGGTTTCCTGCACCTTCACGTAGCGCGCGGGGCCGCCCGTGCGCTCGTCCAGTTCATCGAGCGTCCAGCGCTCCGCCAGCGAGCGGCGGACCTGAGACAGCGGCAGGTATTGATCCGTGCGGTCGCCGTCGATGTCGCCCATCGGCATGGTCTCGATGAGGGTGAGATCGTGGCCCTCTCCATGCGCCCATTCGATGAGGGACGGGATTTCCGCCTCGTTGACGCCTTTCAGCGCAACGGTGTTGATCTTCACCTTGAGGCCAGCGCGTTTCGCGGCGGCGATGCCATCCAGCACCTGGGGCAGGCGGCCCCAGCGCGTGATCTGCTGGAAGAGGGTTTCATCGAGCGTGTCGACCGAGACGTTGACGCGGCGGACGCCCGCGGCGAAGAGGTCATCCGCGTAACGCGCGAGCTGGCTGCCGTTGGTGGTCAGCGTCAGTTCGTCGAGGGCGCCGGTTTCGAGATGGCGGCCGAGCGAGCGGATCAAGGTCATCACATCGCGGCGTACCAGCGGCTCGCCGCCCGTAAGGCGGAGCTTGCGGACGCCTTTGCGCACGAAGGCGGAGCAGACGCGGTCGAGTTCCTCGAGCGTCAACAGGTCCTGCTTCGGCAGGAAGTTCATGTGCTCGGACATGCAATAGACACAGCGGAAGTCGCAGCGATCCGTCACCGAGACGCGCAGATAGGTCACGGCCCGGCCATGCGGGTCGATCATGGGTGTTGCGGCAGCCCGGGGAAGCGGCTTCTCCATGTCCATGACCGGAATATAGCAACTGGTCAGGCGGATTTCGCCCCCTCCGGCGATAAGGTTTTCGTGAGGGCTTTTGCGGGCCGCGCAGGCCGGGTAGCCTTCGCCCCCAAGAAAACGGGGGAGACCAATGGCGGACTACATTCTTTCCATCGACCAGGGGACGACGAGCACGAGGGCGCTCTTGTTCGACCGTTCGGGCTCGCCCATGCGGGTGCGCCAGAAGGAGCTTCGCCAGATCTTCCCGAAGGATGGCTGGGTGGAGCATGATGCCGAGGAGATATGGGCGGCGACGCTGGAGGTCTGCCGGGGCGTGCTGACGGCGGGCACGACGGCTCAGAACATCGCCGCCATCGGCATCACCAATCAGCGCGAGACGACCGTGCTCTGGGACCGGGCCACGGGGAAGCCCGTGCACAATGCCATCGTCTGGCAGGACCGGCGCACCGCCGCCTTTTGCGCGAAGTTGAAGGAGGAGGGTAAGGAAGCCACCTTCCAGACGAAGACGGGGCTGCTGCTCGACCCCTATTTCTCGGGCACGAAGCTCCGCTGGCTGCTCGACAATGTGGAAGGTGCGCGGGCGAAAGCCGAGAAAGGCGAACTCTGCTTCGGCACGATCGACTCGTGGCTCATCTACAAGCTGACCGGCGGCAAGCGGCACGTGACCGATGCGACCAATGCCTCGCGGACGCTGCTTTTCAATATCGAGACGAATGAGTGGGACGACGAGCTCTTGAAGCTTCTCGACGTGCCGCGCGCGATATTGCCGGAGGTGCTGGACTGCTGCGCGGATTTCGGCACGGCGGAGAGGGACCTGCTCGGCGCGGCGATACCGGTGGCGGGCGTCGCGGGCGACCAGCAGGCGGCGACGGTGGGGCAGGCCTGCTTCGAGCCGGGGCTGATGAAATCGACCTATGGCACGGGCTGCTTCGCGGTGGTGAATACGGGCAAGCAGCGCGTCGAAAGCCGAAACCGGCTGCTCGGCACCATCGCCTACCGGATCGGCGGCGAGACGACTTATGCACTCGAAGGCTCGATCTTCATGGCGGGAGCCATCGTGCAATGGCTGCGCGACGAGATGAAGCTGATCGACAGTTCGGAAGAGAGCGAGGCAATGGCGCGGGACGCGAACCCGCATTCGCATGCCGTGCTGGTGCCGGCCTTTACGGGGCTCGGCGCGCCTTACTGGGAGCCGGATGCGCGGGCGGCGCTGTTCGGCATGACGCGGGACACGGGCGCGAAGGAGGTGGTGCGCGCGGCGCTTGAAAGCGTGTCCTACCAGACGCGCGACCTGATGGACGCGATGGGGGCGGACATGAAGGCGGCGGGGCTCGTCAGCCCGCAGGCGCTTCGCGTCGATGGCGGCATGGTGGCGAACAACTGGTTCGCGCAGAACCTCGCCGACATTCTGGCGCGGCCCGTCGAACGGCCGGAAATCACCGAGACGACGGCGCTGGGCGCGGCCTATCTTGCAGGGATGCAGACGGGTTTCTATGGCAGCATGGACGATGTCGCGTCGCACTGGCGCTGCGAACGGGCGTTCGAGCCGGAAATGGCGGAGACGGAGCGCGCCGAGCGGTACAGTCGCTGGCAGGGATATGTGAAGCGGGTGATCGGGTGAAGGCGCGGCGACTTCATCCGCGCTATAGTCGCTCTCAAGAACACCATCCCGGGAGGATGACATGGCGTCGGACGATCTCATCAAGAAGCTGAAGGCGGCGCTCGGCGATGCCGGTGTGCTGACCGGCAAGGACGCCGAGGAGAAGGCGGTTGGCGGCTGGAGCAAGCTCGGCATTCCGGCTGCGGTGCTGCGGCCTGCAAGCACTGAGGAAGTCTCGAAAGCGCTGAAGCTCTGCCACGCCGCGGGCGAGGCGGTGGTGCCGTGGGGCGGGAAGACGGGGCTTGTGGAAGGCGGCGAGGCGGACGGGCACATCGCGCTGTCGCTCGAGCGCATGAACAAGATCGAGGAGATCGACACGCTGGGCGGCACGATGACCGTTCAGGCGGGCGCGGTGTTGCAGACGGTGTGCGAGGCGGCGGAGGAGAAGGGGCTCATTTTCCCGCTCGATCTCGGCGCGCGCGGATCGGCGACCATCGGCGGCAATATCTCGACCAATGCGGGCGGCAATCGCGTGATCCGGTATGGCATGACGCGCGACATGGTGCTGGGGCTCGAGGCGGTGCTGGCGGACGGCACCGTGATGACCTCCATGAACAAGCTCATCAAGAACAATGCGGGCTACGACCTGAAGCAGATATTCATCGGTTCGGAAGGGACGCTCGGCATCGTGACGCGGGCGGTCTTGCGCGTCTGGCCGAAGCCGAAATCTCAGGATACGGGCTTCGTGGCGGTGGAGAGTTTCGAGCAGTTGCCGAAGTTCCTGCGCCATATGGAGCGCGCGCTTGGCGGCACGCTCTCGGCCTTCGAGGTGATGTGGGAGGATTTCTACAAGCTCGTGACGATGGAGCCTGCGAAGGGCAGGCCCGTGATCGCGCATGGTCATCCCTATTATGTGCTGGTCGAATCCATGGGCGGCGACCAGGAAGCCGACAGCGCGCGCTTCGAGGCGGCGATGATGGAGGCGCTGGAGGCGGGCGAGATTTCCGATGCGGTCATCGCGAAGAGCCAGGCGGAGCGCGATGCGATGTGGGCGCTCCGGGACGATGTGGCGCAGGTGGTGCACACCTATCCGATGTTCACCTTCGATGTGAGCCTGAAGATTTCCGACATGGAAAGCTATATCGATGAAGTGCGCGAGGGCTTGCGCGCGAAATGGCCGGAGAGTTCGCTGATGGTTTTCGGCCATCTGGGCGACGGGAACCTGCATGTCATTCCCGGGCGGTTTCCGGATGCGGAGAAGGAGACGCGGCGCGGCGTCGAGGCCATTGTCTATGGCGCGCTGCGCGAGCGGCATGGCTCCGTCTCGGCGGAACACGGGATCGGCCTTGAGAAGCGGCCCTATCTCGGCTGGTCGCGCTCGGGCGAGGAAGTGGCGCTGATGCAGCTCCTCAAGCGGACGCTCGACCCGAAGAACATTCTCAATCCGGGCAAGGTGCTCGAACCGCAGCCGCAGGTGAAGGCAGCGGAATAGGCGGTTTGCGGCGGGGCGGGGAGCGTGGCAGACTGACCGGAACGAAGAATCCGGTTTTCAAAAATCAAGACGGAAGGCGGTCCCCATGTCCGTGGCGGCAGATTTCAGAGACGTTCCAGTGCGCGAGCAGGTATCGGAGGCCGAGTGGCAGGTGCGTGTGGACCTCGCCGCGACCTATCGGCTCGTCGCGCATTATGGCTGGAGCGACCTGATCTACACGCATATCTCCGCGCGCGTGCCGGGGCCGGAGCATCACTTCCTCATCAATCCCTATGGCATGAGCTTCGACGAGATTACCGCGTCGAGCCTCGTGAAGATCGATCTCGACGGCAATATCGTCATGCCGACCGACTACGAGGTGAACCCCGCGGGCTTCACCATCCACAGCGCGGTGCACATGTCCGTGCCGGAGGCGAATGCGGTGATCCATACGCATTCCGACGATGGCGTGGCGGTTTCCGCGCAGGCGGACGGGCTTCTGCCGCTCAGCCAGACGGCGATGATCGTTCTCGAAGACCTCGCCTATCACGATTATGAAGGCATCGCGCTCGAACATGACGAGCGCGAGCGGCTGGTGCGCGACCTCGGCAACAAGCATTGCATGATCCTGCGCAATCACGGGCTGCTGACGGCGGGCGCGACCTGCGCCGATGCCTTCCTGCGGCTCTACTTCCTCGAGCGGGCCTGCACCATGCAGGTGCGCGCGCTTTCCGGCGGGGTGAAGCTCACCATGCCGAACCAGGGCGTGCCGGAGAAGACGGCGGACCAGGGCATGTTCCACAAGAAGCACGGCATCGGCAAACTCGCCTGGCCGGCGCTTCTGCGCACGCTTGACCGGATCGACCCGTCCTACCGGGATTGATCCACGTTTCGGGCGCCATGCGCTCCAGCATTTTTCGAATCCGGATGCGGGCCTGCCAGAGGCATGCATCCTCCACGCATTGCAATGAGGTCCGTCCATGGTGAAGTTCGGTGTGGGGCAGCCGGCGCGTCGCGTCGAGGACGAACGGCTCGTAACGGGCCATGGGCGCTACACGGACGATATTTCGCTGCCGGGTCAGGCCTATGCGGTGATGGTGCGCAGCCCGCACGCCCATGCGAAGATTGCCGGGATCGATGCGGAGGATGCAAAGGCGGCCCCCGGCGTGCTAGCGGTCTATACGGGGCGCGATGCGGAGGAGGCGGGGCTCGGCACCGTCTATTCGCCTGCTGCCGACATGCTGAAGAATGCCGACGGCACGCCGATCTTCAAGACGGTGCGCAACCTGATCGCGCGGAGCCATGTGCGCCATGTGGGCGATCTCGTTGCCATGGTCGTGGCGGAAACACCCGCGCAGGCGCGCGATGCGGCGGACCTCGTGATGGTGGATTACGAAGACCTGCCCGCTATCGCCGACACGGCCGGGGCGCTTGCGCCGGACGCGCCCGTGATTTGGGAAGAGAATGGATCGAACCTCGCCTATGACTGGTCCATCGGCGATGCGGAGGCGACCGAAGCGGCAATGAAAGCCGCGCACCACATCACGCGCGTGAAGCTGGTCAATAACCGCATCGTCGTGAACGCGATGGAGCCGCGCGCGGCGCTGGGCAATTACGAGGCCGACCGCGACCACTACACGCTTCATGTATGCAGCCAGGGCGTGCATGGTATGCGGACGAATATCGCGCAGCACTCGCTGAAAATTCCGGTCGAGAAGCTTCGCGTCATCACGGAAGATGTGGGCGGCGGCTTCGGCATGAAGACCTTCGTCTATCAGGAATATCCGCTGGTGCTCTTCGCCTCCAAGATGCTGGGCCGTCCCGTGAAGTGGACGGCGGACCGTTCGGAGAGTTTCCTGAGCGATACGCAAGGCCGCGACCATGTGACGGAAGCGGCGCTCGCGCTCGACAAGGACGGCAAGATTCTCGGCGTGAAGGTCGACACGATCGCCAATCTCGGCGCCTATCAGAGCCAGTTCGGTCCCTTCATTCCCTCGCTCGCGCCGCGTGGCATGCATGTGGGCGTCTATATGGTGCCAGCGATGTATAACCATGTGCGCGCGGTCTATACGAACACGGTGCCTGTGGACGCCTATCGCGGCGCGGGGCGGCCCGAAGCCTCCTATGTGATCGAACGGCTGATGGAAAAGGCCGCGCATGAGATGAACATCTCGCCGGACGAGATCCGTCGACGCAATTTCGTGCCGCCGAGTGCGATGCCGCTCAATGCACCGCCTTCCCTGCCTTTCGACTCCGGCGACTTCGAGCGGAACCTCAGCGACGCAATGGCCAAGGCGAATGTGGAAGGCTTCGCGACGCGGCGCGCGGCGGCCGAGCGCGATGGCAAACTGCTCGGTCTCGGCTACAGCTACTATGTGGAGCGGACCGCGGCGGGCATGGCCGATTATGCGCGCATTTCCGTCGATGCGAAGGACGGGATGGTGCATGTCTGGACCGGACAGCAGACGAACGGGCAGGGCCATGAAACGGCCTGGACGCAGCTCGTTTCGTCGCGGCTCGGCGTGGATGCGGAAAAGATCAAGGTGCATCTGGGCGACTCCGACGTGTTGCCGGGCGGTGCGGGCACTGGCGGCTCCAAGGCGCTCTACATGGCGGGCGGCGCCATCTCCGACGCTTCGGACAAGCTGATCGAGAAGGGGCGCGAGATCGCGGCGAACGAACTCGAGGCGGCGAAGGCCGATATCGAGTATCGCGGCGGGGACGGCGAGCCCGTCTTCGCGGTGGCGGGCACCGACAAGACGATCGACCTGTTCGCGGTGGCGAAGATCGCGGAGGGACAGGCCGATCTCGGCGAGTTCGCGGGCGACGGCGAATACACGCAGAAGGGAAACACCTTCCCGAATGGCGCGCATATCTGCGAGGTGGAGATCGATGTGGAGACGGGCGTGTTCCGCGTGGCGCGCTTCACGGCTGTGGACGATTTCGGGCAGATCCTGAATCCGCTTCTCGTCGCGGGTCAGGTCCATGGCGGCATCGTGCAGGGGCTGGGGCAGGCAATGGGCGAGAATGCCGTCTATGACGCGAACGGGCAGCTCGTGACCGGCTCCTTCATGGATTACTGGATGCCGCGCGCCGCCGATTTCCCGGACTTCAATATCAGCTACAACGAGATTCCCGCGCGCTCGAATGCACTTGGCGTGAAGGGCGCGGGCGAGGCGGGCACGGTCGGTGCGCCAGCGGCCTTCATCAATGCGATGATCGACGCGCTGAGGCCATACGGCATCGAGGAAATCGACATGCCGGTGACGCCGCTCAAGCTCTGGAACATCGTGCAGCGGGGGCGCAAGGCGGCGGAATAGTCCCGCCGGGAAGTGGGCGCGCCACCGAGACAAGGCAGAAAAATACCCTCACAATTCATCCAGATTTATTGACATTTTGTCATTTTGGCCGGACGCTTCCTTCATGACGATGGAGGAAACGGGCCCCAGAACCCGAAGGACCGCTCAAGCGGCCATTCTGGAAGACCGGGAAAGGGACGACGCCTCGGTGTCCGCAGGCGAGGGGGAGGCGTCTGACGCGATCCAGCTCAGCGGCGCGGCGCGGCGCAAGCGCGAGAGCCGCCGCAAGCTCATGGCCGCCGCGCGAAAGCTTTTCGTGGAGCGGGGCTATCACGAGACAAGGCCGCAGGATATTTCCAGGGAAGCCGGGGTCGGCCATGGCACCTTCTATCTGCATTTCGAAGACAAGCTCGACTGCTTTCTCGCCTTCACCGAGGAAGCCGCGGACGAGCTGCATGTCTTCGTGGAAACACATCACGCCGTCGCCGAGTCCATCGAAGAGGGCATTCGCGAGCTGCTGACGGCGATTTTCGAATATTCGGACGAAAATCCCGGTGTGCTTGCCGCGGCGCTGACCGATGTGAGCGTGCTGTCCACGGGCGATACGGGGCGGCGGATGCCCGTCGACCGCTGGGCGGAGGTCTGGTCCGAACTGCTCGAAAAGTGGAAGGAAACGGGAGAGGCGGCCCCCGACCTCGATGTCAGGATGGCGGGCTATCTCATCGTGGGCGCGATCAAGCAGGGCGGCGCCTATGGATATCGACGCAAGCTCGACCGGACGAAAATGATCGAGGGCATGACCCGCCTTTTCGTGCGTGCACTGAAGAAATAGGCCGAAACGGCCGGTCAAAAGAGGCCCGAAGAGGCCAAAGGGAGGAAACTGAAAATGGCAAAGCTCTCCTTTACGAGAGACGAGCTCATGGCGAGCCATGACTATGCACGGCCGCATGAGCGCGCGGGATACAAGCTGCATGGCGGTTTCCTGGCGGATGGCACATATGAATCGCCGCGCGTTCTGAACCGCTGGCCGGCGGTGAAAGCGTGGCAGGAACAGCTGACGGCGAAGGGCTGGCCGCTGATCGACGCGACCGTGCAGCTGCTCAAGCGCGGCAACTATCCGAATATCGCGCAGGAAAGACTTCTCCTGGGGCACGGCATTGGACAGCCGCTCTGGAATTCGCTCACGATCACCGGCGTGATCGAGGCGAAGGGGCGCGTGCTGTGCGACCTCGAAGCTCCCGATTTCCAGCAGATCGTCGTGGACGATATCTCGCAGACCTGCACGGGGCATCTGCACAAGGGGCTTCTCTATGCGCATGGCGCGGACGAGGGCGGGGACCCGGCCGCGCCCGAATTTGGCGCGCATGACGCGATGTGGTTTGCCGCGCGCGATCTGCTTTTCGGCGCGGATGCCTATCCGCTGCCCGAGGTGCCCGAGAGCATATCGAGGCCGGATACGGGGCGGCTCATGCCGCAGCTTCCCGCCGGATTCGAGCAGCTTATCCTCATGCTGATGAATGTGCTGATGATCGAGGTGCGGGCGGAGAGCTTCTTTTCCTTCTGCTGCGAAATCATGCGCGACAAGGATGCCTTTGCCGCGCGGCGCGAGCAGGCGGAAGAGGCGGCTTCCATGGTGGAGCGTATCCGCATCGATGAAGCGATCCATGTCGGCTATCTGCAGACGGCCGTCTCCGAGATGCGCAGCTTCACCTTCAAGACGGTAGATGACGGGACGATCTCCGGGAAGGAGCTGATCGATCCGATCTGGGAGGGCATGGTTCACTGGCATGCCGTTACGCAGGCGGACTTCTCCAAGGAACAGACGCGGGACACGATCCGCTTGCAGCTCGAAGCGATGCCGAACGGCGGCAAGCTGTTCGCCGAGTTCGACGCCATGGACGACGTGGCGAAGGCGGCGTGATGAAGGATCTTGCGGGCAAGACCGCCTTCATCACGGGCGGGGCGAGCGGCATCGGACTTGCGATGGCGCGCGCCTTCGGCAAGGCGGGCATGAATGTGATGCTAGCCGATATCAACGAGGACGATCTCGCAGCGGCGGTGGCCGAACTTCAGGAACGCCAGATCAAGGCGGCGGGCGTTCGCTGCGACGTGACGGAGCGCAAATCCGTCGAGCGGGCGGCGCAGGAAACGGTCGATGCGTTCGGCAAGGTGCATCTCGTCTGCAACAATGCGGGCGTGGGAGCGGGCGGCGCGATAGGCACGGTGAAGCCCGGAGACTGGGACTGGACCATCGCGGTCAATCTGATGGGCGTCGTCTATGGCATGGAGGCCTTCCTGCCGCATATCCGCGCCCATGGCGAGGGCGGGCACTACGTCAATACCGCGTCGATGGCGGGCATGATCTCCGTTCCGGGCATGGAGCCCTATACGGCCTCGAAATATGCCGTGGTCGGTATGTCGGAAGGCTGGGCCGGACAACTCGCGCCGGAAAATATCGGCGTGTCGGTGCTCTGTCCCGGCTTCGTGAAGACCCGCATCTTCGAAAGCGGGCGGGCGCGGCAGGACAAGTATGGACCTGCTTCGGACGAGCGCGACCCGGATCGCGCGGATGCGGCGAAACAGCTTGTGCTTGGGGGGATCGACCCTGATCGCGTCGGCGAGCGGGTTCTGGAAGCGATCGAAGCGGGAGAATTCTACATCTTCACGCATCCGGACATGGCGCCGCTATTCGCCGATCGTGCAAGGCGGATCGAGGAGGCATTCGCTCGCGCAGCCGAAAGCAGGGCGCTGCAGGGGCTGGACTACCGTACGCCCGGCAAGATCAACGTCCTCGACTGACGAGCCCGACATAACGGGAGGCAAAAATGCGTTTCGGCATCTTCTATGAACATCAGCTTCCGCGGCCCTGGAAGGAGGGCGACGAACTCCAACTCTTTCAGGATGCGCTCGACCAGGTGGAATTGGCCGACAATCTCGGCATCGACCATGCGTGGGAAGTCGAACATCACTTCCTGGAGGAATATTCCCATTCCTCGGCGCCGGAGGTCTTTCTTGCCGCCTGTTCGCAGCGGACGAAGAGCATTCGCCTGGGGCACGGCATTACGCTGATGCCGCCGAATTACAATCACCCCGCGCGCGTCGCCGAGCGCATTGCGACGCTCGATCTCGTATCGAAGGGCCGCGTGGAGTGGGGCACGGGCGAAAGCTCGGCGCTGCTGGAACTGGGCGGCTACAGGGTGCCCGTGGACCAGAAAAGGTCGCAGTGGCGCGAGGCGGTCGAGCAATGCGCCAACATGATGGCGATGGACCCTTATCCGGGATATGAGGGCGAGTTCTTCTCCATGCCCTGCCGTAACGTCGTTCCGAAGCCGGTGCAGCGGCCGCATCCGCCGCTCTGGGTTGCCTGCTCAAACCGCGAAACGATCAAGCTCGCGGCGCGGCTCGGTATCGGCGCTCTCACCTTCGCCTTTGTCGACCCGGCGGAAGCGAAACAGTGGGTGGACGATTACTATCGCATCTTCAAGGAAGAATGCGTGCCCATCGGCCATGCGGTGAACCCGAATGTCTGCATGGTATCGAGCTTCTCCGTTCACAGGGACGAGGATGAGGCGCGGCGGCGCGGCCTCGACGGGTTCCGCTTCTTCAGCTATGCGCTCGGACACCACTATATTTTCGGCGAGCACAAGCCCGGCCGGACCGACATCTGGTCGGCCTTCGAGGCGGCTAAGGACAAGATGCCGCTAAGCGGGACGGGCGGCATCGGCACGCCGGATCAGCTGCGCAAGCATCTCAGGGGATTTGCGGAGACGGGTGTCGACCAGGTGGCATTCATCCAGCAGGGCGGTAACAACCGGCACGAGCACATCTGCGAAGCGCTGGAGCTTTTCGCTTCCGACGTGATGCCTGAGTTCAAGGAACACGAGGCCGAACGGCAGAAGAAAAAGGCCGAGGAACTCGCGCCATATATCGAGAAGGCGATGGCGCGCAAGACGTTCATGAAGGAACTTGCGGATGACGAAATCCCGAACGTCCTCGCGCTCGGACGCCAGATCGTGGACAAGGGCGACGGTGTGCAGCAGTCGATCGGCAGCGCGATGAGAAACGCGAAAAGCGCCGATTGAGCTTCGTTCAACGGAAGAAGTCAGGCCGCCCTCGGGCGGCCTTTCCTCTTTGTCATGGAGCAGCGGCTTGACGGGATGGCCTGCGAACATAGGTAGTTTCTGGAAAGACGTAACGAGCGAGGAGGCGGACGAATGAAAAAGATCGCGGTGCTGGCATTTGGCGCGGTTCTGAGCGCGGCCGGGTTTGCGGGAAATGCCCATGCGGCCTCCGACATCGAGGACGGACAGACGCTCGTTACCGCTTGCCGGTCTCTCCTTGACGAAGGCAGCGATGAAGGCAGCAAGGGCGCGGCCTGCAAGGAATTCGTGACCGGCATGATCCTCGCGCAGCAGGATACGCTCACGCTTGGTGAACCGTTCCGGGCGCTGCGTCTCGGTCCCAACGAAGACGAGAAGGCCTGTTTCGAAATGCCTGACAAGCTGACCTATCGCGATTTCGCGCAGCAGGTCGTCGGCTATGCGAGCGACAATCCGGATGCGGTGGAGCGCCCGGCTTTCGAACTCGCCGTGCGCGCGCTGGAGCGGAAGTACCCTTGCGATCCGGAAGACCTGAAGGACATGGAGGATGCGGATTCGCCTGCCGAATGAAGGTCAGGCGTTTCGCAGATACCATTCGACGTCAACGTCGCTCACGCTTGCGAAGAAACGGTCGCATTCGACTTCCTTGATGGTGAGGAAGATATTCGTGAATTCCTTGCCGAGACGTTCGGCGAGGAATGACGAGTTGCGAGCCGTTTCGAGCGCCTTCCACCAATTGAGCGGAAGCGTTGCTTCCTTCTGGCCGTAACCATCGCCCGTGACGGGCTCGCTTGGCTCGATCTTTTTCTCAATTCCCTCCGCGATGCCTGCGAGAACGGCTGCCAGCGCCACATAAGGATTGGCGTCGGCACCGCATACGCGATGCTCGAGGTGGCGCGTTTCGGGCCGGCCCGCCGTCACACGGAGCGGCACGGAACGATTGTCCACCGCCCAGGCGGGTGCGAGTGGCGCATAGGAGTTCTTGCGGAAACGGCGGTAGGAGTTCGCATTGGGCGCGAAGAAAGCCATGCTTTCGGCCATGGCTGCTTCGAGGCCGCCGATTGCATGAGCGAGGTGAGGTGTGAGGTTGGAGCCCTCACCTGCAAACAGGTTGTCCTTTCCTTCGCCCGCGAGTGAGACATGCACATGCATGCCGCTGCCGGAAAGATCGGCATAGGGCTTCGCCATGAAGGTAGCGACGAGCCCGTGCCGGTCAGCCACACCTTTTACGAGGCGCTTGTAGAGGATTGCATCGTCCGCGGCGCGCATCGCATCGGCGCTATGTTCGAGGACGATTTCGAACTGGCCGGGCGCATATTCCGAGATGAGTGTTCGCGCAGGCAGACCCATCTTCCTCGCGCCATCGAAGATGTCGTTGAGGACGGGGGAGAAGTCTTCCAGATCCTGCATGAGGTAGGCCTGAAGGTGCGCGGGAGCAAAACCGTTCGGCGCGGCGGGCGGCGCAAGGCGGCGGCTCGCGGCGGCATCCCGATCCACGAGATAGAATTCGAGCTCGATGGCGACCACCGGCTTCAGCCCCATTTCTTCCAGCGCATTCACCGTGCGCTGCAATGCGTGGCGAGGGTCGGCAGGCGTCGGCGATCCGTCCCGCTCATATGAGGCAAGGATGACCTGAGCCGTGGGGACATCGTGCCACGGCGCATGGGTGAGGGTGCCGGCTACGGGGAAGCAGGGGCGGTCGCTGTCGCCTTCCTCCCAGACGAGACCCGTTTCGAGAACGTCGGCGCCCAGCATGTCGAGCGACTGGATGGAGCAGGGAAGAGGACGCCCGTCGCGATAGGCCGTGGCGAGTTCTTCGGGACGCAGAACCTTGCCGCGGGCAACGCCCGAGGGATCCGTCAGAAACGCCTGGATCTGCACCGTTTCCGGATGGGCGGCGAGAAAATCCGCGGCTTCCTTTTCATCTGCTCGTGCCATTACCGAATCTCGCTTTCACCGCAGAGCGCCGACAGGGCTTCGCCGAAACGGGTGACGAGTTTCTCGACATCCGCTTGCGTTGTCGTCGGTGCGACAAGGGTCATGTTGTGGAACGGCGTGACCAGCACGTTCCTGTTGAGAAGAAAGAGATGTATCGCGCGCTCGACCGTATGGTCGATGGCGGCGGCGGCATCCGCGCCATTCTCAAGCGGGCGCGGGGAGAAGACGAGTTCGGCCCGCGCGCCGATCTGCGTCACCGTCCAGGGAAGCCGATGGCGTTCGACTTCGCTGCGAAGACCGCTTGCGAGGCGTTCGGCCAGCGCCGTCATGTGGGCGTAGTTTTCCGGCGTCATCACCTCTTCGAGGCAGGCGCGCATGGCGGCGAGCGCCAGCATGTTGCCCGAGAGCGTCGTGCCGATGCCGGAATAACCCGGCGTCTTGGTGTCGAGGACGCGGCGCATTTCCCGTTCCACCTTCGCCGTGAAGCCGAAGACGGCTGCGGGAAGACCGCCAGCGACGGGCTTTCCGAGAACGAAGAAATCCGGATCGAGTCCGTGTGCCCTTGTGAAGCCGCCGGGTCCGGTCGAAATGGTGTGCGTTTCGTCGATGCAGACCAACGTACCGTGACGATGGGCAGACGCGATCAGGCTTTCAATGAAACCGTCTTCCGGCAGGACCATTGCGGTGTTGGTGAGCGCAGGTTCCGTGAGGATGAGTGCGACATCGCCTTCCGCGAGAATGGCTTCCACTGCTTCCATATCGTTGAAAGGAGCGGCGATACTGTTCTCGGCGATATCCACAACCTGACCGAGCAGGCTCGGCTTCATTTTCGTTTCGCCGCCATCGAGCTTCACGAAGGCATCCTCGACCTGACCGTGATAGCAACCGTCGAAGACGAGAACCTTCTTGCGGTTCGTCAGGGCGCGCGCCCAGCGGACGACTGCGCGGTTCGCGTCGCTCGCCGTGGCCGTGACCTGCCAGTAGGGAAGACCGAAGCGGGCGGCAAGGAGATCACCGACCTTCGCGGTGAGTTCGGAGGGCAACATGGCGGTGAGGCCGTTGGCCGCCTGTTCCGCAATCGCCCTTGCGACGGGGGCGGGCGAATGGCCGAACATGGCACCCGTGTCGCCGAGGCAGAAGTCCGAATAGGAATGGCCGTCGATGTCCGTGACGGACGAGCCCGAAGCCGCGCGCACGAAAAGCGGGAAGGGGGTCTCCCAATCCAGCATCCAGTGGAGCGGCACACCACCCGGAAAATGCTCTCCGGCCTCCGCGGCCATCTGGCGGGACCGGGGATGGATTTCGGCAAAGCGAGCCCGCTCCGAAGCGACAAGGGCTTCGGCGCGTTGCCGGATTTCGGGCGGCATGGACATGGGAGAGGGCTCCGAATTAGGTGTTCCGATCTCTTACCCGATGGATGTTGCGCCGCCTAGGGGGAGGCGGGGCCGGTGCCGCCTGCGCCCAAAGGACGCGCGGCGGCGCGGCAGGTTTCCGCGCATTTGCGATCCATGTCAGGATTGCAGAGGATGATGAAGGTCAACAAGAAGAGGAGGAATCCAACATGAGGACGACCCGTCTTGCCGCAGCCCTGCTGATTGCGACCGCCATTCCCGCTGGCGCCGCCTTTGCCCAGATGCCGCGCATCACGACCGGCGCCGAGCTCGTTTCGGCCTGTACCGTTGCGCTGGATGAACGGAGTTCCGCAGAAGACAGGATCGCAAAGGCCTCCTGCAACCAGTTCCTGGCCGGACTGGTCGCCGGTGTCTATGCTTCGGTCGAAAAGGGCGCGCCCATGGTTGCGCGACGTCTCGGACCGAACATGGATGAAGAGGTCTGCTTCCGCCTTCCCGATACTCTTTCCTTCGAGACGTTTGCGAAGCAGGTGACGGATTTCGCTCCCGAGCATCCGGAACTCTATGACCGTCCCGCCTTCGAGATGGGGGCGCGCACGCTGGCGGCGAATTATCCCTGTCCGGAATAAACCTCCGACACATCGCAGAAGAAAAGCCGCCTTCCGGGGCGGCTTTTTTCATTTTCGGTCCCATGCGTTTTCGGGAATTGGCCCGTGTAAGGAAAGCTTCGCTTCCCATCTGTCCTGCGCAATGACAGAGGAGGAACAAGTTGACCAGTGTCGTTCTGAACACGCAGACCGGAGAGCGGGGCAGCGCCGGTGAGTGGGTCGCCCTCTTCGATCGGGTCTGGGCGGACCCGCGGAGAAATCTCGAACGTCTTCTTCTGCTGCTGAGCGAAGATGTCGTTCTCAAGGCGCCAACACGTCCGCCGATGTCCCGCGGAAGGGATGCGGGCCGGCGCGCTTTCCAGCGTGCATTCCGCGCCTTTCCCGACCTCGAAGCGAAATCCCGCCGCTGGGCGATGGCGGGCGATGCGCTTTTCATCGAGATGACTTTCACCGCGACGGTTGCTGGCCGTTCCTTGAGCTGGGACAGCGTCGACAGGTTTCTGTTTCGCGACGGCGAAGCGGTGGAGCGCATCGCCTTCTTTCAGGACTCCACCCTCGTGCTTCGACAATTGCGGCGGCACCCCGCGGGCTGGAGCCAACTCATCCGTCTTGCGGCTGGATGATCAGCCATCCGGCTTTCGTTTGTCCGAAATTTACTGGAGAAGATCATGAAGCTCATATCAGGGCCCTTGAGCATGTTTGGCGCGAAAGCGCAGATCGCGATTGCCGAAAAGGGGATCGATTGCGAGATCGAGATGGTTCCGTTTTCGCTGCAGCACCGCTATACGCCGCTTCACCCCGATGTGGAGCGCCTCAATCCGAAGAAGCAGGTTCCTCTGCTTCTCGACGGAGAAGTCGAGATTTTCGATTCAACGCAGATTTTCGAGTATCTGGAACACAAGTTTCCTTCGCCCGCCTTGTGGCCGGAAAACACTGCCCGGCGCGCGCAGGCGAGGCTTCTCGAGTTGAAGTCCGATGAGGTGTTCTTTCAGGACTTCAAGACGCTGATGACTGCTGCCGGAAATACGGGGACGCCCGAGGCGCAGGCTGCGATCGCGAGCATGGATCGCTATTACGACGAAATCGACGGGCTGCTCGCCTCGGGCGATTGGCTTGCAGGCAGCTATTCCTATGCGGATATCGCCTTTTTCTGTGCGACCTGGTTTGCCTCGATTCTTGGCGGCGCGCCGCGTCCGGTGTTCCGCCATCTCGCTGCGTGGCAGCGGAGAATGGCTGAGCGTCCGGCCGTCTCTCGGACCACCCAGGAGATATCGGCTTTTCTCACGCAAAACGGCGTGCCGGTGCCGGCAGTATGAAGGGCTCAATTGCAAGTGAGGCGCGGCGCGTGGTGCCCCCGGCAGGATTCGAACCCGCGACCCCCTGATTACAAATCTGCTTTAAGGGGAATACGTGGGATACCATCTGTTACGATGATGCACGATAAAGCCATATAAACAAAGGATTTCTTGCTTCACGGGTTACGATGCAATAACACCGAGTCCGCGCTCTCGTGCTTACGAATTGCTTACGAGAATGGGCAAGAGCGGCCGGCAATCGCGTGTGGAATGAAGACAAGAGGGACAAAAAGCCGTCCAAGCCGCCCAAGGCGTCCATTGTGAAGTTCGTTCAATAGGTTGGGGTTTTTGTTCAGCCGCCCTAGATCGTCCGCGTGCCGCCCAAATTGAAGCGAGTGTTAGAGAATGCCGAAACTAACCAAGCGCGTCCTGGACGAAGCTCACGCCACCCAGAGGGAGATGATCCTTTGGGATGACAGCCTTAAGGGCTTCGGCGTCCGGCTGCAGCCGAGCGGCGTCAAGTCTTTCCTCGTGCAATACCGGAACGCCGGCGGACGCTCGCGGCGTTTGACCTTGGGCCGCTATGGTGTGTTGACGGTCGATGAAGCGCGGAAGCGGGCGCGAGAGGTTCTTGTGGCCGTCGCGAAGGGCGGGGACCCGGTGGCCGACAAACAATCGCATCGGGCGGCCCCGATCTTCTCCGAATTGGTCAAGCAATACCTGACCGATCATGTGGAGATGGAGAATACGGAAAAAACGGCGAAGGAAATCCGGCGACTGTTGAAGCGTGACGTTCTGCCTCGGCTCGGCAGTATGAAGGCGGCCAACATCACCCGGAATGACGTGCTGAAGTTGCATCGATCGATGAAGGATCGCCCGCGCATGGCGAACGTCACCCTGTCGGTCCTGAGCAAGATATTTAACCTGGCGGAGATATGGAGCATCCGGCCAGAACACTCGAACCCTTGCAGGGGAGTTCCACGCTACAAGGAGGCCTCGCGCGAGCGCTTCCTGAATGCTGAAGAACTCGGCCGCCTGGGGCACTCGATCGCTTTGGCCGAGAGCGAGGGGCTGCCATGGGTCATCAAGGAAGGTGCGAAGGTCAAGCATTTGGCCAAGGACGTAAACGCGCACTGCGCGCCGATATGCCAAGAGGCGATCAACATCATTCGGTTGCTGCTTTTCACTGGCGCACGGCGCGGGGAGATTCTGAGCCTTCGCTGGGAGCATGTTGACCTGGAGAGGCGAACGATTGCGCTCCCAGATCAAAAGGGAGGCGCACGGCGTTCGCATCCTGTCAGCTCGGCCGCGATCGACTTGCTAAAGGGGATTGCGGCCGTGGATGGTTCGCCCTGGGTATTTCCCCGGCCGCTCGATAGAGAGCGCCACGTGACGGCCGAAGTGGCATCGAATGCCTGGCGCCGCATCCGGCATCATGCCGGGCTGGATGATGTTCATCTGCATGATCTTCGGCACACGGTTGGTACCTATGCCGGGCAGGCCGGCGTGAGCGCCTTCATCGTGCGGGATCTTCTGCGGCATACCACGACGAATACGACAAATCGCTATGTGAACCGCCACGACGATCCGCTTCGCGACATTTCCGACCAAGTAGGCGAACGGATACTGGCCGGGCTTTCGGGCGTGCCTTCGGGTAAGGTGATTGCGCTCAAAGCAAGTAGCTAGGAACCCGGCCATGTCACGCGAAGTTGAATTTGAACTCCTACGCGCAAGCCGCGAAATGCAAGTGCGGTTTGTCTATTTCCTGCTTGCGGGTGCCGCGGCCGCTATCGGCTTCGGACTGACGCAGACACAAGGGCAGGCATTGAGCATTTTTCACCTACCACTTGCATTTGCCCTTGTTTCATGGGGAACGAGCTTCTGGTTCGGATGCAGATTTGCTCGCAGCTCCGATGTAATGCTTGGGCTCAATCTTGAGAGGGTAAGGCTTCAGAGCGGTGTTGATCCCCTCGCGCTTCGCGATCCTGAGCAGGCGGCCCAGCGACTCGCCGCCAGCAAAGCAGCATTCGAGAAGCGCCAGAAGCAAGGAACTCATGAGGCCCGCTGGCAGTATCGTCTGCTACTCGCGGGAGCCGTTCTCTTTGGCCTCTGGCGCGTTTTAGAAATGGGGCGTGTTGCGGCTGCGAATTGACGACGCACGGCGTGCGCCACGCCTTTGAGCCTCAAATCAGCATCTATGAAAATGCGACGCAATAGCATTGGCATGAATATTTCCTGACTAAGCGTCATCTTCTACCATAGACTACGCCGCTTTGCGTCTGATTAGGGTATAGCCTTACGAGTCAGCGGAATAAGACAATATTTTTGTCTCAATAGGCTTGTTTCTGGATTTTAAGACACTAGTTTAGAGGGGTCTAAAGCCTAATGAGACGGAGGGACGGGAAAATGGCGGTTTACGGCTATGCACGGGTCAGCACCGAAGATCAGGACACCTCGATCCAAGAGGAAGCCCTGCGCAAGGCAGGCTGCGAGGTTGTCCGCTCCGAGAAGGTCACGGGCACCAAGCGGGAAGGCCGGACCGAATTGCGGCTATTGCTTGAGTTCCTTCGCCCTGGCGACGTTCTCATGGTCACCCGCGTTGACCGGCTGGCCCGCTCGATCGGGGACCTACAGGATATCGTGCGGGAATTGAAGGCGAAGGGGGTCAACCTCAAGGCAACCGAACAGCCGATCGACACTGGCTCCGCTGCGGGCAAGGCCTTTCTCGACATGCTGGGCGTCTTTGCCGAGTTCGAGACGAATCTCCGCCGCGAACGCCAGCTTGAGGGCATCGCGAAGGCAAAGGCGGCCGGAGTCTATAAGGGCCGCAAGCCGTCGATCGACCGTGACGCCGTGAAGGCGCTTTCGGACAAGGGGCTTGGCCCCTCTGCCATAGCCAAGGAACTCGGCATCGGCCGCGCCAGCGTCTATCGCGTGTTGCCCGCCTAACGACCGCTGCGCCTCAAAACACGAGCCTACCGGCCCGCCCTGGCCTCAGGGTGGGCCTTCGCGCGTCCGGCTGCCTATCAGCTAATAATGATGTTGCGTCGCATTCTCATCGTTGCTAATTCGCGCCTCAGACACCCGGCGCACGGCGTGCGCCTTTAAGGAACAGTGAACCGATGGTGAAGTCTTCCGCACCCGACGAAGGGCCTGAAAGGCCGGACGGTACCGATCCTGCGATCCTTCGCCTGGCGCGGGCTCTTGCCCGGCAAGCTGCTCGTGAGGACCACGAGGCGGAAAGGGTGGGCCATACCAAGGATGCTACGCATACGGACGAAGAAGGCGGGCGCACGGGGTGAGCATCCTTTATTCCGATGCCGTGAAGTGCTGCATCCTTGGGCGATATGCAGCAAAGTCAGTTGCAAAGTCGCCAAGTCTGCAAAGTTCATTGTGGAGCCCGACGAAGCGAGTGAGAGCGTCAACGCGGGTTTCGCCGCCTGGAAGATTGTCGATCTCCAAGCATACAAGGAATATCGGTATCTGGCCGAAAGCCGCCTCGCGGAGCTTCAGCATGTATGCCGAGTCCTGGACCCCCATTGGCTGACGATGCAGGAGGAAGTTGCGGTGTTCTCCGATATGGAAAAGCCAGGGATGACTGCCGCTAGGGTCGCTGGCGGCAAGCAGGCGGCTAACGAGCGGATCGTCCTTCGCGCTGCTGTTTGCCGACTTGCTGACCCAATCCGCTAGGCGGCTCAAGGCATCAACCTTCGGTGGGGCACCTACTCTGCGCGCGGCGAGCAGGGCAATGTAATCCCGAGCACTGGCGAGCTCGGTGATGGTTGAATGAAACGCGAGGTGCAACTCGGCAACGCGCGTGTTGGAAAACCGAAGCTCTGGCTTCTTCCCGTCATGCAAAGCTGCCAATAGCTGAGCATGATATTCGCCCGATGCTCTGCGAAGCTGAAGGCCCGCGGCTCTCACGCTATACGCTATTGACCGCGCAAGGTTCGCATAAACCTCATCGCCCTCCATGCGGGCAGCAGTCGCGATCATCGACCACGTGTCGGCCGTCTTAAAAGGGGCACCCGGTCGATTGAAGGCAACCCACCGCCATGACGGAAGCAACGAATCCGGATTGCTGGTCTCTTCTCCCGCGATCATTGTCAGCCCTAGATGGTCAACAACGGGAGCGAGCTGGCCCGACTGCAAAGGTCGAGAAAGCCAGCCAAGCCTCCCTCGCTCGATGATCGGGCCTAGCCGCCAACCGTCTCTTGCCTTCAACGCCCGTAAACCGCCGGTGAAGTGGATTTCGTCTCTAACGGAGACGCTTCCGTACTGGACGCCGCTAACAGGGATTGGGGTGTCATCCTGTTCGGGTTCCATCAGCGTCTTTCCTGGGAAGAGGGATGCATTCGTGCGCCTTCGGCGCGAAAGTTCATGCCTTGAGTTGGATTGCCTCCGGTAAGGATGACTTCAAACTCAGCGCCGTCTGCGGATCTGAGTTCATGCTTGTTTGCGCCGACTGCCGAGGATGGCACGCCCCAGATGCGGCCCCTTGTGGGCCTACCCTCGGTATCTCTGCTGTGAACCTCGTACTCGATCGACGCAGGGGCCGCGCCCTCTGCGGTCAAATAGCCGGATAGACGTTCCATGTCGTTTCCTCACTTTGTTTTGCGGCATTTCTGTCTCCGTTTCACAGTATGATGGCCGCCTGTACGTTGAACAGGTATCAACTTTGACACCCCCCCGAATGGTCGCCATTCCTCGCAACGTGAGCTGGGCCGAGCGCGGCTTCGAACGGCCGCTAATTTCTCGTGACGCGAGCCGAGCTGAAGGTGGGCTTCGAAGCGCTACTAATTTCCGGTGACGTGAGCTGAGCCCAACGCGGCTTCGAAGGGCCGTAATTTTCTCATGACGTGAGCTGAGCGGAGGGCGGCTCCGAGCGGCTGCTAATTTCTCGTGATATGAGTTGGGGATGATGACGATGTCGCTTCGATTAACGAAGAGGTAGTGCAAACTGGCGTTTCATTGGTGTCTGTTTTCGCGGAGACCCTAGCGCGATATGTGCGCAGCAAAGCACGCGGGAGGTTGACCATGGAATCGAGCGGGTTTGGCACTTTATGGACCCTCAGCGTAGTCGGCGCGATTGTCATAGCGCACGGTAAGGGCCGGACAAAGTTCGGTTGGTTTCTCCTCGCCCTAGTATTCGGGCCACTTGCTTTGATTGCCGTATTGTTGGCGCCAAACCTCAATCAGCGTATGGCAAACAACGCTCGTGCATTTGCTGATCTGCTCGCTCACCGGAACATCGCAGTCCAAAAAGGGTCCGAGGGAGATACCAAGAAGTGCCCGATGTGTGCCGAGCAGGTGAAGGCCGCAGCGATCGTGTGCCGGTTCTGCGGCCACGATTTTCCTGACGTGCCGTCAAACTTATCTACCTGACTTTAGGATCTTCCTGCGCGGGGCAATTTTTCGTGACGCGAGCCGAGCTGAAGGTGGGCTCCGAGCGTTTGCTATTTTCTTGTAACTTGACTTGGGCCGAAGGCCGTTTCGCGCGGCCACTGTTTTCTAGTGACGTGAGCTGAGGTGAATGGTCGCTTCAGCGAGCGGTGGAACTACCGTTCGATGCCGCTAGGTTTCGCAGTTCGTGGCGCCACGAGGTTTTGAGGCGAACCTCCGCCGCTGGGAGGTTATTGTGTGCATCGGTTTCGTATCCCGCGCGCTTCCTGTCCTGGCTCAGGTTGTCATTCTCCGGTCTTTGCGAAGGGTGTTAGGAAGGCTTTGGCAGGCCGAACTCAATGAGTAGGGTATCCAGAGTATCTGCCGCTTGAGAAAGAACATCGAACGCGGCCGCGCGGCCACCATCCATCATGATGATCTTTGCACGGTAGGTGGCACGGGTTTCAACTAGCTCGAGCCCGGGCGCTGGTTGTTCTGTTCTGCGTTCAGGGGCTTCGGTTCCGCGGCGCTCCATCGTTCCGTCGCCACGCACAAGTGTTGCGGAGAATGCTTCTCCTAGGTGGAGTGCTTGCGCTGCACACGCTGTAACAGTAGCGCTCACCGTGGCCTCAAGAGAAACATCCTCTTTGGAAACGCGAACGTTGGCGTGTTTTCCTTCATTCGCCATTTTCTGGCAGATACTCAGCTCAGGGTACCGCGCTTCTAGCGTCTTTTTGGTTGTGCCGGCGGGGGCCACACCCGAGGCTATCAGCCGATCTACAACTGCCCAGCCGCCAATTGCCACGTCCTGGGCAGCGTCGATTATGGCGTCCTTATCTGGCGTCTCATCGACATGCTTCATGCGAGCCAAGTCCCGTCTCATTTTCTCGAGCGTGTGCCATGCCGAATCTCGGCCAAAGCGATGATTGGGCATTCGAAAAGCCTTTCATGTTAAGGGCGCGGCGGTGCCGGACCATTGTGTTATTCACGGCGCTATATGTGAAGTCATGACGCACGCCGTGCGCCGCCTCTTTCCAGTGACGTGAACTGAGCGGAAGGCGCTTTCGGGGGCGCGCGCTAGTTTCTGGTGAGGTGATCTGGGCTGAAGGCGGCTTCGAAGGGCTGCTAATTTCTCGTGATGTGAGCTGAGCCGAAGGCGACTAGCGGGCCTCCAAAAGAGTTGACGGCATTGCGGGAAATGTCCGGAATACACGCCCTTGGGAAGTTTGGCGGGGCGCTTGTCCAATGCCTGACAGTGATCGGAGCCGTCTCTTTACGGCCGTAACAGCTGCCTTCGTTGCCGCTGTTTGCGTCTTCACCGCTTTGGCGATCTGGGATAGTGCAGTTTCGTACACTCGGCATCATATGGAAGCCGAGAAATATGCTGCCAAACGAGCCGCCGATACCCAAGACGTCATCAAGCGATGTGCTGACCGTGTCGATCCTGCCGATATGACGGCATGCGCCGCTGCAGCAATAGGCACTCTCCGTGACGAGCAGCGTGGCGAGCGGGATCTAGCCGCACAGCTGGATATGGCCAAGTGGAATTTTTGGCTCCTGGTAGCAGCGTGGCTTGGAATACCGATTACGCTTGCCGGGGTGATTTATGTCGCCCTCACGCTGCAGGCTACCCGCGCGGCAGTTGATGCGGCAAACCGAACCGCAGATGAAGCGAAACGTATTGGGCAGGCCCAAGTACGGGGATATCTCTCTAGCGACGGCGGGCAATATTGGCTGCAAACACGGTTTATGTGGTTTGAGTTGGGCGTCATTAATCGTGGCCAATCGCCGATTTTTGGAGGTGACGCCACCGGCCTCTTGACGATTGTTGAGAAGGGGCAACACGCCATTCAGAGGAATATATTGGGCCGCTTTGATGCGGCGAGCGCTGGAGAAAGAAGGCTTTGCCGAATTCATGTGACCAATGAAAGCCTGCCGCATCAAGCGCTGGAGGCGTTGAAAATTAGTGACGGAGCAACCGTCATTTTGAACCTGACCTTCAGATGGAAGGACGTCTTCGGGGTGGAGCTGTGGGCAACCTATCTTTTCACGCAACGAGAGGCAGCGTCTCTTGACGCTATCAAGGCGGACTATCCGATGTACTCCGCAAAGCTGGATGCCTTCTGTGTCTCGGCCAATTGGACAGGTGATTTTCAGCATATGTGAGTGCTGCGCTCGCCGGCGCGAGACTTCGAGTGTCCGCTAATTTCTCGTGACGTGAGCTGGGCCGAAGGCGACTTTGAGTGTTCGCTAATTTCTCGTGACGTGAGTTGGGCCGAAGGCGGCTTCGAGTGTCCGCTATTTTCTTGTGACGTAAGCTGGGCCGAAGGCGGATTCGAACGGCCGCTAATTTTCGATGATGTGAGCTAAGCCGAAGGCGGCTTCGAAGGGTTACCGGTTTCTCGTTCAATTTAATCCGCGCTTCTTAATCTGAGGGGGCACTGCAGTGTCCGCTTCGGCGGACTCGGCCGCTCTTTCCACTGCCTTCATAATTTCCGCTGCACGCGCGACATTATCCGCGTCAGCCGATGGCGTCTTTAGGTTCTCGAGTAGCGTGGCGAACAGCTTTTCTTCGAGTTCTTCTACCAAGAAATTCAGACCGTCCACACCATATCTGTCGATGAACCCGCTTTGGTGAGGAAGCGCTGTCTTTACAGCCTCAATCAAATCGTCTGGCCTCTTCAAGAAGCTCTTTCCAACCCCGGCACGCATGGCCGTCAGTTGCATCAAAGCGAGCGCCAGCACCGACCGATAAGTTGAGAAAAGCGCCCAGGCCAAAGGAGACACAAACAATCTCTCCGCATCAGGGCTATCAGGCATGGGAGCTTTTTCTAACGTGGTGGCCTTCAATATCTGCTCCGCAAACTCCCGAACTGCTTGCCCTTCAGCATCTTGCTGGCCTGCAATTTCGATCGCTTCCTCCATGTTTATTTTTTGCGCGGCGCTTGCTCCGAATTTGAAGCGGCGGAGCCCGGCTGCTGAGGCCCAAAGCCTTTCGATAGCGTCGATGCGGCGTTTGGTGAGGATGTCGTTGCTGTGAGCGGCGGCCGAAAGTGCACTATCCCTGATTGCTTCCACCCGGCGATCGCTCTGGCGCATCTGGGAGCGAATATCCTCAATGTCCCGATCAAACTTCGCCTCGATTGACTTCTCGATCCAAGCCCGAAAAAAGGTGCCGCCTAAGAAGCTGACCAAGGTCACCACTGTGCCACCCAGAAAGCCTAAGCTTCCCGCCCAAGTCACCAATTCTTCCATTCTTTCCCTCTCTGGTGCCGGCCCATACGCTTTCGATAGCTTGACGTCGCGCGCGAAGCGGCGCAACTTGACCTTGCCCGGTGATAGCCGGGCCCGGATTGGCGTCCGGAACCCACAGGCGCAACGCGCCATACGAGCGCGTTTTTTTATGGCAGGGCGCGTCGGGCCTCGAAAGAGGGCCGTTCCTGTGGGCGGCACGCCAACCTGGCGTTGCCCTGCCACCCTTTGGCGTGTGGTGGCAGGGCTCTCTAACCACAGGAGCCTAAGTCATGACGAAACAAGTTCTTGCCACCGATCATTACGAGCTGCCCCGCAACGTCGCCGGACGGCTCAATCCCCTGATCCTGGATCATCCGAGCGATACGCTCGGCATGGTGTCGGATGCCTTGGTCTTCCTTTCGGAGGCAGCCGAGCACGCTGGCGGCTACAGCAATGAAGCGCCTGGCGGCTTCGCAGTCATGTTGGAGGTCGTTCGGCAGGCGGTGAAGTACGAAGCTCACGCGGCCGAACCGAGGCAAGGCCGCCACAACCCAGCTTCCTGATCTGTCCCTTTGAACCGGCGCATTTCCGGCGCACGCCGTGCGCCGATGCCGTGCGCCGTCGATATCCCGAAAGGATCTTCACGATGAGCGAGATGGACTATTCACGCCTGCCACGCGAAGCGGCGGAAGCCCTCAATCCGATGATCGGTGGCCTGCCGGAAGACACTCTGCACGGCATTGCCAATATTCTCGTTTTCCTAGCAGACGCCCTGTCCGAAGGACCGCATGACACGGGCCGAAGCGGCACGGTCGCGGTACTAGAGGCTGCGCAATTCGCCCTGCGCTACGAAGCGAACCGGTCTCGCTCGGATGACGGCATAGCCGCTCAGACTACGGAGCATTGGTCCCGCATGATGCTGGCACGGCCAGTTGAAAATGTGCGCGCGAAATTGATCCTCATGCTGCTCGCGGCCGACGCCGATGCGGATGGCAAGGCGAATGCTTCGCCTGCGCTTCTCGCTCGTCGTGCCGGAATGGGGGAGGCGCACGCACTCACCGCGCTCCGCTGGCTTGAGAAAAACAAGTTCATCGCGTTGAGGGATGAGCCCGCGTTTACTGCTATCCTTCACGCTTGAAGGGAATGGCGATGCCGGATGATGCACCGGCATCGCCTTGGTCATGAGGCGCGCCAAGGTAATGTCCGCTCGGAAACAAAAATTGCGATTTATCCTTCCTGAGGCGAAGGCGGGCTCTACCGGCTTCCGGCGATTTCCGATCTACAGCCGTTCTGTGCGGCTCGACGATATCCGCCGTTATCTTGATCCCAGTCATGGGTATGAGCCAAAGGAGCCTGACGTCGATGCCTGGGGTGGAACGCAAAGGACGGCGATCGCAAAGCTTGATGCGCTCGCTGAGCGGCTCCACGATGAGGGAAGACTTCTTCCCACGTCTCGGATGCCGCGCTTGGACACTGCTGTGGAATTCGCGCTCGGAATCGACAAGATGGATTGCACGCCGGCCACTCGTCTCCGGGTGATTGTTTCCCGTGCCTTTGCCCGCGCCGATTTCGTGGCGGGTGCGATAGCACAGCGATATGAGTTGCTGCGGTTAGTCGAACCGTGCCTTGCGGAGTTGAGAAAGGCGGCCGCTCGACAGAATAAATTCAGTTGGGAGTTGATCGAGTGTGGCGCTCTACTCGGGTCCCTCATTGAAAGGGGGCAGGATCGCGAGCCGAGGGAGTATTCCCTGCAAACATTGGCTAAGTTCGCGGCTGAGGACCCCGGGTACCTTCCGGAGCTTGAAACTCGCCTCGCTGATTTGCTTGCGGAGCTGCCTGCCGGCGGACGCACACCGGAGTATCCACGCTTCTTTTTCGCCTGGCGGCTGACCGAAGTGGCTTGCGCGGCAACGGGCATTGCACCGGCTTACAGCGATGCTATTGGCGCCCCTAAAAATTCAGTGAAAGAAATTCTGCGTTTGGCGCTTGCGATCGTCGGTCTCGACGGGGAGCGGTCGCTCGATGAGACGCTGCGGAAGTTCAATTCGGAGAGCGAGAGCCTGAAGAGAGATGGGCACTACTATAAACGGACAGGCCTAATGGATGATCTTGAGTGGGTGCCTATCCTTGGTGGCGACCTGCACCCCTCGAAGTATCCGATCCGCAAGGGATTTGACCGACTTTCTAGGATATTCCCCACTGAAAAGCCTCGCTCATTCTTCGCAGAGTCGTTCCCGAGCGAAGCCTATGTAAGGCGGCTTTTTGGTGATGCCCTTGTTGGCCACGAGCCGCCGAAATCTCGGAAGGAAGCTTATCAGCATATCCTTTTTGAAGAGGGCGGCTGGCTCACCGTCTGAGGCACATTTTTCGCCGGGTTGCATCGGGGGAAACATGCAGGTGCAACGCGTTGCAGCGGTTCCGGCGTTGCATGTTGAGAGTGCAACACCTCATTCCCCCGTCGATTGTTTACCCCGCGATAAGACACGGTTCCATCTATCCGAGCGGAAACAATGGGACTGCATTCATGTCACAGCCTTCAGCAACCAGCGGCAAGCCTGAGCCGCTTCTTACAGAAATTCAGGCAGCAGAATTTCTCAATCTCTCGACACGGACCTTGCAGGCCTGGCGCATCAAAGGCGGTGGCCCGTGTTTTCTCAAACTCGGTCGCGCGATCCGCTACCGGCAAGCCGATCTGAATGGCTGGCTTGAGACGCGCGCACTGGCCCACACAAGTGCGGGGCTGCAATCGTGAGCACGATCTTGCGCCTACAGGAGAGCCTTATGCTACCTGCGCGCCTTCTGAGCGTGCGCGTTGCGGCTTTGAACCCTCGTCCTGAGCACGTATGCGTGTGGTGTCCTTGGTGTGAGGAGTTCCATAGGCACAGCACAGACGATTTTGGCGGCGTCCCCGATCCGAAGTGCCGGTGCAGTGGCTCTCCCTTCAAGGAAGGCGGATATATTCTCTCTGATGGATCGCCCCCCGAATACCTGTCAGACCTCGCGAAAGAGGGCTCTCCTATTCTTCCGAAGTACCGCGATGTGTTGGACGAGGCCGCGCCTGAGCTTCAAGCGGCCTTCGCTTCGGCGCTTTTGGGAACGAAAATCGAGGCGGGCTGCTGGAATGGGCCGGTGGAGGTCGACGGCTGGCAAGTATTTGTGAACGGCAGGGAGTGGCAAGCGCATAAGCGAGAGCCGGTCGAGTGCCACCATGGGGACGATTTGATCTCGCTGGCCGTGTTTCTGTATTTCACCGACCAGGGAGTGGCGGCAATTCGGGCACTAGAAGCCGTTACCGGCATGCGGCTGGGCAATAAGCATTGCTTCGCCGCCTGGTGCATTTTCACCCACTATGCTGAACACGGCGAATACGGCGAATGACGATGCAGTCGCGCAAGATTGCCTTTCGTCGTATTGCAGATGCCGCGCTCGGTCATGCCGACACGATCGTTCCGCGCTGGCTTCCTGACGGCCGCCGTGAGGGCCCGGAATGGGTCGCGCGGAATCCGAAGAGGGCGGACCATCGCCCCGGATCGTTCAAGGTGAATATGCGCACGGGACGCTGGGGCGATTTCTCCAGCGGCGACACAGGCGGCGACCTGGTTGCGCTTGCTGCCTTCCTCTTCAGCCTGAATCAGGCCGACGCCGCGAAACGCGTTGCCGAAATGCTCGGCGTCAACCCCTATGAGTGATCCATTCGAGCCGATCGGCGGCGGCAAACCTCCGAGACAATCGGCGCGTGAGTTCGATGCGATCATGCCGGTGCCAGCCGATGCGCCGGCGCGACCGAACGAGCATCCGCGGCTTGGCAAGCCAACCAAGACCTGGACCTATCGGGATGAGGCCGGGGGAGTGCTTGGCTATGTACACCGCTTTGACCCGGCCGAAGGAAAGCAGTTTCGCCCTCAGGTTCTCTTTCGGCCCAAGGCGGGAGGGCGGCCGCAATGGCGCTGGGAAAGCTGGCCGACGCCGCGCCCGCTCTACGGCCTCGATCGACTGGCCGCCAAACCCGATGCACCTGTGGTGCTCACTGAAGGCGAGAAATCGGCGGACGCCGCCGAGCGCCTGTTGCCGGACCATGCGGCCGTCACCAGCCCGAACGGCTCAAAAAGCGCGAGCAAGGCCGACTGGAAGGCGCTGAGAGGCCGTCACGTCACCATTTGGCCGGATGCCGACGCAGCAGGCCTCGCCTATGCTACGGCCGCTGAGCAGGCCCTCAGGCGGGCGGGCGCGGCCTCTGTTGCGATTATCAGCCCGCCGAAAGATGTTCGCGAGGGCTGGGATGCGGCCGACGCCGAAAGCGATGGCATGGACAGGGCAGCGGCGCTTGCGTTGCTGGCGAGTACCGCCACCCCCTCAGGCGATGAACCGGCTTCCGGCGATGCTACCCGTAGAGATGAGCGCCATGAGCGCGGCGCACGGCGTGCGCCTCACCGCGACACACTCATGGCGCTCACAACCTTCATCGATCTCTGGCACTCCCCGGACCGCGACGCCTTCGCGACGTTCACTATCGGCAATCATCGCCAGTCTTGGCCGGTTCGATCGGCGGACTTCAAGCGTTGGCTCTATGCGCGCTCCTACGAAGAGACAGGCATCGTTCCCGGCAATCAGGCCGTTGAAGACACGCTTCGCGTGATCGAGGCGCGGGCGATCAATGAGGGCAATGAGCAAGAACCCTGGCGGCGGACGGGCTCGCGAGACGGAAAGCTTTATCTCGACCTGTGCGATCCGGCCTGGCGCGCAATCGAGATCGATGCGCATGGTTGGCGCGTTATTGAGAAGCACAATCTGCCGTTCATTCGCTCGAAAGGCATGCGGCCGCTTCCGGTGCCTGAAGACGGTTATTCGATCGACGAGCTGCGCGGTTTTTTGAATGTCTCCGAAGACGAGGATTTTGTACTCGTGGTGGCCTGGCTTATTGCCTCGCTCCGCGATCGCGGCCCTTATCCGATCCTTGTGGTGAATGGTGAACAAGGTTCCGGCAAGTCCACCTTCTCGCGGTTGCTCCGCACGCTCGTGGATCCAAATGCTGCGCCGATCCGGACAGCCTCGCGAGATGAACGTGACCTGATTGTCATGGCGATGAATTCGCACGTGCTCGCATTCGACAACATGTCCAAGGTCGATATCTGGCTTTCGGATGCGCTCTGCCGCCTCGCTACCGGCGGCGGCTTTTCTACCCGCGCGCTGCATACCGATAGCGACGAAATGATCTTTATGGCGCAGCGGCCGATTATTCTGAATGGCATCCCGTCGCTTACGGACAGGCCCGATCTTGCGGACCGCGCAGTGAATGTCCGGCTGCACTCCATCTCGGAGAGCGAACGCAGCGCTGAGGATGAGTTCTGGGCGAATTGGGAGGCTGCCTACCCTCGCGTGCTGGGGGCGCTGTGCACGGGGCTCAGCGCGGCGCTGAGGAACGTCTCTACGACACGTCTTGCAGGTTCCCCGCGCCTGGCTGACTTCGCAAAATGGCTAACGGCGGCTGAACCCGGTCTCGGCTGGGAGCCGGGGACATTCATGCAAGCCTATTCGGATAACAGGCGCTCGGTGGCCGATTCCGCTTTCGAAGCCGACGCGGTGGCGATCGCCATTCGCGACTTGATGGCGCCCCGGTTGGAGCCCTGGGAAGGGACACCAACGGAGTTGCTTGCGGCTTTGGAGAGCCACGTCTCCGAGCAGGCGCGGAAGATGCGGACCTGGCCGGCGACGGCGCAAGGTCTCGGCAACCGGCTCGATCGTGTTGCACCGTTGTTGCGCGGGCAGGGCCTAGCCTTCGAGCGGATGAAGTCGGGCAACAGGATCATACGAATATTCAGGCGACCGGAGTGAGCAGCGACACGATAGCCTGAGCGATCGGCGCACGCCGTGCGCCGATCCGCGCCGCTCCCCCGTCCCCTTCTCATTCCATTGCGCCACCTGAGGGTGCAGCCGTCCAGGCTGCCGGCCCGCGCCTGTAAAACGCCGGGTCCTTCCCCGGGGATAGACGTATACGGGCGGCAAGGGCGTGGCGCTTCTTTAGTGCCGGGCTCGCGCATTGATGCAACACACCGCACCCGCTGCAACGTTCCCGCGCAACGCTTCGCTGCAACGTGCAACATCGTCCGGAGGATAACGGATCCTTCCCAGGGGGTGCCCTCTAGCGGGTAATTCGCACCCCACCAGCTCGCGAGTTTCTGGTTTAGGTTTCGTCTAAACAACTAAACCGATCCGCTAAACCCGCCACCGCTTGGACGGCACTGGGCGGCTATGGACGGCTTGCCGCCCTCTCCTAAGCATCCGATTTCATTGCATTCTGGACGGCTTGGGCGGCTTGGACGGCTCTTTTCTCTTTCTTGAAAAAGAGGAAGAAGGAAAAAGGCCGATAGTGGACGGCGTGTCGAATGAAGGATGCCGGGGGAGGGGTAAGTTGAGCGCGATGAGATGCGGAAGGAGGGACGCGACGCGTATCTTGCTCTACGATTGTAAGCGATGGCGGTATGGGGGGACGATGTTGAACGATGAGATGCAGCCCCTAAGCGGGTTCGAAGTCGTTGAGGCGCTTTGGCCGCTAAACGATATGTTCCGCGCGCGCTTGGGAGAGATCGGCCGATTGCCCTATGACGCCGCCTTCGAGCCGGAAGCGGATGCAGCGATCATCGCATACTCAAAGAGCCCGGATAGCGGACCGTGGAAGGCGATGTCGCTCGGTGCCTGGCGGGTCTTGCTTGAGCGGCACCAGCAGATGATCGTGGTGGCGTTGGCGAATGAACAAGCTCGAAACCCCGTTACGTCGCTGCCGCCTGGATTGAACGCTGCGGACAAGTGCACGGCCCTGATGCTGCTCTTGCTCCTTCGGATGAAGCTGCCGTTTCCAGTGGCCGATAGGTCAGGCCTGAAGCTGCCCGCCCGCCCTCAGGCTAAGGGTCACTAACCAACACACCCCTCAATCGTTGCGCGAGATGCTTACGAGGTGCTTACGAGCGAGAGGCGCACGGCGTGCGCCGGGGTGCAAGAAAATGAAAGTCCGAGAAAAAACATGGGGTTGGACGGTGCCCCCGACAGGATTCGAACCCGTGACCCCCTGATTACAAATCAGGTGCTCTACCAACTGAGCTACAAGGGCGACCGCGCCGCGCAACATAGTGGCGCGGCGCGACGGCGGCAAGCGGAGCTTCGGCCTCAGGCTTTGGCCTGCCTCCGCCTGCCATAGGCCCAGAACATCACGGCAATCGGGATGCCGAGGGTTGCCCAGGACAGGAAGTCGAGCCAGCCATCGCCGACAAGTGCGGCGATGAGGCCGACGAGCGAAATAATGGCCAGCACAGTGGGGACGCCGAAGATGTGGCGGAAGCCGCCACGGCGGGGTGTCTTGTCGTTCATCAGGCTGTCACCGCGGCGTCCGCGCCCTGTTCGAGTTCACGCAGTCTCGATTCCAGCGCGGACCGGCGGCGGCCGATCCAGAGATAGAGGCCGCTGCCGAGAATGACGATGCCGGCGATGTCGAGAATGCCCCAGATGATCTTGAGCGGAAGCCCGCCATAGTCGCCGAAATGAAGCGGCTGCGAGATGAGCAGCGTCGTCACGTACCAGGGCAGCTCGGCCTTGATCGTGAGTTCGCCCGTGCCGGCATCGATGAGGACCGGCTCGACGAGGCGCGAACTCAGCGGCGTGCTGCCTTGCATGAAGAATGCGTAGTGGAACGGGCTCGAGAAGTTCGTCCCGGGGAAAGCGATGAAGGAGGGTTCCGTGCCGGGCGCCGCCTCGCGGGCAACACGGAGCGCGGCGTCGATGGAGGTCAACTCTTCAGGCGGCGGGGCCCCTTTGTAGGGCTCGATCAGCGCCGACATTTCGTTGAACTGCCAGAGCTGGATGATCGGTGTCGCCAGCGTGTTGATGACGCCGGTCAGGCCCACAACGAAAAGCCAGGCGAGAGTGACAATGCCAACCATGTTGTGCAGATCGAGCCATTTCACGCGCGCGCTTCTGTCGGCGCGGACGGTGCCGAAGTCGAGCTTGCGCATGAAAGGCGCATAGACGACGACGCCGGAAACGATGGAGGCGACGAGGAGAAGCCCCATGAAACCGAGGAAGAGAGTTCCGGGCAGCCCGGCGTAGAGATCGACATGCAGTTTGAACATGACCCACATGAAGCCCTCGTCGAAGGGCGGCGCCGGGAGATGGTCTCCGGTGCGTGCGTCATAGGCATTCGAACGGAATTCTTCCGTTTCGGTTGGCGTTGTGGCGGTGGTCATGCCGACGATGGGTTCTTCGTCATCGAAGACCATGAAGAGCGGCACATCGCCGGGTACGCGCTCCATGGCGGTTTCGAAGATGCGGTCCAGCGTGACCTGCGGCGTACCTTCCGCCACCTCCACCGGCTCCGGATGATCGCCGGTCAGATGTTCGATCTCGTGATGGAAAATGAGCGGCAGGCCGGTGATGCACAGAAGCAGCATGAAAGCTGTGCAGATGAGGCTCGACCACTTGTGGACGAGATACCAGTTGCGGATCGATTTGGCCTTCATGGCTCGGGTTCCTTCAGAATGTGTATTCGAGGCCCGGGCGTCTTGTGACAGTCATCCCCATACCCCTTGCACCACAGGATGCCGATCGCTTGAAACTAATAATGCAAACAGCTCGCAAATACTTGACGGGTTTGCAAGACAAAATCGCCGGTTTGATGAGGGAAGTTGAGGCGGGGTGAGGACGGAGCGGGCCGGGCTCGGCGATTAACCGCAGATGAATGACTGTCTCATTATGGGTTCAAGCACCATAACCTAGTGTCCTGCTCGTGGGGGCGTTGGCGAGCGCACCCGCTTCTTCGGGTGCGTGGCCGCCGCCTGAAAGGAGCAGTGCTATGTGGATGCGTGTAGCGTTTGTGCTCGCCGCCCTGTTGATCTGGGACATGGCGACAACGGCAGACGGACATTCCGCCCTCGAGAGAGCGGGGCGTCTGCTGATGAGTTTCGAGCCCGTGCGCGATCTCGTGGAATACGCGGAAGACGATCTCGTCGAGGATGTGAAGTCCTTGACGGCAGCCGTGTCGGGCGATGCGGCCGCCGTCATGGCTGCGCGAACTCTCGCGGAGCAGGAGCGCGAGGCGCGACGCGAGCAAAGAGAGAAGCGCCGCGCGGAACTGCGCCTGACGCAGGACGAGGTTGAGCAGATCGCCGAGGCCGTGACCGAGCTCTACCGCAAGGAAGAGAAGGAGGCGGAGAAGACGCAGCCGCAGGCAAAACTCGCGCCTCCGAAGCCTACACCTGCGCCGGAACCGGAGACGGTCGAGAAGTCGGTCGCCTCGCTCGGCCCCGATCTTCTCGGCTCTATCGTGGAGGCATCGAAGAAGACGGGAGCGAACTCGGGCTATCTCCTTCACATCGCGCTTCGCGAAAGCGGGCTGGTTCTCGGCGCGCAGGCGCCGACATCCTCGGCCACGGGCCCATTCCAGTTCATTCAGGGCACCTGGTACCAGATGCTCGGAACCTATGGCGCGAAGCACGGGCTTTCCGCTGAGGCGGCGCTTCTGAAGAAGCGGGGCAGCAGGTATGAGCCCGTTTCCTCCGATGCGCGGATCGAGGTGCTTGCGCTCAGGACCGATCCCTATGTAGCCGCCCTGATGGCAGGCGAGCTGACCATGGAAAACATGCGGACGCTGGCGAGGCTTCTCGGCCGCTCGCCGGCGCATGGCGAGCTTTACGCCGCGCATGTCTTCGGGCCTGCGGGTGCGGTGAAGCTGGTCAAGACAAGGGAGACGGCCTCGGCGACGTCGGCGGCCTCCATCCTCCCTTCCGCGGCGGCGGCGAACCGTTGGCTCTTCTATGACCGGGCAGGCAAGGCGCGCACGGTCGCCGCGCTTTTCGACGAGCTGAGCCGCTTCATGTCGACCAGCGAGGTCGCCACGGTTTGCAATGCGGACCTGAATTTCCTGGGGGTCTAGTTGCCCGGGCGGCGGAAGAGCTCGTAAAGCGCGACTGCGGCAGCGTTCGAGACATTGAGGCTCTTCATCTCCCCCGCGGCGGGGAGCCGGGCCAGCAGGTCGCAATGTTCGCGGGTGAGGCGGCGCAGCCCGGCGCCTTCGGCTCCCAGAACCAGCGCCACGCGGGGCGAGAGCTTCATCTCGGGGAGAGACATCTCGCCCTCTCCGTCGAGGCCGATGACCTCGAAGCCCAGTTCCTTCAACTCCTCGATGGCCCGGACAAGGTTCGTGACCTTGGCAATGCGCACCCGCTCCAGTCCTCCGGAAGCCGCCTTGGCGAGGACGCCGCCGAGCGGCGGGCTGTTACGGTCGGTCGTGACAAGGGCTCCTGCCCCGAAAACGGCGGCGGAGCGGAGAATCGCTCCGAAATTGTGCGGGTCGGTGACCTGGTCGAGCACGACGACGCGGTTCGTGCCCTCGCAAGCCTCGGTCACGTCGAGGTCGGGGAGGGGGGAGGTCTTCAGGGCGATTCCCTGATGGACCGCGCCGGGCGGCAGCAGGGCTGCGATTTCGTCGGCCTCGCGGATCTCGGGTCTGAGGCCGCCGAGATCCGCCCCCTCGCGGGCCAGATCCGCTTCCGCATTTCGTGTGAGAAGGAGACGCTCGGCCAGCCGGTGCGGATTGGCAAGGGCCGCCAAAACCGCATGAAAACCATAGAGATAGGCATCGCCATGCGCTGCGCCGCTGCCGCGGGGCCCGCGTTTTTCCTGCCTATGGCGAAAATTTCCCTCGCGGGACTCGCCGTCCCGGGGGCCACGGTTCTGGAATTGTTTCGGTTGCTTGCGCCGGCTCATGTGCGCGCTTATATTGCGGCATCCGGGCTCTTGCAAACGCCCCCGAACAGTATGCCTTGCCGCAGAAATGGCTGGAGGCACGCTGCGGGGGTGTTCACGCTTTATGGGGCCGGGATTTTAGTTGACACAAGGGCGGCAAACCTGAATAAAGCCGCGCGTGTCCGCGAGAGGCCAGCACGAGACAACATCCGCGAACTTATTGGGATTTCACAAGATTTGACATCGGACACGGAGGGGTGCCCGAGTGGCTAAAGGGGACGGACTGTAAATCCGTTGGCTATGCCTACGTTGGTTCGAATCCAACCCCCTCCACCATCAAGCGCAGGCAGCGCGAAACGAGCAGGCAGGACCGGAACGGATCCCAGGCGGGTGTAGCTCAATGGTAGAGCAACAGCCTTCCAAGCTGATGACGAGGGTTCGATTCCCTTCACCCGCTCCAGCCTTCGCCGCTCCGCCAAGAAGGGCGAGAGCCCGGACTAAAGAAGAGGGGCCGATGTCGCCGCCGCCGGAAAGGCAAGGCAGACAGGTCCAAGTGAACGAGACGAGACAACTGAAGGTAGCTGACGCCCATGGCCAAAGAGAAGTTTGAGCGGAACAAGCCGCACTGCAACATCGGGACGATTGGACACGTTGACCACGGGAAGACGTCTCTGACGGCCGCGATCACGAAGGTTCTCGCGGAGACGGGCGGTGCGACGTTCTCGGCTTAC